>JACCDV010533668.1_pt1 | contig 778023 bp, 749 predicted proteins | sample 7446131 | NCBI WGS metagenome assembly JACCDV01 (sample SAMN15323448, study PRJNA562643) | freshwater metagenome | isolation source: river surface water | place: USA:Blue River Watershed | collected 2017-08-17 | reverse complement strand
TCCGTGCTAATAGAAATATTCTTTTCCATCTTTAAACGATTCGATATTTGTTCGGGACTCCAGCCCTCAGATAATTTCATGCGAATCTGGTCTTCAATCCAACCTTTGATTTTGAAACCTTTATAAGCATAACCTCGTCGCTCATAATTTCGATCCATACTCTTACGGTGAGCTTCACAGCCATTGTAATCTCCTCTCTTACTCTTCCCAGGAGTGCCCTTTAAATTTCTACCTCGTTCTATCTCTCGATAAATTGTAGCTCTATGAAATCCCAATGCATTAGATATCCATCTCTTACTCTTACTTAATGCTATATATTTCTGAATCTGGTATCTATCTTTGCGGGTTATCCGTCTGTATTTTTCCATTCAATCTCCTCAGTGTGGTAACTAAAGAGATTGATTAGATCAGACGGATAACTCAACTTATCTCGTCTTCTTTCATAAAAAAATCTGTCGCACTGGCAAAGTTGAACTTAGGAATTAAATTTTTCTCTGATAAATGAAAAGAGTGCTCACGGGGGTAGTCTTCGTACAGGAAAGCGAAAAATTAAACGCCCCTTTATCCCCAAAAGACCCATGCATGTGGTTTTGCGATCCTCAAAAGCTCGTGGAGAGCTTTCTTTTTTAAAAGCTAAGCATGAAAATAAGATTGATCGTATTCTTAGGCGACAATCCAAGAAGCACTTTGTGCGGGTCATGTCATATGTAAACGTTGGTAATCACCTTCATATAAAAATTAGGGCGAATTCTCGCGATACTTTTCAAGCTTTTTTAATTTCAGTGACCTCTCTTATTGCTCGCGCTGTGAGTGGTGCGAAAAAAGGCAATAAGGTGGGCAAGTTTTGGGACGCTCTTGTGTACACAAGAATTTTAAAGACTTCATTTGAGGATAAAACCTTAAATCACTACTTCAACGCCAATCTTATGGAGACTATTTTTGGTAAAGAAATCCGGGACATCTTCTTAGGCAAAAAACTGCTCACGCCTGTATAGGGTTTGGGGTGGGCCTAAAAGCCATTTGTTTTAGTCATTTAAATTGTTCCCCCTGCCTATTTTCTTAGTTGCTGGGCTTGAGTTTAAACTCACCACATCCGATGAGTTTAATGTCAGGAATTGTGTTTTTTGGAGGGCCTTATGTTTAAAAATCAAGTCATGTTCAGTTTTGCACTTAGCGCATTTGTATTGAGTGCAGTTTTTACACTACCCGCATTCGCTCAAGAAGATGGTGGCCACGGTGTTGGTGCTGCCCCAGTACTAGTTAGTGGCTCAGTGGAATCAAACAAACTTGAAAGTATAAAATCAAACAAGGTATTTCCCTCAAAGAAAAGTTCAGAAGGCGTTATTTTTGAAATTATTGGCAATGAAAATGGCAAGGATATTTTTCGTCAGACTGTAAAAGATAAAGAAGGTGAGGTTATTGCTACAATTGATTGGTATCCAGCACTTAATAAAACTGATTTAGCTGGGATTCGAGGATGTGAAAAGGGTGTTTGTGATTGGGTCGGCGCCAAGGCGGCTTGTGCAAAACGTGGTCTACGACTTCCGACAAAAGAAGAATTTCTAGTTGCTCAAAAAGATGGCATCAAATCAATGCACAAGGATTTTTTCGGTCGCTTCTTTTGGTCTTCCACAGAATCTGGTCATGGCTTCGCGTTGGGATTCTATGGGGATTTCGGTGATACCGGCCCTGCATTTCTCTCCAGTGCGGCTTCCGTCCGTTGTGTTCGTTGAATTCGTCGCTAAGGCTTACTACTAAAACGTATCTTCCAAAATAAATAGCATGGGGTTGACGGGTTTTCCGTGAACTTCCACTTGGTAATGCAGATGAGGTCCTGTAGAGCGGCCGGAACTGCCAATCTCGGCAATTTTTTCACCACGAATCACGCGGTCTCCAACTTTAGCAATGGCTCGTGAGTTGTGTCCATATTTTGTTTTAAGACCAAAGCCGTGATCAATCTGCACGACGAGCCCAAAACCTCCATGGTATCCCGCAAACGTGACAACGCCGTTGGCTGGTGAGTGCACGGGGGTTCCTGGGCGGTTGGCTATATCAATGCCGGCGTGAAATGTTTTTGTGCCCACGAAAGGGTTGGTTCTGTAGCCAAAGTGTGAAGTAATCCAGCCAAGCGCTGGCATGATGCTTGGTGTGTGTAAGAGGCGGTCAACGGAATCCCTGAGCTCTTCATAGAGTAAGGCGAAATTCTTTTCTTCGTTTTGCACTCGTCCGTTGAGTTTTTCGGCCGCCTTAGTGATGGTGCCAATTTGCTCAATCAATGTTGCCGTATTGAAGGCTTCGCCAAACTCGCCAGTTAAGCTCAAGCTGCGGTCGTATTCCAATTTGTTGTGAATGTTGTCCATCTGGCTTGGAATCGTTTCTGGCCCAATGGTTGATTGAGAGCTCTGATTGGAGGGAGTGTTTGTTTTTTTGTTTTTCGCTGGCGCCTTAGGATTTGGGGTTTGCGACTTGCCGCCGCCGCCGATGTCCTCAATGGAACCACCGTCTTCCTCCCCGTCCGTGCCTCCAGAGGTGCCGACGTCAGAGGGTGTTTGCAAGATGCGGCTGACCCCCGGTTGATCGAGGTTTCCAAGCAAGCGCAGCTTTTGCGAAAACGCTTTTAGTCGATTCATGTTTTGATCGAGCGTTTCCAGTTTTGTTTTGGCCTTTTGGACATCCATCTTGATGAGGTGGTTCTCCAGCCGTAGTTTTTTGTTCTCGGCGACCTGAGAGAGCACATGAAAATAATCGAAGATTAAAAAGAATCCGACGATGACAATAATCAGGGCCAGTAGCCCCAAGCTTTTGACGTAAATGGCAGGTAGTGTGATCTTGCGGACTCGCCCACTTTTTTCAGGGACCAACATAAAAGTGTAAAAACGATCAGACATGCGGAGCCATTCTAGTGCAGGAATTTCATTTCGTATTTTTGCATAGTGTTAATGCTCAGAATGGAAGAAGCCAGAGCAAGCAGGACATTTGCTAAGGGGCGTGTTACTTTTTGCATCAAGATTTAACCGAAAGGATCTCCATGAAAATTCATGAGCATCAAGCTAAAGAATTGTTTGCCTCCTCTGGAATTGCCGTTCCACGAGGTTTTGTAGCGTTTAGTGTGGATGAGGCGGTGAAAGCCGCTGAAAAGCTGAAAGCTATGGGGGTTGGCGCCTATGTCGTTAAAGCCCAAATCCACGCAGGTGGGCGAGGCAAGGGCGGCGGAGTTAAGATTGCTAAAAGTTTAGATGAAGTGAAAACCTTGTCATCTCAAATTCTGGGCATGATGCTTAAAACTCATCAGACGGGCCCTGCTGGGCAAAAAGTTCAGCGTTTGTGGATCGAGGAAGCAAATCCTCCGAAGAAAGAACTCTATTTGTCCATGATTTTGGATCGAGGTCGTGGCTCCGTTGCTTTGATGGCGTCTGCTGAAGGCGGAATGGACATTGAAGAAGTGGCTCACAAAACACCTGAGAAGCTACTGACATTGGGAATTGATCCCGGTGCCGGCTGGTCCTCGTTTTATGCACGCAAGGTCAGTCGCTTTTTGAAGCTTGATGCTGAAAAATCATCGCCGCAGTTGACGGCGCAATTGGAAAAAATGCTGGAAGCGCTTTATTCGTTCTTCTGGAAATATGATTGCTCAATTTTGGAGATCAACCCCCTTTGCATCGTTGGTGAGGGCGACAAAGCTCAAATCATGGCCTTAGATGCCAAGGTGAACTTTGATGACAACGCGGTTAAGCGCCATCCTAAAATTGCTGAACTTCGCGATGAGGCGGAGGAAGACCCCTCAGAAGTTGAGGCTTCAAAATGGGATCTCAATTTCATTTCCCTAGATGGCACAATTGGCTGCATGGTCAACGGCGCAGGTCTTGCTATGGCGACCATGGACATTATCAAGCATTATGGTGCTGATCCCGCAAATTTCTTGGACGTTGGCGGTGGTGCAACGGCTGAGCGTGTTCGTGAAGCTTTTAAAATTATTTTAAAAGACCCCAAGGTGAAGGCCATTTTTGTGAACATCTTCGGCGGAATTATGAAGTGTGACACCATTGCAGAAGGTGTCATCAATGCGGCTAGAGAAATTCAAATCAAGGTGCCTTTGGTGGTTCGACTTGAAGGAACTAATGTGCAATTAGGGCAGAAAATGCTTGGCGAAAGCGGGCTCAACATCATCTCGGCGACATCGATGGCTGATGGCGCAGAAAAAGTTGTTAAAGCAATGAAGGCTTTAAAATAAGGAGATACTTATGGCAGTACTTGTTGGGCATCAGTCACGAATTATCACTCAAGGGATTACAGGAAAAACGGGGCTTTTTCACAGTGTTCAGTGCCGCGACTACGGCTCTCAGCTTTTGGGTGGAGTCACTCCAGGTCGCGGTGGTCAGACCGTAGAAGGATTTCCTGTTTGGGATTCCTGTTACGAAGCGGTTGAAAAAGCGAAGGCTAATGTGAGTATGGTTTTTGTTCCGCCATTTGCGGCGGCAGACGCCATCATGGAAGCTTTTGATGCAGGAATTGATTTAGTTGTGGCCATTACAGAGGGAATTCCTGTGTTGGACATGGTGAAAGTGAAGCAGTTTGTTTTTAACAAAAACCAACAACGTCAGGCTGCAGGAAAAACAGCGCTGCGTTTGATTGGCCCAAACTGCCCGGGGATTATCACCCCTGGTCAGGCTAAAATTGGAATCATGCCAGGGTACATTCACAAGCCTGGTTCTGTGGGAATTGTTTCCCGTTCTGGAACATTGACCTATGAAGCGGTTCACCAAACAACCAGTATTGGCATGGGACAAAGCACTTGCATTGGCATTGGTGGCGATCCCGTCAATGGCATGAACTTCATTGATGCGTTGAAGCTGTTCAATGATGATCCAGAAACTCATTCCGTCATTATGATTGGTGAAATCGGTGGCAGCGCAGAAGAAGAAGCGTGTGCATGGGCAAAAGCCAACATGAAGAAGCCAGTGGTTGGGTTTATTGCAGGCCGTACGGCTCCTCCCGGACGCCGCATGGGCCATGCTGGAGCCATTATCTCTGGTGGCGCAGGCACTGCGGAAGGCAAGATGGCTGCCATGGAGGCTGCAGGAATTCGCGTAGCTCCAACGCCTGCTGAAATTGGTAAAACATTAAAATCGGTTTTGGGTTAATCCCGCCGATTGATAAAAAAGGAAGGAATTTTTATGGCACTTGAGAGAACATTTTCTATTATTAAACCCAATTCTGTGAAGAAAAATAATATTGGGGCAATTATTGATCGTTTTGAGAAGGCAGGATTGCACATTGCCGCTGCAAAAATGGTCCACTTGGATCGTGCAAAAGCTGAAGGTTTCTACGCTGAACATAGCGCACGTCCTTTCTTCAAATCTTTGATTGATTTCATGACAAGCGGTCCTTGTTTATTGATGTGTCTTGAAGGGGAGAACGCGGTAGCTCGCAATCGTGAAATTATGGGCGCTACGGATCCTGCTAAGGCGGCTCCTGGAACCATTCGCAAAGATTTTGCTGATAGCATTGAAGCAAACTCTGTTCATGGAAGTGATTCTCCTGAGAGCGCAAAGCGAGAGCTTGCGTATTTCTTTTTTGGCCCAGAATTTGTAAATACGAAAGGATAAATGAAAATGGCAAATCAAGTACGTGTCGCAGTTACAGGCGCCGCAGGGCAAATCGGTTACGCATTGTTGTTCCGCATTGCTTCTGGGCAAATGTTTGGACCTAATACGGAAGTTCATTTGAATTTGCTGGAGCTTGAAGCGGCTTTGCCAGCTCTAAACGGCGTAAAAATGGAATTAGATGACTGCGCTTTTCCAACACTGAAGTCTGTCACATGCACATCGGATCTCAAAGTTGCATTCAAAGACTGTGATTGGGCATTGCTCGTGGGCTCTGTGCCACGCAAAGACGGCATGGAACGCAGTGATTTGCTCAAAATCAATGGTGGCATTTTTACAAAACAAGGCCAGGCCATTGCTGAAGTTGCAAAACCTGACTGCAAAGTTCTTGTTGTTGGAAATCCTTGCAATACAAATGCGTTGATTTGCATGAATGCGGCTTTGAAAATCAATAAAGCTCAGTCGCCAAGAAACTTTTTTGCTATGACGATGCTTGACCAAAATCGTGCGCTCACACAAATCGCTCAAAAGGCGGGAACTGATGTGAAGAACGTGAAGAATCTTGTGATTTGGGGCAACCATAGTCCCACCATGTATCCCGATTTTTTCACTGGGGAAGTGGTGGTTGGTTCTGATCGTAAAAAAATCCCAACAGTCATCACAGACGACGCTTGGTTAAAGGGTGCCTTCTTGGAGACTGTGCAAAAGCGTGGCGCAGCTATTATCAAAGCTAGAGGATTGTCTTCTGCAGCGTCAGCGGCAAATGCCGTTGTGGATACTGTGAAGGCACTGACAACACCGACACCATCAGGTGAAGCGTTCTCTGTTGCTGTTTGTTCTGATGGAAATCCCTATGGAATTGCATCAGGACTCATTTACAGTTTTCCTATTCGTAGCAATGGATCGCAATGGGAAATTGCAAAAGGGTATGAACTCAATGCTTTCTCAAAAGAGAAATTGAAAGTAACTGAAAAAGAGTTACTTGATGAAAAATCTGCAGTCGCAGAACTCCTTGCCTGATTCAATACGCAAAAAGCGTCAATAATCCGTGGAGAATGCTAGTCAACATACTCAGCATTCTCCACAAGCTTCCTTAATTCTACTTACAATCATGTAAATCGCCATAATGTTGATTGTCCCGGACTTTATTTCTTAAAAAAACCGGGCAGTCTTAAATGAACGCGCTTTGGCTGTTCTGCGGTTCTGCTCGTTAGGACTGAAGAAAACTTAAGAGTGTATACGAATCATCGTGGGGGGAAACATGATTAGAAATAGGGTGCAACTGGCAGGGCCGACGCTGACAATGGCCGTTCTTTCCGTTCTTGGAGCGCAAGTCGCCGAAGCGAAATTACTGAAAGGTGCAAAACGACCTCAAATCGTCATGCTCTCAAAGTCTACTCGCGCAGTCGCTGGCGAATACATTGTAAAAATGGAGGAGCCATCTGCGGTGGGTGTGAAAACCTTCGGTAGCATGAATCTTCAATTTTCCAAAAGCGGCTTCCAAATTGGTTCTGCGCTCTCTAAGGGCAGCGGTCTTTATTTGGTCAAAGCAAAAAATATGAATTTGTTTTCTGCAGATGCTGTTAACGCAACTCAGATGACATTGGCATCGCTTCGTAAAATGAGCGGTGTTCGCTACGTTGAGCCCAACTATGTTTACACAATCATGGGTAAGAAAGACGAAGCTCTTCCCGATGATCCTAAGTTCACAGAGCTGTGGGGCTTAAAAAACATTGGTCAAAAGGACAGTGATGGTGATGCTGGCAAGGCTGGTGTTGACATCAAAGCAACTGAAGCTTGGGCAATTTCTAAGGGCTCACGAAAAATCGTTGTTGCTGTGATTGATACTGGCGTTAATTACAATCATCCAGATCTTAAAGACAACATGTGGTCTAAGACCGTCAAAGACAAAGATGGTAAAGATGTTGTGATTCACGGATTCAACGCCATTAATGATGAGCTTGATCCTATGGACGATCACGGTCACGGTAGTCACTGCGCAGGAACCATTGGTGGCACAGGCAATAACGGTGTCGGTGTAACTGGTGTGAACTGGGAAGTTTCCATCATGGGAGTTAAGTTCCTTAGTGCTAGTGGCGGTGGAACTCTTGATAACGCGATTAAAGCGATTGATTGGGCTGCTGAAAATGGCGCTCACATCATGAGCAACTCGTGGGGTGGTGGCGGTTTCTCAAAAGCTCTTGAGGAATCCATTCAAAGAGCTGCGGCCAAGGGCATTCTTTTTGTGGCTGCTGCTGGTAACGATGGTTCAAACAACGATCGCTCTCCAACTTACCCAGGCGGTTATCAAGTGGCTAACGTTGTTGCGGTCGCTGCGACCAACAACAGAGACGAACTAACATCGTGGTCAAACTACGGTAAGAACACAGTTCATCTTGCAGCTCCTGGAAACAATATTGTTTCCACAGTTCTAGGTGATGGCTATGACTCCTACAGTGGTACATCTATGGCGACACCACATGTGTCTGGAGCTTCGGCGTTGTTGTTGTCTGTAGACAATACTTTGACACCACAGCAGGTGATTGAGCGTTTGATGAAAACATCAAACAAGGCTCGACAATTCACGAAGAAATTAAAGTCAGGTGGTCGCTTGAATGCTTTGGCGTTGCTCAACAACGTTCCAGACGAGGGTGGTGGACTTGTTCCTCCTGATGCTTGGAAAGCTCCCATTATTTCTGATGTTGCCTCTGAGCATCCTTATGCTGCTAAGACAAAATCAACGTGGACCATTAAGCATGAAGGCGCAACCTTCTTGCGCGTGAATTTTGGTCGCTTTGAAACAGAAGAACGTTATGACTTTGTGCAAATCAAGGATGGGCTTGGCAATGTTGTTGAAACCTTGTCAGGAGCTATGGCCAAAAATGGGGTTAGCTCTGAAGTTCAAGGTGATACACTTACAGTTGAGTTCTTTAGTGATGACAGTGTTCAAAAGTGGGGCTTTGAAATTCCAAGCTACCAGTGGACAGATTTTGTTCCTAAGAAAAAGCAACCCGCTCCTCCAGCGTTTGCTGTTACTCAGTAATTGATTCGTAAAGTTAAGGCATAAAAGCAAGCCCCGGTCTTCTTCATTGAAGATCGGGGCTTTGTTATTCAACAGGCGACAGGTGCCTAGCTCCATTTAGCCAGCAGTTGTGTCAACATACTAACAATTAAAGCTTTAACGCGACTGCGACACCAAAAGGTAGGCCGTACCCAAATTACAATTCAGGAGTGCCGCTAGGAATCGTGAGAGTTTTTCCAGCTCGTATTTTTCTGGGGTCTTGGATGTCGTTAAATTCCAAGATGGAGCGAGCTGAAGTTCCATGGCGTTTAGCAATTCTGTCTATGGTGTCGCCGCTTCTGACTTTGTATTTAACAACGGTTTCAATTTTCTCTGCTTTCAATTCGCTAGACTTTGCGAGCAATAAATCTTTTTTATCCTTGGGAACACGCAAGACATACTCCCCCCCTTTGGGTGGAACAATTCCTCGGCGTAGTTCAGGGTTTAGAATTCTAAGATCTTCGAATTCCAGGCCCAAAGTCTTAGCAATTGTTTTCAAATGTAGTCCTGGTGATACGGTCACAGTTGTCCATGACAGTGGCTCTTCGTATGGAATGTCATGAAATCCATAACGTTCAGGGTTCTTGGACACTAAGGCTGCCGCAATAATTTTTGGAACATAGTTGCGAGTTTCAGCTCTGAAATTTTTCTTTTTGCGACTAAGCTCCCAAAAGTTACGGCTCTGGTTTTGGCGAACGGCCTTTAAAACTCGTCCTTCACCCGCGTTGTATGAAGCTGCTGCTAAATACCATGAGCCGAAAATCTGGTGGAGCTCCTTTAAGTATTTTGCGGCAGCTCTAGTGGATTTAATGAAATCACGACGCTCATCAATCCAAAAATCAGCTCGCATGTCGTAGCGTTGTCCTGTTCCTTTGATGAATTGCCAGGGGCCCACAGCTTTGGCGCGACTGGTGGCTTTGGTGTTAAAACCACTTTCAATCATCGATAAATAAATGAGATCCTCAGGCAAGCCTTCTTCTTTTAACACCTGCTTCATAAGAGGAATGTACCGTGTGGAGCGTCCCAGCCACTTTGTAAAAAAATCTTTTCCACGTCCGGAAAAATACTTCACCCACTGCTCAACGAACTCGTTGTAGACAAGTGGGAATGTGATTTCTGCTTGGGCATCTGCATCGATTTCTTCTTTTTTCAAGGTTTCGCTGGCGTTGATTTCCCCTAGGTTTTCAGGTGTGGTGTCAGAGCCAGAAGGGTCTCCTTCTTCCTCTTCATCCGCATCGCTGGCTTCAGAATCGGCCAAGGAGCTGGAAGATGATGTCTCAGTTTTTGAACTTAAATCAGAGGATTTTTTGTCAAGATTTTTTTTGTCATCAACGCTGTCAATTCCTTTTTTGTTTAAAGTGGAACAGCTCTGCAGTGTGACGAAGCAAAAAATAGCCAAAAGATTAAGTAGCGGCTTAAAAAAATAAAGTTTTTTTTTCATTTTAAAATAACTCCCGTTGACGACAACCATATAGAACTTTATTTTGCCACAAGTTTCGCAATAGGAGACATCTTGAAGTTGTTTTTTTAGTGGAGGATGGGACGTTGGGGCAGAATCAGACAGCAGCACTTGCAGCAGCAGAATTTATCAGTGCAATGAAAGCATTCGCAGAAATTTATTCAAACGAGTTTGTTTCCTCAAAAGGTGCAGATGATGACTTGGATGGTCTTTATGATTTGGTGGTACGTTCAGTGGAAGGCCAGCTCATTGAGGTTGTTTTAAAGAAGTGCCAAGGAAATAAGTTGAGGGCTGCTAAAGTACTTGGTCTTCACAGAAATACGCTTAGTACGAAAATTGCTGAATTTAAGTTAGAAGAAAAGGCCAGTGTGGCGAAAAAGCAACGTAAAACCAAGGCCCAAAGCCGTTCTGCCAAGTTGAAATCAAAAAAAGCTAGTTCTAACGGGACTTATGCTAGGGCTTTGTCATTCCCTTCAAGATCCAACGTAATCTTGTGAAGATAAAGCTGAGTTAAGCGGCGTAAGTCGTCTGTAGTCATTGTTTCAGGGTCAATATTGAGTTCAGTGAGAAGGTCTTCGAGCTCAGCTTGCATGACTGCTGGGTCTACCCCTGTCATACGTATGAACTCTTCTAAAAGATCCCTGCCAGATGTGCCCTGACTTAAACCTTCCATAATGACCTCCCTTAAGTAAAACGTTAGCATAATTTTTTAAAAAAACACCCCGTCAGAAATTTGATTCAAAGGGTTTTGTGTTTTTTGAACTGATAGTCTTTGGAACTAAGGGGCTTAGTTTGCGGCTTAAACGGGATCGTAAATTCCGATATCTGCAGGACCGCTAACATCCGACGATGAGGAGGAGTATTGGTCTCCTCCGCCAGCATAGGAGGAATTGATGTAGTCGGTGAAACGAGTCAGGCTGCCAAGCCATGTCACTTTGATGTTTTGTGTTGGGCCACTTCTTTGCTTGGCCACAATGATTTCGGCTTCTGCCGGGGCTCTGGAGTCTTGATCAGGCCCCATCTCTCTGTGGATGAACATCACAACGTCAGCATCGGCTTCAATTGCGCCGGAGTCCTTAAGATCAGAGAGCTGAGGTCGTTTGGCTTCATCGCCTGTTCTGCGGCTTTTATCGCGGTTTAACTGCGACAAAGCAAGTACGGGAACTTCCATCTCTTTAGCAATCATTTTAAGACCACCTGTGATGGCTGCTACTTCAAGGGCGCGGTTTTCTGAGTTCGATCCAGACTTCATAATTTGGATGTAATCCACAATAATGAGACCAATTTTATCGCTCTTGCCTTCTAGGCGTAGGGTCGATTTAAGCTTTCTTGTTTGCGCTAAAATATCATAAGGGGTCAGCACCGATTGATCGTTGATGTACAGCGGGGCTTCATTCATTTCTTCGGCGGCTACATAGAGATCATGGAAATCTTGAGGCTGCAAATTACCCAAACGTAATTTCCCGGAATCAATTCCTGAGGTAAATGAAAGCACGCGGTTGACGACCTCATGTCGGGTCATTTCAAGCGAGAAAAACAAAATTGGCTTTTGTTGCTTGATGGCAATGTGGGTCATTACGTTTGCAGCAAGCGATGTTTTTCCAGTTCCGGGGCCTGCTGCTAAAACCAGCAATTGACCAGGTCTAAAGCCATTGAGGCAAGAATCCAGGTCCTTAAGTCCCGACATAGCAAAGTCGTCGACAATTTTTCCTTCGGCCCGCTTTTCCAACTCGGAAATGGCGTCCATGACAAGATCTCTTGCCAGAATGAGTTCTGCACCACTTTTCTTTTGTTGGGTCGCACCAAAGATTATCTTTTCAATGGATGAGGCTATGTCGCGGGTGTCGCCGGCATCGAGCGCTTGCCCTCTGCAAATTTCGCTGGCCTCAATGAGTTTACGTCGCCAGGAAAGATCAGAAATGATCTTAGAGTGTTCAACGGCATTGGACGTTACGGCAGGATAATTGGCGAGTTCAGCTAAGTAGGCCTCGCCGCCAATGCTGTCAATTTTTCCATGATCGCGTAGGTATGCAGAGACTGTTCGTAAATCAATGGGGATGTTCTTTAGAGAAAGTTGAAGCATAGCCTCAAAAATTTCTTGGTGCGCTGGCAAAAAGAAATCTGTTTTTGAGGTCAGTACATCTTGAACTTCAGGAAGGACTTCATTGCGAAACAGAACTGAGCACAAGACACTTTGTTCTGTTTCCAAATTGTGTGGTCGTTCGCCAGGTTGAAAGGCTTGAGGTTGGGCATCACGACGTCGAATTCGACTGCCGAATTTATCGTTGCCACCAGGAGGAAGAATTTCAAAAGCCACAGGCAACTTTAAACACAGAGATCTTCAAAAGAAAAGACAAAATGAAAACGGCAAGGCCCTTTGCGGGGCCTTGCCGTTTTAAAAACAATAACGATATCTCGACTACTGAGCTTTTGGTGCTGCGTCAGTCATGATGGTCAAAGGAATGTTCACCTTGATGCCACCAACTAGTTTCACCAAAACAGAATAATCGCCAACCAATTTAATTTGTTGTCCCATTACGATTTGGCGACGGTCAACTTTAGCGCCTAACTTATTGAGTTCTTCTTCAATTTGTTTGGTTGTAATAGCTCCAAAGAGTTTTCCGTCATCGGAAACTTTTGTCTTAATCAGAACTTTGAGGCCAGTGAGCTGCTCAGACAACTTTTTTGAATTCTCGCGCTCACGCTCTTTTTTTGCTGTTAGTTCTTTAGCTTTGTCTTGAGCTCGTTTTAAATTTGCTTGAGTTGCTGTAACAGCAAATTTTTGGGGAATTAAGAAATTGCGAGCGTAACCGGGAGCTACGTTAACAATGTCCCCAGCTTCACCAAGGTTCATGTAACTTTCTTGCATGATAACTTTCATACGTTTGATTCCTTATTTTCCTTAATTGGTTTCTTCTGTAGAGACATCTTCGAAATCTGAGCCTACGTCATCATCGCCGCCGCCCACGTCATTGCGATCATCGCGCTCATAGCGATTTCCACGAGTGTAAGCACTACGACGAGCATTGCGCTCTTCTCTCCAGTCGCGATGATGTTCGCGATCTTGTAGGCTTTGAGCCATGGTGTCTTTTAGGGAATTGTAATCTGCACCTTCTTCATCAGCGCGAGCTGTGAATGTGCGCAAAACGCTTTCATTGATGCGTAGACCACGTTGAACTTCATCGACACCAGCAGATGTTGCTTGGTAGCGGAAGTAAGTCCAGCGACCACGATTGTCTTTGCCGATGCGATAAGCAATTTTTGCCTTACCCCAGTCGTCACTGTGGAGGCATTTTCCTTTGCCTTCTTTTTCGATAGCACTTTTTACGCGTTCAACCATTGTGTTGTAAGCGTCTTCAGGTGTGTCGACCTTGGTGATACAAATTGTTTCATATGTTTTCAGCGGAGAAGCATTCGCAGTCATGGTTTTTTAGAACCTCTTTCTTATAATTTTCGAGACCTTAAGTTGCTAGCAAAAGAAAAAATACGAATCAAGGTCGATTATAGAGTCCTTGCCAGGATTTCGGTGCGGCTGCTTCGATGAGCATGGTTTTGCCGCTTCTTGGGTGCCTAAATTTTAGGCTTTTTGCATGTAGGGCGTGGGCGTCTAGGACCAGTCGACGTTGTAAATCTTCAGATAAGTTCATGAAACCAACGGGTTTTTCCCTTCCACGTCCATCGGTCTTGTTTTCAAGAACGGGAGGGGTTTCCCTCATTTCTATAAAAACAGACTCATCGGGGTCATAAAGCTTGTCTCCCAAAATTCCGCAACCCAAATGAGCTAAATGAACCCTGATCTGGTTGGTTCGGCCAGTGATGGGCTTGCATTCGACTAGTGAGATGGGCCAAGGATCGCCAGCTTTGTGGTCTTTGAGCCCTGGCCATTGTGGGGGTATCCAAGTGGGGGCCAACACCTGTTTAACACTTAGAGTGTGGATTTTTGTTTTTGCCGATTTCGAATTGCCGCCGCCCACCATTTTTTTTATGCGGATGCGGCTGCCATGTCCGAGGGCATCGCCAATTGGTGCATCAACAGTTGTCGAGGGAGGATTGAGTTTCCCCCAGCACAAGGCCCAGTATGTTTTTTCAACTTCGTGTTTAAAAAACTGCCAATACATTTTTTCTTTTGCCAAATGTGTTTTTGTTAAAACACAAACGCCGCTAGTTTCGCGGTCCAGTCGATGAGACAGAATTAGCAAATCAAGTTTGCGTTGTTTTTGAAGTAGGTGAATGAGCGTATGGCGAAGGTAGCGGCCTCCAGGATGAACGGGGATATGGGGTGGTTTATTTACAATCAGCAAATCTTCATCTTCAAAAAGAACGGGAATTTGAGTGGGAATGCGTGGCTCGGGTCTTGTCATTGCCATGTATTGCACCTCGTCACCAGCTTTGAGTAGAAACTCAGATTGAACATTTTGACCATTAACCAAGACATCTCGGCTATCAATATGAGTGCGCCATCGTTCTCTGTCAAAATAAGTAAATCGGTCTGCTAAAAATCCCAGCAGCGTCTTGCCGACGGCGGCACCCCCAACAAAGGATTTGAAAGCGACTTTTTCTGGGACGAAGTTACTCATACTTTTGACTCTTATTGCTGCGCATTGGTTTCCAAGTCAAACATGTTTTTTTAAGAGGCTGTATGTTACAAATAGAACATGATTGTAGAAGTCCATCTGCCGACTCCATCACAGCGGCTTATTGATAATGCAGTGGCTCTACTTCAGCGCGGAGGGATTGTTGTATTCCCGACTGACACTGGGTACGCCATTGGCTGTGATTTGTTTAACAAAAAAGCGATTGATCGTATTTACGAAATAAAAAAGCGTGATGCTAGCCATCCACTGAGTTTCATATGCGCCGATCTAACCGAGCTTTCGCAGTTTGCGATTGTATCGAATAAAGCTTACAGGGCAATGAAGAGATTGTTTCCAGGTCCTTTCACGTTTGTATTGCCTGCCACGAAGATGGTTCCCAAGCTGTTAGTTAGTCGTAGAAGTTCCGTTGGAATTCGTGTTCCTAATCACGCGGTACCTTTGGCGTTAGTTAAAACACTTCGGCATCCCATCATTGCAACATCATGTACGGATTTAGAAGGCAATCCTCTGGTGAATGCTCAGGAAATCAAAACCAAATTGGCCAAAAGGGTAGATTTGATTTTGGACAGTGGACCTGTGGCTTCAGAACCTTCGTCTGTGATTGATTTTACGACACCAGAACCTGTTATCATTCGTCAAGGCAAAGGGGATTTATCATCCTTCTTGATTCGTGATGAAGAAGGTAGCAGCGGCCTCTAGTTTCGTATTGCGTGGCTGAATTTAAATATCCTCGATTAAAATCGCGTTTTGATGAGCATCTCTCAAGGCGCTTTTACCACATGTGCACAGGCACTGTTGCCGCAATCCTCTATGCTTACTTTCTAGAGCGTAGCACGATTATGGTTTTGGCTTTTGTTGCCCTTATTTTTCTTGTGGGCTTGGATTTTATTCGCCTTCGTTCTGAAAAATTCAATTACTTTGTGTTTAAAATTTTTGGCAGTGTCATGCGTGATGTGGAAAAAACTAAACTCAGCGCGCAGATGTATTACGCTCTAGGGTTGTGTTTTTGTGCGATTGTTCTGCCAAAACCCATAGCCATTCAAGCGGCACTGACTTTAGCTTGGATGGATCCTGCGGCTGCGCTTTTTGGTTTGCGTTTTGGTAAGAGGACATGGAGCCAAATTTTTTCACGATTTTTCCTGGAGCAACGTCGAATTCCTATTTCTTGGGGCGCCAAAACAATAGAGGGAAGTCTGGGTGGTTTGGTGGCAGGACTCTTTGCAGGTATTGTGGCATGGACGGGGCCATGGTGTGGCATTCCTATGGAGCAAGGGATGTGGTGGCCAAATGCTAGTTTGATTTTGCTGCTCTCCTTTAGTGGCTCGTTAGTAGGGGTCATTGCAGAAGCATGGCCATCACAGTGGGACGACAATGCCACGATTCCTTTTTTTGTGGGTATTTCTGTTTGGATCATAGCCTGGCTATTTGCCATACCGATGGTCTGGGCGTGAGTTTGGGAGCGTAGTGATGAAGAATATTTATGGTGCATTGGCAATGGCGCTAGTCTTAGGGTTCAGTGAACAGGCTCTGAGCGTAGAAATTACTACAGTGCAAACCATCGCGCCCAAGCATGAGCTGGAATTTCGATTGCATGGCATTCCGCAATCTAGAATTTCTGCAGACTTGCTGAAAAGTCTTTTGAAACAAGAAAAAATGGTCAAAGTTTACGAGCCACACATGGGAGTTGAAAGAGAGTATGTGGGCTTTGAAATGAGTTTAATCCTAGAGAAAATGTATGGCGCTGACTTGAATAAGGCTGAAGAGGTTTTATTCACTTGCGTAGATGGTTATCAACCATCCATTCCGTTGTCGCGTTTTAAAAAGTTCACAGCATATTTGGTTTATAAATTAAAAAATGGAAGTGAATTTGTTGTCGACAATAAGGCTCAAGGTGAGAAAAAAGTTCAGCTTGGTCCTTATTATTTGGTCTGGGACAACATTAAGCATCCGGAGCTCAGAGATTTAGCTCCGGACACTTGGCCCTACCAAATTGCTAAAATTGATTTGGTTAATTTTGAGCAGCGTTTTTCTAAAATGTCCCCGTTTAAAAAATCATCACCTCAGGTGAAGCGTGGATTTCTGGCTTTTCGCCAACATTGCATGAATTGCCATGCCATTAACGGCGAAGGTGGGCAAAAAGGCTTTGAACTCAATTACCCTGTGAGTGTGACCGAAATGTTTAAAGAAGAATGGTTGAGGAAGTGGATACTTAATCCAACATCCATTCGCTACAATACAACCATGCCTGCGCTGCCTTTACGTGATGAATTTTATAAAGATCAAGGACAACTGCTAAACGATATTGTTGCTTACTTAAAAGCAATGTCAAAACTTAAGCGAGACCCTTTGGCCAAAGCTAAAAAATAATTTATTTCTTCCCGTAGAACTCTGCAATGGATCGATAATCTTTAATGACAGTGTGCCACTTTTGAAAATAGGGGTCTGGTAAGTGGTGAAGGGCGCCGCAAGAATCAGATAGATTGCTGTGGGTTCTGTGGAAGGTCCACTGAACTTCCCCAACAGTGTGAGTTTGTTTGTTGCTCATCCACTGAAGTGCCGAGCTCACGCCGTGAAACAGTGATAAAGCAGCGGAGGGCCATAGTCCCCAGTTTGCGCATTGTTTTTTGGGCAAATAACGTAAAACCAAGAGATGGTTAAAAAGCGATGGTGGTGTATTTAGTGCAGGTGGCGTTTTCTCTCTCCAGTTGCTTTGGTTGGTTTGAAGATGATATGCGGCCCACAAAGCAGCTTCACTTTGCGCGCTATAGTGCTGTTGCATGACTTGTTTTGTGCTGTAGTCGAGGTAAGAATAAATTTTTAAACGACTCAAGGATTCTAAAACTGACTGAACAAAAAACGGATGCACTTCAGGAAATGCAACTTCCGTATTGATGTTTTGGTTGCGAAGCAATCTGACATCGTCTTCTTCTAGTTTTGTGCTGTGAAGGTAGCTTTGAACATTGCTATGAAAATCTTGAATTGCTTTTTTAAGTTCAGCAGTTTTTTCTTTGCAGTTTATTTTTTTGCTCAAATAACCTTCGCGAGCGGCCTTTGGGTTGTTTTGATAGCAGTTAAGAATTTGTATCCATAGTTTTGAAGCACGCAAGTTCAGTTCAGCAACACTGCCTTGATCAAAAAGGTTTTTATCTATCCGACTGCCATAGGAATATCGCTTCCACTGTTCCTCAATTTGCTCCTCAGTTCGATGAATCTCTGAAGCTTTAGAAAGCACGGGCCAAGGAAGCACACTTTTTGATTGGGCTTGCATTGCTTTACGATCCAAAATGACAGGTGGGTTCTCACCTTGAGGAATAAAAACCAAATCCGACCTGCGCAAAGAGCTTCTGGCAAAGACGATGTTGGCGCAAAATAAAAAAGTTGGAATGAGAACTAAGAAAATTCTTTTAAAGGAAATGGTGCTGGGGATACGTGTCTTCATGCTCATTGTTATCCCCTTTCCTTAGCTTATGATCTCCTCATAAAAACTCACAAAATTGAGCCATTAGAGAGAGCGTCTTTGTCTTCTACCTTCAATATTTATGCCGACATGCTCTGAGCTAAGAGATTGATTTTATTTTATAAAGTAGCTGTCTTCTGGCTAGATAATGCGTCTGTGTATAGGAACTAAACACACAGTGAGGCAATGAGCGTGCTTTTGTTGAATATGGCCCAACGCATTAAACAATCTTTTGATCTCACGAAATGAAGGCAAAATCGTTATCCTATCTGTATGTTCCAAGGGCGTAAAAAGGATCTTCAGTGGCTTTCAAAAATGAGCCGTTTGAATCGTGGTCTTTGGGTCTCTGGTGTGAGTGGAGTTGGAAAAACAGCGCTTCTGCGGCAGTGGCTGAGTCTTCAAAATGTGTATGAGCAAAAACACATTTATACTTTTGATGGGCTTCGTGATTTTTCTGTCATCTTAGATGTCGAGGCTGTTCAGCCTGACAGAGCACTGCTGGAAGCATCAAAAAAATGGCCCAAAAAAGTAGTCATTGTCTGGGATCAATTTGAAAACCTCAGTCGTCAGCTGCAGGACTATGTTTTGAATATCATGCACAACGAATCTGAAGAGCGTTTGCATGTCATTGTGTCTTCTGAGAGTAGTGCTTCAGATTTGGCCCTGGGAATTCCGCAATGGAACGTGAAGCCTTTCGACTCTGATGAACTTGTTATGTACATACAAAATGTACATGGTCAGCATGTGGGAGTTGAACAGTGTGCAAAAATTATTGAAGACACCGCGGGTTTGCCAATCTTGCTAAATCTATGGCCTGATGTGGTTGCAAGGCAGGCCAGATTTACTGAAAAAATGACAAAAGGATTGAGTAAAGAGCGTTTATCAATCCTGTCATTGCTTATGGTTTTAGGACGAGAACTTGCAGACGCTAGCTTGTTAGCAAAATCATTTCAGTTGAGTCCAGCAGAGTTAAAAGAAGCTTTAAACGATTTGATGCATAGGCAGTTTATAGAAGTGGAGTGGGGGGAGAAAAATAAAGTCACTCCGCAAAGTGGTCTTCGACAACTTTTTTTAAAGACAATGTCAGCAGGAGATCGCAAGCATTTTGAGAACATGGCTTTAGAGTTGCTTGAAGGTCTGAAACAGGCAGGCCCTCTGGAAAAGTTATTTCACTTGCTTTCTTCTGGAAAAAAAGAAGCTTTAAATGAGACTATTTCCAGTCTGCTAAAACAACAGACGTTGAACCAATTTAGTTTTGATAAACTTCAAAATTATTTAAATCAAATGAATGAATACAGCATAGACGGGCATTCTTGGAGGCGTCTGAAATCAAATGTTTTGAATTTGCTTGGTCGTAGAAAAGAAGCCCAAGTGGTTTTAGAATTCTATGTTGATGCTTTGCTCAAGAATCGTCCACTGAGTGTTGAGGCAAAAGAATATCTCTTTGATTACATACAAATTTTAAATAGAAATTTAGAAGCCAAAAAGGTTGTGCAACTTGTGGATCAATTAAAAAAAGACTTTGACCATGAATGGGAAATTCCATTGGCTTTAGAAGAGGCCATAGCTTATCGAAGCTCAGATGCCTTGAAATCACGGCAAATTTTAGATCGTTTGAATCAAAAACAAGAAGACACCATGGTTTCAGTGCAAATTAGGGCCAATATTTTTTTTCAAATGGCAAGGTGGTTTGACACTCAAGGTGAAGGCGAGCAGGCGGATCCTTGGTATGCCAAAGCTCAGAAATGCTATGAAGAGGAGCAAAATCACTATTTGCTTGCGGTGACTTTGCTAAACAGGGCGTGGATTGCTGCTTATCATTCCTCATGGCTTATGTTCCGTGAAATGAAAGCTAAGTTAATTGAACTGGAGCGGACTCATTCCTTTCGTTATATATCGGCAGGTCTAAGAATTTTAGAGGCTATGGAGCTGCGTTTGTCTTTGGATTTGGGACGTGCGCTTCAAAAGGTTGATGAGGCGCAAAGATTGTTGGGAACTCAGGCTCCGGGAGTCTCACTTTTTGATGTGCAGGCGGAAAAAATACGAATTTTGATTGCCATGGGTTTAAGAAGCTTAGCCCGGCCCTACTTGCGAGATCTCGAGCAGCTGGTGTTGCTTAAGGATTTGCGAGCTCGTCGACAAGAGCTTGACTTGCTCAACTTGGAAATGAATGGAGAATTGCTTGCTGCTGAGGACCTTTACGAAAAATGCGGTCTTAAAAGACGCTCGCTCAAAGAATTCCCACTATCGCTTTTATTGTCACTGTTACACAGAGACTTGATGAAGATTTCTGATTTGGATTTGTTGGACCAGTCAATTTTGGGACGAGTGTGTAGGTTAGAGTACCAAATTCGCAATGCTGTGGTTCAGGGTGAAATAGGAGATGTTTGGCCACTCATTCAATTTATGGAGCAAGAGTTGAAGTCGATTAGTGATGTGAATGAATTTTCATTGGCCACCAAGCTCTTGGAGTGTGATTTGCATAAAAATGAGAACAATGACACCTCTGGAGTTCAGTCACGTCTTGAGCAGATTGAGCTTGATTTGCGTAGGTGGCCGGCTGAACACGAGCAAAAGGCCCCATTTGAAATTTGGTTGCAACATTTGAAGTCTAATATTGGGCAGTCGTCGGACCCCAGGAAAGATTTTCGTTGGCTTAAGCTTAGTCAGGGGCAAAAGGATCGCTGGCAGTCGTGGATTCCGCAGAGAAAAACAAAAGTACTGACGTATAGAATTTATCTTCATGATGGAATGCAGCAGAACATGCATGATACGGATGTATTACCAGAATATAAAAAACGGCCTGGTTTGGTGGTGGTCGAGCATCTTTACGAGTGCAGGTGGAAGGCCAAATCTTTAGTGGCATTTCAAGGGCGTAAAAATTTACTGCGGTTATTGGCACTGCTTTTAGAAAACCAGCACAGCGTTTTAGGCAAAGACCAACTTGTTGGTATTGTATGGGGTGAGAGTTACAACCCCATTGTTCATGACTCACGTGTTTATACGAGCATTCAGAGAATTCGAGAACTGCTTGGCACCCAGGATGTCATTGTTGCTGTTGAGGGTTCTGGTTATCAATGGAATCAAAAATATCCGTTTATGTTGATCAAAAAACAGGAGTTGGATTTAGTTCAAGAAAATCGCATCCCAAGTCTTGTGCTTGAGACATTTTTAAATTTATCTCAAAAAGGCCGTGTTTGGATTTCAAGAGGGCAGCTAGTGAAAATCACCCAGTTCTCTGAGGCCAGTGTCAAACGAGCACTATCGTTACTAGTTGAAGAAAAAAAAATTACGCGCAGAGGTTCTGGTCGCGCTGTTGAGTACTCGTTGAAGTGAGTATTTGTTCCAGACGCAGCTTGCTGGAATCGTCAATGTATTATTTTAAATCGAATATTTAAAATAAAAAAAAAGTGAATCCAAAATTTTGGATAACATTGCTTTTGTTTGGGTTGATAAATGTTCTTGCAAAGTACTTCTTAAGGGAGTACTATTTAAATGCTAGTTCAGGTTATTTATAGTCGTAATTTAGAGAAGCTAATCGTGAAGCGCAAAATCCACAAAAGTGAAGGCAGTCTGTTATCTGTTCTGGAAAAGGCTACAGGTGGTCCTCTTACTTTAGCCAAATATTTGAAGGCCATTCGTGAAAGTGATGAAATGACGCAAGTTGAGTTTGCTGAAAAATTGGGGATATCTAAGGCCAATCTCAATGACATCGAAAAGGGAAGAAAACTCATCAGTCCAGAGCGAGCGGCACGCTTTGCAGGTCTGCTAGGTTATTCAGCTCCTCAATTTGTTGCCTTAGCACTGCAAGGTGTCGTAGATCATGCAGGGCTTAAATTCAAAGTGGAAGTTAAGGTAGCTTAAAAAGAAGTAAAGCGTTTTTCATCTAACAACCATCTACTTTGCTGCTGGCTTCTCGCCCATCTCACCTTGAATGACTTGCAAGCTTTTGTTTAGCATTTTTAAAGCTTCCGCGGCGCAAGTTTTTTGCTCGTCATTTAATTGTGCAAGTGAGTTTTTTCCTGCACTTGGTGTCAGCTCTGGAGCTAGTGAAAGCTGCGTGGCAATGAATTTAGCGACTTCATCACTGAGGCATGGTTTTTTTGAACCTTTCGAGGCAACACCCTCTTTAATCATCGACAAAATAAACGTGTTATCAGAGAGTTTTTTCTCAGGGTCCCAGCCGCCTCCACTTGCGGCATGGCTTAAACCGTCGATGCTGGCAATTCCTACAAGTACAAGTACGAAGGCTGTTAGTTTGTTATTGTTTTTCATATTATTGTTTCTCCTTTAATTTTAAGGGTTCTAGACGAATTTTTCGCGAGCCGTTAAAGATCCTAGACTCTGGAGCACCATCTTGAATGAATGTCCCCATGGATGTGGCGTAGTTATTGGGTTGGCGTACAACATAGATTTCGCCTTTATGGCAAACAATGCTTACAGGAAATGATTTGTTACTCATGTGAATGGGGCCAGCATTAAATAAAAATTGAGGAATGTCTGACTTTTTAGTTTCCTTGGCGCATTTTGCTGCGATGGTTGTGAATTGCGAGCGCAATTGATTTTCAGTTTGTTTGAGTGCTGCACGAATGTCTTCCATGGATTTGTCAGAAACAACGCCTAACGACTCCATAATGCTAATGGTGCTGCGAATTCGTTTGTCGAAAGATTCAGCCAGACGAGCCAAACCTATATCTTCAGAAGCCTGCTGTGCTTTAACAAATTCATCCATGAGCAGTTTTAGTTTTTGAGTTTCATCACGTGTTAAAGAGGCAACTTTTAAGGCTTCTGTTAGCTCCGCTTCCAAGGCTTTTGCGCGTTCAGGGGTTAAATCATCGTTATCAACGCTGATCTTTTCACGCAATTTTTCAAGGAATATTCTTATGCCACCAATATGGACTTGGAAGTTTGGGAAATTTTCATCAAGCCAGGTATGTGTTTTTAACAAACGAAGCTTAAGAAGGTTTGTTCTGACTTCAGTCATTTTGATGGGAGTTGAGCCCCCAAGACTTGCAGGTTTTTCCACTAGAGTGAACTCTTTTTTAATGCTTGGGGAAATGGAAGAAAGGTCGGCTCGGAAGCTGTCTGGTAAGTCGCGAGGCACGCTTTCATTGGGGTTGGACGCATACCAGATGTTGAGCAAGCGTAGCTCACCGATGCTAATGTCATGAATGTCTAGAATACCTACTCGTGTGGTTTGCAACGGCTCGTTTAATTTTTGTACTTCGTCTAGGCTACCGCTGATGGCTTTTCTAAAGCGAAGAGTCCAAGCAGTTGTAAGCCTAGCGGTTAGAATTTGGTAAGGGTTGGTTGGAGAATCAAAATTCCCAGGCTCTGCCCAACCAGGCAAGGCGGATTTTCCTGAGTTTTGATTTTTCCCAAAATGATCTGAATCACGAATGATCTGAGAAAAACGATTATTCAGGCCCTTCATAAAGCTTTCGGTGATGTTGAGATATTGAAGCTCTACAAAATCCAAGGCTTCAAATATTTTCTTTTGCGTTTCTTGGTCACCAACATGGGTGGTGTTGCGAAGGCGTGGAAGAGGATTGTGCTCAAAAGACAAGCGAATCGCTAGGGATTCATCGCCAGAAAGCAATCGCTCAACAAAATACTGTCTTTCCTTGTCTGCACCAAGTAAGCGGAAACGGTTCCTCAAAATTGAGTAAGCAGCAATTGAAAAACCATAGGCGCGATATTCGTTTTCTACGGTAAGACCTATGCAGGAGCGTATCCACTGATTTAAGCTCTCAATTTCCTCATTGCTTGGTTTGAAAGCATTTTCGTCGTTATTTTTTTCGATGTTTTGCTCGTTGAATTGCTTTGTTAGATTATCTTTTTTGAATTGACGAAGTTTTTGTGCCGCCTCAAGAATAGGGTCTAAGTGTTGCTCTGGATAAACCAACTCAAGAAAATCAAAATTCATAAGGTCTGAAGTTTTTTCTTTTCCAATCCATCTGCTCAGAGCTGCAATGGCCTTAGGAAGTTCTTTCTTGTAATTTTCACGATGTGTATCAAGATTAGGATCGGCTGCATGAATCATTTCATGAATGAACGTCACCAAGGTTTCCTCAAGAGGTCTGGCAAAATCTAAAGCGAAGTAGCCCGTTTTGGCATGGAATAATCCAGAGACGGCGTAAGTTCCTTTTTGTTCAGGATTCTGTGCTGTTAATGAAAGACCATGTTCAGGATGGATCACTTTGTTGAGTCGTGCTCGCTCAGCTGGTGACAAATCGGAGATTTTTAACTCACCAGCTTTTAGCTTGTTTCGAAAACGTTCAGCTATGGCGCGTAGTTCTTCAATTCCAGTCAGAGCGCTTATGCTTAATGCGGTTTCAATATAGCGCGCGCGCCAGGAATCATATATTTGTTGGAGTCTGTCGTTAGATTGAGTTTGAATGAAGTGCCTTAAGATGGCGTATTTCACAGGATAAAGTGTGGGTTGTGGTAGCACCGATGGCAGTTGACCTGTGGGTAGATTTCCAAATAGCTGATCGCTCACCTGCTCAGCAGATAGATGTGCATTTTTAAGAGCTAGTAAAAAATTTGTGAGATCTTGTGCATTTCTTGTTGTCGGAGAATCAAAATCATCTTTCCAAAGATTGCGGTCAACCAACTCTCTTACGATTTCAACAGGGAGTTGGTTTGAAAGGGGAGTCTCTGCCTGAGCTTGGCTTAGGGGGAGGACTATACTCAGGCAGAGACCAACAAATGGGCCACTCAAAAACATGTTTTTAAGTTGCTTAGAAAAGGGATTGGATAAAAATTGCTTCATTTGTTGATCCATCTTTTTGAGGCCCATAACTTACCAAAATTACTAACGCATTGCATCAATATATGATAACTATTCATAACATATTGATTGTATTCAATGTTTCTACTTAACTTCCTCGGTTTTTTCTGTTGAATCCGCTGTAGTTTTAGTTTCAGCCGTATTCTGAGCTGAGTTCTGAACTGACTTCGATTCAGTGGTCTTTAACTCAGTTCGAGGTCTGTTGATTGGAGCTACATTAGCCTCTCGTAAACGGGCAGGAACTTCTTCTAAGATTTTGTAGACTTTGTAGCGCAAGTTGGAAACGGCTGGGGCAGCAGGTTCTTTGTTGGCTTTTAATGACTTCAAAATATCTGCGTAAGTTTTGCTGTGTTGTAATTCATAAACATCAGCAATCAATTTTGCTATTGGCTTTGAATTTCTCTTCAGGTCCATGTTCAAATCCCATCCCAAATAGCCAATCAAGCGCATGAGCAAAATCGCTTTGCTGGATTGCGAGCTAAGGCCATCAGAGTATCTCCACAAAAGATTAGAATACATCCGACCAAACTCAGCAATTGAACGAGTTTTGGTATACGTCGACATTTCAATTTGCCCGCTAAGGATTGATTCCATGCTGGCGCTGTTGTTGGCCATGGATGCGGCAAATTCAAAATTTTGTTTATAGAAGTTGGCCAAGTGGCGAGCGGCTTCATCTGTATTTTTGCCATAGCTTGGCAAAATGTGATGAACCAAATCTACGCCGCGATTAAGGGCAATGCGCATAAATTCTTCGTTTTTCCTATTGGCAGAGACATTGATGATTCTTATGGATTGGCGTTCAAAGTGATCCAATCGTTCTCCCATGGCGTAATCCACTCTTTCATCAAGTGCCTTGGTGATCAGTTCAGGTGAGCTGTAAGCAGAGTTGATGAGCTCATCGCTATCAATTGGCTTGTTGTCGTATGCTGATGGCAAGCCTTCAGATGAAATGGCCGCAGGAATGTTGATTTTTGTATACAGCTGAATGTCAGAAACAGGAACGGATTGCCGATTGGTGCCTAGCAAATCGCCAACTTGGTTGTCGGTTAGAATTTGGCTTTCCAATGAGCGCAATGTTTCGGCTGCATTTCTAGGTTTTACGATGACATTCACAGTGACGTTTTGTGTTTGTGCTTGATTGTTGATGACCTGCGCTTGTGAGAATGTTCCCATAAGTAGGCCAAGAGTCAGAACCTTTATTGTGATTTGTGTTTTCATAACTATTCTCCTTCATTTGGCTCTAAGTTAGGGATTGCGCTTGCCGGGGAAAATTCTTTCCAGAATTTTTCGTTCAGCAATTTTGTAGAAATCCATACGGAACGATCCATCAGATGTTGCTACTGGTGTAGCTATCATCATCATTTCTTGCTTGAAGCATCCGCTCATGAAAACAACAAGTTTTTTGACTTGTTCTTTGACTTCTTCTTGGTCAGGTCTCATGGTGTTGAGTCTTGAATCGGTTAGAGCAGCGAATTTTCCAATGGGATCATTGATAGGAATGAGGTTGAATGTGTTGTCAACTTTTGAACCTTCGCCGTACAGAGAAATCTGATTATTTTGTGAAATCAGTTTAATCTGGTTGTTGTTATCAACGGCAACAAAGATTCCGTTAGAAGGGCTTGTGCGCAACTCTGGTTTTTGAATGTAGGCAGCGCTCATTCCATAGAATTGATTGTCAAGTGCGCCGTTTCGACCAGTGGCAATCAGCGGATATCGTTGTCGCAAAATGCTTTGCTGTGAAATTTCAATAACAGGAGCGTCAGTTTGGCTTTCTGCTTTGATGCGTGTGTTGCCTGCAGCATCAATCCAAACTGGCGAGAACATCACGGTAGAGCCGCCTTTGGTTGCTCTTCCCTGATAAATTGTCCCGTAACCTGAACTCATTCCAGCAAGGAGAGTTTCTGGGAACATGATTCCCAGAAACTGATCCGGATTGTTGGCATAATTATCGATAAGGAACATGTACTCAATTCCTGCCGCACCTACTTTGCCCAGCTTGTAGAGTCCGGGTTGCAGGGCCTCAATCATGTTCTGGTTGTTGAGACCGCTGCTTTGAACTCCGGAGACATCGCTTTCGACGAGCTCCACTGATTTTGAGATTGCAGGTTTGTTTTGTTTTGGAGCTTTTCCGCCTCGTGCGAAGCTGGTGCTTGTGAGGCTAAGTGCTCCAAGAGTTGCTAGGGTTAATAAAGTTAAATTTTTCATAAGTCCTCCCATGTTCCTTTTATCGATAATTGATTAATTGCAGTAAGGGTTTTGGTAATTGTTAGGTCTTAAGCCATTAAGATCTCTAGCAATGCTTTGTAATTCAGCTCTGATTAACATGACCCCATCGGCAATGGCATATGGAGGGAATCCGGGTGTTGGTCCTACATATGAGTCGATGGTAGCAAGCGTATTCTCAAGGCTGCTAATCATGTTGCAAAAGCTACGACGGTACATGCTTTGACGTAGAATGTGGATGGTTGCAGAGGTCACAACTCGTGAAGAAACCATTTCAAGTTTGTTGGACGCCATGGCATCTGCTTGGTTTGCTTGGAGAGTTAAAAACTTTGCGGCTAATTTTTTTAAGCCATCGAAGTAATGGTCTGGCAGGTTGGATTCAAAATTTTCATTGGTCCAGCATGGTGACTGCCATGGTTTGCATTTTTGTACCAAGTTTTTGTAGTTGTTCGAATCAATGTCATCGTGAGCATAAAGAATGACTCCGACAAGACCAAACAAGAAATTGAATTTAACTTGTGCGCCTAGTTTGCAGTCTAAGTTTTGATTTGAAGTTGCAATGACAGCGCGTGCCCAGTCCAATCCATAAAAAATAGCTTCAGCGGTGTGTGGTGTGGGACGAACAAGGCCATCACGTGAGCGGTTGCCTGCTTTTTCCAAAGCATTAAATAAAATGTTATTGGCGTGCTCGAAATTGCCGTAGTAAGCCATGCGGTTTGCGTTGTTTCTAGCTTGGCGAAGTTCTCTGACCATGTCCAAGCACCAGGCATAGACATCGTCGAAAGCTTGCTCATTTACGACACCTCTATGAAGAGCTGAAGTTGCCACAGGTTGTACGTTAATGATGCTGTTGCTTACAGCTCCTTGAATGACAATTTGTGGGCTTACTTCTGTGTTGTTGACGGGGCCAGAAAGAAGTTGAGCTTGCGCGCTGTTCATCATTCCTAGGACGGCGGCAACGGTTGATAAAATAGTCAGTTGTGTTTTCATTTTGTTTATCTCCTTGTTTAAGGCCTCAATATTCGTATTGCTGCCACGAGTAGTAAGTCTCAAATATAGGTAAAAATCGGCACAAACTAAACCTTACATTATTGATCCGATTGGGTGCTGGCGCACTATAGTATTGAAATTTATGGGTAATTTTAAAGTATAAAATGGATTCCTAAGCTTAGATTTTATTGTTGAAATACCGATAAGAGCCTCATGACTTTTAAGCGGTGTGCACAATTCGTGCATCTAGTTTGTGCTTGTCTATTGAGTGTTTTGGTAATTGCGCAAAGCTTCGCAGCAAAACCAAGTTGTAAACGAGCTTACGCCATGTACGAAGTGTATTCTAAACGACTTCAGACTCGCATGAGTGATGCGCATGCTGTTGCCAATACAACAGAGCGAAGAAAGCGTGTTGATGCGCTGAAAGTAGAAAAAAAATATCTAGATGCTTTATTCATTGAGGCTAGTCGCTGCATATCAGATAGGCCTGGTTCAGAGAACGCGTTCAAAACAATAGAGCAAACGTTAACACCTGCTGAGCTTCAACAAGCTAGAATTCTTCAAGAGCAAATATTTAACGATCGTAAAATTCTATTAGAAGTTGGTCCTGATAATGGTGAGCCGTCGAATTACTGGGCAGCAAGTCCAGATCAGATTAAAAATGCTCCTTGCTCAAATCAAAAAGCCGCAACAGACGACGAGATGGATGCGTGGCTTAGGCAGCATGCTAAGACAACGAGCGCTGTCATGAGCAAAAATATACATGGGTTTCAAATTGAAGAAGAAAATAAAGAGGTAATGCGGCTATTTGAAACACTTGTGACCTATGTTTCGCCATTTGCATTGGAGGCAACAGTGAAGGCCGATGTTTTAAAACACCAAAAACAATTTCAGTCGATGTGTCGCAAAGTGGAGTGCGCACTGCGAGAAGTTTTTGGAGATAGGCAGGGCAGGCGGCTAATGTACCTACTTGCTCGCTATGGTTTTAATGCTTCTCATTTGTCAAAAAAAGATTCTACTCCTTTTAATGAGCAAGAATGGGAGTCCATATTATCTGGTATTGCGGATCTTCCCGAAGACTGGTTTCCTATAAACCCAAAAGAAGCCAAATCACTCACGCGCTACGAGCGAGGTTCTAAACGCGCAATTTATGGCACGCTCGATGTGACAGGAAACGCTGCAATTGAATTCTTTGATAAATGGAATCGGCTCGATCCCATGACAGCAAAAGCTGCCGTAGTTCATGAAATTGCCCACAACATTGCAGACAGTAGGCTTCATCCTGACTCTATTGAATGGATGCAATGCAGTCATTGGAAGGAAGTGGGGGATTATAAATTTGAATCTGGAAAACCTTCAAAATTTGTTTCCACGTATGCGGCTCAAACGCCTGATGAAGATGCGGCAGAATCGATTGTCGCTTACCGATACAATCCAAGTGAATTACTCCAGCGCGCACCTGACAAGTACAAGCTTATTAAAGACAAGGTATTTTTAGGCCGCGAGTATCTTTCAAAAAAAGACTGTGGGCCATAGAGCTTAGTCCCGAGCTAAGCCCGACTGGGCATTGATGTTATTGTTGTATTTGGTGCGGATGCTCTAGTGCATATGGTTTATTTGTAACAGCAGAGAGTCGTTCCAATTTGATATTGATTATGTATTTAGTATTGGTTGAGGGACTGGTGAGCGGCTGCTCATTTGTCAGTTGCTTTTTCTGGAATAAAATAATTATGTGCAGTCCGCAGCGCAGTTTTTCTTTGGCATAAGTTCATAAGGAGGTCTCATCTGCGGCACTTCATGAGATGTCGATTGCCACTCCCATGGGAAAAATATTGCTTTGCAGGCGGCATGTAGTTCAGGGTGCTTCATCGTTAACGTGGCATTCAAGGCTGCATATAATTAAGTTTGCTTACGCGGCCGCCCGGTTCATTCCCATATAGGGAAACTCAACTCCGTAAAACTGCTTCATAGGAGAGAAAAAAATGAGCAAACTATTGCATCGCCATTTTTTTAAATGCATGACTATTGTCTTCTAACAAATACAGAAGCCAGATGAGATATTCCAGTAATCACATCATCGATGTCAGTGTTGCGCTTATCCAGTGAACCTGGACATGCATAAAATACGTTATCAATATCAACAATTTATTTGACTCCCCTGGTTTAATATTATTATATTGCCCTAAGGTGATCAGCCAAATGAAACTAAACTTCTCCTTGAGAGCCGAAAAAAGCTCACATGGTGGAACGCTTCGCGCAGGTAAACGGAAAATCAAACGCCCCTTTATACCTAAAAGACCTATGCATGTTGTTTTCCGGTCTTCAAAAGCGCGTGGCGATCTCTCCTTTTTAAGAACAAAGCATGAGAGAAGAATTGATATCATTTTAAAGCGACAATCACGAAAACACTTCGTACGAGTCTTGTCGTATGTAAATGTTGGTAATCACCTGCATATAAAAATAAGAGCTAATTCTCGGGATTCTTTTCAGGCATTTTTGATTTCTGTGAGTGCACTCATTGCCCGCGCCGTGAGTGGGGCAAAAAAAGGTAACAAGGTGGGCAAGTTTTGGGACGCCCTTGTTTATACAAGAATTTTAAAGACCTCATTTGAGGGAAAAATCTTAAATCATTACTTCAATGCCAATCTTATGGAGACTATGTTTGGCAAAGAGGTTCGCGACATCTTCTTGGGAAAAAAAATGCTAACACTTGTGTAGGGTATGCTTAACCAAGCTAGAAAAAGTTAAAAAAGCCAAGTTTGGCAAAGGCGCCGCCTTGGGATTTGGTCTCAACTGAGGCAAAAAATGAGAAAGCATTTGAAATGTGATATCGCCCTTCCAACTTCAAAGTGTTGAAGTGTGGGTTGTTAAACATTGGACGGTATAAATATCGATTTTCCAAATAAGCGGAGAAGTTGTCGCCAACTTTTAAGATGCTACCAAGTGTTGGGCCAATGCCGACACCCCAAGAGCGTCCTGATTTTAATTCGCCGCCCATAAGCAAGTCGCCACCTAAGAGAGCATATCCCACTAGCGCAATGTTGGTTGATCGATCTGATGATGAGGTGTTGCTATTGGAGCCATCAGAGAAGCTATTGGTGGAGTGAGTTGCTGACGCAGAACTTCCGCCGCTAGAACTACTACTGGCAGAACCACCGCCATCACTTCCAGAAGTGTACAAATAAACACTTCGTCCCCATGCGCCTTCAAAAATACTTGAGCGACAGTTTTCACATTCAGATCCGGAGAGGTCCTTCATGGACATTTTTATTTTCCAGGCTTTGTTGCCGTGGAATTCATTGAAGGGCACATAGCTTTGAGCTGTGATAAAGGTCCACTCATCAAGTCGTGGCTTCACAAAACTTTTTTTGGCTGGATCTTGCCCAAAGAGAAGTTTCAAATTGAAAAATTCTAAATCAGAGTATGCAGGATATCCTTGGTAAAAATCCAAACGGTCGTGAATGGCAAAGCGAATTTCTGCACTTAAACCATAGTCTCTGACTAATCCAGGACTTCCTGACTTGGTAAAATAGCTTAAACCCCAGCGAAAAGAGTCATGACCAAGGTCGGGACGTTTGTCCTCAGGTAGAGTACTGGTTATATCTTGCGAGTTCGTGCTGAGCTCGGAGCGCGTCATGAGCAGGGCTGACCGTTGCGCGTGCAGTGGAGTGTTCTTTTCGAGCAGCAGAGTTTTCTGATGTTTGTTGTCGAATAGATCAAGAGCCGCATCTAAAACTAAAGCTTTTTTAGCATCATCCAAATCTAGATAAGCTTTTGGCATTTGCATGGGATTGGCAACAATCTCGCGTATCAAGGCAAAGTGTTCCTTTGGTGCTTGAGCAATTCGCAAGTCCGCTTGCGTTCTTAGCGAAGGACGAAACCTGATTCGCTTCACAAGTCCTGGTGTGTTGGTCACAATTTTAATGGTGTCCACGGGGATGACATAGAATGGCGCTTGTTCTGAAAGGTTTAGACTGGGATCAATCACATCAAGTACTGTGAGCACATGGAATGAGCAGTTCTCATCTAAATAATAGTAGTCAAAATATGTGGAATCGAGTTCCCACAAATGTAAGGCCAAGTAGCGGGTTTGCTCTGGAGTGAAATTTAAGTCGTACTCCCACAGGTCACGTGACTCAAAGTCGGCATACTCGCGAACTTTATAATAATAAGGAACGGAGCTGAACACGCCTTTGAATCCGCCCGTCATTCCCTTCCAGCCGTAAATCAGAGGGTTGTTGGAGGTCATCACAGCAGCATAGTTAATGCCTAAGTCTAGGAGTTTTGGGTTTTCAGTTTCATTTTCATCAGAAAGTTCGCGTCGATTTAAACGAAGCAAAGAATGTCCAAAGGCTGATGATGGGCTATTTAAAAAATAAGAAGAAAAAATAAGCGAAATAGATTTTGATTCCGCGACTTCAAGAAAGTTTTGAAGCTTAGGGCATTGTGAATGTGCTTGAAATTTTAAAGTGACATTCAGTTTTTGTGCCAGCCATTCGCGACGTGCAGGAAAACGGCAAATGGGGTCTGTGTTGATTTGATCTTTGACGGGCTCATCTCGCAAGAGGAGTTGCTTGATGTTTTCAATGAGTTCTTCTTCAGGCTCAAATTTGCCATTGGGAGATAAGAAAAAGTCCAAGCCATCAGCATCGCTTTTGGCGTATCCCCAAAAACTGCTTCTGTAGTGAAGTAACTTTTGCCACTTGGGGTCTTCCCAAAGTTTTAATTTTTTAGCTTGTTGAAGCGGCAGATCCTGGGCGATTGCTCCAAGACTGGTGCAGCTTAGTGCTGCTAGGGCTATAAAAAAAACAAGGCCAAGCTCCCGAGGGAACTTGGCCTTGAGATATCCAAACATCATTCTTAGATAATGTCTTGGCTGCAAGCTTGAGCAAGGTTCTGATCGTTTTTGATCATGTCAACGATGTTCTGAGCTGTTGCTTGTGTGTCATTCTTGAAAACTTTTTTGTAGTTAGCTTTCATAGCTTGACCCAAGACTTTGGTGTTTTGGCAACCAACAAGTGTAGAGAGTGAAGCAAGTGTTTCACCTTCGCCACGAGCAGCTTCTTTAATTAAAGAGCTGTGGTTTGCGTCAACAAAATACTGGATGCGCTCTACAGTTGGAGCAGCAGCCACGTCATCATCTGCTGTGCAACCAGAGGTACCGGAAGAAATTCCGAAAGCTTGATTGCCTGTTGAGCCGTTAGTTGTGGCAGCCATAATTTGTGCAGACACCATTTCGGAATCACCGAAAGCAATAGAGCCAAGTCCGCAGCCTGCAAGGCCGTAGCTACGTTTTGCAAAAGCGTTTGTGGAGAGCACAAGAACTGCGCCCAACACGATTGCTGATAATTTAGCAAATTTTTTCATTTTCATTTTCTCCTTAAATCATCCGCAAATTAGATTTTTGTTTGGCAGCTTTGAGCCGCATTCTCATAAATGAGACCTGTGACATCAGCTTGAGCTGAGCCATAGATTTTGCTGTAGTTGCTCTTTAAGCCAGAGGAAAGGTTGTTTGAGTCGCAACCCAAAACTTTCGCTAAAGCATTTAGAGAATCGCCATTTCCTCGAGCAATGTCTTTTTGCAGATTCTGTTCATTTTCACGAATGTAATCAAGAGCCGCTGTTTCAGCACTGCTTGGTTTTTCGCAATTCAATGTTCCAGAAGAGATTGCAAAGGTTTGTACTGATCCAATATAGTTCAAGGTATTACTTAAAGCGGATACAAAGAGACCAATCCATCCTGGGCTGTTAACCAAAGAAGCTCCAATTTGGCTACCCATGGTATTGTCTTTGAAAACCAAAGATCCAAGACCACAACCGGCCATTCCGTACTTATAGGTGACTTTTTCGCCGCCGCTGCTCTTTGCTTTGCCTTGTGCAAAACATAGTCCAGCCGCTAGCATCCCGCTTACAACGAGTGTGCGTTTCAACATGTGATTTATTCCTCCCTCACTGTTGGTTAAGTTAATTGAGTATGAGGTTAGCTGTGCACCGTCAAAAAACAAGCAATGTTTAATTTATTTTAAGTTTTCCATACTTAATTTAACTCTGCGTCCCAGCCAGCGAACATTTTTAGGCGAATGATCCTGAATGTCGTTTCCCGAAACAGGATGAATCAGGACTGAGTGATGGGAGCGATGAGTGTTTATATAGTGGGCAATGTCAGCAAGGTGCTTTCTGTAAAAATGAATTTCAAACATGGGAAGTGTGTGAGGGCCCCTTAAGCCCAGCTCTAATGGGCCGACCATTTCAATGCTGTCAAATAGTGTCTCTAAAATGCCAGACCTTAGCTTGTGGGCTGACAAAACTTCGTGCTCGTTGAAGTAAATGTGTGCGTGAAAGAGTTGTGTGTCTGTGCTCATGCTCTCAAACATAGAGATCCTCTTTCAATAAATAAAATGAATATTAAATATCTTTGTGATAGTTAAATACTATGATTTACCCATCTGCTTATGATTTGAAGTATTTCCTAGAGGTGGCTGCTCAAAAGAACATTTCCCGAGCGGCTGAGCGTTTAGGAATTACGCAACCTTCACTGACTCAGTCGGTTAAAAAGCTGGAGCATTCCCTTGGCAATCCCTTACTGATTCGCAGCAAGTCGGGAGTGAAGCTCACTAAGTTTGGTGAGCGCTTTCGTGCGCAGGCTCAATCGTTGATGGAAAGCTGGGAGCACATCGTTTCCCAGGCAAAACAAGATGAACATGAGGTTCAGGGACGCTTTAGTTTGGGGTGTCATCCTTCAGTGGCTTTGTACACTTTGCCACATTTTCTGCCGCAGCTTTTGAGTCAAAATCCTCGGCTTGATTTTCAATTGCAGCACGACTTGTCCCGAAAAATTACAGAGGATGTTGTGAGTTCAAGGGTGGATTTTGGTTTGGTCATTAATCCCACACCTCATCCTGACTTGATTATTCGCGAGCTATGTCGTGATGAGGTTTGTTTTTGGGTCAGTCCTCAGGCAAAGCAACTTGATACGCTCATTTATGACCCTGATTTGAGACAAAACCAAGAGCTGCTGCAAAGGCTTGAAAAAAAGAAAATATATTTCCATAGGCAAATCAGCTCATCGAATTTGGAGGTGATTTTGGAACTTTGCTCTGCAGGGGTCGGTGTTGGACTTTTGCCATCCCGAGTGGCTGCTCGTGCACAGTCCAAAAAACCATTGCAGCACTATAAAAAAGATTGGCCTCGTTTTGAGGATCGATTGTGCTTGGTGTACAGGGCAGATCTCAACAAAACGGCTTCGGTGCGAGCCATTGTTTTGGCCATTTCATCAATGAAGCTGTAGTGAATTCCGCAGAAGTTGAGGTTGTTTGCACGCTGCACAATTGGGTGCGGTGCAAGAGCAATTGAAAAGGCTAGGCTCTCTTCTATTTAATTTCAGAAATCTCGATTAAATTACAGTTGTTAGCGTACATTTGGTGTGCGCTATAGCTGTGAAAATTGAGAAGAGGGAAGATCATTTTGGAATCCAACAAGTACTCTTATTTGCAGACCCCAAATTCAGATTACATTGATGAGTTGTTTCAGAATTATTTGAAAGACCCTAACAGCGTTGATGAGTCTTGGAAATATTTTTTCGATGGCATGGAGTTCGGTCTAGAAAATACAGTTCCAGCAGAAAATGGACAAGTTGCGTTGCCTGGAGTGGACCTTAGCAGTGAGGCAAAAGTTGCGGACCTCATTAACTACTTCCGATCGCAAGGGAAGTCGTACGCCGATTTAGATCCACTTGGGATACAGCCTCGTAAAGATTCCGGGCGATTGGATTTGAGTGCATTTGGTTTATCCCAAAGTGACATGGATAGAACTTTTACAGCCGGTAAATTGGTTGGTTTGGGTACAAAAACTCTTCGTGAAATCATGATTCATTTAAAGGCCACGTATTGCAACAAGATTGCTGTTGAGTTTTGGCACATTGAAGATAAGCAAGCACGTGATTGGCTGTCCTCACGTATGGAGGCTTGCGCAAATCGTGAGCAGTTAGATGTGCTAACAAAAAAGAAAATTTTAAAACGTCTTGTAGAGGCAGAAACTTTCGAGCGCTTTTTACACACTCGTTATGTTGCTCAAAAGCGATTTTCTATTGAGGGTGGGGAAAGCCTCATTCCTACACTAGACCGTATTATTGATATTGCTGGTGACTTGGGCGCAAACAACATTGTGATGGGCATGGCACATCGTGGTCGTCTCAATGTCCTTGTGAATTTGTATGGGAAAAAACCAGAACACGTTTTGACAGAGTTTGAACAAGGCTATCAGGTCGACACTTCGATGGGTGAAGGTGATGTGAAGTATCACATGGGTTATTCGGCAGATATTAATACAGAGTCTGGGAAATCCGTGCATTTGTCACTAGCTAGCAATCCATCGCACTTAGAGTTTGTAAACCCTGTTGTTGAAGGAGTGGCGCGCGCAAAACAAAAAGCCCTTCAGGATTCTGAAGGTTCACAAGTGATTCCTATTTTGATTCATGGTGATGCTGCTTTTGCTGGCCAAGGGATTAACTATGAAACCATCAACCTTTCGCAGATTCCTGGTTACTTCACAGGTGGCACAATACATATTGTGACGAATAACCAGGTTGGTTTTACAACATCGCCGCAGCAGGCACGTTCCACAACTTATGCAACAGATTTGGCAAAAATGTTGTCTTGCCCCATCTTCCACGTGAATGGTGATGATCCTGAGGCTGTTTGGTATGTCGCAAGACTTGCCACAGAATTTAGGCAAACTTTTAAAAGGGATGTATTTATTGATTTGATTTGCTACAGAAAGCACGGTCACAATGAAGGTGATGAGCCGTCATTCACTCAGCCTTTGATGTACAAAACCATTAAAACACACCCCTCAACTCGAGAACTCTATGCTCAAAGGCTGGTTGCTGAAGGGGTTCTCACAGAGGCCAATGTCCAAGAAAAAATTGATGCTGTCATTGCATGGCTAACAGATGCACAAACCAGAACACGTGAAGAAAAGCCTCGACCTTTTGTCTCAGCATTCCAGAGCCGTTGGCAAAAACTTCGTAAAGCAACCGAAGACGATGTCTTTGAAAAAACCAAAACATCGGTCAGCAAAGCAGAACTTCTTGAGCTCAATCAAAAGTTGAATGTCATTCCATCTGCGTTTCGCTTGCATCCCAAATTAAATCGTTTTTTTGAAGCAAGAAAAAAAACCATTGAAGAGGGTGCTGGTATTGATTGGGGCACAGGAGAGGCACTGGCCTATGCTAGTTTGTTAAAAGAAGGTCACAGTGTTCGTATTTGTGGTCAAGATGTTGAGCGTGGAACGTTCACGCATCGACATGCCGTCATTAACGATTATGAAACTGGTGAACCTTTTTGCCCTTTGAAAACTTTGGGTGGAGAAGGGGTGTTCTCCATACACAACAGCACGCTTTCAGAATCTGGTGTGCTGGGTTTTGAGTATGGATATTCCTTGGCAGATCCGAATTCACTTGTCATTTGGGAGGCGCAATTTGGCGACTTCGTAAATGGCGCACAAGTCATTATTGACCAGTTCATTGTGTCTAGTGAGTCCAAGTGGCAACGGGCCACCGGATTGGTGTTGTATTTGCCTCATGGCTATGAAGGGCAAGGGCCTGAGCACTCTAGTGCAAGACTTGAGCGCTTCTTGCAGCTTTGTGGAAAAAACAACATGATTGTTTGTAACTTGACCAATTCTGCTCAGCTCTTCCATGCTCTTCGTCGCCAATTAAAACGAGACTTCAGAAAACCTATGGTTTTGATGTCACCCAAAAGTTTGCTCAGGCACCCAAAAGCTGTTGCAAGCTTGGAAGATTTCTCTGATGGATCGTTTCAAGAAGTCATTGATGATGTTGAATTTGCGCAAAAATCAAACGCCAAGCGAGTGTTGCTCTGCTCAGGTAAAATTTACTATGAAATTTTAGCTGCAAGAGAGTTGCATAAAAAGCAAGAGGAAATTCCTGTCATTCGCTTGGAGCAAATGTATCCTTGGCCTGAGAAAATTCTTGTCGATGTCTTGTCAAAATATAAAAACGCAAAAGAATTTGTTTGGGTTCAAGAAGAGCCTGCCAACATGGGGGCATGGACGTTTGTGTTTAGCTCCTGGAAAGGCGCGCTCTCGCCTAAGGGTTCCAAGTTGTCAGAATTGAACATTTCATATGCTGGACGTGACGCTGGAGCTGCTCCTGCTGTTGGTTCACATAAACTACATCAAAAAGAACAAGAAGAATTGATTAGAAAGGCACTCCAAGTATGAAAAAAAATGTTGTCGCTCCTACCGTTGGTGAGTCCATCACTGAAGTACGAATTGGAAAATGGCTCCGCAAACACGGGGAATCTGTGAAGGTGGGAGATGTCGTTTTGGAAATTGAATCGGACAAGGCAACAGTGGAAGTTGTTGCTGAAGCTGCAGGTGTGTTGAACATCACTAAAGAAGAAGGCGCAACAGTTCCCATTGGTGAAGTTTTAGGTTTTGTCGATACCGATGGTGTAGCGAGTGCGAGCTCTTCGTCTGCTGCGGGGGGCGCTGCAAAAGCATCAGCCCCAGCGGCAGTCGCCATGCAAACACAATTGGCGTCAAATGATCTTAGCCCTGCAGTACGAAAGTTGGTTGTTGAAAATCAATTAAATCCTGCGGCAATGGGGTCTGGCACGGGTAAAGACGGCCGTTTAACTAAAGGTGACGTCTTAGGACATCTTCAAGGTGGAGCGCAAACTCAAGCGCAGCCTGCTGCCACAGCGGCAGTGAAACCAGCTTCAGCGCCACGCGCTTTAAAACCTGGCGAGCGTAAAGTGGCCATGACAACCTTGCGTGCAAAAATTGCTGAACGTCTTGTGATGGCTCAGCATACGGCGGCAATTTTAACGACTTTTAATGAAGCAGACATGAGTGCCATTAATGAGTTGAGAAAAAAATACAAAGACAGTTTCAAAGCGAAATATGGTGTTTCTCTTGGGTTCATGAGTTTTTTCACGAAGTCGTGTGTCTTGGCACTAAAGGCTATTCCTGAAGTAAATGCCTATGTCGAAGGAAACGATGTCATTTATCATGACTACTGCCATGTTGGCATAGCCGTAGGAAGTGAAAAGGGACTTGTTGTCCCTGTCGTCAGAAATGCCGATCAAAAATCGTTTGTGGAAGTCGAGCAAGAAATTGCAGCTCTTGCCCTGAAAGCTCGAGATGGCAAATTATCCATTGCAGATATGAGTGAGGGTACCTTCACCATTTCTAACGGTGGCGTTTATGGTTCATTGATGTCAACGCCAATCTTAAACCCACCACAAAGTGGAATTCTGGGAATGCATAAAATTCAAGAGCGACCCATTGCTGTCGATGGCAAGGTCGTCATTAAGCCGATGATGTATTTGGCACTTAGCTACGATCACAGGATTATTGATGGCAAAGGAGCTGTGACATTTTTGGTGACGGTTAAAGATTATCTTGAGAATCCTTCAAAACTTGGATTGGAGTTTTTAAATGGCCTCTAAAAATTACGATGTCGCTATTATTGGTGCAGGTCCTGGCGGCTATGTTGCTGCCATTCGAGCAGCACAACTAGGCTTTAAAGTTGTTTGCATTGAAAAAAGAAAAGCTCTCGGTGGAACTTGCCTCAATATAGGTTGCATTCCATCAAAAGCTCTTTTGGATTCCAGCGAACATTATCACTTTGCAAAACATAAAGCGGCTACACACGGCATTAGCTTAAGCGATGTGAAGCTCGATTTAAAAAAAATGATGGAACGCAAAGATGGTGTTGTAAAAACGCTCACACAAGGAATTGCCGGCTTGTTTAAAAAAAATAAGGTGGATTCCTTGTTTGGTGTTGGCACTCTAAAATCAACCGCGCAAGGTGTAACAACAATTGAAGTTGTGACTGATGCAGGAGTGGAAACTGTTACGGCATCTAAAGTGTTGTTGGCCACTGGTAGTGAGCCTATTTTTCCTGCCGTATTACCACATAATGGAAAAACCATTATTAGTTCTACTGAAGCACTGGCCTTGGAATCTGTCCCAGCACACATGGTTGTTGTTGGTGGTGGCTACATTGGTCTTGAAATGGGTTCTGTTTGGGCACGTCTTGGATCTAAAGTTACAGTCATAGAGTTTGCTGAACGTATTTTACCAGCAATGGATAAACAAGCCGCTCAAGAGCTTTACAAATCGCTCATTAAGCAAGGCCTGGAAATTCATTTGTCGACAAAGTGCACGGGCACAAAGGCTAATGGCAATCGAGTCACGGTTGAAGCTGAAGACATGTTGAAAAATCAAAAATTAAGTTTTGAGGCTGATGTAGTTTTAGTTTCTGCGGGCCGAAAACCTTATACAGAAAAGTTAGGACTAGAGAACGTAGGTCTTCAAGCCGATAAAGCCGGACGCATTGTTGTTGATGCTCATTTTCAAACTGCAGTTCCAGGAATTTTTGCCATTGGCGATTTGATTGCTGGTCCAATGCTAGCGCATAAGGCAGAAGAAGAAGGCGTGGCCTTTGCCGAAATCATTGCAGGTCAAGCAGGGCACGTGAATTACGACACCATTCCTGGTGTGATTTTTACTTGGCCAGAACTTGCCTATGTTGGGCTCACAGAAGAGCAACTCAAAGAAAAGGGTGTGGCCTATAAAGCTGGAGTTTTCCCTTTTATGGCCAACGGCAAAGCCAAGGCTATGGGCGATATTGAAGGGCTCGTAAAAATTATTGCCGATGCTAAGACAGATCGCGTGTTAGGTGTTCACATTGTTGGGCCTCATGCGAGTGCTCTAATTTCTGAAGCAGTCACGGTGATGGAGTATGGTGGTTCAAGTGAGGACATTGCTAGAACATGTCACGCGCACCCAACGCTTAGTGAAGTGGTTAAAGAAGCAGCATTAGATGTTCTTGGGCGAAAAATTCACCTCTAGTTTTTATACAAAGACCGTAGTCTTTGTTGCTTTGGCTTTTGGTATTTTTTTTCGTTTAGCTTGGCCACTTGAAATTGAATTCAAGGCTGATGAGGCTTACATGTTTGAGCGATCTCAGCTTGTAGGCGTATCAGAACCATGGCCCCTGCTTGGTATGGGTTCTGGGGTGGGAACACGAAACCCCAGCATGAGCATTTGGGTTTTTGTAGCATTGGCAAAGATGACAGGGGCTCAAGATCCCGTTGAACTCACTCGTTGCGTTCAGGTCATGAATTGCTTGGCTTTGTTAGGACTTCTTTTTTTTATTTTCAAGTTTTTGAAGCGTGAAGAGCAGGAACCGTGGCTTTGGGCTCTGGCGTTGGCCAGTGTTTCTCCAGTAGGAATTTTATTGCAGAGGAAAATATGGGCTCAGAGCGTTTTGCCTTTGATTTGCGTGCTCATGTTGATGGCTTGGTGGAAGCGAAAAACATTTTTTGGAGCACTTTGCTGGTCATTTTTAGCATTAATAGCGGCTCAAATTCACATGAGTGGTTTTTTCTTTTTTGCAGCACTTAGTGTTTGGACATTGTTGTTTGGGCGTTCATCGTTGCACATCAAAGGTTACATTGCAGGTGTTGTTTTGGGTACGATTCCCATGATTCCGTGGCTGCACTATGTGTTGTTTGAAGATGCCAATGCTGGTTCTCGCTTGCCAACGCTAAGTCATCTGGTGGATTTGCGATTTTGGGGTTTATGGGTCACAGAAGGTTTGGGAATTGATTTAGCTTACAATCTTAAAACTGATTTAGAGCAAATGCTGAAGTATCCTTTGTACAACGCTAAAGCAACCTACTTTGCAGGCGTGGTGTATGTAGGGATTGTAGGGATATTTGTTTTTTTTCTAGGGCAAATTCTGCACCGATTATGGCAAGAAAAGAAAAATTGGAAAACAAAATTGCTCTCAAATGAGCCACTTCCATTTTTATTGAATGCTGTCGTTGTAGCTTACGGGGTCTTCATGTGGCTTCCGAATATGAATTTATATCGACATTATTTGCTCATCACCTTTCCCTTAGGGTATTTGTGGTTTAGCTGGCAAGTTTTACATAGCAATTTACGATACCGAGAACTCAATAAGTTTTTATTAATGCTTTGTTTGCTTTTCAATGTGTTTTTATGCTTTCAACTTTTCACTTTTTTACAAAGTAATGGTGGGGCGCCTAATGGTGATTTTGGGGTCTCATTACGCATGCAAATTTTGAGGTCCATGCAACAATGAAAAAAGAATCAGTTTTTGATGCTCGACTTTGGTTGCCGCTCCCATGGGGAAAATATTATTTTGTCATGATACTTGGGAGAGATTCTCGGCAAGTTAAACACGATGAAGCTTTGGATTTAGAACGTCGTCAGAGCACTCCTTACGCAAGATTGATTGCTGCCTATACATTGCTGTTGTGGGCGCTGAGTAGTTTGATGATTGTAGGATTTCTGGTGGCTTATTTAATGAAAAGCTATCTAGGAATTGACCTTGTTAGTTCGGGACACCCAGTTCCAGAATTTTTAAAATGGATTGGCCTTTGCCGCTAGATTTTGTGGTCGCTTGTGCCATTCCATGGGGCAAATCGCGCAAGTAGCAGCAGTCCGGGAACTGCAATGATTGTGCAAAACAAGAAAAAACCATTCCAGCCAAAAGCTTCTGCTAAAAATCCCGTGGGGGCAGCAAGAATGGTTCTTGGAACGCCCATCAAGCTTGAGAGCAGAGCAAATTGAGTTGCTGTAAATTTTCTATTGGTGATGCTTGCAAGAAAGGCTGTGAATGCAGCTGTTCCCATTCCTGCGGTGATGTTCTCAAAGGCAACAACAAGAGTTAAAACGTCTGTTTGATTTCCTGCGTTTGCTAATGCCGCAAATCCTAGAGTTGAAAGAGCTTGTAAAATACCGAAGACCCAGAGTGAACGATTGAGTCCAATTTTTAACATGGTCAGTCCGCCCAAAAGTCCGCCAAGCATAGTTGCCGCTAAGCCAAATGTTTTGGCAACAAGGGCGTACTCTGTTTTGCTGAAGCCTAATTTTAAAATAAAAGGAGTGGTCATGGCAGCAGCCATGTTGTCACCTACTTTATAAAGCAAAATAAAGCCAAGCATCCACCAAGCGCCATTGCGCTTGAAGTAATCGACCAAGGGCTCAACAACGGCTTCACGAATACTCTTTGGTACTGAAATTTCTGGAACTTGTGGTGACCAAAGTGTGACAAGCATGCACACGCCAATGATGCCTGCCATACTTGTGTAGACTAGGCGCCAGGCTTGATCGACACCCATGCTGCTTTGCCAATAATCGGCAAGAAATAAGGCAAAAGCACCCGATACAAAACGGAAAGCAAACAAGTATCCATTCACAAAAAGGCCAGAGCCCATTCCTAATTCATCATCACTGAGAAGTTCACGGCGGTAAGCATCCATGACAATGTCTTGGCTTGCACTGAAAAAAGCAACGAGCAATGCCCAGAAGGCAACCATCCACGGGTTTTCCGCAGGATTTGTTAGCGATAAAGCTATAAGGCTTCCTACCAAAAACGCTTGCGTGCAAAATATCCATCCACGACGCCGGCCTAAAAAAGGAGGAACAAAGCGATCCATGAAGGGCGCCCATAAAAATTTTAATGTATAGGGAAGCCCAACAAAGCTAAATAAGCCAATCAGTTTTAAATCAACACTAGCATCGGTCATCCATGCTTGTAGCGTTCCGCCAACAAGAGCTAGTGGAAGACCAGAAGAAATTCCCAAAAGTAAAACTACGAGCATCTTCTTGGTGAAGGTTGCTCGTAGCGTTTCTACAAAAGTGCGTTGATTCATGAATGCTTATCTCTAAAAATAAGACTAGCGGCGGAATCCAGGATTCTCACGATCAGTTGAGTTGGCAAGTTGCATGGCAAAGGCAACAGCCAATTTGCCAAACATCGCTGCATGCTTAAAGCTTGATTTTTCGTTAATGACGTCACGACTTGTGTGAATGTTATGGTTCATGTCATGGAAGGAGGCTTCAAATGGCATGACTGCTGGGAAGCCTTGACGGTGCCATGAGGCGTGGTCACTGCATCCATAGCCGCAACGGTCTTCAATAATTTTTCCACCAACATACATTTTGTTGAGTTCTGCAATGTAGTTGCGGAGCCATGGGCTTGTGAAATCGGTCATTGTGGCCATAACAAATTCGCCACTGCCTGGGTGCATGGTCATATCAAGTTGCATAACACCAATGACATCAAATTTTCTTGCTTTGTAATCTTTGGCAATTTCAGCAGAACCTAATAATCCAAGCTCTTCACCTGCGTAGAGCATGAATTCAATGGAGCGTTCTGGCTGTGGAAGTTGTGAGAGAACGCGAAAGGCTTCAATGACGGTTGAAGTCCCTGAGGCGTTGTCGTCAGCGCCAGGAGCGTGCATGGCATTGATGCCGCTTTGATTAATGGAGTCTAGGTGGCCGCCAATAATGACCATTTCTTGTGGTCTGCTTTTGCCTTGAATGTGAACACGGATGGATTGTTGGGGAACACTGTTGTGGGGAAGTAGATCGATGTTCCAGTTGACTCGTGCCGCTTTGGCAATGGTTTCAATGCGCTGTTTTAGTGCAACGACTGCTTTATTGGCATCTTGTCCCCTGGCGTGACGGTTCTGGAATGAGCTCATGAATTGAACCGTGGACTTGATATTGTCAGCGCTAACTTTTGCGACAGCATCTTCAATGGCCTTGCTTCTTGGAAATCCAACAAAGCGGCGAGCAAAAGATGCTGATTGTTGTTTTTGAATTCGGATATCTTTAACCAAGGTATCGAAAAACTGATTCATGGATTGTGGTGACGCAAATCCTGCTTGTGGGGTGGGTACAAGTTCGTATCCGCCACAGCGGCCTGCCTTGTGGGCTAGCTGGCTAAGCATCGCTTCTTGCATTGGAGTAACAATGGCAAGTCCCACTCCAATGTTTGGATCTTGCGCTAAGATGTTCACTTTAGCGGTCTTTAAGCGTTGAATGTCGGAGAGCACATATCTTGGTGCTGCAAGCGATAATTGAGCGGTTAATAATGCTGCGAAAGTGAATTGTTTTTTCATGTTCATGTCCCCTAGAATACCGTCAAAATTCTATATGTGTTGGAAGATTGGCGCAAATTTTTTGACGCTCAGATGTCAGAAATATGTCTTAATTGTTCTTTCAAGTCCTCTTTCTGTAGGAATCCATGCTCAAACAGTGCCTCTATAAGCTGATTTGAGTAATTTTGGTGCGATGTTCTTGTGTATTTTAGCTGAGTGTAGATTTGGGCAAGATTTTTCACACCGCTACTTTTGATTTTACTGCGCAGTTCAGGATTTGCATTGTATCTCTGCCATCCCTCAAGTTCACGGCGTTGATAAATGTCAGCAATTTCGCCTGCACTTGGCTGTCGATAGGTTTCTTTATGCACAAGTCCAGTTAAGGGGAGCCTGTCTCTTGTGCTAATTTCTTCTGCTGAGTACCCCAGTGAAAATCCTACAATGGGAAGAACGTGTGATGGGCATTGCAGAACTTTTGCAATTTCCTTCGTATTTGCCAAGGTGGTTCCCATGTAGCAAATGCCTAGTCCCTCGGCTTCCGCAGCCAATGCTGCATTTTGTGAGGCTAATATGGCATCAATGGAGGCAATCATAAAGCTCATCAGGTTGTCGAAATTGAGTGGTGCCTCACGTAACTTTAGCCATTCCCTCATTCTATGAAAATCGGCGCAGAATGTGAGCAGCACAGGCGCTTCAATGACCATGTTTTGATGAAAGTGCAAAGGGTAGAGCTCTTGTTTGATGTGTGGATCAGAGGTGACGATGATGGAATAGGCTTGCATATTTCCACTCGATGAAGCGCGAATGGAGGCTGCAAGAATTCGATCTAACACATCTTGTGGCACGGCTTTATTTTGGTATTGCCTTATGGATCTGTGTGCGTGAAGTGTTTTGTAGAAGGAGTTTTTATCGCTTTGAGAAAACATGATACGGGGGTCCTTCAAGATATTTCTTTAAGTTTTTAATACGTAAGCCGGTAAAGTTTTCTGGCTACAAAGTGCCCAAAGACTTTGCCTCCTGTGTGTGCTTCACCGGAGAATTGATTGATAGGGCCGTTGCCAACCATGTCTGCGGTTCGGCCAATGAATCGAGCAATAAATGGCTTTCCTCTTTCAATGGCGTGAATGGTGAAGTCTAATTGAAAGTAGCGTTTTGCGCTGTATTTTTCACCTCCTATAAGGTCAATGCGGCCCTTATGAAGTGTGGTGAAATTACCGGGGACAGTAAACGTTCCTTCAATAGGGCCAACATTGTTTTGGGGCATTTGGTTGATGGTCACTAGATCGCGGAAAATTCGGCCTTGTATGTTAATGACAAGCTCGTAAGTGGTTGGGGGTAATTCTTGTACCCTGGTTTGAGCTTGGGTCATGGGAGCTAGGTTAATCATGAGGACGGCTAAAGTTTTGAGAGCGTATTTGAATGTCATGGTTATGTTTCCTTCTTTGAAATACTGTTTTGGCAGAATTTTTTATTAATTTATATTGAATTGTTTTCAATTATTGTTAATAGTCAGTTAACAATATGAATTTGGATCGTTTGCGATATTTTTGCGTACTAGCTAAAACTCAGCACTTAAGGCAAGCTGCAGAGCTGTTAACAATTTCTCCTCCGGCCCTCTCGAAGGCCATCAAGCTGCTAGAAGAAGAAACGGGACTTAGGCTTTGCATTGCCCATGGAAGAGGGTTGCAAATCACCGATGAAGGTCGTCGATTGGCCCTGCAGGCCGATTCTTTAATTGAGCAAATTGAGAGTTTGCCTAAGAAAACAAAACTCAATCAAGAAAGCGTGCCCTTAAGGGTGGGAACGTTTGAAGTATTCAGCACTTATTTTGTGAGCCGTCTTTTGAATCAGTTTGAGGACGAAGCGCCGGCTCTAGAATTTCTTGAGCTGGTTCCTGGTCAAATGGAAGAAGCCATTGTTAAGCAGAAAGTTGATTTGGGCATCACCTACATTCCCATTCCAAAGTCTGGTGTGGAGCATATTCTGGTTTCACAAACGCAGATGGGTATTTTTGGAAGAAAAGATTTTCCGTACTCCCTCAAAACATTTCAGGACATTCCGTTTGTGGTTCCTATCACTCCCATTGAGGGAAGTCCTACAAAAGTACAGGGTTTGGATGGTTGGCCAGATCATCAAATACTAAGAAATTCTCTCTATAAAATGACCATGATGGAAAGTGCTCTTGAGCTCTGCCGTCGTGGTCGAGCGGTGGCGTATTTACCAAGCTTTGTTGTGCAAATTCACAATGAATCAGTTTTAGAAAAGTATAAATTAGTGGAGTTCCCGCTGCCTTCAAAAATGAAAAAACAGTCGCAGCCTATATATTTGGTAAAACGTATAGGGCAAATTGAAACCGTAAGTATTCGTAAAGTTGCCAAGGCTTTGCGTTTGTTGCGCTCTTAAACTGGCTAATGGCATCTTCATACAATCTTTATTTGATCTTTCACCCCTAAACTTCGTATAGTTCTTTTTAGATTCACTTCCCCAAACAGCGAATGTAGGTTGAAATTCGGGACACAAGAGCCTGCAGGCGTTCATGTAAGTTGACTCCAACTTTAGGTGCTCAGTTCTGATGCTATGGGGATGCTTTTTACTCGAAAATAAGGAGTCATTTATTATGTTTTTAGCGTCAACTCACGTCATTCGTCGTCTTTCGTTAGCGGTTACAAGTCTTAGTTTGGCCTCCATGCTTACTGCATGTGGTGGTTCTATTGGTTCTAATCTCGTGAATAACTTAAAGCTTGTCACCTCAAACGACACTGGTGACCTGATGGTTGAAATGGGAGCTGAAATTAATTCAGGCGCCATGATGTTTCCAATGATCACGTTGCCAATTGTGGATCCTAACGATCCTGGCCACCCTTACGGTAGCTTGACCATGCAAAGAACTTTGCAAGGAAAGAACATGCTACTAGCTCGGATCAATTTAACAAAAGCCTCAGGTGCGCAAGGTGTGACTGACCCAGGGAATTTACCCAATGGCACAGCAATTCCTGTTGCAGGTGTTCAAGATATCGTGGCCTTTCAAGCAGGTGGAAATTCAAGAGTGTATTTGAGTTTGAATAACAATAGCAAAATGCTGGGAGTGGCCATTGCAATCAAAGAATTTGACGCCATAGCCAAGTATGTTCCAGGAGCAAATCTGTTTTTTGATTTCCCTCAGCAAAACGGAATTCGTGGTATTGCGGGTATTTTTACAGGCTTGCAAAGCGCCACAAGCGGCTTTGGTTTGTTCATTGATGCGACAAACTTAATTCAAGATCAGAATCAAAACCGCACACTTAGCATTGCCTCTGTGGAAGAGCATGTTCAAAGCACTGTGGTCTTTAAGAGTGGGTCAAGCGTGAGCAAGTCCAAAACTCAGTCCTTGCAGCGTCGAGTTTATGACTTGAGTCGCCAGTCTAGAGTTCTTAGCATTAGATAAATCACTGCTAGGTACGCAGTTGGCGAAACAAATTTGGCCTAGGTCTCATGATCTCCAATCTCCAGGGTTCTTGAGCCGTTCTCTGAAGTCGACATCAGAGACCTAGGCTGACTCTTAAATCAGCTACTACTCCCATCATCTCAGAAAGAATTTTATATGAAAACATGTCAAAGATTTTGTGTCGCAACGTTTACCATTATAAACTTCGGAAACTTAGCGTTTGTATCACAAAGTGCGTTAGCATTTGGTTCTAAAAAACCTAAAGATGCCGTTTTAAGTCCGCCATCTTGGTCGTCTCGGCAACTACGCAAAGTCGTGGAATTAGATGAGTTTAAAGCTAAGCAAATTTTTTCTAACCAAAATGAAGGAACGAATTTTGAAAATTTAATTCGCCTGCAGTATTTGTCAATTCTAATTGAAAGCGGAAGGTACACTGTAAAAATACAAAATCAAAGCAAGCGTGGCCATGTTCAATTAGCAAGCAATGGAAAATTAAATGTGCTCTACGATAAGGACTGGGAACTCAATCAGCTAGATCTTCCTGAGAATCCAGTGTGCACATTTCCCGAAGAACAATTGGATCTGCTGGGCAACGTTACAAGCTTTGAACTAACATCTCGCTCAGGAGTGCGTTTTGGTTTTAACCCAGGTGCTGCACTGTGGGGAATTGGTGCTGGTTTTAACTATCAGTTGCAGAAATTTTCCATGGGGTTGAATTTACAAGCTGTTGATCCCTACCATGAGCGTTTGCTTGCAGCTGCTGATGTTAGCTCTGTTCAAACAGAGCGGACCATTAACTTTAATTTTAATTATTTGCAATTTGCACACTTTAATTACGACAGCTACTCAAAAACTCCTATGGCACAAGTGAGTCGAAATGCTTTGGTATTGGGCTTAAACCAAATGAATGCAAGGCTAGATGCTATGCCGTGGAATGGCCGAGTGCTCGTTAATGAGCGCAATGAATTTGTGATGCTCAATATTGGTTTTGATGCTGGTTTAAAGGTTGGGGATAAATTAAAAGTTCTCAATTATTCACCAAGTGAGGATCCTTCGTGCCGAGGTGGAGGTTGGGCTGAGGCTCCAGGCAAACCAAATGCGCCAATTGCAGTGGTTGAGGTTTATGATGTTTCAGCAACTACGGCATGGGCTGAGGTGACTCAGACTCTTGGTGAGGGGTTTATTGGCCCAGGCAGCCGTGTTGTAGCCGATCAGTTAGCGCCCTAATGATTCTTTAAATATCAAAGTCGGCTGGTTTTGTTGGCGAGGAAGCTGGTACCGTAGATCCTGGAAATAGTGTTCCCGTTGCTCCCCAAGGATCTGGCGTTGAAGGCGTTGCGCTGCCACCTAGAGTATTCAACGGAGAAGGCTTTTTTACGCCTTTTTGATATTGATTATGGTTAGAACTCTTGAATGCTTTCTCAATTTCATCAAAGAGATTGGCGTCTTCAACAGTCTGAGATAGCTCAGTGGAAGTCATTTTCTTAACCTTAGCCCAAAGAGCTATTCCATCAAGGAGCAAGAATTCATATTCATGGCCAAAACTGCTGACCTCGTTCCATTGGATTTTGTGTTTTGGAATTTTTACAAAGTAGAGGGATCCTTCAAATTCTGATGTAGTAAAACTAAGTGACCCATTTCCTGTTTCTGTTGCCGCTGTAGCACTATATAGACCTAAATTACTGGAAAAAGAAACCTCGTCTTTTAGTGGCGTGCCTCCTCCAGCATGTAGGGAAAACTCTCGAGCAAGCCTATCGTATTCAATATCAACTGGCCTTTGCAAATAACGGTCCGTGAATACTCGATTCATTAGCAAAGGCAGCCAGCTCTGTAGAAAAGTATCAGTTGTAGCGTCCAGGTTTTTTAGCTTCATTTGAATGTCTTTTGGCAATGCTGCTATAATTTTTTCATGATTTTTAATCCACTCTTTTTGTGGACCTAACTTGGCTTTGAATTCCTTGGAAAAATTAGGGTCTTTTCCATGTTTGCTTTGTAGTTCAGTTAAAAATTCCTTAAGATTTTTAAATCCTGGGAATGCTTCTGCTAATTTGCGGTAATCGTTTTGGCTTCTAAAGCCTAGGTAATTGGGAAAAACATTATCTGAACGAAACAGGTAGATGCTGTCATCACCTAAGGTTTTTAGTCCTTCTTCGTAGGTGGCATATCCAAGTTTGCTATGCTCAAGTTGTGTATGCATGTAATGGATCAAGGGTAGCTTTAGGAATCTGTCTTTAACTGTACTATCCATCGTGTTGAGCGGATTTAAGTAGTTTTGTTCAAGTAATGCGCGTGCAGATTGGTGAATCAATGCGCGTTGTTTTTGGATATCTGCTACTTTTTCAGGGGCGTGCATGCGAGCTAGTTGTTCTATTTCATAGTATTCAAAATCCACACGCTCGTACTGTGCAATAATATCGTTAGCGGTATAGTTTTCAGGTATAGTCTTGTTCTCAAAGGCAGTTTGTGAGACTCCTCTTTTTAGACGAACATGTGGCGCTTCACCGTCATATACTTTTGCGGCATGAGTTAAGAGGTCTTTTTGCCAATCATACAGGTAATGCGCTCGCTTGAGGTTCGCTTGCTCAATTGTGGAATAAGGTAAAATTTCAATGTTGTTGGGATTGATTTTTTGGGCTGCAATATCTCTGATTAGCTGAAAATGCGTGCGCCAAATATTTCTATAGGATTCGTTTAATCCGCGCTTGCCTATTTGTACTCCGTAGGAGGCCGGTTTTGCATTCCAAGGACCACCACTTTCATAGAGAAAATAAGTTTTGTCCGCTATAGGGTAAAGCTTGTTGTCATGATAGGCGTGAGGAATGCCGAATTTGTTATAAATAAAACCATCGGTCATCATAAGCCAAGTGTGTCCACCTATTTGAATTTCTCTACGTTCGTTGCCTCTTAAATCTGTTGTAAGTTCCTTGAGTAAACCTCGCTTATAGGCCGTGCTGTAGTTTTGATGTTTAATCAATTTGTTAAGCAATGGTTGCATGTAGTCATTGTGTCCGTTCACAGGTGGTAGGTACTGCTGAGCTGCCATGATGCCACTTCTAACTTCTTGCCTCCATTCTTCAGGACTCATGTAAATGTCTGCCGTTGAGTCATGTAGCATGGATGGTGGTAAATCAAATTGAGCCAATATGCGGTCCATCATGAGTCTTGATGTGCGTCCATTCCCATCAACGAAAGGATGAATGGAGACAAAGGCGCGCTGAAAATCGGCTGCGAGGTCTACGGGATCCATTTTTGTTTTGTTTTCTTCATACCACTCTAAAAGTTTTTGTAGTTTGATTTCAACTTCATCAGCGTCTGCGTAAGCGATCCACCCTCGACGAGCATTAGGTTTTGAAAACGGCCAAGGCAACTCATGGAATTTTTTTCGCCCAAGCCAAGGGTTATTTAAAATATTGTTGTATGTGGCTTCATCAACAGGTGTGAAGACGGGGTCACGGCCCCATGAATTTCTCTTTCTTAGGACACCAGATTGAGTTGGCAAGTAACCATCGGGGATTATAGGTGAGAGGTATTTTTTAAGAAAAGGAGTAATGTGTTGTGATGCTATGGTGTGGACTTTGGACATCGTTGTGAGGTCAGGTTTAAAGCTGTTCTTTGGGATACTGAATAAAAATGTATCGGCCGCTTTCCAAGAGCGATAATTTTCCAGTCCATACATGGCGTAGCCTGGCATTTTATCTTTGAGTTTATGGTAAGTTGTGCCACGAATAAATCGCAAGTAATCGCCTTCTTGATCCTTAGTTTTTATCCAATAAGCCGTGCTTAAATAGTCCTTGTAAATGTTTTGCAAGGCAGCAGTTGTTTGAACTGGTAGTGTGACAAGTTGTTGAATACGATCTCTCTCTTTAATGAGGTGTGTAAATTCATCACTACATCTTTCGGCAAACGATTGATTTGTGTTTGCCACGCAGATGATTACAAAAATGAAATTGCGAATCCGTGCAGGAGTTGAAAAAAAAGAAAGTAAACCCATGGCTTTCTTATCGACTAAGGCCTTAATAACCTTAAAGTATTTAGTCGTATTTTTTGCTCATAACGCAACTGCGACACCAAAAGTAAGGCCGTACCTTTAAAGAAAAGGCTGAGATATGTCGATATTTTGGCGGTAGGGGGATTTTTATGTCTTTTTGTCGTCATTTTCTGAAACTGAGCACTGTATTTTCGTTAGTGATTGCGCAATTTAGTTATGCGCAAGAAAGGGCTCAACCCCCTTTGGCAACGGTCACGGTAAAGCGTGACGATCTTCCTAAAATTGAAGACATGGTTGATGAAATGATGGTGAGCAACCAAGGTACGGGCACATCTCCTAAAACTCGTATGGGCGTTGATCTCATACAAGAAGAGGTCGATGCTATTCGAGCACTCATTAAAGACAAGAGTCTTCCAAATTCCGACAAGCAAGTATTTTTACGCCGCTACGGTATTGGTGATAAGCGGGTGATGGAAGTTTTACTTGAGGCCAAGAGCGCAGGAGTGCCTGTCATGGTCATCACTGACTTAAACCAGAGCATGCAAGTCGAGTTTGATAAGGGTCAGCAAATTGAAAAAGCAGTCATGGGGGTAAAAAAATTAGTCAGCGTAGATGCTGAGGAATTCACCTCTGATTTTGTAGGCCGTGCAAAAATTAAACAAAACTCCCACATGGGGGACATCATTGATGGCCTAACAAAGGCTGGTTTTGAAATTACAAAAGACCACAAAAACGTGTGGGGTAAAGGATGGGCAATTTTTAGTCAGCCCATTTACAACTCACATGATGAAGAGCGTGACCCTATTATGCACCATAAAGATTTAGTTCTTGTTAGAAAAAGAAAAACAGGTCCTGAGTACGTGGTTTACACAAGCACAATGAACCAAACACCCAATGCTCGTTACAATAGAATGATTAAAATGCATGACGCACAAGTTGCAGAATATTTCCTTGAGCACATGGACAACATGGCTGGAAACTATGCTGCAGGAAAAGAAACAAGTGCTATGGATTCTTTGAAGCCTTTGCGACTAGTGGCAAAGAATGGTTCTCATTTGGAAATGGCCTTCACCGACGGCAAGTATTTGCCCAACGACCGCATCCAAGCTCATGCTGAAATGACTGCAAAAAATCCTCAGGCTTATGCCATGACAGAAATTGTAGATAGTCAATTTGCGCCAACCAACGCGGGTGTTTTTAATGCAAGAGAAATGGCTATGGAAGCAAATCCGCAGGCAAGATTATTTGCGGTTCACGATGGCAAATTTTCTGGACAAAATACATTTGGATTGGGTGCCGCGATGGAAGGAATTGCACCGCTAAATTTAGGAAAGTCGATGTTCCCTTGGAAGCGAGAGCTCACAGAGCGTACGGAATTTTATGTTTATCAAAGAAAAGGACCTGGCCAAGTTATTGAGGATTTAGACGGCGCCCCTGTTGGTCAGTGGGTATGGCACGACAAAACAAGCGTGCATAAGGTAACAGTCAATAACTTCGATGAAGCAGCCAAACTTAGTACGGTTGTACGTGATGCTACGTACGCGCTTCCTTTAATGCCTGGGGTGAAAGAGCAAGCATTGCTTTGGACAGGAAGCATGAATTTAAGTGGCAATTTTAGAAATGCGGAAATTCAGCTAGAATTCTTAACAAGCGCCGATTCTTGGATGATTAAAGATACAGTTCAATCGGTTAAAGGCGTAGCCTTAGCTGAGAAGGCGTATGCGATTCCCGCTAAGATTGGTATTTTAAGGTTCTCGCTAGCGCGTGTTCTTGGACACCATGAGTATGGTGAGCTCACAGTGGATGACACTGTCAAATTTGAGCAGCTTTTAAGAGCAGAAAAACATGATGAACTAAGAAAGTTAATGCAAGACGTGGGCGCTCGCCCAACGGAACTTAAAAATAAAATGTCAAAAGAAGTGCTTAATGAGAATATTGAAAAGTTTATTGCCGTGCTTAAGTGGTATGACACGCTTCCTTCGCCATACCCCAATAAATTTCCTCCTCGCACTGAAAAAATAATTAATATTTTAACTTTAATTCAAGATCAAAAACTCGAGCCATTTCCCCGCAAACAAGCCATTCGTGATTTCTTGTGGGAACCAAACATCACAGACGATGTCATGGAAGCTCGTGTAAAATCGATTTGGCAAATTTTAAAATTTGACATCAATACGCTGCCGCCTCCACGTGCACCATTGCCACCAGGGTCAGTAGCCAATACTGCCTCCAACGTTGCACGCCCAGGGAAGCCCGCTGATCCCTGCCGAGATGGCTATGCAGCGCTAAGCCGAGCGGCGGCAAGATAATGGAAACATGACCGTTGAACAGGGTTGAATGATTGGGCAAAAAATTGAGTTATGGCTAAACTAAAAAGGGGCATCATATGAAAAGGGTGACAATGCTGCTAATGAGTCAGGCAATGCTACAAGCACTGAAAAAAAATACGAAACTAGCATTCTTCACAGTGGCTATGTTGTTTATGGCGCCTTCTTACGTGAGCGCACAAACATCCTCGCAATGGGTGGCCTCGGCACCTCGATATTTTGGTTGGAACTTCGATTGGGATGACAACATCATGTTTATGCCCACAAAAATTGTGGTTTTTGAAAAAGGTACAGGCATTGAAAAAGAAGTTTCCACTGCTGATTTTGCATTGATGCGCGATAAAGTTGGTAAAGAAGGAACCGCGTGGGCTAATTACGAATACAGGTATGAGCCGCAAGATACGGGGTCATTCCGGTATTTTCGTAAAGGTGCCAACGGAGAAAACTATTTTCTTCAAGACATCAAACTAGCTGTGGAAACAATGTCTCCCGATGTTTGGAAGGGGCCAAGCTGGGATGCTTTTGTGGCAGCCCTTTCTGATCCAAAGTCGGCAGCATGGACCAGTATCATCACAGCGCGCGGGCATCCGCCTGAACACATTCTTGAGGCGTTAGAGTACTTAAAAACAAAAGGCTATTTTAAATACGTGCCAAGACTGAGCATGCTTAAAGGTGTGGGAGGGGCCGATAATCCTTCTGCGCAAAAAGTTGTTGAGATGCGCAAGATGATCGCAGAAATTAAAGCGGCAGCAGGTCCACTGGAAGTGAAGTGGGGCTTTTCAGATGATGACTTTAAAAATTACTCAGCAGCCCGTGATTTATTAAGTGCTGATGTTAAAGAAGGCAAACATGAAGGCGTTAAAATTTTCTTGTTTTTCACAGGTCATAATCACCCCACGGAAACGCCTAAGATTGAAGTGATTAACCCAGATGGTTCGTTGCGTTTGGCTAGGCCAGATGAAGTGATGGAAGGCATCACTCATTTGAGCCGCCAGGTACCGCTGAATTTGTATAAAAAGAACGCGCTACTATTTAAGCCGTATAACGAATGCGACGGGGCGTACTATAGCCTAGCTATCTTAAGAGGCGCGCACTAACTCATTAACGTGCGCAAAAGAAGTTACTCACTCTGAACTCGTAGAGAAAATGAACGACACAAGTTTTTCATGGCGTATAGGCTGTTGTGTGGATTATAGCGCTATCAATAAGTGCACTACAAATCGCCTAGTTTAGCTGAAGCCACTTTGGAAATGCCTGGGCGCTCCATGGTCACGCCAAATACAGCGTCGCAGGATTCCATTGTTTTCTTACGGTGAGAAATCACAATAATCTGCGAGTTGTCGCTCATTTTTCGGACTTGCGTGTTGAATCTGCCAACGTTGGCGTCATCCAAAGGTGCGTCGACTTCGTCAAGAACGCAGAAAGGCGACGGCTTGATGCTGAAAATACCGAAAATCAAGCTGACAGCGGTAAGTGCCTTTTCTCCGCCTGAAAGCAGAGTGACGGACTGCAGTTTTTTTCCTGGAGGTTGAGCTACAATTTCTACGCCGGTCTCTAGGAGGTCATCTGGGTTTGTTAAGCGCAATTCCGCGTTGCCACCACCAAACAATATGGGGAAAGTTTTTTGCAGAGCCATGTTAACCAAGTTAAAGGCTTCAGCAAAACGCTCTCTGGATTCGCGATTAATGCGATCAATGGCGTCTTGGAGTTGTTGAATGGAATTTGCCAAGTCTTCACGTTGAATGAACAAATATTCGTAACGTGCGGACAAATCACCGAATTCCTCGGCTGCAACCATGTTAATTTTTCCTAGGTTGTCGATTTTTGTTCTTAGCTGGCCAATGCGGTTTCTGGCAAAATCAGGATCGGCAGCCTCTTCAATGTCCATTGGCGTGAGGAGTTCAGCAAGCTGAGCTTCTTCCATGGCATCAAGAGCGAGTTGGTATTTGTCTTGGAGCTGAGTGGAGAGGTTGCGAATTTCAACATCGTTGACGGCAACGCTTTGCTCGACATCGTGCAAGCGATTGGTTGCTGAATGAATCTCAGAGTTGATCTTATCCAAGGCTTCCTGAGCTTGGCGAACCGCTAGCTTTTGCGTGTCGAAAATTTGAGCCATGGCTTGTTCGTCAGTTTTTGCTTGATCAACGGACTCAGCTTTAGAGTCCAAAGTCATTTGCGCAAGCTCAAGCTTCTCAGCGAGTTCTTCAAGGTTTTGTGTCAGACTTGTAATGTCGTTTTGAATTTGTTCGCAACGGGCAGTTGAAAGCATTTTTTCTTGCTCAAGGGCGGCGCGTGAGGATTGCTTCTCTGATAGCAGACGATCAATTTTTTGCGCTTCACGACGAATATTGGAAAGCTGAGCTTCCATTTCGTTTTGCTTTTCTAGATTTGAAGATAGCGCATTTTGTGAGGTTTCGAATTCTTGAGTGGCTTGCTCGTGTCTAAGTTCAGCGGTGGCCAATTCTTCGGACATGACTGCCAAACGTTCAGAAATTTCTTTTTGTTCCTGTTGTGACTTCTCCAAATCAGTATTCAGCAAGTTTTGCTTTTCTGTGAGTCGGGCAATTTGCGTTTCGACTTGTCTTAGGAACAAGGAGTGGCGTTCAACATCGGGATCAAGAGCGGCAAGGTTAGCCGTAAGCTCGCGGAAACGGTTCTTGGCGTCGTGCAAGTGTTTTAGACAAAGATCTAAAGCTTCTTGAGCCATCTGGAGCTGGGCAGAGGCGTCGGATTCTTCAGATTTGAGTTCTGAAATTTCACGTTTCCTTTGGACAAGTCCAATGGATTGCTCACCAGACAGATTGGTTTCAATTGGCGCTAAATCCAAATAACCTTCGCGGCTCAGAACATCGCCATCTGTGGTGATAAATTGCAATCCTAAGCCTTGAAGATTTTGTGCAATTTCAATGAGTGCTGCACGGTTTTTTACAACCCAGAAATCACGAAGCAAAACAAGCCATGACTCATCAGCTAGCAAGGAGCGCTCGCTTAGAATGAGTGAATTCAATTGGCCGACGACTTCGGGATGCTCTTCAAGATAGTTTTTTGCGTTCAGAACTCTTGTCTGCGTTGTGGTTGCGAGCAGAGGTTCTACTGTTGTTTGAGAAACAAGCCCATCTGGCCCTGGTGTTTCAGAAAAGGACATGGCTGCCGATTCAGCAGGCACATTTTCTTGAACTGAAATGTAGACCTGGTCTAGCTGAGTGCCGGCAACCTGCGTTTTGTAATCGCTTGCGATGCCAGAAATCCAAAGAGGAAGTCTTGCAGCACGAGCTTCTGGATCATTTTCATTCACCAAAAGCGACCTTAAATTTTCCACGTCATTGAGCGTGCTTGCTTTGACTCGTTGGAGGCTTTTGCCAAGAGCGATTTCCACAATTTTTTCTAATGATTCAGGAACGGAAATGGAGTCAGCGAGCAATCGGTTGTTCTCGCCCAAATTCCTGAAGTGTCTGGCGATGCTCTTGGCTGCGGCATCAACTCCTGCGAAATCTTGGTCTAATTGCTCCAGGTGTTTGCGCTTGATTTGTAGTGTGGACAGTTTTTCACGTGCGATGTCACGAGCTTGCTGAAGGTCGTTGCGGTTCTGCTCAAGTTGGTTCAGGCTCTCGGTGACTTCAGTTCTAGATTTTTCCAAATCACTTCGGCTAGCAAAAGCAGCTTCGAGTGATTCTACGGTGGCGTGTCTTTCAACATTCTTCATATCAAGTTCAGCAGAAGCGGAATTGAGTTGAAGGCTGATGCTGTCTTGCTTTTGATTGAGTTGAACAATTTGTTTTTGAAGGTTTTGGATTTGCTGGGTGAGTCGTGTTTGCTCTAGCTCTTCTGTGTGCAAGCGTTTTCTTTGCGTGTCCACTTCTGCACGGCCTTCCAAATTGGCTTGGCGGAGAGTTTCTAGTTGCGCGCCAACGTCTTCAAGCTGAGTTGCGAAAACTTGTGACTGCTCAGATAGAGATTCAATTTCAGCTAGAATGGTTTCCAGCTCAATCTTTAAGGTTTCCTCGCGTGCTAATAACTCATCGAGGCTGGATTTGTCTCTTGCCATGCGATTTGTAGCGTTGTCTTTTTGCGTGTTTAAGCTTGCAATTTCAGATTCGGAATCTTTTAAGGAAAGCTCAGCTTGGCGTGACTGATCGCGAAGCAAGCCAAGTTTTTCTTCAACGGCGCCCAAGTCATTGCTGACATTTTCAAGGCGTAGTCTTTCAATGCCTTGTTTTTCTGAAAGTTCTTCGAGCGCTCGACGTAGTTCTGTTGCCACAAGAAGCGATTGTGTATGAGTGTCTTTGCGATCTTTCCAGTCACGACTCAGTAAGCGCACTTCAAGATTTTGTAACTCTTCAGAGAGAGATTTAAACTTTTCAGCTTTGTCCGCTTGGCGTTTGAGGCTTGAGAGCTGTTTTTGGAGTTCTTTGACGATGTCATCAATGCGGCCCAAGTTGGTTTGCGCGCCCTCAATTTTACGCTGAGTTTCAGCTTTGCGGGCTTTGAACTTCATGATGCCGGCAACTTCTTCAATGACCGTCCTGCGTTCTTCTGGTTTTTGCGCAACCATTCTGGTGATGGCACCTTGCTCAATAATGGAATAGGCCTTTGCTCCAAGGCCTGTGTCCATGAAGAATTCTTGAATATCGCGAAGTCTGCAGTGAGTTTTGTTGATGGCGTATTCAGATTCGCCGTTGCGGTAATAACGTCGTGTAATCTGAATTTCTAGCGATGAGTTGAATTGAGGTGGTAGTTCGGGATCTTTTTCTGGTTCACGCTCTAAGACTAAGGTGACTTCAGCCATGTCCAAGGCAGCGGCATCTTTTGAGCCGGAGAAAATTACATCGCTCATGTGGTGACCGCGCAAATGTTTAGGCGACATGTCTCCCATGACCCAATATAAAGCATCGACAACGTTGGATTTTCCACAACCGTTTGAGCCAACAATGGCTGTAATGGGCTGGTTAAATGTAATAATGGTTTTGTCTTTGAAAGATTTAAAACCGAACAACTCAAGACGCAGAATTTTCAAAGTATGCCCCTCCGCATAGTCAGAATGTGCAAAAGAATCTTTTAAGTCAGGAAATTGGCGTTGTCACGTGTTGCCAGCTAAAAAAGATAGCCTTTGCTAAAGAAGAATGCCTGTAAAAACAAAAAGATTACGCGGGGCATATAAGTTTAATCGGGCTTTTAACCGAAAAGCCATATCGGGGTGACGATGCTGAAATTCATGAAAAGGTTAAGTGTGCTTTGGCTTTTGTGTGTTGTGTCGTCTTTGGCATTTGCTCAGCACCAAGCTTGTGACCTTGCTTACTTGGACGCATTGGCAAATTTGCCTGTGCGGGCCAGGGTCATTGCGGAGCGATTTTGGGCTCCCACTCATGAACTGACGAAACATTTGGAAAATAAAAAAACCATCGATGAAGTCATTGATAGCATGGTTGCTCAAGACGCCAGACAGCATGTGTTTCGGATAGAAAGTCTTTTTCGAATTTATGAAGAAGTGCCAGGTCAGACTTTTATTATGAAGCGATGGCGCGCGCGCGCGAAGTACTTGGAAGATCATCTGGGTGCTTATGTTGATTCCAGGGCACAGCTCAAAGAAGTCCGTGGGCTTAAAGATGTGCCACAGGAAATTGTCAATAATCTTGAGCAAAAGCAAGTGGCGGCACTGGAAAAGCTGAAAGCAATTTTGAAAGATGACGAGTGGGTTATTCAAGACGCTAAGGGTGCATTTATTTCTCCGCAACTCATGCGGATTAAAGCCATGGCTAAGCGCTTTGACTGGCCAAAGCAAAAAAAAGACAGACGCTATATTTTGGATAATTTAATTTCTGAAATTGAGAAAATTGAAAGCGCCAAATTAGACATGGCCATTCTAGAAAAAGGCCTCCATAAAAAACGTCGTATGCTGCGATGGATTCTAATTGAGATTGCCTCTCTCAGGGGGCGTGTTGAGGTGGAAGACGTCTCGGCCAAAAGCACAAAAGAACTGCTGGCTTTAATTAAGGCAAATCCTGTAGATAAAAAATATCTCACCTTTGATGTTTCAGATGGAGTGAAAAAACCAATTCAGCTCCCTATGCTGTATTTTGAAGCTTTAGGGAGCGTTGTTACTGGTTTTGGAAAAATCAAAGATGAAGGAATGTTCGTTGAGACGCTGACCAATGCGTTCTTGGATTCAGGGTTAGCAAAATCCCACGCGGAGGCTGAGGCCAAAGCTCATTTGTTAGCTTTAGCCAATGACAGGCCCGTTGAGTTTATTGCTAAGGCAAAGCAATTTGATCAGCAATTTATGGATTCAGAGCTTCTTGAAAAAATGAGAAAATTTTTAAAAGATCAAATTTAATTTTTGTTTTCCAAACTGATGATGGCCGCGTTCAAAATGCCTAGAGCAACTTTTACATTGGTTTCTGTGGAGTCATCACCAAGCAAAACTTGTATATGGTTGAGAATTTCTTCGTTGCTCGTGCTTTGATTGTTTTGCTTTTTAGTAATGATTTGCTTTGCAAGGTGTTCAAGTTGGTTCAGAAGTTTAGCAAGCAATAGCTGTTGCTCAACATCGCTTCTAGCGCTTTTGAATTCAATTACAGCAGAAAGCTTGTTATAAGTTACATCACTGCTTGGCTGTTCAGTTTTCTTAACGACTCGAGCTGCTCTTTGAATGTCGTTGTACTCTCTCTTGATTTCATTATGCAATGTCCGCTTAGAATCCTCGTCCCCCGCCCCCAAAGTATGTCCAAGTAAAAGATCAGCCCCTACTATTCCTACCGCTGCAAGCGTGGAGCCTCCACTAAGCAGAAGGCCTTCATATGCAGGTGCTTCTGAAAGTAAAAAAAGACCAACTCCAAGTGGAAGAACGGCAACAGGATACAAACCGGCGGCCCTTGCATCAAGTTTCTTAACAGTATTCTTCAGATTAATTGAAAGCGCAGCATCTACAAAAAAAATGTTAGAACTTAGAGCTATTAAGAGTAGTTTTTTCATAATGGTAGTTCCTTTTTTTTGAGGTTAGTTTGTGGTACTTAATCAAGTGAGTGGGATTTTATATGCACCGCATCATTCTGTCAACTACGGGTCCTGTGTTTGAAATTTAAGCAAATTTAACAAATAATAACAATTGCTTATCTATACACCCTTAGCGCGTAGAGAAGCTTGGGCTGCGGCTAGCCTTGCTGCCGGAACGCGGAAGGGCGAGCAAGAAACATAGTCCAATCCTGCCTCAAAAAAGAACTCAATGGATTTGGGGTCTCCGCCATGTTCTCCGCAGGCTCCAGTTTTAAGGCCTGGTTTTGTTGCTCGGCCTTTTTCCACTGCGATTCTTACAAGCTGACCAACGCCATTTTTGTCGATGCTTGTGAAAGGATCTACTTTTAAGATGCCTTCATCTAGATACTCCGGCAAAAACTTGCTGATATCATCGCGTGAAAAGCCAAACGTGGTCTGAGTTAAGTCGTTTGTGCCAAAGGAGAAGAAATCTGCGCTATGGGCAATTTCATCAGCGGTGAGAGCTGCGCGTGGAACTTCAATCATGGTTCCAATTTTAATTTGCTGGGTGAGCCCTTGCGCTTTTAAAATTTGAGACACGAGTGGTTCAATGCGGTCTTTTAAAAACTGCAGTTCTTTAACTTCTGCCACAAGTGGAATCATAATTTCTGCTTGCACTGGTTCATTGGTAATTCTGGCGGCTTCACAGATGGCTTCGGCAATGGCCCGTGATTGCATTTCATAAATCTCTGGGAAAGAGATGCCCAGTCGGCAGCCACGATGACCAAGCATGGGGTTGATTTCATGCAAGGATTTAGCTTTTGCCAAAATGACATCCTTGGTTGTTTTTAGGCGACTGGCAAGGGCATCTAAGTCAGTGCCTTCGCTTGGTAAAAACTCATGCAAGGGCGGATCAAGCAAACGAATGGTGACTGGCAAGCCTTTCATTTCTCGAAACAAGCCAATGAAGTCTTGTTTTTGATAGGGGAAAATGGAATCTAAAGCAGCGGCACGTTCTTCTTGTGACTCTGCTAAAATCATAGCGCGTACAGCTTCAATGCGCTCAGGTTCAAAGAACATGTGCTCTGTTCGGCACAGCCCAATTCCTTCGGCACCGAATTGTCTAGCGATTCTTGCATCATGAGGAGTGTCGGCGTTGGCTCTTACGCGAAGTTTTCTGACTTCATCTGCCCATCCCATGATTTTTGTGAAATTTTCATCGAGAGTGGAAACAATGGTGGGAACCTCTCCTTGAAAAATTTCCCCGCTGTTGCCGTCAAGCGTGATGATTTCGGCTTCTTTGATGATGAGCTGTTTTCCGTTTTTATCGACGCTGAATTGTTTTTTTCTATAATCAATATGAATGTCGGCACAACCTGCAACACACGTTTTGCCCATGCCTCGCGCCACAACGGCTGCGTGTGAGGTCATTCCACCAAGCGAGGTGAGGATGCCCAAGGAGGCATCCATGCCATGGATGTCCTCAGGGGATGTTTCGTGCCGAACAAGAATCACTCGTTTGCCTTGCCCTTTGAGAAGTTCGGCTTCGTTGGAATTAAAACAAACTTGTCCGCTAACAGCTCCGGGTGATGCCGGAAGGCCTTTGGCAATGGGGGTTCCTTTTTTCTTAGGATCAATGCGAGGGTGTAGAAGTTGGTCAATGCCGTAGGGATCAACTCTTAAAATGCCCTGGTCTTTATTGATCAATCCTTCGTTAACCATTTCAACGGCAATGCGCACAGCTGATTGTGTTGTGCGTTTTCCATTTCGCGTTTGCAACATGAAGAGGCGGCCTTTTTCAATGGTGAACTCGATGTCTTGCATATCTTTGTAATGTTTTTCGAGTTGAGTTTGATACTGAGTGAGTTCTGCGTAAATTTTTGGATTCCATTCTTCAAGCGATTGGAGATCGGCCGACATGTGGTCGTGGCTTTTTTGTGCTTTATTGATTGGGGAAGGGGTGCGAATACCGGAGACAACGTCTTCGCCTTGCGCATTGGTGAGATACTCACCAAAAAATCGTTTTTCCCCGGTGGATGGGTCACGCGTGAACGCTACCCCTGTGCCTGAGTCTTCTCCCATGTTGCCAAAAACCATGGATTGAATGTTAACGGCTGTTCCCCAGTCGCTGGGAATGGAATACATTTTTCTATAGTGTATGGCCCGCGGACTCATCCACGATTCGCAGACAGCGGCGACTGAACCCCAGAGTTGCTCATGCGGGTCTTGAGGGAATCGTTTGCCCTCTTGCATGATTTGGTTTTTGAATGCTTCAATAAGTTTTTTTAAGTCAGGAACCGACAAATCGGCATCACGCTTAAGGTTTCTGATGCTTCGAATTTCTTCAAGGATGCTTTCAAAGTGTGAGGAGTGAATGCCCAAGACCACATCGGCGTACATTTGAATGAAGCGACGGTAGCTGTCGTAAGCAAAGCGCTCATTGTCTGTGGCTTTCGCTAAACCCACAACGCTTTTATCGTTGAGGCCTAAATTTAAAACTGTATCCATCATTCCAGGCATGGAGACTCGAGCTCCTGATCGTACGGAAACCAGTAGCGGGTTGGTCTCAGATCCAAAGACTTTGCCCATGGCAGATTCTAGTTTTTTGAGCGAAGCGGTGACTTGTTCTTTTAGCGCTGTAGGGAATACTTTTTGGTTAGAGTAGTAGTGGGCGCAAACCTCTGTAGTGATTGTGAATCCTGGGGGAACCGGTAATCCTAGCCTGGCCATTTCTGCCAGATTCGCTCCCTTGCCACCAAGTAGCGCCTTGAGTTCGGCTTTCCCTTCCGTCCAATTTTCATTTTGAGGTCCAGATCCAAAGAAATAGGTGAATTGTTGTGGGGCAAGATTCATGCTTCAAATTCTCGCAGCCGAAACCTTTTTTGACAAGGAAGCATAGGGCTTGAATTTCCTTTCATGTTGCAGTTAGCTGTGGCTACTGTGATTCGTGAAGATAATCTCCCAGTCCCATCTGCCGAAGTTCAGGCATCTATAGGGGAGCCTTTGGATCTGCCTTTTGAGCTTGAATTGCTTAACCATGCTCAAAATTATCAGCGTTGGGTGGCAGAGACGGTCAGCCCTTATTTGGGAAATAGAATCTTAGAAGTAGGTGCTGGGATTGGAAATATGTCCCGCTGGCTCCCTGTGAGAGAGCTGCTGATTCTCACGGAGGCTGAAAAATTTTTACTAGGGCATCTTGAACGCACAGTGACTCAGTTTTTTGGGAACAATAGTAGGGTCAAGGTGAATACTGTCGATTTGCGTTCTGAGTGGTGGAAAAACTATGAGAAGGATCATTTGGATACGGTCATTTCGTTTAACGTGCTTGAGCATGTTGAGGATGACGCACTTGCTCTGCAAACACTGTGTCGTGTTTTAAAGAACAGTCAAGCTCGTGGCCCCAAAACACTCATAACTTTTGTACCTGCTCATCAGTGGGCGTTTGGAACAATTGATCAATCCTATGGTCATTTTAGGCGTTATAGTCACAAAGATTTCTACAAGCTTCATCAGAAGGTTTGCCCTGAGGCGAGCTTCGAGTATCAGTATTTTAACGTCATTGGCTTGCCCAGTTGGTTTTTGATGAATCGTATTTTAAAACGAAAAGAAATTGGGCTTGGCTCTATTTTGCTTTTTGAAAAACTGCTTCCACTTTTGCGCCCCATAAACGATCTGCTTCATAAAGTTCTGCGTTTACCTTTCGGCCAATCCCTCATGGTCATCCAAAAATGGTAAAAAAGGTGCCTAGCTCCATTTTGCCAGCGGGTGCGTTATGGAAATCGCTATTTTACATTATTCCGATTTTGTTTTTGATTCGTTTGCTGAGTTCATGGGAGTGGGTCAATTTAGGTGATTGGCAAAAGCGAGCATGCTGGTTGGAGTTTTCACAGCATGTGCCTCCGCAAATCAGCATGAAGTCGGAATCGGACTGTTTGTTTCCTAGAAAGCAAAGCTTCCTGTTTGCTTTGCCTGTTTCAAACTACGGACAATCTGTTGAATGCTCCATTGGTGAAGTCCCAAAAGATAAAAAAGAAGTGTGTGAGAGCTCAGCTGGGCAAGGCTATTGGGCAACGCTTAGGCCACAAAAAATACCTAGCATAGGCTGGGACGCTTATTCTGTTTGGTACACTAGGGCTGCAGCAATTTATTTTTGGTCAAAAAAAGAGTCGTGGCCTGGTCTCTTTGCAGCTCTTGGTGATTCGCAGTTTATTTCGTCGTTTCCATCTACCGAGCACATTCGCTATCCGTGGCTTGTTCCAGTTTTTTATTCCGCGCTCATGAGGTTGTGGGATTCACCACATCCACTGCCTTTGCAAATTGTGCAACTCTGCATTTACGCGTTAACGGTTTTGTTGTTTTGGAAAACCTGGCCTAAGGCGAGAACGGAGTTGAAATATCTTTTTGCTTTTGCTCCCATCGGTGCAGGATTTTTATTCAGCTTATACGCAGATGTTTTTTTGCTCTTGGCCAGCTTAAGTGTGGTCTGGTGTTGGCAAAATCAAAGAGCAGTTTTGTTGGCCGTTATTTTAGCTCTTGGGGTGTGGATCAAATCGGAGGCCTATGTTCAGTTCGCCTTGCTGATTTTTGTTTTATTTTTAAGCCAACGTCCTCAAAATAAGACGATGTACTTCGCTTTGCTTGCGCTGATGGTGTCTTATTTATTTTACAGGCAGTGGTCTTTGCAATGGCCAAACACCTATTGGTTTTCCATAACCTCTAGGCTTGCTGAGGTACAAACTTACACTCAAAGAATACCTAAAATTTTGGGATATTTTTTAGATGTTCTGTTTCGTCCAGGCCTTTGGGTTGTTCTTTGGCCATTTTCCATATGGCAATTTTATAAACATAGAAAAATTCTGGGATTCAGGATTCTTTCAGTTGCCGCACTTTTGGTGCTCATTCCTGTGGCTTACTTGGCCATACCCGATGGTAGTTTTAAGGAAACAGTTCTAACTGGTTCAAATAGAGCCCTATGGCAAGCGCTGCCTTTGCTTTGGGTTCTACTGAAACAATGTCAAAACCCACAGCTTGAGCAAAGCTAAGAATTCAATTTTAAATTTCTAAAATAATATCTTGCTTGGGGAACCGTACTTTTTTTGCTGTTGCGTATTTATCGGTTTGAGAACGAAAACCAATAGGTAGAACCACGCAGGATTTTAATCCCTTTGCGGGAAGTCCTAGAATCTCATCGTACTTGCTCGAGACAAATCCTTCCATGGGACAAGAATCAATTCCCATTACTGCACAAGCTGTCATGAGCTGGCCAAGGGCAATGTAAACTTGGTGTTGCATCCATGTTTCAAGTTCCTGGGGGCTTCTCTTGGTTAAATTTCCAATCATCAATTGCTTGTAGCCAGCGAGCGACTCCACAGGCACGCCGCGAGTTTGGGCGGTATCAAGAATGAATCGTTCAATATACTTCACATTAAATTCAGAGAGTGTGCACAAGACCATAAGATGGGAGGCTTCAACGACTTGTTTTTGATTCCACGAGTGAGGTAGGAGCTGCGCGCGCAGCTCTGGATTTTTTACCCAAAGAAACTTCCAGCACTGTAAGCCATAAGAGGATGGAGTTAATCTTGCCGCTTCGCTCAGAGCAAGTTCTTGCTCTGGGGTTAGCTTTTTTGTGGGGTCAAAGCTTTTTGTAGCGTAGCGCCAGTTGAGTTGGTTAATGATGTCGCTTGGGCTATTGAACATTTTTTTATTTCCTCAGTATTTATTTTTGTGGCCAGTTTTTAAAACCGTCTTTGATGTAGTTGTGAACTTTATCAAAAGAGATTCTTTCTTGCGCCATGGTGTCGCGGTGACGAATAGTCACGCATTGATCGTTGAGAGAGTCAAAATCGACAGTAATGCAATAAGGCGTGCCAATTTCCTCTTGGCGGCGGTATCGCTTACCGATGCTACCGGATTCATCGTACTGAACTTGAAGCGTTTGACTAAGGTCCTGCACAATTTTATCGGCTATGGATTCTAGTTCTGGTTTTTTAGACAAAGGCAGTACTGCGGCTTTCACTGGGGCAATCTTAGGGCTGAATTGCAGCACAACTCGCTCATTGGCGGCATCGTTATGATACGCATCAACTAGGGCCGCAAGAAGTGAGCGGTCCGCGCCAACTGAGGTTTCAATGATGAAGGGTAAATAGCGTTCGTTGTTGCGTTCAGTGTCCACATACATCAAGTTCTTCTTGGAGAATTCTTGATGGCGTCCTAAATCAAAGTCGGTGCGGTTATGAACGCCTTCGATTTCAGACCAGCCAAAAGGGAATTGAAATTCAATGTCAAAAGCCGATTTCGCGTAGTGAGCTAGTTCACCGGGTCCGTGAGGATGAAAACGGAGGTTTTCTTTTTTGATTCCCAGAAGCTCTGTATGCCATTTCCAGCGAGAATCCTTCCAAAACTCCATCCATTTTTCATCTTCTGTGGGATGAACAAAAAATTGCATTTCCATCTGTTCAAATTCACGCGTCCGGAAAATGAAGTTTCCTGGGGTGATTTCGTTTCGGAATGCTTTTCCAATTTGGGCAATGCCAAAGGGAATTTTTTTGCGCATCGAGGTTGCGACATTGTGAAAGTTAACGTAGATGCCTTGCGCGGTCTCTGGACGTAAAAACACAACGGCGGCTGAATCTTCAACAGGACCCATGAATGTTTTAAACATCAAGTTGAAGTTACGGGCCTCGGTGACATTGGTGCTCTCACATTCAGGGCAAATGAGTTTCCCAGATTGAGGATCTTTTTGTGCCTTGTCAGCTCTGAATCGAGCTTTGCAATTGCGGCAGTCGACTAAGGGATCTGTGAAATTTTCGACATGCCCGCTAGCTTCCCAAACTCTTGGCGCCATGAGGATGGCCGCATCAATGCCTTCGATGTCTGGCCTCAGAGTCATGCTTTTCCACCAAAGCTCTTTAATGTTGCGTTTGAGTTCCACGCCGAGAGGACCGTAATCCCAGCACGATCCTAAGCCGCCATAAATTTCTGAGCTTGGAAAAATAAAACCTCGGCGTTTGCATAACGAGGTGATGTCTTGCATGAGGTCGGTCTTAAGTGCGGATTGCTCTGTGGTTGTATCTTTGTTTTGGGACATGGGTCCGTATCTTAGAATCAATCTACAGAAATGTCAGGATAGTATTGGGCAAGAAAGTTTTTTAGCTTGGTTTTGATGCGCTCTTCCAGTTGTCGTGCTCGTTCTTTAGTGAACCCGAATTCTTCGCCGATTTCGCTGAGAGTGCGCGGATTTTCTGACAGTAGTCGTTCACGGAAAATAATTTTTTCCCGCTCTTCAAGCTCATGCTGGAATTCTTCTAGTGCTTGTTTAAAGAGGGAGCCCTGTTCCAGAGATTCCAGACTTTGGCTGGCTAGGGGGCTTGTATCAGCTATTTTGTTCGATAAAACGTTTACGGCGTCTTTGTCTTCTTGGTTTGAGGGGGTGTTCAGTGAGACATCGTGCCCTGACATGCGCTCTTGCATGACTTTCACGTCCGATTCATCAACATTTAAATCGTGGGCTATGGCCTTGATGTTGGGAGTGAGTCCTTCTTGTTCATAACGTTGCTGCATTTTTTTTAGATTGTAGAATAGTTTTTTTTGAGCAGCTGTGGTTCCAATGCGGACAATGGACCAGTTTTTAAGAAGGAAATCCTGAATGTAGCTGCGAATCCAGAAGACGGCATAGGTGGTAACGCGGGTTTCCTTATAAGGATTGAACTCCTGAATGGCCCGAATCAAACCCATGTTGCCTTCTTGAATGAGGTCTAGAATTTTTGCGCCGTATTTTGTGTATTCGTAGGCAATTTTAATCACAAAACGTAGATTAGATTGAGCAAGAATTTTTGCGGCTTCAATGTCTTTGTGTTCAAAGACTCTTACGGCAAGTTGGTATTCTTCATCCCTGCTTAGCAGAGGGTACTTGGCCGCCTCACGCATGTAAATTTGAAGCGGGTTGTGTTCGTGTAATGGAAGAGTCGTGGGCAGAAGCTCATCAGAATGCTTAGATTTTGAAGACGACTTCTGCCCTTTTTTCATGGATCTACTAACAGACTGTCCTTTCTAGAAGGGAATCTCGTCTGTGCTCTCAGGACCGCTTTGATCAAAAGCTGGAGGAGGACCAAAAGGGTCTTCTTCATGAGAGTCCGCTGCATGGTTTTTGCCTGCGCCAGCGCTAGCTCCACCTAAAAATTGCACAGTGTTGGCAACAACTTCAGTGGTGTATTTTTTCTGACCGTCTTTGTCGTCCCAGGAGCGAGTTTGCAAACGTCCTTCAACGTAAGCTTGGCGTCCTTTTGCGAGATACTTACCGCAAAGTTCACCAAGTTTGCCCCAAACAACAATACGATGCCATTCGGTGCGCTCTTGTTTTTGTCCTGTTTTATCGTTCCAGGATTCGCTGGTTGCAACACTGAAATTGCAAACCGCTTGACCTTGTGGAGTGTAGCGAAGCTCAGGGTCTTTTCCTAGATTTCCAACGATAATGACTTTATTGATTCCTGCCATAGGCTTTCGGTTCCTTTCTTAAGTAGACCTTCCGACCTCGGAAGGTGTCTAAATTGAACATCTAAGGATATGGATGAGGAGAAAGGCCTAGTCAATTCCCAACACGTTTTAATGCTCCGCGCATGTGGTGAAAATATTTAAAAGTGTCAAAAATTAGTGCTGAGATTGTCCCCTAAAGCGCCGAAGCAGTACGTAATGAATCTAACACTGCACACGTTTTGGATATTTCTAATGGATGTCTTTAAGGCGTGGGCCCAGGACAAACCTTTACATAAAAAAGATGTTCGACAGGTTATTTTTCGGCAGATTTTTTTCACAGGCCAAATGGCGTTTCGTTTGATTGCTTTTGGCGCCGCAATCTTTGGGGTGTTAACCGTCGCACAAAGTGGAGCGCAGCTTTCAAGGCTTGGTGGCTCCAATGTGATTGGTGGCATTGTGGTCGGAGCTTTTTTACGTGAGCTAGGACCGCTCTTGACTGTGATTGTTGTGATTGCGCGCTCCGTTTCTGCCATTGCCTCAGAGTTAGCTTCTATGCGGGCCAATGGAGAAATTGATGGCTTGCGAGGCATGGGTATTTCTCCGTTAAGCTACTTGGCTGTGCCACGCATTTTATCTGGTGCGCTTTCGACCATGCTTTTGGCAATGCATTTTGTATGGATTGCGTTGTTTGTGGGATTTGCGGTGGCGCAAGTCTACATTGATATTCCTTGGAGCCGCTATTTTGAACGAGTGACCTCATCATTGACCATGACGGATCTTGTTATCTTTTTTGTCAAAACATTTGTGGTTGGTTTCATTGCATTCACGATTGCTTGCTTTTGTGGATTGAGAACCACAGGAGCTACTTTTGAAGTCCCTCAAGCCACAACAAAGGCGGTTGTGTCGGCTTTCATGTTTGGTTGCGGGGTGCAAATTAGCATTTCAGCGATTTACTATATTTTGCTCTTACAGCGGGCAGGAATGTTGGGGATGCTCTAATGGATCAGCAGATGAATATGCCGACGAATAAGCCGATGGGTAAAATGATTTGGGCAGCCAAAGATCTGCATGCCGGATGGAATGAAGCCGAGGGGCGTATTACAAAATTGAATCTAGAAATTCGACAAGGTGAGCGCATTGCTTTTATTGGCCCTGAAAATTCAGGCCGTGGCATTGCTTTGCGCGTTTTGGCAGGTTTGCGCCCTGTAAAACAAGGAACTTTGAAATTTTTAGATTGGGAAGTTCCTATTTTAGACGTGAATCGCGATTGGGATTTTCTCATTCCAATGGATCTTCGCAAGGCAATGGCTGTGTCTTTAAAAAGTGATGGCCTTCTTAGCAACGTTAGTTTGCGTGAAGGACTTGAGTTGTTGGTTCGCTTTCAAGATGGCGATCACACGGAAGAATTAAGGCAACAAGCTCACAAACGTGTGACAGAGTTGTGTGCGAAATTTGGCTTGGAATCGAGCATGGATCGACGTCCGGTAGTTTTGAGTAACGTCGAACGGCGTTTGGGCTCTCTAGTCCGAGCATTGTTGTCAAACCCCAACATTATGATTTTAGAAAACCCATCGCAGGATTTGGGTGATGGAAGTCTGCAGCGTCTATGGGGTGCATTGTCTGGCTTGGCTGAAAATAAAGAGATGACCATGATTATTTCCACAGATGACTGGCTAATTGCTTCGCAGTTTTGCAGTCGTTGGGTTGTTTTCGAGGGCGATGAAGTTGTTTATGATGGCCTCTGGCAGGATTTTATTCACAGCAAGCCGAGCATGGTCTCAACCATTGTTGAACATTATAGAAGTCGAAGAAGTTTTGAACAATCATTGTTAAAGGAATTGTCGTTATGATGAATAAAAAATTGGTTTACCTTTTTGTGATTTCAGCCTTCGTGATTATGGGCGTTTTTGTGGTGAGTTCGGCCACAAGGCAGGGTTGGTTTATGCCCACTCAGGTCTATGTTGCAGAATTTGACCGCGGCGATGGTATTTTTGTTGGGACTCCTGTGCAAATTGCAGGTCTTGCTGTCGGAGACGTCATTGAGGTTGAGCTCAACGACCACAACAAAGTTGTGGTGAAAATGGAAGTCAGGAAAAAATTTACGGAACGTATTCGGGAAGATTCCGTGGCCATTTTAGGTCGCCCTTTTATTATTGGTGAGCGTTTGGTGACCATTACGACTGGTTCAAAAGAAAAAAAATTGCTTCCTCCAGGCTCTGTTCTTGCGGGACAAGAGGCACTTGAAATTACCGACATGCTCAGTGGTGGACGATTGCAGCCTTACTTTCAGACTTTCAGTAAACTTTTTGGACAGATGTCTGAGATGATTGATGGCGACAAAAGTAAGGGTGGTTTTTCTATGATTGATTTGTACCGTCAAGCGTACACGTCTCTAAAATCAATAGAATTGCTCAGACAAGACATTGCAAGCATTCGTAAGGATGTGCTTGGGACACCTGAAACTAAAAAGTTGATCACAGAACTTGCAGGGTCTTCTGAAAGTTTGCGTTCACTCATCACTCAATTGGATAAATCCATGCCTATGATTGCCAATACAGGAAAAGATGTCTCTCAAATGCTACCTGAAGTAAGCAAGGCTTTGAGGGAAACAGTCATTACTCTTCAAGCATTGCAGAAATCTTTTATCCTACGAGGCGCAGTGGCTGAAGTTAAAGAAGAGCAACTAGAGCAAGAAAAAGCCAAAAAACGCGAGACTGCCAACGAAAAATAATTTAAGTTAGGTCTGGTGTCAGCGCTGAAATTGAAATCTTGGCAATGGAAAATGATTTTTCGTCATTTGTTGAATTATAAACGCGCGCGTCCTGCAGTTTGGTGGATGAATGCGTTTGCTTTTTTAGGATTATTTATTGGTGTCTTTGCCTGGATTAGCGTGACGAGCATCATGGGCGGTCTCCAAAAAAACATTAAAGAGCGCATCCTTAAAGAGCGGGCCCATTTGTTATGGGAGGGGAATCCCCGCAACGATTTATCCGGCAACATTCAGAGCTTTCAAAAATCTACATTTTATTCTGAGCATGTCTTGCGCTTTGAAACCATATTGCAAACCGAAGGTTTGCTTGAAATTCCTAAGTCCACTCAACAAGGTCGAATTAGCGGTAGTGGTGTTGTGATCCAAGGGGTGCAGGGTTTGCAGAAATCGCCACTCATTGGTGCCGAGCTTGCGGATGTTTTAGGTCTTGGTATTGGTGATTCTTTTTTGATACGCAGTCCTTGGAAATTAGAACTCCAACCTATGGAGTTGAACCTTCAAGGGTTTTTTCAAACGGGTTTGTACGAGGTTGATAGTCAGGTGCTTCGAGTGGAGCAACAGCAACTGGAAACATGGCTTGGGCTTGATCATTCTTTTTCCAGAATTGAGATTCAGCTCAAAGACCCTTTTTTGGCATTGGGATCTATGAAAGAAAAAATTTCAGAAATGGTTGGTTTGCCTTTTCAGAACTGGGAGCAGGCTCAGTCGACGCTTTGGTATTCCTTGAAGCTTGAAAAAATTGCCATGGGTGTTGCCGTGTTCTTTGTGATTTTGCTTTCCATTGTGGCGGTGCATTTGGCGCTCTCTGTTCGAATTGCCGAAAAAAGCCGAGAGATTGCTTTGCTCCGGGCTTTAGGAGCTCAGTCACGTGACTTGGAAATGCTGTATTTGGTTGAAGGTGGCGTGCTGGGATTGTTGGGCAGCGGTTTTGGTTTGCTGGCTAGTTTTCTATTTTGCAAATTCATTTCACAAACGAATTTAGTTTTGCTCCCTGGTTTTTTTTACAATAGGCAAATTCCAGTGGATTGGAATTGGTCTATGAATTTGGCGATGATGGCATTGTCTGTAGTCTTGGCTATTTTGGTCAGTTGGTGGCCAGCAAGAAAAGTAACTCAATTAGAAATTAGTCAGGCGTTGCGCTCCTAAAAATCACAGGGCAAAATAGCCCTGTGCAAAGGTGTGTTTGTGCCAGTTTTTTGACAGCTATTTTTCTACTGACGCAATCGCATGCCGCAAATTCAAGGCGTGTTGCCTCAGCACAACTTCCAGACAGCTCTAGTGCTTGGACTGCAGAGCCAGCGCCCGGCAGTTTTTATTTGTTTGTGAATAAAGAAAAAAATGAGTTGTCGGTGCGTTCACTTAGCGATGGAAAAATTGTTTATAAAACATATCGCGCTATCTCGGGAACAAATCCGGGAGACAAAGAAAAAGAGGGTGATAAAAAAACGCCCGAGGGAATTTATTTTATCAAGCGTCGCATTCCGCAGAAAGTTTTGGCTTCTTTGCATGGGGCGGCCGCATTTGAGCTGAATTATCCGAACCCTGTAGATTCCATTATGAATCGCAAGGGTTCCGGCATTTGGATTCATGGAGTTGATAATGAAGATCGCATGTCAAAACGCTTTGACACTCGTGGGTGTGTGGCATTGGGGAATCGTGATGTGCTTGATTTGGCCAAGCGTTTGGTTTCTTCTTATGTACCAGTTGTGATTGTGGCCAACGATAAACAAGAAATGCAGAGTGGTTGGGCAGATCCCAGTGGTCCTTGGGGACAGCGGGTACAGGCGTGGGGGCGCGCATGGGCCTCAAAAGATGCAGATCAGTATTTGTCATTTTACGACAAGCAGTTTTACGCCCACAGAATGAATTTTGATCGCTGGTCGTCCTATAAAAGAAGACTGGCAAAAAATTACAAATCTATTTCCGTGAAAATTGATCAAATACAAGTACTCACTCACGGCAAATATGCGGTCGCCATTTTTAATCAAAAATACAAAAGCAACCGCTTTGATTCCAGTGGTGTAAAGCGTTTGTATTTGTTGGGTTCGCCAAATAACGCGAAAATTCTTTCCGAAGAAATGCTCAACGGTATTGAGCAGTCTATTCGGGACTAAATGGTAATCCATACAATAGTATGGTATTGTGGGTTTCGTGTCAACACGAGTTCAGTACTTGCTTTTAGATTTAAATTCATACTTTGCCTCTGTTGAGCAACAGCTCAATCCAAAGTTGCGAGGCAAGCCAGTGGCCGTCATTCCCATGATGGCCGAGACAACCTGCTGTTTAGCTGCAAGCTATGAGGCTAAGCGTTTTGGTATAACAACAGGCACGTTAGTCTCCGAGGCAAGAAGGCTTTGTCCAGACATACAATTTGTTAGCGGAGGCCACCAGAATTACATTGAGTACCACCATAAGATTAAAGCTAGCTTGGAGAAATGCATTCCCATCCACAATGTTCTATCCATTGATGAGATGTCCTGTCAGCTGATGGGGCGCGAACAGATTCTAGAAAATGCCGTAGAGATTTCGCGGAAAATTAAGGAAACGATTTATCGTGAGGTTGGGGAGTGTTTAACAAGTTCTATTGGGTTGGGGCCTAATGAGTTTTTGGCGAAAGTGGCTTCTGATCGGATTAAACCCAATGGTTTATTTGTTTATAAAAAAGAAGAATTGCCGGGCAATTTATACAATCTCAAATTGCGTGATTTTCCGGGTATTGGTGCTGCCATGGAAAATCGATTGCTTCATGCTGGAATTTTCGACGTTAAAACGCTTTGTTCGTTAAGCCTAGAAGATATTCGTAGGGTTTGGGGAGGTGTGCATGGAGATTATTTTTATAAGGCACTTCGTGGAGAGGATGTCGAGAGAAGCTTTGTTGAGCATCGCTCCATTAGTCACTCCCATGTTTTACCTCCGGAGCTTCGTTCTGAGCGAGGGGCGTATTCTATTGGCTTAAAGCTTTTGCAAAAAGCGGCAGTGCGACTGCGGAAAATTAATTTTTGGACTAAAGAAATTTATGTTTCCATTCGCTTCGTCAATCAAAAGCGTTGGGCAATGAAGGCTAATCTTCAAGAATGCCAAGACACGGTAACGCTCATTGAAGCGTTTCGTTTTTTGTGGGCTAAGAAAGAATGGCACGGACATCCGCTCAAGGTTTCTGTTTGGTTGGGCAATCTAATTCCCGATAACTGCCATAATTTGTCCTTATTTGGGCACGATAGGCGCCGCGAACTTTCTTTGACTATGGATAAAATTCAAAAGAAGTTTGGGCACCAAGGAATTTACTTTGCGGGGACGCATTTTGTGGCCTCTTCTGCACCCAAACGAATTGCTTTTACGAATATTCCTGATTTGGAAGATGAGTGAGTCTCTCATGGTGGATTTTTTTTAAAAGCCGGTTATAGTTTTCTTGTGATCAAAAAATATCTTATGCTTTTCGTGGTTTTGAATGCTGGCGTTGCCCAGGCCATGGAAAGTACGACAAAAACCATACGCGTTGTGAAGTCTAAGGGACAGAGAGCTTTGGTCATATTCCCAAACTCGGTGGCACCTCAGACAGGTGAAACGTATCGAATTATTGATTCGTTTGAGGAAGGCTGGAGTGAAGAATCGGCGTTTCCACAAAGAAATTACACCATTGATTTGTCCTCTCAGGTGGGCAGAAGCAGTACGACGGCGGGTAGCACTAGCGTGGCCACAACTGGGCTTGCTTTTGATGCGCGATTTGGATTGAACTGGCAAAATATTGAGCTAGGGCCTGCGGTTTCTATTTTGTATGCGGGTGTGGGAACCACATCTACTTCAGTGATAGGTTTTGGTGGCTTTGTGGACTTCAACTTCATTGAAAATAGGCCAGGTACTTTCTTTGTTCCTGGTGTTGGCGTGAATGCTGGAGTGAAAATACAATCAAGCACAATGTCGTTTGGGGCTGGAGCTGATTTGTTTTTGAAGGTTTTTGTTTTTGACAACGCGACGGCCTTAAAAATCGCCCTCTTAGGTGACTATTACTCTGGAAAAGTTGGTGCTGTGAATGTGGCGTCGATGACTCTGGGCCTAGGGCTTGGCCTTCAAGTTTATTTCTAATTGCCAAGGACTAGAAACTCCGGCACAAGATACATAGCGCGGGTCGGAAAATCGCGGAAAAACGTATGAGCAATCATAAGAATTTCTGAGGAAAGTCCGGGCTCCATAGAACACCGTAGTGGATAATTACCACCCAGGGAGCTTGCTTTAAACTTGTTTAAGGCGGGGTAACTTGAGGACTAGTGCAACAGAGAGAATGTCTAGCGCATTGATCCTTTGGCCAGAAAGGGCGGCCTTAGGGGAGCGGCTAGAGTGAAAGCCGGCAAACTCTACGTGGAGCAAGATCAAATAGGAGGGAAGGTGTGGTTCGCACCGTTAAACCCTCGGGTAGATTGCTTGAGCGTTTTGGTAACAAAACGCCTAGAGAAATGATTTTCTCAAGGCCAATTCGGGGTAGTCGGAACCCCAGGCTTTAAGACAGAACCCGGCTTAAAGACCCGCGCACCGACAATCTAATTTCGGTACGGCCTACCTTTTGGTGTCGCAGCTGCGTTATTTTTTTACAGGTTCACACCATTTATATGAACTGATGCACTTGAGCATGTCGCGCTGATAATTTTCAGGGCATGTTGCGTCTTCTTTTAGAACAAATCCTTTATTTTGCTGAATGTGTTTTGCAGAACTAACGCAGCATGAGTTTTCATTACAACGTTTAATGAGCTCTGGGTAGTCGCGCACATCCACATCATCAATAGGTGATGGATTTTTTGCGACACCGGCCGTGCATGAGAAGAGTAAGAAATGAAGTAAAAATTTTATCATAGATTAACGCAGCTCCTGGTTAAAAGGAGCTAAGCACATTTAGTGTGTATTTGTTGTTGGGCCAGAGGGGCCTTCAAGTTGAATGGTTTTCTTTTGGGCTGAGGTGCTTGGTTTTTGAAATGCGCTCTCATTACAGGATTCTTTTAACTTGCTCTCGATAAGAGGTATAGAAGCAGGGCGCACAGATGCGGTGATTATGTCGTGTAAGCTTCTGTTGTTGTCTCGGTGGTAGGTGCCAGCATGAGCCAAGTTATCTTTTAGTTGTGTAACGATGTTTCCCATACTTGTACCTTTGTAGGGACCAGAAGTTATTTCGTCGCTTTTTGATGTGAAAAAATCGAGTTGCTTGTAAGCTTTTTGCCAACTTTCAATGCGTTTTCTTAGCGCCAGATACTCATCGTATTGACTAAAATTCATACTTTTTATTTCCAAGATGCTTTGGTTTAAGTCGTCAACTGCAGCGTCGTATTCAGCCCTCTCTTGGGTAGTTACCTTGGCATCGGCTCTGTCTTGAAATTGTTTAAAAGCTTCTTTTAATTTTCTTGCGTTGTCTAAAATAGCGTCCCTCTGCTCTGAAAAATTTGGTGTGATTTTTCTAGTTCCTAGCATGTTTGCACAGGCATCTTTCATTTTTGAGAGGGCAACTTCGAGAGTGTTTTTATCTTCAATTTGCTGTTTAGCAATGTCAGCTAAAGTCATTTTTTTAAAATCTAAAATTTGAATATTGTTGTCTGCTTCGTTGGCTACGTTCATTGCGGAGTCAATTTTTTCATAAAACAATTTTAATTCAGCATCAGATTTAAAATTATATTGTTTAAATCCGGCTCGCCATTTGCGCACCTCTGATCTGAGTTTTTCTACGCCCTCAGTAGTATTCAAATCAATAGAGTCTTTGTTTTCTAAAAAATCAGCCAACGATGTTCTGGCTGTGGCTAACATCTTTGTTTCATTTGGCTTTAAGCCATTCGTTGACTCTGGACCAAATGCCTCAATTTGTTTTTGTAGATCGTTAGCGGATGAAATAAGTTGAGCTTGTAATTTCAGCGCAGAAACTTGAGCATAGGAATGACTTGCAAATAAAAAACTGGAAATAAGGAAATATCTGATAAACTTTTTCATAAGTAAAATTGTAGCAAAGGAATGCGGGTTTCTGTTGTGAAAAAGACTTTCTTAACGAAATCTTCAAAAAGAGAGGGTTTGACGCAGTTGCTGGCTAAAGGGGGCTAGGCACCTTTAGGGGTCAAAACGAATGCCGGCGCCACGAACCGTAATAAAGTGCTGAGGATTTTCGGGGTCGACTTCAAAGTATTTCCTTAGCCTTCCCATGAAAAAATCCACTGTTCGTGTTTTGGGCAGCCATTGAAAACCCCAGACTTCTTTAAGAAGGTCTTCTCGCTTAATAATTTGTTTGGGGCGTGAAAGAAGGTGTTTGGTAAGCTTAAATTCTAAAGGCGTCAGCACGACCCAGCCCTTGGGTCCGTAAATTTTTAATTCACTCTCAGCTATTTCCCAGGAAATTTGCTGTGGTGGCGATGAGGTGGCAGGCAATGAGCTTCGTCGTCTACCGAGGGCACGAATGCGTGCGGCCAGTTCTTCCCAAGAAAAAGGTTTGGCCAAATAATCATCAGCTCCGGCATCAAGTCCAGTCACGCGATGATGGGTTTCTCCCATGGCGGTAAGAACTAAAATGCTGCCTGAGTATTTTAACTCGCGGAGCTCGCGACAGAGCTGAAGTCCTTCGCCATCGGGCAGATTTCTATCTAACAAAATAAGGTCTGGCCATTTTTCAAGCAGAGCTTGGGGAAAATGAGACCTGGCTTTTTTCAATGTGCTTTCATGTAAGAATGGTATGCCAAGAGTTTGCATGGAAAGTTTTAAGGCCTCAGCAAGTTGAGGCTCGTCTTCAACTAAAAGAGCTTTATGAAATGGATAATCGCTCACGTGTAGAAACCTCGACCTGAAATGCTAAAGGTAGCGCCTAGTCCATCTCCTTGGCTATGTGCTCTGACTTTAAAGCGCATCGCTTTGCAGGCTGACTGCACTAAGGAAAGTCCCAGTCCTGTCCCTGCGATGGTTTTTGTTGAATTGTGAGAGGCTCTGTAGAATTTGGAGAATAGTTTGTTGGTGAGTTTTGGGTCAAAGCCAATTCCTTCATCACGAATGGCAATTTCCCAGCGACATTCTTGGGCATTTTTTCCTTCGGTGATTGTAGTTGAGATATGGATTCGAACGGCATCCTTTGAGAACTTTCTGGCATTTTCTAGAAGATTATTAAGTGCCAAATCAAATAAGCGTTGGTCAATCCAAGCTTTGCAATTTAGCGGGATCCCAGTGAGTTCAAGTAAGGAATGTTCTTGGGGTAAGAGAAGTTGCCAGCGTTGCAATACGGAATTGAGACAATCTTGTACGTTCAAGATTCTTAATTGGGCTGATGTGTGGCCAGATTCCCATCTTGATCCCTCAAGTAAAAGCTCAATTTCATGTTTTAAGCGGTTGAGCTCAATATCATGAACTTTCCAAAGGCGTTCATGGTCTGAGGGCTTTGCTTGAGTGGAACGTAGGAGCGAAGAGGTTAGGCTTAGAGAGGCGAGTGGAGTTTTTAATTCATGAGTTATGCGTGCTAAAAATTCGCTTTGAATTTGATTGATTTTCATTTCTTTGAAGAGCTTCAAAAAAAACATGATGGAAAGTGCAACTAGCAAGCCAAAGCCAAGACTTCCTAAAATGACATTGAGCCAGGGACTTTCAATTTCTTCTTTGATTTGGCGGAAGGGGAATGTGCGAGCTACATCCAAAAACTTGTAATAGTTCTTCATGATAACGACGTTCCAAAGCACCGCCAAAAAAGCGACAATCCCCATGACTGCAATAAAGAGACTGCCCCACAAGAGGCGCTGCTGCCGTTTCATGCCTTGATATAAGAACAGTGCCTAAAAACTGTCAAAATAATCATATCAAGGTGCTCATAAAAACTGTCGATAAAACCTTGTCTAGCTATGGTGATCAATATCAGTAAAGTCACACGTCGAAGCCTCAGGACATACTTGATGGCCTTCTTTATCCCGCTGAGCGTGCTTCCTTTGGTCATTATGGCGATTTTATTTTTATATTTAGTGACAAATAGCTTGGAATTTGAGGTCGGTCGGCGAGCCGTTTCTGAACAGGCATCAGTCATGCGGACGCTTGAGCAATTAGAAAAAACACAGGATAAAAAATTGCTAGACTGGTTAAAAAAAGTCGGCACAAAAATTAGTCTTGAGGACGGTTTGACAGATGCTATTGAAGGGGATGTCCGAGCTCTTTTTAAAGAAGCACTTATTGAAAACATTCGAGTGTTTAATTCCAAAGGCGATATCGTCTACGATCGTAAGCACTCCAATCAAGAATGGTTAGACACGAACTGGTCAAAGTTTTTCGCAGGTCGAGGAGATAGCTCGCCTGCTGCAAAGGAGTTCGAGCGTTCACGTAAGCCAGCATCTCCAGAGCAAACTTTCTGGCCTTTCGCGCAAGAGCGTTATCAATTTCCAGATAAGAAATTGGCTGTTCCGTTTGTTGATTTCTTAAAGAATGAGCTGACATTTATTTACAGAGATCTTTCCGCAAAAAGACAAGATACTGGTTTTGATATCTTGCTTTATCGATACGTAAATCAATCTTTAGTTGAGGCACGAGTTCATTTGTCGAGTCGACGTTTGGGGCAATTTGCCAGATTCCAAGGCGTTGATTTACTGTTCATGTCACCTGCATTCAAGGTTGTGGCTAGCTCAACTTCTGAGGACCATGATGAAATGAATCGTCAGCTCAATTTAATAAGCAAAGACGAACTTCAAAAAAGAGGATCGTTGGAAATTCAACTGACAACAAAAGGACCCGCTGATTTCTTTTTCACCCCTATTGAAGATGAGTTTGGGCAACGACTCGGGTGGGTCTCTGTTGGCTTGTCGAAAATTAACCAAATTCTCCTGACTAGAAAAATTTTCATTTACACATTAATTCTTTCCATCAGTTTGAGCATGATTGTTATTTTGCTTGTCCGACTATTTGCTAAAAACATTACAAGACCTGTTTCAGACCTGGTGAATGCTGCGGAACGAATGAGGCAAGGTCAACACGTAGAGCCTGTCGTCAACGATACCAATACGGAGATCGGTTTTTTGATCGACCGATTCAACCAAATGACAGTTTCGGTGCAGGTTTCTAAGCGCGCTCTTGAGGCGAAACTGGATGAATTGGCCCAGGCACATGCTGAACTTAAGAATACCCAAACGCAGCTGATTCAATCGGCAAAAATGTCCTCTTTAGGGCAGCTGGTTGCTGGTGTTGCTCATGAGCTCAATAACCCGATAGCATTTATTTATTCAAATATGAATCAGATGAAGGACCACTTGCAGAGCATTGAAAAACTCAATGAGTTGTTTGTAGACTTGCAAAAAGAAGTTCGAGGAGCACCCTTGCATCGTATGCAAGAAGTGCTGCGGCAGGTGGAGTGGGATTTCTTGAGAACAGACCTAAAGGACATTGTGAAGTCGTGCCTAGAGGGTAGCTTAAGAGTTAAAGATATTGTTTTAAATTTACGCAACTTCTCCAGATCCGATTTGGCTGAAATTCAGTTGGCAGACATCAATGAAAAACTCCGCGACACCGTGAAGCTCTTGGGCGGTCAAATTAAGAACCGTATTGAAGTTCATTGGGATATGGCTGAAGACGCTGTCATTGAATGCTATGCCTCGCAATTGAACCAAGTTTTCGTGAATTTAATTAGCAATGCCAGCCAGGCCATTGAGTCTCAGGGGCACATTTGGATTTCTACCAAACGCTTGAGTGTTGATAAATTTGAGATTCGCATTCGCGATAATGGGAGTGGGATTCCTCAAGATATTGTTGACCGTATTTTTGACCCTTTCTTCACGACTAAAAAGGTTGGTGAAGGCACGGGGCTTGGTTTGTCCATTGTGTATGGAATTGTTGAAAAACATTCTGGTCAAATTCACGTCAATAGTCGAATCCATCCCTTGCCTGAGCATGGAACAGAGTTTGTTTTGACCTTGCCAACTAAGCAAACAGGCAAAAAATTGGCAGCATAGACAAAGCCTTTTGGTTTCTTTTTTTCAAAAAGAATTCGAGAATGAAGAGTGGTCTTTATTCTGAGAAAATTCGCTGTTTTTCTTTTGTTTTTTTGCCAATGTATTTTTCACTCCAATCAGGCATTTGCAAATTTAGTGACTGATGGCGATTGGCAAGGCCCAATTCGATCCATTCCCTCGCAAGGTTTAGCTGGAACTGGGGTCACCGATCCCATCGCTTATGATTTGCCTGACTGGTCTCGGGCTGTGAAATATGAACTTTCGCATTTGCTTAACAACTCAGCTCAACTTCCGCTGCTTGATGAAAAACGTAGTCGCTTGTACCCGATTGCTGTGCAAACTGAATCGTATGGTTCAGCCTTCGGATTCTCAAATCATCTCTTTCCTCCCTATGTGAATGCTTCTGAATTGCGACGTGAGTTGCAAGGTCTAGACAACAAACCTCAGTACTCTCGACTAAGCGCTTATACGACTTGGATGCAGCAAGATACAGGTTATGTTTTGTATTATTCGCAAAGAAGGGCCGCACTGTTGAGCGCCAATGGCAATTTGGAATATTTGGCATTGCAAGATTTTGGTTATCACATGTCCATTTCAGGAAAAATTATTAACAGCGACACGTTAGGAGACATGGGTTTTGGAATTGGTCTTAAGGCACTCTATCGGCGTGGTGATATTTTCCAAGCAGGAACCGATGTGAATAATTCAGAAATCTCGACAAAGTGGGGAGCAATGAAAAAAAACGTTTTTGGAGTAGGTGCTGATTTTTCTATGCTCTACTCCAAAAAATTGACAGATTCTGACCAAACCTTTCAATTTGGTTTTAGTTGGCGAGATATAGGCCAGACAAATACGAATATCGGCCCTCGACCGTCAAATTCCTCTCATTATCCCATCATGTCTAACAATCAAACTGTTGGTATTGGGTGGGGGTTGCCAAAAATTCGTGACGGGATTCGTAGTGCTTTAAGAGTAGAATATTCACAGTGGGAGCGGGATATTCCCTTCTATGAAAAAGTGGCGGCAAGTTATGAGTTTCGTTTGCCGGTGATGTTTCATTTTGGAGTGGGTGTCGCAGGCTTCCATAGAGTGTCGGGTGGAATCGGATTTCGTTCGCCCGGAGTGATTGTGGAGGCGGCAACGTTTGAGGAACTGTATCGAGTTAGTGGAGGTTTAGAATCGCAACGGTCTTTTGCATTGGAGATAAAGAGTGAGTTTTAGTTTGAGAATTGCTGTTAGAGCAGTGCTTATGCTTTTGGCTTACGGTCCTCTATTGTCTTTTGCAACTGGTATGCGTGATCGTCCATTTTACCAAGCCTCTCGAGCGTTGATGATGGGCGATGCGTACACAGCCTATGGCTCAGGATATGAAGCTGTTTATTATAACCCTGCAGGCATTGCTAAGCCGAATAAACTTTCTGTGAAGGTCATGGATTTGGAGTTGCATGGCTCATCCAACGTGCTTCCGCTCATTGCTGACAATTACACGTTATTGGTAAGCCCTACTGCTTTGATTAAAGAAGCTGTGAAAGAAAAAAACAAACCGATGTCAGCGGCAATGTCGCTGACCCCACAAATGCTAACAAAAAACTTTTCCATTGGGTTTTTGATGAAAACATATACGGAAGCAACATTAGACGGCAGTAGTGATTTGCTGGATTGTTATTCGTACACAGATGCAGCTGTTTATATGCATACAGGCGTGGCTTTCGGTGGCGGCATTCTTAAGCTTGGTGTGGGCATGAAAGCTTTGGATCGCGCTGAAATTTTTCGACAATACGACCCTGATGTTTATACGGCTGGAATGAGTGTTGGCGGGCAGTGGAAAGAGGGAATTGGTTATGGCTTGGATGCAGGCATGCTCTTGACATATCCGGGTGGAGCGCTGCCCACATTGGGAATTGCTGTTCAAGATCTTGGCCTCACTAAACTCACAGAAAAACATCTGATATGGTCAGGGAGTCTTGCAGACACTGGTGCTCCTCGGTCATTGCAGCAGAGAGTGAACGTAGGAGTTTCTATTAATCCAAAGCACGGACGAGGTGTCAAAAGCGTTTTGGCTTTGGAAGTTAAAGATGTTTTACGAATGACAAACATTCTAGATAATTTTCATGCTGGTTGGGAACTTGATGTGATTAAAGTTGTTGTTCTACGAGCTGGTTTAAACCAAGGACGGTATTGGACTGCAGGCTTTGGTGTCACTATTGCCAGTTCAACATTTGAAATTGGATCGTATGCGGAAAACTCCGCATTTGATCATACAGGAAGAAGGAGTGACCGCAAGTATGTCGCGCGCTATATGGTTGCTTTTTAAACGACGAGTGCTCTTTTTGCTGCCGCTGTTTTTTGTTTCGTCTTCTTGCACGAAAAATTATTTAGCTGATTTTGTGGATCGCTCAACTGATGAGTACATGATTGATGAAACTAGAAATTATTTGGATAAGGGTGATTATAATAATGCCATCAATACCATTATGCCTGTGTTGGCGTCTCAGCCTCAAAACTCAGATGTTGTCTATCTAGCGGCGGCTTCTTATGCAGGTCGAGCGGGCCTTCGGGTTTTGGATATGTTCACGGATATTGCCTTGAATACGTCTGAAGGGCGTTTGCTGTTTCACGGATTGGCTAGGCATATGAGTGGGGCGACTTCTACGGACTTAAGAGATTTAGAGGTTGCTTACAACATCATAGAGGGTTTCCGCTACGAGGCTGCCGACAGGCCAGCCTCTATGAACTTTTTTTCTTTGTTTGTGTACTTTGCTTATGTGGGCGCGGTGTTGAATATTGCAGCCATTGATCCAGCAACTGGTGATGTTATGGCTGGTTATAATGCCTGCTTAGCAGCTTCGCTTCCTGAGATTGATACGGATCGCGTGATGATTATGATTCCTAGAATTTTGGATGCCATCAACAATAGTGGAGGTGCTTCGTCTGCAATTAGTGTGACAGGTTTGCCAACAACACTACCTAAGGATCCTGTCGATTGTCCTGGTGCTGGGGCAGTGAATATTGCACGTTGCAAGGCCGTTCGAGGTCTTGTCGATGGTGAAATTGTAGGCTTCAAGTTGGGACACGTGCCGTGCCCTTAAACACAAAGCAAAAAACCCTTTTACTATGCTCTTTACTAGTAAGCGGGTTTTGCTTTGCTCAAGTTTCAACTCCTACGCACAGTCGCCGTGACAATTTTAGAGATATTCGCTGGTTGGGTAGAGGTAACACCGGAGTGGCAGCGGTTAACGATGGCACTGCTGCATTTTATAATCCTGCGGCTCTAGGTAGAATTGATACCTATTCTTTCCAACTAGTGAATCCTGCGGCAGGTGGTGGAGAAAACTTTTATACAACAGCTAAGGAAATTTCTTCCCTGACGGATTCGGCGAAAAGCATGTCAGATAGATTTTCGCCCTTCTTGGGTAAGCCATTGGGAACTAGCGCTCATGTGTTTCCTCACGCAGCTACACCAAACTTTGTTATGGGGTTCTACGATTATTTGGATTTTTCAATTTTATACAGAGATCCTGTATATCCCAGCATGACCATAGACGGTCGCAATGATTACGGCCTTGTTATAGGAACAGGTTTCCAGCTTGTTAAGAATTTTTATCTTGGTGCTTCATTGCGCTATGTTAAGCGCCAACAACTGTACGAGGGAATGACAGCCGGTAGTTTAATGGGTGATCCTAGTGGTTTGGTGAATTCTATTCGCAAAAAAGGTGAGGCGTTTGGTTTAAACGTTGGAGCACTTTATTTTGGGAATCTGTCTTCGAAGCTGGTCTTGGGAATAGGTGCCGCGGTTGAAGATGTGGGAATGACTAAATTTAGGGGCACAAGAGGGTTAACTCCAGTTCCTCAGGTACAAATGGTGAATTTTGGCAGTGTTTTGGGGCTACGTATTAAGTACATAGAGATTGATATGCTCTTTGATACTCGTAACACGCTCGACTCAAAGGTTCACTACACCAAGAAAATCTTCATGGGCACGGAAGTCAGGCTCCCTATTTTTGATATCAGGGGCGGTATGCACCATGGATATTGGGCGGGCGGTTTAAGTATGGCGGTGTTGCCATTTATGGATATTGATTTTTCAACCTATGCTGATGAACTTGACTATGCGGCGGGTCTTCGAGCCAATCGAATTTGGATGCTAGGCATTCGAATGGGGATTGCAATAAAAAAGAAGCAGGGCCGTCGTCAGCGGTTTACGCTATAGCATCTGTGAGCTAAAAATAGACTATGGAAAAAGCTTACGAACCAGGGCTTCATGACGAGCGCTGGCAGAAATTTTGGACACACCACAAGCTCTTTAATCCCGAGGTTTCCGTAAAAAAACACGTAAAACCATCAGGGCAGACATTTACGTTGTGCATGCCTCCTCCAAACGTAACCGGCGTTTTACATCAAGGCCATGCATTGATGCTCACGCTCGAAGACACGCTCATTAGATGGCACAGAATGCTGGGCGATGAAACGTTGTATTTGCCAGGAACGGACCATGCCTCCATTGCCGTTCAAATGCAGGTTGTGAAATTTTTGGAATCCAAGGGGATTTCACATAAAGACATTGGTCGAGAAAAATTTTTAGAGCATTGCTGGGATTGGATCCGCGAGTATCAACCTAGAATTTTTTCGCAAATTCAATGCCTAGGCACGAGTTGTGATTGGTCGCGTGCGCGTTTTACCATGGAGCCCAAGCTCAACGTTGCTGTGACAGAAGCCTTTGTTCGTCTCTATGAAAAAGGATTGATTTACAGAGCTGAGAAGCTGGTGAACTGGTCGCCCAAAGGACAAACTGGGTTGAGTGATCTTGAAGTGATTTATGAAGAGCGTGAGGGAAATCTTTGGCATATTCGCTATCCAGTTGAAGGAATGTCCGGTCAATTTTTAGTTGTTGCCACCACAAGACCTGAGACGATGCTTGGTGATACAGCTGTTGCGGTACACCCGGATGATGTGCGTTACCAAAAACTGATTGGAAAATTTGTCATTTTGCCCATTACAAATCGAAAAGTTCCGATCATTGCCGATAGTTTTGTTGAAAAAGATTTTGGAACGGGTGTTGTGAAAATTACTCCTGCTCATGATCATAACGATTTTGAATGTGGCCAGCGTCACCAATTGGCAAAACTGAATATTTTTACCAAAGAAGCAAAAATTATTTCTGGTTTAGCGGGTGAAGGCGCCGCACTTTCTGGCTTGGATCGTTTTGAGGCCAGGGACAAAATTCTCGCAAGTCTCAGCAAACAGGGGCTGCTCGAGAAAACGGAAAAACATAAAAATCGTGTTGGTATTTCTGAGCGCTGGGGAGATGTTGTTGAGCCTTATTTAAGTTACCAATGGTTTATGAAAACAGATTCTGGGGCCAAGATGGCCATGGAATCTGTTCGAAATGGCGATGTTAAAATTGTTCCGCATGAATTTCATAATCAATTCATGCGTTGGATGGAAAACATCCATGACTGGTGTATTTCTCGTCAGCTCTGGTGGGGACAGCAAATTCCCGCATGGCACTGCTCATCTTGCTCTCATATTCAGGTGGCTAGAGTTGCGCCGTCAGCATGTTCTAAATGCAAGAGTACAAAATTAGAGGCCGATCCGGATGTCTTGGACACTTGGTTTAGCTCAGGCCTTTGGCCTTTTGCCGTACACGGTTGGCCCAATGAAAAAGAAGTCGATTACCAAAAGTTTTTCCCCTCTCAAGTGATGGAAACTGGTTTTGATATTCTTTTCTTCTGGGTTGCGCGAATGATGATGATGTCTCTTGAGCTCACAGGAAAAAACCCCTTTGAGAAGGTATATCTGCATCCCATGGTTCGAGATGAGCACGGCCAGAAAATGTCGAAGACAAAAGGAAATGTGATTGATCCGTTGGACATTGTGAAAAAATATGGGGCCGATACACTTCGATTTACTTTGAACGCGCTTTGCATTCAGGGGCGCGATTTGAAACTTTCTGAGGAGAGAATTGAAGGGTACAGAAATTTTATCAATAAAGTTTGGAATGCCTCCAAATTCGTATTGATGGGAGCGGATGGTTGGTCGGGCGATTTCACAAAACGCCCAGAAGCATCTGGGCTAGCTTTGCATGATCGCTGGATTTTAAATCGCTTAGATGTTGCCGCAAGAGATGTTCATGTGTCGTGGTCGGAATTTAAAATGCAAGAAGCTGCTGAGACACTTTATCATTTCATTTGGAATGACTTTTGTGATTGGTACATTGAGGCCTCAAAAATGACCAAAGAACAATCGCAACATACCTTGCTGTATGTTCTTGGTGAAGCGTTGAAGCTCCTTCATCCGCTTTGCCCGCATGTGACTGAAGAAATTTACCATCATATGCCAGGTGTGCAGTCTGACTTTTCTCTTATGACGGCGAGCTTTCCAAGAGGAGATCGCTTCCCTGAGGCAGAGGTCTTGGCAAAATTTCAATTTTTGCAAAATGCGATTACAGCTATTCGTACTCTAAGAGCAGAGTCGAAAGTTCCTCCGGCAAAGAAAATACGTGTTCATGTAAGAGGCTCAGATGCGGTTAAGGATAGTTTGCAAACCTTGAAGGCGAATGAATCTATGTTGCAGGCACTAGCAAAGCTCGACGGTGTGACATTCTCCGAGCTTGATGCCAAGGTCACTCAAACTAAAGTTGTTGTAGCGGCTATTGAAGCCTCTCAAACTGTGGAATTTCAGGTAGCCCTCACCGAGCTGGTTGATTTGGAAGAGGAAAAAAAACGCCTGCAAAAGGAAATCGAACAACTCGACAAGTATGTCACCGTTCAAGGTGGAAAGCTTGAGAATAAATCGTTTGTTGAAAGGGCACCTCCTGAGGTCATTCAAAAAGAGAGAATGAAATTGGCGGAAACCCAAGAGAAATTGCAGAAATTAAAAAGCACTTATGAGAGTTTGAAGTAAGGAATGAAAACAATGTCAAAATTTGTGTATCGTTTAATCAATCTACCAGCCAAGCAAAGAGGAGACGCTAAAGAGCGGCCGGCCGTTAGTGCCCTTCATGCGCAGTCTGATGGCTCTTTGTTGTGTGGACTAAGTTTTTCTCACCCCTTACTTTTAAAAATCACTCCTGAAAATAATGCTGAATGCAAAATAGAGGATTTGAAGCTGGACGAGTTGTTGGACGAATCTGCTTTTGCTGTTTCTCACGGGCTAAGAGGGACCACTGGTGGCGACACAGCTTTTGCTGTTTTACATGTTGGCGCTTTGCCTAGCTTTGCTAGTGGAATGTTTGGTGGAAATCCATTGCATAAATCTGGTGAAGATCTCCGTCAGCTTTTGCTCAAGGAAAGTGGAGGCGCGTTTGGTGCACATGTTCGTCATTCCGTTATTCAGATGATTGAGAATGAGCTGTCTGTGCGCCGACTCAAAGAACCAGGTGCTCTACTTGATGTCGCTCAAATTGGGGCGCATATTTTTGGATTAACGGGTTCTGAAATTTGGCGTGAACCTTATTTACATAGTGAAAAACGAGAAACCATTCGTAATGATCTAAAAGGGAATTGGGCTATTCACCGTGACGACATTGAGATGTTTTGGTTTTTAAATCAAAAAAATCGTTTGGTCCGTATGAAGCAAACTGACATTAAGGCCATACCAACCCCCTTAAAGAGTCCAGAGGGGCTTGATGTTGCTAATGCCTCGATTACAGTTTCTGCGCCAATGCCTTTTGATTCTTGGGTCTATGCGATTAGCATGCCATCAAAGACGTTGTTTCGTATGAGAAGAAACCCTGTGAGCCATGAAGAGGAACTTCAAGTTGTAAGAACGTTTGAGGATCAGCCGACGGCAATGTTAATCCGTACGCTTGCCACTAAAGAAAATGAAAAAGCACAAGCTCAAATTGTGCTCGTAACGAGCTCGCAGTTAGGGGTTAAATTTTGGTCTGCGATAAGTCAGCAAACTGAAGATCCAGAAGAATCTGGTGCGTTGCCGCAGTTTGAAGCGCTTGGCAACATTTCAGAAATCAAGGCTCTGGGTAGCTTGACGGTTGATGCTAAGGGAATTCTTTGGGGTGGCGAGGGGTATTTGGGCTGGGGCGACACGCAGAAAGAAGCGCCGCGCTTGATTAGAATTGAGCTATAGGGTTTTTTTATAGAAGCCACCCACAAGAATTTGACGCCCTCTCTTTAAGGGCGAAAACCCGATTGCGCTCAGCTATAATTACTCTAAGGAGTAACGCAATTGAGTGATTCTAACGATTCCAGTCCTAATCCAAGAATTTTCACCATGTCGGGAATCAAAAAAGATCACTCGCGTTTTAAAGATATTGTTCGTGGGAAAATTCGCGAGAATCTAAAAAAATTCGTCACACACTCTGAGATGCTGGGGCGTCGTGGTTCGGACAAGGTTTCTATTCCCGTGCCACAAATTGATTTACCTCGTTTTACGTTTGGTAGTCGTCAAGGTGGCGCAGGTCAGGGTCAGGGAAATCCTGGAGATCCTGTCAATGGTCAGCCTGACGATTCACAAGAACCAGGTGAAGGGCAAAAGGCCGGTAAAGACGCTGCCGATCATGAGCTTGAAGTGGATGTCTCCTTAGAAGAGCTCGCGCAAATGCTTGGAGAAGAGCTTTCGCTTCCTAGAATTCTTCCTAAGGGGCAACGGGACATCACTGTTAAGGGGACCAAATACACAGACATTCACATGGTGGGTCCTCAGTCGCTACGACATTTCAAGCGCACATACCGCGAGGCTTTAAGGCGGCAAGTGGCTTCAGGTGTTTACGATGCCAAGAACCCCATTATTGTGCCCATTCGCAGTGATTTTCGATATCGTGGCTGGGCTGAAACTCTTCAGCCGCAGACTAACGCTATTATTTTGTACATCATGGACGTTTCTGGAAGTATGGGCGATGAACAAAAAGAAATTGTCAGAACAGAATCGTTTTGGATTGATACTTGGCTGCGCTCTCAATACAAGGGCATTCACAGACGATACATTGTTCACGATGCCGCAGCTCGAGAAGTAGATGAGGACACATTTTACAGAACTCGCGAGAGTGGTGGCACCTTGATTAGCTCGGCATACAAACTTGCCATTGATATGCTCAAAAAGGATTACCCCTCATCCAATTGGAATACGTATATTTTCCATTTCTCAGACGGTGATAACTGGTCTGCAGAGGACACGAAGCTTTGCATGGACATTTTGAAAAATGAAGTTCTACCCGTGGTCAATCAGTTCTCTTATGGACAGGTGGAGAGTCGATATGGGTCTGGCCAATTCTTCAAAGATCTCTTGAAGGAATTTGGCGATGATGAGCGCATTAGTGTGTCGCGTATTGAGGATCGAGACGGTATTTATGAGTCCATCAAAACTTTTCTTGGGAAGGGACGGTAGCTCATGGCTAGACTTCTTGGACTAAGTTCTGAGCTACAAAAGTGGCGAGATGTGATTCGTGAAAAAGCGGTGCAGGGTGGGTTGGATTTTTTTGAAGTCATTTTTGAAATGGTTGAGCCACAAGAAATTAATGAAATCGCGGCACTTGGCGGTTTCCCACAGCGCTACCCTCATTGGCGTTTTGGTATGGAGTATGAGCGTCTTTCAAAAAGTTATACATATGGGCTGAGTAAAATTTACGAGCTCGTGATTAACACCGACCCTTGCTATGCCTACTTGCTTAGCTCGAACAGTTTGACCGACCAGAAATTAGTCATGGCTCACGTGTATGGCCACTCTGATTTTTTCAAGAACAACAAGTCCTTTGATTACACCAATCGAAGGATGCTCGATTGGATGGCCAACGCTGCAGTAAAGGTTCGACGATTCCAGGAGCTTCATGGCGTGGACAAGGTCGAGAGTTTCATGGACCAATGTCTGTCGCTAGACAACCTAATTAATTATCACACGGGGCCACAGCGAAAAGAACAAAAAATTGAGTCAAAAGAAGACAAGGCAGAGGAGCTCCCTCAGGCAACGCTTACGACTCGTTCTTATTTAACGAAGTTTGTAAAACCTCAAGCTGAGGTCAATGCTAAAAAACAAAGTGAAGAGGGTGATGTGCCTCCACCTAAAAAATTTCCTGAGCACCCTGAGAAAGATGTGCTTTGGTTTTTACTGAAGCACGCACCTCTGGATGACTGGCAGCGGGAGTGTTTGAATATTGTTCGTGAAGAAGCATATTATTTTGCCCCTCAAGGGCAAACAAAAATTATGAATGAAGGTTGGGCAAGCTATTGGCATGCCACTCTCCTCACTCAAGGTGGCATTATTAACGATTCTGAAATTTTACACTACGCGGACGTGCATAGTGGAACCATGTATACGCCTCCAGGGGGGATGAACCCGTATAAGATTGGCCTTGAGCTTTACCGTGATATTGAAGAACGATGGAACAAAGGGCAGTTCGGTAAGGAATGGGACGAATGCGATGATGTTAAGGCCAAGCAAAACTGGGATAAAAAACTGGGCCTAGGCAAGCAGAAGATTTATGAGGTCAGGAAGCTTTATAATGATGTGACATTCATTGATACGTTTTTGACAGAAGATTTTTGCAAGAGAAATAACTTTTTTACATTCTCATACAATGCCCGCAACGAACGAGATGAAATTGAGTCCAGAGATTTTAAAAAAGTGAAATCGCAAATTTTGTCTCAGCTGACAAACTTTGGCCAACCCGTGATTGAGCTGATTGAGGCCAACCACGAGAACCGCGGGGAATTGCTTTTGTTGCACCGACATAGCGGTCAGGATTTAAGGCCAGACTATGTTGAGCTAACTTTGAAAAACCTTCATGCCATTTGGAGACGCCCTGTGCTTGTGGAAACGCTGGTTGAAGGCAAGAAAAAACATTTGCGATTTGATGGCAAAGAATACTCTGAGAAATCTTTTTAAAATCTAGACAGCAAGACAACGCCGTACTGCTGTTTTTCTGTAGAGATGTAAGGGAATAAACTTAAAGAAGTTTTTTTTTGTTTTTTGTAGAGTTCTATTCCAATTTCTCTTTCATACTCTTCCACAACGGCACTACCAATACCAATGCCAATCCACGCGCCTGCTACGAAATCAGAAAACCAGTGTAGGTGCCTGCGGATGTCAGAGAGTTGTAGCAAAGTAGCCGCAGTGTAGGGAATCCAAGGGTCGCCGTATAAGAGGTGAAAGACTCGAGCTGCTGAAAAAAATGTGGTCGCGTGAAATGCTGGAAACGAAGTGCCTTTGTATTTGTTTTGAAAATCCGGAGGGTGAACATTTCCCCAGTCCCACGGGTTTTTTGTGCGATTGCGGACGGCACTTTTGCTGCTGCTGAGATCAGGATCTGGTCTTGTTCTTCCTGCAATGCTTTTGATGATGAGTTGTGCATAGAGAAAAGACCACACAGAACTTTTCACAGCAAGCATGGAGGCTACTTGGCCTCGGTTGTGTTCTAAGGCAATGGATGTGAAATACCAGCCACCAAGTGTTCCGTAAAACCACAGGTCTTCAATGGTTAAAATGCCTGAAGCGCCCGCTCCTGGGAGTTTGTAGTTAGCGGCGGGGCTAATACGATCTTGAAGCAATCGAGTGGTGATGGGGTCCAACAAGGCTAATCCCGCAATTGATCCAGCGAATGTGAGTGTTTCGAGTGGATAATAAAGTGGAGCAAGTGAGAGATTTACGAAATCATTAGGAATTGAGGTGAAGGCAGCTTTGAACAATTCACTTTGCGAAAAATCTTCAAGTTCCTTAATTTTCTTTTTCTTTTTTTTGGCATGCAAAAACGATTTGTGACCTGGTTCATTTGGCGATTTTTGAGCCCAAAGAGGCTTTGAATTGAAAAGTACGGCAAATACAAAACTGCTAAGGGCGAAAAGCCTAAGATTTAATATTTTCATGTACTTGCTCGAATATACTTCCTTTGCTTAGTCGAAAAAGCAATGACATTATCCATCCTTTTATTGTTCCTCCAGTTGCTCTGCGCAAGAGGCTTATGTTAGGCCATTGAGTCTGATTCAGGGAGTGTGGATGCGGCTTTTATTCGTTACTTTGCTTATGGGTGTTTGCATAACTGCTCAAGCAGCAACTTCTCCATTTGCCGATTTCGTCACTGGCTTTAATGGTGGTTGCCCTTCTTTTGGCGTTAGTATGCAAAACGCCATTGAAAAGGTTCGTCGCACGCAAACATTGTTGGAACAACTCAAAAGCAGCACGCAATGTCAGGGCATCCAAAGCAGCTTGAATGTAACAAATCGCTTAGATCAAGAACTTCAGAGGCTCTCAAGTCCCAACGTACAAGACATCTTAAGGTTGCAAAACGACATTGAAGAGCTCACGCTTTTGGCCAATACGTTACCTTCCTCGAGTCTTGCTACAAATGAATTCAATAACAATTTGCTACTGCGTGTGAGTGATGAATTGGCCGTAAAAAGAGTAGAGCTTGCCATCAAGGTTTCCAAAGATGACTCTGATCAATTGAGTTATTTTAAACGACATCGTCGCTATGGAACTTTGCCTGAAATTCAAACGGTTCTCACGGATTTATCGCAGCAATTGCCTCATTTGGAAACCTGTGTTTCTGGCAAGCCAAATACGTTTGCTCAAGTCGTAGGGAACTTATTGCCTGCCGTTGCCATGTTGGGCAACCCTGCGTTTGGTGTGGCTGCTTCAAGTGTGGGTCCTTTGATGACCAAGCTTAGCAACTACATTTCTTCACGCCGATACAATGTTTTCATTCGTGATTTGGAAAAAATCCAAATGGAAATGGCCATAGGTTGTGCCATAGAGAATATTCAGTTTTCGGTCTGTGAGGCCAAAGATGGCATGCACCTGATTGAGTGGGCTGCGACTGAAGAATTTAAGAAAACGCAAAAGAAGAGTGAGCAGTCTTTGGCATGGCAGGGTTATCATTTGCTGACCAAGGAGCTCGGTACACTCTCAAGTTGGATTGAAAGCATTCAAAACGGACAGACGCCTCAAAAAATTGAAGACTCCACATTCAACAACTCCACGGACATGATTGAATATTTTTACAGGACGGCTAAGTCCACGATTGATGGATACATCAATGAAGCTAACCGTGATGTGCAAGGAAAAACCGATCAGCAAAACCGAGGTTTGGAATTGCTTGAGAGAATTTACGTGGAAATGGTGGGAACACCGAATGCGGTTCAAGTTCGTACAAACGTTTTTTTGCGAATTGTAGCTAAAAATGAGTTAGCTTGTTTTTTGGTTGGGAAAAGCCCTAATGATTTTGTCAGCCCAGGATCGCAAGATTCGTCTAGCTCAGATGATTGTCTCAGTTTGGTTCGTAACCCAACCAAGAAATCCATTCTCCCTTTAAATTTGGTGGACACCATTGCTCAGCGATTTACAGACATGGTTACGGGTTCCAATTTAAGCACTGGTATTGGTGCCGAGAACATCCTGGCGAGTATTTTGGCTGAGCGTCGTGTGGCAGATCCTGTGAATATTTTAATGAAATGCACAATTGCCGATGACGACATGAGCTCTCCTTGCGATGTTTTGCATGAGCTTGCGGATTGGTTAGAGGCCATTTTGGAAGATCCCAAGTCCTTTTCTCGAGCGTATCAAGGGGTTTTCAACTCCGGTCAGCAAAGCCAATTGGCCAGGGCTTTCGCTGAAGATACTTTAAAGCGGGTGCGTTGTGTAATTCGTGAGATTGAGCGCACGCAACCGCTGTCTGATTTGGATGATCCTGATCATTGCCAAGATTCTACATATCGCAAACCACAGGTTACGGCCAAAACAAACCCTGTTGATAAGCAGAACACTCAATCCGGTGAGCGTGATTTGGCTAAAATTGCTTCTCGAAAAATCACTAATATTTCATTGCATTTAAATATTCTGAAAAGTCGAGACAGATTTTTAATTGAACGCATTAGCAGTCTTGTAAAAATTTATTTGCGCAGTGAAATCGATTCCCCACGTACGCCAGATCACATTCGACAAATTATACATTCCGCCAATCAAGATTTGATTCAAAAAATCACAGGTTACAAGGAAGCTAATCAGCAGGCCATTTATGATTCATTTGTAAATTCGCTTGATGCCAATAAAAAACACATGCAACTGCTTGCTGAATTTTTCAAAATTCAGATTGCAAATCAGCTAGCAGACAATCAGAAGAGTCTTCATGCAAAAGCGTTGTCTTGTGCCAGAATGCTTGCTCTTCCTGTGATTCCTGCTGAGTTTCAAAAATATTGTAAGCAGACGGTATTAGAATCTGTATTTTTGAAGTCTGGTCAAAATCATGAGACCTTACGCTTAAATTGGATGTCGTTTCAGTCCAGGGACTATGATGAGCGAGCTTGTGCTTACAGAAACTGGCGACGGCAGTCTTACTTTTTTCAACGAAATGGTTACGTGAGTTCGTCCAAAGTGAATCGACTTCACTAGTACCCCATGACGCCATGGGTCGTGGTGTGTTGGGGCTGAATTAGATTTATTAAGGAGACTTTGTCTGTTAGCGCAGTAGACCTGTGATGACAGTTTAAATTGTCTTATTTTTTGGAGGTTCCCCTATGTTCAAAAATGGTATGTTAAGACGCAGCTTCGGCGCAGTTGCCGCTCTAAGCTTTTTTCTCAACGGCACAGGATTAAGCGGTGTGATAGCCGTTTATGCGGCAGATAATCCCAAGCCAGTTTCAGAAGACAAAAACAAAAAAGATAAAGATGACAAAGAAAATGGTCGACCAGCTCGGCCACCCGGAAATGGTCCAGGAAAACCAGGTGATGACAATGATGGTGGCGGCAATCGACCACCACGTCCGCAACCAAATCCGAATCCACAACCAAATCCAGAACCTCGCCCAAATCCAAATCCGAACCCTAGGCCCAATCCTGAGCCAAGGCCAAATCCTAACCCTAACCCTAATCCTAATCCTCAACCTCCTCCTGCACCTCCGCCTCCAGCGCCTCCTGTAGATACTTCTGCAGCAACGGCAGCGGGTCGTTCTGATGGTGAGCGAGATGGTCGTCGCGATGGCCTAGCAAAAGGTGCCACTGAAGGTGCCATTGCTGGTGAGCGAAATGGTTACAATGAAGGTTATAAGCGTTGCGAAGCTGAAGAGCGTCGTGAACATTTTGATCGAGGGTATCGCCGTGGTTATCCCGAAGGTGTTGAGCGTGCTCAACGTGAAGGCAGCATTCGTGGTGATGAGGCTGGCGCAAGACAAGGTTCCATTGATGGTAGTTCTGAGGGACGTCGCCGCGCGAACAGTGATGCTGCTTCTGCAGCGTCAGGTCCAGGCTCGCAGCGAGGTGTTGAAGAAGCAAATGCTTCTGATGCTCGTGACCGTGGAGCTTCAGCTGGTGTTGTTGAAGGCGATCGCCAAGCACAAATTGATGCCACAAAAATTGGTTATGAAGATGGCCGCAGACAAGTTCGTCAAGAAATGGAAAGCAGTGCCGTCGAAGCCAATGATGTTATTTCTCAAATGACTCAGCAAGTGTCATCACTGCAATCTTCAATGAAGCAAACATCGGCTATGGCATCTTTGATGCGTTCAAGTGCAACAGCATCACGTCTGATGTCTCGTCCTTGGCCAACACCAGAAGAAACGGCTGCTTATCAGTCCGCGTACAATTCTTCCTATCAATCAGCATACAACCCTGCGTATCGTGGAGCTTATGACAACGCAGAACGCGGAGCTCGCCCAGCTGGTGAGACTCGTGGTTGTCGAGAGGCTAAGCAAAAAGATTATCGTGATGAAGTGACTCGTGGTCAGCGTGAAGGCTTTGATCGTGGATATCGCGATAACTATGACCGTGTTTATAATCTTGCTTATCGCCGCAGTTATGACGATGTTTATCCGCGCGCATTGGACGATTCCTACCGCGCAGAATATGACAGCGCTTATCAGCGTCATTTTGAGCAAGCCAGACGCAATGCTTACGATGCCCAATACCAACGTCTCTATGATGAGTCTTTTGGTATAGCTAAGCAGCAAAAGTATAACGAAATGTTTCCTATCTACGCACGTGCTGAAGTTCAGCGTGGTCGTGCCGATGAAACCGCAGACTTTAATGCGCGACCAGTGCGTTTAAAGGCGGCGAAAGTTTCTGAGACTTTCGTGAACGGTTTGTATGAACCAGGGGAAATTCTAAAGTTTGAACTTGTTCTTCGTAACTATTTAGGTGGAACCCTTGCTTCAAGTGATATTCAGCTTGATGTGAGAACTTCTGATCCTAGAGTCCAGGTTGATTTGGGTTCTTCCACTCTTGTGAAAAACATTCGTGGAAAATCGCTAACAACAGTTCAAAATGCTTTGCAGTTCCGCTTTATGGATCGTGCAGTGAATTCGGCAATCCAGGTCACTGTAAGGGTGACTTACCAAGGACGCGATGTCGGTGCACAAAGCTTTACGCTAACACCTAAGTTTTTAGCGGATGTGCGTTTGTTGGAAACTCCTGTGCTTTCTGAGGGCTTGCGAACAACCATTAAGGCGGTTGTAAAAAATCAATCCCCACAGTCAGCAGAGAACGTCGTTGTGAAGCTTCGTTCTGATGCTTCTGTTGTGGAGTTGGAACAGACGGAATTTAACGTTGGTCAGTTGAATCCTGGAGAAGAAACCACACTGGAATTTTCAGTGATTGGTCGTTCCAGTGAATTTTCAACACAGCTTCCTCTGAATTTTGAAGCTGTGAATACCACTGGCCGTCGAGTTGGTTTGCTAGAACTGGCTCCTAGTGTGAATATTCGCAATGACTACAAAGTCAAAATCACGGCCGATCGTTCCGCGCTAAAACAAGCAGGAACTGTGCGGCTGATGTACGAGTTGAGTAATATTCAAAGTGATCGTTTGTTCAAAGGAATGCAAATGAAAGTTCAGTTCATCAATACTGATGCAACAAACTTTGTTGTGATGGGGCCAAATCCGCAGTACCTCACGCCACTTGAAACAAGGCAATCCTTGCGATTTGTGGTTCCCGTCATGGTCAAGTCTGCCAATGATGGCGGCATTGTTGAACTAACAGTTTATGAAGATGGTGTGCCTGTGGTAATCCACAGAGCTCAATTTTAAGGAGAATCGAAAATATGAAACACCTTCAAAGAAGTCTCATTGTAGTAGCATTAATGGTTTTCATGGTTGCTTGTAACATCAGCATACCCTCTGGTTTTCGTGGCGATTTTGTTGATCAAACACGCGGTGTGAGTATTCACCTTGAGTCATCCAAAGCTCAAATTGTGAAAGAAGGGCGAGTGATTGATGGTCAAGCCGTTGAAGTGGATGTGGCAAAAATGGCCTTGGGCCAACCTGGCATTTACTTAAGGGACAATCCTACAAACAAAAATATTGTTGAAATGTATTGGATCAATCCCAACGCTGCGACAAGGCAGGAGGCTGCTGGCGTCGTTTGGTTTGAAAGTGAAGTGATCTATGCTCGCTTTGAAAAGAAAATGATGGCGCAAGCCTCTGATCGCTGGGTAGCCACGGGTGAGCGTGGGGCGAATGCTTCAAGGTTCATCAGCGGCTCTAAAGTTGGCGAATTCTCCATGGTTCATGTGATGAATGGTCAGCTAGGCGTAGACGTTGTCACTAAAACTTGGCAAGTGGGTTGGCCTGAAAAGCCACAGACTTACCGTTTTAGCAGAACGAAATAGATTAAATTCACAACGAACTAACAAAAAACCTTCTGAGCAGCGGATATGTCGCTCAGGAGGTTTTTTTATTTGTTAGGCGCAAATGTCGATGTAAAATTTTGCCAGCACGAAATGTAATTTTTTTGTAGCTGTGGCGAGCTCATTGCCCACTGCGTGGGGCAGTACACGTAACGGCTTTCAAACATGAAGGCCATTGTTTTGTCTTGGTATTGAGGCTCTAATTTTGCTTTGCTTGCATTTTGAAATGTTTGAACATCGGGGCCATGGCCGGACATACAGTTGTGCAAGCTTCCACCGCCTGGGGTAAATCCGTCAGCTTTGGCATCATATTCACCGGTGATTAGGCCCATGTATTCAGACATTGTATTTCGGTGAAAATAGGGTGGACGAAACGTATCTAGTGCAACCATCCATCTTGGTGGGAAAATAGCGAAATCAATATTTGATGTTCCGGCAAGTGCACTCGGTGAGCTGAGGACGGTGAAAATGGATGGGTCTGGATGATCAAAGCTCACGGTGCCGATGGTGTTAAACAATCTTAAATCATATTTGTAAGGATAGTAATTGCCCGACCATGCCACAACGTTTAGTGGCGAATGCTGGCTTTGAGTTTTCCATAATTGACCCTGGAATTTGGCGACAATTTCAAAGGAAGCTGTTTGATGCTCATAGTGTGCGGTAGGCGCCAAAAAATGTCTTGGGTTGGCAAGGCCATTGGCACCAATGGGACCTAGTTCGGGCAATCGGAAAGGCTGGCCATAATTTTCTAAAACATAGCCTCGGCAAAAGGCACCGGATTTTTTATCAACTCGAAATTTAATGCCTTTAGGAATGACGGCTATCTCCAGGGGTTCAACCTCGAGAATGCCCATTTCCGTATGAAGGCTAAGAGTCCCTTCTTGCGGAACAAATAACAAATCACCATCAGCATTGTAAAAGTAACGGTGTTTTTGTGTGTCGTTAAAACAATAGAGATGAATGGCCGAGCCATCTTGAATTTGTGGTGAACCATTGCCGGCCACTGTGATGAGGCTTTCCAAGAAGCCAACGGAGCTTGTGGGGGCACTTAGAGGATCCCAACGCAGTTGCTTGGGGCTTGCATGGATTTTGTTGAAAGGACCCGATTCGAAAAGTTTGGGGCCTTCGTAAGGAGCGTAATCGGAGTGGACCACAGAGGGGTATAACTTGTAGAGCCAGGATTTTAAATTATGATCGCGAGGTGCCGTGAACGCAGTCCCACTTAGTTGTTCAGCATAGAGTCCTTGAGGTGAGATTTGCGGAGAATTTTGGTTTTTAGGTAGCGCGCCTGATTGCGCTTCAGTACTGAAATGGTTTTTGTATCCTGCTTGATATTGAATGCTCATTGAAGAGAAGTTTTATCACGAGCTTTTTTGGAGCGCAAAAAAAAGAGCGGCCCACCCAATCTCTCACGAGAGGGGTGGGCCGCAATAGTTACGAAGGTGACCGAATCTCACAAAACCTTGCGGTTAAGCGAGGGTCACCTCCGAACTGTGATAAGACATTTGATAACTAACTGTCACAGCACCACCTCCTTCCGGGCCCATTGGACCCTCGCCAACACTCAGCACTCACACTGAGCTAACGGCGTCTCATAAAATTATTTTATCGTGAAAACAGTTAAATTTGGGGTCAAACTTTTGTAGTTTTTGTGTGAAGTCTTTGACGTTTGACTCGTCGCGCTTTGTCACAAATACAGGCTTTTATATAAACTTTTATCTTCAATGTTAAGATGCTGTGAAGCCGTAAACAAGATGCACTGGAAACAACAACACTTCGTTATTTATTTTTCGCTCGTAATTGCTTCGCAGGTATCTCCTATTGTTTTTGCCGCGGATGTCCAGCATTCGGTTTCAGGAGGCGCTGGGGCCACAACATCGTCAGTGCAAGGCGCAGCTAATCCTTCATCTGCTATAGACTCAAGAGTGGATCGCACTCAGCCCTTAAATAAGATACTTGGCGAAAATGAAATTGTTAGTTCCACATTATTGTTTTGGAATCTAACCAATGGCCGTAAAATTGATGCCAATTTGGTGAAAGAATCTGGACTCAATCCAAAAAAAGTAACGACGTTTTTATCAACACTCAAAGCGGATGAAAAATTGAGTGCATCTGACAGGAAAACATTGCGTGAGGAATATCGTGGCGACAATCTTGGCGTTAAAATTGAGGCACGCAAAAAATTTGATCGTTTTGTGACTCGATTCCAAGATCGTTTCCCAGAATTACAGGACACACTTCCTGAAATTTTAACCGTCTGGGGTGAGGCTCGTGATTTGTCAGGTTTTCGAGACGAAGACGATCGCATTCAGCAGGCAAAAATGGCCTCCATTGTTCATGTCATTCGAAATCGAACCATTCGACAATTGAAGTACCGATCTAAAAGAACAGCTAAAATGAAACCACACAGGGTCAAGTGGGATGTTGTGATGAAACGATATCAATTCTCAGCTTTTGAACCCTACGATCCCAATTTGGCTGAAATTGCTTTGGGACCGGTGAGGAAAAAACGTGGAGAAGGCTTAGATACGTTTCCCAATTTGGATCGTAAGGCTCTTTTGAATTTGTCGCGCGCCATTGCGAAGTTGGATCGCAAAGAAATTGTACTGCCGATGCCTTTAGCTCATGAAAACACGCGGCATTACTTGACGCCTAATTTGGTTCCTTTAAATGATAAATCCGAAAAAAGAATGAAGCGTATGATTGCGTCTACCAAGCGTAGGCGAGTGTTGAAACTTCCTCACGAAACTCCAAAATTTTTAGCGGTTGCGCCGTCATGGGCTAAGCAAGACTCGATGATTGTAGAACCCGGAATCCAGGTGAAGGTAGACCCTTCCTCCGATTTCATGAACACCATTATCCCATTCTCAGATTTTGTTTATTTCAGGGGGCTTAAATGAAAAAAGCGCTCTGGTTTTTGGTTTTAAATTTTGTCAGCATGATGAGCTCTCAGGCAACAAACAAGCAAGGGAGCAGCGTCCCTAGTCCTTCGCCGACAGTGCAAAACCTATCCAATCTTAAGTTGGAAGATTTTTCTGTTTTTGATCCTTTTGCCCAGAAAACCGATGACGATGCAGTGGATTTGTTTGATGACGCTTTGTACGAATTGCACTTTCACGGAAAAAAAGTTACGGAAATTTCTAGCATTGGCGGTTTTCCAAATCTTGAGCAGCTCGACATGCATGCTCGGACTGATGGAAAGCGAATTGTTATTTTGCACTATGATGGCGGGTCAGCAGGCACGAAAGCCATCACAAATTTGGATCGAATGATGGTGTTGGTGGAGACAAAGCCTAATCAGTGGTCTTTATCTCTAGATACAGTGATTGGTTTAAGCCGTTACTCTGGTGAGGATCAACTCCTGGAACTCAAGCGTAAACCAGTGTGGACTCAGGATTTTTCGCAGCTTGATTTGGATTCTATTGATGAGTATCCCAAAACACAGCTCATTTGGAGTGGTGATAAGCTGGTTCCAAAGCCTGAGCCCGCTTCTAAATAAGGTTCATTGAATACTATGCCTGCTTATTCAGAGGCAATTTTACATTCAATACGATTCCACTTTTTATCGTAAACGCCTCGTTCATAAGTGAGATTGAATTCAAGGACTTGGAGTGGGTCTTTGCTAAGGGTAATGAGCTCCAAAGTGTGGTCATCAAAGGCAATGGTGTATTTGAGCCTGTTTTTACCCAAATACAAGACCGGTGTCCTAAGTCGCCTATTTTGCCTTAGACGGGCCTCATAGTTAGCCTTGGGGTTGTTGTTAACCTCAAAACGGAAGTCTTGGTAGAAGCGACCACTGAAGTCACGTCGAATAGGGCCAAGGCTCATTCTGCACGCTGATTTGTTGAAGCGTGGTTCTTTGCCTAGATAAGTGCGATCAGCCATCAGTTTCATGTCGAGGATTTGAGCGGATGTAGAAGTTGTGAACAGTCCGAGTGAGGCGACGAAAAAACACAAAAAGAAAGATTCCCTCGCAACTGATATTTTGCTATTACTTTGTAGATGACGCATTGGATTAAATTTATGCGTTGTACAGAGGGTTTGTCAAGAAAATATGTTGAAAAAAAGTAAACATTTTCAGTATTTAGCGTCGCTTTTGCTTGGGTCTTTGACCCTTGCAACGGAGCACGCTAGCGCTATTACCTCTGCAGACACTCTGCCTAAGGGGGTCCGAGCTGGCGCTGTAGTCTATGGTTTTTCACAGGGTATTGATTCTAACTTCGATGAAAACGGTGACCGCAAAGCCATCTCCCATGACCTCAATAGAAGCATCACAATTGATGACATAGCTGCTGTCGAACCAGAATTACTTAGTTTGAAATCTGCTCTAAACAACACCAGTGGTGACGAGCAGCTAGGCGAGAAAATTTTTGTAGCAAACATGTACAGCTCAATTCGTGTTTATGAGAGCCGTACCGTCTTTGGATTGTTGTGGGGTATTACAAATCGTTTTTCCGCGGGCCTTATTGTTCCGGTTGTGAATCGTAAAATTGAAGGCACTTTTCGAATGGACATTACGGACAACTCTGCAGCTGTTTTGCAGACTGTTGGTAACAACGTTCCAGAAGTTTCGGAAGGCTTAGAGCGTTTTAGAGCTGCAAACATCAACTCCGAAACTTTTGAGAGAAGTATTTTTATTGATAATGGTTATAAGGTTCCTGCTGGCTATTACTCCTATAACTCTTTGGGTGAGGCGGAGATTGAGACAAGATTGAAGTTGCTCTCAAGGGAACAGCACACCCTTGCTCTTCGCAACACTCTTCGCTTGCCTACAGCAACCCATAAGCCTGACATTACAAATTTATTGGATCGCCCTATTGGCGAAGGAGTTTGGGCGTATCGCCCCATGATCGTGCATTCTGTGCGCATTATTCCCGATGTGTTGTCATGGCATTCGGCGCTTAGCGGAACTTACCGCTTCTCGCGTACTAGACGAGTGGCTTTGCCGTCTGATCCTTCAAAGCCGTTGGCAAATTTAAACGATCCCAATCAAATTGAAGATGTCCAGTATACGCCAGGATCGCAGATTGATACTGATGCTGGTTTGATGGTTGATGTGTGGAAGGGCGTATTGAGTTTTTCGGCGTCTCATCAGTACACCCTGCGTGGGTCAGACACTGTGGTTGGCCAAAGAAATCTTGATTATGATCGTCTAACAAGAAACACAGATTCTTATCAGCATTCTATGGAAGTGAGCGCTGAGTTTTCCTCAATACCTTTGTTCTTAGATCAAAAAGCTGAAGTGCCAGGACGATTAACGTTTACTTGGAATCAGCCAATTGCTGGAAGAAATACCATTTATGCGCCATTTGGGAGGATCGATCTTGTTCTCTTATTCTAAAACACCATTGGTGCTCAGTTTGACTCTGCTTTTTGCGGCATGCGGTAAAGATGCTATTCAAGGCAGTGAGCGCACGACCATCGAGCCGTACCAAGTATCCAAGTACGACTTAAGTCCTATTCAGTATGACAATGGTGTTTTTGAATCGCACTTTGCAGAATCGAAAGTGCAAACAGCTTGTGAGCGAGTCAAAGAGCTTTCCGCTATTCAAACCACAGGATCGAAATTCCGCTTGCTCAGCAAATTCGGTTTGAGCGGAAAGTTGCCAACCTCCATTTTTTCGAACATGAATGCAGAACCTCAGAGAAGCTTTAGTGGCGATGGAAAAATTGTCGACGACAAAAAGCTCATTGATCTGAGTAGTGTACTGCAGCTTTTTATTCCATGTAGTGACGATGCTAAAGGTGGCACTCGTTTGATTTGCGATAAAACAGATAAATACTCTAACATTTCACTTGGTCTGCAGGGTCGAGTCGATATGTCACAAAGTCCTCTATATGAATACTCGCTGGTCTCTCAGATGGAATTGCCAAATGAAGAGCAAATTTTGAAAATGGTCGATGATGAAATTTTCAAATCACCCATTAAATTTCCTTTTATTCTAACATTTCGTCTTGGTTTAATGACGGGTGTGGTGAATCCATTCACTGTTCGAAACAACAAGGTTGTGGATACGGTTAATGATGCTTTCCCGGGAGCTTTTGAGTCTTCAGAGTTGTTGACTGGAAAAAGAGAAGTGTTTCCATTGCATAAATCGTTTCCTGAAGCGCTCATTAATAACGGCGTGCCTGCATTTGCGACCTTGTTACCTACGCCCCAGGACTCCAGAGAAGATTTGATTCGAAAAGAGAAGGCTTTCCGCGCTGTTCTTGAAGCGTTCACAGCGCAGTTGCCGTTGTTTGTTGGTCAAAGTTGGAGCGATTGGCGTTTTGATATGAGACGAAGTCTTAGTGTTGCCATTCGTTGGATACAAACATCGCAAGCCGATGAGCAAGCTTGTGCGTCCGTGCTCATGCATCGATCCATGGCGCAAATGCTTAGTGTTATGGGATACGATAAGGTCCCTACTGTAGCCATCAATGGTGGTCATGCTCTTCCAAAGCTTGAAACTTTGTTGGGCCAAAAGAGCGGGCTAAAAGTTAAAGTGTGTCCTCGTGGCGGTTCTTTTGTTCTTAAAGACAAATTGCTCAAACTATCGGAAGCTGATTTGAGTTCTTATTCCCCAGATAAAAAATATTTCAACTTAACTAAGACTCCAAGTGATGCAGGTCTTTGTACCACGGCGGAATCTGTGCTTGTCGATAGTCCTCAGTACAAGTCATGGGTCGGTCAGAAGGTCGATCAATTCGCAGGCTTTAGTGAGTTGATGGAATTCACAAGTGCTTTGCATTATTTTGTTGCAGGATTTAATCCTGGATCACCTTGGTGGTTTAGTGACTTGGGCACGACTCCTTTGCCTTTGTCTCAGTTTAAAGATTTGAAGTCGATTCCCTCTGAAGGCGGCTTACTTCCATTTAAAGCTTACGCACTTTCGCTTGGCCTCATGCAAATTGGAGCTCAGAATCTCCAACATGAGCACCTTTTGTATTTGGATCGTGATGGCAAGGAAGCAAAAATAGACAATGCCATTGGTATTCGCCTATCTGTTGAACCGTTAAGTGCGGTTAGGAAAAGCGGGACTCATAAAGTACTTTCCAAACTTAGATCTGTAGCCTTGCTCGCTGAAATGGCTGTGAAATTGTCTCGCACTCTTGAAATGCTTGATATGTGGAGAGATGAATCGGCACGTCGATTAGACCAAGAAATTGTTCAAGAGCCTAATCAAGATAACCAAGAAAAAATTCGTCGTGAGTACGATGATTTTATCAATGGGCTATTTGGCAATGCCTCTAACCTTGATTTGCTCGTAAATAATGGTCCAGGATCACTACGAGCTCAGTTGGCGAAGCTACGCCTGGCATCCGCTATGTTGCTAAGTTCATTTGTCAAAGAAAACCCCGACGGAAGCATTACTTGTTTTGATAGTATTGAGACAAACTACGCTAATGGAGTTGAGAAAAAAATTGGGACTTGTAGTAGCGACATGTTGGGATATGCACCGTCTGATAAAAGGATTTTTATTGAGGCTATACAGTTGCTCGCTTACGATTTCCAATCACCAATCTTCAAGTCTTATTTAAAGCGCTTGGGTCATACACAGTCCAAGCCCGGTGCCAAACTTGTATCGGCTCCAGGCGAGCAGTCGCAAAAGGCTTTAACTCGGCTTAGGCAAATCGCTCGCTAATATTTCTGTTAAGTCTTAGCTCTTTTTTGTTGTAGCGCTTTGTACGCTGAAAAAATCAGCGGCAAAATGGAAACAAAAACGACGACAATAATAATTTTATGAAGCTGGTTGGCTAATTCTGTGTGTCCTAGGGCATAACCTAGCAAGGTCATGGATAACACCCAGAGAAGGCCACCGACGACGTTGTAGCGGACGAAGTGACGATAATCCATTTCAGCAACACCAGCTGCGAAAGGTACAAACGTACGAAGAATAGGGACGAATCGAGCAATGATCAGAGCTCGGGCTCCGTGCTTTTCATAAAATTCGTGAGCTGCCACTAAATGCTTTTTCTTAAAAAAACGAGAATCTTCTTTTTGAAAGGCGAGGTGGCCGGTTTTTTTCCCAAGGAGATACCCCACTTGGTCGCCAACAATAGCGGCGGTAATCAGAACGGCATTGAGGGTCCAAATGTTAAAGAGGCCTGGGCCGCCCATACCGTCACTGGCAGCAAAAATACCTGCGGTGACCAGTAAAGAGTCCCCTGGGAGGAAAAAGCCAGCCAGGAGGCCGGTTTCAGCAAAAACAATAGCTGTTAGAGCCAGCAGTCCACCATTTTGAATGAGGGACCTGAGCCCTTCCTCGGAGTGTAGGTTTTTAACAAAATCTAAAAGTTCATGCATGGTCATCATTATTTATCCGCCTTCTTGAGGAATTGTATCACACTTGAAAAATCCAACTGTCCGTTTCCTGCGCAGCTGTGTAAGGAATAAATTTGCTGGGCCAAAGCCCCCAGCGGAGTGTTTGTTTTTGTGTGCAAGGCGGCTTCCATGGCGAGTCCGAGATCTTTTGACATGAGATCAACGCCAAATCCTCCTGCGTACTGTCTTGAGGCAGGAACTCCTTCCATGATGCCAGGGTGGGGATTGTATTTTTCCAAGGACCAGTTTCCGCCGCTGGACACTTTCATAATGTCACTAAGAGTTTTGGGATCTATGCCATTGGCAATTCCTAAGTTGATGGCTTCACTGCTGCCAATCATGTGGATCGCTAAAAGCATGTTGTTGCATATTTTGGCAACCTGACCTGACCCGTTCTCGCCAGCGTGAAAAATATTTTTTCCCATATGAGACAAGATGGGTTTTGCTTTTTCGAAGCTATTTGTTTTTCCACCGACAATAAAGGTCAATGTACCTGCGGTGGCGCCTCCAACGCCGCCTGAAACAGGGGCATCGATCATTTCAAATCCAGATTTTTGCGCTTGGGCGGCAACTTCTTTGGCGACTTGTGGCGATATCGTACTGCAGTCGATGAGCAGAGCCCCTTTTTTTGCGTGTGCAAGGAGTTGGCCTTCGCCGACATACACGGATTGCACATGAGGGCTCGAGGGTAGCATGGTTATGCAGACATCTGCTTGGGAAACAGCTTGAGCAACTGATGTAGCCGCAGACGCGCCATGCGTTTTCAGTTCTGCAACGGCTGCCTGGTTGAGGTCATAAACGCAAAGAGAATGTCCTGCTTTTTGTAAATTGATGGCCATGGGTTTGCCCATGTTTCCTAAACCAATGAATGCAATTTTTGTTTGAGGCATGTTGAAAACTCTCCTTATTTACGTAAGTGCTAAGAGGGGATTATCTTGCGGGTTTTTGTAGGGGCAAATGAAATGCTCGTTCACAACTTTGGGGTCTACAGATTCAAGCGAGCTGAATTGCCAACGAGGGTTGTTGTCTTTGTCAATTAACAGGGCTCTGACTCCTTCGGGAAAGTCATTGTGTCGCGAAAACTGTATGGAAAATTCAATTTCTTTGACGAAGCATTCTTTGAGACTGAGTTTTTTTGTTGTTTTTAATTGCTGCAAAATGAAATGAGCAGAGAGTGGGGAGCCTTTGCTGAAATTTTTATAGGCCTTCTCAATCCATGGTGACTGTGCTGCCGCTTTTTCAAAGCGTTTTGCAATATCAATAATGGACGAGGCATCTCCAATAATAGATTCAATTTGGCCTCTGTGATTTTGCAATTCTGAAGGCATTAGATGGGTTAAACTTTTTTCTTCAAATGACTTCAAAATGGATTCTGTTGTTGTTTCGTCGTCTTTGTGACAGAGCGATTGAAAAACATCTTCACGGTATTCGTTTTTGATGAAGTAATCTCCCAGTCCTAGAACTTTGGTGTCGTGTGCGTTTAATCGAACTCCTGTTAAACCACAAAACAAGCCTAAGGGGTGAGGGGAACGATTTAAAAAATAACTTGCCCCGACATCAGGATACAGGCCAATAGTGATTTCTGGCATGGCAAGCATGGTACTTTCGGTGACAATTCTGTATTTGGCTCCTGACATGACTCCTAGTCCACCGCCCATGACAATGCCATGTCCCCAGGCCAGTACGGGAACTTGGGACGTGTGAATAGTGTAGTCAGTACGGTACTCATGCTCAAAAAATGTTTCAGGGTACGCACTACCAGGCGTTGTCATTTCTTTGTATAGCTTGCGAATGTCTCCGCCTGCGCAAAAAGCTTTAGTGCCACTGCCTTCTAGGAAGACCAAGTCATGTGCAAAATTATGGTTAAGCGCCGATAAAACTTCATACAAGCTGTCGACCATTTCAAGAGTCAAACTGTTGAGTGAAGCTTCTGCGTTTAAGCGGGCGCGTAGTACTTTCCCAGACTCAGTATAAATAACAGGGCGTTGGTCATTCATGATGACAATTCCTTAAATGATTAGCGGTTTTTCCATTGTGGTTTACGTTTTTCTAGGAAGGCGTTCACGCCTTCTTTTTGATCGGCTGTTTCAAATAGGTCTATGAAAAATTCTCGTTCTTCAGGCAGGCTGTTTGATAAAGGCTGCGACCTTGCTGATTGAATGAGTTGTTTGCATAAAGCAACGGATTTGGGGCTTTGATTGGCGCTAAGCTTTGCCAATTCCAGCGCTTTATTTTTTGCTTGTCCGCGAGGACAGACTTCTTCCACTAGACCAATGCTAAGTGCAGTTTGTGCGTTAACTTTTTCACCACAAAGGATCATTCGTTTTGCCCAGCCCTCACCAACTAACCAAGATAAATTTTGGGTGCCTCCTGCGCAAGGGCTGAGGCCTACGCTGGCCTCAGGTAAAGCCATAACGGCTTGTTCTTCTGCAATGCGAATGTCGCAGGCTAGTGCGCACTCAAGACCACCGCCCATGGCATAGCCATTGATGGCGGCTATGCTCACACCTCGAAAAGATGAAAGTGATTCAAAGGCGCGTCCAAAAGCTCTAGCCATGTCTCTGGCCGTGCTTTTACTGCCATCAGCGAAGAGCTTGAGGTCTGCCCCAGCGGAAAAAAACTTTTCACCATCTCCTGTAATAACTAAGGCGTAAATATCGGGGTCGTTGTTGAGCTGATCAACAAGCAAAGGAAGCGCTCCAAGATTTTCCAAGTCCCAGGTGTGCGCCGGTGGGTTTGAAAGGGTGATGAGAGCTGTGTGCTCGTGGATCGTTAATTTTAATTTGTCTGTGCTCGATTTTGGCATTTGAAAACTCCTGGTGAAATCAAAAAGGTTATGGAGGGCTAGCAAAGAGAGAACGGTGAGTCGTCTTGAAGCAAGCGCCGAGCAATGATGACTCTCATAATTTCGTTGGTGCCTTCAAGAATTTGATGAACTCTCGTGTCTCGGACATGTCGCTCAATGGGATACTCTTGTGTGTAGCCGTAGCCTCCAAAAAACTGCAAGCAATTGTTGGTCACTTGAAATCCAATATCGGTGGCGAAGCGTTTGGCCATGGCACAAAATGCCGTGGCGTCTTTATGTTTGGCGTCAAGCTTTGTTGCAGCAAGGCGAATCATCTGTCTTGCGGCAACCAGTTCGGTGACTAAATCTGCCAAACGGAATTGCATGGCTTGGAATTCGGAAATGGCTTTGCCAAATTGTTTACGATCTTTGCAGTAGAGCAATGTTTTATCGAGTGCGGATTGGGCGGCGCCAACAGAGCATGTTCCAATGTTAATGCGGCCTCCATCAAGGCCTTTCATGGCTATTTTAAATCCTTCGCCTTCGACTCCAAGTAAATGAGCTGCAGGGACTTTAACATCGTCGAAATTAATGATGCGTGTAGGCTGGCTATTCCATCCCATTTTCTTTTCGTTTTCTCCGTAGGAAATGCCTTCAGATTTGGCATCCACAACAAAGCTTGAGATTCCTTTAGGGGTGTCATCACCGGTTCTAGCCATCACAACAAGCACATCTGTTGCACCAGCTCCTGAGACAAAAGCCTTAGTACCCTTGAGAACATAGTGATCGCCTTTGCGTACTGCCTTTGTGCGCAAGGAGGCTGCGTCTGAGCCTGAATTTGGTTCTGTTAGGCAGTAGGAGCCCAGCCACTCTCCGCTTGTCATTTTGGGGCAAAATTGGGTGCGAACATCTTCTTTGGCAAAATTATCAATCATCCATGTGACCATGTTGTGGATGGTGATGTAGGCAGCTGTTGAAGTGCAGCCGTAGGAAAGTTCTTCGAAAATAATGGCTGCGTCAATACGCTTTAAGTTTAAGCCACCGACGTCTTCTCTGGTGTAAATTCCACAAAAACCATTTTCACCGGCTTTACGTATGGTTTCTTTTGGAAAAAATTTGCTTTGATCCCATGTCGTGGCAAACGGCGTTAATTCTTTTGCTGCAAAAGTTCTTGCGACTTCTTGTAGGGCTAATTGATCATCAGAAAGTTCAAAATCCATGGGGCCAAAAGCTAGCCCGACTAGCTAAAAGCTTCAACTACTTCTGGCTTTTGGCGTACTCTTCTTTCCAACGCTGCGCTAGCGGCTCCCAGCGGTCATCTGAGGGTCTCATACGACGGCCGTAGGCTATGGCGTCAGAGGCTTCCTTGAGGAAGCCTTCGGCAAAGGCTAGGCGAGCTTTGCTGGCATAAAATTCAGCGGATAATTTCTTGGCCTTTTCTGCGGCTGCGAGCATGGAATTGGCTCGTTTAAAATCTTTTCTGTCAATGAGCACGTTGATGTAGGATTCAATGCATGCAGGGCAGCCAGGTTCAATGGAGAGTATTCTTTCCGCAAGTGAAATGGAAATATCCATGTGCTCGCTGTCGACGTCCTCAATTTTGGAGAGCTCGAATCGGGTAAATAGTTCCATGAGCTCAGGAAGAAATGTGACCTGAATATCCTTAGCATTTTCTAAGGCGTTGTTGAGGTGAATGAGATCTCGTTTTTCTGTGAGCATGCTGAGCATGGTTTTGAAAACATTGCTACGAGTTTCCTTGTTAGCATTGGCATGAGTTGGGTTGAACTCAAGTAGGATTCGAGTGTACGGCAAAATGCTGTTGTATTGAATGTTTAAATCGGCAGCAATTTTTAAGCACTTTTCCAAAGACAAAGCAGTTTGTTGTTGTTGAAAGACCACTAGAGCTGCTTCAAAGGCTTCCTCGACCTTGCCTTGGCTTAATAAGGCTTCCACCAATAGTTTTTGAATTGGTAAACAGCTTGGGTGCTGATCTGTGACTTTCTGGATGAATTCTGCAGTTTCTGAGGCTGTTACAGCTTGGGAGTTCAGCATGCAACGGGCAAGTAAAATTGAAAAACTCAATTCATCGGCTTGCGTTTGAACAATTTTTTGCAACGTTGGTAGTGCCGCATCGTACTCACCTTTTGCCATCATGAGGCGTATGGTTTTACGTAATTTCAAAAGGGCAGGTGGTTTTATTGTCCACTCCGCAACTTCTTTCATCTTGTCTTGAAAACTTTTGGAGCCAAGAGGTCTTGTGATAAACGCGTCGACACCTAAATCAGAGTACTCGACTTGTTTTGTTTGCACGTCATCATTTTCTAAGATGACCGCAATGACCGGAGGAGTTCTTTCGGGGCTTTCTGTTGCTTTTTCAATAATGTCAGAAACCTTTAAATTGTTTCTATTTCCGGCAAGGTTAAAGTCATTGAGTCGCTCATCAATAACAAGGAGGTTAATAAGTGAAGGCTTCTCAATTTCAGCCATGGCCGATTCCATATCAGAGATGGTTGTGAGTCCTTGGAGGTCTCGAAGACTATTGCGAGCCATGGCCCGTTCATCTTTGTTGTAAATCAAAACGAGGCTTCGCATAAGGCTATAATTATATCGGCAGCTTTATGGTTTATTAATAGTGCTTTACTGGATTTCTTTTGGAGGGTGCGTCTTTATTGACGGCTATTTTGAATAGGTTTGATGTGTAAAAACAGTGAATAATTACAATATCTTACATTTAATATTTTTTATAAATCCAATTCATGTGCCAAATGTCTTGGAGTGATGAACTGTCGACAGCCTTATGCATGAACTTTTCAATGTAAAAAGCATCGTTGGGCGCTTGTCGTATGTCGGAGCGCCAATCAATCAAGTCCTCTGTGTTTGCCGCTAAATGCGAGAGCTCGTGAAAAATAGTCTCTTCCATTTCAGAATTGTTCTTTTTGAAGAGACTTGAACAAAGATGAATTTTTGGCACAGTCTTGCCAAAATAAGTGAGCACATACGCTGAGACTTCTTCGTTTTTACAGCGTTTTTCTTGCTCAGAATCTTTGCAATGAAAATGAATTTGATCGCTCAGAGCATCACTCATCATGGCAAAAGTGTGTTGAAGCCTTATGAGGTATTGTTTGTATCGTTGGTTTTTGTCAGCACTCTCCGAGATGTTTTTGGGAATCAAGTAGTGTTCTTTGACATAGCTCATGTGGTCCATACCCAGGTTTTTTTTCAATTCAGAAAGCCGACTAGCGATGCGATTTTGAACTGACCTCAATGTTGAAATTTGTGAGCCAGAGCAGGATTCATAGGGATTAGAAAAGCGGAGTAAAGGAATCCAGTGTTTTTGGTGTTCTGGTAGTTTGTTAGCAAAACTGAAATACGGCGTGCTAAAAAAAAGCAGGAACAAAAAAAGCTGTTTTATTGAGAATACCGAAAAAACATTCATCCCCTGCCAACCTAGTGAAGTGCTGGGGCGACTGGCAACAGAATAAAATCTAAATGATTGTTATTGTATGCGGACTTGTCCAATGGCATGAGCTGCCTTAAAGTGAATGTTAGGAGAAAACATTTGCAGCAACTCAGGGAAAATGAACGCAAAACACGGGCGGTCGCCATTGTCACTGCTTTAGCTATGGGTTTAGAGATTGCTGCTGGTTATTGGACAGGATCCATGGCCTTGCTTGCCGATGGTTGGCACATGTCCTCTCACGCGGCAGCTTTGGGCGTGAACCTTTTTATTTATTGGTTAAGCCGCAGACTTGAGCTTAAACAAACCCACACTTTTTCTACGAGTCATTTACTAAGTTTAGGTGGACTCATTAGCTCGCTAATTTTGATTGGCATTGCCGCAGGAATGCTCGTTGAGTCTATTCGCAAATTATACAATCCGGAATCCATTTTGTTTCAAGAGGCTTTATTCGTGGCAGTGTTTGGTTTGCTCATTAATTTGTGGAGCGCTTGGGTTTTGCATTCAGAGGAAGATCATCATTCTCACGAACATCACCATCACTCTCATGATGATGATCATCACCACCACCACACTCATGATCACAACATCAAAAGCGCTTACCTACATGTCTTGGCTGATGCTTTAACTTCAGTGTTGGCTATTTTTGCTATTCTGATGGCGCAATATGCTTCATGGATTTGGATGGATCCGCTGGTGGGAATCATTGGCAGTCTTGTTGTGGTGAAGTGGGGTTACGGATTGTTTGTTGAGACATCTGGCAAGTTAATTCATTGGAAGAAAAAATAATTCACTCATTTTCTCTTGGTCATCGTCTTTGTCTCATTGACGTCATAGTCCAGGTCTTACTCATGACCTGATTTTACCCATTCTCAAATTTCAATAAAGGACACAAATTGGCGTCATTTGCCAATAAGTTCTACAGGGGGGGAGGGGGTTAAACGCTTGTTTTTATTTTATTGGCTTTGCCCGCGGCCAATCTCAATTGCTGGCACGCCGGGTGCATAAGCGTACCTCGCCTCTGCATGCGAGGTAAAGGAAAGTAAACAAAGTTAATCAGGAGGAATAACAATGAAATCTATTAAATGTTCATGGTCAAATCTGAAGTTTGCTGTGATCGGCCTGGCTTTTGCCGGTGCTGTCGCTGCTAACGCGCAGAGCGTATCATCCGGGAACAATAGCTCAGGGAATTGGGCTGTTCAGGTTGATGCTACTGCAACTGGTCTTGTTGGAAACAATCAAGCTTTTCAAGGAGCTTCCGACAAAATCGACGCAACAATGGATCGCGCCTTTGTTGCTGTAAAAGTTACAAGTCCAGACGGTAAAGTTCAATTCAGCGGTATTATCGATGCTGGCGTATTGGCTCGCGACAATCTTGCTCAAGGCAAAAGCCCTGATCACATGATTGAAGAGTTGTTAGCAACTGTTAAAGCTAACGACATGTTGTCCATCTCTGCTGGTATCAAGTCCATTGGTCTTGGTGCTGGTCTTGAGTATCGTGGCGACAGAGCGAATATCCCCTTGTTGTCCGATCAAGCAAGCATGACACAACTCAAGCAACGTCTTGCAGTTGAGTTCGGCTTGACCTTTGAAACCGGAACAACAATGCAAATCGCGATCTTCGACGGAACTGAGCAATCTGCTATCAGCAAAACTGGTAGTTTCCAAGCTAGTGACATCGTTGATATCAACATGGACGCAAACCGTCTTGTTGACAGCGCAAGCGCTGCTCTTAGCATCCAACAAAAACTTGGAAAAGTTCTTGGTAACGATGTTAAGATCATGGGCTCATACGCTAAAATCAATGATCGCTTAGCTAAAGGCACAAGTGAAGACCGTATCGCTTTGGCTGCTCAAATCGAGCGTCAAGTTGGTAACTGGACACTTGCTGCTCTTTATCAGTTCGCAAAAGTCTATGGCGACAAAGACTTGAACAGTCACTTGCTCGAAGCTACTGCTAAGAACAAGCAACTGACAATCTTCGGTCGTTTGGAAAGAACTGAGCAATCAACCCCTGCTAGTAAAGAGAAAGTGACCTCTGCATCTGTTGGCGCTAGCTACCGCATTACTAAGGAAGAAAGCAAAGTTGCTTTAGATCCTTTCGCAATGTTGGTTGTTAAAGACAGCAAGAGCCGTACTGAAGCTGATGTTGGTTTCTACTTAGGTGTTAAGGCTTCTGGTAGTCACAAGTTCGAGCAGAAGAAGTCTGAGTAATTAGACGCTTACTGCCTACTTCGCACGCAAAGGATATAACAAAGGATTTGTTATAAAGTTAGTTACTGTTAACTAAGTGGAGCGGAACGTGAGTTGAGTTTGTAACAGCCTGGGTGGGTGGGAATCAGATAGGGAGTGTCTGATTCTCGCCCACACTTTTTTAGGTTACACAAATAAAGGAATGATTTTATGATGCTCACACAATTCATCTCAGGACAAACACAGAAAATTTTAGGATTGGCAGCTATGGTCGCAGCGTTTAATTCGCAGGCCGCAGGAGTTGTTGCCACTGTGATTGATAACCGTGGTGAGCAAGTTGTTTTGGATACTGATTTAGCGCGTATGAAAACGCCAAACCCTTTGTTGGCTTTGGCTTTTAATCACATGGCGATGTATGTTGATAATTTATTCGTTAATAAATATAAAAAATACGAAGAGGTTCCTAAGTACAGAGTTGATCGAGTTCTGTACGGAATCTTGGCACACAATAGGCATTCACAAGAAGAAAATTCACAGCATGCTTTTGATCGGCATTTAAAATTGTGGGAAGAAAGCTGTGTTAGCAATGGTTTTGTTGAGGCCGATGGCAAGACAATCAAGCAATGTCCTTATAAAATTACCATGAGCGATGTGGATTGGTTGTTGCCACTGCCGAATTTTGCAAGGCCAGCGACCGAGAAAGACATTGCCTTCTACGATAAAAACTTCATGTTGAGTTACTACAAAGAAATTCGTGAATTTGCTGAAGACTATTTGAAAAAAGGTGAAACTAAAATTTTAGGCATTAAGGAAGTTAATTCACGCCTAGAAGATGACATGTATTTGAACGCTGAAGAAAAGAAAGCGCGTCTGGCCGAAGTTATGGACCAATTTGCTGAGCGGTATCGCAAGCATTATATTTTTTTCCACTTCGTTAAAAACAAGGCGGGCACTTTTTGGGCAGAACCTGTGGATAGCCAATTGCGTAAGTTTCGTTGGGATACCGTGAGCATTACCTCACCTCAAGCTCCCAAGGACATTGCTGACTTGAAGAAAATTATTAAACAAGGTCTGAATGCTGAGTACATTCGTCAAAAACGAATGGAAGTTTTATCAGATGGCAAAATGAGTGTAGAAACCTTCAAGTACTTAGCAAAACTTGCCTTCGAGAAAGCACAAATTTCTATCAAAGACAAAGAGCTATTTGGTTTGGAGTCTATTGATGATCAAGATGTTGACCAAGCAATGCTAAAGGCCATTGATGAGTTATTAGCTCCATCTGAAAAAGATGCCATGGCATCACGTTTACATGTGATGTCCATTTGTGACTCCATATCTAAGGCATCTATATTGCCAACTCAGGTTAGTGCCGCTCCTGCCACAAGCAGCGGTGGATCGAATTTTAGTCTTGGTAACTTCTTTGGTGCACGTTAAGCGGCCTTGTTCCAAACTTGGCGTGCCCAGTGAGTTTCGGTTTTTTCAACCCAGCTTTTGCTCCAGAGTTTTTCACTGACGAATTGTTCTGCAGCGTCTGGGTTGGAGACATCCACCCACAAGACCATGTCCCAATCGCCCATTGTTGACCAAGCTGTTTTCACTTCAGGCCATTCTTTGAGCCATTCCCATGTTTTGTTTTGTGCCCATTCTTTGGACCAGTTTTTATTCCATTTTACGTAAATTTGGGCTTGCCATTTTGAGGACATGAGGAGCTCCTTTACTTTAAGTGTTAAAGAAATATCGGTATTTTGATGCGATTACTTTAAGAGGATGATTTGAAGGGTTGTGGATTTGTACGCGATTTGGTCAGTCTGTTATGCACAGGCAAATTTGTCGCCTCTGGTAATTTCAAGTTGAAGTGAGTTGTAGTCCTTAGATTCAAGCGCTACCTATATTGCGCGTAAAGTGTAAACCACTAACTATCATTATATTTTATCGCCCTATGCGTTTCCATTTTCTTTGCAGTAAAAAGTTGCCTTGCATGCAATTGATTATGTTCAAAACAAAGTAGCCGCAGATTTTCTATTTCATTGCCACCCCCCAAAGCCACCGGTTGAATGTGGTCAATTTGTAAAAACTTCTGACTTTCACAACAGCGTTTTGTCAGCGGATCTTGGAATGTACATTTTCCTTTATCCCTTTGCCACACGACTCGTTTGGTTTGAGCGGGGATGTTTGTGCGTTTGACATGAGTGCTGAGCAGATTCATCTTTGTAGCTGATACCGCCAACTGTGCTAATGGTGCAGGCAATGTCACTGCCGGCGCCGGCAGTGAAGCACTTTCTACATTAACTTTCTTTTCCAACTTAGCAGTGCTTTTTCTTGAAACCTGCCGTTGCGGGTCATACTTCTTCAGCCCCAAATCCAAAAGCATACGCATAAGCTTGGTTAGTGACATGCTCGGGTGCGCATGTGAGAGAAGTGCTTTAAGCTTTTCAATATCGCCAAGCATTGCCTCATCCGCCACAAACTTAATTTCTGTATGAGTTGGAGTGATGGGCCTTAACTTTTCTTCTCTGTAAACTAATTGGGGATTGGTGCTTCTTAGCAGAAGTTCACGTTCAGCCTCTCTTGTAGATTTATGTTCTAATTTTAATAGCACTTCTTTTTTAGCGTCCACGGCCAAAGGCTTTTCTTGCACCTTAGCTTCGTTTCTAAAAAAACTTTGTGCTTGTGAGAGTACCGACAAGGATAAAACACCTGACTCAATTTTTTCTTTTACTTCAGGAATTTCACGTAAAAGCCGCATGCTGCTAATTCTCCTTTGCGCAGCCGATTCTGAATAACCAAGGCTCTTTACACAGTAGTCAAAAAGACTCGAAAACCCACGCAAGGCGTAAAGCCTTCTTCGCTCCACCTCCATCAGATGGTGCAAAATTTCAGTGCTTAATTTTCGTTCCTTTGCCACTAGTTCTTGCGTGCGACCAAGCAGTTCAGAATCACTTAATTTTTTAATATTGTAGGATGGATTTGTATTTTCATTTTCTTGTTTCAACATACAAGAGAAGTCATATCATGGGTTTTAAAATATGATTTTTTCACTCTAGAATGCCTTACAAGAAGATGCTTTTATTAACGGCAACCCAGAAGAATTCCAACACGCTCAAGCGCAATGGCAGCGAGCCTGCGCACTTGAAATGGTAATTGCAAAACAACAGCGAACAGAATAAACACCAATCAAATTTTCACCCAAAACATGTCAAGAATTATTTGAAATAAATTCCATTTTTTATTTAAAAAAATACTCTCAGCATGCATGACTAACGCGCCCTAAATACCAGCACCTTCACAGGCAAAGGATGATATTAATAGATTGGGCTTTAACTCTGCATTAGTTATTTCTCTTTGTGTCCCGTCACATCGTCAGCGTTTTGGGTAGCAGTGCCACTATCCAATTCTGAAGATTCCATCGTAGGGGAGAGGCGCGTATTCTGTATCTGTTTTTTTGTCTCAGCCTTACTGCAAAAAGCGGCCGCATCCGCCGCTATTTTTTTAATACCGTCTACAAATCTCTGCTCAAGTTGTTTTTCGGAAGCGTCTTTAACTTCTGACGCGTGGAAATTAAAAATCGATGATGGTGAAAAAGCCCAGTTTTTATTCTCCTGTCCTGCGAGAATACTGGCAGCACCACCTAAGCCGAGATTTCCAACTTCTGGAAAATTGATAGTACTGTGAAAGAGCAGATCTTGGCCAGAAGGTTGAGCGCTATAGTGAAACACGTTCAACACTACATTGGGGCCATAATAATTCAAAGCTTTAGAAAACGAAAACGTGGCACCACTTGGAATTTTTTTGTCACAATCTTTCGCCACTTTTTTTAGTTTAAGGATTGCAAGCTTGACCGCATCTGAATTCTTTGCCTGAATAATGTTTTTGAGTAGTTGTTGTTGCTCTGAACTGAATGAAGGAGTCTGTTTGTTGATGCTTTCCAAGCTCATATTAGAGCTCGAAAAAGTTTGGACACCATTTGGGCCAGCGTATTCATTATATCGGATACCAGAATCTTCCTTTGCCCAGGCGGTTGAATCTATGCTCAAAACTGAGAAAACTGTAACCGCTAATATTTTCGCATGTATGTTCATGTGGTAGTTTATCGGAATTTTCATTTACGACTTAACAGCTTAACAAGGTCTTAATTCCTATAGGCTCAACTTCTGACGGTATTTTGACGATACTCTTATTTATGAGAACTCTTGTTCAAAAAAGCTATGTCCTATTTTTATTATCCGTATTTTCTAGCCACCTAGCTTGGTCGCAAACTGACACAGCTCCAAAGCCTCCTCAGAATCAGGGACCTAAGATTGAGTGTGAAACAGGTTATGCGTGGTTGGTCATGCAGTTTAATGTGGAAAATGCGTTTGATACGGTTCATGACGTGGGACACGAAGACTGGGAGTATTTACCAAAGGATTTTCCAGGACGTCTTGAGGCTTGTAAAAAATTACCCGAGCATCAGCAAGCAAGGTGTTTAAAAACCAATTGGACGGAAGCCAAGTTGGAAATGAAGATGGATAAAATTGCAAAAATTATTGATGCTGGTCCAAAAAAACCGCATATGGTTAGTCTTTCCGAAATTGAAAATCAGGGAATTGCTGACAGAATTGCACAAAAATCGGGTTTTACTCGAGCTATCGCAACCAACAGTCCAGATGAGCGTGGAATTGATGTTGGGTTGATGTTTCGAGAGGTGGATGGTTTGAAATATGTACGTCATGCAGAACATGATGTTAGTGGTGAAACAAAAAAAACAAGAAATATTTTAGAAGTTGAGTTTACTGACCCAGCAGGTGAAAAATTAATTGTGTTTGTAAATCACTGGCCATCACAAGGTGCTCCAGCTGAGGCGCGCTTGGAAGTTGCGCTAAAGCTTGCGAAAATTATTGATGAGAGAGAAGCGGCCAATCCTAGAGTGAACATTGTTGGTATTGGCGACTTCAATGTGATTGAAGCAGATAGGCCAGACCCCTTTTTTCAAGGCATTCAAAACCCTGCATGGAGAAACAAGCTCAGGGATTTGCATAGTGAATATCAAAAGTATGCGAAATCTTATAAAGGCGATAATCCTCTAAGAAAAATGCCTCCTGGAACTTATTTTTACTCTGCCGGTGGTAATCAAATGTCGTGGAACGTATTGGATAGAATTTTTTACAGCGAAGGCATGGTTACAGGTAAATACGGCATGAAAATGGATGTTCCATCTTACGAAATTCTAGACCCTGACTTTATGAAAGGTGAGTATAAGTTTCCTCCTGGATCTCCTCTTGAGGGAAGTGTTGTTAAGGGAATTCCGCAGCGATTTAGCCATGACGCTGAAGATGCTGCAAGTTCAGGATGGACAGACCATTTCCCAATTTTTGGTGTGATTCGCCAAGCAAAACTTGTGCAGTAGCAAGTGCTAGCCCGACTACTTGAAGGCCGCTATAAAATGCTCATAGATGCCTGAATTGGTGAGGAATCTTCGAACAATTTCATGGTTGGGTTCGGTACTGCCTGTTGCTATTTTTGTAATTGCGTTTTTTTGAGCCACAAGTATTTTTTGAATCAACTCTGGCTGATCAAAAATAAGTGGATGTTTGCTCCAATCATAAAGAAGCATTTTTATTTCTTGCGATGTTTTGTTTCGTTTAATGACTTTTTTGGTCAAGGTATTGGTGATGTTAAAGTCGTCAGCAGTTCTTAGTTTGATGTAAATTAAAAATTTTTGCCACCAAGATGTGATCTCTTGTTTGGGAATTGAGGCTAGGAGTAGAGGGGGTATGTTGTTGACTAGAGTATTGATGTCTTGATCATACCAAGTGCTCTTGGCGCGATCTGCGTAGCTAAGATTAGGATAAACAGTTTCTTTCCATTTTTTCCAACGCTCAATGGAAAGCTCATATTGACCATTTTTGAATTTGGCTTGTATGGCATTAGCTGCGTTCTCATAAATTTTTACATAGTCGTTTGACTCTCTAGAGATGGATCGGAATTCAAGTCCATGTAGTGAGATATCATCGTAGGTTCCGGGTCCCCTGTATCCCACATAGGCCATTCTGTAGGATCGCTCTAAGCTTTTACTTGGCGTATCGGTTCTAATGTAGGAATTTAAGTCATTGGCAAGATATCCAAGGTTTTCATGACTTAAATTATCAAAGAAAGTAACGGTCCCTTTTTTATTAGCGGGACCTATGCCGTTGTTTCTTTCCATAATGGTAATGAATTCAGCTAAGTAATTTGTAGAAGCTACAAAAATAGCAGTTCGTTCTGCAAATTCTTCAGGGTTTTGTTTGGCCAATTCAATAGGAAGTCTTGCTGGTTGATGAGAATGCATAAACGTTAATGGCATCTTGTTGATATCTTGAAATTTCCATGTGTCTAAAATGAGATCTCCAGCACGCTGCTTGGTTCGCAAATGTAATTCAATAAAGTCACCACTCATGTAATGATTGCCATGTTCTACTTTCCTTAGAACTTGCCGCAAATCAATTGAGTGTGTCCCTGCAGGGTACGTGACTCCAAATAGCTCAATGGGTTGTGCGCTACTAATAGTCCAAAAATCTTTTGTTTTAAGGCCATGAAATGTACGATCATTAAAAAATTCTTGACCCTCTTTTTTTGCACGCGTAGCTGCCATTTTTAGAAAAACAACTTTTTCTTGCCTTGATAAGTCATTAAACTGAATATGTGATGGCAGCTTGTTATTAAACTTTTCAAAATTTATTGAGCCATCTAAATCAGCCAAATCAGATGGTTTGAATTGTTCGCCGAACAACGGTTTTAATGTTCCATCTACAGTATCTAACAGATCAAGATAAAGTCCGTATGTTGAAACCTCTAGTTCTACAGCTGTTTCATTAACAACATCTGCGCTTGCCAGTTTAGCTAAGTTCTTAAAATAGACGGGACATGCATCACTAAGCTTTGCTAGTGAGAGCCACGAATGCAGAGCTAAGACGGTCGATAGCGTGAGCCGTAAAAATAAAAGCCTACTCATAGGCAATTTTTCGGCAACAAAATATGAAATATTGAATTTGCTGGTGTCAAAAAAGTGTTGGAGGTTTATGAGTAATGCAGAGAGTATCGTACTGCCGGCGCCGGCAGTAGTGTGCGAGCGTACAAGCACTTCCATCCACATTAAGCGAGCGGATATTGTACAAAGAAAATGGAAAAATGCAGGCGCTTACTTCAATTTAAAATTAAATAAGCTTTGGTCAAATTGGTTGTAGTCTTCGTAGCGCAAAATTTCGTACAAGTGTTTGCGGGTTTGCATGTTGTCAATTAAGCCCTCTTGCGTGCCCTTGGCTTTAATTTCTTGCAGGCCTTTTTCCACAGCTTGCATGGCCAGCCTAAAATTAGTCATGGGGTAAATGACCATGTTGTATCCTAGGGACTCCAGTTCAGATTTAGAAAATAATTTTGATTTTCCAAATTCTGTCATATTGGCAAGCAATGGTACTTTGACCGCTTTGCGGAAAGTTTCAAATTCTTTTGCGTCTTGCAGGGCTTCTGGAAAAATCATCTCAGCGCCTGCATCAATGTAGGCTTTAGCGCGTTCAATAGCTTTGTCTAGACCTTCCGAAGCTCTGGCGTCGGTGCGAGCAATGAGCAAAAAGTTTTTATCTCGTTTAGCATCTGAGGCAGCTTTAATTTTTTTAAGCATGTCGGATGTGTCCACAAGCGCTTTGCCATCTAAGTGGCCGCAGCGTTTTGGGTTTTGCTGGTCTTCAAGATGGCACCCGGATAAACCCAAATCCTCAAGCTCTCGAATGGTGCGAGCAACGCTCATGGGCTCGCCAAATCCTGTGTCGATGTCAATGATTGCGGGTAGGTTTGTCACCGAGCTGATGGCTTTTCCGCGCTGAGAAACCTCACTTAGTGTTGTGAGGCCAATGTCAGGCATGCCTAGGTCGTTAGCAATGCCAGCTCCAGAAATGTAAACACCGTCAAACCCCTCTCGTTCAATCATTAATGAAATGAACGGAGAAAAACTTCCAGGAAACCTCAGTAGTTTTCCACTACTGAGGTCCTTGCGAAACTTTGCTCGCTTTTCAGCGGCTGAGGTTTGCGTGAATAACATCATTAGAAAATACCTCTGGTGTCACGGACTCGTTGAATGAGTTTTGCTCCTTCAACTTGTACGTTGAGTTGATAAAGCTCTTCGGCTTTCAATTCGGGTAAACGCTGAACAACGCTTAAGAAGCGTTCACATTCAGCAGGTGAAAGAACCTCGGAGGTCATTTCTTTGAATTTTTTAATGTATTCGTTGCGAGCAAAAGGACGCGCACCGAACGCATGAGCGTTGGCTACGGCCATTTCGTCGACAAGTTTGCTGCCATCTTTGAAAGTGATTTCGACTCGTCCACCAAAAGCTTTCTTGGCAGGATCCGCATCGTGATAGCGTGCCGTCCAAACGGCATCTTCTTCTGTGGTCACTTTTTTCCAAAGCTCAACAGTATCGGGGCGGCCAGCACGAGCTGGTGTATAGGAGTCAACGTGATGCCATCTACCGTCTTGCAGGGCAACTGTGAAAATGTACATGATGCTGTGATCAAGAGTTTCACGGCTAGCTTTAGGATCGGATTTTTGAGGATCGCCAGCACCTGTGCCAATTACATAGTGAGTGTGGTGCGAGGTGAAAATTTTCACAGAAGCAATGGATGAGTAATCTTTGATTTTTTCTCTCATGCGGTAAGCAAGGTCAATGAGAGCTTGTGCTTGGTATTCTGCTGAGTGTTCTTTTGTGTAAGTCTCAAGGATGGCGCGCTTGGCTTCTCCTTTTTCTGGTAACGGAACGATGTATTCAGCTTTGGGTCCACTGAGCATCCATGCAATGACGCTGTCTTCTCCTTCGTAAATGGGAGAGGGTGCTTTTTCACCGCGCATGCAGCGATCCACACTTTCCACAGCAATTTTTCCTGCCCATGCAGGAGCGTAAGCCTTCCAGCTTGAAATTTCGCCTTTGCGTGATTGGCGTGTTGAAAAAGAAACGTGCAGGGCTTGTTGGATGGATTGATAAATGACATCAGTGGAAAGTCCTAAGAGAGTGCCAATCCCCGCAGCACAAGCAGGGGCAAGGTGCGCGATGTGATCTTTTTTGTGTTGGTGCAAGCAAATGCCTTTCACCAAATTCACATGAAGCTCGTAACCCGTGGCAACACCACGTAAGAGGTCTTTTCCGGATTTCTTAGTCTGTTGAGCAACGGCTAAAATTGCAGGAATGTTGTCCCCTGGGTGGGAATAATCGGCAGCTAAGAAAGTGTCGTGCATGTCTAATTCGCGAACAGCGGTTCCATTGGCCCAGGCTGCCCACTCAGGTGAAAATGTTTCTCCATTTCCTAAACCAAAAACTGTAGCGCCTCCTTGACGTGGGTGACAAAGTGCTTGTGAGCGCGCATTCGCAACTGGCTGGCGATTAATGGCGCCAATGGCTACAGCGGCGTTATCAATGAAGCGGTTGATGATCATGTCAGTTGTCTTGGATTCGACATCGACAGGATCGGCAGCGACTTCAGCCATTTTCCAGGCAAATTGTTCTTCTTTGGGTAGGTGAGTTTTGGAAGGGTAAACTTTAATCGTGTGCTTTTTCATAGATGGCCGCAATCTAACATTGAACATGGGGCTGCTTCAAATAGCTGAAATAATTTGTTGCTAATCTTTAGGCTCTGTCGGATAGGGCTTCTTTAATTTGTGCGGCGTGGCGGATTGTGGCTGATCGCTCTGAACCTGCTGCATTTTTCAATGCCAACAAAGTCTTGGCGGGTGAAATTGAGCTTGTCGGTATAAAATTGGTGCATGAGTCGAGGAATTTATCTTATAGCTTGTACATTGGGTTTTATGATTTTGTCTGCTTCGGCCGTGGCGCAGTCTGCGAAGTCAGCGGTGGCAAATCAACAGGCGCAGCCGGTCAAAGGGACCAATCAGCCACAACCTAGTAAGGTTTCTCCGGCTAATATTTACACAGCCCAGGGCGCCAAGACGGTGAAGATGAAGCGTGGTGAGTATCGTGCTTTCAAATTTATCAATAACGTCATTAAGGTGATTAGTTGTGGCGAAGGCATTTCTCTTCCTCAGAGTTACAACAGGTTTAATAGGCTCTCCGTTAGCGAAGTCGCTTTGAACGCTCGCGACAAGGTTCCTGTGCGTTTTAATGTGGAAACGGGTGTGGGCGTTAGCGTGAATCAAGCCAAAGCGCTTGGCGAAGAAAAAGTCATGCTCATTGAATGCGTGAATTAAATCGATTTTAATGTACGCGTGTTAAAGTTTTTTCTCTCTATATATTCTTTATTGGGAATTGTTTTACTGATTCTCAGTTTAATGATTTACGCCTTTGGTCTGACGTGTTTTGTTTTTTTGAGGCGCTCTTTTTCAACACAGACCACAATGATTCGCGGATGGAATCTCAGTGTTTTAAAAATATATGGTATTCGTGTGCAGGTTGAGGGTGGGGAACATCACAACCCGGACGTTTCCTCTATTATTGTTAGTAATCATCAAAGCAATATGGATATTCCGGCAGCCTTTGCTGCTTTAGGTGGCAACATCCGTATGCTAGCTAAAAAAGAACTTTTTAAAATTCCCTTATTTGGTTGGTGTTTAAAAATTGGGAGTTTTGTTGAAATTGACAGGGGTGATCGAAGATCTGCATTGCAGGCTGTTGAAAAAATTCGAGCCTTGGTTAAAGAAGGCATTCACATTTGGATTGCTCCTGAGGGAACAAGGTCTGAACATGGCCAACTGTTAGCATTTAAAAAAGGGGCGTTTAATATTGCCATTGATACAGGGTTGCCACTGCAGCCCATTGTCATGCTCAACTGCTATGAAATTAATCCCAAAGGTTCTTTCTTCGTGCGACCTTTGAGCACGTTGAAAGTTAAAGTGTTGCCGAGAATTTATCCGCAGCCAGGCGAAAACAGCGATCAGCTCATGCAGAGATGTCGTATGGAATTTGAAAAAACATTGAAAGAATACAAAGCATGAAACTCTGGGTGATTTTGTTGTTTTGCTGCGTTTTATGCTTTGCCAACGCACAAACACCAACTGAAGTTGAAATGCTAAATCCGGAATCCATCAACTGCGTGTCTGTAATGGATCCTTTAATTTGTACGGTGACTCCTGAATTGCAGGTCTTTGTGAATCAGTGTGTAGATGCCAAAGGTAAATTGTTGTCAAATCCTACGCAATGGGAAGATTCTAAATTAAAGGTTGCGCAAATCAGAGAGCAAATGGATTTGGTGACTCAAGCTTTGGCTGGTCCAACCAAGCAAGCGGTTGTGGCAACGGAGCGTTTGGCCCCAGCAAGAACGAATGTGGGACTTGCCAAAGCAAGTTTGCAAACCTGTTTGGACGAATCGGTGCAGGGAAAAAGTTTATTCGAAGGGCTTGATCCGACGTTAAATTCAACAACGTTGCTGATGCAGCCTGTGACCTGCGAGCCAGAGTTGTCGACTCTAAAAACAAAGGGAGTAGAGCTTGCCGAGAATCATCGCTTTATTTGTTCTACAGACTTTAATTTCATTAGCTCTTCTCTGGAATTCACCATTCAAACGGCTCATGAAACGACTCAAAAAATGATGTCTACTGAATTGGCCATTCCACCGCGAATGCAGCCTGTGAACTTTGCTCCGCCACTATACCCGGAACTGTTTTTCCCGTCTTCGACGATTGCGCCTTCGTTTGCGCCCCAAGTTATTCAAACACAATAAGAATCACTTATCCGCGCCACTCAATGTCGACCATAATTCCCATATGATCGGAAATCCATGTGCCGTGAGCTGCGGAGTCGAATATTTTTTGAACTTTGATTTTCCATGGCGCTCTTGAATCGCTTCGCTTGCCCCAAGCTTTTCCTCGCACATGATAAAAGATGTGATCGAATTGGTGTGGCTGATACAAAAACTGTTGAATGTCTTTGTGCTCATGGCGAATGCCTTTGCGACATTGAGGGTTGTTGTCGGGATCCCAGGTGTATATGGGCTCGCTATTGGCTGGTAAAAATTCTTCAAAGCCAAGGGCTTTAATGGGCGAGAGTGCAGAGTCGTTGTGCTCGCAGTTGAAATCGCCAATTAAAAATACAGCGTCAGATGTTTCCAAATAAGGAGTGACAAGCTTAGCAAGCTGATCCACTTCAAAGGCGCGTCGGTGACGGCTTGATTGCTCCAAAATGCCATGGTGGAGATGCAAATTCACAAAGGTAAAACGGCGGTCTCCCCACTGCCCGTGCACCAGCAGGGCGCCGCGAGTTTCTGCAAATTGTGTTTTCAGCGTGATGCCACCAAACAGATCTTTTTTAAAATAAGCACCCGATAAAAACTGATTTTTAACTTCAATGTTTTGAAGCGGACCGCGCCAAAGCGTGCCTAGTCCTTCCTCTAAAAAGATGGGGTAGGAAAGGCGGCCCATTCCAAAGCCTCCGTTCACCAGCATGCCGGTGCCTTCCATGAGCAAGTATTCTTTAAGTGAGGCCAGCTCTTTGTTTAATGGATTCACTTCCTGCAAACAAAAAACCTCTAGTCGTTCAATTTTACCTTCGTCAGCAGTAGGGAGCGGTGGAAATTGATAGTGTTGAAGCCCTTTGATGGTTGCAAGTTTTCTAAACCAACGTTTCCAAGGTGCTTCTGCCGGCAGCATGAGTTTTGGAAGCGTGTGGTCAAGCCCATGCCATGTGTTTTGGCATAAAAGTTTGAGCTGGTAGGTTTTGGCTTTTGCCGCTTCAGAATTTCCCATTTGTGCTTCACTCTATTTAAGAATGATCTTGGATAAAAATCAAAAGGGGATTAGAAATCTTTTATCATTATGAACGAAAAAATTGACTCTCAACTTGAGCAACGTGTCTTTGACATTGGTAAACAAATTTTCACAAAAAGCCAAGATTCCACGATGGGCCTTTTCAATAAAGCGTTTTGGTCCGGGAAAATGATGGATTGGTCTATGAATTATCCAGCCTTTAAGCTGGAGATGTTTCGTTTTGTTGATGTTTTGCCTAGTTTGAATACGTCAGATCAGTTGGTGGAACATGTTCGTGAGTATTTTCTTCGTGAAGGATTGGATTTCCCATCCGTCATCAAAGCGGGGCTTGGTGCTGCTTCTTGGACTTCGCTAACTGCCAAAATGGCGGCGGCAACTATTCGCAAGAATGTTGAAGCCATGGCCAATATTTTCATTACCGGAACAAACTCCGATTCCGCTCACCAAAATTTAGAAAAATTATGGAAGAGTGGGTTTTGTTTTACTGTAGACATTCTTGGTGAAGCTGCTGTTTCTGAATTGGAAGCGGAAGATTATCAGAAACGATATTTGGAACTGATTGAAGGCTTGGCTGTTCGTGTGAAGGACTGGAAATCGCAAGACGTTTTGGAGAGTTCACCAACTGGTGCCATTCCAAGGGCTAACGTGTCTGTGAAATGTTCTAGCTTGTATTCACAAATGGATCCGCTGGCTATGCGCAAAACTGTGGACACGGTGAAAGATCGTTTACGTATTTTGCTTAGGTCCGCCAAAGAAAGAAATGTTTTTGTAAATTTGGATATGGAGCAATACGATTACAAAGAAATTTTGCTTAGCGTGGCTGAGGAAATTTTCTTAGAACCAGAGTTTGTGGATTATCCGCACTTTGGTGTTGTCATTCAAGCGTACCTCAAAAGCGCGTACGCAGATTTGACTCGAATGATTGAATTGTCGTCGAAGAGAAAAGCTCCGCTTACAGTGCGTTTGGTGAAGGGTGCTTACTGGGATTTTGAAGTCATTCAGGCGAATCAAAAAAATTGGCCCATTCCTGTTTACATTGATAAAGCTGAAACAGATTGGAACTATGAGCGTTGTGCTGAATTGCTTTTGAAGTCTTGGCCGAAGATTGTTGCGGCTTTTGGTTCACACAACGTGCGTTCTCTTGCACATGCCATGGCTTATGCAGAAAAAATTGGTTTAGCTAAAACGGCTTTTGAAGTGCAGATGCTTTATGGAATGGCAGAACCGTTTAAGAAAGCTGTTCAGTCTATGGGCTATCGCGTTCGTGAGTACGCGCCAGTTGGAGAAATTTTACCTGGCATGGCGTATTTGGTCCGTCGACTTTTGGAAAACACATCAAATGAAAGTTTCCTGAGGGCTAAATTCACAGGAACCATGTCTGCTGAAAAACTGTTGGCTCATCCAAGTACGCACATTAAGAATGAAAGAAAGCTTGAGCGCCAAGGGTTTTGGAACGAAGCTCCTCGCGATTTCACTTTAGAAAGTAACCGCAGTGCCATCAAGCAAGCTGTGCAAAAAGTGCGTCAGCAGTTTCCTATTCAGTCTGAAGTCGTCATAGCAGGACAACCGCAAAAAGCTGCAAAATATTCAACAGTCATGAATCCCTGTAACAAAACTGAGGCCTTGGCAAAATTTGCTCACGCCACAGAAGATCATGCCGCTCGTGCAGTTGACGCTGCTGAGCAAGCACTTAAAACCTGGGGCATGCGCCCAGTTTCTGAGCGCTCAGCCATTCTTAAAAAAGCAGCTCAGTTGATGAGAGATCAAAAAGACGAGTTGACGGCATTAATGGTTTTAGAAGTTTCTAAAAACTACAAGGAAGCCGACGCCGATGTTGGAGAGGCCATTGATTTTTGTGAATATTACGCAGATGAAATGCTCAGGCTTTCCTCTGGCAACTTTGCGCTTTCAGCACTCGGCGAAGCGAATACCTATCAGTACACGCCTCGTGGTGTGACCGTTGCCATTGCACCTTGGAATTTTCCGCTAGCCATTTTGTGTGGCATGACCGTGGCTCCTTTGGTGGCGGGTAACTCTGTTGTCATGAAGCCAGCAGAACAGTCCACGGCAATTGCGTGGAAATTATTTCAGATTCTTAATTTGGCTGGAGTCCCCAGCGATGCCCTACATTTTCTGCCAGGACTTGGCGAAGAGGTCGGTGCGGCTTTGGTGAAGCATCCAAGGGTTCATATTATTAATTTCACGGGTTCTCGTGAGGTTGGTTTGTGGATTTTAGAAAACGCAGCAAGGCTTTCTCCAGGTCAAAAGCATATCAAAAAAGTTGTGGCAGAAATGGGCGGCAAGAATGCTGTCATTGTTGATGACGATGCTGATTTGGATGAAGCCGTGATTGGTTGCTTGCAATCAGCCTTTGGTTTTCAAGGGCAAAAATGCAGTGCCTTGTCGCGCGTAATTATTCACGAAGCTGCTTACGATAAATTTAAAAACCGAATGGTTGAGGCTATTCAATCCATGAAAATTGGTCCTGCTGAAGAAACCTGGGCGAAGGTGAGTTCTGTCATTGATGAATCAAGTCAGCAGCGTCTTTTGTCAGTTATTGAGAAATTCCAAGATAAAATTGTGGCGCAGTTGAAGGTTCCTGAAGAGTATCAAAATAAAGGACACTATGTTCCGCCAACGCTTTTTGAATCTGCTGATCCGAAATCTGATTTGGGGCAAAAAGAATTTTTTGGTCCTTTGCTTACGCTCTTTAAGGTGAAAGATTTTGATGAGGCCATTCAAGTTTTTAACGATGTGGAATACGCACTAACAGGAGGCATTTTCTCAAGAGCTCCTTCTCATCTTGAGCGAGCACGTCGTGAAATGGAATGCGGCAATCTATACATCAACCGAGGCATTACAGGAGCCAATGTGGCCAGACAGCCATTTGGTGGATTTAAGCTCTCGGGGGTTGGTGCAAAAGCTGGTGGGAAAGATTATCTGCTCCAATTTTTAGAGCCCAAAACGACTACTGAAAATACAATGAGACGCGGATTTGCCCCTGAAATTTAGGGCTTAAGTTTAAGTCGTTTCACATTAGTAATTTCAATGGTTTAGGTGTGTATTGTGAGTGTTCAATACACACTTACTGCTGTCTAAGCTTTGGCCAGTACTGTACCTAAAATTGTCATTTTTAGTCTATTTTTAGCTAAATATCTTAGTATTTTAAATACTTAGCTGACTACAAAAGCGGCACAATCCTTTCATTACTTTGGGTATGGGATTCGTGTACTCACGTGCTGGCTTTATGTCTGCTGCATTCGTAGGAGTGCTGGCTGTGCTCGTGTCTTGCGCCAATGTTGAAAAACCATATGTTCCCTCGAATTCCTCGACATCCAACCAAGAAGAAAATTCAAATGGCGTGAATCCTCAAAATAAAGAGGGGTCTCTGTACGATTGGATGATGTACGATGATCTTACTGCACGCACTAGAAATTACACCGAACCAGGTTTGGTGCGTCCATACGATTTTACTCAAAAAAGTGTGCTTCAAGTTGTGGAGCAAGTTCATAAGGAATTGCTGGAAAAAGCACCTGCCATTGGTCTTGAGTTAAGCGCAAAAATTAAATGGGATTTGATGAATCAAGATAAGTCTTCAGATCATCAATCTAGAATGCAAATGAATCAGATGATTAAGCAGGATTATATTCTGCTGCGACTGCGTCGCTATGCTGGAATTACGGTGAAGTTTTTGAAATCGCCCAAATTAAGACATGTTGAATTATCTCCTGAAGTGATTCGGTTTAACTGGGGAGCTATTCGAGCACTTGAGTTTGTAGATGAAACTGTTCGTAATTCTTTCCACAGGCGCTTGGATCAAATTAAAATTCATGAAATTCGCATTGTAACGGTTCCTTACTCAGTAGATTACATTGTTTCAGAAATTGAAAGACCTGCCTTAGTTGGTGACAAATCTGTCATGAAGAAAAGGCAAAACCCAAAAATGCCAATACTGATGCACCGTGGAGGGCGAAATATTTGGGTGATTTATGTGAATCCGTTTGAGGTGTCTGCTTACACTTCAACAGAAATTCACAACATATTGTCCGGGGCTCAGTTTGAAAGAACAGAACTAATCCATGTCGATAAGACTGGGTTTAACAAATATATGATTCGTTAATTTAGAGGTATGACTATGATGACAGTTTTACAATTACAGCAGTTCGTGAAAGGTATGTCTGCACTTGGTGTTGTGACTTTGTTGTCTTCGTGTGGCATGCCTCCAAAAGTTGTTCAGGGAAAACCGCAATCTGATGCAAGCCCTATGAGCATTGAGCAAATTGCCGGATCAGAGCTAGAGCATCTGTTGTTGCAGGAAGCTCTTACTCCGCTATCGTCTAAAGTGGCCTCTGGACAATTGGACGACTTTCAATTGGCTGATGCCAATGCGGAAGTCATTGCTCGTGGCGTGAACGATGAAATTATGGCGCATTCAGAACTATTTAATGCGCAAATCCCTCAACTCATTGTTCAAAATGAGGTCCGTGTTCAAACGGCAGAAAGCATTATTGCCGATCAGGTTAAAAACATCACGGGTTTTGAAGCACTAATGTGCTCACTGCAGGCTAAAAATTTGAAAATTCGGTTTTCTAAGTCCTTAAAACTACAAAAAATAGCATTCAGCGCCAACGTTTTACGTTTTAACGTAGGAGCAAGCCGCTTGTTAAACGCTCTAGCGGCACAGCTTGAGCAGGTTGCTGGCGATGAAAAAAGAATATTGGGCATTGATGAAATTCAGGTTGTTTTAACACCAATGAGCCCTATGCAAATTCAAGAAAAAATTTACAAGCCGTTTTTTATGGAAAGCACCCAGAAAACTCAAAAAATGAGAACACCGGTCATTATTGAGAAAAACTCAAAGAGAGTTTTTATTGCCTACGTACATCCTCTAGATTTCAGTTCAAAGATTGCTGAGGAGTTCTTGAGAAGCGCTTTGCTTGAATCTCGTGAAAAACAAAAACAACACATTTTGAATGTGGATCAATTGAATTTAAATTTTGCAAAGAAAGCTAAAGGAGAATAATTTTATGAAAAAGACCATTGCTTGTTTGTTGGCCGTAACCCCAGTTCTTTCTGTACTTGCTGAAAATCCTACCCAAAAACACAATTTGCCTTGGATCAAAAATGGCATCTTAGGCGATAAAGAGAATGCTAGACGCATTGAAGTTTGTGGCGAAAAATATGTTTATGAAGGCGATTCCATTAGAGATTACAAAAATGAAGATGCCCAAACCTTTCCTGCACGCGCAAAAGTTTTGGCTGGTCCACAAGAAGCTTTTTTAGCGAAGTTGTTTGCCATTCGTCAGGCCAAGCACACCATTGATATTTCGACTTATATTTTTAAAGCAGAGCCAACATCATTGGCGATGCTTGGCGAAATAAAACGAGCGGTAGCTCGAGGTGTTAGTGTTCGATTTTTGGTGGATTCTTCAGGATCCATTGGAGAGGGTTTAAAGGGACATCAAACCATTAAAGACTTGCTCAATGCTCCTCGTGGCGTGAATCCATTAACTGGCAAAAAGGCAACAGTTGATGTGGCTACATTTAGGCCGATATACAGAGTGAAAAGTTATTTGCATTGGGCTTATACAAAAGTAGTTGGAAAAGAAGAGTACGGAACAACCATCAATATCAATCGTCGCTCACACGATAAAATTTTCTTGGTAGATATGAATCATCCTAAGGAGTCCATTGCCATTATTGGTGGACGAAATATGAGTGACTCCTATTTTGGCTTACCTAAAATAGATAGCCACACTTATGAAGACATGGAAACGATTATTCGCGATAAAGACGATGCACAAAGTGACTTGCGTATTGCGAGCACTGTTGGTGAGCATTTTCATCGCTTGTTCTGTCACAAGGGCAATGATTGGCTTGCGACTCGTGGTTGGTTTACTAGAACAGAAGCTGTAGAAGAGGGGCGAGCAGATTTGTTGCTAAGCCAAACCATGCAAGACTTGATGAAAATTCATGGACAAAACCGAACATATCCGCTCATTAATACTGGTTTTGTTGATGCCAATGTGCAATTTGCAAATGAAATTCAAAACATCACACGCAAGCATAAAGATGCTTTTCGTGATCCGAATCAGCGTGAGAATGGCAAGAGCGGTTTAGCTAATGAAAATGCTTTTATGGATCAAACGGCAAAAATCATTCGCCAAGCCCAAGATCAAATCGATATTGTATCTCCTTATCTGTATTTAAATGCTAGCGAAATAGCGCGTTTGCAGGCTTGGGTAACGGCTAAGCCAGGACGTAAAATACGCATTATTTCAAACTCTATTATGACCTCAGACAACATGCTGGCCCAAACTCTTGTTGATAATGATGTGGCCCCACTTTTACTCAATCCAACGCGTGTGATGATTCCTGGAGCTGACGGAAAAATGCTCCCTGCTGTTTATCATAGCAAAGACAATAAGGTGGAGTTCTACGCTTTTGGACTGATGGATGCCGTTGATCTTGGTGGCACAGTTCATTATGGAAAATTGCATTCGAAGTATTTCATTGTAGATAACAAAATTTGTTTAATTGGTAGTCATAACGGAGACCCACGTTCACGTTACTACAATTCAGAGGTTGGTTTCTTTATTCATAGTGATGCTGCTTGTACTGAATTGCAGTCTGAGTTTGAAAAAACTCGAGTGCGCTCACATATGTGGGGCTCAAAAGAGTGGATGGATATGTACAATCATGAAAAAATGAAATCTAAGCGCACGCAAATTCGTCATATGAAAAAGTTTTTAAATGAGTACTTTCCTCAGGTTAAATCACTGATTTAATGACGCAGCTGCTGGCTCAATGGAGCTAGGCACCTAACGGGCAAGAATTTTCTTCACTTCAGAAGAGGATTCTTGCTCGAGTATTTTTGCGGCTAGTTTTTTTGAATCTTTGTAGTTGGTGGAGCGAATAATTTTTCTGGCCCTCAAAATGGATGTTGGCGACATGCTGAATTCGTGAAGCCCCATTCCTAAAAGAACAGGTATCAGATCAGCTTGTCCTGCCATTTCACCGCACATGCCAACCCAAATGCCTTCGCGATGACCATTTTGAATGACCATGTTAATGAGCCTTAGCACAGCAGGATGATAAGGGTCGTACAAGTCTGAAATTTTAGGATTCATGCGGTCCACAGCGCAGGTGTATTGAACCAAGTCATTTGTGCCAATGCTCAAGAAATCACAGTGCTTGGCAAAAACATCGCTCATAATGGCTGCTGAAGGAATTTCAATCATCATTCCCACTTCAATGTCTTTTGAGAAAGAAATATTTTCTGATTTTAAATCGAGCCTGACTTCATTGAGAATTTCTTTGGCGGCAAGGAGTTCTTCAAGGGCGGAGATCATGGGGAACATGATGGCTAGCTTGCCGTATACGCTTGCGCGCAGTAGGGCTCTGAGCTGAGTCTTGAAAACTTGCTTTTCTTGCAGGCAATAGCGAATGGCTCGGCACCCCAAGAATGGGTTTTCTTCCTTGGGAATGTTGAGGTAGGGAATTTCTTTGTCTCCACCAACATCAAGAGTGCGTATGACTGTTGTTTTGGAGCCCATTGCTTCAATGACAGTTTTGTAAGCAATGAATTGCTCTTCTTCGCTTGGAGCATCGCTGCGATTCATGAAAACAAATTCTGTACGGTAAAGTCCTACGCCTTCGGCGTCATGTTTTTTTAGTGGAGCTAGGTCATCGGGAGTTCCAATGTTGGCGACAAGTTTGACGTGACGATCGTCTGGAGTGATGGAGTCTTGCCCAATTAAGAGTTTCAATTCGTTTTTTTGCGATTCAAATTCTAGTTTGAGTCTTTTGTAGCGAGACAACGTGTCCATGCTAGGGTTCACGCAGACTTCGCCGTTCTCACCGTTGAAGACAATGTTGTCTCCGGTTTTGCACTCTTCGGTGATGTTTTTTAGTCCAAGCACAGCAGGAATTTCTAGGGTTCTTGCCATAATAGCGGTGTGAGAAGTTTTACCGCCAATATTGGTCAGAAAACCTAAGACCATTTTTTTGTTCATGGTCGCGGTATCTGAAGGAGTTAGGTCGTTGGAAACCAAGATCACTTCTTCTTTGAGAGCAGCTAGATCAATGATTTCTTTATTCAGTAGAATACGTAATACGCGTTCTGAAACATCTCTGACGTCAGCAGCGCGCTCGCGCATGTATTCATTTTCCATGTTCTCAAAAATATGGATGAATTGAGTGGCTACGGACTGAAACGCAAACTCAGCATTGTGTTTGTCTTGCTCAATTTTTCGTCTGCTCTCTGAGAGCAGTTCCGGGTCTTCAAGCACCATCAGATGGGCTTCGAAAATTTGAGCTTTGTCAGGCCCTAATTCTTCAAGAGCTTTTTTGTGCACGCCTTCAAGTTGCGTTTTGGCTTTGGCTACTGCCGCATCTAATTTTTTTAATTCAGAATCTACAGACTGAATTGCTTTTTGCGTGATGTTTAGCTTCTCATGCTCAAGCACGAGCGCTTTGCCAATGACAATGCCAGGAGAGGCGCTTTTGCCTTTGATTTGCTTCATCATGCTTGAAAGCGATTGTTGACGAGATATGCCAATGTCTCAGCCGCCGTCACTTCATCTGGTCCAGTGGCAACAATGACAACTTCAGCATCTTTTGTGAGTCCCATGCTCATCAGCGACATGATGGATTTGGCATTTTTGCTAACACCATTGAATTTAATTTCAACGGTGGATTTAAACTCAGAGGCTTTTTTGGCAAATATACCAGCTGGTCTAGCGTGCATGCCTTCGTCATTTAAAATTTTAACTGTTTTTTCTGCGCTCATCGTTAATTTCCTTTTTATAGTTTCACTGAGAAAAGTTCGTCTTGAACTCCAATGGTTGCTTTGGCAATGCGTGTGAGAACTTGAATTTTATCCATATTGGTAATCAAAATGGGTGTGATGGTCGATTTTGCTTTTTGACGAACAATGTTGAGGTCAAATTCAAGGAGTTTGTCACCAGCTTTGACTTTGTCGCCTGGCTTAACGTGACTTTTGAATCCCTCACCATTCATTTTCACAGTGTCGACACCAATATGAATTAATATTTCAACACCGTTAGCAGCAAGCAGCCCGATGGCGTGGTTGGTGCGGAAAACCTGCACGACTTCGGCATCGACGGGGGATCTGACTATGCCGTCGGTGGGATCAATGGCAAAGCCATCGCCAACAAGTTTTTGAGCAAAAGTTTCATCAGGCACTTGGTCCAAATTTAAAACTTTGCCGGAGAGTGGCGCCTTAAAAATCATGTCTGGTGTGATTTTTGTTTTAGGTCCTGCGGCTATGATGCTTTTGATTTCTTCTTTGAGAAGGTCAGATTCTACACCAAAGATGACTTGGAAGTTGCCTGAGCCGGCGTCCAAAATGCCAGCAGCGCCCAAAGATTTTAAACGGTCTTTGTTCACTTGAGCTCCATTTTTTACTGTTGTGCGTAGACGTGTGATGCAGGCATCGAGGTGAACAATGTTGCCGGCACCTCCGAGAGCTTCCAAAACAGCTGTGGCTTTGTCGGAGGCTTCAACGCTCATGCTTTCTGTTTGCTCACCTAGTTCTTCGCGGCCAGGCGTTTTCAAGTTGAATGCTCCAATGGCCCAGTAGAAAACTCCAAAATAAAGAGCAGCAACAAGAGGGCCGACAATGAAAAATAATGAAACGCTATTTTTGGCATTGAACAAACCTAAGAAGAAATCAATCACAGAGGCTGAGAATGTATAGCCTTGTTGAATTTCAAAGGAGCTGGTGAGGAGTCCGGATAAAAAGGCCACGCCAACGTGAAAGACAAACAGTAATGGCGCAACAAATGTAAACGCAAACTCAATGGGTTCCGTGATGCCTGTAATGATGGAGGTGAGCGCTGCTGAAAGCATCACTCCGGCAATCATTTTTTTATTTTCTGTTTTGGCTCTCATGTACATGGCAAGTGCAGCAGCAGGTAAGCCAAACAACATGATGGGGAATTCTGAAGCCATAAAGCGTCCGGCAGTTGTGTCACCTGCAAAGTATCGTGCCGATTCTCCGCGAATGGTCTGACCTGCGGAAGTGACAAATTCACCAAATTCGTAGAGGAAAGGTGGGTAGTAAACGTGATGCAGACCAACGGGAATAAGTAATCGTTTTCCTGCAGCATAGAACGCAGGGCCAAGACTGGAATCCATGACATAAGCGCCAAAAGCACTGATTTGCATTTGAATGGGCGGCCAAACAAAAGCAAGCAAGATGCCTAAAAGAATAGAGGCACCTGTTGTCACAATGGGCACAAGTCTTTTGCCGGAGAAAAATCCAAGTACGGGATGCAAACGTGTTTGATAAAAACGCTGGTACATGGAAGCGGAAAGCAAACCAACAATGATGCCTCCAAAAACGCCAGTGTTGATGGCCATTTGAATGCCACGTTCTGCGCCAACAACTTTAATAACGTTGATTAATGTGAAGTAACCGACGGCAGATGCAAGTCCAGCAACACCCGCGCCTCCGGTAAAGCCAATGGCAACGCCTATGGAGAAGACCAGTGGAAGTTGTTCAAATATAGCCAGACCACCGCTAAATAAAATTTTTGAAATAGCATGAAGGAGTGGGGAAGTAATGGTTCCTGTGATGGTTTCCACAGAAGCGTTCTCAAGTACGCGGCCAAGAGCCACCATAAGGCCTGCTGCTGGCAATACGGAAACTGGAATCATGAGCGATTGTCCAATTTTTTGCAGTATGGCAAAAATCGATTTCTTAGGGGTTTGTTCGGTCATTGGTATGGGCTCCATTCTTTAAGAACAGTAGTTAAAAGTTGACCGGGTAGGTCTATACATTTTTTTGACGTTTTTCCAAGAAGAAATGCAATGAAATGGCTCTATTGTTGCTCTCCTTGTATATCTATTGCGCGCCGCATTGTTGTGTCGTTTTTTCTCTGCAAGATAATCTTCGCTCTGAGGGTGTTTTTCTTCATAAAGATTGGTTTTTTACCGATACTTGTTTAGGGCTATGCCATTTTATTTAAAGAGATTTTTTTTGTTCGGGCTGAGTTTTGTTCTGGCGCTGCAAGAGTTTCAAATTCACGCCAACGAAACTTGTAGCGATGCTTATGCACAGATTCGACGCGAACTAAGGTCTGATGTTTTGGACTTGGAAGCCCCAGCCGTAGAACAGGCGGTGGGCGAAGAAGTGACTCGTTTAGGTCAGTTGCTCAAAAATGATCCAACTCAAATCGAAGAGCTCGGTCCACGAGATGAAAAATTTCTTAATAAAATTTTTGGCAAGAGTTGTCTTTTTGCCTCGTACGCCAAGAACACCATTGCGTTTAGCACAGCAAAAACAGTCAGAACTTATTTGTACAAAAATGCGAGCATTGCGCTGCTGGGAACTGTCCTAAGTGATGTGTCTAGAATGAACAACGATGACTTTAGGCCTTCCTACGATTTGCTGGCGACCATTGTTGTTTTGCAGTTGATGAGTAACGAGGTGAGTTGTCGAAATCGTATGAGAGAAGAAGGGGCAGGCCAGGGTGGAAGCTCTCCTAATACAACTTACTGGCAGAAAGTCGAGCAGAGCACCCGCGCTTATTCTAAATTAGTGGTTCCAGGTGTTGGTGTTTACGTTGGTTTTGCTGTTGCTCAGGATAAATATTCAGGGCGTGAGCTGCGACCCGCTCATGAGTACGCGTCGACTGGATTGTATGTGATGGTCTGGGACGCGGGTATTTATGGAATGCATGCCTTGTTTTTAGATAAACTCTTTTTAAAGACAGTACCTCATCTACGGACCCAAATGGCCTCGGGAATTCAAAAAATACTTGTGAATGGAAAAGAGAAAATAGGCAATATGATGATTTTAGGGCTCAAGGGGAATGATGTTCCTGGGTTCTTGTTGGAAATGACGGGCTTGGTTTACTACCGAAAGGTCCGAGGGGATTTGTTTACCGAGGGTAAAAACAAATTTAATGAATATGGAAGCGAAACTGTCGATTTATTGGCAGATACTTTCTACAAAGCTTTTTACTCAAAAGAAATGCTGTCAGACCCCGTTCTTAAGGAAAAAGTCACTGAGCAGTTTAAAATTCCTCAGTCGGGAGTCTCGCCATGATGTTAAACGGGGGTCAAAATTTTGTTCTTAGCGCTGTCGATTTGACGGGTTTTGGGTCGATTTCATGGCGACAGAACTGGCCAAAGTCACCTAAAATAAATGGTTGGGGAGATTCGCGCTTATGATTTTTAAGTATAGCTTGCGCGCAAGTGGTTCGTATTTTTATTCTTTGTTCTTGGTGCTTTTGTTTAGTGCGTTCGTTTCGCACGAAGTACAAGCCCTAGATAAAGACGATGAAATTATGGATTTTATTGCGGGCATTAAAGATAGCGACGTGAGCGCAAAAGATTTATCAGGATTAAAAGAAGAATTGGCTCCTTTGTTGCTTGATGCCAAAGACCCCAAAGTGAAGCGCAAGGAAAAAGAAGATCTCGAAGAACTTGTCAAAAAACTTCAACTTGAAGAGCGGTTTTACACTCAGCTAAAGGGAATTTCCGCGGCGTTTTCTTCCGATACTAAAGGTGAAAAAAATGTTGGTGCACTTGTGAGCGCAAAAAAACTTTTACAAGAGGCCAAAGACTTAGCTAATGGAACTAAAGATAAGCCTAATGAAAAAGTCATTCAAGTCAGTGGCAGTGAATTGAAAGCTTTTACTGGTGTGAATTCTGAGTTTTTTAAACTCAGCTTTAAAATAAAGAAAAATGAAAAAGGCGAAGCTTCCGTAGCGGACCTTGTGTGGTCTGTGGACTACAGCAAGCTTTCAGAGGCAGATAAAAAAGTTTGGACAGAAGAACAGGTTGCTGCAAGCCTTGAGCATCTCAATAACAAATACGCTAATGAAAGTTATTTGCTTGGCCAAACTGAAAAGTTAAACAATACGCTCATTCAAGAGAAACTTTATAAGAGTATTTTGGGCGGTTATTCATCAACCTTGGCTTCTTATGTGCAAGATCGTAAAAAAGAGGTCGATAGCAAAGACCCTTACTCAAAGCTGGCTCTTAAGCAAAAAGATTTAAAAGATTTGAAAATGACTCCTGAAGAGCGCAAGCGCAAGGGCTTGGTCGATGAGCATGATGAAAAACTAAAAGAAATGACCGCGAAATTCACAGTGCTTGAGTGGGTAAGAAACAATAAAGCCAAGGCTGTTAGTATTAGCAATAATTGCGAACTGCTTGTGAAGGCTGGCATAAAGTGGAGTGCTTACTCTTCAAAAATGCGTCAAGCCTGCTCTGAAAATGATACCGGTGAAGAAGAAGCTAAAGGGAAGACTCGTTCCTTAGCGGCCAAAGAAAAAGACGAGCATGAAGCTCGTGAAACTGATCGTACAAAACAAGACGCCGCGGAAGCTCAGCGCGAGCAAGCAATGGCTATGCAGCGTATGCAAATTGCCTCGGCTCAGTGTCAGGCGGCTCTGCAAAACGATCAAGTTCGTTCACAGCAAAAAGCAGTCGTTGCTCAAATCACTCCAATGTTGGATAAAGTGATTGGCTGGATCACAAATCAGTTAAAGCTCGTCAACGAGAAAGTCTACCCTTCGGAATTTTCAAAGCTTGACGCTAAATTCCCCAATCAAAGTTTGTACACAGTTGATATTGATGGCAAAGCAAAATTCATCATGGATGAGAGCTGGAACCAAAGCTGCCGTGAAGAGGCAGGACGCATCATTCGAGAATCGTCAGTAAGTCGCAGTCTTGATTCGCTAAAAGATTTGCGTCGCAAAATGGATGATATGCAATCGTTTATGATGAACCTCAATCGTAAATTAACTGCCGAAGGCTCTGCTGCCATGGATACAGCGGCACCTACGCTCAATTCCATGCCTCCTGGTGAAGCCCAAAGTGCTCTCTTGCAAAGTGTGCAACGTTTACAAGCGTTGTCGATGGACCCCAATGGTGCAGCCTTGGTTCCTTATCACCATAAAGCCTTATGTATGATTTCAGCTATTGATGATGAAATAGCGGCTATTTACAGCTCTCAACCGCAGCTTCGCAATGTTGGAAGTGGTGGTGGACGTGCGGCTTCTGGTGGTGGAGTGGGATCTGCTGGTGGGCGCATAAATTCAGGTGGCTCAGTGGGCGTGCCTGTGAACCCCGCAACAGGAAGAGGATACTAGGTAGGTTTAAACGATGAAAAAACGTTTGAATAACATGCGCTATCAAAGACCAAGTATGGGATTGGTTGCTATGAGCGTATTTGCTTATTCATTTTTTTATTCAACAGCGGCATGGTCATCAAGCGCTGCAAAGTTGTCTTCGACATTAGAACAGTATTACCAGTCCGCTCGTTCGTATTTGCGAGAGGCTGAAGTCAATGCGTCTGATTTGTCGCCAGCGGATAAAGCCCGAGTGAAGTCCTACTTTCAAGATACAGTTAGAATACAATATGGAAACGTTTTAAGTCAGTATAGTTTGTCGCTTAATCAAGCGCTTTCTACGTATAAGAAAAACATTCAATCCGCTATTGAATCTGTGTCCAATAAAGAGAAATTTGAAGCTTGCTATAAAACTGAATTTGGCTCCACGTTTCGTGCGGGTTGGAAATTAGATGTAGATAAGTTTAGTAAAAAATTTAGTGAGCTCTCGACAGTCATATCGGCGGCAAATCGTCGTGAAATGGAAGATCGAAGTGTGGATTGGGGACGTATTGAGGCAGATGTGATTTCTCCTGATTTTGCTTCAGCGGTGTCGACTTGCTGCTTAAGCAATGGTGGAAATGATAAATCTTGCCAAGTCGAACTCAACTTGCCTCGTTTACTTTCACCGCCGGATTTAACCAATCCTTTTGAAGAACTCAGCGGAAAAATGGATCAAGAAGATGTGCTTGCGCTCATGAAATCATCAGGCTTTATGTCAGATTACAAAAAAGCGCTCAATAAGAGCAGCATTGATGGGGATGATCACCTGTCCTCGTTGTTTTCTGATATTGACCGTGCTTGTGAAAATAAAAAACAAAAGAAAGCAAAAATATTTGAGACCTCCACTGTAGCCAACATGGCTCGAGTGTTTCGCTGTCAGGTGATGCCTTTTGTCACCACGATGTACTTGGATTCTGAATGGCAAAAACTCTCACTTGGTTTGGGCGCAGCTCCTATTCAGGGGAAAGATAAACGTGGTGAGGAGTGGAATGCCAATTGTGACCCAACGGAGCTTGCTTTGTGGGATTCTTTGCGTCCAAGTGACCCCAATGTTGTCATTCAAAAATGGGGCTTAGATAGAATTAGCAATCCTGTTTGGATCAACAATTTAAGAATGCTGGCGCCTGTGAATAGCAATGTGCCTTTTGTAACCTTGCCTAATGGAACGGTGCTGACTAGTTATGGGCCAATTAATTTAGGACCAAATACTCCCACGACATTGGCAGGTAACGGATTTGTTAACACAGGTGGTGGAACAACGGGTGGTTCAACGACAACCAGAGGTTCTGGAACATCGCGCTTTGCAGGAAGCACGCGTTCTCTAGCATCCATGACGGCATCATCGACAGGTCGAGGCTTGGCAGACTCCAGCGCGGCAAGATTGGGCATTCGTTCCTTAAGTGCAAACATCGCGGCGGGCAGAAGTGCGTCGCAGTCGGCTTCCGCACTGCGCTCAGGCGCTAGCTCAGTTCGAGGCTTGGCAACTTCTGTGGCTGCCACTGGACGAAATATGGGAGCTGCCGTTTTACGAAGCACTCGCTCAGCACAGGCTTCCAACGCTCGAGGACTCGTAGGTGGAATTTCAGCAGCTAGCGCAACAAGAACATCAACGGAAACTCTGCTTGGTAATGTGCAAGGTCGCGGTGGTGTTACGATTCCTCCTGCTACCGGTACTAGTTCGGGCATTGGCAATTTGGGTAATTTACAGCAGCAGATGTTGTACAATCAGCAAGAACAAGAAAGACGCCGTCGTGCACTTGAGGCGTATATGCGCACTCTTGATGCAGACACTAGTGCTGCAAAAACCAGGGCTAATGAAGCGCTCGATAAAATTCGAGAGATGATCAATCAGCGTGATAGCAAAGTGAATACCGTCATTAATGACATCATGAGAAAGCCTCCGTATAAGCAAGAAAAAATGGTTCGTCAGCTCCAGATGGAACTGCTGAATATGGATAAAGAGCTTGGTGCTTTGAAAAGGGAATATGACATTAACGCTGCTGCCGTTGCCGCGAAGGCTCGTCAAGCAGAGCTCATTGCGCAATTTGGCCCAGATGCACCCGGAGTGTTGAGTGGTGTTGGTGGCGCTCCCCGCAACAATTCCACGACGCCAAGTCGTTTTTTAAATCCAGAGCAAACATTTTTGGATCGTGTGCTTCCAAAATCGTTTTTAGATCAGCTGATAGCTAAGGCTTATGCCTCATCTGGACCTGGTCTTACGGGCACGCTGCTTGGAAAATTTAAAACGCAAAAAGCCTGGCTTGAGGGCTATGATCAATTCGTTGTGGATATGGAGAAGCGTTTGCAAGAAGACAGGCAGGCAGAGAAAGCCGCCAAAAAGAAGCTAGCAGAGGGCTTAGGTGCTCGTATGAATCTTCTGAAAGACCAGTGGGTTTCCTACAACACGGAGACTTTGGAGGTCATGCAAAGCTTTGCTGAGGCCATTCGTGAGGAATCTGAGGATTTAATGAAAAGCACCCGCGTCCCAGGAGCGCAGCCTAAGTTTACGGCGCAGGTTGGGGATGTGTTGGATAGTGCCGCAAAAGACGCAAAATCTGCCCTAGATGCCATTGAAGAAATCAGGCTTCAATACCGCGATGCATATCCAAAGTCGTATGAAGATAATGATGAAGTTTGGTGGGGGATAGCCGGGGAAGCTCTACTCAACTAAGATGTTGGGTGATGTTCCATTCAGAAGTTCAATTGGCCGATATTCAAGCGGCCGCTCAACGCATTCAAAATTACGTGAACTGCACGCCATTGCGTCGCTGGAATCATTTAGAGCGTCAGTTAAAATGGCCGTCTCCAATTTATTTAAAATTAGAAAATTTTCAAAGCACTGGCTCCTTTAAGGCCCGTGGTGCGGCTAACAAAATTCTCCGATTAATCGAGAAAGGACAAAAACCTTCTCGTATTGTTGCGGCTAGTGCTGGGAATCATGCTCAAGGTGTTGCCTATATGGCGGGACGATTGGGAATTCCCGCAACCATTGTCATGCCTGAAGGCGCACCACTAGTAAAATACGCCGCCACTCGCGACTATGGTGCCGATGTGATTCAGCATGGTTCTGTTTATGATGAAGCCTATAACCGGGCTCAAGAAGTTTTAAAATCAACACCAGGTTCTGTCTATGTGCATGCCTATGAAGATGTTGACGTGATTTGTGGTCAGGCAACCGCAGGTTTGGAGTCTTACGAGCAGCTCAAAGAAGCCGGCTGGAAGCCTTCTTCAGGACTGCAAGCCATCATTCCCATTGGTGGTGGTGGTTTAATTTGTGGTGTGGCAACGGCTTTGCGTTGTCATATTCCTGAAGTCAGCATTCATGGCGTGGTTTGTGATGCCGCCCCTGCTATGGCTTTGAGTCTAGAGTCAGGAAAAATTGTCCAATCTGCGGGCAAGGTGAGAACACTTGCTGAGGGTTTGGCTGTGAAGAAAGTGTCGGCTTTGACCTTTGATATGATTCGACAGTTCGCAGCCGAAATAGCCATTGTGCAAGATGATGATTTGGCTGTGGCCATTTCAACTCTGATGGAGCGTGGAAAAATTATTGTTGAGGGATCAGGTGCCGCTGGTGTTGCCGCAATGATGTCTCAAAAAATAAAGAAGCTTGATCCCAATAAACCAACGCTCATTATGATTTGCGGAGGCAATATTGATATGAATATTGTCTCGAATATTTTAGAGCGAAGCTTTAACAAAAATTACAGGTGGGTCTCATTGCCAGTTCGTGTAGACGATAGGCCTGGGCAGCTTGCTAAAATTGCTGCAGTCATTGGTGAGCATCGAGCCAATATCTTAGAAATTCGTCACGATCGGACAACATCAAATTGTCCGGTTGGAAAAACAGTCATTCACTTTCATCTTGAAACGCATGGAATTGAACACGTTCGAGCCATTCATTTGGCCTTAGAAACAATGGGAGCAGAGGTATTGAGTCATGAATAAGTTGTTTATGGTGTTATTGGTATTAACATTGGCTGGTGCAGGTGTGTTGTGGTGGCTCATTCAGGTGGTCCCGCAAGATTCAAAGACGACTGCTGGTGATTCTCATGCTAAGCCGGCTTTCGTTGCCAGTTCCAAGGGAGAGCATTCTAAGGATGACTCTCATGGGCATGACGATCATAAGGATGCAGAGTCAGCGACGGCTGCAGAAGACGTCAAAGCTGATGCTGATCATGATAAAATTACTGAAAAAGATAAAGCTAACGATTCCGATCCTCATGCTAGCGGCGCTGCTGATCATGCGGCGACCGATCATGCACAAGATGCAAAAGATTCCGCTAAAAAAGAAGAAACTGAACACCAGCATAAGGTCACTCCTGTGGCTCAGGCAAAATTAAAAATCTCAACAGAGCCCGATGCTGCAGAAGTCTTTATTGAAGGAAAATCATTAGGCAAAACGCCTTTGGAAATTCCACTTTTAAATGACAAAACTCAAAATGTGAAATTGCAGGCGGATGGCTATGAAGAATTTAATCGTTTAGCGCCTGAGGCTCCTGAGCAAGGCGATTTGGCATGGAAAATTCAGTTGAAATCAAAAAAGTTGGCAAATCTAGAAAAGAAAGTCGCTGAATTGAATACAAAAGAATCCGCAGCACATGAGGCGCCTCATGCCAAAGAGGAGTCTCATAAGCCAGTGAAAGAACACCAAGCAAAGGAACATTCTCCTCCTCCTGCTCCGACTCCTCCGCTGATGCAGGTTCATGCACAGCCTAAAGGGGAAGAGTCAGTTTCTGTTCCTGCGCAGTCAGGATACTTTATTCAGGTGAAATCCTTGTCTCGAGAGGAATTCCCCAGAAGCAAAGCCGATGAGGAATTAAAAAATATCAAAACAAGTCTTGGCTTAGGCAAAGCTCGTTTGTGTCTTGTGGATTTAGGAAAAAGGGGCCAGTGGATTCGTGTGCAGGCTGGCCCATGGGCAAGCAAGGATAGGGCTGAAGAAGAGTTGCGCTTAATGAAATCCAAATATGAAAGTGTTGATCCCGTTGTGAACGAAGCCTTTGTGACGAAATCGCCACAATGTAAAAATTTCTAAAAAAGAATAAAGGTAAACGATGCAAAATCAAAAAGAAGAACTTGTCTTTGTCGCTGCAAAACGCACTCCCTTTGGAGCCTTCGGAGGTTCTCTAAAAAAACACTCCGCAAACGATTTGGCTGTGGAATCTTCCAAGGCAGCTCTTAAACAATCAGGTCTTGCCGCAACAGATATTGACGCTGTTGTTTTTGGCAATGTCATTCAAACTTCAGCTGATGCTATTTATCTGGCCCGTCATGTGGGATTAAAAACTGGTATGCCCATTGACCGCCCAGCGCTCAACGTGAATCGCTTGTGCGGTTCAGGGTTTGAGGCTGCGATTCAAGCGGCTTATTACATTCGTCAAGAAGGTATGAATGCTGTACTTATTGGTGGCTCAGAGAGCATGACTCAAGCCCCATACGTGGTTCGTTCTGCGCGTTTTGGTCAGAAGATGGGAAATACTCCTTTTGAAGACATGCTCAGCGCTGGTCTCACAGATAGCTATGTGAATATGCCAATGGCCATCACAGCTGAGAACTTGGCTGTGAAATATAATATTTCAAGAACCGAAGTGGACACCTTTGCATTGCAAAGTCAGCAAAGAGCAAAGGACGCTTGGGAAAAAGGTGTTTACGCCGAAGAAGTTGAGGCTGGTAGTTTACCTCTTGCCAAAGATGAGCACTTTCGAGCGGATGCTAGTCTTGAGGGCCTCGCAAAATTAAAGCCAGTTTTCAAAGCTGATGGCGTTGTGACGGCTGGCAATGCCAGTGGCATTTGCGATGGCTCAGCATCGCTCATTTTGTGTAGCAAATCTTTCGCTCAAAAAAAGGGCGCAAAAATTCTTGGGACACTGAAATCTTGGGGGTTCGTAGGTTGCGATCCCGCCATTATGGGCATAGGTCCTGTGGCAGCAACTCACAAAGCCATCAAGCACTATGAAAAAGAGCATGGCAAAACAGTTTCTGTTCAAGATTTCCGTTTAGTGGAAGTGAACGAAGCCTTTGCTTCACAGTTTTTAGCAGTAGAAAAAGAACTGAAACTGAATCGTGAAAAAACAAATATTCATGGTGGTGCCATTGCACTAGGGCACCCACTCGCGGCATCTGGAGCAAGAATCACAGCTCATTTGCTCTATGCTTTAAAAGCTGCTGGTGGTGGTTTAGGTTTAGGAAGTGCCTGCATTGGCGGCGGCCAGGGCATATCCGTTATTGTGGAAGTGTAGATTATGTCAGTACGTGTACGTTTTTCTCCATCGCCTACTGGGCTGCTTCACGTTGGTGGTGCTCGCACAGCTATTTTTAATTATTTTTTTGCGCGCCATCACGGCGGCACGTTTATTTTGAGAATTGAAGATACGGATTTGGAGCGCTCCACTCCTGAAAACGAAAAAGAAATTATTGAGAGCATGGCCTGGCTTGGGTTGAAAGCCGATGAAGGCCCTTTTCATCAAACAAAGCGTTTCCCTCTTTATCAAGAATGGGCGCACAAATTGATCGACATGGGCAAGGCTTATAAATGTTACTGCTCTCCTGATGAGCTTGATGCCATGAGGGCAGAAGCAACGGCTAAGGGCGAAAAGCCCATGTATAACCGCAAATGTCGCGATTTGAAGGGGCCGGCGCCTAGTGATCGACCTTATTGCATACGATTTAAATCGCCATTGAGCGGGGACATTGTTGTTGAAGATGTCGTCAAGGGAACGGTTAAATTCGATGCCAAAGAATTTGATGACCTCATTATTTTAAGATCCAGTTTTGATGGCAAGGCTGCGCCAACCTACAACTTTTGTGTTGTTGTTGACGATGTTGACATGAAAATTACACATATCATTCGTGGCGACGACCATCTTTCGAACACTCCTAAGCAAATGCTCCTTGCTCAGGCTATGGGAGCAGCTTTACCAAAATATGCACATCTCCCCATGGTGCTAGGGCAAGATAAAACCAAACTCAGCAAGCGCCACGGCGCCGTTGCTGTGTCTCAGTACAAATGGGATGGGTATTTGCCAGAGGCCATGGTTAATGCGCTGGTGCGCTTGGGTTGGAGTCATGGCGACAAAGAACTTTACACGCATGATGAGCTTGTGAAGGATTTTGATTTGAGTGGTTGTGGCGATTCCGCATCTGTTTTTGATAAATCGCGACTAGACTTTATCAACGCTCATCATCTGAAACTTCGTTCAAAGTCAGATGTCATCTTGATGCTAAAAGAAGTGGTCAAAATGGATTTTTCACAAATTTTCTCAGGTGAAAAAGGGGATAAACTTTATAAAGCCATCACAGAGCGCGCTGTAAAACTCACCGATTATAAAACTCAGCTTGAGTGGTATTTTTCGGAAACACCTGTTCGCGATGCTCTTGTTGCTGCTGATGTTTTGTCGAAAGTGAATCGTGAGCACTTGAATCAGTTTGTTGCTTTGGTTTCTGCCATTCCAGATGCAGAATTTGTCGCAGAAAAATTTGCTCACACAGTTAAAGATCTCACAAAACAGCTTGGCATTAAAATGCCAGAGCTTGCTAAGCCTTTGCGAGTGCTTTTAACGGGTGGTCTTGCGGGACCTGACTTGGGACTCATTGCAGAAACTCTTGGCAAGGAAAAAACACTTCTTCGTCTTAAGGACATATAGAGTGTGAAGTGGGCTGTGCTTTTTAAGGCAATCACCAGCCTTCTGTTTGCCTTTTATTTTTCGTTAAGTTTTTCCGCTGACCATTGCACAATTGAATATGCTGATCTTTCAGCTCGAGAAAAAACACTAGCACTAAAAGCACAAAAAAAAGGGCTGCACTACGCCTTAGATCTTGATCCATCAACAGGCATTCAACGAAAGGGTCGCGAAGGCGCTTTCTATTATGTGGATGCTCGTCATTCTAAGATTAGCAGTGAGAAAATTTTGGAGCGAATTGAATCCTTAAGAATTCCTCCCGCATACAAAGAGGTTGTGATTTCGCCTGATTCTCGAGCGCATTTGCAAGCCAAGGCGTTGAGTGAAGAAGGAAAGTGGCAGTACTTTTATCATCCACTCTGGGCACAAGTTCGTGAAGAAGTGAAATTCGATAGACTTTACGATTTGATTGGCAAAATGCCCACAATTCGCAAAACCATTGCAGCGGATATGAAAAAAGCAACGAGCTCCTTTGAGGCTGTGGCTGCCTCTGCTATCCGAACAATTGAGAAAACTGGAATTCGTGCAGGCAACGAGGGTTCTGCTCTAGATAATGCCAGCTACGGAATCACCACACTCCAGAAAAAACATGTTGATGTTCGTGGTGAGCAAGTGCGACTTCAGTTCCTTGGCAAGTCTGGGGTGGAGCAGCTGCTAGAGTTTGAAGATTCTCAGGTGGCAAAGATTTTTAAAGCTCTCAAAAAATTAAAAGGCAAAGAGTTGTTTCAGTATGAGAATGAGACAAAGGCCTTACAAGACATCACCGATGACAATTTGAACGCTTATTTTAAAAGCGTGGCGGGTAAACAATTTTCCTTAAAAGATTTACGTACCATGCGGGCAACAAAATTGGTCATTGGCTTATTTCATAAATACATGAAGCATGAAGCCAGTGCTGAACTTATTGAAAAAGTGCTTGAACTTGGCGCAAAAGAGTTAGGGAACACTCCTGCTGTTTTAAAATCAAGCTATGTGGACCCTCGGGTCATTCAGCTTTTTGAAAAAGGAAAGTTTGAGGCCGCCTGGAAAGAGGCCATGAGCTTAAAGGCAAGGTCTTCTCGTTACGAGGGACTTGATACTGAGGAAGTTCTGCTTTTAGAGCTATAGATATTCATGACTTATCTCAAACCCTGACCTGAAAATCGCTTGCCTTCGCCCCCACCTTTAGGGCAGAGTGGGGCCATGACTAACTCCTTAAATCCACAAGACATTTCCGTTGATTTGGAATTCACCCCGAACCCCAATACGTTGAAGTATGTGACCAGCGTTGCGTTGTTGTTAACAGGAGCTGCAAATTTTCCATCACGTGCAACAGCTGAAGGCAAGTCAGATTTGGCCATTGCGCTTTATGATCTGGGAACAATTTCTGCCGTGATGGTTGGACGGAACTTTGTGACTGTAACGTTGGTGGATCAAGATTCCCTGACCGATCTTAATGAAAAAATTATTGATACCATTAAGAACTTTTTGATAGCTGGCAAGACACCCGTAAGGCTTGAGGCTTTAGAAAGTGCTACAGACACTAGTTCGTTATCTGAAGATGAACAAAAAATTGTTAAAATCCTCGACGAGGAAATTCGCCCGGCAGTTGCTATGGACGGTGGCGATATTGTGTTTGAAAAGTTTGAAGATGGTGTTGTCTATTTGCACATGAGAGGAAGTTGTTCTGGTTGCCCTTCCTCAACGGCAACTTTGAAAATGGGCATTGAGAATCGTTTAAAAGATGCTGTATCCGCAGTTCGTGAGGTTGTTTCAATTTAGTTATGTTCACGGGTATTGTTTTAGAATCTGCTGAGCTAGTCGGCTTGCAATTAGATGAGAAGAAACAGCAAGCGAGGTTCTCTCTTGCTGTAAAGGCCCCGCAATTTGCTTCTGTTAAAGTTGGTGATTCCATTGCTTGTGATGGAGTTTGTTTAACAGTCGTTAGTATTGAGGAACGGACAGCGCCGAGAGCAAAAATATTTTCTTTTGATGTCTCCCCTGAAACACTTCATCGCACAGCTTGGGCTCAGACCTTGAAACTTGGTTGCCGCATTCATGTGGAACCAGCGCTTGCCATGGGTGAGCGTTTTGGTGGGCATTGGGTTTCTGGCCATGTCGATGGTTTGGGGCAGGTGAAAGCGAGCCACGATGAAAATGAATTCCGTACCCTTGTCATTGAGGTTTGCGATAACAACCGACATCAAATTGCACCTTACTTAATTCCCAAGGGGTCCATTACGGTGAATGGTGTCAGCTTGACTGTGAACCGTATGATCGAAAATCAATCGGCCACTCAATTTGAATTGATGCTGATTCCTCATACGCTAACGCTAACAACATTGGGTGCTTTGAAAGCCGGAGACTTTGTTCATTTAGAGGCCGATATTTTAGGCAAGTACATCCATCGTTTTTCATCTTACCAGGCACTGATTGAAGGATCGCTGACATGAAACTCGCTTTTCCTAAGCTCCTTGAACATATCGCTCGTGGGCGTCTTGTGATTTTAACTGACGATGAAAAGCGTGAGAATGAGGGCGATTTTGTTTGTGCAGCAGGCTTGGTGACTCCCGAGATTGTGAATGTCATGATTAGCTGTGGACGTGGTTTGCTCTGCGTAGCTCTCGATCATCAGATTGTGGAGCGCTTGAAGTTAGCGCCAATGACGACTGACAATGAATCGCAAATGGGAACCAATTTTACAGTTTCTGTTGGAGCCAAGCATGGCATTAGCACGGGCATTTCAACTCGAGACAGAGCTCATACGATTTTGACTTTGGCGCACCCCAAAGCAACAAGAAATGATTTGTGTGTGCCAGGCCACATCTTTCCGCTAAAGGCACATTCTCAAGGCTTGCGTGGTAGGCAAGGGCACACCGAAGGTAGCGTTGAGTTGATGAGACTGGCGGGCCTTATGCCGGCAGCGGCCATTTGTGAGGTTTTGAATGCTGATGGGACGATGGCTCGTCTTCCTGAATTAGAAAAAATTTCCGATGAGCTGGAAATACCCATTGTGTCTATTGCCGAAGTCATGTCATTCATTTCACAAATGAATACAATGATGAGCACAGTGCGTGAGGCAAAAGCATGACATTGCATGAAGCAGCGGCCGTTGCCCAAAGAAAGCCAGACTCGGCGACAATGGACGATTTAAAACGTGTTGCGGCAAAATTAAAACGTGTCAGTGTGCTCAAAACGAGTTGGTACCCTGATGTTTTAGTTGGTCTAACCAATTCCGCCTGCCGTTATTTGGAATCTGTTGGTGTTGCTACGCAAAGTATTCACATTAAAACGGTACCTGGGAGTTTTGAGCTTCCTTTGGCCGCCCAAAAAGAATTTGAATCGGGTGCTGAAATTGTCGTGGCATTGGGATGCATCATTCGTGGCGACACGCCTCACTTTGATTATGTTTCAAGAGTGGCCATTGATGGCTTGATGCAGGTTCAGCTGAAATTTTCCAAACCCGTGGGGCTCGGAGTTTTGACGGTTGATCATTTGGAGCAAGCACTTGCGCGGCATGAAAAAGGTTCCGAAGCTGCACAAGCGGCTTTCTGGATGCACTTTAATGATTTAAAATGAAAACGGAAATAAGGAGTAATTGATCTTTGGCATCACGTCACAGGAGTCGCGAATTAGCGGTTCAACTTTGTTATCAGTTGGATTTAGATCCAAAGAGTTTTGAGAAGCCATCTGTATTTGAACGTTTTTGGCAGGAGCAAGCTCAAGCCAGTGACGACACTCGGGATTTCTTTGAATATGTCATGCGTGGCGTGGTTTCGAATCTCCCTCAAATTGATTCCGACATTAAGGAAACACTGGTCAACTGGCGCTTAAGTCGCATTGAAAAAGTAGATTTAGCTATTTTGCGTTGTGCGGTTTTTGAGCTTCTCTATGGGCACGAGGCCCCTGAAGTTGTTGTGATTGATGAGGCCATAGAAATTTCTAAACGTTTCGGAACAAAAGATTCACCCAGTTTCATCAATGGCGTTTTGGACACTTTACGAAAGAAAAAAGCAAAGAAGAAAACTGGATCGTGAAGCTTTTGATCATTCAACAATCAACTCAAGAGCAAGCTTTGTTTCGCATACAGATGGATCGTTTTTGTCATGGCCTTCTGGGTTTGGCAGCATTTCATTCCAAGCCAATTCAAAGCAAAGAGTATGCTTGGGTTTACCCAGCACTTGGTGAATTCCACTGTGTACTTGTTGTAGGTAGTGAAGCAAAACTTCCGTGGAAACAAATTGAGTCTCAGCTTTCTGATGTTAAAATGATTGCTTTGGCAGGCGACTTTTCATCTGCTGATGAAAAGAAAGCTCTGCAAATTTGTAAAAATACAAAAAAGTTTTCTGATGACCGCTTTAAGGATCTCTAGTCGTGGGTCGTTCAAAAAAAATATGGAATTCAAAATCTATACGCGAACTTGCTAGAAGCCGTTTTGATGAAGTCAAAGAGCAGCAGCAAAAAGAAGCGGAAGCTAACAAGGGTGCCTCAGGGAAGAGCCTTGCTGATTTTTTATTCGGTCCTCAGTCGAAATTTGCCCAAAATCAAATCGATCAAGAAACAGTAGAGGAACCCTTTAATCTGGATGCGGTTGTGTCTCAGGGGCCGGAAATCACAACCAGCACGCTTGGTGACCTGTCTGCACAGGACAAGGTGATTTTGATTGTTCCTGGAATGGTTGACGATATGGGTGAGGAGATTTCTTTGCTCTGCGAGACTTTGGGATTTGTTGTTGCTGAAACTGTGTTTTTGCCTCCAAGAAAACGCGTAGATTCAGCGACATTTGTCGGGAAAGGCCTAGCAGAGTCTTTAGTGGATAGGATTAAGTTTCATTCGTGCCGAGGGCTTGTTGTTGATGCGCCTTTGTCTCCTACTCAGGTGAAAAATTTAGAAAAACTAACGGGTATTGCAGTGACCGATCGTCATGGCGTGATCTTGGAAATTTTTAAGCATCATGCTCAAACTCGACTGGCAAAATTGCAAGTTGAAATTGCTCAGTTGAAATATTTGCAATCCAGGCTTTCTGGGCAGTGGATGGGACTTTCTCGACAGCGTGGCGCTAAGGGCGGTCTTGGTGGTCGAGGTCTTGGGGAATCCAGGTTGGAGTTGGATAGGCGTGTTGTCAAAGACCGCATTGCTAAGCTTAGTCATAAGCTTAAAGATGCGGAGAAAATATTTTCAGTGCAATCTGCAAGGCGTTCTATGCTTCCTCGAGTTGCGCTTGTCGGTTACACGAACGCTGGTAAATCGACATTGATGAGACGACTAACGAACGCAGATGTTCAAGTGGAGAACAAATTGTTTTCGACATTGGACACCACGGTTAGAGTCATGGTTCCTCCGACAAGTCCTAGAATTTTGGTCAGTGACACGGTTGGTTTTATTAAACATTTGCCGCACGATTTGGTTGCGTCTTTTAAGTCGACGCTTCAAGAAGCCATTGAAAGCCATTTAATTTTGCAAGTTGTTGATGTGTCTCATCCTCGTTGGATTGAGCAATTAGAAACCACCGAAGAGGTCTTGGAGGAAATTGGTTCAGGATCAGTTGAGAAAATTTTGGTTCTTAACAAAGAAGATCGTGTCTCAGCCATACGCCGACGTGGTATGCAAATTCAGATGATGAAACGAAGCTCTTACAAAGCCATCATATGGACTTCTGGTTTGACTGGGGCTGGAGTGGGGGCGCTTAAAGAAGCCATCATGGGGCAGTTCAAGGCGAAGTTACCTGACTGGCTTAAAAAACAAGATTTTAATCCTGAAGATACTGAGGATGGTGAGCATGAATAGCGTTGTTGAACCTACAATTTATGTCATGAGCGATGGCACTGGTGACACAGTTGAAAAAATTGTGAAAGCCTCACTCATTCAATTTCCAACAAAAAAAGCAAAAGTATTTCGATTCAAATCCATCCGCTCAAAAGAACAGGCAGAAGCCATTATTGAAGAAGCTTCTACAAGGCACGCTCTTGTGGTTCACACTATTGTGTTAGGTGAAGTGCGGGATGCTCTGCATTTGCGCGCCAAAGAACTCAAGGTGCAGGTTGTGGATTTGCTGTACCCCGTTTTGCAGCAATTCAGTCAGTTTCTTGGAGAATCGCCATCCATGAAGGCTGGTATTTTGCACCAAGTGAATGAAGAGTATTTCAAGCGTATTGAGGCCATCGAATTTACGGTGAAGCATGATGATGGTTTGAATGTTGAAAACCTTCAAAAGGCTGACATTATTTTAGTTGGTGTTTCTCGGACTTCAAAAACGCCGCTTTCTATTTATTTATCTCATCGTGGCTGGAAGGTTGCCAATTACCCCTTGGTGAAAGGAATTGAACCAGCGCCAATGTTGTTTGAAATTGATCAGTCCAAAATTATGGGACTGATGATTGATTCTGAGGCGCTTGCCAAAATTCGTCGTGAGCGCTTGGTACGTATGGGAAGAAATCCATCAGAAGACTACGCAAGCTTAACTCACATCCGCGAAGAGATTGAGTGGGCTAGAGAGCTCTACAGACGAAATAGGCGCTGGGCTGTTTTTGATGTTACCAACAAAGCGCTTGAAGAAATCGCTTCAGAAATTGAGCGACGTATTCAATCTAAAGTCACTTTCTAACGGTACGGCCTACCTTTTGCTGCGCAGTTCTGCGTTATAATTAACGCGTGTAAGACTGATGAAATTTTGGCTCGTTTGCATTCTCATGTCGCTTTAACATGAAGTCATATGAAGCAACTGATTTGCGTTCTAATGCTTTTGTTCACGATACATTCCAATGCCACAATGAGAGCCCCTAGTGAACAAGAATTGAAGACCTACTGTTATCCTGGATCGCCTATGTTGATGAGCGATTTGTGCGCAGGAATGTCTCATGCCGCTCTTCAGCCAAGTTATATGCCCATGAGTTATGAGCAATTTTTACAATCCTTTGGTTTCATGGGGAAGGTCGATGCTGGTGGTGGTGGATATCCAATTCCTCCTGTTGGGGGAGTTGTGAATCCTCCGTATTTGCCAAATACCTGGAGCTATATGCCGCCTATGGGAACTGTGAACGGGAGCATGGACCGATCCTTTAATAGCGGATTGGGTTATGAGGGTTCCATTCCTACGATGCCGTTAAAGCCCGCCCATCAGTAAATATTGCACGGCATTAAGTCAAAGACCCAACACTCTGATATTGCAGCACAATCCTTACATTGGGCGTATAATTTTTTAATGGCTGATACATCCAAAAAAAACACGACATCCCATAACCAAGATCAAGAAGAATATGTGAGCTCATTTTCAAAAGCGCTATTTAGCGGACACATCGATGAGCAAAAAATTTTTCCATATCCCTCGCCTCCTAAAGAGGATGTGGAAATGCTCTCCATGACTTTGGAAGCCATTGAAAAATTTGCAAAAGACAATATTGATTCCCATAAAATTGATGAACAAGGAAAAATTTCTGAGGAAGTTTTGCAAGGTCTAAAAGATCTTGGCTTGTTTGGAATGAATATTCCTCAAGAATATGGTGGTCTTGGTTTTTCAGCGACATCCTATGCTCGAGCCATTGAGTGCTTGGCGGGTATTGATGGTTCCGTTGCGGTCACTGTTGGCGCGCATCAGAGCATTGGTCTTAAAGGAATATTGCTTGCGGGAACCGAAGAGCAAAAGCGAAAGTATTTGCCCGAGTTAGCAACTGGAAAGCGCGTTGCTGCCTTTGCTCTAACAGAGCCGCTGTCTGGTTCTGATGCTCAGTCCATGAAAACGGAATTTAAAAAACTACCAAACGGAAACTATGTTTTGAATGGATCAAAACTCTGGATTACCAATGGCGGTTTTGCCGATGTCTTTGTAGTTTTTGCTAAAGGGAAAACAACTCGAAATGGTGTTGAGGCTGAGCGTGTTTCGGCATTCATCGTGGAGCGTAGCTACAAAGGTTTTTCAAATGGTCCTGAAGAAAAGAAAATGGGAATCAAGGGAAGCTCAACGGTTGCTTTATTTTTGGATAACGTTGAAGTGCCTAAAGAAAACCTTCTTGCTGAAGAGGGGCGTGGATTTAAGTTGGCCATGGAAATTTTGAACTCTGGCCGTATGGGATTAGCGGCAGGCTGTATTGGCTCTTCCAAAAAAATGCTCAAGGCTTCCATTCAGCATGCTAACGAAAGAAAACAATTCGGAAAGCCCATTGGTGAATATGGGATGATCAAGGAAAAAATCGCAAGAATGGTTCTTGAAATTTTTGTGATGGAGTCGATGGTATACATGAGTACGGCAATGGTGGACCGTCACGACCCAGATTATTCATTGGAGAGCGCCATATGCAAAGTGTATTGCTCGGAGGCTAATTGGCGAGTGATTAACGATGCCTTGCAAATCGCTGGTGGCACAGGATTTATGAAAGAGTATGCGTACGAGCAAACTCTTCGCGACTCCAGAATTAACCTTATTTTTGAAGGAACCAATGAGATTCTAAGGCTCTTCATTTCTCTTGCTGGCATGCAAGGTCCTGGAGAACACCTTAAAGAAGTCGCTAGTGCCATGAAGTCGCCTTTGAAAAGCTATGGACTCATTAGTGAATTTATTGGTGAGCGAATTGCCAAGAGTATGCCTCGAGGACTTGTTGGTGGGAATCAAATTCAAAAAGCGCACGCCTTGTTGAAAAATGAAGCGTCCATCATTGAAGAAGTCGTTGCTGATTTTGAAATGAACGTCACAAAATTGTTTTGGAAGCATGGGAAATCCATTGTTGAAAAGCAGTTTGCTCTTCGTCGAGTTGCCGACATTGCGCTTGAACTTTACGCCATGCTCTGTGTATTGAGTCGTGTTTCCAATGAAATTGAGAAAAAAGGCGCAGAGAAATCATTCATGGAAATTCACATTGCAAAGGTTTTTATTGAGCAAGCTCGTCGTCGTGCAAAATCGAACATCAAGTCGTTCGATAAGAACGTGGATGAGCCAATGAAGGAAATCGCATCAAAATCCTATGAAATTGGTGCTTATTTTACGGAAGGTGTGCTTAAGCACTAACGACTTGCTGAAAGTGAGAGGTTTTCTATGATTCATCCTCGACTTCGTGAAACGCAGATCTTAGCAACGTTTGCTGTATTTGCTTCGTCGCTTACGGCTCATGCGCAGACACACTCGCATTCGTCAGCACTTGAACACTATCAAGTAGAATCTCAGTACGGTCTTGAAGAGCCTGTTCTCAACCGTAAATACCAGAAGGCCATGAATTTGGAATTTACGGCGCATGGGGTGTATGCCCCTTTCTCTACGCTGGCTCAGTACTCAGGGATTGGTGGTTCGGTGATTTTCCACATCAATGAGAGACATTCCATTGAACCTCTTTGGTATTCTTCCACAAAGGGCGCATTGACTAGTTTTGTGAAAAAAGATGTTGCTGAAAAAACAGCGGCCTCTCCTAAAGAGATGGGCATTGAGTTGCCAAGAAGCATGTACGCGTTCAGTTATTTTTTCACTCCCTATTACGCAAAAATGCATGTTACAGAATACACGGTGACCCATTTTGATATGTATTTTGGTTTGGGGGCTGCTTTGGTGCAAAACCAAGAGACGTTTCCGGACAATAATTTTAATTCGACATTCACGGATCGTTGGGGGGCTGTGTTGACAGCCGGAACACGTGTTTTTATGAAGCCTCGTTTTGCCTTCAAAATGGAATTAAGAGATTTGATTTACAAATCAAAATCGTTTGGGAGTGTGAGCACGGATAACCATTTGCAGATGGCCGCAGGTCTTAGCGTATTTTTTAATTCACTTTGATTTAACTCACTTTAGAAATAAAAAAACCCTGGATAGCCTGTACGGTTACCCAGGTTTTTTTTTATTTTATATGCTTAGTTTTGTTCGAAGTACTCAGCTGCTTCTTGTTCAAAGGTCATTGGGCTCAAATCAGTGCTGAGGTTTTTAATTTTATCGCCAGCCTTGATTTGCTCCCAGTATGTCATGCCAGCTCTTGCGCCTTTGCTGTCGAACTTCTGCACAACCAACGTTTTCTTGATGAGTGTGTTGCGAAGTTCTGTGACAACAGTTGCTTCTGGTGTGAACTCTGGAGTGGTTGGACACCCAGCATCATAGTTCTCTTCTGGTGTGCCATTGACTCGAGTCATCTTTGTGAAGAGTAATCCGCGAAGGCCCTTCACTTTTTCAAATTTGTAGGTGAAAGGAATTACGCAAAGTGCTTCAGCTGTAGCATGACCTTGCGAACCTTTGCCGTCTTTAAAGCTAAGTTTTGCGTAGACGTCTTCGCTGACTGCTTTTTTGCGTCCTTGAGCATCTTTTTGGGAGGTTTGTTTGTAAACCCCTTCAATAGGACTTCTCGCAAGGATGGAAACGTTGTCTCCTGCGCTCGCCATAAGTGGCAAGCAAAGAGTTGATAAAAGGGTGACTTTGACAAGTTGCTTATTCATCATGATCTATAGTTTTGACTCAAAATGCAAAGAAAGCAAGTCAACGACTCCCAGGGCTATGAAAAAGTTGCTAAATCCTGTAGGAATAGTAGGCCTTATGTTCAATTCACTTCAAAAACGATTTAGCCAAGCGTTGTCGAAAGTTCGTGGATTATCACGAATTTCCGAGAAGGAAGTTGACGCTGTCTTGGCCGAAGTGCGTACAGGTTTATTGGAAGCGGATGTTCATTTTCGTGTCGCTAAAGACTTCCTGGCTCGCGTTAAAGAGCGTTGTTTGCGAGAAGAGGTCATTCAATCCCTTAGTCCAGAAACACAAATCGTCAAAGTTTTGTCGGATGAGTTGACCCAGATTTTAGGTGGCGTGAATCGTGAGTTGAATTTTGCCGTGAAGCCTCCTGCCGTGGTGCTGATGTGTGGATTGCAGGGTGCGGGTAAAACAACGACAACCGTAAAGCTTGCACTTTTACTGAAATCACAATTTAAGAAAAATCCGGCTGTTGTTAGCGTTGACGTTTCCAGGCCAGCGGCGATCACTCAATTGCAGCAGTTGGCACTTCGCCATGACATTGCGTTCATTGAAAGTCAGGGCAACGAGAAGCCTTTAGATATCGCTAAGCGCGCCATGAAATCTGCGCAAGAAACCAACGTCGATGTCTTGCTTGTGGACACTGCTGGTCGTTTACAAATCGATGCCGACTTGATGGGTGAGTTGTCTGCGCTGAAAACATTTTTGCAGCCATCGGAAATTTTGTTGGTGCTTGATAGCATGATTGGGCAACAGGCCGTTGAAGTCGCCGAAGGTTTTGACAAAGATATTGGTATTACGGGTTCCATTTTATCAAAGCTTGATGGGGACACCCGTGGTGGTGCGGCACTTTCCTTGGTGGCCGTTACGGGCAAGCCCATTAAATTTATTGGAACCGGTGAACGGGCCACAGATTTAGAGCCATTTTTCCCAGATCGCATGTCCTCACGCCTCTTGGACATGGGGGATTTGCTGAGCCTTGTGGAAAAAGCTCAGCGCGTAATTAGCCATGAAGATGCCGAAAAAGCCGCAGACAAACTGCGCTCAAACGATTTTTCTTTGGAAGACTTTCGTGACCAACTCCGAATGATTTCTAAGATGGGTCCCATTGGCGGCATATTGAAGATGCTTCCAGGCCTAGGCTCATTATCTGAATCTTTGGATAATGATGCCGCAGAAAAAGAGCTTAAGAGGGTGAATGCCATTTTGGATTCTATGACCACCCTAGAGCGCCGAAGCCCAGATATCCTTAATGGTGGAAGGCGTTCACGTATCGCTAAAGGCTCAGGAACTCAGGTTTCTGATGTGAATCAGCTCATTAAGCGCTTTTCTGAAGCGCGTAAAATGATGAAACAAATGGGCAAAATGGCTGGTCTCTTCCGAGGTGCTGGTGGGGCAGGTGCCCCAGGTAATGCAGGCTCGGCTAGCCTACCAACGGGAGGGGTGAACATGCCTCCTGGATTGTTCGGAAAGCGCCCAAGCAAAGGCTTTGGACGAAAGTTCTAAATTCCACTTGATTTGCCCTCACACTCAGGGCATACATAACCTCTCGTTTTAGGAGGATTTTTTAATGGTAATTATTCGTTTAGCTCGTTTTGGCCGCAAGAATGACCCTGTTTACAAGATCATGGTCGCTGAAAAAGGAGCCAAAGTCACTGGCCGTCATTTGGATAAGCTTGGATTTTTCAAGCCAGGTGCGCCTCCGCAATTTCAATTCAACGTTGAACGCTACAGCTTTTGGATTTCCAAAGGCGCTCAGCCAACAACAACTTTGAAATCTGTACTTCGTAAGAACAAAGTTGATTTGACGGCTACGCCTGCAGCTACTGCTAGTGCGCCAGCTGCTGCGAAAGCTCCTGCGGCTAAAGCTGCAAAAGCTGCTGCTCCAGCTGCTGCGAAAAAATCAGCTCCTAAGAAAAAATAATTCGTGTAAATGAGTTTTATACCCCTGGCCAAGCTACTAAGACCTCACGGTCTAGCGAAGTCGGGGGTTTTGTCATTTAAGGCCGAGCTCTTCAGTCCTGGCGGTTTGGCTCTACAAAATCAAAATCAAATTTTTATTTTCCGTTCTGATACAAAAAAATATCAAGCTTATAATTTGAGTGGCCTACCTGAACCCTTGGGGGCTAAGTGGGGCGAGAATCGTTTTGTTATTTTACGTTTTCCTGAAGATCATTCTCCTGCTCAGGGGTCTGATGTCTTTATTAAGCGCGAAAGCTTTCCTGCAATAGACGACAAAAAAGAAGTTTATATTTGCGATCTTGTAGGACTTCCTGTGATTGACGAAAAAAACGAATCTGTAGCAAAAATTCTTGGCTACACGGAATTAGGCTCCACGCCAGGTACAGCAACTCGTCCACGCCCTATGAACTTGCGTTTACAGCTGTTTTCGAGCGGCGAGGAAATTGAAGTTCCCATGGATTGGGTGAATTGGGCCCCTTGGCACGCGGGTGATCGAAAAACGTTAAGCATCCCTGATGTTTCAACATGGCTCCATATCGATCAAGCCGATGATGGCGCGAAAGATGATGATGTTGAGTGATGTCGGATAAATCTCATGCAAACTCAGTTATTGATGTGCTTAGTGTTTTCCCAGACGTTGTGCGCACTGTTTTGGATTCTTCTATTTTGCGTAGAGCTCAAAGCTCAGGCTTAATCACACTTGAAAATTCAGATCTTCGTCAATTTGCTGGTGATCACAAATACCGTGCTGTTGATGACAATCCTTTTGGTGGCAAGCAGGGCATGTTGTTTAGGGCTGAGGTTTTGGATTTAGCCATGCAAGCGCAGCTCGAAAAAGTAGCAGGCCAGCGTGAAAATTTAATGGTGCTCTACACCAGTCCTCGTGGTCTGCGTTGGGAGCAGCCTGCAGCTGAACGATTGTCCAGATGGGTCTTGGAAAGGCCAGGCAGGCGATTGGTGGTTGCGGCTGGTCGCTATGAAGGCGTTGATGAGCGTTTTGTTGAGCAATGGGTAGATATGGAAGTGAGTCTTGGCGATTTTATCCTCAGTGGGGGGGAACTGGCGGCTCTTTCTGTTGTCGATTCTGTGGTTCGTTTATTGCCTGGGGCGCTTGGACATGCCGATTCCGCTCGTGAGGATAGTTTTACGACGGGGTTGCTGGAATACCCGCAATACACCAAACCTCGTGAGTTTAAGGGGCAGGGCGTGCCAGAAGAGCTTTATTCGGGTAACCACAAAAAAATTGCCCAATGGCAGCTTCGCCAGAGCCTGCTTTATACCTTTGCGTTTAGGCCGGACCTTATAGAGATGCATAATGGTGAGGGTTTGCCGGACTGGGCAACAGAGTTATTGCGTCATTTAAAACAAAGACTTGACCATCGTTCATGAAGTGACTAGATACGTCACGTTATGGCGAGCCAAAAGAAAGAAAAAACCGTTAAAAAAACTCAACTTCCTCGTTTGGAAACATTTTCCAATCTCAAGCTTCATGCTGGGCTTCCTCAGTTTAAAGCTGGCGATAAAATTATTGTGAAAACAATCATTAAAGAGGGCGACAAAGAACGTATTCAAGCTTTTGAAGGCGTTTGTATTGCTCGTGATGGTCGCGGCATTAATGAAACTTTTACCGTGCGTAAAATTTCATTTGGTGTAGGCGTTGAGCGTATTTTCCCTCTGCACTCCCCAATGATTTCTGGAGTTGAAGTGTTGATGGAAGGTTTTGTTCGTCGTGCGAAACTTTACTACATGCGTGAACTTTCTGGTAAGAAAGCTCGTATTCAAGATAAGCGTTTGAAACTTGCTGCTGCTATGGGAGCAACTGTTGGCGACCTTCCACCAGCTGGTGGAACCGCTGGCGCTTAGTCCCTTAGGTCGTGCTTAAAAAGCGAACGATCGGACATTCACTAAGTCCTATTCAAGAACTCGAAGAGCTCAAAAACAGCTCTTCGAGTTTTTTTTCGTCTAAAAAAAATCAATACGTGATTGGTCTTGATGAGGTTGGTCGAGGTTGCCTTTCCGGCCCTGTTGTTGTGGCTGGTTTTTGCTACCCAAGTGATGGTGTCTGGTCAGCCCTTGAGCCCACGTCTCGTGTGACGGACTCAAAAAAGCTGTCTTTAAAAGTTCGTGAAGATTCTCAAGCTTACTTGCGTTCTTTGAGCGCAGCGGGTGCACGTTTTGAAATCGTGGAAATTGCTCCTGAAAAAATTGATGAAGTGAATATTTTACAAGCCACATTTCTGGGAATGGAAAAAGTTTTGCGGGCCCTGCTAGAATCGTTTAGTCCCCAGGAGCGTCAGCAGAGTCAGTACTGGGTGCGCATTGACGGCAATGCCAGTCCTAAAAGTTTTTTAAAACTATCAGAGCAGTACAAAATTGAAACGTTGGTTAAAGGTGACTCCAAAAGTTTTGCCATTGCGGCGGCGTCTATTCTGGCAAAATCATATAGGGATTCGCTAATGAAAACGCTTCATTTGGAGCATCCTCATTATCTGTGGGAGAAAAATGTAGGGTATCCCACCGAAGATCACCGCAAGGCAATTTTAGAACATGGCCTTACGAAGTGGCACAGAAAAAGTTTTTGCGAAAACTTCTTAGCTTAGTTGAGTTTGGTTAAGGGCAATGTGGCTGAAGTGGTATTGTCTGTGTAACTTATCAATAGCAGATGTAATAAGTATGAGAATTTAGTTGTTGAGGATTTCGTTGAATGCCATGTACGGACCTTTTATACCCAAGACTCTGGCAAGATTCGACATGGATTGGGCTTTGGGGCCTACAGGGAGAAGGTGTTGGAGGTACGTGTTGCTAAAAACGAGATGCGTCATTCCATATTTGTTTCTCAGTTCTGCTATTTTTTTGGTAATGGGTGCTTCTATATTATTCTCGTAAATCAAAGATTTCCCATGAACGACTTTAAAACTAAATACGATAAGCCCACCTTTGCCGAGGATGGGGTCTAGTTCACCGACCAATGTTCGACTTAACTGGCCAGTCCAACGATAGCGCACATAATCTGCATCAACAGCTTTTTTGAAATCTTTTTCATTGTTAGCCATGATGAAATATTTGTTTTTATATACAGATCCTGTGCCTATAAACCCTTGAGCGAATACTGAAGCTGAAGAAAAAAAAGAGAGTAATAAAAAAAGGCATTTCATGTGATTATTCCCCTTGAGAGGTGTAAATCAATATTAAATAATATCCTTGTCAAGCTTGTTGGTGCTGGCTTGTGTGAGAAGCTAATGGCACGGATTATAGCAACGCTTTTGAAAAATACACTAGCGAAAAACCTGCAAAGCAGACTCCACAAGCTCTATCCAAGCTGTTCCGAAAACGTCCTTTGAGTAAAGGGTCTAGGCATTTAATGAATAGATATTTTGTCGCATAAACGCAGCTTAAAAATGAAAAAACAAATCCAATAACAGCAGGCGTGCCTTGAGTGTTTAGAATCGTTACAAATTGACTTAGCCCTACAGTGGACCAAAACAAATACGGATTCGGGTTGAGGATTTGAATAAAAAACGAATCTTTTAACGGCGTTAATTGATTTGCAATCACTTCATCGAGTTGATTTGTCTTTTTAATTGTCATTAGACGAAATGAAATGCGAGCTAAATTTAGTCTTGCCAATAAGTACAATAAAGGAATCAGCTTAGAGAACATGGTTCTTTTCCTCTTAGCAATAAAGAACTATTCACATTTTTGACAGGTTTTGGAAAAAATTGTTTCTTGTTATATATGATTAAAAATTTAAAATGAATAGGGGCATCATCATGCTGTTTTTGTGTTGTGAAATTGTTCCCCAAACAGCAAACCTAATTTCCTATTTCTTATGGGCTGCCCTACACTTTAATCCATGTTTTATCTTTTACCCCAGGAAGTCTGACATTCATTCCAAATATTGCACGAGGATGTTTAAAACAATCTTTTGGGTCTTTTTCACTAAGCCAAGAACACTTGATGTCGTTTCTGACAAAAAAAGCATTGGTGCATATGGAATTGGTGCCGACAAAGAAATATCCCTTGTCTCTTGCAAGCTTTATAAATGCTTGCAGCGAAGCTCCAGCATAGTCAGATCCGTATTGGGTATACTCAGCTACAAATTGAGGAGAGTATGGAATCGTGACGGATTCTACTGGTCCCCAAAGATGGTTGATTTCAAGAACTACAACTCTTGGGGAACATGCGCTAATTTCTTTCCAAAGCCAATAGTCAACACCATCAACGTCTATAGATAGTAAATCAATTTCACCTTCAAAGTTGTTTTCACTTATAATTGCATTGATATTTTCTTTAGTAATCCATTTTTGTATTAGTTTTGGTGGCCAGATTTTAGAGTCTGGATGAGTCGAATAAAACTTTTTTGCTACCTCTATATTTTTTAAATCCCCATCAATCATTAAAGCGTTCCATCTGTGATGCAAAACTAAATTCGCTACATTGCATTCTATGCCATCTCCACAACAGATTTCGATACATTTTTTATTCGAAGTACCGATAAGGGCAAAAATAAACAGCAAAATTCCGTCTTCATCGTGTTGGGAGTTCACTCTAAATCCGGTGTCTTCGATTAATATCCGTGGACTGCCAGATGCAAAAGCATGGCGATAATGAAGAGAAAGATTTTTTTGAATAATGGATAGGGAAGGTGCTAGCAATGCTTTGCTATTGCCAATAAAAAGGTTTTGAAATTTGCGAAGCACTTTCGCCAGTATTTTTTTATACATTTACCTTGATGATATCTTCAAATTCGAGCTTGGCCCATGTGTGCCGAAATTTTGACCAAAATTTAAAGTCGTTTGATGGATTTGTGAAAGCGTGTACTTCCGTTTTTCCGCTTTCTTGGTGAAGTCTTGCCTTCGTCTCAATGCAGTTTCAAAATCTAAGAACACAATTTTTCCATGTGTTTGTTTTATCCGCACACCATGAACACCATTTCTTCTGATTTGCAGCTTTAAATATAGAGATTTTTCCTAAATCGGATAGCAAGAGACACACAAGGCATTGGTACAGTTTTAGCATGGGCAAAACCGTGACTAAAAATAAAATGGCAATTGGTCTTGCAGGTGAGCTGTTTGCTCATGAATGGTTAGCAAGCAGGAAGTTTCACATCATAAAATCCAATTTAAAGATTGCCCACCCTTTACAGACAAAGAGGGCAATTCAGATAGACCTTTTGGCATATTCTCAGTCAAAAAATTGTTATTATTGCGTGGAGGTAAAGACCCATCAGGCTTGGCAAGGGCCATTGCTTTCGCCAACTCAGCGCCAACGTTTGTATTTGGCTAGGCAGGTTTTGGCGACGAGCCCCCAATTTAAAGGATCACGAATTGTGGTGACACTTCTTTGGATTGATCCTGTTTCAAAGGTAGTCGAATTTATTGAAAATCCCTGATACTTTATACAGTATATGCGCGCAAAAATTTTTAGGACTTCGTTTCTTCTTATATTTGCCATGAGTATTCTGGGTTTTGCGCCAAGAGCACACGCCATTAATTTTAAACCAATCATGGTGGCAACGACCTATGGTGTGCTTGCGGGGACCCTTACAGGGGTAGGATCGCTAGCGTTTTATGAAACTCCTTCTGATAATTTAAGAAATGTGGCCATAGGGGCCAGCACAGGTTTGTACCTTGGTGTTTTAATTGGTTTGTATGCGACCTATTTGGCTCCTGCTTTTCAAGGCGGGGGGTCGAAGTCTGATCCGGATAATCCTATCAATTTAAAGAGCCAATGGGAGCTTAGTCCTTTGCTTGATTTGGCAAAGTTTGAGCGGCCCCGTGCTGGGATACAATTTAAATTCTAGTTATTTCAATAACTTATGAGTTATTTTAATTTTTTTTTACATTCCATTAACCTAAAACACCGCAGCAATTGTCTATTGGGGTGTAGAGGTACGTCGCGAGGGGTCTCACAACTGAGGCGAGGTTTCAATGGATGAAAAAACCTTGGTTGGAGCCGTACAGTCAGGTGACCGTTCGGCCTTCGACCTGCTCGTCAGACTTCACTACAGATCGGTCTATGGACTGGCTTTTCGGTTCATGAACGATCACGGAGGAGCAGACGAAGTGGTACAGGAAACTTTTATAAAAGCGTTTCACGCCATCGGAAGTTTCCGAGGTGAGAGCTCGTTTAAAAGTTGGGTTCTTCGTATTGCCTCCAACACGGCAAAGAATGCGCTACGCTCTAGAAATCGCCACGAAGCTGTAGATTTGGAAAATGTGCAAATCCCGCAAACGCACAGGGACTTTACACGAATGGAAGATTTACAGACTTCGGGATTGCTGAAGCTGGCCATTGAGAAGCTCTCCACAAAGCAAAAACAGGCTTTGGAGTTGCGAATTTTTGAAAATTTAAGCTTCAAGGAGATTGCAGAAATTATGGAGTGCCCATTTGATACGGCGAAAGCAAACTTTCGTCACGCTTTGCTGAACTTGAAAAAAATTCTCGATACCTACGAGGGTGGAAAAGGTATTGAAGAGATGAAACTGGCTTTTGAGTCAGTATCGGAGGATGATTTATGACGAACGCTAATGACCCTAAAAAATATTTGAAAGATCTCGCGCTCTCTTCTTCGGAAGAGCAGTCCTTGTCCGCAGTTGTGTCGAAAATTACATCGGAGCCAGAATCAGTGTTTCGTGTAGAGCCACCAGCAGGCTATGAAGCGCTATTGCTTGCAAAGCTAAGTCGTGAGCTTCCTGAAATGAAAGTTGTTGCTAGTGCCAAAACTCGCGCTCAGCAGACAAGTGGATCCTTTAGCTTTTTTAAATCGCCACAGCTGGCATGGATTTTCTCTGGCACATTTGCATTAGTTTTAGTTCTTGTGAGCATGAATCAAGGCTCAGTACGCAATGAAATGGCTCAGCAACAGGGCAATACTCTGGATCAGTCTGACGTACTGGCTCGCACAGTTGCCGCTGAAAATGGAGGACAAGCCGCTGAAACGTGGATTGCTCTGGCGGGTGGCTCTTCTCGTAGGGGTGTTGACGCTGCTACACAGGGAATGAGCGATCAAGAGCTAGATCAGGTGTTCCAGCAGGTTGCCGCAGAACTTAGTAAAAAACTTTGACTGGTGGCATTTCAGAAGCTTCTCGGATAAAAATAATATATGCATTTTGCAAAACTCAGTTTGCTAGCATTAGTGTTTTTTGTAAGCTTCACGGGAGTTGCGCAAACACCGCAGCCTTCGTCTCCACAAGCGGCCAATTCCTCGCAGCATTCAGAGTCCAAGGTTCGAGAGCGACTCAATCAAATTTTTTATTGGCAAATCTCAGATGAGTTAAAGCTATCGACAAAACAAGAAAAAGAACTGATTGCTATAGTTGAAGACATTCAAAATCAGCGCGCTCAATTCATGGCAACTCGCGATCAAACCATTGAGAGCTTGCGGAAGCTTGGTCGTGCCCCTTCAAACAAAGAAGCAGAAAAGGCCTTGAAGGCCTACAATAAAGCAGTTGAATCTCTGGCAGGTCTTGACGCTCAAGAGTCAAAACGCCTCTCAAAGGTCTTGAATACTGAGCTTTTGGTGAGGTTTTACGTGATTCGTGAAGACGTCATAGCTAAGGTTAAAGAAGCTCTTGAGAAAAGGGCTAGCAAGAACTAACTCTTAGCCTTATGGGCAGTTCGCAACCAGAACTCACATCGAAGGCTTGGGAGCGTTCTATTCAAGAGCGCATCTTGGATATCAAAAAACGTCGTGGCTCAAGTTTGATGATTTTAGGTCATCACTATCAACGTCATGGCATTGTGGAAATTGCGGATAAAATTGGAGACTCTTTTGGTTTGGCTAAAGCAGCTGCCGAAGCCAAGGATGTGAAAGACATTGTTTTTTGTGGCGTGCGTTTTATGGCCGAGTCTGCGGCTATTTTGTGTCGCGATGATCAGCGCGTGTTTCATCCAGAGCCAGAGGCGGGTTGCCCTATGGCTGACATGGCTCCGATGGATTCAGTGGAGTTGGCATGGAAGACGTTGCATCAACGTCAAGACTTCCAAAATCGAAAAATGCTTCCTGTGACCTACATGAATTCACATGCGCCATTAAAATCTTTTACAGGACAAAATGGTGGGTTGGTTTGCACGTCTAGTAATGCCCGAAAATCGTTGGAATGGGCGTGGGCTAAAGCGGATACGATTTTATTTTTTCCCGATCAGCATCTGGGACGTAATACGGCCAAAGCTATGGGAGTTAAAGATCATGAAATGGCGGTTTGGTATCCGTCAAAGGCAGATGGTGGAATTGCAAGTCTTGATGGCATTAAATTGATTTTGTGGAATGGACACTGTCCAGTTCATATGAAATTTTCAGCACGTGATGTGCTTTTTGTTCGTAAACATTTTCCGCAAGCAAAAGTGATTGTTCATCCTGAGTGTCCACAAGAAGTTGTGGATTTGGCTGATGCCTCGGGCAGCACGGAATTTATATTAAAATATGTGAGTGCTCTTCCTGCGGGAACTCAAGTTTTTATTGCCACTGAAATTCATCAAGTCGAAAGACTTAAACTTCAAAACCCAAAGCTAAAAGTTGAGTTCTTAACTCGCTCTCTTTGTCCAACGATGTACATGGTCGATTTGGAGAAAGTTTTAAGAACATTGGAAAATATTGAAACTGAAGATCCTGTCCCTATGCCAGAGGCTATGAAAGCCCCTGCGCGTTTGGCATTGGAAAGAATGTTGGCTCTGCCGTGAGGTTATCATAAATTATGAATTTGCTGGAATTGGCTCGTCGAGCGCTTGCTGAAGACCGTGTTGCCATGGATGTTACTACGGGTTTGCTTGAGTCTTATCTGCGACAGCTTCAAGCCTCTCAGTCTTTTCACTCTGAAAAAACGGATTTGGTTTCTTTTCGTGTCATAGCAAAGGAAGATGGTGTATTTGCGGGTCAAGACTGGGTCACAGTACTCTCTCAGTTGTCTGAGCTTGGTGTATCGCAGGTCATGCAAGACGGTCGTGGGATTAAAAAAGGGGATGTTGTTGTCCAAGGACAGGCGCCTTGGCAAAACGTTTTGAGTGTGGAGCGTACGCTTCTCAATGAATTACAGCATTTGTGTGGTGTTGCCACACTGACAAAAAAATATGTGACAGCAGTCGAGTCTCATTGGTCGCATTTTGGTTTTACTGGACAAGCGGCGCCTGGAATTTACCACACTAGAAAAACTTTGCCTTTGCATCGAGAATTAGAAGTTTCTGCTGTTTTAGCTGGTGGTGGCAAACGTCATCGAATGAATTTGGCTGAACGATTTTTGGCCAAAGACAATCACAAGGATCAGCTAAAAGCGTATGGCGTTGCGTATGAAGATTGGGCAAGGTTTGTTTTGGAATCAACACAAGCGCAAGAGGCGTTATTTGAGGCTGATACTCCCGATGAGGCCATCAAATTGGCTCAAGTCGGTGTTCGTCATTTATTGTTAGATAATTTTACTCCTGACGAAATTCGCCGAACTCTTTTGTCGATTCCTCCACAAGTGGAAATTGAAATTTCTGGTGGATTGAACCTGCAAACCATTACAGATTACGTGTTTCCTGGCGTGCATCGTTTGAGTATTGGTGCACTCACTCATAGCGTAAAAGCATTGGATCTATCTCTTGAGTGGTCATCAAGTCATTTAGAGTTGATTGGCTGATGCAAGATCGTATTCAGGCCGATGTTTTAGTTGTTGGTTCTGGTATCGCAGGGGCAGTATGCGCTTTGAGACTTGCCGAACTAGGTCATGAGGTTTTGCTCATTTCAAATCATGAAACAGCAACGGGCTGGGCTCAGGGAGGCATTGTCTACCAAGGCTTGCACGATCCTCAAGCGCTCTTTGAAGATATTTGGAAAGCAGGTTGTGGTCTTTCCTATAGGCCTGCTGTTGAAAAAGTGGTTCAAGAAGGCCCAAAACTTGTTCAGCAGTGGCTTCTTAATAAGCTAAAAGTTCCTTTTGATAGACACGCACCTGAACAGTTGGATTTATGCTTAGAAGCTGCTCACTCTGAAAAAAGAATTTTGCATGTGAAAGACCAAACCGGTCGCGCCATTCAAGAGTGTTTGGATAAGGCACTAAACAATTCAAAGCAAATTACCCGTTTGCAAGGAACGTTGGTGGATTTGTTGCTCACGCATATTCACGATGAGCGTGCGGAGAAAACATTTGAGTCAGCACAGGTTGCAGGAGCCTATGTTTGGTCCCCCAAAGAACAAAAAGTAAAAACCATAGTTGCTAAAGCTGTTGTGTTGGCAACAGGAGGTTTTTCTCAGCTTTATTGGCATTCAACGGGCCCCTCCGGAAATCGTGGTGATGGCATTTCTGCAGCTCACAGGGCTGGTGCTAGGACCATGGGGCTTGAGTATGTCCAATTTCATCCGACAGCTTTGTATCTTGAGGGTGAGCGTCGTTATCTTTTAACAGAAGCCTTGCGTGGAGCTGGTGCTAAAATTTTAAATTTGTCTCAAAAACCTTTTTTAGATGAGCTGGCTCCTCGCGATGTCGTAGCTCGTGGCATACATGAAGAAATGCTAAGCCATGGTGCGACTCATGTGTGGTTAGATTTAAGAGCAGTTGCTGACTTGGCTAGTCGCTTCCCACACATTGTAAAACTTTTGAATGAAAAGGGGATCGATCCTTTCTCGCAACTCATTCCCATCGTTCCGGCAGCTCATTACACAATGGGTGGTGTGTGGACGAACTTGAAGGCTGAAACAAGTTTGCCTGGCTTGTACGCCGCAGGTGAGGTGGCGTGCACAGGTCTGCATGGTGCAAATCGTTTGGCATCCACATCACTTTTGGAAGCTTTGGTGTTTGGTGTGGCAGCTGCTGAAAATGCGTCGATTTTTTCTTCGCATAATAAAATTGAATTTCAACCAAAGATTTGGCGTTATGAGGAATCCCCTGTAGATCCTGCTCTTTTGCAGCAAGATTGGCTACTGCTCAAACAAACGATGTGGAATTATATTGGGCTTGTGCGCACGGAAAAGCGCTTAAAGAGGGCTGAGCGTTTGCTTGTTGAGCTTCGAACGGAAATAGAAAGTTTTTATAAAAAAAGTTTCTTAAGTGATGAGTTGTTAGGGCTTCGTCACGGAGTTTTAGTTGCGACACTTGTCTTGTACGCCGCACTTCGAAATCGGGAATCTGTTGGCAGTCACTACTTGCGCAAAGATGACGAGTCTCATTGAATCGGTTCAGGGAAATCATTTAAGGAAGCGTCTTGTCTTCCGAATTGAAGTTTCTCAAGTAGCACGATTGCCATTAAGGCTAAAAAAGTGAAAAGCGTAATTCCAATTTTTTTAGCCATATTATTCTTTAGATTCTAGGCTAATGATGGCGGCGTTAAGAATTGCAAGTGCAATTTTTAAGTTTTGTTCTGTATAGTCATCCCCAAGTAAATGACGGACATTACTGAGAATATATTTTTCATTGAGGCTTTGTCCGCTTTGTTTTTGTTCGACAATATATTTTGCAACGTGCTGTAATTGATTTACAAGTTTTGCAAACAATACGTGTTGTTCTTCGTCATTTCTTGCGCTTTTAAACTCAATTGTAGAAGCAAGTTGGTTATAGGTAATATCGTTACTCGGCAGCTTAGTTCTTTCAACAATACGAGCAGTTTTTTCAATTTGTTTATATTCACTCTTTGCTTGCTTCTCTAATTCAAGACTTTCGCCTAACAGCGTCGCTCCACCCATACCAATAGAAAGCATGGGTATGGCTAGTTTTAGCCCATCTTTTCCTGGTGAATTTTGGTTTATACTTAGAACAACCAGGCCGGTTCCAACAAGAAGGGTAGCGGGGCCTGCATCTGCTTTTGTGCGGAGATTAAGTTGGTTGGCTAGAGTACTATTTGCTAATAGCACGAATATAATAAACGATATGTGTAGTTGTTTCATAATTCCCCTCATCATTCTCTTGTCCAAAGGTTTGGGTCATTTGGGGATTGACGTAAGGTTCCCCTTTTTCCGCTGATTGCGCCACCACCACCAGGAGCTTCGCGCATCATCGGATTCCAGCTTGGAGCTGAGTTGCTCTTTCTTGTTGCAGGAGTAGAAGAATCAAATTTAATTAACGAACGACTACTGTAGGCTTGGTGAAAATAATAGGTCAGTTGCCCGTTTATATGTTGATGACTTCCCTGATGGTGCCCGCCATGTTCATTTCTTATTGGCGATCGAACCATGTCGGAATCTCCCATGCGAAATCCACGAATGGCTCTTTCATAAGCAAGCTCATCTTCTTCATCCTCTTCCATTGTTGGAAATCGTCTATGAGCCGTCATTTCACAATGGCTGGGATTCGTTTTAAATGCACTGTCTTCTTTGCAACGACGAATGACTTCCTGCAAGCCAACTTCAGTGTTGCGAGCTCTGACGGTGTAGGTTCTACGATGTTCTTGGTTGCCGTACTTCACAAGTGATGATGCCGTGAAAACGTATAATGGAGCTTGAGCAACAACATTTCTGCACTCCACGTTAGCTACACAAAGACAATGAGTAATTTTGGCACACTCAATGTTGTGTGAGCAGTGGCCGCCACCGACGCAAGCATTAACGAGATACTGAATGGCGCGAGGCGTGTGAGTGAATGAGGAATTACTTCTATCCATGACTTCTAAAATTTCACTAGAATCTTTTGTTTTATAAATAAAAAAGTGGCCATCGCTTTGAGTGGTGCAAATCATGCCGTCATATTGAGGTGGTGTGGGAATCACAACTGGAGGTGGGTTGGGCACATTGTTATGGCAGCGTGGTTTTATGATTGGTGTCCCATCACCACTAAGCCCCGGATTAAAATTTGGTTGGCCTTGATGACAAGGTGGCTGGTTGTGCTGTGCTGCTGAGTGATTTGAATGGTGATGTGGAGAATCAGCAAGGGCTGCAAAAAATGGGTTTAGTGTGAAGAAAGCTGCAGCAATGAAAGTTAAGACGCTCTTTGATGGGAGAATATTCATATGGCGCACCGTAGCATTTTGAGTTTATAGACAGCTATTGGATAGCAATATGATTTTATATCTATATGAATTTAATGTATTATTTTGCGTAACGAAAAGGTGCTTGAGTTACTGAGAGGTTCTTACCGGCCACTGAAAGAAAAATCCAAACTCATGCGCGTATTGTTGAGTGATCAGTCCAAACCCTGGATATTTTTTTCCTTCAATAGAAAAGTTTTTACCAAAACGCGTGCCCCATGAATTTTTTATGTAATAAACGCCTTTATAGGTGTTGGTTTGCCACTCAATTTTTCCGCTTAGTAAATTTCGTACGCGCGATTTGCTTTGAACAATTCTTTCATCATCGTAGCCAACAATGAGTACGGAGTGATCGCGTGGTCTTTTAACTCTAGAGTATTCTCTGTCTAGGGAGTGAAGCGCAGGATATGATATGACTCCTAAGTTGAGTTGTTCTTGGCTCCAATCAATTCCAAATTCTGCAGCTCTTGGGTGATTCATTGCTCCATAATAAATAGGAAAATCTAAAATGACAGGAAGCCCTTGGTCCAATTTATTTTTAATCTGACTTTGATGTTCAATAAGAATGGATTCGCCATTAGTTTGCAAATATTTTTCTTTAAATTGATTGAGTAAAATATTTTGAAAACTTAGTTTTTTTTGAAACTCTTGAGCGCTAAGCATGCCAATGCGAAGTGCGGTCTCAATTAAATCGTAAGATGAAATTCCGAGATTGCTTGTATTGAGGTGTTTACCTTCTTGTTCAATGACATGCAGTAACCACTCTTCAGATAAATCGACAGCTTTGGAATGATGTCCGTAATGTGAAATCATAAGAGACTCTAGTGCGCCAACGACAGAATACATGGAGCAAGTTGGCTTGCCTGTTTGATCTCTAACTTGTGTTTGAAACTCAAATAGTAAACTTTTTCCTTTATTCGTAGAGGAAGAGGTAGGGGCTGCTTTTCTTGGGTGAATAGCTGGAAGCTTTTCGAAATCTAGCTGTGTTTGCGAGTAGGAAATGGCTGTTAGGATTGAAAAATGAATGACCAGTGTCACTTTAAGCACCTTGTGTGTTCTGGTTTTCAGCATTGCTGCGCCAATAACTAAGTTCTCGATAATGTACAAGATAATAAATACTTCTGCTCACAATTGTGCTTTGGTTGTTTAAAGGTAAAGTTTTTTTTTGACCCTTAATGGCATTGGATATAGCCACCCACGTGTCCGTGGACTCAACAAACTAAATTAATTTAAGGGGTAAGAATCAATGAAAAAGTTTTTAAGTGTATCAACGTTAGTTTTCGCATTAAGCGCACAAGCAGCGCCTCTTCCTATGAAGAATGCTCAAAGCGTTTCATGGAATGAATTCCGTGATGCTTGCTTCAATCCTGCAAAATACAACAACCAAATTGCTCAAACTGATATCACCATCACCTGCACTGATGTTGTAAAAACATGGCGCCTTGATTCTCCTGGCATGGTTCAGCTGCCTACAGCTCGTGAAATTCAAGCTACGGTATCATCAAACAAATACAATGTTGAAAATTGTGTTGCCGATGTTGGTGTGAATCCAGTGGGTGTTGGTTGCCAACGTTTCAAGGAAGTCTTGGAAACATATCGCTTAGAAGCAAAAGTAACCTGCGATGACTTGAAAGAATGGAACCAAGAAGTCACACAATTCAGCTACTGCTTAGCTTTGGTGAACAAGGAAAAGGCTATGAATGTGGATTCTGTTTTTGTTCAAGACACTGGCGTGAAGCAAGATTTTTGCACATCCACCAGCAACAAGCCACAGAACACTCCAGCAGTTCTACCTAAGCCAACAGATTCTTTTAGCAGCAGACGCTAAGTCAGGACAAAGCCAGAATGCGTAGTCATTTGTTTTGCATAAGACAATTAGGAGCTAGGATAGCTTTTTGTTGTCTGCTGCTAAGTAATGGCTACGCTCTTTTTGCAAATTCATTGTATGTAGCATCCGAATTCGATGCACAACAAGAGTACGGTAAGCTTAGAGTTACAGAAGGTCGCTTTGTTTCTGAGTCCTCTTACAAGCCGTGGTCTGCTTGGTGGTTCCCACTTAAAAAAAGACAGCACGTTAATAGGCTGGATTCTGAAGCTTCACCACTGGAGCGATTTGATCAATTTGTTCGAAACACTTACCGCAAAGAGTGGTCCTCGGCGGCTGAGGAGCGACAGTCAATCAATCAACGCGAAGAGCGTGAGATGCTAAGCTCCTATGACGGGTATTGTGGCGGATGGGCGCTAGCCTCAATTTTATTGCCAGAACCCCAACAGCCTATAGTGCGAGGTGGAGTTACCTTTCGTGTTGTCGATCAAAAGGCTTTGCTTGCATTAGCCTATCAAGAGGTCGAGGGTTTAAGGCGTTTTGGTACGCGTTTTACGGATCCTGCCGACCATGACTACCAAGATGTTCATCCACAAGATTTTCATCGAGTCATGATTTCTGAATTATTTGAGAAAAAAATACCATTTATTATCGATCATGACCCCAGCTGGCCTGTGTGGCATGTGCCTGTTTGGAAAGCGCGCATAGATATTAAGTTGAGTGAAAATAAACAAGTTGTTCATGTGGAAGCTGTTCTTGAAACTGCCGATGCTAGAATTCCGCAAAACCATCCAGGTGAGATTCCCGACTATAAAGGTCTTTATAATATTACTCGTAAATACACATATGATCTCATGGGCGTGTGGCAAACAGATGGTTCTTTCCTTGTGCAGTCTGGTCGTTGGACAGGGAAATCAAGAAAAGATCATCCCGATTACATCATTACCCGGCCATCAAATGAGCATAGAATTAAACGCACGCCGCGAAACACTATGATCGTTCCTCAAATGATAGATCAGTTATTTTCAAGTTCCTACTAACTACTAAGGCGTTACTTCACGAATAGGAAGAGTTCTTTTTTCGGGGAAAGAGCCTCGAGAGTCTGGAAATGTCCCTCTGGAATCAGGGAAAGAGCCTCGAGAATCTGGTTTGTGTGACTTGTTAATTAATTTTACATAGTAAAAATCCAATAATTTCTTAGCTTCGTTGAATTCGACTTCGCTTAGGCTGTTGTAAAACAGCTCGCAATTTTGAAATTCGGTATAGTTTAGCTTTAGCCATATTTGGATTGGATTTAAATTGTTGTGCTCATGAAGAAAATTGCAGGCGACAGTTTTTTCATTGAATTTCAGTTGGCTTGCTTTGATTAGAACCGGTGAGAATTTTTCCTGGAACTTGGGAATTAATCTCATCATCCGTTGTGATTGCTCAGTGCTAAATTGATAAGAGTCGTTAATGCGGTTAACGAAATGCTGGTGGTATTGGTATACATGATGAAGGTTGATGGATGTCGCTGCTCCAGTGAGGATATCCGTAAACATCAAAGGGTGCGGATCTCGGTTTCCGTTATGTCTTAATTGTTCATAAATGGCATCAGAGTTTAAACCTGAGAAATCAAGTTCGGTTTTTTTGTATTTCGGTTCAGCCAACTGCAAGTTGTAAGTTGGTGCTTGATAAAACAGTCTTTCGTTGAGTTGCGCGTAAGGATTGATTTTGTACCAGTACAATTCCCATGCCTTATTTTCTCTAAGTGTTAATGTTTGCCAATTGGCTTGCATCTCGTAAAAGGCATCAAGCACGGCAATATTTTCATCAATATCTCCCTTAGCTCCTAGTACGAGCAGATCAAAGGGGAGTCTGTACCTCATTTGATAAGCATGATTCACTTCGTGAAAGAGGGATTGTGTGAGTTGTTCTTGGTCTAAAGAGGAAAGGAGTTGAATTTGGTCATCTTCAATTCTGTAAAGGCTATTCGAGTTGGCGTCACTAAGGGTTTGGTAGAGGTGAATCTTTTTTTGCTTATGCATGTTTTCAAAGGTGCTGTTCAGTAAGCTTTGCAGTCCATCTGCGTTTTGAAAACGCCCTTTGATTTTTGAAGAAGCATTACTCCAGGCCTCTTCTACTGAGGGCTGGGCTTGTGCTGATACAGAGGCTAGCATGACTAGCATTGAAAATGTTTTTTTCATTTCATCCAAACTCGGCCATTGGCATAGGAAAGTGCGCCATCGGGAAGAAGTTTTCTAACTTTTGAAAGTAGTGAGCGTAAATAATTGTCGTCTGAGTCTTTGCGATACTCGCGTCCAGAAACTCTGTGAAACAGTTCTTCGTTGCTAAGCGATTGGTGTTTGGCAAGCAAGCTAATGGTTGTTTTCATCAAGTCTTTGTCTCTGAGGCTATGCAGATCCCTTGGGTTGAAGGCCAAGATGAGGTCTTCTTCCGGAAGGTATGACCAATTTTCAAAGCGGTACACCTTTAGCTCAAAATCATGGTTGTTGATGGCTTTTAGGTCGGCATTGCACTGAGCGATGCAGTGTGTGTACTCGAGCCATTTTGCAAGCTCAAGACCTGATAGTAGCGAAGATACGGCTCCGTCAACTTGCTGTGTGTTCTTATAGAAATGATATTGGGCGCGTAAAACAGCATAAAGTCTGTCGAGGTAGGCGCCGTTGATGATTGTGGAGCCACGAAGGCTTGAGCGTAAAATGCCGAGTTCGTGCTGAGCTTCTCTGTGCTTGCCTAGTTCTGAATAAATTTTCACCAAAAAAGCTCTAACCTGAGATGCTGAAAGCGCGTGAGGGTAGAGCGTTGAAATATCTTTGGCTTCATTTAAAAAAACCAAAGCGCGGTCATGTCGCTCTTGCATGTGTTCTGCTTGAGCGAGCAATTGTAGAAAGGTCATTTGCGAGACCAGTGAGGCGTGATGTTTGTTTTCGAAAAACTTTTGACCAATTCTTGTTATGGCTACGAAATTTCTTTGCAGCTCATAAATTTTCATTTGAGCAATGGCCAATTCAAATCGTTCTGCTTCATTGCTAGGCACTAGCTTTTCTAGCTCAGTTTGAGCTGCCATTGAGTAACCCGTTGTGATTAAGTTTCGAACTTTCTCTAGAGTTGAGGAGAAGTTTTTTGAGGACTGAGACAAGGTGATGGTCGCAACGTCTGTACGGCCGCGAAAATCGCGCAGGAACATTGCCGCCACACTGTGATCGTCGAGTGTGGTTGTGGACGTTGGTTTGGAGCTGAGTTGTTTTTCTGCGTTCAAATTTTTTTCAATGCTCATAAGCAGCGCTAGTTATGCAGCAATTGTGCCAGGGGCTAAGTGCCTATAAGGTCAGATAAATAATTGGAAAAACGCCTATTTTTGTGCGTTTTTTAGTCAGGCTGCGCAAAACTTATACACGCTGAGGTGCTGATTTGCTTTTGCAGCCTAGCGGGTTTTGTTGTGATTGGCTGAGGATTTTTTTTGGAACTGGTATTGGAGACGAAACCCGGCACTGAACTCATTTTCTGAGTTTTTGTTTTTTTCGTGGGAACTAATGCGGATTTCTGGTCCTATGCTCCAATTTTTTGAAAATTTCCATATGTAGCCAATCCCCATTTGTTTTAAAGAACGATCAATCCACGTCCCTTCAATGATAACCTCTCCACGTGCTCCAAGCTTTTTAGCGGCACCAGCTGAAAATCCATAGCGAGCATCTTTGTAAATATTGGAGTTTTGAAAGCCTATACCCTCAATCCAAGTCGTCCAATCCCCATTGCTATATATGAGTCCTAAGCTAATTCTGTCTTCTGCCTTTGAGCGCGAGTCGTGTCCGTTTCCTTTGTGCAGAAAAGACAATTGCGTCTGAACATTATTTGCTATTGTTTTGCTAAATCGCACAGCTGCACCATCAACTTTTCCAAAAGAAAGGCTGGGGTCGCTTTCAAATATGGAAACTTCCAGTTTGTCTAAAAAATGAAAAATATTCTCTTCAAGAACCATCGTAATTCCTACGACCTGTTTTTGATCATCATTGGAGAGAGGTCTGAAGAGATTGTTGTCGGATATGGGCATCTTCTGTAAATCTTGCCCCCATGCCACTCGTTGCATGCCAATGATAAAGGCTATGGGTTTGTCGGCAATTTCACGAATTTCGATGTAGGCTTGCTCAAGCCACTCTTCAATTTCGCTATGTTCAACATCTGAGCGCCCATTTTTTCGTAATTGTTGAGTGATCTTAAACCCTATTGCACTTCGAAGGTGTTCGCTCCATTCTTGTTCTAGTTTAAGCTCCATCCTTCTTATTCCAATATTGTCTCGCCAGCTGGCTCCATCTCTCATCATTCTGCTTGCGGATACGTCTGTTTGAATTCGTCCAGAGTAGTGCATTTGGGGCATGTATTGCGTTGAGCTGGTTGCGCTTAATTGTAGTGAGTTTGTGGAAAAGCTTTCCTCTGTCTGAGCGGAGTTTTTATAAAATAAAACCCCAATACAGACTGCAATGCCTAGAGATTTAAAGGCTGTAAATGCCATGCGCGCGCATTGTAGCGGTAAGCATAATATGGGGGCAAGGCTATTGTTTTTTCTATTTCTAAATGGCGGAAATTAATGAAGGCATGAGATTGTGCGCAAGTAAATTTCAGTGGTCAATTCATTTCAGGTTAATTAAGCGCATGAAAGGACAAGTACAAAAACTAAGAAGAATTAAGCCTTACTAGTTCTTAGCAAATATATACGTCGATTTATTGGCACTGATAAAAACCTCTCTGGCAAACAACTTTTTTAGAGGGGACTAAAGTATGAATCGCAAATGGAACAATCAATCATCACCGAATAATCTGTATTCCATAAAAAGAGGGTACCGAGGTTTTGCAATCTTCGGATTGCTCGCTTCAGGAGCATGTACGGTATCCTTGGCTCACGCAGATAAGGTGATTGGTAGTGGAAAAAACCAACTTATCATTTCTACAAAGGAAGTGGGTGCCAATGAGGGTGAATCGAGGGTGCAGAAAAAATACGAGGCATTGTGGGCCACAGGCCGCCGTATAGATGGGGCCGATTCCGAACCTGCGCAAACGGCGCCACTGCCGCCAAGTCCAACTGACCCACCGACTGATGTTGGCGGAGGGAACCAGCCTCCAAACCCCGTACCGGCGCCAGATACGGGCAACAACGGAACGGGTTGGCCTGATGATGGTAGTGGAGGTGGGGGATGGCCAATTCCTTACCCTGAGCCAGGAGAAGGGCCCATTCAAAAGGCCACTCAAATGGTGATGCTGGGTCAGCGGGTTATTAACCTCATTAAACAGGGTAAGCCTGTGGTTGATGTGAAGGTGAATAATTGGTCAGTTGTGCCCGAGGGGGCTGAGACTATTAGGCAAGTGGTTAGCTGGAAGCGCCCAGTTTTTAAATATTATGAGACCGAAGTTAAAAACATGCTGGGCATGAAAATGGTGACGGTGAGATACCGCACGCAAATGCTTTATGGTGGGACCTACAAGGGTAAGGGAGCTTACTTGGCCCATGTGACGGCCATTCCAACTCTTGTTACGGCTGGGTATGGTTTTGATGCCAATGTAAAAATGAGCGCAAAAGAAATTTTGAATATGGGAACAGAGGAAGACCCTATTGCGGCTATTGGTTTTGATGTCACCTTGGAGATGGGCTCTACGATGGGAAAAATACACAGCTCGCAAAGTTACCTTGTTGACGGAAATGGCGGCATACAAAAAATAGAGTAAATATAGATATTTGCGAAAAACCCCTAAAGTTATTTCGCAGGGCACCGATAAACCTCCTGTAGTCTCTGAAACGTGGACTGAATGTAGCTTGTGTGAAGATTCAGAGAAGATGAAAAAAACACTAACCGTTTAGACTTGGGGCTGGGTCTATAAGTTAGGAGCCGGAAAAAGAAAAACCGGCAGGGGGAGTAGCCTATGTCACGTCTATTTTTATTGGGTCTCTTTGTTGCTAGCTGGGCTTTGACCGCATGCAGCCACTTCGATGCTGATCGTTCTACAGCGTCTGAGTCGCAAGAAATGAAGTTTCCAAAGCCTATCTCTCACGAATACTAGGATTTCAGATCTTAGTTTTCGAAAAGAGTATCTCAACAGAAGTCCAGTTGGCTTTCTTGTAAAGCTGGCTGGACTTTTGCATTTGTTCCCACAATAATCGGGGCGTGAGTTCATTACGACAAAGCCCAGAACAAACATCAGCAAAAATCGTGAAGCTTTGGAAGCAAGCCGTTGAGGCGCGCAAGAATTCCTATTCTCCGTATTCTCATTATGCGGTTGGGGCTGCCTTGTTGGCGAAATCCTCAAAAGTGTTTCGTGGCGCCAATGTAGAAAATGCAAGTTATGGTGGAGCTATTTGCGCCGAACGAACCGCCATTGTGAAGGCCATTTCTGAAGGCCAAAAAACATTTACAGACATTTGTGTGGTGATTGAAACCAGGGGGAGCATCATTCCTTGTGGTTTTTGCCTTCAAGTGATGTCTGAGTTTTTTAAGCCGGACACCAAAATCTGGGTGGGAACTCCCAAAAAGCTGAAGGGCTTTTATTATTTTAAAGATTTGCTCCCTGTTTCTTTTGGCCCCAAGGAATTGAAGGCTTAGGGGTTTAATTCAGACTTGACCTAAGCTTGTGAAAGTTTTAGCCATTGCCCAGAGAATTTGAATATTTTTATTGGTCGAGGGGGCAGAAGCAAAACACATGTCTGATAATGGAGTTTCCTTAAACGCCTGGAGTGTTAAAAAAAGTTCTGAACTATACGGAATTAATAGCTGGGGATCGAACTTCTTCTCCATCAATGAAAAAGGACATGTCATTGTTACCCCAACGGGTGATGCTTCAGAAGGCAACATTGACCTTCGAGAACTCGTTAGTGATCTTCAAAGCCGTGGCTTGCGCCCACCGTTGCTGATTCGTTTTTCTGACATTGTAGATGCGCGTATTAAAACTATTGCCACAGCTTTTCAAACTGCCATTGAATCGTCTCAGTATCGCGGTCAGTACCGTGGAGTATTCCCCATCAAAGTGAATCAACAGCGCTTTCTTGTAGAGGAAATTGTCAAATACGGGGCGAAATACAATATCGGCTTAGAGGCAGGTTCAAAGCCAGAGTTGCTTATTGCTCTTGCTGTTTTAGAGGGAACGGATTCCTTACTCATTGCCAATGGCTTCAAGGATATGGAGTTCATTGAAACGGCATTGCTCGCTCAAAAGCTTGGCCGTAAAACAATTATTGTTGTGGATCGTTTCTCTGAAATTGAAATGATCATTCAAGCATCTAAAAATCTGAACATCCGTCCGTGTCTTGGGTTTCGTGCAAAATTGGAATCCAAGGGTGCGGGCAAGTGGGTAGAAAGTAGCGGAGCAAAATCAAAATTCGGTTTGAATTCCGAAGAAATTGTCCGTGGGGTTGAGCGTTTAAAGCAAGAGGGAATGCTTTCTTGTCTTGAATTGCTGCACTTCCATATTGGCTCACAAATTACCGCACTTCGCGCTATTAAAGACTCCTTAATTGAAGCCAGCCGCATTTACGTGGAATTGGTTGGCATGGGTGCAGGGCTGAAGTACCTCGATGTCGGTGGTGGTCTTGGTGTTGATTACGATGGTTCGCAAACGAACTGGGAAAACTCTGTGAACTACACCATTCAAGAATATGCCAATGACGTCATTGGTGAAATCGCTGCGGCTTGTAATGAAAAGGGCATTGCTCATCCCAATATTGTGACCGAATCTGGGCGAGCTATGGTTGCTCACCACAGTGTTTTGATTTTTGATGTTGTTGGCAGCGGTGAAATTCGTGTTGCTGACATCCCTGCGGAAATTCAAAGCGAGACACAAGAAACTATCGCTGAACTTTTCAAATTGCATAAAAACTTGTCGCCTAAAACGCTCAATGAATCCATTCAAGACGCATTTCAGCTACGTGATGAAGGCATTACCCGCTTTAACTTGGGTTATTTGACTCTTCGTCAGAGGGCTATGTTGGAAACGTTGTTCCGTGCTTTTTGTACAAAGGCGCTTGAGGTTGCCGAGCAGGTTTCTCGTAAGCCTGAGGAAATCACAGTTCTCAGGCGTTATCTTTCTGATAACTATTATTGCAATTTTTCTATTTTCCAATCAGCTCCTGACACCTGGGCGGTTCAACAATTGTTCCCCATTATGCCAATTCACCGATTGGCCGAAAAGCCAACTCGCCGTGGAATCTTGCTCGACCTCACTTGTGATAGCGATGGCAAGATTGATCGATTCATTGACATTAAAGATGTCAAAGACGCACTTGAATTGCATTCCTTGCGTGACAGTGAAGATTACTACATTGGGATGTTCTTGATTGGCGCGTATCAAGAGATTCTTGGTGACTTCCATAATCTTTTTGGTGACACCGATGCTGTTCACGTTTCATTGACTCCCATGGGTTACAGCATCGACCACGTTGTTGAAGGTGACACTGTGACTGAGGTTCTTAGCTACGTTCAATACGAACGCCCAGCATTGATTCGTCAGTTCCGTACCGCTATTGAAAAGGCGCTGGTCAATAAGACCCTTAGTCTTGAAGAATCACGCTTGCTGATGCGCTATTATGATGATGGCTTGAACGGCTATACTTACTTAGATCAAACCTTGCCCGATTCTGATTTGACCCCGCTAGATGCTCTACGCAAAATTGGTCAAAGGCAGGCCGAAACCAATGGTAATGGGGTAAACGCACAAAATAGCAGCCAGCTTACAGAGCTATGACTTTGTGCTAAAATGGCTCAGCCGCTATGATTGAAGTTTTGCATAAAGATAAACGTTTTTCCCTCGAATCGCATCAGCCGTCTATGACGGGTCTGGATGTTGTTATTCAATTGAAGATTCCACGCATTGCCGTAGGCATTAAGATCAACAATCAAGTTCAAGATCTGCGTATGCCTATTGGTGATGTTCAGCAACTTGAGGTTGTTGATGCCGCATCAAAAGATGGTTTGGAAGTCCTCAGGCACAGTTGCGCTCATTTGCTCGCGCATGCCGTGAAAGAATTGCACCCAGAAGTTCAGGTGACCATTGGGCCCGTGATTGAGAATGGTTTTTTCTACGACTTCTCCAAAAAAGAAGGTTTTAAAATCGAGGAACTTGAGGTCATTGAAAAGCGCATGCGCGAGATTGCAGCGCGAAAGCTTCCTATCAAGAGGGAAGTGTGGTCCTCCTCAAAAGCTGTAGAATTTTTCAAATCCCAAGGTGAACATTACAAGTGCGAAATCATTCAAGACCTGGGTGAAAAAGAAGTGAGTGTCTATTCTCACGGAACTGAGTTTACGGATCTCTGCCGTGGTCCTCACGTGATGTCGATAGACCAAATCCCTGCCTTTAAATTAACCTCGGTTGCCGGTGCTTACTGGCGTGGTAACGAAAAAAATGAAATGCTGTCGCGAATTTATGGGACAGCGTTTGCCTCTGAAAAAGATCTCAAGGCTCATCTTGACGCCATTGAAGAAGCGAAAAAACGCGATCATCGTAAAATTGGTGTGGAGCTTGGTTTGTTCTCGTTTCACCCAGAAGCGCCCGCAGCGCCATTTTTTCATCCTCCGGGCGCCTTTGTTTACACAGAAATTCAAAAGTTTTTGCGTGAGTTGAATTTGGTGAATGGTTTTGAAGATGTTGTCTCTCCGTTGATTTTGAGTGAACAGCTTTGGAAAACATCAGGTCACTATGACAACTACCGCGAGAATATGTACTTTACGACAATTGATGAACACGGTTTCGCGGTGAAGCCCATGAACTGCCCAGGACATTGCTTGATTTATCATACTGGCAAACACTCTTATCGTGATTTACCGGTTCGCTACGCTGAGTTTGGTCGTGTGCATCGCCATGAACGAAGTGGTGTGACAGCGGGCCTTTTTCGCGTGCGCAGTTTTGTGCAAGATGATGCTCATATTTACTGCACAGAAGATCAAATCCAAGATGAAATTCTACGTGTCTTGGGAATGATTGACAAAGTTTACACAGCATTTGGTTTTGAATACCGGGTGGAGTTGTCCACGCGTCCTGAAAAACGTCAGGGTTCCGATGCACTATGGGATAAGGCTGAGGGGGCTCTTGAAGCTGCTCTTAAAAAAGCTGGTCGTAGTTATCAAATCAACCCAGGTGATGGGGCTTTCTATGGTCCTAAAATTGATTGTCATCTGAAAGACTCCATTGGTCGCTCTCACCAGTGTGGGACGATTCAGCTAGATTTTTCAATGCCTGGCCGTTTTGGCTTAGAATACGTTGGTTCCGACAACACAGCTCACATCCCAGTTATGGTTCACCGAGCCATTGTGGGTAGCCTTGAGCGTTTTATGGGGATTCTCATTGAACATTACGCTGGGAAGTTCCCTTTTTGGCTAGCGCCAACGCAAGTAGCTGTTTTAACGATTTCTGAAGAGGCAAAGGCCTTTGGTGATGAGCTGTTTGCCGTGCTTAAAGAGCGAAATATGCGCGTTGTTCTGGACGATAGCGCAGAAAAATTGGGTGCGAAGGTTCGGAAGTTTCAAAATCTGAAAGTTCCGTATATGATCGTCATCGGTGCAAGAGAAGCCGCAGAAAAGAAAGTCAGCATCCGTTTCCGTGATAACAGCCAAGAAAATGGTCTGTCGTTGGATGCTTTGTTTGAAAAATTCAAACAAGAAGCTAATCCTTATATGAGCCTTCGTTCATGAATTTTCCAATAGCAATGTATTTTAGTCTAACAATGTCGAGTTGCGTTTTGCCTCGACTATTTCCTAAAGGAGGAAAGTCCCATTAGTCAGATCAAAGAACTTCCTGTAAACCGTCAAATCCGTGTTGCCTATGTCCGAGTGATTGGCAAAGACGGCGAACAATTAGGAATCCTCGATACACGCAAAGCAATCGATCTTGCCCAAGGCCTGGGACTTGATCTTGTAGCCATGTCCATAACGTCTGATCCGCCAGTTTGTAGGATCATGGATTATGGTAAATACAAATATCAGCAGAAGAAAAAAGCTCAAGAAGCCAAGAAAAATCAGGTTATTGTTGAAGTTAAAGAAATTCAGCTCCGTCCTAAAACCGACCTTCATGATATTGATCATAAGGCCAAGAGCGTGATTGGGTTTTTGGAAGAGGGCGACAAAGCCAAAGTGTCTGTGTTTTTCCGCGGTCGTGAAATGGAACATGTGCACATGGGCTGGGATACGCTTCGTGAGTTTGCAGTAAAACTTAATGATAAAGCAATCTTAGAGACGCCTCCAAGACTTGAAGGCAAGCGTTTGTCTTGTATTTTTGCCCCAATTCCAAAGGGCAAAAAGATGAATCCAGGCCATTTAGTTGAAAGTATGCCTCGAACTCCGCCTCCTCGTAGGAACAGTGGAGCGCCATATGGTGGCGGTTATCATGCCCCCTCTCAGCAGCCTCAGGCACAGCCCGCAGCAGTTGCTCCGACGCAGTCCTCATCTGATGGCGCAGAAAAGGCATAAGATCTTAAAAATAAAGCTTGAAAGCTGCTCGTTAAAATGGCAGCTTTTAGCTCCCGTAATTCGTACAAATTAGGAGTTGATTTAAATGCCGAAATTTAAAACACATTCTGGTGCTAAGAAACGCTTAACTCGCACCGGAACAGGAAAATTAAAGCGCGGAAAAGTTGGCAAGCGCCACTTGAACTACGGTAAAGGCGCGCGTCGTTTACGTCGTCTCGGTACCGATGGTCTTGTATTTGCGGGTGAAGAACGCCGCTTGAATCGTTTGTTACCTCTCTAAGGAGTAAATATGGCTCGTGTAAAAACTGGTGTAAAACGTCGTCGTAGACATAAAAAAGTATTGAAGATGGCTGAAGGCTACAGAGCCTCGCACAGCCGTTCATTTTACAAAGCATATGAAGCTGTCACACGCGCATTGAAATATGCGTTCCGTGACCGCAAAGATAAAAAACGTGATTTTCGTGGTTTGTGGGTTCAGCGTATCAACGCTGCTGCTCGTAACCAAGACACCACGTACTCCAAGCTCATGGGTGGTTTAAAAACTAAAGCCATTGAGTTGGATCGTAAGGTTTTGGCCGATCTTGCTATGCACGATCCCAAAGCTTTTGAAGCTGTCGTTAAGGCCGCTTTAAACTAATTCGCAGTTGTTCTTTTTGATCCCAGAAAAGTGCCCTTTAAAAAAGAGGTCTTTTCTGGGATTTCTTTTTTCTCATAGTTATGTTTTGTTGGATGATCCGAATCTTTTAGAGGAGTTATCGCGTGTCTGCATCTGACAAACTAGTATCTGATTTGCAGCAACTTAAAGAGCAGCTTGTGGCTAAAATGCCAAGTGTTGAGAGTCTGGACTCTTTAGAAGAATTGCGTGTTTCTATATTGGGAAAAAAAGGTGCCTTAACCGAGGTGATGAAAAGTCTTGGTGCCTTGAGCGCTGACGAACGGCCAAAGGTTGGTCAAGTGGCCAATGAGGTTCGTGCTACAATCGGATCGTTGCTTGATGGATTAGAAAAAAAACTAAAATCCTCAGAAATAGAATCTCGTTTAAAAAAAGAAAAAATCGATATTACTCTTCCTGGTCGCAATATAAAAAAACTTCAACCACATCCTGTGCAAATGGTCCAAGATGAACTCGTTAGCATTTTGGAAAAATGTGGGTTTTTGGTTGAGATGGGGCCTGAAGTTGAACATGAATTTTATAATTTTGATGCTTTAAATTTTCCGCCCAATCACCCTGCTCGCGCCATGCAAGATACTTTTTTTGTGAAGGGTTCTGATCACGTTGTCATGAGGACTCACACCTCGCCTGTGCAGGTGCGAAGAATGTTGCAAACGCCTCCGCCAATTCGCATGTGCTGTCCTGGAAAAGTGTATCGTTCCGATTACGACGCCACTCATGTTCCTGTCTTCAATCAGATTGAAGGATTACTAGTTGATAAAAATGTGACCATGGCAGATTTAAAGGGAATTCTTTCCATCATGATGAAAGAATTTTTCCAAGCAGATTTAAAAGTTAGATTACGACCTTCCTTTTTCCCATTCACAGAACCTTCCGCAGAAATCGATATTCAATGTTGTTTTTGTGGCGGCAAGGGCTGCAAAACTTGCAAGAACAGTGGCTGGATTGAAATTGGTGGGTCAGGAATGGTGGACCCGGAAGTCTTTAAATCTGTCGGCTTGGACGCTGAAAAATGGCGTGGCTTTGCTTTTGGAATGGGTCTTGAGCGTATGGCTATGCTCAAATATGACATTAATGATTTACGAGTCTTTTTTGAATCTGATGCTCGTTTCATTTCTCAGTTTTCGAGGTGGCGTCAATGAAGATTTCCATGAAATGGATGGCGGATTTTTTCCCTCATTTGAATATTGAAAAAGATTTTGAACCGAAGCTCTCGATGTTGAGAGAAAAACTTCCTTTGTCTGGCATTGAAATTGGTTTCACAGGACGACTCGATAAAGGCTTGGAAAATGTCGTCGTAGCGCAAATTGATAGTTTTGCAAAACACCCAAATGCTGATCGACTCAATGTTTGTCAGGTTAAAACAGGTAACGGCGCTGAGGTATTGCAGATTGTCTGTGGTGCTAGCAATGTTCGCGCTGGGATGAAGGTGGCACTGGCAAAAGTTGGGGCAAATCTTCCGAACGGATTGTCCATTAAAAAAGGAAATATTCGCAACGTTGAATCCAACGGAATGCTTTGTTCAGAATCTGAATTAGGTTTTGCGGAGGAGTCCTCCGGTATTATTGATTTACCTGAGAGTTATCCGCTAGGAAGTCCGCTGGCTAAGGTCATGGGTTTGCAAGATGAAGTTTGGGAGGCAGAGTTGACTCCTGATCGTGCAGATTGCCTTTCTCATATGGGGCTGGCTCGTGAGTTTGGACGATTGCTGTCTACGAAACCAAAGCTACCAGAAATTGAGCAGCTAGGGTCTAAAGAATCACAAGACGTTGTTTTAATGAACGTTGAAGTTATCGCTAAAAAAGCATGTCCTCTATACACTGGATTGCTGTTAGATGGCGTAGATAATCGCCCAAGTCCTGATTGGTTAAAGCGTCGCTTGAAATCTATTGGGGCTAAGTCTCATTCAAGCGCTGTTGATGTGACTAATTTTGTTTTATTCGAAATTGGTCATCCGCTGCATGCTTTTGATGCGGACAAAATTGTTGGTTCAAGAATTATTGTTCGTTTTGCCAAAGACGGTGAGTCCCTACTTACGCTTGACGGAATTGAACGTAAATTGTCTTCAGAAGATTTGGTCATAGCCGATTTAGAGGGCCCAGTTGCCTTGGCTGGTGTTATGGGCGGTCTTAATAGCGCAGTAACGGAAAAAACAAAGCGTATTTTTCTAGAGTCGGCGGTGTTTGATCCCGCGGTGATTCGCGCAAGCTCCCAGAGACATAAAATTCATTCTGAAGCTTCGCATCGTTTTGAAAGAAGTGTGGATGCTCAAAATTGTTCCATTGCTGCTGGCCGCGCTTCACTGTTATTTAAGCAGCTCACTAACGCTCGTCGCAGAGGGGCTTATGTGCAAATTGTTTCTGATCGTGGCCAAAAAATGTTGGAGAAATATTTACTGCATTTAGATTTGCGCGTGTTTAAGGATGTGATTGGTCTTGACGCTAAAGCTGAAGAAATCGTAACTGCATTTGGTTTGGTAGATATTGAAGCTGAGTTGAAATCGCCAAACGTTTTAAAGGTGAAAGTCCCAACTCATCGCCATGATTTGAGTCGTGAAATTGATTTAATTGAAGAAGCGGCTAGGCTGCTTGGTTTTGAGCGTATTGGAACAAGGTATCCTGAGCAGATCCAGCGTTCGGAATCAAAGACGGGATCGGTTTACTGGGCGACTCGTCGAATTCGTAACCGTATGTTGGAAACTGGCCTTACCGAAATGCAGCCTTATACGTTTATCTCTGAATCACAAAAGGCGTTTTTAGGGTCTCGACCATGTGTTGAACTGGCGAATCCTTTGTCTGACGACTGGAAATATTTAAGACCTAATTTGTTTTTTGGTCAGCTTGGCATTTTGGCAAGGCATGCAGCACTGGGGCAGCTTCGTGGTGGTTTTTTTGAAACTGGATCAGTATTTGAAGTCGCCGATGCCTCTGAAGTTAGAGCTGCCGAGGCTGCTGAGACTATTCGATCCAGTGGGACCAAAGAGCATTTTCATGTTGCTTGGAGCATGTTGGGACCACGCTCATCTGATCACTGGTCAACTGACAAGGGTTCTGCTGACCGCAAGGCGCATGTCGATTTTTTTGATGCTAAAGGGATTTGTGAAAATTTGGTTGATGGACTTAGCGTGTTTGGTGGGCGATGGAAATCGTTGCAATACATCAGCCTAATGGAGTTGCCCGATAATCTTAAAGAGCAACTGAGCAATAATTCATGGGTTCCATTGAAGCTTTTGCATCCAGGTCGTTCAGCACTACTGACATTTCCTGGCGCTGGTGAAATGGCCATTGTTGGTTTTGTAGGTGAGCTTCATCCTTCTTATAAAAATGATTTGTTGAACTTGCCCGCGGCACTTCAGTTGGGTGTTTGTATTGGTGAAATCAACACGGGTATTGAGCTAACGCCAGAATCAAAACATTATAAGGCAGAAATTGCGATTAGCGCTGACATTCGAGGCAGTATTGGCATCAGCCGCAAATTGCCGCTAGTGCATAGAGATTTTGCTTTTGTTTTCGATACTGATGTGAAGGCAAGTGAGTTGATTCGAGCCGTTAAAAAAGCTGTGCCTGGCCCTGAGCTAATTGATGTGGAATACTTGGATTTGTACAAAATGTCAGAAGAGAAGAAATCACTGGCATTAAGGATGACTCTTCAGGGAGTTAACGACACTTTTGCAGAGGCTGATATTCAAAAGATCTGCGATGGTGTTCTAAAAGTTGTGAAAACTCAATTTAAGGGCGAATTGCGAAGCTAAAGATCCTGTGTTTTAATACGCAGTATGGCATTTTATCGCATTAAAGAAGCTGCAGATAAAGTTGGGGTTCTTCCCCATGTGTTACGTTTTTGGGAATCGCAGTTCCCAAGGCTTAAGCCACCGAAAACGACTCGCGGACAACGCCTCTATTCCGATGAAGACATTGAGAACTTTTTGCGTGTTAAGCATTTGCTTTATACGGAAGGCTATTCCATCTCTGGCGCGAAGAAAGTTTTAAAAGAAGATCGTGCAACAGAGAAGGTTGGAGTTATTGTAGAATCTGAGATTCTTCGAGAAATTCATACTGATCTTTCAGTCCTTCGTGATTTTGCCAAAGATTTTGCTTAAAAAATTAATTTTAACTCAGCTTAAAATAGGTTCACTTGGTTTTGGCGGCCCTTTGGCGACCATGGCGCTGATGCGCGATGAGCTTGTCGACAAGCATAAACTTGTGACATCTCAACGCTACTTAGAGGGCTTGGCCGTTGTGAAGCTGCTGCCTGGTCCTGTATCCACACTGCTTGCTGTTTTTTTAGGAATTGAAATTGCTGGATTTTGGGGTGGTTTGTTTTCAGCTTTGTGTTTTGTGCTTCCGGCTTTTTTGTTGATGCTTGTCTTGTCCTATTTGTCTTCAAGCCTTGAGCAGTTGCCAGATATACAACTTTATTTTCGAAGCATTTTAGATGTGCTTTCCTTTTCCGTATTGGCTGTCATTGTCCACACGTCATGGAAGTTGTTTTATGAGGCATGGTCAAAATCATACTTTGGACGCAAGCAATCTTTTTGGGTTGCATTATTTGCCTTAGTGGCTTTGTTTTTAGCGTGGCGCGATGTTTTGGAGCCAGTGATTTTAATTTTCTCTGCATTCATGGGGTGGGTTGTTTCAAGAAGAATGGCTCACCCAAAACGCCCAACGCATTTGTCGGTTGAGCCATTTTCTATTTTTCTACTATTTTTTACTGCTGGTTTAACCGTGTTTGGAACGGGTTATATGATTTTGCCCTATCTCCAAAGAGAGCTAGTTGAAGTTCATGGGTGGATTAGTCAAAAAGATTTTTTGGATGCTGTTGTTTATGGAAACCTCACGCCAGGTCCAGTGATTATTGCGAGCACTTATATGGGTTTTAAAATTGCATCATGGTCTGGGGCGACGTTCGCGACGCTGGGCATTTTCTTAGGGCCTATGATACTCATGTTTATCTTGTACCCATTATTAAAAAAATTACGTGGGGCTCCTTGGATGGAAGGAGTGATGCTTGGTCTTTTGCCCGCAGTGGCAACAACCATTTTGTATGGTGTAGGTCAGATTGCACAGAAAATGCAATTTCATTGGCTTGGTTTAGTCATTTTTTTAATTTCACTTCTTTTGTGTTTTAAAAAAATATCTACATGGAAGATTTTCTTATTGGGAATGGCGCTCTCGATAGTTTTGGTTGTTTCGGGATTTCAAGTTTAAAGCATTGTAACGTTGGCACGGGTTTCGCTTTATGAGCTTCAAACTCACAAGATGTGAGTCGCTCAATAAAGGAGAAATAATGAAAATTCAGCCATTTAACATAACATTTAACTTAGTTCCAAAATTCATTTTAGGGGTTTTGCTCACGCATTGTTCCGCATATCAGGACAAGCTCTTGGGTACGCAAAGTCCAAATACAGAACAACAAGACATCTTATTTCAAACACAATCTGCCAAACAATTAAGTACGGAAGTGTTGTCTACAGAGACAGCGAATAAATATAAAGTATTACTGCGTTGGGGAAGTTTTGGTGCTCAACATATTGAGCTTAGGCGTTGGTCACAAGAAGGTGAGCACTTCATTAAGCTTCATGCAGGACAAACACAGTATATCGATGACCTTGTTCAGCCTGGTGTTGAGTACTCTTATTATATTGGAATTCGTGATGCTGGCGTTTTTGTTGGTCTTGTGGAGGCTACAAAAATAAAAGTCGCCAAAGATTTAGTTTTGCAAGGAGTGAATACGTTGGAATCTTTGATTGCCCAAGGCAAGGCGACTCCTAACGGAGAACTTAAAGAATATCGTAGAATTTACTTTCAAGACAAAGCTGTTTTAACATCTCGAGATAAATCTCTTAGTATCCACGCTGATGAAATTTATTCTGATGATGCACTTATCACAGGATTTCAGGAAACCGATGAGGCTCCTCTTGGGAAAGCAGGTCGTCAGGGAGGAAATATTAGTATTGTGGCACTAAAAGTTCTGCCCCTAAAATTAGCCCGTGGCCGACTAAGAATTGAGGCTCGTGGTGAGCGTGGAGGTAAAGGCTTGGCTGGCAAGAATGGAGCTCCGGGGCCTCAAGGCTCTCTTGGTCAAGATGCCATAGAGGGCACAAAATATCGTGGAGCTAAGACGGGAAATGACGAAGGCGTTCAGTACTGTGTTCGTCATGCAACAGCTGGGTCAGGTGGTGGTGTAGGTGAGGTTGGCTCCAAAGGAGAGCAAGGATATGTGGGTGGAAACTCAGGATTGCTCGCAGTGAGTATTTCAAATACAGAACAAGCCGATATCTTGCTGGATGTGATTGGGGGCTTGGGTGGTCGCGGTGGTGACGGTGGCAAAGGCGGTCCTGGCGGAGTTGGTGCAGAGGGTGGTCAAAATCATGGAACCTGTGGAGCCGGACGTGCGCCTCGAGGTCCAAATGCAAATCAGGCCGCCAATGGCGAGACCGGCCCCGATGGTATTTCGGGTAAGCGTCTTGCTGTTTGCCAATTTGGTCGTTGTCAAATGAACTAAGACATTAAATTGGGCAATGAATCCAAAGGCTGCTGTGTGACCATTTTTGATGCAAACACCAGCCTTTGGGTTCTAAGTATTTTTTGAATTGTGAAGCATCAGCTTTTCTAAGCAAGATAGCCTTTCTAAAACTAGCCACTGGAAACTCATCTAATGTGGCATGAGAGACGTGAATGTCGGCATACCAGGAAAAAGCACCGGCGCTACCAAAATCCCAAGCACCTGGATCGGTTTCTAAAATCAATTCATTCACTTTATTTGTATGTTTTAATTCTATTAGAGGTGGAATTTCGGGAGGCTGTCCTCGTTTGTTAATGGGAATGGGAAGGTACTGGAGTATCAGTACCGCAGTAATTGCAATTCTTAGACTCCATTGCTGCAATGTCGTGTGAGAGATGGATAATTTTGGCTCAAGTAGCTGAGCTAAAACCCAAGCAATCCAGGGAAGTATCATCAGCCAATATTGGTATCCAATTCTGTTGTTAGGGGCGTAAAGTAAAATAAAACTAAAAAAAAGTATGTAGGGAATGAGCAGTCCTTTGATTTTTTGTTGAGACTGGAAAAAACTCAGAACACATAAAGGAAATAGATAATAAGTGTCCTGGCACAGGGTGAGCCAAAAATCTGAGTTGAATAGATTCCATAATGAGCCTTGTTCAGCAAAACGATTGCTAAACTGCCGAGACCAGTAAATTTCAAAAAACTGAGGCACGGAACTTTGTTTGATGGCTAGGTAGTACAAAGTCAGCGGGGTAAAAAATGCGATCAAAAAAAATGTAGGATTTCTTTTATGTTTAAAAAACAAATACGCGACAATGGGGAAAAACCCAAGAACGCTCAGGCCCTTTTGGAGTGTGCATAGTGCCAATGAAAAGCCAGCCAAAGCAATCATTTTTCTGCTTGAAGCAATATGAAGCAAATAAACGCAAAGTGTTCCCCAAAACAAAGTGCCAGGATCTAAGTAAGCATCTGAAAAAAAATTAGAAAAACTACCAAAGCTCCACAAAATAAGGCAGGCCAAAGTTGCTTGTTTTGTGGATTGAGAAACTTTTTCCACAAAGCGAAAAAATAAAAATAAGAAAGCAGCGTAGTAGAGGTGGCCTGGAATGCGCGCGCTCCAATCAGCGGCAGGGAGCAATTTAAAGACTAAGGCTTGAGTCCAAAATCCTAGGTGTGGATGTTCGGCAAAGGGTTGAAAGTCGCTAGTGTTGGCGCTGAGTAAAAACCACTCCCCAGTTCTAGCAATAGTTCGTGAAATTGCGGAATAAAGTAGGCCATCAATTTTCAGACCAATTTCAAAGTTCTTGATGCCAACGGCACAGCAGGCCAAAGCTAAAACCCAGTAAAAGAGTTTCTGGCTTTGGATCCCATGTTGCAAGGACACGATTGTTATTCTTTTGGATTATTGTAAACGTATTCGTTGTTACGATAGTTGCGAAGTACAATTTTATCGCCTTCCCATTTTTTGATGTAATTGGGAATGACAGGAATTTTTCCTCCGCCTCCTGGAGCATCAATAACAAAATGAGGCACGGCCATACCAGAGGTGTGTCCGCGAAGATGTTCAATAATGTTAATGCCAACTTCAACTGGTGTGCGGAAGTGGCTAATGCCTTGGCTCATATCACATTGGAAAATGTAGTAAGGACGAACTCTCATCATCAGTAGCAAGTGGTTTAAGCGCTTAACAACTTCAGGATCGTCATTGATACCCTTCATTAAAACCATTTGGTTGTTGATGGGGATGCCAGCATCTGCAATGCGCACGCAAGCTTCATATGCTTCCGAGGTGCATTCAATAGGGTGGTTGAAGTGCGTGTGTAGATAAAAGGGCTTATGTTTTTTTAGCATCGTTACAAAATCGTCTGTGATGCGGTGGGGAAGTGTGACTAGGTTTCTGGTGCCTAAGCGAAAGACTTCAACATGGGGAATTTTTCTAAGTGAACCCATAATGTAATCTAAACGTTCATCAGAGTTGGAAAGAGGATCTCCTCCAGAAATAACAACATCGCGAATACTTGGTGTATTGCGAATGTACTCTAGACCTTTTTCGAGTTGTTCTTTTTGAGCAGCTGAAGTGGGGTCAGCAACTTTTCTTTTGCGCGTGCAATGGCGGCAAAATACGGGGCAATGGTGAGTAGTGTAAAATAAAACGCGATCAGGGTAACGGTGCGTGATTCCAGGAACTGGCATATCACGTTCTTCAGCAAGAGGATCTTCAAGCTCGTCGGCTTGAATGGTGAGCTCTCCCATTTTGGGAACACTTTGTAGACGAATAGGGCAATCAGGATTTTTTGGATCCATTAAAGCTGCGTAATAGGGTGTCACGGCCATGTTAAAAAGTTCAGAGGATTTGTCAAAGGCTTGCTCTTCATCAGCTGTGACATCAATCACATCACGTAGCTTTTCCATGTTTCTAACCCGATTTTGCTGCTGCCAAATCCAACTGTTCCATAAAGCATCAGGGACATCGCGCCATGCTCTGCCACGGCCGCCTTCGTTGAATTCGTTGCGACCAACTTTGTATTGTTTTTCACATTTAAAACCAGGGTTTGTGCTCACCATAAGTACTGAAAATCCTACTCTAAAAACTGCTTTTGGGAAAGGTTTTGTCATGACCCTGCCAAGAGCTAAAAAATACGTAAATGTCCTCTTGCCTTAAGGTCAAAATTTGAGTGATTTAAGGGTATGGCAAACACAAAGCTTCGGCCAACGTTCTGGGATCATGATCATTGTTTGCCTTTATCACGAGATTTGGCGCCTGCCTCAATTTTTGAAAAGAACAGGGACTATATTGTATTTGACTTAGAAACCAAAGACTTGGCCCCTAAAGATTCTAGTATAGAAAACTTATCAAAGCTTGGAATCAGTGTGTTGTGTGCTTATGACTCTAAAACTCGTCAAATGCTCACCTTTTTTGAAAACGACATGTCAGCCTTTGTGAAGCTTTGTCGTGAACGACTTCTTGTTGGTTACAATATTCGTCGCTTCGATTTGCCTGTCTTAACTGGCTACGGGCTTAAGCTTGAGGGGCTTGATGTTTTTGATTTAATGGATGAAGTGGAACGAGGGCTAGGGCGACGATTCATTAAGCTTGAGTATGTCGCTCAGGGGACTTTGGGAGAGGGTAAATCAGGCGACGGTAAAGAGGCCGTTACATGGTTCAAGCAAGGTCGATTTAAAGAGCTAGCCGAATACTGTGCGCGTGATGTTGAGGTCACAACAAAGGTTTTCTTGCATGGCTTGGAAAAACGCTTTTTAGCTGTGCAGTTCCCTGAACAACCCAAAAAAGAATTTGTGACCGATTGGACGTAGGGTGTTTCTTAAAACACTCCCTAATTTTTTATTTTCGTTTGTTTTCATTTTTAAGATGAAACTGGGTAATGGCTTTTAAATCCAGCAACTCTTTTTCAAACGCATCTGGCTTTTGTGAAGACGATACTGGGGCCGAGGTCACAAACGGAATGGCAAAAAGCAGTGGAGCTAATAGTTTTCGGATAGCAGCTGTTCTGTGCGTTTTCATGTTTTAAGGACACAGTTGAAGCGTCAAAAGGTTAACGCTTGTGTCATGTGTTCAATGTTTAGACAGTGTTTTTTGAAAATACCCTTTAAAATCAATTATTTGAAATGGCTTGAGACTTGCATGACTCTCCTCTAAGGATACAATTATGAAAAAAATACTTTTTTGTTTAAGCATCACTTTAATGGCCTGCGGTATTGAGCCTTGGGACTCCATGATGAACCCTAAGAAGGCTGGCTCTGCTAATGGCGATTCTGGAAGCCCAGTTAAGGTCAGTGCACTCAATAAAAAGCGTGAAGCTGATATTTCCATTAAGGTCACGCTACTAAAAACTGCTGCGGCCTCAACTGTGGCATGTGAAAGAAAAGCTAAGATTCCGGTTTATGAATCTTCAGGTTTATATTCCGATGAAGCGGCAACAAAACCTAGTGCTGACATCTTGTGCGATATCGTTTTGCAGCCGGAAGGTAAGTTTAGGCTCAAGCTGAATGCTTATGCCATGATTGTTATTAATGAAAAAGACGCGAAATCACGTGGCGGATCGTACAAACATTTTTCTGTAAGTTATGAAATTGTAGACGATGATAGCTCTGAGAAGACCAAAATTGACTCAAACTTTCAAGAAATACAGTCAAGAGACATTGAACTAAAGAGCGCCATGGGCACATTTAATTCAAAAGAGTCAAATGAAGAGAATGCCGAAATCCGAAAGACTCTTAAAATTGAATATGAGATTACTGATAAGTAGAGTTGGTTAATGCTGATTCGCAGGTGTTGGAACTTTGATCGTTTCATTGCCAAATCGCATAGTACTTATCATGCTAGTTGTGCTTCTTGTCACTTCAACATTCTTGCCACCTAAGTTTTCGAAATAGCTATCACGCATTTTTTTTAGCTCTTCTAGAACGGTTGTGTCTGGCTTCCATCCGTACTTATGCTGCAATTCTTTAAATACCTCAGGGTCTCCAAAATGACTGGCGACTTTTGTGTAACTTGATAACTGCGAACCTTCACTGGATAATTTTTTAATTGCTAATTCTAGATTTTGAAATTCATCAGGGGTGGGGAAGTCTCGTTCTCCTCTAACAAACTTTATGTTGAATAGCTGACGAACAAAAGAAATGACTTCAGTGTCGCTCAGTGAGGATTGAAGGCCAATAAATCCAGGCTTTCTAATTTGAGTATAGTTGTGTGTGTTGGCCAAAATTTCTCCAGTTGTTTTGTATTTTAGCGCAACACGCTCCTCAGGCAGTAAAGGGTCATTGCCGTATGCCGCATTCATTAAGCAGAATGAAAGTAAAAAAAATGAGGGTATTTTTAATGGTAGGCTCATTTTTTGGCCGCCTTTTTTTTGATGTCATACTGTGTGGATTGAATGTGGAAGTGTGCTGTCTGCTTTGGGTCAGCAATCAAGCTGAGTTCAGTCCAATTTAAGTCACTGCGATTTAAATCTTGGTAGCGAAATGTAATTGATTTTTTGTCTTGTGAAATTTTAGCATTTAAAAATTTTAAGTTTTTCTCTTTTGCAAAAGTTTCAAGTCCTTTAATGCTGATGTTCTTTAAAACTAAAACATCAGCATTTTCTTGTGAAGCAGAATTGGCAAAAGTTTTTACACCTAGCACTAAACAAAAGGCAATCGCAAATCTAGTTGGTGCAAGCTTCAGCGTAGACATACTTATGCAGCTCTTAGGTGCGGTTGGTGTTTGTCGTTTGAAGATTCCTCTTCAATATCATCTGAAGAATCACTAACGTCGTCCGCATAAAGTCTCATGTGACCACGAATTAAGGTTTCCATTTTGGAAACAACCTCTTGAAGTGCTTGCGCTTGAGTGGAAATATTTTGTGAGTAGTCGGCAACTTGAGTTGAGGTTGAAGAATTTTCTTGTGTCACTTCTTCAAGTTGATTCATGGCTTTGTTGATTTCAACGATACCTACGTTTTGCTCTCCTGTGGCCGTGGATATTTCATTCATCATTTCGGTGACGTGAATCACGTTTTGGACAATTTTCTCTAAAGCGTCACCACACTCGTGTGCGACTTTTGTGCCGAGTTTAATTTTTGATTGATTTTGTGAAATGAGGCTTTTTACTTTTTCACGCGTGTCTTGAACAATTTTTTCCGCTTTACCTGTGCTGGCAGACAGTAAGTCACCAATTTCTTTGGCGGCGTTGCCGCTCATTTGCGCTAGATTGCCAATTTCTTCTGCTACTACGGCAAATCCTTTTCCATGCTCACCAGCTCTAGCTGCTTCAACTGAAGCGTTGAATGACAATAGTTTAGTTTGGAAGACAATGTCGTGGATGACTTTTGTTTTGTTGCCAATTTCATGAATAACGCTCACAATATCTGAAATTTGCTGGTTACTCATTTCAACATGCTTCATGATGTCCGTGTTGCTTTCGCTAATTTCACCAATGGCGCCATTCATTGATAGGACAATTTCTTTGCCTTGGTTGGCAATGACTTCGCTTTTTTGAGAAACGGACAAAGAGTTGGCGGCGTTTTCGGCATTTTTCTTAACCATTGAGCTTAGCTCTTCCATAGAGCTGGCTGTTTCTTGTAGGGCTGAGGCTTGCTGAGTTGTGGCGTCAGCTAGACTGGTGGATGACGTGGAAACTTTTTTTGATATTACATATAGATTTTTAGATTCTGTGGACAAAACAGAAAGAATTGTGTTCAGCTGAATTTCAAGTCGTTTCGAGAAGAACCAAGCAAATATGGCAAGTGCGCCAAGTGCTAGCAGGCTCATCATCAAGGCGTTGGTCTTTGAATTTTCGTAAACACCAATTCGCTTTTCAAGAAGTAAGTCCAGCTCATCAACCGCGGCAAACCAATACTGGAAGCTAGATTCAAGAGCTTTCTCCGAAGCTTCTAAGTATTCTGCTTTAGAAAAGTCTTCTGGTTTTGCTGAGGAAGAATATTTCTCTACTTTTGCAATAAAATTAGAGTAGTCTTCTACAAATTTATTATGCATGGGAGTTAGTTTCTTTTCCAATGAATCAAGTTTCCCATTGAAATTGCTGTCTTCATTTAGCACCGTTTGAAAATCTGCTTTGATGCGTTCTAAGTCTGCTTCTTTCATCATTGAAATGTAAACATTTGACTTAATTTTATCTTCCATTTTTCCAACGTTCATGCCGCGCGATTCGAGTTCTGTAATCACTCCTCGAATTCTATCCTGGCTTTGGGGTAGGGCCAGTAATGTGATATCCATTAAATAGTAACTATCTAAATCAGGATCTAAAATCAGATTACTCGTGTCGCCTGCGTGAACAATCATGGTTCGAATATCGGAAATGAGGTGTGAATGCTTTTCATTGAGTTCATCAAAAGAGAATTGATTTAAGTTTTGCTTGAATTGTGTCCATTCCTGCTTAAATGTGGAAAACTGCGAATGTTCACGTTTTCTTTGCTTTAAGCCTTCTTCTGTAAATTGAAGGTCGCTCCCTATGGATTGATTGACTTCTTCAAGTTTTTGAATGGATTGATCGACGTAAGATTGAGTGGAGCTAAGCTCCGACTTCAAATCTTTTTGGTTTCGTTTTGTCCTTAGTGCTTGTATGTGATGCTTTGCTAGTCCCCAAAATACATGCTCAAGGCTTTTTTGATAAGTGTTTCCTTTAAGCTCTTGCTTGGCAAAGTCAATGGGTTCATTTTTAGCGTTGACTAGCAAGTAAAGCAGCCCACATAGAACAACACCAAAGACGCCGTTAGCCATTAATATTTTCTGAGTTAAAGTTAATTTTTTAAACATATGCTCTCCTTTTTAATTTGGCCAAATAAATCATTATGCTGCTCTTTTCTTTTGAGAGCATTTCATTAAAGAATGGGGGATTTCAATCAGTGGTAGCTCAAGGTCAACAGCGCCAATTTTTTTTGCTTCTCTTGGCATGCCATAGACAACGCTGCTTTGCTCGTCTTGGCAAAAGGTTTTAGCGCCTTTATGTTTTAGCTCCAGTAGGCCTTTAGCTCCATCATTGCCCATACCGGTTAAAATTACACCGGATAGATTTGAAAAATCATATTTAGCTATGGACTGAAAGAGCACGTCTACTGATGGTTTATGGCGCATGTTGACTGGTTCATCGCTTAATTGCACAAAAAACTGTTTTCCTCGTTTTCGAATTGTCATGTGTTTGCCGCCAGGGGCAATCAAGACTCTATTGGATTTGACTTCATCGTTATCTGAGGCTTCTTTGACTTCAAAAGGACAAAGGTCGTTGAGTCGTTTTGCTAGGGCAGCAGAAAAAACTGCAGGTATGTGCTGAACAATCAAAATAGGCGGGACTTCTTTAGGCAATCTTGTGAGCAATTCCTTAAGAGCCTCGGTTCCGCCAGTAGATGAGCCTATAGCGATTAGTCCTGAGTTAATCCATTCATCTGAGAATGATTGATTAGTCAAAAGAGGAGAGGTTAATGCAAAATTTGATTTTGCCGATTTTTTAACTTGTGAGGCAATCTTGATTTTTTCTCGAATGAAAATAGAGGCTTGCTGCAATTCTTTTAATGAAGGCTTTTGAATGTATTCTACAGCACCCAATTCTAAGGCCTTCAAGACTTCGGGACCATCTTCTAAAGAAAGAGATGTGATCATGACAGCTGGAATAAATTTCTTGGCTAGAATTTTGGAAAGTAAAACCACGCCATTCATTTCTGGCATGTGAATGTCGAGTGTTATGACATCAGGGTTGACTTGCTCAATACCTTTTAAGGCGTCTAATGGGTTGCTGTAAGTGGCAACGACTTCGAATTCGGGGTCTTGATGTAGTACTTTTGTGAGCAAATCTTGAATTGTTTTTGAATCATCAACAATAGCAACTCTAATTTTTTTGTTTGAAGAATGAATTGTTGGATGGTCCACGGAAAGTCTAAGTCTGCCATTTTGTCCATAGAAGTAAGCATTGTGTTGATTTAGTAACGTATTTTTCTTAATGTTTTGAATTTGTGAATGAGAGAGAATTAATGCTTCGGCTTTTGAAATGAAGTCTTCTGAGCCAACAAGTTTAATTTCTGTGTCGGAGCTGCTGTTTTGACATCTCTTTGAGATTTGTTCACTCACTGTTGTGTTAAAATCGGAAATCAATAATAAAAAACACTCATTTTTTGATGGCGTGTAAAAGCTAAACAGCAAAGTTTTTGCATTTATAGAAATGCTATATATGGAATCTGCATCAACTTTGCAAAGCTGCTGCACTGGAAGAGTTTTTGTCATGCTCATGATTTTAGGTTCCTTAAATAATCAAGAACATGAAAAGCAAAGCTGCTTGGTGGTAGTATATGGCTGGCTTTGGCTTTTGCTTCAATGTACGAGTTGATATGAGTCGTCCATTTTGAGTCGTCTAAAACAGTGTAGGAAAAATGGTATTTTTTATTTTTGATTACAGTATGAGCGTTATCGTCTAATTCACCGGCAAAATACAAAATATTTGTATCATTTGTACCTAAAGTTGGCAGGGGACTTGTCTTTGCATTTGTGAATTTGTATACATTGATTCCCTTCTCTTTTAATAATTCCAGCTGTTCATTCACGATGTGATCGGACTTGCTTTGGCCTAGCACTAGAAGATTGGTATTGGCGTAGCGCAATTTTTGCTTGCCGTCTTTGCTAAATGATTTTGTAATTTCATCGTTAATCAGGGAAGGGATTGTGTTGTTTGTAAATAAAGTGGCCGTTTTTAGCTTGTTTCGGATTTCTTCGCCTCGCTCTTTAAGGTCGCTTAATGAAGGTTTTTCAACATAGTCTTTGGCGCCTAGACGAATGCTCTCTATGCCTAGTTCCTTGTTTTCTCGAGATACTGAGCTAACAATGACTATAGGCGGATGGCTGGGCTTATAGTAATTTCTAAGGTAGTCAATTCCACCTACTTTTGGCATATGAAGATCTAGCGTCATGACATCGAATGCGGTTCGTTCAGCAATCTTTGCCGCCTCTTCTCCATTGCTTGCAGTGGCGACAATTTCAAAGCCTTCTTCTTTGCTAAGGATTTTTTTAAGTAGGGACAAAATTGTACTGGAATCATCCACGCATAAGACTCGTATAAGTTTTTTTACCTTGGTTTCAATTGTTCTTTTAATTTCTTTTAAATGGACAATATTGCTGTTGTCCGTTGAGGAGTGTTTTAATTTTTTGTGTGAATAAACAGAGGGAGCTTCATAGGAAACTTCGCAAGCGTCTTTGTCTAGCGTTTCCGATGTGCCAATGAAGAGATAGCCGTTTTGATCTAACTTTTTAAGTAGTTGATTGGTGATGTTTGATACTTGATGTTGGCTAAAATAAATAAAAACATTTCTGCAAAAAATAAAATGATAGTTTTCATTGTGGGACACTTTGCTGAGTTCCATAAGGTTACGAATTTCGAATTTGCAATGATCTTTGATGTTTGCTTTAGCTTTGACAAATTCGCTGATATCGCCAGTTCCTTTAGCCCAGCTGCTGGCTAAATAAATGGAAGGTATTTCTTTAATTTCATTCCACTTGTAAACACCATTTTTTGCATTTGCTATGGATGAAGAATCAATGTCGGTTCCGAGTATTTCAAAATCTAAGTCAGTTCCATATTCTTTCAAATGTATTTTTAAAAACATGGCCAATGAATACACTTCCTGGCCACCACTGCAGGCAGCAGACCAGACTCTAAGTTTTTTTTCACCTTTGGAGCGCATGCTAGCTATGATCTTGGGTAGTGCATGTTGCTTTAAGAACTCAAAGTGTGAGAATTCCCTGAAGAATCTGGTGTGGTGGGTGGTCAGTAAGTTTACAAGTTCTTGGGTTTCAGATGCTTTGTTTTTGTGCAAATAATCTAAGTAATCACTCATTTCTGAAATACCCAGTTTGATGAGCCTTCTAGATAGGCGTGAGCGGATCATGGCATCATTTTTTGACGTAAATTCAATCCCAGTAATTTCCCCGACAAGTTTTGTAATTTCAGCTTCAGCTTTATTCTGCTCAGTTTTTTTCAAAATAGATGCCATATGATTTACTTGCCTTCCAGTGGTTAAATGTCTTTGAAGCGATCATCATTTTCATCTGGTACAAAATCATCACCAACTGCTTTTTTTATCGAAGCTACTGGCGTAGATGTTTCTTTTTTGAATTTTTCAGCTGGTTTCTTTTTTAATGAAACAACGTTGCTTTTGCTGCTTTTTACTGGCGACTTCTCAACATTTTGCTTATCTGTTACGGTACCGAGTGTAGTGCTTTCTAGATGATGGACAATGTTTTTTAATGTTTCAGCTCTGGTGAGCAGTTCATTGGCTGTACTGTAGCTTTGCTCGGCGTTTGCCGCATTTTCTTGCGTTGTTTTGTCTAACTCAGAGACAGCTTTTGATATTTCGCCAATGCCCTGGTTTTGTTCTTGGATTGCGGTTGTGATCTCATTGATCATTGTATTCACTTCACTGACCTGCTTGACAATTTCATCTAAGGACTGGCCGCATTGCTTGGCGACTTCGCTTCCTTGTTCTACCTTTTCTTTCCCATCGCTAATTAAGACTTCTACTTTCTTCTTAGTGTCTGCAACAATGCTTTCCACTTTTTCAATGCTTGCGTTAAGCATGTCTGAAATTTCTTTGGCTGCAGTCCCACTCATTTGTGCAAGATTGCCAACTTCTTCAGCCACGACGGCAAAGCCTTTGCCATGCTCACCTGCTCTAGCTGCCTCAACTGAAGCATTAAATGATAAGAGCTTGGTTTGAAATACAATGTCGTTAATCACTTTTGTTTTATTTCCTATTTCAGATATCACTCGAACAATGTCGGTAATACGTTCATTGCTTTCTTCAACTTGCTTCATGATTTCTGTGTTGCTAGTACTGATAGTGCCCATTGCATTTAGCATTTCTTCAATGGACTCTTGTCCTTGTGTGGCGGCAACATGGCTAAGCTGTGCAGCCTTTTCCAATCGTTTGGAATTGTCAGAGGTTTTTTTAACCATGGCTGTAATTTCTTCTACTGACGCAGCTGTTTGTTGAATGGCTGTTGCTTGCTCTGTGGTGGCTTGTGATAAGCTTTGAGAAGAGCTGTTTACATCGGTCGAACGTGCATTGATGCTACTAGATTCATCTTCTAGTTCATGAATGATTTGCCCTAGTGTTTTCGTTAGATCTTTAATAATCCAAAATGATGAAAGAGCACCTACGATAAGTCCAAATATCATTAATGCTAAGCTAGTTTTTTCATTTTGTTCTGAAAAAGAACTAGCTAACTTGGTTTCTTCTTGTGCAGCATGCTCTACTTTTTCGCCTAGTTTCTCAAGGTTTTCTTCTAGTTTTTTAAAGCTATCTTGAAATTTTGGCATTAGTTTTAATGCCTCAACTTGTTTGCCAGATAGAGCTACACTAACTAATTCACCAGCATCTTTAACGTATGCTTCAAGATGTGGTTTAGTTGTTTCAATATCAGCTTTGGTTTCAGGTTCTGTAACATTTTTTTCAATGACAGCTAAATATTCATTAATATTTTTTGAGAATTCATTGACTTCTTCTTGAATGCTATCTTTTTCTTCTTTTGAAGCATTATAGCTAATAATGGCTCTGTAGGCGACAGCTCTTAAACCGTCATGCATCATGTCTAGAAGGGTTACGTTTTGAACGTTCGGAATTTGCTTTTGAGACAAGTCAATAATGTGTAATTGTGACCCTTTTGAGAACCAGTAGCCGGCTCCACCAATCAGGCCTACATTGGCAAGTAATACAAAACTAAGTAAGTACAGTTTCTTTTTTGTTGTTAGTTTGTTTCTTTTATCTTGTTTCATGGCTTCTCCTTTATGCGGTCTTTCTTGAGTTTTGCTGAACTAATGTTGTTTCTGAAATATCTAAGGCTTTTGCGATATCTAAAAGAATGATTAGTTTATCATTTTGTTTTGTTACACCTGTGATGTAGTCACTACTCACATGGCTTTCAATTTGTGGCCTGTCTTGAATGTCTTCAGAGTTGAGATTTAATACGTTATTGACAGAGTCAATGACAACACCAAGGCAGATACCTCCAATGTCCACTATAATTACGGCAGTTTCAGAATCTTCGCTTTGCTCTTTGCTTTTGATTTTAAATTTTATTCTGAAATCAATAATGGAAATGACTTGTCCTCTTAAGTTGATGATCCCCAAAAAATGAGGTGGAGTGTGCGGGACACGAGTTGTTTCTGGCATGGCTATCACCTCTCGTACTGATAGTAGAGGGATGGCATAGTTCTCACTACCTAAAGAAAAAGCTATGTAGCGATTGCTGATAGTTTGCGTCTTGGTTGTCATGTTAAGCGACTCCTCTCATAAGAGTTGGTGAAGGACGGCTAGAGTTGTTGACTAGCTCAAAAAAATCTAAAATTAGGGCAGCGCGACCATCTCCTAGAATGGCTCCTCCGGTGATACCTTTGAGTGATGATAGCTCCTGGCCTAAGCGTTTACTTACGACTTGCTGTTGGCCAATGATATCGTCAACTAATATGGAAAATGGCTTTGCATTACCACGGACTACAATGGCAATTGAATCTTGTGTGTGTTTGTCTGAACTTCTTTTTCCAAGCAATTGATTGAGCCTAAATAGCGGCATGACTTCCCCTCGAAGAGTCAGGGTCTCGCCCATTCCTGAAACGTGGTGGATGTCATTTTTTCCAGGACTTAGTGACTCATTCATTTGAGAAAGCGGAAGTACATAGCGCTCTTCTGATGATTTGATGACTAAGCCTTCTATGATGGCTAGAGTGAGCGGCAACTGAATTCTAAAACAGGTTCCCTTGCCAAGTTCTGTCTGAATTTGGACATCTCCTTGCAGACTTTCAATATTTGTTTTTACGACATCAAGGCCAACGCCGCGGCCAGAAATGTCTGTGACCTCAGCTTTCGTTGAGAATCCTGGAGCAAAAATGAGCTGGTAAGCATCTTGTTCTGATAGAACTTGATTTGGCTTTAGAATGCCCTTTTCAATGGCTTTTGATTTTAATTTTTCGGCATCAAGACCTTTGCCATCATCGCGTACTTCAATAATGATGTGACCACCTTGATGATAGGCTTGCAATGCAATTGATCCAATTTCAGATTTTCCTTTTGCAACTCTATCTTCGGTCGATTCAATTCCATGATCAACAGCATTTCTAATTAGGTGCACTAGCGGGTCGCCGATCATATCAATAACGGTTTTGTCTAATTCTGTATCTTCCCCACTTAAGTTTAGCTGTACGTTTTTATTGACAGCCACGGCAGTGTCTCGGACGATTCTCTGCATTTTTTGAAATGTTTGCTTGAGGGGCAGCATTCGCAAGCTCATAGTGATTTCTTGTATGTTTTTTGAGATTTTTGATAGTTGCACTATGGTTTTTTGTAGCAAAGGTGAGGGGATTTGGTTTTTTTGCTGATTTAAAACAGTTTGCAAAATAACCATTTCTCCTACGTTATTAAGCAAATTTTCTAGTTTCTTAAGGTTCACCCTTATGCTTTCATCGACTTGCTGAGGAGCTGTGACGCTAGTAGCTTTCTTGTTGAAGCTTAACTCAACAGTCGGCTGTGATTGATCTATGCTAACTTCTTCGTTTTTTTCTAACTCAGTTGTTTTGTTTTCTATAGCTGGCTGAGTCGTTTTCTGCACAGGGGCAATTTGTTGCCCACTAAGTTGAGCTTGTATTTCGTTGAGTAGCTCAGAGCTGTCTACCTTGCCATTTAAATCGCCTTTTAAGATGGAGATCATCAGTTGTAGGTGATCGTTTGCTTTTAAAAGTAGAGTAATGGTCTGACTGTGAATGTCGATTTCCTTGTTTTTGATTTTTAGAAGAAGTGACTCTAGTTGATGAGTGAAGTGACCCATATCCTCAAATCCAACGGCTCTTGCACTTCCTTTGAGATTGTGAGCTAGTCGAAATATTTTTTCTACTATGCTGGGATCGTCTTTTGCCGTTTCTAAATTAAGGAAACATTGTTCTGTATCTGCTAGAGCTTGTGCGGCTTCCTCTAAAAATCCTGTTTTAAGTTCTTTTTCAAAATCATCCATATGCACCTCTGTTAAGTCCCTTGTGTAGGAGCTATGACATATTCAACGACGACTTTCCCTGCTGTGCTTTCAAAGGGAATGCATATGCAATGCCCTTTTACGCTATGCCTAATTTCATGGTTTTTCCCAGTAATCACGCTAGGAATGGCGGGAGCTATGTTGTGACCGAGCACGTTCAAGTCTCTTTTTGCATTACCAAAAATAATATTGGTTAGTTCTGCTACCGCGTCTTTGACGTCATCATTGATGGAGTTAGTTTCAGAGCCTAACATCGCTTTATATACGCTGAACATGACTGAGTCCTGAAAGCAAATAGCGAGTGAGCCAATGAAGCGGCTAGAGTTCATGGCAATAATGCCAGAGATGTCGCCTTGTGCACTTGCTGCGTCTGTTGGCTTTTTTAGGAATGGCGTTCCTCTTTTGAGTTCCAGTTGACCCATTGTTTTTAAAATGTCGACAACGGCGCCGACAATGGGGTTTATGAAATTCACATCAATGGCCTCATTTGATGAGGATTGATTTGGATTGTAAAATATAGTTTTTAAAAAGTTGTAGAACTCATCAGGTTTTGTGTATTGGTCAGTAAATTTAACCTGTTTGTTGTTGATAAGTACATCTTGATTCTCAATGTCTTTACCTAGTACGACCCAAAAGGAATTCTTCAGTTCTTTTCTGTTGATGCCCCATTGAAACAAGCTATCCTTGTCTTGGAGAGAAGCTTTTTGTGTGCGGATTAAAAAGCCATCAAACACTTGGTTTTGACATTTGCTGAGCGCCTCATCGGCACTTGCGACTATCACAAGTGATTTGACTTTTGTTTTTAATGGAGCAGAAATAGATTCTGCTAGTGCCTTGTCTTCACAGAATAATAAAAATGATTTTTCAATTCGGCTCATAGTTGTCTTTTAAACCTTGTGCTTTTGATATACGGCTTGAATTTTTTCAGCAAAAACTTGTGGGCTAAATGGTTTAACGACATAGTTACTAACCCCTAGTTTTACAGCTTCCAAAATGTTGGCCTGTTCGGCCTCCGCAGTTACAAGTAGAAAAGGAGTTTTTTGTGTTGATGGGTTTTCTCTGACTTTCTTAAGCAGCTCAATGCCTTTCATTTTCGGCATATTCCAGTCTGATACAATCAGTTCAAACGGCTCATTGTTTTTAGCTGCCTGCTCTATGAGGGGAAGGGCGTCGGCAGCATCTTCAGATTCAGTGACATTTTCAAGGCCCATGGTCTTAAGGGCATTGATGACTATTTTTCTCATAGTCTTGAAATCGTCAATAACCAGTACTTTCGTTTTCGGAGCGAACATGGTTTTACCTTTCCTTTAAGTTCAGAGTTCCACTTGCAGTGGTCGTTTCTCTTCCTTAGGGATCGGTACAAAATATTGACACCTTTAGGAAAATCTCAGGTTTGCAGGGCCGGGGAATGGTGCGACGTGTAATGTATTTGATTTCTAAAGCTACGTGAATGTTGTTTGAGCAAAACTACTTGCAGATATCGGAAACAGTTTTTTGCAATAACTCAACTAAATCAAAGTCATACTTACCAAGTTCTTCGACCATGAAGTTTTTACTTGCAAGTTTTTTGTCACCTGCAGCTTTAATACAGTGATGGTCAAAGCGGTTGGCTATGGCCACCACTCTTGCAATGGCATCCATGTCTTTACTTTTGAGTCCTCGAGGGAATCCTGTGCCGTTACCACCGCACTCTTCGTGTTGTAAAATGATGTCAATAACTTGACGATCAACGTAGTCTTTGTCGCCAAGAATTCTTGCTCCATCTGAAGGGTGTGATCTCCACTTTAGTTTCTGCGCGTCGTCTAATAGTGCCTCTTCACCAAGTGGAATATTCCCCTGCTCCAAGGCAATGTCATGAAGCAGACAACCCGCAATGAGCGACGATTTGCGCCAGGCTTGCTTTAACAGCCCCAGCTTTTCAGCCATGACTAACGACAATGTTGCCGTTTGAGCGCCGTGTGAAACGTAATCGGGTGGTGATAATCCTGCATTTTTTATGATCATGGCGGCTCCAGCCTCATAAGAGTTCAAGAATGCGCCAAAGCGTTCGAATTGCTTGTAGGATTGCTGGTAGACTTCTTTGCTCTCTGGCTTTTCAATGATTTCTTGTGCGGCGTTTTCAGAGGCCGCAGCCATGGTTTCAGTTCGGGCTTCAATGGGGGCTGATGTGTTTGACTCCGCCTCTTCAATGCTTTCTTCTAAGAAGGAGCGATAGATTGTTTCGTCTTCTTGACGAATGAGGACCTTGCTAAATTTAAAAGCCCTAAGCTTTTCAATTTGTGTTTGATCTAAAGGGAATCCTTTAATGGAGAACTTCACGGCCTTGCTTCTCAATGGAATAAAAATATCCATGCGAATGTCTCTATCTCGCGGAATAGTCGAAAGGCGTATTGGTGTAAAGCCTGGGGGTGAAACAAAAGCCATGACTAGACCATTATATGTCAACAATTCGTATCGGGCTTGTGCTTTGTAAAAAAAATGAAATGATAAGTCACTATGGATGAATCTGTAAAAGAGCTAGTGAACGATTTTGTAGAAGAATCTTTGGGAATTGTTGAAACTATTCAAAATATTGTAGAGCCCATCGAAATGGGCGAGGCCGATGGCAAAGGTTTTGTGGAGTTTGCTTTAAAAATTGACGGTATTATGGGCTGTGCAAAAACACTAAATCTTGACTCCTACAAAGAGCTCGAAGTTGCTATGTCAACCATTTCAAAGCTATCTGAAGGATGTAAAGTACTGGGTTATCGTGCCAGTCAAATTCAAGATCCTGTGCTTGTAAAGCTTGTAGCGGCGTTTATGGCGGATGCTCTTGAAATGGTTGAGAACGCTTTACGTGATTTAAAAAAAGGACATATCTCTTTTGATGTGGCCTATTCTGAAAAAATACGGGATCGCCTACAGTGGATTACGGGCAAATTAAAGCTCAACGAAGAAGACATGAAAGCTATCTGGAAGCACTTTGGTTTGTAGTCTTGCTTCGCTTACTGCATAGGAATAAAAGAGTTGTTTTTGAACAATGTCACAAGTTGCTGAACATTTTCAAAAGTTTTTTCATTCATAGCTACGAATTCAAGGCCAATGCCTGTTTGTAGATTATTGGTATTAGATTTTCTGACCCATTTGCATTTTGATAATCCGCTAATATTTTTTTTGTTTGTTTGATCTGTGTAGCTGATTGTGAAATAAACGCGCTCGCCTATACTTGGAAAGTTCTCACTTAGTGAAATAAACATACCTCCAAGACCTATGTTGAGGGCACGAAGTTTAATTTTTGTTTCTAAAAAATCGAATTGAAGCTCAACCATGAAATCCGACTCAACTCTCTCAAATTTCCTGACGAGTTTAGTTCGGCTGTCGATTAGTGAGTCGTGTACAGCATTAATAACATCATATAGATCACAGGGTTTTTGCAATACGGCTTTTGCACCTAAGTCGTACGCCTCTTGATTGGTGTAGTCGTTGAATCCTGTAAGCAAAATAAAAACAGGTTTTGGCGTGTTTATCTGATTTAGAGCCTTCAGCAAGGACATGCCGTCTCCATCGCTCATGCGCATGTCCGAAACTATGCAGTCTATAGGATTATTGTTAAGTAGTGCAAGGGCTTCATTGCCACTGCTGGCCCGAAATACTTGGGCCCCCGCTATTTCTAATTCATCTTTTAAAATTTCTTGTAAATCAGGCTCATCATCAACAACAAGAATTCGACGATTCTCTAATTTTTTCATTCGATTATTTTCTACTCAGATATTAGCGCCTTATGGTCTGCATGTAGATTTTCAAGATTTTCTATTGCTTTCATAGCTCGCTCAAGACGGTCTATACATAGCTCTTTTTCTGCGTCAGTTTTATTCTCGCGAAATGATTTTAAGACTCGATTGACAGAGCCCTTCATAACGGTAATTGGTGTTGCAATGTCGTGAAGAAATTTTCTTTCTTTTGAAATATCAGCCATGCCTGTTTGTCGGCAAAAGAGTTAAAAGTATTTAATTGCTACCAATATGCTCAGCTACGGCGAGCCCCATTGCTTGAGCAATTCGAGCCATATAATTGAAATCTAATATATTTATCTTGTCACAAGCTTTGTGGTAGCAGGGGTTGCCATCCCCTCCAAAAAAGTTTTCTGAAACAACAATGGAGGGCTTGTTGTACTTCCAGAAAACAGAATGGTCACTTGCGCCAGTGCACGCGGGCACAGCTTTTAACTGTATTTTGTTGTCTTGAATGGCTTTGATGACCAATTGTGAAAGTGCAGCTGACGTATTTTCTTTGCAATCTATCACATGAAAGGCGCCATCTTGCCTTTTGTTGTAACCGTTCATTTCAATATGAAACACGCCCGTTAAGTTATTCATTAAACCTGATTGGTCTAACGCTCTGGCATATTCTTTAGATCCAATAAGGCCACGTTCTTCTTCATCAAAGGCAACAATTTTTAGTGTGTGCTTGATAGATTTTGAGGCAAGTTCTTTGGCAATGGCAAGGGCTGAAATGGTTCCAGCGCCGTCGTCATCTGCACCAGCGTTCCCGACGGAGTCTAAGTGAGAGCTAAGAATTGTGAATTTGGAGGGGTCTGCGCCTGCTTTTTCAGCTATAAAATTAATCCCTGAATTGTATTTTTCAAAAATAACTTTAAAGCCAAGAGCCGCGTATTCTTGGGCTAGATAAGCGCGTGCTAATTCTCTGCCTTTTGTGGAGCCGCGTTCACTAATGCTAACCGTTTGAGTACCAATTTTAACCGGTGTCTCACCGGAGTATTCGCTGAGCTTTTGTTTTAAAAAATTTGGATCAATGGCAAATCTTGAGGGAGCAAAATTTTGTTTAAAATGCAGTTGGCTTTTCTGAGCTTTGATCGGATGCATTGTTGTGGGGTATTGGCGGTATCGAGTTTTTCCCACAAGAGGTTCTGCCTGAACAAAGGGATGGTGAAAATGAGGAAAGTGCTGATGCTTACCCAGAGCAATAATGGCAAAGCGATCAAGCCTTGCTATTTCACCATATAGTTTTGGGAGCGTAGCAGAGTATAGTTCGACAGCGTAAAAAGTGCGGTCATGTTTTTGTTGAATTTGAACAGACTTATAAGCAAATGGAATGGGGTGCGTTGTTACCGTAATTTGGTAGTTTTCTCCTGCCCAGCGATTTATAAAAGCATGAACGGAGTGTTTGGGAGTCATGGAAACATAAAGCGTTTGGAGTGCTTTGGCAGGCTCGGCCTTTGAGGGGCTGGTAAAAGTAGTCAATGCAAAAGCAATAAAAAATAAAGGGCTAAGTTTGGATAGGCGCATTATGTGATGAACGTAGTCGGATTTTTATAAGAAGCAAAGGATTTATTCTTAAAAAAACTGTTCGTTATTTATTGAGGGGCTCGTGGGGAATTTACTGTTTAGTTTTTCGTCATAACAGCGTGGGCATGTGGGCAGATACGTTTCTTCTGCGCCAAGCAATACTTGAGGGCCATCAAGGGTTGGTGTTCCGTCCACAACTCGCATGTTGAAAATTGCTTTTTTGTTGCAGTAGTGACAAGTTCCTTTAACTTCTTCAATAGAATCAGCAAGTTCAAGAAGGCGCTTGGATCCTTCAAAAAGCTTTGTTTGAAAATCAGTTCTTAGCCCATAACAAATGACTGGTATGTCCAAATCTCTTGATATATCGCGTAGGTGTTCAATGACATCAATGGTTAAGAATTGGGCTTCATCGACTAAGATGCAAAAAATGTTTTGTAGCGATTTAGGGCTCAGCCGTGAGCCTTTCTCCATAAGATAATCGGCCTTCTTTTCTAGACCAGTTCTGGAACGGACTTGAGAAGCACCAAAACGACTATCTAACTTTGGTTTTAAAATTAAAACAGGTTTGTCCTGAAGCTGGTAGCTGTGGGCTACGGCAAGAAGGTTTAACGTTTTAGCGCTCCCCATGGTTCCATGACGGAAATAAATTTTGGCCATAGCCATCTTTAAGCAAGGAAAAACACAGCTAACAAGGCAATGAAACTATGCACACTAAAATTATTTTCCTTTAAAAAGACTAAGTGCTCGGATCCTTTGTGCGGCATGATCTACGATGGGGTGTGGATAATCGCGTCCAATGTTGCATTGATACCGCGATTGTTCTTCGCTGCTCATTTCATGAGGGGCATGAATGAGCTTTGCGGGAACGTTTTTTAACTCAGGGATCCACTCTTTAATAAATTCCCCGTCAGGGTCATAATTTTTGGATTGAGTGTAAGGATTAAAAATCCGAAAGTAGGGTTGGGCGTCACATCCTGTGGATGCAGACCATTGCCAACCTCCATTATTTGCTGACAAATCAAAATCTAATAATTTTTCTGCAAAATAAGACTCTCCTTTTTTCCAATCAATCAGCAAGTCTTTGGTTAAAAACGAAGCGACAATCATTCTAAGCCTGTTATGCATCCATCCAGTAGTATTGAGTTGTCTCATGGCCGCATCGACTATGGGGAATCCTGTTTGCCCTTGGCACCATGCTTTGAAGTGTTGCGCTAGTCCTGGCCATTGCAGATGGTTGTATTCGGGTTTAAAGCTTTGCACAGTGACATGAGGAAAATTGGACAAGATCATAAAGTAGAAATCTCTCCAAATCAGTTCACTAAGCCATGTCTGAGTTCCAGGGTTCGACTTTATTTTGGATAATTTTCGAATCACTTCTCTAATGGAGATGCTTCCAAATCTGAGGTGAGTGGAAAGTGTTGAAGTGCCTTTTTTGTTGGCAGGGTAATTCCTTTGTTCTTTGTAATTGGCAACATTGGATTTGAAAAAATGAGTCAGTTGTTTTTTTGCGGCGAACTCTCCTGCCTCTAGCCAGAGTTGTGAGCGCACAAATCCTAATTCTTCAATTGAAGGCAAGGGCGTTGGCTTTGCTTTTAAATCAGTACTCCGAATAAATTTCTTTTTATTGGGTGTGTACTCACATGAGTCGATGGCTGAATAGTGTTTAAGCCATGCATTTTTATAAGGCGTAAAAACGGTGTAGGGTTTTGACGACTGTGTGAGAACTTCTTGTTGTTCAAAAATGACTTGATCTTTAAATGTGTAAAATTGACAATTTTGAGACTGAAGTTTTTCGCGCACATTTTGATCTCGTGCAATGGCGTATGGTTCGTAGTCTTTGTTGCAGTAGACAGCTTGGGCCTTCAGTTTTTTTGCAAGCTTGGGAATCTCTACTTGAGGATCGCCGTGCAATACAATGAGCTCTGATTCAAAATCACGCAAAGAAGCGTTCAGTAAAAACAAAGAATCATGTATGAACGTGATTCGCTTATCATCTTTTTTAAGCTTAGTTAAAATGTTCGTGTCGAAAACAAAAACAATCGCAACTTTGTGCGATTTCTGGGTGGCTTCATATAAGGCTCGGTGGTCTGACAGACGTAGATCTCGTCGAATCCAACATAAGGAAAGGTCGTGAGTACTGTCAGTGTCCATGGCTTAACAAGTCTAGTCTTATTTAGTCTTTGTTGACTAGACGGATAATTCTAAATCCGTAGGCTCTATAAGGCAGCAAGGCATCTTGTAGGGTCATGAGCACAATGGGATCAATACCCAGTTGTGAGCCCTTTTGTAAGACAATATTTCCGCCCAAATACACAAGTGAGTGTTGAATGATTGGGTAGCCTATTTGAATTAAGTCTCCATACTGCAAAGATTCACCTTCCTTAAGCGCACGATACTGTTTTAATGCGTTGGTGGTGATTTTAGCGGCATTGTTTCGTTGCGGACTTCCTGCATCGAGAATGAGCTGATCGTAGGGGAATGTAGGATCGTTGAAGAGTAGGGCAGCATCGTGACAGCTTGGTCCCTTGGCACCCACAGCACCTAAACGACATTCAATGGCGTCTGGTAGTATTTTTTGCAAAGGAAATTCTTGAGGGAAATGATTTGTATTTTGAATTTTGAAATAATGAATCACTTCGTCTGGTGCTTTACTTTGCTCAAGAAAGCCAAGCCATGATGTCCATTCTTCTGCGTTATGAATACGGAGAACTCCAAGCTCAACGGAGGACCCACCAAATGATGAGATGGCGCTACCTTTGGGAAGGGGTTTTGTTTTAACTGCGTTCATCACAAAGAAGGGATGCACATTAAGTTTTAGGCGTTGGAGAGTCGAGCTTAGAGCGGGAGGTAGTTTTTTATAGGCGTTTGCACAGGTCTGGTTAGCGTTTGTCAGTTGGGAGCGGCAAAGTGATGCCAAAATGAATAAAATGGCAAGTATTCGTGTGCTCATAAATTGTTGCGCGCAGCTATATTTTAGCTCTCGCTATAAGACGGCAGCAACATGTTTTTACTTTACTGAGCATACAAATTTGACGCTTTATTTGAGGATTTCCTTGGCGTGAGTGATTATGATGAAACGTATGAATGCAAAATTTTGTTTGTCGGCGTTGCTGTTGCTTCCTTGGCTTTCGCTTGCGCAATCGCAACAGTTATTTAGTGGTGTAGCTAAAAAGGGAACGCAAGTTCTTTATACGGAAAAACATGATTTGACTGTCTCTAGCGATGATCGGGTGACTAAAGCTGTCACGACTTACATAGACACTCAACAAAATGTCATTGCCAAAATGAATTCTGATTTCACGGAAAGTCTGACAACTCCTAATTATGAGTTTGAAAATTTTAAGATTAAAAATAAGCATGGAATTCGGCGCCAAAACGGAAGCATATTGCTTTTTGATAAAGATGAGAAAAAATCAGAAAGAACAAAATTGCTTGAAGACGGCAAAGACAAACATTTATTGGTAGGTGGTCAAGGACTAAATTACTATATCCTTAGCAACTTTACTGAAATCTTGGAGAAGAAGGCTCTTCCGGTACGTCTGTTGGTTCCTGGTAAACTTGATTACTTTGATTTTATTCTTAAAGTTAAAGCAGTAAGTGAAGATGGAAATGTCTCCATTGAGTTAAAAGTAGAAAGTTGGTTCTTAAGGCTTTTTGCGCCATCCTTTGAGATGAAATACAATAAAAATACAAAGCGATTGCTTTATTACAAGGGTCTTTCGAATTTGCCTGCAGAAAATGGCGATATTCAAATTGTCGAAATTAACTATGACTACCCTCCTAAATAAAATTGAGTACTGGCATAACCGCATCTCAGATGGGAATTTTGTTTGGTTTCCTTTTTTATTTTTAAAGCTTAAGCCAGAAGAATGGATGTCGTTAAAGCATAGGCTGCTCATGACTCTCTGCTTTTCGGCCTACTATGCAGTGGCTGGATTGCTTAAGCGTTTGATATGGAATGGGCACTACATGTTAGTTCATCTGCAAAGTGATCTATTCAATTCCTCAATACTCTTTTTTATTTGGTTTAATTTGGTGACTGCCTATTTTTGGAATCGACGAGTAAAAAGAATCAAAGTGAAGTGACTCTTTTGAAATTGACGCTTATTCTTTAAGTCATGCAATCTGTTACTGAACAAGCCTTAGTCTTTATTTCATCAGCAATTCTTCTAGTCCCTTTATTTCAAAAATTACGTTTTGGTTCTGTGTTGGGTTACCTGATTGCAGGTGCCTTGGTTGGTCCTTATGGATTAAAACTTATCCAAGACAGCCAAAGCGTTATGCACTTTGCGGAGTTTGGCGTCATCTTCTTGCTTTTTATGATAGGTCTTGAAATCCAGCCATCAAAGTTGTGGTCCATGCGCAAGCATTTGTTTGGCTTAGGTGGTTTTCAAATCATTACAACAACAGTTTTTTTTACTGTTATTGGAGTATGGGTTGGGGTGGCTTTACCTGTAGCACTGGTTTTGGCTTTTGCCTTGTCTTTGTCTTCAACGGCCTATGCGTTGCAAACATTGGTTGAACGAGGAGAGTTCAATACTGAATTTGGTCGCTCTAGTTTTGCTATTTTGTTGATGCAGGATTTGGTGGCGATACCGGCATTGGCGTTAATTCCCTTGTTGTCGCAACAGGCAAGCAATGGAAATGTATTTGATTTTAAAAAGGCAATATTGGCGACGTCAGTTATTTTGTTATTGTTTATATCAGGACGTTTTTTAATTCGACCGTTATTTAGAATGATTGCGTCGACTCGAAGTCGTGAAATTTTTACAGCATTGACTTTATTTATTGTCTTAGGGGTTTCTGTTTTGATGCAAAACATTGGCTTATCGGCGGCCCTGGGAACGTTCATAGCGGGAGTCTTGCTAGCGGATTCTGAGTATAGACATGAGATTGAAACAAATCTTGAGCCATTTAAAAGTTTATTGATGGGTTTGTTTTTTATTGCTGTTGGGATGCAAGTGAGTTTGAGTTTGATTGTTGCGCAGCCTTTTTTAGTTTTTGGACTGGCTCTAGCCTATCTACTATTCAAATCAGTATTAATTTATTTGAGCGGACGTTGTTTTAAATTAAGTCATGAAAATTCCAAGCGTATGGCATTAACTATTGCGCAAGGTGGAGAATTTGCTTTTGTGTTGTTCGGAATCATTGCACAAACACAACTTGCTCCAAGCGAAACCTTGTCTTTGCTCGGCGTTGTCGTCACCATCTCCATGGCGTTTAGCCCACTTCTGAGCGTGCTATATGATCGCTTTTTAGCGATAGCTTGTAGAGAACAGGAAGCCACTCCACAGTACGACGTCATAGCCGATGAATCAGCTCAGGTGATCATTGCTGGTTACGGGCGTTTTGGGCAAATTTTTGGTCGTATTCTGAGAGCGCAAAACATTCCTTTTGTAGCCATTGATCACGATTCTGATCACATAGAGCTTGTGCGCCGTTTTGGTAGCAAGGTCTATTATGGTGATGCTTCAAGGGAAGATTTATTAGAGGCCGCAGGTGCAGCGCGTGCAAAGTATTTTATATTGGCCATTGATGATGTGGAGTCTTCTTTAAAAACGGCCAGAACGGTGAAAGAACACTTTCCAAATCTCACCATATTGGCGAGAGCTAGAAATCGAGGTCATACCTTTGATTTGATGGATTTGGGAATTCAAGACATCAAGAGGGAAACCCTCGATTCTAGCGTGTATTTTGTTCGAGATTTACTAATCAAAATGGGCGTGCCAGCTGAGCAGGCGGCGTCATTGGTGGAGCGATTTAAGCTACATGATGAGATGATGCTTAAAGAGCAATTTAAAGTGCGCAACGATGATAAGCAATTTATTGGTTTGGCTGCGCAATCCACAGCCCAACTTGCACAGGTCTTAAATGATGACAGCAATAAATGGCGTGGGTGGCAGCAGTCTGATCGAAGCAATGTTAGTAGCGCGAGCAGTGCTGGCGACGTGAAAAAGGACACTTAGATTACGACGAAAAATGATCAGGGAAACGATTGAGATTCATTTTTCATATAGTCCGAAAACGCACGCATGACTTTTAGATGAAGCAGTGCTTGGGTATATTTGTAAATGTACCATGGCAAACGAGGGCTAAAGTCATGGATTGCTACGATCAAACTACGTTCGTGTCGACATTGTCTAAATTCCAGGCGAGCTCGATCTCGGCCTCGGTCCAACATGCCCCCATTGATGTAAAATAAAACGCGATCGGCGCTACTTCTTTCTATTGAATATTCGAGCTGAAGCAATACTTGATGAGTCGCTCGAATATAAAACGTGGTCACAGTATTCAAAGTCTCGACAAAGATAAGTCCTCTAAAATAAGAATTTAAAAAAGTTTTATAGGCCTCTGCTGCCTTTTGGGCATCATATCCTGCAGGTAGCGCAATTCTTTGTACCGATTGTACAATGCGGCACTTATCGACAGGAGCTGATAAAGTGTATGCCTTGGGTGCTTGTTCCACTGATTCGTGAATTTCCTTAATCTCGGTCAGCGCCTCTAGATAGCTTTTGTATTTATGATTAGGAAGCGTGAATGTTTTTTTAGGATCGGCAAGCATTTCATGCTTGAGCGATTCAATGAGTGGGTAAACAAGATTCGAAGGTGCGCCAGTCACAGTACTCACCCAGAGGCGGGAAAGTTTGGGTGAAAATAGTGGAACATTGAATAGCAATCTATTCCGATTGAAGTGTTTGGCACAAAGGCTAATCATGTCGAAATAACTCAATTCGTCGGGACCGGCTAAATCATAAATACCTTGAAGTTCGGGATTTTTTAATATGAACCGAAAAGATTCACAGACGTCGTCAATGTGTATGGGGTTTGACCGACCTTGTGTCCACGACGGGCAGATCATTGCAGGCAGTCTATCAACGAGACGAAGAATCATTTGAAACGATGAGCCACCGTGCCCCATGACAATTCCGGCACGCAGCGAGAGTAGTCGGATCCCGTAAGCTTGAAAAATCTTTTCGACTTCAAGCCGGCTTCTTAAATGCTTTGAGAGTAATTGCGGGTCATTTTCTCCCAGCGGCGGGATAATGCCCGATAGATATGTGACGCGTTTAATTCCATTTTTAACACAGGCTCGAGCGAAATTATCAGCCAGTATCAGATCGTAATCTTCAAAACTGCCTTGTGCGAGTTCCGATGAGGGCAGCATTGAATGTACCAGATAAAAAGCTTCATCAATTCCATTTAGACTTCTCTCGACATCTTTTAGTGAAAAGAGGTCACAGGTAGTGTACTCAATTTTATTCTCGATCGATTTAGACTTCGATCTCGAGAGCCCACGAATCAGCGAAAAGTCATTTGAATCGCTCAGTGAGCTTATTAGATGTTGCCCCACAAAGCCGCTGGCTCCTGCAATGGCAAGGCGAATACCCATCAAGTTGTTTTACTCCATTTCGAGTGTTTTCGCTGCCTTCTGTTCAATTGTGATTAACTTGTTGCAATCTACTCAAGGATTGAATTTTTAAAGAAGCCCTTTTGAAGCAGTCCTAAATGGCACGCCCGAGAGGATTCGAACCTCTGACCACATGATTAGAAATCAAGTGCTCTATCCAGCTGAGCTACGGGCGCGTGCGCTTGAATGTTAAGATCAGCAAGTAGAGTTCTACAAGAGAATTTTCGGAAAGTAAATTTTATCGTTGTTTAATCCGCTGCTAAGCATGGCTTCAACAAATGCCTCGCCTTCAGGAGAGGGAATCCAGTTTAGCGCAATGTCAGCAAAATAATTCAAGACAACGGTTTGAGGGTTTCTGTCCCACACTGGATCGTTGTCTTCATCGACGTGCCCTGTTTTAAATCCTTCTCCAGGGGTCCATTGAGCGACTAAGTCGCGGTGGCTTGAGAAAATCTTCAATAGCTCCAAATCATCACGTAGCCACACAAAGACCGCGACTTGGTTTTGGCCTGAAAAGACACGACATTTTTGGGCTTCAGGCATAAGTGCTAAGACTTCCGGATGATCGCTAAATTCTTCTTTTAACGTTAAAGAGAGCGCTAAAAACTTGGGTCTAATGAATTCCCTTAGGGCAGATTGGAAAGCAACCGATGGCTGGTCAAATGCGCAGCTTAAACGGTCCTCGCGCTTACCTTTAACTTCGACTTTAACCGGGAAGCCTCGTCCATGAATTTCAACTGAGATGTCAATGACATCACCAAGGCCGAAGCTATGTTCTTGGGGTGGGGCTAGCGCAATGCCGCCTGCTGAAATATTCAGAACGTTGAGTTTTTCCGTGCCAATGTAAGCAGAAACATCTGCTAGCGGCGTGAGTAGAGATTGTGTGAGAGAGGTGCTGTATCGAAAGGTTCTAGATTTTTTCTCGCTCATAATTTACAAATAAAAAATTGTGGGCTGGTCCGGCAGAACCAGCCCACGCTTAACTAAGGAGACACGCTTTAACCCCCGGCAGAGGAATTAGGCGGCCTTTTTGACTTTTTCAAAGTTGGCTTTATACCAAGCCAGTTTCGCTTCATAGTCTAGGGGCTTTTTGCCATCACCGCGGATGACCCCTGCCATGTAGTGACCATAATGTTCTTCGCAGAAACCAAATCTGGCTACTGATTTCTTACAAGCGTCAAATTTACAATGGCTTGTAGTAGGCGACGCATCAACCTCTGGTTTATGCTCAGGACTTTTCTTTTTTACATCTTTTGACATTCTGCATTCCTCCCTTTTCTGCAACGCACAATCACTCTATCGACGCAATGGGCAATAACTTTAGCGCATAGCAAAAATAAATTGGTTTTTTGACGCAAATCATTGAAATTTAACCGCGCTTTTCGGACTCAAAACAGCGATAATTAGAGCATGGGCACCAGCATAGATATCAAAGACTTCATTAAACACAATCTTAACAATGATGAATACCGCAAGGTGAATTGGTCTGGAAGTTTTCAAGACTACATCAACGTTGTGACGGAATATCCTGAGGTCACACGCAACGCCTTCCAGAGAGCATACGACATGATCGTGTCTTGGGGCTCAGAAGATGTGATTGATTTTAAAAAGAAGGTTACGAAGTATCGCTTCTTTGAAGACCCCATTGAGAACGGTGCTGACGGTGTGTTTGGTCTCGATATTTCTCTACAAAAATTAGTCGATGTATTGAAATCAGCAGCCAAAGGTTACGGTGCGGATAAACGAGTGATTCTCTTGCACGGTCCGGTTGGTTCTTCAAAATCCACAATTGCTCGGATGCTTAAAAAGGGAATGGAACACTATTCAAAAACGGATAGTGGACGCCTATATACCTTCTCGTGGGTAAATCCGGATAACAAAGATATTGGTGTGTTTAAGCAGCTAAAGGAATTGGCCGTTGAAGAAATGGCCGATCCTATGAATGAAGAACCATTGAAGCTGATTCCTGAAGACTTACGTCCTAAGTTTTGTGAGCAGCTCAATAAAGCTCGCAAAGGCGATCACAAAATTCAAGTGACGGGTAATCTCAACCCTGCGTCTCGCTACATGTTCAATGAGCTTATGAAGCATTACAACGGCGATCTCGCAAAAGTTCTCGAGCATGTTAAAGTGCGCCGACTTATTTTCTCAGAGAAAGACCGCATTGGCATTGGAACCTTCCAACCCAAAGATGAAAAAAACCAAGACTCAACAGAATTGACCGGTGATATTAACTACCGTCGCATTGCTATTTTTGGTTCAGACTCTGATCCTCGTGCCTTTAACTTTGATGGTGAGTTTAACGTCGCAAACCGTGGTGTGATTGAATTTGTGGAAGTGTTGAAGCTGGACGTTGCCTTTTTGTATGACCTTTTGGGTGCATCACAAGAGCACAAAATCAAACCTAAGAAATTTGCGCAAACCGATATTGATGAAGTGATTATTGGTCACACGAACGAACCTGAGTATCGTAAATTGCAAAATAACGAATTCATGGAAGCGCTAAGGGATCGTACAATTAAAATTGATATTCCTTACATTACAAAATTAAAACAAGAAGTGAAAATTTATCAGAAGAGTTTTTCTCGTGAGCGCGTTCGCGGTGTTCACATTGCTCCACATACTCTTGAAATGGCAGCCATGTGGGCAGTCTTAACAAGGTTAGAGGTTCCTAAGAAAGCAAATTTAACAGTTCTTCAAAAATTGAAATTGTATGATGGTAAAACGCTGCCTGGTTTCACAGAAGACAACGTTAAAGAACTGCGTAAAGAGTCTGTTCGTGAGGGCTTAGATGGGATCTCTCCACGATTCATTCAAGACAAAATTTCTAATGCGATCGTCAATGAAGGCGAGCCCAATGGATGCTTGAATCCGTTCATGGTCTTAAATGAGATTGAGGGTGGGCTAAAACACCACTCGCTAATCAACAATGAAGAGAAAAGAAAATATTACAGGGAAATGCTTGCTGTTGTTAAGCAAGAATATGAAGACATTGTCAAAAACGAAGTTCAGCGCGCCATTAGTGCAGACGAAGATGCCATTGCCAAGCTGTGCTCAAACTACATTGATAATGTGAAAGCGTACACGCAGCGTGAGAAAGTTCGTAATCGTTTCACGGGTCAAATGGAAGAACCCGATGAGCGTCTGATGAGAAGTATCGAGGAAAAAATTGATATTCCCGAAGGTCGCAAGGATGATTTCCGCCGTGAGATTATGAACTATATTGGTGCACTTGCAGTCGAGGGCAAAACATTCGACTACAAGACCAACGAACGTTTGCAAAAAGCTTTAGAGCTGAAGCTGTTTGAAGACCAGAAAGATAGCATTAAGCTCACAACCTTGGTTTCCAATGTTGTGGATAAAGCCACCCAAGAGAAAATTGATATTGTGAAAACAAGACTCATTAAGAACTTTGGTTACGATGAGGTTTCAGCAACGGATGTGTTGCAGTATGTGGCTTCCATCTTTGCTCGTGGAGATAGCAAAAGTTCAAAAGAAGGATAAGAAGCCGTAAGCCATTTCGAGTGGTTTACGGGCATGCTCATCAAGTAACTTTTAGCACCCCGTTTTTGGTCTTGTGTCAGTTCGGCAAATGGCCACGCGTTTTTTTGTTGGTTTTTTTGGGAAAAACATCTGCTTTATTAATTGTTTATCTTTAATTATTTCAATATCTTATAAAAACTTTCCTGTGTGTTTCGAGAGGCGTTTTTTTGTGACTTAATTTTTGAAAAAAACATAGCAATTTGTACGCGAGTTGTGGCCTCTGTATAAATTTACTTTTGATGCTTCACATTGGCTTTTGTATCTACTCGCTCCATGAACTGGAGTGAAATGGTGGATAAGCGTTTTGAGAGATTGGCTGTGTATTTCAAAAATGTCAGGCTTCAACGTGGAATGAGTCAGTTGGAGTTGGCCCGTCAATTGGGTTTTCAATCTGCGCAAATTGTCTCTAACTGGGAACGTGGTTTGTGTGCACCTCCAATGAATGCCATGGTTAAAATGGTTAGCATGTTCTCTTTAGCGCAAAATGAAGTCATGGATATGATTTTAGAAGAAAATAAAAAACTGCTTGAGATGCAGTTTTCTGGCGAAGCTAAAAAGCGTTCTAAGGTAAAGTAATTGTTTTAAGCTGCTGCTTGAGTTGCTTAGCTGCCATGGCGTAACCGCCTTCTGTTCCATCAATGAAATGAATGTGGTCTGATTCGCGGTTGAAGACAGCGCAGGTCATTTGCGCATGTCTACAAGTGTGTAGGCCATAGACTAGGCGCCCTTGTTTGCGCTCAGATTCTAAAAATAACTGCATGAGTTCTCTTTGCTTAGGTGTTCCTGCAACAATCATTCGTAAAACGTTATCAAATTTTTGGTAGTCAGAATTGTTGGGTAAATCTTCCTTATATTTTTTCCAATTGGTTCCCATGAATTGGCTTCCCAGAGCCACAAACAGTGATCCGGTGAAGACTTTGCAAAATAGGTTGAAGGCCTTTTGAAAATTTGGAGCATTGTCTTTAGTTTTGATTTCTTTAGCGAGCTCCGATGGGCGCATGGATAGCTTCAAGTCTTGGGCGCCAAACGGGGATTGCTGAAGATTGTAAATGGTCTGAAATGTTGTCATCACATCGCCAAATAAGGGAGCACGTTCTTCAATGTTGGGGTTTGTGAATTGCACAAGCCAACAATGAAACTCTCCGCTATGGCTTGAGATGGGTTTCCAGCGGCACTCAAGTCCGTGTAATATTTTTTCCTGCGCCTCAGTTTTTTCGTAATGAATTAAATAAGGATTCCCAGGTGTTTTAGCTAAGCGCTCAGCTTCAGCAACTCCAGCTCCTGAGAGTAGGGCTTGTGCTGGGGAGTTGGCCTTGTTTTTATGCTTAGAAATGTAGATGGGTTTTGATTGCTCTTTTAATAATTTATAAGGAATAAAGGCGGCTCGAAGTTCAAGTTGGAATTGTGTTTTAGCTCTGCCAATTAAAGGCTTTAAATGCAATAAACAGGCCTCAAAGAAGTCGGGAGGAATGAGAAGCGTTGCCCCATCGCCGCCAAAGACATAGGGGATGTCGGTGTTGTTTTCTCTGGCGACATTCAAAATGGCAATGATGCTTGAGGCGCCAATCAGGTTGACGTCTTTGTAGCGTCCCTCTTCAATGGCCTTTGTTGAGCCCGAAATGTCCGTGATTAAAACTAGCCAATCGGCAGGACATTCGCTGTAAAACCCTATATTCGGCCAGTCATTGAGCGATTTTGTGGGTTTTAGATCTCTATAAAAATGCACCGAACTAGCAGAAACTGGCATTCCTCTATATAATAGCCTCTTTTCTTAGACCTAAAAGAGGTGATGAAAACTATGCCAACTTTAACTGGAAAACGAGCGTCTCATGTTGTGTTAACTTCACATCCTGGAACGATTTATAAAAAAATGGTGCCAATTCAGTGGGGTGCAAAAACCGCTATTGAACGAGGCCCTGTTGTAGCGACACTCAATTCAGGTCCTTATCGTAACGCTATTGGAACTCATGGCGGTTCATATTCTGTGTATCGTGCTTTAGCCAATGCTGCTGGTCAGTTAAAAATGGATCATAGACCTGATTTGCATGACACGTCTCCTGTGCACCACTTTGGCCCATTTCCTTCCTGGAAAGATCCTGAAAAAATGGTTTCCATTGACCCTTGGGGTGCTGATGTTTTGGATTATTTCCCTGAACATTTTAAAAACGGTTTAGACGTAAGACCTACCATTGCAGTGACGAAAGCTCACATTCAGATGCCTGAAATTGAAGAAGCCATTAAGGCGGGCCGCTTAAAACGCGATGGTAAAATCATTACAGAAAAACATGGTGTCGTTGTAACAAAAGCAGCAGTTGAGCCTGTTTGGTATTTGCCCGGTATTGCGAAGCGATTTAAGGTCAGCGAAGGCGAGCTTAGAAAAACTTTGTTTGAGCAAACCGGTGGGATGTTTCCAGAACTCATCACTCGCCCTGATTTGAAACTATTGTTGCCTCCCATTGGCAGCACGACCATTTACATGTTTGGAGATCCTGCGCATATTTCCAATGCCTCTAAAGAACTGACTGTACGTGTTCATGACGAATGCAATGGTTCTGATGTGTTTGGCTCTGACATTTGCACATGTCGCCCTTACTTGACCCATGGAATTGAAGAAGCCATCAAGAGCGCGCAAAAGGGTGGCGCAGGCCTCATTGTTTATTATCGTAAGGAAGGGCGCTCGCTTGGCGAGGTTACGAAATTTTTGGTTTACAATGCAAGAAAACGTCAAGAGGGTGGAGACAGTGCTGCCACTTATTTCCATCGCACGGAGTGTGTGGCGGGTGTTCAAGATATGCGTTTTCAAGAACTCATGCCTGATGTCTTGCATTGGCTGGGTATCACTAAAATCGACAATCTCGTTTCCATGAGCGATATGAAATACAATGCCATTGTTGGAAGCGGAATTCCTGTTCATAGGCGTGTTAGCATCCCGCCTGAGTTGATTCCAGATGATGCGCAAGTCGAAATTGAAGCAAAAAAAGCTGCAGGGTATTTCAGTCCTGAGGGTGTAAAACCTAAAGAAGAAGAGCTGAAAAAAGTTAAAGGTCGCGGTCTTGACGAGTAGTTGCCATGACTAACATGTTTCAAGGAACGCAAGACGATATTGAGGTGCTACTCAATCCTCAGACCATTCAAAAACAGGCGGCTAAAATTTTAGCCTTAAGTGAAAGTGGTCAGACACATTTTATTGTTCACCAGAATAAAATTAAAGAGGTGGCTCATTTTGTAGCAGAAGTGACAAAGAAAAATTACCCTTCGCTCAATTTGCCATTTCATTCCCGTTGGTCACATTTTCAAGTGGGGGGCGTGGATCGCATTGCCTGGGTCAATGAGGCTTTGAAAGCATTAAGCCCAGAAGAACAAGTACGCTCTCAAATTGATCTCGTGATTGTCAGTGTTTTGTTGGATGCTGGCGCAGGAATGGCTTGGAAATGGAAAGAGCCCAGAACCTCTCAAACTTTTTCCAAATCAGAAGGTTTGGCGGTAGCTTCTTTGGAGCTTTTCTTCCAGGGTTATCTTAGTGAGAACCCCAAGAATCCTTTTGAACTGTCACCACGTAAACTTGAGGCGCTGAGTGAAAAAGACTTTAAGGCTGTGTTTCAGGTTGATGAACTTAAAAACCCTTTGGTCGGAGTGCCTGGCCGATTGCTTTTGCTTAAGAATTTAGCAAAGGTTATTTTGTCAAAGCCTGAGTTTTTTGGCGAGTCAAAGCCACGCCTTGGTCATTTAGTTGATTATTTGAAAACAAAATCAAATGCAAAAAATGAAATTTCTGTAGTCGAAATTTTAAAAGCCATTCAAAAATCCCTAGGAGAGATTTGGCCCGGTCGAGTTAAAATCCAAAATTTTAATTTGGGTGATGTCTGGCCTTATTCTCCTCTTGGCGAGGGCTTAAATTCTCTTGTGCCATTTCATAAATTATCGCAGTGGTTGAGTTATAGTTTGTTGGATCCCTTGAGTCGTTCAGGATTGAAATTTTTTGGTTTTGAGCAATTAACGGCGCTCTCAGAGTATAGAAACGGCGGGTTATTGGTTGATTCTGGTATTTTGGAATTGAGAAATCCTGCTGATATTCAAAAAAAGCACCAAACCTCAAGTTCATTCATTATTGAATGGCGGGCTTTAACTGTTGCTTTGTTGCCTTTAGTTGCCGAACAAGTGCGAGTTCTTTTTGGAAAAACAGAGCAAGAGTGGCCATTAGGTAAGGTATTAGAGGGTGGTACGTGGTCAGCGGGACGAATTTTGGCTGCTCAAAAGAGAGCCGATGGCTCAAGCCCCATTTTAATTGAGAGTGATGGAACTGTTTTTTAGTTGTGAATTAAAGGAGATTTGAGATGAATATATCGATTGAAAAATCATGTCATGTGGTGAAGCACCCCGTTTTGCAACACAAGATGACAATTTTAAGAAGAAAAGAAACTAGAGCTTGGGATTTTCGAAAAATTTTAACCGAAATTAGTAGTTACTTGGCCTACGCTGTTACTGCCGACATTCGTGTTGCCAATCAGGATATTGAAACTCCTATTGAAAAATCATCTGAGCCGCATGTTGCCGAATCGTTACTGGTGGTTTCCATTCAACGAGCTGGCAGTGGCATGCTGGAAGGTTTTTTACAAACTCTGCCTTTCGCTAAAGTTGGCCATATTGGTATATACCGCGATAAAAACATAGGAAGTACCGTAGAATATTATTTTAGAATTCCAAACGATTCTGTAGGCCAAAAAGTGATTTTAGTAGATCCTATGTTGGCTACTGGCGATTCCGCAGTAGCAGCTATTAACCGCCTAAAAGATTATGATGTTGGTCCCATTCGTTTGGCCTGTATTGTGGCAGCCCCAGAGGGTATTCAAAAAGTTAAGGAAGCCCATCCTGATGTTGAGATCTATACAACAACTGTTGATCGTGGCTTGAATGCAAAAGGATACATCATGCCAGGCTTAGGTGATGCAGGAGATCGTTTGTTTGATACCATCTAAAGTCTACATTATTGGTGTGGCTGGAGGCAGCTGCTCTGGTAAGACAACATTTGTACGTAAAATTGTTGAAGAATGGAATTCAACAATTTGTTCGGTGTTGTACCAAGACTCTTATTACATAGACCAAAGTCATCGTTTTAACGAAGACGGCGGGCTTGTAAATTTTGATCACCCCTCAGCTCTAGATTTTGATTTGCTTTCAGAGCATCTAACTAAGCTACGCTCAGGAATCGCCATTGACATGCCAATGTACGATTTTGTGACACATAAACGTAAGAATGAAAAACAAATGATTTATCCCACCCCTTTAATCTTGGTGGACGGGACTTTAATTTTATCTCAGCCCAAAGTACGAGCTTGCTTGGATTATTCGTTTTTCTTGGAAGTTGAGGAAGATGTTCGTTTTGACCGACGTAAGAAAAGAGATACTGTGGAGCGAGGCCGGACTCTCGATGGAGTTACAAAGCAGTTTTTAACTCAAGTAAAGCCCATGCATGATGAGTTTGTTGAGCCTTCCAAGAAGCACGCACAAAGCGTAGTTCAAAGTGTGGAAGAGGGTTTAGCTATACTTAGGCGGCTCGTTTCTTCGGAGCGCCTTTTAACTTAACGAAGTCGGTGGCTTCGTAAATTTTCGATTCCATCAAGATTTTTAAAAATCTGCCGTCGATTTTTCCGTTCTTAACTTCTGAGTGCAAAATATCAAAAGTTCTTGTAATCGGTACTGCAGGTTTGTACGGCCTGTCATTTGCGGCAAGGGCATCAAAGATGTCGGCAACAGCCATAATTCTAGACTGCACAGGTATACGGTCAGCTCTGGTTTTTGAAGGATAGCCAGTGCCATCAAGTTTCTCGTGGTGATACGCCGCAATTTCTGGGATCATGGCAAGTTCTTTGGTCCAAGGAATTTGTTTTAAAAATTCAAAAGTGTGAACGACATGTGACTCAATTTCTAAACGTTCTTCATCGGAAAGTGTTCCACGAAGAATTTGCAAGTTGAACGCTTCGTCGGGCTCTAAAAGAGGGCAGCACTGACCATCAAGGTTATGGCATTGAGCAGTTTTCAATATGGCAAGCTTATTGGCTCTGTTTTCATCTAAGATTGATGGAGTATTCAGTTCTAAAACAACATTCCAGTAATCTTCAATTTTCATTCCAAATTCTTTAATTCGTTTTTCAAGTGCCGCCATTTCAAATTCACTTGGCGGTCTTTTCTCAGTCATGAGTTGAGTAAGGTAATCCTTAAAGACTTTAATCTCTGTTGCTGCTCTAAACTCTTTAAAGCGTGATTCAATTCTAATTTTTTGAAATGGATCCAGTTTTTCTTCTTTTTGCAGAACAGCTTCACGAACACCAATTTTTCCAAAATCGTGTAACAACGAAGCATAACGGAGTTCTGCAAGTTGATCGCTTGTGAACTTCACATCTTTAAGTTCTGGATCTGAACTTTGTGATGCCTTTTGAGCAATCGATACAGTTAAGTAAGCGACACGCTCTGAGTGTCCGCGAGTGGCATCATCTCTGGCTTCAATCGCATGTACGCTTGCTTTGACGAATCCTTCAAATAGATCTTTGATGCTCTTATGTAGTTTCGCATTTTCTAAACTAGCTGAGGCTACCGCAGCAAAGCTTTCAATGAGCTTTGCGTCAGCAGTTGAGAAGGTTGGCATTTTGGCAATTTCTTCTTCATTGTCGCTAGGCCAAAGTTCTCTTGGGTTATTTTTTCTGTTGATGAGTTGTAAAACTCCAAGACCTTCTCCGCGAGAACTGACTAATGGATAAACAAGCATGGATTTTGTTCTGTAGTTTGTAAATTTATCGTAGCTTTTATCGAAGGTGTAGGGAGTCGTGTTAGGTATGTTGTAGACATCATCAAGAATAATGCTGTCTAATTTGTTAAAGCAATGCGTAGCTAGAGTTTGTGAGGTCAATGGGATTAATCGTTCTTGAAAGGGAATGGATATGGATTGATTTCTTGCTACTTGAAAAATAAGGCTGCTTTCATCATAGCGAAGATAGAGCGAGCAAGCATCACAGTAGAGAAGGTTCATCGCTTTTTCTACAAGAATATTTAGCAAGGCGTGCGGATCTTTTTGCGCCATCAGCTCAACAGCAATTTCTTGAAGCGCGTGCAAACGCCGTTCTAACTGCTTGGCAGTTGTCTTGGTGTACTTGCGCTGTGCTTTCGAATTGAGCAATCCTAACTCCTTTTCACTACATAGAGTTATCGACTCTCTTGCGGGCTTTCTTGATGTATCTTAGGGTCAAAAGAATGTCGTCGTAAAATTGGCGCTTATGACCCTGAATCTCAATTCAGGCTTGCCATTGTTTAAGCTGAACATCACCATTGTTGATTTCCACGTAGTGAGAGCTCAGCATCCAAGATCCAGGATTGAGGTATCGCTTATTGTCACCAATGTGGAATTCCCCGTGGTGGTGAGTGTGTCCGAAGACTACAGCGTCAAAACCACGTCGGCTCAATTCGGTAGCAGCTTCGGCAAACTGAGGTGGTTCGCCAATAATTCCAGTTTTTTTTGCTCGAAGATGGGCTTTGAATTTTTCAAAACGAATCCACATTTTATATAGTTTTGGTGAAACCATCAGTAAAAACCCTGCAAAACGCGTCAGCAGCTCGTAGAGTTCAGGGTATTTAACAAAAAAAGGATCATACAGATGCCCATGTTCAATGCGGATTCTGCGAGTACCAGATTTTAAATTTAAAAATGGAGAGACTTTAAGTGTTCCCCAGTCCTCAAGAAAATGCTCAAGAGCAATATCATGATTGCCTACAATATAATAAATGGTTCTTCCTGTTTTATTGATTTCCTTTAAAGCACGTAGCAAGGGTGGAATTTCTGATGAAATTTTTGCAAAGGAGGCTTGAGCTATCTCAAGGCCATCACCGTTGATGCAAATGTCGTAACCAGAATTTGCGGCCCAATGAAGAAAACGAATCACTTTATGGGTGTTGTCAGAGAAGGGATTGCCAAGATGTAAATCTGAAATAACAACTAATTTTTCTGCTTGAGTAGATGTGATCACGCGGGTTTGGGTTTCTCAATAGAATTTAAAATTTGTTGTACAAAATCATTAGCCATACCGCCTTTGGACACGGCTTCAATGAGTCGTTCATTTGTAACTTTTACTCGTAGACTGAGTTGTTGAATCATTTCAAAAGCAAATGTTGGATCACGTCGAATCTTAAGAAGTATGCCACCTGGTTGCATGACTAACAGTTTTGTTGGTCCTTCTGCAAACGCCGAGGCAAATCGAGGAATTCCTTGAAGCAAGGCCATCTCTCCAAAGAAGTCTCCTTTCTCAAAACGAGCGAGCAAGAGCTCTCCAACTCCAGTTTTCTTTTTGATGAGTACATGACCTTCTTGAATAACGTATAAATCACGCTCTAGTGATCCTTCGGAGAAAATCACATCGCCATTTTTGAATTCACGAATGTGCTCATGTGCAAATCTTAAATCGTCCTTGAAATTCATAGTATTAACCTGTCATTTAATGATGCTTGAGTGACGATGTGCTGACTATAAAGATATTTTGACACCCGCCTTTTGGCTCTACTTTCCTTGAGGATAGTATAGAATTAAAGCTGCATGGGGTCTAAACCCAAAGATCAAGACAATAAAAAAGAGTTTTCAGATGAGACAGAGACGCTTTTGCCATCTGAAAAAACAGTGCGTGTGGATTTGTCTGTCGATCAACCACAACTTATTGTTGGCCAAAAAATAGGTATCTCGTCACGTCAGCAAACTTTGTTTGCGAGCATTCAAGTGGTCGAGGGTCCAAGTGCGGGAACAACAATTGCCATCGGGTATTTGCAGGATAAGTCATTTTTGTTGGGACGTGCCACAGAGGCAGATTTTCGAATCATGGATCCTGCTTGCTCAAGAAAACATGCGGAAGTTTTTCGTGATGCAAATGGATTGTTCTGTATTAAAGATTTAGGTTCTACGGCAGGGACCAGGGTGAATGGGCGGAAAATTGATGGAACCGTTGAAATTAAGAACCAAGATAAAATTGTTCTAGGTCGAAATGTTGTTTTGGTTTTTTTAACACACGAACCGAGTAGTGCTCCAAGGCCTGTGCCACTACCACCTCAAGTAAAATTCCCAGAAGTTGATTTTTTAAATTATGTGCGTGCAGAGCTTGATAAGGCTGTGAGAATCAAACAATCGTTTGCTGTAGTGCTTATCGAAATTCAGGATATTGCAACTCTTGAAAATTCTCACACACGGCATGCTGTAGATGTTTTGTGTGAAGAATTGTATCTTAGAATTAAGACGTCGTTGCGAGCACAACGGGTGCATCACTTATCCTCAAAAACCATTGGATTAACTTGGTCTGGATCGACTCAAGAAGAGTGCCGTGAGTCCATCGAAAATCTTGTGGGGTTGTGCCATATGGCTTCATTCACCTTTGAAGGACGTGTTATTGAGTTTCGAGACAATGTGGGCATATCGTTTGTGCTTCGTGAGGATGTTTCACAAGTTGATGATATTGTTAAAAAGTTATTCGACAAAGCCCAAGAATCCATGCTTCAGGCTCGCCGTGTAAAGACGGATATTTTGAGTCATCATTACGTCATTCAAACATTGTAAGATCTGTGTAAGTAGGTCGTTGATACCCTGACTTCTACACTGAATGTGCCGAAAATAGGTATATGAGTGCAAAAGAACAATATCAGCGAACTGGCCAATTTGATTTAGAACAAGCGACAAAAGAGAATCCTCCCAGACTTCATAAAACAAATTTGCTGTGGTTGATTTTTTTTCATTTAAGTTCAGTGATTGCCTTTTTGTATTTCGACTTAAGTCTATCTACTGCGCTCTTGGCTTTGGCCCTTTATATAGTGGCTGGCCTTGGCATCACCGTCGGTTATCACAGGTTGTTAACTCATCGTTCATTTCGTACACCTCTTTGGTTAGAAAGAGTCTTTGCTGTTATGGGTACCTTAGCTTTTGAAGGTGGCCCAATTACTTGGGTTGCCCAACATCGTCAACATCATTTGGAATCGGATAAAGACTTGGATCCCCATAATATTCGAGTTGGGTTTTGGCACGCACATCTCCTTTGGATTTTTGACCGTTATCCCGATTGGTATGAAGAAGGGCAGAGAAAAAAGTTTGCTCCTGATTTAATGAGAGATCCTTTTTTGCGTTGGCTTGATAGAAACGGTGCGCTTCCAGGTGCTGTTTTGGGGGTAACGCTTTTAATGTTTGGTGGATGGGAAGTGTTCTTATGGGCATTCTGCGTGCGTATCACGCTTTTGCATCATGCCACTTGGTTTGTGAATTCAGCAGCGCATATCTGGGGCTATAGGCATTTTAAAAATGAATTGGCCACAAATAATTGGTGGGTTGCCATTTTAGCTTTAGGCGAGGGCTGGCATAACATGCACCATGCTCATCCCACATCAGCACGGCATGGCATGCGCTTTTGGGAAGTGGATGTTTCTTGGATGCTGATTTGGACGCTCTCAAAGCTAGGGTTAGCAACTAAAATTAAAATTCCTAAACCACAAGAACTGCCATGGACTGATGAATATGCTCTCAAGTCTCATCGCAATGAAGATTTGATGCTACCAGATGCGTCCGTGGCATCTTCAGTTAAAATTCAGAGCGCATAACGCTTGAAAAAAGAGCTATAAAGAACTTTAATCACAGGAGTTTATGCAAACTCCATATTTTTTGGCTGCCATGCCACAACTTGCTGATCCTGAGTTTTCGAAGGCAGTGGTTCTAGTTACACGACATGATGAGACTGGCGCTTTTGGTTTGATTATCAATGCAGCACAAATGGATGAAAATTTAGAATCTGCCGTGATCACAGCCGAGCTTGTGGATTCTGATGGTGCTGTGATTAATGAGCTTGAGCAAGCTCTTATGCATGGTGGTCCGGTGCAGTCAGAGTCGATTTTTATTTTGCATAGAAATGAACTCTTGGGAACTCCGACAAATTTGATTTCCGAAAAACTATATTTTGAATCTGACCCAGAGGTGTTTCAAAAAATTCTTGCCGAAGAGTCTTTACGAAAAGAATGTCGATTTTATTTGGGATGTTCTTCTTGGAGTGCTGGGCAATTAGATAGCGAACTTCATAACGGTTCGTGGTTACCGGTTAATTTCAGTGACAGCTTTGTGTTTCAATTATTGCCAGAGAAGCAAGAACAGCTATTAGAATGGAAAGAAGCAATTTGGAAGAACGTCATTAGCTTTGGTGGCGCAAATCCACTAACGCTAATGGGCAGCGGTGGGAACTCACCTGCAGGAGTGAATTAAATAGTTATAGGGCTAAGTATCTATTTTTTGGCGCTAAATTTAGTGTCTTTAATAAAAAGCCGCACATGGCTCGTCTTGTCATTTTATCAGACAAATTAAATATCAAGTTAACTCAGTAAACTCCGAAACAGAGCTGACATGAATGCGGCTGGGCTCAATCAAGAAACAGAGTTTGGAATTAATGAACTATTTATTAGTTATACTAACCTAGAAGGTATTATTGAATCTGGTAACTCGGTTTTTGCCAGAGTTTCTGGATATTCTCATGATCGATTGCAGGGGGCGCCCCATAGCATCGTCAGGCATGCTGACATGCCTAAGGCCGTGTTTAAATTATTTTGGTCTACCATCAAATCTAAGAAATCTATTTGTGCCTACGTTAAAAACAGATCTAAAGATGGAAAGTATTATTGGGTACTGGCAACTGCGTTTCCGTCTGACAATGGCTATTTTTCTATACGAATAAAGCCAAGCACTGAAATTCTAAATCAAGTGAAAAAAATATATTCTGAAATGGTTGCTATTGAGAAAAACAGTAGCGTGGATGAGTCAACAGCCCACTTATTAAAGTCGTTAAATCAATTAGGATATGACTCGTATCAAGATTTTTCATACGATGCTCTCTTTAAAGAGCTAAGAAGCCGAACAAAGCACTTACTTGAAAATAACCATACAGCTGAGTCAATAGATCACACGAATGTAGGGAAAAGCTCTGAGTATAAATTTCTTAAAAATCTCAAATTAGTTTGTGAAACTCGTTTAACTAATTTACGTAGAGTAATTTTAAATGCCGAAGAAAGTTTTCAGGTCACCAATTCAATTCAAGCTCAAACGAGTGAAGTGATAGCGGCTTGTAAGCGACTAAATAATTTGGGTTTAAATATGTCAGTTACAGCAAATAAGTTGGGATCTGATGGTGTTTCGTTAAGTGTGGTTTCAAACATATTTCAAAAAAATGTTTCAAATGTATTCCAAAAATTTGATGAATTCTCAAAGCATTCGATTACTATGGTCGCTCAATATCGCGAATCGCTATACCACTCATGTATGGCCCTGTTGCAATGGGAAATGTTGGTTTACTTGGCAAATGAATCTCTTGGCGCGCATACAGGTGATTATAAAAAAGACGTTCGAAATATTATGCACGTTATTGGTGTCTTAAGGCCACAGTTACTAAGCACGATGTATGTGCTGGGTGACTCATTTCATGGACTTGGTACGTACTCAAAGCAAATTAAATCGCTACTAAATACGTTTGAAAGTTTAGATGTTGTTAGAATAGGCGGCTTAGTAGAGAGTAGTCGAACGGCACAGACTGAAGAATCGTTTGCTCCTTACGTTAGAGAAATAACGAATTTCATTGAGCAGGTTCAAGGACCTATTGCTTGTATAGATAAATCCTCAAGTAAGCTTGATGTGTTTTATAAGGAATTTCAGCATCACATTTCAGATATGGCTTATGAATTGGTTGAAATGGACATGATGAATACGACTAGGAAGGCGGTCATTTAAGCCTATGGCAGAATTTGATACAGAACTGGTTCATTGTTTTTGCGATGAGGCTGCAGATGCTTTAGCGGAGTGGGAAAAAATTTGTCTTAAATTAAATGAAAATTCGTCTGAAGCAGAATTTGATGCTTTGTTTCGACTTGCTCACAATTTAAAGGGAAGTTCTCGAGCTGTAGGTTTAGAGAGTTTTGGTACCTTTGTACATGGTATAGAAGATGTGATTACTGAGCTTCGTGATGGGAGATGTCGCACAACAAAAGAGATTGTTATTAGTCTGCTAAAAGCACAGGAATTACTTTCCAAGTGGCTTGAACAGTCTAGAACTAACCCACTATATGCTGATGCGACGACGGAAGATTTTGTTAGGCAGTTAAAGCTGCAGGCCAATGAGTCTAAAACTCAGGGTTCAGATAAAGCAAAGGAAGCTACCAATAAGCTAGATCAACTCATTACTAGTGCAGCTAATGAGGTTAAATCACAAGATGTGCAAGACGTGGTGACGAAATCTGAAAGTACTAGCAAACAACATTTGAAGTCTGTCGAGACAATGTCAAAGCGAGATGAAACCTTAAGAGTGTCATCTCGAAAGCTAGACGACTTACTGGATTTAATTGGAGAGCTTTCAATCCATCAATCGATTGTCTCAATGGCTATGAGTGGCGGTCAATTAAACAGTGCAAGTACGCTGCAGTCGGTTCATGCGGGTCAAAAAATTACAAAGGAACTGTATGCCAAAGCACTTTCATTAAGAATGCTTCCGCTTCAGAGTACATTTCAAAGACTAGAGAGAACCATTAAGGAATTGGCGGTAACTGTAAATAAAGAAATTGAAGTTAGTCTAAGTGGAACAGAAGTCGAGTGCGAAAAAACTGTAGTTGAAAAAATTATTGAGCCCCTTATTCATATTGTTAGAAATGCAGTTGATCATGGCATGGAATTACCGGCAGATCGTCTGCTTGCTAATAAATCACAGTGTGGAAGTGTGCGCATCAGCGCAAGGCAGGACTCTAATGGAATTCAGCTTTGCGTTGAAGACGATGGTAAGGGTATTGATGATAAAAAAGTTCTACAAAAAGCTATAAAAAATGGCATGGTCTCAGCTGATGCTAAGCTGCAAAAAGAAGAAATATTTCAATTAATTTTTATGCCAGGATTTTCTACTGCTGAAAAAATTACGGATCTGTCTGGACGTGGAGTTGGTCTAGATGTTGTGTCCCGTTGCGTTGAAGAACTACAGGGGAAATTGGATATTTCAAGTGAGCTTGGTAAGGGGACTAAATTTACAATTACACTACCCACTAGTTTGAGCCTTGTTGAGACCTTAATTGTTAAGGCTTCTGATGTTGATTACGCGATACCTATAAACATCGTAGATGAAATTGTTGATTTTGACGATTTAAAAATTTCTTCTAATCAATCAATGATTAAACACAAGAACTTAATTACGCCAGTCCTCAGCTTTGATCAGTTTTTAAAGCAGCATAGAGCAATCAACAAATCAGAAGTTCCAAATAAAGGGATTGTTGTTCGCTACGCAGAGAAAGCTGCAATTTTTAAAGTCGACCAAATTGTTGGGCAGCAGCAAATTGTTATTAAAAAACTTGCTCCAGGTTTACGACATGTTTTTGGATTATCTGGGGGAACGATACTCAGTTCAGGTCAGCCAGGTCTTGTTGTTGATTTATATGCAATAGCTAGAAAGTACTTTGAGGATTTTAACAAAGAGGTAAGAGCATCATGAGTAGTGTTCATCAAAGTGATTCAAATCGGTATCTGGTATTTAAGGTGGGTGGTGAGCTCTATGCGACCCCCTTGTTGGATGTTCGTGAAGTTGTGGAGTATCAGGTACCAAAAGTAATGCCAAATACAGTTTCTTTTTTTAAGGGTGTTATAAATATACGCGGTTCTATAGTTGGAGTTGTTGACCTTAGAAATAAACTTCAATGTAGTGAAGAAATTACTAAAGCAACTGCAATGCTTGTGATTGATTCCGAGCAAGGTACATTGGCTGTAGTTGTTGATCAGATGGAATCTGTTGCTAGTATTCTAGATACAGATTTAGAGAAAAATCCACCTGTGATGTCTAGAGTTGAGCAACAGTTTGTTATGGGCGTTGCTAAAGTTCATGAAAATTTAATTACAATCATTCGTTTAAATTCACTCATTAGTCATGATGAGTTGGTTCAATTGTCAGCTGCATAATGGGGGAAATATGATTAAACTTACTTTATCTAAAAAAATTATTGGCTTGGCACTATCTGTAAATTTATTAATTGCGGGATTTGCTGTCTATCGATTTTGGGATGGCATGGGTCATTTGAAGAGTGACATTAGTAAGGAAGTGAATACAGTTTTAAAGTCGCTTGAGCATGCAGTGGCAGCACAATTTTATGAGCGTTACGGTGATGTTCAGGCCTTCGCCTTGAACACTGTTTTTGAAAGTTCAGATAAAGAAAAGGTTTCTAAGGTTTTAAATGGATATATTCGCTCTTATGGCATTTATGACCTTATACTTGTCGTGGATTTGAAAGGTCGTTTAGTGTTTTCAAGCGGCGTGAATCCTTCGGGTGATAAGTTAAAACTTCCAGAAGAGCTTTGGTCCAATAACTTTTCAAATGAAGATTGGTTTATGGCAGCATCTACTCAATCTTGGACTTCAGATAAACAAGATAATCTTAATGGCACTTATGTTGGGCAGCCTCATAAGAATACATGGGTTGAAAAAATATATGGAACTGCCAACTATAATATTACATTTTCTTCACTAATTATGAGAGGAAATGAGCCTAAGTATGTCATTGCGAACATTTCTAATTTTTCTTGGCTTATGCAAGAGTTGAAAGCTAGCTATGCGCAAATGAAGGAATTGGGTTTTTATACAGCAGATTTTGTTATGATGAGTTCAGATGGCAAATTGCTTTTTGATTACAATCCAAGCTTAGTGGTCAACGATAATGCTCAGTATGATTTTACTAAATTAGGCAAGCTGAGCCTGGTTGATTCAGGAAATTTGGCATATTTGGCCGCAAAGGCAGATGAGGTAGGTTATAAGTCGCACACGCTGAAGGAATCTAATCTTGATATGTATAGTTTTTACTCACCGTTAAACTCAGTTAAATTCACTGAGAGCTTGGGATGGAAATTTGTTTTGAACGTGCAAGAAAGTAATTTGTTTTCTGAAGTCAGAACTCTAATGAAAGGATTTCTTTACCCATTACTGGCACTATCCTTTATAGTAGCTATATGTGCATTTATGATTGCTCGAAACGTCAGTGGGGTCTTTGCTAAGCAGGTTCACAGTATGATGGATGTTGTTTATGCTGTAGAAAATGCAATCAGTAATTTAAGACAGGGTTCAGCTCAGTTGTCATCAACTACTAGTGAGCAATCTGCTGCAATTCAAGAATCAGTAAGTGCGGTAAGTGAAATTACAAGTATGGTTAACGAGACTTCGCAAAGTGCTCAGGATTCCAAGAAAAGTTCTGCTGATGTTTTAGAGGGTACCATTTCTGGTCAAGAGATTATGAATAAAATGAAAAATGCCATGCATGAAATTGAGAAGGCTGGAAACAATTTAAGTGAAATTGATGACATTATCCAAAATATTCATCAGAAAACAGGCGTAATTAACGATATTGTTTTTAAAACACAGCTACTCTCATTTAATGCTTCAATTGAAGCGGCCAGAGCAGGTCAGTCAGGAAAGGGTTTTGCTGTTGTCGCTGAAGAAGTCGGAAATTTAGCACAAATGAGCGGATCAGCTGCTAATGAAATTGAGAATTTGCTTATGGAAAGTCAGAAAAAGGTTAGGCTTGCACTAGATGTGACACAGCAAAAACTAAAAGAAGGAAATCATGTCACTGGTTCAGCTGTGTCTACATTTGCAGGTATTTCTAAAGCTATTGAGTCTATTAATATGAAAATTGAAAATATTGCTACAGCTACAAGTCAGCAATCAGTTGGCTTAGAGCAAACGCAAAAAGCATTTAAACAAATGGATGAATCGTCTCTCTTGAATCAAGAGGCAGCAAATAAATTTGCTGCAGCTACAGAAGAACTAAAAAACAGTTCTTCACGGCTAACGGAGATTGGTAGAAATTTGGAGGATCAAGTCGGTGTTTCGGCTTCTGCAAGATCGACGACGCAGATGAAAGGTCAAACTAATGTAGTTCAACTGTATTCAGTTAAAACTAATTTGAATGATCGTCATGTAGAGTCGTCACCATCTAATTCTATAGATGCTAACGACAAGTCATTTACTCGTTACACCGGTACTTGATTTGTATGACCATTCAGTTGTCGCAAGAGCAGTGTGATAAGATTTATGCTTTAGCTGAGTCTTTAACGGGCGCATCGCAACAAGGTCGTTTTAGAAAAGAAATTATTATTACTAACGTCTTGCGGAGAATGCAGGAAGTAAGAATTTCTGATCTTGATGAGTATTTGCGTCTGGCGACGATCAATCAAGTCGAGATTAGTCATTTAACTCACGCATGTACGATTCACACAACGTCATGGTTTAGGGAACCTCAGCATTTTGAAGAACTTGAAAAGCATGCCATAAAACACGCTCTAGAAAAACCAAAAGAGTTGTACCAGGTTTGGTGCTCTGCCAGCTCTACAGGTGAGGAAGCTTATAGTATTGCCTTGGTTTTAAATGCTGTTCGTATGCGTAATCAAGACTTTGATTACATGGTTATGGCAACTGATATTGATCCTATTTCGGTGCAAAAAGTTAGGGATTGTATATATAACGTTGAGGCAATTGAAAATATACCGTCGCAGTATAGGGGAATGGTATTTGTTGGAAATGCTAAGACTAAAGGCTTGATGACGTTAGATCCTGAAATTCGTAATAGAGTAAGATCCGAGGTTTATAAGCTTAGTCATGAACAAGGAATAAAGTTTGGTCAATTTCATGTGATTTTTTGTAGGAATGTATTGATTTACTTTAATGAAGCTTCTGCTAAATCTATAGTTAAAGGTTTGTTGAGTTCGTTAAATGTAGGCGGACTTTTATGTCTTGGACATAGTGAGCTTGGTTTAGTGCCTCAATCCGATGACTTCCTGTCTTTAAAGGGCAATAGCATTATTAGAAAACCTATGCAGAAAAACACAGGCAATCCTTTGGTAACAAGTTTACGGGTTCTAATTATTGATGATTCAGCTACTGTTAGAAAAGTTCTAAGAAAACAAATTGAATCCTTTGGGTATATTGTTCATGAGGCCTCGTCTGCTATGGAGGCTGATGCGGTTTTAAAAACTGTTCAACCAGACTTAATCACGCTCGACCTCAATATGGATAAAGTTAATGGTGTAACATGGTTGAAATCATACAGATTAATAAATCAGAAAACACCTGTTATGATTATTAGTGACTCGAATATTCATGATGCAGAAAGTATTTTTGGGGCCTTGGAAAACGGTGCACAAGATTATGTTCTTAAGTCACAGATATCCATTAATGGAACTGATTTTAAAGATAGGATTAATGAATTAATTCAGTCATCAGCTCAAAAAGCATATGGAACTAAACAAATACAAAATACGGATTATGTAAAAGTCTTAGGTACTAAGACTCCCGACTTGATTTTGATTGGGGCTAGTACAGGGGGGCCTGAAGCTCTACAGTTGTTGTTGCAAGATATCGCACATGAAGGGGTGGATTTACCTCCAATTATGGTAGTTCAACATATACACTCTTTTTTTGCACGAGCGTTTGCTGAGCGCTTATCTAAAATATCTGGTTTGACACTTTGTGAATGTGCGCCAAATGAAAAACTAAAAAGAAATTATTTATACATGAATTTAGTTGATGCACATGTTGGAGTGACAATTCATAATGCTGAGCCAAGCCTGAAGGTTAGTACTGAAGCTGCGGTTTCTGGACACAGGCCTAGTGTGGATTACTTATTTAAGTCTGCTAGCGAAACCAATCTGAGCAGTATTGCTATAGTTCTAACAGGAATGGGGCGTGATGGTTCCAAGGGCATGAAGGCTTTAAAGGACAGGGGGCTTTCTTATTGCATGGCTCAGGATGCTGAAAGTAGTGTTGTCTACGGTATGCCAGCTGAGGTTGCAAAATTAAAGCTGACAGACCATATTGGTAATATTCGTGATATACGCTTTCAATTAAATAAAATATTGGGAAGTAAAAAAAATAAATTAACGGCAGCCTAAGAGGTCTAATGAAGGACATGAGTAAAATTCTTGTAGTGGACGATGAAGAAGCCCTACGTGAAATTATTGTTGATGCCATAGAGCCATTGGGAGCTAAAGTGTACCAGGCTTCAGGTGGCCTTGAAGCCATAAAAATAGTGCATTCAAATCCAGTTGATTTGGTGATTTCTGACATTCGTATGCCTTTGGGCAGCGGAGTGAATCTGTTAAAAGATATTGTTGCGCTGACAGTGGGGCGACCCAAAGTGATTTTAATTAGTGGTTTTGCGGATATAGAAATTGCAGACATCTATTCGCTTGGAGCTGATGCATTTCTTTCAAAGCCATTTAATCTCGATCATTTGTTGATGGCGGTTCAAAGAACGTTCCTGACACTAGAGAAGAAATTTTCTGTGCCTATGGATCAGCTGCTAATTTCTCAAGAAATTACGGCACAAAGCACAGAACAAGTAAAATGGGCTCGTGGTGGTTTCACATTGTATTCTTCAAGAAAAGTTAAGTCTGGCATGACTGTAAACTTTACTGTTAACGATGTTAAAGGGCAGGGAATTGTTCGTTGGAATACTGACGACGCTGTTGCAGTTGAAGTTATCTATGTTGAGCAAAAATCAATGGAAGTGTTTAACAAGCTAACTCAAGGTGAGCGCTTTAAAACTACATTTTTATATAAATAAGTAAAAATTCGTTTATGGCATTTTGAATTGCGGGTTTGTTTTATTTATGGGTGTAAATTAAGCAATTTAGGCCTTTATTCTAGACATATTGCGATGAGTTAACTAGCTGATTCAACATGAAAAATCGCACCCTTTTGCTTTCCTTATCGGCTCTACTTATCTGCTCTCTACTTGGCTCAAATGTCGCATTTGCTGAAGACAGGGTGAATTACGAATGTCGTTCAGGGGGGTGCATTCAAAGTGTTGCGCGTATGTTTAGCGATCGAGGCGAATGCACGGCCACATTGATTGAAAAAAATGTCATGATTACGGCTGGCCACTGTGTGCCGCATGAATATGAAAGTGGAACAGCCTGTGACTCTATTTCTGTGCAGTTTTTAAATGGAGAGCGTCGTCAGTGTAAGAAAATACAATATAAAAGTGATGCTTCGCTTGAGGCATCTGTGCTGATGAATGCCCCTGATGTTGCTTTTTTTGAGCTCAACACAGATGTTGATGTCGCGCCTAGTCTCATGAATTTTGATTTCACCAAGCAACATCAGCAACATTACTTGATTGATGTGGCTATTACGGATCGTTTTAGGGGTATTGATGCCTCTAAATATGGCTACTTTCAGGAAATAAAGCAATGTCGTTTGCATGCGCCACTTACAATGACTTGGATGAAGTCACAATTAGATACTAAGAAATATTCTTATTTCTCAGGGGTAGATTGTGCCTTTCGTCCAGGTAATTCTGGTTCACCAATTTTTGATCATGGAAAAATAGTTGGAATTCTTAGTGCTGTTAAATTTGATGTTCATGTTTTAAACAAACAAATTGATTATTTTAATTTTGATTTAATAAAAAATTCCTTAAGATTTGTGTCTCCTCCTGTTGTGGCTACGGAGTGGACGTCCTTTGGTTTGTATTGTCTTGAGTTTGATTCTAAGCAAGGAGAGGTTCAAAAATCTGTTGCTTGCGACTGGACAAAATACCTTATGGACGCAGAGGCCAACGCCAACGCTTCAACCGCAATGGATAAATTTCTTGAGCAATACAAATTATATGAGAATGCCGTATCAGCAAAGGCTACTCAGCTTTTGAATTTGTTTAATAATCAACTTAAAGATTTATTCGAGGAAATTGAGATCAATACAGTCGTTAATAAAAGTTCTGCAGACTTGGAAAAAGGGTCATTGGTTAAATATTTTCAATTTAAACAAGGTATGGTGACATTGCGTGGTGCTTTTTCAATGGGACAACGGCGACTTTCCAAGTTGTTTTATGTCAATACAATGCTACCTGTTTGCCTAAATGAAGAACCCCCCAGGCCATCGTCCTCATCTACCCATAATTTGCCTCATTACAGCCTTCATTACCTTATTCCTGCAGTAGTTTTAGAGGGTATGGTGAACCGTTATGGTTTATTTGATTACACATCCCAGTTGTTTTCAAAAATAAAGTTAGACATAGAGGTTCTTTGGGACCCTATTCATGAAATGTGGAGCATGCAGCTAAGTAAAGATGTTTCGGGAGTGTCATTTATTTCTCAACCCATAAAACTACAAATGTGCAAATAGTTTTTTAAATAGACGATTGAAACTCTAGACGTTCACGCTTGAGAGATTTGTTTTGAAAGGCCTGTGTTTGCACGTTTAGCCCTGCGCCTTCTAACACATTTTGAAAATGCTTATTGCAAGCGTAGGAACATCCAAAAATATTTTTCGACCATAATGGTTTGAGTTTGTGGATGGTCTCACTGGAGTATCCTTCGGGATTAATTTCATATCCAAAAGGATCGTGAAACCAGTAATGGCATGTTTGTTTGAGTTCGGTAGTGGCCTGCTCAATTGAAGAAAAGATTTTCGGTGACTCACTAAGTGTTTCCAAAACGAGGTCTTGAAATTGACCGTCATTAATTGAGAAAGAAAATTTTGCTTTTAAAAATGAAAATAGATTATTACTTTCGCTGGCCCACTTTTTTTGAGCATCAAAGAAAATTTGTGAGTGCCGTTCAATGACAAAGTAGTGAAATGAAAGTTGATGAAGTTTAGCGCTTAAGGACCATAGCAGCCAGTTAGTGCCAGGCCCTAGGCCAAACTCACCAAGTTGTATAAGCTGCTGTGGAGCTAATAATGCGCGTTTGAGAGCTGGTTCTACAAAAGCTTCCCATGATTCACTGTAAGCACCTTTAACCGAGCGAAATGGCTCAGCAAGCTCATTGTCCCACAGTGTTGGGCTGCCATCGCGAGTTTGAATCCAGGAGTATCGATCAGTCACTGGCGCATTCACTAGCATGTAGAACGCAGTTTTCAAAAGCGCGATCCGCATTTTTTCCACGCACAACTTTTAAGCCGCCTTTTGAAGAAGCGTCACGTTTAATGAAATAGGCTAGTCCTTTGCATTCGCAGTTGTTCCATGAGGAATTTTTTTCAATAGTCATGCGAGCTTTAAAACCAATGTTGCAGAAAGCGAGTTGAGAGTTTCCAACTTGATCAATATTTCTAAAATTACACCTAAAAAGAGATTTGGAATGAAAACTTGTCTCTACTTCACCTTCTTCAACGGTGTCCCCAAAGAGTCCTTTAAGGTTCGATTGAGCAAGGCTCTTAAACGTTAGCTGTTCAATGTCGCTCAGAGGGCGGGCTAAAGCTGCATTGGAAAGTGCGAGTAGTGTAACAAGCAGATATTTCATGTTTTTAGACTCCATTTTTTGCTTAGCTATAGCAATGGAGTGCGCTGTGTCAATTTTAATCTTGAATCTCAAATTAGAACTGTGCTTAGTTGAGGGCAGTTTTATGATTTCTCAAGAATTTCCATTATCTCCGTACACCAAAAAAAGGCGTCGTTGGAATTATTTTAAAGATCAACTCAAACAACGCTTTGGTGAAGTGGTTTACAAGGTTGGGGTGGATGCGGGTTTTGATTGTCCTAACCGAGATGGGACAAAGGGTTGGGGTGGTTGTGCTTATTGTTCACAGCAAGGGAGCTTGTCACCACATCAAGACCCTAAATTAGAAATTCCAGCCCAAATTGGCCGAGGAAAAAGATTTGCGGAAAGACGTTATGGGGCAAAAAAATACATTGTCTATTTTCAAGCCTTCACGAACACCTATGCGCCAGTATCGGTTATGCGCGAGCGCTACGAGAAGGCATTCGTTGATGACTCTATTGTCGGCATGAGTGTTGCCAGTCGTCCTGACTGCATTAATCAAGAGAATGTAGAATATTTGGCCGAACTATCCGAGCGTCTTCCTTATTTCACTGTTGAGCTTGGGTTGCAGAGCGCATTTCAAAATCGTCTTTCTTGGGTGAATCGACAAGAAACACTTGATGATTTCTACAAAGCAATGACGTTGTTGAATGCGGCTAAAGTGCCCGTCATCACTCATGTGATTTTAGGTTTTCCAGGTGAATCATTGCTCGATATGGAAGAGACGGTAAGAATTGCAGACACAAGCGGTAGCTTGGGCATCAAGCTTCAAATGCTTCATGTGATTAAAGGAACAAAGCTTGCTCATATGCACAGCAAGGAACCGTTGCAGCTTTTCACTCAAGAAGAATATGGGAATGTTGTGATTCACATGATTGAAAGAGTGCGGCCTTCACTTGAAATTCACCGAATCACGGGTGAAGTGGAAGACTCCATGCTTGTTGCTCCCGATTGGGTAAGGCACAAGACGAAATTCTTTGAATGGTTTGATGATCAGCTAGAGGCTCGTCAAAGCTGGCAAGGAAAAGAGCTTGGTTACTCTTTTCCGTGACAGTTTTTAAATTTTTTACCTGAGCCACAGTGGCAAGGGTCATTTCTTCCCACTCTGGGTTCATTGCTACTTTTGGGTTGAGCTGAGGTATCGCCACTTGAAGAAGACTGTGTTGCTGTAGCAACTTCTTTAGCTTTCTTTTCTTGATACGCTTTTAAGAAATTCATGGCGGCGCTAGCTCCGCGGTTCACGACTTCTTGTTGACGATGTTCTTCAGGGCTCAGTTCTCGAGCGGCTGAAGGATTGGCAGCGCCACCTTGTTGCGCGCTAGGTTCTTCAACGCCAGCTCCTTCCACGCTATCAAGGCTTGGCCCTGAAAATGTGGCTTGATTGGTTTGTTCTAGCGCACGTTCCTCAAGGGCGCGTTGCTGCTCAGCTTGCTCTTCGGGGCTGAGTAAGCGTACGGTGTAAATTTTTGAGAGCGCGCTTTGGTTGATGGCTTTGAGAAGCATTTTGAAAAGTTCAAAGCCTTCTTTACGGTACTCAACAAGCGGATCTTTTTGTGCGTATCCTCTTAAATGAATTCCTTCTTTAAGATGATCTAAGGCTAGTAGGTGTTCTTTCCAATGATTGTCGAGACTTTGAAGTAGGAAATATTTTTCCATATCTCGCATGGTTTTTTCACCAAAGAGACGTTCTTTGTCAGAGTAATTTTTAAGCGCTGCCTTGGTTAGAGCCTCAGCGACTTTTCCAATATCACCATAAGACTTCACAGTTCCTTCGCCGGCATCTCCCAAAGGAAAACCAAAATGAGTTTTTAAGGCGTTATCAATGCCTGTCCAGTTCCATTGGTCTGGTGGAGTTTTAGGCGGAGCAAAGTCTAAGCAGATATCCTGAATGAAATCGCGCGTGAGGTCTTCAACTAAAGTTCTGGTTTCTTTTCCTTCCAAAACTAATCGTCGCATGGAGTAAATGACTTCGCGTTGTTTACTTAAAACGTTGTCATACTTGAGGAGGTGTTCACGTTGGTCGAAGTGATGGAGCTCAACGCGTTTTTGGGCACCTGCAATTTGCTTGGTGACAAGTCCCGATTCAATCGGCACGTCTTCTTCCATGCCAATGCGATCCATAATGGCGACAACTTTCTCAGAAGCAAAGATGCGCATGAGATCGTCTTCAAGTGAAAGGTAAAAACGGCTTGATCCATGATCGCCTTGACGACCAGCTCGACCGCGCAATTGGTTATCAATACGTCTGGATTCATGGCGTTCGGTACCAATCACATGCAAGCCACCACTTTCTTTGGATGCTTGGGCTAGCAAAATATCTGTACCGCGGCCTGCCATGTTGGTGGCAATGGTCACCGTTTTTGAGTGCCCTGCCTGTGCAATAATTTCAGCCTCACGCTCATGGTTTTTGGCGTTTAAGACGTTGTGAGGAATATTCTCGCGATGAAGTAATTTTGAAACTCGCTCACTTTTTGCAACGCTGACTGTTCCTACAAGGACTGGGCGCCCTTTCTCGTATTTTTCTTTGATGTCTTCAATGACGGCTCTGTATTTTCCAGCTTCATTTCTAAAAACAAGGTCATCGAAATCTTCTCTGATCATTGGTCGGTTGGGCGGAATCACAAGAACGTTTAAATTGTAAATTTTCTTAAATTCCGCTGCTTCGGTGTCTGCCGTACCAGTCATACCGGCTAGTTTTTTATACAAGCGGAAATAGTTTTGTAGAGTGATGGTGGCGAGTGTTTGGTTTTCAGCCTCAATTTGCACGCCTTCTTTGGCTTCAACGGCTTGGTGCAAACCATCAGACCATCGGCGACCAGGCATTAGGCGTCCTGTGAACTCATCGACAATGACTATTTGCCCATCTCTAACAACGTAATCGACATCTTTTTTGAAAATCGCATGCGCTTTTAGCGACGCTGTTGCATGATGGATGAGTTCGATGTTCTCGGCAGCGTATAGGTTTTCAACTCTTAGTAATTTTTCAAGTTTATGAACCCCGTCTTCCGTGAGTGTTACGGAGCGATGTTTTTCTTCAACTGTGTAATCATCGTCACGTTTGAGTTGGCGCACAGCTTTGTCGGTAATGTGATAAGTGTCTGTGCTGTCATCGGAGGGGCCTGAAATAATCAGAGGCGTTCTGGCTTCATCAATCAAGATGGAGTCTACTTCGTCGACAATCGCGAAATTGTGATCGCGCTGAACATACATGTCGAGTGATGGCTTCATGTTGTCACGCAAATAATCAAAACCAAATTCGTTGTTGGTTCCGTAGGTGATGTCGCAGCCATACATGGCTTTTCGTTGAGTGTCGTTGAGCGAGTTCACAATGCAGCCAACGCTAAGGCCTAAGAAACGATGAATGCGTCCCATCCAGTCAGAGTCGCGTTTGGCCAGATAGTCGTTTACCGTGACAACGTGGACGCCTTTTCCGCTAAGGCCGTTGAGATAGCAGGGAAGTGTGGCGACAAGGGTTTTCCCTTCACCAGTTTTCATTTCAGAAATGTTGCCTTCATGTAGTCCAAGGCCACCAATGAGCTGAACGTCAAAATGGCGCATGTTGAGAACTCGTGCGCCGGCTTCGCGACATACTGCAAAAGCCTCAGGTAAAATGTCGTTTAGAGTGGCTCCGCGTTCTAATTTCAATTTTAATTCGGGAGTTTTTGCCTGAAGTTCTTTGTCGGAAAGTTTTTTCATCTGTGATTCAAGTTGATTGATCTGTGCAATCACAGGCATGATTTTTTTGAGATCACGATCGTTCTTAGTACCGAAGACTTTTTTAAGCGCTAAAGTGAGCAACATACTGCATCAACGTAATCCTAACTTCCCTTTTTTGCTAGTCACTCTGAGTAATTTATGCGAAGCATATAGTCGGTGCTGAACACGATCTGCATCTATCACAAAAAGGACAATGTTCAGGCAGCAGAAGCCAGTGAGCTTTTGCGGTCAGAGTGCCGGTCTTTGGGCATTTCTGCTGAAGACACGCCAAGTGAAAAAACTCAGTTTTGTATTTGTATTTCTGGTGACGGAAATTTGTTGTCTTTTGTGCGAAATCTTAAAGAGCGCCGATTCCAAGTTCCCGTGCTAGGTATTCACGGTAGTCGTGGTTTAGGATTTTTGCATGCCATTCGGCTTCCAGAAGACACAAAATCCACACAGGCTAAAGAGTGGGCGCGTGCCTTGATTGTTGCTGTACAGCAGCAACAATTTACGGTTGAGCACAGGCGTGGTCTTCAAGCTAAGGTGAAATCCAAATCCAATACAGAATCTATTTGGGCCTTGAACGATTTGGTTGTGAGCCGTGGAGAGTTGGCGCGACTAATCTCTTTGAAGGTTTCTGTTTCATCTGAGCTTTTGTATTCTCGTTACCGTGGGGATGGAATGATTGTTGCGTCAGCGACAGGTTCAACGGCTTATAGTTTGGCAGCCGGTGGGCCTGTGGTTAAGCCTACACTTCCTGCGCTAATACTCACTCCGTTATGCCCTCATGATGCTAGTCAGCGACCCTTGATTTTAGAGGGTACAGATGAAATTCAAATTGAGATTCTAGAAGAATCTTCACCAGTTTTTTTAACGAGTGATGGGCAAAATGGCTCACAATTAAGCTATGGTGATGTTGTGGAAATTTCTTTGCACCCAAATCCTGTACAATGGGCAAGGATGCAGTCCAATGTTGCTTATGGTCCTTGTGGTTCGTATTTTGAAACTTTACGTCGTAAGCGCGGTTTTGAAGGAGCTTCATGATGCTTTGTGAATTGAGGGTAAAGAACTTCGCAATTGTTGAAGATGGTGCCATTGTTTTATCAAAGGGAATGTCGGCATTCACGGGTGAGACTGGTGCCGGAAAAAGTTTATTGCTCAACGCCATCACGCTTTTGCTTGGTGCAAAGGCACGGGCCGATTTGGTTCGAAGTGGTGCTCAGTCAGCAGAAGTTGAAGGTGTATTTGACTTGTCTCGTGATGCCGAAAAAAGAGCTTTGGCAGCTGAACTAGGGTTTGAAGTCGATCTTGATGAAGGAGCCATGCTTCTTGTTCGTCGTGAAATTTCCGCATCTGAACCTTCCAAAAATCGTGTTTGGGTTCAAGGGCGTTCTGCAACTCGTTCACAGCTTCAAGAACTGTTGGGGAATTGGGTTGAGGTTTCAGGGCAACATGAATTTTTACGTCTTGGTCGTGAAGACTACGTGCTCAACATTGTTGATGACTTTGGATGCTTAAAGGCTGAGCTCTTGGATTACCAAGAACGCTATAAGCAATGGAAAAAAATTCAAACAGAATTAGAGGACACTCTTGAGGCTGAAAAAAATAGAGCAGCAAGATTAGATTACTTACGCTTTCAAGTTGAAGAATTGGAACGCGCGGGAATTCATCCTGGTTTGAAAGAAGAAGAAGAACAGTTGACGGCCTTAAGAACTCGCTTGGGAAGTTTGGAAAAAATTAGACTTGCCTTAGCCAACACTCAGGTTTTTATAGAGGGTGCGGAGAGCTCTGATGGTGGTGGATCGCAGCAATCAGGAGCAAGGGCTTTATTGGACCATTCCTTAAAAGAGCTACGGCCTTTTGAATCTATGGGCCAGGAGTTCTCTTCAATACTCAAAAAATTAGATGAAGCTTCTCAATTAAGCTCAGAAATTTCCTCGGAGCTAAATAAAATTGAGCGAGGCTTAGAGCTTGATCCTGAAAAATTGGAATCTGCAGAAACAAAACTCACGTTAATCAAACGCTTAAAACGAAAATACAATGTGGAAAGTGATGAGCTATCCAGTTTGTACGAAAATGCCAAATCTGAGTTGCAAAAATTAGAGCGTTCTGAGGATCGACAAAAACAACTTCAAGATGAAGTGAAAAGAGTTTTTGATGTGGCCTTAGGCTTGGCTCAACGATTACACAAACGTCGTGTGGAATCAGCTAAAGCATTGGAAACCCAATGGCAAAAAGATGTGCGTATGTTGGGAATGCCAAATGCTCGTTTTAAAATTGCTTTACAAGATAGCGCAGAGCTAAGCCTAAGTGGTGTTAGCACCACGCAAGCATTGTTTTCTGCTAACGCGGGTGAAGATTTGAAGTCACTTGGAAAAGTTGCTAGTGGCGGTGAGCTTTCAAGAATTATGTTGGCTCTTAAAAATGTAGTCTCTGGGCGCAGCGAAGTTAGTGTTTATTTGTTCGATGAAGTTGATGCTGGTATTGGCGGCGAAACGGCACATCGTGTAGGGGAACGGCTTCGTTCCATTGCTAAAAACAATCAAGTCTTGGTGGTGACTCATTTGGCCCAAGTGGCCGCTTTTGCACATGAACAGTTCCGCATTGAGAAGAAAACTCAGGCTGGTCGCACACGAACATCTATTGAAGTATTGGACGCTAAAGAGCGTTCTGGTGAAATTGCAAGGATGCTCGGAGGTAGCCAGTCCCAGGCAGCCAAGGTGCTCGCTAAAGAATTGTTGAAGCAAGCAACTGAAGGACGGACATGAATACAGAACCTGAGAAGCTTGTAGAGCTGATCCGTGTATTCTTGAGTTCTTTGAGTGGACTTGAATCAGCTCAGATTCATGTTTGCGAGAAAAAAAGCAACCAACTTTCAAAACTTCAGTCCTCAGTTACAGAGCTCTCACATGCAAATCAGGTTCAGGTTTCGGTGTGTGGTTTGCTGGCAGGTCGCCAGTTTCGATGCCAATACGCGTCCACGAACCCTACGGATTTAAGGGAATGCTTAAGTTCTATTGAGAAGAGAATAGAGAGTCTAGAGAAGAATTCCACGGCAAAGTTTTCTCCTTCCAATATTGATTCAAATTTTGACGATGACTCTTGTTTTGACAAGACCTACGACATCATTCCTATGGAAGAAAAACTCCATAAGGTTGAAAATTTGCGTATGGGTCTTGAGAAAATATATGCGGATCAGCTTTTGTTTTCGAATGTTAAATATAGAGAAGTGCAAACGAGAGAGTGGTTTTGGTCCACAGGATCAGCACGTGAGTTGAGTTTGTCTCGCACCGATGCTTTTATTGAGACAGTGGCCTCTATAGGTAGGGCAGAGCAGTCTGAACAGATTTGGGACTGCCAAGAAATCACGCAATACTACGATATTGATTGGAGCTCCATTGCTAAGTCTCTAGCGAGTTGGGCACAGAGGCCTTTGATACAAACTCGTCTTGAGATGGGGCAGTCTTCTGCCATTTTATCTAATAAGCTTGTTTGTCTTTTGGTGGAATTATTTTTTACGCAATTTTCAGCGCAGCAAGTTCAAAATGGACTTTCCAAATTCAAGGCCAGTGATGTTGGCAAAAGAATCTTGCCTCAAATCGTCTCGTTTCAAAACGATCCTCGATACAAAAAAGGTCTTGGTTCCCGTTCTTGGGATGCCCAGGGCATGAAGACAAAGACAATTCCTTTTATAACTCAAGGCATACTCACCGAATTTGCGCATGATTTAGATTCTGCGCATGCGTTTAAAACAGAAGGAAATGCTTGTTCGTATCGCGATTTTTCGACAGGTCAAGCACGCCAACGCTTTCAAAATTTAATGCTTGAGCCTGGTGCTAAAGACTATGTTGATTTGCTGCGAGATCTTGGTCGGGGATTGCTGTTGTTACCGTTAGATAAAAACCAGATTTTATTGGGTCCCGACGGCAATCAGTTTATTGCTAACGTTAAAGCAGTTCTTGTTGAAAATGGAGAAGAGAAGTCTAGTTTGGGAACGCTTAGTATTCGCGGTAATTTGACAGATTTATTTGCATCCGTCGCTGCTGTTTCAAGGGATGTTGTTTCCTTGAATTGTGTTGTGGCTCCTAGCTTACTTTGCGAGAAAGTTGAAATCATTGGACGTGCGTTATGAACATTAAAATTGCAGGTCGCACCGATGTTGGCAGAAAACGTAGCAATAATCAGGACTCCATTTTGATCAATGAAGCTCTCTCATTAGTCGTTGTTGCTGATGGTATGGGAGGGCATAGTGGTGGCGAGGTTGCTTCATCGATTGCTGCTAAATCCATAGAGAAGTTTTTTTTGGAAGATCAGCAGCAGTATTCGCCATCTGAAAGACTGATTGCTGCTATACAATTTGCCAATCAAGCCATTTATGAATTTGCCAAAAAGAATCCCAAGCTAAGGGGCATGGGCACAACTGTGACCTCTGCATTTTTTCATGATGGACTATTTCATATTGGGCAAGTTGGGGATTCTCGGTGTTATCTCTTCCAAAATCAGGAACTATTTCAAATTACGGAAGACCATTCTCAAGTTTATGAACTGTTAAAGGCAGGGGTGATTACCGAGGAACAAGTCTCGTCAGTTCAACGTAATGTGATTACACGATCAGTTGGGTTTGATTTGTCTTTGTCTGTAGATTTATTCACTCGTCCTGTTTTAAGTGGCGATCGCTATTTACTTTGCAGTGATGGGTTGAGCGGAATGCTCAGTCATGAACAAATCACGCAAATTCTTTCTAATTTTCCCATTGAACAAGCTGTAAACCATTTGGTGGACATGGCTAACCATGAGGGTGGAGAAGATAACATTTCCGCAGTGGTTTTGGAGTTGACGTGATTCCTCTGCGACCTTCGGTTTCTGTGGAGCGATTTCCTCGCTTGTCACTAGGTCTTGTGATTTTGTGGTTGTGTGTGGATGTGTTGTTCAGATTATTTCCTTTGTTTCAAATTGAGCGTTTGGAAATCATGAAGAGCATGGCGTTTATTCCTGCAAAAGCTTTTGAAAGGCCATGGACTTTTATGACTCAGCTTTTGGCGTTTCCAAATTTATTTTTGTGCCTAGTGAGTGTCCTTTATCTTTGGGTTTTTTCGCCAAAAGTTTTTGAATCCCGTACAAAGTGGAAAGTTGTGTTGTTGTCTCTGCTGGGGTCTTGGCTTTCGCTTTTTGTTTTTTACAAGTTACATTCGCAAAGTGAAGTTCCAATTTTAGTGCCAGAGACATTTCTGGGGGTCCTGCTAGGTTTTTACATGCGAAGGGATATTTGGGGAACCATTGATACTTATGTGATTGGCTGGGGTTGGGCGCGTGTGATGGAAGTGCCAAGTTATGTCTTGTTTTTTTTCTGGCTTTTTTACTTGATGCTTGGAAATTTAGCTTTGCCACCACACTTTTCTGATGCACCGATGATTTATATTTTGCCATTGGTTTCTTTTTTATATGGGTTTTTGGTAGAAAGTGCGTGGTTATGGCTCGATCATCGCAAGACAATGCACGCTTAGTTCAGCTTCCACAATTGAATTTGGAATTTATGGTTGAATCATCTTCTGCCCGTGAGCTCAGCTTACTTAGTTTCTTATTGGAAAAAGAAGTTCCACTTTCTCACAGTTGTGCAGGGCAGGCGGTATGCGGAACTTGTGCTGTATTTTTAGAGGGTGACAAAATTCCAACACCCACACCTAGTGAATTGAAGTTAATTCAAAAGCAAGGAAAGGACGGTCATTGTCGTTTTGCTTGTCAGATTTTTTTTCCTCACGAAGCCTTTGTTTGGATCGTCAAAACCCCTTATTGGTGACCCCTTGCGTATCATGCTAAGTTCGCGGATACTTAGAGCTTCATATGAATATAGAAGAATTAGAACGCAAAGAATTACGTAAAAAACAAGTTATGGTAGCCGGCCTATTTTTGATGGCCATTGCGTTGTCGATGGTTTTTGCTTACTGGATGGGCGCTTTCGGTGGTTTTGGGCCAACAAGAAAGTTTTATGTCGATTACTCTTTTGTTGGTGGCGTTGAAAAGGGAACACCTGTTCGTTACGCCGGCATCAAGGTAGGGCGTGTTGCTGGTATTGAATTTTTAAGTGAAGGTGACGCTAGAATTCGTCTCAAAGTGGATGTCAGTAAAGATGTGTTTTCTCAAATGACTGCGGACTCAAAATTTTATGTGAACTTGGCGGGACTCATTGGTGAGCGATACGTCGAAGTGGTTTCGGGCACAGGAGAAAAGGCAACACATGGCCAAGTGTTTCGTGGGATTGATCCTCCACGAATTGATCAGCTCATTTCTCAAAGTTATGGCATTTTTGGGGACATCCGTGATTTCTTTAATGAGAACAAAGGTGACCTCAAGGGATTTGTGACTGTATTGACAGATTTGTTTAAGAATATGAACACTTTGCTTGCTACAGCCACGCCTGAGCAGCGACGTAAATTTAATCAGCTTCTTACAAACTTTGCTGAGATGAGCGAAGACCTAAAGCATACGATGTCGTCTGTGAAGGGTGGATTGCAGACTATTGAAGCCAATGGTGCTGGCAAGGAAGCGTGGGCTAATTTTTCAACTCTTCTTAAGAAGGGAAGTAAGATTGATGTCGATGATATTCGCCGTTTAATGCTTGAAGATGGAGTTAAGGTTAACTTCTCAAGAACTACAGTTGAAAAACTTTCAAAATAAATACGAATTAAGAATTTAGAATAAGGAGAAAAAATAGATGAACGTCAAAAGCACAGGAAAAAAGCTTAGTGCTTCCACAACGGGAGTTCTGCTTTTGCTTGGGCTAAGTGTTGGCGTGCTGTGCGAGGCTGCTGGACGACGAAAATCGTCTACACGTGAAGTGTCTTCACCTGTAACTTCGAAGGTCGTTGAAGTGTTCGATAAAGGCAATCGAGCTCTTCAAAGTCCTCCGAAAAGCTTGCGCTCAGACCGCGATCCGGCAGCCTCACTGCCTGATGAGGACACTTCTCAAATGGAAGAAGAAAATGAAGAGCGGAATTTATCAAAAGCCAGACAGGTCCTTAACGACGACAACCAAACTAAAGGTGAAATGCTCAAACAGCGTCGTTCGAAATCCTACGGAAAAGGATTTAGCGGTGAGAGAATTTTAGGTGTAGGTTTTGTTGGTGCTGGGTCTTACGGTGTTTTTGGCACAGAAGTTGATTTTGGTTTTGGTGATGATTGGGCTGGTGGTTTTGGTATTGGCACAGGGATGTCTTATTCGACGTGGAGTGCTTATGCTCGAAACTATTTTAAGCAAGGCGGAACCATTAATACTTTTTTTCAAGCAGGTTATGCCAACTGGTTGCTTGGTAAATCCCCAAAGCGCGGATCAGATGTGTTGCCTGATTTCCTAGCAAAACGTTTTCTGGCATCAGAAAAAACTGGTGCTTACTATGCGCCTTCACGTGCGCATCTTATTTATCCCTCTATTGGTGCTTTATTTCAGCACAACACAGGCCTGGCGGCCACTCTCATGGTCCAATACTTAATTAGCATTGGCGACTTCTCCGGAGCACTCTACGGAAGCTTCGGCGTTCATTATTATTTCTAAAAGTGCCTAGCTCCATTTAGCCAGCAGCTGCGTTAAATTTATATATAAATTAGTCTGACCACTCAATAAGTTGGCAATGATCTATGTCTATTTGTGTTTGAGTCATTACATGAGGAACTCTGTGAAATAGTAATGGTTTTTGTCCTTTAGCGGCACTGTCTTTGTAATATTGAAGGGTTTCTAATGGCAGATGTTTGAGTTCATTATACATTTTTGAATTAAAAGGGATGATTTGATTGTTTGATAGATCTACATGGTCGTTTTCATATTTATACAACATGGTTTTAGCTTCAGGCAATAAACTGATGGGAACTTGAAACCATGTTGCGCTATTAAGGTGTATTCCTTGTTCGCAAAGAGACTGAAATATCACTTTAGGATTTAAAGGGGAAAAGTGTAGAACGTCACCCCATTTGCAATTTAGTAGAGGGATACTCTCATCTAGTAGAGATTCGCGTCCAATGTATTTTGTAATTTGTGTACCATATGCTTTTGGTATTTTTATTTTCAATTGATTCAGTGGAAACAAAACAGTACCAACCATTTGATTGGGTTTCATGTGATAAACAAACTGCATATAGCTTATTGAGGCAGGAACGCGCTTAAGGGAATATCCCTCTTTGTAACATGGCTGCACTTAGGCGGCCTACACCTGAAATGAGTGCTGCCATACGCATGGAACATTTCTTTTCAGTTTTGATTTGCAATACGCGAGCAAACGCAGCGCTCATGATGTCCCAGAGTTTGTTGTTCACTTCTTTTTCCGTCCAGAAAAGATGTTGCATTCCTTGGACCCATTCGAAGTAAGACACAGTTACGCCGCCAGCGTTACACAAAATGTCTGGAATCAAGAATACGCCTTTTTCATTGAGGATGGCGTCGGCTTCGTCGGTTGTAGGACCGTTCGCGCCTTCAGCAACAATTTTAGCCTGAATTTTTGCAGCGTTATGTTTTGTAATTTGGTTTTCCAGAGCCGCTGGAATCAAAATGTCACATGGAACTGCAATCAAGTCTTCATTGCTGATTTTCTCAGCCTTGGGATAACCCTCAAGGAATTTCTTCTCATTGAGCCATAGTTGAACATCATCCAGATCAAGTCCGTTTTTATTGTAGATGCCGCCTTTGACATCGGAGATGGCGACAACTTTGCAGCCGATTTTTGCAATTTTTTTAGCTGCAGCGGAGCCTACGTTGCCGTAGCCTTGTACAGCAACACGAACGTTCTCATCTAGATTCATTCCTAAATGTTTTGCAGCCTCAATGATGCAATAAACAACGCCACGCCCAGTAGCTTCTTCTCGTCCGAGTGAACCGCCAACATCAATTGGCTTACCAGTGACAACGCCTGGAACGGCATGGCCTACTTCTTGTGAGTAGGTATCCATAATCCATGCCATGGTTTGACCGTTAGTTCCTACATCTGGAGCTGGAATGTCTTTGTCAGGACCAATGAAATTTGCGATTTCTGAGGTGTAACGACGAGTGATTCGTTGGATTTCTGTTTTTGTATAATCTGACGGATTCAGTGTAATTCCGCCTTTGGCGCCACCTAATGGCAAGCCCATCAAGGCGCACTTGAAACTCATGAGCATCGCGAGTGCCGATACTTCAGACAAAGTGACGTCTTGGTGATAGCGAATACCGCCTTTACCAGGTCCAAGAGTGATGTTGTGGTGAACACGGTAACCCGTGAACACTTTGACCTTTCCGTTTTCAAGACGGACAGGCACACTCACAATCAAAGCACGTTTGGGTCGTTTTAAACGCTCCAAAATGTTTGGATCTAAGTTCATCAACTCAGCGGCACGATTTAATTGTAAAACAGCATTTTGATACAGTGGACTTTCTTCCCAATTCATAGACGTGCTAACTTATAAAAGAATGTCACGACTTTCTAGGCCCCGACCAAAAAAGCCAGCTCATGACTTTCTGCGGCGAATTGAGCCCTTGTTGGGGTCGGCTCAGGTCTTGGGTGATTTTATGCAATCACTTGATCGTTTAAAAACTCAACCGGCACGTGTTATTCGGCTAAATACCCAAAAAATGCCCTTAGCAGAACTAAAAGAGTTGATAGCTAGCGAGCGTTTGCAACTTGGAACGGTGAGCCCTTATGAGTCTTCCGCATTTGAATTAATCGATTTTCAGGGTAAGGCTTTTCGCGATTCTCCACTTCAAGGCGCTGGGCTTGTTTATGTGCAAGATCCCGGCACGCTTGAGGCTGTGGATTTATTAGATCCTCAGTCTGGCGATGTGGTTTGTGATTTTTGTGCAGCTCCCGGGGGGAAAAGCACCCAGATTGCTAGTCGCATGGAACTTTTGAAAAATCCAAAATCAAAATTGATTCTCAATGAAGTGAGTTCTCAACGTCTACGGCTTTTAAAATTTTTAACAGCGAGGTGGGGGCTAGGGCAGTCTGTACAAGTCCATTCATTATCCTCAGATAAGTTTGTTGATGTCGTAGCGGAGTCTTTTGATAAAATTTTGCTGGATGTGCCTTGTAGCGGGGAGAGTTTTTTTGCCAAACGAAAAGAAACAAGATCGGATGTGAAAACATTCGAGGTTCAGGCGTTGGCTAAAATTCAATTCAGTATTCTGCAGAACCTTTCTGCAAAGTTAAAAAATGGTGGACGTTTGGTGTATTCAACCTGCACATATTCCAAAGAGGAAAATGAAGAGGTGGTGCATCGTTTTATAGAACATCATCATACTCATTTTGTTTTGAAAAAAGAACTTCGGCGTTGGCCCCATGTGGATGGCTTTGCCGGCGGATACATGGCTGTCATTGAACGTATTGATGGATTTGATGAAAGCTCGCTTGTTCGTAGCAAAAGCAAGGTTGATTATAAAATTGAACAAGTTGACCAGGAATATCAAATGTATCTGGATTCCATTCACGGCAATCATTTCAAAATCGAGTTAAGTGATTTACAAGCACGTGCTTATTTGCGTGGAGAGGCCATTATAGGGGATTACGAGGTTAAGGGATTAGTTTGCGTGAGTTGGAAGGGTTTTGTTTTAGGCCCAGCTAAGGCGGTCGATGGGCGGCTCAATAACTTGCTACCTAAAATACTTCGAGAATCGTAGATCATGTAGTTAACGCGCTCAGTCTGCCAAGATTTAATCTTCGTCAAAAGATTTGCCGAAGAGTTAGGTATGAAGCCAAATCAACTGAGCCTCATACCAAAGATGATGATTGGTTTTTCAATAGTCTTTTGTCCATCACTGACAAGTGCTCAAGATGTATCGGTCGTAAGGGCATCGGAGCCATTGCCAGAATCTATGGGAGTCCTGGGAGATAGTATGAGTGCAGGCGCTATGGCGGGTTATCGACGTCAAAAGCGTTTGCCGTTTGCTGACGAAATTGAGCTACTCAAAGACATTTGGTACGCGGTCAAAAATAGAACTAAAGGTGCTTTTGATAGACGCGATTTGACCTGGGCAACGGGAAATAACACAGAGTCGCTTGTGAACAGTCACTATAGGCGTTTGTTGTCTATGCCCAAATTGAGTTCAAGCAATGTTGAAGCATTCAATGCTGCAGTTTCTGGCGAGGATAGTCAGCAGGTCCTTGATTTCCAGCTTGGAGAGCTTAAGCAGTGGACTCGAATGAATTTTAAACAATCGTTTCCAGATTATGTGGCGCTCTTTATTGGAGCTAATGATCTGTGTGCAAAGAGTGTTCCCGAAATTCGTCCCATTGGAAGTTATTACAAAAACATGACTCAAATTGTAGATACTATTTTAGAGCAATCTCCAAAAACAAAATTGCTGGTGAATTCTTTACCAAATGCGGCGCGGTTACGAGCGGTGAGCGCAGGTCAAAAAACTTTAGGTGGCATGAAGTGTGAATCACTTAGAAAAGTACTGCAGTTATGCCCAACACTTACGACTCTTGCTGTTGGCGAAACAGAAAAATACGTGAATCAGCTACTCAAAGACTACAATGTACTGTTGGAGTCGGTTGTAAATTCTCGTCGTAAAATTTATGGGGACCGTATTCGATATGTTAGCAATGTTTATGAAATTGATTTTCAGGCTAATGATTTAGCCTTGGACTGCTTCCACCCCAATGATGTTGGTCAAAACAAGTTGGCCGACACGACATGGTCTTCTACGTGGTGGGCGCAGTAGTTAAACTAGATCTAATAATTTATGGTGTAAACACAAGGCCAAGGCCTATGATCGTTGATCGTAAACTAAAATCGGAAGCTGTGGATACAGAAGTTGTTGCTTCCCGATATGTTCCTTTAATTCTAATTGACCACGATGAACCCGCCTGTAAATCTAAACCCGCTCCCCAAGTGTATCCTGTGTACATTGAGTTGCTAACGTAGCCTTCTTCAGGAGGGGGAGTTAAAAATTGAAAAATCTGGCGCCCGGCAAGTCCGTCAATGAATACAAACGGAGTTGAATTAGCGCTAGGAAAAAAATGAAAACTAACACCAGTGCTTAGTCCAAATCCATATCCTGTGTGGCTATAGGCCTCTTCATCAAGAAACAAATCACCTGAAGAATAAATGGCCTCAACACTTAAACCAAATCGCAAATATCCACTCGGGTTTTGTAGCCTCATGGCGCCATGAAAAGCAGGAGTCCCAGATAGCGAAGCTTCTCTTGTTCCTGCGTAGATTACGTAACCTGATTCAAGAATGGTTGTTGATGATGATTCAGAAGACGAGGCCTCATTTAAGAAAATAAAAAAAACAGCAATCAAAAACAATAACCTGTCAAAACGAATCATCCCAAATATGAATCGGTTGGCTTAGTAAATAATTAGAGATTAGTTTTTGACAGTTTAATTTTTTTTAACTCGTGCGTTAGATGCTAGTCACCACAACTAACAGCATAAAGCCAATTTCCTGGCCCCACGAAAGCACCAAAAGTCCCACCAACAGCATTTTTTGTAGCTTCTACACCAAATCCTGAAATAGCGTAATTTAGTGCAGATGCCCCAGGTAAATTGCCGTTTATTCCAGATACTAATTTTCTAGAATCCCAACCTGCGCTTGAAGAATACTCATTAATCACAAGACTAGCGTCATTGGCTTGACCTCTTGGGTATAAAATAAATGGATTACCTGCAGCAGTAAACTGGAGCGATGTTCGGAGAACTTGTCCAGTAGCCGCCGTTAAAGCACTCACTCCTGCAGCATTTTCTGTGCTCACAGCTGTCCATCCGCCACTTGTGCAAGATACAGCTGCATTTGAGCAACTTGCGTAGTAAACGGTGTTATTGGGAGCATCAAAATAACTGATGTACGGCTTCCCGTCATAAAGGGCTATTGAGGCACCAACTCCGTGCCCTACGCTTGAAATTTGTAGTGGCGTGCTCCACGTTGATCCATCAGCTGAGGTAGCATATTTGGCTTTGGTCACGCTTAGGTCTTGATAGGCAATGACAATAGTTCCTGAGCTGTCATAAGCAGCACTTAGGTGAGCGGCACCTAATGCGCCACCTGTGAGGCCATCTATTGTTGTAACACTGCTAAAAGATGATGTTGTTTTATCAAACATGGCGGCTTTGATGCCTTTTGATGTGGCATTTGTGTCGGTTACTATCATGACAGGGTTTGACGTGCTCCCACTACTATACAGTGCCATTGCGGTATTGTTGGCAGAAGGCAACGCAACAGGCGCCCCTGAGGGTACACTGGGAAAATCGTACGAGTTCCAAGAGCCCTGTCCATCTGATCTTGAGTTAGTAACTAGGTAAAAGCGGTTTGTAGTAGCATCAAAATAACTAATCCATGGGACATCATTAGAATCAAGAACAAGTGATGGCATTTGTGGGGCTATTGGGCCTGGTACAAGGACTATATCCCAAGCAGATGATGATGAGGATCCACTTCGTATTGCATATTTAAGTTTTCCTGTTGTAACAGCTCCGGCAGAATAATCGACATAAGCTACAACAGGAATTCCAGCAGAGGTTTTGGAGACAGCTATGTTTCTATGCTGAGACCCCGCCGCCCCAACTAAAAGATTGCCTTTCAAATCTGGAGTGTACCTGGTGTAAGTAGCGGTGTTTGATGTGGCTGTATAGTTGTTGACTTTTGCCAACTTTAAATCAAATGGAGCAGCGTTTGTGCCATAGGAAATATACAAATTGCTATTTGTGGTGTCTATTGTTGCACTACCTTGATTAGCTGCGGCTAGGGTAATGGTTTCAGCTGTACCAACCGTGTTCCATGTAGAGGTAAAGTTGGTACCGGTACTGTTGTAGTAACTTACCGATGTTGTACTGGTGTTGCCGACAAGGTGAAATTTTGCTGCGGCGTCAATCAGAATTTGTATCCACTGTGAACCAAATGTTGCGCCACCCATTGCTGTTCCTGCAGAAAATGCTGCAGGTGCTGCAGTACATGCTGTTGTTCCCATTTTATATGGAGTGACGCCAGCCGCACCTAGTGCGACAACTTTTGCTGTATCTCCAGTAACTGTGTGATCTATCAATAAACGAGAGTTTAAGCTTGCTGTAGCAACAACGTTGATTGACGACCAATTCGTATTTAATGCACAGTTTGCTAATGTAGCATTTTGACAAATTGAAAAACGTAATGCGCCAGTAACAGTGTGAGTGACGGCGGGATAGTAAACAGTGTCACTTGATTTGCACCACGATAAACCGGTACCCACTACTCCAACAACTGTGTTGGTGTTTTCGATATATGCGTTTGGCGACATTGTGGTGAAGCCAGAAGGACTTGAACAGGGGCTGTTGCAAAATGTAAACTTAGCCCTACCTGCAGTTGTATTGTTTGTAATAAAACTCACACCGACTTGATCAAGTGGATTTACAGAAACCTCAAGTGCTCTAGGCGCTACACCGGTATCAATAATGCCAGCGTTCCATGTACCGGCATTTGGGAGGGCGGCACTTCTTACGGCAGCTTTTACTGAAGCCCCCAACGTCCAAAGAACAATGGGCACTCCAGTTGAGAGCATGGCAAGTCTTACTTGTGTGGCGTTTCCGTCAGCTGCGACGACTTCATTAACAAACTGGGAGTTTGCCCAGTAAGCAAGTTTTATGACGACGGCACTTTGATCTGCGTACGCGACAACTGGTGATGATGTTCCAGGAATCATTTTAGTATCAGAAAACGAGCCACGACCAACTCCTGTGACAGCTCCCTTTTGTCCAGTATCAATGACGGAACTTGTGCACGAACTGAGGTTTGGGGTTGTCGTCGTTGTTGTATTGGAGCTGCTAGAGGAGTCGCTTGACGATGAGCTGCCAGTTGAGCGCTTCTTTAAAGCGCAGGCCATACACGTCAATAACATGAGTAAGAGTAGTATTGACTTCCTGATTTGCATCAATATCCTTTGTCGGTAAAACCTTATATAATTCTTAATTTTAGCAATTATTTTACTTATCTTTTCTATATGAGTAATCACCGAGATGTTTCGGTTAAAGCAATCGTCAATTTATTTAGGATAAAAATCAGCTTTTTATGTGATTATGCGCTGCACTGTGTGTTTGTACAGTGAACTAGAATCTTTACCGATGAGCCTATGGTTTATGAGAGTAGTATTGGGACTAATTTTGTTTTGTTTGCTTCAAACAAATGCTCACGCTGAGAGCTGGAATTTGAATCATCAAGATAAGCAACTTCACTACGGTGTTGCATTTACGTCAGCAATGACTACAACCATGTTTTTAGAGCACTATTGGAAATGGCCAAGAACTGCGTCTGTACTAACTGCATCAATTGCTGTTATGGCTGCTGCCACTGCAAAAGAACGATATTTGGACAGGTATTATTCCTCGGCCGACCAGCTGGCCTCAGGTCTTGGGGTGGCAAGTTCTGCGGCTTTCGTCTGGGTGTTTAAATTTTAGACACCCCTTTGACCTAAATTGTAAAGTTTCAAAATCACCGCAAAATAAAGGCTTTTAAACCCTGTCTTGTGTGTGTGGAAAAATCAAATAAAAACAATATCTTATGAATTGCCTCAGTCACTTAAAAGGGTGGCACGGCTCCTGCTTTTCTTCTTTCTAAGGAGATTTCAAACGTGTTGTTAAAGGAGTTGTTGAAGATGAAGTTATATAAGAAGAACTTGTGGGCATTGATGTTGGTGGCGAATTCTTACGCCGTTGCTGATGAGTTGGGTGAGCGGTCATCCTTTTCATCAGTAAAAGAGCGAGAATTAGCAAACGTTAAAAAATCGGACGTGTCGAGCAGCGGATTAATGAGCAAAGCGTGGGGACTCAATTCTACCCACGGTATCGCTGCTTCAAAGGCTTGGTCAAAAATGAACCAAGATTGTTCAAAATCAAAAGTGGTTGTTGCTGTTATTGATACAGGTATTAACGCCAACCATCCCGCTTTAAAAGATTCTATTTGGTTGAACCCTAAAGAAAAGTCAGGGAAAGCTGGAGCTGATAACGATAACAACGGCTTTGCTAATGATGTAAGCGGTTGGGATTTTGCCAGCAATTCAGGGAAAATCATTGATCAACATGGCCACGGCACACACATTGCCGGCATCATAGCCGCAAATGGTGATGGCGTTCATTACTTCAAAGGTGTTTGCCCTGGCGTAAAAATCATGTCACTTCGTTATTACAATCCTAAGGGCACAGGGCTTGATAATTTGAAAAATACAGTTCGTGCCATTAACTATGCTGTCGATAATGGAGCAACCATCATTAACTACTCTGGTGGTGGTGCCGAATACTCCAAAGAAGAATTCGAAGCATTAAAACGCGCTGAAGATAAAGGCATTTTAGTTGTTGCTGCTGCTGGTAACGAGCGTAGCAATGCTGATAAAAATTTATACTATCCAGCTGCATACGCTTTAAAGAATATTATTTCTGTAACGGCGATTAATGAAAAAGGCGAGGTTCTTCCCTCATCAAACTGGGGCGTTGAAAAGGTTCACTTGGCAGCACCCGGCCAAAACATTCTCTCTACAGATAACACTGGTGGATACACATTCATGACGGGAACTTCGCAAGCTACAGCTTTTGTTACTGGAGTTGCCGCCTTGTTAATGACAGAAAAGCCAAGTCTTAGTTTTGCTGAAGTGAAGACAACCATCGAAACTTCTGCAAAGAAGTATCCTCAATTGGTAGGAAAAACAAAAACTGGTGCTCAGGCAGATGCTTTTGCTGCCATCGAGAAAATACTAGGTTCAGGAAAAACGAGTCCTTCCAAAAAAATACCGACACGTTTACCAGCTAAAAAGACCAACAGAAAGCTGGCTAACCAAACACAATCCTGAACTGATCCGGTAGGTTCCCCACTTGGGACTTGTGAAAAAGTCCCAAGACACACCCCCCCTTACCCGCGCCTGTAAGCTTTGCCCCCAAAGCTTGCAGGCGTAACATTTTGTGGACAAGGGAATCAAGTGCAGGCGAAGAAACGCCTAAGCGCTGAAGCCATTCATGAGAATCGCTCATTAGTGCCCCAAGTTTTTTTTGAGGATCTGTTTCAACAGCTTCAATCATCTTCTCAACGTTTTGTGATAAGTTGCGCATAATTAAATTCCACTCAGCAGGTTTTTTCTTTTTCATTTCCAGAACAGATTGCACAACCTCAGATGTTTCATGAGAACTGCCGGTATTGGCAATGGCAAAGCAAAGGCCTTGGGCTAAAATTTTACTAGTATCAAGGAAGCGGAAAGTTTTCTCTTCACCACTTCGATACACTATGGGTTGCTCAAGGGCGACAGTGAAGGGGTCAACACCGCTAGGCTTTTCGTGAAATACTTTTTCGCCTTCTAAGGCGAGCATGCCAATATCTCTTATGGGAAGTTCGGGATGGTAACTTTTAGCGAGCAAAACACAAAGTGCGGCCGAGCTGCCTAGCCCAGAACCTAGTGGAATTTCAGTTGTAATGGCCAAACCATTTTCTAGTTGTTGTGAAGAAGCGCCAATGATCTTTTGTACTTTTTTAACCTTCTCCCAAATCTTGTCTTCAACACGCTCACGATTCACATAAAGGCCTGGAGTTTGATTTGCGGGTATCTCGGAAAGCCTGAGTCGTAGTGATGGAATGGGGAAGGAGAGGGCCTGGCCGCTATAGACAATACTATGTTCACCTGCGAGCAAAAACTTGCCGCATGCGCTTAGTGTTGTGTTTAACTCAGATAAAGAGCTAGGAAAACGATGCTCATCCATAAGGCACGAGAAACTAAATTCAAAGAGAGGTTAAATTTTTGGGTGAGAAATCCTGAGAACCAGTCCATTAAAAAAATGCCAGCGAATGGCAAAAATTTTTGGGTGCCAAATCCAATGGTAATGGCTTGTAAAAACGCAACAGAAGAAGCTCCCCATTGAGGGGCCAAAATGCCTCGGTAAATAATTTCTAGTCCACTACTCAGAACAAAAGAGATTAAAATTATAGAGACAATGCTAGGAGCCTGCAGGAATAGTGCAGACTCATTTAGTGATGAGAAAATAATATTTTTCTTTAATAGAACAGCAAGGACGGCTGCAGGAATGGCGACTCCAAAACCAATGCCTAAACCTAGGGTCCAGTTTTTCTTATCTTTGAGGTCTAATGAAACTTTGGGAATCATCTGGAGCGGAATCAATTTCGTGAAAAATAAAGCAACGACAAAGGTGATTACTGAGACCAGAGGAAGTCTTGCCCACATTAATGAGGCGTCTCCACCTGCTAGGCCCCAGAGTAAAAGCAGGGTTGTAATTCCATATCCTAGTGCAGAAAAAATCATAGTACTAAACGGTCCTCTCATTAGTTGGGCTTAGTAGCTGTGGCCCATAACCGGCTTCATCTTCCCAGATTTGAGCTTGAATTCCTAGTTGCTCTAGCAATTGTTCAATATTTTTCCGAATTGGTCGCTCTGAGATCAGATGAATGTTAGGGCCGGCGTCAATTGTGAAGTAAAAATCTCTGTCTTTGATAGACCCTAGTGCTTTTAAAAACATAAGGGTGTCTGCATTCCAGTAATAAACGGGTGGATTCGATGTTAGCGAAATGGCGTGCATTTCAAGAGCCTCAGCTTCAATGAGGTTCCCCAAAGCATGAATGTTTTTTTGTTCAAGAGCGTGCTCAACATTGGCTAATCTTTGGTTAACAAGTTTAAGTCGTTGTTCAAATAGCGGGCTTGTTAGGGCAAGGCGATGTCCATCAGTGCTTGATACTTTTTTTACATCAGTGGAAAAAATAATAACGGTATCCCTCAGTTTCCAGTCGTAAGGAAGTAGAGTGGCTGCTTCATTTTTCCATTTCATGAACGGACCGCTAACGGAACGTGCTGCAGATCCCGATCCTCGTCTAGACCATGCACTCATTTTGTGAAGTGGGTGAGTGGTATTGCTTTCTCCAATCAGTGCATAGGTGAGAGCGCAAAATCCTGAGGCGCTTGAAGCAAGGCCTGCGGAATGAGGAAAATTGTTGTTTGATGCAAAATAAAAGGGTCGATGAGGCAAATTGAGCTCGCGCTCAAGCATTTTGACATGATTTTCTACTTTTGTGGCGTCACTTGCAGATGCCATTTCCTGATTAAAAATAATGCGATTTTTTTGCTCATCTTTTGTTAGCCAGTAGAATTCGGTTTGCGTCTGCGCCTTGGACAGAGTCATGGATAGTGAGGGGTTTAAAGGGATATTCTTCTCAGTTGTTGAAGAATCTTTCCCCCAATATTTTATTAAAGCAATGTTCGGGCTTGCGATGACTTTCATAATAAAGAAGCTTCCAAAATAGGTTGGTAAGGGCACATCCACCATTGCCGCTTTAAGACGGCTTTGTGGAAGGTTTCCATTGAGGCGTTAGGATTGAGTAACACTAAGAGAGCGTCACCACCACCTGCGCCAGTTGTTTTAAGGCCTAAAATGAGGTCTTTTAGGTCATGCTCAAATTCTTTTACAAAATCTGGAAAAACACCCAGATCCTTTAAAGCTTCATTGTGCTCTTGAATGGCTACTTGCCAATCTGCTTGCTTCATGGGGCTTTGAAGCCATGCCGAAGTTGAAGAGGCAATTTTAGAAATGGCACAAGCTTTGAGTTCCTGCTGGGCTAGTGCATTTGTTGTGGAAACTTTGTTGCCAGTATGGATGATATGCAAATGACTCGGCCAATGTTTAAATAAAAATGAACGAGGTTGATTTTGTTTTAACAGCGTAGGTTGCTGATGAATTTGAATTGCTAAATCAAGGCCCGATCCTTTTCCGTTTTGCAATGATTTTAGTATAGGCAAGCTAGTGTGCCATAGTTCTTCATTTGTTTTGTGCGGATTCCTTTTTACGGACGCTCGAGCAATTTGATAGAGCCCTAAAAACAAAGCACTACTTGAGCCGAGTCCTTCAGATAGTTTCCAGTTTCTATTGAGCTTCAAGGTTTTGTCAGACCAAAGCAAACGTAGGTCAGTATTGAAGTGGATTGAAAGTGCATCAATGCATTGGTTTAAGAATGTGTACGACTCTTTTGTCGTTTGAGTAGAATCAACGGTTTGATCTTCGAATGCAAATCCGTTGCTGTTTTCTTTTTTTTGAAGATGGACATTGAAAAAGGTTTTTAGAGGAATCCCTACGCCAGTGTGTTGGGGGTCTAAGACAGCCCACTCACCAAACAAAATTAGTTTTGCTGGAATTTGCAGCATGAATGTTGATGTGGATGGACTTGTACTCATTAGCTTTTTCGTAAAACATCTAAAAACGTTTCAGCTGACATCGCGTTAATATTGTTGCTTTCAATCATCATACTTGCGACTTGATCAACTTGTGGTCCAACAGCGCCAGCAGCAAGAGCTAAATTTTTAGCATGCAACCTCATATGGCCAGACTGTATGCCCGTTGTTACAAGCGCTCTTAAGGCGGCTAAGTTTGAGGCGAGGCCTACACAAGTGGCAATTTGTGAGAGTGTGTCGGCTGTGGGGCGTCCCAAAATATTTAAAGACAATTCAGCAATAGGATTTAACTTTGTGACTCCTCCGACAGTGCCGAATTGCAATGGTAATGTCATCTCTCCGACGAGTTTACTGGTTTTAGGATGATAGGCCCATTTACTTAAACTTCGGTAATGACCAGTATGTGAGGCGTAGGCGTGAATTCCCGCCGAAATGGCTCGCCAATCATTTCCTGTGGCAATGACGATGGGATCAATGCCATTCATAATTCCTTTGTTGTGAGTTGTTGCACGATAAGGGTCGTTATCAGCAAAAACAAAAGCTTCAACAATTCTGCTGGCCACTTCATTTCCAGAGAATTGAACTTCAGAATCTAAATTGACTTTGAGTTGATCAACATCAAGCTCGCATTTGGCGTAATAAAGTCGTTTGTCAGCGTAGTTACTTAAAATGCGCAGTCCGACTCTGGCTTCTGTAAGACGTTCAATCCTGGGGGCCATTTTTTCGCAAATGGTATTGATGAGATTGGCGCCCATGGCATCTTTTGTATCGATGTAAAAATGTAAAACCAGGAATGGAATTTCGGCTTGGGGAAAGGCTCTGATTTCAATATCCCGAACTCCGCCTCCACGCTGTATGAGGCGAGGGTGGATGAGATTGGCCTCATCAATGAGCGCAGTTTTGGATGCCATAATTTTTTGCGTGATTTGCGGGAACAGTTCAACAGGGACATCAAGAATTTGTATCTGCCCAATCATCAAAGAGCTGAGCGTTCGTGTTTGAAAGCCACCCGACTCGTAAATACTTTTACAAGCATTGCTGGCCGCTGCAATGACAGAGCTTTCTTCAACAGCCATTGGTACAACGTAGTCTTGGCCATTCATTTTTAAATTTGTGAGAAGTCCCAAAGGCATGGGGTAATTGCCAATGGCATTTTCCACTAAGGAGTCAGTAATCTGAAAATGTAGTGAGCCATCTTCAAGTAAACACTGTAAATCTTTTTTTGTAAGTCCAGCGTACTGCTGAAGAACCGCCAAACGCTCATGTCTGGGTAATTTGTAAAAGCCTTTTAGACGGCTCGAACGAGGTTTTGTGGTACTTTCTGCAGATTCAGAGTTTTTTACAGAACGGCTTTGCGCAGAGTTTGCTCTTGTTGATGGTGTGGATTCATTCGAATTCATTTTCGCAGCAATTCCTCTAGGTTCTTAGCACCAGAACAGAACATCGCAATTTTTAATGCTTCAACTTGTGTTTTGAAAAACTGCTCAAGTGAGGCGGGGCCTAGTTTGGCAGCTTTTAAAAACGGCTGAGCCATTGCAGTCATGTTTGCTCCAAGATGCATAGCTTTAGCTACATCTAAGCCATGTCTGAGTCCCCCAGACGAGATTAAAATGGTGCTTGCCCCCAAATGCTTTCTTAGCTGAACTAGCAAGTCAGCTGAGGGTGTGCCCCAGTTGCGGAACATCTCGCCTAATTCAAGACGATCATTGTGGCGCAGCCCTTCAATATAGCCCCAATGAGTTCCTCCACGGCCAGCAATATCAAGAGCATCGGCACCTTCTTCAAGAGCTCTTTTTGCGGTTTGCAGATCCAGCCCGCATCCTGTTTCCTTAAGAATGACAGGAACGGAGAGTTTCTTTTTTAGAACTGAGATGTTCTTTAACAAGTTGGAGAAATCTCTGTTTCCCTCAAATTGGATGGCTTCTTGTAAGGGGTTTAAATGTAAAATCAGTGCAGAGGCTTCGAGCTTGTCGACCAACCATTGGCAGTCGTCAACTCCAACGCCATAATTGAACTGGACCAATCCAATATTGGCATACAGTATAGATTTAGGCGCATGTTTTCTAAGATTGAATAAGGATAAATCTTTATTCTCAAGTTGTATTCTTTGGCTGCCAACACCCATGGGGATGTTCTGTTGTTGGGCAAATTCAGAAAGTAAGGCATTGAGTTTTTCACCTTCAGCACTGCCGCCAGTCATACTTGAAATCATGATAGGGGCTGAGACACGATGGCCTAAAAACTGTGTTGTAACATCAATACTTTGAAAATTAATTTCAGGGGCTGCACAATGAGGAATTTCAATTTCATCCCAACCCGCAGGGTGAGTTGAGTTCACGGAATTATTGGCGCAAAGATCCAGGTGCTCATCTTTTCGCGTTCTCAAATCTTTTGAAATATTCGCCATGGCTTTTTCCTGCGGCATCATGCCAGAGGGCCATGGCGAAGTCCAAGGATTTTAAGACTTTGGACGGTTTCCGCGAGTCTTGCTCTCGCTTGACGATTCCTTAGCGCTACTTGTGGAAATTGTGGCGCCATCTGAAGCCATAGGAAGCACATGGTTGAGTTCAATGCCAAGGGCAAGTTTGAGGACTTCAACCATCTCTTTGACTCCATGAAATGTCATGGTTTTCCTTAAATATTCAGGAATATCGTCCAAATCTTTAACATTTCTGTCTGGAAGCAATATGGTGTCAATTCCGGCGCGTTTAGCGGCCAAGACTTTCTCTTTAACTCCACCCACAGGCAAGACTGCTCCTCGTAGTGTGATTTCACCGGTCATAGCAATTTTGGGGTTCATGGGCCGACCACTAATCAGAGACATGATTGCCGTTAAAATGGTAACGCCGGCGCTGGGACCATCTTTGGGAATTGCTCCACTTGGAATGTGAATATGATAGTCATACTCGGTAAATGCAGTGTCTGGAATATCTAGTGCAGAAGCCATGCTTCTAACCCATGATTCAGCAGCCTTGGCAGATTCTTTCATCACATCGCCCAACTGCCCGGTTAAAATAAACTGTCCTTTACCTTTCATTCTTGTGACTTCAATGAACAAAATATCACCGCCAACAGGCGTCCACGCAAGTCCAGTTGCCACACCCGATTTTGCAGTTCGTTCTGCGACATCTTGGAAGAATTTGTCTTTACCTAGAATGTCTTCAACGTCTTTTTCATTAATTTGTTTGGCTTTGATTTTGTCAGAGGCAATGTCTTTAGCAACTGATCTACAAATATTTGCAATTTCTCGCTTCAAGTTTCTCACGCCAGCTTCTCTGGTATGAGCACGAATGGTTCTTAAGATGGCGCTATCTGTAAATTCAATTTGCTCAGGCTTTAAACCGTGACCTTCGGTTTGCTCTTTCACTAGATAGTCTTTGGCAATATGAAGTTTCTCTTCTTCCGTGTAACCAGCCAAATTAACAATTTCCAAACGGTCTCTTAAAGCTGGTGGAATATTCTCAATGACGTTCGCGGTGGCAATGAACAGCACTTTTGAAAGGTCAAAAGGAACATCAAGATAGTGATCTGAGAACGTGTTGTTTTGTTCCGGATCCAACACTTCCAGCATTGCGGAAGCCGGGTCACCTCTCATGTCGGAGGCGAGTTTATCAATTTCATCGAGTAAGAAAACAGGATTATTTACTTTGGCACGTTTGAGCGCTTGAATCACACGTCCAGGCATTGCTCCAACATAAGTTCTGCGATGCCCACGAATTTCAGCATCATCTCTCACGCCACCAAGCGCAACTCTGACGAATTCGCGGTTGAGTGACCTGGCAATAGATTTTCCAAGAGAAGTTTTACCAACTCCAGGAGGTCCTGCCAAACAAAGGATGGGGCCTTTCATGTCGGACTTTAATTTTAAAACGGCAAGATACTCAATGATACGCTTTTTGATTTTCTCAAGACCATAGTGATCTTCATCTAAAACGCTTTGCGCATGGTCAATGGAAGTGTTGTCTACGCTGGAATTGTTCCAAGGTAAATCTGTAAGCCAATCAATATAGTTGCGAATCACGCCGTGCTCAGCTGAGTTGGGTGACATTCTTTGCAGACGGTCGAGTTCCTTAAATGCGATTTTTTCTGTCGCCTCAGGCATTTTGGCCTGTTTGATTTTTTCACGAAGTTCTTCAATGTCATCTTCGTCGTCTTTTTGTCCAAGTTCTCTTTGGATGATCTTTAATTGTTCTTTGAGGTAATATTCTCGCTGATTCTTGAGAACTTCGTCTTTGATGTCGCCTTGAATTTTTTTGGACAATTCAAGAATATCAATTTCTTTGTTCAATAAACGTGTGACTTTTTCAAGTCTCTGTTTGACATCGGCCGTGGACAGAATGTCCTGCTTTTCGAGTTCATTAATGTTCATGTATGAGGCCATGAGGTCTGCCAAATAATCAGGGTCATTAATGCTCTCAACAAAGAGGGCAGCTTCATCGGGAATATTTGGTGATAGGGATATAATTCTTCGCCCTAGGTTTTTAATGTTTTTTACAAGTGCTTCAATCTCAATAGGCACGTCGACTTGGTTCTCAAGACCATTTGGTGATGCTTTTATCTTTGCTAATAGAGTCGCGTTTTCTCCGCCCTCTGTATCTGGCACGGCTTCAAGCAGTTGGATGCGACACAACCCATGGACAAGGACAGTCAGAGTCCCATCATTCATTTTTTGAATCTTTTCAATACGGGCCAACACAGCATGAGGGTAGAGGTCCTTAAACGCTGGCTCATCAACGGTCTTGTCCTTTTGTGTGACGATAGCGAGAACTTCGCCCTGACCGACGCGCATAACCGAAGAAACCGATCTGGGTCTGCCAACCGAAATAGGCATGGTCATTTTGGGAAACAGAACGGCGTTTCTTAGCGGTAACACAAAAGCCAGTTCAGGAACCTTAAAATCCGCAATCTTAGGTGGTTGTTCAGGCATCAAAATTCTCCTTGTTTTCAAAGTATGGGACCGACCCGAACAGAGTCAAGCGATGTGATTTATTTCCCAATACATCGAGTCTATTTTATGCGACGCATAATATTCATATTTAGATCTAATTCAGGTTTTGTGAAGATCTGACGATAAGAAAGACATGCAAGCGTTTGAGACAGAAAATAAACTAAATGAAACCCAATCCAGAGTCGTTTACATCATTGAGGATGATCCTGATGTGCAAGCGGTCCTTTCCTATAATCTAAAAGGAAAAGGATTCCATGTGCGTTGTTTCTCCAAGGGTGAGGAGCTCATTGAGCTGCTAGACTCAACAACAAGTATGCCGTCGGCGATGATTGTCGATGTGAACTTGGCAGGAAGCATGAATGGAATTGAAGCCGTCAATTTTGTTCGCGCTAAGCGCAAAACTGCTGGCATCCCTGTGCTCATGCTGACAGCAAAGGGTGAGAACAAAGACATCGTTCGTGGCCTTAATGAAGGTGCTGACGATTACATCCCTAAACCGTTTGATATGGATGTTTTGTTTGCTCGCTTGAATAGTATTATCCGTCGTAAAGAGCACCCAGCTGGTGCGGTTCCTCAAGCAAAAAACAGAGTAAGTCTTGCTGAAATTGAAATCGATCCCGTCTCTCATGAAGTTTGGGTTCAAGGAAAACCCATGCAATTGACCATGACGGAATTTGGTATTTTGTCGACATTGATGACTCGGCCAAATGAAGTCTTTAATCGCGATGATTTGCTGATTCGTGTGATGGGTCCAAATAAAACAGTAACCGAAAGAACCATTGACGTGCATGTTCGTGCCCTTCGTGCAAAACTAGCGAAGAAGGCAAGGCACATTTTCACGGTTCGTGGATTGGGCTACAAGTTTGTTCCTTGATAAGCAAACAATAGAGCTTTACCTACAAAAACAAAATCTGAATCCGGCACTGCCAACTTTGGTGCTAGATTCAGATTTGTCCATTCATTACTTGAATACTCGAATGGCTAAAATTCTTGGCCTCGATTCTGCCTCTAAAGAACTGCCGTTGGAGTCTGAAAAATGGAGACACCTCTGGCCGTTTGCCACCGATGAAAGTTCAGCAAGTGCGATTCTTGCGAAAATCGCTAAAACAAAATCCTCCAAACAACTTATTGAGGCTGAGGCACATTTAAAGAATTACCGTTTGCATGTTGTAAAATGGGCAAAGGGTTCTAAAAAAGTTCTTGTGGCGGAGCTGCTTCGTTCTGGCGATTTATTAAAAGATACGTCGTCTCGCCAGCAACTTTATCACGCCATCTCTCATGAAATCCGCACCTCTGTCACAGGACTAAAGGGGTATCTGGACATGCTGTCAAAAAAAGAAAACGAAGAACTACAGTTTCTGCATTCTCGCATGGAAGTTCTTGTCAAACGCCTAGATAAAGTTGTTGAGCGTTTGCAAGACTTTCGCACGGCTATTTCTGAGGATTAAATTGTATGGCTGAGCAAAAAAGAATCACAGTTGTTGCTAAATTACTGAGTGGAAAAAGTAAAACTGCAGAGCTTCTGCCAGATGCCAACAAAAGCCTTCTTGATTTGTTGGAAGAAAACAACATTGAATACCCTTTTGGTTGTCGTTCAGGAACTTGTGGCGCATGTCGCGTAAGAATCAACCAGGGTTTACATTTGCTTGAGAGTGCTGGGCCCATAGAAGAAGATACGCTTTTGCGCTGTGGGCACGGACCTGAAATACGCTTGGGTTGTCGTGTGGGTTTAAAGATAAGCTCGCCAAAAGAAGAATTGCTTTTGGATATTGAGCCGTTTGAAGATTCGTAATTATATAAATTGCGCACCGTATTAGGGTGAATTTGAGCGGAATTATTTCGATGTTGTGGATAATTTTGAAAAGCTAGTGGTTTTTTTAAATTGAGAATGTTAGTAACTTCCTAGCTTTAAGAATTGCGGGAGTAGCTCAATTGGTAGAGCATCAGCCTTCCAAGCTGAGGGTTGCGGGTTCGAGTCTCGTCTCCCGCTCCATTTTGGAGCCCAATTTTTAAATCACCATTACCCGCCCAGGTAGCTCAGTGGTAGAGCACTTCCTTGGTAAGGAAGAGGTCCCGGGTCCGATCCCCGGTCTGGGCTCCATAGAGCTCCTAATTTTGCATTGCGGTAAGTTGGATTTTTTTGCTGAATAAAATGTGTTGGAAATATTTTCACCGCGTGATAGGCAAGTCCTTGATTCTTTGCTATACGATTTGAGTTCTCTGAGCAGCAGTGCCGCGGTTTGGCTTTTTATTCGAGTAAAACCCAAGGTTTTAGTGCACAGAAACCAAAGTGAAGCTTTACAAATAAAGCTTTGTGTAACGATGTCATAAATAATTGTTTTAAGCTTTAAGGAGGCGAAAAAACTACAATGGCTAAAGAGAAATTTAACCGCGATAAACCCCACGTTAACATTGGTACGATTGGTCACGTTGACCATGGTAAGACCACACTGACAGCTGCGATTACAAAAGTTTTGGCAGAAAAAGGTTGGGCTCAATTCCGTGCTTACGATCAAATCGACAACGCTCCTGAAGAGCGTGAGCGTGGTATTACAATCAACACATCACACGTTGAGTATCAGACGCAAAATCGTCACTATGCTCACGTTGATTGCCCAGGTCACGCTGACTATGTGAAAAACATGATCACCGGTGCTGCGCAGATGGATGGTGGTATTCTCGTTGTTTCTGCTGCTGACGGCCCAATGCCTCAGACTCGTGAACACATTCTTTTGGCTCGCCAAGTAGGTGTTCCTGCTCTTGTTGTATTCATGAACAAGTGTGACATGGTTGACGATCCTGAATTGTTGGACCTTGTTGAAATGGAAATTCGTGAGTTGCTAAGCAAGTATGAATTCCCTGGAGATAAAATTCCTATCGTTCGTGGTTCTGCATTGAAAGCCCTTGAAGGCGATGCAAAAGGTGTTGAAGCAATCACAAAGCTAATGGCTGAAGTTGATTCTTACATCCCACTTCCAGAGCGTCCAAAAGACAAACCATTCCTCATGCCTGTAGAAGACGTGTTCTCGATCTCTGGTCGTGGAACTGTAGTTACAGGCCGTGTTGAGCGTGGCATTGTTAAAGTTGGTGAAGATATCGAAATCGTCGGCTTGAAGCCAACAATTAAGACAACTGTTACCGGCGTTGAAATGTTCCGTAAACTTCTTGACCAAGGTGAGGCTGGCGATAACATCGGCGCGCTTCTTCGTGGTACCAAAAAAGAAGAAGTTGAACGTGGCCAAGTTCTTTGTAAGCCAGGTTCCGTACTTCCTCATAAGAAGTTCAAGGCTGAAGCTTACATCTTGAAAAAAGAAGAAGGTGGCCGTCATACAGCTTTCTTCAATGGTTACCGTCCTCAGTTCTACTTCCGTACAACTGACGTTACGGGCTCATGCACACTTCCTGCTGGCACAGAAATGGTTATGCCTGGCGATAAAGTATCCCTCAATGTTGAGTTGATTACTCCAATCGCTATGGAAAAAGAACTCCGTTTCGCGATTCGCGAAGGTGGTCGTACCGTAGGTGCTGGTGTTGTTGCTGAGATCATTGAATAGTGTAAATTGATCAAAACCTGGAGTTGGGGACATCACCGAAAATGTGATGTCTCCAACTTTAGTTTTAGGGGTCAGTAGCTCTAATTGGTAGAGCGTGGGACTCCAAATCCTAAGGTTGCAGGTTCGAGCCCTGCCTGGCCCGCCAAGTAGATTGTAGACGCAAATTTAAGTAGGGAGCTAATTTCTGGGTTTTTCCTAGGGTTAGAAAAGTCCAAAATGCTAAAATATCAAAAGTACGTTAACGCACTTTTTATAGCGGCCGCGGCCATAGTTTGGTTTGTGACTCGCCACTACACAAGTGAGACGATTTCATATTTTCAATTGAATCGTGCTCTTGGTGTCGGAGCTACAGAGATCATTATTCATGCTCTACCTATTCTTTTGGGTGTGTTGACATTTGTTCTTTTAAGAAGAAATACAGCATCTTACAACTTTGTTTCTGATTCTGTTTCTGAATTGGTATCAATGTCGTGGCCCAACCAAAAGGATGTTCAAATCGGAACTGTGGTTGTTATCGCAACTGTAATCATCGCTGGAGTCATTTTAGGAGTGTTAGACCTTGGTTTGACAGCTCTTGTGAAGTTTTTTATCGGTGCATAAAATACTTGATTTTTCGATGGCTTTTGCCTAGAGAGGGATGCCAATGTCTGACAATACGCAAGAATCGAGCCAGCAAGAGGCCTCTGCTTCAGTTGTTGCTCAAAATCCAAATTTCAAGTGGTACATCGTACACACGCATTCAGGTTTTGAAGCAAAAGCTAAAACAGCGTTGCTCGAGACAGCTGCTCGTTTGGGGAAATCCGCAGACTTTGGAGAAATCCTTATTCCCGTGGAATCTGTTGTTGAGCTTGTAAAAGGCCAGAAAAAAACTACGGAAAGAAAATTTTTCCCCGGATATATTTTAGTTCAAATGAGCTTGAACGATGAAACTTGGCACGTGGTTAAAAAAGCTAACCACATCACTGGTTTTGTTGGAAATGCTCGTAATCCTCCTACTGTTCCTGAAGACGAAGTTCGTCGAATTACAAATCAAATGTTTGAAGGTGTGCAGAAGTCTAAACCCAAATACACCTTTAAGGATGGCGATAACGTTCGTGTAATTGATGGACCGTTCTCAAATTTCAACGGAACAGTTGAAGAAGTGAAACCAGAGAAAAGCAAATTGCGAGTTTTGGTTTCTATTTTTGGTCGTGCGACCCCTGTGGAGCTCGACTTTATTCAAGTGGAAAAGTGCTAAACACTCAGGCGCGGTGCCTGAGAGCTTTAGCTCAAATCTAGGAGGAGCCTAACCAGCTCCGTTTGAACTAGAAAGGAAGTAAACTATGGCAAAAAAGGTGACGGGATTTATTAAGTTGCAGATCCCTGCCGGAAAGGCAAATCCTGCACCGCCTGTTGGTCCAGCGCTTGGTCAACATGGCGTTAATATCATGGAGTTTTGCAAGCAATTTAATGCAAAAACTCAAGCGCAAGCCTCTGAGAACTTGATCATTCCTATTGTGATCACAGTATTTTCAGATCGCTCTTTCACCTTCATCACCAAGACACCTCCAGCAGCTGTCTTGATTAAGAAGGCGGCGAAGATTGAATCTGGTTCGGGCGTTCCCAATAAAAATAAAGTTGGGAAAGTTACCGCAGCTCAGGTTAAGCAAATCGCTGAAATGAAAATGAAAGACATGAATTGTCACACCGTCGAGTCAGCAATTTCTCAAGTTCGAGGAACAGCGCGCTCAATGGGCGTGGATGTGGTGGGATAATTTATGGCGAGTAAAGCAAGTAAAAGACATCAAAACAACATGAAGCTTGTTGACGTGAACAAGAAATATACTGTTGATGAAGCAGTTGATATTCTTGGCAAGTTTACAGGCCCTAAATTTGACGAAACCGTCAACGTTGCTTTTCGTCTAGGTGTAGATACCAAGCAAGCCGATCAACAAGTTCGTGGTGCAGCAGTATTGCCTCACGGTCTTGGAAAAAAAGTTCGCGTTTTGGTATTTGCTAAAGGCGCTAAAGCTCAAGAAGCCAAAGATGCTGGTGCTGATTTTATTGGTGACGATGAAATTATTGCCAAAATTAATGGTGGATGGATGGATTTCGATAAGGTTATTGCAACGCCTGATATGATGGTTGCTGTTTCAAAAGTAGGTAAGGTTTTAGGACCACGCGGTTTAATGCCTAACCCAAAAACTGGAACTGTCACTAACGACGTTGCAAAAGCTGTTAACGAAGAACGCAAAGGTAAAGTTGAGTTCCGAGCTGAGAAGGCTGGCATTATCCATGCGCCTATCGGTAAGAAATCTTTTGGTTCGCAAAAGCTAAAAGAGAATTTACTCAACCTTGCTGACGTTATTGTTAAAGCAAAACCAGCAACCTCTAAAGGTGTTTACCTAAAGAGCATCACTGTCTCGGCTGTTATGAGTCCAGGACTTAAACTCGATACCAACCAGTTTGGTAGCTGATTTTTGAAGGAAAGGAAGAAATAGATTATGAATCGCCTACAGAAATCAGAAGCAGTAGATGTTTTAAAAGAGAAATTCACAAAGGCTAATGCCGCATTCATTACTGAATATCGCGGTATGACTGTAGAGAAGCTATACTCGCTTCGTAGCAAAGTTCGTCAAGGGCAAGGTGAGCTCAAAGTGATTAAAAATCGCTTGGCTCGTATTGCGGCGAAAGGCTCGAAGTTTGAAGGCATTGCTGACCAATTCAAGGGTCCGCTTGCTGTTGCTTTCTCATACGGTGATGCTGTTGCTGTTGCAAAAGCTGTTACAGAAGAACTTTCTGATACCAGTCCATTGCAGGTGAAGAGCGCAAGCTTAGATGGCAAGCTGATAGATCTCAAAGGGATCACGGCCCTATCGAAGTTGCCTGATAGAAATACACTCATTTCGATGTTGCTAAGTACATTGCAAGCACCTACACGCAATTTTGCGTGTGTATTGGCTGCAATTCCGCGCGATTTCGTTGGAGTTGTAACTGCAGTTAAAGACCAAAAGGAAAAAACCAAGTAGCTAAAAGTGCCTACTTGTAAAAATTTTAATTTAGGAGGAATCCATGTCAAACATTACACAAGATCAATTAATCGATACTATCGCTAACATGACCGTTCTTGAGCTTTCTGAACTCATCAAGAAAGTTGAAGACAAATTCGGTGTTAAAGCTGCAGCTCCTATGGCTGTTGCTGCTGCTGCTGCTCCAGCTGCTGCTGCTGCTGCTGACAAAACTGAATTTGACGTCGTTTTGGCTGACGGTGGCGCTAACAAAATCAACGTGATCAAGGAAGTTCGTACCTTGACCGGTCTTGGCTTAAAAGAAGCTAAAGATCTCGTTGAAGGCGCTCCAAAAACAGTAAAAGAAGCTGTTTCTAAAGCAGACGCAGAGAACATGAAGAAAGTTCTTGAAGCTGCTGGTGCCAAAGTTGAGATCAAGTAAGGTTAGTTGGTTGAACATTATTTTTAATGATTCATATTAGAGGGTTTGCTCAGGCGGGATACCGTCTGAGCAAAGCCTTATTTGTTTTTGTGCCAAACTAATGAATTCCGAGCACGTTTGTTCGGAAGTTTACGAGGTGAATAATGTCCCTACGGGAAAATTTTAATACGGTTAAAAGAGTTCGGAAGAGCTTTGCAAAAATTGTCTCTCCGATCCAAACACCGAATCTCGTTGATATCCAACGCAAGTCCTTTGAGCTTTTTTTACAGGCTGAAGTGGCTGCAGATAAAAGACAAGATATCGGCCTTCAGGCCGTATTCAAATCAGTATTTCCTATTTCTGATTACAACAATACTTGTTCCTTAGAATTCGACAGCTATTCTGTTGAAAAGCCTAAGTACGATGTTGATGAGTGTCGCTTGCGAGGAATGACCTACGCAGCACCCATTAAAATCACTGTTCGTTTAGTGGTTTGGGAAAGTGATGAACAATCCAAAACCCGCACGATTCGTGATGTAAAAGAGCAAGAAGTCTATATGGGCGAAATTCCGCTCATGACGGAATCTGGTTCTTTTATTATTAACGGAACTGAGCGCGTTGTAGTTAGTCAATTGCATCGTAGTCCTGGCGTATTCTTCGACCATGATGGTGGAACAACTCACTCTAGCGGTAAGTTACTATTTTCTGCACGTGTGATTCCTTACCGTGGTTCATGGCTCGATTTTGAATTTGATCCAAAGGACTTTTTGTATTTCCGTATTGATAGACGTCGTAAACTACCCGGTACTATTTTATTAAAAGCGTTAGGTCTTTCGACTGAAGAAATCTTGAATTACTTCTATGATGTTGAAGAAATTCTTTTAAATTCAGACGGAACCTATTCACGCACAGTGAATCCTACATTGCTTTCTGGCCAACGAGCTTCAATGGATATTGTTGATCCCAAAACTGGCGATATCATTGTTAAGAAAAGCAGAAAATTCACAAGAGCTGTGTTGGGCGAGTTAGAGTCTCGTAAAATTAAAACAATTCCTGCTGCACTTGAAGAAGTTGTAGGCCGAGTCATTGTAAAAGATGTGCTCCATCCTAAGACTCACGAAGTGCTCTTGGAAGTCAATCAAACTGTATCTGAAGGTGATTTAGAAAAACTTCGTGCAGAGAATGTGAAAACATTTTCCACGGCCTTTATTGACGGAGTCAATGTTGGTTCTTTCTTAAGAGATACGCTTCTTATTGACCGTATCAATTCTCAAGATGAAGCACTTGTTGAAATCTTCAAAAGAATGCGTCCAGGGGATCCTCCAACAATGGAATCCTCAAGAGCATTGTTTGATGACTTATTCTTTAATTCTGCTCGCTATGATTTGTCTAAAGTCGGTCGTTTGAAAATCAACCACAAGTTTGATTTCAAAGACATTCCGTTCGATACCATGGTTTTGACCAAGCAAGATATTCTTGCGACCGTTAAACACTTGGTTGATTTGAAAAACGGTAAAGGTGTGGTCGATGACATCGATCACCTTGGTAACCGTCGTGTTCGTTCTGTGGGTGAATTGCTCGAGAACCAATATCGCATTGGTCTTGTGCGTATGGAGCGTACCGTAAAAGAGCGTATGAGTTTGCAAGAAATTGAAACTCAAATGCCTCATGATTTGATCAACGCTAAACCAATCAACGCGATTGTTAAGGAATTCTTCGGATCCTCACAATTGAGTCAGTTCATGGAGCAGACTAACCCTCTCTCAGAAATTACTCACAAGCGTCGTTTGTCAGCTCTCGGACCTGGTGGTTTGACACGTGAACGCGCGGGCTTCGAAGTTCGTGACGTACACCCAACTCACTATGGCCGTATCTGTCCTATTGAAACTCCTGAAGGTCCAAACATCGGTTTGATTTCTTCACTGTCCACTTTCGCTAAAGTTAACGATTACGGTTTTGTTGAAACTCCCTATCGTAAAGTTGAAAATGGTCGTGTGACTGATGAAGTTTCGTACTTCTCAGCTCTTGAAGAAGAAGGTCACACCATTGCGCAAGCAAACGTGCCACTCAATCCCGATAGCAAATTCACAAACGAATACGCTGATGCTCGCCGCACTGGTGAACCAGCACTTGTTCGTTCTGAAGAAGTTGACTTGGTAGACGTTTCTCCAAACCAACTTGTATCCGTAGCTGCCTCGCTCATTCCGTTCCTTGAGAACGATGACGCGAACCGCGCTCTCATGGGTTCAAACATGCAACGTCAAGCGGTACCTTTAATGGTCTCTCGCGCGCCACTTGTTGGAACTGGTGTTGAGCGTATCGTAGCTAGCGATTCAGGTGTAACCGTTGTTGCTAAGAACGATGGCTTTGTTGAATCTGTAGACGCTTCACGAATCGTTGTTCGTACCGAAGGTAAGACAACCGGTTCTGAAGTCGACATTTATAACCTTGTTAAATATCGCCGTTCTAACCAGAACACCTGCATCAACCAGCGCCCAATTGTTAAAGTTGGTGACAAGGTCCGCAAAGGCGAAGTTATCGCTGACGGCCCTTCCACTGAACTTGGTGAATTGGCTCTTGGCCAAAACATCCTCGTGGCGTTCATGCCATGGGGTGGTTACAACTTCGAAGACTCGATTTTGATTAACGAACGCTTGCTTCGTGACGACGTCTTTACGTCCGTTCACATTGAAGAGTTCGAATGTGTTGCTCGTGATACTAAACTTGGAAAAGAAGAAATCACACGAGACATTCCAAACTGCTCTGAAGAAGCTCTTCGTAACTTGGACTCCACAGGTATTATCCGTATCGGCGCAGAAGTTGGTCCTAACGACATTCTCGTCGGTAAAGTAACTCCTAAAGGTGAAACACAATTGTCACCAGAAGAAAAACTCTTGCGAGCGATCTTCGGTGAAAAGGCGGGCGATGTAAAAGATACATCCTTGCGTGTTCCTCCTGGCGTATACGGTACTGTTATTAACGCTCACATCTTTAGCCGCGAAGGTATTGATAAAGATGAGCGCTATCAGCAAATCGTTCGTGATGAAGAAGAGCGCTTGTTAAAAGAACAGGCCATCGAAATCACGATTATTCGCCAAGCAACTCTGACGAAAATCAAACAGTTGCTTAAAAATGCGAAAACAACAGGAAAATTGCTCTCTGAAGATGGTGAACACACGATCTTGAAAAAGGATCAAGAACTGTCAGAAGAAGACGTTGAAATGGTTCCATTTAACCTTCTTCGTCACATCCCTGTTGATGAAAAGCTAGAAGAAAAGATCATTCGAATTATGGATTCTGTTGAAGAGCAAATGGACTTGGTCCGCATTGTCTTCAACGAAAAAATCGGCAAGCTCAAGAAAGCTGACGAATTACCTCCTGGCGTTATCAAAATGGTTAAAGTTTCTGTCTCCATTAAGCGTAAGCTTTCTGTTGGTGACAAAATGGCCGGCCGTCACGGTAACAAGGGTGTTATTTCCAGAATTCTACCTTCCGAAGACATGCCATATATGGCAGATGGCACTCCTGTGGATATCGTATTAAACCCACTTGGCGTACCTTCTCGTATGAACGTAGGTCAGATTCTTGAAACACACCTTGGTTGGGCTGCTCGTGGTCTTGGAGAGCGTATTGGCGAAATGCTAGCGCACTTTAAACCTTCAGAAGCTCGTGAATTTCTCAAAAAAATTCACGATGGTCAGCAGTACCAAAAATATATTGATTCCGCATCTGATGATGAAATTAAGCGAATCGCCATGACATACCGTAACGGTGTTCCTATGGCATCTGCTGTATTTGATCGTGCTTCAGAAGACGACATTCAGAAAATGTTGAAACTTGCGAAGCTACCTGCCACTGGTCAGGCGGTGTTGTTTGATGGTCGTACGGGCGATGCTTTTGATCACGAAACAACAGTCGGTATTATGTACATGTTGAAACTTCACCACTTGGTTGAAGACAAAATTCACGCACGCTCTATTGGACCGTACAGCTTGGTCACCCAGCAGCCGCTTGGTGGTAAAGCTCAGTTCGGTGGTCAGCGACTTGGAGAGATGGAAGTGTGGGCGCTTGAAGCTTATGGCGCAAGCTATGCGTTGCAAGAAATGCTCACTGTGAAATCTGACGATGTTGCTGGTCGAACAAGAATGTATGAAGCCATTGTCAAAGGCGAAAATATTCTTGAACCTGGAATGCCAGAGTCATTTAACGTGTTGATCCAAGAGTTAAAAGCTCTTTCACTCAACTGTGAATTACTTGAAGGCGCACAACCGTAATTTTACGGGATAAGGAAGAGTACAATGAGAGATTTGCTAAACTTTTTCGATAAACCAACGGATCCAATCCGCTACAATCAAGTTAAGATTTCTATTGCAGGTCCTGACTTGATTCGCAGCTGGAGCTTCGGTGAAGTTAAAAAACCTGAAACGATTAACTATCGTACATTTAAACCAGAAAAAGATGGTTTGTTTTGCGCTAAAATCTTTGGGCCTATTAAAGATTACGAGTGCCTTTGCGGTAAATACAAACGAATGAAGTTTCGTGGTGTCACCTGCGAAAAATGCGGTGTTGAAGTCACACAAACTAAAGTTCGTCGTGAACGCATGGGTCACATTGAATTAGCAACTCCTGTTGCTCACGTGTGGTTCCTACGCTCGTTACCATCACGTATCGCGATGATTCTCGATACCACACTAAAAGATCTTGAAAGAGTTCTTTACTGCGAAGCTTATATTGTAACTGATCCAGGCGATACAGATTTGAAAAAATCTGAAATTTTATCTGAAGACCAGTACCAAGAATCCATTAAGAAATTTGGAACAAAATTCCAATCTGGTATGGGTGGCGAAGCGGTACGTACTCTTTTGAAGAACATTGATGTTGTTAAATTGTCAGATGAAATTCGCGCAATTTTGCCATCTGTAACCGCTGAAACAACACGTAAAAAACTTGTTAAGCGTTTGAAAATTGTAGAAGCGTTCCGTGAATCGGGCAATCGTCCTGAAGACATGATGATGGAAGTTGTTCCTGTACTTCCTCCAGATCTTCGCCCACTAGTTCCGCTTGATGGCGGTCGATTTGCGACTTCTGATTTGAACGATCTTTATCGTCGAGTCATTAACCGTAACAACCGTTTGCGCCGTTTGATGGAGCTCAACGCTCCAGACATCATCATCCGTAACGAAAAACGCATGCTGCAAGAAGCAGTAGACGCGCTATTCGATAACGGTCGTCGTGGTAAGACCTTCACCGGTCCTAACAAGCGTCCGCTACGTTCACTATCCGATACCCTCAAAGGTAAAACGGGTCGTTTCCGTCAGAACTTGCTCGGTAAACGTGTCGACTATTCTGGTCGTTCCGTAATCGTAGTTGGTCCTGAATTGAAATTGCACCAGTGCGGATTGCCAAAGAAAATGGCTCTCGAACTATTCAAACCTTTTATTTACAACAAGCTTGAAGAAAAAGGTTTTGTTACAACCATCAAATCTGCAAAGAAAATGGTGGAAAAAGAAAAAGAAGAAGTCTGGGATATCTTGGACGAAGTCGTTCGCGAACATCCTGTTCTTCTTAACCGTGCTCCAACTCTTCACCGTCTAGGGATTCAAGCTTTCGAGCCTGTTCTTGTAGAAGGTAAAGCCATCCAACTTCACCCTCTCGTGTGTGCGGCGTTCAACGCTGACTTCGACGGTGACCAAATGGCCGTTCACGTTCCCTTGTCCATTGAAGCGCAAATCGAAGCGCGCGTTTTGGTTATGTCGACCAACAACATCTTGAAACCTGCTGATGGTAAGCCCATCATCAACCCTTCTCAGGATATTGTTCTTGGTATTTACTACATGACTCGTGCACGTCCTGGCGCTGCTGGCGAAGGTCGTATCTTTAAAGATCGCGCTGAAGTGGCTATGGCGTACGAGCTCAAACAGGTTGATCTTCAAGCGAAAGTAAAATGCCGCTTGAACAAGAAACTTGTTGATACCACTGTTGGTCGCGTTCTTTTGTCAGAAGTCATTCCTTTCGACATTCCTTTCGATGTTTATAACAAAACACTCGATAAGAAGGCGTTGGGAGAACTTCTCGATATTTGCTATCGAACCACTGGTCCAAAGAAAACAGTTCTTCTCGCTGATGCTCTAAGAAGCGTTGGTTACCGTTACGGAACAAAATCCGGTATCTCCATTTGCATGGACGATATGACAATTCCTGAGTCGAAAACAAAGTTGCTTGATGCTGCTTATAAAGAAGTTCAAGCCATTGAAAATCAATACACTGAAGGTTTGATTACAGATGGCGAGCGCTACAACAAGGTTATCGATATATGGGCTCAGGTTTCAGAAAATATCTCAGGCGAAATGATGAAGGTACTTGGAAAAGAAGTCCTCACTATGGCCGATGGTAAAACGGCTGAAGTTCAATCGTTTAATCCTATTTACGTTATGGCGGACTCCGGAGCCCGAGGTAGTGCAGCTCAGATCAAGCAATTGGCTGGTATGCGCGGATTGATGGCAAAACCATCAGGCGAAATCATTGAGACTCCTATTACGGCTAACTTCCGCGAAGGTTTGACTGTACTTCAGTACTTCATTTCTACTCACGGTGCTCGTAAGGGTCTTGCCGATACCGCTCTTAAAACAGCGAACTCTGGTTATCTCACGCGTCGTCTTGTTGATGTCGCTCAAGATGCAGTCATCACAGAAATTGATTGCGGTACAACCACAGGTCTTGAAATGTCTGCCCTTGTAGAAGGCGCGGATGTTGTTGAAGGCTTGGCTGAACGCGTTCTTGGTCGTGTGGCACTTGGTGATTTGAAACACCCTTCAACAGGTGAAGTCATTGTTGCCGATAAACATATGTTTGATGAGAAAGCTGTGGCTCTTGTGCAAGAACTTGGCATTGAAAAAATTGCCATACGTTCTGTACTCACATGCCAATCTCAACGCGGCATTTGTTCTCAGTGTTACGGTCGTGATTTGGCTCGTGGTCACATGGTTAACATCGGTGAAACTGTCGGCGTTATCGCTGCCCAGTCAATCGGTGAACCTGGAACCCAGCTCACCATGCGTACGTTCCACGTGGGTGGTACAGCGACAAAACGCGCTGAACAGTCATCCATTGAAGTTCGCTCTGCAGGTACTGTGAAGTTTAACCGCGTAAACGTTGTTAAAAACCGTGATGGTAATGACATTGTTATGAGCCGTAACGGTAATTTAATAGTCGTTGATGAATCAGGTCGTGAACGTGAGCGTTATGACTTGGTTTATGGTGCTAAATTGAAGGTTAAAGAAGGTCAGGAAGTTCAAAAGGGTGCTTTGGTATCCGAATGGGATCCTTATGCTCTTCCAATTCTCTCTAGCTTGAGCGGTAAAGCTCAGTACGTTGACTTAAAAGACGGTGTTACTCTTGTTGAACAATATGACGAAGTCACAGGTATGGCGCGTCGTCTTGTTGCAGACTCTCCTGGTGTTAGTCTTCGTCCTCGTATCGAAGTCGAAGCGGCTGATGGAACAAAAGGTTCATTCACATTGCCAGTTGGTTGTACAATCGTCGTTGCTAATGGCGATATGATTCAAACTGGCGATATCTTGGCTCGTATTCCGCGTGAATCTGGAAAAACAAAAGATATCACCGGTGGTCTCCCACGCGTTGCTGAGTTGTTTGAAGCTCGTAAACCTAAGGACTGTGCAATCATTGCTGAAATTGATGGCATTGTAACTTTTGGTAAAGACACTAAAGGTAAGCGAAAAATCTTTGTAACTTCTGAAGATCAGAAAGACCAAAAAGAATATTTGGTTCCTCGTGGCAAACACGTGATTGTACAAGAAGAAGAATTTGTTCGTCGTGGTGATCGTCTTGTTGATGGTGCTGCAAATCCACACGATATTCTTGCCGTACTTGGTGAAAAAGAATTGGCTAAATACCTAGTTGATGAAGTTCAAGAAGTTTACCGCTTGCAGGGTGTAAAAATTAACGATCGCCACATTGAAGTGATTGTTCGTCAAATGTTACGCCGTGTACGTGTTGTTGAATCTGGTGACACCACTTTCCTTGAAGGTGATGGCGTTGAGAAGAAAAACTTTGAAGCGATTAACGCAAAAGTTGTCGCCAATGGTGGTAAACCCGCTATTGCTGCGCCTCTCTTGCTAGGTATCACAAGAGCAAGTCTTTCGACTGATTCTTGGGTATCTGCTGCATCCTTCCAGGAAACAACAAAAGTTCTCACAGAAGCGTCCATTGCTGGTCGCGTAGATCCACTACGTGGCTTAAAAGAAAACGTTTCTATGGGTCGATTGATTCCTGCAGGAACAGGTATTCATCATTATCAATCCATACGTCCTGAAATGGACATGGAAGAAGAAGCTCTTCCAGTTGGTCGCGCCTTCCAGGCTCCACCAATTGAAGATACTGATGATATGACTATCATGTAAGTCTTGACAGCCAGGCGGTAGCCGATTAAGCCCGTCGCCTGGCTTCGTGTAATTGAAGTGGATCTGTTAGAGTAGTATTTAAAGTATTAGCCAAAAAAGCTAATAAAAACATAGGGATAATTAAAGAGGTATCTGAAAAGATTTATGCCGACAATTAATCAGTTAGTGGCGAAAGGCCGTCAGAAGATTAAGACAAAATCAAAATCACCAGCACTGGTGAGCTGTCCGCAACGTCGTGGAGTTTGTACTCGTGTTTATACAGCGACACCAAAGAAGCCTAATTCTGCGCTTCGTAAAGTTTGCCGTGTGAAGCTTACCAGCGGATTTGAAGTATCAAGCTATATTCCAGGTGTTGGACATAATCTTCAAGAACACTCTGTGGTTTTGATCCGCGGAGGTCGTGTTAAAGATCTTCCTGGTGTGCGCTATCACGTTGTTCGTGGCACGCTGGATACTCAAGGTGTAGCAAATCGTAAACAAAGCCGTTCTAAATACGGCGCAAAAAGACCTAAGTAATTTTGAGAGGGTAAATCATGGCTCGTCGTCACGTTGCTGAAAAGCGAAAAGTAACTCCAGATCCTAAGTTTAATGACAAAGTTGTCGCTAAGTTTATGAATGACCTTATGCGCTCCGGAAAAAAATCCATTGCTGAGCGTATTTTTTACAGCGCAATTGATTTGATTCAAACTAAAGTGCAAGGCGAAGATGGTATTAAAGTTTTCAAAAAAGCTTTGAATAACGTTAAACCTGCTCTTGAAGTTCGTTCCCGTCGTGTTGGTGGTGCTACTTACCAAGTTCCAGTTGAAGTACGTCCTGACCGTCGCCAAACACTAGCTTCACGTTGGATTATCAATTCAGCTAAAGAGCGTAGCGGTAAGAATATGACAGAAAAATTGGCTGCTGAGTTTTTAGATGCAGCAGAAGGCAAGGGCGCCTCTATTAAGAAGCGTGATGATGTTCATAAGATGGCAGAAGCTAACAAAGCTTTCGCTCATTTCCGCTGGTAGTCTTTTTTCATTCAAAAAATATACGCAGGCGCTGTGGTCACACCACGGCGCCTGTTTTATTTTAGGGTAAAAATTTATGGCTGAAATTAAACTCGATCGTTTTAGAAACATTGGAATCATTGCCCATATTGATGCTGGCAAAACAACCACCTCTGAGCGCATTCTCTTTTATACGGGGATTAATCATAAAATTGGTGAAGTGCATGAAGGCGCTGCCACCATGGATTGGATGGAGCAAGAGAGAGAACGTGGCATTACCATCACTGCTGCTGCGACAACATGCTTTTGGAAAGATTACCGAATCAATTTGATTGATACTCCGGGGCACGTTGATTTCACAATTGAGGTTGCTCGTTCCCTTCGTGTTTTAGATGGTGCAGTCGCTGTACTTTGTGCTGTTGGAGGCGTTGAACCTCAAACCGAAACAGTTTGGCGACAGGCCGACAAATTTCGAGTTCCACGAATAGCCTACATTAATAAAATGGATCGCATAGGTGCAGACTTTGCAGAAGTTGTGAGCCAAATTCGAAAACAATTAGGTTCAAACGCCGTTCCTATTGCGATTCCTATTGGTGCGTCTGAAACATTTGTTGGTTTTATCGATGTTCTTCAAGAAAAGGCGTACACATGGGCTGGCGATGATTCTTCTCAAGGACAAACTTTTAAAGTATCAGATGTTCCTGCTGAATATGTCGAGGCTGTTAAAAGCGCTAAGGAAAAAATCAACGAAGCTGCTTGTGAATTTGATGATGCTCTCATGGAAAAATATATTGGCGGAGAAAGCCTAGATCCTGTTGCCGTTAAAAAAGCACTTCGCAAGGGCACGATTGCTGGTAAGGTTGTGCCTGTTCTGTGTGGTTCCTCATTCAAGAATAAGGGCGTGCAGTTTTTACTCGATTCCGTTATCGACTATTTGCCAAGTCCGCATGAGCTTCCACCAGTCACAGGATACGATCCAGAAAAACCAGACAAAATAATTTCGCGCAAACCGCAGGTGGATGAACCTCTTGCAGCACTCGCTTTTAAAATCGCAACAGATCCCTATGTTGGTTTCCTCACTTTCACACGCATCTACTCTGGAAAAATAAAAGTTGGCGACAACGTGCTCAACGTTATTAAAGGTAAGCGCGAAAAAATTGGACGCATACTCCGAATGCACGCGAATAAAAAAGAAGACATTCAAGAAGCGAGTGCGGGGGAAATTGTTGCTCTTGCAGGCTTGCGTATGACGGTTACTGGTGAAACCTTGAGTTCTGATAAAGAACCCATACTGCTTGAGAAAATGGATTTTCCAGATCCAGTAATTTCTATTGCCATCGAGCCAAAAACAAAAGCCGATCAAGATAAATTGAGTTCATCGTTACAAAAATTAGCTATGGAAGACCCCTCATTTAAAGTTTCTGTAAATGAAGACACGGGACAAATGTTGATTTCTGGAATGGGAGAATTGCATTTGGAAATCATCACTGATCGCTTGCTGCGTGAACACAAAGTTCAGGCTAACGTCGGTAAACCTCAAGTGGCTTATAAAGAGACGGTGACAACCTCAGCTACTGGTGAAAATAAGTGCATACGTGCACTCAATGGCAAAAATCAATTTGGACACGCGATTGTGAATGTTATGCCTGGGCCTCGTGGCAAAGGTTTGCAAATTGCAAGCAAAATCCCGCCCAAAACGCTACCAAAGGAGTTTGAGGATGCCATGCTTAAGAGCCTTCAAGAATCGACTTCGGCGGGTATCTTAGTGGGTTTTCCGCTCACTGATGTCGTTATTGAACTAGCTGGTTCTTCGTTTATTGAAGGTGAATCCAATGACTTAGCTTATCGTGTGGCTGCTGCTACAGCTCTAAAACAAGCTCTAGATAAGGCTTCTTGTCATTTGCTCGAACCAATTATGAAATTGCAGGTTATTGTTCCGGATAACTTTGTAGGGGATGTGATTTCCGATATAGGCGCTAAAAACGGCCGTATATTGAATTTGGAGCCTAAAGCTGGAACTCAGGTGGTTAACGGTGAAGTCGCAATGGCGGCCATGTTTGGCTATTCTACGGCCCTTAGAAGCCGCACTCAGGGCAGGGCTACTTTTGTGATGGAGTTCGCACGTTATGATTCCATGCAGCCCTCGGTGGAAAAGGAAGTTTTGGCAAAACTTTCGGGCTTTGTTTAGTCGGTTAAAAATAAAGTAAAAAAAATGAAAAAATTTCTTGCAAGAGACGAAAGATCGTTTATAACACTCCACACTCAATTTTTGTCGTTCTTTGAAACATCGTAAAGTAAGGAAAAAGGTTGGTATAAAATTATGCGAGTTCAGAAGATCAGAATTAAGCTGAAAGCGTTCGATAGTCGGCTTTTAGATTCTGCTGTGTCCTCAATCTTAGATACAGTGAAACTGACCGGTGTAGAAATTGCCGGTCCCATTCCACTCCCCACAACAATTAACCGATTTACGGTGTTAAGAAGTCCTCACATCGATAAGAAGAGTCGTGAGCAATTTGAGATTCGTACTCACAAACGTCTTATTGATATTCTTGAACCCAATCAGCAAACCGTTGATGCTTTGATGAAGCTCGATTTGGCTGCTGGTGTAGATGTTGAAATTAAACTTTAAGGGAAGGATTATAAAAAATGTCAAACACATTCAATCTTCCCGTAGTTGATTTGAACGGAAAAACAGTAAGCCAGCAAGCAGTTCCTGCTGCTTTGTTTGGAGCTGAAGCCAACGAAGCTGCTTTGCATTTTGTATGCGAAGGTCAGCGCTATCGCTTTTATAAAAAGACAGCATGCACGAAAACACGTAGCGCTGTTCGTGGCGGCGGTATCAAAGCACGTAAGCAAAAAGGTAACGGAGCTGGTCGTCAGGGCGGTAACCGTGGTCCTCACTGGGTTGGTGGTGGTGTGGTTTTTGGACCATCCGCAATCAAACATGACTTTAAATTGAATCGCAAAGTTAAATCGGTTGCTTTGGCAACATTGCTTTCCGATCGTTATTCCAGCGGCCAAATTCGTGTGGTTAAATCCGACGCTTTAAAAACTCCTAAGACTCAGTCTGTTTCAAAATTGTTAGAGTCACTTTCCTTGAATCAAGGAAAAGTTGCTTTTGTTGTTTCGAAGAAAGACCAGGCTGGTCTTGCGAAGAGCGCTCGAAACATTAAAAACGTCCAAATTCTAGGTGAGTCACAGTGGACAACTTTGGACTTTATTAAGGCTGATTCATTAATTTTTTCGGAAACTGCTTTGCAAACTTTGCTAAGCCGTTACGAGGCTTAATTGCGGGAGTCGATGTATGAAACTTCAAAGTGATATAATCATCCAGCCTTTGATCAGTGAAAAGGCATCTAAGCGTGAGCAAGGCCTCAATGAATACGCTATTGTTGTCGACCCTAAGGCAACGAAAGTAGAAATTGCTGCAGCAGTTGAAAAATTATTTGGAGTGAAACCACTTCAAGTGAGAACGGTTAACTTTCGTAAGAAAGCTCGCCGTAATAAAGTGACTCAAACAGCACCAAAATCATACAAGAAAGCTCTTGTTCGTTTACCAGAAGGTAAGCGTCTAGAGATTCGGTTATAGGAGATCTGATAAGATGAAAAATTTCAGACCCACATCTCCCTCGCTAAGACAGATGACGGTTGAAGACTTTTCTGATTTGGAAAAGAAGAAAGCGCCAAAGTCGTTGATGGGCCCATTGCCTGCGGCTGGTGGTCGTAACAACCTTGGACGCATGACAATCCGTCACCATGGCGGTGGTCATAAAAGACAATATCGTAAAATAGAGTTTCGTAGAACTCACATTGGCATTCCTGCTGTTGTGGATGGCTTCTATTACGATCCTAATCGTAGTGCTCGTTTGGCATTGTTGAAATATTCTAATGGTGACAAATCGTTTATCATTGCGCCTATTGGTCTTAAAAAGGGCGATCGTGTTGAGTGTGGTCCTGATGCCGACATTAAGCCAGGAAATGCACTACCAATTCAGAATATTCCTGTTGGTACAACAATCTACTGCATTGAACTTAAGCAAGGTCGTGGTGCGCAAATCGCACGAAGTGCTGGTGCTTCTGCTCAGTTGTTGGGCAAAGAAGGCAAGAATGCTCAGGTTCGTTTGACTAGCGGTGAAGTTCGTTTGGTAAGCCAAGCTTGCTACGCAACTATTGGTCAGGTTGGTAACACTGAACACGAAAAACGTATGATTGGTAAGGCTGGCCGTTCGCGCTGGTTGGGTATACGCCCAGCTAACCGTGGTACGACAATGAACCCCATTGACCACCCTCACGGCGGTGGTGAAGGTCGTACAAGTGGTGGTCGTCACCCTGTAACACCTTGGGGTCAACCAACACGTGGTTATAAAACACGTAACAACAAGAGAACAAACGCTCAAATTGTCCGAGGACGTCCTCGCGGCAAGATGACCGGTGGTAAATAAGAGGTAATTATGGCTCGTTCATTAAAAAAGGGACCATTTATTCATTATTCGATCTTAGAGAAAATTGCCAAAACTGGCGATTCTAAGAAGAAAACAGTGATCAAAACATGGTCACGTGCATCAGTCATTACGCCTGAATGCATTGGTTATTCTTTTGCTGTACACAATGGAAAGAAATTCATTCCAGTGTATGTCACAGAAAACATGGTTGGTCACAAATTTGGTGAGTTCGCAGTAACTCGTCAATTCGGTGGTCATACTTCAGGCGATAAGAAAGCCGTAGCAGCTAAATAAGGATTGATGAGTATGGAATTAAATATTGCTTCTCAAGCTAAGCTCTCAGTAGCGATGGTTTCACCAAGAAGATGCCGTGAGATTGCAGATCTCGTACGCGGTAAGATGATTGTTGAAGCTTACCGTTCTCTATCTTTGGAAAAAGTAAAGTCGGCTGATATTTTGTTGAAACTTCTAAGATCCGCAATGAGTAATGCTCAACAAAAAGGTGTTGCTGATATGGATCGCTTGTATGTTAGTGAGCTTCGAATCGATGAAGGTCCACGCATTAAGCGTTGGATGCCTCGCGCTCAAGGTCGAGCAGACCGTCGAGTGACAAGGACCTCTCACATTGTATTGAAACTTTCTGAGAAGAAAGCTGTTAAGGCCACCAAAGCAAAGTCAGCAGCTAAAAAAGCTAAGACTAAGGATGGAGTGAAGTAATAATGGGACAAAAAACGCATCCAATTGGATTTCGAGTAGGCGTTACAAAGGCGACAGAATCTCGCTGGTATGCTTCTAAAAAGAATTTTGCAAAATTTCTTTTTGAAGATTTCCAGGTTCGTAAATTTTTAAAGCAAAAGCTTTCTGCAGCGGGCGTTTCAAGAATTGAAATTGAGCGTACTGTAGGAAAAATTAGAATCAACGTTTTTGCTGCTCGTCCTGGAATCGCTATTGGGAAAAAAGGCGTTGGTATTGAACAAGTTCGCGAAGAGGTTTCTAAGTTTTTAAAGAAGACTCGTGAAGAAGTTTTCTTGAACGTTACGGAAGTACGTAAGGCTGAAGCGGATGCTCAGTTGATTGCTGAAAGTATCGCAAATCAAGTTGAACGTCGTGTTGCTTACAAACGAGCTATGAAAAAATCCATTCAACAAGCTATGAAGTTTGGCGTGAAGGGTATCAAAATCCGTTGTGCTGGTCGTTTGGCCGGTGCTGAAATTGCGCGAGTTGAACAATATTCTGAGGGTTCAGTTCCCTTGCATACTCTTCGTGCAGACATTGATTTCGGATTTGCTGAAGCATTGACCACATATGGAATTATTGGAATTAAAGTTTGGGTCTATAAAGGTGAAGTTGATATGCGTACACGTCTAGGACGTGGCGCTCGCATGATTTCTAATCAAGCAAACTTGTAAATATAAGGGATGGATGAACGATGTTAGCTCCAAAAAGAGTCAAGTACAGAAAAGTACAAAAAGGCCGTAGACGTGGTCTAGCTTATCGTGGTGGTTCTCTAGCTTTTGGAGAATTTGGGCTACAGGCTACTGAAGCTGGCTGGATTACAGCTCGTCAAATTGAAGCAAGTCGTATTGCTATGACTCGTTCAATCAAGCGCGGTGGTAAGGTTTGGATTCGTATTTTTCCGCAAAAATCCATTACCAAAAAAGCTGCTGAAACACGTATGGGTAGCGGTAAAGGTAACCCTGAGTATTGGGTAGCAGTAGTAAAACCAGGAACCATTTTATTTGAAATGGAAGGGATTACTAAAGAACTAGCGCAAGAAGCGATGAACTTAGCTGTTCATAAACTTCCTATTAAAACAAAGTTCGTGTCCCGTGGCGGCATGATTGTTTAAGAATGCGGAGATGAAAAATGGCTAAAACGGAAGCAAAATCTAAGGCTACAAAAACTAAAGCTGCTGCTAAACCAGCTGCTGAAGCTAAAGAAACACTAGATCCTAAGTCGTTAGCTAAAAAGGCTCGACAGTTGAAGACAGAATTGCTAGCGATTCGCTTTAATTTACAGGCACCTAGCTTGAAGGATTACAGAAAAAAGAAAAAGGAGCTCCAAACCATTTTAAGATCACTATCTTAAATCAGGTTGAGAATATATCATGGCAGGCAAAACATACGAAGGTATTGTGACTAGCGCAAAGATGAAGAAGACTTTGGTTGTTCAAATTCTTAGCCGCAAACAAGAACCACGAACTGGAAAAATTGTATCTTCAAGTAAGAAGTATAAAATACACTGTGAAGATGAATCTATTTCCAATGGCGATGTCGTTAGTTTTACGGATTGTCGCCCCATGAGCAAAGATAAAAAATGGCGTTTTGTAAGCCTTGTTAAAAAGGGTGAGCAATATGCTGAAGCTAAGGAAGATCTAGTTTAATAAGAGAACGGATGAGGCTGATATGATTCAAGAACAAAGTCGACTAGTTGTTGCTGATAACTCAGGAGCTAAAGAAGTAAAGTGCTTCAAAATCTTGGGTGGCAGTAAGCGTCGTTACGGATCCATTGGAGACGTTATTGTCTGCGCTGTAAAAGCTGCAACACCTGAAAGTAAAATCAAAAAGGGTGATGTTGTGAAGGCTGTGATTGTACGTACGGCTAAAGAAATTCGTCGTACTGACGGCAGCTACATTCGCTTTGATGAAAACGCAGCTGTGATTATCAATACTGCAAAAGAGCCAATTGGAACTCGTGTGTTCGGTCCAGTCGCTAGAGAACTTCGTGGCAAAAACTTCCCCAAAATTATTTCACTTGCTCCGGAGGTACTCTAATATGCAAGGAGTTTATCACGTAAGAAAGGGTGACACCGTTGTTGCACTTTCTGGTAACTTTAAAGGTAAGACTGGAAAAGTCATTGGAGTTGATAACTTCAAAGGACAAATTCAAGTTGAGGGTATTGGTACTCAAAAGAGGCACACTAAACCATCTCAATCAAATCCTAAGGGCGGCATCATTGAAAAACTTCGTTGGTGGCCAGCTTCTAAATTTCAGGTTTCTGAAGGTGGAAAAGCCGCAGGTCGACCATCTTTTGAAGGCCAAGGTAAAGCAAAAAAACGAACTTTTTCTAAAAAGAAGAAAAAGTAAATAATTAAAGAGTTGAGAAAGTTGAACTTATGAAGGCAACACAAGAAAATTACACTCCAAGGATGAAAGATGCCTACCAAAAGAAAGTTGTAAAAAAACTTCTTGAGAACGGTAAGTACAAAAACGTCATGCAGGTTCCTAAGCTGACTAAGATCTGTATTTCTTGCTCTGTTAAAGATGCACTTTTAAACCCCAAGGTTTTGGAGTCTTTGGCTGTTGATGTTGGTAATATAGCTGGACAAAAGCCTAAAATTACAAAAGCTAAAAAAGCGATTTCTAACTTCAAACTCCGTGCAGGTATTAACCTTGGGTTTGTTGTTACGTTACGTAAAAATCGTATGTATGAATTTATGGATCGTTTTATTTCAGTAGTAACTCCACGTATTCGTGACTTTAAAGGATTTCCTGAAAAGAGTTTCGATGGCCGTGGTAATTACTCTTTTGGTGTTAAAGAACACACGATTTTCCCTGAAGTTGATTACGATAAGGTAGACAAGGTTCGTGGGTTTAACGTCACAATTGGAACAACCGCTAAAACAGATGCGGAAGCACTAGAACTACTTCGTGAGTTCGGCTTCCCGTTTAGAAAGTAAAGGATTTGGAGTTGCTATATGTTGACAGATCAAATTGGTGATTTTCTAACACGAGTTCGAAACGCTGGGCGTGCTCGCTTGACAAGAGTGGACACATTTAATTCAAAAATGAACAGGGGTCTTTGTGATATCTTGGCCAAAGAAGGTTATATCAAAAGCTATAAAGTAGTTACTGAAGGTAATAAGACTAAACTACGTATTTACCTAAAGTTTTTGAATAATAATTTGCGTCGTCCATTAATCCAGGGGCTTGTTCGTCAATCTAAGCCTGGTTTACGCAAGTATGTTCGATCAGAACGTCTACCATCCATCATGAGCGGAATGGGTTTGGCTGTCATCTCGACATCCAAAGGTTTAATCAGTGATAAAGAAGCAAAGAAACTTGGCCTTGGTGGCGAGTATATTTGCTCGGTTTGGTAATGAGAGGTTGAAATGTCACGTATAGGAAAAATGCCAGTCTCTGTACCTAAAGGCGTTAAAGCAGTTGTTGAGTCTGGTACAGTTAAAGTTGAAGGCCCTAAAGGTAAATTATCGTTTAAGGTTCCTGAAGGCATTGATGTCTCTATTAATGCTGACAAGATTGTTGCTTCTCGTAAGGATGAAACTCCAGCTGTGAGAGCAAAGCACGGCTTGGTTCGTGCTTTAGTTAACAACATGGTTAATGGTGTTGCTACTGGTTATGAGAGAAAATTGGAAATTGTTGGAGTGGGTTATAGGGCTGCGGTTAAAGGAACTACCTTGAATCTGACAGTTGGTTATTCACATCCTGTGGATTTTCCATTGCCTCAAGGTATTACTGCTAAAGTAGAAGCAAATACCACGGTTGTAATTTCTGGAGCTGATAAGGCTTTAGTTGGAGAGGTTTGCGCTAAAATTCGTAGCGTTCGTCCTCCAGAACCTTATCAAGGTAAAGGAATTAAGTATTTTGGTGAACACATTCGCCGCAAAGCTGGTAAAGCTGCTGCGGGTGGTAAGTAAACTTTTTTGAGATATTGGAGTTGAATTATGTCTCGTAAAATTCGTAAGGTAACCAGTCAAAAAATGGTCACCCGAGCTCGTCGTCAAATGAGAAATCGGATGAAGATTTCTGGTACAGCAGAACGCCCACGTTTGGCTATTTACAAGGGTGGTCGTTGTATTTGTGCGCAGTTGATTAATGATGATAAAGGTGTGACGCTAGCTGCTATTACATCTGCTCCAGGAAAAACGATGAACAAGGTAAGCGCTACTGACTTGGGCAAGAACTTAGCTCAAAAGGCGTTAGGTCTTGGCATTAAGGCTTGTGTGTTTGACCGTGCTGGTTTTCAGTATCATGGTCGAATTGAAGCCTTTGCAAAAGGTGCTCGTGAAGGCGGCTTGAACTTCTAACTGATTTATAAGGAATTGCGATGGCTATTGATAAAAATAAAAATGATGATTCTGGGCTGATTGACCGAGTGATTCACATTAAACGTGTGGCAAAAGTTGTTAAAGGTGGTCGCCGTTTTAGTTTCAGCGGACTTGTCGTTGTGGGTGATAAAAACGGAAGAATTGGAATCGGTTTGGGTAAAGCCAATGAAGTTCCTGAAGCTATCCGTAAGGCTGGTGAACAGGCTAAGAAGTCTATGTTTTCTGTTCCAGTAGTGAAGGAAACTATTCCTCATGAAGTGGCAGGTCGTTACGGCTCAGGTCGTGTGATCTTGTTGCCTGCTGGTGCTGGTACTGGCGTAATTGCTGGTGGCACAATACGAGCCATCATGGAGTGTGCAGGAGTTAAGAACGTCCTGACAAAGTGTATTGGTTCAAACAATCCTCACAACGTTTTGAAGGCAGCTATTGATGGCCTTCTAAAGTTGAAAACACGTGAAGAGTATAAAAACAACTTAAGTAGCAATTCTTAAGTTAATTGAAGGTAGAAAGGCGTCGAAGCCATGCAAAAGATTTTTGTTAGACAAATTCGAAGCACAGCTGGATCAAAGCAGACACATGTTAAAACTTTAAAAGCTATGGGGCTTGGTAAGATAGGTAAAACTAAAGTGTTTAATGACAATCCAGCAATTCGTGGAATGATTCGTCAAGTGATTCAATGGCTCGAGGTGAAGCATGTTTAAGCTTAATAATCTCGCTTCCCCATTAGGGAGCAAGCAATATAAAAAACGTAAAGGTAAGGGTATTGGTACCGGCCTTGGTAAAACAGCAGGTAAAGGTCATAAAGGACAACGTGCACGTACCGGCCATGGTGTTGGTCACTGGTTTGAAGGTGGTCAGAGCCCATTGCAACGTCGATTGCCAAAAATTGGTTTTCGAAGTGCTCTCAAGAAGAACTTGGTGAAAGTGAACGTTACTGAGCTCGTTTCTTTGTCTGGTAAAGAAGCATCACTCAAGGACTTGTTGCCTAGCAGTCAAAGAAAAAACTCTAGAGCATTTTTGGCGGTGGAAGGTACAAGGCAGATTGCTAAGGCTCCTAAATCCATTGTGGTTCATAAGATTGCGCCAAAGGCAAAAAGCATATTGGAAGCTATGGGCTGTAAAATTCAGGTCGTTGATTACAAGGACGGAACTTTTTCAACAAGGAAGCCTAAGAAATAGTTTTTTGCTTTACTAGGCTTGTATTTCAAAAGGCTCTTGCCGTATATGGCAAGAGCCTTTTTTGTTTGAGTGCCCTTTGCCTCAATTCTAAACTCTGCTAATTTAAGGGACCTTATATGGAAGACAATTTAAGAGATCGTATCTGGTGGTTAATTGGTTTGCTTTTGGTTTACAAACTTGGGGTTCATATACCGACTCCAGGAATTGATGGGCAGGCACTGTCTGAAATTTTTAATCAAAAAAGCTCTGGAACAGTGTTTGGTTTATTGAACATGTTCTCTGGCGGTGCCCTCGAACATCTCTCGATGTTTGGTCTTGGAATCGCTCCCTATATTTCAGCCAGTATCATTATGCAGTTGATGACAATTATGTCGCCTAAGGTTGAGCGTTTGCAAAAAGAAGGCGAAACAGGCCGTCGCCAAATCACTCAGTACACGAGATATTTGGCTGTAGTTATTGCATTAGTGCAGGCGTTTGTTATCGCCTCTAGTTTAGAGGGGCAGCGTAGTCAGATTAGTGGTCGACCCGTCGTTGTCGATGGTGGTTGGACGTTCCGTATTCACGCTATGATTATTTTAACCGCAGGTGCGATTTTTGTAATGTGGCTTGGTGAGCAAATCACAGAGCGAGGCATTGGCAATGGTTCCAGTATTATTATTTTTGCTGGTATTGCTTCGAGTACATTCAAATCGGTGAATCAATTGCGCATGTCGGTTGAAAACCAACAAGTCAGCGTTGGCTCCATTGTTCTTCTGTTGGCATTGATGGTTTTAGTCGTTGCAGCCATTGTCTTTATTGAACAGGGACAAAGACAAGTTCCCATTCAATACGCTAAACGATTGGTGGGGAAAAAAGTTTATGGTGGTCAAGAGGCGCACCTTCCACTTCGTTTGAATTCAGCTGGTGTGATTCCACCAATTTTTGCAAACACTTTAATTTTGTTTCCTACAACAATTACATATTTTGTTTCTGCTGTATGGGCAGACAAAATTCGTTCTTGGTTTAGTCCATCTGATTTTCTGTATAATATTATTTATGTCGCGGGGATTGTTTTTTTCTGTTTCTTTTACACAGCGGTTTCTACCAACCCCAATGACCTTGCAGAGAATCTTCGAAAGTCTGGCGGATACGTCCCTGGAATTCGACCTGGAAAACATACTTCCGATTTTTTCAATGCGATTATTAATCGTCTAACGTTCTCAGGTGCCATTTATCTTTCGATAGTATGTATTCTGCCAACAATTATTATTTCTAATTTTAAAGTAGATGTTTATTTCGGTGGTACAACACTGTTGATTTTGGTTGGTGTAGCTTTAGATACTATGAGCCAAATTCGTGCACATTTGTTGAACCAGAACTATGATGGATTTTTGAAAGAGGCTCGTCTAAGAGGACGTCGCGCATGACGCAAAAAAGTGGCTTTGTTATTTTGTTGGGGCCTCCTGGTTCAGGGAAGGGCACTCAGGCAAAATTACTGAGCGATCGTCATCAAGGAAGTCAACCATGGATTCATATATCTACTGGTGATCTGTTTCGTAAAGAAATTGCTTCTGGTTCTCAATTAGGCAAGACGTTGCAGGGAATTTTAGCATCTGGCCAATTGGTCTCAGATGATCAGACTAATGATGTGTTTCACTCTCAGGTGAAAGTTATCTTGAATAAAAACCCTGCGTGTGTGCTTTTATTGGATGGTTATCCCCGAACAGCAGTTCAAGCCAAGTTTTTAAGAAATCTAGCGAATTCAATACCAGTGCTAAAAGAAGGAATTGTGGTTGAGCTTCGCGTACCTGAGGATTCTTTAGTTGAGCGTTTAACAAATCGCTTAGTGAATCCCCGTACGGGCGGTATTTACCATAAGATTTTTAACCCACCTAAAAAGCCAGGGATTTGTGATGTTGATGGTGGGCCTTTAATTCAACGTGATGACGATAAGGAAGAGACTGTGCGCAAGCGCTTTGCCGTGTATTCGATGCAAAGGGATGCGATCCTGGAGGCTTTAAAGGGGCTTAGACACAGTATTATTGAGGGTACTGGAGCACAGGCGGATGTTTGTGCGAAATTAGAGGCGGAAATCGCCGCAATTTAGGGTTTTTATAAAAAAGTCAAGGCCTTTCAATAAACAGTTGACAGGCGAGCAATATGGTTTAAGAACTTGGGTCCTTAACACTTGATTGAAGGTTTTTCACATGAAAGTTAGAGCGTCAGTAAAAAAGATTTGCGAAAAATGTAAAGTTGTCCGTCGTAAAGGCGTGTTGCGAGTGATTTGCGAAAATCCCAAGCATAAGCAACGACAAGGCTAAAAAGGAAGAGGTTAGAATAATACTATGGCTCGTATTGCTGGTGTCGATTTACCACGAAATAAACGATTAGAAGTTGCTCTTACCTATATCCACGGATTGGGTAAAACTTCCGTAAGTAAACTACTTAAAAAAGTAGGACTTTCCCCTGATTTAAATTCAGATCAACTGGATGAATCAGGTGTTGCGAAAATTCGTGAATATCTTGAAAAAAACTGTGCGGTTGAAGGAGATCTACGTCGTAACGTTGGATTGAACATCAAGCGCTTAATTGACTTACAAACATTTCGTGGTTTGAGACATCGTAAGGGTTTGCCTGTACGTGGGCAAAGAACTCGTTCGAACGCTCGAACAAGAAAAGGTCCTCGTAAGACAGTTGCGGGCAAAGCGTCCGTTAAATCATTGAAGTAGTAAATAGTATTTAGGAGATAAAATGGCTAAAGAAGCTGTTGTAAAAAAATCAAATAAAAAAGTTCCTGCAGTAGGCGTTTGCCACGTGTTTTCAAGTTTCAATAACACTGTAGTGACTATTGCAGACACGGCAGGTAATGCCTTGTTTTGGTCTAGCGCAGGAAAAAAAGGTTTTAAGGGCGCTCGTAAGAGCACTCCGTTTGCAGCTCAGGTTGCGGCAGCTGAGGCTGCTCAACAAGCTTTTGATGCAGGTATGAGAACTGTTTCCGTGAACGTTAAAGGACCTGGCGCAGGCCGTGAATCGGCGGTTCGTGCTGTGGCATCAGTTGGAATTAGAGTTACTGAACTTCGTGATGTGACTCCAATCCCTCATAATGGTTGCCGTCCTCCGAAGCGTCGTCGCGTATAAATCGGAGTTATTGTTCGTTGTATTTAAAACTATCACAGATAGATGGAGTGAATAAAAACAGACTATGAACATGATTACAGAAAATTGGACAACACTCATCAAACCAAAAAATATTGAGATTGATCGCTCTACACTGGGTCCTGTTTATGGACGCTTTGTAGTAAAGCCTCTTGAAAGAGGTTTTGGTCACACTCTTGGCAATGGTTTGAGAAGAATTCTTTTGGGATCGTTGCAGGGTTGTGCCATCACAAGTGTCAAACTAGATGGCGTGTTGCATGAGTTTTCTACTCTTAACGACGTCACCGAAGACATGGCTGAAATTATTTTAAATCTAAAAGGTGTTCGTTTGAGTTTGGAAGGTCAGGCTCAAAAGACAATCATGATCGATAAAAAAGGTCCTGGCGTATTGACAGCTGCTGACTTGGCTGTAGATCCCACTGTGAAAATATTAAACCCAACACATCACATTGCTACACTTGGAAAAGATGCGCATATTCGTGGTGAAATTGTTGTTCGTTGGGGTCGCGGATATGTGTCTGCTGACCGCAACAAACAAGAAAATAGTCCTATTGGAACTATTGCCATTGATAGTATTTTTTCTCCTGTTGGGCGCGTGAACTATTCCGTATCCAATGCACGTGTTGGTCAGCACACGGATTATGATAAATTGACTGTTGATATTTGGACTGATGGCAGTTTGGCTCCTGAAGAGTCACTAGGCTATGCAGCTAAAATCTTGAAAGACCAAGTGAGTATCTTCATCAACTTTGATGAAGGCGCTGAAGTTGCTGAAATTAAGCAAGACTCGAAGAAAAGCGATACCAATGACAACCTCTTCAAGAGCGTTGAAGAGTTGGAGCTTTCTGTTAGAAGTGCGAACTGCTTGCAGAACGCCAATATTCGCTATATCTACGAACTCGTTCAAAAGTCAGAGGCAGAAATGCTACGTACCAAAAACTTTGGACGTAAGTCACTCAATGAAATTAAAGATATTCTTCATATCATGGGTCTAGGTCTAGGAATGAAGCTTGACCTAAGTCCTGAATTGATTCGAGATAAAACTAAGGAATTAAATAAAGGTCAGAGTAATTAACCTTTAAAGAAAGATTGATATATGAGACACGGAAGAGTTAGTAGTCGTTTAGGAGTTAAAACAGCACACCGTATGGCGATGTTGAGAAATTTAACTCTTGGTCTTGTTGAACACGGTAGAATCAAAACTACCGTTGCTCGCGCTCGTAGACTTCGTACCTTTGTTGAGCCTTTGGTTACGGCATTGAAGAGTCCTACTGTAGCAAATATTCGTCACGTTAATTCCATATTGCCACAAAAAAATGCTGTTATGAAGTTGGCAAAAGAGATAGCTCCTAAGTTTAAAGACCGTCCAGGTGGTTATTTGCGCATTATGAAGCTTGCTGGTTATAGAGCTGGTGACAAAGCTGAAATGGCTTTGATTGAGTGGGTTGAGGAGAGCTTGGTACGTGCTTATAACGAGCCTGTTAAAGCTCCTGCTGCGAAGAAAAAAGCTGCTACAAAAAAGGCTTCTAAGAAAGAAACCGCTGAAGGCGCAGACGAGAAGTCTGATAAAGCTGTAAAAAAAGCAAAGACTGCTAAATCTACGAAGTAAGCATTTTTTGCTTTCTTTGGAGGGTAGTTGCTCTTACGTCGAATTACACAACTAGCTGTTCTATTGGGCGTGCCGTTGTTGGGCGTCGTTTACTCTTATAACTTTATAGGGCGGGAACAGTCGACGCTTGTTATTCCTTTTAAGCCGTTTAAGCCAAAGCTATTTGCTTCCTTTGAGCTTTATGATTCAACCTTAGCTAATAAAAAGCAAGTCAATATAGACACTATGCTTTCTAACGTTACAGTTGTGAACTTTTGGGCTTCTTGGTGCCCTCCTTGTGTTGAAGAGTTCCCTGCTATGATTGAGCTTAAGCGCCGCTTAGAGGGTAAGGGCGTACGATTCCTCTTTGTCAGCGTTGATGAAAAGCCAGAAGATGCCATACGTTTTTTACGTCAGAATCAAATTTTTGTCTCTAACGAGGAAATGCTGTGGGACCCAGATAAATCCCTGGCTTTGGCTTGGGGTTCGACCAAATTTCCTGAAACCTATGTGATTCGCAAAGACGGATGGGTTGTCGAAAAAATCATAGGATTACAGCAATGGACGAGACCGGCTGTGATTGAGTATTTTGAGGGCTTGGGAAGTAAATTTTCTAAGTTGTAATTCGGATAGACTTCTAGTAATGACAGGGCATTACCTGTGTATTTTAAGCTATATTGAGGAAGGAATTCAATGGCAAAACTGAGTGTTAGATTACGTAATAAAAAGCGAATGCAAATGGCTGCTAATCAATTAGAGCGCCGTAAAGAATATCGCCAACAGCGTTTGGACTTTACTTTGAGTGATGAAGAAAGAATGGCGGCACAAAAAAAATTGCAAAAATTAGCACGTAATGGATCTGCTACTCGTGTTGTTAGTCGTTGCCAAATTACTGGTCGTGGCCGAGCTGTTTACAGTTTGTTTGGTCTTTCCCGTATTAAGTTTCGCGAATTGGCTTTGATTGGTCGAATTCCTGGAGTGACTAAAGCTAGCTGGTAGTTTCCGCTTTCTTTTTTTCTCCGCAAATCATAATTAAATCAAAAAAACTTCTACTTCTAAGAAGGATGTAAAACCATGCTTGATATTTGGATTTTAATTGCTCCTATTTCTGGATTAATTGCGCTGTTGCTGGCCTTTGTTTTGTTTACAAGGGTACGCGCATTGCCTGGTGGTAATGAGCGCATGCTAGAAATTGGTGGATACATCCGCGAAGGTTCTATGGCCTTCTTAGGGCGTGAATATAAAATTTTAGCGATCTACTCAGCTGTGTTTTTTTTAGTACTTTGGCAAATGTTGGGTATTGGTGTTGCGACTTCATTTCTTGCCGGAGCAGGTCTTTCTCTTTTTGCTGGTAACATGGGTATGCAGGCTGCGACTTATGGAAATACTCGTACGGCTAAGGCTGCAATGGATAGTGGTCGAGGTAATGCCTTGATGGTCGCTTTTGATGGCGGCGCAGTTATGGGACTTTGTGTTGCAGGTCTTGGTATTCTGGGTCTCGGAGCTATTTTTTATAAATTTCAAAATCAAGATTATCTTCCTCATTTATTGCACGGCTTTGGTGCTGGTGCTTCCTCTATTGCTCTCTTTGCTCGTATTGGTGGTGGCATTTATACAAAAGCAGCGGACGTAGGTGCTGATCTTGTAGGTAAAGTCGAAGCTGGTATTCCAGAAGACGATCCACGCAACCCTGGAGTTATTGCCGATAACGTTGGCGATAACGTCGGCGATGTCGCTGGTATGGGCGCTGATATTTTTGAAAGTTATGTTGCAGCTAGTGTAGCGGCTATTGCTATTGCGGCTACAGCAGCTCCGCAAATGTTGGCAATGTTAGCTGGCCCAAATTCTTCATTGAGTGTTGAACAATTAAAAGAAATTGCAAAAACATTGCCATTGCTTTTGGCGTCGGTGGGTTTGATTACTTGTATTGGTGCTATTGCGCTCTTGAGATTTTTTAAGGAAACCAAGCCAGCCGTTGTGTTGCGCTTATCGTTGCTTGTTCCTCCAGCGTTATTTTTAGTTGCTAGTTATTTTGTTGTTGAACATTACGGATTAAGTCATGGAATTACAGCAGTACTCGCAGCTGGTGCGATTGGTGGCGGTGCGATTGGTTTAATTACGGACTACTATACGAGCTCTACGCCAGTGCGTTTGATTGCTGAGGCAGCTAAGACAGGTGCTGCGACTTGTGGCATTCGTGGTATTGCTGTGGGATTAGAGAGCGTTATTGCTCCTATGTTTTTGTTAGCTATGATTTCACTTATTAGTCATCACTTCTTGGGTCTCTACGGTATTGCCATTGCAGCAGTAGCGATGCTTGCTGTGACAGCCATGGTTATGACTGTTGATGCTTATGGTCCTATTGCTGACAATGCTGGTGGTATTAGTGAGATGAGCGGACTTGGTAAAAATGTACGAGATATCACAGACGAACTCGATGCAGTAGGAAATACCACTGCTGCCATTGGTAAGGGTTTTGCGATTGGCTCTGCGGTACTTACAGTGATTGCTTTGTTCGCCGCTTTCAAAATGGAAATTGATTTTAAACGCATTGCTCAAGGCTTACCGCTGCTTGAGCTTTCATTAACCAACTCAAAGGTTATTGCAGGGATGTTGATTGGAGCAATTCTTCCTTGTGTTGTTGGTGCGACCACAATGACCGCTGTTGGAAAAGCTGCAGGTTTTATTGTTGAGGAAATTCGTCGTCAGTTTCGTGAAATTCCTGGCTTGCTTGAAGGAAAACCTGGTGTGAAGCCAGACACTGCGACATGCGTTGATTTGGCGACTAAGGCAGCGTTAAGCCAAATGATTCTACCCGGCATGATTGCTGTACTGGCTCCGGCTGTTATTGGTTTCACATTAGGTGCAGAGGCGTTAGCAGGTGCTCTAGCTGGTGCATTAGTGGTTGGCGCAGTGTTGTCGTTGTTTATGGCTAATGCTGGTGGGGCTTGGGATAATGCAAAAAAACTTATTGAAAAGGGTGGTTTGCCTGGTGAGAAAAAGGGTTCCGCAGCTCATAAAGCGGCTGTCATTGGTGACACAATCGGTGATCCCTTTAAGGATACTTCAGGACCTGGTATTGCTATTTTGATTAAAGTAATGGCTGTTATTTCATTGATGATTGCTTCATTGCTGTAAATAAAAACAGTGATTTAAGGTTAATCATTAAGCGATAACTAGATTCAAAAACGTTAACGTTTACGTAGATTTTAATGGGCTCTAGCGGCTAAATCCGCTAGAGTGCACTTCCTATGACTCCACCTCTAAATGCTGAACTTTTAAATCTTGTTGTGGATAACGGCAAGGCAAGGCTACCTCAGTCTACTTTGAAAGCTCGTATGCAGGGTGCCGTAAAATCTAGAAACATGCCAGACATTGCTAACGAAACCAAAGCCTCATCGACTGGTTTACTGGATAAGGTTGGCATGAGTGAAATTGAAGTGCCTGTTGTTTATAAAACATCTCAAGGAGAGCTGATGAGAGTTCCAGCAAAAGCATCTGCTTTTGTGAGCCTTGATGATGCCAATGCTAAGGGCATACACATGTCTCGATTGTTTTTAAATCTTCAGGAAAGTGTTGAAAAAGAAGAATTAAGCTTCGAAGTCATTAGTCAAATATTGAATAAATTTGTGCAGTCTCATCAGGGATTGAGCACTTCAAGTTATGTTGATTTTTCTTTTGAATATATGACAAAAAGAGAAGCGCTTCTGAGCGATAATTTGGGATGGCGTAGTTATCCAATGAGAATCTCTGGCGCATTTAAAGATGGCCAAGTGGAATTTTCACTTTCTACTCGAATTCTTTACTCCAGCACTTGTCCTTGCTCTGCTGCTTTGGCTCGTCAAATTATCCAAGAAAATTTTAAAGCTAAATTCTTATCTAAGAATGATGTTGATTATTCTGAGGTTTTGGAATGGCTGGGGACTGAAAATGCTATATCGGCAACTCCTCATAGTCAGCGTAGTGAGGCCGATGTTGAAGTTGTCTTTGATCAGTTAAAGCAAGCTCCAAGCTATATAGAGTTGATTAATATATGCGAAGATGCCCTTCAAACCGCAGTTCAGGCTGCTGTGAAGCGTGAAGATGAACAGGAATTTGCGCGTCGGAATGGGCAAAATTTGATGTTTTGCGAAGATGCAGCTCGTCGATTGAAGGCTGTTTTGGACTCCGATGAGCGTTTTAGCGACTTCCAGGTGCGTGTTAAGCACATGGAAAGCTTGCATCCCCACGATGCAGTAGCCCACGCCAGTAAAACAAAATAGCTAGATTGTAAGATCTTCGTTGAGAAAATAGATCTCGTGTTCTATTTCTCAAACATGCTGCCTACGGAAATTTCTTCCGCAATAGCTCTCTCATTTGATGATGTCCTACTAGTGCCTGGTCACTCGCGAGTCTTACCAACAGATGTCTCTCTTCAAACCACGATTGGTCCTCTTACATTAAATATTCCTGTGATTTCTGCGGCAATGGATACCGTAACTGAAGAACGTGTTGCCATTGCTATGGCGCTAATTGGCGGCTTAGGTGTTTTGCATAAAAACTGCAGTGTTGAAGAACAGGTGCAGATGCTTAAGCGTGTGAAGAAATTTCAGCATGGCACCATTGCTCATCCCATTACAATTCGGCCAGAACAAAGTATTGCAGATGTTTTAAACGTCATTGCTGAAACTGGTGTAACGGGTTTTCCAGTTATTGATGATGGCCAAAAACTTCTTGGCATGTGTACGGGACGTGATTTGCGCTATGAAAAAAATCTAAGCCGACAGGTTCGTGAAGTCATGAGTACGCCAGCGAAAGTACTTCCAGAGGGTGCAAGTAAAGAGCAAGCAGAGGAATTTTTCAAAAAGCATAAAGTAGAAAAATTGCCGTTAGTGGACGCTAAGGGTTGCTTAAAAGGTTTGATGACAAGTCGTGATTTGCGTCAAGCAACCGACCATCCTCAAGCGGTTCGTGATGCTAGTGGTAGTTTGCTAGTGGCAGGCTCTATTGGTGTTGGGCCTACTGAAATTGAACGAGCAAAACAACTGGTCTCGGCGGGTGCGGATTGTTTAGTTGTGGACTCTGCTCACGGACATAGTGATGGGGTGTTAAACACCATTAAGCAAATAGCAAAATTATTTCCAGGTTTGGCTCTTGTTGGTGGAAACGTTGGAACTCTTGAGGGTGCGCAAGCATTGATTGATGCTGGAGCGAACATCGTAAAAATTGGTGTTGGACCAGGATCTATTTGTACGACTCGAATTGTTAGCGGAGCGGGGGTTCCCCAACTTACCGCTGTTATGGAAGTTGCAGATACATTGCGAAAGAAAAATCCAAAAGTAGGAATTATTTCTGATGGCGGTATCCGTTTTTCAGGTGATATTACAAAGGCGTTAGGTGCTGGTGCGCACTCCGTGATGCTTGGTTCTTTGTTGGCTGGGACAGAAGAATCTCCAGGTGAAGTGATCTTGTATCAAGGGCGAAGCTATAAATCGTATCGTGGCATGGGCAGTTTAAGTGCGATGAAAAAGGGCTCAAAAGATCGTTATGGCCAGGCTTCTGTGAAAGAATCTTCGAAGTTAGTACCTGAAGGTGTTGAAGCACGTGTTCCTTATCGAGGAACTTTAAAACAAGTTGTTGAACAGTTAACTGGTGGCTTGCGTTCAGGTATGGGTTATGTGGGCGCTGCAAGTATTTCTGAATTATTCGAAAAAGCGCGCTTTCGACAAATTTCTCCAGGAGCTTTGCGAGAGAGTCATGTGCATGATGTGCAAGTAACGGCAGAATCCCCTAACTATCATGTGGGAGGAAACGACAAGTGATCGTCGTTTATGATTTTGGATCGCAGTACACTCAGCTCATTGCAAAAAAATTTCGTCAGCTCGGTTTCTTAGCAAAAGTATTGCCAGGCAATCTTAGCTGGGATGACACAATAAAACGTTGCGATGGTGCTGTTCCGCAGGGAATAATTATTAGTGGATCGCCATCGAGTGTTGGTGAAAATTTAGATCCACACCCAAGTTTGCTTACGACAGATATTCCTAAGCTTGGTATTTGTTTTGGTTATCAATTCTTTGCGCAAAATCATGGTGGAAAGTTAGGAAATCAGGAAAACCGTGAATATGGTTCAGCAATTGTGGAACATGCTGACTCTCAATCCGTTAATGATGTTTTTTTAAAAGGATTTCCAAAGTCATCTTGTGTTTGGATGAGTCATGGGGATTCTGTATTAGAAATTCCTTCTGGGGCTCAGTTACTATTAAAATCTCAAAACAAACCAGCAGCATTCACAATACCGTCAAAGAAAATTTGGGCTGTACAGTTTCATCCTGAAGTTTACCATTCTGAACATGGTGAGCTGTTGTTGAAAAACTTTGCTGAACAAATCTGTGGTTTGAAAACGGATTGGAATATTCAGACAAGTCTTGAATCTCTTTTGGCTAAACTTAAAAAAGAGATTGGAAATGAAAAAGAAGTTTGGTGTGCGGTTTCTGGAGGAGTGGATTCCACTGTCATGGCGGTATTGCTTGCACAAGTGACTAAGGTGAAAGCAGTCTTTGTTGATAATGGTTTTTTGCGCGACTACGACTTGGAAGATCTTGAAAAAACATTTTCTAAGTATCCCAATATTTCACTTCAAAAATATGATGCAAAGGAAATGTTCTGGAAAGAACTTAAGGGTGTTGAGGATCCTGAGCAAAAAAGAAAAATTATTGGTCGGCTGTTTATTGAGGCCTTCTATAATGCGTTCCCTCATCCTGAAAATGTTATTTTTGCGCAAGGTACTATTTATTCGGATGTGATTGAAAGTGCGGCCAATGAAGCAGGAACAGCACATAAAATTAAGAGTCACCATAATGTTGGTGGTTTGCCAAAAGATTTACGTTTTAAACAATTAATGGAACCGTTGCGTGATTATTTTAAAGATGAAGTTCGCGATATTGGTCGTTTGTTGGGAATTGAAGCTTTAGCACTGAATCGTCATCCATTTCCTGGTCCGGGGTTAGCAATTCGATGTTTGGGACCATTGCAGCCGGATCGTATTGAGATTTTAAAAAAAGCGGATCGTATTTTGTATCAAGAATTATTGCGCCGTAATTTGTACGATAAAACGTGGCAGGCACTGTGCGTGCTTTTACCAATTAAGAGTGTCGGCGTGATGGGCGATGGGCGAACCTATGAATCACCTCTAGTTCTGCGCGCTGTTAGTTCTGTGGATGCCATGACAGTTGATGCAACAGAATTTCCTTGGAAAGATCTAAAAGAGATTTCATCGCGAATTGTTAATGAAGTGAGAGGAGTGAATCGGGTTGTTTTTGACTTAACTTCAAAACCACCTGGTACAATCGAATGGGAATAAATCAACGCGCGAGTCGCCCTTGGATGGTCTTCTCCTCCTCATCAGGAGAAACCTTGCGCGCGTTTTGGAATGGCCTAGATCCTCAAACACAGATGGCTTATCAAGGAACATTCTGTGATAGAGATTGCGGTTCAGCAAAGGCGGCTAAAGAGTTATCTGCTAAACAAGTGTATGTTTTTGACCGCAAAACATTCGAATCACAAGTTCTAAAACAGCTGCATGAGGTAAAATTCGCTCAGCAAAATGGCTTGGTTTTGCTATTGGGGTTTTTTGGAATTTTATCACCAGAATTTCTAGGCGGATTAGGGGTGCCTGTGATTAATACGCATCCCTCTTTGTTGCCCTCATTTCCCGGTTTAGACAAGAAAGTACATCATAAAGCGTGGGAAGATGTCGCAATTAGTGGATTTACGGTCCACTTGGTTAATGAACACTTAGATGGTGGCGCAATTTTATTCCAACATCCCGTTTTCTCTCAAGCAGATGAAACTGAAGAAGTGTTTCGTATGCGTATACGTCAACAAGAACAGTATTGGCTGCCTAAAATTTGGCAGCAACTTGTTGTTTCAAATTTAAAGACAGATGACCGACATCAAAGCAGTCGCACTGTGAGAATGGCCAACAACATTAATCTTGAAAGTTTTGTTAATAAAGGAAGCATATGAATCTCTTCAGTCCACTTGATCTCCGTTATCAAAAAGACCTACCTGACTCACTTTCAGAGTTTGCTAATTTACAAGCCCAAGTTGAAGTTGAGAAAACATGGCTTGCAATGTTGTCTTCCAAAGGTATTTGTCCAAACATTTCTAAAAAGGATTTGGATAAGACACTAGGAAGTATTGGCTTCGATGAAATTGAAGAGATTGAGTCACGAACCCAGCATGCAACTCGAGCTTTGGTTGAAGCCATCAGTCAGCGATTGAGTAAAAAAGGGTTTAAGCAGCAAGCAGAATGGGTACATGTTGGCCTGACATCTTTTGACACAGTCGACACAGCTATTCGCTTACGTTTAAAATGGTTTTTTGAAAAAGATTTTTTTCCACAATTAAAAAACTTTAAAAAAATTCTTTTAGAACTCTCCAAAAAACATGCCAAAACTGAACAGGTTGGAAGAACCCATGGTCAGTGGGCTGTGCCAACAATTTTTGGTTTGAGTTTTGCTGAAGCTTTAATCCGCATTGAGACATTGGAGGCACGTTTGTGTCATTCAATTGCTGATTTACGTGGACAGTGTAGCGGGGCGATTGGTGGCTATCATGCTCCATCGTTACTTTTTAAAAATCCATTGGAAGTTGAAAAAGAAGTATTGAGCTCACTTGGTTTGAAACCACATTACGGCAGCACGCAAATCTTACCTCCTGAAGATGTTATAGCTGTTGCCAACGACATGTATTTGCTTTGTTCGGTGATAGCCAAAGTGGCAAATGACTTGCGCCATTTGGCTCGCTCAGAAATTGCTGAAGTTTCAGAATCTATGGGCAAAGGACAGGTAGGTTCTTCTACAATGCCTCAAAAACGCAATCCATGGAATTTAGAGCACGTCTGCAGCTTATTTAAAGTTCTATATTCAAAACACCAACTTCTACTTTTAGATTGCGTTACTGAGCATCAGCGCGATTTAACAAACTCCGCGTCAGGTCGTTTTTACACAGAATTTTTTGCTGTTGGTTTTTTAATGATGAAAAGACTCTCAAAAGTGCTATCAACACTTCTTGTTGATAAAGAAAAAATGCAAGAGCACCTAAACGATGCCGGTTTTAGTGTTTATGCTGAGGCGCTATATGTGTTGGCTACAAAGAAAGGCCACCTCCATGCTCATGACATAGTTAGAGAGGCTTCCAGAGAAGCCGAGAAAACAGGTCGAACATTAAGTGAGGTTTTAGTTAAACGTAAAATTTTCAGTTCTAAAGAACTCAATCAAAAAGATTTGCAAAAAACGGTTTTATTGGGAAGTCAGCAAAAACTCAAAGCCATTGGAGAACACTTATGTGTGGATTAGTGGGGATTCGATTTTTTGCTCAACCTACAGTCGATATTCGTGAATTATCTATGGAGTTATTGTCTCGACTTCAGCATCGTGGACAAGACGGTGCTGGTTTAAGCGTACTTGACTCACAAGAAGGAGCGTTTCATTCTGCTCGAGGACTTGGTCTTGTCGATATCGCTCTTAAAGATTGGCGCGATTTACCTCAAGGCTCTGTGGCAATTGCACATACAAGATATGCGACCACAGGGAAGGGTGGAGTTGGTGAAATTCAACCTTTCGTTAAAGGAGCCCCCAAGCTTGCCTTGGCCCATAATGGAAACATCGTCAATACTGCTGAGTTGATTGCTAAGCATAATTTAGAAGTAGAAACGGATTCTGATTTAGATGTTTTGTTGCAGTATTTTCTTAAAAAGCAGTTGGAATTAGGTTTTGTATCTGCAGTTGAAGGTGTGCTTAATGAATTTGTTGGGGCGTATGCTGTTCTTGGTATAGAGCAGACGGGCACACTGTTTGGTTTTAGAGATCCTTTTGGCATACGTCCACTGTTTTTGGCGCGCACAAAATCGTGGGCTTTGATGGCATCTGAAACCACTGTTTTAACGGCAATGCAGATGTTTAATGAAAGTTTTGAAATTGAAGAAATAGCGCCAGGTGAGTGGGTACGAGTTAATCCTAATGGTGAAATTTCACGCGGAAAAATTATTTCGCAAATGAATGTCGCAGGCAAAGAGCGTGGTTGTATGTTTGAGTCTGTGTATTTCGCGTCACCGCTTTCCGAAATTAAAAAGGAAAGTGTTTTTAAATTGCGTTTTCGTTTAGGGCAAGAGCTCGCTTTTGATATCAAGCAAGAGTTGAGGTCTGTTGATGAACTTCGCAAAGAGTTTGATTTTGTTGTTCCTGTTCCTGAAACATCTAGAGCGGCTGCTATAGCTGTAGCTGAGACTCTGAATATTGCTTACAGGGAGTATCTGGTTAAAAACCCTTATGTGCCGCGTACGTTCATCTTGGGGCGCCAGGATTTACGTTTACGTGCCTTGAATATGAAGCTTGGTCTTGTGGGTCCTGAAATTCGTGGAAAAAAAATATTATTAGTTGATGATTCTATAGTTCGTGGAAATACAGCGAAAATGATGGCAGCTAGATTAAAAGAAGCAGGAGCAGAACGAATTGTTTTGGCCTCAACATGCCCTCCTATTAAGTATGGTTGTTTCTATGGGATTGATTTCCCCGATGCACAAGAGCTAGTAGCCAATGGTTGTCACACTCATCCTGAAATTGCAAAAGCTCTTGGAGTGGATCGAGTATTTTACATTCAGGAAGCAAGTCTCAAGCGTGCCCTTGGTACAGATCAATTATGCATGGCATGCTTAGATGGTGATTATCCAAGTAGAAGTCCAAGTTTCGATAAATTTCTCGAGAGTCGACGTACCCAACGAACGGAGAAGTCGCTGTGAAGCTGCTTCATCAAGGCTCATCAAAAGATTTGTTCGAGCTTGATGATAAAAATCAAGATATTTTGCTGCTTAAGTTTAGCGATCGTGTTTCTGTTTTTGATTACGGAGCACTTCCGGATTTGATACCTGGCAAGGCTCGGGCATGCGCTGCTTTTGCAAAAATGTTATTTCATGAACTAAGCGGTCGAGGTATTTCTTGTGCCAATTTAAACATAGAACAATTTCATATTGATGATTTAGATGTCTGTTTGCTTATGAAACGGGCTCAGCACCCACTACTAGGTGAGACAGCATCGGTATTGAAATTTCTTCCAGTGGAAGTTGTGTTTCGTTTTGGAGCACCAGAAGGCTCTAGCCTCCTTAAGAGAGACTCTCTCTTAAGGCCGTGGCAAAAGTTCACAGAACCAAGATTGGAATTTTTTACAAAACTGGAGTCAACAGATCGCTTACTTGAAACAGCTGAAGCTGTTGAGCTCATTGGTGGCCAAGAGAAGTTTGAGGCGTTGCACCAGTTTGGAGTACAGTCAGCTTTAGCTCTACAAGACATTTTTAAGAAAATTGGCTTATTTCTTTGGGATGGAAAAATTGAGTGTGCTTGGAATGAAACAACTCGCTCAATGACTATGGTTGATGCTCTTACACCTGACGAGCTACGTTTAAGTATTCCCGGTCTTGAAAAGATACCTCTTTCAAAAGAATTGCTAAGGCAGTGGTTGGGTTCAACTCTATGGTCGCATGAATTAAGAATAGCAAAAGAATCTTACGGCGCCACTAAAGAGTGGAAAAAACACATTCCTTATCCTGTTCCAAAGCTTGGTTCATGGCGTATACAAAAATTAAGTTCAATGTACGAATCGCTCACTGAGGCTTTGAAAGCAAACTCCTCAAGACCAATTCTAGATTGGATACGTACGGACTTACATAAACCTTCAGTTTTTATTCCTGGACAAGGAGGGCGAGAGACATCCTTGCGTTGGCGTTTAGAAAGAGAAGGATCTGATATTGCTAAAGCGGAAGATACTGCAGACAGCATACTTGTCTCGCAAGATGCTCAATTATCTCAAGGTTTAGTGAATGATTACCTTAAAGTTGGATTATGGGTTGTTGGCCCTACAGCGCAAGCAGCTCAAATTGAATGGTCGAAAGAATTTGGCCGAATCATAGCCAAAGAAGCGAAGCTCTCAATTCCTCAGTTCACTATCGTACAAACCGTTAAAGATCTTGATTGGACAATGTTTTCTAAGCCGCCTGTAGTGAAATGGGATGGTTTGGCAGCTGGTAAAGGTGTGCTAGTTAGTGAAAATTGGGATCAAGTAAAAGCATTTGCTTTAGAAGGACTACAAAAAGGAAAAATTTTATTAGAAGAGCGATTACAAGGATTTGAGGCTTCCGCTTTTTTTGCTGTTACGCCTGGTTTTGGAAAAACAAAAATTGATTTTTTAGGCACAGCTAAAGATTTTAAACGTCGTTTTGCTCACGATGAAGGACCAAACACAGGCGGAATGGGAGCCTATGCGCCTCATCCTGATATCACGCCTACAGATATCGAATTATTTTCTGATTGGGCAGCACGAACTGTACATGCTCTTGAAGCGCGTGGAATTCCTTACCAAGGAATTTTATACCTAGGGCTTATGAAGGATTCTTTAAACGGATGGACTCTTATTGAGTATAATGCGCGATTTGGAGATCCTGAAACACAAGCTTTAGTATGCTCTTGGCACAATGACCGACCATATTTGCGAAGCCTGCTTCAGCTGAGTTTGCAGAACCCATATCCAATGATTAGTGAGCAGACAGCGTTGTGTTTAGCTTTGGTTCGTTCTGAATATCCGCAAAAGGTAGATCCTTTTAAAACACCACTGCCTCAATGGGAGCCTACTCAAAAGCAATTCCAATTGTTTTACAGTGGGTCAACCACGGGACGAGTTGCTTATTTGGTGGGGTGTGGTCGAGATATTATGGATGCTGGCGATCGTGTCTTTGAACAACTTGTAGAGTCACCCTGGAAGGAGCTATTGGAATGGCGAGCGGATATACTTCCTTAAATCTCAACACAAAATCATTTGTAGTTGAGCAAATGATTCCCCCACCTGCGGCTGAATTAGGGCTTCAGTGTTTTCAAATCATCAGCATTAAAAAAGTTCATGAAAAAAATATTGAACGAGCCAATCTCTTATTAAAAGATTCCTTGTCCGTTAATGATTTGAAGCAGTTTCAAAATCAGATCATTATTCGAAAATCAGTTCCTGGTTTTATTGCTCCGCTTTGCTTTTCCCTTGCCGATGTTCTTGATGTTGTTCCATCGCAAATTGATATTGTTCAAATATTAACTTCAAAAAACGAAGCTCTCGTAGCACGCTATGAGTCTTTAATTGAAGAATTGAAGTATTCATGGCGTGAACCTGCGGTTGAGGAAATCACTGTCGCGTCGTTAAAACACTACTTGTCAGATCTACAAAATAATGACGTGAAGCCAGTGCGAGAAGATGACTCTTTTTTTGGAATAGCAAACCCAGAAAAAATTGGCCTTGAGTTTACTGTTGATGAGTTGAGTGTCCTTAAAGAAGCAGCAAAACAGCAAAATCGTGATTGGAAGCGAGCAGAATGGGAATTGTTTGCTCAAACATGGTCTGAACATTGTAAACATAAAATTTTTGCAGCCCAGATTGAATCTCTCGATACGATGAACCCACAAACCACATCGTTGTTTAAAACACACATTGCTAAACCCACAGAAGAAATTTTAGCTCGAGATCCTGGTCGTGCATTATCGGTGTTTCATGATAACTCTGGTGTTCTTCCACTTGTCGATGCCTTAGGTCAGGAAACAACTTGGGCTATTTGTTTTAAAATGGAAACGCACAATAGTCCTTCTGCAATTTCTCCCTATGGTGGAGCATCAACAGGTATTGTAGGTGTTCACAGAGATATTTTAGGGACGGGTCTGGGCGCAATGCCCGTGGCAAATTGGGATGTGCTATGTTTTGAAAACCCCAAACACCAAGAGTCTCGACCAGCGAAAGCACTGCCGGCTGATGTCATTCGTAAAGGAGTTATTCACGGTATTGAAGATGGAGGTAATCAAAGTGGAATTCCCACAGTACAAGGATCAGTCGTTTTTGATCCATCTTATGCGGTGAAACCATTGGTTTATGCAGGGTCAGTTGGTTTGTTACCAAAAAAATATGTTCATAAAAAACCCAAAGCAGGTTTAAAACTTTATTGCGTTGGTGGAGCTGTGGGCGCAGATGGATTGCGCGGCGCTGTCATGAGTTCGCGTGACTTGCGCAAAGAAGATTTTTCAGGGTCGGCAGTGCAAGTTGCCAATGCCTTTATTCAGCGAAAAGTTACGGATTTTTTACTATGGGCTCGCGACCAAGACTTAATTGATTGTGTAACCGATAACGGTGCAGGAGGGCTTGCTTCAAGTGTGGGCGAGATGGCAAGCCTAGCTAACGGAGCACAAATTGAACTTTCAGGACTTCGCTTGAAATATGAGGGCTTGTTGGCGTGGGAGTATTTGTTGTCAGAGTCACAAGAACGAATGACAGTGGCTACTTCGCAGCCCGAGAATTTTGAAAAAGCTCTTATTGATTGGAACGTTGGATTTGATCGTTTGGGCGAGTTAACAAATTCAGGGTATTTTGATGTTAGATTTAATCAAGAATTGCTGGTGCATGTTCCTTTGAAATTACTTCATGAGGATTGTCCTAAATTGAAATTAAAATCAAATTGGACATACGCTAAAGAGTTAGAATTTATCGAAAATAAAAAAATCAAGAACTCTTATAAAATACCTCATATTTTTTCTGATTTCCCCACCATGCTTGAATCTGAGCATTTATGTTCTAGAGAGGGCATTGTTCGTAAATTTGACCATGAAGTCCAAGGAAGGACTTTACGCAAACCATTTTCTGGAAGTACGCAGCTAAGTCCTCAAGATGCCAGTTTGATGGAAGTTCATGAGTCAGAGCAGATGGCAACATTTGTTCTCAGTCACGGCTTATCACCATGGCGCCTGGATGCAGTTGAAAACACGTTACACTCATGGGATGAAGCATTGCGTTCTGCAGTCATTGCAGGTGCGCAGCTTGGCACCTTGGGCGCTCTAGATAATTTTTCATGGCCTGACCCCATAAGTCCACATGCTGAACAGAGTCGTAGACTTTGGAATCTCACACGGAGTTGTGAGACATTGTCAGTCCTTGTACGCGCTTTTGATATTCCTTTGATTAGCGGTAAAGATAGCATGAAGAACAATTCAGCTGATTTTGCCGTTCTTGAAACGCTCGTTGTTTCTATGGGGGGATCGGGTTGTCACCCTATGAATGTGCCTGTTGGTTTTACGAGTCGAGCCAATGATGTTCTATATTGGATACCTCCTGAACTCTTAAGTTTGAAGGAAAGCGCATGGGCTCGAGTCTTTCGCGCACGATTTGATGAGGAAAAAAACAACTCGCTCGGTAGTAATGCCGTAGACGTTCATAAAAATCTTATGGCTTTGTCAGCTAAGCTTAAGATTCGTTATCAGGCCATTTCATCACTAATTTTAAATGGAAAAATTCGATCAGCTAAGGATATTTCAGAAGGTGGTTTGTTAATGGCTGCATTTGAAATGTCGTTGGGTAGAAATTTAGGTATGAATTTTTTGGAGTTCAGTGAGAACGCTTTGACTTGGTTTGGTGAAGGGGTCGGTGGTTTTCTTTTCGCAGTTGATCCGCATGAAACAACAAACCTGGAGCAGCGGCTTCCTGAGGCACGTCGTTTAGGAGTCGTTTTAAAAGCTCCTTTGTTGCGTTGGGATTTGGATAAGAAAGAAGTATCGCTTGAGGATTGGTCAAAAATTTATAGAAGAAAATCACAAGAAGGATTTTGGGGATGAGTCGCGCTTGGGTGTTGTCCGGTGAAGGTATTGAGTGTGAGAAAGAAACGCTCCGCTTTTTAAGGCAAAAAATATTTTCTTATGAGACTGTCAGTGAAGTGCCTGTGCATACTTTCAGGCATCATCTGAATTCATTTTTCTCTAAAGTTCAAACCAATGATTTGATATTTTTTCCCGGAGGTTTTTCATTTTCGGATCACTTTGGGAGTGGGAGACTCCTTGCTTTTAAATTAAAAGAGTGGGGTTTTTTTGAGGAATTAAAAAAACATCGTGTGAATGTATTTGGCGCGTGTAATGGGTTTCAAGTTCTTACGGAAGCCGGTTTTTTTGGAGCAGACACAAAACTACTGCCTAATTTAAATAAAAATAAAAAGCCTATAGGGTTTGTGAACCGCTGGGTTAAGACTCTTTGGGTTCATGATAGCACTGCCGCTAAAAATGAATTTTACTTACCAGTGAGACATGGAGAAGGTCGTTTGCATTTACCAGAAGGAAAAACATTGCCGCCAAATGTAGAGCCAATTTTAAAATATAATGATGATGTTTTCAGTAATGGTTCATATGAGAATATCGCTGGTTTATATTCACGGATTAAAACCGATAATGGGTTTTTAAATGTTGCGGCAATGATGCCACATGCAGAAATTGCATTAAGACCAATGGACCAACCTGATTTTTGTGGGCCTGAATTTATGCCTAGCTTTCGTGAGCAGCAATCTGTGAACGAGGAAGGTCATGGCATTCAATTTATGAAGCAGTTGTTGAATTTATTTTCGCACAAGGAGTTCTCGTGAAAAATTATGCTCTTATTTCTGTTAGTAACAAAGAGGGCTTGGGGACTATTGCCAGGGCTTTGATTTCTGAAGGATTTGAATTGCTTGCAACAGGAGGCACTAAAAACGCTCTTGAAAAAGAGGGTTTTTTAGTGACTGAAGTTTCTGCTTTGACAAATGAGCCAGAACGATTCTCTGGGCGATTGAAAACGTTACATCACATGATACTAGGTGCTATTTTGCTACGACCTGGAAAAGATGAAGCAGAATGGCCGTTTGGTTACCGCATAGGTGCTGTGGTTTGTAATTTTTATCCTTTCGCTGAAAAATCAAAACAATCTCAAGGCTGGCCAGAGTTGATGGAGTGGGTTGATATTGGTGGACCAACTATGGTTCGTGCGGCAGCTAAAAATTTTGCACATGTTTTAATTTTCACAAACCCCGATCAGTATGTTCGCTACGTCGCAACACCACAAGAACGTCGAGAAGACTTGCGCTTACGTTTGGCCTACGATGCTTTTGAGCTAGTCTCTCATCTTGATTCTATGATTGTTGATGAATTCCAATTGCGTATATGTCAGCAAAACGGAATTGGTCTTGAGAAAAGCGAATTGCGCTATGGGGAGAATCCTCATCAGAAAGCTTATTTTACTCCCAACCCTAAGTCGGGCCTACGAATGCATGGAGAGTTGAGTTTTAACAATTTGCGCGATGCTGAGGCTGCTTACCGTTATATTTCGCCATTTAGTGTTCCCGCTGCATCTATAGTTAAACATCAAACGCTTTGTGGAGCCGCTGTTGGCCACACTAAAGCTGATTTAACGCGATTGTTTCATTATGCTTGGGAAGGTGATGCTGTTTCGCGTTTTGGTGGAGTTGTGGCGTGCAATTTTATACCAAGTGAAACGACGACAAAGGAAATCTTTGAGAAAAAATTTTTAGAACTTGTTGTTATACCGAGAAAGGGTGATGAAAGTTCTGAATGGGCACGCCAAGTCATCTCTGTTAAGCCTAAGTTGCGTGTTGTTGAAGTGGATCTTAAGAGTACCCACTTGCAGGAGGGCAGATCGGAAGTTTATGAAGGACTCTTTGGAACTTTAAGACAAGATCGCGATACACCAGATCCTAGACTCGTAGAAGAAGCTGCAAGCAATTTCGCAAAACTTGAAATTTTATCTGGGACATGGGCAGCAGCATGCTCAAAATCAAATGCAATTGTGTTAATGGGAACATCAAAACAAGATGAAATTGTCTTTTTAGCGGGCACAGGTCAAGGGCAACCAAATCGCGTAGAAGCATTAAAGAGCCTGGCCTTAGAAAGAGCGCAAGACTTTTGTAAACGTATGCAATGGAAACTTTCGGAATTGATTTGCTTTAGTGATGGCTTCTTGCCGTTTACTGATACACTTCAAGTCTTGCATGAAGCAGGGATTAGGCGTCTTGTACAACCAGGAGGCTCGAAAGCTGACGCAGATGTCATAGCTGAAGCGAATCGACTAGGCATTGAGATGTTGATGACTGGTCGTCGGCATTTTTGGCATTAATTTAAAGAGGTGCAAAATGAGTTATCAAAAAAGTGGTGTTGATATTCACGCAGCAGATGAGTGGGTCAATTTTTTAGGTTCTCGTTTTGAAAAACCACAACAGTTAATTTCAGGTATTGGTGAATATGCGGCTGTTTATGCATTGAATGATGAACAGCACATTGCTCTTTCTTGTGATGGGGTAGGGACAAAACTTCTATGGACTGTTGAAGGATTAGGGGCAGCGCGTGACCTAGCACAAGATTTGGTTGCTATGAATGTCAACGATGTCTTATGTGTGGGCGCAGATCCATTGCTTTTTTTAGATTACTTGGCTGTTGGTTCAAAGGAGATGCTTAAAAGTGGTGGTTTGTTGCAAGATTTTGTTAAGGGTTTGCATGAATCTTCAAGGCTTTGTGGTCAGTTTGTTGTTGGCGGTGAAACCGCTCAAATGCCTGACCTGTACGGAAAACATGGTTTTGATTGCGCAGGGTTTTCTTTAGGTACATTGGATCCTAAAAATTATCTTCATTGTCGTAATATAGAAGCTGGAGATGAACTTTGGGGGTGGAAGTCGTCGGGGCCACATTCGAATGGTTTTTCATGGCTACGTAAGATTTTCAATGAAAAGCAAGATAGAAATTTTATAGTCCAGCATTTGATGAAACCTACAGATCTCTATGTTGAGCGCTTTAAAAAATTTCGTATTTTTTCTAAACAAAATGGCGGATTGTTAAAAGGTGCTTTTCACATTACAGGCTCAGGTTTTTTAAATTTATTACGCACACAGCCCGAAGGACGTTCTTTGGGATTTGATATGGAATATTTTCCTGAAGACTTACCTCTGTGGTTGGATGAAGTGAAAAAACGCGCTCAGTGTAGCTATGCTGAACTTGCTCAGACTTTTAATATGGGATTTGGTTTTATGCTTGTTGTGAAAGCCAAACACGGTATAGATCCCGAACAAATGAGAGCATTTGGTTTGCAGTATTTAGGTAAAGCTATTGACGAGAATGTTGTACGAGTGAAAACGCCAAAATGGAGCTTTGAAATAAAATGAGTAAAAAGCCAATTCAGCCTTATGTTTTGGGACGCGGAAGAGCCGCACAGGCTCTAATGAGAAGTTACAGTATTTTAAAAATGCTCAAACCAAAATGGGCTTTATTAGAACCCGTTCAACTAGACCGTCATTCGACTTTTGATCTTTTAACTGCGAATCAGAAAGCAGTTCCCGTGCTTTTTGTTGCTAATCCACATGGACTACATGCGGATGTGATTATCAAAGCCGCAGCGGCAGGTGTTAGCAACTTTGTTGTGGAAAAACCAGCTGTGGTTAGTTTAGATGAAGTCACTTTATTGCGTGCTTTGTTGGAGCGTAATTCTCAATTACAGTTTGCTGTTTGCCATGGTTATAGGCAGACTTGGGGCTTGCAAACATTAAAGAAAAAAATTGATCAAGGTGACTTAGGTGAGCTTATTGCCGTTGAGGGACGCTACTGGCAGTCCTCGACTGCACAACGTAAATGGCAACCTTCTACAGTACAAAGTTGGAAGAACGATGTGAAGTTGTCAGGTCATTATGATGCGTTGTTAGATATTGCACCTCATTGGGTGGATGCGTTGTGCTTTTTAACTTCAGCCAAACACAAGCTTAGTAAAATTAACAAGTGGATGAGTTATAAGAATGCTGAAGCTGCTCACCGTGATACTCATATTCAGTTGTTGTGTGAGTTCACTGATGATTTGCGAGCAATGGCATCTATTTCAAAGACAGTACACGGTGCAAGCAACTTTTTTGAAATTGTGGTGATGGGAACTCTGAAAACAGCAAGTTGGAATTTTTTAAATCCTGATGAAATACAGATTGGTGTTGCCTCAAAGATTGAGTTGGAAAGACGTCTTTCAACAGAGTTTGGCTCTGGTCAGAGTCCTTTTCATGCGACGGGATGGCTCGAGGGATATGTTGAAATTCTGAAAAATTTTCTTGCTCCAAATTTTGAAGCTATAGAGAGTAAAAATTATCCAAGTTTGCCAGAACATTTGATGGTTATGGAGGGCTTGCTGAAATGAAAAATTTTCTTTTCATACTTAGTGTTGTTTTTTGTCTGAAGGCTCATGCAGAATATAATAAGTTGATCAAGGCGTTGATATCCGTAGGTGTTGATCAGGTCGACGTTCCTAAAAAAGTTAAAGGGCCATCATTAGAGGTGAAGTTTTCAGGTCAGTTTCCTAATTCTTGTTATAAATATAAAGAGGCAAAGTTAATCACAAATAAAGCTCGTCATTTTGAGCTTCAAGTTCTAGCCGAAATGAGCTCTGGTATGTGCTTAATGGTGCTGACACCTTTTTCAGGTTCTGTAGTGATTGATGGGTTAAAGCCTGGCCGTCACACCCTCTCGTGGCTGGAATCTGAATCCGCAAAAACGCGCCAAAAACGACAATTTCTTGTTTTAAAATGACATGAGCGCCTCAACGATGCAGGGCGCGTAATAAGCATTCTCCATTGCGCAATGTGTCTAATTGGAAAAAGCTAAGCGGCTTTGTTAAAGTTTGCACGTTGTGAATCCCTTTAATCAAGACGCCCAAAACGAACAGGCAAGGTTGGATAAAAGAATGGATTATACGAATACCCCACAGTTGGGTTTTAAAAATTTTTTAGAGCGTGCAGAGCAAGATGGTTGGATTTCCAAATACCGTTGGGCAAAAGCCGAGTCTTTAAAAGAGTTGCGCGAAAAACTTGGCGGAATCAGAAAACCAAATACATCTAGAACCCATAAGCGAGGTACGGATGGAATTTGGTGGGGACTTGAGGTTGAGCCCGACTACGGAACTGCTGTAGGTGTTGATATTGAATTGCTAGTAGATAGACCTGTACTTCAAAATCCCCAATGGATAGCTGAGAGAATGGGGCTTGGGCGTGTTTCAAATCCCAAAGAGATTATTGAAGAGTGGAGTCGTAGAGAAGCTGCTTTTAAAGCTGTGAGTATGCAGTTTGAGGAATTGCACGCTCAAGAAAATAAAGTTGTGAGTCTAGCTCCTACTGCCGATGGTAGCGCGCCAAGCGTTGCTGCGACTAAAGAATCTGTTTTTCAGCCACCACGTATTTTGATTTCACAATTTAAACGTGCTGGAGCGAATACGCTGTCAGTTTACACCCCCAGAGGTGATCGTTCCATTCAAACTCGTTGTCATTGGTCGGGTCGTTGGGTTTTGTCATTAACCTGGTGTACGACATAATTGTTTCGTGACCCAAGTTGTTTTAACTGGAGCTACAGGATTCCTCGGTAGTGAGGTGTTGGCTCGCGCCTTAAAAGTTATTCCTATTGAACATATTCATATTTTGCTTCGTTCAAGGCCAGATGTGGAAAAAAGCTTACTAGCCATAAGACTCAAAGAACATGGACTTTCAGCTATTTGGCCTAGATTAAATTTTGTTCAGACTAATTTTGAAGATCAAAGTACTTTTAAACAAGCTCTAGCGAGTCTTCAATCTCATTTAAGCTTACAGGATAATTCTGTAGTGATTGCACACTTGGCTGCTGTGATTCATGATCCAAATTCAGATGCAAAACGCCAAGAGCGAATCAATGTTGGTGTGACTTTGGATCTACTGGAATGGGCAAAACAAATTGCTGTTAGAAGATTTGTTTATACCAGTTCAGTTGTGGCTTTTGGTGGCACCGTTAATCAGTTGCTTCGAAATGAGGATTCTTTTGTTGAAGGTTTAAATGTTCAAAGCCAGCGCTTTGATTATTACACATCAAAACGAAAGGCCCATGAGTTAATTATAAGTCAATCGCAAGTTCCCACTAGTGTTTTATGTCCAGGAATCGTTCATGGGCGTTTGGAGAATTTTAAAAATTCCCGTGGTCATTTAAAAATGCTTCGAGAAAAGAAGCTGGCTATGGCTCCTTCCGGTGGTGGAAACATTGTAGGACTTGATCGTGTTGCCGCAGGCATTGTTGAGGAAATTTTGGAGCAAGAACAAAGTCAGGAAAAAATAAAAACCAGACTTTTGGTCGATCAAAACATGACGTTTGGCGAATATTTTCAACTCTATGTTGATTGTGCTTTGGGACGTGGCTCAGTTCAGATTCGTTGCCTTCCTGCCGTATTTGGGAAATTTGCTAGCGCTTTGTTTGCTTTGTTTAAAAAAACGAGAATGAATAAAATCGTCAAAATTTCAGCACTTGAAGGATTAGGCCAAGCGACTTTGTTTTTATGGTTTGTTTCAAAGTTTAAGCAACCAGAAACCTTGGGTGTGAAAAAAGCAATTGAAGACTCATTAAAACCTATTTAGTCAAAACCCTGGCGCGACATCTTCTTCTGTATCGATGAAAATTATAGGCTATGGAAAGACGAAAATTAGAGGCAGTGTTTTGTGTTTTAACTTTTGTGATGGTCTCGTCTTGTTCAAGTTTTTCTAAACAACGAAAAGATGAGAAATTGGTGAACACTGAAATTGGCGGATTAGAAAAAGAATCTGGATCTTTAAATGCCAGCATGAGGCCTGCTGCCTTAGTTTTGAAAGACGATATTGTCCCACTAAACAAAAAAAATGATACGCCATTAAGTCACTATAGCCGTTTGGATTTAGTGCAGAATTCTTATGTCGACGAGTGGATTGAATATTTTGCTGAAAGAGATAGACCTCGTTTTATACGGTTCTTATCTCGTGGCGAAACCTATCGTCAGCTAGTTCAGGCAATTTTAAGAGAAGAAGGTTTGCCTGAAGAATTGTTTTACTTAGCCTTGATTGAAAGCGGTTATACAGTTCATGCTCAGTCCTCTGCTAAAGCTAAAGGTGTTTGGCAATTCATGCCAGCTACAGCTAAGCGATATGGTCTAAAAATTGATCAATTTGTTGATGAGCGCGTAGATCCTATTCGTGCCACACGTGCAGCTTCTCATTACTTGAAAGATTTATACAATGTCTTTGGTTCTTGGCCTTTGGCGATGTCAGCTTACAACGCTGGAGAAGGCCGTATTATGGGGGCATTGTTTCGAGGTAAAACCAGAAACTATTGGGAGCTTGTAGATAAGAAAGTATTGCCCGATGAAACGGCAAACTATGTTCCTAAGTTCATGGCAGCAATTCATATCAGTAAAAATCGTAAAGACCTTATTGGCGTTACGCATGTAGATCCCGCATTGGTGCTCCCATCGATTGGACGATTGGAGGTTCCAACTCCTTTGCTGATGACTGATTTGGCAAATTTATTGGGGATGTCTACATCTGATTTGTGGAAGTTGAACCCGCACCTCAAGAAAAACACAACACCTCCTAGTTCTTCAGGGCGTTATGTGGTTTGGATTCCCAAACAATATTTGACTAAGGCAAATCCTGCTCAGTTAGCTGAGCTTTCTCAGCGAGCTAGGACATTAGTGTCGAAGCAATCTACATTAAGGTTTGCTAGCAATCCAAGCTATTCAGCGCCAACATCGTCGTCATCGCAAAGAAAAGTGGCTTCAGTAAACCGTATTTCATTTAAGAAATACAAGGTTCGCAATGGCGACAACTTGTTTTCAATAGCGGATCGCTTTGAAGTCTCTGTAAATGAAATTAAGCGTGCTAATGGCTTACGACGTAATAATATTTTTATTGGAGAGTCGCTAAAAGTTCCAATGTCAAAATCGATGTGATTTGAATGCTTTTGCGCTTTTGCTTAGTAATGTTGGCCACAATTTCGTTGAAAGCGACGGGGCTGACATGCACAGAGGAATACGCAAAATTAATTCCTCAGTCATCAATGGCACAGAATGCAAACAAGTGGGTTATACAGGCAGGAACGTATGCTTTAAGCAATTCCTATAAACTGATAACAAATCCTTTTTTAATGCCTTTTGTGCTGGCGCATGACAGTGTTAAAAGCATCGCTAATAGAAGGGTTGTGGGTTTATGGGCCTCACCTACTGAGCTCTTTTCTGAGGGTGTATTTTACGTCTCAGGCCTTTATATGTTTTATGAACTCTCTGACTACTCTGCAATTTCTATTCATTCATTTCATAACAAAACAGATCCCATTTTCCTTGATGGCTTAACAAAAGATAGTGTGATTGTTGTGGCGAATGCTTTTTATGAGAATGATTGGCTAAATAATATACAATATGGGGTTGTGAATGCCTCAGCTGAACACATGCAAAGAACAAAATTTCCTAAGCTTGAGGTGATTGATCCGCGAAGTGTAAAGCATTTAACTCAAGAGTTACTTCGAATACATAAAAAATCTGGGCGTATTGACCGATTAGATGTGTATGGTCATGGCAGTAGTGGTTATTTAGATTTGCTAGATTCGGATTTGAGTGTTGATACATTTGCTGATCATTCTCAACTGGCTTTTATAAATGAACTCAAATCAAAACAAATACTAAGCGAATCTTTTAAAATACGCTTTAATTCTTGCGAGATGGTTGGTGGGGTGACTGGGCAGTCGATGATTAAAGCTGTTGATCAAAATTTACTTAATCAAAACTCGCATATGATGGCCTCAAGCAAGGTCACAGTAAATTCAGGTATAAATGAGCTTGCGACTTTGTTGCTTAAAAAGCCACTGCCGCCGTGGATGGAACGCTCAAGCGATGTCGCCTTTGCCCCATATCGTTTTGTTATGGGGTATGTGATGAATTTCAAGGATGCTAGCTTCAACATCCTTGAAAAGCCTGTGAACATTCATCAAAAAAAATAATGAAATCTATTTTAATGATATGGTCATGTTAGGGCCGGCATGATGCGCGCTTGAATCATCAAACCATCTAGATGTGATAGTCTTGGTTTGCGTGTAGAAGCGAATGGCTTGTTTGCCGTATGCGTGCTGATCCCCGTAAAACGATGCTCTTGAGCCAGTGAAGGAGAAAAATGGCATTGGTACGGGAATAGGAATGTTGATCCCAACTTGACCCACGTCAATATGATGTTGGAACTTGCGAGCAGCAGCTCCGCTAGAGGTGAAAATAGAGGTGCCGTTGCCGTAAGGGTTTTTATTGATGAGCTCAATGGCGTCATCAAGTGTTTTGGCGCGTAAAAGCAAAAGGACTGGTCCAAAAACTTCGTCGCGATAAATTTTCATTTCAGGAGAGACTTTGTCTATAAGTGTGGCACCTACAAAGTTGCCGTTAGGACAAGACGCTACTTTGTGGTTTCTTCCATCAAGAAGAATTTGAGCTCCTTCTTTTTCTGCACTTGTGATAAGAGATTCAATGCGCTCTTTAGCTGCTTTAGAAATCACAGGTCCAAAACCTGCCTCAGGGTCATTCCATGCGCCAACTTTTACTTTGCTCATGGATGCCTTAATTTCAGGAATCCATTGCTCAGATTCTCCTACCAGCACAGCAACAGAAATTGCCATACAGCGCTGACCTGCAGCACCACAACTGGCGGCTGTAAGGTTGTTGATGAGCTGAGTCTTGTCAGCATCAGGCATGACAATCATATGATTTTTTGCACCAGCAAAGGCTTGCACACGTTTCATGTTGTTAGAGGCCGTTCTATAAATGTGTTGCGCCACAGGAACGCTGCCAACAAATGAGACCGCTCGTATGGTGGGGTGATTTAGCAAGAAATTCACTTGATCTTGTCCACCATGAACAACCTGCAAGACGCCCTTGGGAGCGCCAGCTTCAACAAAAAGTTCTGTGAGGCGGGTTGGTGTCATTGGGTCTTGTTCAGATGGCTTTAAAATAAATGTATTTCCACAGGCAATGGCGAGAGGGTACATCCAGAGCGGTATCATGGCAGGAAAGTTGAATGGTGTAATGCCTGCGCAAACGCCAAGAGGCTGTTGATAACTATAGGTATCAATATTTCGTGCTACGTTTTCAACGGTTTCACCCATGATTAGCGATGAAATGGAGCAAGCATGCTCTACAACTTCAATACCGCGCCAAACATCGCCTTTTGCGTCTTCAAATGTTTTACCGTTTTCTTTGGACAATATAGTGGCTAATTCATCATGATGTTTTTTAAGTAAGTCTGTATAGCGCATCATTAATCGCGCTCTCTCGGGGGTCGGAATTTCTTTCCATGTCTTAAAGGCTTCCGCAGAAACGGCAACGGCCTTTTCCATTTCATCATTAGTAGCGTAAGGCACTTTTGCAAGCACCTCTTGGTTGGCTGGATTCACAACATCACGAGTCTGTGTTGACTTACTTTGAATGAATTCACCGTTGATAAATAAAGGAATGGTTTTCATAGTAATAAAGCTCCTTTTATAACTGTTTGACTAAATCTTCTTTTCTAAGATTGAGTTGTTTTGCTAGCTTTTGTGCGTTTGCTCCACCCTCATGTAAAGAGTAGAGGCATCCGCAGTAATCTTGTCTGTAAATGTTGTAGTCCCGTGTGTATTCAACGGATTTTTTAAATCCTTCATCTTTCATGAAGTTTTTGTGAAAATATTCAACTTGATGTCTCTGGCCTGAAATTTCACCAAAACGTTTTAACTTTTCTTGAACTTTGTGAGGAGAAATGGCGAGGGTTGTGGCGAAGTAATCGCAGTCAAGAGCTTTGGCTTCTAGGGCTGAGCGCTCAAGCCTCATGTCGTAGCATATGGAGCATTTTGCTCCTTGCTCTGGTGTATGTTCAAGCCCTTTAATGAGCTCAAAAAAACGATCTGTGTCATATTCGCCAACGACGTAAGGGATTTTTTCAATGTCGGCAACTTGCTCAAAGGCTTTTAAGCGTAGGTCGTATTCATCTTTGGGTTGAATGTTGGGATCGTACCAAAAGCAAACAACATCAAAATCACGTTTGAGTTGATTGATCACTCCTGCAGCATCAGGACCACAGCACACATGAAGCAATATTTTTTTTCTACGATTGATTTTTTTTAGCGCGAAAACCACGTCCGGGTGGTCTTGCCTATAAAGATGTTGAAGATGAGGATAGGTCTTCAATGTGCCAAGATGATCCTGGATGCTTGGTTTTTCCCAGGGAATCATGGGGTATTCTATTTTTGCTAGTGCAATTTTTTGATCGATATATTGATTTAAAATTTTATGCGCGAGGTGAACTTCTTTAGGGGCGGATTGCTCCGGAATAATGAAGATTTTTTTTTCATCATTCGTGACAAACCCAGAAAGCGTTGCATCCGTGCTAAGCCAAGTTGCTAGGCACTGATCATTTTTTAATTTGCTTTGCAGTTGTATTTGCGCCTCGTTTAATTGCGAAGCAGAAGCAATCAAAGGCTGGTCGCGATTGGCATTTAAAGCAACAAGGAAATAATTCGGTAGCAAAATGTGGTGTTGTTTGATGACCACGACCTTGAGCTGCTGAATTGTCGATTCACTCACGCTATTAACCTCTTGAGGCAAGGGGGACGAGTGTTCTTTGCGCTGCACCTATGTATTTCGTTAGTGGTCTAATGAGACGATTGCTAGCGTTTTGCTCAAACACGTGAGCTGACCAACCAGTCGTTCTGGCCATAACAAAAATTGGAGTGAACATATCAATTTCAAAGCCCATCAAATAGTAGGCTGGTCCCGCAGGAAAATCCAAATTGGGGTGAATGTTTTTTTCTTTCAGCATGACAGCTTTTAATTTGTCAGAAATCGCATGCCACTTAGGTTCATTTTTAAGATTAGCAACCAAACGTCCGTATTTGTCCATGGTGGGAACTCTGGAATCACCGCTCTTGTAAACACGATGACCAAAGCCCATGACTTTGCGTTTGTTTTTAAGAGCATCAAGCATCCATGTTTCAGCCTGAGCTGGATCGTTCACTTCTTTAAGCATGTGCATCACCTGCTCGTTGGCACCGCCGTGAAGAGGTCCTTTTAGTGAGCAAATACCTGCAACGGTTGCTGAAAAAATATCAGACATTGTAGAGGCAACAACACGTGAAGTGAATGTGGAAGCGTTAAATCCATGTTCAGCGTATAAAATTAATGAAACATCAAAAGCTTTCACAATGTCTTTGTGTGGAACTTCACCAAAGCACATGTGGAAAAAATTTTCACTCATGCTCAGATCAGCTTTAGGCGCAATAGGACTAAGGCCTTTGCGGCAACGGTAATCAGCAGCAATGATGGTAGGAATCTTCGCAAGTAGTGCCATGGCCTTGTCATAATTTGAAGGGTTTAATGATTTAGAATCTTTTGGGGCCCATGTGTCTTCATCTTTTGAACACATATCCATGCCCAGGTAGCTAACGCCGCTGCGAATGGTGTCCATGGGATGCGCATGTTTGGGAAATAATTTGATGGAATCAAGCAGAGCAGGAGTAATTTGTCTTAATGCACGTTCTTTTTTTGAGAACTCTTCGAGTTCATTTTTCTTTGGTAACTCTCCATGCCAGAGAAGATAGGCCACTTCTTCAAAAGAACATTGATCGGCAAGATCCTGAACAGCATAGCCTCGATAGGTTAAAGAGTTTGTTTCCGGCATAACCTTGGAAACCGCGCTTTCATCAACAATAACGCCATCCAAGCCTTTTTTAATTTCAGTAACGATGGGTGAATTCATAATCAAAACTCCTTTCAAGTGAACCGCTGACACTATACTGATTGCACTGCATTTGGACAAAGGGAGAAATGCCGATTTTGCGTTGCATTAGTGCCTATTTTAAGGTTAAAAATGGGGTCCAATGGAAAAGCCCATTTCGCTGGGAATTTTAGGGGGCGGACAGCTCGCTTATATGCTTGCTGAATCGGCACTGAAATTAGGGATTTCACCACTTATTTTTTCACAATCCGAGATTGAACCGGTTCATGCCCTAAATAAAACAAGTCTTCATGCTCCAGATATTTGGATTGCTCAGTATACCGATACTGAGCAATTGAGCCGTTTTTTTGATTCCTGCGATGTGGTGGTTTTTGAGAACGAGTTTTTGGATATTTCATTGTTGAAGAAAGCCATGAAAAGTGGGGATCAAAAAAAATTCTTTCCTTCACTTGATACTCTGGCTTTGCTGCAAGACAAATATGAGCAAAAACTACTTTTTAAAACGTTAAACTTAGTCACCTCACCTTTTGAGGTCTTAAACTCAGTTCAAGATATTCAAGATTATAAGTCCTCAGTTTTGAAATGGTCTAGGCTTGGTTACGATGGAAAAGGTGTTTGGATTCCAGATGAACAAAAAAGCATGTCAGCTCTTGGGGAAGAAGCTACTTATTTTTTTAAGCAAGCGTTAGAGCGAGGCTCGCGTGTTTATGTGGAACAGAAAATCAAGTTTGATGCTGAGTTAGCAATGGTTAATGTGTGTAGTGATGATGGAAAGTTACATCATTATCCACTTGTTTTTTCAAAACAAGAAAATGGGATTTGCAAACAGGTTTGGGGACCTGCCGAGCAATTTGGCTTGTCCAAAGACGTTGAACTGCTGGCCCAACAGTATTCTAAAGCAGTCGCGTCGTCATTGAAGATCAAAGGAGTCTTTGCTTTAGAGTTTTTTTACAATAAAACAGGATCACAGGAGGATTTGCTCATTAATGAGTTGGCCCCTCGAGTACACAATTCTGCTCATTACTCTCAAGACGCCTCTGAAACCTCACAATTTGAAAATCACATTCGAGCCGCCATGAAGATGTCTTTGGGATCTGTTCAAAGCAAATCATTATTTTTAATGCACAACTTACTAGGCGTTGGCGCATTCAAGGCGTACTTTCCGAATGTTCAATTTGAAAGTGAATACATGCCTCGCTTGCATTGGTATCATAAAAAAGAAGCAAAGCTTGGTAGAAAAATGGGTCATTTGAATTATCAGTTTAAATACAATGACGAGTTAACATCTGTGAAACGACATGCGGTGGAAGCGGAAAAGAAAGTTTGGGAGATTCAAAAAATATGAGTAAACATAAGAGCAGCGTTGCTATTTTAATGGGCAGTGATTCAGATTTATCGACTATGAAAGATGCCATGAAGGCATTGGATGAATTTGGTGTGAAATGGGAGGCTCACATATTGTCGGCCCATCGAACCCCTCGTGAAATGTCAGAATTTTCTGAAAGTGCACGTGCCAAAGGTTTTCGTGTGCTTATCGCAGGTGCTGGTGGCGCAGCTCATTTGCCAGGAATGCTTGCAGCTCATACTGACTTGCCTGTCATTGGTGTCCCTGTTTGTGTGGGTTCAATGAATGGTTTGGATGCGTTGTATTCCATTGTTCAGATGCCTAAAGGAGTGCCAGTAGCTACCGTTGCTATTGGGCAATCTTACAATGCTGGGCTGTTGGCCGTGCAGATGCTTTCAACTCATGACACCGATCCTGAGTCTCGTATTTTAGCGACTAAGTTGAAGGCTTATAAAGAGTCATTGCGAAAAATGGTTTATGAAAAAGAAGTGAAACTACAAAAAAAGATTCGTGAAAAGTTGGCACAAAAGCCAAATAAAATCATATAGATAATTGTCATCTAAGGTGCATTTTTTTACTGCTTCAGTTCTGAATTGACCTGCCTAATAAAATCACTATATTGCACCGCATAAACTCTAAAGACTTAGGGGTAGTGATTATGAAAAGGCAAGACTGGAGTCGATACGCTCGTTTCGTGAATTTTTGTGTTTTTCTCTTCGTCTTTTGTTTCTCTCAAAATCTCCGAGCCAGCCCAAGAGGCAACTGTACTCCTGAAAAAATGTTCTGCGTCTTTTTTTCTCCTAGTGATTCACCAGTCTTTGCTGTGAATCAGTATTTGAATTTAGCAAAACGAAGCATTCGTATTGCTGCTTATCAAATGGATGTTAAAGAATTCATCCCCGTTATTCTCACTAAATTAAACGCCAATGTACGAGTTGAGCTTTTATTGGATTTTAAATCGTCACTGGTTTTGCCAAACAATCCTGTTTGGTACAGCCTAAAACCTCATCCTAATTTAATTCGGTATCGTGTTCCTTCATTACGTGGAGGAATGAACCCTCAAATGAATAATAAGATCATATTGATTGACGATGAAATCCTCATTGTTGGTTCTGCCGACTGGACTTATGGGGGCTTAGCAGGGAATTACGAAAATATACTTGTTGTAAGAGACCCCCTTACAATCAAAAAATATTCTGAAGAACTTGATGAACTTAAAAATACGGCTCATGTTTCTTGTGAAATATTTTCTCAGTCAAAAGCAGCTTGCGGACAAGGCAATGAGGTTTGGGACTCTGGGTTCCGATCATTCGCGACAACAGGAAAATTGCCTGCAGGTTCCACGGTGAGCAACCCCAGTGATGTGAATTGTAATCGTTTGGAGTATGGGCTTTTAGATTTTGCCAATCAACCACCAGTGGCTAATTTGTCGGTTTGTTTTAACGATCAAAGATTCGTAGAGCTGGCAAAACGAGTGTCAGAACTTGAGCGATGGAGCGACGATAGTCCTGTGCGGATGCACCCTAATCGCCTACAACATGTCGACACTCAGGTGGGGCGAGTGAAAACTTATTTCAATCCTGAAGATAACATTGAAAAGGTGGTCGGCGATCACTTGGAAAAAACATTGCAAAATCCAAGAGAATCTTTTGTTTACATGGCATCAAATTTTGTATCGAACAAAAAGATAGCGGAAACTTTAGCAAAACTTCATGTTGCGGGCGTTCGAATGAAAATTTTTATGGATCGTGGGCGCCAAGAAGATGAAAACTTTCAAAGCCAGTTAGAATTGCTGAAGCCTTTGGGGTTCACAAAGGGTCTTGTGGGAGTGAGTTCTGAAAAAATCACGCTCTTTGATCCGCGTTATACAGGGCCTAACGTGAGCAATAACAATAAATTTATAGTGATTGGCGCTGGTCGACAACTGTTTTTGCTGACGACTTCGGCAACATTTTCCCTGAGCAGTATGAGGCGCAATGACGACAACCTTTTAGTGATCGAAGATTCTAGATTAGCCGCCATCTATTTACGTGAAGCGCTCTCTCAGTTGTATGTCTATCGTTATTTGCAGCAGGAGAATTCTGCAGGATATAAAGATGACGTGGATTTTTTATCTACCAGAGTTCCTTGCATGAGGGCCTTACTGGGAATTGATAAATCATGTTCAGCCTCAATGGCAGGATCCACAGCGGAGTGGGTGCCTTTTAAAGACTCATCCGTACTTTTATCTATAGGCAATGTCCCGATTGATCGCCAACGCGAAACGCTGTGGGTTTGGAGCCCGCAGCTTGGCGCACGCGGTGGGGCTATGCAGTTATTGACTCATGATTTGTTTATGGGCCGATGGATCACCTCTGTTAGTTTGCCTCCCACTAAAAAAACGCTGCAATTTAAATTTTTCAAGATGCCTGTTGGTGCCGATCCAAATCGTGATGGAAACATATCTCGAGCAACATGGGAGTATCCTGGGCAAGGAAACGAACGCAGTCTTCCTATGCCGCTATTGCCGGTTCATGGCATTCGAAACTTGTACACCTGGGGACAGGTTCAATAAATGTCAGTTCGAGACTATTTTCCAACGAAAATTTACCAATCTAAATTGTTGTTGAATTCTCGATTAAAAAACAATCTTTCAACTCTTAACAAAGAGTTACTAAAGGAGTGTTATCAGATTCGGGACCTTGATCATCAAGGACGGCAATGGTCACGTGAGAATTATCCTGGAGGTTTTACTTCATATTCCTCAATGTCAGAATTGTTTCGAGTTTCATCGACATTTGATAAGTTAAAAAAACACATTGATCGCCATGTAAAAAAATATGCGCAAAGTCTAAATATGGATTTGAAGCAGCATCCTCTGGAAATGACGAATTTATGGGTGAACATTGTTCCAAGGCACACGTATCATGGGTTGCATTTGCATCCTTTGTCGAGCATTAGTGGCACTTACTATGTTCAGGTTCCCGAAAAAAGTGGAATGATTAAGTTTGAAGATCCGCGTTTGCCTTGTTTTATGGCGTCAGTTCCGCGTATAACAGGTGCGAGTTTGCAGAACCTTCGTTTTGTCTCAATAAAACCTCAAGCAGGGGATGTGCTTTTATTTGAGAGTTGGTTGCGTCACGAAGTCATGCAAAATCTTTCTTCTGGGGATCGAGTCAGTATTAGTTTCAACTACAATTGGTTTTGAGTTATGCCAAAAGCAATTCGACCATTTGATGGCTCACATTTAAAAGCGCCGACAGATTCAACACCGTTTGTGTTGCCTGATGAGTTGCAAAGCATGCCTGTTGATGTGGAGATTGGTTGTGGTGTTGGTTACCATCCTATTGCGCGCGCGCTAAGTTGTCCTGATCGTTTTCTTGTGGCTATTGAACATACCTCCATTAAATTTAATAAATTTTGGCGTCGGTACATCAATCACAAGAGGCCTAAAAATTTATTGCCTATTCATGCCGATGCTGTGTCTTGGACTTATTTTAATCTTTCTCCAGGTAGTGTTTCGACAATTTTTTTGTTGTATCCCAATCCTAATCCTAAAAACCGTTCTAAACGGTGGTTTTGCATGCCGTTTATGGCGTACTTGATTTCTTGTTTAAATCCCAATGGCCAAATTATTCTTGTGACAAATGAACTTAGTTATTTTGAAGAAGCTGTGGATGCCGCTGAGCAAACATGGAAGCTACGGGTGAAAAAGTGCTTAACGATTTCACAAAAACTAAGCCCTGAGCATCAGCCTCGTTCGCATTTTGAGCGAAAATATTATCAGCGTGGTGACTCACTTTACGAAGCGCATTTTGTAAAATGAGATAAAACAACCAAATCAACGCGACGTGCCTAAGCTATGGCTCTTCTCAATGCTAGGATTCTCCCTAGTTTAAAACCAATTTAGGGAGATTTAATTCATGTATAACCTGTATAAAAATATCAGTCGTTTGAGTTTGTTATCAGTGCTTATGATTTCGCCTCTGGCTTTTTCAAAAAAGTTAGATACCGATAAAAAGAAACTGAGTTACACCATTGGTCAACAAATTGGTGAGAGCTTTAAAGGCCAAGGTCTAGATGTGGATTTAGACGTTTTGGCTGATTCCATTGAAGATTCTATTAAAGGCAAGCAGAGCGCTTTGAGCAAAGAAGATATGCAGGCGGCACTGATGACTGCCCAAAAGGCAATGCAAGATAAGATGAAAGCTGTTGCCGATACAAATAAAAAAACAGGCGACACATTTTTGGAAAATAATAAGAAGCAAGCTGGCGTAAAAGTTACGTCCTCAGGTTTGCAGTATAAAGTTGTTACTGAAGGCAAAGGCGCAACTCCTTCAAAAGACGATACTGTTGTGACTCATTACAAAGGGACTCTTATTGATGGGACTGAGTTTGATAGTTCCTACAAGCGTAATCAACCTGCGGAGTTTCCTGTTGGTGGAGTGATTCCAGGTTGGACCGAAGCACTTTTGACCATGAAGGCAGGAGAAAAACGTCAGCTTTTCATTCCTAGCGATTTGGCGTATGGCCCTTCTGGTCGTCCTGGCATTCCTCCAAATTCAGTTCTACTTTTTGACATTGAACTATTGGAAGTGAAGAAAGCCGCTAAAAAAGGCGTTAAAGCCGCTGCAACAAAAACTGACGCGAAAAAGAAATAGTTCTTTAGCTTGTTAAGTCCCCGCGTTGCTTTCTTGAGCACGCGGGGATTTTTTTTATGTGAGTGAAAAATGAAATTTAAAAGTTTGTTTTCTCTGTTTCTGATGCTTTTTTTTCAGGCTTGCTCCAGTTTTCTTTATTACCCAAAGACAGAAATCATTTATCCTCCAGAGCAGTTCGGTATACGTTATGAAAATATAAAATTTCAGGCTCATGATGGTGCGAATTTGCATGCTTGGTTTTTCCCCTCTGAAGTGAAGCCCACATTGGGAACGGTTGTCCAGTTTCACGGTAACGCAGAAAATATTAGCTCACATTATTTGAGTGTTGTTTGGTTGATTCAGCACGGGTATCAGGTTTTCAGTTTTGATTATCGTTGCTATGGGCAGTCCAGTTGTCCTGAAGGACGTCCCAATACGGAGAGAACGCACTATGATGCTTTAGCCGCTTTGACAAAAGCCCATCAACTGCATCGCGAATCAGGCGCGAGCAAATGGATCTTATATGGTCAATCTCTTGGAGGCACCATTGCCTTAAGAGCTATACCTGATTGGGTGGCTGAACATCCCGAGGCAGCTCCTCATCTTGTCATAGCCGATTCTACATTTTCATCTTACAAGGAATTGTATCGCCAAAAATTGGCAAGCACGTGGTTGACTTGGTTGTTTCAGCCGTTGGCCTATGTGGTGATTTCAAATGAGTATGCTCCAAGGCGATACCTTTCACAATTCACATGGCCGCTCTTGGTGATTCACGACAAAAAAGATCCCGTGGTGGATTATAAAAATGGAAAAACAATTTACGATGAATCGGCAAGTCGTTCAAAAGAGCTTTGGGATTTTGAATCTTATCGGGGTCATGTTTCTTATTTTAATTTGAATAAGGATAAAAACCGAAAAAGACTTTTGGATTATCTGAAGTCTTTATAACTCAAGATAGCTAAGCAGTTCTTTGGGTTTTTTGATAGAATCGCAGTTTAGGCAAACAACGCCATGGCCCCATTCCACATATAAAAAATCAACACCCGCATCAAGGCATGCACGTTGATCGGCTGAGGTGTCGCCAACATAGAGTGGTTTTTTAAATTGGCTTCTCTGCATCACATTTTTTATATTTTGTGATTTTGGTTGATTTGTGCGGCCTATGCATTCGTAATCTTTAAAATAGGGTCTTAATTGGCTGACATCCAAAAAATGTTCAAGATAAGGCAAACTACAATTTGAAATAATACTAAGTGGATAGTGTTTGGATACAGCCTTCACTGTAGCGGCAATGTCATCTGTGCTGAAACGGTCATCAGTCCACAGAGTTCCCTCTAGATCAAAAAAAATAGAGTCGTAGTCTTTCATGGATCAAAGGTGCTGGAATTAGCGTACTTTTTTGGAAGCGGTAATCTCGCCTAGGGGGCCGTTGTTGTTTTTGATGGAGCCGGTCAGCACACCACCTTTAAGATATCCAGCAATCGATAAAAAGCCTGCGCCTTGCACTCTGGCACTGGGATCGGCTTTGCTCGCCATGCTGATAGCAGTGGTTTCTTTATAGTAGCGTATGCTCAAAACATACTCGGCAGCTTTATCAATGATGTCAGTTCTTCGGTAGTGAGCTTTAGCTACAGGGATGAATTTTAATTCTCCATCAGCATTTGTGCCATTTTCAACATCAACACTATAAATGGTAATTTCAACGGGAAAAGGGTCTTCTCCATCTTTGTTATTGCTAACAACACCTGTATAAACTCCAAGAATGTCTTCAAAATTTTGAGCTAGGACTTTGCGATCTTCAATTTCTTGAGCCGTGTTGGAATCGGCTTCGGATTTTTCTCCGCAAGAATTTAATGTCGTGAGGATGACGAGGACGGAAAGAGCCGATAATATTTTTTTTAGCCAAACTTTCATAAAAAAACCCCTCGGGATAGAAGTGCTTTAATGAACATGAAGATGACTCTCAACGGAAAAGTCCACAAAAGCAGCCTTTTGCTATGGATTCTGTGCTTGGCCTTTTTAAGCGTGGGAGCGAGAAACTTTGAGCGTGGTTTAAGTGTTGATGGTCCTTTGTATGGGAGTATTTCACGGCATATTGCAGAGACCGGTGAATGGTTTGAGATGGATGGTCAAGTGCCTGATTTTAAACCATTTTATGAACACACACACTTGGGCTTTTGGATACAGGCACTTGTTTTTAAAATATTACCAGCTGAGGATTGGTCCGCTAGGATTTTGGGTCATGTGTATTATGTGCTTTTTTTATTTTTTCTTTTTCGATGGATAGCCCAATCCTTAACGCAAAAAGCAGCATGCGTTGCTGTTCTGTTGTTATGGCTTTGGCCTGTGGTCTCTAATTATTTCTCGAATAACTACTTGGATCCAGGGACGTTGCTCTTGGGATCAGCTGGAGTTTGGTGTTTGCAGAATAGTTTGCGAATGTCTCATTTGAAATCGGCGGTCCTTTGGGGCTTCACTGCTGGATTATGTCTAGGATTATGCACTATCTACAAAGGATTAACGGTATTGGGTTTCGGCCCTGCCGCGGCTTTTTTGGTCTTTGAAGCTATTTTAAAGCGCTCCCAAAGTCCTAAAAGAGTGGCTGTGGTTGTACTTAGTTGTTTAGGTCTGATGCTGCTTCCTGTGTTGTTGTACTTGCTGGCGTTGAAGCACAGCTCTGTACCAAATTTTATGACGATGTATTTTCACAGGCAGTGGACGGGCCGTTTCCAGCAGGAAATGGGATTAGGTGCATTTTTTAGAGCAGATTTTTGGTGGGTACTGTTGCGGAACACTCATTTTATTGGAGTTTTGTCTCTTTGGGGCATGTATCGCGCTTTTCGCGAAAAAACTGCTGAGCGTGTACCCGCCATATTGCTCATCAGTTTTATTCTAATGTTTGCTCCAGCAAATCGTATTGGTTATCAATACTCATTGATGCTACTTCCTTGGGTGGCTTGGTTGGTCGCATTTTCTTTAGAGCCATACCTAAAGTTTGATGTTCTCTCCGTCATGAAAAAAACTAGCATCTTGTCAGTAACTCTTGTTTGCGTTGTTCAATATTTGCCATTTCCAACACATAAATCGTTCCCTCCAGAGGAGCTCAACGTTCTTAGGCGATTAAACGAGAATGGTCATGAAATCAAAAAAATCATTTTCGATAATCATGATGGCTGGGTCGACTTTACTCATTCTGCTCCATTTCCTTGGTATGGGCGTTTTGAAATTGAATACAAAGGTGCCGAAAAAGCGGTGCCGACATCAAGGCGAGAATGGGCTTATCTTGTTGAACATAGGAGTTCATTAGACCGTCAACAGCTCGTGAAAAATGGTTGGTGTCCACACGAAGAACTCAAAGAACGTGCTTTATGGATTGCTTGTTCTCAGTAGTAATTACTGAACAAAAGTTGGGTTAACGCACTCACTTTGCGAAATGAAATTTTTCCAACTCCAACCAGCTTCTGTAAGTTGTAATTGGATGAGGCGATTAAAGGGTTCGCCAAATGCAATGGCCATTGTTGAGCCGTTGATGGAAAAGATTGAGTTGATCAAACGCGAAGTAGTTATTGGCTGAGTAGAATGTTTTCTCAACGAGTGAAGCATTTCTGTTGGATAAGCAATGCGAGATGAGAGAGATGGCTTAAGAGTTTTTTCATCTATGTTGTAAATCAATAAAAACCCTTGTGTGGAGTCTTTATTCAGTTTTTCAACGGCAACGGCAAATTGCTGGGAGCCAAGAACAAAAACTTCAGGGACAAGTCTTTCCTCTGCGCTTAGTTCTATTGCTAAGTTTGTTAGAAAGTCGTTTTTCTTGTTTTTATAAACCAATCGACGTTCTTTGCTTTCAAGTTGTTCTTCTATAGAAATCCAAAGCAAAGACGGTGTGAAAGCAGTTAGTGAAAAGAAAGAATAGCCTTCCTTTTGAAAAGCAGAGAAGCCTGTATCCATGGTTGCCCATGTTCCATCTGATTGTTTTTCAACTATGGCAGGGTGAACGACGACTTGTCCTGCATCGTTTAATTGTAATTTATCAAAGGCTATGAGGTTTTGATTTGCAGCAACTAACCTTGGATTGATGTGGTTTTGAGGGGAAATTGCAAAGGGCATTTTTTGAAGTTCTTTAACGACAATCCCTGAATCTTGGTTGAAAACAATTTCATTGATGGCATAGGATTTATTCTTGGGAATAATCAAAGTGCTGTTGTTGAATACACTATAATTCTTTGTTCTCACCTGTTTGTTGTAGGTTTTATTGAGCAAAGGCAACAGGTTTGAACGCTCATCAGAGCTAACAGGGTAGAGTTGTGTTTTTCTGCTTAGCAAATCAAAGCTACTCAGGAAAATCCCCCGCTGAGAATTGTTGTTAAAGTATTCCCCGCTAAACAATATAAAATATTGGGAAGATTGCTGAGGAAAGCGCTGGGCCTGTGGCTGACCTAAAAAATTTAAAGTTGGGTTGAAATCAACACCGGAAAGTATGCTTGAGACGTTTTTTTTGTATGTGAAACTTAAAGAGGTTCCAATAGCGTTTGATTTGGCTTGGCTGCGGAATGAATTGAAGGCAAAACGGCTTTTGGGATTCTCGCAAAAGAAACGAGAATCTTGGGCTTCATCTAAGCTTTGAAGCTTCACTTTTTCTTCAATAAACTCTGGTTTAAGTGGGTCTTTTTGGGTTTGAACGGCTAGGGGACTGGGCGCTTTTCCGCATGAGCCGAGGATCAACATAAGTGCTGAAATTATGTACCTTATGTGTGCTTTCGACATAATTCGTTTGATTAGAAGATTCGCATTGATTAGGCAAGAGAAAGTCATGACTTCAAAGAGTGTTCTAGTGTGTTTGTTACTGCTTTTATTTGTCGTTGGATGTGACAAAAAAACAAAGGCTTCTGATGAAGCTAATACTCAGTATTTAAAAGAAGATTATTTAAAACAGAGTTCGGAGAATGGAGCTCAAAATTCGCTCCAATTGCCTGATTTGGCGGGCTCCGGAATTTCAGAAATCAGCCCAACGCTAGTAGATCCTTTGATAGTTAAAAAACTTGTTACCGAGCGCAATGTTTCTGTGCTTCTAGGAGACAACTCGTTAAGAGCTTCTAAAAAGTCGGTAGAACAGGCGCGTTTTAAGCTGTTCCCTAGTGTGAACGTTGGTGCATTCACAATGGCATTAGGAAGTCCTACCTTTTTACTTTCTTCAGTGGATATCTTATTGCCATTTTTATTGCCATCAAATTGGTTTGAGTTGGCGCGTTCAAAAGCACAATACGAAGCAGATAAATTGGCTTTTCAGCTTGTGGAAATGAACGAGGTTGCGTCGGGATTATCGCTCTTTTACACATTACAAAACGACAATGAAAGAAGAAGAATTTTAGAGAGCAATCTTCAAGATTCTATTTTTGTCGAAAAAGTGGCTATTCAAGCTTATCAGTTGGGAATTATTTCAGAAGAAGACTTGTCTCTGGCGCGCAGCCAAACTTCATTTTCACAGCTACAGATTGCAAACTTTGATGGTTATCACGAGCAGACTCAGGCAGCGTTTAAAAAAGCGCTTGGTTATCCACAAGAGGTAGCGCTACAATTATCTGCTGATAAGGTTGTTGCGCCATCAGATCTGGAAACTCTTAGTGTTGTGCAAGTCATGGGTATTGTTTCGCCTCGTTTGTTAGAGCTTCAGCAAATCCAAGCTTTGCTTGGTGCTGCTAAAAATGAAAAGTGGAATCGTTTCTTTGGATTTTTAGGATCGTCATCTATAGGCACAGCTGCTTCATCACCTACAGCTGCGAATCCTAGTCCTCAACTGAATACAAATTTTGATCAGTTGCTAGGACGAGCTTCTATGAACTTTGGTTTAGATCGTATTTCACTCGTGCAACTCTCCAATTTAAAATCTAAAGAAATTGCGCTTCGTGCAGTTGGTATTTTGCAGGAAACCGAACGACTTGTAGATGTGGTCTTGGTGCAGTTGAATAGTGCTAAGCGACGTTTAGAAGAAGCTTCACGATCAGCCAATGAGCTAAGACAAGTATTTGTGAGTCAGCTGCATCGCTTTGGTCAGGGCACTGCTTCCATTCAAGCTCTTATTCAAACGCGCGATCAGATTAGCAATGCTGAAACCTTACAAATGGGGGCGCAACTTGATTTAAACTTATTGCGCATCACTTTACATCGCTTGGCCAGAAGTGGAGATTTTGCAGATGTTTCGGGCTGTCGCCATGTAGATGCTAAAGATTTAAAATTAATTCCAACATTAAAGCTCGAGGTTCAAGAAGAGCGTATGAAGTTGTTTGATTTGTGTAAGAATGAGCAATCACAGGTTCTTTTAAAAAAGAAACCAGTGACTACGCCAATAATGGGTAAACGTAATTAGGAGTGTTGAGTATGTCGTCTATTGATTTTGCTTCCAAGCAAATGACAGGTGAAGGTTTTTACAACGTTAGTCCTGAAGAAGTACAAGAAAAGAAATCATCTGTAACGCTTATTGATGTTAGGCGTCCTGATGAGTTTCATGGTGTATTAGGACACATTGCAGGTGCAAAGTTTGTTACCTTAGAAACCGATTTACGTAACGTCTTGCCAACGATGGATAAAGACGCAACTTATGTCTTTATATGTAAAAGTGGTGGCCGCTCTGGATCGGCCACAGCATTTGCCCAATCTTTAGGTTTTAAAACGGTCTACAATATGGAAGGCGGCATGATGCGCTGGAACCAGTTGGGCCTTCCGGTTAATAAATAATCTTTAAGGAAGAAAATCGCCCTTAATCAACCAAAGCGTCCTTGTATGTAGTCGGCAGTGCGCTGATGTTTTGAGACTTCGAAGACCTGTTTGGTTTGTCCAAATTCAATAAGGTCGCCCATGTATAAAAAGGCTGTGTAGTCTGAGATTCGCTGAGCTTGGGCTAAATTGTGGGTCACAATAATGACTGTGAATTCTTTTCGAAGAGTGGAAATTAATTCCTCAATTTTTTGAGTGGCAATAGGGTCTAGAGCTGAGCATGGTTCGTCCATCAATATGATTTCTGGCTTAAGTGCAATGGCTCTAGCTATGCAAAGTCGTTGCTGTTGACCACCTGATAACGATAAAGCATTTCTATCAAGGTCGTCCTTCACTTCGTCCCACAAAAACGCAGAACGCAGTATAGATTCTAGAATCTTGTCATCGGCATGCATGTTATGGATTTTTAGAGCCCATAAAATGTTTTCACGAATTGATTTTGGAAAAGGATTTGGTTTTTGGAAAACCATGCCAATTTTTTTTCTTAGTTTAGTCAAATCAATGGAATCATCGTTGATTTCTTCATTATGAAAAAGAATTGAGCCTTTGATTGTCGCATTAGCAACCAAGTCGTTCATGCGATTTAGACAGCGCAAGAGAGTGGATTTTCCGCAACCTGAGGGACCAATTAAAGCCGTAACAGAGTGCTCAGGCACACTCAAATTTGTAGGCTTTAGCGCCACTTTAGAGTGGTAAGAAACAGTCAAATCTTTAATTTGAAGAATGGATTGTGAACTCATGAAAAATTCCTTTTTGATGATCTAGAGCGAATCAGTAATGCAACAGAATTTAGGCCAAGAACGAAAAGCAGTAAAACAACAATTCCTGCGGCTGCTGTGATTTGAAATTCTTCTTGTGGTCGAGAAGTCCAATTGTAAATTTGAATTGGCATCACGGTAAAGATATCAAAAATAGATTGGGGTAGGAATGCGACAAAAGTCATAGCCCCCATCATGATCAGTGGCGCTGATTCACCAACAAGTCTTGAGCTTGTGAGAATTAATCCTGTTAAAATTTGGGGCAAAGCGTAGGGTATAACGTGTCCTTGAAGCGTTTGCCATCTGGTAGCGCCAAGAGCTAGAGCTCCTTGCCTTAAGCTTGAGGGAACAGATTTTAATGCCTCAAGGGTTGTGAGTATCACTAAAGGTAGTGCCATAGTTGCAAGAGTGAGTGCTCCTGAAAGAATGGAACGCCCAAACTCAAGTGATCTGACATAAACGGTGAGGCCTAACACTCCGTAAATGACAGAAGGAACACCTGCGAGATTTGAAATGTTGAGGTGAATAAAACGAATCCATCTTGAGTTTTGTTTGGCATATTCAAACAAATATAAAGCAACAGCAATTCCTGCGGGAATAGCAAATCCTATGGCTAATACAATAACAAGCAAAGAACCAACGAATGCTGATTTGACTCCAGATTTCACAGCGAAGCGACTAGGATATGAGGTTAAAAATTCATAATTGAGCATAGGCCACGCCTTATGAACTAAAACGACAAGCAATGTGATGAGAAAAATGACAACGGTCCAAAGTAATGCGCGAAGAACAATTTCAAGTTTAATCATAGTGAATTTTGACTCGCTTGATGATTTTTCTTCCAATGATGTTCATGAACATGGTCACAGCAAAGAGCATAAGAGCTACCGCATACATCGATAAATATTCTGGAGTTCCCTCAGGTGTGTCGCCAAGAGAAACCTGAACAATGAAGGAGGTTAGTGTTTGTATGCTGACCATGGGGTCTAAGGTGAAATTTGGTGTTGATCCTGCGGCAAGTGTTACTGCCATTGTTTCACCAAAGGCACGAGAAAAGCCTAGTAAGAAAGCGCCAACAATCCCCGAAAACGCTGCAGGTATAACAATATCAAAAATGGTCTTTTCTTTTGTGATTCCTAAAGCAAAAGAAGCAAAACGTAGTTCTTTGGGAACAGCTCGCAGACTTTCCTCGCAAAGGCTGCAAATCGTAGGAATAATCATAATGCCCACAACAATACCCGCGGAAAGACCGTTAAAAAAATCAAGTGAGGGAATCCATTGCTGTAAAAATGGTGTGAGCACGGCCACAGCAAAATATCCAAAAACTACGGAAGGTATGCCAGCTAAAATTTCTAGTAGAGGTTTAGCCCATGACCTCGTCCATTTTGAGGCATACTCTGAAAGATAAATAGCGCAACCCAATCCTATAGGCACAGAAATGCATCCCGATACAGCCACAACTTGCAGTGTGCCTGCAAGTAGCGGCCATATCCCAAACTGGCGGGGCTCAATGAGTGGATTCCATTCGGTGCCACTAAAGAAATCTTTTAAACTGACATTGTGGGCAAAAAATTCGTATGATTTGCTAAATAAAATCCAGGCAATAATTGCCGTTGTTGCAACAGTTAGCAGGGTAAAAAATAATAAAAACCCCCCAACAAGCGCATCTTGGTTAAAATATTTTTTTTGAAGCTGCTGCGTTTTCACTTGGTTTTCTTTTTATCTTTAGTTCCTGATGTGGCTACTTTGTAAATATTGTGCAAATTGCTTTCATTTGCAAAATTATGGTTAGCGAACATTGTGCCTGTTGTTTTTGCATCAACACGAGCTTGGGCAACTTTATAGAGATCGCTAGTCAATGGAATGTAACCAACGCTGCTGATGAGTTCTGCGCTATGGGAATAGGTCCAGCGTAGAAGTTCGGTAATTTCAGGTTTGTTGGCTGCTTTTGCGTTCACGTAGATAAAAAGAGGGCGAGAAAGCGGGGTATAGGTTCCCTTTAAAACGCTTTCCTCAGATGGAGATACGCATCCTTTGCCTGAGTCAATTTGTACCGCTTTAAGTTTGGATTTGTTGTTTACGTAGTAGCTGTAGCCAAAATATCCCAAAGACCCTACGGTTCTTCCAATTCCTTGAACTAAGACGTTGTCGTCTTCTGAGGCCGTGAAATCTTTTCTTGATTCTGCAGATTTACCGTTAATCACTTCTGTGAAGTAATCAAATGTTCCAGAATCGTGACCTGGACCAAACAGTTTGAGTGGCTTATCGGGAAAAGTGCTTCGTACTTGTTTCCATGTTTGAATTTTGGAGTTCGGCTCCCATATGGATTTTAGTTCCGCCGTTGTTAAGCAGCTTGCCCAGCTTGTCGACGTATTAGTCACAACGGTTAATGCATCATAGGCAATGGGGAGTTCAATAAATTCAACGTTGTGTTCTTTACACGTTTTGATTTCGGTTTCTTTTATGGGGCGTGAAGCGTTGGAAATGTCTGTTTCTCCACGGCAAAAACGTTTAAAACCACCACCGGTGCCACTAACGCCAACGGCGACCCTGACATTGGGTTGGCTTTTTCCGAACTCCTCTGCAATGGCTTCAAGCACAGGAAATACGGTACTAGAGCCGTCTACTGTGATGTTAGATTGAGGTAGTTCTTTGGCCTTAGATTCCTTTGCAGCAGCGTAGGAACCAGTCAAAAGCCAGGAGCATGCCAATGCGCCAATTAAGAAATTAGTGTGTAATCTCATTTGTTTCCTCCGGGTATTAAGGTGTTTTTATTTACGGCCGAGCTACTCATATCAGAAGCCATTATAAAACATAAGTAAAATTTATATATAGTTAAGGAAAAACTTAAGCGTTGTGTCGATAACTTGCGAGTTCTCATGATTCCAATTAGAACTTTACGCTATGCAATTTAAATCTGTTATCCCTTTCCTAAGTTTTTTTTTACTGCTGCTTATGGGCGGTTGTGAGGCAGTTTTTAAATTTGAGCGCAATGCCCAATCGCCGCAAGAATTTGTAAAATCGAATATTCCTGTGATGCTTTATAAAACCATTCAGAGGCAAGAGGTTGGTGGGGCCTGTGGTGAGGAAGTAGTTTGTGATCCAACTGGAAGACAATGCTCTTTAATTCCAATAACTTGTACTGTAACTCGAAAAGTTCACTTTAAGAATGCTAGCTTTGATGTACGTGTTCAATTTCCAAAAGAGGCTCGTCTAAATGAGAATCAAAAGGAAACTCTGATTGCTCAATTTTTTAATAGAGATGAGCAAGGTTTCTTAAAAATCTATGTCATCTCAGATGTTCATCGTTACAATAATGAGCGAACAAAAGAAGTTCCCATTCGGTTTGGGGAAATGAATACGGTTCAACTCATGCTTGAGGCAAAGAAATAAGAAGACGTGCATCGTGTTTGATCAATTTTTTTTAATAGCTGTTTCAACAGTGGTCACTATTGTGAATCCATTTGGTGCTGTAGGTCCATTCTTGGCAATGACAGCTGGAGATGACGATATTGATTTAACTCGCCGACGTAAAATTGCATTACGAGCCTCGATTGTGGCTGCTATTGTTTTGTTAATTTGCGCGGCACTGGGTTCTTTCATTTTTAAATTTTTTGGTATCACAATTCCGGCGTTGAAAATATCAGGAGGCATTCTTCTATTCTTAGTTGCCATTGATATGTTAAATGCGCGCAACTCAAATTTAAAAAGTAATAAAGAAGAACAAGATGAAGGCGCCATGAGAGAGCAGGTCGCCGTATTTCCTATTGCGATTCCTCTATTGGCAGGTCCTGGTGCTATAGGTTCTGTTTTTATGTTGATGGATCAGGCAGAGTCTTTACCAAAGCAGGCTTCTGTTTACGCGGCCATTCTTATTTCAATGGGGTTTAGTTATTTAGTTTTACGAGAAGCCCACAGGATATCTCGTCTTTTGGGACGAATTGGTATGAACGTACTGACTCGTTTGATGGGACTTATTTTGGCCTCCATTGCTGCACAATTTATTATTGATGGTATTGCTGGTGCAATGAAATCAATCCGATTTGGGGGCTAGGGTGATAGAAGTTCATCAATTAAGTAAAACGTTTCGCGTACATCGTCGGGAAGCTGGTTTTAAGGCTGCGCTGAAATCGTTATGGCATCGGCAATGGATTGAAAAACATGCTTTAAAAAATGTGAGTTTGAGCATAGGTCCAGGTGAAATTGTGGGTTTGGTTGGTGCTAATGGTGCTGGCAAGACAACTTTGGTGAAAGCTCTCTCAGGCATTTTGCATCCAACATCAGGTGAGGCAAAAGTTTTAGGACACACGCCATGGGAGCGGTCTACAGATTTTCGGCGTCAAATTGCGTTGGTCATGGGACAAAAGGCTCAGTTGTGGTGGGATTTGCCAGCGCATGATTGTTTTCTTCTGCTAAAAGAAATTTATCAGATTCCCGATGAGCATTACAAAAAAAATATAGAATATTTAACAGAATCATTAGACGTCACTAAGCAGCTTGGTGTTCAAATTCGTAGACTCAGTCTTGGCGAGAGAATGAAGATGGAGTTGATAGCGGCACTTCTCCACCAGCCTAAAGTTGTGTTTTTAGATGAACCTACAATTGGTCTTGATATCACAGCACAAAAGGCGATCCGGCGATTTTTACTTGAATACAGAAGGACTCACCGTCCGGCCATGATTCTCACCTCTCATTATATGGAAGACATTGAAAGTCTTTGCGAGAGAATTATGATTATTCGCGATGGTGAATTTGTTTATGATGGTGCATTGTCGAACATCATAAAACGCTATGCAGATCATAAAATATTAAGAGTGGTTTTATCTGATGGAACAACTCCCACTCTACCAGAAGAGTTAGGTGTTGTGATTCGCTCAAATAATGATGAAGTGGTGATGAAAGTTCCTCGAGTAAAGATGGCCGACACAATGGCCTATGTCATGAAGTCATGGCCTGTTTCTGATGTCGACATTCAAAATGAAGACATTGCAGACATTATTGAATCCTTAATGCGTAGAGACTCCTAAAATGTTTCGTAGCTTAAGATGGTTTTTTGAAATTTTCTCTATGGAGTTGAAGCGCCTTCTGTCATATCGGGCCGATTTTTGGTTGCAGTTTCTAGGCCCTTTGTTTTTACAATTGGGAATTGCTTATTTTTTATGGTCTTCTATCTTTCAATTTCAAAGCATTGATCGCTTAAATGGCTTTTCGCTTCCTATGCTGATGTCATATTATCTTCTTGTCGCGCTAGGAGATAAGGCCATTTCAGGATGGTTTGGTTGGGATGATTCTATTGGCGCTGACATTTACGATGGTAATTTGTCGAAGTACTTGGTTTTTCCAATTCCTTATTTTGTTTACAAAATAATTCGAGCATTGGCTGGTTTGTGTTTTTCATTTTTACAGCTGCTTTTGAGTCTGGGTGTTTATGTTTTATTCTTTGAATTGCCAATGGAGTATCATGTGAATGTAGCTAGTTTGGCGCTTGGGTTTTGTGCGCTTCTCGTGGCCATGGTTCTCTTTTTTTTGATGTCCTCAATTTTAGATTTAGTTGCGTTTTGGGCTGAGACAGTTTGGAGTCTGCAAGTCATGCTCCGGTTTTCTATGAACTTGTGTGGCGGGGCTCTTATACCCATTGCTTTTTTTCCAAAGTGGTCACAAGAAGTACTCCCTTATTTGCCTTTTTATTATTTAGTGAATGTTCCCGTAAAAGTTATATTGGGTGAAATTCATTTGCTTGAATTTGTTCAAGGGTTGTCGGTTTGTGCCATCTGGATTTTAATATTTTCATTTGTATTGAATGCTGTATGGCGCAAGGGTCTACGCGGTTATACTGGAGTGGGGATGTAAGAGAATGGCTTTGTCCAGGTATCTACGTTTGTATTACTACTTCATTAAATTTTCTGTAGCTCGGTCTATGGAATTTAGAATGGATTTTAGTTTCCGCATTGTGATGGATTGCGCTTATTACGCCATTAATCTTTTATTTTATAAAATTATTTTCATCAATTCATCAACACTGGCTGGTTGGAATGAGTCCCAAGCATTTGTCTTTGTAGCAGCTTTTTGCGTCGTTGATGGATTGCAGATGACTTTATTTTCAAACAACATGTGGATGCTGCCAAATTTGGTAAACAAAGGCGGCTTGGATTATTATTTGTTGCGACCTATAAGTTCCCTGTTTTTTATTAGTTTGCGCGATTTTGCAGTGAACTCATTTATCAATTTGCTCTTTGCTAGTGGTATTTTGTGGTGGGCCATAGCGCAGTATCCAGATCCGTTTGAAACTTGGAAAGTCGTTGTGTTTATTTTCTTGATGATCAATGGCTGTTTTTTACATCAAATTCTTCATCTGCTTATGATCTTGCCTGTCTTCTGGATACATTCAGGAAGAGGATTAGAACAGATATTTTATGGGCTGACACGGGTTATGGAACGACCTGATCAAATTTTTAGCGGAGTCTTAAGGATTTTGTTTACGACAATATTGCCTTTTTCAATTATGGCCTCGTTCCCGGCACGTTTTTTGTTTGAGTCCGGGAACGAGGCTACCTTGCTGAGCCATATGTTTTTAGTGACATGCTTAATGGGGTTTTTATTGGCATTTGTTTGGAATCGTGCACTTAAAAACTACTCTTCAGCTTCTTCTTAATCATTGTCATTTAGAAAATTTTTAATATTTCGGAATTTTCTGGCATCTTCTTCATCGTATTTTCGTAAATCACTTTGTACTTGATCAACAGTTTTCTGTGGAAGCATCTGTGATTCCTTAATGCTTTGAATAGGGCTGAATGGTTGGTTTTGTTCACTCTTTTCCGCGTAGTCGTGTGATACTTTTTCTACAAGTTTTGATGCATGTTTGGTTGAGATGGCAAATATGCGACTAAACATTTTTACCAAACTATTCTTAAGGTCAATGGCATGTCCTTTGAGTTCCGGGTCTACTTCGAAATTTCTAATTTTTCTAAAAATCTCAGAGTGCAAAGCCGTTTGGTATATTTGTTTGACCTGTGTTGCTAGACTGCTGCTTGTTGTTGGAGCTGTTGTGGCATCGTTGATTCTAGGTATTGGCTTGTCCGCAGCCATACACAGAACGCTGAGGACCAATGAAAGGGCCACCAGACTGCGTTTGTTCGTTGTTATTTTTTTCATAAAAACCTCCTTTGGTTTTGTTGAAATACAAATGCCAAAAGCGGTGAGCGTTGACCAGAAATTTGAAGTTTGGTGTGGACTTAGTCGATACAACTGTAACGACGTGAGCCGTGTTACAGTTGTATCAGAGTTATACTCTTAATAACCTAAAGTACTTGCTTGCTTAAGCTTAGCAATACGGTCCTCAAGACGAGGATGGGTAGAGAACATAGCAAGCAACCCACTTGTGCGACCTGAAATTTTTAATGTTGCAAGAGCAGAAGACTGATCTTGTTCAGGAGACTGGGGGTCATATACTTTTTGTAGTTTTTCGAGTGCTGCTATCATTTTGTTTCGACCAGCAAGTGAGGCGCCACCGTGGTCAGCACGGAACTCGCGCCACCTTGAAAAAGATGCAGTCACCATAGCACCTAGAATTCCAAATGCTATTTCAAAAAGAAAAACACTCATGTGCTGAATCATATAGCGATTTTCTTCTTTTGAATTCTGCGCCAGAGCCCATGCCGCAATTCGGGCAAAGAACATCACAAAAGCGTTCATCACACCTTGAATAAGAGTCATAGTCACCATGTCACCATTGCTGATGTGAGCAACTTCATGAGCTAGCACGCCTTCAACCTCCGCGTGATCCATTCGACTTAAAAGACCCGTAGAAACAGCAACCAAAGAATTGTTTTTCGAGGGACCAGTAGCAAAGGCATTAATGTCAGGACTGTTGTAAATGCCCACTTCAGGCATGGTTGTAATCCCAGCACTTCTTGAGAGGCGATGTACCGTGCCGACAAGATGTCTTAGGGAGGGGTCTTGAGTATTGGGGTCAATGATTTCAACACCCATAGACCACTTGGCCATTTGCTTGGAGATCATTAAAGAAATGAAGGATCCGCCCATACCCCACATCAAACAGAAAATGATGAGGCTTTCGATATTGAGACCTTGAGCAGTTAGATAAGGTTTAACACCCAATAAACTCAAAACAACCGAGATGGTGACAACAACAAGTATATTCACCATGAAAAAAAGTCCGAAGCGTTTTAAGTACGTAAACATATAAATCCTCCTAAATTAGAGATGACGGCTATATTATGGGATCGCAACATGCACAGGGCAAGTGACTGAGTTGGCAATAAAGCAGTTGTTGTGCGCTTTGTTGTGGATTTCATTGATTTTTTCTTTGCTTGGAGCGGTGCTCTCAGGAGCAAAAGTAATGCGTGGATGTAGTGTTACTTCGGTAATGGCCATTTTTCCTGAACTATTCTTTCCTAGTGTAGCCACAGCATGATCTTCGTACTGATCAACAACCAAACGACTTTTGGAGGCGATTGCCAAGAATGTGAGCATATGGCACGCAGAAAGTGCTGCTGCTAGCATTTCTTCAGGATTTGCATGTTCAGATTTCCCAAAATATTCCATAGCTGCAGAACCAGTTAGGCTTTGGCCACCTTCGAATTTAATGGTGTGTGTGCGTGGATATTTTTCATATTCAAATGAACTTTGATTGCGCGACCATGAAATTTGAATTTTATGTTCAGACATTTGAATCGAATTCCTTTGCTTTTATTTTAAGTTTATTAAAGTAATCTATGCGTTTTTGAATTTCTTTCTCAAAACCAATATCATTGGATTGATAAAAATTTCGCTGTTTTAGTTCTTTGGGGAAAGGATCTTGATTGGATACTCCTAGGGCTGAATCATGGTCATACTGGTAGTCTTTCCCATAACCAAGCTGTTTCATTAAACTTGTAGAAGCATTTCTGTAATGAAGAGGTACAGCTAAAGGGCCGCTTTGCTTGATTTCGGATCGTACAGCTTTAATGGCAGTGTAGGTGGAGTTAGACTTTGGAGCACAAGCTAAATAAATACAGGCTTGGGCCAAGGCTGTATCGCACTCAGGGATTCCCAGAAACTCAGCAGCTTCTTTTGCTGCAAGTGCTTGCGATAGGGCCTGAGGATCGGCAAGACCAATATCTTCACTAGCAATTCTAACTAAGCGTCTTGCGATATAGAGCGGATCTTCACCACCCTCTAACATTCGGCCTAGGTAGTAAAGTGCGGCATTGGCGTCAGAATGTCGAACGGATTTGTGTAGAGCCGATATTAAATTAAAATGTTCTTCTCCAGTTTTATCGTAGAGAATGGCATTTTTTTGCAGAGCCTCTAGAACATGATCATCTGTGAGTTGTTCTTGATTTTGCAGTCGCAAGCTATTCACTGCTAACTCTAAAGTATTAAGTGCGGTACGCGCATCACCATGTGAGTGTTGCGCTAAAATTTTCAGCGCAGACTCATTATAGGTTATTTGATAACTCAGTAAACCTTGTTCACTTTCCAGGGCGTTAACCACTAACTTAAGAATATGCTCTTCTGTTAATGGCTCAAGAACAAAGACCTTCATGCGGCTTAGTAGGGCCGAATTCAACTCAAAGCTTGGGTTTTCAGTTGTAGCGCCAACTAAAATGATTGTGCCATTTTCAACCGCAGGTAAAAAAGTATCTTGCTGGCTTTTATTGAAGCGATGAATTTCATCAACAAACAAAATGGTTTTTTGTTGTTGTAGTTGTTTACGTTGTTTCGCGTCTTCAATGAGAACTCTTGCTTCTTTAACTCCATTTGAAATAGCTGAAAAGGATTCGAAATGAGCGTCAATATACTGAGACAATAAACGCGCTAATGTTGTTTTTCCTGAGCCAGGAGGCCCCCAAAACACCATAGATGGTAGTGTGATTTGCGGATTCTGTTTGGCGGATTCAATGAGCTTTCTTAGAATTTTACCATGACCAAGCAACTGAACCTGACCCATATACTGCTCTAATGTCTTAGGGCGCATTCGCTCAGCAAGAGGTTGATCAAATATTTTCATATTTAAAGAGGCAGTAGCACCAGCAAAGCGAGTAATGCTAGTAATACGCTCATATTAAGTCCTGTGCTCAGCTTGTGAAGAAATGTAAACTCCGCTTTTTTACTTAAATCCATTAAGGCAGGATCTTGTAGTCCTATGGATCCCTGTAATTCAATAATATGCGGAGTGATGATCCAGGCACAAGAGGCAAAGACTAAGCCACCATAGACAATCAGCAGTATAGGTAAACGTTGATTTTTAAACGTGCTTAACTGTGGCGTTGTCTGTTTTAGTTTAGAAGAAGCATAAACAAGAAGAATTAAAGAACAAGCAAAACCAACGATGTAATAAGCAGGAAAAATTTGCTCTTGTAGTTTTGCAGTGTCAGGACGCTCTAATATTTTAAAAACACGAGGTGCAAAAATAAATGCAAAGAAAAGCATCTCACCAAGCCAGAAACATAAAGCCAACCTTGCAAAGAAGTTTAGAAGCTTAGTTTTCATGTCAAAGTTAGAGAATGGAAAAATTTCTTTGAAGGGTATTTTGTTGAGTTATGCTGAATGTAGTTTTCAAGATCAGTCGTGAGTTGTTGAATGCGAGATTCAAATAAAGCCTTCGCTGTAGCAGGAACTTTATCAATGATGTTTTTTGTTAAGGCCTTCATTTTTACTGAATCGTATTGAGAGGCTAGCGTTTCCCATTCTGAAGGAGTGATGGGATTTGCATTAACATTGGCGTCATTGGTGCAAACGAAGCGGAATAAGCCTGTGAGTAATCTAGAATATGCTGATTCATCGGCGCTTAAGGGTTGAGATTTTAACTGCAATGAATCCTGTAGTGTTTCAGTAAAGAAATGGCCAATGGCCGCCAACTGGCCAAGTCTTGAACCAAGTTTCAATAGGGACTCAAGCTTAATGAGGTCTTCAGCTTCTATAGTAAATTCTGTTTTTAACAAGTCAGCGGGGATATCTAAATGTCTAGAATTGAGGTGGTTTAAAAGTTCTCTGTCTTTTGGCGCGAAAAGCTGAGGCGAATATTTTGTTTTCAGAGCTTTTGCTGCTGTCGTTAAATCATGAATGACTAACCATCCTAAACGGTAGACATCAGCTAGTCGGTATACTTCCAAAGCTTTGACTGCTTCTTCAAGGTTTCCACCTGTTAAATAACTAAGACCTAAATCAAGGTATTGGCGACTGCGGATACTGGCTTTAGCTATGGTTTCCAAGTCAGAATGCAACAGGTTATCTGCGGACAACGACATATTTGTGACTCGAATCATTTCAAGCAACAAAACTTCTTTTAGTTTGGCAGAATTTAATTTTAAAAATGCGTTATGTAGAATGCCTTGGCTAAAAAAAGATTGTTTGAATAGCTCAGGTAAAAAAGCTTCAGTCAAAGGACTGAGGCTACCGGTTTCTTCATCACCTGTAACTTTGGTTTCAACGCCAAGCTTATCGCCTAAAGACAAAGGTTGCTCCAAGATTTGATCTTTAAAGTTAGAAGCGCTTCCAGAAGAGTAAACCGCTACGGCCTCATGGTAATCGACAAACCCCATATCCTCGAGGCGCCCTTTTTTTAACTGATAGGCGAATTCTTCGAGGTCAATGTCATTTTCCCACTTACAGGATTCCAGGTGCCTTCTGAGCAAATCAATGCCGCCAGCAGAGAATTTATTGAGCCACAAGTAAATCATTTCACGAGTTTCTGGACTTTCAGTTTTTAGTATTAAAGCGTACTTCTGATCCAAGGTGATCATGAGTTTGGATTCTGGAACCTCAGGAGGTTCTTGCGGGTTGTAGTCAATGACATCAAAATAGCTTCTTAATCCACGAACAATAATCTCCGGATCCAGTTTGTTCATGTACGATGCAATTTTGTGTGGCGCACACAGGGCAATCATTTGAAAGTAAGGGTCAAAGCGTTCTAAAAAAAATTCGGAACCTTGCCAGCTATCAATGTCAATGAGGCCTTGTACTTGTTCGGGTAAAGCATTTTCAAAAAACCAGAGAGTCACATCGGTATCTGCATCTTTGAGTGCGAGGTAAAGAGTCTCAATGGGAATTTCTCGTAAGACCTCAACATCGCTAGATGCTGGGACTTGAGGAAATTGAGGGAGAACATTTCCTAGGAGTTGATTTAAGCTCATGTTTATCTTGCTGCAGGTTTAATCGGTTTACTGGGATCTGTGTTTAGTAAAATGGCGACATCGGCAACAATTTTATTGATGTCTTGTTCGTTGGCTGCACGCCTATAGGCACGAATACGTCCAACCTGATCGACAATCACAAAGTGTTCACCATGAGTTATGGACATCAAACTGTTTGCGCTTTGTTTTTCTGGCGCGGCTTTGTCTAAAGCCATTTTAAAACCATTGACGACAACATTTTCAATGACGTCAGTGGAGCCAGTTAAAAATGACCACTGACGAAAATTTGGTTTATATTTCTCAGCATATTTTTTTAAAACTGCAGGTGTATCAGTGTGAGGATCAACAGAAATTGAAGCTAACTTTACTAAGGGATAACTTTGGCGAAATCTTTTTTGAACCTTAGCCATTTGTTGGGTGAGTAGGGGGCAGGTGTCAGGGCAACTTGTGAAAATAAAATTACTAACCCAGACTGAACCTCTGTAGGAATCTAAAGTAACCTTTTCATTTTCTTGATTGATCATCTCGAAAGCTGGTAACTGCCCCAAATCAGCTAGTGCTTCAGGCTGAGGGCGCATAATTCCACGTATCAGTGGCAGTCCCACACCAAAAAGTACAAAAATGACCCAAAAATAGGGTTGAGAGAGCATTCGCTCCCAGCGTTTTAGGGGCGGTTTTTTATCAGCCATAACGGCTGATTATTTATTCGAGTTTCCTGCTCCTGTCACGGGATCATTTGCCCGGCGACTATTGAGATCTGAGAAAAAAGCTTTGCGGGCACTGTCGTCATACTTCAAGTTACTTAGGTAATTGACATAGTATGCCAAAGCCCATTGATTGCGCTCTGATTCTTCAAAATCGTTTTTCATAGATAGCTTGCCCTTCCAAGCTGGCATAGCGGTGCCATTTACACCTGAACCTAGGAGCCTATAGTTTGAAGCAACATCACCACCTGTTTTAATAGGACTCTTAGTGAAGTCAGGCGGCATGAATTTATGTCCATAAGTCGAGTCAGCATTGACTGAGAGATGAGGATTTTCGCGTATATCCTTAACGCCAGCGCCTGTGAGTTCTTTTGCGGCAGCATCAATTTCAGCTAGTGAAGCATAAGAAGCGTGACATGAGTAGCATTGGGCTTGTCCATGAAACACTTTTTTACCTAAAGCAATGGCTTCAGACGCTCTCTCAGGTCCAAATGGATCAGGAGTTGTTGCTACAGGTGTGCCAGGTTTTTCTTTTTTCCATACGTCAGAAAATGTTTTGATGTATTGAGTGACAGCTTCAAGCTCTTGATCGCTCAAATCCCATGGCAACATAGGAGTTCCTTTTAAGCCGTAACGAATGGTCCGCTTGAGATCCTCGTCAGTAGGTAGCTCAGCTTCGGCAACTGATGAAAATTTAAAAGAACCTTGTTTAAAACTACGCGGAGGAATTAGAGAACCGCGAGACGCAGGCCCTAAGCCGTCACCTTCCATACCATGGCATTGCATGCAGTTGTTTGTGTAGACGACATAACCCGCGTTTAGTGTAGAAGCAGGAACCCATGCGCCACCCAATTTTTGAGGCTCTGAAAATTTAGTGGCTTTACGACATCCTGCGAATATCGCCAGGCTGCAAATCATAAATAGGTTTATTTTTTTGAAGGTTGAATTCATGATGAGTATTTTCCTTTCACTTCATCCACACAATAACAATGAAGATGGCAAGCCATGCACCATCTATAAAAGTCCAGAAAAGATTCGCTAATCGGGCCCAATTCATATGAATGGGATTTGAGGCATCTTTTGCTAGTTTTCTCTCACAAAAAACTAAAAATCCCCAGCCAGCTAGCGTGTGCAATGCATGTAAAACTGACAAGCAATAAAACATAGAAATAAGCTGATTCGCAGATATACCAAGGCCTGCTTTGTACATCTGATTCCAAGTCATGAACTGAAATATTAAAAATAAGGCACCTAAAGCAATCCCAGAGCGGAAATACTGAAGATTGTAATGTTCCTTTTTGGAAAACCATAACAGAATTGACGAACAAATCAGTGAAAGCGTGGCTAGTGTGGGCATTAATGGAGGGACTGCCTCCATGCCAATGGGGGGCCAAACGGCATGACCAGCTCTCATAATGAGATAGGCAATTAACAAAGCACCAAAAAGCATGGCGGAGGAACCGATGGCAATTAAAAGCCCCAGTTCCCTTGCTCCATTCATGCTGTTTTGATTTAGACTAGACATTCTTGCGACTGACCCCTTCTACGAATTCTGACTGCGCAACCCAATCTCTGTCTTTAACAGCAGGGTGACTGAATTCATGAGGTCCTTGGTAGACCGTAGGAATTGTATCGTAGTTGTGATGCACAGGAGGAGAAGGAATTGTCCATTCCAGTGTCCCCACGTTCCATGGGTTGTTTGGAGCCTGCTTGCCCGCGAAATAGCTGTATATAAAATTCACAAAGAAGAAAACCTGGCCTATGGCAATGATACCTACAGCATAAGCAATATACTGGTTTAAAGGCATCAGTGCTCTTAAGAAATTATACTCGTAAGGGTTGTAAAGACGACGAGGCATACCCATATAACCCTGCACCATCATCACGACAAAGATGTAGGTGATTGGAATAATGCTGAGCCAAAAATGAATTGAAGCTAGACGTTCGTTCATCATTTTTCCGAATAATTTTGGGAACCAGAAATAAATGGCGGCGAAAGCTCCTAATAGAGCAGCGGAAGCCATTGTGAGATGAAAGTGACCCACGACGAAATACGTGTTGTGCAAATAGATATCAACCGCAATAGATGCCAAGTGCAATCCTGTAAGGCCACCAAGACCGAATGTGAAAACCACGCCAAGAGTGAACCACATTACTGAATTGAGTTGGATGGCGCCTCTCCAAAGTGTTCCCAGCCAGTTTAAAAAGAAAATTCCTGAAGGAATGGAAATCAACAACGTGAGAATCATGAACGATTTTCCGATAAGCGGAGATAAGCCAGTAGTAAACATATGGTGGCCGTAAACAATTGTAGAAAGAACAACAATTGCCGTCATTGAAAGTGCGGTGCCTTTATAATTAAAGGCAGGTTTTCTGGAGAAGAATGATAAGAAATCTGAAACCATTCCCCAAGCTGGCAAGATAACAATATAAACTTCAGGGTGACCAAAAATCCAAAAGAGATGCTGGTACAAAATAGGATCTCCTTGAGTTCCAGCATCGACAATCGCTCCAGCTAAGAAAAACTGTGTGCCGAAAACGCGGTCTAAAAGAAGCAATAACAAACCAGCGGCTAGCACTGGCAAGAATAAAGCGTTGAGGATAGCTGTTAACCAAAGACCCCAGACGGTTAGAGGCATGTCGAACCAGCCCATTCCAGGTGCGCGAAGACGAATCACTGTTGTGATGTAGTTGATGGAACCCAAAATAGAGGATGTTCCCGCTAAAAATAGAGAAATTAGCCATAAAGAATGACCCCATCCAGGAGACCATGGGGCTTCTGCTAGAGAAGGATAGGACGTCCATCCTACTGCTGATGGACCAAAAGTTGCGAAAAATGAAGCGAACATCACAAGACCACTGGCAAAGTTGACCCAAAAAGAGGCCATGTTTAGCCATGGAAAAATCATGTCTCTTGCACCAATCATTAGTGGGATGCAAAAGTTACCAAACGCACCAATCAAAATTGGTGTGATGGCAAAGAAAATCATAATTGTCCCGTGCATGGTGAAGATGCTGACGTACATGTCGGGCGGAACCGCACCATTGGAATAAGGAAATAGTAAGTGACCTATTACGGGGAAGGGCTGGCCAGGGTTGGCAACCGTCCAGCGAATCATGAGTGACATGACGAAACCAATGACTCCCCAAAACAGACCAAAGAATAAAAATTGTTTGGCAATGACTTTGTGGTCAAAGGAAAAAACGTACTTTAGCCAAAAATTAGTTGGCTCTGCGTGAATGTGATCGTCTTCATCGTGGCCGTGATGTTGAATGTCTGTGTGTGTTGTCATGTTCGTATTTACTCCACTATGAAAAAATTACTTCTTAATACCCCAAGGCCATCCCCAATGGGTAAGTTTGTCGTCTGGATCATACATTGCTGCAGCCCACTCGGATTTTTCTTTACTCCAGGCGTTGAAATCTTCTTCATCAACGACCTTCATGAAAGCCTTCATTTTATAGTGAGCGGTGCCACAAAGATGTGCGCATAAAATTTCATACTCACCATTTTTATTAGCATCAAACCAGAGATGTGTGATTTTTCCAGGTATGGCATCGATTTGTTGGCGGACGTTAGGCACGAAGAAACCATGAATCACATCTTTTGATTTAATTTGGAAAACGATAGGAGTGCTTTTGGGAATCACGAGCTCATTGATGGTGACAATGTCATCAGCGGTGTTGAACATATTGTCAGTTCCGGCATATCTGAAATTCCAAATCCATTGCTGAGGGTAAACCATGACCTTAAGTTGTTTTTGATCTTCAGCGGGGGTGGTCCAGGCAAAGCTATTCACGATTTCAAGCGATTTGTGGTCAACAACATAGTCTAAGACAACGAAGAAAAATGCGCATAAGCCACCTGTGACTAAAAGGTGGTTCTTGTCTGTTCCTTTTGTATAATGCGCTCTGTGGCCAGCTCTAGCTCTGTATGCCCATGGAAAATATATTAAAGCTCCAGCAATAATAAGGAAAAAGAAAAAACCAGCAATGGTGATGTAATTAAAGAGCCACATGATGTGGTGGCCATTGGTGCTGATGTCTTCTGGAGGTTTAATGAAATCCATTAAGCCTTGCTGAGGATCTGGTTTGGTTCCCTGAACGTGAACTGTGAATTTTTCATTTGTTGAAGTCTGATGCTCTAGCGATTTGTTCAAGGCATGAGTATTGAAGGAATGAAATCCTATGGCGAATAGACAGCCTGCCATCAAAATCTTTCCAATGTGTTTTTTTAAGTTAGTATTCATTATAAATTACTGCTCCTTAATTTAAAAAAATCAACGTTGATCCAACACCCAGGCACCAAGTACCATTGGTAAATAAGCTAGTGATCCAAAAAAAATGACTCTTCCCCAGTTAATGTTTTTCACTCCCATAAAGCTGGCAAGGCACAACGACAAGAACGCCAGTCCCAAGAGAATCGCAGTGGCCAAGTAGTACCAGCCAGCCAGGCCTAGCGGAAAGGGTAGAAATGTGATGAGAAGCAAGAAAAGGGTGTAGATCAAAAGGTGTTGTTGAGCAGCTTCGCTTCCAAAAACGCCTGGAATAGTTTTTAGTCCTGCTCTTGAGTACTCTTTTTCTCTAAACATTGAGATGGCGACAAAGTGAGGTAACTGCCAGCAAAACAAAATTAAAAATAGAATCAATCCGCCAACTCCAACGGAGCCAGTAATTGCTGTCCAGCCCATTAAAGGGGGCAGGGCTCCAGGAATAGCACCAGCAAACAATGCGGTAACAGAATATTTTTTTAATGGAGTGTAAATACCGGTATAAATAATAAAACCTGAGAATCCCAACCAAGCGGTTAGCTGATTTGATGAAATTCTCAGTAAATACATTGATAAAACAACGAGTACGGCAACAAAAACCAAGGCCGTTTTGGGCTGAAGTTTTCCTGTAACCAAGGGGCGTTTTTGTGTGCGTTCCATATACGCGTCAACGTCCCTTTCGAGGTAGCAATTGAATGCGTTGGCAGCTCCAACAATAAGTGTTGTTCCAAGAAGAATCGTTAGGCTTTGGTATATAGAAACATCTGAAAAAGAAGGAGCGATCACCATACCGCATGCAGTTGTTAAAATAACAAGGCTACTAAGTCTCGGTTTGGTTAAATGAATTAAGCTTTTGGAGTGATCCACTAAAAGACTAATCCAATTTTGAAAACGTTCTTTCATCATCAACAATAGCATCCCTATTTTGCTTGTGACCACTCAACTGCCTTAATCCGTGTACCCCATAAAGTAAGCCATAAAATCATGGCAAATACTAGGTGTAAAGTTACTGGAATTAAAGAAATTAATGTCGAAATTGTAAGGACTCCTAGGAGCACTTGTATAAGCACGGTGATGTGCATGGCAATGCAGGCTAATTTGGCGGGTCTAAAGTTGTTGGCTTTTGACCATTTCAAAACCGGCATGGTGAAAAAAACTATGATTGCAATTAATAAAAACCCTAATGCTCGATGAATCATGTTCGTTATCGCCGGCCATGATTGCGGAAACAGTGTCAGGCTTTGTGTCTCCATGTCCGCACACAGTAAAGAGGATTCCGGTCCTAATCCGCAAGCAACGCTAGCTCCGCTGTGTCTAATGAAGGCGCCAAGTACAATTTGAAGGAATAAAACAGTTAATGCAATGCTTAACATTTTAATTTTAACTACTGGAAATAAAATAGAAAAATTATCTTCAATTGTTTTGTTTTTTGACTTTAAAAATAGCCATAAGATGGCGGCTAAAAAGATCTGGCTTGTTGCTAAATGTAGCGTGGAAATTATTGGAGAAATTTTTAAAATGACGGTGATTCCACCTAAGAGACCCTGGAAAATCACCAGCCCTAATGCGAGCAAACTGATTTTAAATAAATCATATCTATTAGTACGTAATTTTTTTGTCGCAATCGCAACGAGTGCAATGCAAAAAATACCGACAAGAGCGGCTAGCAATCTGTGGGAGTGTTCTATGGCAACATTCCCTTCCATTTTAGGAAACACTTGACCAAAACAAAGGGGCCAGTCAGGGCAAGCAAGTGATGAGCCCGTGTTGTGAACAAGGCCGCCAAGAGCAACTAAAATGAAGCTTGAGATTAATGTCAGGAGCGATACGAAATTGAAATATCGTAACGGCTTATCCACTGGTTTAGCTTCCTAGTACCGAGGGTCTAAACCACACGTATAACATCAAATAAACAAGAACACCTGTGATGGAATTGTACATCCATATTGGCCAAACATAACGAGCCAATGTCTTGTGCTCTTGGAAGCGGTTTTTATAGGAAAGCCAAAGGATTCTAAAAATAAAAGGCAAAACAAGGACAGATAAAAACACATGAGAAATCAAAATGCTGAAATAAATGATTCTAACAAATCCTTGAGCTTCGAATTTTGGGGAGGTGTAGTGAAAATGGTACCAAAGATATGAGCTTAGAAATAAAGCGGACGCCGTTACAGCTAGTGCCATGGCTTTTTTGTGAGCATTGATTTTTTTTTGACGAATAAACACCCATCCAAATAGTAAAAAAATGGTCGCCAAGCTATTTAGGCAGGCGTTGATAAAGGGGAAGGTTTCGTTTGTCGTCACAATTTATTTTGTTTCATGGAACCTAGTCCCTGAACTTCAACACATCAAGTCTCTTTTGGTTGAAGATTTTGAATTTTAACGATAATCTCTTCAGAATATGTCTTCAGCTATCACTGCAAATACTCAAAAAAAGAAATTTGATATTTTTGGCTCAGCTACACACGGCAAAGTTGGTATGTGGATGTTCCTTGGAACTGACGCCTTAACGTTTGCTGGCTTTTTACTAGGCTATGCTGTGTTGAGAGTTCGTAATCCTGAATGGCCAGTTCCTGCAGAATACCTGGGTATTGCGCTTTCTTCTATTGCGACTTTTATCTTGATTTGTAGCTCGGTCTCCATGGTTATTGCGCAAGCACATGGGGAAACTAAAAATTCTAAAAAAATGCTGCAATGGCTTCTCATTACAGCAGCTGGTGGCGCTGTGTTTTTGGGCATTCAAGCCTACGAATACACTCATCTAGCGCATGCTATGGGAATGACGTTTTCTGATTTTGTTCACGGGCCTCCACAGTTTGCTTCTACATTTTTTGTTGTGACCGGATTTCACGGACTCCACGTATTTAGTGGGGTCGTTTATTTGCTAATCATGGCCTTTAGAACGGCTCTTGGTAAATACGACGATGGAAACGTGAATCATATAGAAATTTGCGGATTGTTTTGGCACTTTGTCGACTTAGTGTGGATCTTGGTATTCACGTTTATATATCTGATTTAAAGAAGGGTTAAAGAAGATGTCATCAGCTAAAATTCACATCATTACACCTGCAGAGGCCCAAGCTAAAATTAGAGGCTACATGAAGGTTTTTGGTGCCATGATTATTATTACGGCGCTTGAGTTGGCGGCACTTGGTTTGACGAAAGTGGGAGTTTCTCATTTTGTTGTCACATGTATTGTCGTCGTGCTTTCTTGTAGTAAAGCATTTTTGGTCGGTTATTATTTTATGCACTTAAATCATGAGACAAAGTGGCTAAAAGCCTTGGCTGTATTGCCAGCGGCTGTTGTTATGTATGCCATAGTTCTTTGTTTGGAGGCACCGGTGGCCCAAGTGGAAAGTCCTTATTTGCCTTTGAATCCTCGAGTGCGTACTGCAGCTAAGCACGATCAAGCAACAGAACATTCCAAGGAGGCAGCACCAGCTGCGCCAAAATCTTCAGAAGGTGCACCTGCAACGGCTCCTGCTGATGCGGCCCCAGCGCCAGTCGAAAATAAAAATGAAGAATCTTGGAACTAAGCTTCTAAGTTTTTTATCGTTTTCGGCTTATGCCTGTCCTACATGTAGTGCAAGTGACCCCTTCAGTCCGAAAATACTTTTAATCACTGGGCTTTTTTCATTGCTTCCTTTAAGTATTATTTGTTTTATAGCCTGGAAAGTATGGAAAAGTTCGAATGATACGCGCAGAAAATCTTAGTTTCTCATATTCAGGCAGTGGAAAAAAAATTGAGGCTCTAAAGGGCTTGGGTTTTTCTATTCAAAAAGGCCATATCACGGGTTTATTGGGCCCAAATGGTTCCGGTAAGTCGACAACCTTTAAAATTTTATCAACGCAATTAACACCATCCTCTGGTGAGGCTTGGGTTGGTGGTTATTCAGTGCTTCATCAAAGAGCACAAGTTCGCCAATCTATGGGTGTTACATTTCAGTCGCCAAGCTTGGACCCCTTATTAACTGTTGAAGAAAATTTGAACATTCAAGCGACATTGTACGGACTAAATGGCGAAGACTCTAGGCGACGAATTGATGAGTTAATCAATGAATTTTCTTTAAACGAGAAACGTCACGAATATGTCAAACACCTGTCCGGTGGTCTGGCAAGACGAGCTGAGCTTGCCAAAACGCTGTTGGCCAATCCGCAGCTGTTGTTGTTGGATGAGCCGACTACGGGGCTGGATCCTGTGGCACGAGCTGATTTCTGGAAATCATTGAGAGCATTAAAACAAAAAGGTTTGAGTGTGTTTATTACGACACATCTCATGGAAGAAGCTGAAGAGTGTGATGAATTGCTCATTTTGTCTGATGGTAAATTGCTTGCACAAGCTTCGCCTTATCAGCTGAAATCTGAATTTGGATTTCAAGTGTTGAATATTAAATGTGTTGATGTTCAGCAAATCCAACAGCGGTTACATTCGAAATTATCAAGTGAAGATCGTATGTCTGTACTTCAAGACAATTTAAGAATTGAAACAAAAGATTTGAATCGTGTTTTTCAAATGGTGAGTCCAGAAATGGGGCAAGGCATTTTGCAGATTCAAATGGGACCTCCAACATTGGCTGATGTTTATTTTCATAAAGCTGGCAGGAGCCTACAATGAAATTTTTGATGGCTCTTAAGGCGTTGTGGTGGAGAGAAATTGTACGGTTTACAAGGCAAAGAAGCCGGTGGATAGGGGCAATGCTTACTCCAATCATGTTTTGGATATTTGTAGGTGGTGGATTTGGAGATTCTTTTAAGAACCCTGGTGTGGTTGGCACAGGGTATTTATCTTTTTTCTTTCCAGGAACCATTGCTCTAAGTGTTTTATTTACAGCTATTTTTTCGACTATGACCGTCATTCAAGATCGGCATGAGGGTTTCTTACAAGGTGTGCTTGTTGCTCCCGTCTCTCGATTAGTATTCGTTTTTTCTAAAATTCTAGGTGGGGCAACATTGGCGTTGGTGCAAGGACTGTTGCTTTTAGTTTTGGCTCCTTTTGTTGGCTATGAACTGACCTTCATTCGTGTTTTGGAAATTATTGTTTTGCTTTTTGCAATGGGAGCATCGCTAACGAGTCTTGGTTTTTTAGCTGCGTGGAAATTAGACTCTGTGCAAGGGTACCACGGTATTATGAATACAGTGTTGATGCCGATGTGGATACTTTCTGGAGCAGTTTTTCCAATGGCAACTAGTCATACAGTTTTTCAATGGATTATGAAGTGCAATCCATTAACCTACGCTATGACAGCTATGCGCGATTTATTTGAAGGGCATGATGCAACAACAACTATGCCACTGGCCATTCTTGTCTTGTTTGTGTTCGGCTTAATAACCGCAGGGCTTTCATTAAAGCTAGTACAAGACAATCAGCAACCTAATACTTAGTTGTTGGTTTATCGGGAACTAGAATAGCAATTTTACCAAACTGCTTGGCAAGCTTGAATCCTTCAACAAAGGGTTCAAATGTATACGTATAAATATATTGCGCATTCTCAGGAGTTCTTTTGATTAAAGGAACGCCTTCTTGATAATTTTTCATCCCATATTTTTTGGATAATTCATAATCTAAAGCTCGACCAAACGTTAGCGGTGATATGGCGTAATAGCGTTCTAAGCTCTGAGATTGTCCTTCGACATTGTTCCACATTCCATCAGGTTTAATTTTGTAGAAAATAGGAACTGTCTTAGCTTCAGGTTGTATTTTTTTCCAATCACTGACAATCCATTCTAGAGCTTCGAGCCTATCCTTTAGAGGGGCATCGGCATCGGAAATAAAAGGGCGCTCGTCATGGAGTTGTTGATAAATGAGAACGTGTCCTAGAGGTATGGCAATGACTGCGTATGCAAAGGCTGACGACCAAGTTAGCTTGCGAAACAATGAAGCGAATTTAGAAATATGGAATGTCATTGTGTAAGTAGCCACAAAAATCAAAATAAGAAAGAGTGGTAGAAAAGGTATAATTTGATCAACGCGTTCTCCGCGATCATAGCGGGGTGCTCCTAAAAACGCGCCTAATGGAAAAGCAACCAAGGCTAAGCTACCAAGTAGCAGTGAATTTTTGGAAAGAGGGGTCAGCTTTTTGTAAAAATTTCGACCATACTCACGAATCAGAAAAAATAAAGTGGCGCAAAAAACGATGGATTGGAATTCAAGAATATATCCTAAAAGCATTTTCCATTGATAAAGGGCGTTGCCAATAAACTTTGTATTTGTAAGAGCAAAACCAAAATCCAATGTGCTGTAATACTGAAAAGCTTTATGGAGCTGTCCTAGGCTTCCAATGGAATGTGTTAAGCGGTCTTTAAAAGTTAGTGTGGAGATGCTTCTCACTTCATCTAATGAGACAAGGTTGAAGTAAGGTTTCCAACAAAGAAAATAAAAAACGATACCCCAGATTAAATGAGATAAGCCAATATTGAACAAATACTTTTTGTCTGCAATATTTTTTCTAAAAACAAAAACTAACGCTAAAGATAAAAGACAAAAATGAAGTAGGCCAGCCAAATAGAAGCTCATGATAGCGTGAACACTAAAAATAAAGACAAACATGCTCCAAAAATGAGCTTTGGTGGATTTGAGTAATAGTATGGCTATACCAGTAACAAGAAAAGGTGTTGGTACCCATTGATTCCAGATTTCAAGTGGAGAGGCTCTCAAAATTCCTGAGCTACAAATGACAATAAAATAAAGCCATCCAGTTTTTTTGTCTTGTTGATACAAGCAATAAGACAAAAAGAGAAAACTAAATAAATGCAAAAGACCCATGGCAAAGCCAATTTCAAAGAGTCCACCAAATTGTGAAAGTAAAAAAGTATATAAGGGTATGCCGTTGGGGTTTGCCAATCCTGTAGAGCTTGTGATGCCGATACTAGGAAATACGTCTAAAAGTTGGTAGCCAAGCCAGAGGTTTGTGGCTTGTTCTTCCCTCCATGATGCGACCTGAGCAAATAAGTAGCGGTCCCAAATTAAAAAAACAACAACACTCACGACAGAAAAAATGAAGAGTAGGCGTTTCTGCCTCAGTGATACCATTACAAGGAATTTAACTGTAAACGGTCCTTAAGACAATTCCTTAAGGGCGTCTTGAACAAGTTTAATCATGAGCAATAAAACGGCAAATCCAAGCATGGGACGCACAATTTTTTCTGCTTTTCTTGAAGCTAATTTTGAACCAACAAATGAACCAACTCCCATGCCAAGTGCCAATAGTAAACCAATATCCCAGTGTACAAAGCCTTGATGGTTGAAGCTTAGCAGGGCTGTTCCTGCGGAAAATGTATTTGCCAGCTTGGACAATGTGAGTGATTCAAAAAGCGGAAGTTTTGCTGCAATTAAGAGAGCTATGAGCATGAACGTTCCACCGCCTGGTCCAATGGCTCCATCGTAAAAACCACAAATAAAACCACTAAGAATGATTGCTAGGACATTCGGAGGAGTGTTGTGAGAGCTGTGCTTGGCTAGAGAGATCCACCTGTTTTTTTGAAAAACGATTCCTAAAATTACAGGACAAAGAAGAATTAAAAGCCAGCGAAGGAGCTGATTGGGAATGTAAGGCGTTGTGAGGCTGCCTAGGGCGGAACCAATTGAAATGCAAAAAGAAAAAAAGAGTCCAATCTTCCAGCTGCCGTTAAATTTTTTTGAATAGACAATAAGTGCTATGAGTGCACCGGTAAAGCCTACGACTTTATTGGTGCCGATGGCGTGTGCATTGGAATCAAGAAACAAGCTCAGGGTGGGGAGGGTTATGAGGCCTCCGCCGCCTGCTATTGAATCAATAAACCCGGCAGCTAGACCTGCCAGCACCAATATCCACATTTAATTTTCAGATATGTGTTTTAGTGCTTTTTGAATTACAGCTGAATAGTTGTCTCCAGCGTGTTCGTTGATTTCCACAACGACATCAGGCTTGATCCCGTTGTTTTCTATATAAGAGCCATTGGAACGAATAATCAGCGATTCTGTTTGCGCGACTAAGAATCCAGAGTTTGGAGCAGCTCCGTGCATAACGACGTTACCACCTGCGCCCATAGTTTGTTTTCCTAGAAACGTTGCCATTTTGTTGTCGACTAACATTCCAGAAAATATGTCACACATGGATGCGCACATTTCGTCAGCTAAAAATACGATTTTTAGTGGCTCTTCAAGATCTGTGTTGGGGCTGACTTCAAAAGGCATGAGGCTTTCTATATTAAATGCTTTTGATAGTGATTTTCCTGATCGGCGCTCAGTATCAAGTTGGTAGAAAATTCGTTTAGCTAACTCTCTTTCAGCATCTGATGAATTGCTAATACTTGCATTTTCAAATTCATCAAGCCAAGTTTCGCTGGTTTTAAATTGCAATGTAGGTAATTGGATTGGTTTATTGCTTAAAGCTTGGGCAAGTTTGACACCGAGACTAAGGGAGCCTCCTCCATTTCCAATCATGTCAATGACTAGCTTATTCACGTTGAGGCTGGAAATAACTTTAAGTGTGGCTTTGACTTCCTCAATGACTTTATCTTCGGCGGTTGCGGGACTGAATGTGTTGAGATGCATGTAGGCAACTAAGTGACTACCATTTTTATCGGTTTTTACCTTAGTGATGTATGCGGGGTAGGTTTTTGCCTCTGGAATAAAGAGGGCGTTGGCAGGTATAAAACGAGATTTTGCTAAAATTTCTTTAGTAGTTTTAGGTGTCGCAGGAGCAAATCCATTGGGACCTGCCAATACTCTTTCTAATTGTTCTTTAAGTTGATCAGATGACCAGCTAGTGTCGAGACCTAGGACACGAAAGCTTTTTCTAAAATCAAAGTGTCCACCTTCGCGAGTAAACTCTTTTTGAAAAAATTGAGATACAAGATCTGCCTTTTGAAAGCTTTCCAGTAAAACGGCAAACAGATTGCTTTGTTTTTCTTTAGAGTCTTTCTCTTTTTTTGCCTCTGCTTGTTCTTTGCTAAATGTATAAATGTCTTTTTTAATCCACGGCAAAATGACATCTTGCTCTTTGCTTGAAATTTCCAAGGTTAAAGTGACATTGTCTTCTGTTGGTATATTAATGCCTGTTGAGTTTCTTTGAAAAAGGTTGTTGGCCAAAGCGGTAATGTTGGCTTCAGTGTGTCCTAGATTTCGATAGGGAACCAATTCAGTTTGCACAGCATCAGCAATGCTTTTACCGTTGAACTTGGTGATAATAGTTCCGACTTTAATGGGGAACGATGAGGTGTCTTTAATGCTCGGTAGTAGCGATTTGACGTGAAATTTTTTGCCAATTCTCACCCCCGAAAATCCGAGGTAAGCCACTTGCACTCTCTGAGGCAGGGCAGAAGGCGAAAAAGACCCTGACGTATGTGCATCTTGGAAGTGAGCAACAAAACTGTGCATCAATGCATAAAACTCATCATTTGTTTTAGTTTGGGCTGCTTTTTCTAGATAGCTTGCTTTTAAATCTTCAATGGAAAATTTATGTAGTTGTTCTTTGTACTGCATGGGTGCGTAATTTTGATTAAACATGGAGAAGAGCCAGTACAGATCAGCTTTTTTCTCTTCACTTGTAAGTTGGCGGCGTGGAACGCCACTGCAAGAAGTTAATAAGCTTAGGGTGATGACAATAAAAATGTTTCTCATATGTAAGCAGAGATTAAGTGATGTAGTTGCGGCGAGTCAACGTTGGTGGCTGATTTATTTTCGTAACCTCTGAGCATTGCGATAAACTCAGCACAGATGCCAGCTCTGAGTGTTATTGCAACAACATACAACCAACCACAGGATTTGGACTTGTATCTTAGAAGTTTAGTAAATCAAAGTTTTCAAGATTTTGAAGTTTTGATTGCTGACGACGGCAGTTCTGCAACTACAAGGCAAGTCATTGATAGTTATTCTGAAACAAGACTTAAGAACAAAATCAAGCATATTTGGCATGAAGATAAAGGTTATCGAAAATCAAAAATTTTAAACGAAGCCATTCGTCACGTAAAAACGGACTGGATTGTTTTTACAGATACGGATTTGCTCTTGCATGCTGATTTTCTTGCCGATCACTATTCCTATAAATCACCTAAGCGCCTATTCATGGGAAGACGAGTGAATTTGGGACAAAGTATTTCTGAGCAAATACGCAATCAGCCAGATTTGTTTTATTCAAATACTTTTCTGTGGAAGCTGTTTTTGTCTACATTTGATGAGCAAATCCCGACAATCAATGCGAATCGTGGCTTGAGAATTTCTAATGCTTTAATTCGTCAATTATTTTCGTACAACCATGTTCCTGATTTGCTGGGCTCAAACTTTTCTATTTGTAAGGATTTATTATTTGCTGTGAACGGATTTGATGAATCTCTAGAACATTATTGGGGCGAAGATGGGGATTTATTTATTCGATGTCGAAATTCAAATGCCAATATTGTTGGTTGCAAAACATTGGCCGTGCAGTTTCACTTATGGCACAAGCAGAGAGCACCTTTGCCTGAGGCAGAACAGCAGTATCAAAAACGTTTTCGAGAAGATTTCTCCTCGATAAAGTGTGACAAGGGGATTTTGTGAGACGCATTCATGTTTCAGCAATTTTCCTTTTTGTTCTTACACTTCTTTTTTTAACATACAACATTGCCAACCCTACAACACAAAACTTCGATGAGTTTCACTACATTCCTGCCGTTGAAAAGTGGTTGGCGGGCCAGGCAGATCCAAACATAGAACACCCGCCGTTGGCTAAATTAATGATATCTGCAAGTATCCGAGTATTTGGTAATCATAGTTTTGGCTGGAGAATAGGTAGTGCAATAGCGGGTTCGTTGACTATGGTCGCTTTTTTCTATGCTGGTTATTATTTATTTCAAAGCTATTTGTTGAGTCTGTCATCATGCCTTTTGCTTTTCTTGAATCAACTGTTTTTTGTGCAGTCTCGCATTGCCATGCTTGACCCCTATATGATGATGTTTTTAGTTTTCGCTTTGGCGTGTTTTGTAAAAATAATTCGCAGTGAAGAGTTTAAAAATAACCACATAATAAAGATGAGAAAAGAGCTGTTTTTGCTTGGCTTGTGTTTAGGTTTTGCCATGGCCACCAAGTGGTTTTCAATAATTGTCTCTTTTGTTTTTGTTTCTTACCTTGTTTATTCTTGGCGTGATGTTTTGAATAAAAAGCATTCATATCTGATTTTTTATTCATTGGTTTTGGTGCCTGGCTTAATTTATTTTCTTTGCTTTTTGCCAACCATGCTACGCGCTGGGCGATCACCAATTGAATTTTTTGCTCTGCAATTTGAAATGCTAAGCGCACAAAGAAGAGTTGTGAGTGCCCATCCCTACACAAGTGAATGGTACACGTGGCCACTAATGCTTAGGCCTATATGGTACCATTTTGCTGCAGACCCAAAAATTAAAGAACTGCACCGAGGAATTGCTCTCATTGGTAACCCTTTGCTGATGTGGTCAGGGCTTCTGGCCATTGCTTATCTGATATATGATGTCTGGCGTTTTTCTAAGAATAAAATTTCAGTTTATATTATTTTTTTCTATTTTAGTTTTTGGTTAGCTTGGGCAGTTATACCCAGGAAAATTAATTTTTATTATTATTACTACCCTGCTAGTTTCTTTTTAAATTGGGCAATTGTTTGGGCCTTTTACAGAATTATTCAAAAGGCTGTAGAAAGGCGTGATGATGTTTTAAATACAGAAGAAAAAATTAATTTTTACTTTAAACGCTATATGGGTTTTTTCTTGTTTTGCTCATTTGTTGTTTTTGTTTATTTTTTCCCCATTTTGTCGGGTCTTAAAATACTGCCATCAGAATTTCAGGCATGGACTTGGTTTAAGGGCTGGATTTAAAAACCTAGTTTTTTATAAATTTCTACAAACTTTAATGCGGTCTTTTCCCAGCTAAAGTTTTGAGATTGCCAGTGTGCTTTCTGGCCTAAATCAGAAGCTAGGGTCGGGTCACTGATAAGTTTTGAAAGGTGAGAGCGCAGTTCTTCAGCGCCATTGAAGGGATCAAAATACAGAGCACAGCTTCCAGCAATTTCTATAAATGGTTTTATGTGCGACAAAATAAGAGGTTTTCCTGACGTGGCGGCCTCTAGTGCCGGTAGTCCAAAGCCCTCATCAAAAGATGGCAAAACGACTCCCAGGCATTTTTTGTATAATGCGTCTAATTCGTGGGTTTGTAGTTGATGGAAGAGATGAATTTTTGGATTTTGTGAGTCCATTTGAAACTCTTCAATGGAATTTAAAATTTCACTTCCTTTGAAGCCAAGTGAGCCTACAAAAACAAATTCGGCATCTCTTTCGGCATGTCTAAAATGACGAATGGCTTTTAGAATTAAGCTATAATTTTTTCTATTTTCAAAGTTAGCCACAGTTAAAAAATATTTTTTACTTTGGAGCTCTAAAATTGAAGTATTGAGAACATTTGTGGGTTGAGTTGAGTTGCTTAAATTTAAAATTGGACCCCAGCAGACAACTTCAGATTTGTGTTTTGTTTGCGGAAACCATGTTCTGAGTTGCTCGAGGCTGTGTTCGCTTGGAACGGTGATGTAATGGGCTTTTTTGATGGCTTGCTCAAGCAAGGGCGCTTGTTTTTTTTGAAAGTTGGGAGCTTGCCACTGATTTTTAGGATTCAGTGTCCATAAATCGTGAATGGATAATAGTTTTTTTGAAGCTAGAAGCGGTGATTGTCGATGCTCAAATGAATGGTGAAGAGTCTCTTTTGAACCAAAAACTCTCTCGAAGGTCGATAGTTTCTCAAATGTGTCATGATTAACTCTAGCAATGCCTAAGACATCTGGTCTTAGTTTTTGTATGGCTTGAAAACTGGAATAACTTGTCAGACCTACGCTTGATCGCGGGCCTCTAACAAACGGGGTTAAATCAATTTTGATTTTCAAGTTCATAGCTTGATGTGAACCACTTTAACGTTTGAGGGGCATTTTTTACAGTATAGTTGAATTCCCACTCTGTATTGAATAGCGCAACCCAGTGGTTTCGTATGTCTTGAACAAGGGTTACTCGAAGATCAAGCGATTTGATGTCTAGTTTGGGATCAGTATTCAAAATCCACCTTGCATGAGCAAAAGGCAATGTATCTAAAATAGCATCAACACCATATTCGTCTTTAAGGCGGAACATCATCACGTCAAATTGCAGCGATCCAACCACTCCAAGTACCGGATCTTGCGCGCCAACATGAGGTTGAACAAACATTTGTACCATGCCTTCTTCGCAGAGTTGCTGCACGCCCTTTTGAAATTGTTTTCTTTTCATGGGGTCTTTAAGGCGGACTCTGGCAAAGCGTTCTGGGGAGAATTGGGGGATGCCTGAGAATTCTATTTTTTGACCAGTATATAGCGTATCACCAATCATGAAATGGCCAGGATCATGTATGCCGACAATGTCACCCGCATAGGCAGCATCTACTGTGGTTCTATCTTGAGCAAGGAACTGCTTAGCGTGAGCAAGTCGTATTGTTTTTCCGTCGAGTCTTGAGCTTTTGACGTTCATATCGCGCTCAAATTTCCCTGAGCAAATGCGAAGAAAAGCAATGCGGTCACGATGAGCTTTGTCCATGTTGGCTTGAATTTTAAAAATAAAACCTGAAAAACGATTTTCGTCAGGATGTACGCTTTGAGGTTTTGCTTGTTTATCTTGTGGGCCGGGGGCAATGTTGTGGAAGAGGTCTAGGAAGACTTCAAGGCCAAAATTATTTCTTGCCGATCCAAAAATGGCTGCGGTAACTTTTCCGTGGTTAAACGCTTCCTGATCAAATGGAGGTAAAGCCCCCTCAATAAGCTCTAATTCTTGAAGGAATTTGTCTCGTTGGTCTTCATCCACGTAATCCAATAAAATTTTATCTTGAGCTGCGCACTTAATCACGTTGCTTTTTGCTTTAAGCCCGGCTTTCTCTGCGGGTTCAAAAAAATGAAATTCCTTATTGAGAAGGTGATAAATGCCTCTGAAACGTTCGCCTGAGCCAATTGGCCAAACCATGGGATGCCATGCAATTCCTAGCACGCGTTCAACTTCTTCAAGCAGTTCAAAGGTGTCGCGAGCTTCTCGGTCCATTTTGTTGAAGAATGTGAAAATAGGAATTCCGCGCATGCGGCAGACTTCAAACAGTTTAATGGTTTGAGGCTCTACGCCTTTTGCAGCATCAATAACCATCACGGCGCTATCGGCTGCCATGAGTGTTCGGTAAGTGTCTTCAGAAAAGTCTTGGTGGCCAGGTGTATCGAGTAAGTTGACTCGAGTGCCTTTGTAATCAAATTGCAAAACGCTTGAGCTAACAGAAATTCCACGTTCACGCTCTAAGGCCATCCAATCTGAAACGGTTTTGCGTCGATTTGCTTTTGCAGAAACTTCACCAGCTTCGTGAATGGCTCCGCAATACAAAAGTAGTTTTTCTGTGAGAGTCGTTTTACCAGCGTCAGGATGAGAAATAATGGCAAATGTTTTTCTGCGCAGAATTTCAGCACGAGTGACAGGATCAATGAGTGTGTAGCTTGAGGTGTTCACGTTCGCGCGCTCTCCTTTTTTGGTAAAAAAAATCCCCGATACAGAGGGGAGGGCGGGTTCTGTATCGGGGGTCATCAATCAGAGCGTTTAGGCTCTAGATATCTGAAACTGTTTAACGGACTTAGTTTTATAGCGTTATCCACATATCGTCAAGTTGCGGTGTAAAGAAATATGAGGATAATCTATTAAGGTTTACGCGCGCGGCATTGTTTATTGCATTTATTATAGAAATACATGAAATAAATCATCATTTTATGATTAAAGGGCTTGAAAACAAGTCTTCAACTCAGTATCACAACTTCTCTGTTTATTTTTTTATAAGCAGTCTCCATGCGGGAGTAGCTCAGCTGATAGAGCGTCGCCTTGCCAAGGCGAAGGTCGCGGGTTTGAATCCCGTCTCCCGCTCCATATCCCAGTTCATATCTGTCACCGCATGTTTTTGTGAATAGCGACGTATCAATTTACATTGTTTCACAAAACTTTTTTATGCGTTGTTTAACCAAGTTTGTGGAGTCAGTTGTGTTGTTTCTATTGAAAACTGCACCAGGAATCGCGTCTATAAAATCTGAAGTTTTTAATAAATCTTGGAATTCTTTTTTTAAGTAGTTTTGCAATTCTTTTGAAGTGCTAGGCATTACTTTTTCAAACATATCATCTATTGAAACCTCTAGTACTGAGATGATGTCTTCCATATCCTTAGAACTCAAATAATCAGATTTCCCACGAGATTTAAAAGCTTCGATTTTTGATGCTGCAAAACAGGGGAGATTGAAAATTTTAACACTAACGGGACTTCGTATCACTTCAATGGCTGTTTCAATGCCCTCCTGATACCATTTATTTGTAAAACCAAAAGCTGAGAGGTTTGAGCTCATAATATCAACTTTGATATTTCGATATAGCCAACGGCATACTGGAGCGCCTTCACTTGTATCATGAGTAAATCCTTTTGTTCGTAGAGATTCCTCGTTGATAGAATTGTGTTTTCGGCTAACAATTTCCATGACAACATCAATGTCTTCAGTTGGGCGAATTTGAGGCAAGTAAGGCTCAGGCAAATAAAATGGCAACGTTGCTCCACCTACAAAAACAGCTCGGTCATTTAATTCGCCTAAGGCTTTAGCAATCATTTTTATGATTTCAATGCTTACGGGCTTAGTGCTCATGAATCTTTAATCTTTCTCTCCAAATACTTTTCTGCAAGTTTTCTCTCGCGTGCACGGCCGACACGAAGGATTTCTATTGCTGCCATCAATCCGTAGAAGTCTGCATCTTTGAGTGCAGCTTCTGCGAGCTTTGAATAAAATGGTTTTATTAGCTGGCCACGTTTTTTCCCCTGAGCTGACGGCCACACATAGACGTCATCGTTGCTATGTAGAACCATTTTCTCATGTGCTGGACATGAAAGTCCCGTTGGAACGCCAACAGTTAAAGCGCCAACTTCGACAGGAAAAATATATTTGATAGCATGAATTATAAACTCAAGTGCGGTGGAGCGATTTGCATTTCTATTATGAAACAAACCAGCCTTTTCTAAACGCTTTAGTGCTTTTGCTATTTCACCCTGATTAAGCCCTAGCTCTTGAGCTAAATCAACTTGTCTCCAAGATGGATTTTTATTCACTAAAAGTTTCACTAGAATTGCTACGTCTTGGGGCTTTAATGAAATGGGTTGTTGCATTTATTATAGTATCGGTTATTTGAAGAGCATATTCAATATTCCAATTATGAATACTGAATAATCTAATAAATACAAATATTTATAATTATTTTTTCTGATAAAACAACCGAAATGATATAATTCGCAAACTGTTTTTTCCTTATCGATAAATTCCTTCTTTTCGATCAAATGCATCATGCATTCATTGACACGCTGATTGCTTTAAGTAGGGTGCGGGAATGCAACTAAATTTTAGATTTTGTTTTATTTTTTTAATCTTAATTGGTGACATTGCTTACTCGCAAGACTGGAGAACTGCAGATAGAAATAGTGCCAATATTTCCCCTCTGCCGCAAAATGAATCACGGGCCATTGTGCAAGTGTTTCACGCACGAGCTTTCCGCTGGAGAAAATATTTTGCAGTTCATTCGTGGATTTCCGTTAAGGAAAAAAATGCTAGCAGTTATAAAACCTTTGAGGTTATTGGATTTCGCCAGCGACAAGGATTGCCGGTTGTTGTGGAAAAAGAAGATATACCAGACAGGAGATGGTTTGGTGCTGAACCTGTATTAATTCGTGATTTGCGTGGACCTAGAGCTGAAGTTGCTATTCAAAAAATACAAGAAGCCTCTAAGTCGTATCCTGATTCAAGTGAGTATCGTGTTTGGCCAGGACCCAATAGTAATTCGTATATTTCCTATATTCTTCGCAACACTCCTGAACTAGGTGTTGAACTTCCGCCAACGGCTATTGGCAGAGATTGGTTAAATCATTTATGGCCGGTCGCATTTTCTGAAAGTGGTACAGGTGTTCAGTTTTCTTTGTTTGGTTTGCTTGGTTTTACTTTAGGCTTAGGAGAAGGCTTGGAAGTGCAAATTCTAGGACTTAGTTTTGGCTTGGATATTTTGCGACCTGCTATAAAATTGCCATTGTTAGGAAGGCTTGGGATGGATGACGCTCCAGTATTTGGAGAAGAGGAATAGGTGCTAGTTGCATTTCATATATCTTAGCAAATGGCATATTTCCGAACTCTATAGGTAAGATGGGTAACTACAATGATTTTAGTTTGCTAACGAGTTTTGCAATTCTGGCCAAGTTTCGAGGATCTACGCTAAGCACCTGGTTCAATAATGCTGCGGCTATGGAAACGGCCTCATGAACATGCGCGACGCGGGCAATTTCTTCTTTAGGTCGGCGTTGCTTTTTTAGTGTGTCTTGTAAATGGGTGAGACCTAGCTCTGCATTAGCCAGCAATCTTAATTCTCTTGATTGCAAGACGTTTGTTACAGATTTCCAAATGTAGGGCTCGGCTTCATAATAAAAGCTTCTTACGCCTGCAATGCGGACTCTGCGAATAACTCCCCAGCGTTGTAATTCATTCAGAGACATATTTAAATTTCCAACACTCATCGAAAGCGCATTTTGAATTTCAACTGGTGAGTGTGCGGCTGCCCTTAAGTATAGAAAAGACCAAACCCTACCTAAATTTCTATTAAAACCCCATTTTTCAATAAGGTCTCCAATGATTTCAGCAAAAGCCAATTCTTCATGACTAAGGCTTTGTTGTGTTTGTTTTGAGGTCATCGCTATCTGATTCTTTAGCAGTTCTTCAGTTAAAGGCCAAGATGATTAGATGCGCTGATAGGAGCTTAGATGAATCATTTTGTTAAGCCATAATTTAGCTTTTCCTAGAGATAAAAAACCATGACCTGCTAGTTCATGAGTTAGGTTTTCAGGGGTAGGAAACTCTATAGTTGAATTGGCTAAGTACTGGTAGTGCTTACGTTGGGTTGTTGTTGAGGCTAGGGCGGGCATTGCTAGTTTCCAGGCCTTTTTTAAGAACCAGTGATTTGGCTCATGAATTTCAAGAATAAATGCTTGTCCGCCAGGCTTTAGTACACGCTTCCATTCCTGAAATGCTTGATGTCTATTTTCAAAATTCCTTACACCGTAGGCACAGGTAATTAAGTCGAACGATTCAGATTGAAATGGTAAATTCTCAGATGCAGATTGGACCCATTGGTCTAGCTGCCTTCCCATTTTTTTACCTACTTCAAGCATAGGTTTAGAAGGGTCCAGACCAATCACTTCGGACTCTGGAGATGCTCGTTTAATTCTATCGGCTAGCTCCCCTGTTCCTGTCGCAACATCAAGAATTCGAGTAAATGGTGTGGTTTTTTTTGCAATGCAGAATTGTCGAACAAGCGCTCTCTTCCACATCCTGTGAAATCCTATGGAAATAACATCGTTTGTAAGATCATAGGTCTGCGCAATTTGGTCAAATGGCTGATCCATATGAAACTCTTATACATTGAGCTACTTGACGATGTCAATGAGGCGTGTTTTAAATACTGTACTTTCAGAAATTTCTGAAAGTACAGTATTTATATATCAATGATTAGTAAAGGAGCTTTAAATGGATTGTAAAAATAGTTCAAATAACAATGCAGACATAACAGAAGACATGATTTTTTCATGTTTTGCGGCTGCTCAGAAGTTGCAAGATACTCGTACAAGCGCGGAGTCATTTTTGGATGTTGAAGAATATGAGAACCGAGTCATGTATCCCGAATTTGCACGATGGGCACGTAAAGCTGGTTACCCACACTTGTCTAATTTGTTTTTAAAAGTGGCAGGCGAAGAAAAAGAGCATGCTGTTTGGTTGAGAAAACTATACTCTGAAATTGGTATTCCACAAGCTAATGCAGATGTGGTTCGTGCCAAAGAGGCACTCGCTGAAATTAAAGCAAACTGCGATAGATTAATTGCTTTAAATCCTGATGGTGTGGTTGAAAATGCTCTAAGAGTTGCCATTCGTGTTGAACAACGTGAACATTTGGAAATTTACCCACGTCTACGCGATCAGGCTCTTCAAGAGGGTTTGGCTGATGCTGCGGAAATTTATCAAAAGGTGATTGATTCTGAATCAGTGCATGCTCAACTTTTCCAAGAAGCATTAAATGAGTTTATTTCATTAAAACAAAAGGCCCAAGAGGCCGTTGTTCAGGGTTAGGTCTATAAATATGATTGCAACGCTGGCAAAACAAAAATGTCAATTCCTTGATTTTTTGAATCCAGGAATTTATCTCATTTCAGTTTTGCCGGCTGTTGCTATTTTCAGCGCAATAAATGTGCTTTTTGCCGACCGTCTATTTTTATCAATGTTGCTTTTAGTCTTCTTGCAACATGGTGTGAATTTATTAAATGACTATGAAGATGATAGGCGTGGTGCTGATATCAATAAGCACGATTCATGGATCCATTATTATCAGTCTCCTTATAAACTGAAATTAGTGGGGATGAGTTATTTTGTTGGATCCTGTATTTTTGGTAGCATCTTATTGGTTTACTGGGGTTTGTGGCCAGTTCTGATTTGGTCGCTACCCTTTGTTCTTCTTGCTTATGCATACAATAAGAGCAAAAACCCTGTTTCATACTCTGTCTATGCAGAGTGGGTGACAGCATGTTGTTATGGACCTGGTGTTGTCTTTGCAATGTCATACATAGCCAATCCCCATTTTAATGAAACAACAATTTTTTTGTCATTTGGTTTTGCTGCTTTGGCTGCAGCTGTATTGATTTCCCATCAAATACCTCAGATTAGTGACGATTTTCGAGTGAATAAAAAAACATTTGCCTTGAGATATGGCTCTGTTTTTAGCCTAAAAATTGTTAATGCTTTATTGCTATTATTTGCTTGCAGCTTATTTTACACCCTTTTGGGTTATTTAAGCTTTCTTATTTTACTCTTAATGATACCCGTTTTTCTAAAGAGTTTTGAATTTATGCGCTTGAATCCTGCTTTGATACTTAAAGTTGCAGCACTGCTGATATTGCTGAATGGATTTTTTATAAAAATATTGGAAACTAAAAGAGGATATTTCTAATATGACAACTAGAGCATTTGCTTATTTGGATACACTTTCTTATTTTAAACAGCAAAATAAATCTAAAGTACTTGCAAATTTTCTTGCTAAAAAATTGTTGTCTGACAAAAATTTGCGTGCCTTTGAAAGCTGCAATTATGATGTTGTTGATCATGAGGAAATTAGTGAATCTTTAAACCGACATTTGTTAAATGGTGGGAAAAGGTTTCGAGCCATTTTAGCATATTTAGTATGGGAACTATTCTCTGATGCAAGTGAAGACTCTCGTGCTAATGTCATTGCTCGTGCTTCTGAACATGTTCATGCAGCATTTTTAAGCCATGACGATGTTATTGATCAGGCACAAGAGCGTAGAGGTCAGTTAAGTTTTAACCAGGTTGTAGGGAACCGCTTAGCAGTTTTGGCAGGAGATTCATTGTTATCGAAAGTTATGCTTGATGTGTCTAGCTTGGGAAGCATTAAACTTATGCAGGCCCTTTCGCTTTGTATCTCCAAAACAGTTGAGGGTGAAATTTGGCAGAATAACAACCGATGGAATGCAAGTGTGGGTATGAATGATGTTTTGAATTTGGGATCTCAAAAGACAGGGGCTTTGTTTTCATGGACAGCTTCTGCGCCAGCCATATTGCATAACATGCCAGAGTTCGTTGTTGAGCGTTTAAATGCTTTTGCGAACTTGTTAGGGGTGCTTTTCCAAATGGCCGACGATGCTTTGGATTTCACTCTTGAGAGTGAAAAAGAGTATGCAAAAGATTTAAAAGAAGGATTGGTGAATTCTGCCACACTCTCTTTATTGGAATGTTATCCTCACTTACGAATGGATTTGCATTTATGTTTTTCTGAAAAAAAAGTATCAAGGTTCTGGTCAGAGGATCAGTGGGTCAGTGCCAGTGAATTGCATAGCCAAAAAATAGCCCATCATGTGGCTAAGGCGACACATGAAATAACTCTGTTGAGACAATCAGAATCGTTAAACCAAAAATCAGTTGTTTTTGATAAACTGGAATATTTACTTAGCTTGGCAGCCACTAGAAAAGTGTAGTGGTGATTTTGACGGTCCACATGAATTAGTTCTGAGAATATTGTCATTTTCCAATGAAATTGGATTTTTCTGGATTTTCAGTTACCCTTAAACTTGAGGGGACAGTTTCATGAAAAAGGTTTATTTGCTCTTAGTGGTTTTATTTGCGTCATTTTCTTCATCAAGTTTGTATGCGAATCCTGTAACCAAAAACAAAATTAAAGCAAAGCCCTCCAGAAAAAATCGCATAATGAAGGAAAAAAAGAATGTTGATCCTGAGAATTTTAATGAAGCTAAGCATTCCTCTACATCTTCTTCTAAATCTAAAAAAGCGAAGTGGGATTATTCTGTAGCGTTGTTGGGCGGCGGTACTTATTCAAATGTCAGTTATGGCCCAGACAAGCTCACGGCTGGAAGTGTCACAACAACATTTTCCACGAGTTCTAGTTATAGCTATGCAGCAGGGGTGGTGGGAGCAATGGCCATTATGGACGGGTTGGATGTCGAAACAGGGTTTTTGTATGTCCAGAATAAATTTAAGCTCAATTCAACAGCAAGTAATGTTCCTGTACTTGGAACAGTAGCTACAACATCTACCGTTACAGTGAACCAAATGCAGTTTCCTGTTTTAGTTCGTTATGAAGTCATTGATGGGTTACGAATTGGTATGGGTGGATATTTAGGAAGGTATTTTGGTAGCGTCTCAACGTCCTCATCAATAACAACTGGAACAACTACGACAACTTCTAAATCAACAACAAGTTTTGCCACAAATAAAGTAGATCAAACTGACTATGGATTATCGGCTGCGCTAAATTACCAATATTTTGTATCCTCTGGCCTCAGTATACTTGCCGATGTGAGATACAATTATGGCCTTAAAAACTTAACCACAAGTACTGCTACCAATTCAAAATGGCAGCCTTATGGGTTTTTGTTTATGACCGGCATAAACATGTTATTTTAACCATTAGAGAAAATATTTTTTTTCCTCATCTGTTGGCAGACGACATTTAGAAGTTTGGCCGAATAGTCGATAGCGATTATTGGCTATAAGCATATAGATGGAATCACGAAAAAATTGGGGAATCATTTGCATTGTATAGCCAACGATATTCCATGGAAATCGTAGCAGCTTCAGGATGTTTAAAACGGCACAAGACTTATCAGATATAATATTGTTGCTATTTTTTAAAACAACGCTCTTGTACGGTTTTGATGTATCTATAAAAAGCAGTTCAGGGCTAATGTTGGCTTTGGCATACTCACTCTGCAGTGGAGAAAATAAAAATTGAGCTTTGTGGTCATTATGAATAACAAAATTGACAAAACCGTTGCAAAGATTGCATACACCGTCAAAAAAAATAATATTTTTATTATTACTCATTGCAAGATGGTCCACAGAATTCCAGGCTAAATGATCCTTGAACTATTTGCACTCCTTTATTCATGTTAATATTGGTCTCTCTATATGCAGTCTTATCATGACTATTTAAAGCCACTATTCTCTCGTTTGCAGGGCTATGCGAAGCGGTATTGGTATCCGCCGTTATTTGCGGTATTGGCCGCTTTGGATGCCTTTTTAGTGGTGATTCCTACAGATGGGCTGTTGGTGTCTAGCTCTTTAGCTGTTCCTAGGCGCTGGGTTTTGCATGGATTTTGTGCTGCATTAGGCTCTACAATTGGAGCTTTTATTTTGGCATATCTAGCAAGACAGTATGGACTGCCTTGGGTAGAGCAAAGTTATCCTGATATTGTGAGTTCTGAAACATGGAAATCATTAGATGGATCAATGATTCAATATGGGCTTTGGTTTGTTTTTTTATATTCTGCAACACCATTGCCTCAGCAACCAATGATCTTGCTAGCAGGACTCTCTCATCTTTCACTTCCATTTGTTTCATGGGCAATGTTTATTGGGAGACTCATTAAATTTTTATTGATGTCTTATGCTGGAGCAAAAGCTCCGTGGCTGTTGAATCGGCTGTGGGGAATAAAAGACGATCTAAAAGATGTTGGTATTGAGCCGACGACTAATTCCAAAAACTAAATTGAAATATTTTTAATTAGTATTTCAATAGATTGTATTCTTGCAAACCATTTACTATCAGCAGCTATCACATGCCATGGCGCTATTTCAGTTGACGTTTTCTTAATCATATCTTTCATGGCCTTGAGATTTTGGGCCCAATGCTTTCTATTTCGCCAATCTTCATTGGTTAGTTTCCATTTTTTAAAAGGGTTTTTTTTGCGCTCAATAAATCGATCTTCTTGCTCATTGTATGAAACATCTAAGCATAATTTAATTAGCGCAATGCCATCGTCTGTAAGCATTTTTTCAAATGCTGCAATTTCCATGTAGGCTCGCTGCCATTCAGTATTCTTGCAATATCCTTCCACTCGCTCCACTAAAACACGTCCGTACCAACTTCTGTCAAAGAATACAATTTTCCCAGGTTCTGGTAGCTTGGAAAAAAAGCGTTGCAAATAGTGTTGTCGTTTCTCTTCTTCCTTAGGGGCTCCAATGGAGTGTACAACAAAGCCTCGAGGGTCAAGCTTCTCGGTCATGCGACGAATGACGCCGCCTTTTCCAGAAGCGTCCTGGCCCTCTAAAACAACAATGACTCGTTTCCCAGATCTATGAATTTGTTGTTGTAGTGAAAGCAGCTTCTTTTGTAGCTTTAATTGTATGGCTAGATATTCGTCTTTACTTTTAAAGTACTGCTTGGCTTTGTTCTGATCGCGAACAGATGTTAAGGATTTGTATTGTTTTGTAGATGCCATATGCACATCATTTTACTTTTATTTTACAGTATAGCCAGCTTTAAAGTTTGCCCTTTAAGTCAATACAAAGATGTTTTCCTTGTTGTTTGTAAATATCAAAAGGTAGAGTGGGTCTTAGGCCGCCGACTCCAGGACGTAGTCCTCCTACGCCGGGCCTGAGCCCACCGACTCCAGGTCTTAGGCCGCCGACTCCAAAACGATCGCGACATTTTTTAGAGCTTTGTTTAAGCACAGTTTCAAATTCTATAAAGTCGTGTGTTCTAAGTACTGGAGTATTTGTTGGCGTAATAAAGCTTGTTAGCTTTGATTCTTGTGCTGCAATTTTTTTTCTAGATAATTCTGATAAAAACTCTTTTTCTGGATTTTGTTTAAAATAAGCCTCAGATACAAGATTAATAATACTATTAAATCGAGGGTCAATGCTTTCGTTTCCAGTTAGTTCTTCAAAAAACAGAAATCCTCGATGTTCTGTTCTGCTTTTAAAGTAGAAAGAGCCTTGGTCCTTAATGCTATTCCAAATGCTCAAGATGGAGCCTTCTTCAGAAAAGAAATTAAAATTCTCATTTTTTATGAGTTTTGGTTTATTTAGTCTTTCCCAAGCTAGCAGTTGGTAAAAGCCTGCCGTTGTGTTGGCTATGGTTTCATCAAATAAAACATCAGATTCTAGATTCATGAAATCTTCACTAGTGTATTTATCGCGAAATAGGTGATCTAGTTCGTGCATGACCGTTGCGGCTAGGTCATAAGGAGACTGATGAATGAGAATATTTATCTGGGTATTTTCGCATTGATATGATCCAAGAATATTGTTGTGAAGTCCGCTAACCTTGAGGTCATCAACAAGTTTTAAATAGCCTTCTTTGTAAAGATAAAGAGGCAAAGTGATGGCAATTTTTTGCTCATATGGAAACATAAGCATGAGTGATTCACTTAGAAATGAGCCGCGCACAACTTCTTGGCACTTGGGCTCAGTGTTCTGAACTAGTTTTTTTAGTGGGGTGGAGTCGTGAGTTTTTTTATATAGAGAAATTTCTTTTAAAACAAGTTTTAGAGCTGTTGAACACTCTTTTGGGTAATCTGCGTAGTTGGCGTACAAGGGAATATCAAAAGATAGTGGTTTTTCAATGAGCTCTAATAAGGCACTACGTTGTGCTTTGGAGTGCTGGCTTATTAGTATTAGTGATAAGAGTACTGTTTTGAATAATCTCATACAGCAAAAACTCCTGACATCACTAGAGATTTTGACTGACTTAAGATATTGATTTTTGTTTCTTTGCGTATTCGACAAATTAACGTTCTCACTAGATTGTCATGTAGATGTAAGGAAAAGTGTCTTTTCTTCCAGCATTGTTTAAAAAACTCATCTTTAAAAATAGGTCCTTGGCTTAGCACATTAATGGCTTCAACTAACTGATCTCGTTTGGGTAGTGAGATGTATTCAATGCCAGAATTTGTATTGTGGAAAATTAAATTTTGATCGCATAGCACTAGGCTTGATGTGGAGTTAAAAATGTTAAAGTCAATTACGCTTTCATTTCCACAAAGATGTTTATTTGCTTCAAATTCAATTTGAGCTCTTGGGTAAAGTTTTAAGTAGAACTCTAAGTAAGTGTATAGTTCGCCTTGTTGTTCTTTGCTAATCGCGGTGTAAATATCAATAAGAGCTAATGAGGCATAAAGTAAATCACCCATGTGGTAGGCAAGCCAATAACATGCAGAGGCTTGTTTAAGGTAATTTCGTTTTTCAAGTTTAAGGCACGAAATCTCAAGACGTAAAATTGTAAGTGCGGTTTCGGGAGTTTTTTGATGTTCGTCCCATAATTTTTGAATTGATTTTTTTGCCTGCAATAACATTCTTTGGCTGCTATGTGCCTGAATTTTTATTTTTAAAACATCAGAGTAAAGTTTCACTGCTAGATCTGGGTAAATCACAGCTAAAGAATTTATACTTTCGAGGTCTTTCATGGATTCATTAAATAAGCGACGTTCAAAATAAACATTAGCTCTAGATTGTAGAGCAGTCGCAAGAGTTATGGCGTTGGGTTTTAATGTAATCAGTAAAGTTAGCTTTTCTTGGGCTAGCTCCCATTGTGCATTCAAGGCATGTAGTCGAGCTTCTTCAAGCAGAAGCTCCATTTCCAGTTCTGTTTTTTCGGCTCCTGAAAGCATGGTCAATTGTTGTTTTAATGAGGTGAGCTCTTGATGGGCGTTTTCATAATGAGAGTTTTCAATATAAATTCTAAGTTTTTCTAATGAATGAAGTTCGTCATTTTCATGAGTAAGGGCAAGTGCTGCTCTTTGTTTTCCTTCTCTATACAACATATTTAAGAGTTGAATGTGCGAGTTGCTTAGATCGTTTTTTTTGCGTGAAAACGCCTTCTCATTTGAGGATATGGTTTTCAGTGTGTAAGAAATATCTTTGTGACCCATATTGCGCCGCATTATGTATACATGCTCACCAAAAAGTAGTCAAATATATCTTATAAATATATGAATATATTGCATTAAATTAAAACATTTAGTGTTACATGTAACATCATTTTACGCAACTTCTAATGCAATATGCTGCAGTGCAATATATTGTGCTTTCCAAGGAGATCACAAATGAAACATCAGCTTTTGAAAAGGAAAACGTTATGAAGCTCTTCAAATATTTAAATAAGAAATGCTTTCTATATAAAAATAAGAAAAATAATCTTCTTACTAAGAAAGAATTGTCTTTGGCTGATCGGCGACAACATGAAGAGTGGCGACGTCTAGCAATTTATGAATTGGATAGAGAAGTTCAGAGAGTCACAAACAGTTATAGCTACACCTCATATGATAAGTAGTGCTACTGTTTTGCTGGTCGTAGTAAGATAAAGGAAAAGTTGTCATTTGCTTTGTATTGACTTTCTTCTGAAAGATAAAATCCTTTTCCTGAAGGACCTCCTTCAAAGGTGAGTTCGTCTTTTCTATAGCGCATTCCTTCAACAAGGTAATGACGAATAACATAGTGTTCTTCTCCTGATTGCGCCTTAAATTCAATTTTCCACATGCGTCCGCCCTCTACGGCTTCACCAGCAAACACGTAGCATCCGTTAGGATTTTTTGTACTAAGTAAATGAGCACCATGTTCTGCTTCGTAAAGTATTATGGGCTCTTTAAAGCAAGTTTGTTCAGGGTGGGATTGGTTGGGGTAACTTTTGTATGGAATATGAAACTGTTCATAGTTTGGAAAATAAGACTGGTCGGCTAGAAACTCTGCATCTCGTAAATATCTGGCTACAGTTTTTTCTCTCATAGGCGATGGCCTGCTTTGGTCAAATAATACGTTTACAAAATTGCCAATTTTTTCTGTTGAGCTTAGCTCTGAGTACAGGCGATTTCTTAGCTGTGTTCTGATGAGTGCTTCATGGACGAAGAATGAGGCAACATCAAATGGTGTGAGTGTTGCAAATAAATCTCGGTCTATAATGACTTTCTTAGACCATTTGTTTTGAATGGCAAGTTGCAGAATTTTTTTATTGCCTTTGGGGTGGTAAAAAATAACCATGCCTTTGTCGTCAATTGTTGGGAGTGGTCCTGGGACTAAGTAAAAAGTAAGCTCACTTAATGAGTATAGAATTTCATTTTTTAGACTACGACTTTTTTCATTATCTAAAGAACGGCGAGGAAAGATGGTGACGTTGCTGAGTGCGGTTTCCTTGAGGAATAGTTTTTCTAAAACGGCAAATCCAGGGTGAAGATCGTGCTCAAGAATGACGGAGGTGGGCACTTTTACAAGATCTAAAAACCGAACCTGCGCTGTAGTTGAATTTTGCACAACGTTGCCACCGTTACCGACTTCACGACCACCAGCCAATAGTTGCTGGTAGGTCCAGATGAGTGACAGCGCTATGAGTAATGAATTAATGTTCATAGGAGTTTCCAGGCTTTGTTTGTAGATTTTGATCTGCCGTTTTATCAAGCTGGAAAAACTGAATTGCTAAACAGTAAACGGCATCTTTTTCACTGCTTACACTCATTAGAGCGTTTAGTTCGCGGCGAAATTTTTTTATGAGTTCTTTTGCTTTTGAAATTTGATTTTTGTTAATTGCCATTGTTACTGAAGAGAGGTCGCGTTGTTCTATGCTTTGCAGATAAATGGAATCTTTTGCCTTATCGAGAATCTGTTCATGATTTTTTTTGATGCTCATAGACGGCACACCACTTGTTGACATGGTGAAATCGTCAGAAGCCTTAAGTGTGTTGTCTTTGGCTTCTAAAAGTCCAACTCGCAACATGCGCTCAATGGCTAGCTCAGCTTCGATTTTAGTAATGCCTAGTCGATTGGCTATGTGTTCGGGGTAGGGATCAAAATCAGTTAGGTATGTTAACTCCAAAATGGCATAATGGTACCAATTGGAAATGGATTCAAAGACGTCTAGTTGGAGTTGGTTTCTATCCTGTTCAAGGAGAATGGAGTCTAATTTTTTTGTAGCTGCTTGTCGGAACACTTTTGATCTGGAGTGCTGCGATTCAACATTTAGAACAAATATTTTTTTTTCTTCTTCATTCAAGCCAAGTTTACGAGCAATCTTATGCGCATTCTTTCTTGATAATCCGCGCTTGCCATTCATGACTTCATTGACGCGCGAATAAGCAATGTTGAGGTCTCGAGCAAATGAACGAATGGAATAATGCCCGTTACGCATGCGTCTTTTGGCAAATTCACTTTTAATGACGTCGCGATAATTCACATGCTCTAACATGGGCGGGGATTGTATAGGGTTGAATGGCTTCACTCAAGTATAAATGGATATCTATGATCCATTATTAATTATCTATATAAAAAACATATAGATAAATCTATTCTTACTTTTATTTTTTGTTGATATATGGATACTTGTGGATCAAGAAGATCCATCAAAATTTGCTAAAAATAACGCAAAACGTTACATCTTGTTTGAAAAATAAAAACGAACCCCAAACTTCAGGAGAGTAAATTTTATGAAACATCTAACACAATTCGCAGCATTGTCCTTATTGACCATGAGCTCAATTGCGCAAGCGCAATTAGAAGAAAATCCAAAATTTAAAGTTTTTGTCTACGCAAGCAAATGTCTTTCAGTTTCTGAAGATGGTTCTTCAAATGCATGGGCGGCAGGGGAAGAGTGGTTGTTGGCTCTAAGCGATTTTGACAAAGTAAAAGTGATTCAAAAAGAATCGGCAGGCAAGCTTGGGACTTTGCATGTCAGCTTTCGCTTGATCGGTCCAGTATCTGGCAAACGACGCATTGGTATTGATTCGCGATTTGTTGCCAATGATGGCACAAAATCAACATCAATGACTTTAAATGCTGTTGTTGGTTCTGATGCTTTATCTAAAGTGGGAAATTGCGATGAGTCTTCAGATGTGGGCTCATATTCCTTGAACGCGAGTATTAAATAACAGCTTTATACTGCATTGCTTGAGTCTTTCCTAAAAGACTATTTGCGATTATCTTGGTGTGTTGATGGATATCAACACACTAAGAAATTTCGCGATTATTTTTATTTACGTGGCTCTTTTTGGAACGGCAGCGTGGGATAAGCTGAAATCGTTTACTACCCCAGAATGGTTCATCAAACAGTTTGAGCCCACCTTTATAGCTAAAATGCCTGGTGGAGCTAAAGCGGGTTATTGGATGATTGCGTTTTTTGAAGCCACACTAACTCTGGCTTTCTTGGCATCTGCTGTTTACACAGATTTACTTCAATATGCCTTGTGCGGGGCGCTTTACCTCTTTGGTATGTTGCTCATTGGATTGCGGGTCACTTACGATTTTCAAGGTTCAGCAAATATGTTTACTTACTTTGCGGCAACTTTGCTGTCTTTGTATTTAACAAACCTCTAGCATTTTGCTGATGAAGGCTTGAATATCACTAAGCTCATCACCTTCATCAATGGAGTGGGCGAGATTGGCATATTCGCGAAAGTCTATGGATATCCCATGTGCGCGTAATTGCTCTACGGATTTTTTTGTATTTTCAATGGGTAAAACTTCGTCATCTTGTCCGTGAGCCACAAAAAACTTTTGCTGGGTGGCTACTTTGGAAAACGCCTGAGGATATTCTTCCATAAAAAAAACGTAACCACTAAGAGCAACAACTCCTCCCAGAATATGATTGCTTCGAAGTCCGACGTCTATTGACATGAGGGCGCCTTGTGAAAAACCACAAAGGTAAATTTCGGTTGGTTTGAGCCCTACGGTATGAATGATATGAGAAAGCACATTCTCTAACAATTTTCTTGAGCGGATAATTCCTGGACCTTGTTTTGGGGGGAGGTCATACCAGCTGTGACCACTGCCATAGGGGTCTGGGGCATCCAGAAAAATAAAATTTAAATCGTCACGTCCAATGGCTGCAGGCAGCCAATGAAAACTTTCTTTAACATCACCGCGCCCATGCAACACAAGCATGGTAGGTCGGGAACCAAGTTGCTGAGCTGGCCAGAACTCGTAATTTAATCCTAGGTTGACCTTGGCAACCAAGAGGGAATCCCATTGTGCGAGGTTGTCAGTCTGCTCCATCTGCTTGTTATCAATGACGGATATGTGAAGAGTTGTCACTATTTTTTGCGCTGAATCGGTCAAAAAATAGTCTATTTAAAAAAACGCTTTATACCATTCAAATGTATGGTTATGATGGTTTTATGCAAGCAAACATTATGAGTTTAAATAAAAACACATCACCCCACCACCAGCTTTCATTGTTTACGACAAGCATTTCTTGTCGTCAGACGACTAAGGAGGAAGAGTATGTTGAGGCATTGAGAGATTTTAATGAGCAGTTCAGTGTGAAATCCTCTGGTACATATGTGGTTCGTGCGCAGGGGAATAGTCTGGATGGTGCAGGAATATTTGATGGGGATTGTGTCCTCATTGACCGCTCTATTGCTGTGCTTTCAGGACATATTATTTTAGTTGTTGTGAATCAGGAGTTCTTGCTTCGCCGTTTTATTAGGCAAGGCGAAAGAGAATTCTTAATTTCGGAAAATCCATCATATAAGCCCATTGAAATTACAGGTTCTATGAATGTTCAGTTTTGGGGTGTGGCGATTCATTGCATTCATCCACTAGAATGATTTTATATTCGCTGCTGACAACGGGGGTATTGTTTCCTATTTCAATGGCTACAGTTTATGTTGCCTGCGCTAACCGTTGATCAATTTTTTAAAGCTATCCAAGAAGAGGCGTCGCCTTTAATTTGGTCAAAGGGGGTGGCTTTAACACGTGGTTCGGTGCAGTTCTTAGTTCAAAGTCATAAAGAGGACAGTTTTGTGCTGAATTTAAAAATTCATGCACAGCCAGTTAGTCCTAAAGTGACTTTTTGGTTAAAGGATATGGAATGGGACTGTGATTGTCGTTCACGTGAGTCACCATGCCCTCATGTTGTTTCTTCTATTATCGCTATTAAAAAAGGAGAATTGCATCATGCTGAGACTTCTCCTCACTCAAGCGCGAATTCTTTGGCAAGCATTCAGTACCGTTTTAAGCGCTCTCCAGAGGGATTGCGTTTTGAGCGGGTCATTGTCGATGGCGCAAGTTCTAAGCCTTTAACGATGTCGCTCACTGCCTATAAAGCTGGCTTGCAAAGTCGGCGCTTGGAGGGGGCAGACGTTGTGGCGTCGAAGTCCGATTATGCCGTAGATCAAGCCCTGTACAATTATAGGGGTGAATCATTGGATAGAGCTAGGCTTGAACATCTTTTTAAAGCCTTTGACTCTGATCAGAAAATATTTCTTGATGAGCAGCCCATTCAGGTTTCTGCAACAAGGCTTATGGGGCGCTATGAGTGTGTTGATGAAGCGGAAGGGTATCGCCTTCGTCGTGTGAAAAATCCGGATGTGAAAGAGACTTTTGCCCATGGTGTGGTTTTGCTTCATGACAGATTGCAATTGTTGGTGCCCAGTCTTTTAACCTCAGAAGAAAGAAATTATTTTTTAGGTGAAGGTACTTTTTGGGGCCCTGAAAAAGAAAATGTACTGTGTACAAAAGTGTTGCCTGCGCTACAAAAAAAAATCAATGTTGAAATTCAAAGCCTCAAGTTGCCACAGACGTTAAATATTGCTCCACGCATTGATTTAGTTTTAGAAAAAGAAGGCAAAGACTTATCTGTCCTTGCCAACATTGTTTATGGCAACCCTCCTATAGCCCAGCTAAATCCTGCAAATTATGAATTGAGTCCTGTGAGTGGTGTGACATTTAAAAAAGGTCATCAAGTCATCCAAAGGCAAACAGATGTTGAGCGAGATTTAATACAAAAATTGTCACGAGAGCTACAGCTACAGCCTGGGAGAAGAGTTTTGTTTCAAGGTCTTGAGGCGGTCTCCTTTGCTGCTCAAGTCAAAGATTGGGAGCATCGTGGAAATGGATTTGAGTCTTTCTATGCCAATGATCGTAAACTTGAACCTCAAATGCATTTGCAGGAATCTGGTGGTTATTCTTTTGATGTACATTTTTTAAGTGCGGGGTCAGATTTTAAAAGTGATGAGCAAGGTGTGGCATTTGAAAAGGTATTTCAATCTTGGCAGCAAGGGGTTGACTATGTCCCATTGCTTAATGGTGATTGGGCAAAAATTCCAAAGGACTGGATGTCAAAGTTTGGAAAGCGAATTCGAGAATTTTTGTTAGCTCGAGAAGCTCAGCAAAAGGTGGCGCCATTTCGTCTGCCTGAATTGGCGAGTCTTTGTGAAGAGGTGGGCGTTGAATGCCCGAACTCTTTGCTACAAATGAAATCTTTTTTGAATCATTTTCAATCCATCAAAGAGGCGGAACTACCTTTAGATTTAACTGCACAACTGCGTAAGTATCAGCGTCAAGGGGTGAATTGGCTTTGTTACCTTAGAGACGCAGGTCTAGGCGCTATGCTTGCCGATGACATGGGTCTTGGTAAAACCCTGCAAATGATGTGTGCACTTAAAGGCAAATCTTTGATTATTGCTCCTACAAGTGTTTTGTTTAACTGGAAGCAAGAAATTTTAAAATTTCGTCCATCCATGAAGGTTTGTCTTTATTATGGTGGCAAGCGGAGTTTAGATAATGACGCCGATGTCGTTTTGACCAGTTATGGCGTGTTAAGGTTGGATCAAGATATTTTGAAAAATAAAGACTGGGATGTTGTGGTTTTGGATGAGGCACAAACTATAAAAAACCCAGATAGCCAGGTGGCAAAAGCTGCTCACGTATTGCGAGGACATTTTAAAGCAACGTTAAGTGGCACGCCCGTGGAAAACAGGCTGGATGATTTGTGGAGCCAATTTCAATTCATTAACCCTGGTCTATTGGGCAGTCGTGAGGATTTTTTAGAACAGTATGCAAGGCCAATAGCTCGAGGTGAAGCTGTGGTTGCAACAAAACTAAAATCGCGCATTAAACCTTTTATTTTGCGACGATTGAAAAAAGACGTCGCTCCAGAATTGCCTTCAAGAACGGAAGTTGTTTTAAATTGTGAATTGAACCCAGATGAGCGATCCACTTATGAAGCCATCATGGCCGCAACTAAAAAAGAAGTGGTTGAAAGCCTTGAGCAAGGTGGCAGTGTTTTAAAGGCATTGGAAGTTATTTTAAGGTTGAGGCAGGCCTGCTGTCATATGGATTTGTTACCAGGTCGTGAAAAGCAGGGCGTATCTTCCAAGGTGACCTTACTTTCGGAAACCTTGGAAGAGTCTATTGCTCAAGGGCATAAGAGTTTAGTTTTTTCTCAATGGACTTCGTTTTTGGATTTGATAGCTGAAGATCTTAAGCAAAAAAATATTTCTTATTCAAGAATTGATGGCTCCACTGCTAATAGACAAGATTTGGTGAATTCTTTCCAGAGCGATTCTGGGCCTCCTGTCATGCTCATCTCTCTTAAAGCTGGAGGTGTGGGTTTGACATTAACTGCCGCAGACCATGTTTTTATTATGGACCCATGGTGGAACCCAGCAGTAGAGGATCAGGCCGCGGATAGGGCGCATCGCATAGGGCAACAAAACCCAGTTATGATTCACCGCTTAGTGGCCAGGGAAACAATTGAGGAAAGAATCATAGCGCTTCAAGAAAAGAAAAAAGATTTGGCTAAGGCAGTATTGGATGAAGGGACGGCAGCATTAAGCATTACACGCCAAGACATTTTGGATTTGCTAGGGTAGAACTATACCCATGAGCAGCAATAAGGTTTTTGTTAATCGTAATTTAAATTTAAGACGCATTCGTTACATTGGTCTTGATATGGACCATACACTGATTCGCTATCATAGTGATCAATTTGAATTGCTTTCCCACACTGTCATTAAAGATAAACTCATTAAGAATAAATCTTACCCTGAAACAATTCGTTCACTGCCTTTTGATTATAAAATTGCCATTCGTGGCCTGGTGATTGATAAGAAAAAAGGAAATTTATTAAAGTTAAACCGGCACTCGGCCATTCGAGCGAGTCTCCATGGTCTTTTGCCTATTGACCATAAAACACAGCAAAAGCTTTATAAGAGCACTTATATTGATTTAGGTGATACGAACTACGTTGCCATTGATACTGCATTTTCTGTATCACTCGCGGTTATTTTTGCGCAACTTGTGGAAATGAAGAAATCTGAACCAGGACTGTTTCCAGATTACGCTGTTATTGCAGACGATTGCATTAACGCCTTAGATGAAGCTCATCGCGATGGTTCCTTGAAAAACCAAGTACGGGACAATTTGGAACGCTATGTGATTAAAGACGAGTCCATTGTTGCGGGGCTTGAAAAATTTAAAAGACATGGAAAAAAAATCTTTGTACTGACTAACTCTGACTATTCCTACTCAAAGTTATTACTTGATCACGCCATCAATCCTTTTTTAAAAGATCATAAAAATTGGATGGAGCTATTTGAAGTTTCTATTGTTTTGGCCCAAAAACCACGATTTTTTTATGACAATTTGCGCTTTTTAAGAATCAATCCTACGGATGGCAGCATGACTAATGTGAACGAAAAAATTGTTCATGGTCTGTATCAGGGTGGGTGTGCTGAAATTTTCACAAAGGACTTAGGTCTTGAGGCCGATGAAATTTTATACATTGGTGACCATATTTATGGCGACATTTTAAGGCTTAAAAAAGATTGTGGTTGGAGAACGGCCATGGTTATTGAAGAACTTGAAAAAGAAATTGAGACCAATCATCAAACCGAACCTACGGTATTAGAGATTGAGCGTTTGATGAAGAAAAAAGAGCCTCTAGATGATGAATTTACTGGCCTTATGACTCAAAAAATTGAGAATAGGAAGGACGCAAACGTTGATAGGATTGATGAGCTGCAAAAGCAGATTTCAGACATCGATTCGCAATTAGCAAAAATTATTCGTCATCAACAGTCACTTTATAATGAACGATGGGGTCAGTTGATGAGGGCAGGAAATGAAGAAAGTTATTTTGCTCACCAAGTGGATCGTTTTGCATGCGTTTACATGTCAAAGCTTTCAGATTTGTTAGCGAATCATTCACCACGCACTAACTTTAGGGCGCCTCGAAGGCCGCTTTCTCATGAAGTTTTAGATCATACGTCTCACTCTTGATGAGTCGTGTTGTTAAAGTTGTGACTGGATTTGAGCAATAGATTCTTGTGGGAAGCCCCAGTGTTTGTAAGCTTTTAGTAGTACTTGTAAAAATGTTGTGCTCAACGGAGCGTCGTAGGACTCTCTTGTAGGATTTGTTGTGAAAGCTACGGCTTCAACAGTGCCTAATTTTTTTGATTGCACAGTTACTGGTAAAGGAATGGACACTCCAGTCATGACGCCTTCTTTGTGTTCAATGGCCTGCCATAATTTTGCGTCGATGGAAAATAAAATTCCGTAGACCTTGTTTGATGGGTTATTGCTTGCCTTTATTCCTGCAACCCTGCCTCCCCAAAATTTAGAAGCAAAATTAAAAACAAGTTGATGTGAGTTGATGTGGCATAACTCACCGGAGTCGGCGTCCAATTTTAAGTCCGGGTAGCCATGCTGCTGCTTCCATAGATTAAGTGCATCAGTGTCTAGAGCGCTAGAGTAACAAAAGTAGTGTTTTTGCATTAGCTTTAACTAACTTTAGTCTAATGAAATGACAATCAAATTCTAAACTGATGCTGACGTAATTCTGACAATAAAAAGAGTACTCCTGGCATTCTAGAAATATGTTTTTAACAGACTTTCATCTGCACTCCACATTCAGTGATGGCAAGTTAACGATTCCAGAGCTGGTTGATTTTTTTGGTCAGCGAGGTTTTGGTGCAATAGCCATTACCGATCATGTATGTGATACGCACACTCTGATTGGTAAAACAGCACATTGGATTGGCCAGACGCTGACCAAAGAAAATTTTCCTGAATATATCCATATAATAAAAGAAGAAGCGCAGAGAGCATGGGATCAATATGGAATGCTAGTGATTCCAGGCTATGAATTATCCAAAAATTATATCTCAAACCGGAGATCTGCTCACATTCTTGCACTAGGACTGACTGAGTTCATTTCGGCTGATCAAGATGCATTATCAATGATTCGAGAGATTAAATCTAACGGTGGTTTCTCCATTGCTGCGCATCCTGTCAGCACTAGGCGAGCTGAAAAACAAACATTGCACTTGTGGGATCGAAGGCAAGAACTGTCAAATGAGATGGATGCTTGGGAAGTGGCAAGCGGTACTTATATGTTTGACGAGGTTTTGATGAGTGGACTGCCGATGGTTGCTAATAGCGATATGCATCGACCTTCTCAAATGACATCTTGGAAAACAGTTTTTACATGTGAGAAAAAAATTGATGCTATTTTTGAAGCCATTCGCGAGCAAGACTTAGATTTTTATTATTATGAAGATAAAGTGCCAGTACAGGTGGCTCAAGCACGTTCTTCGTTTTCTGCATTTGGAAATTTACAAATAAATTCTGCTCCGTGAGGTGGGGTGCTTTCGACCCATATAAAGCCCCCATGGCGCTGCATGATGTGTTTTGCAATGGCAAGGCCAAGCCCCGTGCCCCCAAGTTCGCGAGATCTTGCTTTATCAACTCTATAAAAACGTTCAAATAATCGTTGATGATGCTCTACTGGTATTCCAGGTCCAGAATCTTTTACTTTCATGTCGACTGAATTTTTTCCATCACTTTCCCATTTGAGTGTGATGCTGCCACCCATTGGAGAATATTTGCTGGCATTGTCCAGTAAATTGACCAGGACTTGCTCTAAGCGCCTTGTATCAGCGTATATTTTATCAACATTTGTCTCAACAATGAGGGATTGTTTTTTAGATTCAAACATGCGTTGCATTTGTTTGACTATTCTAGAGCTAAAATCATCAGTGGCAATCAGGGTTTTCTGCAGATCATCGGCATTTGCATCCAGAGATGAGAGATCAAGCAAGTCATTGATCAAGCTCATTAATCTAGATGAATTTCTACTAATAATCTCTAAGAATTCTTTAGACGTGCCTCGTCCGCTATCATGATCCTGTAAAAGTGTATCAGCATACCCTTTAATGGATGTTAGAGGTGTTCTGAGTTCATGTGACACGTTAGCTACGAAATCGATTCGTATCTGATCTGACTTTTTGAGCTCTGTGATATCGTGAAACACGCCCACAGCACCATAAATTTGATTGTTGTTTGATCGTCTTAATGGTGCAACAGATAGTGAAAAGTGTTTTTTATTTTGCCCTAATTCAAGAGTGGCGTCGTTGACTAACCCGGTCCATCCGTGCAATTGCGCGTTGTTAAAGGCATCTAACATGACTTGGCTTTTAATGAGGTGATTGAGCTTTGTTTTGCTAAGATGAAGATTGTTATTGTTGGAAAATAAAACGGCGAAGCTGCTGTTGTAGAAAAGCGGTAGGCCATCGAGGTCAACTGCTACGATGGCGTCCGATATGGCACTGATCAGTGCGGCTTGCTCTGCCCTTTCTTGGCTTAAGCTCTCAGCTTTGCTTTCTAAATCGTGACGTATTTGATCTAGTGAAATTTCAAGTTCGGATAGTTCATCATAAAGCTTATGTTTTGGTTGCTCAGAATTTTCAATCTGAGGAATAACTTCTTTTGCTTTTCTAATGAGTGCGCCAAAGGGCACGGCCAAAGCGCGGCTAGACCAGATCGTACAAGCAATAAAAATAAACGTGATGAAGGCTAATATCATGAGTAATGAACGATCAAACCACTGGATGGTTTCGTTCATATATGACAAAGGTACTGCTCCCCTTAAAATAAGAGATTCTTCCTTTAAATTGAGTGCTAAGTAGAAGAGGTCTTGATTGACAGTTGTGCTATAGCGAACCACTTGTCCACGGTTAAAGAGCAAAGCGTTTTTTACTTCAGGACGATCAATGTGATTGTCCATAGTGTTTGGCGCATGGTGAGAGTCACAAATTACGCGACCTGTTGGATGAATTACAGTCAGTCGAAAGTTGATATTTTTTGAGTGATTCGAGCACCAATTGACTTCAGCGTATTTGGAAAGGTTGTGTGAGAGTGATTGAAGCGATGAATTAAGTTGATGCTCAACTTGTTTAAAAAACTGCTGCTTAAAATACTGTCTGGTCGTAAATCCGGTGATGCCAATACAAAGCAAAATTAGTGTAGCTTGAATAACAGCAATTTTACTAAAGAGTTTCCAAGGGAAGAGTTTTTGTGACTTCATTCAAATTTGATTCTGTAGCCTACACCACGTATAGTTTCTATAACTTCCGCACTTTTCCCTAGTTTTTTGCGCAGTTCAAAAATATGTGTGTCTATAGTTCTGTCGGTAACATTAACATCTGACCCTTGAACTACAGCGATCAGTTTATCTCTAGATAAAACTTTCCCCTTACTTTTTAGTAAGGCTGTTAATAACTTAAATTCAGACGCAGTAAGTTTTAACTCTTCATTTTGATTCCATGCTTTGTGAGTATTGGTATTGATTTTTAATTGATCAATTTGAATGAACTGCTCATTGTTTGCGCTGGAATTACTGTGATCATGTCGTCTAAGTAATGAACGGACTCTGGCAATAAAAATTGATATTTCAAACGGTTTTGTGACATAGTCATCTGCTCCCATTTCAAGGCCTAGAACGATATCAGAGGCATTAGACCTGGCCGTGACCATGAGTATAGGTGTTTTTCCACTGATCATTTTGCAGATTTCAAGACCAGAAAGTCCTGGCAACATCCAATCAAGGACTACAAGGTCATATTTGTCGGCATTTAATTGTTGAAGAGCTTTTTCACCGTTTTCAATGGCTGTGACTTGATAGTTCTCACGTTGCAAATGCATGACCATAAGGCTACGGATGTCAGCCTCGTCTTCTACCACTAGGATGTTCGCTTTTTTGATGTTCATTGACGAACCTTAACGAAAGATAGGGTGCTTGAGTAAGCTAGCATGCCATTAAGAATATTGATTTTTTGTCAATTTGGCCAGCTATTAAATTCATCCTGACACAATCCTAACATAACGCTGACTTGTTTAATTTAAGGGTCAACTGTATTCATCCCGAGCGCGCAGAAACTAATGAAAGTAAAAACGATAAATTAACTTGAAGGAATAGGATATGAATCAAAAATTAATCAACACTGCTCTACTTTTTACAACAATCTTCTCTGCTGTTAACGCAACGGCTGAAACGCACCGAATTCGTCTACCTGAAGATGCCCGTGATATTCAGGTTGTTTCTATGTTAAAGGGTAAAGTTGCCATCAGAAATCATTCTGTGCCAAGTACAAACTGTAACTCATTCTTGGATGATTCCTACTTGTCTTGTCCAAACAAAACGATTGCTGAAACCGCTGAAGCTTTAGTTTTGACGGTTACTTACAAATCAAATCAAAAAGCGCACAGTGTTTATGATGTAGGTCAAGATCGATACATTAGAACTAATGTCATTGAAGAAAAACTTTATTTTAATCCAGCAATCTTAAATCAGCTTGCTACACTGAGCTCTAAGAGTTTGCGTTATGGTAAAGATAACAAAGCATTGATTGCTCAACTATTTTCCATGTCAGATCAAACAGATGTGGTTCCAGCATGGATTGTGGATGAGCAAAAGAGTGTTCGATGTGATTACGATTCTGAGGCAAATAAAATTGACCGTAACTGCAGTGCTAAAATTATTTATAAGAAAGATCCAACAGGGGCAACGGTTGGTCGTCGCTATTTCGTAGTTAGTACTAAGTAATTCTCGTATAGAGTGTGGAGAGGGTCTTACACCCCCCGAGGCTTTTTCCACGCTCCTTTTATTTAAAATTAACCTTCACCATATTCTCGCAATAAGAAAGTATGCTTTTACTTGTCAGCTCAAGTTTCCAATTCTTTTGTAACTGAACTTGTTGCTTAGCCCATGAAATTCCTTTGTCGGTAGCAAACATTCTTTCTTGTGGAGTTCCGTGGTGACTTTTGTGATGAAAATTAAAATCTCCGACACGTTCGGTTGCTGCTCGTAGGCCTTGTTCTGAGATTTTCATGGTAGCATCGCCCCATTGTCTTTGTTTTACAAGGTACAACAAGGCTGCGCCTGTGCAGTCAGCTGCCAATTCAAGACGTTTAACTGTTTTGTCATGATTGAACGCATTGCCGTGCCAATATTGAAATTGATGGGCTAGTTCATGAAGAAAAGTCATATCAGAGCTTAGCATGCTTCGATTTGGTAAGTCTCTCATTGTGAACAGTACGCTTGGGTCCACAAAAATATATCCATGAAGATAGCTTTGCGCGTTGAGCTCTGCATAGTTATAATAGCCGACACACAAATGATTTTGCTTTGCAGTTTGATCGTTCTGGCTCAGTAGGTACTGATAAGCTTGGCTTAGAGAGGTATATAAGTCTTGGTTCAAATCTTTTATGAGAAGATTTTTTTTGTGATGTAGCGGATCAGCAACTTGTGCATTTTCTGAATAAAGGCCAAATCCAATTTTTTGTTGTATTGATTTTTGCGAGCAGTACAGAGTATTTGTGGCTTTGTAGATGCCATTGAGTTTTTGACCGGCTATTTTTTTCTCCAGTGGACTAAGTCCTTGATCGCTCAAGATTTGAGAAAAGGCTGATTGGCTAAGTGAAAGCAAGCAGGCCGCAAAAAAATAAGATTTCATGCCTCCTTTAGTGCCTTAAAGGAGGTCTCTAAGGCAAGGGAAAATGGGCGCGCTGGCGAGAGCTTGTCTATACTTTTGACAGTTTTACTATATAGGCTCACTGCGTGCTGGTTTTTGAGGTATCTAATGCTATTTCATAACTATGATTTATCAGCGACTCGGAAACAGTGGTTTAAAAATAAGTGCTTTATCCTATGGTTCATGGGTTAGTTTTGGTTCGCAGATTGGCGTTAAGGAAGCTGATGCTTTAATGGGCTTTGCTTACGACAAGGGTATTAATTTTTTTGATAATGCCGAAGTTTATGCCAATGGGAAATCGGAAGTTATCATGGGTGAGGTTTTGAAAAAAAACTCATGGTCCAGAGATTCTTATTGTATCTCAAGTAAAGTTTTTTGGGGTGGTGAGAAGCCCACGCAAGTTGGCTTAAGTAGAAAACATGTTTTTGATGCCTGTCATGCCGCCTTAAAGCGTATGCAGGTTGATTATTTGGATCTGTATTTTTGTCATAGGCCAGACCCTGAAACGCCAGTTTCTGAAACTGTAAGAGCTATGCACGATTTAATTACGCAAGGAAAGGTTTTGTACTGGGGAACATCGGAATGGGATGCGCCCCGATTGCAAGAGGCCTATGTTTTTGCCAAAGAAAATTATTTAATTCCACCCACTATGGAGCAGCCGCAATACAATCTGTTTTCTAGAAAAAATGTTGAACAGAATTTAAAGCCTCTTTTTCAAAGTGAAGGTTTGGGTAGCACCATTTGGTCGCCGTTAGCGTCTGGACTGCTAACAGGAAAATATGATGACGGGATTCCCGAAGATAGTCGTTTGGCGTTGCCAAGTTATGCGTGGCTTTTAAAGAAGTTCAATTCTCCATTGGGCCAAAAACGATTAAAATCGGTCAAAGAATTGGCCAAAATAGCCAAAGACTTAGGGGCGAGTACGGCTGCATTGTCTATAGCCTGGTGTCTGAAAAACCCACATGTGAGCACGGTGATCTTGGGGGCAACAAAAGTCGATCAACTAAAGGAAAACTTAAAAGCACTTGATGTACTACCGCGTTTAACGCCAGAAGTTGTGAAAACAATGGAAACAATAACATCAGGTTTAGAAGAAGAGAATTAAGTAAAACAAAGCCTATGCTTTGCTTTACTTCTTTTGAATATTCGTTATTCTTTTAGCTTATGAAAAAACTAAGCTTAAGTAAAATATTTGTTCTTTCTTTATCTCTTGCTGTAGCACCGTATGCTGATGCTGCAAACTGTGATGGTTTACCTAGTTGGCAGCAACTCAAAGATGCTCTTACAAAAGCTCGTTCTGAAAATAATGGTGGTTTGAATTTGGATATGTGGGGAACTGTGGTGAATCGTGATGGTCAGGTGTGCGCAGTTGCTTTCACAGGCACTGATCGTGGTGATCAGTGGCCAGGTAGTCGTGTAATTTCTGCTCAAAAAGCCAACACAGCCAATGCCTTTAGTTTACCAAAGCTAGCTCTTTCTACAGCCAATCTTTTTTCCGCAGTACAGCCAGGCGGCAGTCTATTTGGTTTGCAGCACAGTAATCCGGTGGCCACAGATGTTGCTTATGGTGGAGATGCTAAGAAATTTGGTCAGAAAAACGACCCTATGACTGGCAAGCGAATTGGTGGTGTTAATGTTTTTGGTGGTGGTCTAGCTTTGTATAACAGCAAAGGGGTTTTGATTGGAGCTATTGGAGTTAGTGGCGATACATCTTGCGCTGACCACAACATTGCCTGGAAAACTCGTCATCACTTGGGTTTACATTATGTTCCAGGTGGCGTTAGCCCTGCTGGTGATGACAATGCTATTTATTTGGCCGTTAAAGAAGCTGCTAATGGATTCAAACATCCCACATGTGGTGGTAAGGAAGCCGAAGTTGTTTTACCTGCAGTAGTAAAAAAATAGTTTTAGTGTCAGATAAACGAGGGGAGCGTTAGTCTGGAACAAAAAATTAGGGAAAGATGTTATCTTTGTCAGCAGCCTGAGTATAGTTGCTATTGTAGTCAATTAAAGACCTTTGATTCAAAGATCACCTTTGTCATTTTAATTCATCCCCTTGAAAGACGACGTCGTATTGCAACAGGTCGCCTGTCTCACCTTTGTCTGAAAAATTCTTTTTTGCTATTGGGGCACGATTATTCAAAGCACCCAGTGGTTGATTCTATTCTTTCAAATGAAGACCATCATTGCGTTGTTTTGTATCCAGGTGATGATTCTATAAATTTATCAACGCTCGATTCACAACAAAAAGAAAAGCTATTTCCACTCAATAAAAAACTTGTTGTTTTTGTTTTGGATGGCACATGGTCCACGGCAAAGAAAACACTTGCACGAAGTCAAAACTTAAGTCATTTACCAAGAATTTGCTTTACTCCAACTAAAACATCTAACTTTCGTGTTCGCAGGCAGCCCAAGCCGTATTGCTATTCTACTGTTGAGGCTATTCATCAAACCATAGAGTTGGTTGGTGGTAGTCGAGGTTTTGAGGTGAAGCAAAGAGAACATGATCACTTGCTTGATATCTTTAACTGGCTTGTTGAAAATCAAATGGCGTTAAGTCAAAAAGCCGCAGATCTAAACGGTGGACTAAGTTATCGTCACAAGTCTAGGCGTTCGTCATAATTTCTTATGTTTTGGAAAAAAAATCAACTTGTCTGGATTGAGGTTGATCTTAGTTTAGGACCAGCCAAGATTATTGATGATTCAGAAGCATCATTTTATCAGTTGAAATTTTTAGAAAGCAGTGAAATTCGAAATTACACTAAGAAAAAGCCTCCATTTAAACGCTTGCAGCTTGCCGTTGGTCAGAAGCTAAGAGTTAGGCAGCACGATCATGAAATTACTGTTGTTCGTGTGACACTAGAGAATGATTATTATTATTTTGAATCCGTTGATGGTCGTTTTAGCGAAGAAGACATTGTTAAGGTGTCCTTAAGCTCAGATGTTTTAGATTTAGTTCGACTTAAAAAATTATCTCATCCGAAAGCTTTCCATTTAAGGCGACAAGCTTTGGAGTTCTTATACAAGAGAAATACTCATCGCCTTAAAGGAATTGTTGGCTGTAGGGTTCAAACGCTTCCACATCAAATCCATGTTGTAGATGCTGTATTAAAGATGCCACAAATTCGAGCACTCCTTGCAGATGAAGTTGGATTGGGTAAAACCATTGAAGCGGGTCTGGTTTTTTCTGCCTTACATGCTAAAGGCGATATGAAGCGTGTGCTAATTTTGGTGCCGAATGCTCTTAAGGTGCAATGGTTAACAGAAATATATAGACGTTTTAATGTTCGTTTTCGCTTAGATCACGACGTGCTTATTGAGGATGAAGACCATCGGGATTATGTGATTGCATCTCTTGAAGAGTTAGAAAAGAACGATTCAAGAGTTGATCTGCTTATTGTCGATGAAGCTCATCGATTGATCCATGATGAGCAAAAGTCTGAGGCCTTGTCTCATTTAGTGGCTCATTCTAGGCATGTGTTGTTTTTGTCGGCCACGCCTCGCGTAGATGGTGATGATGCCTTTTTAAAAATGATGTCTATTCTTGGAAGACTTCCTGAGGAAAAGATTCAACCGCTAGTCTTTCAGTCAAGGCGTGCTGAACTTGGAATACCTTGTTTTCGTCAATTAGAAGCTGTTATGGTTCGCGATAAACGTCAGTGGATTTTTGATTTCATTGAGAAAAAAATTGCGTCAAAGAAAAAAGAAAAGGTTTTTTTAATTGCCTCTCAAGCCGATTATATTATTGGTTTATGTCGAGAGCTGCGTGCAAAATTTGGAGAGCATTTTGCTATTTTTCATGAACAAATGAATTTGGTGGAACGAGATAGGCAGGCTGCCTATTTTGCTAGTCATGAGGGAGCTCAGTTTTTGATTTCCTCAGAAATTGGCGGCGAAGGACGTAACTTTCAGTTTTGCCACGAACTTGTTTTATTGGATTTGCCTGAGGACCCTTTAGTCGTTGAACAACGCATAGGGCGCTTGGATCGTTTGGGTCAGACTAAAAAAGTTAGCGTATGGTGCCCAGTTCTTGAAGATAGTGCTGAGGAAGAACTCTTTGAAATACATAAAGATCATTATCAGGTTTTTAGTTCACCATGGTCAGGGGCAGGTTTAAGTGAAATTCACGAAGTACGTAAGTTGATAGATAAAAAAAATGAAGTCAGTCAATTAGAGGCTCTTGCTAAAAACGGTTCTTTTGTAAAAGTAAATTATAACAAAGCACATGCAGAATCTCTGCTGAAGTCATTGTATGAATTGGAGAACACGAACATTCAAGGTTTTCTAGATGATGTGTATGATTTGTTTGGAGTCGAAGTAGAAGATTTTGACACATCTGGAAACTGGCGCGTTTTCACTTCGACGTTGATGTTTGTAGATTATTTTCCTGGTTTGGGTGAATCTGGTGAGCGTGTTTTTACATTCAGCAGAGCGCAGGCTTTAGCTCGTGAAGACATGACTTACTTTAGTGTTGATCACCCAGAATTTATTGAGACTTTAGATTTTCTAATTGGAACGGATCAGGGAAAGTTTTCTTTTTCCGGACTACCTCCTGGTGAAACCCCGGATGTTTTATTTTTAACATTGCTTCATTCTCGAGCCAGTGGAAAATTTACGTTTAACATTTGGAGCCAGTCCAGGAAGCAAGAGTTGGCTGTTGATGAAGATTTTTTAGATTCTCAGGAACAAATTATAGCAGAACGCATCCCGCAGGCCTTCTGGCAGGTCTTACCTGAAGCAGTTTCAGAGGTTATGGAAAACTATTCGCCAATCATGCAAAAAGAAGATTTTAGCTTAGATTCATTGCTTGTTATGATTCCTAAAAATTAAAAGATGTTTGTTGCGTTTAAAAATTGCAACCAGCAATACGTTGTTAGCAATGATAATGGAATTCCTATTCCAATCATAAGATTTGAAAGCTCAGGATTTAATTTGTGTTCGCAAGCAATGATTCCAGCCGTAATCATGGGGGCCATAGCAGCTTCGATAATGGTAATTCGAATGAGTTCTCCACGTTGTTGAAAAATAAGTGAGTAGAGAAAAATAAAGAATAAAGGCGACACAATTAATTTAAATCCAAGTCCAAGGCAGAGTTTTTTGTAATGTTTTTTGAATATGTGTTTGTCAAAATGTAGTTGTAATCCAACGGCGACAAGTGCCAAAGGCATTAATGTTCCTCCTAGACGGTCCAAGGTTTGGTTTAGCCAAAGAGGAAAGACAGCCCATTGAGTGGAAATGGCTATGATCAGAGCTAGAAATGGAGGAAACACAAAAACTTTTTTTAGCACGTCTCGCGCATTATGAGTCGTTCCAGAATAGTAAGAGGCTGTCGCAATTCCTAAAGTTCCTGCAATGAAGAATGTGCCTGGTTGATCAATAAGAATTCCTGTGCTCAGTGAGTCTTTGCCGAAATAAGCTTCAAGTAAGGCAAAGCCAACAAAGGATGTATTTCCGAGTGATGCTGTAAGAATTAACGAGCCTAAATCATCCCTATTTAAAGAAAATACGTTTTTGAAAAGATTAAAAAAAACAAAGCCCAGAATAAACAATATCCAAGGCATTAAGAGCGGATAAATGATGGTGCTGTCTAGTGTCAACGAGTGCATTAACTTGAGCGTTAGTGCAGGCAACGAAATGTTGATGACGAAACGATTGATGGTTGTAGCGGCTTGTGGAGGAAACAGCTTTAATTGCTGAGCGACGAATCCTATAACGAGGCAAATAAAAACCAGTACAAGATTCGTCACGTCTACATCAAAGCAAAACTGGATGTAAAATTAAAGAGCCTAAGCGTTCTTATTTTACTGCTCTAAAATTTGTAGCAGCAAAAGCATTGGCTCCGGCTGGGTTGCCTTCAATCTTAAGAGTTGCTCCGGTTGAGCGATCCAAGGTGACAAGTGCTTCGAAACGATCGTTTTGATCGCCACCAGCTAACTGTAAATCCAATTTGTAGCGCTCAATTCCGTTTGGCGAAAATCCCATATGTGGTCGCGAATCAACGACTACCCAAATTTCTTTAATGCCAGAAGTTGTGATGGTCATGATGGCTTGTCTGCGTGTACCCACTAATTGCGCTCGGCAGACAGTGGCAATTGTGACCATTTGAAATTTTTTACTTTCAGCTAGAGCTGCTTTTCCACAAGATGTGATTTTTAAGGTCACTTGCTGTTTTGTGGATTTTTCGTCTGCTTGTTGTTGTGCAGATGCTCCACTGCTGATTGTTGCGAATAGTATTGCTGTAATTAGGTATCTCATACTTGTTTCCTCTAACCCCTTAGTTCGTGGCCAAATTGGCCGATGCGGTATGGCTAATGAGAGATTAGAAAATGAAATACTTAAAAGTTCTGCACAGCGCTATAATTTTGTAATTTCAGTTACTTAGTTGTGCACAAAAAAGGTGCAATGTTGTTTTAGGGACTATTCACGTTCCCATGTTTGGCTACGTCCTAATAAACTAAAGCCAATATAGCCCCTGACATTTAGTTTTTTTCCTTCGGCTTCTAGGCGTAAACGGCTCTTGTAAATTTTTCCTTTTTTGGGGTCTAGAATATGTCCGCCACTCCATTCTTTTCCTACCTCAGATTAGCTGAGGCCCCAGATAATTTCCATGCCTTTAATGGGCTGGTCTTTCTTGGCGCCCTCACATTTGTCGCATTTGGGGTCTGGCGTATCTGGATTAAGGACCTCGAGTATGCGTCCTTTGAATTCGTTTCCTTCTTGGTAAATTTCAATAATGGATTTTGGCTTTCCTGTTTCGTCATCGATAGTTTTCCATCGTCCTGTAATAGATTGAGCGAAGGATTGGGAAGATAGCAAGGTTAGGATGATCAACAACAATGTTTTCATGCCTACAATACTAACAGCAAATCCGTGGACCTGGCAGGCAGATGATCCTTCCATTAAATCAATTAGTTATGCAAATACATTGACTTGACGCAGTGCGTGATATACTTTCTACGCTCTTTTATAGGAGATGCTATTTTTATGAAAAAATTATTATTTGTATTGGCGTTTGTGGCTAGCCATAGCGGGTTTGCTCAAGGATCTACGGCCTCCGTGAATACAGATAGTTTAGATTTTAGGTGGGCTCCCACAGAGCAAACAACATACGAACAGCATTTGGAGTCGTCTTTGGCTCGACTCAGTAAGAGAGTGGGCGTGGATCAAGGGGTTTTGATGACTTTTTTTAGAGCCATCAAAAACGATTATAAGAAATTCTCTAAGTTGCAGAATTCAACGGCATGTGTGGATTCCTTCAACGATTCACAGGAATCTAGAAATGCATTGTTAAATTGCCTGAAATCTTTTGCTCGCAGCGGATTAACGGAATCGTTGTATGCAAAAATTTTCGAAGAAAAATTAGAGCGAATTCATAGCAAACAGCAAACAGCAGAAATTCTAAAAAGTAATGTGTTGCTGGCTTGGATTGAAGACTTGATTCGTGAAAACTTAAGACGTCAAGGTCAACCTGCATCTTGGTATGTGAGAGGCAAAGGATTTACAAAAGCAAAGTCCCACATTGATTTCCCTTACGAAGATGGTGATGTTGTTTTGGAGCTTGGCAATTCGTCAGTGTCGGCAATGATTACACAGTCAACCATTCCACAAAGACGCTTCTCTCATGCGTTTGTGATGAGAGTTCGCAATGGTCAGGCCGTGACCATTGAGGCTTTAATTGAAAAGGGTGTCATTTCTAACTCGCTAAAGAAGTTTGGTAAAAACATAGCTAACAACGTCGTAGTGATGCGTTGGAAAGATTCCAAAACTAGAGCTGCTGTGGCCAAAAAAGCTTCAGATGAAGCTTGGAAATTTATTGAGACTAAAACGGCATACAACATTGCCATGGATATGAACGATGAAACACGTATGTTTTGCTCTCAGCTTGTTGCGCATGCTTATTCAAAAGCTGCGAATCTGCCCATATCTAATCTAGTTCCACAAACAGCTACGATACGATCAGATGCTGTCTTTAATTACTTGAAGGCGTTTGGTGTGACTAAGAAAGAAATGCCGTCTCCTGGCGATTTAATGACTTCAGATGAATGGGAAGTGGTGGCCGATTACCGATCTGATGATTTATACAGAATGTGGGAAATGTTTGGCATGGCCGATGTCTTTGTTGAGAGATTGGAGATGGGCTACCAGATAGTTCCTGAAATTGGTGCAAGTATGTTGGGTTGGACTGCAAAATTGACTGACAATAGCTTACGGTTAGCCCAAAAAGCCATTTATGGATTGATTGCTTTTAGAACGAGCATTCCAGAGGCAGAATTGGGTATTTTACCGGAATCTGTCTCTGGAAAGGCGATTCGACTCATGTATACCCAGGAGCATCACTTGTTCCGTCCAGCAATGAAGTATGCTGAAAAAATTAGAGAAAAGCGTGATGAAGAACGCAATATGTTTGATGTTTCCTTGTGGGTACTGCGTGGGCGATTGTCTCATGTGACTCATGAATACCGCATGCCAAAAGATATTTTGGAAGCTCCAGAGCAGAATTAAACATTAGCCGGCTCCGCTTATACTTGACCGGTCTAGGAAGTCATTGCATCCTGGAGACATGTTTAATCAATCAATTTTGGCTACCATTTTGTTGTCATTGCTTTTTTTGAATCATGAGGCTTATGCCACGTCTAAGCAGTTGAACAATTGTCAGGTTGTTTTTAGCCAGACCAATGCTGAGATTCAAAAGTGTGACAAGCTTAAAGTTATATATTTGAAGGGAACTCCAAACCAAAGAGCTGAGTCGGTTGGCAAATTGATTAAGCATAAAGCGATTAGTTCTAACGCCATTCAGTTTTATGCGGAATTAATTAATAAGAGAGTGGATAACTATTTTGTTAGGGCTTTTTTAAAAACCTATTATAGTTTTTGGATTTCTAACCGCATAGATCACAATAAGTCAGATCCTTTGTTTCAAGAGTTGAAGATCATGTCGGATGCTGGTGGTTTGGATTTTTCAACTTTTAAAAAAGCATTATTGCTGCCTGATTTGGGAACGTGGGGCATAGGGCGTTTGAATAAAAATATGGACCCATTGGGCTGCACTACGGCAGCAAGAACAGAGCGGAATGGTGACTTTTATTTAGGGCGCAACTTAGACTACACAGGGGCAGGCGTTTGGGATGCTGATCCTGTTTTGTACGTTCATCTTCCTGAAGATGGGTCGACAGAGTTGAAGCATGTTGCGTTTTCTTCTGGTGCTTTGTCGTTTGCGTCTATCACAGGGGTTAATGAAGCTGGAATTTATATTGGAGTTCACCAAAATTATACCTACGATGGTGAATTGGAAGATGCGCTACCTCTTTATTTAGTTGGTGAGCGTGTATTGCGAAAAGCAAAAAGCTTAGAAGAAGCTATTGAGTTATTGAAACAACATAGGCCCTATAACTTGTGGACTTATGTTGTTGCCGACGTGAAAAAAAATCAAGTTGTGAGTGTTGAGGTTAGTGGAAAACAATTCGCAGTCATTCATGGGAAAGATGGTAACTTTGCCCAGACGAATCATTTAAGAGGTGTGGATTCCTCAATACAAAGAGCGAGTTACGGTAGTTTTCATAGTTCACAAATTCGTTTAGCAAAAACTTTTGATCTTTTAAGCAAGATTCCTAGTGGTCAAAGTTCATTTGAGGCAATGGCAAAAATTTTGTCCTACCAAGAAAGTGACCTTGGGCCTTCTACAGAACGAGATATTATTAAGCCAGGAACAGTTCAAAGTGTTTTGATTAGTCGCGATCAGAGTCAAAATAAAATCAATCTTGCAATGGCAGTTGACGAGGCACCAACTTCCTCAGGACGCTATATTTCGTTTGATATGCAAAAACTGTTTGAGCACAAGCCTCAACAGTACAGCGTTGTGAACTCACAAGCTTCGTTACAGAACAGAACTATGCAAATGGCTTTGAGCCGTGCCTCTGCTTTTGATTTGGACGGAAGATGGGCTGATGCCTGGTACGCGATTAAGGACCAACGGACTGCGGGAGCTCATCTAACGAGATCTTATTATCAATATAAACGAGAGCAGTATGAAGATGCTTATAGAGAGACTGTGACAATTGAAGAATCGCCGGAGTCCTTTCCACAGCATACCAAAGAGAGTCTTGCTTATATGAGTATTTTATCGCTACACAAAATGATGAAGTATGCTCAGGCTAAATCGATTGCTAGAAAACTAATTGCCCAGCCAATGAAAAACCAGGTGATAGCTAAGATACTAAAAGACTATTTAGAGGAGTGGGAGAATTTAGATCGTCGAGGAAAGAGCGATAGATCGTCCCCTCAGCTCAAGGCGCCCAGCTTTGATTACATGCCTGGGGATTTGGCCTTTAGATAGATTAAGTTACTGAATTTAAATACTTTTATAATTTTGACACATGGTGTCATAAATGTTAATCTCCTGCAACTTGATCAACCATTAAGTCTAAGGAGTTAACAATGAAAAAGTCAGTTTTGCTTGGGTTAGTTTTAGGTCTTAGTTCACATATGGCAAATGCCTTAAGCATTTCCATGAATTCAGAAACCACCATTACAAGTGAACGTGCTGTCTATGTTGCTAAAGGCAATGCCACTTCAATGGAATATATAGATGTTGAAGAGATGCGCATTACGGGTACACAAAAAATGCAGGCTAAGATGAACGGCCGTTTGATGCAAAATTTAAATGCTCCTATAGATGCAGAATTAGTGCCCGGAAAAACAGAGGGTTTAAGTGGGCACCAGCGCGCTAAAATTGAAATTTCTGGCACGAAGGTTTTGTTGTTAACTGATTTGCGTCACCAAACGACTAAGAAGCCCAGTGAAGAAGGCAAAGCACCTGAGATTAGCACGGTCGAGAAGAAAACTAGTTATGAATTAGAGTTTGTTTCTGGAAATATCAGTGATTTGCGCGAAGGTCGCAGTGTTGAGATGAGATACACAAAAGACTCTATTAAAAAAATATTAGACGACACAACAACAAGCGCTAGAGCTTCTGCCAAAGTTTCAGGAACTGGTGGTGGTGGGGTGAGTATTAGTGTGAAGCCTTTGAACTCAAAACATAAAGGACGCATTGTCATTGAAAGAAATAAAATTACAGTAGAAGACATCCCAACGCAGATAAAAATTTCGATGAGTGCTCGTGGCTAGTTACTTGCGTTTAAGTGCTGCTGCATTTTTTTTCTTCATCAATCATTTTGCTATAGCGGAATATGGTTATGAAAAAAAGGCAACCACTGGCCCCTCTTCAATGGCAGATCTTCAGAGGCTGTTTGAGAAAAAACAGCCTCTGTCTGTTGAGGAATTCTTAGAACGCTTACCAGTGGAGTTGAGAAAAAATCCAACATTTGTATACCGAAGTCAAAGTTTGCAAGGGGCCTCTATGCAGGCTCCACGGGTGCTCTTATCTGAACCCGATGGAAACCTGGTTTTAGCCTTTAACGGTGACCCCAAACAACATGGTTATCAGCAAATTGAAGCCATGGATTTTAATGAGACCACAAAAAAGTTCAACTTCTATGAAATTACATTTGATAACCCCCAAAGAACAATGAAGGTTTCAGATGCGAATCCTTCAAAATGTTTGAGTTGTCATAGGGCTTCGGATCCAAGACCAAACTGGGAATCCTATGATCGATGGCCGGGGGTGTATGCGAGTAACGATGATCGGTTAACAGACGAAGAATTTCCATCATTCAAAAAATTTCTACAAAGTTTCAATGAGAGTGCTCGCTATTCTTCTTTGCAAATACCTCAGCTTCAATCCATTTTAAAATATGATAGCTACAATGGCCGTTTGCCAAATGAACCAAACATCACTTTCACGCATACCCTTTCTCGCAATAATTTTAAGAGAGTTGCAAGACTCATAACAGAGACCAAAGATTACGCGAATTACAAATACTCTATTGCTGCTACCTTGGGTTGTTATAAGGGAGGCTTGTCAGAGGTTATGGACGCTTTTAGCCCGCCAATGGCAAAAAAAGTACTGGCTTATTACTCAAAGGAGCAGGTCAAAGAAGCTCAAGCCATTAAAAATTCAGTTGGAGATGAATATTCTTATCCAAGCACATTGTTGTTTCGTTCGGCATTTGAATCACGAGGCATTGATGTTTCTGATTGGTTTATGAATTTTAAGGGTGGTTTAAATAACACATTTTTAAATGGTGTCTCGTGGCAAGGGCAACTTTTAGATGCCTTACTTGATCATGACGAATCATTAAAAGACTACTTAATGCCGAATTCGACTTTTCAATTAGATTGCGGAAAGTTGAGCGATAAAATTGATACCATAATGGACCAAAAAAAAATAATACTAAGCTCGGAATCCATGCTTCAGTTTGATAATGACCCTTCGGTAGCCGATAATATTTGGAAACGTTCTTGCCTACAATGTCATGGGGTTGAAGGTTCAAAAAACGCTCCATTGATGAGTTTTTCTGAGGCGTTGTCGCAACCCAATTTTAAAACATTAATTGAGTCAGGTGCTATGCCTAAGAATCAAACGTTAACCCCAAGTGAAAAACGACGATTAATACAGGCCGTGAACAACTAGTGCTGACCAAGGGCTCCAGGAGCTCTTGCTTTTCCTAAGAAACCAGCAAGGACAATGAGTGTCACAAGGTAGGGTAGAATTTGAATGAGTTGCACCGGGACTGTGTTCCCCGGGCTGATTTCGACGCCTTGTAAGCGAATTTGCAGACTATCGGTGAAAGCAAATAGAAGGCATGCCATGGAAGCTTGCAGTGGACGCCATTTTCCAAGAATCAGGGCAGCTAGAGCCATGAATCCTCTTCCAGCACTCATCTCTCTTGAAAAATTAGAGGATAAAAATAAAGACAGACTAGCGCCGCTAAGTCCACCAATGGCGCCTGAACTCATTAGCGATAACCATCGAACGGTTCTTACGGAAACGCCTGCCGTTTGAAGGGCTAGGGGTTTTTCACCAGCAACACGATGCCAAAGGCCAGACGGTGTGTAATGTTGCCAAAGGGTTAGCAGCCCAACAATTCCCCATACGACAAAAAGAAAACCAGGCCCAAGTCTCATTTCTATTGGGAGAGTGGGGGTTGATCCAGAAGTCCCAAAAAACAAATTACACAAGAATGGCGTTAATCCTACAACAAGCAGGTTGAGTGCTACACCAGTTACAATTTGTTCTGCCTTAGCGTATAGAGTGAAAAATGCGTAAATTAAACCAATCAAGACGCCCACGGAGATGCCGGCTAAAAGTCCCATGGTTGTTGATTGATACGTGTGAGCAATGCTTGCTGCGACGAAAGCACCCATTAGCATTTTACTTTCTAAAGCAATATTGATGACACCACTTCTTTCACTCAAAAAACCAGCTTGAGAAGCAAGCACTAGAGGTGTTGCCATTCTTAGTGTGGACTCTAATATTGAAATAAAAGTTTCCATATGGCTTTATCTTTCTTTTTTAAATTTACCCTGATTGAATTGTATCCATGAAAACAAGCTAGGCGCTGAGGCTAGTAGAATAATTAAGGCTTGAAGAACCAGGGCAAGATCTTTTGTGATATGAGCGGTTTCGATGTTTAAGTCGAGTGATCCTTTATGAAGTGCTCCAAACAATAATGCAGCAAAGAAAATACCCAGAGGATGGCCATAAGAAATCATGGCAACTGCGATGCCTGTAAATCCAAATCCTGGTGAAAACTCGTAGCGAAATTTCCCAGCGTTGCCTAAAACTTCAACGACGCCAACAAGCCCAGCCAAGCCGCCTGCGAGCATCATGCTTAGAATTTTAACTTTTCCAGTGGCAATACCAGCAATTTTAGCGGCTCTTTCGTTTAATCCACAAGCTCTAAGCTCAAAACCAAACTGCGTGCGCTTGGTGATGAAATAATCTAAACAAAGCAATCCCAATACAAGAACAAGAACTGACGTGACGGGTGCATCCGTGAAATATGAAATTTTTTCAATGATGAATTGAGGGGGGATGTGCTTGGATTCGGGGCTTTGGCTTTCAGGGTCTTTAATCCAGTACAGGATGATGTAACTCATAAATGCTGATGCAAGAAAGTTCAGCATAATGGTGCTGATGACTTCATGGCTTCCGCGTTTAACTTTTAAATATGCAGGGATGAATCCCCAGAAGGCGCCAAATAAAAAAGCACCAAGGATGCTGAGTATGGGGGCTAATGGCCACGGGGTGTTGGGAAAAGCGAGCGCTGGTAGCGTTGCGCCAAGTGCGCCCCACATGAGCTGTCCTTCAGCACCAATATTGAAGAGGCCAGCTCTAAATGCAGTAGCGACACTAAGCCCTGTGAGCATCAATGGCGTCGCATAGAATAATGTCATGCCGAAATCATATCGTGTGCCAAAGCTTGAGAAGGTCAAAACTTTTAAGACATGCCATGGGTCATCTCCCACTAATTTAACAACGACCAATGATATGGCGAGTCCGCAAATCAATGCTGCTAAAGATTTTAATACTTTCATGCAGCACCTCCGCCCATGGCAACTCCTAGTCGTGTTTCTGTACATTCTGAGCGCTGAAACTCTGCTGAGAGCTTTCCACCGCACATGACAATGACGCGATTAGAAAGGGCCAGTATTTCATCGAGCTCACATGAAATTAAAAGAATGCCAATGCCCAAAGATTGTAATCTCTTTAGCTCATTATGAATGAGCTCTATAGCGCCAATGTCTACGCCACGTGTGGGCTGAGATACAATGAGTAATTGTGGAGAGAAATACAATTCGCGAGCCATAATGACTTTTTGCTGATTCCCACCAGATAGGGATGAAGCAGGTAGTTCAATAGATGGCGTTTTGACATGGAATTTTTCAAAAGCAATTTTAGCTTGTTCTGAAATTTTGCTCCAAGATAAAAGCGAGCCAATGGCAAAAGGCTTTTTGTGATGAAGTCCAAGTGCAAAATTTTCTTTGAGCGAAGCTGTAGGAATAAGGCCTTCTTCAAGGCGGTCTTCTGAAATAAATCCAACGCCAAGATTTTTAATATCCTTAGTGGATAAACCAAGGGTTTGTGTTTCATTCACTTTGATTTGCCCTTGTAGTTCAGATTTTTTCCATTGTTGTGGCTGAATCAGGCATTGGCAGAGTTCAGTTTGCCCATTGCCTTGGATGCCGGCTAATCCAACAATTTCTCCAGGATAGATGCGAAATGAAATGTTTTGTAGAACTCCTGTTAACGATAGATTTTGAACTTCTAGTAAAGGAGCGATGGATTGAGTCGATGGTGAATCTTTAGGAGGGGGGTTTTTAGGGTCGTAAAGATGAATTTTTTTTCCCACCATCAGTTCACCAAGCTCATCAATATTGGTGTTTTTGATGTCACGGGTGGCGATGATTGTGCCTGATCTAAAAACTGTGACCTCGTCACATAAATCCATAACCTCTCGTAGCTTGTGCGTGATGATGAGAATGGTTTTCCCTTGTTCTTTGAGATTTTTTAAATCAACAAAGAGTTGATTTGCTTCCTGCGGTGTTAGGACTGCAGTAGGTTCGTCGAGTATTAAAATATCGGCTTGTTTGTAGAGTACTTTTAGAATTTCAATTCGTTGTTGGAGCCCCACAGGTAATTTTTCAACAGATTCATTCCAGGGCAGCTTTTGAGACCAGTTTTTTGTAATGAGCTCTAATTCTTTTTGTCTTTCTATGCGAGGAATAGGATAAAAAGCAGATGTTTTTTCAGAACCTAAAATGACGTTATCAAGCACTGAATCGGGAGCTGAGAGCATGAAATGTTGATGAACCATGCCAAGGCCATTGGCAATAGCGTCGAGTGGTGAACTGAATTCTGTTTTGTGACCATGAATGTAAATTTCACCATGATCAGGTTTAAACAGCCCATACAGCATGTTCATTGCTGTTGATTTACCTGCCCCGTTCTCTCCAATAATGGCGTGTATGCTGCCTTTTTTTACCTGAAGCGAAATGTTTTTGTTGGCAAGTGTCTGCCCAAATCGTTTTGAAAGCTCTTTGAGTTCAACGGCCAGTGGTTTAGCTGAATTCAACTGATCGCTCACTTCTTGCTAGTTTTGTAATAATCAGGAACGTTAATTTTTCCAGTGATGATTTCTTTTTTGATGGCTTCAATTTTCGCAATGATGTCCTTAGGCAGTAGTTTTTCATTGTACTGATCTACAGCGTAACCTACGCCGTCTTCTTTTAAGCCCAGGTGTTTGATGCCGTTTGTGAAGCGACCGTTTTTGAGGTCTTCAATGGTTGAGTAAACGCCAAGGTCAACTCGCTTTAACATACTGGTCAAAATTAATCCTGGTTTTACCCAGTTTTGATTTGAGTCTACGCCAATGGCAAAAAGTTTTTTTTCTTCTGCAGCATCAAAAATTCCTTGGTTAGAAGCTCCCGCCACAGCAAAGATAATGTCTACGCCAGACTTGTATTGTGAAAGAGAGAGCTCTTTAGCTTTGGGAGGATTGTTCCAGGCATCTCCTGTGACGCCGACATAACCTGAGGTAACGGTTGCTTTGGGATTGGCTTTTTTAAGACCTGCTTCAAAGCCTAATTGGAATCTGCGGATTAGAGGAATGTCCATTCCTCCTGCAAAGCCAATTTTATTCGTTTTTGTTTTATATCCAGCAATGGCTCCAATAAGATAAGAGGCTTCATGTTCAGAAAACATAATGCTTCTGACGTTTGGGGCATCAACTTCCCCATCAACGATTAAAAATTTTCTATCTTTGTATTGGCTGGCGACTTTTGTGATGGCGTCTTTTTGTGAAAAACCAATTCCAATGATGAGATCGTACTTTCTTTCTGCAAAAGCACGAAGTAGGGGTTGAAAAGCATTGTCATCTGTTGCTTCAACCAACTTGAGCTCAATGCCAAAATCTTTCTCTGCTTTTTGAGCTCCTGAGTATGCGGAGGCATTGAAAGATTTATCGTCTTTTCCTCCTTTATCTAAGACCAATGCGATTTTCAGTTTTTGGGCAAATCCTGTAGAGTTCAAACCTGCAAAACATAAGACTAAAAAAAGTTTTTTAACTTTGTGGCAATTGAGTTTTGTCAAAATTTTCATATACAAAGAGATTAAAGTTGAGCCCCGTAAAAAACAAGCTCACAGCACACAATAAGCTGTCATCTTGTTGTTGTTTTGATGTCGAAGTGTTTTGATTCTGCCTCAACAAAAACCAAATAAATACATATAGATATGGCGAATTCATTGGGGCTTTGTGCCAATTTCTACTTGATACAAATTCTGGGCTTGGTTAGACGCTGCAGTTATAGATACAAGTCAAATTGATAACAACAAAGGAGTCCGTATGAATATTAAACAAATCACATCATTATTTTTAGGAAGTCTTGCACTTTCTGCATCAGCGTTTGCTGGTCATTTGAGCATGACAATTGGTGACTATCGCCGTTTGCCAGATTGCGGTGGTTCTGTGGAAGTGACAAAGTCATATTCTGAGCAAGTGAACTTGGTTTTCAAAAATGTTGAAGACTGCTCTAATTTTGATATTTTAAGCGTTAACGGTGATCGTTTAGATTATGACAATAAAAAACTTGGTGGTTATGACCGTAACCGTTCTGGCAGCTTCACATTGCCAAAGTTTCTTTTTGAAAATGGTCGCAATACTATTCGCGTAGTTTTGAAGTCTAATAGTGGCAAAACTTCCGACATGATCAACGTTCGCGTTGTGTTGAATGGTGGCGGCGGTAATGATGATTTTGAAACCATCAAAATGTCATTGAACGATTGGGCAAGACTTAGCAATTGCGGTGGTTCTGTTGAAACCAAAAGAACATACCGTCGTGGTTCAGAGCGTTTGGTGTTGTCATTTAACAACGTTAAAAACTGCTCTAATTTTGACATTCTTGGCGCCAATGGCGAAAGAGTTGATTACGACAACCAGAAGCTAGATGGTTATGACAATAACCGTTATGGAAGCTTTGTTATTCCAAGTCACTTGGTTGATTATGGTCGTAACAGCATCTTGGTTGTTTTGAAGTCCAATAGCGGAAAGACATCCAACAAAATCCGCATCAATTTCCGCGCGTACTAATTTTTCGCGTATATTGAGTTGAGAGCGTAAGCTCTAAGAGGCCCTGAAATCGCTCCAAAGAGTGGTTTTAGGGCTTTTTTATTTGTTTCTTAATCTAAGGACCAATCAATAGGGGTTTGTCCATTTTTCTCAAGTAAGGCGTTAATCTTGGAGAAATGTTTGCACCCAAGAAATCCTCTGTGAGCTGAAAGAGGAGATGGGTGCGGCGCTTTTAGGATGGCGTGTTTTTTGGGATCAACTATGGCGCCCTTTTTTTGAGCAGGGCTACCCCATAAAATAAAAATCAACTTCTCCTTTTTTTGATTCAGCTTTTCAATGACAGCGTCGGTAAACTGTTCCCAGCCTTTATTGTGGTGCGAGCCTGCCTTTGAAGCTTCAACAGTTAAGGTGGCATTGAGAAGCAGAACTCCTTGTTGTGCCCATTTCATTAAATAACCATGCTTGGCCTGAGGAATGTTGAGGTCAGCTTCAAGTTCCTTATAAATATTTTTTAAGGATGGAGGTGGAGGAACACCTTTTTGAACAGAAAAACAAAGACCATGGGCTTGTCCAGGGCCATGGTAAGGATCTTGTCCAATGATAACGACTCGGGTTTTGTCGAAGGGAGTGGCATCAAATGCTGCAAAAATATCTTGATTGCGAGGATAAATTATTTTTTTTGCCTGCAGTTCTTTTTGTAAGAACGCTTTTAATTCTTTCATGTAGGGTTTTTGGAACTCGTCAAGAAGCTGTTCTTTCCAGGATTGCTCCAGGCGAATGCTGTCGGATGGAGAGGTGCTTGTTTGAGTTTCTAGCATGAGGAACTACAGAGTTACTAACAAACTCAGCATAATTAAAGTGTTTTTAAAAATTCCAGAAGATCTTTCTTGTCTTGAGGGGAATAGCGTTCTTCTCCCTTTTCATTGAGGAACATTTTGTAATGTCCTTGGTTTGATAATCCAGGCTTAGAGTTCACAAAATAATGCGCATCTTTGAGATTGTGCCATGATTTGGGAATATTATTGCCTGTTGGATAGCCAACGCAGTCTTGATCAAAATCTGTTTTTGAGTTTTTTGCAGGACCTTGAATAAAAAATTCTGGTCTTTTTTCAGGAGGAGTCATTAGGGCGCATAGATTGGGAACAGAATTATTGTGTAGATAAGGGTATCTCGACCAAATGCCTACAAGTGGTGGAGGAACGTATCCTTTTTGTGGCTCGACTCGAACTTTCCAGTCCTCGCTTAGTTCAAGACGATTTAACTGAGCTGACAGTTGATGCATGCCTAGGTAGCGATTGGGGTCTGTTCCTACGTCTATGACTGGTGTTGTTTTGTGATATTGGACGTGCGTGGTGAGATAGGGGTCGGCGGGATTTGGCTGTTCCCAAGCCTTTTCGTAGCGACCATGACATTTGTAACAATTAGAGTGAAATAACTTCGATCCTCGTTTTGCCGAGGCTAATTGAATGCTCTGAGATGGGAAAAAATCAGTCCATTTTGGCGCTTCAGTTGAAAACACAAATGAGGTGAGTTCTTGAATCAGCTTAGTGTTTGATTTCATCCACGTGTTGAGCTCGCGTAAATCAGTGCCACGCCCAATTTCATTCCATAAAATATTAGTGGCAATGGGATTGCCACTTAAGACTGAGCCGTCAGAAAGCCATTTATTTTTGTATTTGAGTAACCACCATGTGCCTGGTTTTGATTCTGCATTGAATGTTCTGAGTTCATGATGTGATGGGTTTTTTGCAAAAGCAGGATCTTTGTCAGCCCATGCGTTTGGGGTGCGGTTGGCTAATGACAGCCCAACATGTGAAAGGGATGTGTCTAGACCAAGGACTGATGGCTTAGATGATTCCACAAAATCAACGTTGTTTCTTGTGCGCGCGTACATTGTTTTTTCGCTGGAGTTAGCTTGCGTGACTTTTTGAAAAACTAGAGGGGAAATTTTTGGAATGACATGTTTGGCAAGTATGAAGAAACGATTCGCTCTCGACCCTTTGTTCGGAAGCCCTACAATACTTTTTCCAAACAGCTCAGCTGCGTGGCAACTAGAGCATGAAAAGCTGATGGCGCGACCGTAATGAGTGTGAAGAATGCCGGCACCCATGGGAAAAGACGATGGGATTTCCTGGGGCTTTTTGTTCTGAGCAAAGGGGACAAGTCCAAGCCAATTAAAGAACTCGTCGATGTTTGTGAAAGGAATAAGCTGGCCACTTAGTTTTTCTATAATATTTCGAAATGGGGTTTTGCGTGAAGAAATATTTTTTAAAAAGGGGTCTTCTGGAATGAGAATTCCAGAGACGTCCACTGGATATTTTAAGGTATGCAGAAATCCTTGCTGCGTTTTATGAGGGAATGTTGAGGAGTCCCATGAATAGACATTGTGTCTAGCTTGCGCATCGATAATTTCATGGCCTTCAGACCATATTTTCGCTTCAGCTTCGTCTCTCCAGTTGAATGCGTGCGTAGATGATGTTGCATATAAAAAAGTTAACGAAGAGAGTAAAAAAACGCTACGAATGCATTTATTATCTTCACAAATAGGCTGATTCGCCAAGACTCAGAGCGCAAGACGTTCCACTAAGTTTAGACGAATACTTGATAGGTGATAAAGGCAGAAAGATAAGCCAGTAGCGAATAACCAAGGAAGACAAAAATAGGAATCTTTTTAGATCCCGTTTCTGATTTTAATACAGCCAGTGTGGATACGCACTGCATGGCAAGAACAAAAAAGACCAGCAAAGACATCGCAGTGGCCAGGGTCATTCCCCCTGAGACAATTTTAGTACCCAAATCTGAGATATTCTCTGTAGCATCTTCTAATCCATACAATGTGCCGAGTGTGCCGACAAAAACTTCTCGAGCAAGAAAACTTGTCATGACGGCTACTGTGATTTTCCAGTCCATGCCAAGTGGTCTAAAAATTGGTTCAATGGCATGGCCAATTTTTGCTAGCCATGATTCTTCAAGATGGCCGTTGCCAGAGGGAAAATAGCCCAAAATCCAAATCAAAATGGTCACCGTGAAGATGATCCCCCCTGCTTTGCGTATGAATTGGAACATTCGCGTACTGGCGTTTGAAACTATGCTTTTGAAATTGGGAATGCGATACGGAGGCAACTCAACCACAAAAGGATAATCGGAGTGATTTTTTTTAAGAGAAAACTGCGCAAATGAAGCCACAATCAGAGCCGAGACAATACCAAGCAAATAAAGAGCACTAAAGGCGAGGCCTTGTAGACCAATAAGGCCGCCCAAGTACATCGAAGCTGGAACGAAAGATCCAATAAATAAAGCATAGACAGGAAGTCGAGCCGAGCAAGAGAGTAGAGGAGTGATGAGTTGAGTGATCAGTCGTCTGCGTGGAGATTCGATGGATCGAGCAGATAAAATGGCTGGGATGGCGCAAGCATGACCCGATAATATTGCTATGAAGCTTTTGCCAGACAGCCCAAAATAACTCAGTGGCTTATGGCAGATGATGGCTGCACGAGCCAGATAGCCAGAATCTTCTAAGAAGCCGATGATAAAAAATAAAACAAAAATTTGTGGAGCAAAAACTAGAAAACTACCAAAGCCTTCGAATAGCGCGCCTTTAATGAAATCTTGAAAGATTCCAGATGGAACTAGGCCGGAAACATATTGACCGCTCAAGGAAATGAATTCACCAACAAGGTCCATCATGGGAGCTGCCCATGTGAAAATAGATTGGAATAAAAAAGTCATAATGGCAAAAAAAGCTAGAGCGCCCCAGAAGCTAGAAAGAAAAAAAGAGTCTAGTTTTTCTTGTTGCCGAATTAAGAGCTCAACTTTGGGTCCATATTGTTTGGCCAAATTATCGGCTAATTCTCTTAGTGATGTCTGAGGGGTTCTGGAGGTTTTAGCTGGTAGAAATTTGTGGCGTTCTTCGTGATTCGCTAGATGCTCAATATCTTTTTTGAGGAGGTCTAGTCCTTGACCTGTTCTAGCGGAAACACCGTGAACAATGCAGCCTAGCTGTTTTGCAATTTCAGGGATGTTCACAACAGCGTTGTTGTTTTGAATTTCATCCATCACATTTAAAGCAACAAGAAAGGGAATTTGTTTTGCACGCGCTTGTTCAATAATTTGTAAGAGTAAGAACAGGCTGCGATTTAATCGGGTGGCGTCGGCCACGTAAACAATGCCAGCAGTATCCTGATTTTCCATGGCCTCTTGAAGGCCGTTGACGGCAACTTGCTCATCACGACTTAGTGGATTTAGCGAATACATGCCTGGAAAGTCTTTAATCAATAATTCTTCGTTGTAGCGACCACTTCTAATTTCCACGGTAATGCCCGGGAAGTTTGCGACCTTTTGTTGAAGTCCAGTGAGACGGTTAAACAGAAAACTTTTGCCAGAGTTGGGGTTGCCTACAATGATAATGTTTTTGTGTGAAGCTTCACTCATGATGGCTGTTCCAATTGAACTAAAATTTTATGGGCCAAGCTGTATTCTAAGGAGAATATGGCGCCACCAACTAAAAAAACAGCGGGACCACGAAATGGGGTTTTGCGAAGCAATAGAATGCTCCCACCTTCAGAAAATCCCAACTGCCTTAGACGTGTTTTGTAAGTTTCTTCAAGTTCTGGGTCGAATGCGTGGATGCGACAGGTCTGTTGAGGTTTCAGGTCCGTCATGCGCATGCTGCTAGTTCACCCTTTTTGAGAATCATTATCAATATTGGGGGCTGGGTTTTTTATAAAATATTGCTCTGCGAAATGGATCTGGATTCAGGATTTGGGTCTAACCACCAGCCATTAAAGTTCCTATAGGCCTTGCTTTCCCATAGGGGAGGCGTGTCTGAGTTTGGCATTCTATAGGTGACTCCATTGGTTGGCGTTTCTTGGATGTGCACAGCTGCTATCCTAATGTGACCTAGAGCTAAGTCAGGTTGAAAATGGGTGAGCATTTTTTGAGCTTTGCATAAGAAAAGTGCTGAGATGAGTTCTGTTGTGGGATCGCCAGGGAAGGGCAATCCTCTGAATTTAGGAATGTTGGACCTCATGGCATCAACAATAGGGTCTTGATGGTTGTGTAAAAAGCTATGGTCGACAATTTCAGTAATAAAAGTCTTCCATAGAGTTTTTAGCTTTGAGAATTCAGCTACCATGTCGGTTTCAGGCGATAGAGGCATTGGTGAATTGGTTTCCAATATAAGTTTAGCCCACCAGGTATGGCCGTGAGGGGTTGAGCATGAATCCTCGCATGAGTGCATAAATCGATGTGCAGACTCAAAACGGTAATCAAAGCTAATTTGGTAACTCATTGATGATGGCTCTAGATGAGAGAAACATCCTGTAGAGGGCTCCCAGTCAAGAATTTTTGCGCGTATACTGTTAGAAGATGCGTGATTTCAGGCTGAGAGGCAAAATACTGGGGTTTGGCTTGTTGGCCGCTCTATGTTTCGTGGTCTGGCCTGAGGCTGTTTTGGCTCAGAAATTCGAGCCAGCCTTTGAACCCTACGAGGTAAAACGGATTAATCGAAAATCTAAAAAAAATCCTGAGGAATCCAGAGATCACCTGCGTTTGGAGGATGTGCGGGTCTATCTGATTCCTGGTGATTTGCCCGATGATGTGGATCCGCTAAGGCCAGGCTCAGAGTATATTTCTCTAGTTTCTGATCGCAGTGGAGAAACGCTTGATCAGTTGCCTGGAACTTTTGCTGCCCCTAAGCTTTATGTGCATCGTATTCCCATTTCGCTTCAGCCTAACGTCGCGCTTTGGTACCGAAGGATGTATGGGGGAGATGCTCCTCCGCTTGCGACCAGCGAAGAGCAAACGGCTTATGTTGAAATTGTTGTTGATCGCCCTGAGCAGTGCGAGGAATTGATTGCTGCTAAAAGCGGAGATGTCCTCAGGCGTGTGTACCGAGTTTGTTCGGTTGTAGAAGACACCGCATACGAAATGGTGAATCCCTATTCAGGTCCGTTTTATCATAGGCAAAGTCTCAATTTTTGGCTGACCGGTGGATTGGCTTTTTTTGGACGGACAGGCACTTTGCCTGGATACGTTGGCGAGTCTTTTTCAAACGGCCTGGGTTTTCGTCTGGATGGTGGTGTGCTCATTGACCGTTTGGAGTTGGAATATAAAATGAGACGTTACTATACGGATTTCACCGGAGCCTACAGTTATCGTCCATCGACAGATGCTTTTAGTGCGGCGTTTGGCTATGAATTCCCGTCTCGATATCAAACTACTGGTTACTGGACTCACTACGTTGCTGCAGTAGCGGGTCTGAGCACTAGCAATACAAGCCTGACCGTTTCCGGAAAAGGCGTTACGGCCACATCAAACGATTTACTGACAAACATGGGGTTTCGCTACCGCCCTATTTATGGGCTACGTAGTGATTTTCAATTTGATGTTCGATACTACTATGGCACTTATGCCGATGGATTTAGCTTCGAAAACGACTGGCGTTTTTGGTTGCACCCTAGACTGTGTTGGGGGCTTGGATATCACTTTGAAATGGTTCAAACAAAGCTCCTGAGCACAGGGTATAATTTTGGTATGTGGGGTGTTGAGCTTTTCACTCGTGTGGCGTTTTAGCGTTAGTCTGCTTGCCTTGTTCTGCTGGCGTTGCTTTTGATTGTTCTTGCGATGGTTCTTGGCCTGTGTAGGTCTTGCATAAATCATAGCAATTCACGCTTTGTTTTTGGCCTTCATTCGCGCCCCACATAGTGGCAACATAATCGGCAACTTCAAAATGTGTTTTTGATTTACAATCGTTTAGATCACGTTCTTCTTTAAGCCATCCGAGGTAGCGAGATGTTCTCACGTTGACAATTCTGGCGACTTCGCAGCCAATGAAGCAGTGTAATTTTTTATCGTTTTCAAAATATGTTTTTTTTAGGACGTCAAACGATAGCTTTGCGCTAATTAAGTCCGCGTTATTTGGGGATACAGGTTTAAGCTTTTTCCATTGAGCCTGTTGTTTTGTATAGGATTCACGACTTTTGAAGCCTTCGCTTTTCCAGCATTCTATGTTTTTTGCTGCTGCAGATGCTGAACTCAAGGCTAGCACTAAAATAAGTAAATGCATGTTAGTGAATTCCCTTAAGTTTGAATCGTATCAGTGACCAAGCCATGCGTAGAGGATCTCGAATCATGGATACCTTAGAGCCTGGAACTTCATGCCAATGGACAGGGAATTCCTCTACACGCATCTTGTTCTTAAAACATAAAACAAGGAGTTGAGTGTCCCAGACCCAACGCTGATCCATCACTTTGGGGAGTAGTGGTAGTAGTTTCTCTCGTTGAAACATTTTACATCCGCACTGACTGTCATAAACGGGAATATCAAACAGAACAGAAACAAATGTGGCAAAAACTCTTCCAATGTAATGGCGACTGGCTAATCTAGTGATACGCATGCCAAGCATGTTGACTCTCGATGCAATGAGCACATCTGGCGAGTTTGGGGATAAAAATTTTGCCATCATGGCCTCAATGGAAATGAACTCAGTTGAGGCATCGGCATCCATAAACCCTATGAAAGGAGATGTGGCCCTTTGAAACCCAGAGGCAATAGCTCCTCCTTTACCTTGATTCTTTGTATTGACGAGATGCTGCCATTTTCCCTGAGGATGTTGGTTTTGAAAACGGGCCATGGCTTGCTGAGTTTTTTCGACATGCTCCTTTGAGGAGCCATCTTCTACAACCAACCATTCAATATCTTTATCGTTGGCTAGGGTAGAGGCACTTAGTTTTTCCAAAAATAAAGGGAATCTGTGTCCTTCGTTATAAGCAGGAATGATAAAACTGAACTTTGGCACTGGAAGATAAAATAACCGACTTGTGCTAAGTTTGGAAGAAATGGCTACAGTACTTTGGTATTTTGGAAAAGGTTTGCAGCTCATTGCTCTTGTTGAGGTGGCCTTTGCTTTGCTTGAAGGGCTTCAAACGTCTGATCCTTTTAAAGAGCTTAAATTATTGCTTATTGGTGTCATTATATTTTTTGTTGGTTCTCTTTTTTTAAAATTTAGTTCTAAAGACTCGGCATGATATTGATTGGTTTAGATCCCGGAACTCAGCGTACAGGCTATGCCGTTTTAAAGGTTGATTCGCGTCCTTTGTCCCAGTTCGAACTGATCGAGGTCGGGGCTTGGGATTTGCTAAAACTAAGTGGGTCAAAGTCTGACGATAGATCTTCTCTTGGTATTCGTTTGGAACTTCTATATCAACTCTCAGAGGAGTTGTTTGAAAAACATAATCCGCGCTGGATTGGGCTTGAGAAAGCTGTGGCTCATAAAAACATTCCGTCTGCACTGAAGCTCAGTGAAGCGCGAGGCGTTTTGCGCTTAGCTGCTTATAAAAGTTTGGCTTCAGCTGACTCAAGATTAATTGAGTTGAGTCCCACACAGGTTAAAAAAGATGCCTCTGGTTTTGGTGTGGCCTCTAAGTCAGATGTTCGACGCGTTTTATTGTTGCGCTTCCCGCAATTTTCCAAACAATTATCAGCAGATAAACACTTGCTAGCAGATGCTTATGACGCTCTTGCTATTGCTCTAAGCTGTTGGGTTAGCACACGACGACAATCGCGATGAATTTTGATAGCTTAATCTTCTATGCCAGCAAGCATCGGTCCTCGTTTTTACATGGAAGTGACAGCCCCCAAAGAGTGGAACCACTCAGATCTTCTGGAACCCCACCAAGTAGCTGTCCGTAGTTCTCAAAACGATGGTTTTATTGTTGAAGTTTTTTCAGGCCTGCTGAAACAAAAATTGTTGAATAGTTCAGACACTGTTTGTTCCATATATTTAGCTCAAATTATCCGAGAAGATGCGGAAAGTTTATTTGCTTTCGGGAGCCTTGAGGAGCGTGCTGTTTTTTTAGAGTTGCGTAATTTAGATTCCATTGGCCCCAAGCTAGCAGCAACCATAGTGTCTTCCTTAGGACCCTCTCAGCTCAAGGCTATGTCTCTTGGTGATTTGAAGGCAGCAGGACTGAAAATTACAGGTCTTGGGCCTAAAACTTTAGATAAGCTAATTTCGGGATTGAAATCTGAACAGAAAAAATTTCTACCTATACTCATGTTGTGGGAAAAAGCAGTTCATGGCACCTCTTCTGAGGTTTCAAGGACCGTGGTTTCCTCTGGCGGGTTTTCTGCAATTCATAGTCAAGGCAATGCGCCAGTGTTGATGATTTCTGCTCTTGAAAAATTGGGTTTAAAAGCTTTTGAAACCCAAAGAATTTATAATGAGCTTTCTCAGGTCGATGAAGGTTTTTCAACATTAGCGACGGGCGAAATGCTGAAGCGTATTTTACAGTACTGGGGGAAAACAAAAACCCGCCGTATGGACATAGCTGCTGAGGAGACATTATGAGCGAGTTCTTAAATACTAAAAAGAAGCTTCCTTTAGTCGATATGAATCGTTCTTCTTTTGATCCTGAAACGTCAGCAGCACCGACTGCAGAAGCAGGTGCTCAATGGAGTGAGAATCTGCTTCGTCCTAATTTTCTGGCTGAGTATATTGGCCAAAAAAGTGTTTCTTCAAAGTTAGAAATTTTCATAGCAGCGGCAAAAAAAAGAAAAGCCAGTCTTGACCATGTCTTGCTCTCTGGTCCTCCAGGTTTAGGAAAAACAACACTGGCCCATATTGTTGCTAATGAATTGGGAGGACGATTGCATGTAACGGCAGGTCCTTCGCTTGAACGATCCGTTGATTTGCTTGCCATTTTGTCGAACTTACAAGCTGGAGATGTGTTATTCATTGATGAAATTCACAGGCTCAGTCCTGTGATTGAGGAAACTCTTTATCCAGCAATGGAAGATTTTCAAATTCAAGTCATATTGGGCGAAGGTGCTGCGGCCCAGGCTGTAACAGTACCAGTGCAAAAGTTTACACTGATTGGTGCTACGACGCAGTCTGGGAAATTAACTGGGCCATTGCGCGACCGTTTTGGCATTGCTTTGAATTTAGATTTTTATTCCGTAGAAGAGATGGAAGAAATCCTCACAAGATCAGCAAAAATTTTAAACGTCGTTTTGAGCCCTGATGAAATTCATGCTGTCGCTTTAAGATCACGTGGGACGCCAAGGATTGCGAATCGATTGTTGGCCAGGGTTCGCGATTACGTTGAAGTGAAAGCAACTCAAAAGCGAATTGGCGCAAAGTTTGTTGAAGAAGCTTTGGATTTTTTGGAAGTTGATGATCGGGGGCTTCAGTCTCTGGATAGACGTTATTTAACTGTGTTGATGGAGCAGTTTAAAGGTGGTCCCACCGGTGTTGAGGCGTTGTCGGCGACTCTTTCTGAGGATAGGTCCACTCTTGAGGAAACCATTGAGCCTTATTTGCTAAAAGCAGGCTTCATTGTGAGAACTCCTAGGGGGAGAATCGCTACCGATACCGCTTATGCTCACTTTGGGCTACCAACTCCTCAAACTAAACGTGAAGAGCTGTTGCTGCCTCTTTGAGTGATCTTAGCTTTCGCTTATTCTTTTGATTTTAGTTGAGCGTCGTTTGCACTAATGAATGCTTTGATGTCGTCAGCCATCTCCAAGAGGCGTTTCCATTGCTCTTTGTAGAGGGTTACCGGGAATCGACCCAAGCCATAAACAGAAAGAGCCCCTTTTTCACTAACCTTCAGGCTTAGTCCCTTAGAAGAGGTCTTTTTAAGGGCATTGTTTTCAGCTCGCAGGCGCTCTAATTCTTTCATTACGTCTTCATTGTTGCTCATGACTTGGTCTCCTTAGAAAAGGTAGAATAACAGGCCTTAAAAATGAATCCTAGTTCACAAAAGTGTCGTTTTTTTGACTAAATTGAAAAGCATCTATTTACAAGTATTGCTTAATTATTATATAAATTTTTCTTATATGACGAAGCTTGCTCAAGTTGTACGCCGGTCACTATTCTCAGCAATATTAGTGTTTAATTTGACTTCATTGATGGCAAAACCATTGCCTCCAATGGCCAATGGTCAATTGCCGTATCCAACTGGGCCTGTGCTGAAAGTCACCCCAGGCAGTCTTTGTGATAAAGGCAGAAACCGTTACCCGGCTAAAATTACGTATTGTGAACGTAACGTGAAGTGGGACATTAAAGCTTACGTTATGGAATATTATGACCGCAATTTTGGATTTAGAATTCAACAAATGGATAGGGACGATTTTAAAATCGATCACCTAGTTCCTTTGTGTCTTGGTGGTGGCAATGACGTGAGTAATTTGTGGCCACAGTACAAAGAGATCTATTACATTACAGACCCTATTGAGCCGTATCTTTGCAGAAAATTAGCACGCAACCAAATTTCACAAGATGAAGCAGTTAAGTTAATTATTCGCTTAAAAACAAATTTGTCTGAAGCACGTGAGTTTGTGCGAAATAATCAGTTGTCATATTATATAAGATAACTGAGTTATTTTACTTTTATAAACTTCAACTTCAAAAAACGTCGTTTGCCAACTTTGACAAGAGTTTCGCTTACGCCTTCAATCATATAGGCTGTATCTTCTATTTTCTTGCCATCTAGGGTAACTCCGCCTTGCGCAATTAAACGGCGGGCTTCTGAAATGGATGAAGCCAATTGGTTTTCAACCATGAGTTTGGTGAGAGAAACGGAATCACCAGTGACTGTAGCTAATGGAATTTCTGAGGGCATTTCTTTGCGCGAGAATACGGCATCAAATTCTTCTGCGACTTGCTCGGCGGCTTCTGTATTGTGAAAGCGCTCAACAAGTTCAAAGGCCAATTTTACTTTGGCTTCTTTAGGGTGCATGGCTTTAATTAGATCGGTGTTATGGGCAGTCAGTAGTTCGTAATACTTAATCATCATGACATCATTAATGCGCATGACTTTACCGAAAATTTCTTTTGGTTCTTCGCTAATGCCAATGGAGTTCCCAAGGGATTTTGACATTTTATTGATGCCGTCTGTTCCCTCAAGAAGGTGGGTCATAATGACGACCTGTGGTTCTTGGCCAGCACTTTTTTGCAATTCACGACCTAGCAAAAGATTGAATTTTTGATCTGTGCCACCCAGCTCAATGTCAGCACGCAATTGAACGGAGTCGAATGCTTGCAAAATAGGATACATGAGCTCGTGCAAAGCAATAGGTTGATGGGTGCTGTAGCGTTTTGCGAAGTCGTCACGCTCAAGCATTCTGGCCACGGTGATTTGCGAAGCTAGTTTAATGACGTCTTGGATCTTCAGCGGATCAGTCCATTGAGAGTTAAAGACAATGGAAGTTTTAGAAGGATGTAAAATTTTTAAAATTTGGTCGGCGTATGTCTTTGCGTTTCTTTGAACATCTTCACGGCTTAGTGGTTTTCTGGTTTCGCTTTTACCAGTGGGGTCTCCAATTTGTGCTGTGAAATCGCCAATCAAAAATAACACTTGATGGCCGAGGTCCTGAAACGTTTTTAATTTTTGTAAAACTACGGTGTGTCCAAGGTGAAGGTCGGGTGCTGTGGGATCAGCACCAAGTTTCACACGAAGCGGTTTTCTAGAAGCAATGCTGCGTTCAAGTTTTGAGAGCAGTTCTGGCTCTGAAATAATTTCAGCGGCACCTCGTTTGATTTGTTCGAGTTGTGCGGCAGCTTCTGCTTTTATGGCAGGTGTTATGGTCACGTTCTCAGTCATAGTGAGTATTAAGTTTTACCTGCAAAAGTTAAGAAACGCGAGGGTGGGTTTCCGGTCTATTTAACTCGATGCGTATGCGCTCAATTTTAATACATTGGGATGTGGAACTACTGATTTCTACTAAAACTCCACAAAACCAAGGATCAAGCGTGGCCGCTTCCATGCGGCGTTTTAAACGCGTAATATGTCGTTCAATGACAATATCTTTACGAACACCAATGACGGAATCGTAAGGACCCGTCATTCCCACGTCGCTTATAAAGCCTAATCCTTGAGGAAAAATTCGTTCATCAGCAGTTTGTATGTGGGTATGAGTGCCCACAAGGGCTGAGACTTTGCCATCTAAGTGCCAGGCCATAGCGCCTTTTTCTGAGGTGGTTTCTGCGTGAAAATCGACAAATATAATTGGTGTTTGTTTTTTTAATTCTACAATCCTCGTGTCAGCGCAGTGGAAAGGACAGTCAATTGGCGGGTCCATAAACGTTCTACCCATTAAATTCAAAATGGCTACTTTTTCATTTGAAGATGTTTCAAAAACACAATCGCCACGACCTGGTACTGATAAGGGGTAATTGGCAGGCCGTAAAACATGGGGCTCGTCAGTGAGGACTTGCACGCCTTCTTTTTTATCAAAGGTATGATTTCCTCCAGTCAGAACATCAATTCCAATTTTTTTTAGTTCCTTGTAGACGGTGGGAGTTAAGCCAAAGCCTCCAGCTGCATTCTCGGCGTTGGCAATGACAAGGTCAGGTTTGTGAATTTGGCGCAGGGTGGGCAAAAATTGCGCAACGACATCTCTGCCTGCTTCACCAAAAATATCGCCGATGAAGAGAATCTTCATAGCTACACTCAAACCTTCTACTTAGCCAAAGTTGTAGCGCGAGTCTCACGAATGACCGTGACTTTAATTTGTCCTGGATACGTCATGCTTGTTTCAATTTGCTTGGCAATATCTCTGGATAAAACCAGGGCTTGTTCGTCGTTAACACGGCTATTTTCCACCATGACTCGAATTTCTCTACCAGCAGCTATCGCAAAAGATTTTTCAACTCCTGGGAAGGCGTTGGCAACGTTCTCAAGTTCTTCAAGGCGTTTTACATAGTTGTCGAGTTGTTCTCTTCTAGCCCCTGGGCGAGCTCCAGAAATGGCGTCTGCTCCAATGACAAGGAAATCCAGCCAATTCTCAGGCTTGATGTCTTCGTGGTGGGCGCGTACGGCATGAACAATGTCTTCAGCTTCGCCGTAGCGAGCGCAGAGATCAGCACCAATAACAGCGTGCGATCCATCAATTTCATGAGTTAATGCTTTACCAATATCATGCAGCAATCCTGCGCGTTTTGCTTTTTTAACATCAAGGCCTAATTCAGCCGCCATGACTCCGCAAAGATGACCCACTTCAATAACGTGGTGGTATTGGTTTTGTGTATAGCTGTAACGGAATTGTAGCTGGCCAATGGTTTTGATGAGTTCTGGGTGCATGCCCACAATGCCAAGTTCTAGGAGGGCTTTTTCACCAGCTTCTTTAATTTGGGCATTGGTTTGTTGTTTAACTTTTTCTACGAGTTCTTCAATTCGGCCTGGATGAATTCGGCCATCAGAAATGAGGTGTTCAAGAACGCTTTTGGCCATATGTCTTCTCACGGGATCAAAGCTGCTGATCACTACAGTTTCTGGTGTATCATCGACAATTAAATCACAGCCTGTTGCTGCCTCTAGGGCACGAATGTTTCGTCCCTCACGGCCAATGAGGCGTCCTTTCATTTCATCACTAGGGAGTGTCACTGAAGAGGTTGTGCGCTCTGGAATATAATCAGAAGCATAACGGGCTACTGCAATGGAAATAATTCGTTTGGAAAGCTTCTCAGCGTCTTCTTTGGCTTGCTCTTCAATGGTGCGAATCATTTTTGAGGCGTGAAGTTTTGTGTCTTCTTCAATTGTTTTTAATAAAGAATCACGAGCCTCTTTTTCAGTCATAGAGGCCATTCTCTCTAACTGTGTTTTGACTTCGTCTAGTTGTTTTCTGAAATGCTGCTCTGTTTGGTTTGCAACTTTAAGTAGGTGTTCATATTCTTGGTGTTTTTTTTCTGCTTTTTGTGATGCTTGGTCGGCCTTTTCTTTGCTTTCCAGCATTTCCTTTCGCTGGTCAGCCAGATTTTTTTCGATATCTTTGGATCTTTGTTCTGAGCGACGCGCTTCATCTAACTTGGCCTGCACTTCTTTTTCGAATTTGCGTCGAGCTTGCTCAACAGCTTCACGAGATTTTCGTTCAGCGTCTTTTAAGATCTCATCAGATTTTCTCTTGGCATCATTGCGAATTTGGTTGGCCTGCTCTTTGGCAGGATTGATAATTTGCTTTTGCTGCGTTTTCAAAAGCAACACGCCAAAACCAGCGCCAACAAGCAATCCAATTAAAATATAAATAGCAATCATCATAATAAAAGTTCTCCTTTAGAGTGGGAAAATTGAAAAACATCTTTATCGCTAACTAGCGCATCGAGTTTTTGATCGGCTTCATGCAGCCAGTGAGACGGAATTTCTTCTAGGACATAATCAGAGTGGACAACCCCAATGGCAAAAGTATTGGGGTGTTCTTTAAGATAACGATCATAATAGCCTTTACCACGACCAATGCGATTGCCCTTTTTGTCAGCCAGCAAGCAAGGAGCAAAGACAATTTGTGGTTTGATACTGCCAAAATCCAAATCTGTTGCTTGAGTGGACACGCAAATGTTGTGGGTCTTTTGGTTTGTGATAGACGGCATCCTTGCTGGCTCATCCCATTTGGCAAATCCTGAAAAGCTACCAACGTTTATAGTTTGCCTAACGTCAGTTTCTTTGAGTTTTATAGCAATGGATTTAGGTTCCCAGCGAGGAATCGTTAAATTGAGGTCACGGACGTAGTTCGCAATAACTCCACGAGCCTCAGAAAGACTCAAATTGCTCATTGAAACTTTCAAATGAGCAAACGGAGTTTCCCCCGTTGCCGGAGAAACTGCTTGTTTCATAAAAATTCTCAGAAAGAGCGCTTAAACAAGCTGAGCGGCTCTTCCAGCCCAATAAAAAAATATACGTTAACGAGTCTATCGATTTTCGATATTGCTCAGGTGCGACTCGACTCGAGTTAAAAGTCGCTCTGATCTCTCAAGGATTTGTCGCTTAAAGTGGCGAAGTCGATTGCGTTCTTCTAGTAATTCTTCCGCCAGGTTATAAGCAACAAGTAAAGTTAACTGTTGAGTTGAGAGACCCTTAGTTAACTTATCGGCAATGTCTTCATACCGATGTTCAACAAGTTCACGGACTTGTTTGAGGACTGCTGGAGTTGCGTCAGTCTTTACCTTCACTTTAGTGTCACCTAAAGTCAGTTCAGCGGTTTTGACTGATCCTTTTTGTAGAAATTCTCCAGACTTTTCAATTTCAACAACCGACATATCTAATAATATGCCACATAACTTTAAGTTTTAGTAGGGACGTGGCACAATAACGCTTAATGTTAAAAATTAAGATTCAATGCCCACAAGTGCGTTTACAAAGGGAGCTGGCTCAAAGGGTGTTAAATCTTGGGCACTTTCGCCAAGGCCCAAACGTCGAATTGGCAGGCCTGTTTTTCTTGCGACCGCTACAACTGCCCCGCCACGTGCGGTTCCATCAAGTTTTGTCAAAAATAAACCTGTGACATTTACAGCATTCAAAAAGTGCTCAGCCTGGGAAATCATATTTTGGCCTGTGTGAGCATCTAAGACCAGCAAAATCTCATGTGGGGCATTGGGCAAAGCCTTATCCATGACTCTCTTGTTTTTAGAAAGTGCTTCCATAAGCTGTCCCTGATTGTGAAGGCGCCCAGCGGAGTCACAAAGTAGGAATTGAATGTTTTTAGATTTAGCAGACTGAATGGCATCAAAAAGGACAGCCGACGAATCTGCTCCTGCTTGTCCTTTGATACAAGTAATGCCTAAGCGATCAGCCCATGTTTCAAGTTGCTCACCAGCTGCCGCACGGAACGTGTCACCAGCTGCTAGCATTACGCTATGACCTTTCGATATTAGCTCCTGAGCAAACTTGGCAATAGATGTGGTCTTCCCAACTCCATTAACGCCCACAAACCATATTACGCATGGTTCGCCATTCCTAATTTGTGGCCATTGTTGTTCTGGCATTTTCAGCCATGGAGTCATTAAGCTCACTAGTGATGTTTTTGCTTTGCGTATTTTTTCATTTTCGGGAAGTGATACTAAATCAGCCCAAGGAATTTGATCTAAGACTTCTTGCGTATTGGAAACTCCAAGGTCGCTAATTAAACAAGCCTCTTCAAGTTGTTCCCTTAGGGCAGAAATTTCTGTGGCGTGAGTGAATGTGGTGAACTTCACTCTAGTTTTAGAAAGTGCAGACCACCAATTAGAAGCAGCTGGTGTTGCTTGAGGTGTAGTTGTTGTTGTTAAAGTGGCAGAAGTTGTTCTGCCACCTCGACGCCTGTCTTTGCCTTTAATGAGCCAAAGCAGTGCCAGGAGTATTCCGAACGTTCCGGTGAGTAATAAAAGATGTTCAAATCCACCGGTGACATTATCGGGCATGTTACTCCTGGTTGTCTGCGAAGTTAACGTTGAACTTTGTTTCACTCATTGGTGACCAGCTCAACCCTTGTTGTGTTGCTGATGTCCTGACGTAGTATGGCTGATCATTTTTTAAGTTTTTAAACAAGTCGTACAAGCGTCCTTGTTTGTTTTTTCTATTAATCACAATACGATTGTTACCTTGCTGGAATATACCGTCGTTCATGATAATTGCTTCGCGGGTTTCCTGGGTGATGCCGTAACCTGTTTTGTAGTTTACGCGGAAGAACACAGCTACAACAGCCTTGGGGAGTGTAAATGTTAGTTCTATTTCCGTAGGATTGATTTCACGAACACTTAAGTTTTGAATTTGAGCGTCACGATCAAGGAATCCAGGGCGAGGCAATTTATCGAAGTCGATGTCTTTGGCAATGCGTTCGTCAATTGGTAAATTGGGCAGGCCAGTTTCTGATTGGACAAAAATACGTCCGAAGCTACGGTTGTATCCGCTAGTTCTATAAACGATTCCTTGTTCGTTGTTGATGTAGCGGAGTAGTCGTACCATTTGGTAGCTATATTTGTGACTTGTAAACATGTCTGCAATGGATTGAAGGTCAGTTTCAATATTCTTTGAATTATGTAACTGAATCCATGACTGTCTTGTACTGTAAGCACTCATCAAGTCTTCGCCGTATTTGAATCCATAATTGAACGCAAATAGAGGGATGTTGACCACGGCTAGAGGAACTCGTCTGGTTAGATACCAAGAACGAGACAATGCTGATTCCCACGACCCAGCGTCAACTCCAAAGGACAGCTCAAGAGCTTGCCACATTTTTTCAATAGGGTAATTTTTCAATTTCTCAATGCTGTCTTTGTTAAAATAGAGTTGGTAATAGAATTTCGAACGTCCATAGGAGTATTTTGGGTAATGGCAGCGTGGGGCGTCATCGACTTGTTTGCCCATTGCTGGTTTTGGGGTGCAGCTTTTTTCTGGTGAATACACCGGTAAGCGTGGAAATATATTTTTCTTTCCTACGGCGTCTTCAGCTTCTTTCATATACGCGAGCATTTCTTCACCTGAAGTGAAGGTGTCTTCAATGTCGGCTTCAACGTTCAACAATAAGGCTTGAGGATCATTTTTTTCCGCTAACTCCTTATCAAGAGTTGTTGAAAAACGATATCTCATGTTTTCGTAGGTACCCCAGAAGAGTTTGAATAAATCAGAGTTTTCCGCAACGGAATTTAAGACTTGTTTTTTTCCATCAGGAAATTCAATGATGGCATCAATGTAGGTAGCCGACGAAGTTGAATTGCGCCTAGAAATGAAGGCTAGACGAATTCCTTGTCCACGAGTTTCAGTTTTGAATAAACTGTTTTTTGTGGCTAATTTGCTCACTCCAGAGCTTGTTTGAGGTTTTTCTTGAGCTGATAGTTCATCACTTAGTGCAAATCGACCTGTCATTGCATTTTCGTAAGCTTGTACGGCTGCAGGATTTTGGAGATCATAGCGATAAACAGTTTCCAAAGTGTTTCCTTTTTCTTTTCCATACGAAATAGAAAAGGGGAACATGCTGTAGCGAATACGATCCAAAACAATAACGCCTTCAATTAAACTTTTTCTAGCATCCGATCCACCACCAGAAATACTGTGGCCAAAGCCCTTGGTGCGGCTGACTTTAACTCTGACAAATCTAGAGTTTTCTTTAAGCACGGTGACGCGGTATTCTCCACGGATGTAGACACGGTACCCAACGCTTGCGGAAAAAGTTTTTGTAATGCCAGTTAAATCGACGTTCCAGCCAATGCCAGGGCCGAATTCCACAGACCCGCTTCCATTCCATGAAAAAATTTCTCCGTCAGAAAGCCTGTCAAGCCATGCCGCTTTGAGTGGAAGTCTGTAAGGAATTGTAGCAACGTTCCAGATTTTTCCAAATCTTGCTGTGGTGACATCATCAAACTGTAGGCAGCTTTTTTGCTCTCCGCCAGCTTCGTTGTAAAATGAAAAACAGCGACGTTTTTTATTTTCGCTTGAAGAATTATCGGAGCTTTCTGTGATGTCTTTGTAGATACCTTTTTTCAGCAAATCATCTAAGCTATGGTTGAATTTTGTGAAAACTTCAGAAGTATGCGCTTGTACTTGGCGGATGTTGATAAGCTCTAGGCCGACTCCAGCACCAATACTGAAGCCAAAGGGTGATCCTGCGACTTGCCCGAGTTCACCAAGGTGAAATGGCACATGTCCACGAAGTTGAATGTGGTCGGCAACAGACCATGTGTTTTGAACGTTGTTGTTGTCGAAAACTTGTCTTCGTATACGGGCATCGAGGTTAAAATCACCGCTATGGAAATTTTGTCCAACGCTGTCAATCTGATCGAATATAAAACTTGAAACTTGGTCGCCAACGATTTGCAGCCCTCGGTTAAATTTAGCGCCAACATCTCCTTTCCAATCCGTTAGTGTCGGTTCAACGGTGTAGGAAGAACGTACATTGGAATCTGTTTTGGCAGATTCGTTAGCTTGTAAAGAGGTTGAAAAAAAGACAGCAGCAAGCGCTGAAAAAACATGAGGGAGTGCACACTTTTTCATATGAGGGATAGGTTTCCTTTCGTTTTGTTCCAGAAGATCAGGCTCTTAGATCTCCTATGAGCAACTCGCAAGGAAATTGTATGAACGTAAAGTAAAATGTTTGCTAATGCGCTTCGTCGTAATACTGTTTGTTTAGCGACTGAGTCCGTAGACTTTAGCGAATGTCGTCAAATCAAAACTATCAAATGGACTTGTAAGAAACCTAACACTCACACTTGGATACATGATGGATGTGTTGTGAGAGCTTGTGTGAACTCTTCCAAGGCTGTGACCAAACTCGTGTAGAGCAAGCATGTATACGGATTGAGAACTGATATTGCTCGAACTTAAAATATCAATTTTTGCACTTAAAGACAGGCCTCCACTAATTGGTGCTCCCTGACTAACGGCTGTGGGAAATTCTTCTCCTCGAAAGAAAACATCAGCCTCTACAATTTTTCCTTTATAAAAAGAAACAATAGTCATGGCTTTGGAGTGAGAGTCACTGTTTTTCCATGGCCATTCGCCATCGACCCAGTAAATTCCGTTAATTCCATCTTTAGCAATAGAATCTGGGCTTGCTCCAAAATCGGGAGCTCGGTTTGTGTTCATTTGAATATCAATATTGGTTGATGAGAGTAGATCATTGTAAGAATCGCCTGCTGTTGCAACCAAAGCACGTGTGTTTGCTGGAAAGTCTCTGTTAAAATGAAATTGGATTTGGGCGCCATCCCCCCAATGCAACAGATTACCCGCTTCATCGGTGTAAAAACCACAATCACAGGAGTCGCTCACGGATTCACTGCTTGTTGTGTCACCACAAGCAGCTAAAATAAAGGCCAAGGCTAGCCAAGCGAATCGTCCCATGTCTTTAAGAATGCATCCTATGAGCCACCAGCTTTAATTATAAGTTATTGAAATTATTTAATAAAATTACAATATTGGGCTTGAAATGACATTTTTTGCAGTGGCTCTGTATAGCTCTTTTACAGCTAAGGCTTGCAGACTATAAGTGTACGGCTGTGAATTTAGAGACCAATAGCCCAGTAAGTAATGAGGCAGTAGTCCCTGCACCCAAATATCGACTAGCTGTGGTGGGGCGCAATTTAAGTTCAGCTCTTGCTCTTTTGTCAGCCCACAAGCGAGCAGACCTAGAGTTGACTTGGTATAGAGCCAAATACGATGCTGAATACAGTCATCATCCGTGCTGGATGCTTGTGCCTGGTTCGTTAATTCCAGATGCCTTTGTAAACTTACCTGGGGTTGAAAAAATTTCTGCTCCGCTTTTCTTTTTTAATCGTCGTCGTCGTGTTTCTTTGAACCAGCTTTTAAAGTCTGTAGATGATCAATCAATGATGCCAAAGAATTCCATTTTGAGACAAAAATTAGCCGCTCTGGGGCTTTGGGCAGATTTGTCGCCAAGCACGTGGCAAGGTGGGGCGCCAAACGTGAATTGGCCGTACCAGTTGCCGGCAGTGAGTGAAATTATAAAAAGTACGGAGTTGTTTTATCTTGTTGAGCAGCGGGCATGGATGACAGGGCTAGAATCATACTTGGCATCATTAGGCGTTCAAATTGATGACCCAAGCAGTGGAGTGCTCGGGGTTGAGTTGGGTCACAAAACGTCACATAAATTAGTGTTGCGAAGCCCACATGGATTTCGTGATACGGATTATATTCTTTGGACCACTACTGCGAACTCCATTATTGAAGAAGCCAAGGAAAATCATCGTAGCTTACGGCCTCTTGAAGATTGGCAAGTGGCGTACAGGACGCAGTACGCGCAAGTACAGGCAGAAAGTGTAACCGCGCTACCACCGTTTAGCGTTTGGTACGATGATCAACACCCCTCGTATGAGGCCTTTATGGCTACAGGGCACTATGAATCGGGAATCATAAAGCAAGTGATTACAGCACCTGTTCCTGGCAAACCTGAATTACGCTATTTGGAAATTCGTGAATTGATGTTGAAAAAAAATTGGCAAAACAAGGCATTTGATCACGAAGAGCGCGTAGATAGTTTGCTGTGGGAGCTATGCCCGTTGTTGAAAGCGGCGACAATTGAATTTCAGAAAACATACAACGACGAATCTTATTTTTTTGGTCAACCTCAGCCGCGACATCATTTTCATGGCGAGCGAATTCACTATTGGAATGTGGGCTTGTTGGGGCAGTTGCCAGCAGACGCTCTTGAATCCATTTTCCCGCAGATTAAAATTAAAAATAAAAAGCAGGATGCCTAAATGGCCAAGCCTGATTCTGAGTTTTTAAAAGATGCTATTTTTTTAATTGATGCTTCCTCTTATATTTTCAGAGCTTATTACGGCATTCAAAGTCAATTAAAAGCTCCGGATGGTACGCCTACACATGCTACTTTTGGCTTTTTACAAATGCTTCAAGCTTTGCTCACTCAACATAAAGTTCAGAAGGTTGCTCTGATTTGGGATCGCAAGGAAAAAGGGTTTCGTCATGAGTTGTTTTCAGAATACAAAGCCAATCGCGCAATCCCCCCAGAAGATCTTGGTTTGCAAATTGAGAATTCCAAAAAATTAGTTGATTTGCTTGGCATTCCTCAACTTGATCACATTGGCTTTGAGGCCGATGACATTATTGCTACATTCGTTGCTCAAAACCCAAATAGGCCATTGATTATAGTGACTGGCGATAAAGACTTGCTTCAACTCGTGGGACCTCATGTTTGGTGTTTGGATACACTCAAAAATCAGTGGTCCAACATTGCTGAGGCTAAAGAAAAATTTGGTGTTGAACCCAAGAAAATATCAGAGGTTCAGGCACTGTGCGGAGACTCGGTAGATAATGTTCCTGGCGTTCCTGGGGTGGGGCCCAAAACTGCAGCAGAGCTCATTTTGCACTTTGGAAGCCTAAGTGCAGTTTTAATACGAGCAAATGAATTAAAATCATCTCCAGAACTTCTTAAAAAAGGTGATGGGCCTTTGAAAGGCAAGCGACTTGAGTCTGTGATTGAGCATTCTGCCATGGCTGAGTTGTCGCTTAAGTTGGTTCATTTGCGAGACGATGTTCCGATTGATGTTACGCCAGAGCATTATGAAATTAAGCAAGTCAAATTAGAGGAGCTAAAGCTGTTTGCAGCTCAGCTTGGTTTTTCAAAAGTTGTTCAACGACTAACAGGTCATAATATGGAACTTTCCACATCCGAAAAAAAAGCGGATGAACCATTGAATACTTCTGTGGACTCTCCTGAAAAGGAAGCTCAGCCAGAGCTTCCTTTTGAAGTTGTGACGGTTAAAACCAGGGATGAGTTTAAGGCTTTGTTGTCGCAAGCTTTGCGTTACTCTGTATTGGCACTTGATACAGAAACTCGACATCTGGAATCACGTCGTGAAAAAAATCTTGTAGGCATTAGCTTTTGTTTTGATGGGCAAAAATCTTATTATTTGCCGCTTCGACATGATAAGCAAAATGGCACCGATATTGAGCATGGTGGTGAAGGCGCAGTTCGGGATTATTTGAATCTTTTGCAAGAGCACATTCATGAGCGTGCAAAGATGAAGCTAAATATTTTATTTCATAATGCCAAATTTGACTGTCATGTTTTAGCTAGTGAGTCGATTACATTTCCATTTGATGCACTCATTCAAGACACCATGGTTGAAAGTTTTGTTGCTGATGTTGGTGAGCGGCATGGTATGGACGCTCTTGCACAAAAATATTTGGATGGTTATACGCCCTTATCTTTTGAATCGGTTTTGGCTGAAGGGCCGTTTGAAAATTTCTCTCAAGTTTCTATTGAAAGAGCAACTTTTTATTCAGCCGAAGATGCTTGGGTCACATGGTCGCTGTATGGAGTTTTGACAAAAAAACTACGCGAAGAAAATCTTTGGCCAGTCTATGATTTGCTGGATAGAAAACTCATACCTGTTCTGACGAGAATAGAAGAGGCTGGTATTTATTTTGACTTGACCGTTGTAGCTGAGCTTTCAAAATCGTTTCATGAAGAACTGACCGCAAAGCAAGAAGAAGCTGTAGTGCTCTTAAAAAATAGTGGGATCAATGTTTCGCCAACATTTAATTTGGCCTCAACCAAACAAATCGCCCAAGTGTTGTTTGAGGAATTGAAATTACCTGTCATTAAAAAAGGCAAAACAGGTCCTTCAACAGATGTTGAGGTTCTAGAGGAACTTAGTTCTCAGCATCCATTTCCTGCAAAACTACTAGAGATCAGAGAAATTTCGAAATTGTTGTCGACTTATATTGATGCGTTTCCTGAACTTATTGACACGAAAACCACAAGACTACACACCGATTTTTCACAGACTATTGCAGCCACAGGACGTTTGAGCTCTTCAAATCCGAATTTACAGAACATTCCTATTCGCACTCAAAGAGGTCGTAAAATTCGTGACGCGTTTCAAGCGGCTAAAGGTTATCGGCTTATTGGTGCTGACTACTCGCAAATTGAATTGCGCATTTTGGCAGAAATCAGTGCCGATGAAAACTTAATGAAGGCTTTTCATGACGATGCCGACATTCATCGAAGAACAGCTGCACTAATTTTAAAGAAAAAAGAGGCGGATGTTACTGATGATGATCGCCGCATGGCCAAGACCATTAACTTTGGTATTGTTTATGGGCAAACGGCCTTTGGCTTAGCAAAAACGTTAGGAATTTCTCGAACCCAGGCTCAACTTTTTATTGATGAGTATTTCAATACATATCCTGGAATTCGCAATTACATGGATAAAATTATTGCCTCTGTAAATGAGGACGCCTTTGTCTGCACATCCATTGGAAGAAAACGAAAGTTGCCAGATATTCATTCTAAAAACCCCACACTAAGGAATTTGGCTGAACGAATGGCTATCAACTCTCCAATTCAAGGGACGGCTGCCGATCTCATGAAAGCAGCCATGATTGAAGTGGATCGCTTTTTGTTTGAAGAAAAATTGGATGCACGTTTGGTATTGCAAGTCCACGATGAAATTCTCATCGAAGCTCGTGCTGAGATAGTCTCTAGTTTGATGCCAAAAATAGCGTCTATTTTGGAAAATCCGCAATTATTAAAGGAATTTAAAGTAGAACCCTTTAAAGTGCCTTTGAAGGTCAGTATTTCTGAAGGACAGCATTGGGGCGAATTGTAATAACGCCGCGCAGGGTTGCCATTTTCAAACGAGGTTAATAGATTCATCTGTGAATGACACGCAAGCTTTTATACACTGTTGCATTTTGCTGTTTGTGTATTCAAGAATCAAAAGCTAGCGATATTTTAGGGCAAGCCGTTTTAAACAGAACACTTGAATCTAGAGAGTTCAGCGGCGAGTTTTTTCAACATCTAGGTTTTACCGACGGCCTATTTTGCACCAAAGAATCTTATTACTATGGCAAGTGGAATGCGCTCTTAAAAGAAGCCAAAATCGTAATGAAGGATCAAAAAGACCTTCATGTTATTTTGAATTTTGATAAGTCACATCTCACCATAGGTGGTCAAAAAAAAGGCGGGATGTTTTGTGGTTGGTTAGGTGGCGAATCTGAAATTGATTTGAAGTCCGTTTATGCAGAGATTCGACTGGTCTCAGGACAAGAAACTCATCCAGAGGTTGATGTTAGCGGCCTTAAGATAGAGGGATTAAAATTTAAAAAGCTTCAAATTAAGGCGCCTGGGTTTAAGGCATGGCAAGGTGATGCTCCTATTTGGTTAAGTGGACTCGTCCAAAATAATATAAACAAATGGATTGCGAGTTTTATTGCTAGCTCTTGGGGGCAAAAACTAGATGGGTATTTGTCAGATAAATTGCGTGAATATTTAAATCGCTTGCCTGTTGATGATTTATCTATTCCACAAACGGCCGTTCCCTAAATCTGTGAATCTATTTTTATTACCCAATATTCATGAAAAACTGAACATACTAGATGCGTTTGCATCTCAGTCTTTTGAACAGCCTAAAAAAGAGTGTATTCCTCAGAACAGGCCAGCTCGAGAAGTTGAAGTCTTAAATGCAAGGCTACATCCCCCAAAACTAAGCATTTCAACGCGCGAAGGACAGGCTCGTTTGCTTCACGATTTAGCGAATATTGAACTGCAGGCCACGGAATTGGCCTTGCGCACGTTGAACGATTTCCCCGATGCTCCAAAGTTATTTCGGGAAGAACTAACAGACATCGCAGTCAATGAAGGGTCGCATTTAAGAAAGTGCCTCGAGGGCTTAGACGCTATGGGGTTTTCCTGGGGGCATTGGCCCGTTCACACCGCTTTGTGGGAGGCCACAAGCAGCTCTGATAGTTTAATGGACAGAATTGTCATTGTTCATAGGTATCTGGAAGGTGCAGGCCTGGATGCTAGCGATTCCATTCTTAAAAAATTGAGTGGTGTAGATTCAAAAATTGTTCGTGGAATTATTGAAGTGATTCGAGATGAAGAAATTGGTCACGTTGAGTTTGGTTCCCGTTGGTATCACCAAATTTGCAAGCTCGAAGGTTTAAATCCAGAGGATGATTTTAAAGAGCGTTTGTTCCGTTTGCGCCGGGTTTTGCCTATAAGGCGAGAGCCTATTTCCCATACATTACGGAAAAAGGCTGGCTTTTTGGATGCTGAAATTTTAATTGCGGCTTCTGTTCAAAATTGGCCGAAAGCTGTATAGTCTCATGACTTGTTTTGACGTGCTCCCGTGGTGGAATCGGTAGACACACAGGACTTAAAATCCTGTGACTCGCAAGGGTCGTGCCAGTTCGATTCTGGCCGGGAGCACCAGTTTAGCTTCGGCTTTTCCAACCAGCGCACACATCAATTCCGTCCTCGGTCGGTCATGGCCACATGAGGCCACTCCCTCCCTGCGGGTGAATTGCTGCGGCACCGGTTGAAAAATCCTTCGCTAGGGTCGATGACAAATTAGCTGTGCATTGCTGGTTATAGGGTGTTCAGAATTTGTTGGTTTTGTTGTTAAGCGTGTTTGTTTCATGTTAGAAAATTGAACTATGAAAATAGGTCATCTCATTTTTGTCTTATGTTTGTTTTCAGCAACAGTAAAAGCCGATCTCGCTTTACAGGAAGGCAAGTTTACAGTTTTTAGCGGATCGCAAGGTGGCCCAACACAAGAACTGTTTACCTATCTGCATGCTGCTTGTTTTCAGCCCCCATATCGCACCAAGACTGATTGTGTTTCAATAGATAAAAATTCGTTCTCCATACCTGGTTTATCCATGTTTTTTAGATATTCGAATTCGAGTGAGGAAAAAAAATTCTATATTAAATTTAGAAACAATTCCGGTTTTGCCCACATTGATACCAATGTAGTTTTCGAGGGGGACGTGGCTTCAATTTTAATGAGCTTGCTTGTGTTCGGTGGAGCACCAAATAACTTATATCCTAGGCACGGAGTAAGAGGAGATGTTTGGGCGAAACATGTATTTTGTTCAGCGAATTTTGAGATCTCTGATAAATGTTCTTGGCGGGGCTTTAATTTCGCTGAATCAACTTTTAATGACAAATAACACTTATTTTCAAGGCAAGTTGTGTTCATAAATACAGAACTTGCCTATTGAAGCGCCTATCTACAGAACGGGCCGTCCGTCTGAAAGGCAAATGATTCAGACACTGTGCCTGTGCTCATCTGTACTGCGCGTTTGCGATACATCGTCACTTTGTGATTATGAACGAGCAAATGGGCACGATATCTTGAGTAATACCAACAAGCCCCTTGACCACTGCAGAGAGGGCCTTTGCTTGAAATTGTAATTTCGTGTTTTTCTCTAGCCTGATCGTAGTACTCCTTCGCCTTGCAAGAAGCACTAGCAGCGCTGGAAAAAAAGCTGCTGCTAGCTAATAAAATCATAAGAATTGAGTTTGTATTTAGTGACTTCATAAATAAATTTCCTTTTTTAGATTTAAGTTTGTTATTTGCGAACCCATCTCACTACAACAAAGCCATCTCCTAGGGCTCCGCTTAGTATGAGATGATTTCTGTCTTTGAATTTAAAGTTTCTTTTGTGCACTTTTTTTAAGTTTATATGGCTGTACTTTTGAGCATGATGAAAAACAGTCTGTCCTTGAATTGTAAACGGCCCTGAATACGTAAAAGATTTATTCAGGTCGTTGGCGCAATTCACTGTGGTGTACATGTAGTTGTTTTTATAAATGAGAGCTCCGTAAGTAATTGCGCACCAAGGGGTTGTTCTTCCTGACTGGTCAATGTATTCCATTGAGCTGAGCCTCCAAGAACCGTCGAGAATCGTCTTGGTGCTATTGGTGTTAGTCTGAGCATTTGAGACATCAACATAAGCAAGTTGTGACATTCCAATAGCTAGAGTTGAGAACAAGGCCTGTTTTGTGAATATTGAATACTTCATTTTAATCCTCCTTATGGATTGTGTTTCTGAGTGCAAGATAGCAATTTTCTTATAAAGAAAGAATATGCTTTATTTTCAACAGATTGTTTCATATAATGAAACAATCATGCGTATAGATGATTTAACGGGTTGGAAAGCTTTTATAGCCGTAGCTGACTTTGGCAATTTCGCCAAAGCTTCTAAGGAACTAAGGGTTCCAGTTTCTATTTTAAGCAAACGAGTTTCTAAATTGGAAGAGCAACTAAGTGTAAGACTCTTTCATCGTTCCACTAGGGCAGTTTCTTTGACTGACGAAGGCCACACACTTTTACCCAATATTAAATCGCTTATTGAAGAATTCTCGAAAGTTGAGTCCACCTTTAGTGAGAAAAAAGAATTAACTGGAACTGTAAAAATTACCGCTGTTCCTTTTATTGCGCATAATCTTCTCATTCCATTGATCAATGAGTTTCAGAAAAAACACCCGAAAATTAAGATAGATCTCCTGTTAACAGAAAAAACGTTGAATCTTATAGAAGACGGCATAGATATGGCCATTCGCATTGCGACTCCAAAAGATTCCGACATGATTTATAGAAAATTAGTGCCTAATCAGCTGGTGTTTTGTGCAACTCCAAAGTACTTAAAGAGCAGCTTGCACCCTATACGCTCTCCAGAAGATTTGATGAACCATAGACTTTTGTTTTTGCGGATTCATAATGAGTGTAAATTTGTCGGAACTAAAGTTCAGCTAAGTAAATTTGCTTCTAAAAAAATGGTCGAATGTGATAGCGGGGCATTCTTAACAGATTTAGCTCTTAACAATTCTGGCATTTTAGTCCGATCAATTTGGGATGTTCAAAAGCACATTAAAGATGGTCGGCTTGTGCAGGTATTAAAGGATTATCCAGTTGAGACCTTCGGACATATCTATGCTGTTATACCTAATCGAAAATTTCTTCCCCCTCGCACACAAGTTTTTTATGAATTTTTCATGGAAGAAGCAAAAAAATGGAAGATTTAATTTAGCTACTTCGCCTAACTTTTGATATTTGCCAAAAATAAAAAGCAATCGTTGCTGTTATGGAAATGGCTGAACTGCTTAAAAACGCTGTTGAGGACCCGTAAGTCTTCATAAGGTAACCCATAAGAAGGTTTGAGGGTATTGCGGCCAAGGCAAAAACAAATTCTAACGAACCATAGCCAAGGCCTCTTGAGTGTGCCGGGAGTAGATCTGCTAGCATGGCCTTTTCTACGCCTTCAGTGAAACCATAGAACGCGCCATAGAAAATAATACTCATGGCAAATATGGTTTTATCGGAATCAATTCCAATGAAAAAATAAACAAGGGAGTAAACAATCCATCCTGCTAATAAAAATTTTGAGCGCCCATACTTGTCTGAAAGTTTTCCTATGGGGGCAGCAATGAATGCTGCAACAATGTTAAACACAAAAAACATCTCAAGGATTTCTTTAAATGTAAATCCTAATTGCTGAGCGCGTATCACAATAAAGGCGTCTGACGAGTTTGATAGCGCAAAAAAGAAAACTAAGCATAAAAAAGGCCTAATTTCTTTAGGTGGCATGAGTTGAAATTTAAAATGACCAATGACTTTGCGAGGAATTTTAGGAACAGTAAAAATAAGCAGCAGAATTGATAGCATAGCAAAAGGCACGGCAATACTGACAATGGTTCTAAATTCAGGAAAATCAATTTGGCTTTGGTTGCCAATGCCAAACCATAAGGCAATAAATATGCCTGTACATGCGCCAATCGTGTCTAGAAAACGCAATATTCCAAATTCTTTGCCACTTTTTCCTATTTCAGAAGAATCTGCAATCATGGCATCGCGTGGGGCTGTACGAAGACCCTTACCTGCTCTATCAAAAATACGGCTGACAGCAAAAAACAATGGCATTTGCATATTGATAAGGCTGAGCTTTGCTAAGAACGAAAGTGAGTAGCCAAAAACAATCAATGGCTTTCGTGAGCTAAGTCTGTCAGAAAGCCAACCTGAAAAAATTCTTAAAAATAATCCAAGTGCGTCGGCAAGGCCTTCGATGAGTCCCACGGCTGTTGGTGAAATTCCTAACGGTCCAACAAGCACAAGAGGTAATGAGCGCGAAATGACTTCAGATGAGCAATCGTTTAAAAAAGACACCCATCCCAGCTTGGCTGAGAGCTTGTCTTTAGAGTTGGTCATAGAAAAGGGCGTGTCCTATATCCATACTTTCGTTTTTAGGCAGAGGAATTGGTGTTGTGACTTGCAAAGCATTTTCAAAGTCTGCCTCTAGCATTTGACCAACTTTTTCTCCAAATTGAGCATCGTTAAACAACATCACTGCTTCACCTTCATAACGATACGATCGTGGGTGAAAATTATGGCTTCCTACCCATCCAAAAACACCGTCGACTCTCATCACTTTGCTATGAAGAGTGTTGTTCCCTTTTTTAACGTAAACTTCAAAACCATTTTCCACAAGCCGATTAACGCTTTTGAGGATAGGTAAGGAAACAATTGGCTCGTCAATGCTTGTTCCAGAATTTGTGAGTATTCGAATGCGAACGCCTCGTTGTTTGGCACGAAGCAGTGCTTGATAGAGTCCTGGATATAAAATGAAGTAGGCGTTTTCAATTTCAATGGTTTTTCGAGCAGATTCAATGGCAATTAAATTCGACCTTAGAATGTTGTCTGTTACTCCTGGGGTATGATTGAGCAAAGCCATTTTTAAATTGGCTTGCGCTGGTAAATCCTCAGTTTCTATGTAGTCAGCTAGTTTCATGGGCTTTAATGTTTTTCCATCAATAACACCACGGCTTTGAATTTGCTCATTCCATAGTTTAATGAATAATTCTTGAGCATCTTTTGAGACCTCACCAGTAATAAAAACATCAGTGTCTCTCCATTTAGGCGTGTCGGGAGGGCCAAAATGGCTATAAACATCTCCAGCATTCATGCCGCCACTTCTGGAATGTATGCCATCGACAATAGCTATTTTTCTGTGTTGACCATCAAAACGCCTTAACTTGTCAGAACTCAGCCATCGGATAACTGGTATGCCTGCTTCTTCTAAACTCTTAAGTGTCTTTTGGTGTTTGGGTTGCATGGCAACTTGACCATCAACCATCACTTTTACATCAATTCCTAATTTTGATTTAGCAATTAATTTTTCGGCTAGCTGGGTGCCTGTGATGTCGTCATAAAGAGCCCAGCTAAGAATATGAATGGATTTTTGGGCATTTTCAATCATGGTATTTAATTTTGCAAACGATGCGGGCCCATCAACTAAAAGTTCAACATGGTTTTTGCTTGTGAACTTTGTTTGTGTTTGTTTTTCGAATGCAGCAATGAATTGAGAATCTTCAAACAAAACTTTATTTTGAGGAACACTTTCATGGAAACCTTTAACTAGTGGCTCCACTTCAGAGGCCATTCTATGTGATAGTTTTACCCAGCTTTCATATTCGACGCCTTGAGAGGCTTTTGTAAGCCCTCTTGCTGAGAGTTCTGCGTCAACCATGGTTGTTAGTTGTTGCACAAAAAGTGTTCGCTTATTGCCACGTGCAATTTCAGGCAGTTTTCCTGCTTTCTCAGCTTCTTTGGTGACCAAATCTAATATCTTTCCAATCATGCCCAAGTCCTGAAATCCTGCGCTGACCTTGATAATCAATTCAATGGCTCTGGGGTTATTGCTGTTTAGTTTCCCATTGGCTTGTAGCTGTGCAAGTTCTGTTACGGCTGCCTTAAAGTCGGGGTTTTGTTGAGCGTAAGCAGCCGCTTTTCTTCCATCAGCAGAGAGCAAGAGCCTTGTTCCGTATCTAGAAAATAAATCGCCACAAACTAGTGGAGGAAGCGCATGAGTTGTTATGGCAAGTAGCAGTGGAAATAAGACTAGAAATAGTGAACGAAACATACTTCTTTAATCGGCTTTTTGGATTCAGAACTCGTATTCTTAACACAATCTTCATATTTATCATTTTGTTCTTCATTACCGAAATGATGTGTGTATGTTGTATCGTTTTTTTCCTTTCATCATCTCATTTTCTGCTCTAGCTCAGCACGAAGAATTGTCCATGTGGGAAAAATTTAGAAATCCTGAGGCAAGACGAGCTGCGACAGTATCAAAATATCAAACACTCGATGCGGCAATTGAGAAAAGTCCCCAATTTCACCCTGAGCATACAACAGCAATGCGAGCAACGCTTCAATCTTACATTTCCAATATTGCAGGAGGATTGCCCCTTCAGGACGGTCTTCCAATAGCTACAGAATGGGTTGATTGTGCTTGGGTCAGAGAGCAGGTTGAGCCCAAGGCGAAACGTAAAATAACTGAAGCCAAAAAGGATGGAAGTGCCTTTGATCAATTTCTATATGTAGATAAAACAACGTGGTTCAACTCACTCATTGCTTATTGCAATGGGCTGCCGAAAATTGAAGGCTATCAACTTTCTAAAATATGGGGACAGGAATTCAAGGTTTTCAAGCTCTTGCTTATGAACCATTGGATTCACATAAAGCTAAAGTTTTTGCAGTCACCGGGACACAATTTTCAAGGACTGATGATAGAAAGAATGCCCTTTCTAGAGGTCTTCCTCATTGGAAAGATATGCAGACAATGAAGTATGCGGTTGATCCCTCTATTGAATGGGATTTCTACAACAGTCGCTATCCGCTCGGTACTTTGCTTTCAATGCGCACATCAAATAAAGATAAACGCATATTCGAGTCCATTGCTAAGGAGCTTAGTAGTGGGAAGTCATGGATTTTGACGGGTCATTCGGCTGGAGGAGCTTTGGTGCAAGTAATGGGCTATAAACTTGCTGAAAACCTGCCTGAATCAATAGTTAAAAATCATCTTAGTGTAGTGACATGGAATGCTCTAGGAGGAGCGCATCTCTTAAAGCAAATGGGCGTTAAGGAAAACCGACAGCTGACAAAATCTATTCCTATCACCAATTATGTTGTTGAAGGTGATTTAGTTCCTAAAATTGAGGAACATGTGGGACCTGTTGTCTATTTGAAGATTCCGAATGGGTCTGGTTTTGGCAGTGGTAATGAGGTGGCTAAAAAACATCGTTTTGATGCCATTTTTGAAGCATGGAAAAACCATTTTAGTGCTACGGCTCAGTGATTAATTCTTAGCTTTAGCTCGTTGCTTGAATTTTGTCTTTTTTTCTATCGTTGGAGCAGGTGGTTTTAGCGTTTGCAGAAAATTTTGAAATTCTGTTTCTTGTGTGGCTACTTTATTGTCATACAACTTTAAGTATTGAGTGTTTGAGGTGTGCGGCAAGAGTAATAATAGTCCTTTTTTAATAAGTGTCGTGTTTGGATTTGTGTCTTCAAAGAAGTGTGGGGTCAGAACAAAATCTACTATAAATTCTAGCTTTGGTTGTTGAAGAACTTTTTTGAGTTCAGCACTGAGTTCCGATCTATACAGGCTAAGGTTAGGTTCGATAGCACGAGCCTTTAACGAGCAGGCAGATTTGGTTGATGCGGCCATGGCATCTAATTTTTTAAATTCAATGCTGTAAACTTGTTCAGCAAAAGCTCGGATTTTTTCAAATCGTTCTTGTTTTTCTTGAATGACTGCGCATAATCCTGGCCAATATTCAACAGGTGCTTTGTCAATTTGATTGAGCTCATGAATAGATGTGCTGAAATCATAAAAACTCATCCAGGCATTGAATACTCGTTTGCTAGTTTGAATGAATTGCTGGTCTAGGACATCAAACTGTGTGTCTTTAAATGCCCAGCCACGTGAATGTTCCCAGTATTGTCTTATCTGGTAGCCAATTTCTAGTGTCCTTAGCGCATGTTCGTTTGCGGTGAGTAATTCTGCAGAATACAAAGTTTTCGCAATTTGTATTAGCTGAATGAGTTTTTCTTTAGCTTCAGTTTCTGTTTGAACTTTAGACAACTCTATTTTGATTAAGCTTAGCAGTGGTGTTAGCTGCGGAGCTGGTCTGTTGATGCCAATTTCCCTATTTTGAATTGCTGTGGAAATTGGGGCTGTCGCATTTAAGTTCCAAGTATTGAATGCACTTAGCTGTTGAAAAATGCTTGCGTCAGATAGTGTTTGTTTTTTGTATTCATCAATATGCTGAAGCCACTGCCAGCTTTGCCATTGATTTTCTATACTAAGAAATTCTTTTTGAATGAAAAAACTAAAACCAGGTTGTTCATATTCGGGCCTTTTGGGAGATTTCCAATCTAACTGAGGATTTAATACTGAGGAGACATCGCTAAGCTTAGTTAATGTTTTAGTGCTAGAGAAAAACTGTTTTGAGCTAAGCCAGCTGAGGTCTTCAATGAAGTTTGAAATGAGTTTTTGTTTTTTACTTTGCTCTTGGTTGTTTATAATTTCATATCTTTGAATATATTTTTCAAAATCAAATTCAGCATAACCTGCCACATCGATTGCACCATTCATGATTGTTTGCCGAAGCTCAGGCTGAATGACTGAACTCACTAAGGCCAAAATGCAAACACCTATGACAAGTCCAATGAGTTGAAAAATGGTCTTAAAGAATAATGAGAAAAACCCTTTAATAAAACCCACAAGAAGCTATCGGTTTTTTTGAATATTGAAGTTATATCAATAACTTAAAATTAATTGACTCGCAGCATTAGTATTGTGTATTATCAGCTACTTATTTTATGATTCTTTCAAAAAACCCCTTAAATTATTTGATCTGCCTGGGTCTCTTTGTTGGTGCTCATCTTCACGCACAACATACAAGCTTCGATACCGCAAAGCTCGACGCTGATGGGCTCGATGAAGTACTTCGATTGTTTGAATTAGGCCAAAGTACACAGACAAGAAAGTTATGGAATCAGTACATTGATAGCTTCGATTTTTATGACGGCGAATTGAATACACAGACCACTTTGGTTGATACCAGAACGCCTGGCTCAAAGCCTCGATGGGAGACGGGTTACCAGTCGTATAGTCGGCCATTTAGCTATGATGGTGCGGCAAGAGTTGATCAAGATTTAATTACGCAAGATACGCGTCTACGTCTGCGTCGTGATGATCTCTTAGGCCAACGAAATGCGCTAGTATCGGAGTCCTTAGAAAAAACTATGCCAAGCCTCGTGCAATGGACCATGGAGGCCGTGGCTCATACTTTGTCACTTTTAGAGTCAAAGAAGACGAACCATGAGAGCCTGTGCCAAAAGTTGAATCGCCAACTGAGGGCATTGTTAGTACTAACTGGTGGTCGAGTTCCCTACGGTTTTGAGCCTTCAAATGCATTGTTATTGATTTATCATCTTTCTATAGGTCAAGAATGGAGCAAGATAAGTTGTCAGAATTTGCCTAAACATTCCTGGGGACTGCAGTCTATGGCACATCCTAAAGTAGGGCAGGCAGAAATTAGTCGTAAAACAGGTCAGGTAACTAAGGCGGGCCAGGAAAATTTTGCTGAGATATTGGGTGGTCATTATACAAAAAACTACGATTGGATTTTTATATATGACATGAAAACACTCGTAACAACAAGTGCTTATGGAGTGATACGAGTACAACAAGGTACAGGCCTTCACTATGTGGACGGAAAAAAAACCTCTTCCCAAGCTAAGAAAAACATCTCTGATTTAATTAAAGAATGGTCAAAAAGACATGCCAATGCTGTCTTGAAATAGATGAAATGCCTTGACTCCTCTAGTTGATTTGAACAAATAACCCCTTAGTTAAGGGGGATCTATGAAGTCGTTTCGTTTTTTTTCAATGGTATCCGTTGCTTCGTTGCTTTTTCTAGGCGCTTGCTTAGTGCCAAATCAAAAAGTTTGGGAAACATTTGCAGATCGTCAACAACTCCCTGCTGTTTTGGAGGGTTTTGCAAACCCTAAGCCTAACGTTAATCCTGCTAATCTGTCCGCATTAAATACTTTGCGTGGCCAAGTTAGTGTTGCCGTTATTGATAACGGTGTGGATTACTTACACCCAGAGCTTATCAATCAAATTCGTTTTGATGTGAATCAAGGGCGAATTGTTGGTGCAGGTTATGATGTGATGGGTGATGATCGTTGGGCGCATCCAAATTTGGTGAACCCTGCACTTTATGCATTTGGTGCACGTGAAATTACTGTTGATGGACGGATTGCTGGTCCAGTTGATGATCCTATTAAATTGGTTTTCCAGATGAACAATCAATTTATGGCAAAGTTACTTCCTGCTCTCAAAGCATCCCCCGTGCTCGCACAATCTTTATTTAATAAAATAAATGCTGACAGTTTTACTCTGTTTAATGCGGTTCATATTTTAAAAAACTTCTTTGATGAAAATTATTACAAACAATCGCAACGTCTAGGTGCTTTGCTCAACTATCAAAGCAAAGTAGACGAGCAAAAGGGAATTACAGCGGCACTCTTAAGAAAAGTTATTCAAATGCCATGGACACTTTCTCCATTTGAAAGTGCTGGTACTATGGTTGAGCGATGGAATTCAATAGAACATGCTGATGCATTCTGGACGCTTTTAAATAAAGTTTTTCAAGAGTTTGATCAGCAATCAAATTTTAAAAAAGCTTATGCCTCTTTAGTTAATTATTACAGGCATCGTGATAATGCTGACAAAGATGCCTTGAGCTTGCTTGCAAAATCTTGGTTTAACTTAAAGTACCGTTTTGGTTCCGATCACCCTGTAGCAGAACTAAGTGATTTTTTGTGCGAAGATTTTGAAGACCAGGTCTGGGATCAAATTCGTAATTCAAGCATGAATGACGCTCAAAAAATGGCTATTTTAGATAGAGAAGTGAATCGTCGATTTGATATTCTAGCTGTGCATTACAACTTGGCATCAAAAATGGCCCAAGATAGTGAAAAATTTCATAAATCTCAAATGGCTTTAAAAAACATTGCCAAATTAAGAAGAATTTATGCACAAACATTCACGGTGCAAGACAAACGTAATTTGTTCTGTGACGGCAAATTAACCTATAAATTAATGGACCCTAAAATTATTGCGTATAGAAAAGTCCGCAAGCACCCTTATTACGCGGGCGATAACGCTGAAGAGGTTCATGGAACTCACGTAGCTGGCATCATTGCCAAGCAAAGTAGAAAAGTTAGTATTGTACCAGTCAGGGTTGTTACCGCATCGTCTGTTTATTCCAAAGTTATGGGTGCTAAAATCCGTAAAGATTTTGAAGCTTCCTTTGCGACATGGTTACAAAATCCAACCGTGCTGGCTGCTGTTTCTGATTACTTAAAACCTTTGCTTGGTGGGGCAGCAAGCTCTGTTGCCATTCAAGGATTGTTGCGTCAGCATTTGGATCGCAGTTTTAAGAAAAACTATTTGGATTTTTATTTTGTAACTGAAATTATTAAAGCCATACAATATGTAGGAAGCCAAAAAATTAAAGTTGCTAACATGTCATTGGGCACTGGCTTTAGTAAGAATGTGGCGCCAGCTGCTAGGCAAACTCGTGATGAAATATTAAATCAATTAATGACATTCATCACATTTGAATATTTTAAAACGGCCATAGGTACAGCTGTTAAGGCTTATGCGCCTCATACTTTGTTTGTGATTGCCTCTGGCAATGATGGACAATGGATTGATGGTAAATCACGCAGTGCTTTGCCTTGTGATATTTCCTCACCTTGGCTGAAAAAATATGAAGCTCAAAATCCACAGGGGCCAAAATCTGCAAATAATAACATGAAGAATATTTTATGTGTGGGTAGTTTAAATCCTCAAGATGAGCTGAGCTCATTTATGAATCTACCCATTACGGATGTTCCGTTTGTGCTTTCATATGGTGAAGCCATTTTGTCGACAGTAAAACAGACTAGCTGCAGTGGTGTTAGTCAAGAGATCAAGTCAGAGTATGGTTCGCTTAGCATTGGGTTTCCAGACGTAGATCGTAGTGATGATAACAAGCAAAGAGTTTGGGATGATTTTTATGTCAAGATTGGTTGGATGAAGCCAAATCTAAACGGTAGAGCGCTAATTGATGCAAGAATTGGGGCTGATAACAGAATGCTTATGCTGGGAATGAGTTTTGGTAGTAACTTTACTAGCCACATGACAGAAAAGCGTTGTGCAAATTCCACACTTAAACCGCTGGCTCGTCTTTCTGGAACCAGTATGGCGACACCTGCTGTTGCAGGCTTTATTGCTAGGCAGTTGGCCGCAGCACTCTACAAAGCAAATTTAAACGAATTGCAGGCTTACGATATGCCAGAATACAGCCCAGAGAATATTATTAAAGCTATTAAGGCGAAGAGCCCAACATATGGCGGTGAATCCGTAATTCGTGATGTTCCAAAAATCAATAACATTAAAGCGTGGAATTCTGTTGTTGTTGATTTTACAAAGGCTCGTCAGTTAGTGCCTGCTCAATAAGGTTCTTGGGAACCTTTGTTTTAGGTATGGAGAGGCGTGAGTCATTAAACCAGTGTCGCACGTCTTCATCTAGCCCTATACCGTGCATATAATTGTAGAGTGCTTTTTTTAGGCCTATACCCAAAGCGTCGTGATCAATCCGCGTGGGGTCTGAATGTTCTAAGCCATTTTCTGCAAAAGTAACCTTTTTAGGCTGATTGATAATCTTAATATTGTACGATTTGGGGTCCTGACCAATAGGACTATGCGCTGTTGCTGTAAATTTATGCCAAAATCCAGATTGAATGCAGCCATGATAAAAAAGTTGGCGTACTCGTTCTAAGGAGTCTATCGTTTCTTGAATGGTTTCTGTTGGAAAGCCGTACATCAGATAAGCATGAACCATAATTCCTGAGTCGGAAAATGATTTTGTAACTCTGGCGACTTGTTCAACGGTGACGCCTTTATCCATTAATTTGAGTAGACGGTTTGAGGCTACTTCCAAACCGCCACTAATAGCAACACACCCACTTTTGGCCATTAATTTAGTCAAGGTGGCATCAAATGACTTTTCAAATCGAATGTTGCCCCACCAACTAATAATGACGTTTCTTCGAATCAGTTCTTCTGACATAGATCGAATCACGGCAGGAGGTGCAGCTTCATCAACAAAATGAAAACCACTTTGACCGGTTTCTTGAATTAATGTTTGGATTCTGTCAACAAGAACAGATCCTGTATTGGGCTCATATCGTGAAATGTAATCTAATCCAATGTCGCAAAAACTACATTTTTTCCAATAACAGCCATGTGCAATAGTGAGTTTGTTCCAGCGACCGTCAGACCAAATTCTGTGCATGGGGTTGAGCATTTCTAGAATGGACAAATAGCGATCGTAGTGGAGTCCTTCGTAGGAAGGAGTTCCCGCTTCTTTTTGAGAGATGTCATGGATTTTTTTATCGGAGATAAGTTCAACTTTTTTATTTTTTCTAATAAACGTTCGCAGTAGTTGATCTGGAGTGCTTTCTTCGCGAATTAATTTTAAAATTTGTAAAAGTGGTCTGTAGCCGTCATCTAGTGTGATGAAATCGATGTAGTTAAAAACTTTAGGCTCAGACAGTGAACGAAGCTCCGTATTGACGTAGCCGCCACCCATGATGATTTTGATTTTTTTTGAGTGATCTGCCTTTATGCGTTTTGCAATTTGAAATGCGCCATAGACGTTCCCAGGAAAGGGTACCGTTAGCGCTACGACATCGGGTTTAACTTTTTTAACCCACTCATCAACCAAATCAAACAATAGTTCGTCAATTAACGTTGCTTTGCCTTGGAGTGCATTTTCTAACGGTTCAAAAGTAGCAACGCTTGATGCTAAGGATTCACCATATCTTGCTAATTCAAACCGACCATCAATTTGATTGTGAATCAGACTGGACAGGTCATTGATTAATAAACTACATATATATTTAGCTCTATCTTGAATTCCTAAAGTGCCGAATGCCCAAGCCAGAGGGTCTTGGTTCTCACCACTGAGATCTTCGAATTGGTTCAAAACTGCGAATTGTGGCCCTTCTGGTATGAATTCTCGTCCTACAATTCGCAAGGCAAGGCTAGGGTCCTTCCCCTGTAAAAAATGCACAGCTGGTTCAATGCAATTCTCATAATCTTTGAAGCGATCTAAAAAAAACTGAGCCTCAGCAGATATGGATTTTTTTTTATTTAGAGTGGCTCGTATTTTTCTTAGACCATCTTTAGAGAATAGGCGTAAAGCAAGCTCTAGTGAAAAATCAGCCTGAACGCTTTCCATGGAATGATGTTTAAGAAAACCTTTTAAATACGCTGTTGCAGGATATGGCGTATTTAATTGTGTCATTGGGGGAGTAATCAGAAGAATTTTTAATGACATAGTTTCGACGTAAGAGAATAAAAAAAACCCTTAGCTTGCAATGGCAAACTAAGGGTTTTGAAAAATAAATTAGGACTTAGCAGCTTCAGTAGCTGCGTCAGTTTTTTTCTTAGCTTTTTTAGCTTTCTTTTTTCCATGATCATGCCCGTGAGCGTGATCATGAGCATGAGGTGCAGCTTTTGTAGCCTCTGTTGTAGTTGTAGTTGTAGCTGTAGTGTCTGTTGCCTTAGGCGCCGCTTGTTGAGCTGCGTCTGTTGCGAAAGCGGCTGGGGCCAATAGTGCGGAGAAGATTGTTGTTGCAATTAACTTTTTCATTTTACATGTTCCTTTCGGGGCAGAAATGCCCTCATTTGTAATGATTAATAATTTAATGGCAAAGTGCTGGGCTTCATAGGAGCTATCGGGATTATGCCTAGTGCTTGTGCAACGCATTAGCCTTGAAGTGGATCTCTGTATAGTCATCAAACTGTCGTTATACTGTTTTATAGTGGTTGAAGAGAAAAAAGCAGGGGCAAGCCTTGTTGCTTTGGGAATACTGCTAAGTCGCATCAGTGGCTTAGTGCGCGAAAGAGTCTTTGCTCATTATTTTGGTAATACAGACGCAGCAGATGCGTTTAGAGCTGCATTAAAAATACCCAATTTATTGCAAAATTTACTTGGTGAAGGCGTGCTCTCTGCTGCCTTCATTCCTATTTATGCCAAGTTGAAATCTCAAAATGATGATGTGGAAGCAAGCCTCTTAGCTAAGACTATTTTTTCTTTATTGGCCGTTGTGACATCGTTTGTAGTTTTGCTTGGTGTTTGGGCCACGCCATGGTTGATTGACTGGATAACGCCAGGATTTGAAGGAGCTAAAAGAGATTTAAGCATTCAGCTGGTCAGAATTTTTTTCCCTGGCACGGCATGTCTGGTGTTTTCAGCGTGGTGTTTGGGGATACTCAACAGTCATCGTAAATTCTTCCTGTCGTATGCTGCGCCTGTTGTGTGGAATGCGGCCATTATTGTCAGCATGCTCATTTGGGGGCCTCGCAGCGGACTTGAAGATTTAGCGGTTATTGTAGCCTGGGGTTTAGTTGTTGGCAGTTTGCTGCAGTTTTTAATTCAATTGCCTTCAGTTCTTGTTTTGACCAAAGGTATTCAGCTTCATTTTAGTACTAAGAGCAAGAATGTTGTTCTTGTATTAAAAAATTTTTTCCCTGCAGTTCTTGCTCGTGGAGTTGTCCAGGTATCAGCTTATGTTGACAATATGATTGCGAGTTTATTGGCTACAGGTGCAGTCTCTACTTTGGGCTATGCACAGGTGCTTTATATGCTTCCCATTAGTTTGTTTGGAATGTCTGTTTCTGCGGCGGAGCTACCGTTGATGTCTGAAGCGAGTGGAACGCCCGATGAAATTTCTTCTTTTTTAAAAGATCGCTTGGCGAAGTCAAAAAGAAGAATTGCTTTTTTTGTCATACCCACGGCAGTCGCATTTATTGGTATTGGTTTTGCGGTGATCTCGTTGCTCTATAAAACTGGAAAATTCCAAGAAGCGGAAACTATTCAAGTTTGGAAAGTTCTTGCTGTCATGTCATTGGCCCTATGGGCGACAACATTAGGGCGCTTATATTCCTCTGCATTTTATTCTTTGCGTGATACAAAGACACCACTCAAATTTGCAGCACTGAGAGTTATTATTGGTTCGTTATTTGGGTATTGGCTCTCTACTCATTATGGTATTGTTGGTTTAGTTTTTGCTTCGAGCATGTCATCGATGTTGGAGGCATTTTTCTTATCTCAGACTTTAGAAAAAAGAATTGGGAAAATTACGTTAAGTGAGCGTTTGTATCCCATCATGCTCACAAGTTTTCTGGCAGTAGCATCTGTCATTTTTATTCGACATTTTTTCTTCATCCAAGGATCTGAGGCAATGCAGGGGTATGCTGCTCAGTTTTCGTGGACTACTTCATTATTGTTTTTAATTTTGTACGGGTTGTTTTTCGCAGGATTCGGTCTTTTATTCAAACTCCCCGAACTAATCAAAATCACCACTTTTTTAAAGTTAAGAAAATAACTTGCTCTGGAATTCGTAGTAATTCGAGCAGATAGCTTCAGGTGTGGCTCTATGATCCTACGTAAATAGAGCTGTGCATTATTCGTTTTTTCTTTCTCCTCATAAAAAGCAAAAGTTCTAATGACTTTACTCCGAAAAAACAAATGCTTAACTATGAAACAGATTTACCTACCTTCCATTTTTTTTATGATTGGCTTGCTGTCGTGTTCATCATTCACAGGACCTGTGCGTGAAGATCACAAAGCTCAAGCTTACGACATCGGTTCTCTAAACGCACCTTGGAAAATTCAAAGTCAGAAAAAAGAGGATGGCCCGGATAAAATTTTTGTGAGTGAGCAAACGGGATCCGTCATAGCCGTTAATTCATTGTGTGACCGCTATAAAGATAGTTCATTGAGAACGCTGACAAAAGATTTAACTCGTAGTTACTCCGACGAGGAGTTCGTTAAACAAGAAAGTCTTTATGTTGATGAGCGTGAGGCGTTGAAGACAAGTGTTAAAGGAAAAATGGACGGAGTGCCCATGGAGTCGGTCTACGTGGTACTTAAAAAAAATGACTGCTTATTTGATTTTTCACTACACGCAAAAGACCAGTTAACGGATCAGGAAAGAAATGATTTTGATTCATTTATAGCGGGATTTAAATTTGATCATAGCTCAAAAGAACACATTAATAGAAATGTAGGCGGGGGAAATTAGCGGTATGGTTTTTAAAGAAAATGCTCATGTCGAACGATTCCGCCAGAGCTCATTTGGAAATTTCATTGAGTTTTTGGGTGGATTAGCAACGTTGATAGGCGACTGTGCAAGATCTATTGTGAGGAGACCTCCTACTTTTAACTCTATTACGCACGAACTATACGAGGTTGGTGTGAAGTCCTTTATTATTGTTGCTGTTGCTGCTTTGGCTGTCGGACTTGTTATGGCGATTCAATTTGGTTTTGGTTTGGCTCGTTTTGGAGCGAAGTTGTATGTCCCCAAAGTTGTAACAATATCAATTGTGCGTGAACTAGGACCTATTTTTACAGCTTTGATGGTTGCAGGAAGAGTGGGCGCTGGTATTGCTTCTGAGTTGGGCTCCATGAAAGTGACTCAGCAGATTGATGCAATGAGGGCTTTAGGTACTGATCCTTTGCAAAAGCTTATCACACCCAAAATTATTGCCTGCACTTTGGCGCTGCCTATGTTGGCCATAATTGCTGACATCCTCGGAGTGTTTGGTGGTATGGCTATTAGTGGCGCAAACCTTGGCTTAAGTGGATATGATTATTTTTTTAAAGCATTCGAAATCATCACACGTCGGGATGTGATTGGTGGTGTGGCTAAGGCTGTGTTCTTTGGTTTTATTATTGGAACAGTGGGGTGTTGGTACGGACTTAACACCACAGGTGGAACGCAGGGTGTGGGAAATTCAACGACAAAGTCGGTTGTAACATCGTCGGTTTTTGTTGTCTTTTTTGATTTCGTACTAACAAAAGCTATTTGGCTCATAGAAAGTGCCATTAAATCGGGGCAAATATGAGTGATTCCAGCAAGCGCTTGCCGCTACTGCAAATGATAGGTTTTGAAAAAAGCTTTGGTAAAAAGCATGTGCACAAAGGTGTTGATTTTGAAATTTATTCACGTGAAGTTGTTTCTCTGATTGGTGGAAGTGGTAGTGGAAAGAGCGTTCTTCTTAGAGCCATGATTGGTCTTGAACACGCAGATCGTGGTCAAATTCTTTATAAAGGGCGAGATGTAACAGATCTCAGCGAAGATCAATGGAATGAAGTGCGGGCAAATGTGGCGTATGCCTTCCAAGGCGGAGCAATGTTCGATTCCTTGAGTGTTGAAGAAAATCTAATTTATCCTTTAGATGAGCATACAAAGCTCTCGCGTAAAGAAAAGCAAATTAAAGTTGACGCCATGTTGGAGCGCTTCGGTTTAAAAGGCACAAACGAAATATTTCCATCACAGTTATCGGGCGGTATGTTGAAACGAGCGGGTTTGGCTAGAGCTTTGATGCTCGATCCGGAGGTCATTCTTTATGATGAGCCAACAGCAGGACTGGATCCTTTCAACACCAAAAATATTCAAGATATCATTAATGATTTAAAAAATATTGGCAAAGGTGGAGTTTTAGTCACTCATGATATGCCTACTTCGTTTGCGACTAGTGATCGCTTGTGTTTGTTGATGGATGGAAAAATTGTAGTGAATGATAAAGCAGAATCCCTTCGCAAGGGTAATGATGCTTTGGTGAATTCGTTTGTAACGGGGGAGATTGCGTATGGAACGACCTAATTCAAAAGGATCGCAAAATTTTATTGTAGGATTGTTTGTCTTTGTTGCGCTCATGGTTTCTGCAGGTTTTGTTGTTTTTATGGGTGGCTCTTTGAACTTGGCGGGTGAATTTCAGGTCAAAACGAGCTTTATGGATGTTAGAGGTCTCAGTGTTGGAGCTCCTGTATATTTATCAGGAGTTAAAATTGGTCGTGTCACAGAAATTATATTTGTTGACTCACAAAGTGGTGGGAAACCTGAGCTGTTGGTCACAATGACTTTGGAAACTCGATACCAAGATAGAGTTCGAGAAGATGCAATGGTCACCATTTCAACCCAAGGCGTATTGGGTGATAAAGTTGTCATGGTTGATGCAGGGTCCACCAATGTAGCTGCCGTTGCGCATGGTGCTGTATTAAAATCCTACTTACCAGGAGAGCTTTCAGATTATCTTTCAAAGGGTGGTGATTTGGTGTCTGAAATTAAAAATTTCGTCAAAAGCTTAAATTCAATCACAAATAGCGTTAGCAACGATCCCAAGGTTTCAAGAGTCATTGCAAACGTTGATCGTTTAACGGCTTCGCTAGCAACATCGGCACAAAAATTTGAAAAGGATGAAGACGTAAAGGCTGCAGTCAGTTCTTTAAAAAATATTTTAAAGAAAGTGGATGAAGGTCAGGGCACTTTAGGGGCTTTGGTGAATGATGCCTCATTATATGAAGATATGCGTATTTTGCTCGGTGGAGCGCAAAGGTCAACTGCTGTACGATTTCTGATTAGACAGGCCATATCTAACAGCGAAGAAAAGGAAAAAAAAGGTAAATAGAATGTCACGAAAGGTGAATGTAAATGTCTAGCGCAAAGAAGAAGCTACAGCTTAGTAGAGGGCAGAAGCCACTTTGTGTTATTGCGTTCCCTAAAAATGCAATGAATAAAGACGGCATTCTTGAGCGTTTTCAAGAATCCAATATTGATGTTTGCATTGTAAATGACAGAGAATCTTTGTTTCGATTTATAACTAATGAAGAAACATTTGCTGTGTTTTTAGATGAATCTTTGGTTTCAGATCCTTATTTGGCGATTAAAGAAATTCGTTCAAAAAAATCACAAATGGAAATTGTATTTTTGAGTTCGCGGTTAACTCAAGATATGAATTTACGTGCCTTAGCTGCAGGAGCTAAAATTGTTTTAAAAATTCCTCTCCCGCCTTTGCAATTAGAAAGTCGAGCGCGACAGTTGTTGGCTCAGTTTCAAATTGAAGGCAATATTGTTTCTGCACCCACTCAAAGCAAGCCTGATCTGAATTCGTACTCTCAATCGACAACAACAAAAAAGCCATTATCCTCAAAGGGATTATTAGCAAATCGTGTTGTTTATAATTACTCCGAGCTGATTAAGAACATACGTCTTAAGGTGAAAAGCTTTGATGGTGACATCCGAATCGTCAATATACCAAAAGAGCTTTTCAATGCGGATATTGAAAAGCAAATTTATGGAACGGCCACTGATGGTGAGACAAAAACCATGCAAAGTCCTAATGAATTGGTTCGTGGAGGGTTAAAGGGCTTGCTTCAGACTGGCGATCAAATTTTTTCTAGATTAAGTAACACTTATAAAATTGACCGAGTTTATTTAATTTCGATTCGTGATAAAGCCCCTTTTGTAGATAGTGAATTTCCTGACAAACTTCATTTTTTGATGAGTTCGAATTCAGAAATCGCTAAAAATTTAACTGTCAACTCTAAACTGTTTCCTATACTGCAAATTTGTTTTGAACGCAGAAAGCCATGCGCTTATCTTGAAGAAAGCCCGGTGATGGTTGGTAATGATAGGAGGCCGGATAGCTTGCTCTTGGATGGTAAGCCAGAAAAGTCATCGGCCGCTTTTCCAGTTTTTGTGGGTAAGGATATTTTGGGAATGGTTTTGGTTACTTACTCTTACGAGGAAAAGCGTTTAGAGGATCCAGGTTACCTTATAGGTCTTTCCCATATGGTCTCGAAGGCTGAAATTCTATTCAGAAAACTGGATTTTTTGAGTCGATATTATCGTCATCTAGGTCATGTCAAAGATGAACAGAAAATGGACCCGCATCAAGCCATTGCAAAGGCCTTAAAAAAAGCCTGAAAATTGTTGACGGCAAAAATAAACTGAAGCTAAAAGCGCGTCCCAGTGTCTAGAAATCCACAAGTTTTTGTTTTCGGCGATCGTAGCTGGCCAGCTGAAAGTATCGTTAAAGCTTTGCCTGCAGATGCCCTTGTTTCTTTATGGCTGGATGGTCAGGGTTGGACACGCTCGACATTTACCAAAAAGAAGCAATCTCTAAAGGCTGAAGATGCCGCTCGAGAAATTAAAATTTCATCATCCTCAACAGTTTCTCAATCCATAGCCATTGTAGGGTTTGAGGATTATCAGACATCGCAACGAGTTGTTGAGGTTTTGCGCGAGCAACATGACTCCATCAAAATTCTCGAATTGGGTTCCCGAGGTCGTCGGGCTAGTCGAGGACGTCGTCAGCTTTCTTGGGCGGAGCTATTTTCAGAATCAGTTGACCGAGAGATATATTTGCTGTCTTTACAAGACCAAGTTCGTCAACTTCGTAGCATTTTACAGAAACCTGAGCGTATTGCTTTGCTTTTGCAGGACGATCCTGATCCAGATGGTGTGGCTGCGGCATTGGCTCTTAGAAAGATTCTAGGTCGAAATTCACAAACGGCACCTATTGTTAGTTTCGGTGGAATTTCACGCCCTGAAAACGTAGCGATGACTCGTTTGCTGGATGTTGAAATTGAAAAAATAACGGAAACGGAATTGTGGAAGTTTGAAAAGGTTGTTCTTGTCGATTGCCAACCTTCTTTTTTTAAGGGTAGGCGAGTTCCTTCTCATGTCATTTTAGATCACCACCCTAAAGGCGATTGGCAAATTCAAAATGAAGATCCTGAGCTTGAATTTTGTATCATTCGAGAAGACCTAGGAGCTATTTCTACTCTATTGGCTCTTTATTTGCGTGCAGCAGATATTGATCCTTCTCAGCGTTTAGCGACTGCCTTGTTGTATGGAATTAAGGCCGATACTTTAATGTTGAATCGTGAGGTGTCTGAATTGGATTTGGATGCTTTTATGCAGCTTTATCCACAAATCAATTTTAACACGCTAAGGAAAATTGAGAGACCCGAGCTTCCTTTTGCGTATTTAGAGTCCTTACGCAAAGGCTTGGCCAAATTGGAATCTAAAGATGGTGTAACTATTTTGCCACTACCAAATGTCGATCGAGAAGAATGGATACCTCAGGCAGCAGATTTTGCTTTGCAGGTAGAGGGTTCAAGATGGGCAGTGGCCTGCGGTGTTTATCAAGGACAGGTGATATTGTCCGGTCGTAACTGTGGATATGTTCAGCATTGTGGAGATGTTTTTAAGCGTCTTTTTGGTAACATGGGTAGGGCTGGTGGTCACAGAACCATGGCCAAAGCAATCATACAAAAATCTGTTTGGGTCGATAAATTTGGCGAGAACTCACTAAGTTCAAAGCGCCTAACGGCTAAATTAATTCGTATGATTCGCAAAGACACTGAAGATTCCTTGCTGTCGTCGGGATCGCCACACGCGCACGCTTAAAGTCGGGCGACAACAGTTTTCCATTCAGTGAAATCTTCAATGGCGTAACGAGGGCCTTCTCGGCCCGTACCCGAAAGACCTCGACCACCGTAAGGCATATGATCAAGTCTTAATGCAGTACTTTCGTTAATAATCACTCCGCCGAAAGGAAGTTGTTGTGTGCCTTGCTGTATTTGCTGTGAGTTTGTTGTGAAAATAGCAGCTTGTAATCGATAACTTTGTTGTGAGCTTTGTGTTACCCAGTCTTCAAAAGAAGCTATAGGTTCAACATTTAGTAGTGGCGCAAAAGTTTCTTCAGTCCATGCAATATGCTGTTTTGGCACGTTTTCATAAATTGTAGGTGGTATGAACTGCGGCAATCTTTCTAGGTCTGCCATTGTAAGTCCTAATGGGTGAGAGCCCTGAGCTAAAATAGCTGCGCCATTATTGATAACATCTTTCATGAGTCCGCGAATGCGAATGTACGCGTTTTTGTCAATGACACAAGAACTGATGACTTGCTCATGTGAGGGATGACCCCATTGAAATTGAGAAAGTGCATTTTTTAATTCTTCAGTAAATTCTTTGTAGACACTTTGATGTATTGAAAGATTTTGTGTGGAAATGCAAACTTGGCCACTGTAAGAGAATGCCCCATTACAGATTTTTTTTGCAGCGGCTTTTAAGTCAGCAGAGCTATCCACATAAGCGGGAGCATTTCCACCAAGTTCCAAGAACACATGTTTGGAGGAGGCTTTCTTTTTGAGCATCCAGCCTACGCTAGCCGAACCCGTAAATGATATTTGCGGAATGCGCTGATCCATGGCGATTGATTCACACACAGTATTGTCGCAGTTAATGAGGGACAGCATTCCTGCGGGCAGCTCACACGAATGAATGAGATCAATGAGGGCAAGCGCTGTTGAGAGGGCTTTGGGGGAAGGCTTTAAAATAACTGGACAGCCACTGATGAGGGCTGGAATGATTTTATGAATCACTAAGTTGATAGGAAAGTTAAAGGGTGTGATGGCAAGAAGCGGGCCTCTTGGTTCTCGTCGTGTCCAGGCTCTAAGGTTTTGCGTTGCTGATTGCGTTTCAGTAATGAGGTGTTGCTGGGTCAGTAATTCAGGAGTTTGTTGCAGAGTCCAATCCAGTACCGCTTTGGCGCGTGCGAGCTCTAGTCTTGCCAAGGTGATGGGTTTGGCAACTTCAAGGCTAAGGGTTTGGGCAATAATTTCTGTATGTTCGTCGAGTTTTTTTTGTAAGCGAGTTAAAAATGATAACCGTTCGCTAAGAGGGAAAAATCCTCTTTGGATTTGGAGAAATGTTTGATGCGCGCCTTCAATGCAGGCATCAAGTATGAGCTGTTGTTCGCTATCTTTACCACTTCCCACATTTTTACTGGTCAAATATGCCACTTTGGCAAATGCTGTGAGGCCGTCTAAGCTGGCTGGGTCATAACACTCAATGGTCTCTCCACTGTGAACATATTGGCCATTAATGTACATTCCGTAGGTTTTCATGATTCCTTTTTGCAGTCATTTTAATGTTCTAGCAACTTTTTAATCCACTATGGACAAGACCCTTTTGTAAACATTACAATTTACGCCTATGTCTGGAACCTCCACAGGAAGCTTAATCTCCACGCTCAGGCGTATGAGAGAGATTTTGGATGGAGTGCGTGATGTGCTTGTTGATGATTGGGATCCACTTGAATTAGGTCTACTTTTCTCTAAGCTGGAGTATGAGGACCTCAATGTCTCCGAACATCTCAGCAAATATCAAGATTTGGCTAAAGAGTTGTCGTTAAAATGCAGCCCTAATGAAAAGCTCAGGTTGCAGACGGAAAATGCACTAAAGGCCTTTCATGAAACGTTGGGTTTCTCAGGTGACAAAGCCAACTATTACAACATTAAAAACTCGTTCTTAAACGACGTTTATTTGCGTCGTAAAGGAATCCCAATTTCGTTGTCCTTGGTCTTTATGGGGCTATGTCGTTTGAATCGCTTAAAAGCTGTTGGCATCAGTTTCCCCGGCCATTTTTTAGTGAGAATGGTCCCCACAGAGGGTTATTTTGAGGCCTCTGGCGGTAGGGAAGTTGCTGAAGATTGGCGCGCTCGCTGGTACGTGGACTGTTTTGATGCCTCTATTCTGAATGTTCGAGATTGCGAAGAGCGTCTTACTCAATGGACCAGGGGAGCTATTCCCTTTGGCCCAGATGTCCTAAAGTTGGCTCATCCTGTAGACATTTTATCGCGTATGTTGAGAAATTTACGCGCTATTTTAATGGAAAAAGAAGATTTGCCCCGTTTGTATTGGGTTTTAACGGCTTTAATTGAATTATGTCCTTCGGATCGGGTGGAAGGCTTTCGCGAGAGAGGTTTGCTTTTAGGGCGAATGGGTAGCTTTAAAGCGGCTTGTGCAGACTTTAGGGAATATCTTAGCATTGCTAACGAAGACGTTGAAAAGATGAATCATGTCCGTAAGCTTTTGGGGCTTTTTGAAAACCAGTCTGAATTTGCAAATTAACGCATAGCATTAATAAAGATTTCTTGGCTAGACCGTCTTTTGTTTGTTATTGAATGCGGAACTCTTTCGGAGGGAGTTCTGATTTATGAAACTTTCAAAACGTATACTCTTGGCTTTAACTGTTGCGTCCGTCATTATTCTTAGTTCGTGTGTAGCCAAGAAGGCCGAAATTGGTACTGCTGAAAATCCTGTAAAATTCTTTTTTATTCCTAGCGTAGATGCCAAGATGCTGGCCGATAAAACAAAATTGGTACAAGCATACTTAGAAAAAAACACTCCCTACAAATATAAAATTCAAGTGCCTCAAAGTTATGTCGCTGTTGTTGAAGCGTTTGGCACAAATCGAGCTGATGTTGCTTCGCTAAATACCTTTGGTTACATCTTGGCTAACGAGCGATATGGCGCGCAAGCTAGAATCGTTGTGATGCGTTTTGGTAAAGACACGTATCAGGCACAAATTGTTGCTCGTACGGACAGTAAAATTCAAAAAGTTGAGGATATTGCCGGTAAAAAAGTTGCGTACGTCGATCCTGCGTCCACATCTGGTTTTTTGTTACCAGCAAAGTTATTCAAGGAAAAAAATATCAAGCCAACTGAAACCGTATTTGCCAATAAGCACGATAACGTCATCACGATGGTTTATCAGAAACAAGTTGATGCTGGAGCTACATTTTATTCGCCTCCTGAAAATGGAGTCATTCAAGATGCTCGACGCCTGGTGAAAACACAATTTCCTGACGTAGAAAGTAAAATTAAAATTGTTCAGTTGACCGATGAAATTCCCAATGACCCCATGGTTTTCCGTAAAGATTTGCCTGAGGAAATGAAAGAAAAAATTACTAAAGCTTTAATTGAATACATTGGTACACCTGAAGGACAAGACACCTTCCACTCTATTTATGGTGTTACTGGGTTAAAAACTGTGACAGATGAACACTATAACGGTGTTAGGCAAATGCTAAGCACCTTAGGCCAGTCTGCTAACGATCTCATAGGAAAAAAGTAATAACGTTTATTTTGCGGGGTGAAGACGTTTATGACACAAACTATTTTAAAAGTAGATGAGCTTGTTAAGGTTTATCCAAACGGCTTGAAGGCGTTAAAGGGATTGAACTTTGAAGTTAAGCAGGGTGAATTTCTGGTTGTCATTGGTTTGAGTGGGTCCGGAAAATCAACTCTTCTCAGGTGCCTCAATCAATTAAATGATGTGACGAGTGGAAAAATCGAATTCGAAGGTGCTGATGTCACACATCCAACGCCACTCGGTAGGCGACAATTGCGCACTAAAATTGCGATGATTTTTCAGCATTTTAATCTAGTTCCAAGGCATTCAGTTCTTAGCAATGTCTTGATGGGGTCATTGTCTAGAACGGGTCCTGTTCAAAGTTTACTGGGATTGTTTTCCAAAGAAGAGACAGAGAAAGCTCTTGGCTATCTTGAACTCGTAGGGATTCGTGAAAAAGCTTATATGAGGGCTGATCAACTCTCCGGCGGTCAGCAACAACGCGTCGCCATTGCTCGTGCTTTGCTGCAAAATCCAAAAATTTTGCTGGCTGATGAGCCAGTAGCTAGTCTTGATCCTGCGACTTGCCATAATGTTATGGATTATTTGCAAAAGGTGAACCGAGAATTAGGCATTACAATTATTTGTAATCTGCACTTTTTAAGTCTTGTCAGACATTACGCAACACGTGTCATTGCCTTGCGTGGTGGGGAAATTGTATTTGAAGGCAGCCCTACAGAAATTACAGATGAGTGGTTTAAACGTATTTATGGCGAAACAGCTAAAGAAGTTCACGTTAATTAAGGAGATTCTGACCATGATACAAAAAAATCTAAACTTCAAAAGCTTAGTTTTGGATGGTGTGATGTTCGGAGCAATCATGCTTGGCATTTTGTATGTCATGAAGACACCGAGCGAAGAAGAATTGCTGCTTTTTAGCCGCAACATGACAGCTATTTTTGCCTGTATCGGTATTGGCGCTGTTCTGACCGTGCTCCTGAATTGGACAGGGTTAAAGACTTTGGGTCAGATTGTATTTGATAACTTGGCTTCTAAAACAAGTGCTGTGAAGCCTTGGTATAAGACATTTTGGGGTCTTCAGTTCTTTATTGTTTTTTGTGCTTTTCTTTATACCGGTCTTCAGGTGACGCAATTCTCTTTTACAGAGTTGTTTTCCGAAGAAGGATTTGCTGGCGCTAAAAGAATTTTTTCGAGTCTTACTTCTCCTAATTTGGAGATTTTGCCTCAAGGGTTTGTTGCTATTGTAGAAACTATTTTTATTGCCTTCACGGCAACAGTCATAGCTATTCCAGTGGCTTTTGTGATGAGCTTTTTTGCAGCAAAAAATATTATGGGCAAAACCGCTATTGGTTTTGCGTTTTATACGGCATTACGAACTTTGCTCAACGTGACTCGTTCCATTGAGCCACTAATTTGGGCAATTATTTTCTCAGTTTGGGTTGGTATTGGACCCTTTTCTGGAATGTTGGCGTTAATGCTTCACTCGGTGGCATCGCTTACAAAACAATATTCAGAAATTATTGAGTGTGTTTCTGAAGGCCCTGTTGAAGGCATACAAGCAACAGGCGCTTCATTCATTCAGGTTATTTGGTTTGCGGTAGTTCCTCAAATTGTATTGCCGATTGTTTCCTTCACGATTTATCGATGGGACATCAACGTCCGCATGGCAACCATTATTGGCTTGGTTGGCGGTGGTGGAATTGGAACTATGCTAATGCAGTATCAGGGACAGGCTCTATGGCATGAAGTAGGTACGCTTGTCTTGTTGATTGCCGTTGTGGTTTGGCTGATGGACACAGCTTCAGCTTATGTTCGTGAGGCCTTGAAGTAACATTGTTCTCGAAATCGAATCAGATAAACGTCTTAACGAGTTTAAGTGTACTGCTTATACTCGTTTTTTTCTGTCGTCTAGGTGAGGCAAAGCCAAAAAATATATTTTTAAACGAGTGCATAAAGAAAATTGCCTCAGTCCCTGACGTCATTCGTAAACAAAAAATTTGTTCTCAAGTTCAAGAAAAGATATTTCTTGATCAAGAGCCTGTGCAAGTTCTGCATAACGCATCCATTCGTCTTGTGAATTTGCCAGGAGACGACACTTTGTCGTTGCTTAGTTTTTATGATTTGAATCGTTTCCCGTCATATTTTTATTGCTATTTTCAATATAGAAAATGGTTTGATCCTGAGGTCTTAGGTCCTGCTCAAATGTCGTATTCGGTAGATGGTGGCGCAGTCATTAAGAAGGAACTAGATGGCTTTGATGTGTGGCTAAAATCCAAAGAAGGATTGCGTTGCCAAGCTAGAGTGAAAAGTCAGACAGGTTTTTCACAGGTGAATCTTTCAAAGGAGTTAGGCAAGCACGAGGCGCTTATTGCCGTGAACCCCATTTCATTTCTTAGTGAGAACATCTCAATTGAGCAAATGATGGAATATACACGACAGGTTTTTAATCACGAGCGTATTCATGTTTTGCAAAAGTCTTGTCCGGAAATGGACCGATTTGCAAAGGCACAATGGAAAGCGCTTGAAGATAAAGATAAGCTTGCTTTGATTCAAAAATATCCTGCCTATAAATGGAGTGATGTTGAGGTAGCTAGCCGTGAATCTCTAGCTTTTTTACATGAACAGGATCCCTTGAGCTTACTTGAGGCAACCCCAGGATGTTTTAGAGCTCAAGATGTGACAACGTTAATTTTAGACATGGGCGTTCGTGCGGATGTCGTTAAAAAACTATATTCAATAAATTTATCAGAACAAAGTAAAAATTTTAGTCAAATTTATGATCATGAAACGCAATGTGAAAAACCATTAAAAGGTTTGGAGAACTATTTCACTAACGCCTTAAAAGGTGAGGCTTTAGATTTACCAGTTCAAGATTTGAAATCGCAACAGAATGCTCTTTATGCCGCTCATGGGTATCATATTTTAGGTTTAATTCATGAGGGGACAAAACGTTCAAAAGTTATTCATTTTGGTTTGCATAATCCTAGTTCTCAATTGGTAAAAGATGTGCCCGCATATATTAAACTAGTGCAGTCTGAGTTCGATGCGATTCATAAAATATTAGCTTCTTCTAAGGTCGATTTTGTCAATTACAGCCAATCCGAGAGCGTTGACGAAATAGAACAAGACTTCATTGAAGTTGGTGTAAAAGGAGACGAGGCTAGGAATCGGGCTAATCAAGTGTATCAAACTTGGTTAACAGAATGGCGTCGTCTCACTTATGATTTTCCTCATGTGGCTTTTATTGTGTCAGCAGGGAATGGTGGCACAGATTGGATTGGGGACGATCTGCAGCCTGTAGAAAGTAAAATGAATGGTCAATCCGTTCCAGCCTCACTGAGCTCGTCTAATGTTCTAGCTGTTGGTTCAGTAAAAGAAGGAAGCAGTTGCCCTTCGTTATTTTCAAATTATGGATCTCAAGTGGTTCTTTACGCTCAGGGTGAAAACATAGAGTCGTGGTCTGGATGTTCCGCTAAAAAGCGTTTTCGTTTGACAGGATCATCGCAAGCAACAGCCTTGGTGACCAACTATTTGATGAAAGAATTGGAAAAAGGAATTTTCCCTGAAATTTCACTAAAAAAAATAAAAACCACTTACTGCGATTCAAAACAAAGTCAGATTCGTGTTTTGAGATAAATCAATACAGCGTGTATGGGCAATTAAAATTGATATCGTACCGATGCTTTTCCAATAAAGCCCCACATCGTTGAAGCGCTGACAGGTTCACGAAATTCATTGTATGTGGTTTTCCCAAAGTAAGACACAATTGTGCCAAATTGAAAATGCACTGAAAATGTATCAGCCCATGGTATGGCAACGCCGGCTGTTAGCGATCCTTGAGGCTTAGCTGTCTTGATTCGTACAGTTGTGGGTGAAAAATCTTGTGAGTAAGTTGTTTGCCCAATGGCAATTCCGGTGGTGAGTTCAATTTCTGGTCGTACATTTTTTCCATCGAAAAATTTTCTTAAACCAACATACATTGGCCATTGAGTGGCTTTTACAAATTGATTTCTTTGCGCTGAGGTTGTGCTACCTAGCCCAACTTGTGAATTGTGACTGTCGTAACCTGCTCCAAGTAAAAACTCCCAGCCCTCAAGAATGCCATAAGAATATTCCAAGCCAATACCATTCGTGGAAGCATATCTAAAACTGCGAATCGTCCCAGCGTCGTTTGTTGTGTATGGGGAAGCGTAGGGGAGTGATGATGTTGTTGTTAGTGAAATGGCAGAAGAGCCTAAGCCAGCTATGGGTCTAATTTTATTTTTTGATTCAGCAGGAATTTGAAAACGCAGATTTTGCTGGGCTTGGGCATGGGTATACTGCAGGCCCAGGAACAATAGTGCACTAATTGCAATTTGAATTCTCATATAAGCCTAGAATATCGAAGAGTTGCGATTCCTGCTACAGGTTCAGCTGATTTCGCTAAGATAAGCGACAGGTGTACAATAAATAGACAATAATTGCCAAAATAATACAATAATATCAATGATATAGGCTTGCACGCTTTTTGCAAGATAAAGGTATATGTCAACACCTCAAGACGTTCGTAGCTCAGCATCGACAACGAAGACAATGCGTCTGCAAAATCTTCGACTTGTTTTGCGTGCAGATTCAGGTCTTTCCGTTGGTAAGTTTTACCCTCTTGATGAAGTTCGAAATATACTTGGTCGACGCTTAGATGTTCATGTCCCACTTGAAGACGTGAAAGCTTCGCGTGAGCATGCCGTTATTGATATTCAAAATGGTTTTTATATTTTATCTGACCTTAGCTCAACAAACGGAACATTTATCAATGGTCAACGAGTTCAGGAGCCTGCAAGATTGCGTGTCGGCGATAGAATTCGAGTTGGGAATACAACATTTGTATTAGATCTTTATGAAAATGCTAGAGCGCGCGATTCTAAGAGATGGGATGAGCCTACTCGAATCACGCAGCGACCTCCAGTTGAGCTAGATGTGCTTAGTCGCAAACCAGAAAAGACGAGCAGTAAAAATCGCTGGAATGTTCTGATGATCAATCAAAAAGATTGGATACGTGATTTTTCAGCAATTCGAGTGATTCACGGGAAACAAACGCTGCTAATGGTTATTGTCCTTTTGATTTTGGCTGCTGTTTTGATCCAGCTGAGACTCCCTGTCTCCGTTTAAGCTGGTATTCTTTTACATATTGATCGTGCTGTTTGTAGGTTTCAGAGAATACATGTGTGCCGTCCCCACGTGATACGAAAAACAAGTAAGAACTCTCGGCTGGGTTCACAACCGCACGAAGTGCAGAGTCGCCAGGATTCGATATTGGGCCTATAGGAAGCTCCGGTAGTGTGTAGGTGTTGTAGGGGGTTGGAGTTCTTAAGTGCTCTCTAGTGATGTTTCCATCAAAAATTGGCAGTAAGGCATAGATAGTTGTTGGATCTGACTGCAGTTTCATTTTCTTGTGAATGCGATTCCAAAACACTGAAGCAATAAGTGGTTGTTCTGCTTGATCGCCACTTTCTTTCTCCACAATGCTGGCCAATGTTACTAAACGATAAATTCCTTCTGGTGTTTGCCCCCAAGGATGTTCACGAAGTATGGGCAGTGCTCGTGCTTCAAATTCATTGAGCATTGCTTTGACTAAAGTTTCTGCGTTGTCATATTTTTGATAGGAGTACGTCTCTGGAAACAAGAATCCTTCAATGGTCGGTTGCAGTCCTTTGCCCGATATTTTTTGAACGGGAACCTTAAATCGGTTGAGGTATTCTTTTTTTGTTACAAGAGCTAAGTAGTCTTCTTTGTTCTTCAACAGTCCAGATTGAATTAGCATTTCCTGAATGTCCCAAATATGGAACCCTTCTTTGACGACTACTTTACGCAGCAAGGGACGACCAGAAACAATTTCCGCTAGAATTTTGTAACCGCTCCAACTTGTGTTGATTTCATATTCACCAATTTTGAGGCGATTGGAGCTTGGGTTTTGTCGTGACCATATTTTTATGGCTAGTGAAGACATGATGATGCCGTGGTCTTGGAATTGTTTTTGTAGTGAGTGAAGAGTTACGCCTGGGGCAACGTCAATGATGACTGCTTTGCTGGATTTCGACGCCGGCATAAATGCAAATTGGTAATAGGTCCATCCAGCATAGGCCATTAGGGCGAGCAATAAGAGCGTCATGGCGAGTCCAATTTTTTTCACCATATAGTAGTCTCCCTTTGCATAATATTAAGCTTTTTTAAAACTTTCGCCACGTGCGTATTGCGCCAGAAAATCTTCAATAATTAAGGCGGCGGCGCCTGAATCATCCAAAGAGCCTTTTTGATGAATATTGATGAGGTCTCCACGTCGTTTAGCTTCCCAACTGGTTAAAACTTCTGATTGTAAAAAAACATCCATGTGAAAGGCAATTTTGAGTGCCTGAGCAAGAGCCAAGGCGTGCGGAGTGCTAAGCGCTTCTGTCATATCTGCATTGTAGGGAATGCCTAGAAGTAGTGCGCCAGGCTCGTAGCGTTCTATTTCACTTTTTAGCTGCAAAACATCGCTGGCCACTAGCGACCATTCGGATTCTTTGGATACATTCTTTCTGAAGATCACCCCACGAGGAGTCACAAGAACTCCCTGTGAATCGCAAGTCGCAAGGCCTATTTTTTTCTGGCCCCAATCTAAAGCGAGCAACCCTCCAGAAGGTAATGTCATCACGAAGAAAGAAACTTAAATATTCCCAATCTCGATAGGTCATTGAAGAAGACGACAGCAATGAGTCCCATGAGTAAAACAAAGCCGGCAGTGGTCCACATTTCAATAACACGAATACCAAGCGGCTTGCGACGAATGGCTTCAATCATGAACAATACTAAATGGCCTCCGTCTAATACGGGAACTGGTAACAAATTGAGAATGAACAAGTTTAAAGAAATAAAAGCCATCATTTTCAAGAAAGGGGTAATTCCTTTTTTGAACGATTCGCCGGCAACTTTACCAATGAGGATTGGCCCTCCTAATGTTTTAGGAGAAATATTGCCTACAGCTAAATGGTAAAATGATGCGAGCATGTGCTGTGTTGTTGTGACTGTGGAATGTGTTCCCATGCTAATCGCTTCAAAAAAGCCTGAGGCCTTTACATCACTAAGAATGGTTGGGGCAGGCAGGGCCATAAATGCCGCACCAACTTGAAATTGGTTTTTCTTAACTTCTGTTAAAGGATCCGTCGTGGTCACTTCTCTTGGCAAGGCATCTGCACTCATGAGTTTTCCATCGCGGTACCATGTCATCTTTAGAGCGCGTCCAGTTTTAGCGACATCTTGAATTTGTTTTCTGAAGCTCGCAAAACTCAGAACCGGTTTGCCATCGAGGGTTTCCATCAAATCACCAGGTTTTAAGCCTAGCTTTTCCGCAGGTGAGTCTTTGACAACTTCAACAATCAACAACTCTGAGGAGACAAAACCTGTTTCTTCAATTTTTTCTGACGGCCTGTCCGCCTTTGTTGTCCATGTCAGTAGATGAGTGACGGGTTTAACATCTTCAGCTGTCTTATTTGCACTGGCTGCTGCGGGAGTTTTGTCTAGGTTAATGACTTGACCCTTCAATTTGATTTGGCCAGATATGGAGTTTTGCTGAGCATGAACAGATTCCTGCCATCCTTTTTGCAAATCAAAAAAGTTCTCAATTTTTAAGGTTTTTTCTACGCCCTCTTGGCTATAGGTGAGTTCTTCGACATAAAAACCGGGTTCAACTTTGCGAAGCGCTGCCCACGATTGAGGGTCTTTAATGGCTAAGACTGGAGCAGGTGCATCTCGCTCAACACCTTCAATGATGCCGCGCTCACGGAAAATTCCTAAGTTAGAGTCTCTATCAAGTCCTAGAACTGGTGAGTAAGAAAATGACTGAGTTGTTGTTTGATCACTGTTTGGTGTTTTACGATTTACAGTAAACACTAAGCTTTGTCCTACGCTCGATCCGACAACTTCTTCTAGGTCTGCATATTCACGAATTTTATGTTTAGTTTTTGTTGCTGTATTTTCAATTTCAGAAACAATGTCACCGTTTTGAAATCCAGCTTGTGCAGCGGGAGAATCGGGCAAGACTCTTGACATGACAGCTGCAGGCTTTTGGATGCCAACCATGTACAAAATGACAAATAAAATAATGGCCAGAGCTGCATTAAATAAAGGACCAGCTAAGACAATCGCAGATCTGTAACTCAGAGGTTTATGTCGAAAGGAAACGGCTTCAAGTTCAGGAGTGACTTCTTCACGTGGGTCTTGTCCGGTTAATTTAACGTAGCCACCTAAGGGCAAAATGCTTAAGGCATATGTAGTATCGCCACGAGTAAACGAAAATAGTTTTTTCCCCATACCAATGGAGAATGTTTCCACGCGCACACCGCAAGCCTTGGCTACGATAAAGTGCCCGAATTCATGAATAAAAATAAGAACGCCAAGAAGAATTACAAATCCAAAAAAATATTCCATTACTGAACTTTAAAGCATTCGTTTAGGAAAGGAAATAGAGCAGAGGAATTACCCATACAAGCCCATCAACACGATCCAAGATGCCGCCGTGTCCGGGGAGGAGTGAGCCAGAATCTTTAAAGCCTGCTGCACGCTTCATAAGGCTTTCCAGGAAGTCTCCAGCTTGTGCAAGGGGTGGAATAAAGAGCCCTACAAACACAAAGAAGCCTAGGCTTAATTCTCTAGATTTTACACCAAGCGTTAATTTGAAAATTGCCCACAACAAAAAAGCGGCAACAAAAGAAGCAATCCAGCCACCAATGGCTCCTTCGACAGTTTTACCTGGAGAAAGTGATGGCCAAAGTTTTTGTTTTCCGTATTTTTTTCCAACAAAATAGGCCCCTGTGTCTCCAGCAAAAACGACGACACAGGCTAAGTATAGTAATTTTTCACCATGCGGCTTGTTCACTAAGGGCGCGCAAAATCCAAAAATCATAAAAATGTACAAAAGGCCCAGGACAAAACGACACAAATCGGTCCAGTTTTTCATGGGCTCGTATTCTTGGCCAAATCGAGCCTCAAAGAAAATGATAAAGAAACCGCTGACCCATACAAACCACATCCAAAAGGCAAGTACAGGGCCCGCGAAGAATGTGTGGGAGAACATCAGGACTATATAAAGGTACCCAATATAATAAAACGATTGGCGATCTTTAATGGACATCATGCGTGCGTATTCACGCCAAGCAATAAGAGCTAAAACGATGGCCACCAAAAAAATCAAAGTTTGCGGGGCTGCAAGAATAATAAAGCTCAGTAAAACACCTAAACCCACACCCCAAATAATTCTACTGCGTAGTTCAGTGCTAAGAGAATTGAGCCAAGAATCAATCATGCTTTGCCAAACCGGCGTTCTCGTTTTGAATACGACAAGCACGCTTCTTGTAGATGTTGTTTGTCAAAATCAGGCCAAAGAACATCGGTGATGTAGAGTTCAGAATAGGCAGACTGCCAGAGCATAAAGTTAGACAATCGATATTCGCCACTTGTACGAATAATCAAATCGGGGTCGGCTAGTCCTTTTGTGTATAGACTTTGCGAAATCAGTTCTTCCGTAATGTCTTCAGGCTTGAGTCGTCCAGCAGCAACATCGGCAGCTAAGTTTTGAACTCCACGCAAAATTTCTGGTCTTGCGCCATAGCTAATGCAAAAATTCAAAATCAATCCGGTATTGTTAGCCGTTTTGTCGATGGTTGTTTGTAGAATACTCAATATGTCTTTTGGTAGACGGTGTGTTTCGCCGAGCGCTTGCAACTTTACGTTGTTATCAAAAAGTTCTTTGCCCTCTTTAATGAGATATTGTTTTAATAACAACATTAAGCCACTGATTTCGTCCAAAGGACGAGACCAGTTTTCACTAGAAAAACAGTATAGAGTAAGAATTTTAATTCCTAGTCGGTCAGATTCACGTACAATCTCTTTGACTCGCGAGGAGCCCTGCATGTGTCCCATGCCTCTGTGCCAACCTCGTTGCTTGGCCCAACGGCCATTGCCATCCATAATAATGGCGACGTGGTTGGGAATTCTCGTGGGATCAATCTCAACAGCTGTCTCCATCTTTTGCTGCATGCTGGGCGCAAAAGAGGTCATACTGTCATGACATCCTTAACTTTGGCTTCTGTTAGCTTGTCAATTTCTGCAATGAATTCGTCAGTTAACTTTTGAACTTGTTCTTGAGCTTTTTTGGATTGATCTTCAGTGAAGACCTTGTCTTTTTCGGCCACTTTAATGGCGTCGTTGGAGTCCTTGCGATGGGCCCTGACGACAACTTTAGCATCTTCGGCAATTTTCTTAACCGTCTTTGCAATGTCCTTACGGCGATCTTCTGTGAGTGGTGGAATATTTAATCGAATAAGCTTCCCATCAACATTAGGAGTAAGACCAATGTTGGCTGCAATAATTGATTTTTCAATTAAAGGAATCGCAGATTGGTCCCAGCTCGCAATTTGAACAGTTTTAGCGTCAGGAATAGACACTTGCGCCATTTGGCTGATGGGGGTTGGCGTTCCATAATAATCGACTCGGATGTGTTCAATTAAAGATGGACTAGCTCGGCCAGTACGCAACTTTGAGAGCTCACTCTTTAAAGAGGCAATTGATTTTTCCATTTTAGGTTTTGTCAAACCAACAATATCCATGTGTATAAACCCTCTAAAATTTATTCTTCGTTAATAATTGTGCCAACTTTTTCACCGCAGAGAAGGCGGTGAAGGGCACCTTTTTCAAACAGATTGCAAACGACGATAGGTAGTTTGTTATCCATACATAAGCTAATGGCTGTGCTGTCCATGACTTTAAGATTTTTGTTGAGCACATCAATATAAGTTAATTGCTCATATTTCTTAGCGTCTCTGTCTTTATTGGGATCTGATGTGTAAACACCATCAACTTTTGTCGCTTTAATGAGAACTTGTGCTTCCACTTCCATTGCGCGAAGAGCTGCGGCCGTATCTGTTGAAAAGTAAGGATTCCCTGTACCACTGGCAAAAACAACAACTCTGTTTTTTTCTAGATGACGTATAGCTCGTCTTCTAATGTATGGCTCTACAACTTGTTCCATGCGTATCGCGCTTTGCACACGTGTGTAGATACCATGGCGCTCTAAAGCATCCTGCATAGCCAGTGCGTTGATGGTTGTTGCGAGCATACCCATGTAATCACTTGTGGAACGCTCAATACCTTGTTGTGAACCTTGAATTCCTCGGTGAATGTTTCCTCCACCGACAACAACGGCTACTTGTTTTCCCAAAGCCAAAACGGTTTTAATTTCTTCGGCAATGTATTCTAGAGTGGCGGCATCAAGACCAAATTCACGGCGCCCAGCTAAGGCCTCACCGGATAATTTCAGTAAGACCCTAGAGTAAGATTGAGCACCTGTCTTAGGCGCCATTTAATGTGCCCCTCCGACTTGTGCTGCAACTTCTGCAGCAAAGTCGTTGGATTTCTTCTCAATGCCTTCGCCTAATTCCCAACGAACAAAACGGCGAATCTTGATGTTTTCGCCAATTTTTGCAACGAGTTCCTGAAGCAATGTTTTCACTTGCTTGTCAGGATCCTTCACGAAAGCTTGCTCTAACAAGCAGTTTTCTTGATAGTATTTGGTCACTTTACCTTCGGCAATTTTGTCGAGTACGGCGGCTGGTTTACCCGCGAGTTTGGCTTGGTCTTTAGCAATTTCTTTTTCTTTTTCCAAAACATCAGCTGGAACTTCAGACGATTCAACGTAGAGAGGTTTGTTGGCAGCAATGTGCAAACAAATATCTTTTACGAAATTTTGAAAATCATCGTTTGCTGAAACGAAATCTGTTTCACAGTTGATTTCAGCAAGCACACCAATTTTTCCACCCGCATGGATGTATGAAGCAACGGTTCCTTCCGCAGCAATACGTCCAGCTTTTTTAGCAGCGGCTGCTAAGCCACGCTTTCTAAGTGCATCAACAGCTTTTTCTAAATCACCGTTGGTTTCTGTGAGCGCTTTTTTGCATTCCATCATGCCCGCGCCAGTTTTGGCGCGAAGTTCATTAACTAAGGAGGCTGTAATTTGGGTCATTGTAAAAAAATCTCCCTATTTCTAAATTTCTAAAATCGTTATTCTGCAGCTTTGTTTTCTTTGCTGACGTTACGACGAACTTCAACGTTAACACTGCGGCCTTCACGGTCAGTTGTTGTTCCTGCTTTTGCGCCTTTGCTGCGTGAACCGCCAGATGCTTTGTCTGTGGACTCGCGCTCTTGAGCTGCAGTTGCTGCGTGTTTCGCTTCGATTTCACGTTTGTCGTGAAGAGCGCGTACTCGTTCTTCGAACAATTTGCTGCCTTCAAGGTAAGCATCAGACACTGCAGATGAGAACATCTTGATGGATTTCAAAGCATCATCGTTTCCTGGAATGACGTAATCAACGCTGTCAGGATCGCAGTTTGTATCTGTCACAGCAATCACTGGGATGTTTAAGCAACGAGCTTCAGCAACAGCAATATGCTCTTTGCTTGGGTCAATCACAAACAACGCGCCAGGAAGTTCTTTCAAGTGACGAATACCACCGAGGTTGCGCGTGAGGCGTAGATATTCTTTATCTAAAGTTGCGCGTTCTTTTTTAGGCATTTGATCAGCAAGACCTGAATTGATTTTGTCTTCAATGCGTTCAAGTGAGGTGATGCAAGCTTGGATTGTAGAGTAGTTTGTAAGTGTTCCACCTAGCCAACGCTCAACAACGTAGGGGTTTGCGCTACGCTCAGCTTGCTCTTTGATAGTGTCTTTGGCTTGAAGTTTTGTTCCAACAAACAGAATTTTTTTGCCTTGAGCACTAATTTTTTGAACAAAGGTTAGGGCGTCTTTAGCAAGACCGACTGTTTTTTGGAGGTCAATAATGTAAATGCCGTTGCGAGCGCCAAAAATATAGGGCTTCATTTTTGGGTTCCAGCGACTTGTTTGGTGGCCAAAATGCACACCGGCTTCTAAAAGGTCCTTAATTGTGACTTGAACGGACATGAGTACTCCTTATGACAGACCGTGGTTGATCCTCCGCTGGGGTTGCAGCTTTAAAGAGCAGAGTTTGGTTAATTCTCTCAATCTTCAAGCCGACCAGGTCTGTACTCGAAAAAACCCAGCGTGTGTAATAAAATAACCGCTGGCGATGCTATCAATTATCGGAGACTTATCAAGCGGAAAATCATGGAAAATCAAACGGATCTACTAGCATCCAAAATAGACTCCTGTCCCTCGGGACCAGGGGTTTACCTGATGAAAAATGAGCTTGGTGACGTCATCTATGTTGGCAAGGCTAAAAACCTGAGATCCAGAGTAGGCAGTTATTTTCAAAAGCAGGCAGAGCACTCAGCCAAAACACTGCATTTGGTGGCTCAAATTGCCGATATTGAGTTTCTAAGAGCGGGTACTGAGGTTGAGGCTTTGCTCTTAGAGAATAACCTTATTAAAAAATGGAAGCCAAAATACAACATTAGGCTCAAAGACGATAAAACATACCCCTACCTTAAAATTGATGTAACTCACCGATTTCCAAGGGTTTATGTAGTTAGAAAACAAATCAAAGGTGATGGTGCAGATTATTTTGGCCCATTCCCCAGTGGTTTGGCTGTTCGTGAGGTTCTGACTTTGGCATCAAAAGCATTTCTTATTCGAGACTGTCGCGACCATGATTTTGCTAACCGATCTCGACCATGTCTGAGCCATCAAATTGGGCAGTGTACAGCTCCATGCGTGGGCTTGGTCAGTCAAGATGACTATGCCAAGCAAATTGGAGACTACAGAAGCTTGCTTGAGGGTAAAACTGAAGAGCTCCTAGGTCGACTTGAGCGGGAAATGGAAACCATGGCTGAGCAGCTCGAATATGAAAAAGCCGCTAAAATTCGAGACCGCATGTCTGCCATTGAGCATGTCGCAGGACAAACACAGCGGATGGTCGCAACAAAAGATTTAAGTGATCGGGACATCTGGGCCTTGTGGCCAGAGCCGACATCGGCTCAAAACTTGGAATCAGGCTTTGTTGATGTGTTGATTTTACAATTTCGTATAGGAAAATTAGTGGGGCGTGTTCATTACGCCATTGAGCTTGACGAGAGAGTACTTGGAGAAAGTTTTTTAGAAAATTTACTTTTTCAACATTACTCAAAACACTTGGTTCCTGAAACTGTCTTGCTTCCCGAAAAATCGTTACAACGCAGTTCTGATTTGGCGAATGCCCTATTGCAGGTGGCACCAAAAAAACAAGTTGAGCTCCAAGACGGTGTTGAGTTGCATCCCCCGCGTTTGGATTTTGTAGGTGAAAATCCTGATTTGGATGTTTTGTATCATTTGGCTGCAGAAAATGTACGAGGCATTTATGTGGACAATAAAGAACATCGTGAACGCCGCATGGAGGGGTTGGAAGCCATCCAAAAACTTCTTGATTTGGAAGTGCTGCCAGTACACATGGAGTGCATTGATATTTCTAATTTTCAAGGTGAAGCTAACGTCGCCTCATGTGTTGTGTTTAAAAATGGAAAGCCTGATAAAAATGAATATCGGCATTTCATTATCAAAGGCGTGCAAGGGCAAAATGATTTTGCTTCAATGCAGGAACTCATTTCTAGGCGTTACTGTAAGCCAGATTCGCCAAGGCCTGATTTGTTGGTTGTCGATGGTGGGCGCGCGCAGCTAGCTTCCGTCTTGGAAATTATGAATCAGTTCGGAGTGAAATTTCCAGTTGTTGGTTTGGCTAAAGCGCGTACAAAGTCCGATTTTAAAAGTGAAGAAGTGGAAAGTTCAGAAGAACGTTTGTTTTTACCGAACCAAAAAAATTATAAAAATATTCGCGATAAAAACGCGCTAAAAATATTTGTTCAGATTCGTGATGAAGCACACCGGTTTGCCATAGAGTTTCACAGAGAACGTCGCTCGAAGGCGAGAGGATTGTAAATCAATTACAAACTATGAATGACGTGGATGTAGTTGCGGATCGTCCAAATCGCGACACCCACACACACTGCAATTTGCAAAGCAGAGCGCACGGGACGTTCTTTGTAAAAAAGTTCAAGCCTTCTATAAGATAAAATTGGTGGCTTGTACTCGGAGCAGCGAAATGTGGAAATTGTACTAGATTTCACTTCTAATTTACTCTTACGATAGCGATTCCTAAGCCATCGTAACGGTATAAAATCTAATAAAACCATGGTTTTAATTTTGACGCATCTTGTGTAGAAATCAATAGCTATACGAGCCAGTAGCCAAAATTGTCATATAATTACCGCTACGTCCCAAAGTTCCGAAAACTTCAGTGCTATCAGGCCAAAAAACTTGGTGGTATCTGAGGTCGACACCTAAAAACATACGATTTTTGTAAACATCAAATTCAATCCCACCACCAAAAGCAAATCCGTAGCCTGTGGAGTTGAAAACAGCGCCTTCGCCGTAGCGATCCTTCTGAGCTTGGTTGAGGGCGTCTAAGATGGGTTTGCCTTTAACTGTTTCGGACCTGAACATGGCTTCAGCCGCTGCAACGACATAGGGGTTCATTGATGAAAAACCTCTAGGAAGTGCTTCGTGATTGAATCCAAAACGTAAACCAAAACTCAAAGGAATCACTGCTGAGTCCAATTCCAAATTTACTTTATCTTTTGTGCTGTTCTCTGAGTTGTAGGTTGCTGTGTGAGAGGCATAGGCGCCACCAAGCTCGGTTGCCCATAGACGGTCTACAAAATAAATGAATCGCATGCCCCCGAGAAAACCAGAGGAGTGAGTGATGGCATGAGAACCTGTGAAAATACCTGTTCCTAGTGTGATGCTCGACATGAAAAAACGGCCAAATGTTTCGTAAACTTCTTCATCCATTTCGTCGGGGCTTGCAGAAAAAGAGCGATAGTCGTCGTATCCTTGCTCGTTCCAAGATTGCGCCTGAGCTGCCGTCGCGAAGACTAGTAACATAAGGCTGACAATAATTTTGGTTTTCATGAGATGAATTCCAGTCTCCTTTAGAAGTAATAGTGCATGCCAAAAATGGCGATGGTTTTAAATTGCATGGATCCACCTGTGATTAATCGGATGCCACCACCTGCTGAGAAGGCTAGGTTGGGAAGATTTTGCAAGAAAAATTTATTTTCAAAACCGGTATCGATGAAGAAGCCAGAACCATTGGCTGCTGTGCTTTGAAGTCCACCACCAAAATTAATGGAGAAATGAAGACTTTCTTCAATGAAAAGATTGCGGTTGTATCTTGCGCCGAGCAAAAGATGATTTGATCCAGTTGCTGTATCGATGCCTAATAAAAATTGTGTGGAACCAACCTGACTCATCTGCCAGTCTAGAGAGAGTCCGGGAAAAAGTCCCGGCCCAATGTTGCTCACTCCAAGACCCCAACGACCTGACATGTCTCGCCCCCCTGCATGTGTTGTAGGCACTGCAAAAAGAACTAAGGAAACAATCAAAAAAAATTTGGTTTTTTTGAGGCACGGTGCAAAGTCCATACAACCATGATACTTTCAAACCCCATGAATGACCATGCATCTCTTGAACATCGTGTCCAAAAACTTGTCTCTGTTTTAAGAATCGTATTGATTGTCGTTGTTGTGGGCGGCCTGCTTTGGGGTGGAAACGCCTGGTACAAAAATCGACAGCATACGCAGGAAACAAAAGCGTACTCTTTACTATTCGAAGCTGAGCGATTGGAGCAACTTGGTGCCCAAGAAGCTCAGGCCCTCAAACAAGAAGCTTTTATAGCTATGAAAAATTGGAGCCCTGAACGTAAAAAAGAATACGAAGATAAATTACTAAAAGTCATAGCTACGTTCCCGACATCATCCGCAGCCCTTGCTGCGAATCTTCGCATGGGTCGATGGAAGTTGAATAATGGACAGCACTCAGAGGCGATTGCTTTTTATGAAAAAATACTAAGTGAAAATGTGAAAAAGGACTGGATGGTGTACCACGGTCTTGCTTATGAAGGTTTAGGTGTTGCTTATGAGGCTCAGAATAAATTTCAGGAAGCTGCTGATATCTTTTCAAAAGCTTTAAAAGTTAATGACAATCCATTGAAACCACTAGCCTATCTTGGCCATGCAAGAGTGCTTTTGCAAATGGGTAAGACGGCTGAAGCTAAAGCTCAGTACGAGCAGATTGTAAAAGAATTTTCTGGTACTCAGTATGAGAAGAAGGCCAAATCACTCATTGGGATTAATAAACTATGAGGTTAGTTCCTCGTTTGTTTTTAGTTCCGTGTTTTTTCTCGTTTATCGCCCAAGCTAAACTTTCGCTTCGCGATTTAGGGACTCATGAATTGTCTCCAAATATCTCGTTTCAAAATGTGGGATATTTTGATTTTTATGGACCAAGAGATCCTCTGGTCCGATTGAAGTCGCCGTGGCGTTTGCGTGGAAGAGACGTTGTTGGTGCGCCCATGCAAAGTTACGTGGCCCCACAGTATCTTGGTAATGACGAGTTGTTATTGGCTACGGTGGGTCGGGGTATTGATATTGTTCAGGCCTCCACAGGAAAAATTAAGAAATCCTTTCCTGTTGAATTTGGTGTTGCTTCAGAACCTTTGGTGGTTGGGGCAAGTCTTATATTTGCAGGTTTAGATGCTCAGGTCCGTCGCATACGAATGGCGACATTTGAAGAAGAATGGTCTGCGGCACTTCCTACGGAATCTTTTGGTGGTATTAGCTTAGGGCCCGATGGATTTATTTTTGTCACAACTGGTGATGATGGGTTGTGGGCTCTCGACGAGAAAACTGGAAAAACAATCTGGACGTATCGAAGGCCGAATCCGGAAGCTCCAATTTACTGGTCTTTGCGTGGTGGCGCGGTTCCGAAATATTTAGAAGAGAGTGGAGTGGTGATGGCTGGTTTTTCTGATGCCAGCGTTGTCGCCTTGAATGCAAAAACAGGGAAAATAGTTTGGGAAAGAAAATTCGACAGACCACAAAATGCCTCAACCGCTTTGTTTAAGGATGCCGATACAACTTTAGCTGTGTCGACTAAGCGCGGGCTTGCTTATTTGTCGTTACCTGGCAGCGACATTGTAGCGTTGAAAGTAAAAGACGGCAGTACGGCTTGGGCTATTCCAGGCGGTGGCCATGTTGAGCCTTTGCTGCTTGAAACAGATCTTGGTGATGTTCTCTACGTTTCAAGCCATGATGGAAAATTACAGAAAATTAATGCCGAAACAGGCTCTGTCATTTGGAGTGTTGATTTGGGTGCCAAGGGAATTGCAAATCGTCCTGTGGATATTGGAATGCAACATTTGGCATTGAGCACAACTCATGGCGGAAATGTTGTTGTGCAAATGAGTGATGGAAAGATTGTCTGGCAGAGTGGAGAGCTCACGGGAACGCTGGCGCCACTCGTATTTGACGGGCGTAGACTTTTCTCCATTTCAGGCAGAAATCGTTTGAATGTTCGTCGCATAGAATTTTGACAGCATTCTGTTTTGCCCTCTGAAGAATAAAAGAAAAATACTGATATAATTGGGACAATGGACGTCCAGTTTCATCCCTATTTGGGCCATGCATGTTGGGGTAAGATTGGACAAACGCCAAAGTCGGCGTCGTTTGCCAAGCTGTGGCCTGAACTTTTTTCTCTTAAACCCGAGCTTCCCGCAGACATTGCTATTTATGATTTAGCTTCTTTGACGAAAGTTATTTGTACATCAAGTTTATTGGCATCTGAATATTTGAAATCTAATTTAGGGTGGGAAAGTTTTTTAAATTTAAAGTTATCCGATGAAATTCCCGAGCTTAAAAACACTGCCTTTGAGCAAACAACTCTTGGGGAAGTGTGGGAACATCGTTCAGGGGTGCGCCCATGGAAAGCTTGTTTTTCTCCACAAAGAAGTGATGATTGGAAAAGGCAAAAACGTTCAGAATTGTGGTCAACAGCTCTCAATGCCATTCTCAAAGAATCCGTTTCAGCGGAAAAAAAAGTTATTTATTCTGATTTAGGTTTTTTACTTTTAGGTTTGTACATTGAGCGGAAAAAAAATGCAGACCTTTCTTCATTGTGGTCTGAGTGGAAACAAAATCGCAACTTGCCTCATGACATACTCACCTACGGGACGGAAGAAAGAACTCATCAAAAGGGAGAGCTTTTAGTTCCCACCGAAATTCGTCATGGTCAAGGCCAAGTCAATGATGACAACACCTGGTCTATGGGCGGCGTGGCTCCTCATGCCGGACTTTTTGGTAGTTGTCATGAGGTGTGGCGTTGGCTTGAAGAAATCCAAACATGGACGACGGAAAATAAGAAATTAAAAGATTGGATTACTCCTCATCCTCAAGTTTTAAGGTTTCATGGAGGTTGGGACACCCCAGGTGAACCTGAGACCACACAGGCAGGAGCTCAAGCCCCTGCAGGAACATTGGGGCATCTTGGTTTTACGGGGACTGCATTTTGGTGGAATCCAAAATCTAAACTTGCGGGAGTTTTGTTGAGCGCAAGAGTGTATCCCGAACATTCACCGCAAACACAAGCACAAATTCGAATGCTTCGAAGGGAGTTTTTTAGCTGGCTTTGGTCGGCACAAATTAACGTATGAATCATCTAGAATCTGGAAAAGGAAAATGGGCTCATCTCGTAGCTATTGGTGGAACAGGGATGGGGGCATTGGCGGCATTGCTTCAAGACCTGGGATTTTATGTGACAGGTTCTGATGGTCCTTTATATCCGCCCATGAGCACATTCTTAGAGGCTCGAAAAATTCCTCTGGCAACAGGCTATGCCGCAGAAAATATTCAAGCGCAAAAGTGGGGCATTAACCAATTTAACAATCCAGACTTGATTATTGTTGGCAATGCAATCTCTAAAACAAATGCAGAAGCACAGGCTGTAGAGCTATTGATTTCTAAAAATCCTCAAATCACCCGAATGAGTTTTGCACAAGCTCTTGCTCATTTCTGTATTGGGCCTCGAGATAGTTTTGTGATTGCAGGAACGCATGGAAAAACGACAACGACAAGTTTAATGGCGTGGGCTTTAGAAAGTTCAGGTCACCGTCCAGGATTTTTTATTGGTGGAATACCTAAAAATTTTTCTAAAGGATCTCAAGTTACGGATTCTGATTGTTTTGCTGTTGAAGGCGATGAGTATGATACTGCGTACTGGGACAAAGAATCTAAATTTTTACACTACAGACCCACATGGGTTTTATGTACGGGAATTGAATTTGATCATGCCGATATCTATACCAATGTTACAGCTATAGAAGATAGCTTTATTAAACTAGTTAAGCTCACTAAAAAAGGGTGGGTACTAGTTGATCAGCAAAGTGCTCCTAGAAAAGAATCCGTTGAGCGCATTGAGTTTGAAATTAAGAAAAAAAACATCGCCTGTATTCGCTACGGTGAGGCGGAAAGCTCTGACTACAGATTGCTTTCTTATGAACCAGCGCCATTGCCGTGGAAAAAGGACAGTGTCGTGATTGGTTCGAAGTTAAAGCTAAAAACAAAATCGGCCGGTATTGTTGAGTGTTTTAGCCCCATGATCGGTCGTCACAATGCCTTAAATACCCTAGGCGTTGTTGCCACATTGTTGGAATCTGGTCGTATAAAAAATACCATTCAAATCCAAGAGTTTTTAAAAACCTTCCAGGGCATTAAGCGTCGACAAGATGAAATTTACACCAGTCCTCAGCTCATTGTGATTGATGATTTTGCTCACCACCCAACGGCCATTCATGAAACCGTTTCAGCAATACGCCATAGGTACCCTGATAGAAAGCTCATTGCATTTTTTGAACCTAGGTCGGCAACATCAGCAAGAAACATTATGCAGAATGAGTTTAGTGCTTGTTTTGATGAAGCAGATTGTGTGGCTTTAATTGCACCTACTAAAACGAACATTCCTGAGGCTGATCGATTAAATGTTGAACAAGTGATTGATAATATTTCTAAGCGTCCAGGCAATGCGAATAAACTTTTAAAATCATTTAAAACAGTTGATGATTTATGGTTGTGGTTAAAGGAGTACTTGCATCAAAATCAAGAACCAACTTTGGCACTACTGATGTCGAATGGGTCGTTTGGGGATCTCTATGGGAAGATCACTCGCGAATTTGCAAAATCTTAAACGCAATGCCGGTCAAGGTATTGTGGAGTATGTTTTACTCATGGCGCTTGTCGTTGGAGTCATGTTTGGGATTTTTTATCCAGCCATTCAAAAATACTTAAAACAAGCTCAAGACGCAGTTGTTGAAAATGTCAGTGGAGTTGTTGCACAAAGAGAAATGGGCATTCCACTTGAGTGGTTTTCCCTTGCGGAAGGTGATTTGAATGCAGCCATGGCAGATAACTTTACTAAAGCAGGTGTTGGTAAAGACGCTGACGATGGAAAAGCGCAGAATGAAGACGGCGACAACGGTGAAGGCAACACTGGCGGACAGGGCGATCGTGACAAAGATAAGAGTAAAGACGACGACGAGAATGCTAATAATGATCCTAATGCTAACAATGGCAATGAAACCAATTTAGGCGCCGCAGGTGCTGGTCGAAACAATAATCGTGGGCGAAACGCAAACAATAGAAATCGGGGATCTCAAAACGATTCAGGCTCTGCTTCTGGTGCGGGCAATCGTGGGGATGGGGCCGGTGGGGATGGAAGCGAAGAGGGTGGCAGGGGGGGAAGAGATAAGAAATCTTCATCGTCTTCACGATCGGCTTCCGGATCAGGATTCTCAGGTTCTGGAGGCCGTGGAGGACAGGATGAAGGTGGACGAGGCGCTGGTGGAGCTGCTGGGCGAGGCTCAGTTGGTGAAGGCGGAAATGCAGAATCTGAGGAAGAAGAAGATAGTATTTCAGGAGTCGCCGCTAAACGAAGACGAGAACTTTCCAGATTGCAAGAAGAGGAATCTCGTGGCTGTAATAATGCCAATATGTTCACGATTTTAAAAATTGTAGCGCTTATTGCGGTTGCATTGATTGCTTTTATTATCTTCTTTGTTGGAAAAAATCAGAAAGGTAAGGATTAATTGCTGTGAGTGGACACCCAAGACGAACAACGATTGCCTCTCTTGAATGTTTAGAAATCCCAGCAGATAACAAAGAAGGTCAATGTCTTATTTTAATTCATGGCTATGGGGCAAATTGCGATGATTTATTTTCGTTACAACGAATGATTTATTCAAAGCCCAACACAGCATGGTATTTTCCTAATGGCCCTACAAGTCTTGGAATGTTTCCTGGTTTTGATTCTCGGGCTTGGTTTCCAGTGGACTTGGTCGCTTTTGAAAGAGCGGCAAGAAATAAGGATGCTTCACTTGAAGACGTATACCCTGCAGGAATGGGTGATGCTCGACAGAAATTAGAACAGTTTATTGATTCACTGGGATATCCAAGATCTAGGATTATTCTTGGTGGTTTCTCACAAGGCGCCATGCTTGCAACAGATATTGCTTTACGATCAAAAGAAAATTTTGCAGGACTTTTAATTTTCTCAGGAAATTTACTTGCAAAAACGAAGTGGGCAGAATTTGCTAAGCAAAAGGGAGCTTCGTTGAAGTTCTTTCAAAGCCATGGTCTACAAGACCCTATACTGGGCTTTGATTCTGCTGAGCACTTGTATGAGATACTAAAAGCCAATGGGGCTCAGGGCGATTTTCATGCATTTCGTGGTGGTCATACCATTCCAGATGAGCTTTTCATTGCAGTTGGTGAGTTTTTGTCAAAAATCTGACATCTTCTCATTTGTTTATTTAAATCATCCGAAAAAATGATGTGGTTAAGCACTTTCGGTTGCTTTTTTTTATTAGTTCTTTGTTTTGCATTGTTCACGCTCGTGCTCAAGTAGATTTAAATTTAACACACAGTTTTCATGCCCCGGCACCAGCAACTCAAGGCGTGCTTGATCAATCCTTTCTTCCTAAAGCTGCTAACTGTGATGAGGCCATCGAAGAGTACAAACGAATAGGGGCTTTTTTATTTAGAGCTGAAATACCTGTTATCAATGTATTTAGTTTTAATCTATTTGATGAAATCAAGTTTTCTCTATATCCAGAAAATACAAGGAAAATTTATTCTAATGTAATTGATTTAATTGAAGGTGATCTTGATGAACTTTTTAGTAATCGATTCTTAGATTTAACGAATAAAAATCATGTTACCGAGTTATCAAAATTTATTCGAGAATCAATTGATTATTCCTTAGCCCCGCATAAAGCTCCCAAACCTATTCCTAGCGATGCTTTAAAGAGCGTGTTTGCAAATGATTTAGAGAAGCTTGAATTATGGAGATACAAGTTATTTGAAGCGAATGACATTAACCGGTCTGCGGCAGAAATTTTTCAATATTCAATTTATGAGAATTTACACCCAAAAATTTGGAAGCACTTACCTCAACAGAATATAGATAGATTTAAAGCATTCTTGCTTGCTGTTCAGCCAGCAAGTGCTGATGAATTATTAAATACAACGCCACAAAAGGCCATAGCGATAAAGAAAAATATTGAATACTCAGCGCATTCCATGCTTATTCCTGAGAAAATCCCAATTCCTGACTCTGTTGCTGAGACAAAATTGGATGAAAAAAAGAAGCTGGATATTAACTTGTCAGAGGTTTTATTTGGTCATGTGAAACAAGAAAATCTTCCTCATTTTAGAGATACAACTCAACAATTTACCAGTATCTATCAAAATCAAGTTATTGGAGGAATAAAGCAAATACCGCCTAATATGCCCATGCAAAAACAATACACAACTATACTGGAATTTTTAAAGGATAGATCCAAAGTATTGGAGTACATCCAGGATTTGGAAATTCAGGTCACACTAAAGGCTAAAACAGAAAAGATGTCTCATGAGGATGTGATGATGAGTATACTCAAAGATTACGAAGCTAAGCATTCCTTTGGTGAGGCAAGAGATTTAGAAAACAAGTCCTATGCATGGGATGATTGGCAGACAATGCTTGCTGAAGGTCGCCCATTTAATGATATCAACTTTAAAGATAAAAATCGAAAAGGTAATAGTCACGGCGCTCTAACACATCGTTTGCAGTGGTTGCTTGTTATGAAAGATATGGAGAAAAGACCTGAGCTTTACAAAGATGAAAAAGGCTCGCCAATTCTTGCATCCACTTTATTTAAAACACTTGGCGATACAAAAGTCATGCAAGCGCTAGACTGGTCTAGTACAGGGGTAAATCCCGCAGACAAACCTGACCTTTGGTTCTATATATTCGATGAATATGAAAGTACCGGTAAAACGTTTACAAGTCCTGAGTATTTTAGAAATAAACACGATTTTTTTCCTCTTATTGGCGATTGGTTCTAAGCCAAGTGCAAAATTTTAGGATGGACTTCAAAACCAGCAGACGAAATGTCACTTTGTTTGGACTGGGTCTTCATGAAATCTTCAGCTCGTAACATGAGGTAATTGAGATCGTCCAAGATTTCTGTATTTGCCTTTGTACTCTGGTAGTCTTCAATATCCAAGGCTTGCTTTCTTCCCTCAATACTTAAGGAATCGCCCCATGTGGGACTTAGATATAGAATTCTTGTGCCTGGCTCAACATTCAACTTAAATTTGAAAATTTGGTCGTCTTGCAAATCTTCACCACTATTGGGTAGCTGAAAACACGGTGATTCAGGAGATATATTTAGTTCAGTGGCTAAATCCTGAAAAATACCCTTTTTGTGTCCTGTGGGTTGCTTGGGAGTATGCTCGGGTAGCCTTAGCCATAAGGGAGGCATGCCAACACTTAAACCACTTAAGGTCAGTGATTTTAAATCCAAACGCATAACGAGCATGGAGTATTTGGCATGTTTTTTTGCTTTTCTCAGAGCTGGAATGAGTTCAAAGAAAATGTCATCGGCTGGAGGGTTGCCATTTTTTTCAACAATGCGCTGTCCTTGAATGTGCACGAGTGTTTGCAATAATATGGCGCTTAAACCAAAAGTCTCAGTCCATGCGGCAATGAAGTAGGTTCCCCATTTGTCTTGAAAGGGAATGATATCAAAAAAATCTGCAGCCATTTGCCCTGAACTCATGTGTTTTGCAAAACATTGTAGGCCGTGAATTTGAGGTAGGCGTTCGGGAACCAACGCCTTTTGTAGTTGTCGCGCAATTTCCAGATCAGACTGCGTGGCTTCAAGCAACTTTTTTAATTGGGCATCTAAAATAGATAACTTGTCACCTAGTTTTTTAATGTCTTGGCTGTCACTCACAACTAAAGAGTATATCCTAAAATTCCCTCACAAGGTTCTGTGGTTTTTTCAAAACTGCAGAAATGTGGGGTGTCTAAAATTTGACCCAGTAGTGCCTTTTCAACACTACGAATTTCGTTTGTAGCCATTGTGCATACAGAGACGGCGATTGTGTTTTTAGAGGTTTTATAGGGTTTGATGTTTTTGATTATTTTTTTATTTTTTTCACAAAGCTCAGGAATGCGTTCTGAGAAATGTTCCAACAGCAAGTCAGGTCTTTTGTGAAGAGTGCCTAATCCAGAACATGGGAGGTCCGCAATAATAAGATCCAAATCGTCGGGAATGCTTTCCTTTTTTTGCTCATCGCTAGCCCAGTCATGTAAAAAGACGTGGGAAAATTTTATAAAATTCCAGCGTTGTAAATTTTCTTTGAGCCTTTCTAAGCGTTGAAAATTCACATCGCTGGCCCAAAGCTCCACAGTAAAGCCTTGTTTTATTAAGCTTTGAGCTATGGCAATGAGTTTTCCTCCAGGAGCAGCGCACACATCAAGAATTTTAATTGGTTTTGATTTGGATTGATGGTCTATTTTCCCAAGGACATATTCAACCCAAAGCCAAGAGCCTAGGTCCATGGCTTGGATTTTTTGTGTAGGTGAAAACGCCTCAATGTTAACTGTTGGGTTCCAATGAAGATTTTCGTCAAAAGCGCCAATCCCAGAACTTTGTCTTTGCATGATTTGAGATGAGAGTCTGTGTAGCCATTCTTTGGATTGGGGCATGGCTTGAATTTGCTTTGGAATATCTTGCCCTAAAAGCATTTCTGTTTTGCTAAGAATTGATTTGTTGAGCTCATCACGTCTATCCATGACTCGTCTGCAAAACGCATTTGTTAGTCCGCTTGTATGTGGACCGAACTTTTTCTTGCTCACTTCCACAATTTCATGGACTAAAACAGCATGAGGAATTTGATCGCGAGTCAGCAGGCAAGAGTAGGTCAAGTGAAGCAAGTCCAGTAACAATAGTGGCTTTATTGTTTTTTTATCTAGAAACTCATCAGCAAACGTATAAAAGGGGTGGGCGTATCGGTATGCCATGAGTATAAAATCAAAGGCATTCGTTGAAATAGGCTGAATTTTTCTTGCCTCATCAAATAAGATGTCGAGATTTAAAAACTCCGTGCGTTTATTTCGTTTTCGATGTTCAGGAAAAAAATCTAAGGCCTCAATGATGGCGTCTTGCAAAGATGACACAGTATTTTTTTTAGCGAACCTTTGGCTGTGGGTTTGTGGCGTAGTTCTCCAATTGCCCCACGCATGTATTGGAAGTTGAACGCAGCACTAACTTAGGAGATATTTTTTTAATACGCCCTCTATCGTACATCCAAGATAAATGACAGTCGACCCAAAGAGGCAAGGGGGCTTCCAGGTTCTGAGCGTCTGGCCTTGGGTTGGGTTTTGATGGCCCCTTTCGAAGAGCCATTAGCCAGTGCTCCCAGCTTTGTTTTTGTAGCTGATTTTTTACAGCAGAATAACTGCAATCGCTATAAATTAAAAAAAGTACAGCAGCAAAAAAAAACTTAGACTTCGTCTTCATCACGAATACTGATGGATGGTGTTTTTGTGCTAATCACTTGTTGAGTTGCGGCAGGCGAAATTTGAATTTGTGGTCCTGTAGAGTGACCGTTAGCGCTTGAGGTGCTGTTACTGATTTCTTTTGGCGCTTGCGCTTGTATAGCGCGTTCAAGGTTGCTCACAGCTCTGCGAAGGCGAATGTTCCTTGTTTCAAGAACAATGAGTTCAGCAAGGAAGAATATGGAAGCCAAGATGGCCCCTATAAAAACACTTCCCAAAATGACAAGCCATTTGGGAACCGGTTGTGTGTTGTAGCTAAAAAAACTTACCGTTTGAAGTTCGGTGTTTTGTCCAATTAAAGCAATGGCACAGATCAGTAAGGCCAGTGTTAAAAAAGCCCAAAACGCTAATTTAATAATTCTCATGCTTCTATGTTAGCTCAGGATCAGCGAGTCTGAAAAGTCCGCGAAAAGAGAATGTAACTGACGGTAAACTGTCACGTTGTGTGTGGGGATTGCCTTTGTTTCTGCCAGTAGAGGCATAAAGTTTGTGTCACCACTCCAACGAGGCAGCACATGCCAATGCAAGTGATGTGGAATGCCGGCCCCAGCGCTAGAGCCAATATTCATACCCATATTAAAACCATTGGGATTCATACTTTTTCGTAAAATTTCAATACATCGCTTTTGAGCCAAAGCTAATTTGCTAGAGAGTTCATTTGAAAGTAGCTCAGGACTCTCTTGATGTGCTCGAGGTATAATGAGCAAGTGTCCAGGATTATAGGGAAATTTGTTTTGTATGACAAAAAGCTCATTGTCACAGTAATGGATTAGCGTTTCTTCGTTTACGCCATCTTTGGGCAGCTCACAGAAGGGACACGGAGTATCTTTTTTAGAGCGATCTTCATTTTTAATGTACTCCAGTCTCCACGGAGCCCACAGATGCTGCATGCTCATAGCGATCCTTTAGTATGGCTTATGGAGCCCTGTTGTTGTGTCACATAAAAACTTGGTAAAAAATAAGGTACACCAGGCTTGAGGGCACCGGTCATTGTTGCTGGCAATATTTCATTTAATTTGGAGCTGATTGCAGAACTTATCCATGATGCGCCAAATTGCTCAAAAATGCTTCCAAACCTGTCATGACGATTTTTTGCGCGCACAACTTCTGGTTTGCCTTTGATTTCAGCTAATTTTGCGGCAAGGTGGATGGCCTCATATTCGCCACCAAGTTCATCGACTAAACCGTAGATTTTGGCCTGTTCTCCATTAAAAATTCGACCATCAGCAATTTTTCTTAAATCCTCGCGTTTGAGCTTTCTAGAATCTGCAATAGCTTGTTGGAATTGATCATGCACTTGATCCACAACCTTTTGAATCATATCGCGCTCATCGCCTGTCATGGGGCGAAGTGGGGAGCCGATGTCTTTATGTGCGCCAGCTTTAATGAGGTAGGGGTCTAATTTTGCCCAAGAGTAGAGGTTCTTGAGGTTCATAAAATGCATGATCACACCAATAGAGCCTGTGAGTGTTCCTGGGTTAGCCACAATTTTAGTGCATCCCATGGCTATGTAGAGTCCTCCACTGGCGGCAATGTCGCCAAGAGAGCAAACAACTTTTTTTGTTTGAGCGAGTCTTTTGATGGCCTCTAAAATTTCTTGTGATGGCCCGACTGCGCCACCAGGTGAGCTGATGCGAACAACAACAGCTTTCAAAGAATCATTTTCTTCTAGTTCTTCAATCTGCTCAAGTATTTCATCTGGATTCATGATGACTTCTTGAATTTCAAGAATAGCAATATCACCATGCTTAGAAAATTTTTCCATGCTTCCAAAATTCAATTCACCTTGAATGAGTTTTACAGAGCTTCTTGTTGAGTAATAAATCATCGTTAAAAGTAAGAAGGCTCCAAACAGGGTCCATAAAACTTTTGATTTCGTAGTTGGTGAATTTGTTGTCATAAGTGAATCACATCTTAGACTAGGCCTTAAAAAATCAAAAGGCCTGGATCCAATTAAGGATCCAAGCCTTTTGCTACGTTTACATTAACGTTCGAACTAAGTGGCTTATTCTTCGCCTTCTTTTTTCCCAATCAAGCCGAGTTTAGCGGCTAGTTCTGGGTTCAAAGTATCAGCCAAAGATGAGCGGCTTGAGCCCTGAGTGTTCTTATAGGACTCAAGGTTGCTACGCTCTTCGTTGCGAATCATCGCCTTAACAGAAAGACTGATTTTTCTTTCTTTCATGTCGAGGTTTGTGACTGCGCATTTAATCTTATCGCCAACTTTAACAACTTGTTCAGGGTGAGAAATACGTTCTTCAGACAATTCTGAAACGTGAATCATTCCCTCAACGCCTCTTTCAAGTTCAACGAAAGCGCCGAAGTTTGCTAGTTTTGTGATGGTTCCTTCAACTTGAGTACCAACTTTGTACTTCGCTGAGGAATCAACCCATGGGTCACCAGCAAGAAGCTTGATGCTCAAAGAAACACGTTCGTTTTCTTTGTCGATATTCAAAACAACAGCTTCAACTTCTTGGCCTTTTTCAAACATTTGGCTTGGATGAGAAATTTTCGCATCCCAGCTTAGGTCAGAAACGTGCACAAGGCCGTCAATGCCGTCTTCAAGGCCAATGAAAATACCGAAATCGGTGATGTTCTTAATGGTTCCTTTGACGCGTGTGCCTTGAGGATACTTGAGTTCAAGTGTTTCCCAAGGATTTGGCTCAATTTGCTTGATACCGAGGCTCATGCGACGGTTGTCAAAATCGATGTCCAAAATAACGGCTTCAATGTCTTGATCAACATTGAGAAGCTTACGAGGATCTTTCACTCGTTGTGTCCAGCTCATTTCACTCACGTGAACTAAACCTTCAACGCCAGCTTCCAATTCAATGAAAGCGCCGTAATCAGTAACACTTACAACTTTACCGGTTACACGTTGACCAACAGAATATCTGCTAGCAACTGCTTCCCAAGGATCTGGTTGTGTTTGTTTTAAGCCTAAAGAAACGCGTTCTTTTTCAGTGTCATATTTCAACACGCGAACGTTGATGTCTTGGCCAACAGTTAAAACTTCATTGGGGTGCTTGATGCGTCCCCAGCTCATGTCGGTGATGTGCAAGAGGCCGTCAACACCGCCAAGATCAATGAAAGCGCCGTAGTCGGTAATGTTTTTAACAGCACCGCGCACAATGGCACCAACTTTGATTTGTTTGAGAGTCGAAGACTTCATGGTGTCGCGTTCAGCTTCAATCACAGCTCGACGAGACAACACGATGTTTCCGCGTTTTTTGTTAAATTTAATCACTTTGAATTTGAAAACTTTACCAACAAATTGCTCCAAGTTTTTCACTGGGCGAATGTCGATTTGGCTTCCTGGTAGGAATGCTTTAACTCCGATGTCGACAGCAAGGCCGCCTTTAACAACACCAGTTACAGAACCTTCGAGAATTTCTTTTTTCTCACAAGCTTCAGCAATTTCATCCCAAGCACGAAGAATGTCGGCTTTGTCTTTGGAGAGATTTAAAAGACCGTTACGGCCTTCCATGCGCTCTAGCAAAACATGAACTTCATCGCCAACATGAACATCGAGTTCACCTTGTGGAGTTTTAAATTCACTAACGTGGACTTCGCCTTCACATTTGTAACCAACGTCAACAAGAACGGCGTCTTGCCCAATGGCAACAACCTTTCCTTTAACGACTTGTCCTTCTGCAATGGGATTCTTCGCTAGGGAATCGGCAAAAAGCTCAGCAAAATTTTGTCCATCAGCGCTTTGTGCAGAATCATCGTCATCATCTCGAAGAATTTTTGTAAATAACGGTGGGGCTTTTTTAATGCCACCTTTGGTTGTTGTTCCTGTTTTTGTTTCAATCATGTGTGATCTTTTGTATCCTCCTGAAATAAATTCGCTGGCTTTCCCAGCAGGCCGACAAAGCTACGGGAAAGAGGCTAAATAGTCAAAATCTAAATTAAAATCGTTGCGCCAGAAAAGACGAAAGCCGGCAGACCCCATCCAAAAGAAGGGTCTGTCGGCTAAAGATACTCTCGAATGTGGGTCTTCTTATTATTGAGTCCCTGTGAGAGTTTTAATAAATTATAATAATAATAATGATTTAACTACGGTTACGGCCCCTGTCACTGGCGGCCATAAGAGCAACAACCAGTTATTTGGGTGGACCTGTTTGCTCCTGAGCGGAGTGAAGTTCTAATCTGTGAAACGGAATTTTTTTCTGCATACGTCCATTCTCCTTTAATTGTCATCTTGTCTCTATCGACGGCCACACGCCCAAATCTAGGGACTTATTTATCCGGCCTTGCGCACCAGCTTACGCTTTTCAACGGCAACGATGACATGTTCAGGGTTCGATCTTGCCGCAGTCCATAGTTCCTCTCCCGCCTCCTCAGATCGGTTCGGACCAGGCTGTTGCAACTGGTTTAATCTAAAGTTCCAAGCTTTATAAAAAGCCGCTTGAAAATCTTGTTTTCGAAGCGGTTTTGCTACGATTCCACCTAATTCAGGAACCAAATCTTTTAAGATTCGTTTCATAGGCTCAGTAGCCATGCCTGAAATAGGAATGATCCCGATGTGCGGGTATCTCTTGCGAATGTCTCGAATAATGTCCACACCAGATACGCGTGGAAGTAGAATGTCTACAATAGCGATTTTGACCTGACTTAAGTCAGCATCAAAAAGTTCCCAACCTGTGCTTAGGGTGGTTAGTTTAAATTGATCTAAATTTTCGGGATTCAGTGGGGCGGGAATCTCTTTGGTCACGCCTTCAACGTAACGTCCCACCAATGCTGCCATTAAGTCCTCATCTTCAATGAGTAAAATGTCAGCCTCAAATTTATGCGGCACAAGACCACTCTGGACGACGCTCAACTGATTTCTCCTTGTATTCTCGCTTTGTTAGTCCCGCATTATGCAATGCGTTATATTCCTTACTATAGCGATAATTTTCAAAGATGTGTGTTAAATTTAGGTTAATTTTATATGGATGTTTTGCGCACTGAATCTACGACGCAACAGAGTCTAAATCATCAATTTTCCACGCTTCTGTCGCTCATTTGTGAGGCGATTCCACTCTTTCAAAACTACCCTGTAAATCGAATCGCCGTAAATATTTCAAAATCGCGTGGCAAAGGAAAATTTGGAATTTGGGCTCACGTCATTCCGTTACGTTATTTCGGTGGTTCTGAAACTCGTAAAGCCCGCCGATTTATGATTGCAGGCACCTATTCATATGACTCAGCTCACATTACAAAACATCATCCTGATGCTCGGTACATGATGACGTTTATGATCCCGCGTTTCTTTATACTCACAGCGCGCGAGCGCTTAGAGACCATCGTTCATGAACTGTATCATCTACATCCCTCATTGCGAGGTGACCTTAGACGTTTTCCTGCCCCGCACATTCACCATGGGCCAACTCCAGCAAAATATCGACAGCGAGTTCATACGCTTGCTTCGCAAGCAGCGGCACAATTTCCAGAATTGCTTTCGCATCCTCTACTCACTGAAACTGAGGACTATTTTTCTAGTTACCGCCATCGGACTTATCAGCATCCTCGTCGTAAATTTAAACCTTCTTTAACCTTGTTGTTTAGTTTCTTGGGTCTGTTGGCTATGACCGTAGGTTGCTCTAGTCAAGTTGACGAAAGAGCTTATGGGCCTAGTGATGAGTATGTAGGATTGGCGAAGCGTTCCTCTTCTTTTGATCCGCTATCGTCTAGCGCAAGAATTCGTGGACAAAATGATGTCAAACTTGCGCAAAGCCGAAGTGATGATGAACTTTTTGGCAAAGGATTTTACGAATACCAAGATGTTGCTCCTAGCGCTAATGATTCAACAACTGGATTCAGCAAAAACAGAGTGGGCTCTAAAAACACTTACAAAGGAAATATTGTAGGAATTCGCCAAGGGCTGATTTACAGAGAACCCAATCGTTCCTCAAAAATTCTCGGGAAATATGCTGTTGGCGATAACATGAAAGCCATCAAACAAACCGAGGACAAGGCCTGGGTTTTAATTGAGTCTGGCAATAAACAAGGATGGATTGAAAAATCAAATATTGCCTCTGCCAACGACACGAATTCGTATGGCGCTACAGAAACACTGACGGGTGCCGAGGGAGCATTTGTGGATTTGAAGAAAAACAATTCTCGCAAATGGATGCCCTCAGATAAAATTCGAGATCAATCGACAACATACCTTCTTAAGCAAGGTGGAAAATTCTACGAAGAACCAACAGATTTTGCCAATCGCTTTGGTTTGCTTCAGCAAGGCGATGAGGTCAACGTGCTTGAAACCTCAACAGACGCAAAATGGACGCGAATAAAATTAATCCTTACAAGTGAAGACGGCTGGGTTCCCTCTGATTGGATTAAAGCCGAATATGAAAAAACTGTAGAAGGGGTGGCTGGGCCTTTTGCTGCAGAATTTAACTTTGGTTACGGAAGCAAAGACTATAATTATGGTTTTGATGGGGGAGTCAGTTACAATATACGTCCAGAAGGTTTTGAACGTAATGCGCGAGATCGATTGGAAATAGGTGGTTTTTACGGCCGCTGGCAAGGAATTCAAGCTTCATATAGTGATGGAGTAACTAGCACTTCCATGACGGCTACATTTCAAATGTTCGGTTTACTTGGCCGCTGGGTTTTAAGTTCGCCACAAGGATTTTTGCAAGGAGCACTAGAGGGTGGAGTCGCTTACAATATTTCCACAATTGCTGTGAGCGGTATTTCATCTTTAGTCTTGTCATCTTCAGGGCTTGATCCAATCAAATCAGGATATGGTGCGCTTGTTGGTTTGCGCGGCTACCTTGCGCTAACCAGAATGTTAAACTTGCATGCTGGAGGCCGGCTCTACATGTCTTTCTCGCAAGTGTTTTTCTTACATGGTGGCCTTACACTACGTTTTTAAATGCATTAATTGTCTTAGAATTGGGCCAAACAATAAAACTAAAAAGCTTGGTAAAAAGCAGAAAAAAAGTGGAAGCATAAGTTGGAATTTTAATTTTTGTGACAGTGATTTCATACGATTTAAATAACGTTTATGTGAGCTCTCAATAAAAAAATCTAGACATTCTGTTAACGAATGACCCTGTAGGTAATTTTGCATAAGATAATTCCATTGTGTGATGGATTCTATGACGTCAATATTGGAATGAAAACTTGGAGTTTTTGCAATGAAAGTTTCGAGTTCTAGATGTTCGCAGCGTTTGATGTGATCTAAACACTGCAATAAATAACTTTTAAGTGGAATAGGCAAATGATCAAAAACAGCTTCTTGCGTTTTTTGATTTAAAGCAGGACCTAGGCTCTGGCCGCAGTGTAAATCGCAGTTTAAGCGGTTGAGGAGTTCTAGCCAATGAATAAACCAAAATTGAGATTTGAGCTTTTTTAGGTATAGGCTTATCCAAACAATCCCAATAAATATCAGCCCAAGGCATAACGATAATTCACCAGTTCCTGGGCGTAAAATAATAGGGAAAAAACACAGTGCATAAAGGAGAAAACATACACAAAGTGCAATCATAATATAGGACTGCATTTTAGGATTTTGTGAGGCACTTTTTAGTTCGTTTTTTAAATGTTCTTCCATGACTAACGCTTGTTGAAAGTGTTCAACGCTTTTTAAAGCAGGAGTTTGTCCTTCGAATATTTGATCGCGGAGATTCACCCAACGTTTGGCAATTTGTCTTGAGGACTCAATGTCTGGGAGGCCACTAAGTGATTGTCTTAATGTTTGCCCAGACCTCAATCGAATTAAAACAATTTCCAAAGTTTCAGTTAGGCTTAGGTTTTTCATTTTCTTTTTTTGGACTAAGTTTCTTTATGAATTTGAAGGATGTCTTGAATTTTTCGTTGTCCTGTAGAGTCGCAGTCTAAGTAGATAACAACATCCCACATTCGCCCCATAGCTTTGGTGCCTTGATTGTCATCTTGAACTAGACTTTCAAAACGGTCCAAGGCTTGCAGACAAGACCCTGCATGAATTGTTGTCATCAAGCCGCGATGACCTGTTTGTAAGGCCCAAGCGATAGCTTGTGCTTCAGGGCCTCTGCATTCGCCTAGAATTAGGCGTTCTGGCCTCATCCGTAGACTTTCAAAAATGAGTTGTTTTAAATCCCATTTCACTCCGTTGCGAAATCCAAAGCGATCCACTCTTGCCAGCAATTTTGTTGAAATCGCGTTGGGCACAGGCAACTCTGGACTGTCTTCCAAAATAATCATGCGTGTGTTTTGAGGTAGTAGCGATAAAAGAGATGTCAGCAAACTGGTTTTTCCAGATCCTGTTGAGCCAGCAATCATGATGGATAACCCTGATGTCACTGCATTTTGTAATTGGGTTAAATGTGCTGGAGAACAAGAAAAGGAATCGAGAGAGATTTTTTTTGGATTCACGACACGTCGTAAGGTGATTTCTGGTCCATCAATAACCATGGGAGAAATGACGACATGTGCTCTAAAAATAGCATTTTCATGCAATCTTACATAAGAGTCTACGGTTGGTTGTGTGAGTCCTAGGTTATGACTTGATTTTTCTGCTATATAGCGGGCGAATTGCTCTAAATTAAGATCTTCGTTTTGAGAGAGCAATGATGGCCCATTCCAATGGCCATTTTCAAACCAAAATATGCCTCTAGGGTTCATGACAATGTCTTCGACATGTTGATTGAAAATCAATTCTTGAAAATGCATCTACAAACTTTCATTCCAGCTTGGGTAGATGGAAAACCAAAGTTCACTATTGTGCTCATGTTCATTTTCAGAGCCAAATAGGCGCCCTAAAATAGGGATTTTAGAAAAGCCCAAAATCCCTTGAGAGCTATTTCCTAAACGACTCGAAATCATAGATGTTAAAATGGTTTCAACATTGGTTCTTAAATCAAAACGACTTTCTAGACGTCGAACTTTCATTCCAGGCACTCCGTCAACAGAGAGGCCGTTGTCGGGTTCTGAGAGCTCAACCTGGAATTTGAGTGAAATTTCTGGATGCCCAGTGAGCACACTGGAATCTGGTTCAAGATTGACAATTAATCCATAATTTTTCCAAGTTGTGTTTTGCTGACGACCATTTGATGTCTTAATGGGCATTTCTCCACCCGTATGAAAACTGGCTTTTTCGCCAGGTTTTGTTCGTATTTTAGGTTGGGCTAGAATTCTTCCCAATCCTGATTGTTCGCCGAAGTCAGCACCTATATTTACTGGTGCTTGTTTGCCGCTTGAATCGACTTGCTTAGGAACGCTGCCCTCTAAGGGGAATAAACGAACCTGTATAGGCCATACAGCACCTAAAGCCTGCGCTTTAGATTTTGAAAACTCAAACAATGTTAAACGAAATAACAGTGTGCGCCCTGGTTTAGCCGAAGGAAGATAAGAGAATTTGTAAAATGGAGCCCATGGGCCAAGCTGTTGATAAACTCTTTTCTTAAGTAGAAGAAAATCTTCTTGAGATCCTGCTGTTAAATCAATTTTTCGCTGACCCTGTTCCCATTGAATCGCACGAACTCCGCTATGCTCTGTAAAGACGTCCTTTTCTACGTGTTCTACATTTTTTTGGAAATAATGTTGTGATTCAGGACTAAGTTGTAAATCCTCAAACCCGCAGCGACTTAACCACTCCATTTGTTTGTTACTCCATTCTTGAGCTTTGGGAGGGTGCACTGACAAGTCTAAATCTTGAGTTGGGCATTTCGCTAAGGCTTTAAAATTTTCACGACTGACAATGAGAATTTTTTGAGGACTTGCCTGTTGCTTGTCGCCGATCTGCAACGAGCTATTTAGAGCGCAAGTTTTTTTGGGGTTTAAGAGCAAGGATTGTTGAATGGGCTTTACTTCTAAACACGATTGAGAAGAAAACCAAACTTCTTGATGGGGTTTTGTTATGCGAACAGGGCCGTTTTCTGAGAGTATTAATGTTCCGGAAATCAGGAGAAACGTTCCATGTATGATAGCCATACATGAAATATTGCAATTGGAGTGCCAATGCTAGCCAATAGCGCTTGCGTTGAAAGCAATTAAAAGTTCAATTCGCGAAGCGCGATTTTTAAATACGAATTCTGCACGAGCACCAAAGGCCGCTAATTGACGAACATGTTTCGCGGTATCAATACGAAGACCTGTAGAATGATGTAGGAAATCGTCGACACCAACAAATGGCTCAAGAAGAGCACGCCATGCCACTTCTGGGGAGACAGTATTTTGAACTGCTTTCGGCAATAAAGCTTTTTTTGTGGGACTATCTATAATGAGGCTCAAATAAACCATAGGTTGAGCTCCACCGGCAGCCCAATCCATCTCAATTTGTGGAGGTAATGATTCTGTATTGGAGGCAAGTACTTGAATCATGTGCTTGAGACTAATCTGTAGAGTGGATTGATGGGCTAAAATTTTGGGTTCAGCTTCGGAATCATTAAGCCTAGAAAAATGAAGCCCCATTTGTTGGAGTTCGTCTGTAATTAAACATGATGTTCGTTCCAGTTGTGATGTGTTTTTCTCTTCTTCTAGCAATGTTTTAATGTCTGTTTCTAGGATGCTAAATCGTGAACGGAGTTGATCAATCATTCTTAAACGAATAGCGGCGTCTTCGTCTTGGGGATTGAGCGCCGATAATCCCTCCAAGATTTGCGGAACTGTACGGAACTCGTGAAGCAAGAGCAAAAGTAGGCGCTCTCTTGCCCAGTCTTTAGCACGCAACTCATTTACTGCGGTCTCAAGCGATGCCTTGTATTGTGTTAATGATCGTTGAAGTTGCGATCGTTCGGCCGCTTGAAGTAAGGTGCGTTTTAAGTCATCTGGTTCCCATGGTTTGGGAATGTATCGCCATATTTGGCCACGATTGATGGCATTAATTACAGCGTCCAAATCCGTAAATCCCGTCAACAATAGGCGGGTAGGAAGAGCGTCAAGATCGATTGTTTTTTCGAGAAACTCAACGCCACTCATTCCTGGCATGCGCTGATCGGAAATAATCACATCAATTTTCCCATGAAGGCTTGGTATTAACGCCAGAGCCTCTTGCGCACTAGAAGCCGTAAAAATCTCAAAATCTTTTCTTAAGAGCCTTTTAAGCGCGTCGAGATTGTCTTTTTCGTCGTCAACAATCAATAGGCTAGGCATGGTCACGGCAAATCCTAATAACGTTCTTGGAAATAATCCGTTAAAATTTGACGATGATCAAATACAATATCCTGAGGCAAATTCATAAAATGAAATAACTCTACATTTTTTGCGTCTGATCCTGCCCTGGCAATACCTCGACCGCGAGCTAAGAAAACCACGCTTGCCGTATGTCCACGGGGATCGCGCTTAGGATCTGAATAAACGTGGAACAATCGAACAAGTTCAATGTCCATGAGGCCAGTTTCTTCTTGCGCTTCTCGAATGGCTGCTTCCTCGACCGTTTCGCCGATATCGACAAAACCACCGGGCAGTGCCCAACCGTGCGGTTCATTATGACGTTCAACTAAAGGAACAAGTCCAGCCCCCATGTCGATAATAATATCAACGCAGAGTGCGGGTGTTTGAGGTTTTGAGGTTTGCTCTGTTTGCATGTCGTGATAATCTCCTGCCCACTATGTTGGTAGGAATTCCTAAAGAAGTCAAAAATAATGAAAATAGAGTTGCAATTGTATTGGCTGGCGTTAAAGCCATGGTGGCTGCTGGTCACGAAGTCCGTATTCAAACGGGTGCTGGGCTAGGTTCTGGTATCAGTGACGAAGAGTACAAAGCATGTGGTGGGAAAATAGTTCCTACCGCAGCTGATGCTTGGGGTTGCGATATGGTGATGAAGGTTAAAGAGCCTTTGCCACAGGAATTTCAATTTCTAAGACCTAATCAGTATCTATTTACCTATTTACACTTAGCAAACGAGCCAGAATTGGGTGCTGAACTGATTAAAAAGAAGGTTCGTGCCGTTGCTTATGAAACAATTCAAACTCCTGATCGAGTATTACCTCTCTTAAAACCCATGAGCGAAGTTGCCGGTCGAATGGCCCCGCAAGTTGGCGCATCGCTTCTTGAAAAGCGTAATGGCGGTCGTGGCGTATTGCTCGGCGGAGTTCCTGGTGTTGGACGCGGATATGTCACTATTATTGGTGGAGGCGTGGCTGGAACCAATGCAGCTAAAATTGCTGTTGGTTTAGGTGCTGTGGTCACCATTATTGAGAGAGACGGCAAGCGCTTAGAGTACCTTGATGATATTTTTGGATCGAAAATCAACACTCGCATGAGCAATGAAGTTAATATTGAAGAATCAGTTATCAAAAGCGACCTTGTGATTGGCTGTGTGCTGATTACAGGAGCGAAAGCTCCCAAGCTTGTTACAAGAAATATGATTCAAAAAATGAATCCTGGATCAGTGCTGGTCGATGTCGCCATTGACCAGGGCGGATGTTTTGAAACGTCTCGACCAACATCTCATGAAAATCCAACTTATGTTGAGCATGGTGTGACTCATTACTGCGTGACAAATATGCCAGGAGCAGTGGCGCGTACATCAACATTTGCTTTGACGAACTATACGTTGAGCTATGCCCTAAAACTTGCTTCTGATCCTGTGAAGGCCATTCAAAATGACCCCTCATTGGCTTTAGGAGTGACAACCTGGGATGGAGCTTGCACTTATCAGCCAGTGGCTAGCGATTTAAAATATGAATACACTCCTTTGAGTAAACTCATATAAGTCATCGGCTGCGAGGCATAGTTTTGATGAAAGCGCTCATTTGCATTCCTACGTATAATGAAAAAGACAATGTTGAGCATTTGATTTCAGCTATTATTTCGAAGGTTCAAGATAAAGCCCACATTTTGTTTATTGATGACAATAGTCCTGATGGCACAGGTGCCTTGCTAGATAAAATTTCAGCGCAAAACCCTCAAGTTCATGTCATGCATAGAGCCGGTAAACTGGGGTTGGCCACAGCGTACATTCAAGGATTTCAATGGGGTCTTGATAAGGGTTACGACTGGTTTTTTGAAATGGACGCTGACTTTTCTCATGATCCTGCACATCTTGAGCAGTTTTTTTCAGTGATCGATAGTCAGTCAGCTCAAGCCATATGTGGTAGTCGTTATGTTGAGGGCGGTGGAGTTTCAAATTGGAGTCAAGGTCGCCTGCTATTATCGCAAATGGGGTCGATCTACTCGAGACTATGGCTACGCTACGGACTTCGAGACTGGACTGGCGGTTTTAACGCTTGGAGTGCGGACTGTCTGAAAGCTTTGCATATTCATAGCATTCGATCCAAGGGCTATGCTTTTCAAATTGAGATGAAATATAGGGCTAGTGTTTTAGGATATCGCGTCCAGGAAATCCCCATTATTTTTCAAGAACGAAGAGCAGGTCAGTCTAAAATGAGTGGGTCTATTGTTAAAGAAGCAATTATTGGTGTGGCCAAACTTCGTATTCGATACGAAGAAGGCACACTTTTTAAAAAATAATTTAAAAATAAAGGCCCAAGCCTAGTTTGTGAGAACCGTACAGCACTTTCGATAGAGAGTGATTTTGAATCAAGTTTGATTCCATAAAAAATCTTGTGTTTGTAGAGGGGAAGTAACTCAATTCAAACACTTCACTCCAATAGGTTTGCGGCAGTTTTGCATTTCCTAAAATAGGATAGTGTTGAGGAGTAATTTCTATGCCCAATTTTAGAACTTCGAAAATTTGAGCGTAGCCTCCAAAACTTAAACCCACTCCTAGTCTTGAGTAAGCACGCCACGTCGGATGTATGAGGTAAGCAATTTGCGGCATGATGAAGCCAATGAGATGAATGTTGTTTTGTGGTCGGTAAGCAAAAGACCAGCCACCAGCAAGTTGGTTTTCAAAAGCAAGCCAGTGTTCAGAAGCTTCGTAAGTTCTTCGTAATTGTGTTTGCAAACGCCAAGACACTTCTTGGTCCAAGAGAGTTCTTGGTGTGAAAGAACGAATGGAAACAAACTGCATTTTTTCTAAACGTAAAGAAGTCGGAGATTGGATGCGTATTGTCGGTTCAATCAATATAATTTCAGAAAAAGGAGTAAATCCTAAATCAGAATCCATCATGCTGTGGTATGTGCCTCTATATTTTATTTCGGAGTAGAGCGAAGCATCTTTACCTATGGAGTATGAGCTGTAAGAGCTTTTGTGTCCTTTTTCTGGACTGAAAGGTTTTTCTTCTTCCGTGGATTGAGAGGATGAGTTTGCTGTTTTTTGGGCTATTTGTGTTAGCAGCTGATGCTGTAGCTGCTTTTCCTGAGTGTTTAACTCTGACTTGCGCTGATACATTTTGTATTTTTGAAAGGAAAGCAAGATTGGTAAAAGCTCTGCACTTAGCTCATTAACGTTATCAATGGACTCTCCTTGAGTTATTTTTTGTGAATAAAACGCGAACATCTCTTTTTGCTGTTGAGAGAGGTGACTAATACTCTTTTTTAATTGTGTGTGAAGGGAAGGGCGATAATGTATTTGTCCTTTAAACGCCGACACTTGATTTAGAGCTTTGAGCGTATCGGAAGGAATTGTCACACGAGAAAATTCTGCCTGCAAATTCCAGCTTGGCTCTGCAACCTCAAGAAGCGCTAATATTTGATAAGAACAGTTTTCATGGAGAAAATAGTAGTCAAATGACGTTGCGCCTAATTCCCATAAATGAGCCAGTAAACGACTCACTTGTAGGGTGCTAAGTGGAATTTCATATTCCCAGATGTCACGACTTTCGCTGTCAACGTACTCATTAAGTTTTTGATAATAAGGCAAAAGGGAGAATCGGCCTTCGTAGAAACCAAGTAACCCTTTGATGGGTAAAAATGGATCACCTTGATCTGGAGTGAGTGCAGAGTAGTTGACGCCATAGTCGAGCAGTTCGGATCGTTTTTGATTGCGAGCAGAATTTATTTTCAAAAAAGTATGCCCAAAAAGTGAAGCAGGATTTTTTAAATATGCCGAAGCAAAAATTAGCGAAACGCTCTGGGCCTCTAGTTTACTTTTCCATTCCTCAAATTCTGGGCATGCAATTTGTTGGATGGACAGTCCCAGTGTCTCCTTAAGGTAACGATAACGCTCTGGGAAAGCACATTGAGGGTGTTGTTTAAGGGGACCAATGAGTGGCGTACCCGTTTCGAAAGCTTGAATACTTGCTCGAAGTTCTGCTAAAGCGTCGACTTTGCCTTTAGGTGATAGAAAAAAATCGGATGTATCTGCTTCACTTTTTAGTGAGCTCCAAAATGTTTTCTTGTAATGTAAAAGAACGTGCCAATAGCGACTATTTGAGACTTCTTGGAGTTGGTCTTCGCTATGAAGTTGCGGGGCGGCTTGGGCTAGAATCCCAACAAACCCTAACACTCTTAATAAGTGCAGGGCTTGTTGGGTAATGTGAAAAGAAATTAGCTGTTTTGGCCGCAAAGGTTAAGAGCCTTTACGCCTTCTAACATTTCATGAGATGTTGTTTGAGCGCTAGGAATAATTTTGGAGTAATTTTTCTGAGTTGATTGTGAGAACGATTGAGTATCGCTACAACCTAAGATCTGGGCAAAAGCGTTAAGATTCTCACCTTTGCCTTGGGCCATTTCTGCTTTGATGTTCTCAAAGTTTGTTTCAGCAAAATACATTTGTTCCTTGTCATTCATTACCAATCCTGACGTTGAGCAATTGGAAGTTCCTGATGTGATACCGAAGAATTGAGTTCCTGTATAAGAATTTGTGGTCAATGCCATGAACTGACTGACCATTGAATTGCTAGGCATGATAACACTACCAAGACCACAGCCTGAAGCACCTACTGCTGCATTTGCTTGTGGTGCCAATACGGCGCCTGCTAAAAAAAGACCAGCTAATTTAGTTGTAAATTTCATTTTAAATTCCTCCTTGGAAAAGTTTTTTTCAGTATGGCAGCAGTCGAAAAAAAATAACAGACGACTAAATAAATTTTAGTGACGCTGCATTATTTAGAATACCCAACCAACTGGAGCAACGAAGTTAAGGAATGTTTCACCATTTGAAACAATTAAATTGGCGAGTGCGCCAACGGTTGGTCCTTGCTCAGCATTCATTAAATTCCAAACATAGCCTCCACCGATTGTTGTTGAGGCGCCAGCTGCAGCGTATTCATATCCTCTAACGCTAGATCCCACATCAGTATCTACTAACAGCAATGAAGGTCTTACAATCCAACCTGTACTGTAAATGTCGCCATTAACAGCATAGGTGCCGGAAATGGTCACAGTTGAAATTTTACTGCTGCCGTATTTGGCGAAATTGTAACCTAAGCCAATAGCCCATGAAGGATCCACTTTCATGCCAAGTTCAAAATCAATAGGATAAGAAGTTACTTTAGCTGCTGGTGAAAAAAATATTTTTACAGGTGTCCATTGGAACGAGAACCTATGCGACGCGCTTGATGACTCTTCTGCAGCGGCAAAGGCAATGCTAGAAAATAAAAAACTAAGAACGACATATTTAAATTTCATAATTCCTCCGTGAATTACTGGCAGTATAGATGATTTTATTAATCGCGCAAATAGTGACAGGTGTATCCATTGGGATTTTTTTGCAAGTAATCCTGATGGTAGCTTTCTGCAGGATAAAATGTCGTCGCTAAAGTAATTTCGGTGACAACACTTTTCCCTTTCCATGGTCCCGCCAACGCTGCCTGAGTTTTCATTTTTTGCGCAATTTGTTTTTGCCCTTCATTTTCAACAAAGATGACAGAACGATATTGAGTTCCTACATCATTACCCTGTCGATTGAGTGTCGTCGGGTCATGTAATTTGAAAAAATATTCGAGTATCGTTTCATAAGAAACCTTTTTAGGGTCAAATTCGACCTTAATAGCTTCAGCATGCCCCGTCGTTCCTGTTTTGACGTCCTCATATTTGGGATTTGGCGTTTTGCCACCTGTGTATCCAACTTCAGTTTTAATGACGCCTGGTATTTTCCTTATGATTTCTTCAACTCCCCAAAAACAACCTGCGCCGAAAATAGCGACTTCAGTCGTGTCTTTGCTTTTTAATGGAGAAGTCGTGTTAAACAAGGGCAAATATTTTTCGTAACCAGATTCCTTTAATTTTTCGACAGGAATAAATTTTAATGATGCTGAGTTAATGCAGTAACGCTTATAGGTTGGCCCCGGGCCATCATCAAACACGTGTCCTAAGTGTGAATCTGCATGTTTGCTTTTAACTTCCGTTCGCTCAACGGCTAGTGAGTGATCTGCTTTGCTGATAACATTTTCTTTTTCCAGTGGCTTGGTAAAGCTTGGCCAGCCTGAGCCGGAATCAAATTTGTCTTTTGAGCTAAAAAGTGCCTCGCCAGAGACAATATCGACATAAATACCCTCTTTTTTGTTGTCCCAATACTCATTTTGAAACGGAGGTTCTGTACTGCAGGCTTGAGTGACTTGATACTGCAGCGGGGTTAATGTTTTTTTTAACTCTTCTTTAGAAGGTTTTTTAGTCATAGCTCTAACTCCTGATGCACAACAAAATAGTATGATACTTATAGCTAAGGCGGTTGTTTTTTTCATGTTCTAGCTGTGATCGATGTTAACATAGACTTTAGACAAGTTATAATGTGAGAATATGAGTATTCGCTATGCGCCTTCACCCACCGGCTCCCTGCATTTGGGTAATTTGAGAACGGCGTGGATTAGCTTCCAAATTGCTAAGCAACTTCAGCAGCCATGGCATGTTAGATTTGAAGATATTGATACGCCAAGAGTCATTCCACAAGCTCAACAAGAACAGCTAAGGGATTTGGAAAGTCTTGGCCTTGTACCTCAGGAGCTTAGTGTACAAAGTCTTCATCGTCCTCGTCACTGGTCATGTTTTCTTAGAGCTGCCAGCGAATCTCTAATTTACCCTTGTTTTTGCTCTAGAGCAGAAGTGCAAGGTGAAATGAAGAGTTTGGCATCAGCCCCACATCATCAAATGGCTATCTATTCCGGTCATTGTCGCAAGCTACAGTCTGTTCCAAGTGCGTATTCACACCGTGATATTGCTTGGCGCTTTAAACATACAGGCGATGAATCCGGGCTTAGTGATTTTATTGTAGCGCGTACAAAGCCAATTAGGAGTTTCTCAGAACAAGCAGATGAATCCACATTTGTTCCATCGTATCATTGGGCCTGCGCGATTGATGATCATGACGCTCAGTTTAACTGGATTGTAAGGGCGATAGATTTAAAACAAGCGCTAGCTCCACAAATGTTAATTCACCAACTCTTGCAAGGGTGGGAGTTGAAAAAATGGAGTTACCCCAACATTTTTCATACAGCACTTGTCACGCAAGATGATGGCAAGCGCCTTGAAAAAAGAACCAAAGGAGTTACCTTAAGAGAATTAATGGGGAAAGGTATTCCTGCTAAAAAAATAATTGAGTGCTTTGAAAAAAACTTTTCAATCTCTTCTTATAAGTTTATCAAAAGTGAAGATGAGCAGATTTCGACAATCAAAGTGTCGACTATTTTAGGTCTTTGATTGTTCTAATAAAAGAATCGATGTCTTCTTTTGTGGTATCCCAAGAACACATGAGTCTGGCCAGCGATTGTTTCTCATTCCATAAATAAAAAAATGAATGTTGCTGTAATGGAGTAATCCAATGTTGAGGCAGTTGGGCAAAAACAGCATTGGCTTCGACAGGATGCTGAATCTTGATGCCGTTATGCTGTTTCAATTCTTCTTCCAAGTACTTGGCCATTTGATTGGCATGAGCAGCCAGCTTAAGCCATAAATCATTATCGATGTATGCAATGAACTGCGCTGAGAGATAGCGCATTTTTGAGTATAGCTGCATGTACTGTTTGCGGTAAAACTTTAGGTTCGAAGATAGTTTTGTATTGAGAACGACTATGGCCTCGCCAAACATCATGCCGTTTTTGGTTCCACCAAGTGAAAGCACGCTGACGCCCGATTCTTTGCAGAATGTATCAAGTGAAATATTTAAAGAGGTAAGAGCATTGGCTATTCTTGCTCCATCAACGTGCAAAAACATGTCGTGCTTTTGCAATATTTTTGTGAGTTCTCGTAGTTCCGAAGTTGTGTAGACAGTTCCTAGTTCAGTGCTTTGAGAGACTGATAACACTTTCGGCTGTGAATGATGTTCAATACCAAACCCAACAAGCTGTTCATCTAAAATTTCAGGGGTGATTTTGCCATGCCCATGCACTAAGGGGATTAGTTTTGTTTGTAAATGTTTTTCAGGGGCCCCACACTCATCAACATGAATATGAGCTTGGTTTGAGCAAAGGATGCTGTGAAAGCTTGATACCAATGAAGAGAGCCCTAGAACGTTGGCAGCCGTTCCATTAAAAACAAAGTAAACATCTACAGGTACGGTAAAAAGTGACTGAATGGCATTTTCAGCTGCTTTTGTATAATCGTCAGCACCGTAGGCTTTGGCATGTTCATAGTTCGCTTTCTCCATGGCTTTAAATATGAGCGGATGAACAGGAGAAAAATTATCGCTGGCAAATGTTTTCATGGTTTAAGAAAGCTGGTTGTAGGCATTGTAAGCGGCAACTTTATACGCTTCAGCCAGGGTAGGGTAGTTAAAAACATTATTCACAAAAAAATCAATTGGCGCATCCATAGCTAAAGCAACTTGACCAATGTGAATGAGTTCAGTTGCTCCTGTACCAATGACATGAATTCCTAATATTTTTCTTGAATCCTTGTGGACTAATAATTTTAAAAATCCAAAATTATCTCCAATGATTTTTCCACGAGCTAATTCTTTGTAATAAGCTCTTCCCACGACAAAGGGTATTTGCTTTTCTTTAAGCTCGCTTTCTTGAAAGCCTACTGTTGAAATTTCAGGGATTGTGTAAATGCCAAATGGAAAACTTTTAGGAAACTGTCCGCCTGTTTTGCCAAAAGCATGTGCAGCGGCCAAGCGTCCTTGCTCAGAGCTCGAGGCAGCCAAAGCTGGACTCCCTATAATGTCTCCAACCGCATAGATGTGCGGGATGTTTGTTTGGTAGTGTTCATTTACAGAAATAATACCGCGGTCATTGGCTATAATGCCAACTTTATCAAGCCCAAGATATTTCGTGTTACCGGTGCGTCCCATGCAATACAAAAGAGCATCAAATTCTTGCGGCTGATCTTGAATTTGAATACGAACTTTATTGTTGTTCATGTTTTCAATATTTGAAAATTGAACTCCTAAGAGTAAATTTACATTATGCTCTTTAAAATAATTTTTTAAATGAAGAACGACTTCCTCATCAATGGATCTCAATAAGTCATGTCGCCTATCAATTAACGTAACTTGAACTCCCATTTGAGAAAAAATACTTGCGTATTCGCTCCCTATGACTCCCGCGCCTAATACCACCAAGCTCTTTGGTTTCTTGTCTAGTTCTAAAATGGAATCACTATCAAAAATATTACAATCATTGAAGGGGATGTCTTTGGGTAGATGGGGCTGAGTCCCTGCAGCTATGATAATGAAATCTCCCGAAACCTTTTGCGCGCCAACACTACTTTTAATTTCAATATCGTGCGCGCCAGCAAATGAGGCTAGCCCTTGAACATGTTCAACTTGGTTTCTGGCCAGCTGTTGATCAATTATTTGAACTTCTTGCTGAATTACTAAGCGCTTTTGGCGCATGACAAAAGACATGATGTCTTCAGATTGATGATGCAGTGTTAGCGCGGCCTCACGTAGTGTTTTGCTAGGTATGGTACCTGTGTGCAGACAGGCCCCTCCAAGGGAATCCTTTTCAATAACAAGAACTTTTTTCTTCAATTTAGCAGCCTGAACCGCTGCTCTTTGGCCGCCAGGACCAGATCCAATGACAACAAGGTCATAATGTGTCTGATGTGGCATAATGACTATGATTATACGGGCACAACGTGCTCTTGAATAGCTGTCTAAAACTTTGACACTATTTATTTTTTTACTCTCAAAATTGGATCAAAAATGCGAGACTTTATGTGTCGGCCCCGATATTGCATTCTTCTAAAGTAATTTCATGAGACTACTGGCCATAATCTTATTTTTGCCCTTCACAATGACAGCACTTGCTGAGATTCAGCCTTTGTCTAGCTCAGATGGACGTTGCAAAGCACACCATCACATTCATGTTTTGATGAATGACATTTCTAGATCAGCCGAGGGTAAATACGACATTGAATTATTCTCAAAATTACAAAGTCAGTTTTACGCAGCGCTAAGAGGTAAAGTTGCTTTACCAAATTATATTCATACTGAGAATATTTATTCAGAAGCTGGTTGGTCGCTGATCTGCCTTGATAGTCATTATGCGAATCGAGATCGTCTTGCAAATTTGTTGAGTCAGGCCACAGAAAGTAGTTCAATAAAAGAAAATACGGGAAAACCTCAGGTTCGTATTGATTATGATCTACTGGCTGATTTTTTGACCAAAGCGGCGCAAAACGTGAAGGAATATCAGGCCAGGTTTCTTGCTCTAATCAACAGTATGAGCGTGCCTCAATTGCCTGTGCCAAAGGAACTGCTTCGTTCTCTGTATGCTGAAATCAACTACGCCAACTCATTCGGCATAGCTTATGAAAAATTTAAGCAAGATCGGGAAATTCAAGAGCAATGGAAACTTGCCATGCCTTTTCGAATCCGACGTTCGAAAGAATCCAATACACTTCAATTCGATGGCAAAGCAGTCAATGCAAAAGCTCTTGAAGCTTATTGGGACAATGTCCCTGAATTGGCTTTTAATCAGCAGGGAAGACTTACTCAAGACACATGCATTGCTGTAGGACGTGCCCTTGCCATGGGAGCTTACCTAGGTATCCAGGCAGAACCTTTTCATTTTACCCAATGGAACATTTCAGAAAATCATTTTCACAAATGGAGCGCCATGCTTGTGGCATTAAGCTTGTATGTTGAAGTGTTTGGCGAACCTTATCAAGGAGCTGTCCCAGATCCTTTTAATACAGACTGGACAAGGCAAGGTGCCTGCCCTGCAGCTTTTTATTACGCTATGAAAGTATTTCCAGAAATAAAAGGACTTCCCTCTATGGCAAGTCGTGGTGTTATTATCACTTACGCAGGCTACACAGAAACAGCGATAGTCCAACAAAATTATTCGCCTTTTTGGAAGGTTCAAATTCAATTTCAAAGAAATAGGTACGAGAGTGGATTTTTAAGGCCTAAGATTCTTCGTCTTAGGTCTAAGTAAATGTTTATTTTTTTTCTCGCCAAACATCCCATTAAATAGTTTTTCATAAAATTCAGGCATGGGCCATAAATTTTTCTGCATGAATGGTCGCGGGTCAAATTCGTCTTGCGGTAGAGACGAAACGCTAAAATTTCCTCCAATAGAACGTTGGAAATCGATATCATTAAAAAAAACACTCACATAAATATCCACCATATATAGGGCAGATTTCTCACCAGAACTCGTTTCATAAAAAGCAGCCATGGTGCCTTGAATTTCAGCATCCAGTGTTCCATTTTTTATAGTGATACGCCCTTGATCAGGAACGCTAAGAATCATCTGAATATCTAGATTTTTGAGTTGAGGGAACTCATCTCTGTGATGAGCTACTATAGCACCATTGTGCAGCTGGTTTTGAGATCTAAGTTTATTGTACTTTTGAAAAGCTAAATCTTTGTCTTGAGGAGTGCTGTTGGGGTTTTCAATACTATTTAAGTAATCTGAGCGCGCTTGAATGTAGTCTTGATGATGAGCGATATAAGCACTCTCGGACTTTGAGCGAGTTGCTGGGTATTGATTGCGATCAGAGCGAACGTTGTCTAATAAAGTTTTATTGCGATTATCATGAAAACGCTGAAACAACGTTTGAGCATTCAATAAATCTGAATTTACATTTAAAGTTATTTTTTTTCCTCGGGGGTTAGAGGATGTGATTCCCTCCAATTTAGCAGAGATCTCTTTTGAGAATTGAAATGTAAAATTTTCTTTGATGTATAAACTCACCTTAGGTGTTTGGGAATCCAAAGACTCCATCTGCATTTTTATTAAGACACCGTTACCGCAAGTAGCTTCCTGAGCATCTTTATATTTGTAAAACATTTTTTCGACAAAAAGAGCATTGGCTTGCTCATGAAGAGCCCATTCTAATGAATTTTGGTAAAAAGGCGTCTGAGACAGTGCTGTGAAGAATTGGCACCATTGCTGGGGTTGCCATTCCACCCTTTCTCCTGCCTCGTGCAAAATTTTCGCTGTCATCAACATGCGATTTAAGAAATCAAGAGGGTTCACAGGGTCGTAAACTCTACTCAAACGATCTATGGTTGTTTGTGGCAATTGATCTAGCTGGCTCAATTTCGACCAACGAAGTGCGCTTATTAAAGACTCAGATTGATCATGCACAGGTGCTTTTTGGGCAAAACTATTGAAGGATATCATTGTCAGCAATAAGAACTTCTTCATACTCTTAATCTTTGTCAGTTTGCCTTGAAAATCAATACCCACTGCATTTTTATGAGCAATTCCAACAGACAAACTTCATCAAAACTTCATCAAAAATGATCCCATTTTTTGATACTATCGAAGCAGGGGGAAAGCATATATGGTTTCTATTCGTCAGAATCAGTATCTATTATTGATCTCCCTAGCTGTGCTTCAAAATTGTGCCAAGCCAGTTTCCAGTACTACTGAAGCTAGCGTTAGCACTAAAAAAAGCTCGGCTGGTTCTTCACTCACTGTTCCTGGTGGAGCAGCACTAACAGGCTTCCAGGTTGATTGGGGAGTTTCACCCATTCAAAGCATTGAGAGCTTTGCTAAAAAGAACCCAGGGACCAATGTCTCACTTTCTGCAATTGGGTTTGAAAATAGTGGGTCTGCAACATCGTATTGCTTCGAAAATTCCTTTGATGGCCGGTCCGGCATATGTGCTCAAGCAATGGATATTCAAAACTCAACGGCAGCGCGAAAGCTAGGCAGTGACGGGTTGCTTTATCACCTGCCCGTATTAATTCGTGGATTTGAATTAAATGTTACAAAAAAGAAATGTATTATTGATGGCGGTTGCGGGAGCATTAGTGGAAATTGGAATAGTGTCGTGTTGGAAAAAGCTAGTTTTACGACTGCGAAACTATCGCTCAACAAAACAACTGGCGTTTTTAGTTTAAGTCAGTTCATTACAGAACAGAGAGTTTCTGGACAAACATGCGACGTGAATGAAGAAAATTCTATTGGATTGGTGCAAAACACCAGTACTGCACAACCTATTATTGGTATAGATTTTCACGAACAACCCATTGGTGGAATTCAAAACGAAAACTCTTACATCAATTCCATAATTAGCGGTGGAAGAGCTGTTTATTACGGAATTAAAGAAACCAGTTTATTAAGCGGCGAAAAATACGCCTTTGAATACGCCCCTAATTCGCAGGAAAATTCGGCTTCTCAAATTTTTGGAGGATTTAGCTCTTCGCAGTTTTTAGCCGCTTTGAATCCTCCTTCTCTGGAAACAAGTGATAGCAATATCTTGGCTTTGCCGTATTTGGGATGGAAATCATCAGATACTAGGCGTCCAGGTGCAGGATCGGGCCTTAATGAAGAATGGCGCTACCATGTCCTTGTTGGTTTTTGTATCAAGGGCACAAAAAGCGATGGAACTAGAAGCTATCCCCTTATTTTTAAAAGTAAAGTTCGTCTGATTATGCCTAAAATGACTCCTTAATTCGCATAAACCATTAAAAACTTTCGTTTTTTAAAACCTCATGTTATAAGCTGCCGTGTTCTGCCCGTGACCACGTCTATCGTTTTCCGGGCTGAAAAGGCCCAAAAAGAAAGCATTGAGGACAAAACGATTAGATGATGATTCAAAAATCTCCAAAGGAGCAAGAAATCATTGGGAAGCTCGAACCTGTTGTGGAATCTCTCGGCTATTCGTTAAGAGATTTGGAAATTAACGCCCGCAACGCTGTAGTTTGCGTAACCATTGAAAAATCAGCCTCAACATCTTCAGCTGAAAGCAATGCCATTGGCATTCAGGATTGTGAAACTGTTCACAAAACCATTAGTCCATTATTTGATGTCTGGGACCCCATGTCTCAAGCCTACACCCTTGAAGTTAGTAGTCCTGGTGAATCACCAGTTTTAAGAACAACCGCTCATTTTATAGCTGCGTGTGGAGAGATGATTACATTTCAAACTCACGACGCACTCCCTATGCCTCCTCCGGCAAAACCGCGACGGAATTGGAAGGGGATTTTAAAAAGCTTTAACGAAGCAACCGGAGAACTGTTGCTACTAGAAGATCAACAAGAACATCGTGTCGATATACGACAAATTAAAACTGCCCAGTTAATACGTGACTGGACCTTGGGAAATAAAAAGGAGAAATAAGATATGTCAGGTACATGGAGCGAACTTACAAAGACGTTGGATCAAGTTGGCAAAGACAAAGGAATCGATAAAACTTTGTTAATTAGCGCCATTGAGGAAGCCATGCTTACTGTGGCTAAGAAAAAATACGGACTAAGCCGCGATATTGAAGCAAAGTTCAACGAAGAACTTGGCGAAGTTGAGTTGTTTCAGTTCATGAACGTCGTGGATGCTGTGAACGATCGAGACCGTGAAATTTCTCTTGATGAAGCCAAAACCTACGATTCAGAAGTCAGTGTTGGTGACAGTATTGGTGTTAAGCTAGACACCAGCTTGCTTTCACGTATTGCTGCGCAAACAGCCAAACAAGTTATTGTTCAGAAGGTTCGCGATGCTGAACGCGAAATTATTTATAATGAGTTTCAACATAGAAAAGGTGAGATCATCACTGGATTGATTCGTCGAGTGGATCGTGGAGCTGTGATTGTTGATTTGGGTAAAACCGAAGGATACATGCCACAACCAGAGCAGATTCCAGGTGAGAACTACAACCCTGGTGACCGTATTCAAGCCTATTTGAAAGACGTGCAGTTAACCCCAAAAGGTCCTCGCATTATTCTTTCACGCGGGTGCTCAGAATACTTGATGGTGTTGTTTACTAATGAAGTCCCTGAAATTCGCGAAGGTCTAGTTAGTATTCGTGGTGCTGCTCGTGACCCAGGAATTCGAGCTAAAATTGCAGTGACATCAAAAGATCCTGACGTTGATCCTATTGGCGCATGTGTCGGTGTTCGTGGAAGTCGCGTACAAAACATTGTGCAAGAACTTCGCGGTGAGCGAATTGATATTATTCCTTGGGACGAAGATATTTCTCGTTTTGTTTGTAACGCTTTGGTTCCTGCTGAGGTTCAAAAAGTTGTTATTGACGATGCTAGTCGAGCCATTCAAGTTGTTGTTTCAGACCCCAATTTGTCACTCGCCATCGGAAAACGTGGACAAAATGTTCGTTTGGCAAGTCAGTTGACCGGCTGGAAGCTTGACATCATTTCCGAAACAGCAATGGTGAAGAAAATGGCAGATGCGAAGTTCGAACTTATGCAATTGCCAGGCATCACAGACACCTTGGCCATGGCTCTTTATCAGCATGGCTTTGATTCAGTCAGAGATATTGCTGATGCCGAAGCTAATTACTTCAGCGAAGTGCCTGGATTTGATGAAGGCAAAGGAGCTGAGCTCATTGCTAAAGCTAGAGATATGATTGCTAAGGGCGAAGTAAAATTTGCTGCGCAAGAAGAAAAGAAAGTTGCAGAAACGCCTATCGCTAACTCTGCAGAAAGCATTGAAGCCAAACTTCGTGCTGAACTAGCTGCGCATGAGAAAAATAAACAATAAAGATTAAAATCTTTAACAAAGACAGGAAACAAGTGAAAATGAAAGTTTTCGAACTAGCTAAAGAGTTTGATTTAAAAGCCTTGGAACTCATTGATAAAATTAAGGGGCTTAATTTAAAAATCAAAAACCACATGGTTGAACTCAGCGAAGAAGAAGTACAGCAGATTCGTTTATTTATGAATCCAGCGTCCTCGGCTCCTACTGAAGTGAAGAAAAAAACTGTCGTGAAGAAGAAAACATCTTCTACCGAAAGTGCCAAAGCCGACGATGTGCCCACAGCTTCAAAAGCCAAAGGCGCTGTTGTGAAGAAAAGTGTAATTGTTAGACGTGATGCACCAGCGGAAAGCACGGAAGCTAAACCCGCTGACATGGGTGCGCTTGATGGCGAAAACACAAATGTGGAAGTAGATTTAGTTGGCTTAGAATCCAACATTGTTGAAGCACCTCAAGAAGACATTCCTCCCCCTGATACAAGCGTAGAAGCTGTGGCTCCCGTTGCCGCTTCTCCTAGCCCAGAAGAGGCTAACCCTACCAAGCGTCCAAGGTATAGCGTGATTCGCGTTGTAACGGCTGAACCAAGCCAAGCAAGAGGCCCTTTAATTGTCGAAGAGCCATCAAAAGCTTACCAAAACAATACCAATCGCATTGCTAGTGAAGCGCGCCAAAAAGCCCAACAGAAATCTTTTGCAGACCCTGCACTTGTTCGTAGTGCTCAAGACGTCATGCAAGAAATTCAAGATGAAGAACGAAACAAAAAACGAACACTAGTTCCTCGTGTTAAAGAGGAAGAAGTTAATAATTTTAAATCAACTGATTTCTTAAGACGGGAACGCGTGTATCAACCTAAAAAGAAAAAACTATCCATTGGTCAAAATTTCAAAAAAACAGAATTGACCACAGCTGCCGCTCACAAGCGATTTGTTGAGTTCGACACAAAAATTACAGTTGAAGCATTGGCTGAACAAATGTCAGTTAAGGCTTTAGATGTAGCTCGTAAGTTGAAAGCTCTTGGAGTCAGCGCTCCTCCTATGCCAAATGGTATTGATTTCTCTTTATGGGTATTGGATGTAGAAACAGTGGAGCTGATTGCGGCTGAATTTCAATACGAAGTCAGAGACGTTACATTCAGTGCTGATGATATTTTGAGTGAAATGAAGCAAAAAGTAAAAACAGAATTGGATGCGAATTTAAAACCGCGCTCTCCAGTCATTACTATCATGGGGCATGTCGACCATGGAAAAACATCCTTACTAGACATTATTCGCAGAGCCAGAGTGGCTTCTGGTGAAGCTGGTGGCATTACTCAACACATCGGTGCGTATACGGTTGATATTGCAGATGCCATTAAAAATTTGGAAAGCATGCAATCATCTGCAGGGGCTGACAAAAAAACATCCTCTAAGAAAGAAAAGAAAGCCGGCAAAGAGAGCAAAAGCGCAGCACCTAAGGCCTCAACGACAGGTCGTCTGACGTTTTTAGATACTCCTGGCCACGAAGCGTTTACTGAAATTCGTAGCCGTGGAGCAAAAGTGACAGATATTGCCATTATTGTTGTGGCTGCTAGTGAAGGCGTAATGCCTCAAACTCGCGAAGCTGTTGAGCATGCTAAAGCAGCTGAAGTGCCGATTATTGTAGCGATGAACAAAATGGATTTGCCTGATGCAAATCCTGATCGCTGTCGCCAACAACTTTCCGAAATGGGACTCATCTCGGAGGAGTGGGGCGGAGAAACTATTTTTGTTCCTGTATCCGCAAAGACAGGATCAGGCGTTGATAAATTACTAGAGATGATTCAACTACAGGCAGAAGTTCTTGAACTTAAAGCTCATGACGTTGGCGTAGCTGAAGGCATTATTATTGAGGCAAAACTTGATAAAGGCCGAGGCGCTGTTGCTACAGTTCTAGTTCGTGAAGGCACATTAAAAGTCGGTGATTTTGTAGTGTGTGGTGTCACATCAGGAAAAGTTCGTGGAATGATTGATGACAAAGGCAAACCTGTTCGCGAAGCAACACCCTCAACACCTGTTGAGATTATTGGTCTCGACCAGGTTCCTGAGGCAGGAGATCACCTGGCTGTTACAACTGATGAAAAAACAGCTAAAAATATTGCTGAACAGCGTCTATTGCAAAAGCAAGAACTCTCCAAAAAGGGAGTTTCTCTTGAAGATGTATTGGCTCGCATGACAGCAGCTGAAACAAAAGAGTTGGCGATCATACTCAAAGCCGATGTTAAAGGTTCTGCTGAAGCTATTGCAGGAGCCCTGCAAAAACTTCCAGCTGATAAAGTAAAAATTAAATTACTTTCCTCAGCAGTAGGTGGCATTTCCAGCAACGATGTTCTCTTGGCCTCAGCTTCAAAAGCAATCATTCTTGGCTTTAACGTCAGACCCGACAATAAAGCTTTAGAAGAAGCCGAACGACGAGGTGTTGAGCTTAAAACTTATGAAATCATTTACAATTTGATTGATGATGTTCGCAACGCCATGGAAGGCCTTCTTGAGAAGAAAACTCGTGAAATCGTCACGGGTCGAGCAGAAGTTCGTAACGTATTTAACATCACTAAAGTTGGCGCTGTCGCTGGCTGTATGATTGTTAAAGGTAAAATCATGCGTTCAAATATGGCTCGACTATTGCGAGACAGTCGTGTCGTTTATACTGGAAAACTTTCTGGTCTTAAGCGATTCAAGGACGATGCTCGTGAAGTTGCTGAAGGCTTTGAGTGTGGTATTTCAATTGAAAATTACAACGATATTAAAGTTGGCGATCAAATTGAATGCTACATGATTGAAGAAGTTAAGCAAACCTTAGGTAGTGATAGCCCTCAAAACGCGAACGCGTAAGAACGGATTTTGAATTATGAAAAAACGCGTTGGTTTTGGTCCCACACAAGGTAACCGAAATCAGCGCATGGCCTCCGTTATGAAACGGGAGCTTAGCGTGTTGCTGATGAATCATTTTGATTTTGTCGGTGTTCATATTACCAATGTTTTGCTCACGCCTGATTGTCGATTTGCACGCGTTTATGTTCGCCAAGGTTTTGATGTGGGCGAATCCAAAGAAGACACGGCAGAATCTCCGCAAGTTCAAAAACTAGTCAAATCGCTTAACGCCGAACTTCCCAAATTTCGCGCTCATTTAGGCAAGACAATGAATGTCCGTTACGTTCCTGAACTCAAAGTTGACTACGATCACGGTCAAGAAAATGCCGAAAGAGTCGAGGCTATTTTAGCAAAAATTCGTTCCGGTGAAGTAGTGTCAGAAGAAAACGATTCTTCAGATTAAGGATTGTGTGACATCAGATTTAAATCATCACGGCCTGTGTTTTTTATGGAAACAGGCAGGACGAGGATCGCAAGACCTCCTCGCTGATTTTAAACGCACCCTTGGTTACACTAATAAACTCCGCGAAGGCATTGGACACACCGGCACACTCGATCCATTTGCAGAAGGTCTATTGCTAGTTGGGCTTGGCGAGGGAACAAAACTTTTAGCAGCGCTTCAAGGTTTACCCAAAACATATATTGCAGATTTCACCTTAGGCTCTTCAACATCAACGCTAGATCATACAGGAGAGGCCATTTTTCCGGATACCGCTAGCTTGCCTGAAGTTGTACAACGCCTAAAAGAGCTTAGTTCTGAACGTATTCAAACATTTTTAAATCAAAAAATCGGCTTGCACCAGCAAGTTCCCCCTCAGCACAGCGCTGTTCATATTGATGGAAAGCGGGCTTATGAATGGGCGCGTGCAGGCCAAGAAAAAGCCTTAAAAAGCAAATCCATTGAACTTAGTCATGCGCAACTGCTCAATTTTAAGCTGCTTGATGAGAAAACATTGCATTTTCAGGCTAGTTTAACGGTGAGTTCTGGCACCTACATTAGAGCATTGGCTCGGGACTGGGGTGTTGAACTTTGCGCCTATCCTGGTCATTTAACACGGCTTGTTCGAACCGCTATAGGCCCCTGGTCTTATATAGACGCCTTTCAAGGCCCGCTCTGGATGGATCTTGCGGAATTAAAAAAATTCTTTAATATTATAGAGTTAAATGAGGCATCTTCACTGGCTCTTCAAAAAAATGGAGCTTGGCGAGGCCCTGAAGAATCCGAAGGACTAGACGAAGGAGACGCACGAGCGTCCTTGATATGCAATCCAAGACATCAGCCTATAGCCTGGGCCCAGGCGAATGCTAAATTAGGTCGTGTTTTTTTAGAAGCTCTAAAAGTCTAGTCCCGCTAAAAAATGTTGCTTGCTTAGTAAAAATTGAGTAACCACAATGTCTTAAATATTGAGGAGTTAAGAAAAGAAATGTCGATCAAGAACGAAGAAAAAAAGACTGTGATTCAAACCTATAAAGTTAGTGACAAGGATTCTGGATCACCAGAAGTACAAGTTGCTTTGCTCACAACACGCATCAACAACCTCACTGGTCATTTCAAAACACACGCAAAAGATTTCCACTCACGTCGTGGTCTTTTGATGTTAGTTGGCCAACGTCGTCGTTTATTAAATTACCTCAAAGGTGTTTCCGCGGCACGTTACAACAAGCTGATCAATTCTCTTGGATTGCGCAAATAAATTACCCGCACTCTTTCAATGTCCTTTCTTCCTGAGTTTCTGAAATTTCCGCTATGGAAATTTCAGTTAGCTTAGGTTAATTTTTTTGTGGAAAGCTGGAGTTATGACAAAATTAAACAATCCCGTTACTGTTGAAACTGATATTGGTGGACGAAAATTAAAAATTGAAACTGGTCGCTTTGCCAAACAAGCTCATGGATCAGTTTTTATTCAGTATGGTGAAACCACTGCATTGGTAACTGTAGTTTGTGCAAAAGAAGCAAAACCTGACATTGATTTTTTCCCTCTAACCATTGAGTTCCAAGAAAAATATTACTCTTCAGGAAAAATTCCTGGTGGTTACTTTAAACGTGAAGCCAAGCCTACAGAATGGGCAACATTAAATGCTCGAATGGTGGATCGCCCCTTGCGCCCACTTTTCCCAGATGGGTTCCGCAATGAAACACAAATTGTTATTACGCTACTTTCCTATGATGGTGAAACTGAACCAGAAACTATTGCAGGTCTAGGTGCTTCCACAGCGCTACTCATTTCTGATGTGCCCTTTGATAATCCTATTGCAACAGTTCGTGTTGGCCGCATTGACGGAAAGTTTGTCATCAACCCTAAGGCATCTGATTTAGCCAAGTCAGACATTAGTGTCTTGGTTTCAGCCACAAAGAACGACATTGTCATGGTCGAAGGTGGAGCAAATCATGTTAGCGAAGAAGATTTTCTGAACGCCTTGTTTTTTGGTTTCGAACAAGCACAAGTCGTCATTGCTCTTCAAGAAAAGTTAAGAGCCGTTGCAGGAAAAACAAAGCGTGTGTTCACTCCAGCGCCTAAAGACGAAGCTCTTGCTCAAAAAGTAAAAGATTTGGCTGAGAAAAAATTATACGCAGCATTTGAAATGCGTGAGAAGCAAAAACGTTACGGCGCTATTGATGCTACAAAAACAGAAACATTGGCGGCCTTCACCACTGGCATTACTGATGAGTCTCAGCTCAAAAAAATTAAGACTAATGTTGTGAATGCTTTTGAAGACTTGAAATATAAAGTAGCAAGAGACATCACATTCAAGAGCGGCAAGCGTATTGACGGTCGCGAGTACAATCAAATTCGAAGCATTGAAACTGAAGCAAAGATTTTACCTCGAGTGCACGGCTCAGCTCTTTTCACCAGAGGTGAAACACAAGCGCTTGTCACCGTTACTCTTGGTTCCTCAGATGACGAGCAAACCATTGATACTGCTCTCGGAAAAGTCGTTAAAAAATTCTTATTGCACTACAACTTCCCTCCATTCTCTGTTGGTGAAGTGGGTCGTTTTGGTGGCAATAGCCGTCGAGAAGTGGGCCATGGTGTTTTAGCTGAACGAGCGGTCACCTCCATAATTCCTACACACGACAAATTCCCATACACTATTCGTGTGGTTTCAGAAGTGTTGGAAAGTAATGGTTCATCATCTATGGCGTCTGTTTGCGGAGCAAGTATGGCATTGATGGATGCAGGCGTTCCTGTAACATCTGCTGTCGCTGGTATTGCTATGGGATTGATGAAAGAGAACAATCAAGTTGTCGTTCTCTCCGATATTCTTGGCGATGAAGATCACCTTGGCGATATGGACTTCAAGGTTTGCGGAACTACAAAAGGCGTCACAGCTGTTCAAATGGATATTAAAATGGATGGCGTAAGCAGAGAAATCATGCAAAAGGCCATGCTTCAAGCTCGTGAAGGACGTCTTCATATTTTAAAAGAGATGGAGAAGGCAATTTCCACCTCAAGAACTGAAATTTCTGAATTTGCTCCTCGTATGACGTTGATGCAAATTAGCCAAGACCGCATTAAGGATTTGATTGGCCCAGGCGGCAAAAACATCAAAGCGATTGTAGCTGCAACGGGCGTTAAAATTGACATTGAAGACAGCGGTAAGGTCAGCATTTTCTCAACAGACCCATCAGCAACAGCTAAAGCCGTTGATATGGTCAAAGGCCTGACCGATGAAGCGGAAATTGGCAAAATTTACATGGGAACAGTTGTCCGTATTGCTGATTTCGGTGCTTTCGTTGAGATCATGCCTGGAACAGACGGATTAGTGCACATCTCTGAACTTGCTCATCATCGCGTACAAACCGTGAATGAAGTGGTTCAAGAAGGCGATCAAATTCCTGTGAAGGTTCTTGAGATTGATAGACAAGGCAGAATTCGTTTGAGCCGAAAAGCCGCGATTTCTGCACCAACGGCGTAATCCAAGCGGATGGGAGAGGGTATTAACATGAGCGCTACATATCGTGATGATTCCAATAACGCAGGCCCCAATATTGTTGTTCTACGCTGGAAAAAAATTCATCCAGCTGCGCAAACTCCTAAATTGGCAACTGGAGGAGCTGCCTGCTTTGATTTAACTGCAGCGCTGGATAATGAGCTAAGTTTACAGCCTGGACAAATTGTAGCCATTCCAACTGGTCTCTCAGTTGAGGTTCCACAAGGTTATGAAATGCAAGTTCGTGCAAGAAGTGGGCTGGCATTAAAGCATGGTTTCATGTTGGTGAACGGTATTGGAACAATTGATTCTGATTATCGTGGAGAGTTAAAAGTTATTGCCACCATTATTGGGAAAGAACCGTTAATCATTAAATCCGGTGACCGCATTGCTCAGGCCTTAGTGGCTCCAGTGCAAGCCGTTGTCCATGTTTCAGTTGATGTCTTAAGCAGCACAGATCGTGGTGTTGGTGGTTTCGGGTCGACTGGAGTGTAATCATCGTGCCTAAGAAAAGGAATTTGCTACTTTTGGGTGTCAACAGCACCTATGTGGCAAATCTAATTAAAAGCTCAGTCTATTTCGCAGATTTTAATTTCACTGAATATGAATCTGTTGCCACTCTCATAAAAAGTGCCAATAAAAAAGAGCTTTTTTCAGGACTTGTCACAGATCTTAAGTTCTTAATGAAGTTATCGGAAGAAGATAAGCTTTGGGTGAATCGTAATTTTGATTTATTCCCCATGCTACGATTGCGAATTAACCAAGAAAAGCTAGAAGCACAAAATCCTGAATGTTTGCTGAACAATGAAATTGAGCTTATTGAATTTTCCAATAAAGCGTCAGTATTTGTCCCTAAGGGAATTCGCCGAGAACCTCGTTCTCAATTGCATCTCAATTTTCAGATGTCATATGGGGATACTTGGAACCCAAATGAAGTAATTTCTGTAACCTCATTTGATATCAGCAAAAGTGGGGCATTTATTGTTGATCAAAACCCTATGCCCGATGTTAAAAAACTAGTCTTAAAATTAGTAGGACCTAATGTTATAGACAATCAACCTCGTCTGGCTAGGGTGGTTTGGAACCTACCTTGGGGAAAAAACACACACACAAGAATGTCCGGTTGGGGCGTTGAGTTCGAACAGCGCATTGAGGAGCTTGGCGACTTGCTGCTGAGCTATCAACGCTAGCCATTTTGTAGACTTCCTTAATTTCTAGTACACTAAGCCCATGTCAAAACAACAAAGAATTATTTCCGTAATTGGCGCAGGCCAAATGGGTTCAGGAATTGCTCAAGTTGCCGCCCAATGTGGTGCAGAAGTTTATCTTTTTGATGAATCTTTGGAGGCAAAAACAAAAAGCCAAAACATTATTCTCAAAAGTCTTACGAAGTTAGCTGAAAAAAACCAACTTCAAGACACTGCGCAAGTTGTGCAGTCCAGAATTCATTATATTTCTAATTTGCAAGACATTGCCAAGGCCAATCCAGAAATTGTCATTGAAGCCATTGTAGAAAACGCGGACATTAAAAAAAATCTCTATAAGCATTTGGATCAAATTCTTCCACCAAGCTGCATTTTTGCATCGAACACATCGTCCATTTCTATTACTGAGTTGGCAGCCAAGACAAAACGTGCCGATAAATTTATTGGTATGCACTTTATGAACCCAGTCCCATTGATGAAATTGGTGGAAGTCATTGAGGGCTTAGCTACAAGTCGCGAGTGTTTTGAATATGTGAAATCTCTAGCAGAAGAGATGGGCAAAAGCGTTGTTGTCTCAAAAGACATGCCAGGTTTTATTGTGAATCGCATATTGATGCCCATGATTAATGAGGCCTGCTTTGCCCTATCCGAAGGACTTGCCACTGCCGATGACATTGATACAGCCATGAGACTTGGAACCAATCAACCCATGGGCCCTCTGCAGTTAGCTGACTTCATAGGACTTGATACATGTTTATACATTATGGAAGTTTTGCATCATGGCTTAGGTGACAGCAAGTACCGACCCTCACCTTTGCTAAGACAGTATGTCGCCGCCGGATTTTTAGGCCGCAAAAACAAGCGCGGGTTTTATAAATATGAGTGAGATTCTATGAGCAACGAAAACTTAACAGATGTGTTGGTGGTTGAAAAAGTTAAACTGCCAAATACCGAATTCCCTGCTGAACTTTGGACACTGAATCGTCCCAAAGCATTGAATGCGCTCAATTCAAAATTACTGTCACGACTTCTTGAAGAAGGCACGCGTTTAAAAAAAGAATTGGATGCTGATTTAAAATCGTGTCGAGTTCTGATTGTTAAAGGAAGTGGTGAGAAAGCTTTTGCCGCCGGCGCTGACATTACAGAACTCGATGGGCTTGATAAGAAATCCGCAGAATCTTTTTCACGGCTTGGACAACAAGCTTTTGGTTCGCTTGAACTACTGCCCATTCCAACCATTTCAGCCATTCAAGGATTCACCTTAGGTGGAGGCCTTGAGCTGGCCATGTGTGCTGATATTCTTGTGGCCACTCCAGAATCAAAATTTGGACAGCCAGAAGCTCATTTAGGATTACTCCCCGGTTTTGGGGCAACAGCGCGCTTTGTGCAAAGGCTGGGGCTCTCAAAAGCCTTAGAGCTACTCTATTCAGGACGAATGATTGGTGCAGAAGAAGCGCATAAACTGGGGCTCATTCAGCGTCTCACAAATGAAAATGGATTAACAACTCCTTTGCTGGATTTTGCTTTTAAAATAGCCATAGAATGTGTGCAAAAATCCGGGCCACTGGCTCTGAAAGCAATTAAAGAAGTGGCACGTTCGGCATCTCAGGCAAGTATTCAAAGTGTTTGCGATTTTGAAGCAAAGCGCTTTGGTGAACTTTTTGAGAGCAGCGAAAAACGTGAAGGCGTTCGAGCTTTTTTAGAAAAAAGAAAAGCGACTTTTTAGTGTTTTGTAGAGGGTTCTTGGGCGGCGTTGTTTGCCTACTTCCCCGAGGACTTTTCTATGTTTGCAAAGTAATTCAAAATTAGGTTGGCGTTTTTTTGGTTGGATTTCCAAATGACATCAAAATAATCGCCAATAATGGGAATGATTCCAATCACCAATTCAATGAAAATATTTAAGAGCATGCGTAGTAAAAGGCCGATGGGCAATCGTAACCTTATACCTTCAACAATAAAATAAAGTGAAAGCAAAGCCCCTAGCAAATCTCCCCAACCAGGGATTAATCCAATGAGTGAATCCCAGCCAAAGCGAATTTGTGTTCCTGGAATGACAAAACAAGAATCGAGTAGGCGACTCACCAGCAGTAATCGACGTTTTGAAGACTCGTGAAGCGCCACTATATTGTGCTTATAAACTAAAATTTAAAACACAGCCAACTTCAGCTTTCTACATTTTGCATGTACTCTATAGACATGTCACAAGTCTGGTCTGACTCGTTCCTAAGCCCCGAACATGTTGCCATTGCCCAAACAGCAAGAGACTTTGCCAGAAAAGAAATTCTGCCCATAGCTCGCCAAATTGATGAAAAACATCAAATACCAAAAGAGCTAATTGAAAAATTAGCTGGGCTTGGTTTCTTGGGAATTATGGCGCCAGTTGAATATGGTGGAGCGGGCCTGGACACTCTAGCCTATGTTGCTGCACTTGAAGAAATTGCAGTGGCCTGTGGATCCACGTCGGTTTTAATGTCCGTGAACAATTCTTTAGCCTGCGCACCTCTAGCAAAGTTCGGAACTCATGAGCAAAAAGAACAATTCCTAAAACCCTTGGCGCTTGGTCAAAAAATTGGTTGTTACTGCTTATCTGAGCCTGGCTCTGGTTCGGACGCTGCCTCTATGAAAACTCGCGCTGTAAAAAAAGGAAATAAATGGGTTTTAAATGGAGTTAAAAATTTCATCACCAACGGACGTGAAGCCGAAATTGCCATCGTGTTTGCGATTATTGATCCTGATAAAAAACACAAAGGAATAGGGGCGTTTATCGTTGAGTCTTCAGCTAAAGGATACTCTGTTTCTAAACTTGAAGAAAAACTTGGCATCTGCGGATCAAGCACAGCTCAAATTGTTTTAGATCAGGTGGAAATTCCCGAATCGCAGCTTTTAGGCAAAGAAGATGAAGGATTCAAAGTAGCCATGACAACACTTGATGGTGGTCGTATTGGCATTGCTTGTCAGGCTGTAGGCATTGCCAGGGCAGCAGTAGAAGAGGCAGCATTGTACACCACAGAGAGACACGCCTTCGGCAAGCCCATTCATCAACTGGGAGCTATCCAAGTTCATCTTGCCGACATGTCAACTAAGCTTGAAGCGGCAAGACTACTCATGAGACAGGCTGCTTTTTTTAAGGATAGTGGACGCGCTTTTTCCAAGGAAGCCGCACAGGCCAAGCTTTTTGCCAGTGAATCCTGCATGGAAATTACTACTCGTGGCATTCAGGTTCTTGGTGGCTATGGATATACAAAAGATTACCCAATGGAACGACATTTTCGCGATGCAAAAATTACGGAAATATATGAAGGTACAAGTGAAATTCAGCGAATTGTTGTGGCAAGTCAATTGATAAAAGAAATCGAAAGGGTGTAAATTCAACCAATATGAACACAATGTCTCAAAAGCTCCAAAGCTTTACACTTTCCTCAATTGCTAAAAAGAAAATCATGGGACTCACAGGTTTAGGCCTATGTGGGTTTGTGAAAATGCACATGTTGGGCAACCTCCTTGTTTTTAAAGGGGCCGAAGCCTACAACGTTTATGGCCACAGACTCACGCACCTACCTATGTTTATTGTTGCTGAAATTGCAACCATAGCCATGTTTGCTTTGCACATTTACATGGGATTGTCTCTAACTGCCGAGAACAGAGCTGCTAGAGCTTCACGCTATGCCGTTGAACCTAATGGTGAGAAAGAAGCCTCATTAGCATCTCGTTCCATGATTTATACTGGCAGCATTGTCGGAATCTTTTTTGTACATCACTTAATTTCATTCCGTTTTGGTCCTTACTATTCTGTAACCTACAACGGAGAAGAAATGCGTGATTTGTATCGACTCATGCATGACTTATTTTCCAATCCTTTGTACGTCATTTGGTATGTGCTTGCCGTTGTCCTTCTTGGCTACCATTTAACGCATGGGTTTTGGTCTTCATTCCAAAGCTTGGGCGTCATGCAAACTCGTTGGAAGAAATGTGCGCAAATTGCTGGCTACGTCTTTTCTATTATGATTGCCGTAGGTTTCGCATCTCAACCCATCTACGTCTATTTGATGAGCGGAAAACAATAGGGAGTTTCCTAAAAAAATTATGATACTAGATTCAAAAATCCCCTCAGGCCCACTATCTGAAAAATGGCAAAAACATTGCTTTGATTTAAAATTGGTAAACCCCGCGAATCGACGCAAACACAGCATCATTGTTGTAGGAACTGGCTTAGCAGGCGCTTCCGCTTCGGCTACTCTTGCAGAGCTTGGCTACAAAGTTAAAACATTCTGCATTCAAGATTCCCCAAGACGAGCTCACTCCATCGCAGCTCAAGGCGGAATTAACGCTGCAAAAAATTACAAAAACGACGGCGATTCCGTTCAGCGTTTGTTTTACGACACCATTAAGGGCGGAGATTTTCGAGCACGTGAGGCGAACGTTTACCGCTTAGCGGAAGTTTCCGTGAGCATTATTGACCAATGCGTAGCTCAGGGTGTGCCATTTGCCAGAGAGTATGGCGGCTTATTGGATAACCGATCATTTGGTGGAGCACAGGTTTCACGAACATTCTATGCTAGAGGTCAAACAGGACAACAACTATTGATTGGTGCATATAGCGCCATGATGAGAATGGTTGGCACTAAACAAATTGAATTGCACTCAAGAACTGAGATGCTGGATTTGGTTGTGGTCGATGGAAAAGCCAGAGGCATCATCACAAGAAACTTGGTTACTGGTGAAATTGAATCGCATGCTGCTGACGCAGTAATTTTAGCAACAGGTGGATATGGAAACGTGTTTTTCTTATCTACAAATGCAAAAGCCTGTAATGTGACTGCTTCATGGAAAGCTCATAAAAAAGGGGCTTTATTTGCCAATCCTTGCTTCACTCAAATTCACCCAACATGCATTCCTGTTTCTGGCGATTATCAATCTAAATTGACATTGATGTCAGAATCGCTCCGTAATGATGGCAGAGTCTGGGTACCAAAGAAAAAAGGCGATAAGCGTCCGCCAAGTGAAATACCCGATGAGGATCGTGATTATTATTTGGAACGTGTTTACCCGAGCTACGGAAACCTTGCGCCTCGAGATGTTTCTTCCAGACAAGCGAAATTCCGCTGCGATGAAGGCTTAGGCGTTGGTGAAATGGGTCTGGCCGTTTATTTAGATTTCAGAGATTCCATCACTCGCCTTGGTCGTCATGTCATTGAAGAACGTTATGGAAACCTTTTCCAGATGTACGACAAGATCACTGGTGATGATCCTTATAAAACACCAATGAGAATTTACCCTGCAGTTCACTACACTATGGGTGGCTTGTGGGTTGACTACAATTTAATGTCCACAATTCCAGGGCTTCATGTTTTAGGTGAAGCCAATTTCTCTGACCACGGGGCCAACCGACTGGGCGCTTCAGCGCTTATGCAAGGTCTAGCTGATGGTTATTTTGTGATTCCAAATACAGTAAGCCATTACATTGCTGCTACAAAACTTGAAAAAGTAGACACCAATCACGATGCCTTCAAGCAAGCTAAGGCTGAAGCACAAGAGCGTATTCATAAACTTCTGCATATTGGTGGGAAGAAAACGGTTGATGAGCTTCATCGTGAACTAGGCAAAGTCATGTGGGAATACTGTGGAATGTCTCGCAATGAAGCCGGTCTAAAAAAAGCGTTGGTTGAAATTCCAAAAATTCGCGAAGAGTTTTGGGCAAACGTAAAATTATCAGGAGAAGCCAACAACTTGAACCCGGATTTAGAAAAAGCAAATCGTGTTGCTGATTTTATAGAACTTGGTGAACTGATGTGCAGAGATGCTTTGGATAGAAAAGAATCCTGTGGCGGTCATTTCCGTGAGGAGTTCCAAACGCCAGAGAACGAAGCTAAACGTGATGATTCCAACTATTGCTATGTTGCCGCTTGGGAGCATAGTGGAGTGGGCAAAGAACCTAAACTCCATAAAGAATCTTTAAGTTTTGAAAACATTAAACTTGCTGAACGCAGTTACAAATAACGGAGAAGTTTTCTATGAGTTCTCATGCCGATCATAACCATAACGAAAATTTAAATTTGAAACTTAAGATCTGGAGACAGACCAACAACAAATCTGCAGGGCATTTTGAAGATTATGAGTTGACCAACATTTCAACGCACATGTCATTTTTGGAAATGCTTGATGTGTTAAATGAGAAGTTAATTAAGGATGGTAAAGATCCCGTAGCTTTTGATCATGATTGTCGCGAAGGTATTTGTGGTGCGTGCTCCATGGTTATCAATGGCAATCCACATGGGCCAGATAAACTCACAACCACATGCCAACTGCACATGAGACGTTTTAGTAACAATGATACTATTGTCATTGAACCATTTCGTGCCGATTCCTTTCCAGTCATTAAAGATCTTGTCGTTGATCGCAGCTCGTTTGATAGAATTATTGCTTCTGGTGGATTTGTTTCCGTGAATACAGGAGCTCCTCAAGATGCTAACGCTATATTGATTCCTAAGGTTAATGCAGATTTAGCCATGGATGCTGCCGCCTGCATTGGCTGTGGAGCATGTGTGGCTTCTTGTAAAAATGCTTCTGCAATGCTTTTTGTTTCTGCAAAAGTATCTCACTTAGCTTTATTGCCTCAAGGGCAGGTTGAGCGTGAAAGGCGAGTCCTCAACATGGTCAACACCATGGATCAAGAGGGATTCGGCAATTGCTCAAACACGGGTGCTTGTGAGGCAGCTTGCCCCAAAGGCATCTCTTTAGATAACATTGCCCGCATGAATCGCGAATACACAAGAGCAAAACTTTGCTCAAGCGCTGCTACTGATAGCAGCACGTCCGGATAATAAAAATAAGGTTGGTATATGAAATTAGAACATACTCAAGTTGAAGTTAAAGATACGTTATTGTCTTCTCAATATCAGGTTTCTAAAACCGAGCTCACACTTTGTGTGCTAAAAAAATCACCTAAATTTTTATCAAAACTGATTCAATCTCTTCCTGAAGCAGCCAAAGCTCCTCTAAAAAAAGAGCTTGAAGCGGCTTTTGAGAAAAACGAATTTTCCATTCACAAGCATGGCTTTAGTGAAGGCGGAGCAATTTTTATATTAGCCGTTCCCTCAACTAAGCACTCCGTATTTGAGTTCCATACGCAAATCAGAAAGGCCTTTTCTGCAAAACTAAGCTCATTAGATAGTTCACAGAATATTTCTGGGCTTTTACTACTAGATGGTGGAGTAGGGGCGGCAACATCTGCTTGTGAAGCTCTTGTTTATTTAACTAAAATTGCTCATTGGTCTCCAATGAAATTTGGGAAAGTAGCGCAAGAAAAGAAGAAAAGCCTTCACTTTAAGCTTAATATTGTCAGTGAATCGGGTCGAAAATTAAACTCCACTCAAAAAGCAAAATCAGTCTCTATTTTAGCCGAAGCAAATAATCTTGTAAAAACGTTAGCCGATCTCCCTGGCAATGAACTCAATCCTGAACATTACATTAAACACATAAAAAACTTAGCTAAACAATATGGTTTGACTGTGGATTTTTACGATAGAGCTAGACTTGAAAAAGAAAAGGCTGGTGCTTTTTTAGCCGTTATACAAGCAGATCCAAACTTCAAAGGTGGAATTATTAAGCTGTCCTATAAGGGCACTAAGAAAAAAGAAATCGATTTGGCACTAGTTGGTAAAGGTTTGTGTTTTGATACTGGTGGATACAACATCAAAACGGGGTCGTTTATGACCAATATGCATAGAGACATGACGGGCTCTGCTGTGGCACTGGCTGGAATTATTAGTTTTGCTGAACTCAAAAGCAAAAAAAACGTTGATGCTTGGCTTGCTGTCGCGGAAAACCACATTTCTCCAACGGCGTTCAAAGTCAACGATGTCGTTGTGGCTTGTGATGGGACCAGCATAGAAGTTGTCGACACAGATGCCGAAGGGCGCATGGTCCTTGCTGACACTTTAGCTTTAGCACGTCGTACAAAACCAAAACTTTGCGTAGATTTTGCGACCCTCACAGGATCATGTCTTAGGGCGCTTGGCAGAAAACGTAGCGGTGTTTTTTCAAATCGAGCACAATTAGCGAAAAAAGCAGTTGAGGCTGGTGATGTTAGTGGAGAGCGCTTATGGGCATTTCCCATTGGTGAAGACTACAAAGAAGACCTAAAATCTTCTATTGCTGACCTTTTGCAATGTGCACATGTTGCCAACTCTGATTTGATTTATGCTTCCACTTTCTTGTCACATTTTATTGGTGATGAAACGCCTTGGGTTCATGTGGACTTGTCAGCGCAAGAACATGAAGGTGGCTTAGGCCTCGTGCCCAGCAAAACCACAGGTTTTGGGTTGAGATGGTTGCATCATTTTGCAAATTAGTGGTCAAATTTCTGGCGCGCTAAACTTTAGTAATTTTAAATTAAATTCCGAAAAAGAAGCATGCGCTTTGTCATGTTTCTTTTGTTGTTTGCAATTGAAACGAAAGCCTATCAATTACAACGCAGCGATATTGATGAAACAAAGACAGATATCTATCGTATTCAAAGTGGTGATTCTTTACTTAGTATTTCCCAAAAAATCTACGGAACTAAGAAAAAACATCATTGGTTATTACAAGCCAATCCAGGTCTCAATTTAAATTCACAGCTGTCTGTCAATCAAGTCATTAAGTTTTGGCCCATTATTAAGAATGAACTAAAGAACAATTTAAATTCTATTGAGCTAAAAAATACTCAGATCAAAGCACATCCCCCTACACATGGTCTTGATGAACGCAGAACATTTACCGTCCTCAAGCAAGAAGGCTTGCTTGAAATTTCGCAAAAAGTATTTGGTTCAACAAAAAAAGTACACTTATTGTTTGAGGCAAATCCAGGTCTAAACAAAAATAGCATTCTATATGAGGGACAAAAACTTCATTACATAGGTCATCAACGAGTTTTGCAGGCTGGTGAAATACTAGGGCCTGTTGTTGAAGAAGTCATGGGAAGCGTGAGTCGTGATTTACCTTTTATTCTAAAGCTCAATCCACATATTACAGACGCTCATCGTGTTAGTCCGGGAACAAAGGTATGGTTTCCTGTACCAAAATTTCTTCCTCAGTCAACAATTACGCCAGAGCTTGTAGTTTCAGAAAAAGCACCTGAACCATTGATCGTTCCTGAGACAGAAATTGAAGTACCCAAAGAGGTGTCTCGAGCAGTGCCAAGCGATGCAGCGAGTGTAGCTGTTGATTCAGTGCTTGATTCGTTGCAATCATTTTCAAGTTCCAATTCAAATACCAGTCAGCAAAACAGAGAACCTGCATCTATAAAAAATGATACGGAAAATCTTGATACACAAAAGCAAGCACAACTTCTTGAGCGGAAAAATCTAAGAAAAAAAATTCTTTCTGCCTTGGATCTACAAATGAATAAAAAAGAGTTGGGAGTAAGCGAGGCAAAAAACCTATTTGTCATGGTAATGGCGTTAGTTGATCTTAATGAACTCGAGCTGGCCTCACAAAAAGTCAAAGAAATATTGGCTAAAAGTGAAAAAGAAGTGGGACTACTTTCATTTGCCGCACAGTTTTATTTTAAGCATCTAAAAGATGACAAAACTGCCATAGAGTTACTAGAAGATGCTCAACAATTAGCTCCTAACGACCTATCCATTATTGTTCAGCAAATTGCCATCTTTGATGCCACAGAACAAAAACAAAAGGCCATTACTCATGCACAAGAATTGATTGCTAAAGAACCCCTACTAGCTCAGCATAAAAAAATCAAAAAGATCCTGGCAGGACAATAGAAATGGATCTTAAGTTTTTAAATCTTTATTTCATAACCCTTAGCACTGTCACTTTTGCGAGTATTCAAGAAGAAAAAAAACATCAAACAGTGGCCCTGCAGTTATTCAAACAAGAATTTAGATCTGTTTCTTCACCATTGGGTAGCGATCAGCAACCAAATTGGGTTGAGCTAAAATCCAAACAAGAAGACGTTGTTCATTTGGCAAAACTAGAAAAAACATTTTGGCACCCTTATCGCTACTTTTATCCAGTGGAATTATCGCTAAAGCGCGCAGGCATCCAGTTGTTCTTTGAAGGTCAGCTCATTGAGGTTAATGAAGCCAACATTCACAACATTAGTCTGCAAATGCCACTTAAACAGTACAAAAATTGTAGCCCTATAACCGCTGTTGATGAGGACCTAGACATTAGACAGTATGAAGTTTGTGTCACTCTTGGGGACGATGCACTTCAGTACACCAGCGAGCTGGCAGGTCCTTTTCAATACCGAAAAATGTGGGGATACTGGATGCAAGGTGGTCTAAGCCTTGTTCAACAGACTTACCCTGACCGTTTTAGCGCAGATTCCAGCATTTCTTCTTACGCATCAGCCATTCGTGGTGGAGCTGGTCTTTGGCATAACAACATTGGTGGAGAGCTCTATTACCGTCAAAATATTTACGAACTTGCTCCTAAGCGCGGAGTCCAAAGTCAGTGGATTGAAGGACGAGGTAGCTACACGTTTGAATTTGGTCCTAAATGGATGTCGCCAGTTAAGCTATTTTTAATTCCTTTTGTTGGTTATGAGATGTTTTTTAACTCCATTGAAGGAGTCTCAAAAAAGACACCTTATTTATCGCAGCGTTTTGCTTATTATCCTGGTTTTAGGTCGCGTTTTGTCATTACCCCTCGTTTTGAAACAGGAGGCGAGTTCTTTTATAGAATTCTAGATTTGCAGTCGTACTTCGTCCAAGGAGACGTCACCTATTGGCTTGATGAGCACATGGCTCTTGGATTTGGTTATTGGATGGATGCCACAAAATATGAAATTTCAAAAGTGAAGTATTCCGAGCGGCATTTTAGCTTAGAAACTTTCCTCAGATTTCATTACTAATCTTAATTTAGTCACGATAAGTTAAATTATCGCTAATTATAACTAACTGATATATTGTATTTTTATTAATTTCACTTATGATAATAAAGAAGTGAAGATTTTTTCAAAACTTAAAAAAATACGGCTAAAAATTCAGCGTTTATTTAGGTCTAAAAGGGCCACAAAGCGACTACCAAACAAGCCAAGATCTAGAACTGTTGTAGAGCTTGAGCCCATAACGGACGTAAAATTACCTTTAGGTCCAAAGCCATTTTTAGCCATTGAAGAATTCTCATCTGTTCAAATTAGTCAGCACACAAAACGAGCTTATAAGAGGGATTTACGAGATTTTTTTGATTTCATACGGACTCAAGGCGTGGATGCTTATTGGTCCAGCGAAATGAGCCCCATATTTGTAGCAAAATACCGCGATTTTTTAGTTCATCAAAAAAAGCTCTCCAAAACCTCAGTGACTCGAAAAATTGCGGTCCTTAAGAGCTTTTTTAGATGGGCTCAGAGTAGAGGATGGATTGAGCAGAACCCAGCAGATCTCATTAAAGGCTTCCCTCAAACCCAAGATTCAAAAACAGGCTTTTTGAATGAAAATGAAATTACTGAGGTCCTCGCCTTCTTAGAGACAATCAATACAGAATCTTTGTCTAAACATTTGGCCAAAATTACTTTTGAAACTTTATTAATGTTGGGAATTCGTCGCTCTGAGGCCTCGTCAATTAAGGCCGAACATCTTCAGTATATAGATGGACAATGGTTAATTGCGATTCAAGGGAAGGGTAACAGGGAACGAATTCTCCCTATACCCAATAAACTTTTAAAAAGTTGGTCCACTTGGCTTTCTAGAATTTCAAACGAGGCACCACAAAACCTAAGCCTAAGTGAAAACCCTCAGGCCTGGTTGAATTGGCAGAAAAAACACGCCAAACAGCCTCTGTTAATTTCCACAAGGGCTAAATCTTTTGAATCCATGTTATCTACAGCTGAAATTGCAAGAATTGTGCGAAAGTTAGGGCTTAAAGCAGGTCTTGTGAATCGTATTTCCCCACACATGCTTCGTGCAACGGCTATCACATATGCACTTGATCAAGGCGCTACACACCGAGGCATACAACAAATGGCGGGATGGACATCGCCACTGATGATCACTCGCTATGATAAACGCAGAAATGATCCAAAAATTTCAGCGGTTCATCAGCTCAAATACGCTAATTAAAAATAACTAGGGCGTGTTCTCAAAGAACTATAAATACTTGCCTTTGATGTACTCAATAAATGTTTTTGCATTCAAAGTGTCACCGTCAAGAGCTTTTTGAATCGTGCTTGGGCTATCAGAGAGAGCTGCTTGCTCGTGAACTCGAGTCGATAAAAACGCTCGAAGTTTAGCAAAGTCGCCTTTGCGCATGTCACTCTCCCAGCTTGAGTTTTCTTTTGTATATTTTTGGAACAGCTGAGCTGCTAGCACGTTCCCTATAGAATAGGTTGGGAAATAACCAAACCCTCCGCCATACCAGTGAGTGTCTTGTAGACATCCCATTTTATCGTTGGGAACTTTTCTTCCAAACAAGTGTTCAAATTCTGAATTCCAAATCGACGGTAAATCTTTGGTATGAAGTGTGCCATTGAGCAGTCGTTCTTCAATTCCCATTCGTAAAATAATATGCAAATTATAAGAAACTTCATCGGCATCAACCCGAATAAAGCCTTCTTTTATGCGAGTCATATGAGTATAAAGCTCATCAACACTAATCCCTGAAACCAATGTGCTCAGGTATTCACAAAATGGGCGACTTCTTGCGACCTGGTTTTCATACAGCCTGCTTTGCGATTCATGCACGCCAAAACTAGCTGCTGCTCCACAAGGTTTATGAATGAGTTGGGCCGGTAATCCTTGCTCATAAAGAGCATGGCCTGTTTCGTGAATCACACTTGAAAGGGAATCAACAAAATCATTTTCATCGTATCGAGTGGTAATGCGTGTGTCCCCAGGGGATCCACCGCAAAAAGGATGCGTTGAGACATCCAAACGCCCTTGCTGAAAATCATAGCCAAGGGTTGCTGCAATTTTTTTGTTCAGCTCTTCTTGTTTGGAAATCGACATCTTGATTTTGCTTGCGTCGACTTCCTTTCTACTATTCGCCTTGGCAGTCGCTTGAGGCAAAATTTCTTTTAATGCTTTTCCAAGTTCATCAAGCATTCCTCGAATTTGTGACGCTTTCATCCCAGGCTCAAACTGATCTAAATTCACATCATAATTTGAAAAATCTTTGTAGTATTTCTTTAAAAATTCAGAACCGGTTTTTAAGCTTTGGGTATATTCGATTTGAGCATCTAAGAGCGCTTGTAGTTTGCTTTGCACAAGAGAGTAATTTGATTCTTCACGCGCTTTTTTCCAAAGAGCCTGTCCTTCAACTTGAAGTTTCGCCAAACGCTCCACAAGCACAGGCGATACCGCAACGCTTTTATGTGTGAGTAACTGCAGTTTTTTCACATGTGGAGAATCTTCCGTATTTAAACTCATGATTTGTTCAACAAACTTTGGCGCCGTTCTTTTTTCATGGATCAATTTTGAAAGAGTTCCCAGTTGCTCGCCACGCAAATTTGAAGAGCCCTTGGGCATCATGGTTTCCATATCCCAGTACAAAACACTAGCCGACGACTCCAAAATGGAAATTTCTCGGTACTGCTCTAAAACCTGATCTGTATTGCTTGATGTGTTCTTCATGGGCGTAAAATTTAGTCCTAGATTCTTAAGTTGTCGATTTTTAGCATGATTTCTTGCACCTGAGACTTGAGAAGCGCTAGGGGCCCTGCTAGAAATTAGGCTCTTGAATTGAGAAAAGCACCCTTAGCTCAACTGGATAGAGCATCAGACTTCGAATCTGAGGGTTAGAGGTTCGATTCCTCTAGGGTGCGCCATGTTATGGCGGATGTTGGGCCTACAAAACAGATAGGAATCATTATGAAAAAAAATTTAATCACCTTAAGTCTTTGTTTAGCAGGTTATCACACAGCACAAGCGTGCTCGTACTACATCGACAAAGCAAAGAAATCCAACGAGCTACAAAAGGTCGTGCTTGCGAGTTTGGGAGAAGTTCGAATTCAAAGCGTGTCTGTAAAAGATTTTTCTTTTTTTGAAAGCAAGCCAACTCCCATGTGCCCAGAAGAAATGACATATAACGCTACTGTTGCTGTCACCTACAAGCCTGCCAACCAAAACAGCTCAGAACTATGCTCTGGAGACATCACAATTAAAAAAATTGAGCCATGGACGAAATCAGGAGTTGATACCTACAGTGTAAGCGGCAAAAAAGCTGTTGTGTGCGTAGAAGAATAGGCTGTTGGTCAGCACTTTCTTATATAAAGTAACTAAATCGCAAACAAATTTAAGTTTCCAGTTGTAGCGATTCTGTGAGCTCTTTTAGTGTGGTTTTAATTTGAGCAACTGATGTTGGAGCAACAAAAATAGTGTCATCACCAGCCAACGTTCCCAAAACTCCCTTGGGTTTTACTCGATCCAAATGCCTGGCTACCAAGGAGGCGGAACCAGGTGGGGTATGAATGACAATCATGGCTCCATTGCTAGCGATGTCTAAAACAAGGTTACTCAACGAAGTTGTTATTAAAGGCGTCTGGCTGGACTCACTAAGTCTGTAGACAATTCGACCGTTGGCTTCGACGGCGCGAACAGCGCTTAATTTTCGAAGCAATCTTGAAACTGTCGATTGCACGACGTCATAACCGTCTTTTTCAAGCGCTTCACGTAATTCTTCTTGGGTGCCAGCATTACCAGCTTCAAGTTTTTTTCTAAGAGCTTCTAATAAATTTCCGGCCTTTGCCATTCTAGGAGCATAAGATAGCACAAAGTAGGGCTTTCTGCGCATGTAGGCGATTTTCACTTTGTTGAAATAAGACTGATCGGTCATGTTCCACTGCTTCGCTAGTAATTTCTTTGCCGCGAATCATAGGAAGGCAATGCATAATGATGCATTGTGGATGCGCCATTTCTAATAGAGCCGTATTGATTTGGTACTCTTTAAAGATAGCTTCTCGAGCCTCAGTTTCTTCCTCAAAGCCCATGCTTGTCCAAACATCTGTATATAGTACGTGCGCCCCTTGCGCAGCTAGCTGTGGATCCGTGAAATCTTCAATCGTAGCATCGTTCTCAAAAGCTCGTTTCGTGGCCCTTGCTACAATCATAGCATCGGGCTTGAAACGCTCAGGACAAGCATAACGAACATGAATGCCAAGCAATGGAGCCAGCAACAAAAGACTGTGCAACACGTTATTGCCATCACCAATGTAAGTGAGAGTTAAACCTCGGCAATCACCATATCGCTCACGAATGGTCAGTAAATCGGCCAAAGCTTGACAGGGATGGTGAGTATCTGAGAGCCCGTTAATTACAGGGATTGCTTTCATCTTTGCCATACGCTCAAGTGTTGCATGCTCGTGCGTTCGCAACATCACGGCATTGCAAAAACCAGCCAAAACTCTCACCAAGTCCTCAGGTTCTTCGTCCTTACGATTCGACGACTCGCTATCAATGGCAAGCCCACCCAAATCGTTCATACCTACAGTGAAACTAAATCTAGTCCTTAAAGAAGGTTTTTCAAAAAGCATTGCAAGATGACGACCTTCGAGATGACGATGTGCCTGACCTGTTAATTTTTCTGCTTTTAGCTCCATGGCAAAATCAAGAAGTGCATTGAGCTCTTCAGCATTAATTTCTTCACCTGTTAAAAAACTAAGCCCCTGTAGGCTACGCAAGGCAAACGGAATGGCTTTAGGAAAATTTTGATAAGGCTTCAATAGACGAACATTTTTACGAAATGCTTTAGATTTCGCAGCTGGGCGGCTTGAAGGAAGGGAAAGGGTGACCGTTGGAAACAGCTTGTTTTGCATACTTATTCATAAATTATGCATAAAATATACAAAGTCAAGGCTAAAATAAGTGTTTACATTTTATTTATGCATATATATGCATATCACTAAATCTCGATTAAAAGGAGTACTATGAGCACTACAAATCAAAAATCGAATAAAGTTATTCTAGCTTTCTCTGGAGGACTTGATACCTCCGCTATCATTCCTTGGTTAATTGAGAACTATAAGTTAGATGTTGTTGCCTACTGTTCTGATCTAGGAAACTCTCCTGATGGAAAATCGCTTGAAAAATGGGCCAAGGAGCTTGGCGCCGTTGATTTTATTTTTGAAGACCTCAAAGATGAATTCGCCTCAAAATTCGCTTTTCCTGCTGTTCGCGCAGGTGCCACTTACCAAGATGACTATTTGCTTGGAACAGCTCTTGGCCGACCCTTGATTGCTGAGCGTGTGGCACATTTTGCAAAAAAGATGGGAGCCGTAGCTGTATCTCATGGAGCCACCGGGAAAGGTAACGATCAACTTCGTTTTGAACGTTCCTGGGCATACCTACTTCCAGAAGTGAAAATGATCGCTCCTTGGAAAATTTGGAATTACAAAGGTAGGCAGGATTTATTGCAGTACCTCAGTCAAAAAGGGTTTCAACTAGATGCCAGTGAAAAACGATTTAGTGTTGATGTAAACTTATTTCATCGCTCATGTGAGGGGGGAATTTTAGAAAATCCCGCACAAGAATATTCTACAGAACAAATTTATGAGTGGGTTAAGTCACCAAATCAAATTTCAACAGATAGTTTCACAGTGGACATCGCTTTTAAAAACGGAATACCGGTTGAACTGAACGGAAAAACAATGGCTCCCGCGCAATTGCTCACTCAGCTCAACGGCATTGCTGGCCAAGCGGGCGTAGGAGTGATTGATTTGGTTGAGGAACGAGCTAACGGCATTAAAAGTCGAGGCGTCTATGAAACCCCAGGGGGAACTCTGCTACATTTGGCATGCCGAAACTTAAAACACCTATGCTGGGATAGGCACTTGCTTTCCGTGGCACGTCAACTAGGACAGCAGTACGGAGAATTGCTTTATGATGGTCTTTGGCATTCCGATGCTAAATGTTCCATAGATGCTTTTTTTGAAAAAGCGTCTGAAAGTTTAAATGGCAACATCACTTTAAAACTACAAGGCGGCCAAGCAAGAGTTGTGTCACGAACATCGAGCTTTGCGCTTTACGATGAAAAAACGGTGAGCTTTGAAAGCGATGAACATGATCTGCTCAAAAACTCTGTGGGTTACGCTAAAACTTTGAGCTTTAAAAACTGGCTAGCTGGTCGACGTGATGCCAAAAATCAAAAAAGCCTCTTAGGTCAATAACGACATGGGAATACTAAACTCATCACGAAACCCCAATGCACCTTCTGCATTATTTGAGTTCACGCAAGGGATCGCTGTAGATTCCAGACTGTGCGAAGCTGAAGTCAAAGTGCAAATTGAGTGGGCTAGGGGACTGATGGTTTTAGGATTGCTCTCGGCAAATGAGTTCTCACTTGCGGAGAGCACACTTCAAGACGCTTGTGAAAAAATGAAAAACAACACATTTCCTTGGCGTGTTGAAGATGAAGACATTCACATGAATCTTGAGCGATACATGACAGATCAGCATGGTGAGTTAGGTAAAAAAATTCATCTTGGGCGCTCCAGAAATGACTTAATTGCCACAACACTTAGGCTTTTTGTCGCGCATAATATGATGACCGTGCAAAATTCTTTAAAAGAATTGGGCTTGAGCTTTCTTCACTTAGCTAAAAAAAATGAAAGCATTCTTGTACCAGGACTCACACACCTTCAGCATGGGCAAGCTGTGCTTTTGGGGCATACCTTATGCGCACACGCTTGGGCATTTTCACGCGATTTAGAACGCCTGGATTTGGCAAAAAAAGAAGCCTTACATTATATGCCTCTTGGCGCAGCGGCACTGTCTGGAACCCCTCTAAAAATGGATTTGCAAACGATTTCTCAGAACCTTGGTTTTCAAAAGCCATTGCAAAATTCATACGATGCTGTTGGCGATAGGGACTTCATGCTTTCAGCATTAAATGCCTTGGCCACTTTAGCAATGCACATGAGCCGTTATTGCGAAGATATTATTTATGCCTCATCGTCGGCAGTGAAGCTCATTGATTTGCCTAAAGAGTGGTCGACAGGCAGTTCGATTATGCCAAACAAGAGAAATCCTGACGTACCTGAATTGGTTCGCGCAAAGACAGCTCACATTATTAGTTCTTCGCAAGAAGCTTACAGTCTTATGAAGGGCGTCGCTTCAAGCTATGGTAGCGATTTGCACGAATTAAAATCGGTCTACATGCGAGCACTGGATGAAACGTTGAGCTGCCTAAGTATACTTCCTTCTTTTATCCACGGCTTAAAAGTGAATACCGATAAGGCCAACAGCTTGCTTGAGCAAGGACATATTCTGGCCACGGAAGTTGCTGACCGCTTAGTAGAAAAAGGGCATACCTTTCGTGAAGCATACAAACAAGTGGCCTTTTGGGTTGAAGATTGCGAATCCAAACAAATGCAAATTCATCAGCACCCTGAAGTCATGTCTTTATTTCCTGAGCAGCTCACATTCGCTAAGGCCGTTGAAAAACGCAGTCAAAGCGGCGGAAGCTCCTCGAGCAATGTCCGTCAGCAACTACAAATGTTAGAATCTATTTTTTTAAAATAAAACAAGAGCGCCCAAACTCCAGTGCTGAGGGATGGGAGTTGTTCCTGCTCCTGCCACAAGCGATGTGCCTTTATAAAAGCCAAGAGCATAGTCGGAGTACACTCGCGCTTTTAACGATTCCAATTTAAATTCGTAACCAGCGCTAAGCCGCATACCAAATGCTGACTCATTGTAAGTTCCCGTTAAATCGCCAACAGTCCCTATAGGTAAACGTGCGCCCGTTGCACTATCTAAAAAAGTAATTCTTGAACGGGTGATGTCTAATCCAAGAGTGAGTTGTAAAAACGCAGGACCCATGTGAGCGGCAGCCTCGGGCCCAATTAAAAAATGATTGGCATTGCGATCCACTCGATTTGCCCCTGAAATTTTAGATTGTGTAAAGTAATTCCAGTATCCACCAAGACCTACGCGATAATTGGTGTTGAAGTGATATTCAAATCCGACTTGCGCTCCCGGGCCTCCAGCAGCAAAAGGGTAAGCTTGATAACTAAAATCACCACCAACTTTGATAAAGAATTTTTTATCAGTGGGGATGAGCGAGCCAAGTCCCTGTTTACCACGCTGTCTTACAACAGGTCTTGCAGGCTGCTTGGGTTCTTCCTGGTTGTCATCAGAGGCTTGTGCAATGAGTTCTTCATCACCATCTTGAAAGTTATCTACCGTTGCAGGTGAACGATCGCCGCCATTTTCCTCTTCTCGAGGCAGCAATGGTTCATCGCGACGACCAACTAAAACCGTATCTCTCACCAAAACCCAACCTTCGCGCCCTGCCGGAGTACGAACGCGCGCCCATGGCTTGGAAGTCGAATAAGAGAGCACTTCAAGGCGCACACCAGCTTTGAGCTTGGCTATTTTTTCTCCACTTTTAACAGGTTCAGAATACAACAAGCCATTCTCAGCCATGTAGGTTTCATCAACAACATTGCCTGGAGCGGCAGCGTAAGCCTGAAAAGCGGTTAAACAAGTTAGCGTCACAAAGGCCTGAAAAGCTAATTTTTGCTGCCTGGCTAAATACTTCACCACGCTAGTTTAACCCAATGTGCGATTCTTTTTTAAAAAAACCTGTGCAAATCCTTTGACGCCTCGGTTATGATAAGCACAACTTCATGACTCAAATACCAGCAAAAAAACCTGAGCAAATCCTACTTCATTTTCGTGGCCCTGACAGACCAGGTGTCACATCAAGAATTGCTGGAATTATTAGCGAAGAAAAGGCCAAATTAATTGATTTAGGACAGTCCGTGCTTAACGGATATTTGATTCTTTCTGCCATCATTGAAATTCCACCTCAATCCGATGCCCTCAAGAAAATTCTCTTTAGTAGTTCAGACTTAGGAATGCTTCTTGAAGTAAAAGCTTTTCAAAATATTGAAGGTTTTCACTCCGTCCGTCCCATCCATCACAGTTCACTATTTGTCACCCTTCTTGGAGACTTAAGCGATGGGGTGGCGCTTGCGAAAACAGCAGAACATTTTGCAACAAGGCAGATGAACATACGGGAGCTGAGATCGTTGGCCACTCGCACTGCACTCGAGGGCATGGAGCTGATTGTAGACTTACCAGAGACTCGCCAATTTTCTGACGAAGATCTTCGTTTTCTACGCGGTGAAATTCTGGATATCGCGCAAAAAACAAAAGTCGACATGGCTGTTCAAAAGAATGATCTTTTCAATAGAAGTAGGCGACTTATTTGCATGGATGTGGATTCCACATTTGTTCAAATGGAAGTCATTGATGAGTTAGGACGCTTAGCTGGCTGCATGGACAAAGTCTCCAAAATTACCGAGAGAGCCATGCAAGGTGAATTGGATTTTAACGCCGCCCTAAAAGAACGAGTCGCCTTACTCAAAGGACTTCCCTATGAAAAAGCACAAGGATTACTGCAAAACATTCCCTTAATGCCTGGAGCTGAGCGTTTTGTGAAGATCCTCAAGGCACTTGGTTACAAAGTCGGTTTAGTCAGCGGTGGATTCACTTTTTTTGTCAATCATCTCAAAGATCGCTTTGGCTTTGACTTCGCTTTTGCCAATGATCTCGAAGTGATTGAAGGGAAACTCACAGGAAAGGTTAAGGGCACTATTGTCAATGCTGAGCGGAAGGCTCAGGTCCTCAAGGACATGACCCACGCTTATGGATTCAGACTCGAACAAACCATTGCTGTGGGAGACGGAGCCAATGATCGTTTCATGCTTGAAGCTGCCGGACTTGGCATTGCTTTTCATGCCAAACCCCGCTTGCAAGAAGTCGCCTCACTGAGCCTTAATAAAAGCGCTTTAGACAGCATTTTATTTTTGATGGGCTATAGTGAAACCGATTTAGCCCTGCTTTTGGATTCGAAGTAATTTCCGCTCGACAACTAGTCAAATTACTCAACCAAAGAAAACAGAATTATGACACTACTCAGTTTGTGATTTGCCCCCTAAGATAAGGACTAGGGGAGGTCTAGCCAGTTGAAAGACAAGCTCAGGGCGCTTTGGACTCAATGGAAAAAACGCATTGAAGATCAACAAAGCGGATTTCTTTACAAAGGTTTGCAGGCACTTGAAAACATGCCTGATCTTAAAACCCTTGCTCTCAAATTTGATAGACTCAAATACCCAGGAATTTTCATTGGTGGTTTGCTAATTTCTGATTTGCTTACTCAAGGAACAGTTTCATTTTTTCTGAAGAATTTGTATCTCAAAGGCAATGATCAACCAAAAATTATTAAAGAAAAACCTGTCCTACACGCTCGCAGCTATTATGAACCAATTGCAAGAAAAAATACATTCTGCCCAGGCTGCCCAATACCCAACATTTCCATCAAACGTAAAGAGCGCGCGAAGGATTGTGGCAAAGCTCCACCTCTAGGCATTGGCAGCATTAAAGTTTTGGGCACCATTGTGCTATCAAACCCTGAATACTCTGTTGCAATTTTACAAGACGGGAGCAGCGACTCAAAGGCTTTAAAAACAGGCGACGCTTTTGGCCAAGCTGGAAAAATTTTTGAAATCAAACGTTCAAGAGTGTGCTTTGAAAAACCTGACGGAAGACTTGGCTTTGTTGAAATTCCCAAAGAGCCAGTGGTTCGTTTTGGTCAACCCATTGCTTCAGCCATCCCCTCCGATCCTAACGACAGCATTGAAGCCATAAGTGACACGGAACTTGTCATCAAAAGAGATTTTTTAATGGAAAAACTTGATGATCCAGAGCTCTTGTATCAAGCGCATGCTGTTCCTGAGCGAGGAGACGACGGGAAAATTAAATGTTTCCGCATTAAGAGTTTTGTTCCTGGATCTGTTTATGAAAAATTAATCAAAGTTGAAGATTGCATCAAATCCATCAATGGAGAGCCACTGAACTCCATTGCAAAAGTTCAGCAATTGTACGCTTCAATACGCCAAACTCAAGGCATCACTATGGATGTTGAGCGTGGCGGTTCCACAGTAACTCTCAAATATGGAGTCAAATAAAATGAAAAAGAACAGACAGACATCGGCAATGGTTGTGTTGAGCGTGGGACTCGTCTTATCGCTTGAAGCTAGATCTCAGAACCGAGTCACTCCAGGGGCAAGCTCTTCAAAACAAAAAAATGCAACGTCTAGCAATACCTCTAGCGGTGCTGCAAAAACCGATTTACCTGCCGAACTAAGACTTGGCGATTATGTTGAACTAGATGAGTCCATCAAAAACGATATGTATGGAACCATTGATTTTCCAAACGCTGAACTTAAAGACATTGTGAAAGCCATTTCACAAATGGCTGGAAAAAACTTTATACTAGATAGAAAAATTGAAAATCGTAGAATTACAATTTTATCGCCTGAGGCAGTGACCAAACAACAAGCTTACAATGCGTTTTTGTCAGCACTCTACATGAACGACCTCACCTTGGTGAGCCTTGGAAAATTCTTGAAAGTGGTCGAAGCTAAATCGGCTATTCAAAGTAACATCCGTGTCTTCACAGGTGACTATGTCCCCAACAGTGAAGAGGTTGTTACAGTTTTGTATAAACTAAGCTACCTCGATGCCGATGAAATTCAGCGTTTCGTGCAAGACCTTGTACCAAGAAATGGAAGAGTCACTTCATATCCTTCAACCAACACATTGGTCATGACAGACACAGGGCTTAACCTAAGAAGAATTATTGCCGTTTTAAAATCCATCGACGTTCAAGGAAACGAAGGGCAACTAGAAAGTATTCCTATTCGTTACGCCTCAGCAAAAGGCTTGGCCACATTGGTTGAAGAAATTTTGGACGCGCAAGGCGGAGGATCTTCCTCTACAGCCAACCGAAGACGAGCCGGGGCAAGAAAAACAAGAGGTGGTGGTAGCATTTCAAAAATCGTTCCCGATGAGCGCACCAACGCACTTGTGGTTTTTGCTAACGGACGAGGTCTTGAAGAATTAAAAAGCCTCATCTCGCAACTCGATACTCCAGGCGCTGGAACTGGAAACATTCACGTTTACTACTGTCGAAATGCTTTAGCCGAGGAGTTAGCAACAACTCTGAATTCATTGATTTCTAGTCAGCAAAAAGCTGGCGGAGGCGCTGCAGGTGGTGGAAGGGGAGCCGCTCAACCTGCGACCTCGTTTATTAGTTCACTAACGCCGCCAGCACCTGCTGGAGGTGGAGACTCAGGCGCCGGAATTTCACTTGATGGCAACATCAAAATCACTGCCGACAAAGCAACGAACTCACTTGTTATTGTTGCCTCCGGGAGTGATTTTTCATCACTCAAGCAAGTCATTCAAAAACTCGACTTACCAAGACGCCAAGTTTACGTAGAAGCCACCATCATGGAAATTTTGATGGGCAACAACAGTGAATTCGGTATGGCCTATAACGTGGCAGCCCCAGGTGTCGCGCGTGTGGCGGGATTCAACCCATCAACAGGTCCTGACACTATGAATATTTTTAACCCCAGTTCACTCACAGGCATGGTGGCAGGATTTGCCACAGGCGCCAAATATGACGTCATGCTGGACCCCACCTCAGGAAAGACAATCAATATTAGCTCTGTGATTGGACTTATTCGCGCTTTGCAAAACACCAAACAAGCGCAAATCCTTAATCAGCCGCAAATCCTAACTTCCGATAACGAAGAAGCGGAAATTAATATCACTTCAAAAATTGCAACGGTTACTCAAACAGTAACCGCCGGGAGTTCAGGTGGTAGTATTTCAACACCGAATATTTCAAAAGATGATGTGACCATTTCTCTAAAACTTAAGCCACAAATTAGTGAAGATAATGATCTGGTGAAAATGGCTGTTGAGCAATCACTAGATAACTTCTCCAATGCTCAATTTGCGCAAAACCAGGCCATTGACGTAACAAAACGTAAAGCCAAAACAACAGTTGTTGTACGTGGAGGCGACACAGTTGTTGTTGGTGGTTTGCAAAAAAATGAAGCCAATGACAACCGAAGCAAACTGCCAATTCTTGGCGACTTGCCTGTGATTGGTTGGTTATTTAAAGGGAAAAAATCTGATGTTACCCGCTCAAACCTTGTTTTATTTCTAACTCCGCACATCATTAATGAATACAAAGATCTTGTTGATCTCACTGGCAAAAAACTCAAGCAACGTGACAAACTTGCCAAAGATGCCTACGAGCCTAAAGATTTATTGGCTGCTGACCTTAAAGAAATTCGTGAGACCAATGAAAAAGACAAACTTAAGCCAAGGCCACGAGGATGGAGCTTTAAACCTTCCTCAATGAATCCGCCAGCGAATACTCAACAACCTCAGCAAAAACCAGATGAGAACTCCAGCATGACAGTTCCCGCACCTGATTCGGGCGATTTACCTGCTGGCGACAAAGCAAATCCTCCACCTAAACAACCTATTGATAGTGAACCAAAAGTTCCTGCCAATTCAGAAACACAACCTTCGGGAGCATAATTAGTTTATGGCCTATCAATCGCTTGAAAATAAAATTGGGATGATCCTCATCAAGAAGGCCGGACTTAAAGAGTCTGACCTCAATGACGTTCTTTCTACCCAAAAAGATAGTGGCAAGCGTATTGGTGAGCTCCTCATTGACCGTAAACTTTTAAAGCCAGAAGACGTGGCGCAAGCTCTCGCATTTCAATTGGGGCTTCCTTACATTGATGACCTTAAACCCAAAGAAATTGACCCAAAAATTGTTCAAGGCCTAACCATTGCCTTCTGTCGCGATAATAACCTACTACCCATTTCTCAAGATGAGCATGTTTTAAGGGTCGCCACCATTGATCCTTTCCGTTTTGAGCCTGTTGATATTTTGAAAATGACATTCAAAAAAGACATTGAACTTGTCATTACTAATGGTGAAACTCTGCAAGAAGCCATTAATATTGTTTTTGAACGTAGCGAAAACTTAATTCAAGGCCTTGAAACCGAAGAAGATGCAGATCCTGATGCCCTCTTAAACGACACCGTTGACTTGCTGGAATCCTCAGAGGATGAAGCGCCAGTCATTCGATTCGTCAATACATTGCTCTCCAAAGCAGTCAAGGACAAGGCATCTGATATTCACATTGAACCTTTTGAAAAATATGTCACTGTACGCTTTCGTATTGATGGCATTTTGTATGACGTGTACCAAGCACCTAAGCATTTGCATGCCGCCATTAGTTCACGTATTAAAATTCTTGCGCAACTTAACATTGCGGAAAAACGCATTCCTCAAGACGGTCGTATAAAAATTAAAATTGCAGGAAGAGAAATTGATATTCGTCTTTCCATTGTTCCTGTAGCTAGTGGAGAAAGACTTGTCATGCGTCTTCTCGACAAAACTAGTGTTGTTTTAGATTTAAAGACTCTTGGCTTTAGTGATGACAAAATTAACAAAATCAATGAACTGACAAACCGAAAATACGGTATTTTCCTTGTCACAGGCCCCACGGGTTCTGGTAAATCAACAACCCTTTCGGCGTGTTTGAAAAACGTTTGCTCGCCTGAGCGTAACGTGATTACCGTGGAAGATCCCGTCGAATATCAGCTCCCTGGAGTTGGACAAATTGCTGTGAATGCCAAAGTGGGGCTAACCTTTGCCAACGGCCTTCGAGCCATTCTTCGTCAAGACCCGGACGTGGTGATGGTCGGGGAAATTCGAGACCAAGAAACTGCTGAAATTGCCATTAACGCCTCACTCACGGGTCACTTAGTGCTAAGCACGCTTCACACCAACGATGCTCCTAGCGCCATTACACGTTTAGTGGACATGGGCATTGAGCCCTTTCTTGTCAGCTCTTCTATTGTCGGTGTTCTTGCGCAGCGTTTGATTCGTAAAGTGTGCTTAAACTGTTCTGAGCTTGCACAAGCCGATGACGCCATGATGAAGCTCATTGGACTCACACACGAAGAGTTAAAAACTAGATTCAATACTGACAAGTTAGTCATTCGACAAATTCGAGGATGCACAGAGTGCCGTATGACAGGATACCGAGGACGAAACGCTATCCAAGAACTGATGCCCATTTCCGACACCATCAGATCTCAAATTTTGCAACGATTAGACGCTTCAACTATTCGCAAACAAGCTATGAAAGAGGGAATGCGATCGCTACGCGATTCCGCTGTTGAAAAATTAATTGAAGGCCTCACTTCTGTAGAAGAAATTCTACGTATGACTCAGCTTGAAGGATAAGAATGAGGGATAAATGAAGAATGAGAAAGTAAAACATGCCTCAATTTGAAGTCACAGGCGTTAATTCAAGCGGCAAAACCGTTAAGATTATTCTTGAGGGTGATTCGGCCAAGACGGCTCGTACGAAGGCTCGTGATCAAGGACTCACTCCTCTTAAAGTCGACGCCGTTGACATGACAAAAATTGCCTCAGGTGCATCAACCGCATCTGCTGGTGGAGCATCAACTTCAAGATTCTCGCTCTCACAAATGTTTGTCACAATATCTGTCAATGACATTGCAAGTATGACAAGGCAGCTCGCAACTCTAATCAAGGCGCACGTTCCTGTTGTTGAGTCACTGTCAGCTCTTGTTGAGCAACTAGAAAATCCGAAATTAAAAACTATTTTAATGGGTCTTCGCCAAGAAGTTAACGAAGGTAAGCCGCTTGGCGATGCCTTTAGTCACTTTCCAGAAGTTTTCAATCGTATTTACGTCAACATGGTTAAGGCCGGTGAAAGCTCTGGGCGATTAGATGTCGTTTTGCTACGGCTCGCTGATTTGCAAGAAGGCCAAGTGAAACTCAAAAACAAAGTAACTGGCGCTCTTGCTTATCCCATAGTCATGGTAGTTGTTGGCTTTATTGTGTTGGGAGTGATTTTTGTCAAAGTCGTTCCTCAAATTACAAAAATATTTATTGATTTAAAGCAAAACCTTCCGCTCGCGACAAAAATGCTCATTGCCATCTCAGAATTCTCCCAAGAATACATTTTTCATGTTCTCATTGGCATTCTTGTGTTTGCTCTTATGATGGAGCGCTTTTTAAAAACAGCAAAAGGGCGTGTATGGAAGGACAAGAATATTTTAATTTTGCCAATCATTGGTAAAATTTTTAAATCGCTAGCAGTAGCTCGTTTCGCTAGAACTCTAGGCACATTGCTCAATAGCGGCGTTCCCATGCTGGCAGCACTCGAAATCAGTAAAAACGTCGCAAGTAACGCCGTTTATGAGGACATTATAGAAATTATTAAAGAACAGGTTTCTCAAGGTCGGCCACTAGCCCAAACATTGAAAACTTCTGGTGCATTTCCTCCAATTGTCATTCACATGGTTGGCGTGGGCGAAAAAACGGGCGAACTCGAGGGTATGCTCATTAACGTTGCCACTACATTTGAAGAAGAAGTGGACGTGAAATTGGGCGCTTTAACCAGCCTTTTGGAGCCTTTGATGATGATTGTCATGGCCTTGTTGGTTGGATTTATTGTTATTGCCGTATTGCTACCAATATTTGAAATGAACTCATTTGCTCGTTAGAATGAAGTTCTCAAAACGAAGTACATCACAATGTAAAAATGGGGGACCTCATCAAATGCAAAGTCATCAAAAACAACGTCGCGCTGGTTTTACACTTATTGAAATTCTTTTGGTGCTCACGCTACTCGGTATTGTGGCATCTCTACTAGCTCCTCGCGTATTCTCTGGACTTGGTCGTGGAAAAATTTCCGCAACAAAAATCCAAATCAAACAACTTGAAGGGAATTTGGACCGCTACCGTATTGATTGCAATCGATACCCAACAACAGACCAAGGACTACAAGCCTTAATTGAAAAACCTGCTGGCGGCGCACAATGCAAAAACTACGATCCAAACGGATACAACGACGGTAAAAAGAAAGTTCCCTCTGATGCCTTTGGAAACGAATTTAAATATGTCTGCGAAGATGGACAAAAATACCAAATTATAAGCCTCGGTGCCGATGGCGTAGAGGGTGGGGATGGAGAAAACAAGGACATCTCTTCTGCAGACGAAAATTAAACCATTCAAGCGAAGCCTCCGCTCAAACAGCAGAGGCTTCACCCTGATTGAAATTCTTCTCGTCTTAGTCATTCTCAGTTTGCTGGCGAGTCTTGCTGTTAGCAAATCAAGCGCCATTTTCCGAGCTAGTGTTAATTCAGGTGTTCGTCGCTTTGCCTCTGTTGTTCGTTATGCTTACGATCAAGCTGTGCTCACGGGTCGGCTTCATCGCATTGTCTTAGATATGGACAAGCAAACGTGGACAGTAGAAAGCACAGATCCTGGTACTCTCCCTGTGGACAAAGCACGCATGGGTCTTGCTCCAGAAGGACTTCGAGAAGAGGATCGTGTTGGCAAAGACCCAAGTTTTCAACCTGCAACCAACAATGCCACAGCAAGTCTGCCTGGCGGTGTTGCCATTGTTGAAGTGTCTTCTTGGCGAATGGGCGAGGGGAAAAAATATAACAAAGGGAAAGTTAGCATCTATGCTTTTCCCAATGGTTTTTTAGATGAAGCTAAAGTCGTTTTGGCAGAAGCCGGCAAAGAAGAAGCCCAACGTTTTGTCATTACAACACAAAGTCTTACAGGACGAGTGAAGGTTGAGACAGAGAATCCTAAACCATGACAAAACAATTTCAGTCCAAAAATGGATTCACACTACTTGAAATTTTAATTGCAACGACAATTTTTGCCTTGTCCATTTTTGCCTTGGTCCAAACACGCTCAAATTCTTTGAGAAACATGGTCGAAAGTGAAACACTCCATGAGGCAGTTCAATTAGCAGCCTCCAAAACAGCAGAAATGGAAATCAAATTTCAAAAGGCTTTAAACAAAGGTGGCGTTACAGGTTCCATAGGTGAAGAATCTGGTTCATTTCCCGCGCCATTTGAAAAATATTCTTGGAAAGCGAGTTTTAAAGAAAGCACAGTCCAATTCACTCCAGGAACGGTGACAAAATTTTTAATGGATATGGGTTTAGAAAAAGAAACAGCTGAGGCTCAAGTCGAGCAACAAGCCTTGATCCTCACAAACCTCAATCAAGCCATTAAAAAAAATATTGGAGAACTAACCGTCATTGTAACTTGGGAACAGTTTGGCAGAAAAATGCAAATGCCAGTGGTCACGCACCTGCTTCCCGCTAAACCCCTAGTAAGCATCATGACGGCGGCTGAATGACAAACCGCTCTGGATTCACCCTTATTGAAGTCTTGCTAGTCACATTGATGTTGGCGTTTTTAGCCGTTGCCACCTTTGTGGCTGTTCGTTCAACAATCGACACCAAAGAGCGCATTGACCAAAAAACAGAATTGCTGCAAGCAGCTCGAGCAAGTCTTGCCATTCTCGAAAGAGACATTCGGCTTGCCGCATTTAATTATCCGGAAGATCAGCTTTGGTTTCCCATACCGCCGTCCATGACCAATCCTCAAAACCACATTCCTCCAGTGCTTCCTAAGGGAGTGAGTTATTTTAATGGAACAACTTCCTCAATTCTCTTCAGCTCCAGGTCGCACCAAAGAATGTCTGCAGATAGCCCCGAAAACGAAGAGCATTTTGTTGAGTACAGACTCGATGGAAGTGATTTAATCCGATCCGAATCCAGACGAGCACTTAGTGAGGACGATTACAAAGATAAAAGCCGACTCAACCAATTCACTCTTTTGAAAAATGTAAAACGATTTGCTTTGGAGTACTGGGATACAAACAAAGATGATTGGACGCAAGATTGGGACACGGATAAAGCCTTTTATCAAAAACGCCTTCCTTATGCGGTTAAAATCACCTTGGAATACGACCCTGATGTTGACGTTGAACTCCTTGGTGAGAAAAAAGTTGAAGCCATGCTTCTCACAACTATTGTCACCATCATCCAAAGCTCGCTAAAAACATCCATACTTCAGCTTGGAGCTCCCTCGGTTCAACAGGTCGGAGGAAATGGTGCGCAACCAGGCGCCGATGGAGGACCTGGTCAATGACACAATCTTCACATCACAAGCAACGTGGAGTCGCTCTGCTTATTGTCATGATGGCCTTAGCCATTATGACCGTTTTGTGTGTTGAAATGTTTTATTCCAGCCGAGTAGATGTGAGAATCGGGCGAAATGGACGAGACCGCCTTCAAGCCCATTATTTGGCAAAATCCGCTGCTAAATTTTCCATTTTAAGACTTTATATTTACCGCGAAGCCCGTAATTTGCTCGATGGTCAAAACGCCAAAGCCATGGGGGCTGCTGTTGATGCCATGAAAACGCAGGCAGACCAACTTTGGTCTGCGCCATTTCCCGAACTTCCATTAGACATTACAAATTCAGATTGGCCTGGAAAATTTTCAGCAACCATTCAATCCGAAGGCTCCAAAATTCCTATTAACCTGATTGATGGAAATAAACATCGCCTTAGTAGCGATGAAATTGCTAAGACCGTAAAAAAACAACTCTTAGACTTAATTGAAAGCTACAAAAAAGATGAAGAGTGGGAAAAGCTTTATGCTGACGTCAGCTCTGAGTACTTGGTCAATGCATTGGTAGATTGGATTGATCCTGACAATAATGCTCAAGGGGGAGGCGATGAAAAAAGCGAGTATGAAAAGCTAGACCCTCCATACGGCCCACGAAACGACAGAATTCCCACACTAGGCGACTTGCATATGATTCGTGGGTGGACAGACCAATTTGTGGACAAAATTAAAAACCAAATTTCTATTATCAATGATCGTGTGGCCATCAACCCTAACTACATCTCACTTGAACGATTAAAAAGTTTCGATAAGCACCTGGAAAATGAGGACTTAGCGCAGATCGATAAGCGTCGAAGAGAAAGCCCTTTTGCCAGCGCCACAGAAATGCAAAATTTCATCAGATCCGAGGTCAAAAATGGACGTGACTTCTCTTTTCCCGCCGATGTGATGTCAAAATCTGCAATGAGGGAAACCTCTTTTGTGGTTGAGGCGGCTGGGGTCGTTGGAGAAGCGCGCAAAACTCTCAAGCTAAGCGTCAAAATTCCGGAGGAACTACCGACTCCTACGCCATCACCCGACCCTGGGATGCCACCTCCATCACCAACTCCTTCAGCATCGTCACTACCTAAACTTAAAGAACCAGTTATACTAAGAGTTGAAGAAATTTTATGACCCGAGTAATAGGCGTCGACATTGGTTCTTTTTCCGTAAAAATTGCGGAACTTGAGTGCACTTCGCAAATGCGGAGCCTTGTCGCATTACATGAATTTCCTCTAAAAAATCCTGCAGACCATTCAGAACAAAACCCTTACGAAATTATTAAAAACTACGTTGAGCAAAAAGCCATCAACGAACGGGCGGAACGAATCAGCGTCGGCTTAGGTTCCATCCCAATCCTCTTCCGCAGACTCTACCTGCCATTTACAGACAGGGAAAAAATCATTCAAGCTGCCTCAGCTGAATTTGAAGATCTGCTACCCATGACATCAACAGAGGCCAACATTGTAGATGCTTGCGTGTTTACAAAAAAAGGAAAAATATCGACCTGTCTTGCAGGCTTAGTGTCTTCTGATTTGGTCACCAAGCTTCAAGACGGCATAGAAAAAACCTCAGGGTTAATGCCTCATGGTTATTTTGTAGATACTGAAGCTTTAGCACAAATGGCCTTAAGTCATTCATTGCCACTTGGCTTCCAAGACTCTCCCTATGTGCTCATTGATATTGGCGAATCTCATACAAAACTTGTCATGATCAAAGGCGCACGCCCCAAAGACTTCGATAAAAAAGCAGCTCCAAGCAGCGTTACTCCTGAAGTCATGGAAATGCGAGTCCTCACCAAAGGATTCACGGATTGCTTGAAGTTTTTTTCAGAGGCAAACAAAAAATCTCTTACTGAAGCAAAGGCGCACTTTCAAACAGCTAACGATCTCGATGATGAAATGAAGCAGTCTTTGCGCACGCTGCTTGTAGAAATTTATCAAACACTGCAATCGTTTCGAACCAAACACAGTCAAGCAGGAGCCCAAGTTTCATTGTCTGGTGCGTATGTCACTGGCGGATTAACTTCCGTTAAAGGCTTAACTGAATTTTTAAGCACGGAATTCCGTTTGCCTGTTTATGATTGGCCGCTCAACATTGGACTTGATACCTCCAGATGCCCCATTCAACCTGAACAAGAAAAAGTTTTCGCCGTAGCGCTTTCACTGGCTCTGCGTTTTGCCATACCGAAGCCAATGGGTTGGTTGAATTTCAAGCGCGCTTCTGAAACGAATAAAAAAATCATTCGCGATTTCATTCAAAGCATACTAGCCCCTGAGCTTGCCTCTGTACGTCAGGCTTACGGCCTTGCACTTTTATTTGTAACCATTTACTCAGCTATGGCTTTGTTCTTAGCAAAAACCAGAAGTGAATCTGTGCAAACAGCCATTGTTTCAGAAATACGTAAATTCGACCAAGATCTGGGCAAACGAGCCAAGAACTTTGTTAGCGACCCCAAGCGCACCAAAGAACTATTTGAGCAATCACGGAATAAAAAACTTCGTGCTCAAAAAAGCGAAGAACAAGTCGAAAAATACCGTGCTCACCTTGAATACCTTTATGACATTAGCGACAAAACACCAAGTGGAGCCGTTTTAAGACTTCTTGAAGTTTCCAGTTCACAATTGAAAACAGAAATGACCCTCAAATCAGATACTCCCGAGCAAGAAATTCAAAAACTAGCGGCTCAAGTCAAAGATGGTTTAAAGCGCAAAGGCTATGTCGACGTGAATGTTCAACAAAGCCGCAGCAAAGAAAACAACAACGATTGGCTCCTTGCTTTCAATGCTAAATGGGGAGGACAGTAGAAAATGTCCCTCGATTTACAAGCCAAAGAACTTCTAGATAAAACAAAAGTCTACGCCAATAAAGCCATTGAGAAACTTGAAGAGTCTCGTTTTGTAGAAATTGCCCTGAATAAATATGAAAATTTAGAACCTCGTTATCAAAAACGAATTCGTTCAGGCATCATTTTATTCATTTGCTTAAGCTTAGTGTTATTTTTATTAATTCCTCTCTGGGCTGTGTCCTCCAAGCGAACACACGTTTCACTTTTCGAGAGTTTGGTTCAAGACATCCGCCAATTCAATTCCATTAGCAACGTTGTTAGAGAAAAGGCCCCTCCGCCGCAAGGCTGGTCCACAATGCACGCGAGCAGCATTGAGGACATGGAAGGTGCGCTCAACAAATATCTTGCGGATATTGGAGTAGATCCGAACTTTTTGGAAGTGAAAGTCAACTCGGCAGATTCCAGCGTGCAAATCAATGCCGATGAAATTACCATCAAGCAACTCATCAGCATTTTATTTCAAATGGATGGTTGGTACCCCGTCGTTAAAGTTGAAAATTCAAAAATGAGTATTGCCTCAAAATCTAAAGACCTGGTGAATCTCCAATTGAAATTGAAGTTTCAGGGTGGGACAATGGGACAGTCTTCGGACTCCGACTCATCATCTGATTTTGATTCCAGCTTTGGAGGTGACGACACACTACCTCCAGGAAACGTTGATCACGGAAATAGCTCGCCACCAAGCGGAGGGTCTCGCAGCGATGCTTTTGATTCTTCAAACAATGGCAATGACCCCTTTAGGCCTGACGACTTTTCACCACCAGGTGGAGGAGGGCCAAGTGCTTATCCACCGCCACCCAATTTGCCAGACGACAATTTCCTAGATCCTGATTTACCACCACCAACATTCCTTGAGGAATAAAGGGCTAAGCCATGGACCAAAAACCAACTAAAAACCGTCATTATAAAAAATGGATTACTTTTTCACTGGGCATTTTATTTGGTTTTTTTATCTTCATCCCCTTTGACCCTCTCAAGGAAATGGCCCTTAAAAACATCAATCGCCCTGAATCCCCGTTCACTCTAGAAACATCAAGCTTAGAGCTGGGCTGGGGACTTAACTTAGGATTTGGAAGAGGCGGCCTGATCGGGTTCAAATCTAAACAAGCCACCATTTCATTTAAAAATGGTGGTGCCATTAGCTGCCAAAATCTCACCATCAGTCCACAATTTTTGAAAATTTTAATGGGAAAAATGGATATCGGCATTGGCTGTCGGTCCGACAAATTCAAAGACTTGGTTGCTGTCGTTTCTTACCATTTTTTTTCAAGCGACAAAGTGAAATTCAATTTGGATTTTGAAAGCGTGGATTTAACGCTGTTGCAGGAATTCTACGATTCCTGGGCTGGACAGGGCAATGTTTCAGGTTCCGTGCAAGTTTCACAAATTAATTTAAGTCGCCCAGACCAGCTGCCCATGATTACGTGGACAATCAACGGCAAAGACATCCAAAGCCCTTCCATTAACTCCGATTTTGTAAACCTTCCTTCATTGAATTTAAATGTCATAGAAACACAAGGACAGGTTAGGGGTGGGGCCAAGCTCATTGTAGAAAAACTACGTTTAGGCGACACCAAAAGCCCTATTCAGGCCGATTTTAAGGCCAATTTTTTAATTGATACTCGTGGACTACCTCAAAATGGAGAATTAAGCGGCTGGATACAAACCGACGAGGCTTTTGAAAAAGAACAGCTAGCGGAGATGATTGATCTAAGCCTCATGTTTGGGCAAGTGAAGTCTTCAGGAAAACGTGAGTTTAAAAAGGCGTTTAATGGGAATTGGGTGACCTTTTTAATGGCCCCGCCCACTTCATAATTTTGTTTCTTGGACTTGACAGCATCTGCAGCATAGGAATAGATTTTCAACCTCTGTAAGGGCGTGTAGCTCAGTTGGGAGAGCACCTGATTTGCATTCAGGGGGTCGCAGGTTCAACTCCTGTCACGTCCACCAATTACGGGGTTCTTCCCTCAACTAAGGATTCATTGCGAGATAAGGCCTTAAGGTAGTCTCGCACGTGCTGAAAATCATAAGCCATACCATCAATTCCCCTTAGCCACTGATTCAGTCGCCCATTAGCGGTCGCAAGGGTCTGACTCCCGTCTCTCGTAATCGAAATCATCTTTTTTCTTGAATCCCTGGGATCTTCCGTTATGAAAATGTAGCCTTTTCTCTCCAATCGTGGAAGGGTTTCCGATAGTGTACTTGGCTGTACCCCAACGGCCTCAGCCAAAGAGAACGCCGAAGCGGCAGGCATGTCGATAAGACGCGTGAGTACACACCATTGCACCAAACTTAGCCCAAGGTCCTTCTCCGTTCTCTTGTTAAGATTATTAATCGACACAGAAATGTCTATGAGTGAAAAAAGTTGTTGTTTGATTTTTGTCATTTAGAAAACTCTTTTCTGAAATTTAACTTTTTTTTCTATACCTAATAATCAGCTTCAAGAGTTGATTAATTTCAGACTGACGTTTGACGTAAAATTTAGCAAGAGAGCTTCTCTTTTCCCCCACTCGAACCGTCATAATTCGCTCGTCAGGCAAACTAAACACATCCTCATCAGTGTCGTCGTCTCCAATATAAAAAACATGAGATGCTCCTGATTTTTCCAGGATTTCTAAAACAGCCATACCTTTATGGGGTGCTGTAGCTGGAAGGAGGTTAATGACAGACTTTCCTGCAATAATTCGCGGAACAGGGTCCAGTTTATCCACAATATTCCTGATTTTTTCCTTGGCCACTTTTTTATTGCGAGACTTGCGATAGTGAATTGCTAATGAATATTGTTTATCTTCAACTTCAACACCGTTACCAAGATCAACATTCAAAAGACTTGGCCGCCAAGTTCGACAAGTTTCTTGAGCTTTTACAAGTGATGTCCCATTTTTCCCAAGGCCTTCCAAACCGTGGTTTCCCACAAGATAAGACAATTGACAAGGTAAGCGTCGCTTCAAATCATCAAGACTTCGCCCCGAGACTATAGCTACGGGAGCAAGTCCCGATAACTCTCGTATAAGTTTAGCAGTTGAATCAATCATGCATGCGGACTCGGGGTCACGCACGATTTTTGAGAGCGTGCCATCGAAATCAAATGCATATAGAGTTTTTGTGAATGAAAGAGATTCTAAAATCATTAAACTACTTTTGGAAAACAACGGATTCATGTTACTGCACTCATTTTGTTTTTCGTAAGATTGCTGAGAAGCCTTGATCTTTGGCGTAAGCGAGCAGCGTCAAGCAACATTCTTCCTGCCCAACGATAAACATTGTATTCTTGAATGAGGCCTCGCATACTTCGAATGCGATTACGTTGCTCTTCTTTCGACATATCAAGAGCGACATAAAGAGCAATTGCACATTGATCAATATCATAGGGATTGACAATTAGTGCCTCAGGAAGTTCTCGTGAGGCGCCTGCAAACTGACTAAGAATCAGCACACCTTGTTCGTCATCTCGCGACGCAATAAATTCTTTAGCAACAAGATTCATACCATCATGGAGGCTACTCACAAAACACAGATCCGCACCTCGGTAGTATTCATATACTTGCTGTGGCTCATGGTGCTCAACCTTTAGACATATAGGTTCGTATCCATCCCCTCCAAACCTAAGATTGATCTTTGCTGCAAGGGCCCTGACATCAGCATCAAAATGCTGATACTCTGGAATTGAAGATCTTGTAGGAGCCGCAATTTGGATGAAACTAAATTTCCCTATCCACCTCGAATCCATTTCAAGCAGCCTCTCGACGGCCATAAACCTCTCGAGAATACCCTTGGTGTAATCTAGTCGATCTACTCCGACTCCGATTAAACGATCTTGAGGCATGTTGTTAATTGTACGAATATGTTTTCTACATTCTTCAACTGGATTCTGAGATTCAAGCCATTTAATGGGATATTCGATAGAAATTGGGTAGGGGTTTACAGCCGTCAATCCACCTTGATACGAAATAGTGGAAGTCTCTCGATCAATTCGACTTTCCATAAATCGATCAACCGCATCTAAAAAGTTGTTGCAGTGAAATCTTGTATGAAAACCAAGAATACTACTGCCCAAAAGCCCATCAAGAATTTCTTCACGCCAAGGGCATATTCCAAAAGCTTCTGGGTTGGGAAATGGAATATGCCAAAATGTAATAACTGTCGCCTTTGGAAGACGCTCACGAATCATTCTAGGAACAAGAGCGAAATGATAATCTTGAACCAGAACAACTGGGTCATCTGTCTTCGCCTCTTGGACAACAGTGTCTGCAAATTTCTCATTCACGGCAACATACTCACTCCAATCTTTGGAACGAAAAACGGGGCGAACGTGGGCAATGTGACAAAGAGCCCAAATCCCTTCATTAGCAAAACCATAGTAATAACCTAATTCTTGTTCTTTTGTGAGCCAAACTCGCCTAATTTGATAACTAGGATTTTCGGGAGGTACCTGTATGTGATCAAATTTATCAACGACGTCTCTATCAGCATCGCCACCTCCATGGGCAATCCACGTTCCCGAGCAAGCGCGCATGACAGGTTCAAGTGCTGTAACCAAGCCACTCGCTGGGCATCGAATTTCTATTTTATCGTTCCGTTTAACGTGGATATAGGGTTCCCGGTTGGACACAATAAGAACTTCGTCTCCTGAAAGATCATTTTGTAGAATATTTTTAAGTGCTGTTGGACTCCAACTAATTTGATTTTCATCGCGCGCGCGCCTGTCGGATTTCATATCGCGAATGAGAACGCGAAGATCTTTCATGACCGGACGAAGCTCCGGAGAAATGATTCGTGAAATAGGGCGGACTAATCCCTCTCCTTTTATGATGGACTTTAAGCCGTTAATCCATCCTCGCCAACTTAACTGAGCAATAATCACAGTCAGAAGTGCAATAACAGCTCCCAATGCGATAAAGAGATAAAACAAATAGGAACGTGTCGCAGAGCTGCGCCTTTGAATAAAACTTATGTCATGAAGAAGAACTAATTGACCTAAATTTCTTTCCATTTCGATGACTGGATAAAAGGTCAAATACAATGGACCTTGAGATAGACTAAGAACTCGACTGTGCGGTTCTGTACTCGCTTCACTAGCTTCACAATGGATATCGACAGGAAAGGTGTCTGTTTTGTAAAGCAAGCGCTTCTCCGAATCGCAAAAAGCCAGTGCGTACAAACGCTCATCTTGGGTGACCCGATTAAAAAGAGAGTGAATTTTTTTCGTCGATCGAGTGTCAATCAGTGGAACAAGGGAATCGTGGATTGTGCTTGTAATGAGTTTTGTTCGAATGTCGACATCTCGGATGAACCATCCGAACGTCAAATTGTCGACAAGTGGAACGACGGCGTAAGCCACTAAGGCCAATACGAGAGCCAATGGAATGATAAAGCGTAAAGATAATTTCACAACTAACTTAGTTTACTTTGGTACCAAATAAAAATATACTAGGTTCGATCTTTTTTTTAATCTTTTTTTAAAGAGGAGCAGGATCCAGTGTATCCATACGGATTAATCGGAAATTGCCAAGCAGCGGCTTTGGTGAGCTCGCACGGATCAATTGACTGGTTATGTTTACCTCGCCCAGATAGCCCTCCTGTATTTGGTCGCCTACTCGACAGCGAGGGTGGACATTTTTCTGCAGAAGCAGTTGGCAAATCTAACGGAAGCCAGAAATATATTCCCAATACTGCAGTGCTTGTCACTACAGTGACATGTGAAGACGGTGGTCAGTTCAAAGTTACAGATTTTTGCCCACGATATTATCAATATGGGCGAATCTATAGACCCATTGAAATTTTCAGATGCATTGAACCCATTCACGGCAGTCCAACCATTCGTGTCTCATGCCGTCCGGTCAAAGGCTGGAGCAAGGAATCTATTCGGCCAATTCGAGGCAATAGTCACCTTAGATATGATTTAGACGACGATTACCTAAGGGTTGTTACGAACATGTCATTGACCTATCTCATTGACGAAACATCCTTTACACTAAATGAGCCGATTTATTTCGGTCTAACATGGGGCACCGGCATTGAAGAAGACTTGCCTCAACTGTTTCACCGATCGTTAAATCAAACCATCGATTATTGGAACACATGGGTAAAACATTGTTCAATTCCGAGCTTGTATCAAAAAGAAACAATTCGGTCTGCACTCACCCTAAAACTACATTGCTATGAAGACACTGGAGCCATTCTAGCTGCACTTACGACAAGTCTTCCTGAAGAAAGAGGATGCAGTCGCAATTGGGATTATCGATATTGTTGGTTACGAGATGCCTATTTCACGTTAACTGCATTTCATAATCTCGGTCATTTCGAAGAAACAGAAGGATTCATTAAATTTCTTCTCAATATTGCAGAAAAGCATGACCATTCACGAGAGCGCCTTCGTCCTGTTTATCGACTGGATCAATCCCTACCACTTCCCGAAGCTGAGCATTTAAATTGGGATGGTTATGACGGAAGTAGGCCAGTCCGTAGCAACAATCAGGCAGCAGAACATATTCAAAATGATGTTTACGGAGAAATGATCCTCACTCTTGCTCCTATATATTTCGATGAGAGATTCCAACATCTCCGAAATCCTGAACACGATAAACTACTTGGCCATTTAGCAAATCTTTGCTCAAAAAACATTGCTAAGCCAGATGCAGGAATTTGGGAAATAAGAAATGGCTGGCAAGAACACACATTTTCAAATCTTATGTGCTGGGCTGGTCTTGATCGAATATCTAGAATTCGCGACAAGGGCTTTCTTCAAACCTTAAATCTTGACTTAAATGGCGCAAAAACTTCTGCAGAATCCGCTGTTCGTTTAGCGATTATTAAAGGGTCACTACGAAACGGCCCTAAAGATGACAGCTTTGATGCCGCACTTCTCCAGCTGTCAGTACTTAGATTTCCAGACGAAGACGTCGTCAAACAGACGGTCGAGCAAATTCATGCAAAACTTCGTTTTGGTTCAGAACCAAAAGAATCTAGTTTTCTCTATCGTTATCTTCGCAAAGATGACGTCGGCCATCCTCAGTCAGCCTTTTTGATCTGTTCCTTTTGGTTAGTTCAGGCCTTGGCTCGTATTGGAAAAATTGCCGAAGCCCAATCCGTAATGTGCGAAATCATGACGTCCTGTAATGACCTTGGCCTTTTCGCTGAACACTTTGTTCCCAAAACACGCGAACAATTGGGAAACTTTCCACAAGCATATTCACACGTTGGTCAAATTAATGCAGCGTTTGCTATCAGTCCCCCATGGAGCGATGTAATTTAAGAATATCAACTATATGAAAATCATCTAAGCAAAGTATTTCTTTTGCAATTCAAAACCCAAGAACATTGTGCATAAGAAAACAACAACCTGTAGATCAAAAAAAGCAAGGTGAACAATTGCCGGACCAGGGCATAAACCCATAATTCCCCAGCCAATACCAAACAACAACGACCCAACAACAAGCTTAGAGTTTATGGGACCAGGCTTGAGAGGCTCAAATGGTTTGCCATTCAAAGTTTTAGCCCGTTTTTTAAGCCAAAAATAAAAAATGGCATAAGTAGGAACTGCAGAACCCAGAACAAATAAAAGTGCTGGGTTCCAATCGTGAAAACCAACCGACAAAAATCCCTTCACTTTTGACTGATCAATCATGCCACTTAATGACAAACCAATGGCAAATATAAAACCTGCCACCAGATACAACAAATGCTTCATCAGAATAACCTCAGGAATACTGTAGTTAAAATTGCGGCAGACATGAACAAAACAACAGACGCCAATGACCTAGGAGACATTCTACCAAGACCACACACACCATGACCACTCGTGCAGCCGCCGCTTAATCGAGAACCAAACCCAACCAATAATCCTGCTAAAGCCCATAAAATGGAATTCTCGCTGATGTCTCCGCTGGTATTTGGCAGTTTTCCACCCAAAACCAACCAACTAAAGCCGCCTAAAATAAGGCCTAGTATAAAAAATAAACTGCTTTGGCCTCCAAAACTTTGAGGTCTTAAACATGCTGATGCGTAACCACTAATACCAGCCACACGCCCTTCGTAAATTAAAGGCAAGGCAGAGGCTAAACCAATTAGTATTCCACCTAGTATTTCTGATTCATAACTCATAACTCCACCTGAATATACATTTCTACTCAACCTACGTATATGCGTGACGAAGTAAAATTTGTCGCAAATTTAAAAAAGGAGTATCTTTGGGGGATGTCTCAAACACCACAATGTCCTAAATGTTCCTCTCAAAACGCTTATCCTGAAAGCACGCTTTGGGTTTGCCCGGAATGTTTTTACGAATGGGACCCGACCATTTCAACTGCTCATGTCGAAACTACAGCAAGCACGCAAGCGGATAACACGGTTAAAGATGCCAATGGAAACATACTTAACGATGGCGACAGTGTTAGCGTCATTAAGGAATTAAAAATCAAAGGCGCCACATCGGTGGTCAAAGTCGGTACGAAAGTAAAAAACATCAGACTTAGCGATGGCGGGGATGGGCACAACATTTCATGCAAAATTGAGGGAATTGGTGCTATCAATTTAAAGTCAGAATTTGTCAGAAAAGCCTAAAATATAAACAAAGTTGACTATATTCACAGCCTCCACTAATTTTGGACATGTGAGAAGCCTAAAACCTTACTTAACCACAGTTTTAGCTTTGGTTTTCTGCTTTTTAGTCACAGAAATTCGTTGCGATCACGTTGAACATCATGATTGCCACCAGCAAACACAACCAGAGCAAAACTCTGACCACAATACAGCAACTCACAACTACTCTTCTTGCTGCCACACCTTAGTGTCCCATTTTTTACCGCAGCAACAAGACATTCCTCATCATTCTCTAGCTATTGAAGTCTCCACACTTACGAAAAACACTCATTTACTTAAAAACTTTTTTCTTTCCTCCATCTTTAGACCCCCAATCCTCTCCTAATTCAGCATAATATCTGTCATTAGAACCCGCTGCTTACTTAAGAAGGAAGCTGACAATGCTCAATTGGATTATTCGTTTTTCATTAAACCATAGACTTCTACTAGCTGCCATTACAGCTGGCATTGTAGCTTGGGGGTCATTTAGTTTATCAAAACTTTCCATTGACGTTTTTCCCGATCTCAACAGACCTACCGTAACCATCATGTCTGAGGCGCACGGCATGGCGCCCGAAGAAGTGGAAACTCTCGTCACGTTACCTCTTGAGAGTTATTTGAATGGTCTTCCTGGTGTTGAAAGAATTCGTTCTGTTTCTGGCATTGGACTTTCTGCCATTTATGTTGAGTTTGGCTGGGGCTCAGATATTTACCGCAACCGACAACTCGTTGCTGAAAAATTAACTCTAGCTAAAGAACGCATTCCCAAAGATGTCACGCCTGTCATGGGGCCCATTTCATCCATCATGGGACAAATCCAAATGATTGCCTTGGCCCAAGGGACTTCTGGCCTAAGCCCAATTGAACTACGAAGCATTGCCGAGTGGGTTATTAGACCAAGACTCCTCACCATCCAAGGAGTTGCTCAAATTATTTCAATTGGAGGAGGACTCAAGCAGTACCAAATTCTGGTCTCAGCAGACAAGCTTCGTCGTTATCAATTCACCCTTGAAGAACTAGATGAAAAACTCTCTCATATTAGTGAAAACAGCACTGGCGGTTTTCTAGACAAGGACAAACAAGAATATTTAGTCAGGCACATTGGAGCCGTGAGCTCAAAAGAAGACATCGAAAATACGGTTGTTGGTTTGCATTTTGGCAATCCCATTTTACTCAAAGACATTGCTTCCATTAAAGTCGACGCCAGAACAAAGCGTGGTGATGGCAGCTTCATGGCCAAACCAGCCGTGATCATCTCTGTACAAAAACAGCCTGATAGTGACACCATAAAAATCACTCAAGAAGTCGACAAAGCCCTTAAAGAACTCGCACCCTCTCTACCCAAGGGTGTTGAGCTCAATATGGATATTTTTAAACAGTCGAATTTTATTGAGACCTCCATCAAAGGAATTAAAGGCAAATTGGTTTTTGGAGCTATTTTAGTCGTTGTCATTTTGGCTATTTTTCTTGCAAACCTGAGAATGACACTCATCACACTAACTGCCATTCCTCTGTCGTTTTTAATTACATTTATTGTCTTCAAAGTTTTTGGCTTGTCCGTGAACACAATGACCCTGGGCGGTCTTGCCATTGCTATTGGTGAGCTCGTGGATGACGCCATTGTTGATGTTGAAAACGTGTTTCGGCGACTCAAAGAAAACAACGATCTTCCCATTAAGAAAAATCCAATTCTAGTCATTTATGAGGCCTCAAGTGAAGTGAGGAATTCCATTGTTTTGGCCACTGTCATTATTGCTTTAGTGTTTTTGCCTTTGTTCGCATTAGAGGGGCTGGAGGGAAAACTCTTCACTCCACTAGCTGTAGCCTATTTAACGGCGCTTTTTGCCTCACTAGTTGTTTCACTCACGGTGACTCCTCTTCTTTGCAGTTATTTGCTCACCAAAACAAAACTTAAGCTTCATGAAGAAACAAGTATTGTTCTTTGGCTTAAAAAAGTTGATCGCCGCGTTTTAAACTGGGCGCTTGATCACCCCATGAAAATTCTTTCAGGCACTTTAGCCTTGTTTATCTTCGCCATTGCCCTAATTCCGTTTATGGGTAAGGACTTCTTGCCTAAATTTAATGAGGGTAGCGCCATGGTTTCAGTCATTGCAGAACCCGGAACTTCTCTTGAAGAATCCAACAGGATAGGGGCCTTGGCAGAAACACTTATCATGCAAGTTCCAGAAATTAAATTTGTTTCAAGACGAACCGGGCGTGCTGAACTCGATGAGCATGCCGAAGGTGTAAACACCAGTGAAATTGACATTGATTTTAAAAAAGATTCCGTTCGCGATCGCGACATTATTTTAGATGACATACGTCAAAGACTAGAGACTATTCCCGGTATTGGAGTGGGCATTGGTCAGCCAATATCGCACCGTCTAGACCACATGCTATCCGGGGTGAACGCTCAATTGGCAATTAAAATTTTTGGTCCTGATTTGGAAACCCTTCGAGAAAAAGCTCATGACATTAAAGACGCTCTCGAAAAAACGCCAGGCCTTGTAGATTTGCAAGTCGAAAGCCAAACCTTAATTCCACAGGTGAAAGCATATTTAATGCGAGAAGAACTTGCTCGTTTTGGAATTTCAGCAGGAGAATTGACCCGAGCACTTGAAACCGCCTTCAATGGCAAAATAGTAGCTCAGATGATTCAAGAACAAAAAGTCATTGATATTTTTGTTAGGCTCGATGAAGCCTCCAGGGCCAATATAGAAAATATGCAAAAAACTCCCGTAAAGACCATGCCTGATGGTCGTCGCATCTTGCTTCAAGATGTTGCCGATGTTTACGAAGCCAATGGCCCCAACCAAATTAACCGTGAGAATGGCCAACGACGAATTGTCATTAGCGCCAACACTTCGGGTAGAGACCTAGGAGGTGTTGTGTCCGAAATTCAAAAAACTGTAAAAGACAAAGTTCCTCTACCTGAAGGGTATTATCTTGTGTACGGTGGACAGTTTGAGAGTCAGCAGTCAGCAACAAAAAAAATTGCTCTCTTTAGTATTTTTTCTTTATTAGGCATTGCCCTCATTTTGTACGCCAACTTCCACTCAGCCATGGTCACCGCACAAATTATGCTCACCATTCCGTTGGCATTTATGGGCGGAGTCTACTCACTATTTATGTCGGATAGAATTTTTTCTGTGGCTAGCCTCATTGGACTTGTCACCTTGTGCGGCATTGCAAGCAGAAATGGCATCATGATGATTTCCCATTACTTGCACTTGATGAAGTATGAGGGCGAAAAGTTTTCAAAAGAAATGGTCATCCGAGGTTCACTAGAACGTTTAGTCCCAGTCCTCATGACGGCATTAACGGCAGCTCTTGGCATACTTCCCTTGGTTTTTGCTCACGGTCAGCCAGGCTCCGAAATTTTGCATCCTGTTGCCATAGTCATTGTCGGTGGACTTATTTCCTCAACACTTCTGGACTTCATAGTCACACCAACTGTTTTTTATCGTTTTGGTCGTAAGGCAGCCGAGGCTTCTATTCAAAAAAGCATAGAACAAGAGAACTCTGCTCACTGGGAAAAGGAGGCAACATAGTTAAATTATTGAATTTAAAGCAATATTGTAAAATAGACGAACACACAATTCGTTTTGACTAGTCTCGCAACTTAGCATATTATGCATTGCGTCAATTTGGTTAAATAGTTATATAAAATAACAAGTTAGATAAAGAGGCAAAAACAAAAATGAACTCACTATTACAAAAAACAATCCTAATGTTGAGTGCTTTAATAGGACTCACATCAAATACTTTTGCACATGATGGCCACGACCATAATGCTCCCGCCAAAGCAAAGGCTCACAACAAAGGTTTAATTAAAGGAAATGAAAAATACTTTTTTGAAGTTGTCGTTAAGGGCAACGACATCAAGATTTTTACTTATGCCAATCCTCAAGCCGTCATCAAAGCTGCTGATGTTAAATTGTCAGCAAAAGTTGAACTGCCAAGAAAAAAAACAGAAGCTCTTAGTTTAAGTGTCGCTCCAAGCGGCGATCACTATGCAGCAAGCTTTGATGCTAAAGGTGCTCATCGCTATACCCTACTTCTTTCCATTGATGACGGTCACGGTGACGTCTTGAAATACACCATTGAGCCTAAAAAGTAGGATCATAAAACCATATGAAGCCACTTTATTTTTTTCTAGTATCTACACAGATTATGAGTGGCGCTTATGCCTCTGAAACCGATTTGCAATATAAAGATATTGAAGTTTTAGTGATGAAAAAAAACCTGCATGTGAATGCGGCTATTGAGGCAACCAATGCCACCAAACACCGCGAAGGTTACTTGCTTCGTTCTTGGATTCCTAAAGCAACTGTTGAAGCCGGTTTTGAAAGTTTTCAAAAGGAAGTTGATCCAAGTGGGGCGCAACCCTTTGGTGGAGTGCGCGCTGAAGTCAACCTATTTAACGGAACGCGAGATTGGATAGAAAACCGCGCTAGAAAAATCGAAAGTGAAGTTTCTTCATCGCAGACCTCTCAAACCTTAAGAGAAGAATTGTTAAAAACACAAAGTGAATTTTGGCAAATTGTGCACCTTCAAGAGCTCACAACGCTGTTAAAAAAACAGTACGAAAGAAATCAAAAAAACCTACAAGCCTCACAACGCCGCATTTCCGCAGGGTCCGCAACTGAAAGCGATCGCATGGAATTTGAGATGAACAAAAGACTTCTTGAACAAGACCAGGCCAGAATTCAAGTTGAGTTAAATACGGCCATGCAAAATTTGAGCGTCTTGCTAGGAAGAAATCCAGAGGAGCCTTTAACCATCACTCAAGCCCTGCCCAAAGACGTTGAAATGCTCTCTGAGGGATTAAACCTTAACACCTCGTCTTTGGCAGAAGTGAAAGCCGCTCAGGCTTCATCAGAATTAGCCAGGTTAAAACGAAATCAAAACCAATTCTGGTGGCTGCCAAGAGTAGACGCTTATGCTGGTTTTAATCAATTCAACCAACGAGAAAGCTCTGAATTTCGTTTTCGTGATCGCCAAGAATACTACGCAGGCGTCAAGCTATCCGTGCCCTTGTTTGATGGTGGAGAATCTATCGCTGAAGGAAGGGCACAAGCCGCTCTTGCCACAAGTTATGAAAGCAAAGCTCTGCAAAGCCTAAGAGAAATTAGCGTTGAGTTTGAGAACTCCAAATCAAACTTGAAGCAACTAGCAGAACAAGTCAAAGCTGCCTCAAAAGACGTTGAGTTATCGGAAAAATTTCTATCGAGGATTTTATTAGAGTATTCAAGGGGTGTTCGTAACAGTTCTGAGGTTTTATCTGCCGCAGATCGTTCATTCAACTTTCAAAAACGATACTCAGAACTTCGCAGAGACTATCAAATAGCTAAAGCAAAAATTATAGCCCTTAGTCCTCACAACAAGGAGAAATTATGAAACCTATCATTAACGTCCTAAGCATTATGAGCTTATTTTCCATTACTGCTTGTGAAATGAAAGATTTCGACTCCGAAGACCGTTTTAAAGAGAGAGTAGGGCAGGAAGCAACCCAACAGCAAGCTGTTGAAAAACAAACTCGCGAATCGCTCGTCAAAGATATGGAAGCTGATTTAAGTATTAGACAAAGAGCCTATCAAGCCATGAAGGGCAGCTACGAGGGTTTCTTTGAAGATCAAGACAACAAATATCGCATCACAGCTGAGTTCGTGCCCACTGTTCTGCCTTTCAACCCAGAATCTAGAGTTCGAACACCAGATGAATTGCAAGAAGATTTAAACAACCTGGCCTTTAACGTCAAAATCAGCATTCGTGATTTAAAAACACAATCTCTTCTTGTTAGCTGTTCAGAAAAATCAATCAAGCTAAGTCTAACAGACGGAACATTGTCGTGGCTAAGTGAATCCGAAAGTTGCAGCAACACATTTGCCATTCGCATGCAAAATCAAGAAGCACCTCTTGATGAATCCATACGCTCACAAAAAGCAAAAGATACCGTAAAGGCCCTTATGCAAGGTGAAAAACATAAAGTCACTCTTGATTTTAAAATGAGACCTAGTGCTTCTGAGCAAATTTTTGCAACTCAATTAAAGAGGATTGAGTTATGAAAAAACAACTGTTTTTGAGTTTATTTTTATCGACTTCTATCTCATGTATCGCACTAGCGACCCCAACAGATGAAGTTGACTTTACAGAAGTTGTAACGCGTATTTCTCAAAACAATTATATGGTCATGGATCATGCCTTAAAAGTTTATCAGGCCAAGGAATCCATTGCCGTTGCTCGTGGTGAGTTATTCCCATCCCTAAATATATGGTCAATTCTAGGCGCCGTACTCGATCCCATGAGTCTTATTACCAGAGACATTGCGCCATTTCTTGTGCCATCGAATTGGTTCCGATTAAAGCAAGCTGAAAAATTATACATGGCTGAAAAAGAAGGTTATCGCGCACTTTGGGGCAACCAATTACTAAATGCCAAATCACTATTTCTACAGTTGCTATCTGACCAAGAGCTATACACTCAAATCACTGAAATCCGCGACCAAATGCTAGAGTTGGAATCCATTGCTACGCAAAGGGAAAAACTTGGTGGCATTAAATCTGGAGTCGCAAGAGAAATCAAAATCAGACGATTATCCTTAGATGAAGATCTAATGCGCTTAGAAAAAGTACTCAGTGAGCAAAAACGCAGCCTAGCTATTTTTTTAGGTATGCCTCCTCAATCCAATTTATACTTAAAAGCTGTTAAGCTACCTGACTTAAGTCAGAGCACTCTTGATAGCATAGGTGAACTTGAGCTTGAAGTTTTCGCCAATAGTCCTGAACTTGCTCAACATCAATTTATCTTGGAATCGCTTAAAAAAGTGAGAGGTGAATCGCAATATTCAGTCTTAGGCCTAGCTTCGAACAGTCGTGGCACAGCCGGTGGTGTTTTTGACCATTTACCAATTCCTAGTGGTTTGGGATTTGCTACAGCACCAAGCATTCGTATTAAATTGGCAGAAAAAGCACGCTTGCAACTACAAATGCAAGGAATCAAGGAAACACTCACAAAAAACCTTCATGATGTTTACGACAAAATGGAACTTGAAATAAATATTTTCCCAAAATTAAAAGATCGTAGTGATTTATCTAAAGAAGCGTTTGATCAACTCAAAAAACGATTACAATTAGGAAATACTGTTGATTTGCTGACCTTAAGTGAAACCTATCGCAACCGCATTGCTGCGGCAGGTGTTTTACTACAGTCACAGTTCCGCTACCTCATGCTGCAAGAAAAACTTGATCGTTTGCTTTGGAGCAATGACTATTCAAAAAACGCACAGCAAAATTAGCGTTTTTTCCTCTTAGACTTTGGCTTGGGGTATTTCCCAATGCGCTCATCATTTTGCAAGACCATTTCGCACGCCTTCTCCACAGAACTTTCAAAATATTTTGATGACATAGGTAAAATTTGCCAACCCGTAGGCCCAGGACCAAACATTTCAATAGAACGTAGTGAGGGGAGGGCTTTTTTTAAACTTTTATGATGTTCTCCAACAGTTGCTACCCAAACCCCATTATCCTTTGGATTCGTTTCTCTATCCCTTAAGATAAACACAATTTTGCCATCAACATAAACCCCATGAGCTCCAAACATAGGCTTTGTCAGAGGGTTTTTTACTGCAAGTGATTCCAGCACAAACTCAAAGGGTATGGATTTCCTTTTAGCCATCAACTGTTAACTCCAACCATTCCAGCTCTAGCTGATCAAGCTCGGCTTGTTTTGCTGCAATTTGCAAGGAGAGTGTTTTAATCACCTCACTACTTTGAGCAGCAGACAAATCTCCTGAAGATGCTTCAATTTCTACTTTTAACTGATTTATTTTTTTATCTAATTGATCAATTCGTTTTTGTTGTTGTTTACGTTTTAAATAATCTTTATTCTCCACAATTACCTTAGGAATAGGCTTGGCTTGCTGAGTACTTAGCTTATTCAAATCTTGATTTTCACGGGCCATACGTTTTTCAAGACTCCACAAGTAATCTTCATAGCTTCCTGGATACAAAGAAACTTTTCCGGAATCGATTTCAATAATTTTTGTAGAGACTCTTCGAATAAAGCTTCTATCGTGACTCACAACAAACAAAGAACCAGAGAATTTTGCCAATGCCTGAGACAAAGCTTCAACTGTATGAAAATCCAAGTGGTTCGTCGGTTCATCCAAAATCAAACAAGAATGCCTGCCTAATAAAATTTTACCTAAAGCCACCCTGGCTCGCTCTCCACCAGAGAGCACTCGAATAGGTTTTTCAACATCGCTTCCTGAAAACAAAAGAGATCCTGCTAAATCTAGTATGGATTGGCGTGGAAAATCTGGAGCAGTTACGGAATCAAGTTCTTGAAAGACGCTAAGCTGAGGGTCCAACGCCTCACCAACATGCTGGGCGTAGTAGCCTACGCTAATATTCTGACCAACCTTTAGCTCGCCATGCATCAGCTTAAGTTGTCCAGAAAGCGCTTTCAATAACGTTGACTTTCCCTGACCGTTCAAACCAACAACTCCGACACGATCGCCTGTGAACGTTTCTAAATTAACTTTATCCAAAATCACTTTAGAATCGTAGCCAATCCTCGCGTCACTCAAGCTTAAAGCTAGTTTTTTCTCACGAATTGATGGGGTAGGAATGCGTATTTCAGCCCTAACAGCTAGCGGCTTTACTTCAATGACCTCCATTTTTTCAAGAAACTTCATGCGCGATTGCGCTTGCCTAGCTTTTGTTGCTTTTGCTCCAAAGCGATCAATGAATTCTTGAATTTGAGCCCGTTTTGCAGCCTGCTGAAGCGCTGCTTTTTGCAACTGCTCTGCTAGCATTTCCTTTTGTGCAAAATAATCTTCAATATGACCATTGTACTTGGTCATCTCACCAGCTTCAATTTCCAAAGTATGATCGCACACACGCTTTAAAAACTCGCGATCATGAGAAATCAGCAAAAATGCTCCCTTAAATTCAACAAGAAATTGTTCCAAAACAACCAGTGTTTCTAAGTCCAAGTAGTTTGTTGGTTCGTCCAAAAGCATTAAATTAGGTTTTTCACCCAGCAAATAAATGAGCTTAATTCTCATCCGATACCCACCACTAAGGCTAGCAATAGGCCTTGAAAACAAATCATCTCCAATTCCCAAACCTTTAGCCAGTTGTCTCAATGTCCACAGTGGGGTCTGAGTGGAACGAGATAAAAAGTCTTCCACTGTCTCATCAATTTTCCATTCATCATGTTGAGGCAAGTAGCCAAGACGTAGATGAGATGATTTTGTGATTAAACCTTCATCTAAATTTTCATGGCCTGTAAGAATTTTAAAAAGTGTGGACTTTCCAGCTCCGTTAGGACCAATGACGCCAATATGCTCATCTTCGTTTACTGAAAATGATGCATTCTCAAAAAGTTGTTTTGATGAAAAACTTTTATAGGCTTTTTGCAGCTGCAAAAGGTTTACGGAACTCACAAAACCGGTATAGCTTGGAAAAATTGTTATTGTAAATACATGATTTTAATCTCTCCAAATCTGAGTTGAAGAATTTGGATATGCAAGCACGCTTCTTAAGCAAATTAGGCAAAACAAAAAATTGTATAAATTCATCAATTATAACTACTTTTTAGTTATTACTCGCATGTAAACTGTCGATATAGACCGCATGACTTCACGTGATAGATCCTCATTACTCACATTGTTGTTACTTGCTAGCACCCCCAAACAATCTCAAGCGCTCAATCTTGAAGAATTTTTAAACATTGTTCAAAAAAATCATTCTGTTTTTCAAAGCGTAAAAATTTCAAAGGAAGCAGCAAGTGAACGACGTTCCATTGGTGACTTAGTACTATCTCCCTACTTAACTGCAAAAGCTGGCCACATTGACGATCAAAAAGAACAAGCTGTCCCGGCATCTCAAGGTACAAGGACATTATCCACCGATTACAGTCTTGGTGTTGCAAAAAAATTCTCATCTGGAACAACACTCTCTCTAGGCTATGCTCAGCAAAAACTAGATATACGGGGGGTTAAAATCCCCGATTTAACATCTCCAACTGGTACCAAAGATCTCCCTATTGGTTATACAGGTTCTTGGACTTTGTATGCTTCGCAATCCTTATGGAAAGATGGCTTTGGCCAGCAAACACGCTTAAGGCATCAACGAGAAAGCAAAACTGAAACTCTAGAAAAAATGGCGGCAGAGCTTCAAGCCAGACAGATTCTAATTCAAGCTGAGCACATATACTGGGACCTTAGCTACCAGCAAGAAGACAAAAAAATTAGGGAGGAATCCTTAGAACGTGCCACTAAATTGCTTGCCTGGGCTAAAAAACGTTTGGCCAATGGCATAGCTAATGACTCCGATTTACTCCAAATTCAAGCCCTAGTTTCCAGCCGTCAGCTGCAACTCACTTCTTCTGAAGATGAACTAAAATCGGCTCAAAAGAAACTAGCTGACCTTGCTTACCCTCAAATACTTAGTGAAGAAGTTTTACCCAATTTTAATTCCGAAGTTGGAGGATACTCTCAATATAAAAATAAAAAAAACCAGGACAACGTTCTACGAATTGACTCCGTTTTAGCCAAATTAGAAACTCAAATGAAACAAACAGCAAGCTTGGAATTTAAGGAAAATTTAAAACCCGATTTGCTTTTGGAAACATCACTTGCCACAAACAGCAGAAAAGACTCCTGGTCTTCAGCTGCTTCTAAAACATTCAGCACTTCAAAACCAACAACCTACATAGGACTCCGATTTTCTATGGATTTGGATTTTGATGGTAAAAGTTCGGCAAAGCGAGCTCTGGGGCTTGATGCTCAGGCCGCAGACTTAAAGAGTGAACGATTAAAGTATGACGCCAAATCGATGTGGTCAGAAATAACTAGACGTCACGACGAATTAAATAAGCGCATTCAAACCGCTACACAGCTTAGTCAAATACAAAAAGAAAAATTTAAAAAAGAACAAATTAGGCTGCAAAATGGTCGATCAACAACATTTCAAGTTGTCACATTTGAACAAGAAGCTGCAGAATCAGATCTTATATTATTGAAATTAGAAATTGAAAAAAGAAAGCTAGAATCACAAGCATATTTATATTTAAGTTCCAATGAGCTTCCCAACTTTGACTCGGAGTCAGCACAATGAACATTGCAAAACTATCCATAAACCGACCCATTTTTATTAGCTGTATTGTGATTTTAATGCTTGTCCTAGGATTCACCAGCCTAAGAAAAATGGGGGTTGATCAGTTTCCTGATGTCACCATTCCCGTTGTTTCCGTCACTACTCTTTATCCTGGAGCTCCACCACAAGACGTGGAACTGTTGATTTCAAAGCCAATTGAAGACGAGCTGGGGAGTCTGTCAGGATTGAATCGCATCTCATCGCAAAACCTCGAAAGTGTTTCAATAGTCGTTGCTGAATTCAAATATGGTTCAGATATTAAAGCAGCAGAACAGCAAATTCGTGACAGAGTCGGCAATATTCGCAACAAATTCCCCAATGACGCCAAGGATCCCATTATTAGAAAAATGGACCCCTCTGATTTACCCATTATGCAGCTGGCAGTGAAATCAAAAATTTCATCATCTGAACTCTACGACATGATAGATGACAACATTAAGCCACAACTTGAGAGAATCGATGGAGTAGGGCTAGTCAACATTGTTGGAGCAAGAAAACGAGAAATCCAAGTTCTAGTGAATAAAAAATCTTTGCAAGATAGAGAACTGACTTTGCTACAAGTCGCCAACAGAATCGCCGCAACGTCTAAGGACGTCCCCATCGGCAAGGTTGAAAACGCAGCTCAAGAAACTGTCATGAGAGCCAGTGGTGAATTCTCAAATTTAGATGCCCTGAAAAAAGTAAACATTAGTTTCATTGGTTCGGATAGGGCTGTAAGACTTTCTGAAATTGCAACGGTACACGATGGCCTGGAAAGAGAAACCAACCGCGCGCGTCTCAATGGTGACGCTTCAATGATTGTCGACGTATACAAACAATCCGGTGGCAACACCGCTGCAGTTTCAAAAAATGTCATTGCAATGATCAACAGCATTAACACAAGTCTAAAACAAAAAAACATTGATGCTGAGGTCTTCTTAGTACGTGATGGTGCAAGACCTATTCGCTTAAATATTGATGATGTTTATGAAAGCATTCTCATTGGTATTGTTCTTTGTATTATTGTAGTGTTTTTCTTCTTAGGTTCTGCACGTTCAACCCTTATCACAGGACTCGCTCTCCCAAACTCTTTATTGGGTGCTTTTATCATCATGTATGCCATGGGGTTTACCATAAACATCATGACACTACTTGCTCTGTCCTTGGCAGTAGGTCTACTCATTGACGACGCCATCGTAGTTCGTGAAAATATTTTTAGACATTTAGAAATGGGTGAAGAACCTAAAGTAGCCGCAGAAAAAGGCACGATGGAAGTGATACTAGCGGTCATAGCAACAACCCTAGTGGTGATTGCTGTCTTTGGACCAATTGCATTTTTGAGTGGAATTGTTGGACAGTTTTTTAAACAATTTGGTTTAACAATTGTGTTTGCCATGCTCATCTCTTTATTTGATGCGCTAACCGTAGCTCCCATGTTGTCTGCATATTTGGCCACGGCCACTGAACACGTCAAAGGAACTGGGCCCATAGGAATGTTGTTAAACGCTTTTGACCGTTTTCAAAATAAGCTAGAAGACATTTACGAACATGCCGTAAGATTCAGCTTAAAAAAACCAATACTGGTACTAGGCTTTTCATTTTTAATTTTTGTCGGCAGTATGGGCCTCATCAAAGGAATTCCAAAAACATTCTTACCACCAGCGGACACAGGTGAGTTTGTGATAAACATGGAAATGCCACCAGGGACGAGCCTTGAAAAGATGTCTCATTTTGCAGCCGAAATTGAAGAACGAGTCAGAAAAGAAAGCTATATTGACTTAGTGTCAACAACTGTTGGCAATACAAATTCTCAAGTTAACAAGGCCTCAATTTATATTCGCTTAGTGGATAGAAAAAAAAGAAATATGAATACGACGGCAGCCAAATCATATTTTAGACAATCCCTTGCTGATAAAGCTAGCGAGGCCATTATTAAAGTCTCCGACTATGACCCCTTTGGTGGAGGTCAACGCCCCTTTAACCTTGTTATCTCCGGGTCCAACCTAGAAGAGCTTTCTGCTTACGTGGAAAAAGTTAAAGCACGAATGCTAAAAATACCTGGACTTGTTGATCTTGATTCCAATTACCGTCTTGGACAACCAGAATTTCAAGTTGTCTTTGACCGAGATAAAGCGGAAACACTTGGTGTATCGACGGGCACTGCTGGTGCTGAACTTCGATCGAGAGTTGAGGGCACACTCGCTGGAACCTATAGACAGAACGGGAAAGAATACAATATTCGCGTTCAACTAGAGGAAGCGAGCAGAGACCTCAAACGTGAATTTGCCTCAACACAAGTTCCTAACGTGAATTACAATTTAGTTTCACTATCAAAAATTGCTTCTCCAAAAGAAACGTCTGGCTTCTCACAAATCAATAGAATGAACAAAAGCCGTTATGTTCTTATCTCTGGAGACCTAGGTCCTGATGGAGCACTCAATAGCATCACCCAAGAAACCACAAAAATTGTCACAGAAGAGCTTCCTATACCTCCAGGAATGGCCTGGGCGTTCATTGGTCAAGCAGAAGATTTTAAAGACCTCATGTCCAATATTATTTTGGCTATGAGCCTTGGAATTTTATTTATCTATCTTGTGCTTGCAAGCTTATATGAAAGTTTCATCACTCCATTTACCATTCTACTCGCCTTGCCACTGGCAATGTGCGGAGCTTTTGCAGCTCTCTATCTTGCCAAAGCATCCATTAATATTTTCTCATTAATTGGGATTGTGATGCTCTTAGGTGTAGTCGCGAAAAACTCCATCTTACTTGTCGATTACACTTTGCAATTAATGGAAACGGGAATGTCGCGCTCAGATGCTCTCATAAAAGCGGGTAGGACACGTTTGCGCCCTATTTTAATGACTAGTTTTGCCTTGATTGCGGGAACAATTCCTATTGCCGTAGGACTCAATGAAGCTAGCGCTCAACGTACACCCATGGGAATTGCTATTATTGGTGGACTCATTAGTTCAACGCTACTGACATTACTTGTCGTGCCAGCAGCGTTTGGTTACATTGACAGATTTCGTCTTTGGGTAGGAGCTAAGCTCCTACGCATCAGAGGAGTTAGTCACTAAGGCTTTAAGAATACAGTTCCCTTTGCACGGAACACGTACCCTTCGCTTGTGTAAACGTGAGAGGGCAAACCACAGCTGGCATAAACTAGTCGTGCACCATAATTTGCACTCATTTGATCAAGCCATTTATCGCAATTGCGAGGCTGCCATTCACCATTTTCAACTTTGCTTCCCCAAAAACTTTGATACGCTTCTTTAATGGTCTCGTAACCAGAGCTCTGCACCACCTCATGCTTCACCTCAACTGAGGTATTCATGTTTGAGAGGTACACTAAAGAGGTGGACTCAAGCTGATAGCTGCTATCAGCTTTTTTCTTCATTTCAGGCACTCCGCAGATCACTAAAAACGAATCTTTTCCTGCTAATCTTAAGGCACGCTCTTTGAGCATGCGGCAATTCTCGTTATAATGTCGGAACGAAGTACGCCAAATATCGCTCACAGAATCAAGAGTTGTTGCAAGTCCACTCACAACCTCTCTCACACCACCTGGACCAACATCACCATGAATGAAATAGGTACCAACTGCCGCATAAACGGTATCATCTTTTGAGAGATTCGTTGGATAACCACAATGAGCATAAGCAAGTTTTGTTTTCAGCATCTGTGAAGCCAAAGTCTTTGTGATGTCACAATTTTTTACGAAGTGCTCAAGAGCCGTTAAGCTTTTATTGCCTTCGTTCATGATGTAGTTAGACAATTGCAAATCTGTCAGCAGCTTATATCGCTCAACTTGTTCAACCTCAAAACGACCTTCTGAGACATACAAAAATTGGTTTTGGGAAAATAGCTCTTGCTTTAAACCACAGTCAGCAGACTTCAAATGACTTCCAAAACCAAGCTTAAGACTTTTCTTCCAAGTCTCACAGGATTCAGTATATTGCCCTTCTGCTTTAGCCGATGAGGAAGAAGCCCCACCACCAATAATTTCTCTATACTCAGCCGCATAAGCAGCCCCAACAAAAACATTTGCCAGTAGGAACGAACGAATCATAAAATTTTTTCCAAACATAAGCACCTCCAGGCACCAAGATTAGTCAAATTCATCAAAAATGATAGGGCTCACAAACAGAATAATGCATTGAGTTGCTAAGGCATACCCTAACTATTCAAAACTCCAACACATCCCCAAATTCAAAATCAAAGGCACAGAAAGTGATTTATTTATAAGCATGACGCCTGATTTTAACTTGAGAAACCAAAACGTATCCCATAGTGCAAATTCTCTTTGAAGCGACCCCGTGACTCCCACAGCCGAGACATATTGGTTTGAGATATTAAAAAATGACTGCTCATAACCTAAGCCCATAGACCAACGTCCCTGGGGAATATCTTTTTTTTCAAAGTAAGTTCTACCGTTAAGTTTCAACACTTCTTTTTTTGCCACAAAACGTCCAGAAAACGCATAAAATAATTCTGAAGCAAATCCTGAGTAGAGGCTACCAAAGTTAGATGTTTCTCGGGTCACCGTGTGATGAAGGGATATCCCGACGGCAAATGATTCCGCCAAACCATATCGCATGCCCGTAACAAATCCAACGCCCCACAAATTACGCAGCCCTTTGCGCTTCACAAAAGCAAATTCACTGCCTGTATCCAATGTAAACCGGGATGTTTCACGTTCATAACTTAAATCTTGTGCAACAGATGCTTCAGCAAAAAGTTGAAGCAAAAAAACAACAATGAGCGAGAGAGTTATCTTCATATCAAGCTGCTTTTTGTACTGGCTTTAAGTAAGCAACATCCTCCTGCACAAGCATGGCGTTCACTTTTAAAAGCAACTGTCTAAAAATAATGCCGTGTTTGTCTGCCTTATGTTCATGGGTGTATGATTCAACCATCTGCGCCTTGCGCTCAGGCATGCAGCTTCTTAAATAGTTCAAAACCTCAGGATGAGCGACCCAGGCCGTTGATAATTCCTGCGCTGAAAACTCCATCAGAACTCTTTCTGTCTGATGTCTTGTTAAAAAAGCAAACCATGCCAAGCTTAAACATTGCTCTCGAAAGTGTTTTGGGTACTGACCAGGATTTTTCCAAATCGCATATTCCTCTTCTGCGCTCACAGTGAACATGCTTTCACCTTGAGCTAGGGTTCTAAAAACGCTCTTCTGGCTTGGCAACGATTCAAATCCGGCCGATTCCGCTTTTGCGTTCAAGCATTTCATTCTATCTTGAACAGATAAAGTGAGGTTCGCCTTTCTCATATTTGATAGCAGCATCCACGAAGCATGATGAGAGTTGCTAATCCATTTGAGCAAATCCGATTGTGAAATGTGGTTATAAGGCAATGGCTCAAGATAATGGGGGTCTAAATGATATGTTTTAGAAACAGGATTCAGCGTAGAAATCCAGTTGAAATACTGTCTGGGGAGTGAAGCGTTTATTAAAAGCTCGCTTTTTTGGTTTACAGACAATTGGGCCCAAACAAAAGCTGCATACTCATCTTCTTGACACCAATAAGCATCACAAAAAATGGATTCTAAAGACAGTTTTGAAAAGGATTCAAAAGGAATCTGTTTTTCAACAATTAGATTTGATGTTGGAGAATACCCTGAGGCATGGCCAAACGGCGCTGACTTCACACCTGCGGTCATGTCCTCACGTTTGTTTCTTCGCCAAATTAAAAAACCCACAAAGATTGTGGACAAAAAGAATAGGGTGGTCAAGCAAGCAACAAAACCAAACAGCATCTGATGACTAATTTGTTTAAGTTGCATGAAGAACGAATCGTTAAGCTCTCTTGCGATAATCCCCGCATCACTAATTTGATATTTAGCCGTCTGAATTCCCTTCAATGTTTCCTCATCATACTGATGAAATTTAGTGCTAACTTTAACGCCGCTGAATTCTAAATTGTTTTTTATTTCCGCCAGCAACCATTCAGGCAATTCCGCTTGGCTTGATTGGATTTTAACCGTTATTTCTCTTATGTTTTTTAGACGGATAGTCCCCCAACGATCCACCAACGGGTCTTGCTCAACGCGCAAATTTGTTCCTGGCAAAATGGAATCGTAACGATGTAAACGCACCTTCACACGCGCTGTTGCCCAAGGATCATAACGATTGATCGTTTTATTGATTTTAGATTCTAAACGCTCTTCCAATTCTAAAACCGAGGAAACCTCAACCTGAGCTTGCGCCATGAACGATATCAAAGTTGCGAACAATAATAAGGTTCTCATTTTTTAGCCCTTTCCAAAGATTTCAGAAGCTCTTGCCCCTGACTAGAAGTCGGGTGGGTCACCAAGGCTTTGCGCAAAACCTCTAAGGCAAGATCCTTTTCTCCTTTGAGCGTTAAGGCACTAGCTCTTAAAAAGTATAAAAAATCCACATACGGATAACGTGCTTGCAACTGATCAAGCTTAGTTAGTGCTGAATCAATACTGCGTTTATACAAAAGTGACTGAATTTCAATGGAAGCCTCTAGCAGCTCAGATAGCTTATAACTAACCACGCGATTGAGCCCTTCAACTGGCAACTGATCAATAGCCGGTAAATAAAATTGAAATTCCTGTGACTTAGATTGATCCAACGGAACAAGAAGTGTGGGCACCTTACCTGCCGACTCCACAAGCCAAGCATGATCTTCTCCCACTGAAAAACTTTCACCAGACTTCACATAACGCTTCTCATTTGTCATGGCTTGGGTCAAAGTCGTATCTGCGCTAAACTTCACTTGCGTTGAAGAAAAAGCACTTCTCGACATCTGAAGCATCACACAAAAACAAATGACGAATTGATAAATCATAAATCTTTTCATGTGACGCAGATCGGAACTTTGAAACGTTTCCCAAAGCAGAATTTTGACGATAAATCGTCAAAAAACCAACATCAGATTCAAGAGTATCAATAATCTTTACGATGGAGATATGTTGTCTTTATGAACCTACGCATAGCCATACTCATGATTGTTATTTTTGGGCATTCCACTGCGCATGCCAAAGCAACATGCCAGCAATTGTATGCCTCAATTCTACGTGTTCCGCCCAAACGAACGCCCTCAAACATCAAGGCCCAACTAAAAAAGCTCTACCCGCACTTAAGCATGCAGCAAATTGAATCAAAAATTAAATCCTCCAGTAATTTTTATTTGTTTTATAGAAGCTTTGTCGCCTTATTTTATGATGAGTTCAACCGTTCCTTTCGACTACCAACAGCGTTTAAAAAGCTCGAAAAAACACAAGGCTGGATGGCTGGTGACCTCCATCCTGAGAACCTGGGCATTGTTCTAGATAAAAACGGCATAGCAATGCCCAATATTTCTGACATCGATGATGCGGGTAGGGGACCCTTATTTTTAGATTTTCTACGTTTTTACACAGGAAGCCTGGTCATCAATCCAGCAGGAAAAACAGATCACAGCATAGACAAAATAGTTGCCAAATACATTTCAGGAATCAGTAACGACAAGGAACCCTTTCCAAAAGTCATTGATGAACTCATAGAAAAGTCAAAGAACAAAGGACGCTCTCCAAAGAAAAAGTATTATGACGAAGAGAAAAAAATGCTCGCAAGAAGTGGCGAAACCGTAGAAATCTCAGCACAGCTGAAAACTCGTTTACATAAAACATGCAAAACCCTATTCCCCAACAAAACATTCAGCTTTGAAGATGCGCTCTACATCAAAAGAACCACAGGTGGCTCAGCTTATTTGGAGCGCTATGCCGTTTTACTTCGCTTTAATGAACCTTGGCAGTCAGACAAGCGTCGAGTTGTTGTGGAGTTCAAGCAAAGCATTTTGCCATCCATCGACCCACTCAACACAGAACACCGCTCTAGTGAAATTCGAATTCGTGAAGCGTGGGATATTTTACAAGGCAAAGATAAATCAGATTACCTACAGACTGTGAGCTTCGACAAAAAAGATTTTATTGTGAGGCCAAGATTCGATGGCGACGTCAACTTTTCATATGAAGATTTAAATCCAGAAGATATGGACGACTACCTGCAAGCAAGCGCTTATATTGTTGGACAAAAACACAGGGCAGGGTTGAAGCTAAGCCAATCAGACATCAAAACATATGCCCAATCCCTGCAAAGCATTGCACCTGAGGACTGGGTGTCCTTGGGAGCTCTTATGAAATCGCACTTATTTGAAATTTACCGCATCCTTAAAAACTAGGATTCCAAGTTTTTACATCTTCTTCAATCATTTGATCTTGATCATTAAATTGATACTGAATGTGAAACGTTTTCCCCTCAAGAAGCCAGGGAACCCAGCGCTTATCACTTTCCCACATTTGGTCATAAGGAATGTTCGTCAAAGGCGCCCAAAACGCACGCGTTTCATCGGTATCAGCAATTAAGTCACCACTAAACTGATGACTCACAAAGACGGCACACTGATTGTTCCATGATTTCAAATTCGTTTTAGGAAATGAAAACTCAAGCAAGGCGACCTGCTTTGCATTCAGTGGAACAATTCCCGTCTCTTCTTGCGTTTCACGAACAACGGCATCAAGTAGCGATTCACCAGGTTCAACTTTGCCACCGGGCATGTTCAATTTGCCTTCACCCATGCCTCTTTTTTTATAAATCATTAGCAAATCACGCTGTTCACGAATCACAAAACTTAGAATGGTTCGTTTCACCGGGGTGTTCATAAGAGCAGGGTAGTTTAACCTTGAGATGAGGTTTCGAACACTCCTATATTACTTTACATAATTAATATTATAGGCAAACAATTGTTATTCCAATGAATTACAGTATATTAGCTGAAATAAACATCATTATCAGTGCTTTATAAGAAGGATTCAATGTGACTTTTTAAGTCATTTTCATTAGGAATACGCCATGACAAGACTCAAGCAATGTACCGTTTTTTGTGTGTTTTCAACCTTGTTTTGCAGCTCAATTTCCCACGCAAAAAAACGCCAAGAACTCAGCTCAAAAGAAATTCGAGACATTGCTCAAAATGAGCTGAAACAAATTCAAAAACAAAACGAGCAAAAGAAATCTGCAAGCAACGCAGAATCATTACAAACTCGATATGAAATCATCAACACCTCCGCCGCAAAAGTAAATCCCGAGGATCGTCCAAGATCCTTCGTTTCCAATAGCCTTTCACTTAGCCAAGGAGACCTCACAGGACTACTGAACATGAGTGGTTATCAGTCCATTCCACTGTCACAAGTTGGAACTATCAGGAAGATAGGCCTTGCTTCGCGTTTTTCAATTCCAACAAACAGCCTGCGCCACGGCTGGGGCGTGAATTCGGAATTAAAAATTGGGTACCGACAAGTTCGTTATCTAATGACAGATGCCATTAGCATAGAGAACGCCGATTTAAGCACATGGAATGTTTCTTCAGGTGCCTACTATCGCTACAGTTTCGTTTCCATGTTCAATAACCCCGTCCCGTTCATTGAAAGTAGAGCTCGAGTCGGGGCCTTCGCTCTCATTCAGCGATCAGCAGTGAGCACCTTAAACGCCAATGAATTTCGTCCTTGGCTATCATTAGGTATGCTTTTAGGCGCAAGCACAAAGAGTGAGCGATTTTTCGCAGGCCTAAGCTATGATTGGAATACTGCTGTACAGCTAAGTGCGCGACAAAGAGAGTCTGGAGTATCTCCCGCTCCTCATGAATTTGGTTTAGAATTAGGGTTAAGACTATAAAACCCTGATGAGACATTTTAGACATTATTTTTTAGCTGTATTAGTTTTATTTTCTCATTGGACGTTGGCCCAAGCGACGTCTGAAACAATTGCTTTAAATCCTCAACTTGTTGTTGATAAAGTCCTAGAGAAATCGCAGTTCATTCAAGAACTCAAGTTACGGTACAGTGAATCTGACAGAACGCAGGCGTTATCAAAAGCTAGCCTTGAACCCAAGCTAAGCGCGAAATCCGGCTACCAAATATCAAAACTACAGAATTTACAGTCTAGCTCAGCTTCTAAAGAAGATCGCAACATCACCTACTCATCTTCATTAAGTAAAAAATACACCTCAGGAACTGAACTAGGGCTTTCGTATGAGCGCAATCATCAAAAAAGCACACTAAACCCAGCCTTTGTTGCCGTACGCCCTGAAGAGCAAACCATGGACAGCTTGAATTTAAATTTCAAGCAACCCTTGTGGAATAACAGTTTGGGAAAAGTGGACCGCCTCAATATTGAAGCGGCCGATCATCAATCTAAAGTTCTCCGTTTAACACTCAACGAGCAGGTTGAAGAACTAGCCGTGCGAGCTGTCAAAGCTTTCTGGGCTGCTTATGTCGCCAAAGAATTACTCAGGGGCGATTTAGCCGCAAGAGACAAGTATCAATCGCTCGTGAACAACCTTCGGAAGCGAAGAAATATGGGACTCGCAGAAAACAGCGATTTATTCAGAGTGCAAGCTGAGTTTCAAACACAAGACAGCGTCGTGAAATCGTCCTCTGCTCAGTTCTTGGATCGCTTAAGTGAGCTATCCCAGTTGATGCAAGAACCCTTAACTGAAGACATTCGTTTTGAGTTACCTCATAATCCCCCTCCCCCTCCTGCAGCACCATCGCAGGCTGTAGAGAATTTGCGTCACATTCAAATTGCTAAACTCAATTGGGAAGTGTCCTCTCAGCAAAAAGATATCAACAATTCTTCCAACAAACCTGCTCTTGACCTCATTGCACAGTACGGAGTCAACGGAGTGGAGAAAACGTCTTCCGCTTCATTTTCAGAAATGTTCAGAGCCAACCATCCTTTTTATTTTGTAGGTCTGCAGTTTCAAACTAATTTGTTCAGTGAAAAGGCAAAAATTGATCGTATTTACTGGACTGAGCAAAACATGAGAAACGAAATTGTTTATCAACGCTCCGTTAGTGAGCAAAAATTAAATTTAGAAGCCCTGCAAAGACGCCTGAGCTCCCTATATTTTGTATATGAAGCCGCCAATAAAAACCTAGACTTCAGATTACAGGTCATTAAGGAAGAAGAAAGAAATTACCAGCTAGGCCGCCTTACACTCATTCAACTCATTCAAGACTACAATATTTTATTTCGCTCCGAGACCTCGAGAATTCGTGCACTTGGAGATTACTATATAGCGTTACACGAATGGGCTGCGGCGCAAGATTTGTTGTTTCCCGAGAAAAATTAAGCCCTTTTTATGCTATCTTTAGCAGTGTTGTGAATCGCCTTTTATCATTCTTAGTGGCCCATGCTTTGTTGCTTGTTTCAACTCACGTTAATGCTTTGTCTTTTCCACAAAAAAAAATCAACGTCACTTTTCTAAGCTCATCCATTCCTGAAGCTCTAAAAAAGTGTTTGCACACAGAATACCAAGTTGAAGACACTCAATTGCAATGGAAGTGGGATCCATCCAATTGTGGCACATACATTGAGTTTTTAGAGACTGCAGAAAAATTATGGATTGACCAAGATCCTGCCGTAGTCCTTTTGATCGGAAGAGTCCTTGTAGAAGCACTGAAAAAAAACAATTCAGCAAGCCAATTGATTCCCTCCAACAAAATACAAATTTTGCGAAAATATGAAAAAATACTTGAACCTTGGTCAGCCGCAACCCACCCACTTGCCGCTGATTTAACATGGACATACATCCAACTCTCAGCCTTACTAGGAGAACTAGACAAAGCTTCAGACCGCTTTGAAAAAAATGCCGCATTACTGTGGGCAAAAAACAATGAAACTGTTCTTATGGACTGGCTGCTGGAGAAATACAAAGAATCCAATTTTGATTCTCTCAAACGAGTCATACTATCTAAGACTCAATCGGCCAGAAATGCCGCACTCAATGGCAATGAAAACCCAAAAGTGCTGCGCTATCAGCTTATTAATTTAGGTTTTGACTTCGTCGGCAAATTTCCCAAAAATAAAAATCAATTTTTACAGTCAGATTTATATAAATCCATTCGCAAGCTATGGTTAGCCTACCCATCTGAAGAAGAACGACTTCAAATTAGAGATTTTCTTTCTCAATATGCTCTCTCTAATTGGTTTACGTCACCTCGAGCTCAAGAGCTCTCGATTCAAGAGTTATTTGTACTTTCTCGCGGACAAGTCAGAACTCTAGATTCAAATGCAGCCCTTCACACAATACGCCGCTTTCAGTCCAAGCCCAACGCTCCTTTTGGCAGCGATGAACAAGCCACTATCTGGGATGCGTTTCAATTCCATATACGAATTTTGAGGATTTTGGATCGACGACATGAAATTCCAGATGTCATTTCCATTTACCTTAAGCGATTTAGTTTTTTAACATTAGCTAAGAGTCAAAAGAAGCCAGCCGATTATGCCCTGCTAGCAGAACGTCTTTTATCACTAGCAAGATCTTATTGGACCTACGGCTCTCCCGATGTTGCTCTCGAATATATCAACAAGGTTGTCGCATTAAACCGAGAACTATCTCCTCAATCAAACTTTTCTCTGGCGCCCGCTCTTTACATTCGCGCCCGGATACTTGAAAACCAAATTGACAAGACCAAAGCATTCTCTTCAATTGAAGAAGCTTTAGCCCAAAATAGCTTAGCAACAGACACTAGAGATGAACTTTTATGGCGTCGTTATTTTCTTAAACTTGACCAAGCAACATTCACTAAAACAAAAAATCAAATTCAAGAAGCCATTCAATATTTAAAAGCGCTCAGGGAAAAATCAAATACGCCCGCAGACCGTGCGAAATGGAATTACTGGATGGGCAGAACCTTCAGCATAGGTCTAAACCAAGGGGAATCCATCAAGCACTTTAAGCTATCCTATGAAGATGACCCGCTATCTTTTTACAGCAATCTTTCTGGCCTAGAATTGCTCAAACTTGGACAATCACCCAAACGCTGGACCTTACTCACAAAGCCAGACTTAAACGAAATTGAATTCCAACAACCTGACTGGTCAAATTTTAAAGATTCAAAGGGTTTTGCCAAAGACATTGCCTACAACCCGCTAATTCGAAGTCTTGAATTGGCACGTTTAGGCGATTTCCCTGCTTCAAAAAATGCCCTACTCGCTATGGAAGGAGAGTTTTGGAAAACTATTCTCTCTTCTAAGTACTCAAATTCCAAAAGAAGAAATATAGGGCACGCCATGACGTGGTTACGTAGTGCCATAGCTGATTATTCCGGAGCACTTTCAAGTTCTGAAGCCATTCGGCAAGCTTTTGGCTATGAGATGGAAGATCAAGAGCTTCTAACACTGTATCCTTGGCCGCACCGAGAGCTCATTTTAAAATGGGCTGAAAGCAGAAAAATTGATCCCATTTTAATTCTCTCCCTTATTCGTCAGGAAAGCGCTTTTAATGAAAAAGCAAAATCTTCTGCCAATGCCTTGGGCCTTATGCAAATGATTCCACCAGTCGCCATTGCCGAAGCAAAGGCCTTAAAGCTCGAGAATTTTCAACCTACTAAACTATACAATCCAGACGTAGCCGTTCAATTGGGCTCTTATCATCTGTCAAAACTAGTCAAACAATTTCAAAACTCCTGGATTTGTGCCATTGCCTCATACAATGCAGGCACACCACCGGTAAACAAATGGCTAGATTTATATCAATCTTTAAATGCAGACTCAGTTATTTTTATTGAACGCATTTCATTCATTGAAACAAAAAACTACGTTAAATCTATTCTTCGCAATTACATTAATTATCAACGTTTGTACTTTTCACCAGGCACACCACCGCCTTTATCTCCAGAACGAGTCTCAGCACTCGACATTCATCGACTACTTGTGATGCCTCCATATCTGCCCGGACAACAGCAAGCCTTATGAATCAAAGTACTCTTAGAATTGCATCACGAAAAAGCGATCTTGCCCGTGTTCAGGCATACACAGTAGCCAGACGGTTAAAAGCCGCTCACCCCAACCTACAAATTCAATTTTTATTCCGTGAATCGCTTGGTGATATTAACTTAAGTGACCCTTTGTGGAAAATGCCAGAGCGTGGCGTTTTCACACAAGATTTCTACCAAGATTTGGTCGACAACAAATTTGACCTTGTTGTTCATTCATGGAAAGACCTGCCAATTGAAGAAAGAAATGGAACAAGCATTTACGGTACATTGGAACGAGCTGACTCGCGGGACTTACTGCTCGTTAAAAAAACAAGCTGGAAGAATAAACACAGCATTCAAAATCTAAATATTCTAACATCATCGCCAAGACGTATTTATAATCTGCAAAATTGTCTAGCTGATCTGTTGCCAGCTAAATTCCAAAACATTTCGTTTACAAGCATTAGGGGCAATGTCCCTACCCGACTTCAGAAGTTTATCCAAGACGATTCAGCTCATGGTTTTGTGCTTGCAAAAGCGGGACTTGATCGCCTGCTCTCAGCTCCTGAAGAAGAATTTCGTCCCATGCAAAGCCAGATTCGAGCAGTCTTAGAGCAATGCCTATGGATGGTGTTACCATTCACTCTCAATCCCTGTGCGGCCGCCCAAGGAGCTTTAGCTCTAGAACTGCGCCAATCAGACAATACAACCAAAGCCATTTTGAATCCCATTTTGTGTCAGAACACCTATCGCTCCGTTACTAATGAAAGAAAAATATTGTCTTCTTATGGTGGAGGCTGCCATCAAAAAATAGGGGTTCAAGATCTTTCACTTCATGAACATTTTTCATTTTTATCTATCAGAGGACTCACAGATCAAAATGAGGAACTCAAAACATGCTCAATTATCAGCAAGACTCCAGCACTAAACATCCGCGTTCCTGAGGCAGCATGCTGGGACTCATCAAGCCTTGAATCACAAAGAGAGGAATTAAATCCCACTCAACCCACATCGAGCAAAACCAATGTTTATTTCATTTCAAGGTCTAATGCCTGGCCTCAACATTGGAGACAACATGAACACGATATACTTTGGACCGCAGGAATTGAGAGCTGGAAAAAACTTGCGCAACAAGGGCTATGGGTTAATGGATCACAAGAGAACCTTGGTGAAAGTCTAGACCTACAACTAGATTCATTAGTGAACAGTAACCAGGGCGTGCGTTACATCAAACTAAGCCACGATGCCAGTCACAGATACTCTTCAAATACAAACGAGGAGGGTCGCCAGTGGGAACTTCTGCCTACTTATAAAATATCAATCCATTCTGAGAGCATTCAACATCACCTCGAAGGGAAAGAACACTTTTACTGGTCAAGTGCGTCGCAATTTGACTACATATTCACCCATTACCCAGACTCCATAAAAAAAGCCAAATCCCACGCTTGCGGCCCTGGCCTTACCTACACCTATATTCACAAGCTCATAGCCAACGAGGGCACACCATTGTTGGTTTTTTTAAATCGAAATGCTTGGCAAAAGGCCCTAGTTGGGGCTTAATCCTCAGCAAATATGAACGAGCTATTTTCCAACGCCTTAAAACGAGTGCCGCAAAACACCCCACCCATCTGGTTTATGAGACAGGCGGGCCGCTACCATTCTCATTATCAATCATTGAGAGCAAAACACTCTTTTATGGATTTGTGCAAAAAACCAGAACTAGCTGCTGAAGTCGCCTTAGGACCTGTTCTTGATTTTGACTACGATGTCTCGATTTTGTTCAGTGACCTTCTTTTTCCGCTTGAAGCTTTAGGAATGGGTCTCCATTATCCTGAAGCTACAGGACCACATTTGGACTGGTATTTGAGTGATGTGAGCTCATTAAGTAAACTGCGCTCTCCAAATGAAGCCATTGCCGCTCTTGAATTTCAACGTGATGCCGTCAAACACACACGAGAGCGCTTACCAAAGCATAAAAGCCTCATTGGTTTTGTGGGCTCTCCTTGGACCCTTTTTGCCTATGCGGTACAAGGCTCACATGCTGGATCATTAACAAATTCAAAAGAAAAGCTTCATTTGTTTGACTCGTTTTGTGAATCACTAGTTCCCCTACTCATCCAAAATATTGAATTACAATTTCAAGGCGGTGCAGAAATTGTCATGCTTTTCGACACAGCCGCAGGAGAACTTTCACCTCAGATTTATCTATCTAAAGTTGTTCCGCAACTTGAAAAATTAGTTGAGAAATACCCCAATCGTTTGGGCTATTATTCAAAATGGACAACTGACGATCACTTCGCCCATCCATTTTTTAAAAACCAATTTTCTCTTGCAGGTGTTGGTGTTGATCATCGCTTCCAGCTGAGCTCATACTTCCAAAAAACTCCTAAAGGATTCGTTCAGGGGAATTTTGATCAGTCCTTACTGTTCTTAGAGGAATCGCATTTTGAGAAAGCACTAAAGAGTTATCTTGAACCCTTTAAGAATCTTCCACCTGAGAAGCGTGCTGGCTGGGTTTGTGGCTTAGGTCACGGTGTTTTGCCCAAAACGCCAGAAAAGAATGTGAAAGCATTCATCGAAATTACTCGCAGAACGTTTAGCTAAATGGACTTTTAGAAAGCGCCCTAATCTTAGTAACGGAAGGGCAAGAATTTTCTTGCGCCTTTAGCAATAATCCCAGCAAAAGCCTTGTCAGCTAAGGATTCTGGTTTGCAACGACTGGTTCCGATCTCTCGATGCCTTAGCACCTCACCAGTATTCGCATCGCCAATCACGGAATCTAAAATCCAAGGATCTTGGGTTCCTTTACGGTGGGCATAAACACCAGCGGGAACGTTCAGTCCTTGACCAAACTTCGTTAAAAAAGCGCGTTCGCATCGCGCTGCCCATGAGGCCTCTGAATCTTCAATATAATGTAATTTTTGAATCAATTCCGTTTGATCGGACTTACAAACCACCCCAACAATACCCTGGCAAGCTGGAGGAGTAACATGCTCTGGCTGCAAGCTTACATAAAAACGTGGAGACAAATTCAAGCGTCGAAGTGACGCCCACGAAACCAATACAGCATCCAAATCTTTGGCTTCTAAATTTGATAAGCGATCCGACACATTTCCTGAAATTGAAAAAAATTCTAAATCCGGGCGAAGCGATTTAGCCTGCATGATTCGTGATCTTGAGCATGTGCCAATGCGTGCACGTGACGGCAACTCTTGAATGGCTCCGAATGTGCGTCTAGTCACCATAGCATCTCGTGGATCTTCTCTGCGTAGACTTGTCGCCAAAGCAATTCCTTCAGGCAGATCCATAGGAATTTCGCGCATGTTCAAAACTGCAAAGTGAGCTTCTCCGCTAAGTAATTTAGCCGCAACATCTTGAAATGCCGATTGGGAACTTGGCGAAGGATTGTCTGTGTTGAACAAGACTTCAACCTCTTCATCCACAGCACACTCCATCGATGACCAGCTTAATTTATCGGAAACGTGTTTAGCTAAAAAAGTCGACTCTAATTCTCGTACAAATGTTTGAGCCAATGAGGAATTTCGGAAAAGACCTGTGTAATGACCGGGATTAAAAACCGGCCCTGTTGATGTTTTTTTAGCTTCACTTTTTTTATCGTTAGCATTTTTGCGAACAGGGAAAAAACCAATGAAATCCATACCCGGCCTTTTGGCTGGGGCGGCATCAACTTTTTTTACGCCTGCGGTTTTTGGTCCAGCGGCTGGACTGTCTTTCTGTTTAGGTCCTTTTGGACTCTTTGCTGTTTTTCCAGTTTTTCCCGTGGCCATTCTTGATCTTGCCTCCATGCTCGCGCCAAGGTGTCTAAAACCTCGGTTGCTAGGGGATCTTCGGCGTCCTCGACCTCTTCTAATAAGCGGTGCAATAAACGCGCAAAAAGCCCTCGTGTGACATACTCTATTTCTGGGCTGTTATCCAGTCCCAAATGCTCCAGCTCACGAACACGAAAGCCTTCAAGTACACGGTAAAGTTCACTTACGGGGGCCGATCTAGACCAATTATTCCAAAGCTTTAGGAATAACTGTACTTCTTCATCTACGATTTGCTCAGCTTTAAGCATCTGAGTTGAACGAATGGACTTGTTTTGCTCCACACGGTTGGAAAACTCGTCGACGTTACGAACATAGAAATTATAAAACTCATGGATTTCAGGATCCACATTCCTCGGCAAACCCAAATCCAACACAACCTTTAATGGCGCACTCTGTTTTTTACGACGCTCCAACTTAGATTGCGCAAGGGTTTTTTCCAACTCACAACGTTTTAGAAGAACCTCGGAACTAGCTGTTGCCAAAACAATAATGGCTTGCTCGGAACATAAGCGATGCAAATCTTCTAATGGTGCAATTTGGCAATGAGTTGCCAAAGGATGGTGTTGAATTTTTTCAAGGCTACGATTCATCCATGTGATCCTTTCAACACCCATTTTTTTAAGGCGCTCAAGCGCTTGCATGGCCATAGCACCAGCTCCAACGACTAGAGCCTTTTTAGATTCAAAATTATCGAAAAAATCACGAATCCCATCCACGGCTATATGAGCAACTGAAACCGTGCCCTCACCCAAACTTGTTTCACGACGGACTCTTTTAGCGGCTCGCAGGGCTTGCTGGGACAAACGATCCAAAGCCCCTCGCAAAGTCCCCATTTCTTTAGCATGAACCAGGGCATCCTTGAGTTGTCCTGCAATTTGAGTTTCCCCTAGCACTTCACTTTCTAAACTGGCCGATACTCGAACTAAATGCTCATAAGCGTCCAGACCACAATAATACTTTGCTTCATCTAATGCCGCACGCTCACTATGAATGGACCACATTTGCTTAAGCTCATTGGGAGCTATTCCAAATCCATAACACTCAATTCGATGACAGGTTCCCAAATAAAAAAACGATGCATTGGGATCATTTAATAACCGCTGTTTCCACTGAGCTAAAATTATATTTTGTTTGTCTTCAGTGATAGCAACTTTTTCTCTTTGCGATGCTGAATGTCCGTCTTTAGCACTAAGTGAATAACAAAAGAAATGATTGATATCGACTATGCCCATCAGCAGCTACCTTAAAAACCAATTCACGGGTTGATGAACAGAATCAATAAGTCCCAGCATAAGTAAAGAAAAGGCGAGAATAAACAAAGACGCGAGTGAGGCATAAATACGATAAGCCCAGAGGTTTGATCGAGAACTGAAACTGCGAACCTGTAAACCAATCAACAAAATCAATCCCAAGAAAATTGAAACCAATACTTTAGGGTCGGAAATCCAATGATAAAGAAAAATTCTTATGTTCTCTTGATTTTGCATTTGAACAGCAAAAGCAGTTGCAAAGGCCAGAGCAAGACCCATAAACCATGTCGAAAACGACAAAGCCAACGCACCACCCGTTAGTCGAGTTAATGTTTCCAAAGACGGAATGGCCCTATAAAAAGGATGCTGTTTCAATTTTCCGCGACGAATCGCAAAATCTTTGAGCAGCCATAGGGTCGTCGACAACCACAGCACAACAACCATTCCAGCACCTGCTGCCAAGAGTGCCGAATGCGCTATGGTGAGCACTTTAATGAATCTGGTTTCAATAGGAAGCTGGTATGCTCTGCCTTCGACAAGAGCCAGCAACCACAACACAAACCATGCGCCCAGGCTTCCCGAAAGACCATAAGAAAGTAAACGTTTAATTTTCAGGTCAGAGCTTCGAGCCCTAACCAAACTAATCACGACAGCTATACCCCAAACCGTGGCCCCTAAAATGGTCACAAGCACATAACGTTCTGAAAGAACGTCCAAAAACCATGGAATAAGGAAAATAAGCCAAAATAAAAGCATGTCTGCTGAACCTTGGGGAAATCTAGCACTTGTTATGAATTCAAAAAAGGATTAAATTCCAGGCATGTCTAATCTACACCCTATTTCAGATGCCACGTTCGAACAAGAAGTTGTTAAAAGTGACAAGCCAGTGCTTGTTGATTTTTGGGCAGCTTGGTGCGGCCCATGTCGCGCACTGACTCCCAAGTTAGAAGAAATGTCAGCGTCTTACGCCTCCAAAGTAAAATTTGCGGCAGTCAATGTTGATGAAAACCAAAAAATTCCTGCTCAATTTGGCGTACGCGGTATTCCAACATTGATTTTATTCAAAGATGGAAAAATGGTCGATCAACTTGTCGGCAATCAACCCAAAGAAGTTATTGAGCAGCTCCTGTCTAAAGCTTTGTGAGATCACTGCCCTCAGGTTCCTTGCTTCGCGTTTTTTCTAGGGAACGTGCAACGAGTATTTATGCCATAGAGTCTACAGAGCTTTTGCAAACCATTATGAATCGTTTGCAAGCCATGCCTCCGTCCATGCTCCACTTGGGTTACGCCTCTATGGGAGCCTTACTATTTCAAGCATTGAGTGACCCGCAAGAACCAGAGCATGTCGAAATGCAATGGGCGGTTGATGGTCCCTTCGGAAAACTCATTGCTGATAGTTTAGGCACTGGGAAAATTAGATCCAGCATATCCTACCCCAAAGTTGAAGTTTCAAATTTGCATGAACCGCTCGGCGCTGGCGTTTTTCAAGTTAGACGCTACACCCCTGAGCAAAACCAAGAGCGCTACACCGGGCTGATCCAAAGCCAAGGCGACGTGCGAGTTGATTTGGCCCATTATCTTCGACAGTCCGAGCAACGGCGTGTTTTGCTAGATATGTTTATTGATATCAGTTGGGACGAATCCAACCCCAAAACTCCATTTCGAATTAACAAAGCGTATGCCTATCTTATCGATGTCATGCCTGGTGATGGAGCCGACCAAACGCTTGGGCAATGGCAAGACTATTGCGAATCCTTGGGATTGTTATCGACATGGGACATTCAAGCCCCAAATCCAAAAATGGCAGCACAACATATTTTAGAATTTTTAGCCCCAGGGGAATCTAAAACATTGCAGTATAGTCTGGAAACAGAACTGGAACTGTTCTGTCCGTGTTCTGAAGAGCGGGCCATGAGAGCACTGGCCTTATTAAGCGCTAACGAAAAGAAATATTTACACCAAGATTCTGAAGGAAAATCAGAAAAACTACTGATGACCTGTGAATTCTGCGGGACGACTTATCACATTGCGGATGCTGGCTGAGGACCTTCCTTAGCTTCACGTTCCTTTTTCTTTTTCCACCATCGCTCAACAACTGCTTTTGCAATGGGGGCAGCAGCCTTACTTCCACCACAACCGTGCATCACGAATACTGCAATAGCAATTTCTGGATTGTCTTTGGGGGCGAATCCAGCAAACCAAGCATGGTGGCGTCTGTTAAATGGCATTGATTCACAGTTAGAAAATAGTTCGTCCTTAGTCATAGACATCACTTGCACTGTTCCCGTTTTACCAGCCAACAATTTATCTTTTGTGGCAGCACTATAAAAAGCAGTACCCCCAGGCTCGTTTGCAACAGCGTGCATAGCGTCTCTTAAGACAACTTCAAATGCTTCTGGTATGGGTCGCTTGGCAACCAATTGTGGAGAAAAGGATTTAATGAGATTTCCATAATTGTCTTCAATTCGAGAAACAACATACGGTTTATAACGATTCCCATAATTAGCAATAGCAGCAAAGGCTGTTGCCAATTGAATGGGTGTCACTAAATCGTAGCCCTGCCCAATGGCGGCCGAAGGTGTTTCTCCAGGAAACCATGGCTGCCCTAGAGTACGTTTCTTCCACTCCTCAGTTGGCATGAGGCCAGGAATTTCATCGGCCAAATCAACGCCCGTAAGTTTTCCCAAACCCAAATCAAAAGCCGTTTGCGCAATTCGATCAATTCCCAATCCAATTCCGACTTGATAGAAAAAGACGTCAGAACTTTTTTTAATCGCATCTCGAACATTGATACGACCAAATCCAGTTTTATTATGTTCGTGAAACGGCCGATTTCCATATTTAAAAACAGGTGGACAGTTCAATATGGTCTCTGGAGTGATAAATCCAGCCTCAAGTCCTGCAAGAGCTGTAATAATTTTAAATGTAGAGCCTGGAGAATAGTGATCCTGAATTGCTTTATTTCTCAAGGGCCCATAAGGGTTGTTCACAATGCTTTGCCATAGCTCTTGAGGCTTCCCATTCATTTCTGTTGGATCAAAAGATGGTTGAGAAATCATAGACAGCACTTCTCCAGTGCGTGGATCCAAAGCAACAACAGCCCCCATTTTTCCTTCCATGGCTTGTGCTGCCGCAAGTTGCAAATCTTCATCAACTGTTAAAACTAATCGATAACCAGGCACTGGTGGAACTGTCCTTTGAAGATACGAGTATTCCTCTGAATCATCTCCACGTACAACACTGCGCCCGTGAGCATCAACAGCAACAAACTTACTGCCATCAATTCCTCTTAGACAAACTTCCCAATGACGCTCAAGTCCCGACAAGCCGACAACATCACCTGTCTCGTAGGCAGAATCAAATTCTGCACAAAGCGCCCCGCGCCTAACTTTGGATGTCTTTCCTAAATCTCTTTTCGACACCTCACCTAAGTAGCCAAACAAATGAGCACCAACATGCTTGTGCAAATAGGTTCGACGAACACGCTGAGTGACATTTAAACCACCCATTGCACCTCGCAAACTTTCGATTTTTCCAACAATAGACATGGAAGCGTTTTCAATCACTGTCACTGGCTGAAATTTTGCATTTTTTGCAGCCTCTTTTTTATAAAGCTTCATAAGGACATCAGCCGGCTCTCCACTAATGGCAGAGAGGTAATCAATAACTTCCTTCTCATTTTTGATAAATTGAGGAGTGATTGTCACATCAAGTTGCAAACGATTATCAACCAAAACATTTCCATAGCGATCCAAAACAAGGCCTCGAGGAGCCGGAATTTTTTCACGTCTTAAGGAGTTTTTTTCAGAGAATCCTCTGTAATATTCTCCCTTGAAAACTTGAAGATGCAAAAGACGGTAAGATAAAAGAGCAAAAAATCCGACAATCAAATAAAAGAAGATGGGAAAACGAAGCTGAAATTCTTGAATCCTTTCTCGTTGTCCCAGCATGATAACTCCTTATTTTAAACGTCCAGGATCTAACTTCCTGGCGTCATCGGGTTCGTGATCAAAATACAAGTCCCAGGCCACAAATTTGGGATACAGCAACCAAGCAATTCCAGCAGACAAAAGTGTCGTAATGGGTAGTTGCCATAACTGAGTCCAAATCGAAAAATGATATTGATTCATCGACATAATGCTAACACTAAGCACGGAAAACAACATACTCAATCCGCCTGTAAGAATCATAAATGGAATTCTTCCCTCTAGCGCAAATGCATACACAAAACTCTTGCCAATCAATGCAGTCCACATCTGTGCTGAAATGTATATACCGCCGGAGAATCCCACTAACGGACTGAACAGTAAACTCACAGCCACTGAAAGAAATAAACTTTTTGCCATATCCCTAGTCAACACCAGATAAGAAATGAAAATAGGACCCATATGGACAGAGAATGTATTGCCCAAATAAAAACTGAGTGACGATTCTAAAATCTGAATTCCCCAAACGATAGCGATCAATATAGGCCATTCAGCAATGCGTTTTTGGCTTTGGGTCATCATAGTTTTGTCGCTGGCAATGCTTGTCCTTCAACTTGGGATTCCGAGGCAACATCAATATCAAATTTAGTTGGATCACCAGTGATGACCAAAACTTCATCAAGCTTTCCAACGTCGGCAGATGAACGAAGTTCCGCATCTTGAACAACACCTGCATTAGGCTTACTAACAGACACAATGGTGCCCACCAGCAATCCCTTTGGAAAAACCCCGTCCATCCCACTAGTAATGACTTCATCTCCCAGGCGGATATCTTCGGCTCGGTCCAAAAACTTTGAGCGTGACAAGAGTGTACGCCCACGACCCTCAACAATAAAATGCGCTCTAGAGCGTAAAATTTGTGCAGAAACAGTATGGGAGGAATCGTGAATGGACAGGAATAGTGAGGATCGACCAAAGACTCTTGTAATTGTCCCAACAATGCCCTCAGCGGTCACAACAGGCATACGCACCTTAATTCCATCTTTGGCTCCTGCATTGATTAGAAAACCTAGGCTTTCTCTTGTTGAATCTTCTCCAATGACACGAGCAGCAATAAACTGCGCATCTGGCAGTTTTGGCATGAAGAGCAGACCTCTTAGGCGTTCATTCTCTATTTTTTCTTGTTCCAAAGACAAAATTTTGGATTTCAAATCGGCATTATTTTTCTTGAGCTCATCATTTTCTTTTTTTGTTCGAATGAGATTCACGTAATCGGTCCAAATGATCGAAACCCCATCCACTGCAAAACCTATCAAACGAACACCAGGATGGATGACTCCTGCACTAACCCGATCCCACAAGTTCAATCTGGGAAGCTCTAGGCGCAATGCAAAAAAAGGAATCAGTGGAAGCAAGAATAAAGCAGCGATAAATAAAGCTCTCTTGTATCGCTGAAAAAGTTTAATCATCGGTTTGTTGTCCTAATTTAGATATCAATATTAGCACTAAAAGAATAAGTTTCTAGGGCTCATTGACAATTCTAAGGCATCGTCGAAGATAGACGGATATGATTCAGCTTATTTATCGCTATAAAGCTTTTTTTATGACCATTTTCGTACTTTCTGCGCTTGGCCTTGTGCTGAGTATGTTTGGAAGCGCAGGTACAGGTGGTGGGATGTCTATGGGAGCTGGTGGCGATACAGTGGCCACTATTGATGGAGAGCCCGTCAAGACTCAAGAATTAGTTGCCACCATGGAGTCCGAGTTTCAAGATTTAGAAAGCAGACTCCGCATGCAAGCAGACGGATCAAACCCAGAAATGCAAAAAATGATGGAGCGCTATTTCCGTTCTCAGATTACTCCTGATCGTTCCCTTGAGCGTTTAATTAAACGTAAATTTTATATTCATTCTGCGCAAAAGGTAGGCATTGCCGTTGCTCCCGAAGCCATTCGTGATGCCCTCGAAAAAGACCCCACCTTTCAAAAAGACGGAAAGTTTGATCCTGTTCTCTACAAAGACCGCGTAGGGGCAATGGCTGCAAAATACGAATCTGAACTTGCTGAACGAATCAAGTTCATGACTCTTAGCAAACTTTTCGAATCTGGTTTGGGCGCAGTCACCCCCAAAGAGCGCGAGTTTGAAAAACAGCTCAATACCAAAATGAATTTGGAAACCGTAGAGATACGTCCTCAGGACCTCAAAGATAGCATCAATGTTTCTGAAGACTCAGTAAAAGGATTCCTTGCATTACCAGAATCAAAAGCAAAAATGGAGTCGTATTTTAATCGCAATATCTCAAAATATGAGACAAAAGAACAAGTTCACGCAAGACACATTCTCATTGGCGAAAAAACAGAAGAAGGTGGCGGTGAAGCTAAGGCCAATGCCGTTCTAGCTGACATCAAATCAAAAAAAATTACATTTGAAAATGCTGCTGAAACGTTCTCCAAAGATCCCTCCAATGCTAAAAAGGGCGGCGATTTAGGCTTTTTTGAAAAGGGCATCATGCATCCTGATTTTGAAAAAGCAGCCTTTGCTTTAAAATCAAAAGGAGAAATCGCTGGACCCGTGAAAACGCCTTTTGGGTACCACATCATTGAACTTATAGATAAAAAAGACGCCTCTAAGAAAACCCTCAAAGACGTTGAATTAGAAGTCGCTAAACTCGTCTTGATAGAAGAAGACAAAATTGCAAAAACCAAACAGTATCTTCAATCATGGACCCAAGGAAATTCAGGCCCAGACGAGAAAACACTTAAAGATAAATATGCCGCGGCTTGGAGCAAACAAGAATGGTCTCCCGCTCTCAGTGATCAACTGGGCACCATTACAAATGCAGCAGACTACACGGCAGATCTACTTTCTTTAAATGCCCAAAATCCAATTTTAAAAAAACCAATTGCTCGTGGTGAAAATTTTGTCCTAGTACGTTTTGCAAAAGATCAAAAAAAGGAAGACGAGAAAAAAGCTGAAGACAAAAAAACGGATTCTTTAGTGGCAGAAGCGAATGAAAAAATTGAACAGGGTTTTGAATACTGGCTAGAAAGCCGCTTTAAAACACTAGAAAAAGAAGAGCGCATTCGCAGATCAGAAAAGATCATTCGAAGCTTAAGTGAACAAATTTCCCAGAGTATGGGAAGCTAATTTACCTAATTATTTAAGACACTTAAAAAAGGTGTCAAAATCTTTTCTTTTCGTGTTATATGCATACGCACTAAGCTTGTACGGATGATGAAAATGAAAACTCAAAATCAATATAACGTCATGACTTTTGCAGTGGCACTAAGTGCAACCCTTTTAACATATGCCGTTGCTGCAGATAAAAATGTCACTCGTACTCATAGCAAGAAAGCCAAAACCGAAGAAACTGGCCCTGCAATTGATTCTGGAGTCGTCAACACCAATGCCTTTAGAGGGCCCGCATCAGAGTCAACAAAAAAACTAACGAACATTCCTCGTGGACCTGCCGCTCAAAACATTGATCGCTCGCCACCAAGCGATGAGAATCGCCAGCCTTACAGTTTCATACCCATTTCAGACAGAGGAACAAGGGTGCGTGTCACATACGTTAATCCTAATGGGCAATTTGCTGGAGTACTAAAAGTAGGACAGGAACTTGATACAAAAGATCTTCCTGTACCATCTGAACAAGATAATCATAAATCAAACAAATAGGAGTTAGGAAATCGTCATGAGCGCAGGGTTACAAATTGAAGATGTTAAAGTAGGAAGTGGAGTAGAAGCGACAGCAGGAAAGCGTGTTACGGTTCATTATACCGGCACCCTGAGCAACGGGAAAAAATTTGATTCCTCACGAGACCGAAACGAACCTTTTACATTTGCTTTAGGAGTAGGCCAAGTCATTCAAGGATGGGACAAAGGTGTGGCCGGCATGAAAGTTGGCGGTCAACGCAAACTAAAAATCCCACCTGAAATGGGTTATGGATCAAGAGGCGCTGGCGGAGTGATTCCTCCCAACGCCGAACTTTTATTTGATGTTGAGCTTTTAGAAGTTAAGTAGTCGAGCCCAGTCTCTATTTATATTGGAGACTGAACGGCATCCCAAATCTTTTTAAGCCTGGTCAGCAAAGGGCGCATATCCTTTAGATGCAAAGAGTTGGGTCCATCGCACAGTGCTTTGTCGGGGTCAGGATGCGTTTCTAAAAACAAACCATCAACTCCGACAGCAAGCGCTGCCCTTGAAAGAACTTCAATCATTTCACGACGACCACCTGAGGATGTCCCTAAGCCTCCAGGTAGCTGAACGGAATGCGTAGCATCCATAACAACTGGATGGCCTGTGGCATTCCTCATTTCCACAAGTCCCGTCATATCGTTAATGAGGCGGTTATAGCCAAAACTAACTCCACGCTCACAGAGCAAAATATTTGCATTTCCTGTAGCTTTTGCTTTTTCAACAATAGGCTTCATGTCCCATGGAGCCATGAACTGGCCTTTCTTAATGTGCAAGACCTTTCCCGACTTAGCTGCTTCAACCACCAAATCAGTCTGACGGCATAAAAAAGCAGGAATTTGTATGACATCAGCAAACTCTGCGACATCTTTAACCTGCGTAGTTTCATGAACATCAGTAATTAAAGCACAATTTAAATCGGCTTTTATTTTACCAAGTTTTTGCAAAGTTTCTTTCATTCCTAAGCCACGAAAGCTGGTGCCACTTTGTCGATTAGCTTTGTCAAAACTACATTTTAAAATCCAAGGAATTTGTAGTTCCGTTGTGATTTTTTTTAACTCTTGTCCAACCTCACGCACCAACCCATCAGATTCGTAGATGTCTGGTCCGGCAAAAAGCACAAAGTGATTAGCATTTCCCCAAGTTATTGAAGGACCATAAGCCATTTTCCCAATGACAGGAGTTTTCAACGGAGCGAGTACGGGTTGGTTTAAATGGCTCATTTTTTCTTAGACCCTTTCTTCTTTTTACGATTCAAAAACTGCTTTGCCCAGAGCAAATCTTTTGGCGTATCCACGCCTCTAAAACTCTCCTTAGCTTTTGTTTGTGTTCTGATGACAAAAATATTCATTCCCAGCCAAAGGGCTCGCAACTGCTCTAGTCCCTCAGTTCGTTCAATATCTGTTGGAGCTGTTGCGCAAAATCTTGTTAATGCTTCAAGAGTAAAACCATAAACACCGACGTGCAACATTCCAAGTGGTGTGGATTTAGGCTTAAGAGGAATTCTCGAGTGAGGAATTGGGAAACGCGAAAAATAAATTGCGCCACCTTCTCTGTTAGAAATAACCTTCACTGCAGCAGCTTCTTGATAGTCCTTCACTGACAAACTCCAAGGCTCAGCAAGCGTACTCATGGGGTACTTCTTAAACGTCGCATTGTCTTGTGATTTATAAAAATCCGCGATGGCCTGCAGGCCATCAATACCAGCAAAAGGCATATCCCCTTGAATGTTTAAAATTCCTTTCAAACTTTGAGAGAGTTGAGGATGTTTTTGCAAATACAACCCAGTCGCCGCAAAAACTCTATCCGTTCCTGAAGGGAGCGCGGGATCGGTCAACAGAACCTCAACACTGGGTAATTTCTTCTGGATAAAAGCTTGTGTTTTAGCAGAATCAACTGCGGCAATAACTTTAACAGACGGATCATCGGCAAATGCTGCCAAGGCACGATTCAATGTTCGAATACACAAAGCCTGGCCAGAGATGTCTTTTAAAATTTTCTCTGGTACTCGCTCAGATTTTAATCTCAAAGGAACAACTGCCAAAACTTCAATTTTACTCATGCCACCTGTTCTAGAGCATATCATGAAGTCGAACAAGACCAAGTAAGCGCTTTTGATCGTCCAACACTGGGGCGCATGAAACTTGTTTAGATTTTTGTTCCATTTTTTCTAAAGCATCAGCCAAGCTCATTGTCATAGAGACAGAAACAAAAGTTTTAGTCATGACATCCGCAGCTGTTAATGAAGCAATGTCAGTACCTTTAGCAATCAAACGCCTTAAATCACCTTCTGTAATAATTCCTTCGACTTTATCTTCAGAATTCAACACACAAAAAGCACCCAACGGCTTAGAGCTCATCTCAACGGCAACATGGCGAATCAATGTGCTAGCCTTGCCCTGAGCCACATTTTTAGCAGCTACACACACTTGGGAAACGGAAAAATTAAGCCTTTTCCCTATGGAACCACCCGGATGAATATTTGCAAATTTTTCTCTTGTAAACCCACGCAAATCAGCAAAAACAGATACCAAAGCATCACCAATGGCCAAAGCAACAGTTGTGCTTGCAGTAGGAACCATATTGATGGGACACGCTTCTTGTTCAACACTCGCATCCAAAACAAAATCCGCCTGCTTAGCTAATGGCGAATCCAAATCGCCCGTAATGGCAATAATTGGGTTTCTACCTTTTAAAAACGGTAGCAAACCAAGGATTTCTGCTGTTGCTCCACTTTTCGAAAATAAAAAACAAATGTCACCAGGAGATATCGCCCCCAAATCACCATGCAAAGCTTCCGAAGGATGAACAAAAACAGCATTCACCCCTGTGCTTAAGAATGAAGCAACAAGCTTAGAGGCAATGTAGTGACTTTTTCCTATGCCTGAAAAAACCAATTTGTTACCAGAAGCCATAGCTTTTTGCATGAGCTTCAATGTGTCTGGAAAACTAGCGCCCAAACGAGAAGAGGCACGAGCCACAGAATTGGCTTCAATGGTCATCACGTCCTTAGCTTTTTGCAATAAAATGTCTGGTGTCATAGCAACTTGGGCTTAGACATAAAACGATCCTTTTTGATTTGCAAATTTCTTTAATGCCTCACTTGGTTGCATACGAACACCAACCGTAGTCTGCATTTTTTCAAGATCAGCAACAATGTTTTTAAGACCAATTGAATCAGCATACCTTAGCAAGCCACCGCGAAACGGGGGAAATCCAGTGCCAAAGATCATACCAACATCGACATGAGAAGGACTTGCCACCAAGCCCTCTTCCAAAATTAACGCCGCTTCATTAATCATGGGATAAACCATGCGTTTTACTAAATCATCAGCATTCAATGACGAGGTTTGAGACGATCCTGAAGCAAAAACAATAGCATCAATGGCTGATTGATCAATCTCTCCACGACGGCCTGCAGGGCCACTCCACTGATAAAATCCAAGGCCCGTTTTGCGACCAAAGCGCAGTGTTGACGATGGGTTGGATTCTTTTTGTTTCTTTGTAGACTCAATAATTTTGTCAATGACATCTGACGGCTTAAAGCGCTCGCCCAGGCTAGCATGAAGAATATGCGAGACTTTAGCAGCAACATCTAAACCAATTTCATCAAGCAACTCACATGGTCCCATAGGCATACCAAAACGTTTTAACGCCTTGTCCATGAATTCAATACGCATGCCTTCTTTTAAACAATGTCCCGCTTCATTTAACCAGGGCAACAACAAACGATTCACGAGAAAACCTGGGCCATCCTTCACAACCACAGGAGTTTTTCCTATGGAGCGGACAAAATTAACACTTCTTGCTACGGCCTTCGGATCCGATGACGGTAAAGTGATGACTTCAACAAGAGGCATTTTATGAACAGGATTGAAAAAATGTAGACCCACAAAACGCTCAGGCTGTTTAAATGCCGAAACCATATCCGACAAACGAAGACTTGATGTATTTGTTGCTATAATACAATCCGATGAAACCTGCGTTTCCAACTCAGCAAATACTTTCTTCTTCACATTTAGATCTTCAACAACAGCCTCAATAACCAAGTCCAAATGCTGGAATCCGCTGTAATCAACTTGTCCGCGAACGCGGTTCATTCGATTGCTTTTTTCATATTTAGAAATACGCCTTTTCTTTAAATCATCATCAAAAAGTTTTTGCGCATGAGCTAATCCTTTCGAAATAGCATCCCATTGCAAATCCTTCATAAAGGTTCTCATTTGCGAGGCCGCTGTCTGAGAGGCAATACCTCCGCCCATAACACCTGCGCCCAACACTCCAACACTTTGGATGGGAGCAAGCGCCTTAATTTCATCAACACTTAGCTGAGTGCCAGAATCTTTTTTGCCATTTTCAACCATGAAAAACAGTGAAACTAAATTCTTAGAAACAGGAGTTGCCCACAATTGAGAAAATTCATTGGCTTCTTTTGCAAGCCATGAAATCTCAGAGTTGCCCCATTGGGATTCCAGAACGTCGATAATTTTTAGCGGTGCTGGATAATGACCACCGGTTTGCTTCATGACACCTTCTCGAGCTTTCGAAAAAATAACTTTTCGCCCAACGAAGTTCCCTTCAAGAAGAGTTTCTTGCAAATTCACTTTGCGCTCTTTGCGTTTGAACTTTCCGGCAGCAACATCTTTTGCAAACTCCATTGCCTTTTCTTCAAAAAGCCCCTGCGGAATTACTTGATCCACTAAACCAATTTTTCCAGCCTTATCAGCACGAATGGATTTTCCTGTAAGCATCATGTCCAATGAGGTTGCCAATCCTACGAGCTTCGGCAAACGATAGGTCCCACCCCATCCGGGAAGAAACCCCAGTTTAACTTCAGGCAATGAAATAGCCGTTTTATCGGAATCAGAACACACACGATATTCACAAGCAAGAGACAGTTCCGTCCCCCCACCCGCGCAAGGACCATCAATGGCAGCAATGACAGGAATGCCAAGCTTTTTCATTTTTGAAAAAACACGCTGTCCTTCTTCGGAAGCTTTTTTTGCCTCTCCCGCATCTTTCATACCTTGTATCAAAGTGATGTCTGCGCCAACAATGAACGATCCTTTTTTTGCGCTTTTTAAAAGAATTGCTTTCATGCCCCACGCAGAACCCTTTTGCTGGATCTGCGTTGTGAGTTCATCAAGCTCACCCACGCTGAGATGAGCTAGTTTATTCACGCGCTCGCCTTCCAAATCAAAAATCAACACTCCGACATCACCGTGTTTTTCCAAACGAAACGCACGACCAGAAAATAAAGATTCCATGTCTAACACTCCTTAATTCATTCTATATACAGACCATCAAACAGCTTCGAGAGCGACAACACCGCCTTGGCCACCACCAATACAGAGTGTGGCTAAGCCGCGGGCAGTTTTTCTTCTTTGCATTTCAAGAGCCAGCGTGATGACCAAGCGTGCCCCAGTAGCGCCGACGGGATGTCCAAGAGCAATGGCACCGCCGTTGGGATTGAGAGTGTCCATGCTAAGCTCACCATACGCCGAACTGACACCAAGCTCTCTTTGGCAGAATTCTTTTGATCCTAGCGCCATAGAACATGCCATAACCTGAACGGCAAAAGCTTCGTTCAACTCCACTAAACCAAAATCTGATAATTTCATTTTAGATTTGCTGAGATATTTATGGATCGCAAACGTTGGACCAAGCCCCATGCGAGATGGATCTAATCCAGCAAATTCATGACCAATGATTTTAGCCAAAGGCTTCACTTGGGACCCAAGTTTTTTGAGACCTTCCTCGGAAGCAATGATGGTCATAGCAGCGCCATCGGTGATGGGACACGAGTTTCCTGGAGTCACGGTTCCATATTTTTTATCAAAATACGGTTTTAATTTAGCCAATGCCTCCATGGTTTGAGTTTTACGAGGACCGCTGTCATGTGCCAGCGTTTGCTCGAATTTAGGTGGAATGGGATAAGGCGCAATTTCTTGCTGAAATTTACCAGACTCTTGCGCGGCAACCGTCTTCTGATGACTCTTCAATGCGTATTGATCTTGAGCTTCACGCGATATTTTAAATTCTTTTGCTAAGACCTCAGCCGTTTGCCCCATGTTCAATCCGCAAAACGGATCCGTCAACCCTTCAAGCAAACCTACTCTTGGCTTGAGAAACGCTGCCACTGGAAGCTTCACAAACATTGCGGCCTTATCTTGCAAAGATTTTGCTTTATTCAAGGCTTCAAAAAAACCGACAGCTTCCTTATTGTAAAGCAAAGGAATGGTCGACATCGATTCCGTACCACCAGCAACGACAATGTCAGCAACACCAGCTTGAACCTTTAGGGCCGCCTCAGAAATAGCCTCCATCCCCGAAGCGCAATTGCGATGCACAGAATAAGCAGAAATTCCTTTTGGCAATCCTGCATTGAGTGCAACGACGCGAGCAATGTTGGCGGTGTCCGATGGGTTTCCTGTATTTCCCACAATCACTTCATCCACAAGTGTGCCAATGGACTCTGGAGTGTGACCTAAACGTGCAATTAATTCAGCTAAAGCAAAACGCCCAAGCTCTGCGGCGTGCACAGATTTCAGCTCAGTTCCTGCTTTTGCAAATGGGGTTCGAATTCCGGATACAAGATATGCTGTTTTCATGCTCTAAACATTAACATGAAAACTAAATATTTTTGCTGACGCTCTCTCTAGTAGCTGTAATTTTTTGACTATTCTGCTCTGCAATGCGCTTACGCTTTTCACCAATCTTCAACATGTACTCATCTTGAACAGTTTGAAGACGTGACTCAACTTGAGATCGCGCCTGTTTCACATCTCGCAAATACAAAAGGGCATCAAAACCACAAACCTTGCACACCATTTCTTCACGAACCAATGCCCAATGCACGAGCTCCCAGGCTGCCCATATTGGCAAATAACAAACTAGAGATTTTAAAGCTGTGGATACGCCACCCAGCCAATACGCTACACCTGCGATCATCCCAACAATGAGCAAGATCCTAAAGTGATCCAAAACACTAATTTTTGCGTGTCTGTGTAATTCATGAGGACTTCGACAAACTGGACAAAGGTAACTCTGTTCTCCCATAAATCTTATTATCGCACACAGATGCCAAACCGTGACGTCAATACTTCGTCTTTAACACCAGTGCTTCGCCCCAAAATCCACCGTCTTTTCTTAGGTTTATTTCGGATGCCTCACCTAATAAGAAATAATCCACGCCATCAAAAGCGCGTCCAAATCGTAAAAAGCCACCTAGAAGTTTATTGGCTTGATCTTCAAAATACTGACTGTTCAGTATCCATTGGAGACTCACTCCAAGCTCAGTTGGCAACGCTTGCCTCTGATTCCAAGGCTCTTTCTTGTCCAGCCAAGTCACCTTCAACGACCTTGCTTCGCCAATGCCGTTCTCAAAACGAACCCATGCATGACGTTCAAAACTTAGTTCTTTTTTTTGCTCGTTTTGAAAACGAAACAACAATACCGAATTCCACTCAGCTGAAGCGCTCGCTGCATCTTCAGAGAGAAAAAATTTTGTCGAACTTTGCAAGGACTCTCCTTGGCGTATCGCTGGCAACACAACACTCATCGAGACGCCATCATTCTCTGACCAGCCTCTTAATTCAGAAGGAAAAAATGCAAGCAAATCTTCTTTTTTCATGGCCATTTGAAACAAAACAACATCTTTGGGAAGCTGAGCAATCATAGCGTCAAGCAGTTCAGGCCGAATCACTATCAAAAACTCACCGTCTCGCAAATCCTTTTGGATAAGCTCCATATTCAAGCGGCTAGCACTAGAAAGCGCCTGATTTCGAGGAGAGCGAAAAACAAGGACTCCTTTTTGCACCTCGAATTGAAGAGCAAACTTCAAAGAGTCTTCACGACTTAATAAGTGAGACTCTTTTGCAAAGATCAATGTTTTGAAATTCTCATTCAACCAATCCACAAAAGAACGCCTAAGATCCTCCACCAATTGCGGATCTTTGGATGGCCAATCACTCAGCCGTGCCAACAAGAGGTCCCTTAACACCTTCACTGTATTCGAACCACCAGGGCAATCCGCGCGTAGGATTAGCGACCGATCCAAAACCTCACGAGTAAATAAAGTGCCCAGCTGCGAACGCATCCAATGCAATACCGCCCCGTGCTCATCTTCAATAAACGCCTTCTTTTCTTTGAACTGAATATGAAATGTCACATTTAATGCTGAAGGCAAAGCAAGCGACAGGACATCTCGACGATATTCAATTCTTATATTCTGACATCGAAGGTTGATGATTGGCTTTTTTTGAAAGCTCCACTTGGCAAAATTTGCCATCAATTGAAACTGCTGAAACCCAAATCCTGAGCCATCAAACCCCATTGATGTGCTTTTCAATTCCAAGCGGGAAGCGCCATCCTCCACTCCGTCAACTTGAAGGGGAACCTCCATAAACAGCGGCTTTGGGCTCCGCAAGCTACGCGTAGACATACGGAATTCCAGAGTTTCGCCCAAATTTGGTGCCTCTAGAGCTGACGCACGACCCGTCAGCAGCAAGAACAAAATCAGAATAGAAGGCTTCAAACGCATAATGAGGTATTAATGCATTGCGTTGATTTTGCAAACTATAATCTAGTGCCTTAAAGGTGCGCTAGGTCTTTACTTGACACGCCGATGAAATTGTCTATAACTTCGCAGGTTTCAGAATCTATTTATATTTGTAAAGGACGCGATTATGGCAACACCTAAGGGAACAAAAAAAGACTCTAAAGCAGCTAAGTCTTCCAAAGTTCAAAAGAAAGCTAAAAAAGCTGAAGTTAGCGCACGTAAAAAGGCAGCAAAAACGACTCTTCGTGATGCGAAAAAAGTCGCCACTGCTCAAGAAGGCGCTGCTACAAAAACAAAAAAATTCAAGGGTCATGCGCCTCAATCTTCGCGAATCACCCCACCCAAAGGTCCCGTGCTTCCTCTCTCAGGAAGAACATCGTTTGCACCTAAGGGCAACGACTTACGTCAGTGGTTGATTGTTGATGCTGCCGGACAAACCGTTGGTCGTCTAGCAACACAAATTGCGTCCCTTTTACGCGGTAAACACAAAGCTAGCTTTACGCCAAACAATGATGTTGGCGATTTCGTCGTGGTCATTAACGCTGAGAAAGTTACTTTCTCCAGCAACAAGAGCGATGTGAAAGAATATCATCAGCACAGCGGGTACATCAGCGGTTTAAAAACCACTACACCAACTGAACTTTTGAAAACATTTCCTGATCGCGTTTTGAGAAACGCCGTACGCGGCATGGTTCCTCGCAATCCATTAGGTCGCGAACAAATGCGTAAACTCATGATTTATGCTGGCGACAAACACCCACATGCTGCTCAAAAACCTGTAGCATGGAAACTTCGTTTTTCTACCAACGGTTAAGAAAAGAGATATGAAATTATGAGTACACAAATGTTTTCAGCAGTCGGTCGTAAAAAGAATTCCGTAGCTCGAGTACGAATTAAACCAGGCAACGGAACCATCATGATCAACGGACGTAAAATGGAAGAGTACTTCGGTCGCCCCATTCTTCGTTTGATTATGAACCAACCACTAGAAGAACTTGGCATGCTTGGTCGTTTTGATATTTATGCCAACTGTGCTGGTGGCGGACATTCCGGCCAAGCTGGTGCTTTAAGACATGGTCTTACAAGATGTTTGATGAAGTTCAACCCAGAGTTCAGAACTCCACTAAAAGCTGCAGGCATGGTGACACGTGATTCTCGTTCCAAAGAACGTAAAAAATACGGTCAGCACGGTGCTCGTCGCGGAACTCAGTTCAGCAAACGTTAATAGCGCAAAATCTGCTCTCATGGATGAGAGCGTTTTTCTGGATCAAGGATTGATCAAAACCCCCAAAGGCCACGGCTCTTGGGGGTTTTCTTTTTTTGCACCGTTCAACTAAGAAAAGCAATTCAAGAAAGACTCAAAGTTCATGGGAAGAAAACAAAATATTTTTGTAGATGCGCAAGAAAGAAAACCCTTGGATCGCAGGCTCACAAGGCCTGGTGCTCTTGGTATTGTACTGGTAAACCCCCGCATTCCACAAAACACAGGTAGTGTTGCTAGAATGTGCGCAGCTACAGGGTCAAGACTCGACCTTATCAATCCTTTTTTTAAAATAGACGACGCTAAACTAAAACGAGCAGGGTTGGATTATTGGCCGCTCTTAGACGTCAGAATTTTTAATACTCTCGAGGATTGGTTAGAGGCAAATGATAGCAAAGTGCAACCATGGCTCATCGAAACCGTTGGAAGTAAGCCTTACACCCAGGCCACATTTGAGCCGAATGATTTTTTGTTTTTTGGTGACGAACAAGAAGGACTTGCGCCCTCGATCATTGATCGTTGGCCAAATCGCACACTACGCATCCCACAACAAAATGTGCGCTCCATGAACTTAGCTATGACGGTTGGAATTGTATCTTTCGAAGCCCTTAGGCAACTTGATTTTTTGGGTATGGAATAAAAAAACCTCTCTTGGCATTTCTACCAAGAGAGGTTTGCTTTGGAGTGTTTGTCTTTTCCCAGTTGGGATTTAGAACCCGAAGAATCCACCTACGTTTACGCCCCAGTTACCGTTGTTGTAATTAAATCCAAGGTTGAGCATATTTCCAGTGTTGTAACCGTACGTTGGATAGTACAAGTAATTCGAGTAATACGTGCTGTAGTAGCTTTGAATGCTGTACATGTAGTACTGAACTAACTGATACATTGTATAACTATTGCCCCAACTATCAGTGACCAAAATGGCTTGCAATTGGTTGACCTGAGTTGTTGTTAAAAATGAATTCCAGAAAGTGTTGTGGTTAAAGTTCAACCACAAGATGTTCCCAAAGTTCAAGTATGCTTGAGTATTCACATAATTTGAGCTTGAGCATGATCCGCAAGTTGTCGCAATGTTGTAGATGAATTGGTAAACTTGAGTCCATGTCACTTGGTTTAAAGCCACCGAACCAGGCAGTGAATAGCTACCAATGGTGATTGGTCCGCTTAAGGTTAGATAGTTGTTATACCAACCAGTCTGACCAACAGGAACCGTTGTGTAAGGTGTGTAAACAGGTTGTTGAGCTACGACTGCAGGTTGTGGATCATCACCGCAAGCGGTTAGTCCTAAGAGCATTCCTACAGCGAGTCCTTTTAAGATCAATTGTTGTTTGTTCATATATCCTCCAAAAGCTTTTCATCAAAGCCGCCCCAAATACGTGAACACTGGCGATTAAAATTCTTATGTGAATAAAGTTGCAGACATCGTGCCAAGCCCAAAACCGATGTTTTTAAGCCTATAAAACATATAGTTTCAACAACTTATGTGTGACACCCATTAACAGTACTCTGTATAAAGTTTAGACAGTCTACAAACTTCTAACACTCACCGTACAAAGCAGAAATAATGCTGTACTGCAGCATTATGCCTCTATATATTGCTCAAACCACCATCTCAAAGGAGCTCGCTAATGTTGATCGGAAAACTGAAACACAACCCCCTTATTCTTACTCTCGCCCTAAGTGCCTGCGCTAAAAACCCTCCAAGCTCAGTAAATACATCCGTGAAGGCAGATCCTTCCATTACGGAATCCTTTAGTGTGCAAACGCTAAACTCGGCTGCGACAACTAATACAGCACAGAATGCGAACGGCAGTGACAAATCAGTTCTGCAGGTGAATAAGTCGCAAATTCTCATTGCAAAAGAAGCATTAGAAAAAGAATTCTTGCTTCAAGCCAACATGATTTCTCAACACGGAGGTTCGGCACAGGGCAGTGGCTTAAAAAGCCGTGTAGTGGCCTTTCGAAAAATTAACGACAAATTATATATGTTAGAAACAGCTAACGGCCATACCGTTTCTAACGATTTGCCAATTAACTTGCTACTTGCCGAGTTCCCTATTCTTTCTCAAACTGAATCTCATATTGCTTTTGATTTTAATGCAGGCATGAATACACTATTCACAGCTGGTGATTGGTACCCTAAAGATCTTGCTGGTGCCCAGTATAAAGCATCTGCTACTTTTGCCGCTGCCGATGTGAATATTAGTTACATAGAAAAAGCTGAAATTGTAGATTCAAATAACTTGCTTTTGATTCGTCAAATTGCACAGTTAAAGCAGACCTCTATATTTAGTGGTCAGCAGATGACTCCCATCGAAGTGAAATATTATTTATCACCATATCAGCCAGACCCCACATTCAAAGCGTTCCGCTCTCCTGAAAATTTTGATCGCATGGGATTTTTTGAAATCACACCACAATTAAGATCTCAAGGTTCTGACATTGTTTACGCAACCAAATTTCATCAAGACAAACCTATTGTATTTTCTGTTTCAGAAAATACTCCTGACGCCTACAAACAAGCCGTCAAAGAAGGTATTACTTATTGGAACAAAGCTTTCGGCAAAGAAGTCATTAAAGCCATCGACGCGCCTAAAGGAGTCGTGGTTCCTGATGTACAACATAACATAGTACAATGGTTGAATTGGGATACTGCTGGATTTGCCTATGCTGACGCACAAATGGATCCACGAACCGGTGAAACGCTTCACGCACAAGTCTACTTCACTAGCGTATTTGCCTTCTCAAGCAAGAAACGTGCACGCTTCTTACTAAAACATGTTCTAAGCGAGCTTGAAAAAACAAAAACGCCCACTAAAGCCGTTAGCATCAAAGGTTTGGAATCCGAACCACTTTGCCACTTTGAACATTTGGAAAGCTTAAAAGCTGCTCTAACTACAGCCCTCTCACCCAATGTACCTGAGGAAAAAGTACAGAAAATTTCTCAAGACTACATTCGACTTGTTGTCGCTCATGAAGTTGGTCACACTCTAGGACTTAGGCACAATTTTGCAGGGTCTTTAGCCGCAAACTATTCCTTAAAAGATAGAAATAACATTTTCGCTTCATATGTATCTACTGGTCACGCTCCAATTGGACTTGTCGCCTCAAGTTCTGCCATGGAATATAACGACTTTATGGAAGCCTCAATGATTGGCGATCAAATGGTTAAGCTACCTAAGGCATTAGAGTATGACACAAAAGCAATTCAAACTTTATACATGGGTAAAACCTATACCGATGATGAAATTCCTCTATTTTGCACAGATTCCCATGCCGCACCTAACCTATTATTTGATGATTGTGAACGTTTCGATATTGGATCTTCTTCTATTGAATATGCAAAAACTGAAGTTCAAAATGATTTGAGCGATTTGGCCAACACCCTTTTCTATATTTATGTGAATAAAAAAGCGCCAATGCCTACGGAAATCTCCACACCTATTAAAAAGGTAAATCTGCCAGACCCCGCGGCAACAGCAAATGCTTTACTAAGCACAAGAATTAGAGCACTACGCTTATTGAGCAACAAAGGCACTCTTCTCAAAGTGCGCCGCACATTTCCAGTCATTGGAAGTTTCAACATCGAAAATGTTGAAAAAGAAGAGCGCAATTATATTGAGCGAGAGTTTGAACGCCATGGTGGCCTTGAAGCTGTATTATTCCCAATTGGTGATGATTTCAGCGATAAGGTCATGACGGAATTCAACAATCTAATTGCGAATTTCAATAAAAATCTAACAACAGACCTCAATGCTTATGAATTCACAGGAGAAGAAGTTCAAGTGATGAGAAACAACGTTTCTCTTTATCTAAGAAAATTACACAAAGAATTATTGCTTCAAGAATTGGCTATGCTGAATTTGGCTCCTCGTGGTGCTGAAAGCATGGTTGGTAAACTATATGACCACAACATTAACAACAAACTTGTTGAAGTGTTGGAAAAACGTCTAAGAAAATATGTCTTCTCAGCCAGCAGCGAAGTAACGTTGGTGGAAGTTGAAGTGCCAAACAAAGCACCGCCAGCCGCACCTACACCTGTATTAACACAAGTCTCTCACGCCGCAGCTCTGCAACCTACAACACTAACTTCAGGGGGAACGGCTTCTCCTCCGGCTACAGCAACTCCGGCCGCACCTACGCCTCCGCCAGCAGTTGCTGCAGTGGCAACAACAACAAAACGCGTAACACTAAAATTGCCAAAATTCAGGTATCCTATTGAAGTTCGTTTAGCAGCAACCTCGCTTCTAAACGGCAGCAGAAGCGAGACTCCCGACTGGGCAATTGCAGAGCGCGCAAAAGTTAAAGAAGACTACACAAAATTCACCAAGGATATTCTTATGGATGAAACCTATAAAATGGAAACCATCCCCAGAGAATTACGTTTGTGGATTATGGAAAACAACAGGGTTTCATCCGCATTGTAATTTGCTTACGAGGCTGATTGATTCCAAAAGCATTGAAATTCGCCAGCGCTAACGTTGGCGAATTTCCCATCTTGGCAACGAACACAAAGTGAGCCATCACCATTGAGGGATTGCGCCCAAGCAACACCCAAACCAGCAACCTCTCCTTGCGTGCCCCAAAAATTTTTCAATGGCCCTTCGCTCAATTTTTTTATGAATTGGGCCACATATTTCTCAGGTGCTGCACACCATTGACTCAATTCTTTATTGAAAACATTACGTAGTGTTTTATAAAAAACCTCCGTCTCAATGCTGCACCCTAAAACGTCTTCTAGACAAGTTGACCACGACAGTTCAGAAACTCCGCTCTTAACATTCACACCAAAGCCCGCCACCACAGGCACAACTTTACCAACAAATGACTCGACTAGTATTCCTGCGATTTTCTTTACCTGCCCCTCACCAGAGTCTGGCCAAGCACATAAATCGTTGGGCCATTTAATAAAGAGTCGTCGTTCAACCACTGACAACAACTTATCCTGCTTAGAAATTTTTAAATACTCTTGAATGGTTTGATACAAAACAAATCCTGACATTAAAGTCACAAATGGTAACTCTTGTTTTGTAATAGATTGGGGTAAAAGAAATCCGCAGGAAATCGTTAAATTTTCAGGGTTGTGATTGAGCCATGTCTTCCCTTGACGACCACGGCCGGCACTCTGACACAAAGCTCGAACCCATCTTATTTTTTCATAACTATGATTTTGCAAAAAAAACGCACGCAACTCATCTTGAGTTGAGGTCAAGTTCTCATAAACAACGACGTCTTCTTCAAACACTTTCAATTTCTGCTATAACAAGTTGAAGCTGTTCTTCAAGAATTTGTTTTAAATTCCTGGTCATTGCTCGATCAATTTCTTCTTGGATCATCCGACGAATCTGCGCCTCGTCCGCACTCATTGCCGATGATTGTGGTTGCTGAGGAATGATGTGTTCACCAGTCTGCTCCTCAGCCATTAAGTCAGACGACATAGGCGCCTCTGTTTTTAATTCTTTATCATCCAGCCAACTGGCAACACGATCCTCAACTGGAGCCGATTTATCTACATAATCAAATGGGTCAGCTGTCACACTAAATGACATTCCCGACGACTCTGTTGGCTCCGGCGCTAAAGCTATATTGACCGGCAACGACGGAGGAGAAATAACGGAGTCCGGCATATTGGAAAAAGAATCCGCCTCTTGTGGAGAATCACCCCACAGCTGCTCACTGGTAAATTCTTCACTCACCTTTGGAAAATCTTGCTCAGGCGGTTTTGGAGCAAGCACTGGAGGAGACACTTCATCAAGTGGTGAAACTTCTTGGAATGTTTCTTTTGTCAGACTCTGAGCAAAATCGTCATCAGACCTTGTTGGTGATTTTGGCAACGGCGGTAGTGGCATTGGCGCTGTGATTTCAATATTTCTTTCCACTAAATTAGTCCGAATCACTGCTTCAGTGGGATCTGCCCCAGTACGAATACCAGAAGACAAATGCTTCTCTTTCATAAAACTATTTAACAAAGAAATCAGAACATGCGCCTCAAAAGGCTTCCACAAACGAGCATCAGCTGGAATGCCTGCAAGCCGAGCTTCATCGACTTGTTCAAAAGATCCACACAATAAAATGAATCGAGTGTCTTTTAAGCGCTCATCTTCACGAATGGCTTTGCACAACTCCGCTCCACTCATTCCTTGCATGTCAAGATCTGCCAAAACGACTGCAGGACGATGCTGCAATATTAAAGCTAGAGCATCTTTGCCATTATCAGTTGTAATCACCTCAAATGGTTCTTTTTTTAGACATAATTTGACCGCACGATGCATAATTAGCGAGTCATCGGCCAGAAGTATTTTGGTCATAGTTGTCCTCTTAACCCTAGTGTCAATGATTTTTTTGTTAGCCGCAAGTCATCTAAAAAATGTTATAATGACATCAGCATAGGGAACTCTGTCCTGTTTGATTAGACGGCAACAAACATCATTTTGCCCTATAGTCAACGAACGGGAGTCCTGCCTGTGAGTGGTGTGCATGCTGCCCTAGTAGTGCTTTCGAGCCGGCAGAAGCCTAAAACTCACATAAGTTGGGGACTGGTATCCATGACCGCCCCTTCCTAGGACACCCACCTCAAATTTTGGGGTCAAAATGGAACGTTGTCGGACGCTCAGGACGGACCCCTAGCTACTTTTTTGACGCTTAACGTTGTTTTCTTTGCTTGATGTCAAAGGGGTAAAGACACTAAACTCTTATTTAGTGTCAGATTTTAAAAAGCAACCTGCATCCGTTTCAGGGAATCTACGCGATTTCAGAATTCAAGGAACCACGACACATTCGCACGAAAAAATTCCATCACAACAAGTTCGACAAAGATCCACTTCGCTAGAAGAGTGGAACGAACACTCTGGTAACGGAAACAGTTCCGATGAACTTTGGACAACTTGGAACGAAGACCTCAAGCAAAATTTGAACGAGGCAGCTCACACAATTTCAAAAAACACAGTTCATACAAAAAATGAAAACATTCACCCGCGCCTGCAACAGCACAGTAAAGCGCCCACAACATCCGCGCCTGCAGCCGATCCCGCAGAATCAAGCCAGCTGCCATGGGCAGCTAGACTTGCCATTGATGAACGTCAAATGGAACGAACTGGCGTGGTTGATTTTACAAACTCGTACAATAAGCATGAGCTGCTAAAAACAAGAACCCTCGAGTTCATGACCCAACTTCATAAGAGTTTCAGAGAACACATTGAAATTTTTAATGAAAGTAGAAACTCATCTGCGCAGATTATGCGAGTCTACAGAGTCTCCAATACCGAAGAAGATTTCATGCTATTTCGAAATGGTGTGAAACTTTTAGTCTCAGGCCAACGAGCTGGAAAAGTTATTTTTGCATTCAGTCAGTATTTAGGCCAGCTTTTTGCTCCTTCCCAAACACCAACCATTGAATTGGAAGCCGTGTGGGGACCTTTTGATCAGCTCTACTGGAGCTACAAGGGCGAACGCGTTGCGTTGTTAGATGTTGTTCGTTATTTTATGACTGAGTTTGCAAAACAGAGCGTTCGCTAAGATTCTAAAACTACATCTATGATACTTGATCGACCATCCGTCTATCGATACCCGCAACTAGCAAAAGATCCTTTGCTAACAGGCGCCAATTCAGCAAATCCTTCAAACCGCTTGTGGGCCAAAGTTGTTGACGTACTCTTTGTTTATCTCGTCAGCTTAGCGTTTGGAATGCTTTTGCAAGCAGCTCATTTCATAGCTCCTCTGTTACTATTTAGTTTTATGGAGCAATGGGGTCGCGGACAGTCCCCTGGAAAATGGCTATTGGGATTGCACACTATTGAAGCTCCCAAAGGCACTCCCGTATCCATTCTCTCCGCATTCATCAGAAACATTCCCGTAATCCTCTTAATTTGGGGAATCTTTTGTTCTGGTTTTTTAGGCTGGTTAATATTCACCATAGCTGCGCTGGTTGCTGGCTTTGAAAGCTATTTTATTTATACGCTTAAGACAGGCGTTCGTGTCGGAGACATTGTCTCAAATACACGAGTTTTTGATTATAAAGACGAGCATACAAAGTTTATTGAACAGTTTCTAAAAGACGAAAAAAGAATTTAGTCGCGCAGCCCTAGCTACTAGGAAATCCATCGAAATCCGCTAAACTGTTCCCTGGTTCGAACCTGAGGAAAGGATTTTTTATATGGCACTAGTATCATCTCGCAGAATTTTTACAACAAGACCTGCGATTCAATTTTTGCTTGTTACAAGTTTAGGAATGGTGAACACCGCATGTAATGCTGGAGGATCATCAAAGCCTTCATCAAAAAGTAGCGCAACATCAAACAAGTTTGTGAATACGCTGGCTGATGACACCCCAATTCTTGAATATAAAGGTGGAAAAATTACAGCCAAAGATGTCAATCAATTCATTGCTGCACAAGTTAAGCAAATGGATCAAAGACTGATGGAGATGTATCAGCAATCAGCAGAACAAGCTTTGGTCATGAAACTAGTTGAGGAAGAAGCAAAAAAACAAGGCCTCACACCTCAAGCTTTAGTCCAAAAACAATCTGAAACTGCAACCATCAGTGACGAAGTCATCAACAAATTTATCAAAGACAATAAGCTAGAAAAAGGCGTAAAAAATCCGCAAACTGGCAAGTTGGAAAAAGTAAACAAAGACGAACTTCGAAGCTATTTGATGGACCAAGAAATGAACAATGCTCGTCAAAAATATTTGATGGGTCTTTTGGCTACAGCACAACCTAAGCAACTTTTCGAAGAAGAAAGAACACAGGTTCCTGAAGCAGCATATTCTTATTTCAAAGGTGGTGCTAACGCGAAAGTTGTCATTCATGAGTTTAGCGATTTTGACTGCCCATTCTGTAAAAATGGCAGCGACATCCTCCATGAAATTGCAGCGGCATATGGCGATAAAGTGAAAATTTATTTCCGCAACTTCCCCATTGATTCACGTCATCCCAGAGCACGCCCTGCAGCCGTTGCCGCAGCATGCGCTGGAAAACAAGGAAAGTTCTGGGAAATGCATGATAAACTTTTTGCCAATCAGACTCAATTTAGCGATGAGAATCTGAAAAAATGGGCAAAGGAAATTGGCCTAGCAGACATGGCTAAATGGCAAGGCTGTTACGACAAAAAAGAAACCATGTCCGATATTGATTCCGACATGGCAGTTGCTGAAAAAGTTGGCGTTGACGCAACCCCAACATTCATCATCAATGGCAAGAAAATGCCTGGCGGCGCACAACCATTCTCCAAAATGAAGGTCGTTATTGACGCAGAATTAGCTCGATCTGGCGGCTAAGTCGCGCTAAAAGCCTTTAGCAATGACGTTGGGACGTTTTATTGTTTTTGAAGGCGGCGAGGGAACTGGGAAATCAACGCAGATTCGCGCTCTTGAGTCTTTTTTAAAGCAACAAGGGCGCGATGTTATAGTGACCTGGGAACCAGGAGGAACTCCTCTTGGTGAACGCATTCGGCATGTTTTGCTTGATCCCACCTCAGCACCAATGGATGCAAAATGTGAAGCATTATTATATGCCGCAGCCAGAGCCCAGCACGTTAATATGGTGATTCGCCCGGCTCTTGAGCGTGGCACCATAGTCCTATGTGACAGATACATTGATGCCTCGAAAGCCTACCAAGGCGCAGGTCGCTCCTTAGGTGCAAAAGCCATAGAAGATTTAAATCAGTGGGGAACGAATGGATTACTTCCAGACAAAGTGTATTTGTTTGATGCCAATCCAGAGCAAGGTCTTCAACGAGCAAAAGAAAGAAACAAGGGAGTTTTGGATCGTATTGAACAAGAATCCATGGATTTCCATCAACAAGTTCGTTCGGCTTATTTGTATTTCGCCAGCATCGATCCCATCCGATACAAAATTGTCAACAGCACCCAAAGCATCGAAACCATCACTCAAATCATCACTAAAGACGTCTTTGACTGGTTAAACAAATCCATATGATTGCAGCAGAAGACAACTGGTTCAATTACTTGGGACGCGCCTTTGAAGCTAACCGTCTAGGACACGCCATTCTTTTATCTTATTCCGGCGATGAACAACCCATTGCCTACAAACAAATTGCTGAGTTTAGAGCTTTTTTGCTTTGCCAGAATCCTGCAAAACTCAAATCTTGCGGGCAGTGTGAATCTTGCCTCATCTTAAAACAAGAAGACGGCTTGGGAGCCCATCCGGACTCTCAAATTTTAGAAGCGGAATCGGAACTGGCTGGTTTTGATGTCGAACAAGTTCGTCATCTGATTAAAAGTTTTTCCATGGCGCACTCTTTATCGCCCAATCGAGTTGTTTGGATTCGAAATGCCGAGCTGCTATCGAAAAGCCAAGCAGCCAGTGCCAATGCACTACTGAAATTGCTCGAAGAACCAAAGCAAAAATCTTTTTTAATTCTCAGCACAGCCAACATGTCTTCGCTACTACCAACCATACGAAGCCGTTGCCACCACTTCCGCATTCCGCCAAATCCTAAAACCAATCCTTCTGACAGCAAGTGGATGCCTTTTTTTGAACAAGGTTGGACGTCTTTGTTTGAATGGTTAGGAAAAGCAAATTTTGAAAAACTATCTCGAATTCCAACAACTCTTCCTGCCGATGAAGACTCTTTTTGGAAAGATAGAGCCTCAGCGCTTGAACAACTCCTAATGTTAAAATCAGCCTTATGGGCATTTTCAAAACAACACTGGTCACATTACGAAGCACAGAAGGCTGCACAACTCACAGACTTCTTTGAAGCGTTTGACGACCTTATTTACTCTATACGTAGCTACGGAAATCCACTGATACAGTGGCTTAATTTTAGATCGAGGATGAACCTACATGGAAACAATTGAAATTGTCCGCGTGAAATTTCGCTGGCCAGGAAAGATTGTCGAGTTCGTAAATCGCAACAATTTATCTTTATCCAGAGATTCTCAAGTTGTCGTTGAAACCCAAAACGGCGGCACAAAAGTCGGGACGGTCGCCATCCCTCCCCGCATACGACTCAAGCGACAAGATGACGACCACCTAACCTCCGTGATTCGTGTGGCCACAGAACAAGATATGACTTTTGAAAGCGTTAAGGACGACTTCAAAATGGATGTCAAAAACTTTTTTGCTACACGAGTTCAATCGCGCCAACTCACAGCCGTAAAAATGATTGATCTTGAAAAGGCAGATGCCGGCAGAAAACTGATCATTTATTACTCCTGCGAAAATAAAAAATTCGACCCACGTGAATTCGCCAAGGAATTAGGCCAACGCTTCAACAGCCGAATTGATTTGAGGCAAGTTGGACTGCGAGATGCCGCTCGATTAGCGGGTGGAATTGGAAAATGCGGCTTAAGCTTGTGCTGCGCAACTTGGCTTCCGGATTTTGAGCAAATCTCCATTAAAATGGCGAAAGACCAAGGCCTATCTCTTGATCCTGATGGCATTAGTGGCCAATGTGGCCGCTTACTGTGCTGCCTTGGCTATGAGCACCAAAACTACGTTGCCTTAGGAAAAGGTCTACCAAAAGTTGGAAAAATTGTTCTTACCCCTGGCGGTGAAGGTCGTGTCGTTAAGCTTGATATTCTAAAATTTCTGGTGACCGTTCGTTTTGAAGACGGCTCCTACGAAACCTACAAAGGAGCTGAGGTCAAAAGAAAGTTTGGGCCTGGCAGCTCGGCTCAATCACAAGAAGATGCCGACGATGATGCCGAGGATTCAACGACTGGAGACTCTGATCGTTCATGAAAATATTCGACACCCACTGCCATCTCAATTCTAAAGATTTTGATGCAGACAGGGAGTCCATTATTCAGCGCTCCTCAGATGCCGGTGTCGTTGGTTTAGCTTTAATTACTGCCGACGAACAAGGTCTCGATGAAAACGCGCAGTTGGAAAAACATATTCAACAACAGCATCCTCATATGGTTGTTGTTAGATCTGCAGGCATACATCCACATGATGCTAAAACCATAAGCGACGCCTGTTGGAATAAAGTACTCACACACGCTCAAACAGCAGCAGCAATTGGAGAAACGGGGTTGGATTATTATTACAACCATTCTGACCCTGTTCAGCAAAAGCTTTATTTTCAAAAACATATTGAGTTAGCCATCTCTTTAAAAAAACCTCTTGTGGTTCACTGCCGAGATGCCGCAAAAGACGTCTTGGATTTGCTAACACAAGACTCTCTGAGCCAGCACCCTAACCCAGGGGTTTTACATTGCTTCACAGAATCTTATGACTTCGCCAAAACCTTATTGGATCGTGGTTATTACATTTCTTTTTCAGGGGTCCTGACATTTAAAACTGCAGAAAAGTTACGTGAGGTTGCTGAAAAATTGCCGATTGATCGACTGCTTGTTGAAACCGATTCCCCATGGCTCGCGCCTGCTCCTTATAGAGGAAAGCGAAACGAACCTTCATTCACAAAACAAGTTTTAGAGTGTTTATCGAGCATTAAAAAAATAGATGTGTTGCAATTGTCAGAACAAATTTGGAACAATTCCATACGGTTCTATAATGTGAGAGATAAGTTATGAGCAATGGCATTAATCGACTTTTGATTGTTGGAGCCTCAGGCTACATTGGCTCAGCACTTTGCAGCGGACTTAAAGACCAATACGAAATTTTCGGCACTTACTGCAACAATCCAATTCACATCAACCGAGTCACAACAATGCAACTCAACTGCCTCAATGGCGGAGAAGTCATTGAGATAATGAAAAAAATCAAACCTGAGTGCATTATATTTTGTGCTGGTTTTTCTGATCTCGATTTGTGCGACCAACATCCGCAATTATCCGAAGCCCTTAATTTTCAAACTGCATCTTTATTTTTCCGTGTGACCAGCGGAGCAACTAAATTCATCTATTTTTCAACAGACCAAGTCTTTAGTGGTTTAAACAGAAAACAACCCATTCAACCCTATGCAGAGACCGATCAAGCTCAGCCTTTGCATCAATATGGAAAAAGCAAAGTGTCCGCTGAAAACATGACGATCTCTTCACAAAACAGCTGTGTTCTTCGCGTTGCCCTGCCATATGGAGAACCTTTTGGAAAGACAACAGTTCCACGCGTAGCCTGGAACTCCATTCTGCAATCAAAGCTAGAAAAGGATACATCTGTTGCAGCCACTTCAGATCAAGTTCATTCCCACGTTTATATTGGCGATGTCGTACGAGCAACTCGTCTTTTATTAACAACTGAAAAATGGAAGCAAAAAATTTACAATATTGCAGGTCCAGAAGCTCTCTCCCGCTATGACTTTGCAAAACTATTTTGCAAGCATATGGGGTTTGACGAATTATTAGTCAAAGGCATACCAGCAGAATCGCTTTATAAATCTGGTGCGAAACGACCTTTATACACGGGCATGAGCTCAAAGCTTTTTGAAAAAGATTTTGAATTCCAATTTCAAGGACCCGAAGAAGGGCTCCAAGAATTTGCGCAAAGAATGAAAACTGGCTTTACCTCTTCTTGGACTTAAATACCAATTCCCTCTTGCAGAATATGCGTCACTTTGATCCCTACGCTTAGTGGGAAATAAAATGTAGAAGTGCGATAACTGCCTACATAGCCGCCGTAGCTAAAATCTTCCATTTTACGATTAAAGAAGAAGCCATATAAATCGCTAAATGTTTTAGTTTCCCAATATTCAGATTTGTAACGGAATAAACCAACTTGAAATGGTTCCAAATGAGTCGTTCCTACAAGAATGTTAACATTTTGAAGCTTGTCACCATCTCGGTCGGCTTCCAAGTTCATAATTTCGTCACCAATAGGACGCACACTTCCTCCAAGCACATCAATGAATTCGACTTCGTAACCTAGAAGCGCAAAATATTTATCATAGCCAGCCTTGAGTTCTATTTTCATAAAGCGACGTTCCGCTGGTCGACGGCACTCCAAACGCTGACAGTCTAAAGAGTATATATCTGTATCACGATGAGTAAGGCTTCCACCCATCGCTAATTTTAGAATCGATATTGGAAAAACTTCAATTTTTCCCTCGATTCGGTTGATAATCAAAGAACTACTGTAATGAATCGCAGGCCTGACGTAACCGTACATGGCTTTTTCCAAGCCCTCACCGCCGCGCTCACCCCATAACATGTGGTTGTAACCACCATCAACAGAGCCCGCCAAACCAAAAGGCCCTAAACGCGCGCCGTAACTAGCACTTAAATCCCACTGCGCATAAGCTTTGTCAGCACATGCTATAAACCCAACAAGAATCGTCAAAATACCAACACTTCGCTTTTTCAACATGCTGCTGATGTTAAGTTTCACATAGGAAAATGTCAAAACTTAGCCTTAAGTTAGCTCATTTTTATGTCGAAAACTAAATGTGGTTCAAACACGCTATTGGCTTTCCTCAGCCGCCTTTCATGGCCTTTTGTTTTTTGTATTTATTTTTTTGCAAAAACACGAATTCAACAGGGCTGTCGTAGATTCCTTAAACAGAACCCCACAATCCATTGAAGTACGTTCGTTAAGCGAAAAAGAGTTTACGCAATTAACCAAACAAATTGTACGTGCTGAGAAAATACCTGAACCTTTGCTGAGTAAAAAAACCTCAGAAACCGAAGCTGTTTTCTTATCTAAAACCACCCAGTCTGTTGAAAAAAACCAGCGTGCAGCACTGACTGGCTCACATAAAAATTCTTATGAGCAAAAAAAATCTGCCTCTAGTACGGCAAAATCGCGCGCAACACCTCAACCCCAACCAACATTGAGAAGCTTATTTACTCTCACTGAAGAAGCTTCAGATTCATCACAGAACGCTGGACGCTCACCAGCAAGCTTTGGCGAAGAAACCGAAGACTCAGCAACAGATGACTACTTGCCAAATGTAGCTGTGGGCACACAAACTTTACTCAATACCAAAGAATATAAATTCTATCCCTTTTTTGAAAGAATCCGTGACCGTGTCTCTCAATATTGGACCAGACAATTAGACTCCGAAGAACTACGCATGAAACTTTTTGAAGGCAGGGACATTAGTGAATTAACTCTGACAACAAAGCTCATTATTAGCCTCGATACCTCGGGCGCTCTTGTGAGTATGAGAATTGTAGAAAGCGCTGGCTACCCAGAGCTCGATCAAGCCGCCCGCTATGCCTTCACAAGTGCTGCCCCTTTTCCAAATCCACCCTCTCAGTTATTTGAGACAGAAGGTAACGAAACTTTTGTGAATTTAGAATGGCGATTTGTGGTGACTATTAAAAATGACGACTCTTTAAGATTTCAAATGAGCGGCAGGCGCATCAACGACTAATCATTGTGTGTTGATGGTTCCGTCACCAACAAGACGTCCTTGCGCCTCGCTTCTAGATCCTATCCACCCTACCAACTCAACTTTGAATGTTTGCTGGTAAATTTTACTAACACTAAGGCCCGAGCAAAAACGCCCACTGAGCACAGTTTTTGTTTCTCCAGGTGCAATTTCCACAACCAATGGGTTTGGAGTTGAACCACCGCCGGTGCCTGTCGTGGCATCTACTGCCTTAACAACTCCATCATCCGTAAATTCACATTTGCCTGTTGTAGGTTCATCACTTTTTTCGCCTGACTCTGAGCTGCCCGATGACTTCGTCTCTGAGCTCGAACCCGATGCAGATCCTGATGACTCACCACCTTCACTGCCAGTTGAAAACTTCACACCAACAATGGTGATTGTCGTTGAGCCCTGATTGTGTACCGCTAGAGTTTCAATTTTAAACCAAGCAGGTGGAATTTCTTCTGTGATTGGTTCTTTGGTGTCTTCCTTAATGCCAACCGTTCTTGTCAGTTTTGTATCAATGATAATGGGAGAGCCTGGAGTCATAGAAATGGTCAGCGGATAACGCTCATCACCGCAAGAATAAAACTGACTCAGTAGTGTCACTCCAACTAATGATTTCAAAACAGATTTTAAAATCCTAATGTGATTGACATGCATGAAGCTCGACATCAATTACAGAATAACACCCTACGTTGTTGACGTGGAGCCCACGACTACGACAATAATTTGGAGCTACGACAAGCTTTTGACTAAATGTTTTTTGAATATTTCTCTATGTGGCAGCTGCTAGTAAACGATTCGAATTTGAGTTTTTCAATGGGATCTTTGGAAAATAAAAATCGAGTGTTACGACTTAAATTGGAAACCACAACATCTTTGCTACGAGTGTACTGAGTATTCACTCTTGCAAAATGAGAGACATCTGTTTTGATGTCCGTCATTCTAAGCATGATTGCCGCAATGGCACCATTTTCAGGTGGCACTGCTTTCACCAAAATAGACAAGCGAATTCCTGGGGCTTTTGTGAATTGTTTTTCAAAGACATCAACGTTGGCATCGAGAATGTCCCGATCAAAATGTTCTATAACCTTTTGCCCTCGAACAAAGCTCTCAAATTGACAACGAAGTTTTGCATAAGGCTGTAAAGGTCGACTCTCAGCCATAAATGCCATGGGAAACAATAAGAAAAGTATTCTGGAATGGATGGCCTTCATGTCTTTATGAATTATCACAAGAAAGTCAGGAAGTCAGAACCTGCCTATGGCCCAATCTTGACTTGTGATCTATATAAATCAGTAGCCAAAAGGAGGCTTATTTATGAATTATTCATTACTATCGTTTCTTACCCTTTCCTTCCTAAGCACTGCTGCGCTTGCGCAACATCGTCCTTCTGATGTCAGGCAAGAAATTAAAGGGCTCTCTAATCGTATTTACAGAGAAGCAGACCGTAGTTTAGCTACTCAAGAACAACTTTTGAAAGCTAAAGATCACTTAAACAAAGCCTGGCTATTGTTAAAAGATGCTGAACCTAGCCACGATTTCACACAATGCTTTAACTTTGCTTATACAGGCTACAGCAGATCACTCAACAGCGCGGCCGCCACAGACAAAGCCCAAGCCATTTGCAAAACGTTTAAAGACTTCGCCGTGCTCAACGCTGCCTACACTTATGCTTCACGTTCGTTAAATTCAGCAGCGGCCATGGACATGGCAGCTAGCTATGCTGGCCCACAGTCTGAAGGAAAAGTGGACCTCTTTAACTACATGGCAGAGGGCTATTCACGTTCATTGAATAGCGCAGCGGCCACGCAAAAATCTGGTGAAAATATAGCAAAGCTAAAACTAGAATCATTGGATTGCCTAAAACTTCTTTATCCACGCTATGCTCAATCTCTCAATTCAGCAGCGGCCATGGACAAAGCGGTCGAATCTTGCCTCAATCAGTGAGTCACTAAGGTTCCCGAAGTTTTACCAGAAAGAGAGTCGGCAAGAAATGAACCACTCTCTCCGTTTAAAACCTCAACACGACAAGTAGGCGCGGCTCGTATCATCTCGCAGATAGCACGAGCCTTAACTTTCATACCGCCTTGTAAAATGCCCTGTTCAGACATTTTATCGAGCTCAGCAATACGAATTTGCTTAAGTATTTTTTTATCCTGATCCCAAATCCCATCTTGATCGGTCACAAACAATAATTTTTCAGCTTTCAGTGCTGTCGCAATATTAGAGGCTGCTAAATCGGCATTCACATTGCATGAGGAGCCATCTGCAAAAAGACCTACCGGAGACACGACCGGTAAAAAATTTGCATCCAATAATGTGTTTAGCAACTTTATTTGAACACTTTTTACTTTTCCTACTTTTCCTAAATTAGGATTTTCCACATCACACAGTAACAAGCCTGAATCCACACCTGAAATACCGACGGCTTGAACCTTTTCTTTTAGCAAAGCACGAACGATATTTTTATTCACTTTTCCTGAAAGAGCCATTTCTGTTGCTTCCATGGCTTCAGGGCTAGTGACTCTTAAACCCTCATGAAACGACGTTTTTAAGTTCAATTTTTCACACAAGCTTGTGATGTCGGGACCACCACCATGAACCAAAACTATTTTTGATTTAGCACGTGCTATGGTTTGAAAGAAAAATGGTTCTTGCAATGCCTTTTCTAAAGTTGAACCACCAAGCTTAATGACGATCATGAATATTCCGCATTGATCTCAACATAACGCTCGGTCAAATCACATCCCCATGCTGTGGCATTGAAGCGACCCGCATTCAAATCCAAATCAACAACAATGGAATCGGATTTTAGAGCCGCCGCTGCCTGTGCACGATCAAAACCCAATGGTTTTCCAGCCGCATACACCGCAATACCCTGTATGGCTAAAGTTGAGGTTTGAAAAATAGAAGGGTCAACATCTGTCATTCCCACACGAACCATAATTCGTCCCCAGTTAGGATCTTCTCCATACATTGCGCTTTTCACAAGCGGTGAGGTTGTCACCATACGCGCAATTTCACGACCCAGTTCCAACGAAGGCGCATTTTTCACATTAACCGTAATGAGCCTGGAGGCACCCTCTCCATCGCGAGCAATGGAAATGGCCAAATCTTTCATCACTTCTCTTAGGGCATCTGTTAGCAATTTCAATTCTGTGGCGTCTTTTGGTTTTACTCCTGATGCACCGTTAGCCATAATCAACACAGTGTCATTGGTGCTGGTTTCCCCATCCACACTAATCATGTTGAAGGTATCGTCGGTTAATAATTTTATTTCTTTGGCGAGCCAGTCTTTTTCAACAACAACATCGGTTAAAATATAACCAAGCATAGTTCCCATATTTGGGTGAATCATTCCGGAACCTTTTGTTGCTCCTGCTATAACAACTTTTCCACCAGAGAGTTGCACTTCTTTACGAGTGGCTTTAGGCACAAGATCTGTGGTCATAATGGCTAGTGAAAAATTTCGCATGTTGTCTGAAAGCCAACGAACAAGATCAGGAACTGAAGACAATACTTTATCAATAGCAATACGCTGACCAACAACTCCCGTGCTTCCTGTTAATACTTGCTCTGGACGTATTTTAATATGTTCCGCCACGGCACGAGTCATTGCCAAATTATCTTCCACACCTTCAGGACCTGTTGCCACATTCGCCTGACCAGAATTCACAATGAGGGCTCGAATGTTGTCGGCCGGTAAAAGCTTCATGGCATATTGCACAGGTGCGGCCTTAAGTTTGTTTCTTGTAAACACACCGGCCACAACGCAATCTCTATCGCTCACAACCAATCCTAAATCGGGTCTATATTTACGAACTCCACAATTCACTCCTGACGCCGTAAATCCTTTTGGTAATTCTAACTGCAGTATCATGTTAATCCCTCAAAAATATCGTATTCAAAAAGCTGGTTAGCATTCATCAGTGCTTGCCCCGCAGCTCCTCTTTGCAAATTATCAATCAAAACAAAAACAACTGGTCGTCCATAGGCAATTTGTGGAGAAATGTGAACAAAATTCGTATGAGAAACTTTTTTAAGCGACATCAAATCAGGCTCCACACCCACTTTAATTTGTGAATCGTCTTTGTAAGTTGTTTCATAAAGAGAAATGATGTCTTGGACAGATTTAGCAGCACCCTTCCAGTCTGCAAAAATACAAAGGGAGATGCCGCGAAACACAGGCAGCAGTTCTGTAATAAAGACTGGTGAAATTTTTTGTGCGGCAAAATCTTCAATGGCCTCAACAACCTCTGGCCAGTGCTGATGTTTACCCACCTTGTACGGCTTAAATTCCCCATAAAGCTCAGAAAAAAGCAAATCGGTTTGAGCCTTCCGCCCTGCTCCACTTGTGCCGCTTTTGGCGTCTACAAAAAAGGAATCATTTTTAAACCAGCCCGATTGAACAAGAGGAATTAAACCAAGCGCTGTAGCCGTAGAATAACAACCAGGATTTGAAATTAAACGCGCTGAGCTTTGTTTTTTTACACTGGGAACACGACGAAATGGATAAAGGGCGTATTCCGCTTTTTTAAGCACATCGCTTTCAACATGGTCAAAACCATACCACTCTTTGTATGAGTTGCGCTTTAATCGAAAAGCACCAGACAAATCGACAACGTGAATCCCAAGCTCATTTAACTTTGGAGCCATTTCAAGCGAGGTCTCCGCAGGTGTGCACAAAAATACTAGCTCCACTCGACCCTTTAATATTTTCAAATCAAAATCGCGGCCGACACGCTCTACAATTTCAAAATAGCGATGGCGCTTTAAACAAACTTCAAGTTCTTGGCCCGAGTACCCAGCAGCGCCAACAATGGCAATTTTTGTTTTTGAATTCACGCATTGATTCTAAATCAGAATTCCCATGAACGTTAAAGTGTTTTTATGTACAAAGTATATAGTGCAGCTCATATTAACTCATTGCATTAGCGAAGACCCGTTTTTAATTTGAATCACATATCAGGATGGCGAAGTTTCCCGATCAATCACTCAATATTCAGTCACATGATCTGTTAAAAACGAACCGATGGATACATTAGAAAGATTGGATTTGTGGATCTAGCTACCTTCAACTAGATTGCTTATATAATGTGTTTGATAGCCAAGGTTTTCAGTTTCATTTTTCTCATGAGCGCTGCCCACGTCTTTGGTGAGTCAACGCAAAACTCTACTTCATGTATAGAAACGCTCAAGACGTTGAAATGCGAAGGAGCTCCCAGCAGCATCCAGTGCCAATACATGATTAGTCCAAACGGTAATCATGCTGCTGCGGTTATGGGTATGGACTCTGTACTTGTGGATTTAGCGTCTTGCAAAGCAACTAATATTTTAAATCAGCAAAATATAGCCTTCGCTAAAGGTTCCAAATTTAATCGTGATGATCCCCCATATGTCTTGGGCTGGTCAAAAGACTCATCGATCGTTGTCTTTGTTCCGTTTGATGTGGGTAATACAGATGATTTTAACATTTATGACACTAAAGAAAAAAAATGTTTTGGGTATTGCTCTAATTCTTCTTCAGGTGTTGGCAAGCAAACTTTAAATATGAAATCACATGCGGCTGAGATTGTTCAAATCAAGAGTCAAAAGAAATAGAAGTTTATTACGCACATTCAACGACGATCAACACTTGTGAGCTGAACAAAGCTTGCCACGAATCGCATAGATCTAGTTCTCAACATACCCAAAAATGAGTGTGCCCAACGTGTGTCTAATGCATGCCTAACTTGAGTGATGGGCGGTGATAGTGCGTAAAAAGAGGCAACAAATTTTTTATTCCTCAACTGCGTAAATTAGCACTGCTCCATCTTTACCCTTGTCAATTGTACCTGCAGGTCGTTGGCAAATGGTGTCCCCTCCTTGCCCATAATTTCCTCTGGCAGACAGCCCTCCACGACTCCCAACCCATCCACGTATGCTGGGTCTATAAGTCATGCCGGGTTCAGAATCGCCCCCTGCTAATTTCTGATCGCCCATGGCTCCCGAGCTAGCATCCGCACTACCACCCGCGCCACCGGAAAACGTAAGTGTATAACCATTGCCACTAAGATATGTCCCATGACATGTATGGGCACCTACTCCACAACCACCTTGACCACCGTTGGCTAAAATAAGCGTGGAACCTGTGGATGTTTGAAAACTCGAAGGGCTCCCGGGCTCTGCCCTTAAATTCATATGGCCTGACTTGGCGCCTGAAGCTGCTTTGCCCACAATAATTTTAAAAGCTTGCCCTGGACTAACGCTTAGCTCGCTTGATGAAAAAGCTCCACCGCCGCCGCCAGAGGGGAGGTCTTGTGCCCAATCTTCCATTAAGCCTATATAGACACATGTTCCTCCAGAGGAACCACCTGCACCAATGACTTCTACTAAAATCTTTTTAACATCAGAAGGCACGCTCCAATTGTAAGAGCCGTTTACAGTGAATTGCGCTATGAGCTTGTTGTTGTTGCCGCCTGATCCCAGGCCTTTGCATTTTACTGGCTTGTCAGCATGCCACGTTCCGCCCATAGCTAAACATATTTGGCTCACTTCAAGGCCTGCGCCACCACACGCAGTGATTTGATTACTGGAATCAGTTTTAAGAGAGAACAAAAAGGGATTGTTGGCGTTAGTTAGAGTAAGTCCACCTATGCTGCCACTAGTTTTTTGTGCTTCAATAATGAGTTTAACATTGTGAGTGGAGTTTCCAGAAGCATCAGGAGAGGGAGGGCTTGTATCGGTTGATATAAGCTCAAGCTTGGTTAGTTTAAGTCCTCCACCTAGATTGTCGCCAACTTTAGCCACAACATGTGTGCCCATAACAATGGCACCAAGAGATTCTGTGCTATTAGGTGCTGAGGTTGGGTTAAATTTAGCCATGCTAGTATTCGCTGCGTTTTTTAATCCCGTTGCGCATTTATCTGCTTTATCTAGAACTTGTTTGATAGAGCTTTTTAGGACATCAAAATCCAAAGAGTTTTGAACATTTTTTTGAGCCTTTTGCGAGTTATCAATCATTTGCATTACTGTAACAGCAAGCCCTGCCATGATGGCGCTAGCAATGATAACCTGAACAAGACTAAATCCGGATTGAAAATTTATCTGTGAGCTATAGCCTTCATGTTGCTAAATTGTAATGCTTGTCATCTTAAAAGTCATTGTTGCAATAATTTCATATGATTTTTTTCCGAAAGGTGACTCACCTTACAATCACTTCAATTTGGGGTCTTCACTAAATAGTTTTGTCGTAGAAAGTTGATCATTCGAGAATTGACCATCAGTTAAGATTGTTTTTCTGATCAATCACTCAAAAAAAACGCCCATGTGGAATACTCCACATGGGCATTTTTCGAAACCAATACAAGTTAAAACTATTTTTTACCGCCACCCTCTTCATCAACAGCAGATGGTTGATTTGGATATAGCGATTTCTCTTTACCTTTAATTTCAGCTTTCAAAGGCTCAAACACTTGTCGGCATCCTTCAAACACATGGGAAGGAATTCCCGTTTTTTGATCAAACCCAGCAAAACACTGCGATCTTGCTTCATATGTTTTTTGCTTTAAGCAACCTTCAGCATATGAGCGCGCTTTTTTTCCAGCCGCTTCACATTCCTTCTGTGGAACTTGAGGGGCTTGTGTGTTGGCACCTTGATTTTGCTTATCTGACCCGCCCTTTTGCGCAGATTGCTGAGTCCCTTGTTGCGCTGGATATTTTTGTCTTTCTTTAGCCTCAAATTCTGCTTTGATGGGATCAATGGTTGTGCGGCAGGACTCCCACCAGCCACCTGAACCTTGGAACGACTTCTCAATTTTTTCAAAGCAAGCCTGGCGCTTATCAGCAGCTTTGGTGTTCAAACAAACGTCCGCCATTCTACGAAGATTGGGAACAGGTTTTTGACATTTTTCAGCAGTCCATCCGCTTTGAGCATTTGTTGTTGCGCTCACAACAGGCTTGGGTTCGGGGTACATTGCCTTTTCTTTAGCGTTCATTGAATTTTTGATTGGAACAATTAAATCTTTGCAGTCTTCAATCAATTGATTGCCTACAATATTGCCTTCTAAATTTTCCACACACGCACGACGTTTAGCATTGTCTTTATTTGCCAAACATTCTTCGTATAACTGCTTTACTCGAGGTGCTTGGTGTTTACAGTTATCAGGCGACCAGTTTCGTTTTTTTGCTGGCGATGTCGCTTGCGCATTGCCTGATCCAACAACTGGTGCACCTTTAGGTGACCCAGCTTGCTGCTGAGCCAAAGCCGAAAGACTTAGCAGTCCAGCGGTTAATCCAATTTTTTTTATGACTTGTTTCAAGAAATCCTCCCATTACACAAACCGTTTTATTGATTGTGGTTTGTAAGTAATGGCTAAATTATTCGATGGAAGAGTTTATTCCACAAGCACGCGTGTGACTTAATTTTGCACACACTTATCACATACATGAGTCAATAAAATCGCACTTGAAAGGTGCATTTGAAATTCAAATGGTGCCCCATCCGAGAATCGAACTCGGAAGCCCTAACGGGCGGTGGATTTTGAATCCACTGCGTCTACCAATTCCGCCAACGGGGCAATTATGTTTAGTAGGCTAATGATTTCGACAACTAAACGCGCTAGACTATAAATACTTATGGCCATTTCGTCAAAGAAAACCGTTTGGTATTTTGCTCATTATTTCAGACGTGCCTTTGGAAGGACTTTTGCGGAACTTTCTCGCACAGGGAAAGTCTTCCAAACTCTGTGGGATGCTGCACAGCTCCAACTTCTTAGAAAATCTCATGTTCTTCAAATTGGTACGATCGCCATTGAGTTGGTAAAATCGGGTGAGTTGAAACACCCAGGAATTGAAAAACTGATTGCCAGAATTGAGCGCTCGGATCGTTTAATTCGCAGACAGGAAATTCAACTTGCTGAGTTTCATGGGAAAAAAAATAAGAAGGGCGAGACTTCACCTGGTGATTCAAACCCAACAGATATTTACGACAACGAGCTAGAGCCCGTTTAGTTTTTTGAATATTTTTGTAGCTCACTTGCGGAAGAGGGAACACACATGGGTCTTGAAGCCAAATTAGGCGAATCAATCATTACGACACGTCTTGATGATCTCATTAACTGGGGTCGATCAAACAGTTTGTGGCCAATGCCGATGGGTATTTCTTGTTGCGCCATTGAAATGATGGCAGCAGTCGGACCTCGTTACGACATGTCCAGATTCGGTAGTGAAGTGTTACGCTTTTCGCCTCGCCAAGCCGACTTGATGATTGTCGCGGGAACTCTGACTTACAAAATGGCACCGGTTGTTCGTCGTATTTACGACCAAATGATGGAACCCAAGTGGGTTATGGCCATGGGAACTTGTCTTTGCACAGGCGGAATGTTCGACAGCTATCCAGTCGTTCAAGGACTTGACCACATCATTCCTGTTGATGTTTACATTCCCGGCTGTCCCCCAAGACCAGAAGCCGTCATTCAAGCGCTCATGTCCATCCAGAAAAAAGTAAAGCGTGACAGAGGCACCAACCCTGTTTCACGAATTGGCGAAGGCATCAAAGTTTCCCTTCCCAATATTTCCACTCCGATTAAAAAAACAAGAACCGACACTGTGATTTTGAACATGGGACCACAACACCCCTCTACTCACGGTGTTTTGCGACTCATGCTAGAAATTGATGGCGAAACTGTTATTCAATGCATTCCAGAAATTGGTTTCTTGCACCGAGGTTTTGAAAAAATTGCTGAGAACAAGCGCTTTCATCAGTTCATTCCTTATACAGATCGATTGGATTATCTTGCGCCACTCTCTAACAACGTCAGCTACACCGTTGCCGTTGAAAAACTACTTGGCATTGAAGTGCCAAGACGTGCTCAATACATTCGAGTCATTGCCTGTGAACTAGCTAGATTAAGCTCGCACCTTTTATCTTTGGGCACCTACGCCCTTGATGTCGGTGCAGGAACTGTATTCTTCCACACTTTTGATGAGCGTGAAAAAATTTATGACATCATTGAAAAATTAGCGGGCCATAGATTCACCACCAGCTACACACGCGTTGGTGGCGTTTCTCGAGACGCCAACATGGATTTCATCAATAGCCTCAAAGCGTTCTTACCTGGCGTTAAAGAAACCATTGATGAAATGGATTCTTTACTCACCAATAATCGCATTTGGATTGATCGAACACGTGGCACAGGAGTCATCACTCCTGAATTAGCTCTTAGCTACGGCATCACAGGACCTAATTTGCGAGCAAGTGGAATTAAATGGGACTTGCGCAAAGACATGCCGTACATGGTCTACAAAGAATTAGACTTTGATGTTCCCGTAGGCACAGCTGGCGATGCTTTCGACAGATACATGGTTCGTATGCGTGAAATGAAAGAGTCCATCAAACTTATTGAACAAGCCTTAGCTGGTTTACCAGAGGGCCCCATCAATGCCGACGTCCCAGAAGTGGTCATTCCCACAAAAGAACAAGTGTACACACAGATGGAAGCTCTCATTTGGCATTTCAAAATCATTTCTGATGGCTTCAAGGCTCCAGAAGGACAAGTGTTCTCAGCCATTGAAAACCCCAAAGGTGAATTTGGCTTTTTCATTAAAGGCAATGGCACAAACAAACCGGCCAGAACTCGCATTCACAGCCCCGCCCTTCGTTCAACGCAAATTATTCCCGAACTAGTTCGTGGAAAATTAATTGCCGATGTTGTGACAACTGTGGCCAGCCTAGACCCTGTACTTGGCGAAATTGACCGTTAACGGAATTGCAATAACGAAGATAAAAGGAATTGAAACTGTGAGCACCGCAAATAACGATTCAAAAGCAACAACTCCTCCAAGCCCACCAACGTCTGTAAACCTCAGCGTCGATGGCGTTCCCGTAACAGTCCCACCTGGAACTCTCATCATTCAAGCCGCTAAAAAAGCTGGCACATTTGTTCCTCATTTTTGTTATCACGAAGGACTCAGCGTCGTTGGCCAGTGTCGCATGTGTTTTGTGGAAATTGAAGGCGCGCCTAAACTAGCCACTTCTTGCTCCACGACCGTTGCCGAAGGAATGAAAGTTCTCACGCAATCTGAAAAAGTTAAGGCTGGGCAAAACGGAACCCTCGAATTCACACTCCTCAACCACCCACTTGATTGCCCAATTTGTGACCGTGGCGGTGAATGCAAACTTCAAGATTATACTTACGAATATGGCCCTCCGCTCTCTCGAATGATTGATGAGAAATCGTCTTTGCTCAAACACACTGCGGTCTCCGAGCAAGTTGTCCTAGACCAAGAACGCTGCATTCTGTGCACGCGTTGCGTACGATTCAGCAGCGAAGTTGATGGTAAAAACGAACTTGTCGTCAATGAACGTGGTCACTGGTCAAAAATCAATACGTTTGAAAATCGCCCCATGACCTCCAACTTTTCAGGCAACGTTGTAGACCTCTGCCCTGTGGGAGCACTGACAGCAAAAGATTTCCGCTTCAAGGCTCGCCCTTGGGAACTCAAAAAACACCAAGGCCTTTGCACTGGTTGCGCCGTTGGTTGCAATGTTGAAATTCACACAAAGCACCGCGACCCAAAAATTCCTCGTCCTGGTGACACCATGCCTGGCGCAAAAATTGAACGTTTGATTCCTCGTGAAAATCCCCAAGTCAATACTTGGTGGATGTGCGATAAAGGTCGTTGGGGTTATCACTTCCACAATAACCTCAAGCGAATTACCGAACCTTTAATTCGAAGAAACGCTGGCGCATCACTTTCTCCATCCAGCTTAAGAGAAGTTCAGGCTCTCATTGAAACCCACACCGGAGGAGCATGGGAGTTTTGGATTGATGACAATCAAGCACATGAAGGAATTGCATGGGCCAAAGAATTAGCCAAAAGCTGGTCTGATCGTGGCAGAAAACTCAGCCTCTTTAATCAATCAGCATTTGCTACGGAATGGATGCAAGTTTGGAAATCCCGCCTTAGCTCTCCGTGGAGCGCAGGACAAGCCGACTGGTCTTCCATTACAAAAGTAATTGCAACATCTAGCTACCGTGATTTGGAACAAACAGCCCCCATCCTTGCTTTGCGTTTAGGACAAGCCGTTAGAAAAGGAAAAATCAAATGGGAAGTCATGAGCGTTTCAGAAATGGCTAAAGCAAGTTCTGACCTTAACAGCACGGCATTCCTAGTTCCCGTTCCAAAAACCAGTGATGCTCTAAAACAATTTGCAGCGCTTCCCGCTCAAGCGAAAACATTAATTCTATGGACGCATAGCAATTCTCGAGGACTCCTCAATGAAGGAATTGTTCCGCTTGAAGCTCTTGAAGAAAGTCTAAAAGGACAATCGCCCAAGGGGCCCGTATTCTTCTTCTCTCAACACACGCAAAACGATTTGCCTGCAAGTATGCTGGCCTATGCTACAAAAGCTTCATTTTTACTCATTGCGGACTCGTTTATGGGGTCATTGGCTGAGAAGGCCCATGTGGTATTGCCACTAAACCCTCTCTACGAATCTCCAATTACAATGACAAATTTAGAGGGAATTCGGCAGTTTGCCGGTGGTATCCATGTTGATCACCCCAACCACAACATACAGCCACGCGGGTCTAACCTTGTTAGTCCGGCATTGAAGCTTCTTTAAGTTTGACGCGGTAGCCCATATAAGGTAAACCTTTGGCTACCGAGGAGACGTTTATGACAAATCATTTACCTTTGGTTCCTACTCTTGATATTCGCGATTTCACTCATGCCGCCAGTGCTGAGAAAAAATTAGAATTTGTTAAAAATCTTGGTGCTGCTTATGAAGGTATTGGTTTTGTTGTCATCAGAGGCCACAAAATGAATGGCGACATTCAAGCTAACGTTTACCAAAAGATTAAATCGTTTTTTGATCTGCCTGTTTCTGAAAAAGTAAAACACGAAGTCAAAGGTATTGGTGGCGCTCGTGGTTACACAACTTTTGGAAAAGAACACGCCAAAGACACCAAAGTTGGTGACTTAAAAGAATTCTTTCATGTCGGCATGGAAGTTCCCAAGGGTCACCCATTAGAAAAAGAATATCCAGCAAACGTGTTGGTGCCTCAAGTTGAGGGCTTCGATAAAACTCTGCGCGCCATCTACAACGATCTTCTTGAGCTTGGCACGGAAGTTTTGCGCGCCATTGCTCTGCATTTGAAGCTTCCTGAAAATTACTTCGATGAAAAAGTAAAATACGGAAATTCCATTTTACGTCCCATTCACTATCCGCCACTCACTGGGAAAGAAGAACCCGGTGCTGTACGCTCTTCTGCCCACGAAGACATCAACCTCATTACGCTTTTGATTGGCGCTTCATCACCAGGATTAGAAGTAAAAACTGTAGACGGAAAATGGCATGCCATTACAACCGCGCCCAATGAAATTGTTGTCAACATTGGCGACATGATGCAAAGACTCACCAACCATAAACTCAAAAGTACCACCCATAGAGTTGTGAACCCACCGCAAGTTGGTGGCGAAAGCCCCACGCGCTTTTCAGTTCCATTCTTTTTGCACCCAGTATCTGACATGCAACTAGCAGCACTTCCCTCGTGTGTGAGTGCTAATAATCCAGCAAAAGACCCTCCCATTACGGCAGGTGAGTATTTAACTCAACGTCTTCGCGAAATTGGCTTAATCTAAAAAGGTACGGCCTACCTTTTGGTGTCGCAGCCGCGTTAAGGCTTTAATTATCAGCATGTTGACGCAGCTGCTGGCTAAATGGAGCTAGGCACCTATGATTGCAGGTGTAGCGTGGGTCTGTTCATCGTTTTGATAAGCGTTCGTCCAAGGCAACTCTTCAGGTCTTGGCACTTTGATTTTAGTCACTAGACCAAATTTTGAAAGAGTCCAAATCAACATCCAAGTAGCGTCAACTTCCCAAAACCTCATGCCATGTCTAGCTGAAGTGGGATGCGCATGATGCATATTGTGCCAACCCTCGCCCATTCCTAACAAAGCAACCCACCAATTATTTGTGGCTTGTTCATTTTTAAAATGACGGTAGCCCCAAAGATGCGAGGCCGAGTTCACAAACCAAGTGACATGATGAAGTGCAATGATGCGGAAACAAAATGCCCACAAAAACATTCCCCAGCCACCAAAGAATAAAAGTGCTGCGCCTATGATGCCACCAAGCAAAGCACCATTCTTATCGAGCCAACACATAAAAGGGTCTTTCATAAGGTCAGGCGCAAATTTTTTACGCTGTCCCTCTTCATACCAATCAGGATAACGCTCAAACACCCACAGCATATGGGCATACCAAAACCCACGATTAATATTGTGTGGGTCTAACTCCTTGTCTGACTCCAAATGGTGCTGTCTGTGTTGAGCAACCCAAGTGATAGGGCCACCCTCAAAGGCAAGACTTCCCATTAACGCTGAAAAACGCTCAAGCCAAACAGGTGTTCGAAAAGAACGATGCGTGAGCATGCGGTGATAACCAAATGTCACTCCCAAGTTAGCAATGGTGTACAAAGAAATACCCACTAAAGCTTGTGTCCAAGTTGGTGGGAAATACAAGAACGCAATGACAGCCCCCAGATGGAATAAAACCGTCCAGAACAAATTCGTTTTGTGCAGACTAGGCTTATTTTCCTGAGTGGCTCTAGCCAAATCAAATTGGCCTGTTGATAGAAACTGTTCTTTTGCGCTTGCGTATGTGTTCATGAGTTAATTATCAACACATCCGCAATGCCAGTCATTAGGCTTTGAGCCTACTTACAGAGAACTTACACAGACTCACTAGTGACGATTCATCCACAAACGAAGCTGAATCATAGAACCAGGACCAAGCAGCGATTGATAGCGTGGCAATTTAAATGAAACACTATGCTGTTCTGGAAACAACGAAAGGTCAAAACAACTCTCAGCATTTGGAAATGCAAAAGAATAAGGCTCAAGCCACTGCTGCTGATCGGTATACACGTCAGCTCGTACATGGAAGATTGTCGAAGCTAAGCCATAACCTTCCATTCGATTATAAAATCGAAAAGCTCCATTCCTGTATTCCACTTCAATATAGGAATTTCGGTGCCCAGGCCTATCCACAAAAGCTCGTTGGGTGAATGGAGCGCGGTAATAAAATAGTAGTGGTTTTTCTTCGTAGGAATCGGCGTATTGCTCCACGCAAGCTGGCACTGTTTGAGCCCAAGACAGCTGCACAACACCCAACCCTAGTGACGTATGTATAAAGCACGAGAACGTAAAATAACGCAACGCATCCATACACCCCTTTTCGGCACCGCGTTATAATTCTTAAGTCAAGCTTTTGATCCCTTAAAAAACAAATACTTGCCATATACTAAAAACAGCATGATTGAGCCAAAGTTTCCAAATCTTCTAAGCCGTTCAGAAGCTCAATGGTTATCCAAGGCCATGATCTCTCTTGGCCCAGAAGTTACAGCCGACCCCAAGTTTCAAGTCGCCTTCTTATGCCAGTCCAATTTTGCTTATCCCGCAGCTCCCAAATTAGAACTAGAACACCTCTCTGAAATTCAGCTATTCCTAGCCAAAGCCACCGGCATTCCTAACCCGCAGAGCTTGAAAGTTTCAGCTCACTTAGAAAATGCCATTGAATCTTGGTACAAATTTGTCCAGCTCATCAAGGGGCGACCCTTGAAAGTAGGTGCCTTCGCTCCTTGCCCTGCGGAGCTGATTGATTTTTGCAACAAAAACAACGTTGAATTGATTTTACTCTCACAAGATCCAGATCAATTTCATGAAACTTTTCCGAAGGCCAAAATTGATGCCTTTTATTTTGCCAACCCCAACCCCATCACAGGCTTTTATTACCCTGACGATTTATACGAACGGATTGCACTAGCAATTCACGACAACCAAGACACTCACATCATCTTTGATGAGTCGTCTGGTCTATTTTGCTTCCACAACATAGCGCCTGGTTCACTCCGCTATGCCAATTCTGCATGGATAAGAAAAGAACGGGTTTCTTTACTCATTTCGCTCTACCCTACTCGCTCTCCCCTGGGCCCTCAACTCGTCTGCTGGAACCAAGCCCAGCCCACTCAGTCTGTGAGTCCTGCGCTAAATTTACTTCCTGATTTTGAAACTATAAAAAAGTGCACTGAAATATTTGTAGCCTTCCAAAACAAACAAGGCGCCATGGTCGCAGAATTCGGCCGAAGAATGCTAGCCATGCAAATTGGCGTACGAAGCTTGGCCGACCATATTCGTCCGTTGGTGTTTGATTACAAAAAAGTGAAGTTAGAAATTTGGCCAGACGCCGGTTTATCCATGTTGTTAGACCTCTCGCCAATACTCCATGAACGCCAGATCTCAACTGAAGACCTGTTATTGGATTTAGCCCGTAAAACAGGGGTGCTCCTGGCCCCAGGCGAGATCTATGGTGCCCCACACTGTGCCCGCTTACTCTATGGTTCCCATCCAAGGGGCCTTGATGACTTAGGTCTTAGAATCTTCAATGGCTTACAAGGACCAAAACCTTGACCTAGTATTTTGACCAAATCAGAAAAAAATCATATAAAATAAGAACATATGATTAAGTACTCCGACGAGTCAGCAGCCCGAGAACAAAAGGTACGTGAGGAACTGGCTCAAAAGCCAGCTCGTAAAATTAAGCTGCCTAAAGTGTTAGCTGTTATTAACCAAGCCGGTTGCACTGGTTGCGAAGCTTGCGTTCAGTTTTGTCCTGTAGATTGCATTGAACTTGTTCCTGGCGAGCATTTCCCAGACATGAACAAAGTTGTGGAAGTCGACCTTGCACGCTGTATTGGATGCAAGGCTTGCGCGAAATATTGCCCCTGGGACACCATTGAAATGGTACCAAGTGCGGAGTCCTACGACATTGCAAATGAATGGACGCTACGAAGCGTGATTAGCACTGTACGTAAGGAAGATCCTAGCGCCCCCATTTGGAAAGCCGAGGGGTAATTGTGCTAGAAGTGAGTGGTGATCTGCTCACTAACGGATTTTGTTCAAGACCATCAACTTCCCTTTAGAAATCCGTCCTCAGAGTACCTCGCTCAGAATACAAGTGTACTTCTCTTAGATCGCACGGCTAGTCCTTCTGGATCAAGACGCCTAAAAGACATACGATTATCAAGACCGCATGCATGGCCCAACCCATCAACGTACACGGTACCAGAGCTTGCCAAACGCTTGCTCAAAGAACAGCTAAAAAAAAATCCTCAGCAAGCCCATCTGCAACATCTAGCCCTTCGTGAAACCAAAGATGATATTTTTTTAATTCACACATTTTTAGATTGGGCCCAGCAATCAAGCCCCACGATCCTTGAAAAGCTGACTCCTCTCAAATTGCTGGAAATCATGAATCTGGCCAAGACACTGGATCGTTTCCATTTAGCAGCGCCCGACGCCGTAGACTTTATTCGTCAAATAGAAACAGAGCGAAGCTCACCTGAATACTCCGACTGGACACTAGCCCTGCTATTTTACACAGGCATCAAAAGCAAAGAAGAAGAGTTCAAATTTTGGTTTAGCGAATGGAGCTTGGTCTCCGCACTACTTCAGACAACCTCTGCAACAGCAGTGGAGCATCATCTTAATCTTACAGAAGTCTTAGGCTTAGCGCCTCAATCCGAAAAACCATTAATTATTTATATTCCCACTTACTGCGATCCCTACCCTCTTGAAAAATTGTGGGTGGAATGGATGCAAAAACTTTTTTCTGCACAGCTAAAAATCAAATGGTTGTTTCCTGCAAATCAGCAGCAAAACAAAGATATTTTTAAAAGCTTTAAAGGCATCATTGATTCACTCAGCACAAAGCAAATCATTGAGAATCCTAAAACTTCTGCTCTTATTTGGGGATTTCAATCGGTGCTACCAGGACCTGCTGAAGTGTTATCTAGAGTCTCTGGTGATTTCCCCATTGATTGCACAACAAAAGAAAAAAACCCTGAATTTCACACGCTAGCAAGTCATCTGAATTTATGGGCTGATTATCATGAAAACAACCCATCCCCCAGTCACGGTATTTTTCAGAACCCTCAAGCACCTTTGTTCCTTAAAACTATAGACTTGGATTTAAATTCTGAGCTTGAACAAAAACAAAATCTTCAAAGGTTATTCCACTTTTTTAGTCAAACGCATTCGACTTGGGAGAATCTTGCTGAGCTGTGCACAAAATCGCTCACAAAAAACTGGCTACGGCTCGGTGACTGGGTACAAGTGTTTATTAAAACCAGTGAAAAACATTTCGCTACTTCGTCTCCTCAACTGCTCTCACATCCGCGACTCTCAGCCCAAGGCCTAGGCATATACACTCTTGCAGACATCCCCTTTTTAGGAATGGAGAACCTATATCTTTGGACAACCAAAGAAGAATGCCTTGAACTTCTCAATCCTGAATCTGAGTTCACTTTAAAGAAAAAATTATTTCCCACAAAATTAGAAGCATTGTTCTTTTCTAAAGGCTTAGCGGCACCAAACCCCTCATATGAGGCAAATTTACTCATCCGATTGCTACTAGAGTGCCACCATCAACTCGTTATTTTTGATGAAGCATCTACAAATAGTCATGACTTATTAAAACCAAAGCCAAAGCCCAGTTTCGAAACTAGAATTCCCTCTCCTCAAAAACTCTCAGCATCACAAATCGAATTATACACGAGCTGCCCACAGCGCTATTACTGGCAACGCTTACTCAAAACAAAATCTATAGACGAATGGGACCCAGAAACACCTTCTGCACTAAAGCGAGGCTTGTGGATACACAAATCACTAGAGTTGTTTTTTAAGAACCCGCAGTGGGAGCAATCTGCTCATTTTTTTGAAACAACACTAGTCTCACTTATTGAGACTTATTTTACAGAACGAGTCAGCGCTAACTACAAAGCCTATCTGGCTTCTTTAGCTAAAAAAGAATCTCAACTCTTAGCCCAGCACATTGAGGGTTTTGAGTATCCGTTATACCAGCAGTTCCCTGAACTTCAGCACCAATGCGAGAAACCCTTTGAGTTCCCATACCTCAACCGTACATTCCGTGGGGTATTCGACAGAGTCGATACCATCAATCAGCAAAATGTACTTCTATGGGATTATAAAACAGGTCGCGTCTGTCCAAGCAGCAAGCCCACAACAATGATTTCTTCGCACGCAAAATCGCAGTGGTTTTTTTACAATGAGACCATGGCCAATGTCCAAGGAGGCGGTTACCTGAACCCTTTAGACCCCTCAAAATCAATCTTGTTTGTATTTGAAGACAGCAATGAGAGCATACTCAATTTTTTGATGTATCAACAAAAAGCACACTCAGTCTCTCTTATCAGCAATAAAGAAAAAAACGAGATTCGCGAACTCATCAAGCATACCTTTGAAGAGGCCATTGATGGAATTGCAAACAATCAGTTCGCTCCAAACCCCATTCAAGAATCGCTTTGCAAATCTTGTCATTTTCAAAATGCTTGCGGGAAACCATTTTTTGAGCAAAGCGCGGAAGCCAATGGTGAGCTGTCATGATACGTCGTGAGCTAGTCGAAGCTGGTGCGGGATGCGGAAAAACCTATAGCCTTGTTGAGCGTTATTTTGAGGCCATTGAGCAGCAAAAATTCAATCCAAGAGATATTATTGTTCTAACTTTTTCAGAAGAAGCCGCCAATGAAATGCGCAACCGCATTTTGGATAAAGCCAGCCTCACAGCACAAGAGCAATTGTCACAAGAAATTATTGAAGAAGGGCAAATCCGCACTTTTCATAGCTTGTGTTTTAGTCTCTTAAAGCCAAAACTTTATGAGCTAGGCTACTCCAGCAACAGCATATTACCATCAGGCTTAGCCCTGCATTTGAGACGACGATGGATTAAAGGACAATTGAGCACACACCCTAAAATTGCCAGTCTTTTGTCTCATTTTCAATTTTCTGAACTTGTTGAGCTCTGCCTTGACCTTTGGTTCAACACCAAAACAATGCGTGCCATTGACGAAGAGATTCTCTCTCAAAAAAAACTCTTCGATGCTTTTATTCAAGAAAGCATCAAAGAACTAGAAGACGCCCTCAAAACACTAAGCCGTAAATCTGAAGCAACGCTTTGGATGCCAGCATTTTTAGCATCACTACAATACCCCTTTGATTCTGAGTTGTGCGCCAGCATTGATTTTAGACGAGGCACTGGACTTAGAAAATTCAATCAAGACTGGGCTGCGCTCTACACAAAAGCAAAATCATGGAAAGAATGTGTCAAACAACAAATTAATTTGTACTTTGAGGCAAATACTTACACCAAAGATTTAGAAGTTCAAAAAGAAGTCTATTCCTTGGTTCAAGAACTAAAAGATAAACAAAAAAAACTTCAATCCAAAAGCCTAGATTTTCAAGCACTAGAATACGAACTCATTAACCTCATTAGTAACAACGTCGACATTTTGCCTCAGAAACCAAAACTTCTGATTGTTGATGAGTTCCAAGACACAAACCCAAATCAATACAAAATTATTGAATCACTTAGCTCAGCGACAACACAATGGTATTTTGTAGGCGACCCCAAACAAAGCATTTATCGCTTTCGTGGAGCCGATATTTCCATATTCATGAAAGTAAAAAATGAAATTCAATTGCTTTCACTAGAAAACAACTACCGTAGCGAGCCAGCAATCCTGCAATTTTCCAATGCTGTACAAACGGAGCTTTTCTCTAGCCGCTTACCCCACAACCCAAACCCGCAGACGCTAAAGCCTAAGCGCGATGAAACAGTTTCTGGCCCTCAAATACTCATACGCCAATTTGCCAATAAGATTGAAATGAATAGCTATCAACAACTTATTGTTGATCTAAAACAGAACTTAAAAGTCTCTACTTTCAAAAACAAAACCCATGGCATATTGCTACCAAATTGGTCTGCCGTTCATGAAGTATCACAATTATTAACGCAAGAAAAAATAACCCATGCCATATCTGGCGAAAATTCTTACCTGAATCATCACTTGAGTTTTTGTTTTGCCGATTTCTTAGAATGGGCAAATTATCCTGAAACAACAGAAACCTTCTGCTCATTTTACAGATGGTCATTGATGCCTGAAGAATCATGGCCTAGTTCACCGATAGATTTGGAATGCAAAGCACAATCTATACATCAAGAATTCAAACTTAAATTCGCAGGCTTCCCTCATCTTCCTCCTTCTACGCTGTTTAGTATTTTTAATTCATTCATTCAGTCTACTCGTTGGCCACAAGGAGCCCAATGGCTCGCTCAAATGGAAAGAGCCGTTACAGAAATAGACAAAATGATCGCCAGCCATTCCCTATCCACTGATGAAGTTATTCAATACCTGCGAAAAGAGCTTCCCTTTGAAGAACTATTTGAAAATCCATTACTGCCAATAGAAGCCGCAAAACGAGTCGACCACAAAATTACCCTTCTCACCATCCATGGTTCCAAAGGACTGCAGTACGACTTTGTTTATTTGCCAAAGCTCGACTGGAGACATTCAAGCCTTCGACTTAGACAAGATGAATCTGAACAAGACTTTGTCCTAGCGCCCAAACTGCAACTTTCTAACAAACGTTGGATGAGGTCGTTGTTGCACCGTAAAAACGATTACGCGGCATCACTGCAAATCGAAGCTGAGAAAAGACGGCTTCTTTATGTAGCTCTAACTAGAGCTCATTCATTTTTATATCTTTATAAACAACCTTATTTAGAAAAAGATGAAAAAATTGATATTTTTCATAATATTTTGCATTGGCCAAAACAAAATTACCTTCCATGGTCTTTTTTTATAGATGCCGCTTGTCGCTTAGAATCGATTCAAGACCTTATTCAAAAAAACAAGATAGAAGTGACAAATTTTGAATCTAAGTCAGACACTGCTGAAGCTTCGAACAACGCGTCCGAACAACTCTGGGCCATACCCGCTCCTCTTTTAAAGAATGCCGACCCTCAGGCATCGCAGTCTGCACAATTTACCCGCATGGGTGTTAGCGAATACATACAAAAACAATTTCCACAGCACATCATCCCCATTCAAAAAACAACGACTGCAAGCACAAACTCAGCCGCTGAGATTGGTCGACAAATTCACAAAATACTAGAGTTTTGGAATGGCGAATTAAGCACCCTAAAATCTACGCTCGAAGCCGCCAGCCTTTCAAAAGCACAAAGCAAACAAGCATACAACATGTTATGCCAGCTCCGTGAACATGAAGACCTACAACCGTATTGGAACTACCTAAAACAAAATCCAGACCAAGTTTATAGAGAATTTGACCTGTACATTCTTAATCAAGAATATCGACTCTCGGGCATTATTGACCTTTTCTGGATAAACCCTGAATCGCAACAAATGACCATAGTCGATTGGAAAACCACAAGCTCAAGTTTAAAAACGCTCAAAAGTGAAGACCGAATGAAAAAACTTCAGCTGCAACTTGAACTCTATGCATCCGCAATGAAAGCACGTTACAATAGTATACGATTGATGGCTTTTGGAATTAGCTTAAATCAAGACTCTATTGAGTGTGAAAAAATTTACGACCAAAGCGTATGAAATGGCTCAAAACACTTCTACTTATTGTCAGTTTAATTCATCTTGTTAAAACGCTACGCTATGAGCATCATAGCGCCATACCAATCACGGAAACATGGGCGCCATTGCAAGCTGACTCAAGTTCAACCTGCAATGAGCAAGTAGATTCACACTGGTTAAAGGTCATGCTCTATGTTCGTTGCTACCCCAGCCCTTTTCAAGGTCGCATTTCAAGAATGCAGGATTCAGCGAAATGAAGAAACAATACCCATTTGAACTCTACTGCATGATTTGGCTGTGCTTGCTTGCTCTAATTTATTCAGTACAAACCGCAATACAAGTGTCTGTGCTGAATCCTTTAGTCATATTCATCCTAAGTCTTTCTTTTTTTATTTATGGATTTAAAAGATGGCATCTAACACTTCCCAAGGTAGACGCCTTTTTTTACGTCTCTGCTGTAGGGCTATTTTTATGGGTTTGCATGTCAGGATACATCCCTTGGCGAGACAACGACGCGTTTATGTTCTGGATGCCCAAAGCCAAGGCCCTAAGCATTTATGGGTATCTACCTCACGTGGATTCAAACGACCCTCGCACAACCATTCATCCCAACTACCCACTAGGTTTTTTAGGATTATCCGCATTTGTTCATTCTTTGCTAGGTTCGTTTTACTTTCGCTTACATCAATTCACCATTGCGATTCAGTCACTTCTTATTTGGCTGCATTTTTATAGATTATTTTCTCATCATCAGCCGTCAAATCGTCAGTGGCGTTTTATCATTTTAACCATTCCTCAAATTGCCATATGGGCCAATGGTTACCACGACATGCTTTGGTCATTGGGACTAAGCATGCTCATCATTCACTCCTTTCGAAATGAAAAACTCAGCATCTCTATTCCCTTATTGGTTTATCTAAGCCTTGGGAAAAGCGAAGCGGCCATGTTTGCTGGGCTCAGCATCCCTTTTTACCTCTACCACAAAAAATTTGTTTTTCTACTTGGCTTTATACCAGCTATTTGCTGGGGACTGCTCTGCTCACACTTTCAATGGATTTCCAATGTCCGCCTGCAGCTGACACCTCACCAGTGGCAGGTTGTCTGGGCTCCACTTTGGGACGAATTAAAACGGCTTTTGTTGTTTCAAAGTCCCAGTGGAACCACTTCGGCTCTGCTTTTGGCCAGTTTTTTTGTCATCAACAAGTTAAGACCTGTGGAATGGATTTACCCGCTCTCCGCATTTGCGGTTTTACTTTTTGTCTACTGCTTTTCAATACTTGACCCGGCCTGGCACATCCATTTTAGCCTTTCACGAGTCATTGTGTTTCCTTTGATGCTCATTTTACTCATCAGCCTTGAGCGATGTAAAAAAATTGACATTTCACTTTGATATCTATTTCACTTAAAAAAGCGCTAAAATTGATCTGTGAAAAATACTATTAAAAATCCATTTTCTTCCAAACAAACTAGCGCATTATTACTGAGCCTTACAGTTGCAAGCTGCACTTCGCTTAGTTCAAGAAAAATTGCTTCATCAAACGATGGAGTTGAGAGCAGTGGCTTCGATGAATTTCTTCAAGAAAGAAAAATAAAATTATTCACAGCTAATCTGCACGCCCACCATTATATGGAAGCAGCACAAACAAAAAAAACAAACGTCGTCTATGAAGAACTAGACAACGAAACACCTTGCCCAGCCAGCAATCCACGCTTCCCTCAAGACGATGGAAAGCCTTGCTATGAAAATGCAAAACAAGAAAAAGTATTGTTTAAACCCTCTGAAACTGACATGAAAAAATGGGGTAAACTTTCTTACTTTAAACAATCTTGCGACTATGCTGCAAAATCAGGCCAGCTTGACATCATGTTTATTACTCCACATACAAAATCAGGTGAAGGAGACGGCGATACAGACACAGGTCTAGAAGAATTTCAGAAACGTCAGGCAATGCTTAAAGACATCAACGACCAATACGAAGGTCGTTTTTATTGTGGTCTAGGTCAAGAATCTAGCTCCATATCAAAGGGTAACCACATTAATATTCTAGGTCATCTCCCCCAAGTTGTAGATGAGCAAAAACCCATGTTTTTTACTTCTGGAGACTTCACCAGTCTCTACAAACAAGTCAGCGACTCCAAACAAGCAGGAGGCAAGCCATTTCTTCAGCTAAACCATCCTGACGTTAAAAATGATATTTGGCTTTCTCCGTTAGCAGCACTAGAAAAAAATAAAAGTGCAAAAGAGAAAATGAACGATTACGGTCTAGACGATTATCCTCCAGTTGGTTGCTTTTTAAACAAACGAACTGGTGGCCCACTTCAGCATCCAGACTGCCCCAAAGAGATTCCTCAATCCATTTCTTATGAGGCTCTCAAGGAAACATTTCAGAACATGCAAAAAGCAGGCGCCAGTGAAATTAAACTCATTGAAGTCATTTCTCCAGGCGGAGCGGCTGAAAATCACACAACACATTTCAGGACTGTTCACAAAAGGCAGTCTGCCGAAGGATATGTCTCAGATTTTTACGATTATCTTTTCTACCTAAATATGGGCCTAAAAATTGCGCCAACTGCCAACCAAGACAATCATTATTTTAATTTTGGAACAGCAACCGCCTCACGCACGGGAGTGCTTGCTAGCTCATTAACTGAAGCCGATGTGTTCTCTGCTTTGTATCACAGAAAAACGTTCGCCACTGAAGACGTCAACGCTAAAGCATTTGCTTTTATAACAAACCAGCCCATGGGCAGCGAAATAGCAACAAAAGCAGATTCAGTTAGCATGCATGTTGGTTATCAAGATTCAAATGATGAGGACAAAACAGCCAAGTTGAAAATTTACTACTACCAATCCAATGAGAAGTTAAATTGGACATACCCACCCAAACTAAATGAAGTTGTAAAAACTCTTGCAGAAACTTACACCATTCAAAGTGGCGAGGTAAAAGAAATTAACATTCCACTCAAAAATGGTGAGCAATATTTCTTTGCTGAAATCACCCAAGAGAACGATTTTGATAAAATTCTATTAGCACCGTTCTGGGTGACAAAAGAATAAACAAAATCAACGTGAAGCTGGATTGATTTCCTTTTCCATCTGGTTTTTGTAATAGTGATGAATAGCAGCTGCGGCCCAGTGAGACGATTTAATTCTCCATTTGTCTTCATTTACGGTAAGAGCTGCAATGGCAATTTTCTTCGTCTTCCATTTTGCATAACCAACAAACCAATCACACTTACCTTTAGGATCTGAGCCAGTAAGAGAGCCTGTCTTCCCACCAATTTCAACTTTATCAAAACGCTTCAAGCGCATTAAGCTTCGAAATGCTTTTGCTGAAGTTCCTCGCACAATAGTCTCTCTCATTACTTTTCGCATTTCAATTGTTGTTTGTGGGTTCATAGTTTTTGAAAGCTCTTGGCTTTGAGCTTCGTATAAGATAGTCCCATTTTTATCGGTGACTTTCTCAATCATGTATGGCGTTTGCATAATGCCTTCGTTAATAACAGAGGCCGCCATCATAGCTCCTTGAAGCGGGCTCATCGTAGCATCATCTGTATAGCCAGATGCCACCTCTGCAATAGTCCATTTGTCTTCGGCATTAATTTTTACTTTTCCAAACTCTGCGGGAACCTGAAGGTTGGGTGATTTATTAAACTGAAAACGCTCAGCATAGTTAAGCAAATCCCAAGGCCCCACTTGAAATATGCCAATTTTACCAAAGACCGTATTAATAGATTTAGCAAAAGCCTCTTTAACCGTCATGTAACGAGTCCATCGGTCATACCTCGTTTTATTCACATTGCCGCGATAAAGAGTGTGACTCCCTCCATTAAAGGGGACAACTGTGTCGGGTGAAAATTTCTCTCTATCCAAACCTGCAGCGGCCGTCACCATCTTGAAAATTGAAGCTGCAGGAAAAACGGCTCGCAACGCTAAATTGCCATAGTCGTGCGGATTTCTGGAACGACTTACCAGAGATAAAATTTTTCCTGACTCAGGCTCAATGGCAACAAAAGCAGCATAATCGGGACGCACAGTCTCCGCTATTTTAGTCACATAATTTTGCAAACTCTCATCAAGAGTGTACTGCAAACTCACCGGTACAGTTTGTTCATTGGACATCAAAAAAAGTTCAGTGGACGGATAAGGATCCTTAAGTTGATCCCTAAGCACAGCCTGAATGGTTTCAAGCTTGATGTTGTCATAACTATGATCAACTGTGCTTTGAGTATTTTGAAAGTGATCTCCTATGAAGTAGAGACCCGCACCAAGGCCAGCGAAACCAACAAGTATCGTCAATTTTCTGCCTTTTAGGAAACCACCCATACGAGCATTTTAACGGATTCTTTTTGAATCACCATTCTTGACTTTTGTCGCTTCTTCGTCAAAATACCGCGCCCAATGAGCCTAAGACTCTAAGACTGATGTGCAGTTGGGACAACGCTTGGCCTTGAATGCAATCTGAGAACAACATTGTGGACATTCACGCTTTGAAGGTCCTAACTGAAAATCGCCGAATCTAGACTGCAAACGATTAATGCCTTTAATAAGAATGAACACAGCCCACGCAACAATTACAAAGCTAATGACATTGTTTAAAAATAATCCAATGTTCATTGTCACTGCACCAACTTTTTGAGCTTCCACTATGGAGTGATAAGGGCCAGGAACTGTGCCTTCTTTGATGATCCAATACAAATTAGAAAAATCAACATTGCCTATAACAAAGCCAAGTGGCGGCATGAGTATATCTGTAACTAGCGAATTTACTATTTTGCCAAATGCGGCACCAATAATAACCCCGATGGCCATATCAACAACATTTCCTTTAAGAGCGAAATCTCGAAATTCTTTTAACACAGTATCTCCTTAGGTCCCCAAAGGACCGCCATATTCAAAAACACGTTTCTAGCTTTTTGTATCGACGCTCAACTTCTCTCATAAAAAGTTGCTTTTGTCTTACGTTGGCATCAAAGGGCAAATCAATTGGCTGTCCCCACGTCACTCCATCTCTAACATCTGCCCAACGTTTTCCTTGTTTGTCGTGAAAATGCAAGAAAGGCTTTGATTTGTAATAAAAAATATTCTTCACCTTCTCACGCACTCCGCACCACTGACGAATCTCATTGAGCTCGTTTTGTACATCAAGCAAATGTTCAGGCGATGTGTGGCCCATGAGTCATTTCCTTTAAGTAAGTCTCGTATATTTTACGACCTTGAAAAATTTCAATGGGAATACCATCCGGATCGCTAAGTTTAAGACACTTCATTCCTGTATCGTAAGTATCAAAATGAGGAGCCTTTGCATTGCACTTTGTAAGATGATTTCTAAATTGCTCCATGTCTTCAACTTCAAAAGCTAAATGGTCTGGCCTAGACATCAGCACCTGCTCAACGTTAACTTTAGGTTCAAACAACTCAAGATTCACGCCACCCTCACCTAATTCAACAAAAGCCTGTTTTTTTGAGGCGTACTCATCGTATCCCAGCAAGCGAAAACCTAAATGTTGGGTATAAAATTCAACTGAGCGCTCAAGATTAGAAACCGGAATTGCGACATGCCATAACTGAAGCATATTCACCTACTCAGAAAGATTTTTCCAGGCTGGTAGTTGAGACATAATCACCTTAGCTTGTTGCAAAGCCGCTGTTTGCGTTACACCTTGAGTACTCATCAGCCATCCTGAATAATTTTTAAGCCGCTCTTCATACGACTGCATTTGACCATCTGGAGTCGCGCAGTAGCAGCAATACTCTTTTCGACTATCACTCATGGCAAAATCCTCTACCGTTTCCATTGGCATACCACACGCTATACAAGTTTTAGACATTTTCATTTCCCCTTCTTTTGTGCAATCAAACGAATAAACGTAGAAACCATTTCATTTTTTTTCTCCGCAATAACACTCTTTCCGTGGGCAAATAAATTTGCGTTCATTAAATAATGATGAACAAGACCCAACCAGCAATTAAAAAGAAAGAAAAGTTCTTGTTCTTTAATACCCAAGTGAATTTTATTTTTTTCATTAACAATGACGGTTTTCAAATGTGATGAAACGGCAGAGTTAATTTCCACCAACAAAGACTGCACCTTTTCTGGGAGCAGGTGTTTTTCTTGAATAAATCTTGTGTATAATTTTTCATACCTAGCCAAAGCGAAAAGATGAGCATGCAACAACTCCTCAAGTGTCCTGGACTCACGCAAGGCCTTTCTTGTTAGCAAATCAACCTGCGACAAAAACTGATTTGCCACAGCAAGAAGCAAGTCATCTTTTGTTTTGAAATGGGCAAAAATCAACCCATGTGAAACCCCAGCCATGGTTGCCAGCTCTTGAGTTTTTGATTCAATAAATCCCTTATCTTCAAACAACAGCAAGGCAGCGCTAATGATTTTCTGCCGCGTATCGGCTCTTTGCTTGGCCCTTTGTGAGGGAATTAGAATAGGCTCCACAACTCATTAAGTAACAGCTCAATGAGTTTACTGTCAACGAGTGCTAAACAAATTTAACGCAGCTGCTGGCTCAATGGAGCTAGGCACCTTTATAGTGCTCAGCAGGTAGAGTTCTGGCGTTGTACTGACTCGACATCACCCGTCCATAAGCACCGGCGCATAAAATAAAAATTCTCTCATCCTCATGAAGTTCATCGAGCTGATAGGCGGCGGCAAACACATCCGAGCTTTCACAAATTGGGCCAACAACATCATAAACCCGAGACGACACCCGAGCTTGCGCCTCTTCGTCCTCGTGAACTAGCGATTTCAAAGACACCATTGGGTGCAAGGCCTGGTAAAGTGCCGGTCGTATTAAATCCGTCATTCCAGCATCCAAAACCAAGAAACTCTTCTGAGTGGTTTCCTTAATGCCTATAACCGAAGTCAGCAACACGCCTGCCTGAGCAATCAAACAGCGTCCTGGCTCAGCAATTAGATGTGCTGTTTGGCCAAATAAAGATTTCCATTGATGGCTAATGAGCGAGAATACCTCTCCGAACTTTTCAAATTTTGGAAATGCGTATGGTGAATCATAAGTCACACCAATGCCACCACCAACATCAAGAACCTTAAGCATTATCCCCATACTTTTTAAACGTTCAGCAAATTGCAACGTTTTCTCTAATGCTTCATGAAGAGCTTCTGTCTGCAGCATTTGTGAGCCAATATGAATGCCAATACCTTTTGCACACAGCTGAGGATTCTTCTGTATTCTCAAATAAAGATTAAATGCTTCGTCTAATTCAATTCCAAACTTATGTTCAGCTAGTCCAGTTGCTATATAGGGGTGCGTTTCCACTTCAACATTAGGATTCACTCGCAGGGCAAGCTGCACAGGAGATGACACTTTCAAATCTTTTGCAATTTGTTCAATGTGATTTAACTCAAAGGCGCTCTCAACATTAATCATTCCAATTTGCTTTTCAATGGCAAAACGTAATTCTGATTTTGTTTTTCCCACTCCAGAAAATACAATCTGAGCTGGCTTAAAACCAGCTTGAAATGCCAGTTCTGCTTCAGCCTGAGAAACAACATCAACACCTATGCCACATTTTTGAAAGAACTTTAGAACTTGAGAATTGTTATTGGACTTCATTGCAAAGTGAGTCCCAAATCCCTCAATGCCAGACATCGCGCTTGAATAACGATCCCAAAGACTTTGTAGTATAGCCTCGGAATAAATGTAACAAGGAGTTTTAGGCATCAAAGCAACATCACCGTTCAACAACTCCAATGCTAATTGACGTATGTGATTTTTCATTATGTCGCAGCCAAATTAAACGCCTTATGCAAAACCTGAAGTGCCTTTTCTTTATGTCCTTCATCTAACAAAACAGAAACAGTAATTTCACTAGTTGTAACCAAATGAATGGGGATGCCAGCCAATTCCAATGTCTCAAAAAACTGTGCTGCCACACCAGAGTGCGTTCTCATCCCAATACCCACAATAGAAACCTTCACCGCATTTTCCAATTCCAAAAGAGGATTAAATTCCTTTAAAATTTCTTTAGCCTTTGTCCCCGCCTCTCGAGGTACAGTGAAATTGACTTGGGCAAAACCATCAGAATCTGGCGGGCCTTCAATAATGACATCAACATTGATTCCTGCAGCCGCCAGTGGTTTAAAAAAACGAGCTGGAAATTTAGCCAAACCTGAGGCGGCGGGAATTCGAATTGTTAAAAGCGACTGTCCTCCATCGGCCGTAAGAGCTGAAACAACTGGTGATTCTAACATGGCACTCTCCTTAATTAATAACGTTCCTAAATCATGTGGAGCAAACGTGGACCTTACCCGCAATGGCATGTCATATTTTGCCGCTAACTCAACTGAGCGCATATGCAAAACTTTTGCTCCAAGACTTGCCAACTCCATCATCTCGCTTAGCGAGATTTCATTTAATTTCCTAGCCTCTTTAACACTCCGGGGATCGGCCGTGTAAACGCCGTCAACATCAGTATAAATATCACAACGTGTAGCTTCAATAGCCACAGCTATGGCAACTGCTGAAGTGTCAGACCCTCCGCGACCCAATGTTGTAATATTGCCATGCTCATCGACTCCTTGAAAGCCTGCAATGACAGGAACACGACCTTGACGAATGTGCTCGTTAAGCAAATGAGCATCGATGGATTGAATCCTAGCATTGGTAAACAACGCATCCGTTTTCATACCAACTTGAAAACCAAGCAAGGGGACTGCACTCACTCCCAAATCATGTAGCGCCATACAAAGCAAAGCACATGACATTTGCTCACCAGAAGCCACGAGCATATCAAAAGCCTCAGGCATGGGTTTTGATGACATTTCTCGGGCTAAATCAATTAACCGGTTGGTCTGTCCTGCCATTGCAGAAACCACAACAGCACAACGCTGCTCAGCCATAGAGCTTTGAATAAGCCCGGCCACTTGCCGAATGCGCTCAACACTTCCGACTGAAGTTCCACCAAATTTTTGAACAACAAGAGGTTTCATGAAGCCCATAGCCTTAGCAGTCTCAAAAAAAACAGTCTAAAGAACACTTCCTTAAGAACGCTTAAATGATGCGCTGGATTAGCTCACTCGTTTTGCAGATGAAAAAAATCTCTTCTCAACGCAGAATCAACACACATGGACTCTAAAAGCGTACGAGCGCTATGCAAACTAGATAAAACCATGGCCAAACTCATTCAAAGCGTTGGGCCTATCACACTTCAACCCCAACTCAAGCAAAGCCCATATGAAGCTCTTGTTGAAGCAGTCGTGTACCAACAACTCACCGGTAAAGCCGCTGCCACCATTTTTGCTCGAGTCAAAGCATTATTCCCCAAACAACGATTTCCCAAACCCAAAGACATTTTAAAAACCTCAGCTCACAAATTCCGCAGTGCTGGACTTTCGGCAGCCAAGACAGCCGCCATTAAAGACATTGCCCAAAAGACCATTCAAAAAGTTGTCCCGAGCTCAAAACAAATTTCAAAACTTAGTAACGATGAAATCATGGAGCGCCTCACCTCAATAAGAGGCGTAGGACCGTGGACTATTGAGATGCTTTTAATTTTCAAATTAGGCAGAACAGATGTGCTACCAGTGAGCGACTACGGAGTTCGCAAAGGATTTGCAAAAACTTATAAACGAAAAGAACTGCCTACACCAAAAGAGTTGTCGGCATTCGGTGAAAGATGGAAACCATTCAGAACAACAGCTGCGTGGTATTTATGGCGCTCACTTGATAGCAAATAACAAAATTGCTTTCCCTTGAACTTGTACCCAACTAAGCTATGATTTGTTTATGAAACACTTTTTGTTGTGTTTGCTGATCATGAATATGACTGCACAAGCAAACATACATGCCATGGGGTCCATGCCACCACCAGAAGACAACTTAGGAAGAACACTTCCACTCAAAAGCAACGACTATGGAGCTCCATCTTTTGGCTTTGTATTCTCACTCGCCTCAGAACAAGTAGACATGATTGCCATCTTGTCGCTAAGCCCAAACCTCAGCCAAGAAGACATTCATTCATTACCTGAAAAACTAAAGATAAATATCTATAATCGTAAGCTTAAATCATACATCTCAACATGGGATACAAGCCGCGAGATTCCCAAGTCACATCTCATACCTCTACACAACAAAATTGAAGACCAGCAAGTTCTGAAGGCCCTATTACCTAACATCACGCACACTTTGCTAGTGATTGCCTCAATCGATGGCACACCCCTCTACAATGTCGACATCGCTGAATTTTGCAGAAAATTTCCAACACACTTTAAGAATGTGAGTAATTCAAAAAAGTGTCACCAAATCACATACAATGACGTCAACTAACTAATTCCCAAAAATCACCTTCGGCCATTTCTACGAATACTATAGAGAGTCGGGACGAGTTTACTCCAAAGAAATCCAATATCGCCGCTTTAAAGGTTTCCCCGCTTCCGTTTCTAATTTATTTTCCAAAACGCCGTTATTTTTTTCAATGACTTTGATAGATCCAATATTGTCGTCATCACAAGTGACAAGCACCTTTGGCAAATGCAAGCGTCGCGACTCCTGCAAAGCAAAATTCAAAAAAGTGGTCGCAAAACCTCGACGCCTAAACCGAGGAAGTACTCCGTAACCAATATGGCCCCCTACCTTTAACAAATGTTCAGTTAACTGATGACGCAGACTGATCCGACCAACAATCTCATCATTAAAAAATCCATATAATGAAGTACAAGGAACAAATCCGGGCTCTAACTGCTCGCCCTTTTCATTTAACGACAAGCGTAAAACAAAATCGCCAAACGGTTCTCGCTCATTTGGCGTTGCCCAATGAAAGCTTGTAGATGCTTCCCAACTCTTAGTTGCTTTAAAAAAACAATCCTCATCTTGCACAGTTAGGCGTCTAATCAATAACGGATGACTCATATTTTTCATTTAACACAACAATAAAAGGTCAACAATTGTTTCTTATAAGTTAACAGTACTTAACATTTATTCAATTTTAATTAATATACTTAGTCACTAGTTTTCATCCATGAGGTCAGCATCTTGAAAACTATACACATGATTATTGGAACAAGGCCAGAAGCAGTAAAAATGATTCCTGTTTACCTTGCCTTAAAAAAGAAAAAAGGAATAGCCACAAGGTTAATCTCAACAGGTCAACATAAAGAACTGCTAAGACAAACCCTCAACTCATTTGGCATAAAGGAAGACATCAATTTAAACGTGATGGAAAGCAGACAAACCCTCTCGAGCCTAACTGCCAAACTACTCACCCAGCTTGAATTAAATTTTCAAAAAGAAAAGCCCGATTACATTTTAGCACACGGGGACACGACAACCTGTTACGTCACCGCCCTTTCATCGTTCTATCACAATATACCGTTTTTTCATGTTGAATCTGGATTAAGAACCCACAATCTAAATTCACCATTTCCTGAAGAATTCAATCGACAGGCTGTTGCGCAAATTGCAAATCATCATTTTGCCCCAACACAACAGAACATGAATAATTTAATAAATGAAGGAATTTCACCAAAGTATATTTCAGTTATTGGGAACACCATTCACGATGCTATGAGCATCATGAAAAACAAATCTGAAAAATTAGAACCCAAGCTTCAAGAAAAAATAAATTTATTTCAGAAAAGCGTTGTACTGACCTTACACCGAAGAGAGGGCATTACATCAACACTAAACACAACTATGCAGTCCATACGAAACGCCGCTACCGTCAGTCCTGAAACCATTTTCATTTGTCCTGTACACCCAAACCCACACGTGAAGAACATGGCAGAATCCATATTGTCCAATCAACGCAATATTGCCCTTATTGACCCGCAACCCTACCCTATTTTTTTATCATTACTTCACAAGTCTTCACTTGTTTTAACAGACTCAGGCGGGGTTCAAGAAGAGGCAGCCTACTTTGGAAAACCAACTTTAATTTTAAGAAAGCATTCAGAGAGAACTGATGGCTTTGCTGAAAAAAATACTGAACTGATTGACACAAGCAATCCGGATGAGATTACAAAAAAAATTATTTCCGAACTGACAAAAAGGCCTCAAACACTAGAAGCAAAAAGGCGAAGTGATATATCAGCCTCAAAAATGATAGCCAATTTTTTTGAAGAAAAATGTTTAACATGAAAACAGTGATTTCTATCGGGGCACACCCAGACGACATTGAAATAGGTTGCGGAGGCACAGAACTAATCTTGAGAAAAAATGGCTATCGATTAATTCACATAATTGCAAGTTACGGAGAAGAAGGGGACATGGACACACCACCCCACACCCTAGCCAAACAACGTAAGAGCGAAGCTTATGAATCAGCAAAAATCATTGGTGTTGATGAGGTTATATTTTTAAACATTCCAGACGGATCACACCAATACTCAAAAGAAAATAAACTAGACCTTATGAAACTAATTCGATCTTACCGACCAAATATCATATTCACGCACGCTTCGTGCGATCATTTCCCCGACCATAGCATGGTTCATCAGCTTAGCATGTCTGCTATTCAAGCCGCAAAAGGCCCTTGGTATCCAAACGCAGGAGAAAATCCACATCATGTAAGTACTGTTTATGGTTATGAGGTTTGGCATCCCATCAACAAACACCAATATACAAGTGACATTAGCCAACATATTGAACTCAAAATGCTAGCCCTATCAAAACATCGTTCACAAATCAGTAAAACAAACTACGTAGAAGCCATACATGGCCTCGCAAAATACCGCGGCATAACAACGATGGCAGGTTCTTATGCGGAAGCTTTCGAAATTTTGGTACACAATGCAGAATATATTTAGATTTTTAAACTAAAAATTGTTAATCACTAGTAATGAGCTTCATCATTGAATTTAAAGAAGGTCTCACAAAAAATGAATACTATAAGGAATTCGCTCGTCAATTAAGTCATATTCTAGAGAATGAACCAGACACCATATCCAGAATGGCCACCATTACAGCCGCTCTTGGAGAAACTAGGAAATTCTTATGGGTAGGATTTTATAGAGTGATTGAAAACGAACTAGTGCTTGGGCCATTCCATGGCCCACTTGCTTGCTTTCGTATACAAAAAGGACGTGGCGTTTGTGGGACTGCTTGGTTAGAAAAAAAATCCATACTTGTAGCAAACGTCCATGACTTTCCAGGGCACATTGCCTGTTCGTCACTTTCAAATTCAGAGATTGTTATTCCTATTATAAATCATCAGAACAATGTCGTTGCTGTTCTTGACGTAGATCACACTGAGCTTCATGGCTTAAATGAGGACGATTTAAGCGGACTGCAAAAAATAGCGAGTCTTACATTAGTAAGCGACACAAGCATCGTCATTAAACCGGCATTTTAAAGATTTTGATTTTACATATCTACCAACATTAAAATAGAATGCAGTTGTGAGAAATCATGCGCGTACGTACTTAATATGGGTTTTACTAAGTGCAATTGTTCCATTCGCTTATTCACAAACGAACACAACAATCATTAATGTCCGAGATTTTGGAGCTATAGGAGATGGGGTTAGCGATGACTCATTGGCATTTACTAAGGCTATTAATGCGGCAAAAGGCGCTAAGCTCCACATTCCAGAAGGACAGTATTTAATAAGAACTACCTTAAAACTTGACTCTACAATAGAAATTTTTGGTGACGGCGATCAAACATCGTTAATCTTTAATCTTCACACACCAAACGATTCGAATAATTTGATAGCTGTGTGGCCAAAACAAACTGAGCCATGGCTACCAGCACAAGGGCAAATTGAAGCTCAATCACAACGGATAAAAGGAAATTTTACTGCATCTTTAAAAGTTGGTGATTGGATTGAGCTTGAAGCCAACAATGACCCTGAATTCTTTCCGAAAAAATGGGATCAGCCATGGTCTCAAAATGCTCGAGGGCAAATGCTTAAAGTTATAGCCATTGACAATGAAGGCTTGCAGGTTGAACAACCAATGGCCTACTCTCTTAAATTATCCGATCAACCTCGAATAAGAAAATGGCAATATGTTCAAGACCTCGTCTTGCGAAATTTTAAAATTGTTCGCCAAGATGCAGGTGAAAGTTACAACATTGCCATGAAAGATTGCCTTGGTTGCCGTATTCAAAACATCACAAGTGAGAACGCTGTAAGGACCCACCTTTCCATTACAAGCAGTGCGCGTTGCCGTGTGAGTCAGTCTAAGTTCATTGGAGCTCAAAATCATGGTGGTGGTGGGCATGGGTATGGTGTGACCCTTACACGACATGCCTCCGAAAATCACATCATTGATAATTATTTTGAAGACCTCAGACATGCCATGCTTCTTTCTATTGGTTCAAATTCGAACATACTTGCTTTTAATGAATCAAGAAATTCTCACGATGACACAGGCAAGCTCATTGCCGATATATCGCTACATGGTCATTATTCTGCCAACAACCATTTCCATCAAAACGTTGTTGAGCTCGTCGCTGTGTCTGATTACTGGGGTCCCGTCGGCCTTCGCAATCGCTTCACTGAAAATATTATTACCAAGGCGGGTCTTTATATTCACGATCATTCACAGGAACAAATTGTCGAAGGCAATATTATGAAAGGTGTCGTTTCGACGGACGCCACAATTACGAAAGTCACACTGAACAGTAATCAAATGAGAGTTTCTGACGCCTACTTGCAAGAGCAATACGAGACTTGGCGAAACAATAAGCCTAAAAATATTCTCGTCCATATACAAGACCGACTTTGCAGTAGCTTGTATGCGGGACTTTTTTTTACATTGGGAAAAGCAAAACACAGCAAAATGTGAGGGAATTTGGAAATTATACAATCGCTCCCCTCCTCTCCACTAATCCAATAAGTACCTTAAATTCTGAACGTTAAGTATTAAGATTGGGTTAAGAACGGTTAGCTATAACTAACTCGCCATGCAAAGAATTGACGCATACCATTATTCGTAGAGGTGAATGTATGCGGGAAGCAATAAAGGATAATGAAAAGTCTTCAATTTGGATCATTGATGACGAGATTGACCTAGGCCAGACCTATGCAGATCTATTGGAGGACTCTTACAATGTGCAAGTTTTTGACAGTCCCTCAAAAGCACTATCCTCGTTCTCAGGCAACCCTAAGGCAGTCGACATCATTATTACCGACCTAATGATGCCTGACATGGATGGATTGACACTCAGCAAACACATTAAACAGATAAACCCGAGCACTGACATTGTCATGATGTCAGGATTTCTAGATCGAGATAAATTACTTGCCGCTTCAGAACTAAACATTTCTGCCTTTTTATCTAAACCTATAAATTTCGACAAATTAACAAATATCCTTAAGCATACCATTAGTACAAAACGACATTTAGTCATGAAAGAGGAATTGCAACACCTGCTACTATTACAAAACTCACTGACAACAACATTGCTAAGCAAATATGAAAAAAGATTTATTGAAGCGGAAAACATTATTTTTGAACACAATCTACCTTTATACAATCAAAACAATGTATTGGAACATACAAAGAACAACTTTTCAGATTCAAGAATTGCAGACTTAATATCTTTAAATAATAACAAAATACTAATTTTACTAGAAAAGATCAGCGATAAATCAAACCCAAACTTGAATATTCAAAGTCATTCTCATGATAAACTTGCCGAATAATGGATTTAAAAAAATTAAACGACTACTTAAGTCCCCTTGGTTGGCTGTTCGTATTCCTTGCTGTCTATCCACCAATTATTCTTATTTTACAGCCATCCTTTAAAGAATTTTTGCTCTTTTTCCTATTAGACTCATTTTGCCTATCAATTATTAAGCCATTTGAATCTAAAATATTTTTTCACCTCTTCCCTGAAACCACTTCTTATTTCCATGGTATCAACGAACAAGAGTTTTCAAACCTGCCCAACTCTAAAAAATTAACGTTTGTTGAATCCTGTATGTCATTCCCAAGGAAAAGAGCTTTATTTTGTACGTTAGGTAGCTTCATAAAGGTCATACCTGGCTATGCTTTCATTGTTTATTACTGGCAGCATGACATTTCCAATCTTCAGCAATTTTTACTCATATTCCTAATTAGCTGCTTAAATTTTTGTTATTTCTACGGTGCAATTTTTCTTGAATCACATATTTTTATTTCAAAATTACTCGCAACGACTCATAAAAAATACGATCTCTCGGACGCCTTTGATAAAGTTCAAATTCGATTTAATCATAGGGATTTTGAAATTCAAGAATTCGTAACACTCATGTTTATTGCATTGTTTGTAATTTTATTGCAAGCCGTGACAACCAACAACTTCACCGTATTGTATTCCAATGCAAGCTCCAGCGGCATCATCCTAGCCAACACATTAATTGCAATCCTCGGCTCTATCCTTTTTGCTAGAATTTGGTATTTAGGAAAGAAATATTTTGTTAGCAGCCTTGAAAACCTATTTCACCAAATGGCCGCCCTAGACAAACACGACTTGCGTTTTAACCTAGCGCTCCATACAGCACCTTCATTAGCGCAATTTGAAAAAACATTTAACGCCTTAATGAATAAACTTCGTTACAATGAACAAGAATTATCAAGTCTAATTCTAACAAAAGCAGACCAAGGCAAATATCAGGCCATTGGTGAAATCTCTGCATTAATTGCTCATGATTTAAGCAGCCCATTACACGTCATTCAATTTTGTATTAGTGAAATCCAAGAAAAACCCTACTTAATAGAAGATAAAAAGTATTTAGAACAAATCAACACAAACATACATCAGTGCGTCGATTTAATTACATCTCTGCGTGCTAGAATTAAAAATTCAATTCATTCACCAAATCGCACTACCGTAATTGAAGCCCACAATCATGTCGTTAAACTTTTGGCGACTCAATTCAGAAAATCTGAATTTGATCAGGTAAAATTTGAATTACAAGAAACCATATCCAGCACCAATCTAGACATAAAAAGAACCGACCTTATTCACGTGCTAGACAATTTATACAGAAACAGCATTCACAATATGCTCTCTCACTCAATTAAAAACCCTACGATTAAACTGGAATTCGGAGATCGTCAGAACAATTCAGTTACAATACTCATTCGTGACAACGGTACTGGTTTAAGAAAATCACACTTCGAAGATCTAACTGCATATCGATTTACATCACCAAAACAAACTAGCAATTCTATGGGACTCCGATTAACCAGACGTTTAGTAGAATTAAATAACGGATCTCTTAACATTGCAGACGAAGCTCAACAAGGGGCGTGCTTCTTGTTGAGCTTGCCAATTTCCAATGAAAGCATTAGCGGTATAAATATATGATGCACAAACAAAGCATATGGATACTCGAAGATGATCCTGGGGCATGCTTTGTGTATGAACAAATCTTGTCCGCCGACTACGACATTCACTTTTTTACAGACTTAAATTCACTACATAAAGCTACCGCCAAGCCTCCTAGCCTAAGTGGACTTATTTTAGCCGACCTTCGTTTGCCTGATGGAAATTTTTTAAACTTTCTAACACAGCTACACCAAAGTAAATCAAATGATTTTTATTTCCCAAACAAGATTATTGTTGTTTCCTCATTAGATGACATTGATGTCTTGCGAAGCTGCTACTTAGAGGGTGCACTTGATTATATAACTAAACCGTTTTCCAAAAATTTACTTGTTACAAAAATTGAGCGCATCCTAAGCCTAGTGCAAAAATTACCCTACAAAATCCATATTGACCCTGGGGCTCTAAGGCTACATGTAGATTCTGTAGGATCAACAGAACTAACCGCAAAAGAATTACAGATCATGTGCCTACTTATTGAGAATCCTGAAAGGGCCGTGTCTAGAGAAAGATTAAAATCTGCCATTTGGGGAAGTTTATCGGTCAGCCCAAAAGCTTTAGATGTTCACTTAACAAACTTAAGAAAGAAACTAGACCTACTGTCTATGGATATCTTGTTTAATGCCAAAGACGGCTACCGCTTATCGCCTAAAAAATAATCAGGCTATTGGATGTATCCAAAATTTTTCATTAAACCCCTCAACTACAGAAGGATTTCCTCTACCAAACGTCAAAGGCATACGATTAGTATTACAAGCTTGCACAACATAAGGTTCGCCAGACTGCAGAGGTAACACAAGTTCATGAATCGTCCATTGATCCAAGCTTGTGTCGCAAAAGATCAAATCTTGATTAATGCTGCTGCTGTGCTGATTCGCTCTCTCTGCGTTAATCCAATGCCAAATTTTATCCATCCCTTCATCAGTTGAGGCGTAATCTAAATGAAACATTGGCGTTGGCGAAAAGATAATATCATTGCTGATAGTTTCATCATGCAAAAAGACGAGGCGTTGAATGGCCTCATTGGCAGCATGAGTCGTCGCTTCCCGTATACTAGCTCTGCATGCAAAACCGCAAAGAACAGGAAATTTTTTGGAATTTGTACTTTTAGGAAAAGCAAAAACACCTATGGTGTAGACTTCTTTATCTAAGATAGGCAATTTTTCTTGATGAATAATAGCAACTTGAATGTTGTAATACGACATTAAAGGAAGAAGAATCTCGGCACCATTATTAGCGATTAACGTAGGATTGTCTTGATAGTACCAAGATCGCAAAACGTGATCTCTTTCAACCACTTCTAAAATGGCATTCGTTTTTGCATTTTCAAAATGTTTATGTGCAGCAACACCATTAGATTTTGCAAATGTCCACTCATCTGGCTGAGTTGATACCTGAAAATGACCTACTTTATTTTGAATTGAATCTATAATTGAAGCTCTCTCAATAAGCTCAAAGTAGGCTCTTTCTATACTTAATTTTTTATCAGAGCCTACCGCACTAGCGCTCACTTCAAGACCGCTTAAGTTATTGGCTGTTAATCCTACACTCCAGGCCTTAATGCCTAACTGATCAAAGTGCTGGATGTAGTGATCTAAATTGCTCCATTGCTTAGGAAGGCTATAGTTAATTAAAATATTTTCAACTTGAAACATAACTTACCCTGACAATGAAGGCTGCTGATTTTGTGCAAGCCAGTGTTTATTTAATTTTGTTGTCACACATGAGCTAAAAAAGTTTTCAATCCAAGTAACTGATTTACTTAAGGCCTCATAGAAAAATTCTTCATTGCTGCCATTAAACATTTTCAAGATCATGGCCATGTCATCGTTGACATGATCCCTATCTAGCACCTCATGATTTGCCACTGCACTCACAGACTTTCTAGATATATTGCATTTTTCTTCGAGTGCATTGAGGTACCTTGGCCCCAACTGAACAGTCACTGCTTCTGACCAAATCATATAAGCCAAATACAATTTAGGATCTTCTAAGATGAGCAGTCGAACACCACAAACAAGCTCTTTAATTTCATCTAGCAATAGCTCATCTTGAATTCCGGAGTACTCGTAACCAAGTCTACGCAAGTCATCAATAGCCCACTGATCATGGCCTGTCTCCTCGCGCTTTTTCTCATGCATAAATTCATTTAATTGAGTTAGATTTTTCTTCGTGCATTCAGCAATCGCCAAATCAAGACCACGTGTCGTATTTTGAAATAAATACACCAAATTATACAAGTAACGCTTATGTTGAGCCAATGAGTATTCACCATTTCTAACTGAAATGAACAACGGGTTACTTTGCCAAATTCTTTCTGATTCTGCTTTAATACGATTATTTAATTTATTAATCATTTATCCCTCACAAAATTAATGTAAGGGCTCTCTAAAAAAAGAGAGCCCTCATTTTTACTAGAAGCAAGCCAATGCGAATTTTTTCATAACGTCTCCTTTCCTAGATAGTATTTTGTTGATCTAACGTAGCGACATCCATTGTCTGTTGACGCTTACGAAGTTGTGGCTTCACACCATCACAAAAATGACTAAGAAAAGTGGATTCATGTTTTTGAGAAAGATGTTTTGTGAATTGTAACTGAGCCCCCCACCTTTCTGAGAGATTCATGCCAGTCACATTAAATTCTAATTTATTCAGTATATGTATGTGAGACAAATTTGATGGAGAAACATCACCAAGAACACGCTCTATGCCGTGGTTGCGTAAAATATCCATCATGTAGCTAAGGAGTTGTGTGTAAACTCCTTGGTTTTGAATTTGCTTAGCTAAAGTGCAGTTCCTAAAATAGTAGCTAGACCAATCAATGGGCGTTCCTACAAAAAAACCCATCAATTTAGAGTTTAAGTAAAAACCAAAAAAGTCACCGCATTCGTAATAGTATTTTTTATATAATTGCTGTGATCCTGTGCTGCCCAGAAACCGCAATGATTCATTTTCATTTTTATCGTAAATTTCTGCGGCATTTAGCTTTGTGAACTCAAGTGCTTGTTCGTAGGATATCAGTGCAATACTAATTTTCTCTTTATCACGAGACAGGAAGTCTTTAGGAAAATGTTGACTCCAGTCTAAGCTGTAAATTTTCTCACTAAATTTAGCGATTTTAGGAACTATATTGATTGTTTTTGGCTGCGATAGCTGTTCATTGATGAGTTCCGCATCCATGGCTAGGATGATTTTTCATGCCCAAACAAGTAGCAAGTTAGTTTAAACTAACCCTAACGCACCAGGCAACATTTCTATTCAATGCACAAATTCAACGTTCACTAATGCTAAAAACCTACCAAAGGACGCTAGTGTTCACTCTATGAAGAGGTCTGGTTTATGTGCGCTCGACATTTCCTAAATGCCAAAACTGCCAGATAGGCTGCTACAAGCACACAAATATTGGAAATGTTCTTTGCTTGATCACTAAGCCCTTCAATGAAGATAAGGCCTCCTAAGCGCCAATCGCTATCCGATACACTCAGTGCGATTAAATTCCATCCTGTGTGTAATCCCACGATCAGCCACAACGATCTCCAGTGAACATAAAAGAGACCCGCGATCAGCCCAAAAGCAAGCCTATATAAAAATTGTAGTCCATCGACCGGTTCAATAAGAAAGTGCATGGCCGAAAATACAATTGCCGTAATCCAAACTAGTATTTGTTTGGACAATTCAGTTTTAGGAGAAAGATTTTGAATGGGAAAAGATCGGTAAGCCAATTCCTCGTTGAAAGAATTAAGAAACAGGGTCACTAAAAAGACGAAAAAATAGGGTGCCCACTCAACGAGCGAAAAGCTATTCAGCTCCCAGCGTAGAGTCGATGATCCAGACTCAGAGAAAAAAGCCGCAATTGTCGCGGTTGCCTTTAAAAAGCTACCTGCGAGCGATCCAATAAAAAACATTCTCACTCGTGCAGGGTAAGAGTCTAATTCTCCCAAAGCTCTTTTTAGTAAGAACCTTTGACCGATCAATGTGATTGCAATGGGAGCCAACAGCACAGCGAAAGTTACTACGAGCGTTCGGGGATCAAAAACTTTGCTAGGTTCGTGAAAATCTTGTGCATTAAATCCAAAGACTTTGGCCAAAACGATAATCGCGATAAGCGAGAAAAAGCTGACAAGAGCCGTAATGAGGACAGCAAAGATACGCATGGGGAAGTCTTATCCAACGCCGGCACCGTGCCGGTCAAGTGTTCGTACCGTATTCAATTTGGTGGAATCGTACCGACTCCTAAACATTTCATATAGTTATCAATAAATCGTGGCTTGTCCAGCAAATTGCCTTTCTTACTACAGTTGCGGCCGTTCGTTCTGATGGCGAAACGCATAGAGATTAACGACCTTCTCCATGACACCTTGATCGTTAGGCATAAAGTCGAGTCCTTCCGTTGCCCCTCTCTCATCCACACCAGCTAGTCGAATGTATCGTTCTGCCGTCTTAAGATCTTTCCACCCACAAATTTTCATAACTGTGACTGAAGGGACCCCTTTGGAAATGAGGTGGGTTGCAAAGCAAGCTCGTAGCGTATGAAAACGTATCGAGGGTAAGCCAATTTCTCTACAAAAAGCACGAAGAACTTTTGCTTGCTCGCCCTCTTTCCACGCTGGAAAGCGTGGGAGCAAGAAGCGTCCAAACTCGTCAGAGCCAAAGTTTTGTAACTTTAGTTCATGGAGCATGCTGAAGAGTTCACCAGAAACAGGAATATTTCTCCAATAGCGCGCCTTCAATGGGCCGTAGCTATTAAAGCGTGAATTCCAAGATCTCGTGAGTCTTATCAGTCCAAAATATCTCTCATGAGCTGGGAGATTCTTTTGGCGATGAGCATCTTCAAGCGACACCAACTCGATGTCTCCGTGCCTGAGACCAAAAACTTCACCATTTCTACATCCCGTAAGAACTGTAACAGCCCAAATAGGATACCAAGGATGCACTCGCAATTTCGATTCAAGTAAGAGCTTCCGAACCTGCTCATGAGTGAGAATCTCAGGAAGCTTTTCTTGTTCCTTTTTAGTGAGCTCAAGTCCATATACCGGACTGCTATGAGGGCCGACTATAAGTCGTTCCTCAATGCCCCATTGATATATGACATTGATCACCGTCTTGACTCGTTTTTGAAAGGCAGATGTTTTTCCAAGATCTGCCAACTGATTCAAGAGCAGCCGTCCATCACCACGGGTGATTTCTGAAGCTGGTCTTTTGAGCCAAGCACAAGTCCATTTCCGAGCTGTTCTCACATGATCTTCAAGGGTGGAACGTACATATCGAGGTGACGGATAAAGTTCATTGAACTGTTGCCATCTGTCGACAATGCACTCCCATGTTGACCCTTGAGATTCCAATCGTGAAATTTCAGAAGATGCTTGAAGAAACTGAAAACGTTCTTCTTTCTCTGCTTCCTTACGACTGGCAAATCCTTTTTGCATTCGTTGAATTCGAATGCGAGGATTCTTTTTGCTCCTTAGATTTACATAGTAGCGATAAAGTGTCTGGCCGTTTTCTTCATACGAAAATAATGACATTGAATACCTCCTTTTAATAAGCCCCTGAGGACTCAATGAGGTAGTCGAGCTCTTTTCGTTTGAAGTACAACCTTCCTGAAAATTTCCGCCGACGAATTTTTCCTTGGGAAACCAACTTATGAATAGCATTCAAAGAAGGCTTTCCTTCGCCGACGAATTTTCTTAGGTGAGTTGCGGCCTCCGCTGTAGTCAACCAATCCGATTTTTCAAAGAACCAATTACTTCTTGGTTCACAATCTACAACAGGCCCCATCTTTGCGCTATCCCGTTTTTTACTCTCGCACTGCCCAGCGTCTTCCCCCCAGTCCCCGTATTTTTCCTCCTGTATTCCTTTACCCATACCACCATACCTCCTTACCCCCGCCGCATTTACCCCGTCTTCCTGACACCTCACAATCGATGTACACAGTACAACATGCTTTCTGCATGTAGATGGTGAGGTGTCAGGAAGCGCCAGAGGGGTATTTGCGGCGGGGGTCTTTTCTTAATTATTTAAAACTAAAAGTCTTTTTTCCCGCTGCCCCAAATCAACTTCCAGCCGCTCTTAACAGCCTCCGGCGGCTAGAACCGGAAACATGTCATTGTCCCTTTGGTACTCTTCTGAATTCAAAAGAGTGATCACCCAATCAGCTAGAGAAACTCGTTTTCCAGCCGAATTAAACATTTCTGGTTCAACGCTAAATCCGCAAAAAGCTGAGTCGGACATCAGTGCAAAGTTATCTCCAAAGTGGCTAATTCGATTCACACCTGAGAGAACGCTGTTCCTGTATGACTCTTTTATTTTTACTTGGCGCACTTCAGCTTCACAGAAATAAATGATTCCATCTAAGTACGTTTCCGACGCATACTTCTGAAGTTTTCGTGCAAGCCTGGCGGGGCCTTTAACATTTCTTTCAACCTCCACCGCAATACACACGGGTCGAGAAAACTCCGGCCTGCGAAAAACAAGTAGCATGTCAGGATTGAGATCGTTGTCTTCCCTGTGGCTCATTAGGAGTTTATTTCCTACGTCAAGATAGTGAAATTCATGATCCCTCAAGATGAGTGCATTGGGAAACCGTCTCCCCAGGTATTCCTTCCATAATGCACAATGATCTGAATGAATGAGGTCTGTTCGTCTAAAAAACGGCGGGCGGATTTCACCAATCTCAAGACCCAAATGGTCTGCAACTGCACGTCGAGCCCAAGCTTTTGTACTCACAAAATAAAAAAGTTGACCATGAGTATCGCCGAATTGTTGCTTAGATCGAATCCATTCATACTTCTTCAGACGAGCAATGACTTCACGAAAACGTCTAGGTTGAATGGGTGGATCAATACAGGCCACTATAGCGGCTGCTGACATTGTGCCATGTTCAACAAGAAGCCGAAGTACATCGGCTCTGCGAGAATGTGGTTTTGCCTTTTCCATCAAACCTCCTCTTGAGAGCTGCTAGTTGTGCGACCGTTGCGTTTTGAAACTCGTGCCTTCAAATCCATTAACGCCTTGATTGCTGAATCGAGATCAAGGTTGTCTTTTACTGCGAGGTTCTTAAGAGAACGCTTAATGTCGGTCCTTTTTGCTTGAAGCGATTTGATGTCAATCTTGGAACTCATAATCATTTCGTTGATAACGTCTGAGATTCCAATGCTGCCATCTTTGAAATCTTTGTTAGCCTCCTCAACAAATGTTTCGACCGTGCTCCATGCTTCATTTGAAAATAACACCTGCATTCGACGGCGCTCATTCATTTTTGTTTCCATTATCTTGCTCCTTTCTTAACGGGAGTTTTCGGCACGACAAACGGACTCGGTGGTAGATCGCCAAAGTGCATTTCAAAGTCTCTGTTATCGAGATATTTGCGATTCTCTTCGACGCTCTTGTGAGTGAAGTAAGACGTAATGAGTCCCAGAGCCGTGCCGATTGCCGCACCAACGGCAACGTTCTCAAATGAAGGTGATTTGCCTCCTGCCGAATAGCCTGCGGCAGTGGCTACCCCACCTGATGCTGCGCCCATACCGGCACCTAGGATGAGCGAGTCGTTCATGCTCGCGCATCCCGTAATCAAAGTCGCAATGGTTAGTCCTAGAGTTATATGTTTCATTCAATCTCCTTCTTTTTTGTTTCAAGTTTTGGAAACTTAATTCTGAAAACGCTAGAGGCCCCATGTGGAGTCTCCTGGCCGTGTGCGATGAGAACAGCCGCGGCACCCGTCGGGAGCGTTTTGAATACGTCCGGTGATGCTCTGAACTGGTGAGCTTCTCGCTGCGTGCCATCTTCAAGAATCTCGGCACGATCTATATCTTTGGCATTCGTAATTCGCTGAGTGGTCTTCTTATAAAGCTTTGTGCCAAATGCCCTAGCAAAGTAGTCAGCAGTATCTGGGTCATTGATGCGCATGACAATTTTAGTCGCAGAATTGTCTGTGACCTGACTGATGAAACCCTTGGAGATATCCAGCAAGTCTCCAATACTTTGATGCGAGAAATGTAGAGCAAAGCCAGCGGAACGGGCTTTGGAAATTAGATCTGCAAACTCAGGGCACGCAAACGAAGCAAACTCGTCCAAATAGGTTGGAACGAGCTTGCTTCTAATCGCGAGCCCCTCCGCCCTGTGCGCACTTCCGGCCAAAAAATTTAAATGGTTGATGAGTAGACGGCCTACAATGCCCACAAGTTGAGGGGATAGTAAGCTTTGGAGCCTAAAGTAGAGAACCTGTCCATCATGAGCCTTCTCAAGTCCAAGTCCTTCTTCGTCTTTTGGAGAAAGTATTTTGTTCAAGTGTCCAAGACACAGAATTTTAATCTGGTCTCGCAATCCTGAAAGCGCCTCGAAATCTTGCATGGCTAACTTCTCGGGATACTCGGGACCTTGGACACATCCAGCAAAAGTGTTTGGCGAATTGAGATAGCGATCTAAGTCGCAAAGTTTCGGGTTCTTCCCCTTATTGCGAGTCGAGTGAATCTGAAACAATCTTTGAAGCGCAGAAAACGCTTTCGATTTGTAATACTCTTCGCTCCAGGTAAGAGACGAAAACAGTCGTTGCGCCGCCTCAATGGCGGAACCCGCTTTTAGCGGATCGTAGCTCTTACTGTTTTCATCGCTCAGGTCGAAGATCTCTAGTTTATCTTTTGGAACCCACGCCTTGAGGCTATTTATGAAACTAAGGTCACCTTTTGCATCGAGAATGATACTTCCAATTCCTCGCTCAACGTCTTGCCGAAGAAAATTCAGAATCACGCTTTCCGTTTTTCCAGACCCAGTCGCGCCAATAATGTGGACGTGTTTTGACCGAAGACTGTCAGGCAAATAAACTGTGGCACCGAGGCTCGACTCCTTGCCCATGGAAATGCTTTCGCTCGACGAACAAAGTAGTTCCTTGGGCTCTTCAGAAATCGCAGCAATCGCCTTATTTCGAACCCGAGCTCTTTTTGAAAAGTGATCCCAAAGCACCATTCCTATAACGCCAAACCCAGCCACCAGAACGGTGCAGAGTAGAAAGGCATCAAATCGAGAAAGATTTTCGAACAATGAATGTAGGAAAAGCGCTAGAGCTCCAAACCCAACCATTTTCAGCAGGTAGGTGTCGTCTTGAGGATTCATTTTGCACCTCCAGGAAAAAAGTCAGTAAGTTCGGCAAAAAATTCAGTCGAAGGACTTAGACTCAGAACTTGCGATCTGTTCCTTTCTACCTGCGCAGACGACCCAAATTCTTGAATGAGTCCTGATGTCAGCGCCCGAAATAGTATTTCTTTGAAGTCTGCGTTTGTTTCCGAGCCCTTAATTGATTGTGAGCTGTTGTACGCAGATCCGATTGCGGAGCGCGTGACAAATCCTTCCTTCTTTTTTGCTTCAAGCCCAAGAGTTCCATCAAGACTGAGTGCACGCGCGCTAAGCTGAGCAGCCATTGAGTCGCGATTAGGATCTCTGGCAAAGCGAAACGAGATGTTGATTCGCTCAAAGTTTGGATCAGGAGTGGCATCCCCAATGAGGGTTCCGCCCATCAATCTGTCACCCAGGCCCCGATCAACTATCTGTACATGTACGGGAGCAGTTGAATAGGTTTCTACGACGTTGAGCAGTCGAACTCGTACCAGACTTCCCGGAGACTTTTTGCCATAAGCAAAGCCAGCGCTAACGCCGCCTTTGCTACCAGTTGAGCCGCCAAACTCAATAATTTGAGATGTTGGAGATCCTGACTGGGTGTTTTGATTTGAATACTTTGGAAACTTCCTTTGAGGAACTCTTTCGAGCGTAGCGGAACGGTACACAAAGACCGCAAGTAGTGGAAGTACCAAAAAAATGCCAAGATCCTTCGCGAGGAGTTGCAATTGAAAACGAGGATCGGCGCCTGGATAGTCCTCAGCCGACCACCTTGCTTTTAAGTTGCGCTTCAATCGCTCTAGAAATGAGTTAGGATTTTTCATTTACGACCTCCTCCAAGGCTTGTGCTCAAGGCATTTGCCTTTCCCTGAAGTGGCACTACAAGACTCACTTCGGTGAGATTCCTTGGAAGGTTTGGTTTTGCAAAAACAAGACGTGCATTGACCCTAGAGTCGCGCTGAACATCTTTTCTTTCAGCCCAGAGTTTAGATGGCGTCAGAATGTTTTTCCCAAAACGTAGCCTTACGAGATCCCAATTTGGTTTCAGAGGTTCCGAAGAGTCCGCTGCAATCTGAAATCCGAGGGTCAGATAGTCCTTTTTTGAGTCAAACTCCTGTCGTAGAATCCGAATTCCTGCCTTCTTGATGGAACGCTCAAACACTGGCGTAGCCTTCGTCAATTTGGGTAGCTCTTTTGTGACTATCTTCAATAGATATGAGGGTTCCGCGTCTTCAGAAGCCGTGAGTACAAAAAGTTTGGGCGACGCCTCACGAAAATAGACAAACAAATTTGTCACCGCATAAGGAGCGAGCGTGCGCACAACAAGTGATCGTTCCACTCGCTCCACCTGAAACATTTGAGTGTCGCCCAACACGACTCGAATCGGCGACTCATCAAACTCAATGACAGAGCTAAAGCCCGCTTTCAAAAAGATAGGTAGCGGCTGCGTGCCCATATTCACCGAAGCCAGTGCCGGAACTGTAAGAAAAATACTTAGAATTATTGTTTTCATTTTTTTAAACCCCTTTCACTAAAGCGCTTCGCTGCATAGCCTTTGGCCATGCTGTATCCCTTGTTTCCTGCCGCCTTGGCCTGGTAAGCGCTGCGAATGACCATGCCTTTCGGATTCGTCATCATCACGGCATTGAGAGCGCCTCGTCGTAGAGTGTCCCCGACACTCAAGCTGACACCTTCACAAAGTTGAGACACAAGAAATGGAGAAAACAGAAGAGCAACAGCGATAATGATGTTGAGAACAATCACGGTTACGAACTCTCCAACACCGCTGTAAGCAGCGTTGAATGGCAAAACCTTTAGAAATGCCGATAAGATTGACCAGATCACTGGCCATGCTGCGACCTGAAGCATGTTCTTAAACAAACCTCTTGTAATTCCAGATGCCGCATCAAATAGCGTTCCAAGAATCAGGAACGGCCCAAGAGCTACAAGCAAAAACCAGTAGAAGTGTTGAAATGCGAGAAGTAAGAATCTCGCACATACAAGAATCAGAAAACTCACGACCACCAAAGTTCCCATGATGAGATCACTGCCCAGATTGAGAAGCCCTTGTAGGTCAAACGAATAGGACTCCGCTTTCTTTGAGGCAGCTTCAAGAACTGCATCAATGCCTGTCATGTCGTCGATAGATCTTGCGATCTCCACTCCAAGAACCTGGCAAAACTCAGCGATTTTCGGAAACGCAACCAGCAGTAGCGCAACAAGCAAAAGTCTTTTGAGTCTGACCAAGATTGATCCAGTAAGCCCAAGATCAGTGGAGTAGCTAAATGCGACAGACAAGAGAAACAGAGGCAAAAGCATTTGCCAGCTCAAACTACTCGTATGAGCATAGATGGCCTTAGCCGCAGGCAAGAGTCTTTCGTATTCTTCGATTGCAGGGAGTGAGTATTTCATTTTCCAATCCCCATCGGATAAACATGGCTCGAAAAACGGCCATCCTTGTTCCCTAAATTGTTAGATAGGCCACTGAACGAACCACCGCGACTTACGACAAGGCGGCTCTCACGTTCGTTGCCTTCAGCAAGAATCTGGGTGAGCAGACTCGTGATGTGGCTTTGCAAAACCAGAGACTGTGATTCGAGCGTTACGAGTGATCCAACGCCAGAGGCCGTGAGCTTTTGAGCAACGCCTGGAGATGAATCCTTGCCACGATTTTCGAGTTCTTTGCCGGACTCAAAAGAGGTTTTTGCTCCGGGAGCAATTCTCGAAATTGCATTCATCGCTCGTGAAATTTCAGATTCAATCGCATCCGATTTTTCAGATCGGTATTCCTTTGGAATCGTGTGGTAAATGATTTTCAGGCGCCTCATTGCTTCGCGCGGATCACGCCATTCATCCCATTGAGAGGGTTGAACAACTTGAGCAATCGTTTGCACGCGATAGATCCGATCTTTGATTCCCGCCATCTCATCTCTCATCAATTGGGTTTGCTTTTCTAACTGGTAGAGAGTCTGAAGAGTGTTGGTCACGATCTGCGCAAGAAGCGGAAGGTCTCCACCCCAAAGGTCAGCCCTCGCCTGCGACGCCGTTAAGAAAAATGTGAGCGTAAGTAAATATTTTTTCATGCGATCTCCCTAGTGCCGAGCTGGACAATGTTTTCGGTGTTGGCGAGCGCGTAGAATTCCTTTGTCGGATAAAGTCTAAGAACCTGGCTCATGTTTGGGCTAAGTGCGAAGAACTCGGAGTAATGGGGTTTTTTAGAAGTTACGGACAACGCGCGATCAATGTCTGATTGCGGAAGGTCAAAGGTGTCCTTGAGATATTCCGCAGTAGCACCGTTTTGAAGAAATATTTTTGTGAAGCTATTAGTGAAGAGCATTTTCGCAAATGCCTCATCACCATAGTCAGCAAGATTCTGAGTGATCGAGACAATGCCCGCCTTGTATTTTCTGAGCGTTCGATACATTTCCTCTAAGAAGCTTTTGCTTTGGGCAAAAAAGCGCCACACTTCATCGAATACGATAAGTGTTCTTGAGTAGCGTCCTGTCATGAGATCTCGCCACAAAAGCTCTGTCAGCAAAAGAATCGTGGTTTTTTGAAGAATCGGATCTGAATCGAGCTCTTTAAAGTCAAAGGCTGCTACTGGTGCCTTGATGAGCTCAATCAGATCAGGTCGATCTTTGACTTCATCAAAAGCAAGGTGCGGTTTTAACCAATGTGCAATGTCGAGGTAAAAGCGCTCACTGCGCTTCTTTGCATTTTTAATCAAGTCGGAAATCTTTAGAGTAGATCCTTCGCATTCCTTTAGCAGGTCATCCAAAGCGACACTGTGCGAGTGCGTGATATGTGCTCCAGAACCGCAAAGAGTTTCAAGAAACGCACGATAGAAGCCCTGTTGGCTGATGGGAGCCATTCGCAGGAAGGTAGCAATCAGAGCCCGCGCTTCGTCCTGACTAAGTGACGTGCTTTTGCCATTGCTGGATTCAATGATTTTTCGATAAGAGCCGCCCACATCAAAAATGCAGAGCCTTGTTCTAGGGTCATCCTTGATTGATGAACTGAGCACCGCATTCATTAGGAAGCTCTTTCCACTTCCTGATGCCCCACAGATGAAGGAATTGAAGTTGAGGTTCTCCCTTGAAAAGAGATTTAAATATGAAACCTCGCCCGCGCGAGACCGAAGATCTAGGTTGGATCTGTCGTTGATGCGCGCATAATCCAAAAACAATGGGAGCAAATGAGCCAGATTTTCGGAGAGGATCGCAAGTTTGCGGATGCTCAGAGTTTTGTTGCCGGGAAGATGACTTTTTAGAACCGGAAGAGTTCCCAGTGTTTCCGTAAAAAGACCAGCGTTCCCAATTCCAGAAACAACCCGTTCAAAGTCTCTAGCAGTCCCAAGAGTAGATTCTTTGTCGCCAATGATAAGAGCCGCTACAGAAATCTCAAAAAGAGTTTCTTTACCAACGAGAATGCGCTCCAAGGTTTCTTCAGAGGAGGACAGAACAGAGTTGGATTCGATGTTACGGACCTCAAGCGATGAACTAACGGAGAGCGCGTGGCTAACCCTGCGCTTGGTCTCAAGCTGTCTCTTCACTTTGCTCCGATCAGGAATTGCAAAGCGAATCGACAACGTGAAGTCACATGGATTCTCAAAGATTGGCTGCAAACAACCCTTCCAAGTTACTTGAGGAAGCTCCGTTAACGACAAAGTACGAATGACCCTGCCTTGAACGCCAACGGAGTTGTGATCCCATGTGAGATCCGGCATCTTGCCTTCAAGAACTACGGGGCCAAAGACTCCAGACAGCAGTTCGCGCCAACCAGAACTCCCAAGTGCATTGGGACAAAGCTTAAGCTCTTCGAGAAGCGCGTTAAGATGCGAATAACTGTCGGGCTTGTTGATCTTCTCAAAGGCGAAAATACGCGTTTCGTATCCAGGTACTTCTGAATTTTGCAATGCACGTCTGCAAAGAAGAATGTGCCCTTCGAATAGATTTGGTAACTTGGTAAGCAGGTCCGAAAGTTTCGAAAAGAACGTATCTGATACGGCACCCTCAAAATCTTCTTCGAGAATTCCACTCGATAGTGGCTCAAGCTCAAGTGCGCGCGAAATCTGTCCGTCTGGATGTGCAATAACTCCGTCCTGGACCCACCGTGATCCAAGTAACGTTTGTGTGAGTGAATACTTTTTCATTTAGTCTCCTTCTTTGTTCTTAGGGAATGCCCCAGATAGATGTGTGGATCGGCGATAAAGCGAGCAAGCAGTTCTAGATGTCCGTTCTTTTGTCCGTGCGAGATGATTCTCAAGGTGAGCAAGGTGCCGATTCCGGCAACCCACGAAAGGATGAGTGGGTTGCCGGAAATGTTGAGAATCACGTTTGAGGCTGCGAGTACAAAAAACGAAGTAACAATCTGACTGACTTCAAAACCCCAGAGCTTTGAACGGTTCATATTGCTTGTAGGGCAGTTCTTCATCGCACTGTCCTCTCGATAAGATCGACAATGCTTTGCGCTCCAAACAGGATGACCGATCCAACGACGGCATAGACGAGGTGTTGTTTGGCGTTGATGTTTCCAGTAAAGAAACTAAAAGCAGCGAATCCTAGTCCGAGCACTGCAAAGATCGGCAATATCGAGCCAATAAGAACTGTTTTGAGTCCGAGGAGTGAGGATTCCACCGATGCATGGGCCATCGGCGAAACGAAAACCAACCCAAGGACAAATAGAAAAGTTAAATTTCTCATGTCACTCCCTCCTCAAAATGGAACATTTTCGGAATCATTCATTTCCGCTTCATTGTGTTGTTCTTCTTGTTTGTTTTGGAGCTTCACGAGGTAGCGCTCGCTCGGGAACATGAAGAGTTCAAGATTGAGTGCGTTGCCGGACTTAGATGCCCATGCAGATCCAACCTGTCGCCACTTCGTGCGCTTCTGTGGTTTTCCATTTTCGATTACTTGAAATTCTTTAGCGACGATTACGTCGTAGAACTTGGTGCTCATCCGTTTCTTCTCCTTCGATTTCTTCGATTGGGTTTGTTTTGAGTTTTTTAGGCAATTTGAATCGCCCGAGAGTCAAAAGACAGAAGTCATAGCAATCGAGGGTCATAGACCACCTCGAATGCCAAGCAGCTGTTCCAGCTCTCTGTTGTTTTTGAAATTGCGGTTTGAAGAGCGAGGCCGGCGAAATTCAAGCCGTGCCCATTCTTTCAAGTCCGCGTGATCTTCGAGAATGTAGTTACATTCCCAGCAATGGGCGTGCGTGCTGAGGCACTCCATCATGTATTCCCCACATCGTGGGCAGCGTTGGTAACCGTTCATGCATTTTCCTCCTATTTTTCCGGTGAGACTTTCGCGTCTCCCAGAGATATAGGTAGCAAGACCGTGCCAACGTGATTTTCAGGTGCTCAAAAACTTAAGTGTGCGAAAAGAAAGTGAGACTTCAGTCTCACTGAGTCTCACGATTTGAGATTATGAGACTTGAGTCTCAGCAATGGGTCTCAGTCTCACAGCGGACGGCGGAAAAGAAAATTGAATCTATTCGGTGTATTAAATTTGAACGCGAAAGTTACTTCGCAACACCGTCTGATATTTGTTGGGCACTTCCGTACGAACTGAAGTGTGAATGTCAATATGATCTTCTCGGTAAGGGTCGCTAACGGTTATTACTGCTGCAAAAGGCAAATGTTGCTCTCGCAACGTCCATCTGGAACCGTGTTCAATGCGTAAGCACCACTCACCCGGATTAAGGTTTCTTGAGAACTTCTTAGTTCCGCGAACCAATGTCCCGTACTTCTCGTTTACTCGCACTAAGTTGTCATCGGCTTGTACGTCTTTGAGTTGACCGCTAACAGAATCAATTCTCATGATCTTTGCTGAAATATTTGATTTACAATATCCGCTCTTAAGCGTTCTCGCTGTTTCAGGTGAAAAGGCTACGGTATAGGACACCTGCACTTTGTCTCGCTTAGTTCGATTGATCAATGAAGTAGGCACGTAAAATGGAATTCTCTGAATTTCTCGAAAATTAATTCTTCCTTGATATAAAAATGTCTGGTGCCATCTGTCAGAAACAAGAAGTCGTTCTGGCTTTGGAATGCCATTGCCCAACAAATGGACTAAGGCTTCTTCATCTAGAATTCCCGTGTTGATGTGATCTGAGTAGTGAACGAGAATTGCTCGAACTAGATCCGGACTGCAGTCCGGTATGGCTGAAAAAATATGAGCGCCGAGCCTCGCAACAAGAGGCGCAGAATAACTTGTGCCGTTGCCGTAGCTGAAACAGCCCCCATCGGGAGAAATTCCAGTTGTCGCTATATCATTTAGGTGGGCACCCGTAGCAGCTAAGTTTCCTCCATTCGCCACCAAATCCGGCTTCCTGTATTCCTGAAAACCCGGTCCCCTACGAGTAAATGGAGAAGGTTCATGCAGTGCTGCCATGCTACCAGACAAGGACTTTCCAGCGATTGAACCGACGGTAAGTGCGATCATTGCCTCGCCAGGAGGCAAGAGTCTACAGTCTGAATTTCCAAAATAAGAAGGATACTGAGTGGATCTGTTCTGTGCGATGAGGTTGCCAGCAGAAACTACAAATAAGACTCCAAAGCGCCTTGATAAATAGTCAAGTTCAGCAGCGAGAATTCCTACATTGTCATCGGCCACGGGAGAGTGAAGGCCATTTGCTGCAGTTGTTACAATGTTTACAGAGAGATTGAATACCTTAATTTCTCGGTGCCATCTCTCGACGGTGTCTCTCACAACCGTCACGATCTCGTCTTCAGTTGGATTTTTTTGGAGCCCATTTTCGTCGCGTGTGAATAAATTTACACTCAATACCCTAACGTCTGGCACTAGCTGTCCCGCTGACGCTTGTTCCAGAATTTGATCACCAAAAATTATTCGGCTGCTAACGAAAGTTCCATGATCAACGCTCGACGGAGGACCCAATGGGTTTTCTCTCTCAATTATGCTGTTGTCCAAGAATCGCGATCCTGAAACGACGCCGGAATCAAATATGCAGGCCTTTGCTTCTGACTCATTTGGCATTACTTGAACAGTGTCTTCAATTAATGGCCCCTGGACTGAAGACCAAGTGATCACCTCATTTAAAGGGTCAACGCTGTAGATGCCGAGAAATTCCTCAGCTGCCGAGCGAATCAGCATTGGTGTTGCTCTAACCTTCAAGAGCAATCCAACGTCACTTTCAGTAGTGGAAATGAACTCACCATTACCCTGATTTATCAATGCAGTGATGGCTTTTACGTATGCCACCTTATCTTCTCTAAGGAGATCAGGGAACAAGGCAAGCAACACTTCAATTTGTTGAGAGGCATTCATTAGCTCCAATAGTCGCTGACTGACTTTTTCGCTGAATGGAATCTTTGTAATACTCTCAAGCACGGCAAATTTTGATTTTCCGACATGGTCTGAAGAGTCGTTGTATCGACCCAGTTGCTCAAAAAGAAGATCGAACGATTGCGGGCTTGTGCTCACATGGGCGATATTTGGAGACGGTGATCCCACAATTTGAGCGTGAATATTCTCTTCAACTTTTGTTCCCTGCGTGGTCCATGCATTTATTTCGCTGGGAAGCTCAATCCTATAATGAACTTTTTTGATTCCTAGGTTTTCTGATGCATTAGAAATTGCCTGCTTGAGAACTTCCGCTTCTCGAAAAATTTTGCCTGCGTGCCGCGCAACTTGCGTTCTTTTATAAGAACCGCCGCCACCTCCGCTGTAAGTCCTTAGTTCGGGTGGATTGTATAGGTCCCTAACTACTATGTGGGGACGGCTGCTGTCGCTCACGCTGTACCCGCCGCAGTCTTATGTTTGTGGTGAAGAGTTGATTTAGGAATTCCTGAGATCTTTTCTAGGTCGTTGAAAGAATATTTTTGTTCTTTAAGCTCTTTTAAATACAGTGCAAGCTTGGCGGTGTGTTCTTCGGTCCCTGACTTATTGCTTGGCAAATAGGAAGTCTGCCTCGAATTCTCGATCAAGCATAGAATTATAGACTCATCAATAGAGAGGTCTTCTAGCAACTGGCGCCGTCGAGCGTTCATGCAAATGGTTTCGATTTGGGAGCCTGACGATTTGTCAGTCGTATCTACAAAAATGCGGGCCGTCTCATCAGAAACTTTTGCCCCCAAATATCTCTCAAGCAATAAGAGTCTTTCTGTGTGATTCGGGGCAACTACCTCAATTACAACTTCGAAGCGGCGCCAGATCGCGGGATCTAAAACATGTGGATGGTTGGTTGCAGCGATTAAAAGTGATCTATTCGATGACAAATCCATGTTTTGAAGCAAAGAAATAACTATTCTCTTCAACTCGCCCAAATCATTTCGATCGTCACGCAGTTTTGCAATGGCGTCTATTTCATCTATCAGCAGGGCACATCGATTTGATGAAATGTAATCGAAAACTTTTCTTAAATTCTGTCCTGTCTCACCCAGAAAAGATGACAGCAAGCTGTCGAAACGAACTACGAATAACTTGAGTTTAAGCTGTTCAGCAAAAAAACTAGCTAAATGAGTTTTTCCGCATCCGGGAGGACCATGAAGAAGGATTGTCCGACGTGGTTCAATGCCTTTGTCTCGTAACTTTGATTCGTTTCGCCATTCGGAAAGAAACTGTTCGGCAGTTTCTCGAACAGAAGCGTTTAAAATTGGTGGAGCTTTGGCTTTTCCAAATTGAAAAGAAGTCAAAAGATCTGGGGGCGCTGCGTACGGCAAGCTCGAAGGAGCAGCGACCGTCCCTATTTTGTCTCCGCTTGTTTGAGAAAGGACCTCCACAGCTTCCATGATTTGATGGGATGCCGAGTAATGCTTTTTCTTTCGTTCATCAGCTGCGACAATGCGAGCGATCTCTTCAGCTCGCTTCCAGTCACGTCGGGAGACTGCCTCTAAAATCTCGAGAAAGTGTCCAACACTTGGCATTTTTCAGTCTCCATGGGGTTTAAATCTTTTTAACATACTGAAATTACATGTCAATTGAAAGCATCCCAAAATAAACGTAAAAGACCCCAGTTGGACGAATGATAGCTGCAGAGCTCCAATTAGCACAATTCAACACCTGAACGATCAGACTTGGGGGCCTGTGGCGCTGATGTCCTCAATCGTCGTTCCTTCACCAAACCCAGCTCCTTCGCTCTACGGTAGAACGTGGCTCGTGAGAGGCCAAGAATGTGGGCGGCGCGGTCACGGTCGCCGTCACACTCAACGATTGCCTTCTCGAAGCGCTCGCGCTCGCGACCAATAAGGCTCGCTCCGTATCGACCAACCATTACTCGGGATGTGCGATTGCCAAAGACAGCCACCGCTTGCGGAAGCGCTTGGCAGACATCTTTCTCTCGAAGAACGCCGTCTTCTGACTTTGCGCACATGGTTTCAATTACGGCCTTCAACTGGCGCACGTTTCCGGGCCAGTGATAGACCGTCAACAGTGCCAGAGCATCTTGCGTGATCATCTTCGGCTTGGACTTTGAAATCTCCGCCAAGAAGAATTGCGCGAGTTCAGGAATGTCTTCCCTTCGATCTCGCAGGGAAGGGATTTTAATAACCGCTTTATTGATTCGGTAATACAAGTCTTCTCGAAATGTCTTCTTTGAAATTGCGGCATCAAGATTTACATTCGTTGCTGAAATCGTTCTGAACTGGGCTTCGCGTTCTTCGTGAGAGCCCACTCGCTGAACTTTGCGGGACTGCAAAACTCGTAGGAGCTTTGCCTGTTGAAGAAGTGGCATGTCTCCGATCTCATCGAGAAACACAAACCCGCCTCCAGCAACCTCGAATGCACCGGACCTATCGCGATCTGCACCAGTAAAAGCTCCCTTTACGTGTCCAAAGAGTTCAGACTCAGCGAGTCCATCACTGATTGCAGCACAATGAATGGGAATGAATCTGCGCGAAGGGTCGGCGTGGGCTGCAATAGCTTGCGCGACCACTTCCTTTCCTGATCCAGTTTCTCCAATCAACAGAATGTCTTTGATTCCGGCTGATACGACTTGTGCAATTTCTTGGCGCAGTTTCTGCATTGCTCGGGAACTTCCCACAAGTGGCGTTTCAAGAGTTGTTTTGCCCATATTCAAAGAACGAAGCTTCGCCTCGCGACGATCGAGCACTTGTCTTACCGCCTCGCACACTTCATCGGGGTGTGTAGGCTTTGTGAGAAAGTGAGTAACTCCAGCGTTCATGATTTGAATGATTCGTTGAGGGTCGGTCTCACCGCTAATGAGAATGACATCCATTCCGCGATCCATTGACTGAATCATTCGGTAGACATCAAGGCCTGACCTTGGATCTCCAGAAAAATTTATATCAAGGAGAACAATGTCGAAAAACTTGGCTTCCATGGCCTTTAGTCCAGCGTCAATCGTAGATGCGCATGTAACCTCAACTTGCTCGTCCTCAAGAATAAGCGGAATCTGACTGAGCCAAGACGTATCGTCATCTAAGGCTAAAATTTGTGGTAGGCGATTCATATGGTAATCCCCCCAGAGAGTGAAGATCTTAGATCAAACTCAATCTTGGCTCCGCCTAGACTGGAATCATTCGATGCATGGATACTTCCAAAATGCGACTCTACAATTTTCTTGGAAACGTGTAGCCCAAGCCCGTTACCATGAAGTTTAGAACTTCTAAAAACGCGAAACGCGCGCGAGGCATCACGTTCAAATCCTGGTCCGTTATCCTCAATAGTGATCTGAACGCGGCCGGATTCCAGTGCAACGAGAGTCAAAACTACGCACGGATCAGAAGCTGTGATTGATGCTTCGATACCGTTTTTGATTAAATTGAAAATCACACGTCCAACCTGGACCGGGTCGTGTTCAATGAACAAGGACTCCGGCCCATTGTATTGAATCTTTGCTTTTCTAAGTTCGGCGAGCTCCCGATTAAGAGAAACAGCTTCGCGGACAGTGGATACGAGATCGGCAGGTTTGCGCTCAACCACCAAATTTCGGCTACCGTCGAGAGTTGTCTCAATGATTTTTGCAATGATTGGCAAGTTGGTCTTCGCCATCGAATGTAAATTCTCTAGTCGAGTGACGCGCTTCGCATCTACATCGACTGAGCGATCAACCATATGCATCGCTGCAACAACGGAGGCCATTGGCGTGCGTATGTCGTGCATGATACCGCGAGTGAGTTGCCCCACCACGGCTTGGTCGCGCTCTTCCGTATGGCGCTCAAGAACCTCACCGATTTTATCTTTGAGTTCTTCCAGCTCTTTAAATGGAAGGGCTGGGACTTCTGCTGAACGGTCTTCAAGATCGGCTTTTACCCATTCAACCAAACCGTCGAGTGCCTTCGGGAGTGTGGTGGCAAGAATACGGGCAGTAAGCACGTATACAAAAACAAACGTGATCGCCATCACGAGCACAAAAATGCCCATCATCTGAAGAAGATCCACGTAAGCAATTGCCGATGAGTTAGCTTTCGCCTTGAAAAGCCAACCAAAGTGCTGCGACCCTTCTTTTACTGGAACAACAATCGCTGTTTGGATGCCTGACAGACTTTGGCAGCTGATCTGTCTGTCAGACGAGAGAGCGCACTTTGCAAAACTCCCGGGAACGTGACCTTCAAGTGACAAAAGGCGAATATCGGAAAGACTTTCGTCTTTGCGAATTCGCTCCAAAAGTAAGTTAACTCCTGCCATTTGCTCGGGTAAGAGAAACGACGGTATGATCTGTTCAATCTGCTGCTTTGAATTGCGTTGAAGCTCAGAAAGAAGTTGTTCTTCGGCTAGCGCGTTTTTGGTTTTCGAATAAATCACAAAACCAATGGCCATCAGCGCTGAAGCCAAAATAAATGCAACGACTGAAATTTTTTTGACCTTTGATCTTAGGCTTGGAGGCGTAGTCATGGCCCCTCCGTCGAACTCGGAAGGAATTCAGGGCGCAGCAGCCCCATGATACAGGTATCTCGAAAAGCGCCGTCGCGGTAATAGGCGTGACGAAGAGTGCCTTCCTGTTTGAAGCCAACTTTTTCGTAGCACCGAGTGACTTGAGTGAAATCCGGATTGCATTCAAGCCAGATGCGATAAAGGTTCATCTGCTCGAACGCGTATTTGCAAAGCGTCCGCGCCGAATCTTCTCCAAAACCTTTACCCCAATATTCTTTGTCACCAATATAGATCCATAGTTCAGCTCTACGAGACCTTGGGCAGATTGCCTGAAGACCAATAAAGCCGATATGTTTTCCATTCGTCGTGTAGATTGATAAATTCAACTTGTCGGGTTGAGTCTGCCGCTTTAACTCAATCCACTTCAGTGCATCTTCACGACTCGTCGGGTGATAAAGACCGCGCCATTGGTTGGTTTCTTCGTCGTTTATCCAGCGGTGATAATTCTCAAGATCTGTGGCCTCGATAGGCTTGAATACGACTAGATTTCCGCGAATCATAGAGACCCCTTTGTTTGGGGAGAAATGCTATCGACAATCTGGAACTTCTTATTGTTTGTTTTAAGAAGGACCAAACTTTTTCGAGGCGGCTGATTTGCTGTCATTACAAATTTGCCCGTCACGCCCTTGAATGATGCCATTTGATTTAAAGAGTTCTCGACGCCTTCTCGGTCGAGGGTCTTCGACTTAAGAAGCGCATCAACCAAAAGCAGCATAGAATCGTAGGCCAAGACCGAAGTATCGTTCGGAATTTTTCCAAATGATGCTTTGTAGCTTGCAATAAAACCTAGCGAAGATTTGTCTTTCAAATCAGGGTGCCAGTGAGAAGTGGAGAAACCTGAAAATTTGGCATCGTTCAAAATACCAAAAAATTCCTGGCCAACATTTCCCCATCCGTCGGCCCCCATGAAGGGAACCTTAACACCCGCCTTTGAAAGGGCTGCAATGAGACGTGCGGACGTGAGTTCTTGATTGGGAATAAACACCACATCAAACTTCTGAAGTTTTAGTTTTTCAATTACGTCACTGAAAACTGTGTCGTCGTTTAGAATTGGAAGATTTACTACGACCGATCCGCCAAGCTTTTGAAATTGAGATGAGAAACTTTCCGCAAGATCAGAACAGTAAGCGCAGTTGGCAGCCGGTAGCACCACTGCTTTACTGGCATTCAATTTGGATTTCGCTACTCTAGCAAGAGTCTCGCCCATGAATGCATTACTAAAAGATGCCATGTGAACATATCGCCCAAAGCTACCGAGTCGGTTTGCAGTAGCACTTGGGGTAAGCATGGGTAGTTTTGCTTCATGATGGAGTGGCGCAGCAAGCAAAGCGTTTGACGAATAGTTGTAACCAAGAACTGCAACTGCAGGCGAAGCGATGGCTTTCCGTGTAGCTTCTAGAACTTTAATATCACTTGTACCGTAATCAAATTCTTGAGTGGCGATCTTGATTCCACGAGCACGCAATTTCGCTTCTGAATGTTTAAGTGCGAGGGTTACCCCATCCTTGAAGTAACCGCCGTAGGGATTGCTGGAACCAGTGCTAACCTCAGAAAAATTTGAGGCTAGTCCCACCACGACAGTTGATTGTTCCGCCGCAAAAGAGACCGCGCAAAATACGAATCCGAAGAAAACTATTTTTTTCATGTGGCCACCGACTTTCGTTGAAGTGCAAATTCCGTAGATTCCAATTTTGAGCTGAGGCTCTTCTTAAGAAGTCCATTCACACCAACCACGCCAATCGAAGGTCTTACAAGTGCTTCAAGCGTTGTGGCCTTGGTTTGAAAATAAATTTCCCCGATTGCGAGCGAACTAATCGATGACAACACCTTCAGAAATAAATCAGGCGATGCCTCTGTGATGGCGACAGAACACTGAATTGAGTTTTTATGTAGAATTGCAATCATCGACGCAAGCTCTTCACGAACGGTTCCGTGCATTGAATCAAAAGAAAGTTTTACATTTGTGCCAGTCTCAACGAGAGATCGAAGTAACAATCCATGATCTTCCTCATCTATGAGCCATTTTCCATGCGTCTCCAAGTAAAGATGTGCTCCAGTTTTTGCGAGAATCTTTAAAAGTTCTGGCAGTAGCGGGTTCCTAGTGGGCTCGCCGCCGCGAATGGACGCAATCTTTTGCGCAAGATCTAATTCTGAAATCGCAAGAGCAAGGTTTTCTGGGAACAGAAACAGCGAAGGCTTGGTGCTAAGAAGTGTCTGCGAGGATTCTCTTGAAACTACATTAGGGGCGTAACACCCAATGCAAGCGCGGTCGCAGACGCTGGTGGCCTCAATTACTAGATCTGGCTTGAAGGCATTATGCATTGCGAGCCTCCTTTCTAGACGGCCGCTGAGACAGCCAAACGCCAACACTCACAACGATTGATCCCAGAACAATCGCAAAGGTAATCGTCTCACCTCCAGCCAGCGCTCCGAGTAAAACAGCCGTTGGGGTTTTGATGTGCATGGTAGATGCGATGTCCTTCGTTGAGCTTGAGGTTAAGGCCCAGTTCCAAAGGAAAAAACATATTGCCGAGCAAACAACGCCTAAAAAAATCACCGCCGTCCAAGATGCGGTGTTACTAGCAACCAAAATGTTTGTGAGAGAAAGATCTTCAAATACGAATGCTAAAAAACAAAGTTCAATAAAGCCTATGGCCATCGACCAAAACGTGAGACTTCCCGAATCTACGCGTCCGCCGAGCTTCTTTGTGAAAACGACAGAAAGAGCAAGACAAATCGCCGCAGCCAAAGTGAGAGCGATTCCGGAATAAAGTGAGTCTTTGGTTTCCATGAACCCGCTACGAGATCCAAGGAGGATGAGTCCGCCAAGTACGCCGAGACCCAGTGCAAAGTATTTTGTGCGACTGAGTGACTCATTAAAAACTTTTGAACTGAGCCCTACAACAATCAGTGGCGATAACAACATCACCGCAGACGAGAGACCGCTTGAAATGTGTTTGAGACCCATGAGCTGAAGTGGATACAAGAGTCCGAAGCCGACAGTTGAGGAAGCCAAGATGAAAATCCAATCCTTGGCTTGTTTGGGAAGCTGAATCTCTCTTTTTGAAATTCGAAGCCCAATGAAAATTGCCAGCGTGGCGATAGCAAATCGAATAGCCGATGCCGTTATGGGCTCCCACGCAACGAGCGTGATCTTTGAAGCAAGAAATGATGCGCCCCAAATGATGTTGGCGACCAAAGCGGCTACGAATGGGGCTTTGAGGGGTTGACTTCGACCTTCCGCTGTAACTTCTATGCCGCTCGATCTTTTGATCGAAGCCAGTCCGCTGATATTTGCGACTGACTTCATACTTACTCCTAATTGCTGAACGACTTCTATCAATGAGATATTCGACGAGTCAAGTAATTAAAACTATTGAGAATTCAATCTCAAACGTGAGACTCAAGTCTCAGCCATGCACCAATTACTTGATATCATTGGCTTGAGGGGACTGGAACACTAAAGCAACGGCATGGCTTTCAAGGTCACCTTGCAATGTGTGTTGCAAGTCACGAAAGTTCGTCAGCTACCACAAAATAGCGAGGATCTTCACAAAGATTTACTTCGATCATAGAACCTGCGTTTTTAAGCAGCTGCCTGCAATCGGGACTCAGATGGCGAAGGATTACTTTTTTGCCGACTTTTGAATATCTCTCGGTGACCTTTTGAACGGCATCAATTCCGCTGTGGTCGGCGATGCGTGATTCTTTAAAATCGATGATAACCGTTGCGGGGTCGCCCTGCGGATCAAATTTGTCGTGAAATGCTGCTGTCGAAGCAAAAAACAAAGGGCCATAAATTTCGTAATGCTTGACTCCATCTGCATCCACGCTCTTGCGCGCACGAATTCGAACGGCATTATCCCAAGCAAATACAAGAGCTGCAACAACGACCCCCGCTATAACCGCGATTGCCAAGTCAAAGACAAGAGTTAATACGGTAACGATAATCATCACCAAGGCGTCAGACTTTGGAATTTTATTTAAAATATTCAAGCTCGTCCACTCGAAGGTGCCGATTGCTACCATGAACATCAAACCCACAAGTGCAGCCACCGGAACTCGCTCAATTAGGCTGGAACCAAAAAGAATAAAACAAAGTAAAGATAGCGCTGCGACGATTCCTGAAAGACGTGCTCGACCGCCAGACGTTACGTTGATGATGCTTTGACCGATCATGGCACAACCACCCATCCCTCCGAAAAATCCTGTAACGACATTCGCTGCGCCTTGAGCAACGCATTCTTTATTACTACGACCACGCGTTTCAGTAAGTTCGTCGACCAGTGTCAGGGTTAAAAGGGATTCAATGAGTCCAATACCGGCAAGAATGAGAGAATACGGAAGAATAATTTTTAGAGTCTCAAAATTGAATGGAACCTGCGGCCAATGGAATTGCGGCAATCCACCTTTAATGGAAGCAATGTCTCCGACAGATTTTGTATCAAGTCCAAGACTGATCGCTAAAACCGACACAACGACAATAGCCGTAAGAGCAGCAGGAATTGCCTTAGTGATTTTTGGCAGAAAATAAATAACAGACATCGTGAGGGCAATAAGGCCCAACATTAAATATAAGCTCGGACCGCTCATCCAGGCCGTAGCGCCGCTGACACCAACAGTTTTAAGCTGTCCAAACTGAGCTGTGAAAATCACAATAGCCAGTCCATTCACAAAACCAAATATAACCGGATGCGGAACGAGCCGAATAAATTTACCAAAACGAAGAGATCCGAAAATAATCTGAAAAATCCCCATCAAGACAACTGTGGCAAAGAGATATTCAACGCCATGCTTTGCAACAAGGCTCACCATTACGACTGCAAGGGCACCTGTTGCACCTGAAATCATTCCGGGCCGCCCGCCGAACACTGACGTGATAAGAGCTACGATGAAAGCGGCATAGAGGCCAACCAAAGGCTCAACGCCAGCTACGAGCGCAAATGCAACTGCCTCTGGGACCAACGCAAGGGCAACTGTAAGCCCAGATAGAATTTCGTTTTTATAGTTGATGTCCTTTAAGGACGCTTTGAAGTCTAGAATCATAAACGGAAAGACCTTTCACGCTGTGACTAAGCACAGAAAAAAATTGCAATGATTTGGAAAATAGCCACAGATTTAGGCAGCGACGGATATGATTTGGTACTTAAGGCGGACCGATGCGCAGTCCAAAATCATTAAGGTAGATCAAGGCGAATGACCTTTGAAGTTTTTCGGTTTGATCTTGCATTGCTTTAAGAACAAATAGTTATCATGTTTGAGTCACTTTGTGTAGCGCCGCAGCGAACAATATTCCTAACTTGCGCACCATCGCTCATGAATAGCCACAGGAAATTTGACCAAATGCCGATACAGAGGCATGTCGTCAATTTATGAGATTATCGAGGGTAAGCGCGTGCGGAAGAAAGTTCGAGCCATTATCTCAAATGAGCGAGGCGAGTTCCTTTTGATTCAACCCCATTCTTACGAGAAGGACACTTGGACACTGGTCGGAGGTGGAGTTGAAAATGGCGAGACCTACGAGCAGGCAGTACTGCGTGAGATCGCAGAGGAGACCGGAATCCAAAAAACTATTTCCCTTCAGATGTCTGAGGCAAGTCACTGGTTTTGCTTTTCTGAGAAAATCAAGACACAGCGAAAGCTCGACTATGATGGCCAAGTCGCAAAGATTTTTTGGGTGGTCGTTCCCAATGATTTGACTATCACACTTCAGCAAGAAGAAGTTCGAGCCTATTGTTGGGCTAAACCCAATGAAGCTCTAAGCCTGATCAAAATCCGTGAGCAACATGAGCTATTTGCGAGTGTGCTCAGAGAATTCACCGCTTCGAAGAAAGCCGCCTGATTTTTTCCTGTATGAGAGAATTAGTTTAAGTTTGTTCATAGAAACTCCTTTTTTTATATTGAGACTGTAAGTTTCGTGAGCCATTCCGGGATCACTTTAAGTAAATACTCTTGAGCTTCTGCCTCTAGCCCTGTGAGAATTAGAACACCGATGGCAATGGATAGCCCACCTGCAATCATGTTCACGACGCCTCCGAAGCGCAAAATATTTTTGCGAAGAAACGTGAATTTTCTAATCAGCAGTCCGAGTGAAACAAGCCCAAGTCCCGCCCCCAAGCCAAAAAAGAAAAACACAAGGCTGGCATGAGCTACGCTCTTTGCCTGACTTGCAAGTCCTATGGCAATGGCAAGAGTAGGCCCTGTACAGGGACTCCAAATTAAACCTAGAAGTGATCCTCCAAAAAACTCAGCCAAAGGATGGCCCTGCGACACCTTTCCTTGAAGCTTGTTGCCAAGGTCACTCAGTTTTTGAAAAGTGCCGGAACTGATATTCTTCAACGAGGGAATTACGAAGAGAAGTCCCACCAAAATAAGCATTACGGCTCCAATGTTTCGGATGATGTCGGGATCAAAGATCGAAGCAAAAGTCGTGGTGAGAATTCCAAAAATCGTGAATGATAAGGTTAGACCGAGGGCACTGAGGAGTGGCCCCCACTTTGAGGTCTTTAGCGAACTTGCAACAATAAGCGGTAAAATAGGAAGAACGCAGGGGGCCAGCAAGCTAAGCCCCCCTGCCATAAATCCCAATACATATTGGGAAAACATTTAGTTTGCCTTTGCTAGAAACTCTTTAATTTTTGTTTCATCAGTTGTTCCGGGTTCAAGCCTTGCGACTTCTTTTCCATTTTTCAGCAGTACGAGTGCGGCCCACTGTTTTTTGTTAAAACCATACTTCTCGTAAATTGCGTCCATGCTGCTGTCTTTTCTTTCAACTCGAACGGTTTCGACATTTGAGAGAGCTTTGACTCCGGCTTTTTCAAGTGCTGCGTCTTGAGCTGCGCAGGTACCGCAACCCTTCTTATGGAATCCGAGAATCACGGCTTTGCCGGTTTTCTCGGCCATGGCCACGCTACCGGTTGAATAGTTCTTCCAGCTAACCTCGGCCATTGCGCTAGCGCCGAGAGTGAGGGAAAGAACGAGGACTGCATTTTTCATTACTTGTTTCATTTGTTTTGACTCCTTCTGATCATGAATTCGCAGCAGCCTTCAGATTGGTTACAAAAACGCCAAAAGGATGGCTACGCACCGCGCAGTGCCCAGGCGACTGTAACCAAAGTGCCTATAGCTCCGAATACATATATAAGAGAAGCAGTGTCGGCATCAGATTGGGAAGAAATTCAGAACCTTGCGACTAGTTCGCAGCGGGGAGACAAGGAGAGCTATCGCAAGTTTTTAGGGCTGGTGGGCGCGCGCCTGAAGCCAAGGTTACTCCGAGTTCTACCCGCGTCTTATGCTGACGATGCTCTTCAGGAAATTCTTATGGCAATACACAAAGCGCTCCATACCTTCGATTCTAAGAAGCCTATCTCACCTTGGCTGAATGCTATTGCTCATTACAAGGTACAAGACCAGCTTCGTATCATTTACAAAGCTTCAGATGCGGAAGAGTTAATAGAAACGCACGTTTCGTCAAACTCAGCTTCCCCTGATTATTTAGTCAGAAGAGATTTAGAACGCGTTCTTGGAAAGCTGCCGACTAGGGAGCGTAAAATATTAATGCTTTTAAAAGTCGAAGAATTCAGTGTTGATGAAGTTGCCGAAAAAATGGGAATGACGTCATCGAACGTTAAGGTCACGAGTTTTCGAGCTTTGAACAAATTGAGAGAATTTATAAGCGAGGAGGAATTTTATGAGAGAAATTGATCTCATCGAAAAGCTATCTTCTGAGCTGAGGCCCGTGCAGCCAGTTGAAAGCGTTGCAAGGAGACTGTTCACGTGGCTCGGCATCAGTATTTTTTGTGTAGCAGCGGGAATTAGTCTTTCTGGGCTCCGAGAAGAATGGCAGGTTGTATTTCAAACTCCGGCACTACTTCTTCAAAACATCGCAATTCTTTTAGGAATCATTACTTCCGCTGCGGCAGCGCTGTTACTGAGTGTTCCTGGCAATGAAAAAGCCAAGGCAACAAAATTCTTAGTGGCTATTCCTGTGGTTATTTGGATTTTAATTCTAATATTTGGAATTACCGAGAAGCGAGAGTTTCATCCGGGAATGGGAGTTAATTGCGCCACGGATGTTTTTCTATTTGGTATTCTGCCGGGATTGCTTCTGTTCTTTCTTGTTAGGAAAGGAGCGGCTCTGCTACGAGGTTATGCTGGATTTCTTGTGCTTCTCGCTTCAGCGGGTATGGGTGCGTGGGCCTTGCAGTTTACTTGTCACAATGACGATCCTGCACATATTCTGCTTTGGCATTTTGTCCCCATGGTTATTCTAGGTAGTGTCGGAATTCTTGTCGGTCGAAAGTTTATTCGTCGAATTTAGTGCTACCAGATCCGAAAGTAGTGTTGCGGTTGGCAGGTCTTCTGTAGATGCATAGAAATTAAGTGGCAAAAATCTATATCAAAAAGTTTCGAGTTTAAGCCAACCAGTAACCATTTGAGAGAACTGCTCAGTTACGTCTTCGACCTGGGGAAGTCGCACTGACTTCTACACCAGTGAGGAACCCAGCCTTGGCGATTTCATGGAGAATTTCCTGAGCACGAGCAGGATCATCACAGCAATGATCTGCCAAAACCTCTAAATCGAAATTACATTCCTTTACCGAACACAAAAAGTCATGGAGAGGCTGAGAAGTCACCACTGTATTCACACCTGAAAGTGTGCGGTATAAGGCTAAACAAGTACTAGACTGAGACTCCAGAACTTCATTGAACTGGTCGAGATCTCCGTCAGCTCCGTGAAGTCTATAAACCGGGTAATCCAATCGAATTACCATCAAGCTTCTCATGACACTGAATTTTAGGCTATCAGGCTCAGTATTTCTCAGATCCGGAATCACTGCGGAAGACTCATAAGGTGAATGAAAGCAATCCTTAAAAACCCATTCAAAGCGAGCAAGGTCTACCAACAGTCTACCGGCTACTTCTTTCGGCAATTGCGATTTAATAAATTCTGAAAAGTTCTCACCGTAGTCAGACAAATTTCGAGATTTTGAGGGATGTCTTTCAATATAGGCCAAACAAAGAGAGTGGAAATCCTCGTCTCCTAAAACTTTCCACACTGTTTCATAGGTTTCACCTAGCGCTTCAAAAAGCCTTGCCGAGTAACCAGACGCGTATACTTCGATCGCCTCATGCTTCTTGAGTGAGCCTGCGCCTAGGCAAGACAATGTCGCTATTTTTGAGACGTCATGCTCGAGGATCGCAGTCGTCATGAGGTTCTGAAATTCAGAGGGATGCATTTTTCCCTCCGAGAGTTTTGCCAAGAATGATTCGAGCCTTACGTACCTCATTTAGCAAAACTGGAAACTCCGGTATTTCGTCATCTCGCTCGACAATAATGGGAATGTGAGAAAAGCGATCGGAATTGTTCTTCAAAAGTTCCCAAACTTGATTCGGAACTTCCGTTGAATGTGTATCAAAGAGAAATTTTCCGGTATCGGTCGGACCGCCCAAATGAATTTGGGCAATTAAATCTGTTGGTATTGCAGAGATATAAAGCTGGGGATCAAATTTAAAATTTGTCGCGTTGACCCAGATATTATTCAAGTCGAGTAAGAGCTTGGCGCCACTTGCCCGACAAACTTGAACAAGAAAATCCCATTCAGTGTATTGAGAATCTTCAAAAGCAATATAGGCAGAGAGATTTTCAAAGGTCATGTTCCTGCCGAGGTAATCCTGAACCTTGGAAATGTTTGAGACAGCTAGATCAAAAAAAGGTTTAGAAAAGGGGAACGGGAGCAAGTCGTGAAAGTTGCTATGTGCATTGCCCGTCCAACAAAGGTGGTCAGAAGTTACTTGAGGCTCAATGAGCGAATAAAAGGCTTTTAGCTTTTTGAGGTATTCATCTGAAACGCTCTCACTTGACATTATCGACATTGAAACGCCATGGGCAAGAATAGGATAGCGCTCGCGAATCCTCAGCAGGGTTTCTAGCGGTCTACCATGAGAAAACATGTAGTTTTCTGAAATTACTTCAAAGTGATCGATCTCTTTGGGCCAGTGAGATTGAATATAAGAATAATGGGTGGGCCTTAAGCCCACCCCGATTTTTGCCGTCAAGATCAACCCTCTTTAAACGTGCCACCTTTGGCATCGCATTGAGATTTGCTAAGCTTTAACCAGCCAGCTCCTTTGCAGGAGTTCTTTCCAGCACAAGAATGGCCTTTTCCGCCGCACTCTCCTGTTCCTTTACAGCTATTGATTCCATGGCACTCCCCAGTAGAATCGCTACCCGCAGAGGCGGTGCTTGCTTTGTTGGTAGAAGAGCAAGCAGAAATTGCAAGGGCAAGTCCTGCTACTGCGGCTCCAGTCATTAGTTTGCGTTTCGTTGTTTCCATATTCATATTCTCCTTCTTTCCGATGACTATTTCTTAGCCTCGGCAATTGCCTCGCCCTCGATAAAGATCTCGACCATGTCGTCGACCATGACGCCCCCTTTATCGAGGGTCTTGTTCCAAGAAACGCCAAAGTCTTTTCTATTAATTTTTCCTTTTCCTTCAAATGCGATGCGCTTGTTTCCCCATGGGTCAGTCACAGTTCCAAGAAACTTTGCAGCAAAATCAATCTCTTTGGAAACGTCACGAATTTTGAGTTTAAGCTTAAGACTGGCGTCATCTGCCTTAGAGAAATTTGCAGATTTTATTTCTGCGCTTATGGTAGGAAATTTGTCAGTATTAAAGAAGTCAGGGCTTTTAAGATGTTTGTCTCTATCGGCCTCATTGGTGTCGATTGAGCTCACCTGAATAGTTGCTTTCAAGTCTTTAAGTGTTTTCGTCTTCTCATCAAAACTACCGCTACCTTCAAATTTATTGAAGCGACCAGTAACTGTGGAGATAACTAAGTGTTTCACCTTAAAGCCTATCGTCGTGTGCGATTCATCGAGTTTATAGGATTCAGCCTGGGCAATCATCGAAACAAATGAAAGAATACTTAGAGCTAGTAACTTTTTCATATGCAGTCCTATTCCTGCGAAAGCTTCGACCAAGCTTTATCGGCGTCAGAAATATATTTTTTGGGGGCTTTTGAAAACATCTGCTGTGCCTCAGCGCTGCTGAAGAAGTAAACTTTTCCATTCACTCGCTCAAAAAATTTAGGATCACTTTCGAGCTTCTTGCCCATAGCAAGGCCAGTTGCGCAGAAACCCTTGTATTGAACAGCTCCAACAAAACTCTCGGGGTCGGCATCAAACATCTTTTTGGCGCCTTCGCTAGAATTGTAATAAGTGGTTCCCTTGTATTCCGATGAGAAATTAGGATCGCCGAAAACTGGCTTTCCGGCTTTCACAAACCCTACAGGGCAGTAGCCCCCAAGTCCTACCTTGAATCCGTCAGCAAAAGACGCTGCGGAAAAAACCATGGCTCCGATCATTAGTAAACGTTTCATCTTTAATCTCCTCCTTTAGGTTGTCTTTGAGTAGTGTATATGTTTATATATAAACATTGAAGAGATGATTATTTTCCGACTAACGCTCTGCGCGACACTGATAATGGGCTCAACAACGTCGCTTGCTCGCGACCTAGTACTCATTCCTGCTCGAAATCTGGAAGCTCAATGGTTGCGTTTGAGCTATTCGAAAATTCCGCCAACGGAGTATAAATTCTTAGAAGCTAAGCTCAGCATCCAGGTAAATAAAAGCGCTTCTCCTTTTCTCTATCCCCTTGAGAAACCTGCAAGGTTGAAAAATCTTCGCGTAAAGGGTGTGCTCTTAGAGGTCCCAGACATGAAGCCGGGCAATGATGACTTTGTGCTTAGAATAGGTCCTGCTGTTGAGGGTCAAAAACAACTTAATGCCCTTCAAAGAATGTTTGCGACAAAATGGATAAGGGAGCTTGATGGCCTAGCAAGAACACTGGGGCGAAAGCTCGGTTACCTAGACTTATCGGTTGTTGGACTGAAGTCTGCAGCACAAAACTGGAAACAGCGCGAGCATCCAGATACAGCTCTTATTAAAGAAAAGGTGGCGCTCGAAATGAATGGGATAGGCCCCTTTGAGCTGAGCATAACTTATCCAGAAAGCCTCCCACCAAGTCTTGGTCTCTGGCTGGGGTCGGATGGCGACAACTCAGATGCGAAATTTTCGCTGCGAATAGACGAACTGAGACTTCAGTTTTACGATGATGACAAATGAAAATACTTTTCATGTGTGTGGCCAATTCAGCCCGCAGTCAATTAGCTGAAGCTATCGCGAAGTCAGTCTTTAAGAAGGACGCACAAATTTTTAGTGCCGGTTCCATGCCCAAATCAGTTCATCCTCTTACGATAGAATGCCTTAAAGCAAATAACATCGACACAAGTTCACTTTGGTCAAAAAGGGTGAGTGATTTACCTGACGAATTCACAAACTCAGTAGATTTTGTGATCACTCTTTGTGCTGAAGAGGTGTGTCCCGTTTTGCCAAATTCAAGAGCAGAAAAACTTCATTGGCCGATGCCTGATCCCGCCTTTTCATCGAGCTTAAATACATTTCAGACTGTCTACGATGAAATCATGTTTCATGTTAAAAAATTTCATGCAAAGCACGTAAAAAGCTAGCTATCGATTCATTTTAACTTTTGTGAAAAATTTCTTTTTCCACTCAAAAAATAGAACTGGGTAAATAAGAAGCTCCAAAATAAAGGAGCTAAAAAGCCCCCCAATCAGAGGGGCTGCGATTCGCTTCATCACATCGGCGCCTTCTCCAATAGACCACATAATCGGAATAAGCCCAATAAAAGCTGTTCCCACAGTCATGAGCTTGGGTCGTATTCGGTGGACCGCTCCTTCAATAATCGAATGCTGAAGATCATCTAGATTGTTCATTTTCCCAGATTTGGTTCGATCTTCAAAAGCAATATCAAGATACATCAACATGAAGATTCCTGTTTCAGCATCAAGCCCCATAAGAGCAATGATCCCAACCCAAGAGGCGATTGAATGGTTGTATCCAAGCGCCCACATGAGCCAAAACGCACCAATCATAGAAAAGGGAACAGCGAGCATAATAATGCCCGTTTTCATCCAAGACTTCGTATTAAAATAAATAAGAAGAAGTATCAGAAAAAGTGTGAGGGGTACGACTACCTTGAGCCTTTCCTTCACTCTGATCATATTCTCAAATTGTCCGCTCCAACTTATTGTGTAGCCAGTGGGAATTTTAAGAGCGCTTAAAGTCTTTAGCTTTGCCGCCTCAACGAAGCTTCCAATATCGTGTGAGCTAGTATCTACATCAACAAAGACGTAGGAAGTCTTTTGACCGTTCTCTGTTCTAAGCATCGATGGACCTTCGCTCAGGCTGACTTTGGCGAGTTGGCCGAGTTGGACTTGCGCTCCATCCGGAGAAGTCAGCAAAAGTCTTCGAATATCTTCGGGTTGATTGCGATGAGCTCCAGCATAGCGAACCTGAATTGGAAAACGCTCGCGCCCTGTCAAAGTCTGACTGACGTTTACCCCACCAATAGCGGCCATAGCTCGCGATTGGGCCTCATCGAGAGTGAATCCAAAGTTTGCAAGAGTTTCTCGATTAAAATCTATATCAAGATAAAAGCCACTTGCCGCTCTTTCAGCAACAACGCTTCGTGCGCCAGGAACATCTTTAATTAAATTTTCAACTTCAGACCCCAGAGATTCAAGTGTGGTGAGATCAGGTCCGTAGATCTTGATTCCAACTGCACTTCGAATTCCTGTAGAAAGCATATCAATGCGGTTTTTTATGGGCATGGTCCAGATATTTGGCATTCCTGGAAACTGAAGCTTCTCATTCATTTGCCTGATCAACTCGTCATCACTGATGTGATCTGGCCAAATATGGCGAAAAGGCGATTCAAGAAAGTCTGGTAAAAATGAATACCATCGCTCTACCTTGGGCCATTCACTTTTTGGCTTAAGAAGCACAGTTGTTTCAACCATTGAAAGTGGGGCCACATCAGTCGATGTGTCTGCTCGTCCTGCTTTTCCAAAAACACGTTCAACCTGCGGAAAAGACAGGAGCACTGCATCTTGCTTTTGAATAATCTTTGCAGCCTCAGGGGCGCTGAGTCCCGGCAAAGCGGTGGGCATGTACAAAAAACTTCCTTCAAAAAGCTTGGGCATAAATTCCTGCCCAATACTCTTGTAAATAGGGATCGTGCTTAGGCAAAGCGCAACAGCAAGAGCGAGTGTTGTGAGAGGCTTTTTGAGTACCCACCTGACGGCTGGCTCATAAATTTTAAAGAGCCTTTTACTTATCGGATGCCTCTCTTCAGAAAAATAAGTTCCAATAAAAAACTCATTTGCGAGTCGATTAAGCCAAGGCCAACGAGTTTGAAACTTTTCGTGTCTTGCAAAAAGCATTCGCACTGCTGGGTCTAAAGTTACCGCCAGAACTGCCGCTACGAGCATAGTGAGAGTCTTGGTTAAAGCCAGTGGTCCAAAAAGTCGTCCTTCTTGGTCTACAAGAGTAAAGATTGGCAAAAACGAAACTGCAATGACCAATACAGAGAAGAACACTGAAGGCCCAACCTCTAAAAGTGCATCAAGCCTTACCTTGTGAAAGTCTTCCTTTTTACCAGAGGCTTCCCATTGCTGTATTTTTCGGTAAGCATTCTCAACTTCCACAATGGCGCCATCCACGAGAACGCCAATTGAAATTGCGATTCCCGCAAGAGACATAACGTTTGCACTTTGTCCAAGAAGATAGATCGGAATGAAGGCAAGTACTACAGATAGGGGAATCGTTATAATCGGCACAAGGGCGGAGGGAATGTGCCACAGGAAAAGCAGAATCATTAGACTAACAATGAGAAGCTCTGCGATGAGATTCTTTTTTAAGGTTTCAATGACACGCGAAATGAGGTCAGACCTATCGTAGACGGTTACTATCTCAACGCCCTCAGGAAGTGATGCTTTAAGCTCTTCGAGCTTATGTTTAATGCGCTCAATGACTCGCGTGGTGTCCTCTCCTTGTCTCATGACAACAATTCCACCAACACTTTCACCGCGACCATCAAGATCGGCCACACCGCGACGCATCTCAGTTCCGAGGCGAACATGGGCGACATCTTTGACTCTTATCGCAGAACGCGTTTGGGGATTGTACTTTACCAATGCATCTTCAATGTCTTTTGTATTTTCGACTAGAACCCGAGATCTAACCATGATCTCAGATCCAGAAGACTCCAGCACGCGTCCACCACGCTCTGAATTGCTTTCGGCAACTGCTTTTAGAACATCATTAAAATTAATTTGAAAGCTTTGTAGCTTCTCTGGAATCACTTGAACTTGAAATTGTTTTACAAAACCACCTATGGCTGCGACTTCGGCAACTCCTGGAACCGATTGCAGATGGAATTTTAGGTTCCAGTCCTGAAGAGACCTTAGTTCTGTTGGGTTCAGGCGATTGGTTTTATCAACAATTGCATATTGAAAAACCCATCCTACGCTTGTCGCGTCTGGTCCAAGTTCAACTTGCGCCCCTCTTGGAAGTTGTGGAATTACGCGGCTTAGAAATTCCAGGACTCGTGACCTCGCCCAATAAAGGTCTGTTCCGTCTTCAAAAATGACGTACACATAGGAGAAGCCAAAATCACTAATTCCTCTCACGCTTTTTACTTTGGGTGTGCCCAGTAGCCCAGTGACAAGAGGAAAGGTGACTTGGTTTTCAACCAAGTCGGGAGATTGGTCCCATTTTGAATAAATAATAACTTGTGTATCAGAAAGATCAGGAATGGCATCGACAGGGGTTTGCTTGATTGACCAAACTCCCATTGCAAAAAGAAGTGCTGTAATCAAAATGACTAGGAAGCGGTTATTTGCCGAAAACCTAATAATTGATCTAATCATTTGAGAAGCCTCTTAAACGAGCCTCAGAATCCAGAAGAAAGTTAGGGCCTGCGGCAATTGTATCGCCATCTTCAAGGCCCTCTCTTATGAGATAAAATCTTTGCGCTGGGTTCTCGGGGTTTTTGGAGCTCAGGAGCCCACCAACTTGAACAGCCCTAGGTACATACTGGTGTTCTGAAGTTTTAAGATAGACAAGGTCGGCCTTACCGGTCCTCACCAGTGACTCTTCGGGAATCGCAAGAACATTGTCTTGGGTGAAGAAAACATTGGCACTAAGGCTGGACTCTTGAGGTAGATTTGCTGAGCGATTGAGAGACGCGGACACTCTAAGGCTTCTTGTCATCGGATCAAGAACTCCTCCGAGTCCCGTAATCTTCCCTTGAAAAACCTCTTCCGGTCTGGACGAAAACCCTACTTCTATTTTTTGGCCAACTTTAACAAAGGGTAAATCGGCTTCCAGAACTTGAAGGCTTATTTGCGTCCCGCCTAGAAAGCGTCCTGCAACGCTGAAGTTTTTTTGAAGTGTTTGCCTAGTTACTTTTACCTCGTTGATACTTGCAAGCCTTGCTTGAATATCATTGAGTTCAACTTGAGAGCGATGAGCAACATCTGGAGTGTTGTCTTGCTTCTCATTTTCAAAAACCGGAATATAGTCCATTCCCATTTCATCTTTCATCGGAACCTTTGAAGTGATGGCAGGATTCATGGGGTTTCTATAGAATTTAATTTTGGTAGATTTCGCGTCTCCAGAAGACCTTTGAGGAATGTTGTCCGTAATTTCAATGGTCTTTGCTTGCGTCTTTTTCACAAGCGGCATGTGGCAAATGGGACAATCCCCTGCTTTGTGGAGTTTAACCTCCGGATGCATGGGGCATGTATAATATTCCTCAGCGCTCTGGTGTGAGTGCGCGGCTGATTTTGAGTCATCAATTTTGTGCTCTGAGCCTTCATTTTCTTTCGAACAAGAGGACATAAGGAGTGTCATCAAAGGAATCCCCAACAATCCTGGCAAAAGATAGCGTCTAGATGTTTTCATTGTTCCTCCGACTCAAAAAGCGTTTGGTAGTCCACCAAGGCTTTTTCATAATTTGCCCGCAATTCAGTATGTTTAAGCTTTAGGTCCACGTAAGACTCAAGAGCATCTCTGTGCTCCATAAGGGACTCAAAATCGGTGGGCGCGATTCCGTGTGCAATGTGCTGTCTCTTTTGAGCTTGAGGCAAAACCTTTTTTTCAAGTTGGAGAAGTTGTGAGTGAAAGCTTGTCAATTGAGAGTAGCTCTTTAAAACTTGAAGTTTGAGATCATAAATTTCTTTTGAATTGAGGTGACGTGCGGCTTCTGCCTTATGACGGGCTGTCTCCACGCGAGCATTTACCTGCCAGGGAAATGCAAAGGGCATCGTAATCCCGAGCATGAGTTCGTGATTATTGGGAGTATTATCGTGTCGCTTGTTGTAACGGTATCCAACCATTAGATCAGGCAAGTAGTCCGATCTGGATGCGGAAAGCGCTGACTCCATAGATTTTTTCTCGAAGAATCTCTGTCTTGCATTTGGATGTGAGGCAACAAGTTGATCAATTTTTTCCTTTGAGGGAGCCACAGGAAGTTGGGATAGATTTTGATAGATGGGACGAGCAAGTGGAAGGCTGGGGTCTCTACCCATTAAGGCATTCAGCGTTGCTTTTATTGTTTCAACTTCTTGGTTTATGGCGTAGAGCTCGTTCTGAGCTAAGTCTTCGTCTGACTGCACACTGAGAAGATGTGCCTGCATGAGCTGATTTCGGAAAGGTGCAGAGCGTATTCTTTTTAAGTGCTCCCGTAGAATGCCTAGATTTTCTTTGAGCAACTCTTCTGTCTGGGTAAATCTCCAGTAATCAAAAAAAGTTTTTTTTGATTCTGCGAGGAGCCTCCTACCCGCAGCTGAGGTCGCGGCCCTCGCAGCTTTCGCTTGCGCCTTCAAAGATTCGCGCTTTCTAAAAGCTTTACTGGGGAATGGAATCATTTGAGTTACGCCGATGGACTCTTCCATTTTCATGGAAAATGGATTTTGCTCACCCATGCTGCCCAAAGTGAGAGTTGGGGGTGGAAGATAAACCTCAGTACCGATATTGGCCGTCTCGGCCCTCTCTTGTGATCGGTACGACTGAAGCTCCGGGTTGTTTTGCCTTAGCTCCTCAACAACGTAATCAAGTACAAGATTTTCTTGAGAAAATGCATTATTCTGTATCACGAAGCAAAGATTAATTGTTAGGATTCTTAATGAAAAACGGAGGCTTAATGTCGGTTTCAAATGGCGACTCATACCTCTATTACGGGCGACAAGGAAAAGTGTGACAAAATCCTTTGTCACACTTTGGGGGGATCTTCGTACTTGAAGATAGATGCATGAAAATTACAGGCGAGGAGTCCGACGAAGAGCTTATGAATGCTTACGCAGTTAGTGGCGATAACCATGCTTTCGTCTTGCTCTATAAGAGATACGAACAGCGACTTTTTGGTTATTTTGCACGAAGGCTCTTCTCGGGTCATCAAGCTCAGGCAGGAGATCTTTTTCAAAGAACTTGGCTTAAGGTTCACGAATCTAGGGATAAGTTTGATCCAGCTCTGAGATTTTCTGCTTGGATATTTACAATCGCTCAGAATCTTTTACGGGACTACATTTCAAGTGGTCATGTTCGTTTATCTCGGCAATTGGACGACCAAGAAACTGTTGGTAGCGAAAATATAGCTGATGATATTGAAGCTGGATATTTTCGAAAACTTGAATGGAATCGAGTTTGCTCGGCGCTAGCGGAAGTTTCTGATCTTCAACGGGAAGCTTTCTTGCTTTCTGTATGGGAGGGATTCACATCAAAAGAAATCGCTCAGCTACTAAAAGTAACTGATGCAAATGCAAGGCAGCTAGTTTCAAGAGCCAAGAGTGCTCTTAAAAATCTTCTTGAGGAGGCAAGATCATGACAGAATTTACTGGGCCTTCTGCAGAAGTGAGCAAAAACCTTGTAAATGCTATTTCTGGCGCTCTTAAGGAAGAGAAAAAGCCTAAATCCCTTCGCTTGGGAAAGGTGTTGCTGCTTTCGACTCTAACGACTCTGCTATTATCGTGTCCTCTCTACTTTATGTTCAGAGAAGAATTAAGCCTTGCGTGGAAACTTGCCATGGTTTTTTGGTGGCTGTGTTTAACCGTGGGTTTTTATCTTTACCATCTGCCACAACCTCGACTTGAGGTACCTGGATATCTGAGCCCTTGGATACTTGCAAAAATTCTCATATCCATGACAGTTCTCACTGTTATTCAGATTCTTATTTGCCCCTCTTTTGTTTTTCTTGAAACGCCTTTTGCGTGGTCACCCTTTGAATCACTGACTCAGTTGTTCATGAGCTGGGGAGGAATGCAAACTTGCATGTTCCTTTGCGGACTTCTGATGACTGTTTTTGGAGGTGTGTTGTCTTTTTTAATAGTGGCTCGAACATTGAAGGCAGGAGACTCAAGGGACTTCGCCAAAGTATTAGGCATAGCCTACTTGTCTCAGGCACCGCTATTGCTTGTTCAACTCTTAGACGACTCTCTAAGACCGTTTGTCGTGTTTTGGATTGCAGGTGGACTTTTAGGACTTGCCGTTGCGCTTGGTCTTTCTCGCGCTCTATCTAGATTGAGAATTCAATTCGCTGGATTAACAAAAATTTAAAATGAAAAATGGCAGGTTTTTTTTAGGCCCTCTGAGCCATTCTTCTCACATTCAAAAATAAACCGGCTCAGAATCTTATCCATCTTTTTAAGAGCTGTAATTTTCTGGGCCACTTCGTCTTTTTTTATTTTAACTAAATCACGGCTGACTCGACATGGACCTCGCCTTTGCTGCAAATCGAGTAGCTCTTTAATCTCCTTTAAGGTGAAACCTGCGCTCTTGGCCGTTTGAATGAAGCCAATACGCTCAACTGTGCTGTCAGGATAAATTCGATATCCGGCCCCAGTACGATTCAAATCCGGTAGCAGCCCCTTCGATTCATAAAACCTTAATGTTTCTCTATCTATACCGGCCTTTTCTACAATATCCTTTGTTTTCATCCGAACCCCTTGACTTGGTAGTATACTACATAGCTTAGAATCTAATACATGGAGCATGAAGTCAGAATAAAGAATCAAAAACCGATTGAAAATAGTACAGGATTATTCATTGGTACTGGGGTTGTTGCCGGACTGCTTGCCTCGCTATGTTGCATTGGTCCACTCGTTCTCACTATTCTTGGAGTCTCTGGAGCCGCAGCTTTCGCCAAGTTTGATGTAATTAGAGGCCCACTTATTTTTTTAGTAATAGGTATTTTTAGCTTTGCTGGATTCACCTTATATAAAAAAAGAAAAGTCTGTGAGATTGGATCAATTTGCTCAGACCCAAAAAAATATCGAAAAATGCTGGTTGCCTACTGGGTTGGCCTCGCAATTTCCATTGTCGGCTTGCTGTCGCCGTATATTGTTGCATGGATATTCTAGTTAAAAGAGGGTTTGTATTATGAAAAAGTTATTTTTGATTTTTTTCGTTTCGACTAGCGTCCAGCCGGTTTTAGCCGACACGCAAAAAGCCTGCTTTAATGTCGAAGGAATGACATGCGCAGCTTGCACTCTCACTACAAAAGCCGCAATTAAAAAACTAGATGGAATTGAGAGTATAAAAGTATCACTCGAAGAAAAAAAAGCAGAAGTTCAATTTAACGACACAAAAACAAATTCGAATGCCATAAAGAAAAAGATCGACTCAATAGGTTATAAAGCAACGCAATTTCAATGTGACAAGGGGTAATGCATGGATTGCCTTAAGCCACATAAATATGATTTTGATTTTGCCATTATTGGCAGTGGGTCTGCGGCTTTTGCTGCCGCCATCAAAGCGACTGAACTGGGAAAGTCTGTTGTGATGATCGAAAAATCTTCGCTTGGGGGAACCTGTGTTAATTTTGGCTGCGTGCCATCTAAGACATTAATCCGAGCTGCTGAGGCAAAATTCAAAGCAGAGAACATGCACTTCAAAGGGATATCAAACACTAAAGTTGCAATAGATTTCGAAAAGTTAATTGAAGAAAAGGAGCAGCTCGTCAAAAGTCTTCAGGCCGGAAAATATCAATCAGTACTAGATAAGAACAAAAATATTAAACTTCTTAGAGGAGAAGCAAGATTCAACGACCCACATCACTTAACCGTGAACAGCCAGGCAGTTAGCGCTGACAAAATACTTATTTCGACAGGAAGTGATGCGGTCATTCCTACAATCGCAGGTATAAGAGACGTCCCTTACTTGACCAGCAAAACGGCTTTTGAGCTAAAAGAATTGCCAGAAACTCTAGCTGTCGTTGGTGGCGGATATATCGCTCTTGAAATTGCGCAAATGTTTTCTAGACTTGGCTCAAAAGTTACTATCATCCAAAGAAGTGAACTTTTATTTCAAGAAGGTAATGACATTTCTCGCTGGATGACCAATTACCTTCGTTCTGAAGGAATAGAGATTTTAAATCATACTACTATTAATGAAATAAAAGTGTCAGGTAACAAGGTCGCGGTCCAACTATCAAGAAGTGAGGAGTCGTTTTCAAGACATTTTTCTAAGATATTGATTGCTACGGGAAGAAAACCCAATACAAACAGCCTATCCCTTGAATCGGTCGGAGTGGATACCTCCACCGATGGAAGCATTGTTGTAAACGAGTTTGGCCAGACAAATATTGAGAATATATATGCCGCAGGCGACGTCCTCTCAACTCCTGCACTGGTCTATGTCGCGGCTTATGAGGGCAATCTTGCTGCTGAAAATGCATTTACGGGTAATTCTCGAAAGTCTAATTACGACGTTATTCCTTGGGTTATATTTTCTGATCCGCAAATCTCTGGAATTGGCCTCAACGAGTCGCAAGCAAAAGCTCAAGGCATCGAATACGACATTTCTATTTTAGAACTTGATAATGTCCCTCGTGCAATTGCCGCAAGAGATACAAGAGGCTTTATTAAACTCCTAAGAAAAACAGGCACAGATCGACTCATCGGTGCTCGTATAATCGCTCCAGAAGGGGCTGAACTGTTAATGGAGCTTAGTCTAATGATAAAATATCAAATCCCCTTATCGGAAATTGCCAAAGAGTTACACCCCTACCTAACACTGGGTGAGGCGGTAAAACTAGCTGCGCAGACTTTTGATAAAGATATAAAGTCATTGAGCTGTTGTGCAAGTTAACTAATTAAACGAAAAAATTCACGACTGACGCAGTCATGAGCGTTGCAAGATTTCCGCTAAGCAAGCTCAAGATCGTTAGCGAGGACAATTCAGCTCGTCTTTCAGGCAGAATAGACGATAAGCCGCCTACAATAATGCCAACGCTTCCTAGGTTGGCAAAACCACAAAGTGCATAACTCAAGAGAAACCTGGAATGTTCTGAGAGCATTGTCGAAGATTTTGAAAGCTCAAGGTAAGCGACAAACTCATTGAGAATGATTTTTGTTCCCATAAGCTTTCCGGCGATTTGTGATTCTTCCCAGCTGATTCCTGTGAGCCAAAGAAGTGGGCGCAATACAGTCCCAATAATTCCCTCAAGTGAAAGAGTCGGGCTTAAGGCTCCAAGCATTTCGTTAACAAGGTAAATCAAAGCAAAGAAAACCAAAATGGTTCCAATAATGCCTAGAACCATTCCCATTCCTTCTTGAATTCCCTTGGTTATGGCATCGAAAGATCCTGAGTAAGGACTTTTGATTTTATAAATGGTTTTATCGTCACTTGCTGACGCTCCTTGGGGAATTATAACTCGTGCAAGCAAGAGCGCTGCGGGCACACTCATAATCGACGCGACGAGCAAGTGTGTAAGTGGATTAGGTACGACGCTTCCTAAAACACTTGAGTAAAGCACCATCACAGTCCCCGACACAGTCGCCATGGAACAGCTGATGAGCGCAAAAAGATCTGAGCGACTCATGTTGCTCAAGTAAGACCTAATAAGCAGAGGAGCTTCAATGGTTCCAAAAAATACTGTTGCCGCACTCCCTAGACTTAGATCTCCGCTGAGGCCGAGGGTTTTCTGAAGAGCTCTCCCGAGTAATCCCACAACAAAGGGAATGATTCTCCAATGAAACAAAAGCGCAGAGATCGCGCTGACAACGACAATCAGCGGAAGAACTCTAAAGACAACTATAAATCCATTTTCAGGAGCAATGGCCTCAAAGGGAGTCTGGCCACCAGCGAGGTAGCCAAAAAGAAATTGAGAGGACCGATCCGTAACGTTCTGAATTAAAATAACTCCCTTGTTTAAGATGGAAAACGCATCAGTGAAGAAACTGATTTTCAAAAATACAAAAGCTGCAATAAACTGCAAGAGCAGCGCTACAGACACGAATTTCCAAGAAATTTCTTTTCGTTGTTTCGAAAAAAGCGCTGCAATGCCAATGAAAACAAAAATCCCGAAAAGTGATTGAAGCATGATCACAGTGCCGATCTTTCGCCGCGCAGGTAGCGAATCACATCGGCGTAATCAATCAAAAGCGATAGGATGTTAACAACAAGAACACAGTAAACCCACGTCTTCAGCCCAACTGCTAAATCATACTGTCCATCTTGAAGTCTTGTTAAGAGCCAAATACAAAGTGGAGTCCAAAAAAGGACATGCCCCAGTCCTAGAAGTCTTACAAAACCGAACTTAGAAAAAATTACTGTCATCACCACAAATGACCCCATAAGTGCCGCAAGGGTCAGCTTTCCTTCCGGCATTGAGAAATACAGAATCCCAAGCGCCATATTCGCAATCGCCATAACGGCAACCCAAAGATTCCATGGAAACTTCATTGTAAAAATGGTTTTCATTAAATTTATTGCAGACTTCATCTTGAACTCCAATCTAGGCCAATGTCATTTTCCCGGATAACCATCGGTTCGGTGTAGGTGCCGAATAGCTTGTCCCAAAAAATAAAAATTGTTGAATAATTACTATTTTGAGAGCTGCGATCTCTCAAATGATGCACATGATGAAGATTCGGTGTGACAATAATCTTTGATAGAATTGTTTGAATGGTGGATTGAACGCGAAAGTTAGAATGCTGAAAGAGATTCAACACGCCATACAAAATAACAAATGTTGAAATTTCATCAGCACCAAAGCCTAGCAACCAAATCACTGCGGCTCGCAACTGGTATCCAAAAAACACCTCAATGGGATGAAAGCGATACGCAGCAAGTGGGTCCATGACTTCTGCTTGGTGATGAAACTTGTGCCACCTCCAAAGCCAAGACAAAGTGTGGTTGAGCCGATGCCAAAAGTAGGAGAAAAGATCTAGAACCAGTATGCATATCAAAACCCTGAGCCAGAGAGGGCCTTGGGTTTGAAGACTCAAAAAGCTTCCCTCGAAAACCCTAAATCTTTCTAAAGCTGCGACCTCAGCCAAAACGATTCCTGCAAAAAGCGCATGAAACAATAAATGGCGAATGGCTTGGTTTCGAGGAAATCGGCGTAGTGGAAACAAGAATCCAAGCAAGATCAAGACAAGCGCCGCGCCAACAAGTATGAGTTCGCGACTTCCTATCATTTTGAGTCCGTATCTTGCTTGAGAGTCTGGAATGCGATGACGGTTCTAGCTACAACGGTAACGGCTAGCACTCCGATCCAAACGAGACTCAGCGAATGAATGTATGCCGGCAACAAGAGGCATATCGTATAAAAAATTCCTGTCTCGCCACCTTCTGCAAGACCAGCAGCCAAGTTAAGTTTCCGATTGCTCGCTTTGAACGACTGACTTTGTAAGCTTCCAAGTGATAGAGCGCCTGAAATGCAGAGGACATAAAGGATTAGGATAGTAATCCAAACTAGGGAGTGCTCAGGCCACACTTTGGCAAAAGCTAAAATCATCGCGCTATACGCAAGCATGTCACAATTAATATCTAAGAAAGCGCCAAACTTTGATGAACGATTCAAGTGCCTTGCATAGATCCCATCTGTTCCATCGAAAAGTCTTCCCAGCCACCAGACCAATGCGCCTATGAATAAAAATTTTTGACTCACCAAGAGGGCGGAAATAATACCCATTAAGCAGCCGAGGACCGTTATAGCATTGGGACTAAGCCCAAGGTGCAAATATAAATTGATAAATGGTTTGGCGAACTTTGGTAAAAGTTTTCGAAATGAATTGTCTATCATATTGTTTTAAAAGAACTGCTGTAATCCAAATGAGAATTTCGTCAAGCCTTTTTGATACTCCCTACTAACATCTGTTCTAATATTTAGTCGGTAAACTCTAGGGAAAATAAATCTCAAGCCAGTCGTAATGCTTGAGGCTGATGTGGCACTTGGAGATACAGAGTTTGCAAAAATTAAATCATGTCCAAGGACAAATTGAACTCTACTCCAGTTTCCGTCAATTAGAAGTTTGCGAAGTTCAGAATTGTTCATAAAAAATGAATTTCCAACTATAGCCGATTCAGGCAGACCCCGAACATCGAACAAGCCTCCAAAATGGTATAAAAATGAACGCTCGCAAGGGGAAATGTATCCAGACCTAAAATTTGAGCCAAAAAACCAATCGTATGGAATTTTAGTTATGAATTTGTAAGAAGCCTCAATTCCAGCGCATGACTTTCCTTGAAAATTATTGAACGTATAAAGTGTTGTACCTGCTTCGTGTCCCGACTCTAGGCCTGGCTGAAAATAGTCAATTTCACCAATGGTGAGGTTTGAGCTGAGCCTTATCCAATTTCCAGAAGGTGGAGGATAAGAGTTGGACGACGATCGTTCCTCATTGCTGAACCCTCTCTGAGTATATCTATTCTGGATATACTCAGATTGGAACTTCAGTCGCAGTAAGGGGTTTTCCTTGAGACTTCTTTCAAGAAAAAAGACACCTTTAGTACTTAGAAGACCGTAGATTTCTTTTAGGGCAAAACGTTCATCACGAAGAAAGATATCTCGCGCTTGATTCCAAAATTCAAATCCAAACTTGTTTTTCCAGGAAAAAATGCCATTGAGTCTAGACCATGCCACAAAAGAATTCGCTTTGTTGAGGCGTTCAAATTGTCCACCAAACTCATGCAAGGAGTTAAATGCGTCTGAATCATAAAGCCCTATCGTAAATAAATTATCGGCTCCAGAATTTCTGAATTTAAAAATGGGTATAGAGGTCCACTTTTTCTTATAATCAAATTTAGTTTTAAATTCTTCATTCTTTCTAATTTCAAAATGCTGAAATACTCCAGTTCGACGGATTCGAGTTTCAATCTGTTTTTCCTCGTCAACGGTCATTGTTTCTATGTTTTCAATGCCTCCAACCCTGAATATTGAATCAAGATTAGCATCATTGTTTTGAGAGAATGAAGGCAAGCAAAACATCAAAAAAAAGATCAGCAGTACAAATCGCATCATCTATAACTCATTTAATTTTCACCATATAATTTGAAATGCAATAGGCTACTAGAAAGGCGCAAGGCAGTGTGAGAATCCATGCTCCGAAAATTTTGCTAAGCTCAGCAAATTGAAGTTTCCCCTCTGACTTCCCAGTTCCAGCGATGCTTCCAACTGAGGTATGAGTTGTAGAAACTGGCACCCCAAGCTTTGAAGCAAACAAGACGAGAGAACTTGTCACTAAGTTGTTCCAAACAGAACTTTTTTCACTCATATGCGCCACCTTAACGCTCATCCGCTCAGCGATCTTGTGAGAATGAAAAATTCCCCCTAAGACCATTGCTATGGAAATAGCTGCGTAGCTAGTGAGACTCACGCCCTTGTGAGAGGTTAAGAGCAACAAGCCAGCAATTTTTGGGGCATCGTTAAGTCCACGAGCTGCGCAAACAGCAAATGCGCTGCCAAGATGAATAAGATCGCGTTTAGGAAGGCGTACAATTTCGGTGAGCCCTCTTTGCTTACAAGAGCTAATACTTGCATAGCTAAGCGCCGGAATCGTAAGAGTGCTTGAAAAAGTCGCGTTGCTAGACAACGTAATTCCTGGGCTAACGCAAACACACGAGTCTTCAATGGGGCTTTGCGATGCGCCTTCACCCTTCATCCTTCGAAAAAACATCCAACCAAAACAAGCAACGAGCGCTGCAATCAATGGGCTCAATAAAAGCGGTAAAAAAAGAGTGCCCAATTGTCTCTCGAAGCCATTGGCAAAGCCAAGAGAAAACCCAACTCCCGCAAGAGACCCTAAAAGAGCATGAGTTGTTGAAATGGGAAATCCCAGCTTGGTGGCAAGCGCAACAGTAGCAAGTGCAGCCGTTGCAACACTTAGTGGAAGTATGGGATTGTTGAGTATGCCAGAATCAACAAGGCCCGCCCCGCCGAATTTCTTTGCGAGTCCCTGAACAAGTAAGACAGCTCCAAGGCAGCCAACGGCTGTAGATATACTGCTCCATGTGAGAGCTTCTTTGTAATTAAGAACGCCGCCACCATATAGAGTCGAAACACCTTTGAAGTTATCGTTGGCCCCATTCACGTAGGCAAGAATGATGACCGATAAAAAGATTGCAATTTCCATTTTTCAGGTTCCTTCCATAAAATCGGGGGCCTCACGTACAAGACGCCTTAAATCGTCCTGAGTATCCACGTCCCAATGTTTGCTTAAAAAGTTCTTCTCAATTTGACTTGGGAGTAAGTCGAGAAATGAGACTAACGTCGTCGAGGTGCTATAGGGAACTGAAGTCCAAATCGACCTCGGAACAGGTTTGCGAAATCCAAACACGTAGTAGCCCCCATCAAGCGTAGGACCAACGAGCACTCCAAATTCATTGTTTGCAAGCCACGCAATCCCATCATTGACTTCAGCCGACGGGAACATGGGTGAATCCGCACCCATCAAAATAACCCCGTCAAATTGGCTAAGAAGCTCGTCGTAAACCCGACTAAGACGATCTCCGAGTTCGCCTTCTCCCTGGTAGATACGATTCCACGACGACCAATGGGCAGATGTAAGACCGTCTTTTTCTGCGACTGCCCAGTAGGGAACCAGAGTGTGTGAGGAGTCGGTGACGAGCTGATCAATTTTTAGTTGAGTCATCTCAAGACATTTTTGATAAACTTTTAAAGCTTGCGACTCTCCAATGCTCTTGGCCAACCGGGTCTTAATGGGACTTAAGCCAGGAGTTTTTACAAATACAGCTAGAGCGAAGCGTAGCTTTTTCATCGCAAGCCCTCTCGTAATATTTCCTGTTTAGCAGTCAGATAAAGATGCTTAAGGGTTACATGGAGCCATCCTGATTTTTTATATTTGCGGGCGCTGGTTTTGATCCAAGCTCGAATTGGCTGAATCAAAATATTTTCACTTTTTGCCTTCTGGACAAATGCGTGATCTTCGCCGGAGGCATATTTGCTGGGAAAGGCCCCGATTTTAAAAAATGAATCTCGTCGAAGTAAAAATCCTTGATCGCCAAATGGTAAGTTAAGATACATGGATCTTAGATTCGCAAACGCAGCGTTGAGTGCACACATTTGTGGACCATCTGAATTAAAGCGCAACCAAAAATAGTAAAGGTAATTGCGAGAATTCTCAGGGGACTCAATCACATCAACAAGTTTCTTAAAACAAACCGAATCAAGAGTTGAGTCGGCGTGCAAAAAGAGCAGCCAATCGCCTTTTGCGACTTCTGCCGCATGATTCAACTGGTAACTGCGCCCGAGTTTTGGACACGCAAGGAATTGAGCCGAAAGACCTTTCAGCTCGGAACTAAGAGCCCAGCCCTCTGGGTATGAAACAAGAATTTCAAAAGAGATCGATGAACCTTTAAGATTGGACTCTATTGATTCTACTAAACTAGAAAGATTGGGCTCAAACTCTCGTGTAGGAATGATTACTGAAAGATTGACCGCAGGCTTCATTTTTAAAGCCTCAGTACTTTCAAGAGCTCTTTGGAATCGTGTGTGAGATAGCCCTCGTCAGTCAAAATGCTATGTTTCAGAGCCGTGCGGCTTGGACATTCCTCAATCGTGGATGAACTATAACGAACAATAAGCGATTCAATCAGACTAACAACATCGCTCAGTGCCTCTGAATAGAGTGCAAAAATCTTCGAGACATCGACATGCTGGCTCGGATCATCCTGCCAACTATCATAGTCAGTGACAACGCCAACCGATGCGTAAGCGATCTGTGCTTCTCTGGCCAGAAAGCACTCTGGAACATTTGTCATCCCCACAATGTCCGCCCCAAGAGTGCGAAACATCATGCTCTCGGCTCGCGTCCCGAGCCTTGGACCTTCGACACAAACATAGGTTCCTGATGCGTGAATTTTTCGTTTAGCAAAGGCGACACGATCTCCAACGTCTAAAATCAACTGATGCAGAAGTTTTGAAATCGGATAGGCTCCAGTAATGTGCCCAGCGATGCCTTGACCAAAGAAGGTGGAGATTCTTTTCCCTTTTGTAAAATCGAGGTATTGATCGATGGCTACCAGATCTCCGGGATGCAGATTTTCTCGTAGGCTACCTACGGCAGAAACCGAAAGCACAGATCTAGCGCCCGCTTTCTTTAAAGCAAAGATATTGGCTGGGTAGTTAACTTCACTAGGAAGAAACTTATGGCCGACTCCATGTCTTGCCAAAAACAGAAGTTCCTTGTCGTCGAGTCTTGCTCGTACGATGGGACCCGAAGGCGGTCCGAAAGGAGTTTCTACAATTTCTTCGGAAACTATTTTTACATTGGGTAAATTATAGAGTCCGGTACCACCGATGATTGCTAGCATTAACAGCAGGCTCCGGCTTGGACTCCCACCTGAGCTGCGCCCTGAATGGGAGCACAATCAAAGAGCCCAAAGTGACTTTGCTTGTCGCCACTAACTTCGAAAAACTTTCCATATCTACTCTTTGAGAGCATGTCTGCTGTATTGCCACAGACAAGCATGGGACGATTCTTTTCAAAAACGTGATGATCGTCCAACATAAAGAGTTCTTCAGAAAAAGGAATGCCGCCTTTGTAAGTAGCGACCTGTCCAAAGTCTTCACAACGATCTTCTAGGTTCATTTTGAAGGCTCTGACAGTATTAGATAGGAACTGCGTCTTTCCGATTCGAGCTTCGATTGCTGGATCGTTGATCGTGACAAGGGAGCTTTTAACAATGCGAAAATCACTCACACCAATTTTTAGCATCATTCGCCTGAAGTCTTCAGTGTACAGGGCGCCGCCCAAACATTCTCCCACAAGCACTGAATCTGATTTGAAACTCTCAGGCAGTCGACGAGTCGAAAAAATATCCGAAAAGTAAAGCTCGCCACCAGGTTTAAGTACTCTAAATATTTCCCGAAATACCTGCTCCTTGTTTGGGGACAAGTTGATCACGCAGTTTGAGACAACTACATCAAGCGATTCATCCGGTATATCCAAAGCTTTTAGGTCTTCGATGAATCCTTTTTTAAACTGAATACAGGAGTCCTTAAGTCCAAATTGTTTAACATGGTATTCACGATGTTTTTCGGCCACAGCAAGCTGCTCATCGGTCATATCTACGCCAATCACACGTCCGGTTGGGCCAGCAAGCGCCGCAATCAAGAATGAATCGCGACCACTCCCACTGCCCAGATCAAGAACTGATTTTCCTTCCAAGGCGTGAGGGATCGGAGAACCGCAGCCGTAGAATTTTTCAAGAACCTCTTCATGAATCCGAGAGAGATATGCTTTCTGATAATGAGGCACGGAATCCGCAAGACAGCAGGCATTGGTCTTTAGGTCCTTGTTCGTGGCAAGAACTTTTCCGTAATATTCCTGCACTTCTTTTTTTGTATTTTCTGACATGGTTTCCATATTCATCCCCTCATTTTAAATAAGTGCGCCCGTGCATGAGCTGCCGCTACCGGCCGTGCAGCCATAGCAATGATTCGCCACTGAAATGTTTGTATTCTTAAAGTCATCAAAAGATTCTATTTCAAAAATGGATTTTGAAAGATCAGAACTCATTCCCAAATCAAGCATTTGATTAAAATCACAATCAAAAAGTCTTCCGTCCCAAGAAACCGAAAGAAGATTTCGACACATAACACCATCAACGGCTGAAGAGTTGAAGCTGCTGACAAGAAGTTCCATGTATTCCTGCAAACGCCCAGCGCGGTTTAGGTCATCCAAGAATCGCTTGATGGGCATATTGGTAATCGTAAAAAGCTGATTGAATGAAATGCCAAAATCTTCCTTAAGTTCTTCCTTGTACTTAAGTTCGAGTTTTCTTTGTTCTGGGGGCAGACTGGGACCAAGTGGATTATAAACAAGGTGTAGCTTGAGGCCTGAACCCTCAACACCAAAGCCAAGATGGTTCAGTAGTCTCAGCGCCTTGATACTTTTTTCAAACACGCCGTTCCCGCGCTGCTTGTCTACATTGTCTCTTGAGTAACAGGGCAGAGAGGCGACAACCTGCACCCGCTGCGCGGCCAAGAACGCGGCTGTGTCTTCTTGTCCTTTTTCAAATAAAACAGTCAAATTACAGCGATCAATAACTTCGATTCCGCGGGATCTTGCGAAGCTGACGAGATCGCGAAAGTGAGGATTGAGCTCGGGAGCGCCACCGGTGATATCGATACTTTGAAGATCTTGGGAATTCTGAATAAGTGATTTGAGGCGACCAAAAGTCTCCCCATTCATATTCTCTTTTGTCTTTGTGGGACCGGCTTCAACGTGGCAGTGCCGACAAGCCTGATTGCAAAGTTTCCCTAAATTAACCTGAAGAGTGCTAACCGCAGATCTCGAAAGTCTCAGTCCTTTTTCCTGAAGCAGTTTTGAGAACCCAGGAATTCGATTTTCGATTTTAGGTGATACTGAAACGTTTGTCATAGTCCCTCAACCAAAACAATGCGAAGCACGCGGCCAACATCGGCCAAGCGGCAAAAAACAACAGACTCGCCCCCTGCCAGGGATTTAAGTATTGTTTGTAAGAAGAAATAGTCGAAATAAAATGAAAGCCAAGAACAAATCCGTAGCTAAGAGTTTTTTTGTACCCGATAATAAATGCGCCAAGAATAAGCATCTCGGCTCCAGCAAGTACAAACAGAAGTTGCTTTGAAAAGCCGCCAAGAAAGTAAAATTTTTCAAAAACCCCAAGCGCATGTTCGGGATTTACAAATTTATCGAGAGTCCACATGAACATGACCAAAAACACACCAAGCCTTAGGCAAAGGAGCGATTTTTCTAGTTTGTTTTCAAAGCCATTATCGTAATGCATATTAATTCCTTCTCCATGCGTGAAACTTCTCAACCCATCGCAATAGGTTTTCAGGTTTGTTCTTTTGCTTCCAAAGTCCTGCTGCAAATTTGTTGGCTTCAGAATGAGTCGGATAAATATGTATGGTTCCAAGAATCTTATTCAGGCCAATTCCATGTTTCATGGCACTTACAAACTCGGTGATCATGTCGCCCGCATGCGCGCCCACGATAGTCGCGCCTAGAATTTTATCGGATCCCTTTTGAACAATGACTTTAACGAAGCCTTCATCCTCTGAATCTGCGATGGCTCGATCTAAATCATCGATTCCATACTTAATGACATCAACCTCTAGTTTTTGATCTTTGGCTTCTGCTTCGTTGATTCCTACTCGTGCAACTTCTGGATCAGAAAATGTGCACCAGGGGATCACTCGGTAATCAGCCTTAAATTTAACAAATGGAGCAAGCAGTGCATTTACAGAGGCATACCAAGCCTGATGAGCCGCTGTGTGCGTGAATTGATAAGGTCCGGCAACATCGCCGCAAACATAAACGTTGGGATATTTCGTTCTAAGAAAGGGATCGTGAGAGAGTGTACCGCGGGGAGAGCTTTCGATCCCGAGCTTTTCCAGACCAAACCCCTTGGTGTTTGCTACTCTTCCAAGAGCTAACAAAACGGCATCAAATTCGATTTCAACGTTTCCGTCTTTGGTTTCACACTTAAGAAAGCTGCGATTGTCTCTACTTAAAAACTCAAGTGCCTTATGAGAACAACGAACATCAATTCCCTCACTTCTAAACGTAGCTTCAATGTGATCGGAAACATCAACATCTTCGCGAATCATGAGTCTAGGCGCCATTTCCACTTGTGTGACCTCTGAGCCAAGCCTGGCAAATGATTGTGCCAGCTCGCAGCCGATGGGGCCTCCACCAAGCACCAAGAGGCGTGCAGGCTGCTGCCTTAATGCCCAAATTGTATCGCTCGTGTAGTGGGGAACGTTTTCTAAACCTGGAATTTTAGGGACAAGAGGCCTCGCTCCAGTCGCAATGACAATATTCTTAGTAGTGAGAGTCTTTCCGTTCACCTGAACCGCAAAGGGACTCTCAATGGTCGCGGCACCTTCAATGCACTCAACACCAAGGCTTGAGTAACGCTCCACAGAATCATGAGGTTCAATCTTTTTAACAACTCCCGACACTCTTTCCATGACCTTGGCAAAATCAACTTTTGCGGGACTGGCTTCAAGGCCGTATTGCGAAAGTTTGCGTGAAATATGGGCAACCTTCGCACTCTTAATCAAAGCCTTACTTGGCACACAGCCCGTGTTCAGGCAGTCTCCACCCATCTTGTGTTTTTCAATCAAAGCGACACGAGCTTTTAGCGCAGCTGCGATATAGGATGTTACAAGTCCCGCAGAACCCGCACCGATGACAATCATGTTGTAGTCAAATTGAGCAGGTTTTTTAAAGTCAGAGTAAACTTTTCTTCTCTTCAGTGAATTAAGAACCCCTTTTGAAAAAATTGGAAGAAGTCCCAGTGCTGCGAATGCGCCAAGTAGACTTGGAGAAACAATCCCGCTTAGCGATTCAATTCTTGAAAGCTCTGTTCCAGCGTTCACGTAAGCCGCTGTACCCGCAAGCATTCCTATTTGACTTATCCAGTAATAGGTCCAGATTCGAATTGGCGTGAGCCCCATAAGTAGATTCACTAGAAAAAATGGGAAAAGAGGAACAAGCCTCAGTGAGAAAAGATAGAAAGCACCATCTTTCTTAACTCCCTCCTGAATGGTTTGAATCTTTGATCCAAATTGCTTCTCAACCCAATCCTTAAGAAAGTATCTAGATAGGAGAAAGGCGATTGTAGCCCCTAGGGTGCTTGCAAAAGACACTAGAAATAGTCCCTTAGCAAAACCGAAGAGTGCGCCTCCCGCCAAAGTCAGCACCGCTGCACCAGGCAGAGAGAAGGCTGCGACAAAGACATAGATAGCAAAGTAAATTGCCGAACTTTGAAACGGATTCTGTGCAGCCTGTGATCGAAGCTCTGACGCGTTTGCTTTGAGATACTCAAAAGAAAGGTATTCTCCGAGGCCCAAAGCTCTGAACGCCCAAATGATGCCTGCCGCCATAAGAATGATGATGATTGTCTTTTTAAGTTTGCCCACTTGCCCCATGTAATAAAAGTTAATATATAAACATTATGAAGTCTAGACTCTCACGAATCATCTTTGCTTTTTTAATGATTTTTCTGTCCTTAGGGGGAGTTTCGGTTCGTGCCAGTACCGCTATCTTTGATTACTCGGTGTACCGAACACTTCTTGAGATGAATGTTGTTGAGTTCGGCCAAAGTACAAAAGTGAAGTATGCGGCCCTCAAAAAAGACCCCTCAAAGTTGATGGAGTTTAACAAGTCAGTCTCAGCAATTAGCCTCAGTAAATTTAAGGCCTGGCCTAAAGACGAGCAAATTGCGTTTCTCATTAATGCCTACAATTCATTTACTCTTCAGCTAGTCGTTGAACATTATCCGGTGTCCTCGATTAAAAAGATTGGTGGAATTTTTGGGAACCCTTGGAAAAAGAAGTTTTTCCAATTTTTAGGCGAGGAATCTAGCCTCGACCGAATTGAACATGAAATTCTCAGAAAAGATTATAAAGAACCAAGAATTCATTTTGCCGTTAATTGCGCATCCATTGGATGTCCGCCACTGCAAAAACTTCCGTTTGAGGCAATCCGTCTCAATGAGCAACTCGAAATGGCTGCTCGACACTTTGTGAATAGCTCTAGTTTCAATAAATATGATCAAGCCACAAACACGCTCAATCTCTCATCGATTTTTAAGTGGTATGGATCAGATTTCGGCGAAGAAAAGGACCTACGAAAGTTTTTTGCTGATCGTTCAGATCTCGAACAGCTCTCTAAAGATGCTATCCTTCAATCTGCAAAAATTTCGTATCTCGATTACGACTGGAATCTGAACGAGGCGAAGTAGTTTTTGAGAAACAAAAAAAAGAATCTCCGGCAGCTACTACAATCCCCCGAAGTTGAATCTTGGAGAGCTCTCATGAATGCTTTCCAGACGCTCTATCAATCTTTTGAAGAAACCCTTCTTAAGAACGGATGCAGCTATTCCAGATTTCAGCTTTTGTTCTTTTTATACTTCGAGGGCTCGCTTGCGCCGGTTGAAATTTCAAAAAAGATGCTTGTGACACGCTCAAATATTTCCATGTTCTTAAAGAGAATGATTGGAGATGGACTTGTAACCGAGTGCCCGGAGTCCTCTTCGGTGAAGCGCCCTTGTTATATGCTTACCGAGGAAGGAAGCCGACTATTTGAACGTATTTTTCCTGAGCACATAGAACGAGTAAAGATGTCGATGCCTATTTTACCCGCTCGATCCATAAGAATGCTGCAAAAACTGGCCTAGAATTATTCTAGGATTAGCTTTCGGATTCTGCTTTTCCGAGCTTCTGAAGAGATTGAACCACATTCTTAGGCAAGGCAGGAACAAGCTTTTTGACCCTTTTAATATGATCCGGAAACACTTTTTCGAACTGTCGCTCGGCATCTGAGCTTAGGCGATACAAAGGTCGCTGCATGCTTGGGCTGGAAGGGCAGACAACAATCTGTTTGTCCTTCTCAAGCCTTTTTAGAAAAGTTGAGATGTTTCCGCGTGTCACTAAAAGTCTTCGAGCAATATCGGCTGCCGAAAGAGGTGGTTCAAAATACAAATAGAATTGAATCTGAAAACGTGAGACATGCAGACCGTCGCTCATGAGACCTTTTTCGAGTTCTGCCAAAACAGACTGAAAAGCTCCCATAATGGCACGCCAAGACTGGACATGGGGATCTTCCAGTAGCTCCTTCATGGCAGCCATTTTTTTTGGTGCTTTGCGTGTCTCGGACATAGATATTCATTGTAGCGTCATTACTTCGATTCTTGAAGCAGTTTCATAACTTATCCAGTTTGATGACTTGCAGCGCTTCATTCAAGCGGCGATTCACCCCAATAGATAGCTGCGTTGAAATTTTGCATGTATAATGTTTATATATAAACATTATAAAAAGAGGAGAAAATCATGTCTAAATTTACAGTCCATTCCACAGAAACTAGCCCCGAAGAATCAAAAGCGCTTCTTGAGGGCGTCAAAAATGCGATGACATTTGTTCCTAATCTTATGGGAGTCATGGCAGAAAGTAAGGCAGTTCTGAGTTCTTACCTCGCGCTCTCCGACTTTTTCTCAAAGACTTCGCTTAGTCCTATCGAGCAACAAGTCGTTCTTTTGTCTGTGAGCAAAGAGAATGAGTGCGGCTATTGTTTAGCGGCGCATTCGATGTTGGCCAGAAACATCGCCAAGATGGATTCTGAGACCATTAATAAATTAAAAATCGGAACTCAGCTTGGCGACTCTAAGCTGAATGCGCTAAGTGCGTTCACCAGAAAACTTGTGAATGCCAGAGGAAACCCATCCGAACAGGATTTGGCTGCTTTCTATGCGCAGGGGTATACCCAAAAGCACGTCTTGGAGGTCATTCTTGGTGTAAGCATGAAAACACTGAGCAATTACGTAAACCACGTGGCCCACACCCCAGTCGACGAGGTTTTTCTTAAGTAAATCTGTTTGTGCTTCGCTATGTAAGCAATGAGCAAATTACTTCAAAGTCATAGAACCGATCATTAATTTCAAAAGATTGGGAGTCTGATGTAAATTCAGATTCCCAATCACTCTGCGCACATCTCCAGCCAATGGGGTCCATCTCTTTCATGAGCGTGACTGTATCAAACTCCATCCAACCAACTTTTGTAGTTTCGGGATAACACTCTCGAACGAAGTCTTCGAAGGCTTGATCCATGTCGATGGGCTCAAGTTCGGTCTTAAGAATGTGTTCAACGATCCAGTCGGTTCCGAACTCGCAACCAACCTCAGGCAGTAGTCGTATCAAATCATCTGAGCCACATTTTTTGCAGCGACCACTCGGAGCAACTTCAAAGCAGCTGTAGCAGAAAGGCTGTGAGCGTTTGAGAGCGAGTTGTTTGAGTTGTTCTAAAATTTCTTGTTGGTCCAAGTACGTCTCCTTAAGTTTGTGTGTTTTTCCCTCTTGATCGAGGGTTCCTTCACAGTGAAACGAGGAACCCGAGGAGGGGAAAAAGCGACTTGAGGGAGATGGCTTCAGGCCCGCTACGCGAATGCGGCACAGGACATGACAGATACGAAGTAGCTGGCATGAGCCGAAGGCGACCAGTGCAAAGGGCCGCTTAAAAGACATTTCCCGAAGGAGCGTCTACCATCAAACTTTAATGGGAGGCGCCCCAACGAGAAACTCGCGGAAATATCTTAGCGTAAGCTCTTTGCCTCTTCAGGAAAGACGCTGATGGGTTTCCAGTCGATCCGCAAAACATCGAGGGCTCGCGCTTGAAGCATCTTCACACATTGGCGTGATCGGCACTCGCCGATGTCAGACACTTTCATGCCGAACTCTGCAAGAGCTGCAATGAACATAAGTCGAATGAGTAGTTGGTACATGATTGATCCTCCTATTTGATCAAGGCTTTGATGATGTTGGCTGCCGATGACAAAGCTGAGTCATCGAGACGATGAAGCGACTTAATGGTTTCTTCGATCAGGTCGTCGCGAAATATTGGGGCATTTAGAACTTTCTCGAAATCTTCCCACTCGTAACCAAGACACTTGAGTATGTGCTCGGTTCGCTCTTTTCTAAGTTCAATGCGCCCAGCTTCAATGTGACCAAATCCTCCGGGCACATAGCCGCAAAGTTGTGATGCCGTATATTGGGAAATCCCTTTGCGCTTTCGTAATGCCCGAATGGCGCGCACTTCCTTGGTCACAATTTTGTAGTGGTTGCGCCTAGGCTTTCGATCAAGTGAGCGTTCCTTAGGCTTTTGCTCAACTATTTGAGCAAGAGTCCTTTTGGGGTCCTCTCTTAGCGTCACATATTCTTTCCAAGTGACTCCCATGCCTTCCACAAGCCGCCGTATGCGCTCTTCTGAGAAGTTGCATTGTCCGTTCTCGATTTGTGAAATGGATTTGTCAGAGCAGCCACACATGCGCCCTACATCTTTGCGGCTGAGACCCTTGAGAAGCCTGGCCGCCTTAAATGCTAAAACCGATTTTTTGAGTTGGGTACCGTGTTTGCTTTGGTATTCCGAGATGTTCATTTTGAGCTCCTTTGCTGCATTCAATTTGTTTCGAAGCAGTTTGGAACTTTGAAGAAATCTGGATTGGGCGACTACTTTAGCACTGTGCGTGTATCAACACGCGCACAGCGGCCTTGAGTGAATGACATTGAGAACTTAGCTTCACTTGCTACAAGGTTTTGTAGCACTCAATGGAGCAGGTCCCCAAAAGCCAAAGACAAGCCAACTAAAAGCCAATGTGAGGCTGTCAGCGGCAGTTCAAGGCAGGTTCAAACGAAAGAACCCCCTCACGAGAGTTCCCTCTAAGGCTTTAATTTGTTTTGGGACTTAGCATCGCTTTTTGCGATTTTGATTTTTGATAACCGGAAAATGGTGGACTGGATCGGGATCGAACCGACGACCCCCACAATGCCATTGTGGTGCTCTCCCAGCTGAGCTACCAGCCCACGTTTTTACTCTAAATTCCCTAGAAGTATCCTGTACTTACACCGACCCCTAAAGGCTGTCAAAAGTTTAGACAGTCTCAAGCCTGAATTGTCCCAAACGCCCCTTTGTTAAGACCTGCCCTCAAAGGGCATACCCATATCTTATTGATCTTCTTTGATTTTGGCCGTATTCTCCGTTTCACAGCTTCGGTCCCGGTGTTGCTTTATAGAAAGTAGGAACAACAACGGAAGCGAATAAGGAGAAACAGAATATGTCAGCGTACCTCGATAAATCTCAAAAAGTTGGTTTTTACTTCGGTAATGCTGCCATTGATCTTGCCAATTATTTGCCTGCCGATGAGCACGTTCAAGAACAAGAGCTAAGCCAAATTAGCGCTAAAGCCTCTGAGCTCATTCAAGTTGCGGAACTCTTACTAGAGCACCAACGCGAAATGAACTTCCTAATGGCCGATATTCAGCGTTTTATGCCTTCTAAAAAAGCATAGTCTTTGAGCTGTCCCCAAATGGCAGCATCTAGTTTGAAACCCAAATACTTTTGAATTTGTGGATTTGATTTCAGATAATCCACAAAAAGCTCAGGCCACTCCACAATCCACAACCTAGCGTGCTGATAATTTTCCAAGCCCAAGTTCTGCACATCCATTTCATCTTCCATGCGATACGTGTCGATGTGCACGACCAAACCAAAACCAGGAACGTCGTATTCAAGCAATTTTAAAAACGTTGGGCTCTGCACAGGCTCTCCAACCCAACCCAAAGAAGCCAGTAAAGCCTGAGCAAATGTAGTTTTGCCTGAACCTAAGGGTCCTTCCAAAAACAGCAGCTGCGGTTGAGACTTAAGCAACAATCGCTTTGCTAACTGACTTGCCGGTTCTGCAAAATACATTGGTTTAGCTTAAATGTTTGGCAACAATTCCTGAGAGCTCATCGGCTAATTGATGAATGAGCGATTCGTCTTCGCCTTCAAGCATCACACGGCATAGAGGCTCAGTGCCTGAATAACGTACTAGCAAACGACCAGAGTTACCCAACTTTGATTTCACGCCATCGATGGCTTTTTTAATTTCTGGGACATCTTCAAGCTCAGGTTTCTTCGTGATTTTTACGTTTCTTAAAACTTGTGGGAGCAAAGTTACAATTTTACGCAATTCTGAAAGAGGTTTACCTGTGCGCCTCATCACAGAAATCACTCCGAGCGCAGCAACGACAGAATCTCCCGTTGTCGCGTAATCGGTCAAAATAATATGACCCGATTGTTCACCACCAACGGAGTAACCATGTTTTCTCATAGCATCGACAACAGAGCGGTCGCCAATGTCTGCATACACCATTTTGATGCCTTGTTTGCGCATCGCAAGCTCAAGACCCAAGTTGCTCATTGGTGTTCCAACAAGAGTGTTGTGAGCTAACAAACCTCGAGAAGCAAAATCAGAAGCTAAAATGGCCATCACTTGATCACCATCAACAACCTGACCTTGTTCATCGGCTAAAATAACTCGGTCAGCGTCACCATCAAGCGCAATACCAATGTCAGCGCGAAACGCTTTCACCTGTCCTGCCATGTTGTCAGGATACAGGGCACCACATTTTTCATTGATGTTGGTTCCATCTGGAGTGTTCCCTAAACGAATGACTTCTGCGCCAAGCTCTTCAAAAATCATCGGAGCCATTTTGTATGCAGCACCATTGGCCGTATCCAAAACGACTCGCATACCATCGAGGTCTACACTTTGAGGCAACACAGATTTTGCCATCACAATGTAGCGGCCCATAGCATCTTCAATACGTTTTGCTCGTCCAAGCTGTGAACCTGTGGGAAGGTGTGCTTCAAGCTCACCTGAGAAAATCAAACCTTCAATTTCACGTTCCACATCGTCAGGCAATTTAAAACCATCGTGTCCAAACAATTTGATGCCGTTATATTCATAGGTATTGTGAGAGGCGCTCACCATAACACCAGCATCAGCACGCATGCTTTTTGTTAAAAAAGCAACACCAGGTGATGGCATTGGGCCCACCAAAAGAGCTGAGGCTCCCTGACTTGTAATTCCCGCTGCTAATGCTTGCTCAATCATGTAGGAACTTCGACGAGTATCTTTACCAATGAGCACCACGGAGTTTTGATCTGGGCGATTGCCTTTGCCCTTAAAATAACAGGCCACAGCCCTGCCAACATTTAAAGCAATCTCGGCTGTCATTGGATAACGGTTAGCAATTCCTCGAATGCCATCGGTTCCAAAAAGTTTTCTTCCATTATTTTTATTTGCACTCATAAATGCTTCAATCCTTCGTTGAGCCTAACGACGCTTGGCGCGTGTTCCAGCATCAATTTTTTGCAAACGTCGAATACTTGTTGAGGTATCCTTCTCAGCTAGTTTTACAAGAACTGTTCCTTGAGAGACACTAATCACCTTAAGTCCTGCAGGAATGTCAATCATATCTTCACGAATCACCACTTCATATTCGCCCGCGCGGGCTGTACTCAAATCCACAGGAACAATAATGGAGCGAGATTCAATTTCCTTTAAAAAAGCTATAGGGCCAGCCAAACGATACGTAATTTCACGAGGAGGGTCATTTAAAATCATAAGTCCTGCAGGGACTTCAAAATCTAGGAATATTTTTTTGCTCATTTCTACTCGGCGGCCACCCAAGACAATCAACCAAACCACCAAAGTAATGAGTAAAGCCACGATTCTTAAAATCCAGCCATGACTTTCTAGTTTCTTGTATAAAGTCATTTTGGCTAATCCTCATCCTTAACCATGTGAGCAGAAGATAGCTCTGTTTGACCAGGGCCCGTGGCTTGCCAACGATTTTCCAGATCAAAGCATGAGTAAAGTTTTTTGCGCAATTCTTGAACGGTTAAGTCTCTTGAAATTTCACCGTATTCAACTAGAGAAATTTCTCCGCGTTCCTCACTCATCACAATGACTACAGCATCCGTTTCCTGGGTAATGGCAATAGCCGCTCTATGACGAGTTCCAAAGTTTCTGTCCATGTCAGCTTCCAGAGTTAGCGGAAAGAAAACACCTGCCGCCAAAATACGGCCTTGCTGAATAATCACAGCACCATCATGAATGGGGGAATCCACATGAAACACAGACATCATCAACTCTGCTGACACATCTGAGTTCATCATTGTTGCGCCTTCAGTGTAGTTTTTAAGACCATGCTGGCGTTCAATGACAATCAAAGCTCCAGTGCGCTTGCTCGCTAATAGGCCAGCTGTTTTACAAATTTCATCAAGCACGGAGGCAGCTCTAGATTTTGCAGTTGGACCCGACAAAAAAGGATTGCGGCCAATATTGGCAAGGGCACGACGAATTTCGTCTTGAAACAAAATAATGATGATTAAGAATAAATACTCAAAGAAAAGCTTGAGCAAATAACTTGTCGCAAACAAGTTAAGCCTATCGCTAATAAAGAAAACGGCTGTGACAATGCCAAGTCCTGTTAAAACTTGAACAGCTCGAGTGCCGCGAATTAATTTTAATAAACGATAAACAACAAGATAAACAAAGAAGAAATCAATCAGGTCAAGCCATCGCAGGTCTTTAACAAAGTTCCTGAGATACTCGACCGTATCCACTTTCGTTTAAGCTTTCACCGGCTTGGATAAATCAACAGTGATGGAAGGGCTTTCTGTGCCTTCTTTTGCATCACTTGCTTTTTCAACTGTTGCTTTAGCCTGACTTGAAAGTGATTTAGGAGGAAGTGGTTGTCCAGACATGATGGCATCTAGATCTTCTTTTTCAATGGTCTCAAACTCTAAAAGAGCCTTAGCCATGACATGAAGCTTTTCCATGTTCTCTTTTAAAATTTTCGCAGTCCTTTGATAATTTGTATCAATGATGGCGCGAATTTCTTGATCAATCATGCGCTCAGTTTCTTCACTTACTGTTGAACTGTTCGCAATTTCTCTTCCCAAAAACACGTTCTCGCCTTTAGAACCGTAGTGAATAGGACCAAGTTTTTCGCTCATGCCCCACTCCGTAACCATTTTACGAGCAAGCTCAGTTGCCTTTTGAATGTCGTTACTCGCACCAGTTGTTAGGTGTCCAAAAATTAATTCTTCTGCGGCTCGTCCGCCCATTAATACGGAAATATCGCACTCTGCTTTTGATTTAGACAACGTGAAACGATCTTCAACAGGCAACGTCATTGTCACACCCAAAGCCATTCCTCGAGGCATAATGGAAACTTTATGAACAGGATCTGCACCTGCAATAACTCGAGCAACAATGGCGTGACCAGCCTCATGATAGGCCGTTGTTTTACGTTCTTCTTCTGGGATCACCATGCTCTTACGGGCAGCTCCCATCACAACTTTATCTTTGGCGTACTCAAAATCCTCACGCGCAAGAAAATCTCGGTTGTGTCTAGCCGCATTTAGCGCTGATTCATTAACTAAGTTTTCCAAATCAGCACCAACAAATCCAGGAGTTCCTCGGGCAATCACTTCCAAATCAACATCTGGAGACATTGGAGTTTTTCTTGTGTGCACTTTCAAAATGGCGTGACGACCACGCAAATCAGGACGACTCACCATTACGCGTCTATCGAAACGACCTGGTCGCAGCAACGCAGGATCCAGAACATCCACTCGGTTCGTCGCTGCAATAATAATAATTCCTTCAGAGCCTTCAAAACCATCCATCTCAACAAGCAACTGGTTTAATGTTTGCTCACGCTCATCATGACCGCCACCAAGACCTGCTCCACGATGACGTCCAACAGCGTCGATTTCATCAATGAAAATCAAACATGGCGCTGTCTTTTTTGCATTCTCAAACAACGAACGAACACGGCTTGCGCCAACACCCACAAACATCTCAACAAACTCGGAACCCGAGATGGAGAAGAAGGGGACATTTGCCTCACCCGCAACAGCTTTGGCCAATAATGTTTTTCCTGTACCTGGAGGACCAATCAGCAACACACCCTTAGGGATGCGACCACCAAGACGTGTGAATTTTTTTGGATTCTTGAGAAACTCTACAATTTCCTCAAGCTCTTGTTTGGCTTCGTCAGTACCAGCCACATCAACAAAACGATACTTGCTTTGGTTTTCATTCATACGACGAGCACGACTTTGTCCAAAGCTTAGCGCTTTATTTGAGCCCGACTGAAGTTGGCGCATGAACATAAAGAAAATAAACAAGATGGCTAAAATAGGCAGCCAAGACAACACTGCTGTCTGCAAAAAGCTAGGCTTAGGTTCTGTTTCGTAGTTCGGAACGATTCCTTTGGCTTTCAACAAGCTCAAATAAGTTTCCGACTGTGTAGAACCCAACGTTTGGAAATGACCACCGCTTTTGTAGTCTGGTTTAAACTTCCCAAAAATATCTGAATCCCCTCGGAAGGTGACAGACTCAACTTTATTGTCTTCCACCAAACGAATAAATTCGCTGTATGAAATGGTGTTATCTTTTGGTGGATTCACTTGCGTTTGACTCGCAATCCACAAAACAGCACCGATGACTAAAAACCAGATGAATAAAAAACGGAGATTCGATTTCATTAGTTATTTCCTATCATGACTCAGTGGAGCCATTCAAACCATGTTCAAAGAAAGATTCAATAGTTAAGCAACGTTCTGAAGCCTTGAGCTGATAAGCATCAAGAACATGAACACCAAGAACAGCTACCGCTTGAGTGGGGTCTTGTTGCGATGCAATAATGGGCCAACGACTCCAATACACTTTGGGAATATCTGTTTTTTGGAACACTTCCCGCAACCAAGATTCACTGGCTAGCGGGCGACGAACCATGAGTGGCCAAGGCAAACTATCCCAAGCCAACTTTTGTGCATGCTCTGGATGGGTATTGGGACTTCTAAACTGCAAGGAAAAAGAAAAATCTTGAATCGTGAATCGTGGCGTCTCAGGAACAACAAAGCTCCACGCCAAACTTTGACCTAACTGATATCTTTCGGAAAGTTTTAAAGGGATTGGCTGCTTCCAACCAAGACCAAACTCGCCCTCCGAGGTAAACACCAACATGTCGGAGCGACGCAAGAACACGCCTTTCCAATGAAAAAAATCTTTTTGCTCAAGCAAGTCCTCAACAAGAGCGCCATGCGATTCAATGCCCAAGCGGTCCAACCAGCAAGCAATCAATCGTCTGCGCAAAGCAGATGGGTATTTTTCTAAGACGGACAATGGTAGCAAATGTCGAGGGCCTTCCAATTGCTGTTCAAGCCATCTTGAAATGTCCTGATTTTCTTCTTCAACTCGACTAGCAAGCTTTGCCAAATTCTGAACCGCTCCCTCGCGAATCGTTTCCAGACTCGGAAGAAGTTCGTGACGAACACGATTGCGCAAATAATCAGAACGGGCATTGCTAGGATCTTCCACCCAGCCCAAGCGCTGAGAGCGCGCATAATCTTCTAAGGCCTGACGTGTTGCCCAAAGCAAGGGCTTCACCCACAGTCCCTCACGAGGAGACATTCCTGCCAATCCTTGGCTACCTGTACCTGACATCATTCTCATCAGCAGAGTTTCCGCGTTGTCATTAGCGTGATGAGCTGTCACAATTTTATGAGCACCGCTGCTATTGGCAAGCGCCACCAATTTCATTCTTCGTTGATCACGCAGGGTTGCCTGACTCCGCTTTTGATCGTTCTGCTCGATACGCAGTTTATGCGTCTTAATTCCTAATCGAAATCCTAAAACTTCTACCCAAGTGCCTTCTCTTGAACTTGCCTCAGCTCGAGTCCCGTGATCCACATGAACAAGTTCAAGTTGAATGGACAGCAATCTCGCAAGCCTCGACAAGACGTGCGCCAGCACAGTGGAATCCAATCCTCCAGAAATCGCAAGCAACACACGGTCGCCTTCATCAAAAAGTTGTTTTTCTCTACAAAACTTCAATGTCTCTTGAACAAATCGCTCTTGGGATTTTTCAATTGCGGGATCGATGCTACTAGCGGAATCGCGACTGGTTGCGCTCATTTACAGCTGTCCTTCTACGCCATCATCACTAACGTCTTGGTCCTGATTTGGTTTTTGCCTTAAATTCAACGATCCAGGGTCGCCCGGTTGAGCCGGCGATGGCAACGCACTTTCTATGTCTTCGTCATACGACGCCGGCTGCGGACCTCTTCCTGTATCTAACGCTGGTTGCTCTGCTGATCGCTCCTCGACAGACGTCGGAGGAGGAGAAAGCTCGTTTTGAAATGATGAAGGCGCAGGAGGTTGTGCCGGTGGAGTAATGGACATCACAATTGGCGCAGCCGATGAATTAGGCCTGCGACTATGAACTCTCGCTTCAGAAGACCCACTCGAGGACTTCTGGTCCGATGATGAGTTCGTGCGTTTAATGATGCGTCGAGCTCCTTGCGAATCAGAACTCACACCATCATTGAGTTTCACACTACCCGCAGGATCCCTCTGCGTTTGAGTATTGTTAGAGGAATTCCAAAACCATAATCCACCTACCGCTGCAACGACGCTCAAACTAAGTGCCGCAACCTTTGGAGTGGCCCAAAAGGGTTTTTCTTGAAAAACATCTTGGTGAAAATTCTGCATTGATGGCTGGGCTGAAGTCCCCACATCAACCGCTGGTTCAGGATTGCCATCTGCGTCTGTTTTAATAGCTTGAATTTCTAAAATGGGAATGTCTTTTCTTAGGGGATTTGCTGATGCCGGTTTTGCATTAGTGGCAGTTGACGACAACTGAGGAGACAATCCTCCGGGCGCAGTTCCCAAAAATTCCGCTATGGAAACTTTCGTTGACGTCACGGACTTCGGCTCAGCAGTCGGTGCAGACGACGCTTCTGTTTTAGACTCTGATTTTTGTTCCGTTTTTTGCTCAGGTTTTTTTTCAGACACTGGCTTCAAATCCGGCATCAATTTTAAAATAGTCGTGTAACGAATATCGCCACTATCATAACTTTTTTGAGAAATAGCATAGTCATCGACTTTGAAACGGCCCATGGTACAGTGCTGGCGAATCTGTTCAGACTCAAAAGGACCTTCATGAATACGATTTTTTAAAACATACCATTTTGATTCTGTGTTCATAAGCTGTCCCTCAAGGCTCATTTTAGCCTGTGCTCTATGCTAAAAGCCCGTCAATAACTTGAACATTCTGGCTATTCCTCTGAACCCATCCCCTCAATGATTAAATCACTGACTTTTTCCTTCGCCAATTCTTTGGCTTGTCGAATAGCCAAGGTTTTCGACTTCAACGACTCCAGCTTCATACGTTCACGGTTTTTAATGTCAATATAGGCGCTCACAATAGAGCGTGTATCTCTGTACAATTTTGTCGAAATGCCTACAAGATGCTCATGCAATTCTGTATCGCTAGCATTGATCTGTTTTAAAGCTGTAGCGCCTGGTTTTAATTGTCGAGTTCTGTATTTTTTGAACTGACAGAGCTGGGCAGTAATTAAGCGATCAATCGCACTATCATCAATGGCCGAAGCCTTTAGGTGGCTAAAAAAAGAACGCATCTCAACAACTGCAAAAAGCTCAGCAACCCCCTTGGAGCGGGCACCCTTATTCGCAGCCAAATGCGTGATGGCTAAGTCATAGAAATCGACGAACTTGTCGACTTCTGGCGCAGCCTTGCCACAACCATCCGGGAATTCACCGGAATCGAACAAACGCGCTATTGCAGCAAGCTCCTCATCACTAGTTTTAGCTTTAACCTTATTGGCCACACTAGCCGGCATAGGAACTGATTCAGTTGGAGTCGTCGCTTGAAGCTCGGAACCTAGCAAAGTAAGAAAAAACAACGCAACGCACGATACGGTTTTACAGGCCACAGACATATCACCCTCCAAAAACAGTTTAACCTGATCATTGACTTTTGGCTATTTCCGCACGAAATCAGTAGGTCATGGCACAAAAAAACCCTTTAAAAAATGCTATTTGGCTTCTTTTATCCGCAACTGCAATCATTTTGCTCAGTGTTTTTGTTGTGAAACCACAGCTAGAACAACGAGAAAAAAACAAGGAAAACGCGGCGCTTTTACTACCAGACCTCTCTCGCGATAAAATTCTCGAGCTGCAAATTACTGGTCCCGGTGGTCAACTTTTTTTAAAGAGAAAAGCGGAACCTCGTAACGAATGGCTTGTAGCTAGCAGCAACGACGCCAATCACCAAAACTACAATGCAGATACCGGCCCAGTCGACGGCCTCATCACCACATTACTTTCTGCAAAAAAGGAATCTACAGTCACACAAAGCAATCTCGAGACTTTGGGTCTAGCCAATCCTCAATACAAAATTATTGTTAAAGCAGAAAATCTGACTAAAGAAATACACCTCGGTCAAGACACTCCTGTTGACTACCTCGTCTACGCCAAATGGTCCGATCAAAATGAAGCATTTCTAACATCAAGATCATTGCGTTTTGGCATTGACAAAAAAGTTGCAGATTTCCGTAGCAAAGATGTTTTTCATTTTAAAATTTCTGAAGTCAGCCAAATTGAAATTGAAAATTCAGGCGCGGAAGGATTCATCAGGCAGAAACTTTCATTCCTCAAGGAAGCAAATTCCCAAAACTGGAAAACTAGCGGAACGCCACAAGCCGAACTTGATGAAGCAGAAGTTTCCTCCCTCTTAGAAAAAATTAGCACAGCAAAAGTTGTGGACTTCGTTTCTGAAGACCCTAAAGACGCCTCCAAATACGGATTCCAACGTCCATTCGTGCAATGGAACATTGCTGGGCAAAAATGGAAACTATCCGGTATTCAAGACAAAGATAAAAAAGAAAAGAAACTGAAGTTTTACGTGAAAAATGAAACGTCAAACTCCATCTACGAAGTCGCAGAAGATTTCGCAGAACGCTTCAAAAAAGATTTATTTCATTATCGATTCAAAACCGTTAGCGACTTTGACCCAGCTAGCTTGCAATCCTTTTCCTTCACAAACGACAAAGGAAGTTCACTGGAATTCACTCGTGAAGCCAACAGCAAATGGTCACTCAAAGGATCCGGCGCCTACGAAAAGTTTGTTGGAGAGGCAAAATCTGAACTTGTAGATCCTGCCATTGCGGCTCTTTCAAAATTAAAGGTCGTTCAGTTTTTAGATCAACACTCCACGTGGCAAACTGGTTTAACAAATCCCTCAAGAGTCATTGAATTTAAATTTAAGGGTAATACCCCGCCACTATTGCTGTTTTTTGGACGCGCTTTTGGGCAAGGAAAAACAGCAGTGAGAAAAGAAGGAATGAGTTCCGCTGGACTTGTAGAAGCCGACCTTGAAAAGCTTTTGCCATCCAAAGTGGAACTTTACATGCCAACACCAACACCGAGTGCGAACTCTACACCAGCAACCACTGGTGCCGATACAGCCACCAAGAAAGGACCTAAAGTGAAACTCGCTCCAACCGTGAACTCCGTTAAAGAAATTCAAAAGCTACCAGCAGCCATAGTAAAGCCGGGACATAAATATTATGCCCTCATGACCATGGGCAATGGGAAAACGATCCGTATCGATTTCGATGCAGCAAAAGCTCCCTACACAGTGAGTAACTTCATTCATTTGGCAAGAAATGGTTTTTATAATGGCGTAAAATTTCACAGAGTCATTAAAAACTTCATGGCACAAGGTGGTGACCCCACAGGTACCGGTGGCGGCGGACCAGGATTCAAGTTTGACAACGAAGACAACGATCTCAAGCACGTTCGTGGAGCAATTTCCATGGCTCATGCGGGTCGTAACACCAACGGCTCACAGTTCTTTATTGTGTATGCTCCTCAGCCACACTTAGACGGCGTCCATACTGTTTTCGGTAACGTCACAGAAGGAATTGAGAACGTAGATGCCATTGCTCAAAACGATCCTCAAACAGGTACAATGAAAACTGTTGAAGTTTTTGAAGAGGCTCTTTAATTCCATTTTGTGATTGAAATTGGATTAAAACTTCTACTCATCACGGCGCACACACTCATCAGTTTGGCCATGACTGTGGGCTTTTGGGGACAGCACCTGGAAGCTCACACGATGATTGGAACAGCTTCCGTGCTGTTTTATTTGTTCGTTTGTGTTTGCGTAATTTTTTATTTTGTAGGAACAGGTGTGTGGATGAGGGATCATTCTCAACGGATGCTTGCTCAAAACAAACCAAAAGCCTTGCAAATTTGGGATTACTACCAAAAGGCGAATAAGTTGAAAGCGAAATCCATGCCTTTTGCCTCTTTAGGTATTGTCTTTGGACTTTTCACTTTTATTCTAGGTGGCGCAACTCAAGTCGGCGCAGTTTACTCGTGGGTACATCCCAGCCTTGCCGTATTGCTAGTCATTACGGCATGGATTAGCCAACGCTTTATCTTTTCTGCAATTCATGACAACATTGGCTATTTAGACAACGTTTCTGAATTATTACAGAGCTGATAAATTCTTGATTCTGGAAGCAATCTTCACTAAGGAGTGACACATGTCAGACCCAACTCAAAAACAACCCGAAAATGTTAGCGGCAAATGGTATGTTGACGTAAACTGCATTGACTGTGACGTTTGCAGAGAAACCGCACCAAACAATTTTAAGCAGCAATCCTCTAAGGGATATAGCTATGTTTACAAACAACCTGAAACCCCTGAGGAGCAGACTCAATGCCAAGAGGCCCTAGAAGCATGCCCTGTGGAGGCTATTGGAAGTGATGGATAAACCCTGGATTGTTGCCACTGATTTTGACGGTACCCTAACCGTCATGGATGTCGGAAATGAAATTGCGGAAGAAGTTCTGGGCGATCGTTTTCATGAAATCATGAAGCAATATCGCTCAGGCGCGCTCTCCTTAAAAGACATGCAAAAAGCGATGTGGGAAAAATTTCCCATGGGCGAAAAAAAATTCCGAGAACGTGCCATGCATTATGGCACCTTAAAGCCAGGCGTTGTGAATTTTTTAGAACGTTGTGCTGACGAAGGAGTCCCCGTCTACATTGCAAGCTGTGGACTGAGACCTTACATTGAAGCCACACTTGAAGCTAAACTGACCCCCAAAGCCAAGCGAGCTATTTTAGAAATCAAATGTAACGAGGTTGTATTTGGCTCATCCCAAATCAATCAATTCATCCCCCCTCACACAACTCCTGAATGCCCCTTCCCTCTTGATAAGGGTTTATGGGCATCAGAACTTAAATCAAGATACAACACCGGAGTTAAAGTCGTTGGCATCGGCAATGGAACATCAGACCGCTCTTTCGTTGGACACGTCGATCACCTTGCAGCCACTGAGGCGCTGGCAAAGTGGTTCACACAACACAACATTTCCTACACTCCTTTTGAAACTTTTGATGAACTTCAAAACCTTCCTATTTTTTAGCTGCTCTTTATTTGCGCTCTCGCTTGCCTACGGCGCGCAACCGCTCGCATGGGATCAAATTCATCCCGAAATCAAACAAGCTGTTTCCTATCATTCTTACTTGCTTGAAAATCGACTAAGCACAGAACTCACATCAAAAAAAACTCAAGGCTCACTACTAATTCAGGTCAATCTTGAATTAAAAAATCAGTTCCATCTTTATAAAGACAAAATGTTTTTTAACGTGTCCCAAGACAACTCTTTCAAAGAAGACTGGTCTATTCATGTTGTACAATATCCAAAAGTAAAACGTTTCTTTGATATCATATCCAAAGGATTAGTAGACGGTTTTACTGACCAAAGCGCTTTCATCATAGAAGCCAAATTAAACAAACCCATACAATACTCATTACCCAGCACTTATCGGCTTCCAATCATTGTAGGATTTCAGGCCTGCTCTGACCAAAAATGCCTCCTACCGGTTCGCGTTCTTGACCACATCCCCATTAGTCAATACAACATTGGCCCTGCAACAGAACAGTCCGCGGAGTTTTCCCTTTCCACTCTCGAATCAAGTTTGGCAAGAAAGTTCAAAGACTCCTTTCAAAACCAAAACTCAACATCATTGCTTTTCGTTTTATTTTTAGCTGGAATACTTACAGCACTAAGCCCTTGTGTGATGCCACTGTACCCTCTAACTCTAGGACTATTTTCTAGATGGCAGTCTCATTTTTCAGCATCTATGCTGCCTTTGACGCTACTGTATTGTGCAGGAATCACCCTGTCTTATGCCGTTATTGGCTTAATTAGTGTCGCAAGTGGAAAAGTTTTTGGAGCACTCACTCAAACTCCCCTTTTTTTATTTGGTATTGGAATTTTTATTGCCATATCTGCTTTGGCTTTTTCAGGACTCTTTGAATTTCCTCTACCACAAAAAGTTAAAGATTTTTTCTCAAAACCAATTTCCGATTCAGAAGCTAAACAAGCTCCCTATTCCAAAGCTTTTACCATGGGTGCAGGCCTTGGAATTGTAGGAAGCCCATGCGTGGGACCAGTTTTAGTCTCTATTTTAGCAGCGCTTTCCACTCGTTTTTCATCGGTAGATAATCAGAACTTGTGGCAAGCCTATATGACAGGGTTTGGTCTTTTAGCCTGCTTTGGAATGGGCATGAGCTTTCCTTTTTTACTCATCGGCGTACTCAGTCGTTCTTTTCATAAAAAAATAGTCATAGGGCCTTTTGTTCGCTGGAGTAAATACATAGGAACAACTCTCATGTTGGCCACAGCTACATATTTTATTTATACGGGTTATAAAACAATAAGAAAATCCTCAATGGCAAATCACGTGACCATGCCGTATGCCGTCACAACGCTCAACGAGTCTACAGTGTTCACGAAATGGTCCGTCATTGATTTCAGAGCAGACTGGTGTGCAGCTTGCTTAGATCTTGAAATGGAAACCTTTCGACATCCAAAAGTAGCGCAGCTTTTTATTTCTGAGCAATGGGAAATGTTTAAAGTAGACCTCACAAAAGATGACGACATATCTCAAAAACTATCCACAAAATACAATGTCATTGGACTTCCCTCTGTATTGATTGTGTCGCCACAAGGTAATATTTGCCACGAAAGTTCTTTATTTGGTTTTGAAAAAGCAAATTTGTTTTTTGAACGATTACAAAAAGCCACAACAAGCTGCCGTTAAATTACAAAATTTATTTCAGTTTACGTAAAAATGGGACATTAGCGCTCTCTGCTTGAATGAGAGAAATGACTTGATCTCGTGATGTGGGTTCTGCGTAAAAGACCTCAACACCAACAGCACCTTGCATCGACCACCTGACAAGTCCAATGCCCTTAACATTAGCAATGTCAAAATGAATCGGAGTGAGTAGATTATAAAACACATCAGAATAAAGAGAAAATCCACCGCGTCCCCAACGCACCCTATTCTGGTCAGAGAATTTAACCTTCTTAGCATCAAGAAGGCTACTTGGTGTCGTATTAAATTTTAACTCTAATGGAGTTAACGTCCTGTTTGCCAATTGCAACATGTTTTCAAACTGAAAAGGCTTCGGAATGAAGCCATCCGCACCCATCTCATATAGATCAGCAATATCATAGTCCGCAAAACCACTAACTAACATCACTTTTGGTCTGTTAAGAATATCCAATGTAGTAACTTGCTTTAAGAAATCAACTCCATTTCCAAGAGGCATACGAATATCGGAGATGACCAAATCAACCTGTTTTTTTTTCACAACTTCCAAAGCTTCTTTACCTCCAGAAGCTTGAAGAATATTTGCTCCTTGACCGTCAAAAACGTCAACCATGATTTCACGAAGTGACAACTCATCGTCGACCAGTAAAATTGTTTTTTTCAAAAGTGAGTTATTCATTTCCTGGCAACACTACTACATATTTTTTATTTATCTATTTATAAAAGTGAATCTATACTTAATTAAATAGCCAGCCTACAGGTATGGAAACTGATGGATAAATTTTCTGGCTTGTAAAAAAAACGCCACCTAAAATTGAAACAGTTAAAGCATTGGGCCAAACCCAGCGGTAACCCGCCAGCAATTCATAAAGCCCCTCTCCAGATTGAGCAGTTTGAATACCTAGTAATTTAGTCTGAGGCGACAATCTGCCCAAGTACAATTTTACTAAACTTGTATCAGCATGAATATTGGATTGATCAATTGAATAGAAAGCCTGAAATCCAGAAAGATTTTTGCCCTGACGGCCGCCTTCCAGTTGAGCGTATTGAAAGCCAAGAGATAAGGAATCTATGACTTGAACATCCAATGCCAAATTGGAGGCCTCAACGAAAAAATAAAGAGGCTCAATATTTGCATGAAAACGTTGAGCATGAGCAGATGAACCTATAGCCAATGTGAAAAATAAAATAGATCTTATTGCGCAAGAATTCATTTTAAGGATCTCCAAATCTAGCGGGAAACGATTTTAAATATTCACTTAGTAGTATGGACCATGATGTTGGACTTGACCACCACTTTCGCCTATCAAAATTTGGGCTTTCTACTGGAAAATTAGAAATGCTAGCCAAGTAAGGAGGCTCTTTCTTCAGCTCTCTTTCCAAATATAAAGTCGCTCGTTTGAGGTGATAAGAGGATGTGACAAGCAGTACAGAATGCGCATCATAAAGCTCCATCACTCGACGTATTTCAATGGCATTTTCATGTGTATTTAACGACTGCACATCCAAATGTATAAAATTCATTACGTCCGGTGGGGGGACCTCCAAACCATTCAATAAAAAAATTTCTGAAATCTTTGCCTGGGGCTCTACACCCGAAATCAATAGCCGCTTCCCCTTACCCATCATTAGCAGATTTAGAGCTTCCTTGAGTCGCCCTTGACCACCAGTCAATACAGCAATCACATCCACTTCAGGGACTTCAACTACAGATTTGGATTCCGGCAACAGGCTTGCCGCAAAAAAACCAAGATCAAACGATAGCGTCAAGAGCATACACAGTAGTAGCGCTCCTAGACGCAAGGCTAACTTCATAGATGGGCTATAGCCTCAATTTCAATCAGGGAACCTTTAGGCAAAGCGGAAACTTGAATTGTTGAGCGCGCAGGGAAACTACGAACACCTTCTTTTTCCAAATGCGCAGAATATTCCTTGTTGAACGCATCAAAGTTTCCAAGGTCTGTTAAAAACACCGTTGTCTTCACTACGTTTTTGAAAGAAGCATTGGAGGCCTGTAAAACAGCAGACAAGTTTTTTAAAACTCTTTGCGTTTGCAAAACAATCTCTGCTTTTTCTAAAGTCATTGTTTCAGGATTTAGCGGAATTTGTCCTGAGCAAAACAGAAAATCTCCCAAACGAATAGCTTGAGAATAAGGGCCTATAGCGGCAGGGGCATGGGGTGTTTGAATAGGTGTGGGTGTTGTCATGTAGCATCTCCTTCTTCGAGTTTATCCTGTGCTTTATCTTGGCTTTTTTTCTTCGGCGTCAACTTAATTTCTGCGTTGACCGTAATGGTGTACGATTCAAAAACTTTTTCGATGGAGTCCTTCAGCCATTCTTTAGGCAGTTGAACCGTGTTGAGAGTCTTATTGAGCGTGTCCTCACCAATAGCATACGCGCTTGCACCAATGGTCACTGCTTTCTTAAGAATATCTCCTAATTTTTTTTGATTAGAATCTTGATCAGACATAGCAACATCAATCCTTTTTAGCCTTTGAGCATCGCTCTTTGAGAAAATTCTTTAATCGTCTGAGGCAGCGTTGTTTTAATCAAGTTTTTTAAAATAAAGCCTGGCACAGGAAAACGAAACTCAACATCCAGCCTATATGTAACTTCTGTTTCATTTGCTGAAAGTGCTTTAAACTGCCAACCGCCATTATTCTTAGTTATAAAGTCTGAACTTTCCAACTCCCAACTCACAGAGGCAAGGCCTTTTTGTTCATCATAAAATTCCCGAACATTGATAATGTAAGAAATAGGTTTGATCATTTCTAAATCAAACAAAACCTTTTTTAAGCCCTCTGCTTTCGATTCTAAAAATTGTGTTCTTTTAACTCCCGTCACAAACTGTGGGTATGATGCAAAATCTTTTACTGTCTCATACAAACTTTTAATTGAGACGGATACTTTTTCTACTCTTTCGGCGTCTGCCATTGAGGTTTCCCTTTCCATTCCTCAGGAATTCGTATTGGAAGCATCACTCCCTTTTCGTTTTTCCTGCACAAAACCAATTCAATATCTGCTGTTGCAATTTGCACCAAACCACTCAGTATCTCATGAGAAATACAGATTTTGGCATTGCTCAGTCCAGAAATCCAGAGTCTAACACTAAACTCATCATCAAAACGCAAAGAACTCTTATATTTCAAATCAGCCCTGTATACCGGCAGATACAAGCCCTGCCCCTCAAGGACTTTATATGACATGTTTTGTTCGCGAAGCCATTCAATGCGCGCGCGTTCAAGATAATTCAAATAAACACTATGGTGAACAACTCCCATAGTGTCGGTATCGCGGTAATCAACTCGATCTTTATATTCAAACACCACGAAGAGCTCCTTTAACCTTGTAGTGCAAATAAAGTTCATCTTTTATTTTTTTTGATTGTAGAAGTTTCAGCTTTGCCCAAGGCTTCAAGCTATCAATACCGCCTACTAAAGTTGGATTTTGCCTTCCACCAATCAGCCAAGGCGTCAGCGTAACATACAATTCTTGTAAAAAATTTTCTTTCAAAAAGGCATGCATGAGCTCTCCACCTCCCTCAACAAGAATGTTCTTGAACTGACTTTCCTTCAAGCGATTCAAAACCCTTTCCATACTCACCACTGAGGCCCCGCAATCAATCACAAATGCCCCATCCTTGGTTGACTGAAGCGCGGTTCTCAACCCAAGCGTTGATGTAAAAACAAATTTCATAATTTCTGGCCTAGACCAAATGTAGGCATCGTGAGGAAGTAGCCCGCTTGAGGTTACAAAACCAATGGCTGGGTATCGTTTAGGTTTCTTTTGAAAATGCAAAGGATCGGAGTGAACACGAAGTGTTTTAGCACCAAGCAATACAATATCTGAAAAAGAACGAATTTGATCCATTCGTTTTCTATCCAAGGGGGTCCCCAAGGACTGATCAGGACAGGCTAAATCAGCAATTTTACCATCTAGACTTATAGCGAGGTTTGAAAATATTCTCATAAGCCCTCAAAGTATTGCTGACGCAAGGACGCTTCAATGGCCTGCTCAGATGTCGTACCAAACTTAAAAGCACGAGAGCGCAAATCTTTTCCGAGCCAAGTCGCCGAACGTGACACCAGAAAACTAGTCATACCAACTTTAACTGATGCCCGACGTGTCGATAATTCAACTTTACAATCTGGAGTTCCTGGATTGAGCAGTTTTGCCCCAGAAAGCACAAGCTCCGATCCATAATCTTCAGGAAGTTTTTTAACTCTTTGAGTAGATTTACAAATAGATTTTTCGAAATCAGAAAAATTCCAATCCAAACCCATCATAGGATCATTGTAAGGAATGGCCCTGTAGACTTCATCACGAGTCAGAGTCCCCATTTCAAAGCCCAGCTTCACTCCTCCACGATTCACAATAGCAATGTCGGTGTGGCCCGCTTTCCTCAACACATTGGCGTACCATAGAGTCACGTTTTCAATGGGAATATCACTCTCTATTTTTTTAATTGCGGATCTGGCATATGGTGCTTTTTTATACAACTGATCAATTTCAGATTTCACCTTGTCATTTTCAGGCATCGCAGAATCTACATTCAGCACAGTCTGCGACTCAAAACGCAAATTTCCATTGGCGTCTCGTACGAAAACAAGTTTGCCAAGCTTTTCAGTAAATGCCCCAACTTCAATAAGAGGAATACTCTTGCTGAATTCACGACAGTGATCGGGCTCAAATCGCACTTCGTGGTCGTTAGCCTTTAACAAGGCAAGTGATTTAAGGTTCAGCTGACAAAGTTTTTTAACAAACTGGCGATCTTCTTCGTACTCTTGGTGAGTCACCCAAATAATATTTTTATTGGCAACTTCTTTTTGCCATAATGTCCATTGAGCCTCGGAAGGCAATTTTCCTTTCGTGAGTTGAAAATCTTTTTGGTTGATAACTGGCGCCGATATCCAACCCAAAAGCACAACCTCAGCTCCCGACTTTTTTCCATGGAAGTGATACTCATGCGTTGTCGCTTGCTTGACGTTCGTGGCAAGCCAGGGGATTCTCGAAAGACTAATCAATTCCGATAATTCTTGAGGACTCCGATTAAGCTCATAATTCCCAAACATGCTGACATCAATGCCCATATGCTGCACCAAACGCATACAGTCTTTATCTTGCGACATACGGCAGGGAATGGAGCCTTTACCAACCAAATCACCACCAGCGACAACAAGCACATCAGCACCCGCCTCTTCGGCTTTCTTTTTTTCACTTGCTATGAGGTGGGCTAATCTTGCATATCCACCAGATTGAGAACTGCCCATCAGATTCCCATGCCAATCGCTAGAAAACAAAACAACAAGTGTTTGCTGTTTTCCATATGATGAATTTTCTTTGGACGAATCTTCAGATTGTTGATGATGGGTTGAAGAACACGCAACTACGAGTGCTGTGAAAAGTAAAAAGATAAGGTGTTTTAGGACTAACTTTCGCGCAAAATTCATGCTAAATACCATAACATGCAGATCGGCCAAATTGTGACCCTGCCGAATCTACTCACGCTGCTTCGTCTATTGGTTTTGCCGCTCATGGCCGTAGCCGTTGAAAAAGGCTGGGGAATTATTGCTTGCAATATTCTTATTTTTGCAGGCATTACAGATATTTTAGATGGTTATATTGCTCGTGCCCGTCGACAAGAATCAGTGCTCGGCAAGCTTATGGATCCCGTAGCCGATAAAATTCTTGTCACTGTAGCCCTTCTATTTCTTACCTCAAATAGTCAAATACAATTAAGCCCTTGGATAGGAACCTTAATCTTATCTAGAGAGTTTTTAATTACTGGATTGCGCGCCACCGCCTCAGCTCTAGGACTTGTCATTGGAGCCGGAGCGCTAGGAAAAATGAAGACCTTATTTCAAATGATAGGTCTTGGAGCAATCATGCTAACAGACATTGACCCGCTGGGTCTTCCAGCTCACACCATTGGTTTAATTTGTCTATGGATTTCCATAGGTCTAAGCTACTGGAGTATGAGCGAATACTTAATTAACGCCTACAAGGAGCTCAAAAAAAGAGGAACCAAAATTGACTAATGGAAACGATTTATTGCCAAGTCAACGAACTCCCCGTCGAAACCGTTCCTGTCCCTAACTACACTGATATTGAACATGGAACCTGGTCTTTGCTCATTGAATACCAAGACAAACTAATCAACGGAAGAGCCTGCAATGAATTCATAGAGGGACTTGAAAAAGTTAATTTCTCTAGAACTCGCATTCCAAAACTCAAAGACGTCAGTCATGAAATTAACAAATACACTGGCTGGAAACTCATTCGCGTTGATGGCCTTGTGCATCCCAAAGAATTTTTTGACCTGTTAGCTAGAAAAATTTTTCCCTCAACAGACTTTATTCGTAAACGTGAAGAACTAAAATACACACCAGCTCCTGACATGTTTCACGACCTCTTTGGGCACGCTCCGCTGCTGACAAACCCTGATTTTACGGAATTCTTTGAAGCCTTCGGCAACGTGGGTGTAAATGCCTATAAGAAGTACCCGGAGAACCATGAAATCCATCAAATGCTCCCACGAATCTACTGGTTCACTGTAGAATTCGGGCTCATTCAAACAACTCAAGGATTGAGAGCTTTTGGCTCTGGCTCATGCTCATCCCCAGAAGAACTTGAATTTTGTGTTTCAAGCAAATGCCGACACCATAAATTCGACATCGAAGTGGTTGCAGCAAGGAATTATGACATTTGGCATCTGCAAGAAGACGTCTTTGTTATTGATTCATTTCCAGCTCTAGGAAAAAGCTTCAGATCTTGGGCCAAAAAGTACGATTTACTGTAATTTGCTAACTAAATTCGTCAAGACTAGCAATTGATCATCCAGTTTTCCTCAGGTGGATTCTCTCTAGAAAACTGAATATTAAGAAGTTTTTTATACAGCAAAGAAGTAATCTCACCGGCTTCTCCTGAACCAACCAATACCTTTTCGTTCTTCCAAAATAGCTCTTTAATGGCTGTTATGGATGCTCCAGTACCACAAGCAAATACTTCTGTGACTTTTTTGTTTTTTAGCTTTTCAACCAATTGGTGAATATCAATTTTTTCTTCAAGTACCTGAATACCACTTCTTGAAGCAAGCTCCATCAGGCTTTTTCTTGTAACACCATCTAAAATGGTATCGCCAAGAGACGGTGTTTTTAAAACTCCATTTTCAACAATGAAAAAATTCATTCCACTAAGTTCTTCAACGTAACGCAAATCAATGGCATCTAAAAACAGCACATTTTGATAGCCAGCTTTTTTAGCATGCGACAACGCCAGCAAGCTTGCAGCATAGTTCGCACCAGTTTTTGCTGCCCCTAAACCACCTCGAACAGCACGTACGTGCTTATCGCTAACATAAACAGCTATGCTGGCAGGTTTGTCAGACTTCACACTTCCAAAATAGCCACCGACAGGGCAAGCAACGATGTAAAAAAGGTATTCCGTGGCAGGGGCCACACCTAACGCCGTTGACGTGCCTATCATTGTTGGACGCAAGTACAAAGCACCTGGCTCATCAGGGACTAGCGCAGAATTAGCATTCACAATTTCCTTTAGGCCTTTTAGAAAAGCAGCCTCATCATAGGGAGGCATTGCTAAAATCTCAGCAGACCTTGTCATTCGTGAAATATTTTTTTGGGGCCTAAAGAGCTTAAGACCTGTAGACGATTTAAATGCTTTAAGTCCTTCAAAGATTTCTTGAGAATAATGCAGAACCCTAGCACCAGGATGCAAAGACAGCTCCGCTAGAGGTTTCACCTCATATGGGCGCCAAGCACCTTCTTTGAATTCAGATATGAGCATTTGAGGAGCGTAGTGAGAACCAAAACCTAGCTCCTCAATTTTTGGAAGCTTATGAACAACTCTTAGCATTCTAAGAGTTGTTCATAGCAAATAATTTAATCTAAGGGAATAAAAGGATTGATAGATTGTGAGATTACTTTTTGCTTCATGCCTTGATTTTTCTTAGAATCAAAATAAGCAGCTAAAGCACCCTCAGTACGAACTTGGCTTTGGTACAAAGAGCTCGCAAATTTATCAATATTGGTTTTAATGAAGTCATGAACAGGAACGAAGTGCAGACCAATTTGCGCCAATTGAATAAGAACGCGAGCACGTTTTACACGATTTGGTTCCGCATAGTAGTAAGCAATCGAAGGCTTTTGGCTATACATCCAACGTTTGTCAAAAAGGTTCAAAATAACTTTTTTACCTTTATAAGTCGCATCTTGGAACGCGTAGTTTAGGCGCTCACCAACTTCTGAGTAATCAGATTTTGATTTCTCAAAGCTACGAGTTGCATTACGTAACTGCGCAAAGAAAATATTGCTTCCGAAATCAGCCCAGCCTTCTTTAGCCGCCTTAGCTTCATTATATGAAGTCGCAGCAATGCGAGATTCATAAATGGAACTCATTGCCATTTTGCGCTCTTCTTTGCTCAAACCCAACTCTTCTTCAGTAAGGCTTTCCAAATAGTGCAACAACATGTTCTGGTGATAAAGGCGTCTAGATTGTACCAAGTCAACGTAACGAACCATGACATAAACAGCGACGTTAAGGAATGGAATGCTAGCCACTTGTTTTTTAGCCATATCCAAACCAACGCTGATGATTTCTTTGGTGACTGTTCCGCGATAAAAATGGAAGGGATCATCCAACTTAGCAACAAGATTATAGTCATAAGCAGCAAGGATGCTCCCAATTTTTGTCTCAAACTTCTTTAAGACACCTTGAACTTTTTTATCATTCAAAGCTGCAACAACTGGAGCCGCACGACCTTTTTCAACCGCTTGAGTCATGTATTCAGAATATTGCTGACCATCAGCCATCAATTCGCCACCAAAACTTGAAGCATCAAGCTCAGAAAAAATAAGACTATTCACTTCTTTTTTGGTGAGGTCTTTGCTGCTGAGGTGCGTGTTTGCTGATAAAAGTTTTTGTTGTGTGAGTTTATCAATCGCCCATTCTTTGAGCATTCTCTCCATTAAACGATTTAATGTGAATCCGTTGTCCAATACGCGGTCACGAATAGCGACAACAGAGCCTGTGCTCTTGCTTTTTACTAGAATAAAGCGCTTTTTGTAGGCCTCTACACCTGTAGCATTAACGAGCAATGGCCCGAATAGTGCGACTGCTAAAAAGGAATTTTTGATGAATTGTTTGGATGGTCTCATTGTACAGCTGCTCCTTTTGCGAAATCGTCTTCGCTAACTTGGCGAAGACCGGTTGGTAATGGAAATACGACTTGAATACTTTCTGTGAGGTTTTTAGCTAAAACCATATTTGCTGACTCATCAGCCACTCGCCCACGCGAGGTTTTGATGGCAGATAGCAAGTCCATTGACTTGCTTAGTTCAGCAGCCAAGACTGCACGTGAAGTATTCACAATGCCACCGCTCTTCACTTGTCCTGCTAGAAACTTCTTATAATCCACAGTTTCCATCAAAATTCTCTTAATCTGAGCTGGTGTCAGTTCAGAATTGGTCGCTTTAATTTGACGAGCAACATTGGCAACATAAGGAGCCGCTTGGCTTGTCCCACTCATCATAACTCGCTTGCCACCAGGTGAAAGCGACTCAATACCAACACCAGGAGCTGCAACTTCAACTTGATTGACTCCATAGTTTGAGAATTTTGCCAAACCTACACGATCAACAGTTGCCGCTACACTAATGGTGTTAGGCGCTTTAATGTTTGTAGGAGATGCAGGGAATTCATCGTTGTTAGAGCCATCATTACCAGCAGCAAAAACAAAGAGGGTTTCTTTGGCGGCATTTGCCATTCGAGCACCTTCTGCAACTAGTGAATTAATGAAAAACACCGCATACTCTTTTGATTCGTCTTCACGTGGTGCGCGCCAGAAAAACACGCGAAAAGCGGCATCGGTAATCATTTTAGCTTGTTTGTAACCCGTTCCAAACGAGCCATTCGCCACATCTGCTTTGTGAGAATTTACATAACGAGCAGTTTCAGCAAGCATATTCATTTGTGTTGAAGCCAAGTAGTGCAAAACTTTTTTAAGCAATCGGTCTTGAAAACCTGAGCTCAACAATTGGCTATCAAGCACACCATGGAATGGTTGCAGTGGGCGAGCTGGATCTATTTTTTCTTTTTCTGATTCTTTTTTCTTCTTTTTAGAACTCTTAAAAGGCAATTTAACTTCTGTAGGAATCAGCTTCACAGTGAGTACCTTTGAAGCGTCCGCTTCTCCCGCCATAGCAATGCCTGTGACGTGAGTCCCGTGAGCAAAGTTTCCAAACACCTGAAGGTTTTGGATTGTCTCTTGATTTTTCATCTGCTCTTTGAGCCAAGCAAGCTCTTGTTCACTTGCCGTTCCGCGAATCATTTTATTTTGAACTTCAAAGAATCGCGATGGAGGACTTTGAAATCTTTCAAGGTAGCGATAATCAATCACTTGGTTGTTATCTTCAGCAAAATTCCATCCGTAGACGTCATCTTGATAACCGTTTTTATCATAATCACGCCCTGCCCCTAATTTTTCGTTAGGATTCATCCACACTTTATCTTTGATTTCTGGATGCTGATAATCCAAACCAGAGTCAATAACCGCGACACGAACTTCTGATTTTGAAGCATGAACGTAAGACGACGACAATGCTGACAGTAGAACCGTCAACAACAAACTATTGTTTTCAATTTTCATTATTTTTTAGTACCCCTCATGGGACATCCTATACATCCTGTCAAAAAACCGCCATCCCTGTAAGAGAAATTTAGTGACCACTCGCGTCTGGATCTTTGCAAGAAGCTAAACCAAACTATCGCCATGAAAAATGTCTCATTATCATATGCACTTTTAAGCACTTTTTTATTTTGTTTCGCAGCACGACAAACTCATGCGGGACTTTTTGTCATTAAAGACAGAGCTTACGGCGGCGCAAGTGATGAGCAAAAAGCTTTAGCCGATCAAGCGCTAAACGCCTTAGAAACCGAAATGAATAAAAAGCTGCCTCCAACAGACGCCAGCAGTTACCTTAAAGGCATCGCCAATGCGACTTCCATTGCTGGAGCTGGTATGGGTGCGACTTATGGAGCAACATTTAAATACGGATTGCTTGGCGTGAGTGCAGGAGTGGGTTTAGATACGGGCAAAAAAAAATTCGGTGATGTGCTTAGCGGTGAAACAAAACTAGAGCAGATTCCTGGCTTCGCTGCACAAGCAGCGGTGCTTGCAGGTATTGATGGTAAGGTTGTATTCAAAGATGAAACCAAATGGTTTGGCTTCTTTTATCCTGGACGATCAAAACTATTTTTTAGTTTCATGTCATACAATACTAAACAAGACATAGCTGATATTGGCTTTATGAATTTTGGTCTGATGGGACAATACAAACTCGTCCCAGAACTCTACGCTGGATACAAATCAGTAAAATGGGGCGGCGTTGATGTCACAAGCGGCCTACGCTATTCCAGCATGAAAGCTAGCATCACAAAAAAGGAATCCGTAACCACAACACAAGATTTAGGAGCTCCCTTTGGCACGGCAACAGTCAAATTTGATGGTACCCTCAAAGTCGGTGCTGACGTTGGTATTTTCAGCATCCCTGTTGAGGTCTCTACTTCTGTTCGCCTACTTTATATTTGGCTGACGACTGTTGGTCTAGGGACCGATTTCAATTTTGGCAAAGCTAAGGCAAACGCCAGTGTTGAGGGACCTGTAGCTTTCACAAGTGCTGGCCCCACGATTACAGGAACAGGCAGCTTAAACTTGGGACAAGACGCTGGCCCATCATTTGTAAATTTAAGAGGGTTTTTAGGTCAAGGAATTGAATTTGGTGTTGGCACTTTATATGTGGCCGTTAATAAATCTTTTATTAATTCCACGATTGGCGCCAATCTTGGCTTTAACATGTTCTGGTGAGCTGATAAGAATAGAGTATGATAAAAGTTCTACTCTGTTTTGCTAGTTTTTTTTCACTCCCAACTGTACTTTTGGCAGATACAATACATAAAAAAATGATTGCCGTGCATGGACATCGTGGTGCAAGAGCAAGGCTACCAGAAAACACTTTGCCTGCATTTGATTACGCCTTGAAAGTTGGTGTTGATGTTCTGGAGTTAGACTTAGGGGTCAGCAAAGATGGCGTTCTAGTTATAAGCCATGACCAACACATCAATAAAAATCTTTGTCTTGACGGCAATGGAAAACGTCTTGAAAAAGAAGTTTTAATTCACTCGCTAACTTTGCAAGAAATCAAAAGTTTTGACTGCGGCACTCTAAAAAACAAGCGCTTCCCAAAGCAGCAGCCAATTCCCGGAATACGAATTCCAACACTAGATGAATTTTTCGAGATGGTTAAAACGTCGTCTCACCCGGCAGCGCAGAAAGTGCAATTTAATATTGAAACAAAAATTAAAGAAGACAAACCAGACGCAACCGTAGGTCCGGAAACTTTCACAAAACTCGTTGTGGAAACTCTACAAAAACATCAAATGGTCGAGCGTAGCATTCTTCAAAGCTTTGACTTTCGAACTTTGGCCGCAGCAAAACAGATGGAACCCAAACTAAGACGCTCAGCCCTTTTTGAACCATCACACGCCATTTCCGCTATCATTAATTATTTTAATCGCGACTACATTCAAGACACCCTAAGCATTGAACCTCATTTCTTGTCTCCGAATTACGAACGAATCACCTCCAAGGAGGTCAGCAAACTACATAGTAAGGGTATTCAAGTCGCTCCCTGGACAGCCAATACTGTGTCTGATTGGGAACAACTCATTGAAAAAAATGTCGATGCCATCATCACAGATGATCCAGAAGCCCTCATTGAATATTTAACGCAAAAAGGTCTACGCTCATGAAGTTATTAAAACTTGGTCTACTATCCGGATTATGTTCACTGCTCTTTAGTGCTTGTAATTCTAAACAAGACATTTGGATTTATGCCAGCACATACAAAGAAGTTCTTGCACTCTATAAACCTTACCTTGAAAAAAAATTTCCAGACCTGAACATTCAATTCTACCAGGCAGGTTCTGAAAACGTAGCGGCAAAAATTCTAGCAGAACTGCAAGGCGGTGGAACTAAAGCCGATTTGATCATGACATCAGATTTGTTTTTTTACATGGAACTCAAAAAACAAGGGCATTTGCTTTCTTACAAGTCAGAAGCGGCTAGCCGTATTCCAAGCAATTACATTGATGCCGATGGGATGTTCACAATCACCCGTTTTCCTGTGATGGGAATTGCTATGAATAAAGAAAAGGCAGGTTCTCTGCCTGCTCCAAAATCCTTTAAAGATTTAACCAATCCTATTTATAAAAATAAAATTACAATGCCCTCTCCTTTAGAGTCTGGCACAGCACTCACGACAATTCTATATATTCACAATCTCTACGGTGACGACTGGTTCAAAGGATTGCGCTCTAACGAAATTTTATCCGCGGGAGGCAACGGCGCAACCATGTCCCGCATTCAATCCGGTGAAAAGCCTATTGGTATTTTACTCATGGAAAATATTCTTCAAGCCAAAGAAAAAGGGAAGCACTCTGTGGAGTTTATAACTCCGGAAGAAGGAGCACTTGCCATTCCCTCACCAATTGCCATTCTAAAATCGACCAAGCACCCAGAACATGCGAAGAAAATTCTGGATTGGTTTTTATCTGATGAAGCCCAGGAACTCCTTATTAAAGGATGGGTTTACTCACCAATTCCCGGAGCAAAAACACCTGCGGGAGCGCCTTCATGGGAAACACTAAAACTGCACCCATGGTCACTTTCCTTATTTGCTGAGTGGAATGAAAAAAAGCAAAAAATTAAAGATACCTTTCAATCCACAGTACTCAGAGAGTAAGGGACTTTTTTGGATAGTTTTTGGCAAAATGCCATAGGCAACTCAGTATTGCTAGTTTGCGGAGTGTGCCTTTGCAGTCTGCTTTTAGGACTAAGCCTAGCCTACGCTTTAGAGCGCATTGAACTACCTGGATCTCGTCTACTAGGCCAAGTGCTGCCTTCTGCTTACAGCATTCCTTCATTTTTATTGGCAATGTGCTGGATTATTTTAGCGAACCCAAGTGTTGGTTGGTTAAATGATATTCTCCCCTTTCACCTCAACATTTACACTTTATATGGAATGATTTTTGTTGAATCCTCAGCACTCTTCGCCATTGTTTATTTAACGTCTAAGACCGCTCTCTCGCAAATGGATCAAAGCCTTGAAGAAGCTGGGCGACTTGCAGGCGCTAGCGCTTGGCAAGTTTTTTGGAAAATCCAATTTCCTCAAATGAAACTATCCTTGATGGGCTCATGCATTGCTGTGGCCCTTTCCACACTAGCAAGTTTTGGTGTCCCATCCATGTTAGGTGCACCAGGAAGAAAATTTTTAATCACCACCGGCATCTATTCCATGATCAAACAAGGCGATTCCTCATCATTTGAGCAGGCGCTGCATATCTCTTACGGATTAGCAGGGGTTTCCGTTCTTTTAATTTTAATTTCAAGATATTTTGAAAGAAACTCCAGACATTTATTGGCCTCATCAAAAACATCGCGGGCTAAAAAAAACAACATCAAGGCATGGAAGTGGCCACTTTCTTTAGGCCTGTATTTCATTGCTTTTTTATTTGTGCTTTTGCCTCTTGGCGCATTGATATTAGCTAGCTTTCAAAACGAGGCAGGACATTTAGACTTCAGCGATTTGTCGACTCGCGCCTGGGTTTCCGTATTTACGGAGCTTCCTGAATTCAGACATAGTTTATTCAACAGCGTTTTAACTTCACTTTTAACATTTGCATTGTTATCTGTATTTGCAACAGCCTATTCGTTGTTATTGTGGCAAGCCAAACGTCAATCAAAGCAAAAGCATATTCTAAGACTCCAGCAAATCGAAAACTTTGCCTCATTTTTTTACTCACTACCTGGGACCGTATTGGCTTTGTTGTTTTTGTTATTCAATAGCCACATGAGCTCGTTTTTTTCCATCAGCGACACGTTAAGCATTCTCATTGCTGCGTATTGCTTTAAGTATTTCTTTTTGTCTCTTAAAACCATGGCTCCAGCGACCTTATTTGTTCACCCCTCACTTATTGAAGCCGCGCAATTGGCAGGATCTAATCGGTGGCAACGCCTCCTTAGCATCTGGCTTCCTTTATTAAGGCCAGCACTACTTTCTTTATTTGTTTTAATTGTCAGCCCATGCTTTGCAGAACTCACCATGAGCGTGCTGTTGCACGGCCCAGGAACTGAAAACTTAGGCGTGCTGCTTTTTCAATTGCATGACTATGCAGATAGAGCCGGTGCTGCAGTACTGGGCACTCTCATTGTTTTCACTTTAGGAATTTTACAATTTATAACACATAGGATTCAAAGCCATGCCACTACAACTCACTAAAATCTCTAAATCATTCTCTGGCACCCAAAAACAAATTCTCTCAAACATTTCAGTGACGCTAACAAGTAAAAAATTTATTGGCATATTGGGACCTTCTGGCTGTGGGAAAACAACACTACTAAGAATTATGGCAGGACTTGAAGATGCCAATTCCGGCTTGTTCTCTTTGGACGGAGAAGCAATTTTTGATTTAGATAAAAAATTCTCACCACCACCAGAAAAAAGAAACATCGGCATGGTTTTTCAAAACTACGCGCTCTGGCCGCATATGACTGTTGGAGAGAATTTAGCGTTTCCGCTCAAATTAAAGAAACTAGCCAAAGATGTTATTGATGCTGAGGTGAATACACATCTAGCCCTTGTCGACCTGACTGAACATAAACAAAAACTACCTTCTCAACTTTCAGGCGGGCAACAACAACGAGTTGCCTTGGCTCGAGCATTGATTCAAAAGCCAAGACTCCTGCTTCTTGATGAGCCACTATCCAATTTGGACGCATCACTGCGCTCATCAATACGCCAAGAATTAAAAAAACTTCAACGTGAGCAATCTCTCACTTTTGTGATTGTCACTCACGATTGGGACGACGCCGCCGAGCTTTGCGACGAAATTATTATTCTCAATCAAGGACAAGTAGAACAACAAGGAAGCCCTGCTGACATTTACAAAAATCCCAAAAGCACATTTGTTAAGAACATCACTAAGCAGTAGGCCTCTACATTTTTTAAGATCAATAATAACTACTGCCACTGAATAAATGGCCGTTGAGATGGAAGCGAACATTAACCGTATCTACGCTTGTTCTACCCCTACAAGTACCTCGATCCCCTGTTTTGGGATGAGCAGGTCCGCAAGGATATTCTACTGTCTGTCCCGTTTTCCCCGTTCCACGAACGCCAGTAATTGGTATGAGTTGCCCATTTATCCTATCGATTTTGTTTTTGAGAATCTCGCAAGTACTTCGCCTAATTGCATGTCCATACGGAAAACTAGGGTTTGGTGCATATTTCACAAATTGTGGCATAACGTAGATTTGTTTGCGATCGTGACTGTAATATCTAGCCTGTATTCGAAGCTCTGAACGATCCCCGCCATCACCCATACATGCCACGTCATTTGCCCACAAGTAAGCCTGAAAAGAAGCCTCCCGAGCTTCCACCACACTCAACAAGCTCAAACCAACTACAACTAAACCCAGTGTTCTCATGATTTATTTCCTCCTCATATGTCGAACATTTATGTAGTTGGAATACTGTTAGAGCGTATGTTGGTAAATATCATAATAATCATATATATATGATTTTAAATGAGTTTATTTAAACCAGATCTAGACATTTTTCATCGAACACTTAGTAGTGCTTACCGTCTTCTCGCTCTATGCCCTTCCATTTTCTTTACACCTAGAAACTGTCTTGCCTGTAGCTGATTATGCTCAAAACAAAGTAGCCGTAGATTTTCTAGTTCATTGTCTCCGCCTAAGCTTACGGGATGAATGTGATCGATTTGCAAAAATTTCCGACTTTCACAACAGCGCTTTGTCAGCGGATCTTCAAATGTGCATTTTCCTTTGTCTCTTTGCCATACGGCGCGTTTGGTGTGAGCAGGAATTGCGATTCGTTTGACATGAGTGCTGACCAGATTCATCTTTGTGGCTGATACCGCCAACTGTGCTAATGGTGCAGGCAATGTCACTGCCGGCGCCGGCAGTGAAGCACTTTCTGTATTAACTTTCTTTTCTAACTTAGCAGTGCCCTTTCTTGAAACCTGTTTTTGTGGGTCATACCTCTTCAGCCCCAAATCCAAGAGCATTCGCATAAGCTCAGGCAGTGACATGTTTGGATGTGCATGTGAAAGAAGTGCTTTAAGCTTTTCAATGTCGTTAAGCATTGCTTCATCTACCACAAACTTAATTTCTGAATGTGTTGGAGTGATGTGTCTTATTTTTTCTTCTCTGTAAACTAATTGGGGATTGCTGCTTCTTAGCAAAAGTTCACGCTCAGCCTCTCTTGTGGATTTATGTTCTAATTTTAATAGTACTTCTTTTTTTGTTTCTACAGCCAAAGGCATTTCTTGCACCTTAGCTTCATTCCTAAAAAAGCTTTGCGCTTGTGAGAGTACCGACAAAGACAACAATCCTGATTGAATTTTTTCTTCAACTTCTGGAATTTCACGCAAAAGACGCATGCTACTTATTCTTCTTTGCGCGGCCGATTCTGAATATCCCAGGCTTTTTACACAGTAGTCAAAAAGACTAGAAAATCCGCGCAAGGCATAGAGCCTTCTTCGCTCCACTTCCATCAGATGGTGTAAAATTTCAG